>Ga0209916_1000002_pt1 | contig 1459691 bp, 1352 predicted proteins | sample ThiBio_1000_plan_FD_183956 | JGI IMG/M metagenome (GOLD analysis project Ga0209916, IMG submission 183956) | Wastewater bioreactor microbial communities from Cape Town, South Africa - Thiocy_solids_2 (SPAdes) | ecosystem: Engineered > Bioreactor > Thiocyanate-remediating > Anaerobic-Aerobic ... | reverse complement strand
CAGTTATGCTTGACGACCATAGCAAGGCGGCCCCACTCCTTCCCATCCCGAACAGGACAGTGAAACGCCTTCGCGCCGATGATAGTGGGTGGACACCTGTGAAAGTAGGTCATCGTCAGGCTTTTATTCCTCAAAGCCCCTGCAGAGCACTCTGCAGGGGCTTTGTCTTTGTGCGCGCCCAATGCTGATGGGCGTTGCCTGTCGCTGAAAGCGACAGGGGCCTGCCCGCTACGGGGCAGCCCCGTGGATGAAGCCTAGAACAGTTTCCCCAGCTGATCGATCAGCAGGTAGATCGAAAAACCGCCATAGAACACCACGGCCCACAGAATGGCCGCATAGCGCACGCCCGTCAGGCCGATGGCGCGGGGCAGCATGCAGCGGTTCAGCTGGATCAGCAGGACCGAATACACGAACATCACCAGGCCGTTCAGCGCCGAGGCGATCACCAGCAGCAGCAGCGGCTGGCTGACGCCCGAGAGCAGGATGATGGATCCGAAGGCCACCATCAGCCAGACGACCAGGAAGTACAGACGGCTTTCCGACCAGCTCTTGCTGTCGCGCAGCCAGTTGTTCTTGGCGATGTCGGCGACGATGCGGCCGATCATGTCCAGCACGGTCAGGTTGGTGGACAGCAGCACCACGACACCCGTGAACCAGAAGGCCGGCCCGACCCAGCCGCCCGCCTTTTCGTTCAGGGTTTCGCCCAGCAGGCGCACGAAGTCGAAGTTCTTCGCCTCGCCGCCGACCCCCAGGTAGGTGTAGGCCAGCATCATGAACAGCATGATGGCGAGCAGGCCCAGCACGAAGAAGGTGATGAACTGTTCGCGGTCGGCCACGCGCCACCAGCCGCGCCAGCGCTTCATATTGGCTTCATCCTGGGGGAAGAAATGGCCGATGGCCGCGCCGGTGGTTTCCTCGCCGGTGATGGGCGACACGATCTTGGGCAGCCGCGCCCCCATGCCCATGCCCTTGTCGCGCACCCAGTTGGATTGCGCCAGGTTCATGACGCCGCCGGCGCCGGCAAAGGCGATGGCCCCCAGCAGCAGCGCGATGGGCAGTTTGCCGATGGCTTCGGGAATTTGAGGGACTTCGGCGGTGAAGCCGGACACCAGCGCCGACCAGGATTCGCCGTTCAACAGCCCGAAGATGATGTAGACCATGAAGATCACGATCAGGGCCACCAGGAAGAACTGGATCTTTTCGACGGTCTTGTAGACCACCGGGGATACCGTCAGGATGATGCCGATCAGGACCAGGGAAGCGATGGTGATCGGGATGACCGCGCCCTCGGACAGACCGAAGGCATAGGTCAGGGCGGTTGAACTGCCGGTGGCCCAGCCAGGCCACATCCAGGGGATGACCGCCATGATGATGAACAGCCAGCTCCAGGGTTTCCACAGGCGGGTGAAGCCCGTGACCGCCGTTTCGCCCGTCGCCAGGGTGTAGCGGGTGATTTCCATGTTCAGGAAATACTGGGTCAGGATGCCGATGGTGGCCAGCCAGACCAGGGCCAGGCCGGTCTGGGTCGAAATGTAGGGCCACAGGACGAATTCGCCGGACCCGATCGAGCCCGCGAGCAGCAGGACGCTGGGGCCGACGACTTTCTTGAGAGGCAGGGGTTCAGGCAGGTCGCGGTATGTGACGGGGGGCAGATTGCCGCTGCGGATTTCAGAGGCGGTCTGGCCTGATGCGGCCGGACTGACGGCTGGGTCAACCATGTGCAATACCTCTTGGGGTGGAAGATGTTTGCAACGATGGCCCTGCATGCAGCCACGGCCATCACCGAAGCTTGCGATGTTAAGCAAGTTGTCAGTCATGCTAGGGGGCTGATGGTGGATGGTCAAGACCGAGCGTAAAAATGACGGGTTATCCCTGATTCTGGATCCCGTCCGGGGCGCCGGTGTACCATGGACCGGGCGGCAAGCGCCGACTTTGCGGGTGGAGGCATGGCATCCCGCCCCGATTTCCAAGGAACTCATGAGAAAAACACTGCATCCCCCCGTCTTCTATACGGCAGCGACCTTCGTGCTGGCCCTGGTCGTGTTCACCGTCCTGGCGCCCGCCTATGCCCGTTCGCTCTTCGACGCGACCCAGGGATGGATCCTGATCAATGCGAGCTGGTTCTACATCCTGACCGTGGCCGTCATCCTGATCGCCATCGTCTTCCTGGCGCTCAGCCGCTACGGCGACATCAAACTCGGGCCCGACCACAGCCAGCCCGACTATCGGGACGTCACCTGGTTCGCCATGCTGTTTTCAGCCGGCATGGGGATAGGCCTGATGTTCTTCGGCGTGGCCGAACCCGTCATGCACTTCGTGACCCCGCCGGTCGGCGAGGGCGGCACCGTCGCCGCCGCCCGGGAAGCCATGAAGATCACGTTCTTTCACTGGGGGCTGCACGCCTGGGCGATCTACGCGATCGTGGGCCTGATGCTGGCGTTCTTCAGCTATCGGCACGGACTGCCCCTGACGCTGCGCTCGGCGCTGTATCCGCTGATCGGCGATCGCATCTACGGGCCCATCGGGCATGCCGTGGATGTCTTCGCGATCCTGGGGACGGTCTTCGGCATTGCGACATCCCTGGGGCTGGGGGTGGCGCAGATCAACAGCGGCCTGCATCATCTGTTCGGCGTGCCCGTGACCGTCACGGTGCAGATCCTGCTGATCGTCGCGGCGTCGCTGCTGGCCACGCTCTCGGTCGCCAGCGGCCTGGACCGGGGCATCCGGATCCTGTCCGAAACCAATCTGGCCCTGGCCGTGGCCCTGTTGCTGTTCGTGCTGGTGCTGGGGCCCACGGTGTTCGTGCTGCAGACCTTCGTGCAGAACACCGGGGCCTATCTGTCCGACATTGTCGGCAAGACCTTCAATCTCTATGCCTACAAACCCAACGACTGGATCGGCGGCTGGACCCTGTTCTATTGGGGATGGTGGATCGCCTGGTCGCCGTTCGTCGGCCTGTTCATCGCCCGTATTTCGCGCGGACGCACCATCCGGGAATTCGTGCGCGGAGTGCTACTGGTGCCCGCCGGCTTCACGCTGCTGTGGATGACGGTGTTCGGCGATACGGCCATCCACTTCATCCTGATGGATCATGTGCGGGGCTTCGCGGAAACGGTGGCGGCGGACAGTTCCCTGGCGCTGTTCGCCTTTCTGGAACAACTGCCGCTGTCGGGCATCACGTCGCTGATCGCCATCGTGATGGTGCTGGTGTTCTTCGTGACCTCGGCCGATTCAGGGGCGCTGGTCGTGGACTTGCTGGCTTCCAACGGCTCCGAGCATTCCCCGGTGTGGCAGCGCATTTTCTGGTCGCTGCTGATGGGCGCCGTGGCGATCGCCCTGCTGCTGGCCGATGGCCTGGATGCCCTGCAGACGGCGACGATCGCCAGCGCCCTGCCGTTTTCCGTCATCCTGCTGCTGTCGCTCTGGGGGGTATTCAAGGCGCTGAAGCTCGATGCCACCAAGCGGCGCATCCGCTACCAGACGGTCGCGCGGGTGCACCTGCCCGGCAACCGCCAGTCCTGGCAGAACCGACTGCGCAACATCGTGCGTATGCCGGGACAGGCCCACGTGCAGCGCTTCATCGATCAGATCGTGCAGCCGGCTTTGCAGGCGGTGGCGCAGGAATTGCAGCAGCAAGGGTATGAGACGCGGGTCCTGACGGATGAACCCGAAGGCGGCGTGCGCCTGCACGTGCATCATCAGGGGGATTATCTGGATTTCTCGTATGCCGTGCGCCTCCTGGGGCAGATGCGCCCGGTCCTGACCTCCGACGAGGCGGCCAACGACGCGCAGAGGCAATATTTCCGCGCCGAGGTCTTCCTGCGGGAGGGCGGGCAGGACTACGACATCATGGGCTGGAGCCAGGAGGCCGTGATCGACGACGTGCTGGACCAGTACGAACGCCATCGCCATTACTTGCACATGGTGCACGGCCAGTCCGGCCCCGGGCCGGTCGCCGAAGGGTGATCAGCGCCGGATGGCCAGGGACCGGAGCAACTGCGCGGTCTCGTGGGCGGGCAGCCCCATGACGCCGCTGTGGCTGCCCGACAGGTGCGTGATGAAGGCGGCGGCGCGGCCCTGGATGGCGTAGCTGCCCGCCTTGCCGAAGGGTTCGCCGCTGGCGCAATACTGCCGGATGTCGGCGTCGGACAGCTCCTGGAAACCGACCTGGCTGATCTGGCAGGCTTCCAGCAGGCGGCCGTCCGCGGCCAGCACGACGGCGGTGTGCACGTGGTGCGTGCGCCCCGACAGGCGGCGCAGCATGGCGGCGGCATCGTCGGCGTCGGCCGGTTTGCCCAGCACGTCGCCGTCCAGGATGACCGTGGTGTCGGCGCACAGGATGGGCGCCCGCATCCAGTCCCGGGGCCAGGCCTCGGGGACCGGGTCGGGGCGCCCGCCGCCGGCCAGCCAGGCCAGCGCCTGACGGGCCTTGTCCCGGGCGGTGCGCCGGACGTAGTCCGCGGCGGCCTCGCCGGGCAGGCGGGGTTCGTCCTCGCCTTCGGGCGGGGGCACGCGCAGGACGCCGTGCGCGATCCCCAGCTGGTCCAGGATCTCATGGCGGCGGGGGCTGGCCGAGGCCAGCAGGATGAAGTCGGGAAACATCAGGCGACACGCAAGATCTTCAGGCCGTTGGTGCCGCCGCTGTTGCTGTAGAAATCGCCCTTCGTCAGGATGATCCAGTCGCCGGACTGCAACAGGCCGCGCCGGCGCAGGATGTCGATGGCGGCATCGCTGACCTCGGAGGGCGGCAGCGCCGCCGCGTCGAAGGGCACGGTGTAGACGCCCCGGAACAGGGCGGCCCGGCGCTGGGTGGACACGTGGCGGGTATAGCAATAGATGGGCACGCCCGAACGGATCCGGGACATGATCAGCGGCGTGTGGCCGCTTTCGGTCAGGCTGATGATGGCCTTGATGCCGGGAAAGTGGTTGGCCGCGTACATGCTGGCCAGCGCGATGGTCTCGTCGCAGCGCGTGAAGGTTTCCCCCAGGCGGTGGTGGGACTTGATGCTGGTCGGTTCCTGCTCGGCCCCCAGGCAGATGCGGGCCATGGCCTGGACGGCTTCGACCGGGTAGCGTCCGGATGCCGATTCGGCCGACAGCATGACGGCATCGGTGTAGTCCAGCACGGCATTGGCCACGTCCGACACCTCCGCGCGCGTCGGAATGGGGCTGGTGATCATGGATTCCATCATCTGGGTGGCCGTGATGACCAGCTTGTTCAGGGTGCGCGCGTGCTGGATGATGCGCTTCTGGATGCCGGCCAGGCGGGCGTCGCCGATTTCCACGCCCAGGTCGCCCCGGGCGACCATGACGCCGTCGCTGGCCCGGATCAGGTCGTCCAGGGCCGCATCGTCGGCGACGGCCTCGGCGCGTTCGATCTTGGCGATGATCCAGGCGGTGCTGCCGGTTTCGCGCACCAGGCGCCGGGCCTGTTCCATGTCGGCGCCGGAACGGGGAAAGGATACCGCCACGTAGTCCAGTTCCAGTTCGGCCGCCAGGCGGATGTCCTGGCGGTCCTTGTCCGTCAGGCTGGGGGCCGAGATGCCGCCGCCGCGCCGGTTGATGCCCTTGTTGTTGGACAGGGGGCCGCCCACCACGACCACGGTGTGGACGGCCGTCTCGTCGACGGACGTGACCTGCAGGATGACGCGCCCGTCGTCCAGCAGCAGTTCGTCGCCGGGGGCGCAGTCCTGCACCAGCGGCGGGTATTCGATGCCGACGATGGCCGGCGTGCCGTCGTCCAGCGGGTGCCGGATGGACAGGGTGAAAGGGTCGCCGGCGTGCAGCTCGATGGCGCCGTCGCGGAAGCGCGCGATGCGGATCTTGGGGCCCTGGAGGTCGCCCATGATGGCGACGTGCCGGTCCAGCCGGGCGGCGATGCCGCGCACCAGCCGGACGCGTTCGCGGTGGTCGTCCGCCGAACCGTGCGAGAAGTTCAGCCGGGCCACGTCCAGGCCGGCCTGGATCAGGGCTTCGATGCGTTCCGGGCTGGAGGTCGACGGTCCCAGCGTGGCGACGATCTTGGTGCGGCGGCGGGCGGTCATGACGGATCCTCAATCGCGGTGGTAGGGATGCCCGGACAGGATGCTCCAGGCGCGGTAGAGCTGTTCGGCCAGCAGGATGCGGACCATGGGGTGCGGCAGCGTGAGCGAAGACAGGCGCAGGGTCTGGCGGGCGGTCTGTTTCAGGGCGGGGTCCAGGCCGTCGGGCCCGCCGATGACGAGGGCGACGTCCTGGCCGCCGGCCCGCCAGTCTTCCAGGTGGTGCGCCAGATCGCGGGTGCTGATGTCGCGTCCGTGTTCGTCCAGCATGACCCGCCAGGCCGGTTCGTGCAAGGCGGCTTCGATGCGCTGGGCCTCGGCCTGCATCAGCTGGGCGACGGTCTTGCCGTGGGTGCGGGGCTCCGGCCGGATTTCGTGCAGTTCGATGGCGCAGTCGCGCGGCATGCGTTTGGCGTAATCCTGCCAGGCGTCCTGCACCCAGGCGGGCATGCGAGTGCCCACCGCGTAGATGCGCAGTTTCATTCCCAGGAGGCGTCGTCGTCGAAATCCGAGGCCTGGGCCGGGCCGGTGGGCAGCAGCTTCACACGGACCGGCTTGGCGCCCCAGATTTCCTCCAGGTTGTAGTAGCTGCGGATGGCAGGCTGCATGCAGTGCACGACGATGTCGCCCAGGTCGATCAGCACCCATTCGCCGGTGTCCTCGCCTTCGAAGGCCACGACTTCCAGGCCCTGTTTCTTGGCCTGTTCGGCGACGTGGCTGGCGATGGCGCGGGTCTGGCGGTTGGAGGTGCCGCTGGCGATGATGACGCGGTCGAACAGGCCGGTCAGGCCCGTCGTGTTGAAGACCTTGATGTCCTGGGCCTTGGTGTCTTCCAGGGCGTCGATGACGAGGCGTTGCTGTTTTTGCAGATTCATGGCGTTCGGGAACTGTCCGGGGAAGGATCCGGGCGTTGATAGAGCTGGTGAGTACGAATGTAACCCAGCACCCGCGGATCGAGTTGCGATTCGGGCAGGCGTCCCCGGGCCAGTTCCTGGCGGATGGTCGAGGCGGAGACGTCCTGGGGAGGAAAGGGGATGAGGACCAGCCCGTCGGGCGCCAGCGCCTGCGCCAGTTCGGCGGGCGGCGTCAGCGCGGCGCCGGGGCGCTGCGCCACGGCCAGGCGCACGTGACTCAGGATGTCACGCCAGCGGTGCCAGGTGCAGAAATTGGCCAGTTGGTCCGCCCCCAGGATCCAGGTGTAGCGGGCGCTGCGGGGCAGGGCCGCCAGGGTGTCGATGGTGTAGGTGGCGCCGGGGCGCTGCAGTTCGATGGGGTTGATGCGCAGCTGCGGGTCGTCGCCGCAGGCAAGGCGCAGCATGGCCAGCCTGTGTTCGGGCGCCGCCCCCAGCTGGCCGCGCTGCCAGGGGCGGCCGGCGGGCAGGAGTTCGACGTAGGCCAGCGACAGGGCTTCGCAGGCCGCCCGGGCCAGGGCGATGTGCGCCCGGTGGACCGGGTCGAAACTGCCGCCCAGCAAGCCGACCTGGGGCATTACAGCCATGTGCGGGGTTTCAGGTAGTCGGCCAGGGCGGCTTCGGGGGAACCGGGTTCCGGCGTCCAGTCGTAGCGCCATTGCGCGATGGGCGGCATGGACAGCAGGATGGATTCGGTGCGCCCTCCCGATTGCAGGCCGAACAGGGTGCCCCGGTCGTAGACCAGGTTGAATTCGACGTAGCGTCCGCGGCGGTAGGCCTGGAAGCCGCGCTCGCGTTCGCCGTACGCCGTCTGGCTGCGGGCCTGGACGATGGGCGCGTAGGCGGGGATGAAGCAGTTGCCGACGGCCTGGGTCAGGGAGAAGCAGGCGTCGAAGTCGGGGGCGTTCAGATCGTCGAAGAACAGGCCGCCCACGCCCCGGGTTTCCTGGCGGTGGCGCAACAGGAAATAGTCGTCGCACCAGGCCTTGTAGCGCGGATATTTGTCGGCGCCGAAGGGCGCCACGGCATCGTGGCAGACCTGGTGGAAATGGCGGGCGTCTTCTTCGAAGGGGTAGTAGGGGGTCAGGTCCAGCCCGCCGCCGAACCAGAAGACGTCGTGCTCGCCGTCGCCGCCGTGGGCGACGAACAGGCGCACGTTCATGTGCGTCGTGGGGACGTAGGGATTGCGGGGGTGCAGCACCATGGAGACGCCCATGGCCTCCCAGCCGCGCCCGGCCAGTTCCGGCCGGTGGGCGCTGGCCGAGGGCGGGAGGGTGTGGCCGCGCACGTGGCTGAACAGCACGCCGGCGCGCTCGAACACCGCGCCGTCCTCGCAGTAGCGGGTCAGGCCGCCGCCGCCCTCCGCCCGGGTCCAGGGATCGCTGCCGAATCGCGCGCCTTCGAGGTCTTCGAGAGCGCTGACGATGCGCTCCTGCAGATTGGAAAAAGTCTCGTGGACGTGATCGACAGGGACGTGCATGAGGGCTCCGTGGGCGGAAGAATCAATCGTGACGTTTGTTGCCGGCCAGGGCGCGCCAGCCGATGTCGCGGCGGAACTGCCGGCCTTCGAAGAGCGTCTGGTTGACGGCGTCGTAGGCGGCCTGCTGCGCGCGGCGGATGGAGTCGGCCAGCGCCGTGACGCACAGGACTCGGCCGCCGCTGGTGCGCAGCTGCCCGTCCTGCAGGGTCGTGCCGGCGTGGAAGGTCACGCAGGCGTCGGTGTCGGGCGCCAGACTGGTGATGGCGTCGCCCTTGCGCGGGCTGTCGGGATAGCCGGCCGCCGCCAGCACCACGCCGACGGCGGTGCGCCGGTCCCAGTCGATGTCGGCCTGATCCAGCGTGCCGTTCAGGGCGTGTTCCAGGGTTTCGGTGAAATCGCTCTTCACGCGCAGCATGATGGGCTGGGTTTCCGGGTCGCCCATGCGGCAGTTGAATTCCAGCACCTTCAGCGGGCGGGTGGCGTCGGGCCCCGGCCCGATCATGAGTCCCGCATACAGGAATCCGGTGTAGGGGATGCCGTCGCGCGCCATGCCCTGGACGGCCGGCTGGATGACTTCGCGCATGATGCGGTTGTGCAGGGCGGGCGTGACCAGGGGAGCGGGGGAATAGGCCCCCATGCCGCCGGTGTTGGGGCCGGCGTCGCCGTCCTGCAGGCGCTTGTGGTCCTGGCTGGTGGCCAGCGGCAGCACGTGGTGGCCGTCGCACATGACGATGAAGCTGGCTTCCTCGCCATCCAGGAATTCCTCGACGACCACGCGGGCGCCGGCGGCGCCGAAGGCCCCGTCCGCGCCCAGCATGTGGTCGATGGCCTGCAGGGCCTCGTCCTGCGTCTGGGCCACGACCACGCCCTTGCCGGCCGCCAGGCCGTCGGCCTTGACGACGATGGGGGCGCCCTGCGCCTGGATGTAGGCCTTGGCCTGCTGCGCGTCGGTGAAGGTCTGGTAGGCCGCCGTGGGGATGCCGTGGCGCTGCATGAAGGCCTTGGCGTAATCCTTGGAGCTTTCCAGTTGCGCGGCGTCCCGGGTGGGGCCGAAGATGCGCAGGCCCGCGGCCCGGAAGGCATCGACGATGCCCGCGGCCAGGGGGGCTTCGGGGCCGACGACCGTGAAGGCGATCTTCTCGTCGCGGGCGAAGGCGATCAGGGCGTCCGTGTCCTGCAGCGGCAGGTTTTCCAGCAGGTCTCCGTGGGCCGTCCCGCCGTTGCCGGGCGCGACGTAGATCTTCTGCACCCGGGGCGACCGGGACAGGCGCCAGGCCAGGGCGTGTTCACGGCCGCCCGAACCGATCACCAGCAGTTTCATTCGGCGTCGTCCATGACGGCGGTGGTGTAGACCTCTTGTACGTCGTCCAGGTCTTCCAGGAGGTCGATGATCTTCTGCATGCGCTCGGCGTCGTCGCCGGCCAGCTGGACCTTGGACAGGGCCTTCATGACGACGCCGTGGATCTCGGCTTCCAGGCCGGCGGCGTCGAAGGCCTGCTTCAGGGCGGCGTAGTCGCCCGGTTCGCAGGTGACCTCGATCACGCCTTCCTCGTCGGACTGGACGTCGTCGGCGCCGTTTTCCAGCGCGACGTCCATCACCTGTTCTTCGGAGGTGCCCGGAGCGAAGATGAACTGGCCGCAGTGCTTGAACATGAACACCACGCTGCCGTCCTGGCCCAGGTTGCCGCCGTGCTTGGTGAGCGTGTGGCGGACTTCGGAAACCGTGCGCTGGCGATTGTCGGTCATGCAGTCGATGACCAGGGCCGCGCCGCCCACGCCGTAGCCTTCGTAGCGGATTTCTTCGTAGTTGGCGTCATCGCCGCCGCCCGCGCCGCGCTGGATGGCGCGCAGGATGTTGTCCTTGGGCATGTTGGCCGACGTCGCCTTGTCCCAGGCCAGGCGCAGGCCCGGATTGGCATCGGGGTCGGGGCCACCGGCGCGGGCGGCCACGGTGATTTCACGGATGATTTTGGTCCAGAGCTTGCCGCGCTTGGCGTCTTGGCGCCCTTTGCGGTGCTGGATGTTTGCCCATTTGCTGTGTCCGGCCATGATGTGTCAACTAGGATAAAACAGGGAATCGAGCATTTTAACCGCTTGGGGCGCATCAGTCCGGCGAAGCCGCTTTGGACGCCGGGGAACTCGCGGGGGAAGCGGCCGCATCGGCGGCCGGGGCGGCGCGGCGCAGGCCCGACCAGATGATGGCGCCGATGATCAGGGCGCCGCCCGCCAGCGCGCGGGCGGACGGGTACTGGGCGAACAGGATGGCGGCGAATAAAATGGCGTAGACGGGTTCCAGCGCGATGACGATGCCGGCGGTGCGCGCCTTCAGTCGCGCCAGGCTGGATACCAGCAGGGCGTGCGACAGGGCGGTGCAGAACACGCCCAGCATGAAGATCCACAGCCAGTCCAGCGGCCGCAGGGCCGTGAATTCCCGGAAGCACCACGGCAGGGTCAGGGCCGCGACGACCAGGTTTTCCCAGCAGGCCAGTTCGCGCCCCGGCATGAGGCTGACCGCCTTGCGGTTGGCCAGCGTGAACAGGGCGAAGGCCAGCCCCGACAGCACTCCCCAGGCCAGGCCGATGGTGGCCTGGTCGCGGAAATCGAAGGACGGCGTCACCAGGACCAGGCCCAGCGTGACCAGCCCCACGACCAGCCATTCGGACGGCTGGGTGCGTTCGTGAAACAGCATGCCTTCCAGCAGGGTGATGAAGGCCGGGAAACTGGCGAAGCCCAGGGTGGCGATGGCGATGCCGCCGACCTTGACGGCGACGAAGAAGCTGGTCCAGTGGATGGCCAGGAGGGCGCCCGCCAGCCCCAGCGCCGTCCAGGACCGGCGCTGCGGCAGGGCGATGCGGTGCCCGGCATGGCCGATGAACAGCAGCAGGGCGATCGTGGCGAACAGGGCGCGGCCCGCCGTGATCAGGGTGGCGCTGGCCTGGATCAGTTCGCCGAAGATGCCGGTCAGTCCGAAGAGGAGCGCCGTCAGGTGGATGGCGAACTGGGCTTGGCGGGAATTCATGCTAGTCTGATCAGCTATCGGTGATACTTTCTTACAGCAGGGCCCGTTCGGGCCGGAGGACATTTCAGTGGAAAAGGCACAGATCATTCAAGTCGGCCAGCATGGGGGACCCGAAGTCCTGAAGCTGGCCCAGGTCGACGTTCCGGCACCCGGCCCCGGCGAAGTGCAGATCCGCCAGAAAGCCATCGGCCTGAATTTCATCGACATCTATTGTCGCACGGGTCTGTATCCCAATCCCTTGCCGCATGGCCTGGGATTCGAGGCATCCGGCATCGTGGCGGCCGTCGGGGAAGGCGTCGGCCACGTCCGGGTGGGCGACCGCGTGGCCTACGGCCAGGGGCCGATCGGCGCATACGCTACTCTGCGCAACGTGCCCGGCGGCAAAGTCGTCGCCATTCCGGATTCCGTCAGCTTCGAACAGGCGGCGGCCCTGATGCTCAAGGGCCTGACCGTCCAGTACCTGTTTCGCCAGACCTATCGCCTCAAGGGCAATGAAACCATCCTGTTCCATGCTGCGGCCGGCGGGGTCGGCCTGATCGCCTGCCAGTGGGCGCGGGCCCTGGGCGTGCGCCTGATCGGCACCGCGTCCTCGCCGGAAAAGGCGGCGCTGGCCCGCCGCTACGGGGCCTGGGAAGTCATCGACTACACGCGCGAGGACGTGCCCGCCCGGGTGCTCGAATTGACCAATGGGCAGAAAGTGCCCGTGGTTTATGACGGGGTGGGCCGGGACACCTGGGAGATGTCCCTGGATTGCCTGCAGCCGCGCGGCCTGATGGTCAGCTTCGGCAATGCCTCCGGGCCGGTGGAAGGCGTCAACCTGGGAGTGCTGGCCGCGAAGGGGTCGCTCTACGTGACGCGCCCCACGGTCGCGTCCTACACCGCCACGGCGCAGGCCATGCAGGCCGCCGCCGACGACGTGTTCGAGCTGGTGACGGCGGGCAAGCTGGACATCGTGATCGGCCAGCGTTTCGCGCTGAAGGATGCCAGGCTGGCCCACGAAGCCCTGGCGTCGCGCCGGACCACCGGAGCCACGGTGCTGACCCTGGACTGAGTCCGTTCGGGCCGCCGCCCCGGGGGCGGCGATGAAAAAAGGGGGCTATGGAGCCCCCTTTTTTCATCCGTCGGAACGGGCGCCGGATCAGGCGTCCCGGTGGTAGCGGGTCACGCGCTCGACTTCCTGCTTCGAGCCCAGGACCACGCCCACGCGCTGGTGGATGGCTTCGGGCTGGATGTCCAGGATCCGCGTGTAGCCGTCGGTCGCGGCGCCGCCGGCCTGCTCGATCAGGAAGCTCATGGGGTTGGCTTCGTACATCAGCCGCAGCTTGCCCTTGCGCCCGGATGCCCGGGCGTCGCGGGGGTACATGAAGATGCCGCCGCGCGTCAGGATGCGATGCACGTCGGCCACCATCGAGGCGATCCAGCGCGTGTTGTAGTTCTTGCCCAACGGGCCGGTTTCGCCCTGCATGCATTCGTCGATGTAGCGCCGCACGGGGGCTTCCCAGTGGCGCATGTTCGAGGTGTTGATGGCGAATTCGGCGGTTTCCTCGGGCACGCGGATGTTCTCGTGCGTCAGCAGCCAGGAGCCCATTTCGCGGTCCAGCGTGAACCCCATGACGCCCGCGCCCACGGTCAGCACCAGCATGGTCTGCGGGCCGTAGATGGCGTAGCCGGCCGCCACCTGGCGCGTGCCCGGCTGCAGGAAGTCGGCTTCGGCGATCTCGCGTCCGGCGGCCTCGGCGGGCGCTTGCAGGACGGAAAAGATGGTGCCGATCGAGACGTTCACGTCGATGTTCGACGAACCGTCCAGGGGATCGAAGAGCAGCAGGTTCTGGCCCTTGGGGTAGTGGTTGGGAATGCGGTGGATGGTCTGCATTTCCTCGGACGCCATGGCGGCCAGGTTGCCGCCCCATTCGTTGGCCTCGAGCAGGATCTCATTGGACAGGACGTCGAGCTTCTTCTGGATTTCGCCCTGCACGTTTTCCGTGCCCTGGCTGCCCAGCACGCCGCCCAGGGCGCCCTTGCTGACGGCATGGCCGATGGCCTTGCAGGCCCGCGAGACGGTTTCGATCAGCAGGCGGACGTCGGGCGAGACCGCCTTGTGTTCCCGCTGCTGCTCGACCAGGTACTGGGTCAATGTCTTGAATTTCAAAGTATTCCCCATTGAAAAGATAAAGAGGTCTGCCGGCCGGCGTCCGGATCAGGACGCCAGGGCCTTGGATACGATTTCGTGCACGTTGCGCGACAGGCCGGGCGCGGCCAGCACCCGCTGCAGGGCGGTCCGCATGCCCTCGCGGCTGGCGGGCTCGAAACGCGCCCAGTTGTCGAAGGCGCGCGCCAGACGGGCGGCGACTTCCGGGTTGAGTTCGTTCAGGGCCAGCACCTGTTCGGCCCAGAAATCGTAGCCTTCCGGCGTGTGCAGATTGGCCGGATTGTCCATGACGAAGCGGAAGATCACGGAACGGGCGCGGTTGGGTGTGCGCAGTGTGAAGTCGGGCAGAGCCATGAGCGCCCGGACCTGGGCGACCGAGCAGGACGGCGCGCTGGCCTGCACCCCGAACCAGCTGTCGAGGACCAGCGGATCGTGGCGCCAGCGTTCGTGGAAGTCCTGCAGCAGATCGGCGCAGTCCTGCGGCGCATGCTGCAGCAGGGCGCTCAGCGCGCCCAGGCTTTCGGTCATGTTGCGCGCCTGGGCGTACTGGTCCCGCGCCGTCCGGATGGCCTGCGCTTCGCGGCCGGCCAGCAGATAGTCCAGCGCCAGATTGCGCAGGGCGCGCTGCCCGGCCGCCACGGGGTCGGGGGAATAGGGGCCGCCGTTATCGGCGAGCGAATCGTAGAGCGTGCGCCAGGCCGGCGCCAGGCCGGCGCCCAGGGCGGCCTGGGCGCCGGTCCAGGCCGCCACCGCGGCCTGGGGCGCCATGGGGGCGCTGCGCTCGATCAGTTCGCGCAGGGCCGGCAGCGCCAGCAGGCGGGCCCGGTAGGCGGGCGACAGAGTGTCGTCTTGCAGCGCGGCCTGCCACAGCGCCAGCAGCGGGGCGATATCCGGCGCGGGTGCTTGCGCCTGACGCGCCCGGATTCCGGCCAGCAGATGGCGCAGGGCGGTTTCCTGGGTGGCGTCCCAGCGGGCGAAGGGGTCGGGGTCGCAGCGGGCCAGCAGGGCCAGGTCGGCGGCGGGGCGTTCGGTGTCGATGATGACGGGGGCCGAGAAGCCGCGCAGCAGCGACAGGACGGGCGCCCGGGGGATGTCCTCCAGGGTCCAGGACTGGCGCGCTTCGCGCAGTTCCAGCACCACGGTGTCCCGCTGCCGTCCGTCCCAGGTGATCGGCAGGGCGCGGCCGTCGGAATCCAGCAGTCCGATGGCCACCGGGATGTGCAGCGGCGGTTTTTCGGCGACGGGATTCTGGCGGGCTTCCAGCCCGGCCGGCGCGCAGTGCTGGCTGAGGGTCAGGTGCAGCCGGCGGGCGGCAGGGTCAAAGCGATGTTCGACCCGCAGGCGCGGGGTGCCGGCCTGCTGGTACCAGCGGCGGAAAATGCCGAAGTCCTGCCCGGCGTGCTGCCGGCTGTACACCGATTCCATGGCCTGGACGAAGTCGTCGCAGGTCACGGCCTGGCCGTCGTGGCGGCGGAAGTATTCGTCCATGCCGGCCCGAAAGCCCGATTCGCCCAGCAGCGTGTGCTGCATGCGGATGACCTCCGCGCCCTTTTCATAGACCGTGGCCGTGTAGAAATTGCCGATTTCCTGGTAGCTGTCGGGGCGGATGGGGTGGGCCATGGGGCCGGCGTCTTCGGGAAACTGCATCATGCGCAGCACGTGCACGTCGTCGATGCGCTTGACGGCCCGCGCGCTGGCGGCCTCGCCGTCTGGCAGGCCCCGGGCCAGCATGTCGGCGGAAAATTCCTGTTCGCGAAAGACGGTCAGGCCTTCCTTCAGGGACAGCTGGAACCAGTCGCGGCAGGTGACGCGGTTGCCGGTCCAGTTATGGAAGTATTCGTGGCCGATGACGGCTTCGATGCGGCGGTAGGCCCCGTCCGTCGCGCTGGCCGGGTCGGCCAGGACGTAGGCGGCGTTGAAGACGTTCAGGCCCTTGTTTTCCATGGCGCCCATATTGAAGTCGCGGGCGGCGACGACCATGAAGCGGTCCAGATCCAGCTCCAGGCCGAAGCGCTGTTCGTCCCAATGCATCGCGTGCGCCAGGCAGTCCAGCGCCCAGTGGGTCTGCTCGCGGCAGCCCCGGTCGCTGTAGACCTGCAGCAGGACTGAGCGGCCGCTGCGGGTGGTTTCGGTGCGCTCGATGCAGTCGAAGTCGCCCGCCACCAGGGCGAACAGGTAGCAGGGTTTGGGATGCGGGTCGCGCCACAAGGTCTGCCGCCGGCCGTCGTCCAGGGTGGTCTGTTCGACCAGATTGCCGTTGGACAGCAGGATGGGATAGGCGGCGGGATCCGCGCGCAGCACCACGTCGTAGCAGGCCATGACGTCGGGGCGGTCCGGAAACCAGGTGATGCGCCGGAAGCCCTGGGCTTCGCATTGAGTGAACAGCTTGTCGCCCGACACGTACAGTCCCATCAGCGTCGTATTTTGCGCCGGATGGCAGAGGCTGACGATCTCGACGACGAACGGCTTGCCGTGCGAAGGCGGCGTCAGCTGCAGTGTGGATTCGTCCAGATGGTAATCCTTCGCGGCCAGGGTCCGGCCATCGATGCGGGCTTCGATCAGTTCCAAGTCTTCGCCCTGCAGCACCAGAGGGGCGCCCGGGGGCGTCCCGGGGGCGGATTCGAACCGCAGCACCGAATGCACGCGCGTCGCCTGGGCGTCCAGGTCGAATTCCAGCCGGACCTGGGACAGGCGGTAGGGGTACGGGGTGTAATCCTGGCGATAAATTGTCTGAGCAACATCGGTGCGCATGGTTCTGTCCGTCCGGCCTTCATCATCAAGGCCTCATTGTAGTCGGCTGGTCGGGCTTGCGCCGGGACGGGGCGGCTTGTGTCGGAGTGCAACGTCCGCCTTTCGCCGGATCCGGACAGCGCCTATGATGAACATATTCGGTTTCCAGGTATTGAGATGTGATGAGCATGTTGCAGGTCGGAGGCCGTCTGTTGCGGCGTTGGCTGGGTCTGGTATTCGTGATGGCGGCTTTGAGTGGTTGCGCCAGCGTCTTTTCCGCGCAGGTCACACGCTATCAGCAATGGCCCGATCAAACCCAGGGGGCCCGATATTGGATCGAGCCCGATGCGGCCCAGCAGAACAATCTGCAGTTTCAGTCTTTCGCCGACGCGGTGCGCGCGGCATTGGGCCCCACTGGCCTGGTCGAAGCCCAATCCCGGGCGCAGGCGCGATTCATCGTGCGCATGGATTATGGCAGCCAGCAGGAACAGGAATGGCGCCAGCGCATGGTGGACCCTTACTTCTACGGCGGTTTTCCGGGACCCGGATTCGGCTACCACCCCTATTGGGGCGCCTGGGGGCCGGGGCCGGTGATCGAAACCGTGCCCGTCGTCGTGAGCCGCCTGCATCTGTCGGTGCGCATCGACGATAAGAACGAGCAGGGCAAAGAGGTCTATCGGGCGACGGCGGTCGCGGCGGGGCGGGATTCCCAGTTGGGCGCAGCCATGCCTTATCTGGCCCGGGCGCTGTTCGACCATTTTCCGGGCCGCAACGGGCAGGTCGTGCAGGTACGTTACCCGCTGAAATGATCATGGGGCCCTGGCGGGCCCCATGATTAAAATCTGCAGCGGTCAGGCGGTCTTTTCGATCAGGAAGGTGTCGCGCGAAACGCCGGACGCTTCGGCGTCGGACACCCAGCGCGGCGGCTTGCCGCGGCCCGTCCATTCGGCCTTGGTTTCGGGATGGCGGTATTTCGGCGGAATGACGCGTTTGGCGCCGGAGGCGGCCTTGCGCGGCGCGGCAGTGGCGGGGCGGCTGGCGGATTTACGGTCGAAGACGGCGGCGATCTCTTCCGGGGTAATGCCATAATCGCGCATGGACCGCACAATGGACGTGATCACCGGTTTGCGTTGTTTGGCTTGCAGGGTCTGCAGCTGTTTTTCGATTTTGGCTTTTTCTTTTTCCAGCCGAGTTTTTTGCGAGGCGTAACTGGTACGGGCCATTCGGTACTCCGAAAGTAGGGATTTAGGCCTGGCCGATATTCAGGGAATGCTGACCTCTCGGGTTTTGCGTGATCCTGATCCAGGGCAGTTTCAGATTTTAATCGGATTTTGGCCTGTTTGTGCAGTCCATGTCGCGATCGATTATGTATCAGATATTGAATCATTCGCCCCGCGGGGCAGGGATCGTTGAATATGCGGGATGATTTTCTTTCGGTGGCTGCCGTCCAGATGGTGGCGGGAATGTCGGTTCAGGATAATCTGCGGCAGGCGGCTCACTGGATCGCCGAAGCGGCCAAGGGCGGCGCCCGGCTGATCGCCCTGCCGGAATATTTCTGTTTCATGGGGCGTCGGGATCAGGACAAGCTGGCCCTGGCGGAAACCCCGGGCGATGGGCCGATCCAGGCCTTCCTGGCGCAGCAGGCGAAACAGCACGGAATCTGGCTGGTGGGCGGGACCCTGCCGTTGCGCAGCCCGGATGCTCAGCGCATCTACAATGCCTGCCTGGTCCATGGGCCGCAGGGCGATCTGTGCGCCCGCTACGACAAGATTCATTTATTCGGTTTTCAGAAAGGAGCGGAAACCTATGATGAATCGATCGCCATCCGTCCCGGCGATGCGCCGCCCCAGGTATTCGAATTGCCTTTCGGTCGCGTGGCGCTGGGCATCTGTTACGACCTGCGTTTCCCGGAGTTTTTCAGGGCCCAGGGGGACGTGCGCCTGATGGTGCTGCCGGCCGCTTTCACCTACACCACGGGTTCGGTACACTGGGAAGTCCTGCTGCGCGCACGCGCGATCGAGAATCAGTGCTATGTGCTGGCCAGCGCCCAGGGAGGCGTGCATGAAAACGGCCGCCGCACCTGGGGGCATTCCATGCTGATCGATCCCTGGGGCGACGTGCTCGGGTGCCTGCCCGAAGGCCCCGGCTTCACGGCGGGGGTGCTGGATGCCGGCCGTCTCGACTCCGTGCGGCAATCGTTGCCGGCCTTGCGGCACCGGGTCATGTGATGTTGTTATAGGTTGCATTTGATGAAAGTGATTGAACCGGGCCTGGATGCCCTGAATACCGCCCGTTCCCTGCTGCTGGATCCCTGGGGGCTGGACGAATCCCACCTGGCGCGGGCCTTGTCCGAGATCCACACCCATCGGGTCGATTATGCGGATCTGTACTTCCAGTACAGCTGCTCCGAGGGCTGGAGCCTGGAGGAAGGCATCGTCAAGACCGGCAGCTTCTCCATCGACCAGGGCGTCGGGGTGCGGGCCGTCAGCGGTGAAAAGACCGCCTTCGCCTATTCCGACAGCCTGTCGCCGGCCGCGCTGCTGTCGTCCGCCCAGGCCGTGCGCACGATCGCCCGCCAGGGATCGGGGCGCCGTCGCGTGGATGGCGGGCTGGATACGCCCCATCGCCTGTATCCCGCCGTCAATCCCGTGGATTCCCTGTCGGCGCCGGACAAGGTCGCCCTGCTGGAACGCGTCGAAGCCATGGCGCGCGCCGCGGACCCGGAGATCATCCAGGTCATGGCGGGCCTGGCGGCCGAATACGACGTCATCCTGGTGGCCGGCAGCGACGGCCGCCTGGTGGCGGATGTGCGCCCGCTGGTGCGCCTGTCCGTCACGGTCATCGCCGAACGCAAGGGACGGCGTGAAATGGGCCACGGCGGCGGGGGCGGGCGCACCGGCCTGGCCTATTTCACCGACGATGTCCTGCGCGGCTACGTGGATCGCGCGGTGCACGAGGCCCGGGTCAATCTGCAGGCGCGCCCCGCGCCGGCGGGCCAGATGACGGTCGTGCTGGGGTCGGGCTGGCCCGGCATCCTGCTGCACGAAGCGGTCGGCCACGGCCTGGAGGGCGATTTCAACCGCAAGGGTTCCAGCGTGTTTTCCGGGCGCATCGGCGAACGGGTCGCTTCGCGCGGCGTGACGGTGGTCGATGACGGCACCTTGCCGGACCGCCGCGGGTCCCTGAACGTCGACGACGAAGGCCATCCCACGCAGCGCAACGTGCTGATCGAGGACGGCGTCCTGCGCGGCTACATGCAGGATTCCATGAATGCGCGGCTGATGAAGCAGGCGCCCACCGGCAACGGCCGTCGCGAATCCTACGCGCATCTGCCCATGCCGCGCATGACCAATACCTACATGCTGGCGGGCAAGGCCGACCCGCAGGAAATCATCGCGTCCGTCGATCGCGGCCTGTACGCCGTGAACTTCGGCGGCGGGCAGGTGGACATCACCAGCGGGAAGTTCGTGTTTTCGGCCTCCGAGGCCTACCTGATCGAAAAGGGCAAGGTCACCCATCCGGTCAAGGGCGCCACCCTGATCGGCAGCGGTCCCGACGCCATGCGCCGCATCAGCATGATCGGCCATGACATGGCCCTGGATTCCGGGGTGGGCACCTGCGGCAAGGAAGGCCAGAGCGTGCCCGTCGGGGTGGGGATGCCGACTCTGCGGATGGACGGGCTGACGGTGGGCGGCACCGCCTCCTGATGGCGTCGCCTGTCCGACTCGCCGCTTCTTGCAGGCGGCTCGGGTCCGTCAGGCCGCGGGGCTGTTGGCCGGGCCGGCGTCCGACGGCCGGTCGAACACTTGGCGCAAGTAGGCCAGGAAGGTCGCATCGGTGCAGTGTTCCTTGCCGGGGCTGTCCGGCAGCTTCGCCGTGGGCATGCCGTTGCATTCGAACAGTTTCATGACGATGTTCAGGGGCTGCGGCCCCAGATCGTTGGTCAGGTTGGTGCCGATGCCGAAGGCCAGCTGAACCTGGTCGGCGAAATGCCGGTAGATGTCCAGGGCGCGGGGCAGATTCAGCCCGTCGGAAAACACGAAACGCTTGCTGGCGGGGTCGATGCGCAGGGACCGGTAGTGGGCCAGGGCCTTTTCGCCCCAGGCGATGGGGTCGCCCGAATCATGGCGCAGGCCGTCGAACAGCTTGGCGAAATACAGATCGAAATCGGCCAGGAAGGCGTCCATGCCGACCACGTCGGTCAGGGCGATGCCCAGGTCGCCGCGATATTCCTGCACCCAGTCTTCCAGGGCGCTGCGCTGAAAATCCCGCAGGCGGACTTTGCCGAAAGCCTGATATGACTGCAGATATTCGTGGGCCATGGTGCCCACCGGCACCAGTCCGTGGGATTTCGCCAGCGCGACGTTGGACGTGCCGGTGATGATCTGCGGGACGGCCGCGCGCAATTGTTCGACGACTTCCGTGTGCCAGGCCCGGGAAAATCGCCGTCGCAGGCCGAAATCGGAAATCTGCAATGGAAAGCGGCGGGCGGGGGTCTTGGAAAAATCCTGCAGCAGGCGGATTTTGTCCTGCAGCCGCCGGCGGCCTTCCGCCATGACGGCCGGGGTCTGGTAGCGGCGGAAATACAGTTCGTTGACGATGGCCAGCACGAAGATTTCAAAGGCCATCACGTGCACCTGCGGGCCGCGGGCGACGATATTCAGGGCGCCGCCGTCCGTGCTGACCTGGATGAAACGGCGCTGAAAATGAAACAGCGACAGAAAATCGACGAAATCGGATTTGATGTAGCGCAGCTGGCCCAGATAATCGAGTTCCGCCTGGGTGAATCGCAGGCTGCACAGATGATCGATCTGGGATTCGATATCCGGGGCCAGGTCGACCAGGGAATGTTCCGGCGGATTGCGGCAGATGAAGCGATATTCCGCCTGCGCGGCCGGATGACGGTGCAGCATGGCCTGCCACATCGTGAATTTATACAGATCGGTATCCAGCAAGGACGTGATGACGGGCTGGAAGGCGGGGGAACGCGATAAGGACATCGAAGCATCGGAAATGTCGGGAATGGGTCCATCTTAGCGGATTTCAAACGCCTGCCTGGGGTATAAAACCGATGACAAGGGATTATTTCTCGGGAGGCTCGTTTCCATGACCGCTGATTTTCCGATGGCCGCGTCATCCGCCTATGGCTATCCTCTGCTGATCAGGCAACTCTTTGAATCCGCCCGGGCGAATGCCAGTCCGAACGAAATCGTGCACCAGGGCAGGCGCCTGCGGTATGCCGAATTCTTCGATCGGGTGGTCCGCCTGGCCCGCGCGCTGGCCGACCTGGGCGTGCGCCGGGGCGATGTCGTGGCGGTCATGGACTGGGACAGCCACCGCTATCTGGAAGCCTTTTTCGCCGTGCCCATGATGGGGGCGGTCCTGCAGACCGTCAATGTCCGGCTTTCGCCCGAGCAGATCGCCTACACCCTGAATGACGCGGAAGCGGGCGTCCTGCTGATCCACGACGATTTCATCCCCATCCTGGACGCTATCCAGGGGCGGCTGCGGACGGTGCGGCATCGTCTGTCCCTGACCGACCAGCCGGATGGCGGCCGTCCGGGGGCCGCCGCGGAATACGAGGCCCTGCTGTCGCGGACCGAGCCGGATTTCGAATTTCCCGAACTGGACGAGCAGGCGCGGGCCACCACCTTCTACACCACCGGCACCACCGGCCAGCCCAAAGGCGTGTATTTCAGCCACCGCCAACTGGTCCTGCACACCCTGTCTACGGCGGCGGCGCTGGGCGGCCCCCTGACGCAGGGGCGCCTGCACCGGGAAGACGTCTACATGCCCATGACGCCGATGTTCCACGTCCACGCCTGGGGGTTCCCGTACGTGGCGACGCTGCTGGGGCTGCGGCAGATCTATCCGGGGCGCTATCAGCCCGACGTCCTGCTGCGCCTGATCCGGGATGAGCGCGTCACTTTTTCCCATTCGGTGCCGACCATCCTGCACATGCTGCTGGGCCATGCCGATGCGGCGGACACGGATTTTTCCGCTCTCAAGATGATCATCGGCGGTTCGGCGATGCCCCAGGGGCTGGCCCGGACGGCCCTGGATCGCGGCATCGACGTATTCACGGGCTACGGCATGTCCGAAACCTGCCCGATCCTGACGCTGGCGCAGATGAGGGATCCCGCCGCGGATGCCGGCGCCCGGTTGCGCGATCGCACGCGCACCGGCTATGCGATACCGCTGGTGATGCTGAGGGTCGTCGATGACGAGATGCGGGACGTCGCGCATGACGGCCGCAGCGTCGGGGAAGTCGTGGTGCGCGCGCCCTGGCTGACCCAGGGCTATCTGCGCAATCCGGATGCCTCCGAAGCCCTGTGGCGCGGCGGCTGGCTGCACACGGGGGACATCGGGACGCTGGATGCCCGGGGCATGCTGACGGTCACGGACCGTCTGAAGGACGTCATCAAGACCGGCGGCGAATGGGTGTCTTCCCTGGCCCTGGAAGACGCCGTTTCCCGCCATCCGGCCGTCAGCGAGGTCGCCGTGGTGGGGATGCCCGATGCCCGCTGGGGAGAGCGGCCGCTGGTCCTGGTCGTGCTCCGGCCCGGCCAGGACGCCGATGCGGCGCAGATCCGGGCGCAGGTGCAGGCCGAGGTCGACGCCGGGCGGCTGTCCCGCTATGCCGTGCCCGAGCAGGTGCGCTTCGTGGACAGCCTGCCGCGCACCAGCGTCGGCAAGCTCAACAAGCGCGCCATGCGGGAAAGCCTGTCGGCGGAAAATTGAAAAGGGGCCGCGCCGGATGGCGCGGCCCCCGCTTCGCCCGGGGCCGAGGATCAGCCCTGCAGCCGGGCCCGCTGGGCGCGGACGCGCTCCAGCGTGTCGCCGAACTGCGCCAGCCGCGCCTTTTCCTGTTCCACGACGGCGGCCGGGGCGCGCTCGACGAAGCTGGCATTGGACAGTTTCCCGTGCGCCTTGGCGATTTCCTTTTCCAGGCGGTCGACTTCCTTGTCCAGGCGGACGCGTTCGGCCGCGACGTCGATTTCCACGTGCAGCATCAGCTGGACGGTGCCGACGACCTGCACGGGAGCGCCCAGGTCGGGCAGGCGATCGACGGCCTGGACGCTGTCGAGCCGGGCCAGCGCCATCAGGCAGGGGCCGAGCTCGTCCAGTTCGGCGCCCGCGCCCTGGACCAGCAGCGGAACCCGCTGGCCCGGGGCCAGGTTCATTTCGCCGCGCAGGGCGCGGATCGCGTCCGTCAGCGACTTGAATGTGGTCATGCGTTCCGCCGCGGCGGCGTCCAGCAGCGTGTCGCGGGCCTGCGGATAGGGCTGCGTGCTGATGCTGGCCGGGGTGTCCTCGCCGCGCACCGCGGCGGCCACCGAGACCTTCTGCCAGAGTTCTTCCGTGATGAAGGGCATGATCGGGTGGATCAGGCGCAGCAGGGTTTCCAGCACGTGGATCAGCGTGCGGCGGGTGGCGGCCTGCTGCACGCCGTCGCCGGTGTTCAGGCGGACCTTGGCCAGTTCCAGGTACCAGTCGCAGTATTCGTCCCAGATGAAGTGGTACAGGCGATCGGCCACCTGGTCGAAGCGGTATTGCGCGAAACCGGCATGGACGTCGCCGATCAGCCGCTGCAGGCCGTCGATGATCCAGCGGTCGGCGAAGGACAGGTCGCCCGCCTGGGGGCGGCCCAGATCCTGGCCTTCCACGTTCATCAGCACGAAACGCGTGGCGTTCCAGAGCTTGTTGCAGAAATTGCGGTAGCCCTCGCAGCGCTTCAGGTCGAAGTTGATGTTGCGCCCCAGCGTGGCGTAGGCCGCCATGGTGAAGCGCAGGGCGTCCGCGCCGTAGGCGGGGATGCCGTCGGGGTAGTCCTTGCGCGTGCGCTTGCGGATGGAGTCGGCCTGCTTCGGGTTCATCAGGCCCGCGGTGCGCTTGGCCAGCAGCGGGTCCAGGGCGATGCCGTCGATCAGGTCCACCGGATCGATGGTGTTGCCCTTGGACTTGGACATCTTCTTGCCTTCCATGTCGCAGACCAGCCCGTGCACGTAGACCGTGCGGAACGGAACCTGGCCGGTATGGTGCATGCTCATCATGATCATGCGGGCGACCCAGAAGAAGATGATGTCGAAGCCCGTGACCAGCACGCCCGACGGCAGGTAGCGGGCCAGGTCGGGCGTTTGTTCCGGCCAGCCCAGGTCGGTGAAGGGCACCAGGGCGGACGAGAACCAGGTGTCCAGCACGTCCGAGTCGCGGGTGAGCGGCCCGGCGACGCCGGCCTCTCGGGCCTGGCGTTCGGCGTCCTCGGCCGAGCGGGCGACGAAGATGCGGCCGTCCTCGGCGTGCCAGGCCGGGATCTGGTGACCCCACCACAGTTGCCGGGAGATGCACCAGTCCTGGATTTTCTCCAGCCACTGGTTGTAGGTGGTGGTCCAGTTTTCCGGGACGAAGCGCACGCGGCCGTCGGCCACGACGTCCAGGGCGACCTGGGTGATGCTCTTGCCGGGGTGCAGGCTGCCGGCGGGAGCGGGCTTGCTCATGGCGACGAACCACTGGTCCGTCAGCATGGGTTCGATGATGCTGTTGGTGCGGTCGCCGCGCGGGACCATGAGCTTGTGGTCGCGCACCTGCTGCAGCAGGCCTTGCGATTCCAGGTCGGCGACGATGCGCTTGCGGGCTTCGTAGCGATCCAGGCCGCGATAGGCGGCGGGGGCTTCGTCGCTGATCTTCGCATCCAGGGTCAGGATGCTGATCATGGGCAGCCCGTGGCGCTGGCCCACGGCGTAGTCGTTGAAGTCGTGCGCGGGCGTGACCTTGACCACCCCGGTGCCGAATTCGCGGTCCACGTAGTCGTCGGAGATCACGGGGATGTCGCGTCCGACCAGGGGCAGGGTGACGGTCCGGCCGATCAGGTGGGCGTAGCGTTCGTCGTCCGGATGCACCATGACGGCCACGTCACCCAGCATGGTCTCGGGGCGGGTCGTGGCCACGACCAGGTGGGTCAGGTCGCCCGCCGGCGTGGTCAGCGGGTAACGGATTTCCCACATGTGGCCGTCTTCTTCGGCGCTGACGACTTCCAGGTCGGACACGGCCGTGCCCAGGACCGGATCCCAGTTCACCAGGCGCTTGCCCCGGTAGATCAGGCCCTGTTCGTACAGGCGGACGAAGACTTCGACGACGCCGCGCGACAGGCGCTCGTCCATGGTGAAGTATTCCCGCGACCAGTCGCACGACGAGCCCAGGCGGCGGAACTGCCCGGTGATGGTGCTGCCGGATTGCTCTTTCCAGGCCCAGACCCGTTCCAGGAATTTTTCGCGGCCCAGGTCGTGGCGGGAGACGCCTTCGGCGTCCAGCTGGCGTTCCACCACGATCTGCGTGGCGATGCCGGCGTGGTCCGTGCCCGGGATGAACACCGTGTCGTCGCCGTTCATCCGATGGTAGCGGATCAGGCCGTCCATGATGGTCTGGTTGAAGGCGTGGCCCATGTGCAGCGTGCCCGTGACGTTGGGCGGCGGGAATTGGATGGCGAAGGGGGCGGCCGAGTGTCCGGCCGCCGGTTCGACGTGCCGTCCCCCGGCGAACAGGCCGCGGCGGTTCCATTCGTCATACCAGCGGGACTCGATATCCTGGGGTTCGAAGCTTTTGGGAAGGGAAGGGGAGTCGCTCATGGGATCAGGCTGGGTTCAGACGGCGAAAAAACGATTATTGTAGGCGGATGTGGTGCAAACCGCGCATGGTAAAATGCGCGGTTGACCGTTCGTGTCCGTAGCGCCCGATTTTCGGCGGGCTGCGCATCGCGCGGGATTCATTCTACCTTTTCATCGGGAAAGTCCTTTTTCCCGTTTCTTCACCGGAAATCCTTTCATGGCTATCGAACGTACCCTTTCCATCATCAAGCCCGACGCCGTCGCGAAGAACGCCATCGGCCAGATCGTCGCCCGTTTCGAACAGGCCGGCCTGAAGGTCGTCGCCGCCCGCCTGCAGCACCTGTCGCGCGGCGAAGCCGAGCGCTTCTACGCCGTGCACCAGGCGCGCCCCTTCTTCAAGGATCTGGTGGATTTCATGGTGTCCGGCCCGGTGTTCGTCCAGGTGCTGGAAGGCGAATCCGCCATTGCCAAGAACCGCGACCTGATGGGCGCCACCGACCCGAAGAAAGCGGCCCCGGGCACCATCCGCGCCGATTTCGCCGACAGCATCGACGCCAATGCCGTGCATGGCTCCGACGCTCCGGAAACGGCGGCCGTGGAAATCGCCTTCTTCTTCCCCGAAAGCAATATTTTCAGCCGCTGATCGACGGCTGGCGGGGCCCGGGCGTCCGGGCCCCCGGGTGCCCTGCCCGCAGGGCATCGGTTCTTATTGGTTGAATGCTCATGTCTGGCACTGAATCCGTCAATGTCCTGGGTCTGGACCCAGCCGCCCTGGAATCGCTGGTCGCGCAATGGGGCGGCAAGCCCTTTCGCGCGCGCCAGCTGTCCCAGTGGGTGCATCAGCGCGGCATCGACCGGTTCGCCGACATGAGCGACCTGGCCAAGGATTTCCGCGCGCAGCTGGACGGCCACTGCGTCGTGCAGGCGCCGCCGCTGAATCTGGAAAAACGCTCGTCCGACGGCACCCGCAAGTGGCTGTTCGACATGGGCGCCGGCAACGCCATCGAAACCGTCTACATTCCCGAGGACGACCGCGGCACCCTGTGCATTTCCAGCCAGGCCGGGTGCACGGTGGCCTGTCCTTTCTGTTCCACCGGCTATCAGGGCTTCAGCCGCAACCTGACGACGGCCGAGATCATCGGCCAGCTCTGGTACGCCAACCGCGCTTTGCGCGACGACCCCCAGGCGGCCCGCCTGAACGGCCCCGCCGAAGATGCGCAGCGCGCCGTCAGCAACGTGGTCATGATGGGCATGGGCGAACCCCTGCTGAATTACGACCAGGTGCTGGGCGCCCTGCGCCTGATGGTCAGCGACCACGCCTATGGCCTGTCGCGCCGCCGCGTGACGGTCTCCACGTCGGGCGTGGTGCCCATGATCGATCGCCTGGCGCAGGATTGCCCCGTGGCGCTGGCGGTGTCGCTGCATGCGCCCAACGACGCCCTGCGCGACCGCCTGGTGCCCCTGAACCGCAAGTACCCGCTGGCCGAACTGCTGGCCGCCTGCAACCGCTATCTGGATCACGCGCCCCGCGACTTCATTACATTCGAGTACATTATGCTCGACGGGGTCAACGATGCGGACGAACAGGCGCGCGAACTGATCGACATAGCCCGGCAAGTGCGCTGCAAGTTCAATCTGATTCCCTTCAACCCGTTTCCCCAATCCGGTCTGCGGCGCTCGCCGACGGCGCGTATCCGCCTGTTCGCCCAGCAGCTCACCGACGCGGGCCTGGTGGTGACGGTGCGCAAGACCCGGGGCGACGACATCGACGCCGCCTGCGGCCAACTGGCGGGGGAAGTCCGCGACCGCACCCGCATCGATGAACGCCTGCCGGACCGCGCCCGGATCGTCATACGCAAAAAGGAGCATGGATGAGCGAATCCCTGAGGGACAGCCTGATGCAGCAGGAATCACCCGGCACGGGGGGCCTGTCCGTCGGGGATACACTGAGACAGCTGCGCGAGACGCGCGGCCTCACGCTGTCCGAAGTTTCCGCGCGGATCAAGTATTCCGCCGTGCAGCTGGGCTACCTGGAAACCGGCGACTGGGCTCGTCTGCCCGATGGCGTGCCCCTGCGCGGCCTGGTGCGCAATTACGCCCGCTTCCTGGACGCCGACGTGGACGCCGTCCTGCGCCTGCTGGACCAGGCCGTGGGGTCCACCCGGCCGAAGCCCACCGTCACGGCCCTGGGCACGCGACGCGCCCTGCAGCAGGCCGACATGACGCCCAAGGGCGAACCCGCCCACCGCACCTGGGCCTGGCTGCTGCTGATCCTGGTGCTGTTCGGCGTGGTCGGCGTCTATGCGGTCAATCGGGGCTGGGTCCCCGATCAGTGGTTGATTTTTGATTGGTTGAAGGCCTTGCGTCCATGACGTCTTCTGTGAATACCGAACCCTCGGCGGCCGCCCGCCGTCCCACGCGCGCCGTCGCGGTGCGCTGGGGCGATCACGTGGTGCGGGTCGGCGGGGATGCCCCGGTCGTGGTGCAGTCCATGACCAATACCGATACCGCGGATCCCGAGTCGACCGCCCGCCAGGTGCGGGAACTCTGGCAGGCCGGATCCGAACTGGTGCGGGTGACGGTCAATACGCCCGAAGCCGCCGCGCAGGTCGCGGCGCTGCGCAATGCGCTGGACCGCATGGGCGTGCCCGTGCCGCTGGTGGGCGATTTCCATTACAACGGCCACAAGCTGCTGACCCAGTTTCCGGACTGCGCCCAGGCCCTGTCCAAATACCGCATCAATCCGGGCAACATGGGCGGCGGCAAGCGCCGCGACGACAACTTCGCGCAGATGATCGAGGTCGCCTGCCGCTATGAAAAGCCCATCCGCATCGGCGTGAACTGGGGCAGCCTGGACCACGAACTGCTGGCGCGGATGATGGACGACAACGCGGCGCGGTCCGCGCCCCTCACCGCCAATGCGGTGATGCGCGACGCGCTGGTCGTCTCGGCCATCAGCAACGCGGAACGCGCCCAGGAACTGGGGCTGCCGGGCGATGCCATCGTGCTGTCCTGCAAGGTCAGCCACGTGCAGGACCTGATCGCGGTCTACCAGGATCTGTCGCGCCGCTGCGATTATCCGCTGCACCTGGGGCTGACCGAGGCCGGCATGGGGTCCAAGGGCATCGTGGCGTCCACGGCGGCGCTGGCCGTGCTGCTGCAGCAGGGCATCGGCGACACGATCCGGATTTCCCTGACGCCCGAGCCCGGCGGCGATCGCAGCCGAGAGGTCGTCGTGGCTCAGGAAATCCTGCAGACCATGGGCCTGCGCGCCTTCACGCCGATGGTCGTGGCCTGCCCGGGCTGCGGGCGCACCAGCAGCACCGTGTTCCAGGAACTCGCCGCCAGCATCCAGACCTACCTGCGCACGCAGATGCCGGTCTGGAAGAACCAGTATCCCGGCGTCGAGAACATGCACGTCGCCGTGATGGGCTGCGTGGTCAACGGGCCGGGCGAAAGCCGGCATGCCGACATCGGCATCAGCCTGCCGGGGACCGGCGAGGTCCCCGCCGCGCCCGTGTACGTTGACGGTCAGCGCACCGTCACCCTCAAGGGCGACACCATCGCCGACGAGTTCAAGCAGATTGTTGAAGAGTACGTGGCGCGGCGCTACGGGCAGGGCGAGGGCGAACAGCCGGCCCATCGCCCGGGCGTCGTGCCGCGCCAGGCAGGTTGATGCATGTCCGAATTCAAGAAAGTCGCCGGCCTGACCGGCATGAAAGATACCCTGCCGCCTGAATCGGCCCGCTGGGAAGAACTCGAAGCCCTGGTGCGCGACTGGCTGGCCGGCTATGGCTACCAGAACATGCGCACGCCCGTGCTGGAACACACGCGGCTGTTCACCCGCGGCATCGGCGAAGTCACCGATATCGTCGAAAAGGAAATGTATTCCTTCGTCGACCCCCTGAACGACGAACGCCTCACCATGCGTCCGGAATTCACCGCCGGCATCGTGCGCTCCGCCATCGAGCACAATTTCCTCTATGACCGGCCGCGCCGCATCTACGCCATGGGGCCGGTGTTCCGGCACGAGCGTCCGCAGCGCGGGCGCTACCGGCAGTTCCACCAGATCGACGTCGAGGCCCTGGGCTTTCCCGGCCCCGACGTGGATGCCGAACTGATCCTCATGCTGGCGCGCCTGTGGCGCCTGCTGGGCCTGAACGACATCCGCCTGGAACTCAATTCCCTGGGCCAGCCGGCCGAACGCGCCGCGCACCGCGCGGCCCTGATCGCTCACCTGGAAAAGCACGTGGACGTGCTCGACGAGGAGGCCCGGCGCCGCATGCACAGCAACCCGCTGCGCGTGCTGGATACGAAGAATCCCGCCATGCAGGACATGGCCAACGCCGCGCCGCGCCTGTTCGATTTCCTGGGGGCCGAATCCCTGGCGCACTATCAGGGCCTGTGCGCCCGCCTGGACGACGCCGGCGTCGCCTACACCCTGAATCCCCGCCTGGTGCGGGGGCTGGACTACTACAACCTGACGGTCTTCGAATGGGTGACGGATCGCCTGGGCGCCCAGGGCACGGTGTGCGGCGGCGGGCGCTATGACGGCCTGATCGAACTGCTGGGCGGCAAGCCCGCGCCGGCCGTGGGTTTCGCCATCGGTATGGAACGCCTGCTGGACCTCTGGCTGCAGGACGCGTCGGAACGGGCTCCCGCCGAGTGCCAGGTGTACCTGGCGCATCAAGGCGACGACGGGCAGCGCCGGGCGGCCCGCCTGGCGGAATCCCTGCGCGACGCCGGGCTGAGGGCACTTGTCCATGCCGGCTCGACTGGGTTTAAATCACAATTTCGCCGCGCGGATGCCAGCGGGGCCGCGGCCGCCGTCATCATCGGCGGCGACGAACTGGCGGCCGGCGCCGCCACGGTGAAATGGCTGCGCGCGGATTCCCCGGACGGCGCGCAGCAGGAATCGGTCGCTTTCGACCAGCTGGCGCAATATCTCAAGCAAAGGATCTGATTACAGGCATGGCATACGATCTCGAAGAACAGGAAAAAATCGACGCGCTGAAAGCCTGGTGGGAACGCTATGGCACCTTCAGCATGGTGCTGGTGCTGGCCGTGGTGGCCGCCTTCGCGGGCTGGCGCGGCTGGCAGTGGTATTCCTCGCATCAGGCGGGGCAGGCCATGGGCTACTACGAAGCCCTGGAAACCGCCGCCGGCCAGCAGGGCGACGATGCCGTGGCCCGCATCAAGGCGGCCAGCGCCGCGCTGCGCAAGGATTACGCCGGCTCCGGCTATGCCTCCCGCGGGGTGCTGGTGGCCGCCTGGGCCCTGCAGGAACGCCAGGACCTGGATGGCGCGCGCGAACAGCTGGAATGGCTGGTGCGCGACGGTTCGGCGCCCGCCGTGCAGGCGGTGGCCCGCCTGCGCCTGGCCGGGGTGCTGCTGGCGCAGAAACAGTACGATCCGGCGCTGGCCCAGTTGCAGGGCGCCGCTCCCGAAGGCTTCGCCGGCCTGTATGCCGACCGGCGCGGCGACGTGCTGGCGGCGCAGGGACATGCGGATCAGGCGATCCAGGCCTGGGGCGAAGCCCTCAAGGCCCTCGGGGCCGACCCGGCCGCCCAGATCGTCCAGCTGAAAATCGATGCCTTGAACGGAGCCTGAGCCTCATGCGTATCCCTGTGCGTTTCATCCGCGCCGCCGTCCTTGGACTGACGGTCGCGGGCCTGTCCGGCTGCGGCCTGTTCTCCAGTCCGGATGCCCGATTCGATCCGGCGCCGCTCGTGGATTACACGCCGACGCTGTCGGTGGCGACCCGCTGGTCGACCTCTATCGGCAGCGGCGGGGACTACGGCTTCGCGCCGCAGCTCGTGGGCGACACCGTCTACGCCGCCACGCCCTCCGGGGCGGTGGCCGCCGTGGACCTGGCTTCCGGAGCCGTGCGCTGGCGCGTGGGCGACGAGCCCCTGCAGGCCGGCGTGGGCAGCGACGGCCGCACCACGGCGGTCGTCACCGGCAAGGGCGTCGTGGTGGCCTATGACGCGCAGGGCAAGGAGCTCTGGCGCAGCCAGGCGGCCAGCGCCGTCAACGTGCCGCCGGCCGTGGGCAACGGCATCGTCGCCGTGCGCACCACGGATTACCGCATCCAGGCCTTCGACGAATCGACCGGCAAGCTGCGCTGGAACGTGCAGCGGCCGGGGCCCGCGCTGGCGCTGCGCACCAGCATCCGCATGGCGGTGGTGCCCAATCTGCTGATCGCGGGCATGCCCAATGGCCGTCTGCTGGTCATCGATGCGGCGTCGGGCGCCGTGCGCTGGGAAGGCTCCGTCTCGGCGTCCCGCGGGGCCTCCGATCTGGAACGCATCAGCGACGTGGTCGGCGAACCGCTGGCGGCCGGGCCGCTGCTGTGCGGCGTCAGCTACCAGGGCCGCATCACCTGCTTCGACGTGTCGCAGGGCGGTCGCGCCATCTGGTCGCAGGACATTGCCTCGTCGACCGGCATGACGATGGACGGCCAGCATCTCTATCTGCCCGACATGCGCGATGTCGTGCATGCGTTGGACCTGAAGGACGGCCATGAACTGTGGAAGCAGTCCTCGCTGCTGAACCGGCGCCTGAGCGCCCCGGCGGTGGCCGGGCGGGCCGTGGCGGTGGGCGACTTCGAAGGCTATCTGCATTTTCTTTCCCGCGCTGACGGCAGCCCGATGGCTCGGCTGCAGGTCGGCGGCGGGCCGATCACGTCCGCCCTGCTGGCGACGCCCCGGGGCGTCGTGGTGCAGACGGGCGGCGGCAATCTGATGCTGGTGGGTGTCGGTGACTGATCTGCGTTTCAAACCGGTGGTGGCCCTGGTCGGGCGCACCAATGTCGGCAAATCGACCCTGTTCAATCGCCTGACGCGCTCCCGCGCGGCCCTGGTAGCGAACATTTCGGGCCTGACCCGCGATCGGCACTATGGCGAAGGCCGGGTGGGCGATTTTCCATTCATCGTGGTGGATACCGGGGGGTTCGAACCCGTCGCCACCCGCGGCATCCTGGTCGAAATGGCCCGCCAGACGGAACAGGCCATTGCGGAATCCGACGTCGTGCTGTTCCTGGTGGACGGGCGCGAGGGCATCAATGCCCACGACCATGAAATCGCCCGCCTGCTGCGCAAGACCGGGCAGCGCGTGCTGCTGGCCGTGAACAAGGCCGAGGGCATGCGCGACCACGCCGACCTGGCCCAGTTCCACGAACTGGGGCTGGGCGAGCCGCACGCGATCTCGGCCGCGCACGGCGACGGCGTCTCCGCTCTGGTGGACGAGGCCCTGGCCGCGCTGCTGGCCCAGGCCCGGCAGGCCGCCGCTGAAATTCCCGGGGGCGAATCGGCGCCCGAACCCGGCGCCGAGCCCGATCACCGGATCAAACTGGCGATCGCCGGGCGGCCGAACGTCGGGAAATCCACCCTGATCAATACCCTGGTGGGCGAAGAGCGCGTGATCGCCTACGACCTGCCGGGCACCACGCGCGACGCCATCGAAATCGAATTCGAACGCGCGGGCCGGCGCTACACACTGATCGACACGGCGGGGCTGCGGCGCCGGGGCAAGGTCTTCGAGACCGTCGAAAAGTTCTCCGTCATCAAGACGCTGCAGGCGATCGAGGCCGCCAACGTCGTGCTGCTGCTGATCGACGCCCAGGACGGGGTGTCCGACCAGGACGCCCACATCGCCGGCTTCGCCATGGAAGCGGGCCGTGCCCTGGTGGTCGGGCTGAACAAATGGGATGCCATCGACAGCGAGCAACGGGAATGGGTGCAGCGCGAATACGAGCGCAAGCTGCGGTTTCTGTCCTTCGCCCGGGTCCTGCATCTGTCCGCCCTGAAGGGGCAGGGGGTGGGGCCGGTGATCAAGGCCGTCGAGGCCGCCCACGCGGCCGCATTCGCAAAGCTGTCCACCCCGAAGCTGACGCGTACGCTGCAGGCCGCCATCGAACAGCAGCCGCCGCCGCGCAAGGGCATCTTCCGGCCCAAGATGCGCTACGCGCACCAGGGCGGGCAGAACCCGCCGCGCATCATCATCCACGGCAACGCCCTGGACGCCGTGCCGGATTCCTACCGGCGCTATCTCGAAGGCCAGTTCCGCGACGCCTTCAAGCTGGCCGGCACCCCCCTGAGCGTCGAGTTCAAATCCTCGCACAACCCCTATCTGAAGGACAAGCAGCCGTGAGCACGCTCTGGAGCGATCACATCGCCGGCCTGATTCCCTATACGCCGGGCGAGCAGGCCCGGATTCCGAACCTGCTCAAGCTCAACACCAACGAGAACCCCTACGGGCCGTCGCCCAGGGCGATCGAGGCCATGAAGGCGGCGTTGAGCGACGACATGCGCCTGTACCCGGATTACCAGGCCCTGGGGTTGCGCCAGGCCATCGCGCGGCGCTATCGCCTGGATGCCGACCAGGTGTTCCTGGGCAATGGCTCGGACGAGATCCTGGCGCACGTGTTCAATGCCTTCTTCCTGCGCGGCGGCCGCCCCCTGTGGCTGCCGGATGTCACCTACAGCTTCTACCGCACGTACTGCCGCTTCTACGACGTGCCGCATCACCTGATCCCGCTGGCCGACGATTTCACCCTGCGGGTGTCGGATTACACGCAGGCCGCCGAACAAGAACCGGCCGGCATCATCTTCGCCAATCCGAATGCGCCGACGGGCCGCGCCCTGGACCTGGACGCCATCGCCGCCATCGCCCGGGCCCGCCCGGACAGCGCCGTGGTGGTGGACGAAGCCTACGTGGATTTCGGCGCGGAATCGGCCGCCGCCCTGCTGCGGGATTTTCCCAACCTGCTGGTGGTCCATACGCTGTCCAAGTCCCGGTCGCTGGCGGGGCTGCGGGTGGGCTACGCCCTGGCGTCCGTCGATCTGGTGGCCGGCCTGCTGCGGGTCAAGGACAGTTTCAACTCCTATCCCCTGGACCGGGTGGCGCTGGCCGGCGCCCAGGCCTCCATCGAAGACGAAGCCTGGTTCGACCAGACGCGGCATGCCGTCATGGACGCTCGCGAATCATTGACGCAGGACCTGCAATCGCTGGGGTTCGACGTCCTGCCGTCGCAGGCGAATTTCGTCTTCGCCCGCCATCGCGGCCAGGACGCCGGCGTCATCGCCCGGGGCCTGCGCGAGCAGGGCATCCTGGTGCGCCATTTCCAGGCGCCGCGCATCGAACAATATCTGCGCATCACCGTGGGGACGCCGGAACAATGCGCGCGCTTGTGTGATACGCTGAAAGCCGTTTTGTCCGCCTGATGAATTCCGTGCGTTGCAGTGCGGCCGTGGCCGTGTTGCAGCGCATGAATCGCATTAAAATACCCAAAGTACTATAACTACTTCAATAACCGGAGCCTCGTCCATGAGCAATAAAGGGCAAATTCTTCAAGACCCGTTCCTCAACGCCTTGCGCAAGGACCATGTGCCAGTCTCGATCTACCTGGTCAACGGCATCAAGCTGCAGGGCCAGGTCGAATCCTTTGATCAGTACGTCGTGCTGCTGCGCAACACCGTCACGCAGATGGTGTACAAGCACGCGATCTCCACCGTCGTTCCGGCCCGGCCGGTTTCCTTCCAGGTGGATGACTCTGCTGAATAATTCCCTCGCCGGTCCGGTATCGCCATCGCCCGCCGCGCGCCCCGCGCCGGCGGGCATTCCTTTTGTTTCCATCCTATGAAAGCACTGGTCATCAGCGTCGATCTGGGCGATCCGGATTACGCGGCGCATGCCGAAGAATTCCTGATGCTTGCGCAAGGCGCGGGCGCGGAGATCGCCGAGGTCCTGGTGGCGCGGCGCAGCCGGCCGGACGCGGCCGGGTTCATCGGTTCCGGCAAGATCGAGGAGGCCGCCGCCCTGGTCAAGGCTACGGGCGCCGAGGTCGTGCTGTTCGACCAGCCCCTCAGTCCGGCCCAGCAGCGCAACCTGGAACGCCACTTCGAGGTCCGGGTCGTCGATCGCGTCGCCCTGATCCTGGATATTTTCGCCCTGCGGGCCAAAAGTCATGAAGGCAAGCTGCAGGTGGAACTGGCGCAGCTGCAGCATCTGTCCACCCGCCTGACCCGCTTGTGGGCCCACCTGGAACGCCAGCGGGGCGGTATCGGCGTGCGCGGGCCCGGCGAATCCCAGCTGGAAACCGACCGCCGCCTGATCGGGGTCCGGGTGCGGGCCCTGCGCGAGCGCCTGGACCGCGTCCAGCGCCAGCGCCTGACCCAGCGGCGGGCCAGGGCGCGCGGCCAGACCCTGTCGGTGTCCCTGGTGGGGTACACCAACGCCGGCAAGTCGACGCTGTTCAATGCCCTGACCCGGGCCGGCGCCTATGCCGCCGACCAGCTCTTCGCCACGCTGGACACGACCACGCGCCGGATCTGGATCGAAGGGGCGGGGCAGGTCGTGGTGTCCGATACGGTGGGCTTCATCCGATCCCTGCCGACCACCCTGATCGCCGCGTTCCGGGCCACGCTGGAGGAAACCGTGCATGCGGACCTGCTGCTGCACGTCATCGATGCCGCCAGTCCGCAGCGCGACGAACAGGCGGCCGAAGTCAACAAGGTCCTGAAGGACATCGGGGCCGATGAAATCCCGCAGATCCGCGTCTACAACAAAATCGACACGGCCGGATATGATCCCCGGGTCGAGCGAAACGAACATGGTACGATTGCGCGAGTCTTCGTCAGCGCGCTGCAACGCAGCGGTCTGGACGGCTTGCGGCAGTCGATTGCAGAATTTGGGGGGCCTACGGGAAACAATGCGTGGAATGAAACTGTTCAACCTGAATGATCCGGGCTGGGGGCGCGGTCAGCAAAATCAGGACAACGAGCCTTCCAATAAACCCAATTCCGCCGGCGGGCCGCCCGACCTGGACGAGGTCTGGCGCGATTTCAACAAACGCCTGTCGGGCCTGTTCGGCAAGCGCGGCGGGGGGCGCGGTCCGCGCATGCCTTCGGGCGGCGGCCTGCCCTCGCTGCCGGGGCCTTCGCCGAAATTCATCCTGCTGCTGATCGTCGCCGCCATCCTGCTGTGGCTGGCCAGCGGCTTCATGGTCGTCCAGGAAGGCCAGGTCGCGGTCGTCACGCGTTTCGGCAAGTACGTGCATACCCTGAATCCGGGCCTGCAGTGGCGCCTGCCGTACCCGATCGAAAATTCCCAGGACGTCAATATCTCCCAGTTGCGCACCTTCGAAGTCGGCTTCCGCGGCTCGTCGCGCAACAAGGTCCTGCCGGAATCCCTGATGCTCACCAACGACGAGAACATCGTCGACGTGCAGTTCGTGGTGCAGTACCGCCTGCGGCCCGACGGAGCGCCGGCCTATCTGTTCAACACCAGCCAGCCCGACGAATCCGTGCGGCAGGCCGCCGAAACCGCCATGCGGGAAATCGTGGGCCGCAAGCCCATGGACTTCGTCCTGTATTCGGGCCGCACCGAGGTCGCCACCGAAGTCCAGGCGCTGGCGCAAAGCATCCTGGACCGCTACCAGACCGGGATCCAGATTTCCACGGTCGCCATCCAGAACGTGCAGCCGCCCGAACAGGTGCAGGCCGCGTTCGACGACGCGGTCAAGGCCGGGCAGGATCGCGAACGTCAGATCAACGAAGGCAATGCCTATGCCAGCCAGGTCCTGCCGGAAGCCGAAGGCCAGGCCGCGCGCATGATCCAGGAAGCCGAAGGCTACAGCGCCCGGGTCATCGGCCAGGCGCAGGGCAATACCTCGCGCTTCGACAGCGTGGCGACCGAATACGCCAAGGCGCCGGCCATCACACGCGAACGCATGTACCTGGAAACCATGCAGGACATCTTCACCGACACCGCCAAAGTCATGATCGACGCCCCGGTGGGCAACAACATGCTGTATCTGCCGCTGGACAAGATCATGCAGCAGGCCGCCCGCGGCAACGGCGCGGCCTCCGGGTCGGGCGGCGGTTCCTCGACGGACGCCTCGGGGTCGTCCTCGTCCAGCAGCTCCACCGTCAGCACGGCCGGCGCGGGCGCCCAGGCGGCGTCCAAGAACGCTCCGTCCTCGAACCGGCCCGCCTCGCGGGGCGTGCCGTCGGGGCTGGATTCGCTGATGCGCAGCCCGTACTCGAACTAGGAGCCCATGATGCAACGTTTTTTCCCCGCCCTGGTCGGTCTGGTCCTGCTGGTGGCCGCCTTGTCCTCCTGCCTGTTCGTGGTGCGGGAACGGGATTCGGCGCTGCTGTTCGCCCTGGGCGAAGTGCGCGAAACCATTACCGAGCCCGGCCTGTACTTCAAGTATCCGCCGCCGTTTGAAAACGTGGTCTATCTGGACAAGCGCCTGCAGACCATCGAGACCCGGGATCCGGAACGCATCCAGACGGCCGAAAAGAAGAACCTGCTGATCGATTCCTTCGTCAAGTGGCGCATCGCCGATCCGCGCCTGTATTACGTCACCTTCGGCGCCAACAGCGGCGCCGCCGTCGAACGCCTGCAGGCCCAGATCCGGGACGCCCTGAATGCGGCGGTGAACGTGCGCACGGTCAAGCAGGTCGTCTCCAGCGACCGCGACACCATCATGAAGGAGATCCAGACTTCGGTGGCCCAGCGGGCCAAGCCCCTGGGGGTGGACGTGGTGGACGTGCGGCTGCGCCGCATCGATTTCGCGCCCGAGATCTCCGAATCGGTCTATCGCCGCATGGAAGCCGAGCGCAAGCAGGAAGCCAACCGCCTGCGGGCCAGCGGCGCCGCCGACAGCGAACGGATCCGCGCCGAAGCCGACCGCAAGCGCCAGGAAACCCTGGCCCGGGCCTATGCCGAATCCCAGGCCAAGCGAGGCGAGGGCGATGCCACGGCCGCCGCCATCTATGCGGCATCCTACGGCAAGGACCCGGAATTCTATAGCTTCTACAAGAGCCTGGAAGCCTATCGTTCCTCCTTCTCCGGCAACGGCAGTACGCTGGTGCTCAGCCCCGATTCGGACTTCTTCCGTTACTGGGACCGCGCTCCCGGCGGCAAGCCGGCCGCGCGCTAGGCAGTACCGACGGGCGGCCTGGCCGGATGCCGGGCCGCTTTCTATTTTGGCTGTGATTTTGGAATGAACAACCCATGATGTCGAACTGGCTGCTGCCGGAAAATCTGTCGGACATCCTGCCCGCCGAAGCGCGGCGCATCGAAGAATTGCGCCGCGAACTGCTGGACCTGTATCGCACCTACGGCTTCGAACTGGTCGCGCCGCCGATGGTGGAATATCTCGATTCCCTGATGCTGGCCAACGACGAGGCCTTGCGCCTGCGCACCTGCAAGCTGGTCGACCAGCTCTCGGGGCTGACCATGGGCGTGCGCGCCGACATGACGGTGCAGGTGTCGCGCATCGACGCCCATCTGCTCAATCGCCCCGGGGTGACGCGCCTGTGCTATTGCGGTCCGGTCGTCCATACCCGGCCGGCCGGCCTGACGTCGGATCGCGAACTGCTGCAGATCGGCGCCGAGATCTTCGGCCACGCGGGCGTCCAGGCGGACATCGAGTGCGTGCGACTGGCCCTGGACTCGGTGCGCCGCGCCGGAGTCCTGCAACCGCGCCTGGACCTGAATCATCCCGGGGTGGGGCGCGCGCTGGTCGATGCCGATCCCGCTCTGGCCGAGGTCGCCAACGCGGTCTACGATCTGCTCAGCGCCAAGGACGTCCCCGGCCTGGACGCGCTGTGCGCCGAGGCGCAGGCGCGCGCCGACACGCGAGAAGCCCTGCGGGTCCTGACGGCCCTGTACGGGGATCTGTCGGTCGTCGATCGCGCCCGGGAGCGCCTGCCGGACCTCCCGGCCGTGCATGCCGCCCTGGATGCCCTGCGCACCCTGTGCACGGCCTTGCCGGATGCGCCCATCGCCATCGATCTGGCCGACATGGGCGGCAGCTACGGCTACCACTCCGGCGTCGTCTTTTCGATCTATGCCGCGGGATGGCACGACGCCCTGGTGCGCGGCGGGCGCTACGACGGCATCGGCCGCAAGTTCGGCCGCGCCCGTCCGGCCACAGGCTTCAGCCTGGACCTGCGCAAGCTCTCGGCCGGCCTGCCCGATGCGCAGCGCGCGCAGGCGATCCGCGCGCCCTGGTCGGACGACCCGGCCCTGATCCAGGCGGTCGGCACGCTGCGGGCGCAGGGGCATATCGTCATTCAAAGTCTGCCGGGCGATCCCCAGCAGTACGATGAATTCCGGATCGACCAGGAACTGGTTCTGGTCGATGGCGGCTGGGTGCTGAGGACGCTTGGCGTCTGATGGTATAAACTTACTCGTTTTCCAAGGCGGCATGGTGCCGCCGCAAGCAAGGCTTATGAGCAAGAACATCGTCGTGATTGGCACCCAGTGGGGTGACGAAGGCAAGGGCAAGATCGTGGATTGGCTCGCCGAGTCCGCCCAGGGGGTCGTGCGCTTTCAGGGCGGGCACAATGCCGGCCATACGCTGTGGATCAATGGCCGCAAGACCATCCTGCGCCTGATCCCGTCGGGCATCATGCATCCCCACGTGACCTGCTACGTGGGCAATGGCGTGGTGCTGTCGCCCGAAGCCCTGCTGGCCGAAATCGGCGAACTGGAAGCCGCCGGCCTGGACGTGCGCTCGCGGCTGCAGATTTCCTCCGCCTGCCCGCTGATCCTGCCGTATCACGTGGCGCTGGACCAGGCCCGCGAAGCCCGCAAGGGCGAGGGCAAGATCGGCACCACCGGGCGCGGCATCGGCCCCGCCTACGAAGACAAGGTCGCCCGCCGCGCCCTGCGCGTCCAGGATCTGTACGATCCGGCCGTGTTCGATGAAAAACTGGCCGAAGTCCTGGATTATCACAATTTCGTCCTGACCCAGTACCTGGGCGCGAAGCCCGTCGAGGCCAGCCAGGTGCGCGATCAGGTGATGGCGCTGGCTCCCCAGCTCGAGCCCATGGTGGCCGACGTCTCCAGCAACATCCACATCGCCCGCAAGGCGGGCCACAACCTGCTGTTCGAAGGCGCCCAGGGCACCTTGCTGGACATCGATCACGGCACTTATCCCTTCGTCACCAGCAGCAACTGCGTGGCGGGCGCCGCCGCCGCCGGCACCGGTGTCGGGCCGCAGGCGCTGGACTACGTGCTGGGCATCGCCAAGGCCTACACCACGCGGGTGGGCTCCGGGCCGTTCCCGACCGAATTGCTGGACGACACCGGCCTGCGCCTGGCCACGGTGGGCAAGGAATTCGGTTCCGTCACCGGCCGCCCCCGCCGCTGCGGCTGGTTCGATGGCGCCGCCATGAAGCGTTCGGTCATGATCAACGGCCTGACCGGCCTGTGCATCACCAAGCTCGACGTGCTCGACGGCGTGGAACAGATCAAGATCGGCGTGGGCTACCGCTACAAGGGCCAGTTCCTGGACGTGCTACCCTATGGCGCCCACGCGGCCGCCGAAGCCGAACCGGTGCTGGAGGAAATGGCCGGCTGGTCGGAATCCACGGTGGGCATCACCGAATACGACAAGCTGCCCATCAATGCCCGGCGCTACCTGGAACGCATCGCCGAAGTCTGCGACGTGCCGATCGACATGGTCTCGACCGGTCCGGACCGGCTGGAAACCATCGTGCTGCGTCACCCATTCCAGGGCTGATCGCAGGGGATGGCAGCCCCGATGCCGCGCGGGCCGAGGCCCGCTTGCTGCCCCCTCCAAGGGGGCTTTTTGCCTTGAGGCGGCCCGGCTGCAGAAGCATGCTAACCGCATCGTGGTTTTTTGAACCTATTTCATACGACCATTACAGGATAAAGATATGAGCACTCCGCCGAGCACCGATCGCGACCTCTGGGTCAGCTGGGAACAGTACCACGCGCTGGTCGAGCGCCTGGCCCTGAAGGTGCACGAATCGGGATGGGCCTTCGACAAGATCCTGTGCCTGGCGCGCGGCGGCGTGCGGGTGGGCGACATCCTGTCGCGCGTTTTCGACGTGCCCCTGGGCATTCTGGCCACCAGCAGCTACCGCGAAGCGGCCGGCACCGTGCAGGGCCAGCTGGACATCGCCCAGTTCATCACCATCACGCGCGGCACGCTGGACGGCAAGGTGCTGCTGGTCGACGACATGGTGGACACCGGACTGACCTTCAGCCGGGTGCACGATCACCTGCTCAAGCAGTTCCCGGGCATCACCGAAATGCGCACAGCCGTGCTGTGGCAAAAGGGCCATGCCAAGGTTCAGCCGGATTACTTCGTGGATCAGTTGCCCACCAATCCCTGGATTCATCAGCCCTTCGAAGACTACGACAGCCTGCGCCCGCATCAACTGGAATCCTGGATCCGCAAGGGCGTGCGCACCGCGTATCCTGATTCGAAGGCATAGATTCCAGTCCTGATTCGTGCTAGAATCTTCTGCTGTCTTATACGGATATTTTCCATTCACCCAACCGTGGATGCACCGGGCGCCTGACTGCTTTCCGACATCCATGATTTTTACAGGCTTTCAAGGATTTACATGCCGATTGTCCGCCTCAAAGAAAACGAGCCCTTCGAGGCTGCCCTGCGGCGCTTTAAGCGCACCATCGAAAAGACCGGTCTTCTGACCGAACTGCGTTCGCGTGAATTCTACGAGAAGCCCACCGCCGAACGTAAGCGCAAGCTGGCTGCCGCCGTCAAGCGCCACTACAAACGCATTCGCAGCCAACAACTGCCGCCGCGACTCTATTGATTGATTCCTGAATCCTTCATCCAGGAACTGCTGGCGCGCGTAGATATCGTCGATGTCGTCGGCCGGTATGTGCAGCTGCGCAAAGGGGGCGCAAACCTGTTGGGTTTGTGCCCTTTTCACAATGAAAAATCGCCGTCGTTCACGGTCAGCCCCACCAAGCAGTTCTATCACTGCTTCGGCTGCGGCGCCCACGGCAGCGCCATCCACTTCCTGACCGAGCACACCGGCGCGCCGTTTCCGGAAGCCGTGCGCACGCTGGCGGCCAGCGTGGGCCTGACCGTTCCCGAAGAGCCCCGCACCCCGCGCCAGCGGGCCGCCGAACGCGAGCGGCGCGAGGAAGGGTCCCGCCAGCGCGACGTGCTGCAGCAGGCGCAGGCCCACTATCGGGCGGCCCTGAAGCAGGCGCCGCAGGCGATCGCCTATCTGAAGAAGCGCGGGCTCAGCGGCGAGATCGCGGCCCGTTTCGGCCTGGGCTGGGCCGGCGCCGATCGCCGCGGCCTGGCCTCGGTGTTCGAGCACTACGAAGATCCCGCGCTGATCGAGTCCGGCCTGGTGATCGAGGCCGAGGACGGCCGCCGCCATGACCGCTTCCGGGGCCGGGTGATGTTCCCGATCCTGAACGGCAGGGGGCAGCTGATCGGCTTTGGTGGCCGCCTGATCGAAGCGGGCGAGCCCAAATACCTGAATTCGCCCGAAACCAGCCTGTTCTCGAAGGGGCACGAACTCTACGGCCTGCACGAGGCCCGCGCCGGCATCCGCAGCGAAGGCTGCGTGCTGGTCGTCGAGGGCTACATGGACGTGGTCGCCCTGGCGCAATTCGGCCTGAACAATGCCGTGGCGACGCTGGGAACGTCCACGACCAGCAACCACCTGCAGAAGCTGTGCCGGGCCAGCGATCGCATCATCTTCAGCTTCGACGGCGACGGGGCGGGACGCAAGGCGGCCTGGCGGGCCCTGCAGGCGTGCCTGCCGTGGGTGGCCGAGGACGTCTCCATGCGGTTCCTGTTCCTGCCGGACGGCCAGGACCCCGATTCCTACGTGCGCGCCTACGGGGTGCAGGCTTTGCGGGCCTGCCTGGACGAGGCGCTGCCGCTTTCGCGCTTCATGCTCGAGGAACTGGCGGCGCGCCATGACCTGCGCGAGGCCGAGGGCCGCGCCGCCTGCGTGCACGAGGCGCGGCCCTTGTTCGCGCAGATGCCCGAGGGCGGGTACCGCCTGCAGGTCGAGCGCGAATTCGCCCAGCAGGTGCGCCTGACGCCGGAGGAACTCAGCCGCATGCTGGCCAGCGGCCCCGCGGCTGCGGCGCCGGCCGCCGATCCCCGCCGCCCGGACAGCCCGGCGACGCCGGCGACGCCGCTTCGGCGAGCGGCCGATGCGGCTCCGGACGGCTGGCAGGGCGGGGGCGCGCCGGTCGATGAGCCTGCCTGGATGAGCGCCGAATTCGGCCAGGGCGGGGCGCCGGGCGGCCAGTCGGCGGCCGGCCAGCGGCGGCGCGGTCGCGCGGGCCAGGCCCGCACCGTCACGCCGCTGGCGCGCCGCCTGCTGCGCCTGCTGCTGGCGCATCCCGCCCTGGTGGACAGCCTGGGGGACCAGCAGCTTGAATTGTTGGCCCATCACCCCCATCTGCAACTGGTGCGGGAACTGATCGGCCTGGCCAGCGCCTGCGGCGGCCGGCACGCCGGCGCCCTGCTGGAAGCGGCCGAGCCCGATTCGGATCTGGCGGCGGCCATCCGGGATCTGTCCACCGAAGTCCTGACGCAGGAACTTCCCGACCCGCAGGCGGAATGGCGTGATGCCTTGCGGCACATCGAATTGCAGGCGGTGCAGGAACAGTGCGACCGCCTGATCGCGTCCGGGCTGGCGGACGAGGCGCAGCGCCGGCGGTATCAGGATCTCAGCCGCCGTCTGGCCCGGCTGAAGGCCCCGACAGGATGAATCTTCCTGTCAAGTGAAGTAAACTACATGGTTTTCAATAAGTTGAGCGCCTTCAACAGCATTGTCGACCCGGAATGGTTGCCAGCCCGGCCTTCAAGGCCGGATGGCGACGGAACTGAGAACGGAAAGAGCACATGACCCAAGCAACTGGCAAAACCCCTGCGGCTGCCAAAAAAACGGCAGCCAAGAAAACCAAGGCCCAGAGCGCTGAGCTCGAATCCGTGGTCAAGGCGGCCAGTGTGACGGCGCCGGCGGCGAAGAAGGCCAGCAAGCCCGCCGCCAAGAAAGCCACCGCCAAGAAGGCGGCGGCCGAACCGCGCGCGCCCAAGGTTCCCAGCGGGCGCAAGCCCGGGCGTCCGGCGAAGAACGCCAATAACGACGGCGCCGATTACGTGGACGACGATGCCGACGACGGCGAAGTCATCCCCGACCTCAAGCCCCTGCCCAAGCGCGGCGGCAAGCGCGCCAAGGGCGAAAAGGAAAGCCCGTCGCGCAGCCAGATGACCCCGGAAGAACAGGAAGCCCGGCGCAACCGCCTGAAGATCCTGATCAAGCTGGGCAAGGACCGCGGCTACCTGACCTACGGCGAAATCAACGATCACCTGCCCGACGACCTGGTCGACGCCGAAGCCATCGACGGCATCATCAGCACCTTCAGCGACATGGGGATCTCGGTCTACGACCAGGCACCCGACGCCGAAACCCTGCTGATGAGCGACAACGTGCCCTCGGCCACCAGCGACGACGACGTCGAGGACGAAGCCGAAGCCGCGCTGACCACGGTGGATTCCGATTTCGGCCGCACGACCGATCCGGTGCGCATGTACATGCGTGAAATGGGCACGGTCGAACTGCTGACGCGCGAAGGCGAAATCGAAATCGCCAAGCGCATCGAAGACGGCCTGAAGCACATGGTCATGGCGATCGCCGCCTGCCCGACGACGGTCAACGAAATCCTGGAACACATCCGCAAGGTCCGCGACGGCTCCGCCCAGATCGACGAGGTCGTGGACGGCCTGATCGACGAGGAAGGCGAGGACTACGCCGGCTCCGGTGTCACGTCGGACGACGACGATGGCCCGGCCGGCGGCATGAGCAGCAAGCAGCTGGAATACCTGCGCACCAAGGCCCTGAAGAAATTCGACCTGGTCGAATCCTGGTTCGAGAAGATGCGCCTGGCCTTCGAAGGCGAGGGCTACAGGTCCCCCGCCTACGTGGAAGCCCGCGAAGCCATTCACGCCGAACTGCTGGGCGTGCGCTTCACCGCGAAGATGGTGGAACGGCTGGCCGACGCCCTGCGCGCCCAGGTCGCCGAAGTCCGCACCCAGGAACGCGCCGCCATGGCGATTTGCGTGACTCGGGCCGGCATGCCGCGCGCGCACTTCATCAAGGCCTTTCCGGGCAACGAGACCAATCTGGACTGGGTCGCCCAGGAAATCGCCGCCGGCCATGATTATTCCGAAACCCTGGAACGCCACGCGCCCGCCGTGCTGGAAATCCAGCAGAAGCTGATCGAACTGCAGCGCAGCGTCGTGCTGCCCCTGAAGGACCTGAAGGACGTCAACAAGCGCATGGCCACCGGCGAGGCGAAAGCCCGCAAGGCCAAGCGCGAGATGACCGAGGCCAACCTGCGCCTGGTGATTTCCATCGCGAAGAAATACACCAATCGCGGCCTGCAGTTCCTGGACCTGATCCAGGAAGGCAACATCGGCCTGATGAAGGCGGTGGACAAGTTCGAATACCGGCGCGGCTACAAGTTCTCCACCTATGCTACCTGGTGGATCCGCCAGGCCATCACGCGCTCCATCGCCGACCAGGCCCGCACGATCCGGATTCCGGTCCACATGATCGAGACGATCAACAAGATGAACCGGATCAACCGCCAGATCCTGCAGGAAACCGGGGCCGAGCCCGATCCCGCCACCCTGGCGCAGAAGATGGACATGCCGGAAGACAAGGTCCGCAAGATCCTGAAGATCGCCAAGGAACCGATTTCCATGGAAACGCCCATCGGCGACGATGACGATTCCCACCTGGGCGATTTCATCGAGGACACCGGCACGGTGTCGCCGTCGGATTCGGCGCTGCATGGCTCCATGCGCGACGTGGTGAAGGAAGTGCTGGATTCGCTGACCCCGCGCGAAGCGAAAGTCCTGCGCATGCGTTTTGGCATCGAAATGAGCACCGACCAGACCCTGGAAGAGGTCGGCAAGCAGTTCGACGTTACCCGCGAGCGCATTCGCCAGATCGAAGCCAAGGCCTTGCGCAAATTGCGTCATCCCAGCCGCGCGGACAAGCTCAAGAGTTTCCTCGAAGGGCAGTGATTCCCTGCCGTTGCGGTAGAGCAGACAGGCCGCCTTCGGGCGGCCTGTTTCATTGCAGCTTGCGGTACAAGGTGCTGCGGTGGATGCCCAGGTGGCGCGCCGCGCGGCTGATGTTGCCCTGGCAGGCGCGCAGGGTTTGCTCAATGGCCTGGCGCTCCAGCGCGCGCAGATCGGTACCGGCCTCGGGCTCCTCGTCCTTCTGAAGCGCCGTTGCGGCGGACGCGATCGGATCGTGTCCGGGTGATCCGTTGGACGGCGCGGATGCCGGCGACACAGCGCCCGCGAGCGGGCCGCCGGCGATGTCCACGGGCAGGCCGTCGGCCATGACGGGGTCCGGCCCGGGATGCTGGCAGCGCAGCCGCCGCAGCACGCTGAACAGTTCGCGGTAGTTGCCCGGCCATCCATGGCGGGCCAGCAGGGCGAGCGCGTCGCCGGACAGGCTTCCTTCCAGGGCCTGGTAGGCGTCCTCGATGAAGGCCGCCAGGTCGGATCGACCGCGCAGCGGCGGCAGATGCAGCGGCATGTCCTGCAGCCGGTAGTACAGGTCGGCGCGGAACCGTCCCTGGGCCACCAGCGCCTTCAGGTCCTGGTGGCTGGCGCTGACCAGGCCGAATTCCAGAGGGATGCGCTTGTCCGACCCCAGGGGCTGGACCTCGCGTTCCTGCAGGACCCGCAGCAGCCGGGTCTGCAGCGCCAGCGGCATGTCGCCGATCTCGTCCAGGAACAGCACGCCGCCCTGCGCCTGCCGCAGCAGGCCGCGCGCGCCTTCGCGGCGGGCGCCGGTGAAAGCGCCCGGCTCGTAGCCGAACAGCTCGGATTCGACCAGGTGTTCCGGCAGCGCGGCGCAGTTGATGGCGATGAAGGGGCCGGCGCTCCAGGCGCTGCGGGCATGGATGTGGCGCGACAGGACTTCCTTTCCCGTGCCGGTTTCGCCGCACAGCAGGACGGCCAGGCCCGAGTCCAGGGCGCGCACGGCCTGATCCAGCAGCGGGGCGCTGACGGCATCAGGTTCGGGCAGGGCGCGCGCCGCCGGACGCGGAGTCGGCCGGGACGCGGGCGCCGGGTGCTGCGCGGCTGGAGCCGGCCGCGCCGGCGCGTGCGGCGGCGGAATCAGCCGGCCGGTGAGCGGGTGGCCGTCGTGGCGGTGCAAGGGCGTGTCCCGGGCATGCAGCGGCCCGGCTATCCATTGCGCGCACGGCGTGCCGATGAGGCGGCTCCAGTCGGCATCCAGCGCCTGCAGGGCGGCTTCGTTGGCGCCGGCGATGCGGGCGTCGTCATCCAGCAGCAGGAGGGCGTGCGTGTCGTCTTCCGGGCCCCGGCCGAGGCGGAAGTCCAGCCGGCGCAGCGGACTGTCGCCCAGGATCTGGTCGGAGATGCCCCGCGCCATGCGCTGCACCAGGGCCAGCACATAGTCGCGCATGTCGTCGGCGGGCCCGGACAGGTCCAGGATGCCGAGGATCTCGCCGGTGGCCGAGAAGATGGGCGCGGCGTGGCAGCTGAGGATGCTGTTGCAGGCCAGGAAGTGTTCCGGACCGTGGATGCGCACGGCCCGGCCGTCGTGCAGCGCCGTGCCGATGGCGTTGGTGCCGCGCAGGGGCTCGGCCCAGTTGACCCCGGGCTGCAGCGCCACGCGGCGCGCCTTGTCCTGGAAGCTGTGGCTGCCGCGCTCGTGCAGGATCAGGCCGCTGGCGTCGGCCAGCAGCACGACACTGTGCATCGAGCCCGCCAGCGCGCTCAGCGCACCGAGGCTGGGTTCGGCCAGGCGCAGCAACTGCCGGTGGGCCTCGCGGCGCATGTCCAGGTCGGCGCGGGGCAGCGGATTGGGGTCGGCCAGCAGGGCGGGGTCCAGGTCGGCGCAGCGCGCCCAGGACTGGTGGATGCGGGTGGCGGCCTGGGCGCGGGCGTCCGGGGCGAGGGCAAGTGGCGGTGAATGCAGCATGGGCGTCTCCGTCCGGATCGCGATGCGGGTGATGCAGCCTGAGGCATCGCTGTCGCATTGTGCGGGATCGAGTGTCGCAAAATGCGACAAACCCCTGTTTTTAAAGCAGGTTTTCGCTCAGTATGCCATCGCCGCAGGTGCAAGGAAAGCCCCGCGGTCCATGCCGCCCGGTCCCGGCGTTCCTGCGCCATCCACAGGGCAAAGCCGCATCTGGCACGGTCTTTGCTTGAAGAAGCTCAGGCGCCGGTGCATGGTGCATCGGACAAATCGGCGCCCCCGCGACGGGATGAGCGCTTCGAATCAAGGAGACAGACATGGACATGACCGACCTGAAGCACTTCGGGATCGATATCGGCTTCCCCTACAAGAAACACTACGAGAACTACATCGGCGGGCGCTGGGTGGCCCCGGCGGCCGGGAATTACTTCGACAACCTGTCGCCGATCACCGGGCAGGTGTTCTGCGAAGTGCCGCGATCCGATGCGGCGGACGTCGAAGCCGCCCTGGATGCGGCGCATGCCGCCCGCAAGGCCTGGGGCGAGACCTCGGTGGCGGAACGAGCCGGCGTGCTGCTGCGCATGGCCGATCGCATGGAGCAGAACATGCGCCTGCTGGCCGTGGCCGAAACCATCGACAACGGCAAGCCGCTGCGCGAAACCATGGCGGCCGACCTGCCGCTGGCGATCGACCACCTGCGCTATTTCGCCGGCTGCATCCGCGCCCAGGAAGGCGGGATCTCCGAACTCGACAAGACCACGGTGGCCTATCACTTCCATGAGCCCATGGGCGTGGTCGGCCAGATCATCCCCTGGAATTTCCCGCTGCTGATGGCGGCCTGGAAACTGGGGCCGGCGCTGGCGGCCGGCAACTGCGTGGTCCTGAAACCGGCCGAGCAGACGCCCGCCTCGATCCTGGTGCTGATGGAGCTGGTCGGCGACCTGCTGCCGCCGGGCGTGCTGAACGTCGTCAACGGCTTCGGCAAGGAAGCCGGCGCGGCGCTGGCTTCCAGCAAGCGCATCGCCAAGATCGCCTTCACGGGCTCCACGCCCACGGGCAAGCACATCCTGCATGCGGCCGCCGACAATCTGATTCCCAGCACGGTCGAACTGGGCGGGAAAAGCCCGAACATCTTCTTCGCCAACGTCATGGACCAGGACGACGCCTTCTTCGACAAGGCCCTGGAAGGCCTGAGCATGTTCGCGCTGAACCAGGGCGAGGTCTGCACGTGCCCCTCGCGCATCCTGGTCCAGGAATCCATCTACGAGCGCTTCATCGAACGCGCCGTCAAGCGCGTCGAATCCATGAAGACCGGCCACCCGCTGGAGGCCGCCACCATGCTGGGGGCCCAGGTGTCCAAGGCGCAGATGGACAAGATCCTGGGCTACATCGACATCGGCCGGGACGAAGGCGCGCGCTGCCTGACGGGCGGCACCCGCAATATGCCGGGCGAGGGGCTGGACCAGGGCTTCTACGTCAAGCCGACGCTGCTGTTCGGGGATAACAGCATGCGGGTGTTCCAGGAGGAGATCTTCGGTCCCGTGGCTTCGGTCACGACCTTCAAGGACGAGGACGAGGCCGTCGCCATCGCGAACGACACCTACTACGGCCTGGGGGCCGGGGTCTGGACGCGCGACGGGTCGCAGGCCTATCGGGTGGGGCGGCAGATCCAGGCCGGCCGGGTCTGGACGAACTGCTTTCACCTGTACCCGGCGCATGCCGCCTTCGGGGGCTACAAGCAGTCCGGCATCGGCCGCGAAACCCACAAGATGGCGCTGAGCGCCTACCAGCAGACGAAATGCCTGCTGGTCAGCTACAGCCCCGACGCGCTCGGGTTCTTCTGATCCAGATATGACGCCGGCCCGATGGCCGGCGTTTTTTATCAAGGGCTCCGGAACATGGCGCTCCGCCGGAGCGCCGGGGGAGCCGTTCATCCGAAAAAAGGAGGAGTGATCGATGGAAACCACCATGAAGGCCGCCGTCGTGCGTGAATTCGGCAAGCCGCTGGTCATCGAGGAAGTAGCCGTGCCCCGGCCCGGGCCCGGCCAGGTCCTGGTCCGGATCGAGGCGTCCGGGGTCTGCCATACCGACCTGCACGCCGCGCACGGCGACTGGCCGGTCAAGCCCAAGCCGCCCTTCATCCCGGGCCACGAGGGCGTGGGATACGTGGTCGGCCTGGGGGCGGGCGTGCGCCACGTCAAGGAGGGCGATCGCGTCGGCATTCCCTGGCTGTATTCGGCTTGCGGGCATTGCGCGCACTGCCTGGGCGGCTGGGAGACCCTGTGCGAGAGTCAACAGAACACCGGCTATTCGGTCAACGGCGGCTTTGCCCGCTACACCGTCGCCGAGGCCGACTATGTCGGCCGCCTGCCCGACGGCGTCGGCTTCGTCGAGATTGCGCCGGTCCTGTGCGCGGGCGTCACCGTCTACAAGGGCCTGAAGGTCACCGACACCAAGCCCGGCGACTGGGTGGTGATCTCCGGAATCGGCGGACTGGGCCACATGGCGGTCCAATATGCCCGGGCGATGGGCCTGAACGTCGCGGCGGTGGACATCGACGACGGCAAGCTCGCGCTGGCGCGCCGGCTGGGCGCCGAGGTCACCGTGAACGCCCGGGAAACCGATCCCGCCGCGTATCTGCGGCGCGAGATCGGCGGGGCCCACGGCGTGCTGGTGACCGCCGTGTCTCCCAAGGCCTTCGAGCAGGCGCTGGGCATGGCGCGGCGCGGCGGCACGATCGCCCTGAACGGCCTGCCACCGGGCGACTTTCCCCTGTCGATCTTCGACATGGTGCTCAATGGCATCACGGTGCGCGGCTCCATCGTAGGGACCCGCCTGGACCTGCAGGAAGCCCTGGATTTCGCCGGTGCGGGGAAGGTCGCGGCCACCGTTTCCACCGAAAGACTGGAGAACGTCAACGAGGTCTTCGAGCGCATGCTGCAGGGTCGCATCGACGGCCGCGTCGTGCTCGACATGGCGGCGTAGGACCGGGCCCCGGAAGCCGCCCGGCAGTGGCCGGGCGGCAGGGCGCGCCTTGGGCGGCCCGGGCCTGGTCCCCGGCCTCGACGGGACCGATCGGCCGGACATGGGCATCCGTATCCTGGCGCGCTGCCGCTACTGGACACCAATGAGCGGCGGGCCGTGGATTCGCGGGTCGTGCCTGCCGCTATGGCATCGACCGGCGGGCCTACGCGCGTCCGGAAGCCGGGAACGCGCCGGCGGAAGAACCCGGCGCCTGATCCGGGGGCGTCGTCCGGCCCGGATCCCAGGCGCGCTGGCGAAAGGCGCGCGGCGATTCGCCGGCCGCCTTGCGAAAGAAACGCGTGAAGTGGGCGGGTTCGGAAAACCCCAGGACATCGGAGATCTCGCCGATGGTCATGGAGGTATAGACCAGGCTGCGCCCGGCTTCCAGCGCCAGCCGCTCGTGGATCAGCTGCAGCGGAGATTTTCCGGCATGGGTGCGCGTGATGACGTTCAGGTGAGCGGCGCTCATGCTCAGCTGGTCCGCATACCAGGCCACATCGTGGTGTGCGGCGTATCCGGCCTCCAGCCGTTCGGCGAAGCGTGTGTAGTGATCCAGGCTCCGGGCGCGAGCCGGTCCGGGTTCGCCGCCGGGACTGAGGCTGCGCAACCGGGCGTAGACCAGCGTGAGCCAGGCTTCGATCCGCGCGTCGCGAAAGGTTTCACGAGACAGGTATTGAGCGTTCAGGTGCGTGAAGGCGTCGCGCAGTTCCGAGCCGTCGTTGCCGCGATCAAGCGCATGGATGACGGGCTGCGCAGGCGGAGCGGCTTGCGGCCCCAGGAGCCGGGCCAGGCGCGTCAACAGGGGGTAGGCGATCGTCACGACGTAGCCCGCGCAATCCTCGTCGAATTCGAATCCGTGGACGAAGGCCTGTGGCACTTCGACGACCGCCGATCCGGCGATGGCATGCCGCGCCTCGTCCAGACAGACGATCGCCCGGCCCCGGCGCAGGTAGAGGATCTGATAGAGCCCTGAATGGCGGTGAGGGCGGATATGCCAATTGTGCAAGCGGCTGCGCGAGGCGATGGTTTCGCAATGCACTCTGTCAGGCCCGGACCATTCGTCCTTGCCGCCATAGAGCATGAAGATCGGCGCATGATCTATATATTTCATATTGGCAAGTTTAATCCTCAAAAGTCCATTCAAAAAATGGTTCGGCTGGCGCACTATATCCGCCATGCCCGGAGCTCGGGACGCGTGGATACCATAACGGAGGAGAATCATGAAAACACAAGTCGCCATCATCGGCGCCGGCCCGTCGGGGCTATTGCTGGGACAACTGCTGCAGCGCTGCGGCATCGACAATGTCATCCTGGAACGCCATACCCCGGATTATGTGCTGAGCCGGGTGCGAGCCGGGGTGCTGGAATACGGTTTCGTCAATCTGATGCGCGAAGCGGGCGTGTCGGCGCGGATGGATGCGGAAGGGCTGGAGCACGACGGCTTCACGCTGGCTTTCCAGGGACGCCGCCAGCGGGTCGACATGATGGCCCTGACGGGCAAGTCCGTGCTGGTCTATGGGCAGACCGAAGTGACGCACGACCTGATGGACGCCCGTCGGGCAAGCGGCGCGCCGATTCTCTACGAGGCCACCGACGTGCAGCTGCACGACTTCCTGGACGGCAAGCCGCGCGTCACTTTCATGCACGAAGGGCAGCGCAAGACGCTGGACTGCGACTACATCGCCGGCTGCGACGGCTTCCATGGAGTGTCGCGCCAGTCGGCGCCGCAGGACCGCATCCGCAACTTCGAGCGCGTCTATCCCTTCGGCTGGCTGGGCCTGCTGACCGATACGCCGCCGGTCGAGGACGAACTGATCTACGTGCATAATCCGCGCGGCTTCGCCCTGTGCAGCATGCGTTCGCACACGCGCAGCCGCTACTACCTGCAGTGCAGCCTGGCCGAACACATCGAGGAATGGTCGGACGACCGCTTCTGGACGGAACTGTCGGCCCGCCTGCCCGAGGACGTCGCTGCCAAGCTGCAGACCGGCCCGTCCTTTGAAAAAAGCATTGCGCCGCTGCGCAGCTTCGTGGCCGAACCCATGCGTTTCGGCAAGCTGTTCCTGGTGGGCGACGCCGCGCACATCGTGCCGCCCACCGGGGCCAAGGGCCTGAACCTGGCCTCGAGCGACGTCTATACCCTGTACCACGCCTTGCGCGGCGCCTGCCTGGACAATCGCCCCGAGCTGCTGGACCGCTATTCGGAGATCTGCCTGCGCCGCGTCTGGAAGGCGGAACGCTTTTCCTGGTGGATGACGTCGCTGCTGCATGCCTTCGACGGGGATGCCTTCAGCCAGCGCATCCAGCAGGCGGAGCAGGACTATTACACCAGCACGCAGGCGGGGCTGACCACCATCGCGGAAAACTACGTGGGCTTGCCCTACGAACCCGTGGTGTGATCGTCGGGCGCCGCCGTGCCGCCGTCCAGCATCCTGCGCCGGAAGTCTTTGGGGGACAGGCCGGCCAGGCGCTTGAAGAAGCGCGTGAAATAGGCCGGGTCGGCGAAGCCCAGCGAATCGGCGATGGCGCTGATCGGCCGGACGGTGTAGACCAGTTCGCGTCGGGCTTCCAGCAGCAGGCGCTCGTGGATCAGCCGCAGCGCCGTCTTGCCCGCCAGCGTCTGGACGATGATGTTCAGGTGCGCGGCCGTCACGCCCAGGCGCCGGGCATACCAGCCGACCTGGTGCTGGCGGGAAAAGTGCGTCTCGATCATCTGCGCGTAGCGCGCCAGGTGTAATCCGCCGGGCGGCTGTTCCACGCGTTTTTCGGAGCGGGGCGCGTGATGGCGGTGCACCCATACCAGGATGGTGCCCAGCAACGCTTCGAGCAGCGGGCCGCGCTGAGGGTGGTGCGGACGATGGTATTCCAGCTCCAGCTGATCGAAGGTGCGGCTCGTATAGTCGTCCCGCGCGTCGAGGGCCAGCAGGGCCGGATCCGCCAGGGTGTGCAGGCTCAGGCCGTGGCGCTGGCACAGCGGTTGCAGCAGGGCGTAGGTCAGCGTCAGGATGTAGCCGTTTGCGCCCGGCTGGAAGATGAATTCGTGGACGACGCGCTGGGGAATCAGCACCACGTGTCCCGCGGCCGACCGCCGCGCGCGCTCGGCCGTCCCGGGGCCTGCGGGCGGCGAACCGGCCGGCCTGGCGCCCAGGGCCCGCGCCTGGCCGTCCAGCACGACGGTGGCATCCCCCGATTGCAGGAACAGGATCTGGAACAGGTCCGTGTGCTTGTGCGCCGTGACATGCCAATTGTGCAATTTTTCCTGCGCCGCGATGGTTTCGCAGTACAGCGGGTCCGGGCTGGTCCAGACGTTGCCGTAGCCGTACAGCTTGTAGATCGGCACGGTGGTGTGGTCGTGCGCGGGCGGGGCGGGGATCAGGGCGGTCATGGGGTCGTGCCCGTGGGATGGCATCCACGAAATGTACATTTTTAAAGCGTAAAAATCCATTCTCCGCCGCGGCGGCGGGCGGCATGATGAGCACGTCTGACAAGAAGTGGCCCCGGGGCGCGATCCAGAGCCCCAGATCCCGGTACCCGGGCGGGGCGTTTTTCAAGGAGACCTCTCATGACGACAGCCCAGACCCGCGCGCGCCGGCGCGATATTCCCGGCACGATGATCTTCGACGGCGACATGGCGCGGATCGGCTATGCCCTGAACCGCATGTGCTTCAGTTTCAATGCGGCGGAGTGCCGCGCGGCGTTCCTGCGGGACGAGGAAGCCTACATGACGCGCTACCGTCTGGACGATGCCCAGAAGGCGGCCGTGCGTAGCCGCGAAGTGCTGCGCATGATGGCGGCGGGCGGCCATCCCTACTATCTGGCCAAGCTGGCCGGCATCTTCGGCCTGGACATGCAGGACATCGGCGCTCAGCAGACCGGCGTGAGCAAACAGGAATTCCAGGCGAAACTCGCCGCAGCGGGAGCATGATCATGGCGCATCTCATCGGCAGCATCAGCACTTCCCACGTTCCGGCCATTGGCGGCGCGCTGGCCCGCCAGAAGCAGCAGGATCCTTATTGGAAACCCTTCTTCGACGCCTATGGCCAGGCCCGCGAGTGGCTGGCCCGGACGCGCCCCGACGTGGTCGTCATCCTGCACAACGACCACGGCCTGAACTTCTTCCTGGACAAGATGCCGACCTTCTCGGTGGGGGCGGCGCCGTCCTACCAGACGGCGGACGAGGGCTGGGGCATTCCCGCCCTGGTCGAGCCGCGCGGCTGCGTGGACCTGTCCTGGCACATCGTCGAGACTCTGGTGGCGGACGAGTTCGACATCACCACCTGCCAGGAGGCCCTGATCGACCACGCCGTATCCCTGCCGCTGGCCCTGCTGTGGCCCGAAGGCCAGGCATCCGGGGCCTGGCCGGTGGAAATCGTGCCGGTCTGCATCAATACGGTGCTGGCGCCTTATCCCTCGGCGTCCCGGTGCTACCGCCTGGGGCAGTCGCTGCGCCGCGCGATCGAGTCCTGGGAAGACGGGCGGCGGGTGCTGGTGATCGCCAGCGGCGGCCTGTCCCACCAGCTGGATGGCGAACGCGCCGGTTTCATCAACAAGCCCTTCGATCTGCGGTTCATGGACAGCCTGGTGGACGACCCGACCTGGATCACGCAGTACTCCAACGAGGACCTGGTGGAACTGGCGGGCACGCAGGGCATCGAGCTGCTGATGTGGGTGGCGGCGCGGGGCGTGCTCGACGACATTCCGGTGCGCAAGCGCCACGCCCATTATCACGTGCCGATTTCCAATACCGCCACCGGCCTGCTGGTGCTGGAACCGGCCTGAGGTCCGCCGGAGCGGAAGGCGCGGGCAGCGGGCGCGGGGTCACGCCGTCAGATGACGCCGCGCGGCCCAGTCCAGGATGCCGCGCAGGCAGGCCGCCGGCGCTTCGAAGGGCGCCATGTGGCCCGCGTCCGGGATGGCGCTCAGCTCGGCGCCGGGGATCAGGCGGGCCATGTCCTCGTGCCGCGACAGGGGGCTCCAGCGGTCCTGCGTGCCACTCATGAGCAGCGTCGGGCAGGCGATGCCGGGCAGCAGGCCGCCGGCGTCCGGGCGTTCGATGAGCGCCTGGATCTGGCTCGCGAAGGACGCCACGGAAGAGCGCAGCACCATGTCGCGCATGCGCCGCATGAGCCCGGCGTCGCCGGCCGTGTCCGGGGTGATCATGCCGGCCAGCCAGGGCTCGAGGATGGCGGCGATGCCGCCCGCCTTCGCGGCCTGGACGATGGCATGCCTTTTTTCGAGTTCGCCTTCCCCCAGGCCCTTGTAGCCGGTGTTCATCAGGACGAGTCCCCGCACGCGCTCTGGCGCCTGCCGGACCATTTCCAGGGCGACCCGCCCGCCCATGGAATGGCCCACGACGATCACGGGGCCCCGGACGCGGGCCAGGACGTCTTCCGCAGCCTGCGCCAGCGAGGCGATGCCGCTCAGGTTCGCCGCCAGGACCGGCCCGGTGCGCGAGAGCGGCCCGATGAAATCGGACCAGGTGTCCGCGTCGCACAGCAGGCCGTGCAGCAGGATCCAGGAGGGGGGCGGGGTGTTCAGGGGATGGGACATGTCAGGGGCGTATCGGGAAAAAAGAGGATGGCGGCCGTCCGGTCCCGCCGGCATTTTTCGGCGTGATAATCTTGCTTGGGCGCGGGGGCGGCGCCTGCGGCAGTCGTTTGGGTATCTTGAACCGCGCGCCCGGCGGGTCTTGGTGAGATCGCGCATGACGGATTCTATTCTGTACGAGCCCCTTTATGTCCAGCCCGGGCATCTGCTGCGGCGCGCGCAGCAGATTTCCGCCTCCATCTTCCACGACGAGATCGGCAATCTGATCACGCCGATGCAGTATGCGGTGCTGTGCGTGGTGCTGGACAATCCTCATGTGGACCAGGTGTCCATGGCGGGGCTGGCGGCGATCGACACGTCGACGGCGGCCAGCGTCGCCACACGGCTGGAGGAAAAAGGGCTGCTGCTGCGCGAAGTCGATCCGGCCGACCGGCGGCAGCGCCGGCTGTCCCTGACGCGGGCCGGCCGCGACCTGCTGGTCGAAGTCAACGGGGGCATCGCCCGGCTTCACCAGCGCATCTTCGAGAAATTCTCGGCGCAGGAAGAAGCCCAGTTCATGAGCCTGCTGGAAAAACTGGTCCATCTGAACAATCACCAGAGCCGGGCGCCGCTTACGGTGGCGCCGGAAGGCCGGGAGACCGCCGCGTCGCCCTCCGGCCAAGGGTAAACCGCAAGAGGGTTAGTCCTAGTTCATCGGCCAATTCCCCATTTGTAGAATGGTTAAACATTCAGTGTTCTGAATAATTGTGCGCTGAAGAATTCGGAGGTTCCGGATTCACGGGATCTCCGGGATCGAAAGGCTTATTTGAAAGGCGCGCCGCCTTCATTCACGCGCGCCGGGAGGACCCCATCATGTTTCCCATGAATGCCTGGTACGTGGCCTGCACGCCGGACGAAGTCGTCGACAAGCCTCTGGGCCGCACCATCTGCGGCCTGCCGATCGTGCTGTATCGGGGCGCGGAAGGCCGGATCGCCGCCCTGGAGGATTTCTGTCCGCACCGGGGCGCGGCCCTGTCCCTGGGCTCGGTCGTGGACGGCAATCTGATGTGCGGCTATCACGGCCTGGTCATGGATTGCCATGGCAAGGCGGTCTCCATGCCGATGCAGCGGGTGGGCGGTTTTCCCTGCATCCGCAGCTACCCGGTCGAAGAGCGCCACGGCTTCGTCTGGATCTGGCCGGGGGACGCGGCGCTGGCCGATGTCTCGGCCATTCCCGATCTGCCCTGGGCGGACGACCCCGAATGGGCCTTCGGCGGCGGGCTGTATCATATCCAGTGCAGCTATCGGCTGATGATCGACAACCTCATGGACCTGACCCACGAAGCCTACGTGCATGCCGGCAGCATCGGCCAGGATGAAATCGACCAGTCGCCCGTCAAGACGCATCTCGAGGGCAATCAGGTCATCACCAGCCGCGAGATGAACGACATCATCGCGCCGCCGTTCTGGCAGCTGGGCATGCGGGCCAGCGGGCTGGACGATCACGCCCGGGTGGACCGCTGGCAATATTCGCGCTTTACCGCGCCGGGCAGCGTGCAGATCGACGTGGGCGTGGCGCTGGCGGGCGAGGGCGGCATCCACGCGGATCCCGCCAAGCGGGTATCGGCGATCGTGGTCGACTTCATGACGCCGGAGACTGAATCCTCCCACTGGTATTTCTGGGGCATGGCGCGGCATTTCAAGCCGGACGACGCGGCCCTGACCGAATCCATCCGCGCCGGGCAGGGCAAGATCTTCAGCCAGGATCTGGCCGTCCTGGAAGCCCAGCAGCGCAATCGACAGGCATTCAGCGGACGCCGGCTGCTGGCCCTGAACATCGATTCGGGCGGCGTGCGGGCCAACCGCGTCCTGGACGAGCTGGTCGCGGCCGAACGCGCCGCGCCGTCCGAGGCCGCGGTGGGCTAAAGTGCAGCTTGTCCCGGTTTCGGCGCGCGGCGCATGGCCGAGCGCGGGCCGGGCGCACGAGAGAGAATCATGAGCGATATTTTGTTGTCCGTCCGGGTCGCTGCCAGACATGAGGCAGCCCAGGACATCGTCAGCCTGGATCTGGAAGATCCCGCAAGCGGCCTTTTGCCGGCCTTCACGCCCGGCGCCCATATCGACGTGCATCTGCCCGGCGGCCTGATCCGGCAATATTCGCTGATGAGCGATTGCCGGCGACGCGATCGCTTTCGCATCGGCGTCCTGCGCGAACCCCGGTCCCGGGGCGGATCCGTCGCCTTGCACGACCAGGTGCGCGAAGGCGACCTGCTGCAAATCAGCGCGCCGCGCAATCGCTTCGAACTGGCGCCCGCCGAGCACAGCCTGTTGCTGGGCGGGGGCATCGGCATCACGCCCATCCTGTGCATGGCGACCGAACTGGGCGCCCTGGGGGCGGACTTCGCGCTGCATTACAGTTGCCGCAGCCGCGCGCGGGCCGCGTTCCTGGAGGACATCGCGCCGTTCGAGCAGGCGGGTCATGCCCACCTGCATTTCGACGACGAGCCGGACACCGCGCTGGATGCCGCGGCCCTGCTCGCGCGGGCGGCCCGGGATCAGGCGCAGGTCTACGTCTGCGGGCCGGCGGGCTACATCGAATTCATCCGCGCCCAGGCCCGGGCGGCCGGCATCCCGGACGCCCGGGTGCATTTCGAACTCTTTGCGCTGGACGAAGCCGACAAGCCGCGTCCGGGCGATCAGGATCAGGCCTTTCAGGTGCAACTGGCCAGCACCGGGGAAATCTTCGACATCCCCGCGGACGAGACCGTCACGCATGCGCTGGATCGCCAGGGAGTCTTCATTCCCGTGTCCTGCGAGGAAGGCATCTGCGGCACCTGCCTGACGGGCGTGAAGTCCGGCACGCCGGATCACCGCGACAGCTACCTGACCGACGACGAACACGCCGCCAACGATCAGTTCACCCCGTGTTGTTCGCGCGCCCGCACGCCTTTGCTGATCCTGGACCTATAGCCTTTTTCACCTGAAGCACCTCTCAAAAAAACCAAGGAGACAACTCGTGAGACATTCCATCGGCAAGCTGCTGGTCGCCGCCGCCTTGGGGGCGGGGGCGCTGGGCATGGCCCAGGCGCAGGATCTGAAGATCGGGATGGTGGTCCCGTCTTCGGGGCCTTTCGCGTCCACGGGCCAGCAGATCATGAACGGCGCCAAGCTCTATCTGGACGAGCATGGCGGCATGCTGGGCGGTCGCAAGGCTGTCCTGCTGGAAAAGGACGACACCGGGATTTCACCCGCGATCAGCAAACGCCAGGCGCAGAACCTGCTGATCCAGGACAAGGTCGATCTGCTGGCCGGATTCGGCCTGACGCCGGCCGCGTTCGCGGTCGCGCCGCTGGCCACCGAGGCGAAGATTCCCATGATCGTGCTGAATGCGGCGACTTCGTCCATCACGGAAAAGTCGCCCTACATCGTGCGCACGTCCATGACCCTGCCGCAGGTCGCCGCGCCCATGGCCAGCTGGGCGGCGAAGAACGGCATCCGTTCGGTGTATCTGCTGGTGGCCGATTACGGGCCCGGCCATGACGCCGCGGCCCAGTTCAAGAAGACGTTCACGGCGGCCGGCGGCAGCATCGCGGGCGAGATCCATACTCCGCTGACCAGCCCGGATTTCGCGCCTTTCCTGCAGAAAATCAAGGACGCCAAGCCGGATGCGATCTTCTCCTTCGTGCCCAACGGCGAACAGGGCGTGGCGCTGGCGAAAGGCTACAAGGAACGCGGCCTGGACAAGAGCGGCATCCGTCTCCTGGCCACGGGCGACGTGGTGACGGAGGACGTCCTGGGGGCGATGGGGGACAATGCCCTGGGGATGATCACCTCGTTCCACTATTCCACGGCGCACGATTCGCCGGAAAACAAGGCGTTCGTGGCGGCCTACGCCAAGGCGTATCCCAATGTGCGCCCGAACATGGTTGCCGTGGCCGCCTATGACGGCATGCGCCTGATCGACGAGGTGCTGAAGAAGGATGCCGGCAACGTCAAAGGCGATGCCTTCGTGGCGGCCGCCAAGGGCATGAAATGGACCAGCCCGCGCGGCCCGGTGGAAATCGATCCGAAGACGCGCGACATCGTCCAGAACGTCTACATCCGCAAGGTCGAGAAGGTGGACGGCGTGTTGCAGAACGTGGAATTCGACACCATCAAGGCGGTGAAGGATCCCGGCAAGCAGTCGTGAAGGCGGTCCGGCGCGCCGCTCCATAGCAATCGGTTATAGCTGCTAGTCGCCGGGCCGGGCTTTCCCCGACCCGGCGTTCTGGGGATAATCGAACCACTATGACACAGACTCGCACGATTGCCGGAACACCGGTTTTCCCCGTCGGCCTGGGATGCATGGGCCTCAGTCACGGCTACGGCCCGGCCGTGCCGCCCGAACAGGCGCAGGCCCTGCTGCTGGGGGCGCTGGACCAGGGCGTGACGCTGTTCGACACGGCGGCGCTCTACGGTTTCGGGCACAACGAAGAACTGGTCGGCCGGGTGCTGTCGCCTCACCGCAGCCGCTTTTTCCTGGCCAGCAAATGCGGCATCTTCCGGGAAGATGGCCAGCGCCGCATCGACGGCCGCCCGGAAACCTTGCGCCGCACCTGCGAAGATTCCCTGCGCCGCCTGCGCACCGACGTCATCGATCTGTACTATCTGCATCGCTGGGACAAATCCGTGCCCATCGAGGACAGCATCGGCGCCCTGGCCGATCTGGCGCAAGCGGGCAAGATCCGCAGCATCGGCCTGTCCGAGGTCTCGGCCGACACCTTGCGCCGGGCGCATGCGGTGCATCCCATCGCGGCGGTGCAAAGCGAATATTCCCTGTGGTCGCGCAACGTGGAAATCGCCGTGCTGCAGGCCTGCCGCGAATTGGGCGCCGCATTCGTGGCCTTCAGCCCGCTGGGGCGGGCCTTCCTGGCCGACGGCCTACCATCCATGGACGCACTGGCGGAGACCGACTTGCGCCGCCGCATGCCGCGTTTCCAGCCGGACGCCTTCGCGCGCAACCAGTCCCTGCTTGGCCTGCTGCGCGACCGCGCGCAGGCCCGGGGCTGCTCCCCCGGTCAACTGGCCCTGGCCTGGCTGCTGCATCAGGGGCCGGAGATCATCCCCATCCCGGGCACGACCCGCCTGGATCATCTGCGGGAAAACCTCGCCGCCGCCGCCGTCGTCCTGGACGACGATCTGTGCGCCGAGCTGGCCGCCCACTTCGATCGCCGCAGGGTGGCGGGGGATCGCTACGGGCCGGCCACGCAGAAGGAAGTCGATACGGAACAGTATCCGTCCGCCTGATGCGCGGGCGTCGACCGGCCCGGAACGCGGGCCGGAAATCCATTCAGTCTTGGAGAATGTCATGCAGGCAACGCAGTTGGGATTGATCGGCTATGGCGAGGTGGGCGGGATCTTCTGCGCCGGCCTGGCGCCGCACATGGCGGGCGTGCGGGCCTGGGACCTGAAGCTGGCCGATCGGGCGGCGGCGCAGCCGCTGCGCGACCGGGCCGCCCGGGACGGCGTCGTCCTGTGCGATTCCGCCGCCGCCCTGTGCGCCGGCAGCACTCTCGTGATTTCGGCGGTGACGGCGTCCAGCACGGTGGCGGTGGCCCGCGAGGCGGCCGCCCACCTGCGGCCGGACACGGTGTTCCTGGACCTGAATTCCGCGTCGCCGGGGGCCAAGCGCGAAGCCGCCGCCCTGATCGAGGCGGCCGGCGGGCATTACGTCGAGGCCGGGGTGATGACCTCGGTGCCGCCGTACGGCATTCGCGTGCCCATGCTGCTGGGCGGCCCGCATGCGCACGCCCTGGCGGCCCGCCTGGCGGCCTGGGGCATGGACGCCAAGGCCGTGTCGCCGGAACTCGGGGTGGCCTCGGCCATCAAGATGTGCCGCAGCGTCATGATCAAGGGCCTGGAGGCCCTGGTGATCGAAAGCTATACCGCCGCCCGCGCCTACGGGGTCGAGGACTACGTGCTGCCGACCTTGCAGGAAACCTTTCCGTCCATCGACTGGACGGAGCAGGGGCGGTATTTCTACAGCCGGGTGGTGCAGCATGGCCGGCGCCGCGCCGAGGAAATGCGCGAGGTCGCCAATACCGTGCACGAAGCCGGCTTCGAACCCTGGATGGCCGCCGCCACGGCGCAGAAGCAGGACTGGGTGGCCGGCTTGGCCGCCCAGGGCCTGTTCGACGGCGTCCAGAAAGCCGGCGGCTGGCAGGCGTATGCCGACCGCCTGATCGGGCACGCCCGGAAAGACTGAACGGCGCCGTTCAGGCGGCCTGGATCAGCGTGGTGGGATAGGTTTCGAGCACCGTGCTGCGGATCAGGTCCAGCATGGCCTGCTGCGTCAGGGTCGTGATGCGCCCCGACGCCGTCGCCAGATACAGCCGGCTGGGCAGTTCGGGCTGGCTGATGGGCCGGATGTGATAGCGGTCCGGCTGCGCCGAGGTCAGCACGGCGTGTTCGGTCAGCACCGCATAGCCGGCGCCGTCGGCCACCAGGTCCAGGATGGCGGGCACCCCGTCGATTTCCAGGCGGATATTGGGGCGGCAGCCGATCAGCGCCATCTGCGATTCCAGCAGCATGCGGATGGTGTGCGGCCGGTTGGGAATCACCAGCGGGATGCCGGCCAGCGATCGGAGCGGCATGGCCTGCTGGGACGGATGCGGGCCCTTGGGGCCGACCAGATACAGCAGTTCGCTGGTCAGCGGACTGAGATCCAGTTCCGCCGAGGCGCTGGGGTTGTAGAGCAGGGCGATGTCCAGGCGGCCCGCCAGCAGGGATTCCTGCATCATCACCGACAGGCCTTCGCTGATGGACAGCGAGGCGTTGGGCAGCTGCTTGCGGAATTTCCGGGTCAGCGGCACGGTCAGCATCTTCGAGGCGCTGGGCACGATGCCCAGGGCCACCCGGCCCGCCAGGGCGCCCTGGACCCTTCCCATGTCTTCCTTGGCGCGTTCGACCTGGTGCAGGATCCCCCGGCAGTGCTCCAGCAGCACCTTGCCCGCTTCCGTCGTGGTCACGCCCCGTCCGTTGCGGTTCAGCAGGTTCTGGCGCAGTTCGACTTCCAGCAGCCGCACCTGCCGGCTGAGCGCCGGTTGGGCGATGTCCAGGGCGTGGGATGCCTGGGTGAAGCTGCCCAGTTCCGCCACGCGGGTGAAGTATTCCAGCTGCTTGAGATCCATGTCAGGGTTTACCCTTAAGTCAGGCATGACGACGCTTCTATTATACCGATTTGATATAGCAGCTAGTGCCCGTATACCCTTATTCGCCAGGCGGCTTGCGCCCATAATGATTGCAACATAGCAATGGTGGTGGTGTGATGCAAAAACCTGTTCCAGCCTTGTTCATGCGCGGGGGCACCTCGCGCGGGCCGTTTTTCCTGGAATCCGATCTGCCGGCCGATACGGCCGCCCGCAACCGGGTTCTGCTGGCCGTCATGGGGTCGCCGGATCGCCGGCAGATCGACGGCATGGGCGGGGCGCACCCCCTGACCAGCAAAGTCGGCATCGTGCGCGCGGGCACCACGCCGGGGGTCGATCTGGAATTCCTGTTCGCCCAGCTGCAGCCGGACCAGGACACCGTCGACACCACGGCCAATTGCGGCAACATGCTGGCGGCCGTGGTGCCGTTCGCCTTGGAACGCGGCCTGATCCAGGCCCAGGGCGATCAGACCACGGCGCGCGTCCTGACCCGCAACACCGGCATGCAGTGCGACATCACCGTGCAGACGCCGCTGACGCCGGCGGGCCGCCAGGTCAGCTACGAAGGCCAGGCCCGCATCGACGGCGTGCCCAAGACCTCCGCTCCCATCACCATCAATTTCCTGGATACGGCCGGCTCGGTGTGTTCCGGCCTGCTGCCGACCGGCCGGGTGCTGGACCGCGTGCGCGTCGAGCCGCCCGCCGGGGCCGATTTCCAGCCCTTCGACATCGACGTGACCTGCATCGACAACGGCATGCCGCTGGTGCTGTTCCGGGCCGAGGACCTGGGCTGCACCGGCCGGGAACGCCCGGCGGAACTGAACGCCGACGCCGGTCTGAAGGCCCGGATCGAGGCCCTGCGCCTGAAAACGGCCGAACTCATGGGGCTGGGGGACGTCAGCGGGCGCAACTACCCCAAGATGACCCTGGTGTCGGCGCCGCAGGCCGGCGGCGCCATCAACACCCGCTGTTTCATCCCGCACGTCTGCCACGAAGCCATCGGCGTGCTGGCGGCCGTGACGGTCGGCACCGCCTGCGTGCTGGAAGGCTCGGTGCCGCATGCCCTGGCGCAGTTGCCGGCCGGCGACCGCAAGGCCGTTTCCATCGAACATCCCAGCGGTGAATTCACCGTCGAACTCGAACTGGACCCCCACGACGCGCAGAAGGTCGTGCGGGCCGCCTTGCTGCGCACGGCGCGTCTCATCATGCGCGGCGAAGTCATGGTCCCCGAATCCGCCTGGCGGGCGGCAGGGGTGGATGGCGACGACGCTCGCTGATCCGGCTTATCAAAAGGAATCCGTCAACATGAATCGAAAACCCCTGATCATCGATTGCCACGGGCACTACACCACCGCCCCGCAGGCGCTGGCCGACTGGCGCGAACGGCAGATCGCCGGTCTCAAGGACCCCGCGCAAAGCCCGAAGGCGTCCGAGCTGCGGATCAGCGACGATGATCTGCGCGAGAGCATCGAATCCAACCAGTTGCGCCTGATGCGCGAACGCGGCTCCGACCTGACGATCTTTTCGCCCCGAGCCAGCTTCATGGCGCACCACATCGGCGACTTCCAGGTCTCCAGCACCTGGGCGGCGATCTGCAATGAACTGTGCCATCGGGTTTCCACGCTGTTTCCGGACCATTTCGCCATGGCCGCCATGCTGCCGCAGTCGCCCGGCGTGGACCCGGCGACCTGCATCCCCGAACTGGAAAAATGCGTCCGAGAATACGGCGCGGTCGGCGTCAACCTGAATCCGGATCCGTCGGGCGGGCACTGGACGGCGCCGCCGCTGTCCGATCATTCCTGGTACCCGATCTACGAGAAGATGGTGGAATACGACATTCCGGCCATGATCCACGTGTCGACCAGCTGCAATCCCTGCTTCCACACGACCGGGGCCCACTATCTGAACGCCGACACCACGGCCTTCATGCAGTGCCTGACCTCGGACCTGTTCAAGGATTTCCCCACGCTGCGCTTCATCATTCCGCACGGGGGCGGGGCGGCGCCCTATCACTGGGGCCGCTTCCGCGGCCTGGCCCAGGCGCTGAAAAAGCCGCTGCTCGACGAGCACCTGCTGAACAACGTCTTCTTCGACACCTGTGTCTACCACCAGCCGGGCATCGATCTGCTGACGCGGGTCATCCCCGTGAAGAACGTGCTGTTCGCCTCGGAAATGATCGGCGCGGTGCGGGGCATCGATCCCGAAACCGGCCATTATTTCGACGACACCAAGCGCTACATCGAAGCGGCCACCGTCCTGTCCGACGCCGACCGCTTCCAGATTTACGAGGGCAATGCCCGGCGCGTCTTCCCGCGCCTGGACGCCGCCCTGAAGGCCAAGGGCCTTTGATCTCCGGAGGATATGAAATGAGCACCCCCTTGAATCAGCTGGGCGTCGTGCATCGCGCCATCCAGCGCGCGGATGCCGCCGCCGTCGAGCATCTGTCGCATTTCGGCGTGGCCACCATCCACGAAGCCATGGGGCGCGCGGGCCTGATGAAGCCCTACATGCGGCCGGTCTGGCGCGGCGCGCGCCTGTGCGGCACCGCCGTCACCGTGCTGCTGCAGCCGGGCGACAACTGGATGCTGCACGTCGCGGCCGAACAGATCCGTCCCGGCGACGTCGTGGTGGCGGCCTGCACCGCCGACAGCACCGACGGCTTCTTCGGCGACCTGCTGGCCACGTCCTTCAAGGCGCGCGGCGCCCGCGGCCTGATCATCGACGGCGGCGTGCGCGACGTCGACACCCTGGAATCCATGGAATTCCCGGTGTTCGCGCGGGCCATCAGCGCCCGGGGCACGGTCAAGGGCACGCTGGGCTCGGTCAACATCCCGGTGGTGTGCGCCAACGCCGCCGTGATGCCGGGCGACGTGGTCGTGGCCGATACCGACGGAGTGGTGGTGGTGCCGGCGGCCATCGCCGGCGAAGTCGCCGCCAAGGCCCAGGCCCGCGAGGACAACGAAGTCAGCAAGCGCGACATCTTCGCCTCCGGCGTGCTGGGGCTGGACTATTACAAGATGCGCGAAGGCCTGGAGAAGGCCGGCCTGAAATATCTGGATTGAGGACTGCGCCATGAGCACCGCCGACACTTTCGCCAAGACGCCCGGCTGGCTGGATTACTACGACGGCCCCAGCCGCCCGCGTTTCCGCCTGCCGCCCGACGCCGTGGACGCGCACTGCCACGTCTTCGGGCCGGGATCGGTTTTCCCCTATGCGCCGCAGCGCAAGTACACGCCCTGCGATGCGCCGAAGGAAGCCCTGTTCGCCTTGCGCGATCACCTGGGGTTCGCGAAGAACGTGATCGTGCAGGCGACCTGCCACGGCACGGACAACCGCGCGCTGGTCGACGCGCTGAAGGCGTCCGATGGCCGCGCCCGGGGAGTGGCGACGGTGGCGCAGGACATCACCGACGCCGAACTGCGGGCGCTGCACGAGGCTGGCGTGCGCGGCACGCGCTTCAACTTCGTCAAGCGCCTCGCGGATTTCACTCCGCGCGAGGTCCTGGCCGACATCGCCGCCCGCATCGCCCCGCTGGGCTGGCACGTGGTGGTCTATTTCGAGGCCAAGGACCTGCCTGAACTGTACGACTTCTTCACCGCGCTGCCGACGACGGTGGTGGTCGATCACATGGGCCGCCCCGACGTCACCCAGCCGGTGGACGGCCCCGAATTCCAGCGCTTCGTCGCGCTGATGCGCGAGCATCCCAACATCTGGAGCAAGGTCAGCTGCCCGGAACGCCTCAGCCAGTCCGGCCCCTACGCCCTGAACGGCGAGCAGCAGGCCTACCAGGACGTGGTGCCCTTCGCCCGCCGCCTGGTGGAGACCTTCCCGGACCGCGTCCTGTGGGGCACGGACTGGCCGCACCCGAACCTGAAGTCCCACATGCCCGACGACGGGCTGCTGGTGGACTATATTCCGCAGATTGCCCAGACCGCCGAATTGCAGCGCAAGCTGCTGGTCGACAATCCGAACCGCTTGTACTGGAGTTGAGCCATGTCCCTGAACAAGCCCTATACCGATATCCCGGGCACCACGATCTTCGATGCCGACCAGTCCCGCCTGGGCTATCACCTGAACCAGTTCTGCATGTCGCTGATGAAGGCCGAGAACCGCAAGCGATTCCTGGCCGACGAGCGCGCCTACCTGGATGAATGGCCCATGTCCGAGGACCAGAAGCAGGCCGTGCTGGCGCGCGACCTGAACCGCTGCCTGGCATTGGGCGGCAACATCTATTTCCTGGCCAAGCTGGGCGCCACCGATGGCCGTTCCTTCCAGTACATGGCCGCCAGCATGACCGGCATGTCCCAGGAGGACTACGCCGCCATGATGCTGGCGGGCGGCCGTTCCGTCAAAGGCAACCGCAAAATCGGAGACCACTCATGAGCCAGACCCACGCCCGCATCACCGCCAGCGTGTACACGTCCCATGTGCCGGCCATCGGCGCCGCCCTGGATCTGGGCAAGACGGGCACCGAGTACTGGGCGCCCCTGTTCAAGGGCTATGAGCTGTCCAAGCAATGGCTGCGGGATCACACGCCCGACGTGATCTTCCTGGTCTACAACGATCACGCCACGGCCTTCAGCCTGGACTTCATCCCGACCTTCGCCATCGGCTGCGCCGAACAGTACCAGCCGGCCGACGAGGGCTGGGGCGCGCGCCCCGTGCCGCCCGTGATCGGCCATCCCGAACTGGCCGCGCACATCGCCCAGTCGGTGATCCAGCAGGATTTCGACCTGACCATCGTCAACAAGATGGACGTGGACCACGGCCTGACCGTGCCGCTGTCGCTGATGTGCGGCCAGCCCCAGGCCTGGCCGTGCCCCGTCATCCCGTTCGCCGTCAACGTGGTCCAGTATCCGGTGCCCTCGGGCCGCCGCTGCTTCCAACTGGGGCAGGCGATCCGCCGCGCCATCGAAAGCTTCGACCGGCCCCTGAACGTGCAGATCTGGGGCACCGGCGGCATGAGTCACCAACTGCAGGGGCCCCGCGCCGGCCTGATCAACAGCGAATTCGACAACGCCTTCCTGGATCGACTGATCGCCGATCCCGCCGGGCAGGCGGCGGTGCCGCACATCGATTACGTGCGCGAAGCCGGTTCCGAGGGCATCGAACTGGTGATGTGGCTGATCGCCCGCGGGGCCATGGCCGATGCAGCGGGCGGACCCGCGCCGCGCGTCGCGCACCGCTTCTACCATGTGCCCGCGTCGAACACGGCGGTGGGGCACCTGATCCTGGAGGAACAATCATGACCCAGCAGCACCTGAAAGTCGCCCTGGCCGGGGCGGGGGCCTTCGGCATCAAGCACCTGGACGGCATCGCCCGCATCGACGGCGTGGACGTCGTCGCCCTGGTCAGCCGCGACCTGGACAAGACCCGTGCTGTGGCGCAGAAGTACGGCATCGAACAATCCTCCACCGACCTGGACGATGTCCTCAAGCGTCCGGACGTCGATGCCGTCATTCTGTGCACACCCACGCAGATGCATGCGGCCCAGGCCATGGCCTGCCTGCGGGCCGGCAAGCATGTGCAGGTCGAAATCCCCATGGCCGATACCTTGCGGGACGCGCAGTCCCTGGTGGACCTGGCGCGGCAAAGCGGCAAGGTCGCCATGTGCGGCCACACGCGCCGCTTCAATCCCAGCCATCAGTACGTGCATCAGCGCGTCCAGGCGGGTGAATTCCACATCCAGCAGATGGACGTGCAGACCTATTTCTTCCGCCGCACCAACATGAACGCGCTGGGCGAGCCGCGCAGCTGGACCGACCACCTGCTGTGGCACCACGCCGCCCACACCGTGGACCTGTTCGCTTATCAGTGCGGCAGCCCGGTGGTGAAGGCGCATGCCGTGCAGGGGCCGATCCACCCGACGCTGGGCATCGCGATGGACATGTCCATCCAGCTGCAGGCGGCCAACGGGGCCATCTGCACCTTGTCGCTCAGCTTCAACAATGACGGCCCGCTGGGGACGTTCTTCCGCTACATCGGCGACACCGCCACCTACATCGCCCGCTACGACGATCTGGTCACCGGGCGCGACGAAGTCATCGACGTCAGCCGGGTGGACGTGTCCATGAACGGCATCGAATTGCAGGATCGCGAGTTCTTCGCGGCGATCCGTGAGGGGCGGGAACCCAACGCCAGCGTGGCCCAGGTCCTGCCGTGTTATCAGGTTCTGCATGACCTAGAGCAACAGCTAGCCGGCTGAGAACCGGTGTTTCCATCATCTTCCCAGGAGTGAGACCATGAAATTCATCAAGACCCTAGGGGCGATGGCGCTGGCCTTCAGCACCGCCGCCGCCTTCAGTCCGGTTCAGGCCAAAGACCTCAAGATCGGCATCGTCATGCCCATGTCCGGACCGTTCGCCGCCCACGGCAAGCAGATCCAGCACGGCATCGACCTGTACATGGCCGAACACGGCGATGAAGTGGCCGGACGCAAGGTCAAGATCATCATCAAGGACGACACCGGCATTTCTCCCGCCGTGGCCAAGCGCCAGGCGCAGGAACTGCTGATCAAGGACAAGGTTGACATCCTGGCGGGCTTCACCCTGACGCCGAACGCCTTTTCCGTCGCGCCCCTGGCCACCGAGGCCAAGGTCCCGATGGTCGTGCTGAACGCGGCGACCTCGTCGATCACCGAAAAGTCCCCCAACATCGTCCGGGTGTCGATGACCCTGCCGCAGGACACGGCCCCGATGGCGCAGTGGGCGTACGCCAACGGCATCCGCTCGGTCTATACCCTGGTCGCCGATTACGGCCCCGGCCATGACGCCGAAAAGCAGTTCCAGAAGACCTTCACGGAACTGGGCGGCAAGATCATCGGCGAAGTCCGCACGCCGGTCGCCACCCCCGACTACGCGCCCTACCTGCAGCGCATCAAGGACGCCAAACCCGACGCGGTGTTCCTGTTCGTGCCCAACGGCGAGCAGGGCGTGGCGCTGGCCAAGGGCTTCAAGGAACGCGGCCTGGACAAGGCCGGCATCAAGGAACTGGCCACGGGCGACGTGACCGACGAAGACGTGCTGAACGCGATGGGCGACGCCGCCATCGGCATGATCACGTCCTTCCATTATTCCGCAGCCCACGATTCGCCGGAAAACAAGGCCTACGTGGCGGCCTATCATAAGGCCTATCCCAACGACCGCCCGAACTTCGTGTCGGTGGCCGGCTATGACGGCATGCACCTGATCTACGCCGCCCTGGAAAAGACCAAGGGCGACGCGGGCGCGGCGGCCTTCATGGATGCCGTCAAGGGCATGAAATGGACCAGCCCGCGCGGCCCGGTGGAAATCGATCCGCAGACGCGCGACATCGTCCAGAACGTCTACATCCGCAAGGTCGAGAAGGTGGACGGCGTGCTGCAGAACGTGGAATTCGACACCATCAAGGCGGTGAAGGATCCCGGCAAGCAAGGCTGATCCGTGCGGGCGGCGGCGGTGATCCGATGCCTCTCCGCCGCCCGGTTTCCTGTGGAGGCGGCGCCCCGGTGGCGCGCCGCCTGTCTGACCCTCCAGGATGAATCATGACTATATTATTCGACGGCCTTGCCTACGGCATGCTGCTGTTTCTGATCAGCGTCGGGCTGTCCGTGACCCTGGGCCTGATGAACTTCGTCAACCTGGCCCATGGCGCTTTCGCCATGCTGGGCGGCTACGCCTGCGTGATCCTGCTCAATGGCTACGGGGTGCCTTTTCTGGCGACCCTTCCCGTGGCCGTCATCGTGCCGGCCATCGCCGGCGTCATCCTGGAACGGCTGCTGTACCGGCGCCTGTATGCGGCGTCGGAACTGGACCAGGTGCTGTTTTCCATCGGCCTGGTGTTCATGGCGGTCGCGGCGGCGCACTATTTCTTCGGCGCCCAGCAGCAGCCCCTGCACCTGCCCGCCTTCCTGTCCGGACAGATCCACGTCATGCCGGGGCTGGACGTGGGCGTCTATCGCCTGTTCCTGATCATCGCCGGCCTGCTGGTGGCGGTGCTGCTGCAGTGGTCCGTGATCCGCACTTCGTTCGGCGCCCGCCTGCGGGCCGCCGTGGACAACCAGCGCGTGGCGCGCGGCCTGGGGGTGGACGTCAACCGCGTCTTCAGCCTGACCTTCGCGCTGGGTTCGGCCCTGGCGGGCCTGGGCGGCGCCCTGGGCGTGGAGATGCTGGGTCTGGACCCCGAATTCCCCGTCAAGTATCTGGTGTACTTCCTGATCGTGGTGTCGGTGGGCGGCAGCGGCAACATCCTCGGCTCCCTGTATGCCGCCATCCTGCTGGGGGTGGCCGACGTGGCCGGCAAATACTACATCCCCCAGGTGGGCGCCTTCATCATCTACGCCGTCATGGTGGTGACGCTGATCTATCGTCCGCATGGCCTGTTCGGCCGCTCTCACAAATAGGATGCCGACATGACGACTTCTTTCCTGTCCGGGGCGGGCGCCGACCGGGGGGCGCAGCGAACCGAAGCGCTGGCCGCGTACCGCCGCTCGGCCCACTGGAAGCCCCTGGAATACCTGTTCTGGTGCCTGCCGGTCCTGGCGTATTTCGCCTTCCCGGGCAACTACCTGCTGCTCAGCCAGATCGCCATCACCGGCCTGTTCGCCCTGTCGCTGGACCTGATCTTCGGCTATGCCGGCGTGATTTCCCTGGGCCATGCCGCCTTCTTCGGCATCGGCGCCTACACCGTGGGCCTGCTGGGTTCCCATGGCCTGGGAGACCCCTTGCTGGGGCTGGCGCTGGCGGCGTTCTTCGCCGGGTTGGTGGGTTTTCTCAGCAGCTTCCTGCTGCTGCGGGGCAACGACCTGTCGCGCCTGATGGTTACGCTGGGCGTGGCGCTGATGCTCTATGAGCTGGCCAACAAGTTCACCAGCATCACGGGCGGCGTCGACGGCATGCCGGGCGTCGAGATCAAGCCCATCCTGGGGATTTTCAATTTCGACATGTTCGGCCGAGTCGGCTTCATCTATTCGGTGATCGTGCTGTTCGTCCTGTTCTGGCTGGCGCGCCGCATGGTGTATTCGCCTTTCGGGCAAAGCCTGCGCGGCATTCGCATGAACGTGCTGCGCATGCCGGCGCTGGGCGTGCCGGTCAACAGGCGCCTGGTGAAGATCTACACCATTGGCGCGGCCTACGCCGGGGTGGCGGGCGCCTTGCTGGCCCAGACCAACCAGTTCGTGTCCCTGGACGTGCTCAGCTTCCAGCGTTCGGCCGATCTGCTGCTGATCCTGATCCTGGGCGGCGCCGGGCACCTGTACGGCGGCCTGGTCGGCGCCGTGGTCTTCGTCATGATCAATTATTTCCTGTCCGACATGAACCCGCAGTACTGGCAGTTCTGGCTGGGCCTGATCCTGGTGCTGGTCGTGCTGTTCGCGCGCGGCGGCATTCTGGGCACGGCGCAGCAATGGATGCGATCGGCCCGGCACAGGGCCCAGGCCACTGCCCGCACGGAGTCCTCTTCATGAACGCGGTTCTGCAAACCCACGACCTGGTCCGGCGTTTCGGCGGCTTCGTCGCCACCGATCAGGTGAATCTGGCCATCCCCGCCGGCGCGCGCCATGCCCTGATCGGCCCCAACGGAGCGGGCAAGACCACTCTGATCAATCTGCTGACCGGCTACCTGGAGCCCACCTCCGGGCGGGTCAGCCTGATGGGGCAGGACGTCACCCGCATGCCGCAGCACGAGCGCTGCCGCCAGGGCCTGGTGCGCACGTTCCAGATCAATCAGCTCTTCATGGGCATGACGGTGCTGGAATCCGTGGCCCTGGCCGTCAGCGAGCGCCAGGGGCTGGGCTTCCAGTGGTGGAAGCCGCTGTCGGCCCGCGCGGACGTGCTCGACGAGGCGGCCGAGATCCTGGACCGGCTGAAGCTGCTGCCCGATGCCTATGAAACCACGCGCGACCTCGCGTACGGCCGCCAGCGGCTGATCGAAATCGCGCTGGCGCTGGCCTTGCGCCCCAAGGTCCTGCTGCTGGACGAACCGGCCGCGGGCGTGCCCACGGGCGAATCCCGCGAACTGTTCGACACCATCGCGCAGCTGCCGCGCGACGTCACCATCCTGCTGATTGAACACGACATGAATCTGGTTTTCCGCTTCGCCGAGCGGATTTCGGTGCTGGTGTCCGGGGCCCTGCTGCTGGAAGACACCCCTGAAGTCATCGCCCGCCACCCCAAGGTCAAGGAAGTCTATCTCGGAGAATCCCATGGCTGAACTCCTGCGCATGGAAAACGTCTGGGCCGGATATGGCGACGCCATCATCCTGGAGGACCTGTCCTTTTCGCTGGCGGCGGGCGACAGCTTGGCCTTGCTGGGGCGCAACGGCATGGGCAAGACCACGCTGCTGGCCACCCTGATGGGCGCGACCCGGCTGCGCAAGGGCCGGATCTTCTTCGAGGACCGCGACATCGCCCGGGTGCCCAGCCATTTGCGGGCGCGGGCGGGCCTGGGCTGGGTGCCCCAGGAACGCGACATCTTCAAATCCCTGACGGTCGAGGAGAACCTCACCGTCGTCGCCCGTCCCGGGGAATGGACGCTGGATCGCGTCTACGACCTGTTCCCGCGTCTGCGGGAACGCCGCGCCAATCTGGGCAATCAGCTCTCGGGGGGCGAACAGCAGATGCTGGCCATGGGCCGGGCGCTGATGCTCAACCCCAAGGTGCTGCTGCTGGACGAGCCCCTGGAAGGCCTGGCGCCCCTGATCGCGCAGGAACTGCTGCACATCATCGACCGCATGGTCACGGAAGGACGCATGGCCGTCATCCTGGTCGAGCAGCATGCGCGGCAGATCCTGCCGATCACGCGCCAGGCCCTGATTCTGGAGCGCGGCAAGGTCGTGTACGCCGGCGACAGCGACGCGCTGCTGCGGGACGGCGCCATGCTGGACCGCTGGCTGGGGGCGGGGTCGACCGAACAGGAATCGCCGGCGGGCGTTTCGGGCGCGGCCCAAGAGGCGCCGATTCCGGCCATCGAGGCGATCCACGAGGAGCACCGGGCCATCGCGGCCATCCTGAGCGCCTTGTCGCGCGTCCTGGATGGCATCGAGTCGGGCCGCCTGCAGCCCGATTTCAAGTTGCTGGCCAGCCTGGTGGAGTACATCTCGGAAATGCCCGACAAGCTGCATCACCCCAAGGAAGACCGCGTCTTCGCGCTGTTGCGCGCCAAGACCCGCAACCTCGACGCCGAACTGGACCAGCTGGAAGCCGAGCACCGCGACGCCGTGCCGGCCACCAGCCGGCTGGACCGGGCTCTGGTCGCCTATCTCCAGGGCGGGGCGGATGCCTTTCACGGGTTCCGGGATGCCGTGCGCGCCTACACCGCGCATGAATGGGTGCATCTGAACATGGAAGAATCCCGCATCCTGCCGGAAGCGCGGCGCCTGTTCAGCGCAGAGGAATGGCGGGACATCAATGCGGATTTCGCGCGCAACGGCGATCCCTGGTCGGGCCAGGGCAACCGCTACGCCGAACTGTTCAAGCGTATCGCCAACCTGGCGCCGGCCCCGGTCGGCGTGGGCGGATCGGGGCCGGGCGGGGATTGACGGCCGTCCCGGCCGCCGCCGCTTCAGGTCTCCTGGTAGAGCTCCAGGACCAGGCTGCGCAGCCAGCGGTGGGCGGGGTCGCCGTCCTGCCGGCGGCTCCAGTGGATGCCCACGTTGAAGTCGCGCAGCGGGAAATCCGCCTCGACGATGGCGTAGCGCCTGGCCGGCTCGAACGAGCGGGCGATGTTGCGCGGGATGATTACGGCCAGGTCGCTGCTGTCGATGACGGAGGGCAGGGCCATGAAGTGTTCCGTCGTCAGCCGGATGCGGTCCTGCATGTGCAGGGCTTCCAGCGCGGTATGGGTATAGGCGTGGGTGCGCACGGCGATGAACTCCAGCGCCCGGATGTCGTCCAGCGGGATCGGCGCCGCGCGGCGCGTCCGGGTGAAGGGATGGTGCTGGCGCATCAGGACGATGTAGCGGTCCTGGAACATCACCGCTGACTGCATGCCCTGCAATCCCGGCAGGAAGCCGAAGGCCAGGTCGATGCGGCCCTGGTCCAGGGCGGGCGCCAGGTCCGGCATGGCCAGGCGCATGGTTTCGATGCGGGCGTGCGGAGCCCGCTGGCGCATCGCCTGCGCCAGGCGGGGCAGGAACTGGCCTTCGCCGATGTCCGTCATGTGCAGGCGAAAGCGCCGGTCCGAGCGCAGCGGGTCGAAGGGCGCCGAGTCCAGCGCGGCGCTTTCCAGGGCCTGCAGGGCGTCGCGGATGGGCTGCGCCATGCGCTGCGCCCGGGGCGTGGGCGCCACGCCGCCGGCCGCGCGGACGAACAGCGGGTCTCCGACCAGATTGCGCAGGCGTGTCAGCCCCTGGCTGACGGCGGGCTGCGTCAGGTCCAGCAGGGCGGCCGCCTGGCTGACGCTGCCAGCGCCATATACGGCGTCGAAGACCCGCAGCAGGTTGAGGTCCAGGTTCTTGTTATTCATGATTCTAATAAACGATATCTAGATTATTTTATTGATTTATATCATGGCGGCTTTCATCATGCCTTCAACGGCTTGTCCGCCGCCGATGCGGGCAGGCTTCACAAGACAGCGGCGGCGACCGGCCCCCCTGAAGATTGAAGAAGATCCGGAGGACGACATGCACGCAGATGCGCTCATCGAACGCGTATCCCATCCCCAGGACGCCGGCCGGGTGCCGGTGCGCCAGGCCGTCACCGATCTGCTGCGGCAGTTCGGCGTGACGACGCTCTTCGGCAATCCGGGCTCCACCGAACTGGGGCTGTTCCTCGATTTCCCCTCCGATTTTCGCTATGTGCTGGGGCTGCAGGAATCCGTGGTCGTCGGCATGGCGGACGGCTATGCCCAGGCCACGCGCAATGCGGCGTTCATCAACCTGCATTCCGCCGTCGGGGTGGGGCATGCCATGGGGGCCATTTTCACGGCCTACAGGAATCGCACGCCGCTGGTGATCACGGCCGGCCAGCAGTCGCGGGCCATCCTGCCCTACGATCCCTTCCTGTTTTCCAGCCAGGCCACCGAACTGCCCAAGCCCTACGTCAAATGGAGCATTGAGCCGGCCCGCGCCGAAGACGTGCCCCAGGCCATTGCGCGCGCCTACTACATGGCCATGCAGCCGCCCTGCGGCCCGGTGCTGGTGTCGGTGCCGGCCGACGATTGGGGGCGCCTGTGCGAGCCGGTGCTGGCCCGCCAGGTCAGCCGCTCGGTGCGCCCGGACCCGCTGCTGCTGGATCAGATCGGCCGCCAGCTGGATGCCGCGCGGCGTCCCGCCTTCGTCCTGGGGGCCGCCGTCGATCGGGACGGCGCCTGGGACGACGTCGTGGCGCTGGCCGAACGCCATCGCGCCGCCGTCTGGATGGCGCCCATGTCGGGGCGCAACGGCTTCCCGGAAGACCACCCCCTGTTCGCTGGCTTCCTGCCGGCGTCCCGCGAGCGCATCGTCGAACTGCTGGGCGGGCGCGATTTCATTCTGGCCCTGGGCGCGGCGGCCTTCACCTATCACATCGAAGGCGAGGGCCCGCACATTCCGGCGGGCAGCGTCCTGGCGCAGATCGTCGACGATCCCAATACCCTGGCCTGGGCGCCGGTCGGCACCGCCGTCCAGGGCAGCGTGCGCCAGAGCGCGCGCGATCTGCTGGCCCGCCCGCGGCCCGCGTCGCGCCGGGATCCGCCGGCGAGGCCGCCCGCGCCGCGCGCCGAGCCCGCGCCCCTGATGTCGGTGGCCTATGCGCTGCAGACCCTGGCCGCCGTCCGCGCGCCGGATTCCATCATCGTCGAGGAAGCGCCCAGCGCGCGGCCGGTGATGCAGCGCTACCTGCCGATCCTGCGGCCGGAGACCTTCTATACGATGTGCAGCGGCGGCCTGGGGTTCGGCCTGCCCGCCGCCGTCGGCGTGGCTTTGGGCAAGCCGGACCGGAAAGTCATCGGCGTGCTGGGAGACGGCTCCAGCATGTATTCGATCCAGGGGCTCTGGAGCGCCGCGCAGCTGGGCCTGCCCATCACCTTCCTGATTCTCAAGAACCGTAGCTATGCCGCCCTGCGGGAGTTCGCCCCCGTGTATGGGTTCACCGAAGGAGATGCGCTGCACGGCGTGGATCTGCCCGACATCGATTTTGTGGCGCTGGCCCGGGGCCTGGGCTGCGAGGCGATGCGCGTGTCGGACCCGGACGCTCTGCCGGCCGCGTTGCGCGAGGCCCTGGACACGAAGCGGCCAGTTCTGCTGGAAATCGAAGTGGCCTGATGGCGGAACGCGATCCGGACACCCCATTGTTTGCTATGCACAGGAGGACATCATGAGCACAATTTCCCTGTTGATCGGAGGCCGGCGCCAGCCCGCCGGCCAGGGCGGGACGTTCGAGCGCCGCAATCCCCTGGATGGCCAGGTCGCCACGGTGGCGCCGGCCGCCAGCCCCGAGGATGCCCGGGCCGCCGTGCAGGCCGCCGCCGACGCCTTCGCCGCCTGGTCGCAGACGGGGCCCGGCCAGCGCCGCGCCTTGCTCAGCCGCGCGGCCGATGCGCTGGAGGCGCGCCAGGCGGATTTCGTCGCCGCCATGGCGGCCGAGACCGGCGCCTCGGGGCTGTGGGCGGAATTCAACGTGCACCTGGCGGCCGGCATGCTGCGCGAAGCCGCCGCGCTGACCTCGCAGATCGGCGGGGAGGTCATTCCCTCGGACGTGCCGGGCAACCTGGCCATGGGACAGCGGGTGCCGGCGGGCGTGGTCGTCGGCATGGCGCCCTGGAATGCGCCGGTCATCCTGGGAGTGCGGGCCGTGGCCGCGCCCCTGGCCTGCGGCAATACCGTGGTGCTCAAGGGCTCGGAGATGTGCCCGGCCACGCACGGCCTGATCATCGAATCCCTGCAGGAAGCGGGCCTGCCGGACGGCGTGGTGAATTTCATCACCAACGCGCCGCAGGACGCCCCCGCCGTGGTCGAGGCCCTGGTGGCGCACCCGGCGACCCGGCGCGTGAACTTCACCGGATCGACCAAGGTCGGGCGCATCATCGCCGGCCTGTGCGCCCAGCATCTGAAGCCCGTCGTGCTGGAACTGGGCGGCAAGGCCCCCCTGATCGTGCTCGACGATGCCGACCTGGACTGCGCCGTCGGCGCCGCGGCCTTCGGCGCCTTCGCCAATTCCGGGCAGATCTGCATGTCCACCGAGCGCATCATCGTCGACGAGAAGATCGCCGACGCTTTCGTCCAGCGGCTGACCGCCAAGGTCAGCGGCCTGCCGGTGGGCGATCCGCGCCAGGGGCCGGTGGTGCTGGGGTCCGTCGTGGACATGTCCACCGTGCGGCGCTGCAACGCCATGATCGAGGATGCGCTGGACAAGGGCGCCCGGCTGCTGTGCGGAGGCAAGGCCGACGACACCCTGATGCCGGCCACCTTGCTGGATCACGTCACGCCGGCCATGCGCATTTACGCAGAGGAAACCTTCGGGCCGGTCAAGGCCATCGTGCGCGTCCAGGGAGAGGACGCCGCCGTGGCCTGCGCCAACGACAGCGCCTACGGCCTGTCCGCCGCCGTGATCGGGGCCGACGTGGCCCGGGCCATGCGGGTGGCGGGGCGGGTGCAATCGGGCATCTGCCACGTCAACGGCCCGACCGTCCATGACGAGCCGCAGATGCCGTTTGGCGGCGTCAAGGACAGCGGCTACGGGCGCTTTGGCGGCCGGGCGGGGATCGAGGCCTTCACCGATCTGCGCTGGATCTCCGTCCAGACGACGCCGCGCGTCTATCCCTTCTGAGGCCGGGCAGCGGCTGCGGGCCGGGCGCCGACGCCCGGTCTGCAGCGATGCCCGCCGCTCGCATGCGCACAATAATTCCACAGGAGACATCATGCACACACCCTCGGTCGACGAGGCCCACGCCGCCGCAGCGCTGCATCCGGACCAGTTCGGGCCCTGGGGCCGCGCGCTGCTGAATGCGTCCAAAGGCCTGGCGGCGCTGGGCGGCCTGGCCTTCGTGGCCCTGGTCGTCATGTCGCTGATTTCCATCGTCGGACGCAAGCTGGTCGCCATGCCGGTGCCGGGCGACATGGAAATCCTGATGATGGTGGCCGCGACCGCTTCGGCGACCTTCTTCGCCTATTGCCATCTGGAAGGCGGCGACGTCAAGGTCGATTTCTTCACGGCGCGGGCCCGGCCTCAGACCATTCATCGGCTCGATGCGCTGGGATCCCTGCTGGTGGGCCTGTTCGGCGCGCTGATCGCCTGGCGCAGCGGGGTGGGGGCGCTGTCCCTGCGCGAGGCCGGGGAAACGTCCGCGATCCTGGGGTGGCCCGTGTGGCTGGCCCAGGCCGGCATGGTGCCGGGCTTCGCGCTGCTGGCCCTGGCGGGCCTGTACATGTGCGTCCAGCATCTGCGGGCCAGCCGGGGCGGGGCGCCGGAGGTCCTGCCATGAGCGGCATCGGCATCGGCTTTCTCATGTTCGCCGTCCTGCTGGTCCTGATGGTCATCCGGATTCCGATCGGCATTTCGATGTTCATCGCGGGGGCCGGCGGCTACGTCTATCTGACCGGGGGCAATTGGGCGCCGCTGATGGCGTCGCTGAAGAATCTGGCGTACGCCCGGCTGTCCAATTACGACCTGGTGGTGATTCCGCTGTTTCTGCTGATGGGGCAGTTCGCCACGCACGGTGGCCTGAGCCGCAGCCTGTTCCGTTTCGTCAGCGCCTTCATCGGCCATCGGCGCGGCGGGGTCGCCATGGCGGCGGTGGGCGCCTGCGCTGGCTTCGGCGCCATCTGCGGCTCCTCGCTGGCGACGGCGGCGACCATGGGCCAGGTGGTGCTGCCGGAGCTGCGCCGCTATGGCTACGCGGGCAGCCTGGCCACCGGCGCCCTGGCGGCGGGCGGCACGCTGGGCATCATGATTCCGCCCTCCGTGCCCTTGATCATCTACGCCATCCTGACCCAGGAATCCATCGGCAAGCTCTTCATGGCGGCCGTCATTCCGGGCCTGCTGGCCATGATCGGCTACATGATCGTCATCCAGCTCATCGTGCGCTGGAAGCCGGACATGGGTCCCGCGGGCGCCCGGGCGCCATGGCCGGACCGCATCAAGGCCCTGATCCAGGTCGGGCCCGTGCTGGCCGTGTTCTTCATCGTCATCGTGGGAATCTACGCCGGCTGGGCCACGCCGACCGAAGCCGCCGCCATCGGCGCGGCGGCCTGCGGGATCATCGCCGTGGTGTCGGGCGGCCTGCGCTGGAAGGGCCTGCTGGGAAGCGCCCTGGGCACGGCGCAGGCCACGGCCATGATCTATCTGGTGCTGCTGGGCGCCGACATGCTCAACGTGTCCCTGGCCCTGTCGCAGATGCCGGCGGAACTCGCGTCCTGGGTGCAGCACAGCGGCCTGTCGCCTTTCCTGGTGATCGTCTCCATCCTGCTGGTCTACATCTTCCTGGGCTGCGTCATGGATTCGCTGGCGATGATCCTGCTGACGATTCCGATCTTCTATCCCATGGTGATGGGGCTGGATTTCTACGGCATGAGCCATGACGACAAGTCGATCTGGTTCGGCATCCTGGCCCTGATGGTGGTGGAGATCGGCCTGGTCCACCCCCCCGTGGGCATGAACGTCTACATCATCAACCGCATGGCCAGGGACGTGCCCCTGACCGACACCTTCAAGGGCGTCGTGCCCTTCCTGGCCTCGGACTTCATCCGCATCGCCGCCCTCGTGCTGTTTCCCGGCATTTCCCTGGTGCTGGTCCGAACGTTCGGGGCGCTCTGACGATCAACGATTCAAAAAAAGGGAAACCCTTCCCATTCCCCAAGGAGACAAACCGTGAAAACCTCTTACCGCGCATTCTCCCGACGTCTGCTGGGCGGTGTGGCCGCCGGCCTGCTGCTGACCGCGGCCGCGCATGGCGAACAGATCGTCCTCAAGGTTCACCACTTCCTGCCGGCCACCTCCAATGCCCAGGTCAACATGATCCAGCCCTGGTGCAACAAGATCGCCAAGGAATCGCAGGATCGCATGGTGTGCCAGATCTATCCGGCCATGCAACTCGGCGGCACGCCGGCGCAGCTGTTCGATCAGGCCCGCGACGGCGTGGCGGACATCGTCTGGACCCTGCCCACCTATGCCGCAGGGCGCTTCACCAAGAGCGCGGTCTACGAACTGCCCTGGCTGGTGCCCAATGCCGAGGCCGGCAGCCGAGCCCTGTGGGAATTCACGCAGAAGTACGCCCTGGACGAATACAAAGGCGTGCATCCGATCTTCATGCATACCCATGGCGGCACCTTGATGCACTTCGTCAGCAAGCAGCCCCGGACGCTGGCCGACATGAAGGGCCTGAAGATCCGTTCGGCCAACCGGGTCAACTCGCAGATGCTGGACGCCATCGGCGCGGTGCCGGTGCAGATGCCGCTGCCTGCGGTGCCCGATTCCCTGGCCAAGGGCGTGGTCGACGGGGCTGCCGTGCCGTGGGAAGGCGTTCCCGCGATCAAGCTCGATGAGATCTCCCGCTACCATCTGGATGTGCCCCAGGGCAAGCCGCGCATGGGCAATTCGATCTTCCTGTTTGGCATGAACCAGGCGCGCTACGACAGCCTGCCAGCCGATCTGAAGAAGATCATCGACGACAATAGCGGCGCCGACGTGTCGGCCTGGGCCGGGCGCACCGTGTTCGACGAACGGGAAGCCGAGTTCATGAAGACGTCGAAGGAAAACGGCAGCGTCTTCCACTACATGGATGAGGCCGAATATCAGAACTGGGTCGCGGCCACCCAGGGCGTGCGGGATCTCTGGATCCAGGCCGTGGACAAGAAGGGCGGCCAGGGAGCCGACCTGTATGCCGCCGCGCGCAATCTGATCAAGCAGTACGCGACGCGCCATTGAACGGCCGCCCGGCGGGCGGGGGGCCTGGTTCCCGTCCGTCGATCCGTATCAGGCGCGCCGCCGCTGGACGGCGTGGCAGATGATCCCCAGCACCAGGCCCCAGAAGGCGCTGCCGATGCCCAGCAGGCTCATGCCCGATGCCGTGGCCAGGAATGTCACCAGGGCGGCTTCCCGGCCTTCGGGGGCCTGCAGCGATTCGTGGATGCTGTTGCCCAGGGTGCCCAGCAGGGCCAGGCCGGCGATGGCGGCGACCAGCTCGTGCGGGAAGGCGGCGAACAGGGCGACGACGGTGGCCCCGAAAATGCCGGTCAGCAGGTAGAACACGCCGGCCCACACGGATGCCTTGTAGCGCTCCCGGGTGTCCGGGTCGGCGTCGGGGCTCATGCAGATGGCGGCCGTGATGGCGGCCAGGTTGTAGGCGAAGCCGCCGAACGGCGCCAGGACGATGCCGGTCAGGCCGGTCCAGGAAATCAGCGGGGATGCCGGCACCCTGGCATAGCCATTGGCGCGCAGCACGGCCAGGCCCGGTATGTTCTGGGAAGTCATCGTCACGATGAAGAGCGGAATCGCCACGCCGATCAGGGCCGATGCGGAAAAGGCGGGGGCCATCCAGACCGGGTGGGCGGGGCTCCAGTCCAGCCCGCCCAGGGACAGATCGCCTTGCAGAAGCGCGCAGACGATCCCCGCCAGCAGGGCCAGCGGCACGCTGTAGCGCGGCAGCAGGCGCCGCGCGGCGATGAAGGCCGCGAACATGGCGATGACCAGCGTCGGTTGCCCATGCATGGAGACGAACAGGTCCATGCCGAAACGCAGCAGGATGCCGGCCAGCATGGCCGATGCCAGGTGGCGCGGCACCCAGTCCATGATCTTCTGGAACCAGCCGGTCAGGCCGCACAGCGTGATCAGCAGGGAGCTGGCGATGAAGACCCCGATGGACTGGGCCAGGCCGATGTCGCCCAGGCTGGTGGCCAGCAGGGCGGCGCCCGGAGTGGACCATGCCGTGAGCACGGGCGCTCGCCAGGCCAGCGACATGCCGATGCAGGTGATGCCCATGCCGATGCCCAGCGCCCACATCCAGGATGCCAGCTGCGCATCCTGCGCCCCGGCGGCGCTGGCCGCCTGGAAAACGATGGCCACCGAACTGGTGTAGCCCACCAGCACGGCGATGAAGCCCGAGGAAATATGCGAAATCCGCAGCCAGCCGCCCAGTCCGCGCGGCGCGGGCCGGGCGGACAAGGAGGCCGGATCCGGAGGAGGGGTCATGGAGCGGCGCGGGTGATGCCGTGCGCCCAGGTGAAGGCCTGCTGGACCAGGGGGCCGAGCTGCTCGGCCTGCACGTTCAGGGCCTGCAGCAGCGGCGCCGGGTCTTCGGCCGTGTCCCGGTCGGAAGGGAAGATCAATGTGGCCAACCGCAGATCGGCGCCCAGTTCGCCCTCGCGCCGCAGCAGGGCGTCGCGGATGGGGACGTCGACGCTGACCTGGGCCAGCAGTTCCTGCATGGTGCCGTTGAACAGCTGGTCCATGATGGACAGGATGCCGGTGGTGAAGGCGGCTTCCGCCCGGACGGACTGGTCGGGGTGGCGCAGCGTGGACAGGGCTTCCATCAGGTGGGCCCTGGCGCTGGCCTGGACCAGGATGGGGGACAGGTATCCGGCGGGCCGGCCCGCTTCCGTGTACATCAGGACCTGGATCCAGCGCTGCAGCTGCCGGCGGCCCAGCAGCATGATGGCCTGGCTCAGGGATTCGACTTCCTGGCTGAGCCCGTAGGCCGGCGTGTTGACCATGTCCAGCAGCGTCTTGACCAGTTCGGCGTCCTGCTTCAGGCAGGATTCGATTTCAGGGGCTTCGCCTTCGCCCATGATCAGGGTGATCAGGCGCAGCAGGATCTTCTGGCGAGGTGTCAGCGAGGCGGCGGTCCGGTCCATGGGCCAGTGGCCCTGGAACACCGTGAAGCCCAGCAGCAGGAAATTGTCCAGGGTGGCCTTGTCGGGGGTGTTGACGGCCATCAGCATCCGGCCCGCCTGCTTGTGCTGGAAGCTCTGGCGGAAAATCTCGGCTTTGGTGCTGAGCGCGGGATCGAAGCCCACGGCGCGGACGAAGGGCAGCAGGGCCTCGCGTTCGGGCTTCGCCGCCAGGTCGCCGCGCAGGGAAAACTTCAGGCCGGCGTGGGCCAGCCCTTGCAGGGACTGGATCAGTTCCGGCGTGATTTCCAGGGATTCGGGGAATTCCAGATAGCAGCGGCTGCGCGGCAGCGTCAGCGTGAAGGCGTTATGCAGCAATGCGGGAGTGGCGTCGACCCAATGCGGCGCGTAGGCCAGGAAGCTGCCGACGCCGTGTTCCCGGGCCGCCTGGATCAGGGCGGCGCCCGGATCCGCGTGGCCCGCTTCGGATTCGGTCCACAGGATGCGCAGCCGGTAGCCGCACAGACCGCGGTTCTGGTCCAGGATCGGTTCCCGACGGATCAGATAGGGGGGGACGGTGACAGGGGCCTCGTCCTCTTGAGCAGGGGGCTCCGACTCGGCCATCAGGGTGGTCTCCATGGTTGCTCCTCTTGGGTGCGGGGGGTCGGATTTCAGATGACTGCCCGGCCTTATTTCTTGGGTTATTGTGTGGGTGGCGCATGGCCTGTTGCGGCCCATGGCGCATGACATTATAGGGAAGTCTACAATCGTAAGGTTCTTTAACTGGAGAAACCCATGCCAGGATTGCTACCCCAGGTCGACCCGGACGGTCTGCTGGAATATTCCGTGGTCTACACCGACCGCGCCTTGAATCACATGTCGCAGTCGTTCCAGACGGTCATGCGTGATATTTCCCGCACTCTGAAAACCGTGTATGGCGCCCATTCCGCCATCGTGATCCCCGGCAGCGGCACGTTCGGCATGGAAGCCGTGGCCCGCCAGTTCGGCACCGGCAAGCGCTGCCTGGTGATCCGCAACGGCTGGTTCAGCTACCGCTGGACGCAGATCTTCGAGACCGGCGATATTCCGTCCGAATCCCGCGTGCTCAAGGCCCGTCCGGTCGAATCCGGCGCGCAGGCGCATTTCGCGCCGCCGCCGCTCGACGAGGTCATCGCGGCGGTTCGGGAATTCAAGCCCGACGTGGTCTTCGCGGCCCACGTGGAAACGGCCTCGGGCATCATGCTGCCCGACGACTACATCCGCCGGGTGGCGGATGCGGTGCACGCCGAAGGCGGCCTGTTCGTGCTGGACTGCATCGCGTCGGGCACGATCTGGGTGAACATGAAGGACGTGCACGTGGACGTGCTGATTTCGGCTCCGCAGAAAGGCTGGACTTCGTCGGCCTGCTGCGGCCTGGTCATGCTGGGCGAGACCGCCCGCCAGCGCATCGAATCCACGAACAGCACCAGCTTCGCCTGCGATCTGCGCAAATGGCTGGGCATCATGGAAGCCTACGAAAAGGGCGGCCATGCCTACTACACGACGCTGCCCACGGATTCCCTGATCGTGCTGCGCAACGTCATGGCGGAAACCGGCGCTTACGGCTACGACCGGGTCAAGGCCGAACAGCAGCAGCTGGGCGACGCCGTGCGCGCGCTGCTGCGCGAACGCGGTTTCAAGAGCGTGGCCGCGCCGGGCTTCGAGGCCCCGGGCGTGGTGGTCAGCTACACCACCGACGACGGCATCCAGTCCACGCGCAAATTCGCCGAGGCCGGCCTGCAGGCCGCCGCGGGCGTGCCCCTGGCCTGCGACGAACCGGCGGATTTCAAGACGTTCCGCATCGGCCTGTTCGGCCTGGACAAGCTGCACAACGTCGAGCGCACGGTCGGCACGCTGGCTCAGGCGCTGGACAAGATGCGGTAAGCCGGTTTCAGGGACGCAGCCTGTAGCCTGTGCGGAAGATCCAGGCGACGACCGCCAGGCAGGCTGCCAGAAACAGGGACGTCATGCCCAGGCTGAGCCAGATGTTGACGTCGGCCAGCCCGAAGAAGCTCCAGCGAAAGCCGCTGACCAGGTACACCACCGGGTTCAGCAGCGTGACCTGCTGCCAGAAGGGCGGCAGCATGTCGATGGAATAGAAGCTGCCCCCCAGGAAGGTCAGGGGCGTGACGATCAGCAGCGGCACGAACTGCAGCTTTTCGAAGTTGTCGGCCCAGATGCCGATGATGAAACCCAGCAGGCTGAAGGTGAAGGCCGTGAGCACCATGAAGGCCATCATCGCCCCCGGGTGATCGATGCGCAGCGGCACGAACAGCGTGGCCGTGGCCAGGATGATGACGCCCAGGATGATGGATTTCGTGGCCGCCGCCCCGACGTAGCCCAGCAGGATGTCCAGGTAGGACATGGGGGCGGAGAGGATCTCGTAGATGGTGCCGGTGAACTTCGGAAAATAGATGCCGAAGGCCGCGTTCGAGATGCTGTGGGTCAGCAGCGACAGCATGATGAGCCCGGGCACGATGAAGGCCCCGTAGCTGACGTCGCCCACCTGCTGGATGCGCGACCCGATGGCCGTGCCGAACACCACGAAGTACAGGGACGTCGAGATCACCGGCGCGATGATGCTCTGCATCAGGGTGCGCCGGGTGCGGGCCATCTCGAAACGATAGATGGCGTAGATGGCTGGCCAATTCATGCCGGTCCTCCGATGAGATCGACGAAAATGTCTTCCAGGGATCGCTGTTCCGTGTCGAGATCGGCCAGCCGCAGCCCTTCGGCCTGCAGCGCGGCCATCAGGGCGGGCACGTCCTCGCCCGCCTGCGGCGATTCGTAGCGGTAGCGCAGCGCGCGCCCGTCCTCGGCCAGGTCCAGGGGCCAGGATTTCAGGCTGTCCGGGATGCGGGACAGGGGTTCTTGCAGGTGCAGCGTCAGGCCTTTCTGGCCCAGCTGGCGCATCAGGCTGGCCTTCCGTTCCACCAGCAGCAGCTGGCCTCGGTTGATGATGCCCACGCGGTCGGCCATTTCCTCGGCTTCCTCGATGTAGTGGGTGGTCAGGATGATCGTGACCCCGGTGGCCCGCAGGGAACGCACCAGGTTCCACATGTCCTTGCGCAGAGCCACGTCCACTCCCGCCGTCGGTTCGTCGAGGAACAGGATGGCGGGTTCGTGCGACAGGGCCTTGGCGATCATCACGCGCCGCTTCATGCCGCCCGACAGGGTCATCAGCTTGCTGTCGCGCTTGTCCCAGAGCGACAGGGAACGCAGGATGCGCTCCAGGCCGGCGGGATCGGGGGTCTTGCCGAACAGCCCGCGCGTGAAGCGGACGCTGTCCCAGACGGTCTCGAAGGCGTCCGTGGTCAGCTCCTGGGGCACAAGGCCGATGGCGGAGCGGGCCGCCCGATAGTCGCGTACGATATCGTGGCCGGCGACCTGAACCGTGCCGGTGCTGGGGTTGACCAGGCCGCAGACGATGCTGATCAGCGTGGTCTTGCCGGCGCCGTTGGGGCCCAGCAGGGCGAAGATCTCGCCGGCCCGGATGTCCAGGTCGATCTGTTTCAGGGCCTGATGTCCCGAGGCGTAGGTCTTGCTCAGGTTACGGATGGCGATGACCGGCAGGGCCGAGGCGGCGGTCGTGGGCGGAGCTGAAGTCTCTGACATGGTGTGAAGGGATGCCGAAAACCCCTTAGCGTAACCCGGATGAACGGAGAAATCAGTGCGATCCAGTATCACCTTCAAGTTGTTTCTGGCGATCCTGGCGACGTGCATCGCCGTGGCGCTGGCCATGGGGGTCGCGGTGCGGGTCAGTTTCGACAGCGGTTTCGACGATTACGTCCAGGAGCGCGAGCATCAGCGCCTGGAGGCGCTGGCCCAGTTGCTGGCGACGGACTATACGGAATCCGGCAGCTGGGAATTCCTGTCGGACCGGCGAGACCGCTGGTGGCGCAGCTTGCGGCTGTCGCGGCGCGACCTGCCCGAGGACCGCGGCCACGGAGGCCCGCCGCTGCGGGTGACGCTGGTGGACGGCCAGGGCGACTGGCTGGCGGGGCCCCGGGTGCCGACCGATGCCGATGCCCGCGGCCTGCGCCGCGTCCCGATCGAGGCCCAGGGGCGCACCGTGGGGTGGCTGCTGGCGCCGCCGCTCATGCCCCGCGTGGTGAATGACGACATCGATCAGCGGTTCCAGTCCCGGCAACTGCGGGCGACCTGGGTGATCGTCGGCCTGTCCGTGCTGCTGGCGGCCCTGGTCAGCCTGCTGCTGGCCCGGATCCTGCTGGTGCCGGTGCGCCGCCTGGCCCAGGCCACGCACCGGCTGGCCAGCGGCGATTACCGGACGCGGGTGCGGGTGGGGGCGCTGGACGAACTGGGCCGGCTGGCGCGGGATTTCAACCGCCTGGCCCATAGCCTGGAGCGCCATGAGCGATGGCGGCGCGAATTGATGGCCGACGTCTCGCACGAATTGCGCACGCCGCTGGCGGTGCTGCGCGGCGAGATCGAGGCGCTGCAGGACGGCCTGCGGCCTCTGGATCAGGCGGCGCTGTCTTCGCTGGCGCACGAAGTCGCGCATCTGAGCGGCCTGATCAACGATCTGTACGAACTGTCGCTGGCCGATGCCGGAGCCCTGACGTATCACATGGACACCGTGGATCTGAGCGCGGTGGTCATTCAGGCCGTGGACGCCGTGCGGGATCGTTTCGACCGCCATGGCCTGACGCTGGACGTGCAGGTGGCGCCGGGGCTGACCATGCAGGGCGACGTGCGGCGCCTGTCCCAGCTGGTGGGCAATCTTCTGGAAAACAGCCTGCGCTATACCGACAGCCCGGGCCGGGTGCGGGTGCGCGCCGTCCGCCGGGATGGCGATCTGCTGCTGGAGGTCGCGGATACGGCGCCCGGCGTCGGCCCCGAACACCTGCCTCGTCTGTTCGAACGTCTGTACCGGGCGGAGGCCTCGCGCAGCCGCCAGCATGGCGGCGCCGGCCTGGGGCTGGCGATCTGCCGCCATATCGTGCAGGCGCACGACGGACGGATCAGCGCGTCGGCATCCGACCTGGGAGGCCTGTCCATCCAGGCGGTCTGGCCGGCCAATGACATGAACGAGGAAACCGCATGAACATTCTTGTCGTCGAAGACGAACCCAAGCTGGCCGAGGTCCTGCGCACGTACCTGGAAGCGGCCGGCTATGCCGTCCGCTGGGTGGACGACGGCCTGCGGGTCATGGACGTGGTGGCGGAATGGGCGCCCGATCTGGTGCTGCTGGACCTGATGCTGCCGGGGCGCGACGGCCTGGATGTCTGCCGCGACATCCGGGCGAAGACCCGCATCCCGGTGATCATGGTGACGGCCCGCACCGAGGAAATCGACCGCCTGCTGGGCCTGGAGCTGGGGGCCGACGACTACATCTGCAAGCCCTACAGCCCCCGCGAGGTCGTGGCCCGGGTGCGGGCCGTGCTGCGGCGCTTCGAGGCGCCGGCGCCCGCCGCGACGTCGGCTTCGGGGCTGGTGATCCAGGCCGACGCCTGGCAGGCGAGCCTGGACGGCGTGGCCCTGGATCTGACGCCGGTCGAATTCCGGCTGCTGGCCCTGCTGGCCAGCCAGCCGGGCCGGATCTTCACCCGCGACCAGGTGCTGGACGGCCTGTATGACGATCATCGGGTGGTCACCGACCGCACCGTGGACAGCCATGTGAAGAATCTGCGCCGCAAGCTGGCCGAGGTGCGCCCCGACGACGATCTGATCCGCTCCGTGTACGGAGTCGGGTATCGTCTGGACCTGCCCGTCGGCGCCTCGTGACGCCGCAAAGCCCCGGATGGCGGTCCGGGGCTTTGCCGGGTTCCCGATTACCGGGCTTTGGCGCCGTGGCCCGTCAGGCGTCCGCCGGGCGGCGTCGATTCCGATCCCAGCACTGTGCCGTTGATCTTCTTGCCGTACAGGTCGTTCTTGCCGCCGTGATGGTCCTTGATCGTGGCCTGCAGGTCGCCCTTGTAGCGCGGGTCCTGGGGACGTTCGTGGGCATTCATGAAATACGCCACGTCCCAGGCCTGCTGTTCGTTGAGGCTGCCGCCCCGGCTGAGCGGCATGTTGGCGTGGATGAAGGCGGCCGCCGTGCTGACGGAATGCATGCCGGCGCCCCAGTTGAAGGAATCGTCCCCCCACAGGGCGGGGAACACCATGCGGCCGGTGGCGTCGTGCTGGCCTTGTCCTTGCGCGCCGTGGCACAGGGCGCACTGCTCTTCGAAGACTTTCTGGCCGCGCACATAGTCCGCCGGCTGGGCCGGCTCGGCCAGCGCGGGGAAGCCCTGTCCGGCCAGCTTGACCCCGGTGGGGGCGCCCTGGGCCATCCAGTACATATAGCTTTCCAGGTCGACGATGGTGTCGCTGTCCGCCGGCGGCATCTTGCCGTTCATGCTGTACTGGAAGCAGCCTTGCAGGCGTTCGGCCAGCGTGTTGACGTGTCCGTTCTTCGAGCGGTACGCGGGATACAGCACGTAGGCGGCCCACAAGGGAGAGGCGTCGGCCTGGCGGCCCGCGTCCATGTGGCAGCTGGAGCAGTTCAAGGAATTGCCGACGTAGTCCCCGGCGAATTTCCCGGTGTGCAGGAAGATGTCCTGGCCGCGCCGCACGGCGTCGCCGAAAGGCCCGTCGGGGATCGTATCGGCGGGCGGCGGCGTGAAGTGCGGCGCGGGGTCGGCTGCGCGGGCGGGCTGGGAGGCCAGGATGGCGGCGCCGGCCAGAGCGCTTGCAAGCCGCAGGCAAAGAGACGTCGGTTTCATGGTTGGGCTCCGGTGGAGGCGGTCTGGGGCAGACCGGCGAAATACGTGGCGACGGCTTCGATCTGCGCGTCGTCCAGCCGTTTGGCGATGCCGCCCATCAGTTCGCCCGGCCCGTCGGGACGCTGCCCCTGGCGCCAGAGCTTGAATTGTTCGACGATGTAGGTCTTGCTCAGGCCGGCGATGGCGGGGAAGCGTTCGCCCACGCCCACGCCGCCCGCGGCGTGGCACTGGGTACAGGCGGGCACCTGCCTGGACCAGTCGCCGCGATTGGCCAGCCAGGCGCCGGCATCTTTGGCGTCGGGGTAGGTCTGGGCCAGGGCGGACAGCTTGGCCGGGTCCCAGGGGGAAGGCAGGGACACGATATAGGCCGTCACGGCCTGTCGCTGCTGGGCCGAGAGCGCCGAGGCGATCGGCTTCATGATGGCGTTCTGCCGGCCGCCATCGGCCAGCGATTGCAGTTGTTCCCGCAGGTAGGCAGCGCCCTGGCCCGCCAGGTAGGGGAAATTGGCGGCTGCGGAGCCTTCGCCCTGCGCGCCGTGACAGGCCAGGCAGGCCGGGGCGCCTTCGATGCCCTGGGTGTAGATCTTTTTGCCCTGATCCAACAGTGCGTCGGCCTGGGCAGTGGACAAGGCGGATAAAGTCAGGCAACCTGCCAGAAGGGACTTCCATCCCGGGACCGACCTGGGTCCGTGGCGTGTATTCATGCTGCTTCCTCGGTGTCGTATGGGGTGTCCTATATGTCTCCACATTATAAGCATGGACATTTTTGTCATTAAGCAGCGGATGATCGGGTTGCTCCGCCCGCCGGAACGCGCCATGGCGCGGCTGGCCGCTGCGGCGCGCCTGTGGCTGGCAGCGGGGCTGGCCGCCCTCCTGGCGGCTTGCGCCGGGCCGGCCGGGCCCGGACACTCGGCCCGGACGCTGTCGCCGATCAATCCTGCCCAGCGCACCGAAGTCGTGATGACGGCGCTCAGCCTGCTGGACACCCAATATCGCTACGGCAGCGCCCGTCCCACCCGGGGTTTCGATTGCAGCGGCCTGGTCAAATACGTGTTCGCCACGGCGACGCATACGGCGCTGCCGCACAACACCGACCAGATCGCACAGCTGAGCCGGCCGGTTTCCCGCAGCCGGCTGCAGCCGGGCGATCTGGTGTTCTTCAATACGCTGGGCCAGCCCAATTCCCACATGGGCATCTACCTGGGGGATGGCCGGTTCATCAATGCCCCTTCCTCGGGGGGACAAGTGCGCGTCGATTCCCTGGATAGTCCCTATTACCGCAAGCATTTCCAGTCGGTGGGGACTTTGTTCAGCGGATGAGCGCCCGCCCATAAGGAAAAGGCCCCCGGAGGGGCCTGCGAAGCGGGAACGGCGCGCGGACGATCAGGATTTCGTCATCTTGGCTTCGCCCTTGTCCTTGCGCTGCTGATGGCGTTCCGCCAGTTGCTGGCGCTGTTCCGGCGTCAGCACGGCGCGGATCTGCGCCATGGACTGCGCCCGCAGCAGGGCCAGCTGGCCTTGGGCCTGACCCAGGGCGTCGGCGGCCTGCTTGGCCTTGGCGGCGTCGAAGGAATCAGAGCGGCCCAGATCGCGCAGCGTGCCGGCGGCGGCCTTCAGGGCCTTTTTCTGGTCATAGACGGCCTGTTCCTGGTCGTGGCGGATCTTGAAGATCTGGTCCTGCTGGTCCTGGCTGAGGTCCAGGCCGCGCAGCCAGCGGTCGCCGTGGTGTCCGCGCATCTGGTGGCCTTGATGGCCGGCCCATTGATGGGCGCGCATGCCGTCGGCTTGCGGGCCGGGGGCCGCGCTGGCGGCCAGCGGCGCGGCGAGGATGGCGGCGGCCAGGGCCAGGGCGGAAAGAGAGCGGGGAGCGTGGATCGTCATAATCGGTGTCCTTCTGATGAGCCGGACCGGGGTGGTGCGGCGATGGAGACAGATTACGGACGGACTGCGGCGCAACCGTGGATGAAATGTGAAAAAAGTATGAATCCGCCCGGAGCCCGGGCGTGGGTGCGGGTGCGGGTGCGGGGCCCCGGGCGGCGCGGATCGGCCGCCCGCGCGGCGGTTCATTTCGCCTGGGCGCCTTCGGGCCAATAGTAGCTGTCGGGCAGCGCCCGCGATCCGAAGATCGCCTGGCCCACGCGCACGGTGGTGGCGCCTTCCTCGATGGCCCATTCGAAGTCTCCCGACATGCCCATCGACAGTTCGGCGAAGGCGTCGCCCTGGGGCGCGTCCTGGCGCAGCCGGTCGCGCAGATCGCGCAGCAGCACGAAGCAGGGGCGCACGTGGCTCTCGTCGGAGGAAAACAGCGCCAGCGTCATCAGGCCGCGCACCCGCAAGCTGCCGTAGGCGGGCAGGGCGCGGGCGAAATCCAGGACCTGGTCGGGAGCCAGTCCGAATTTGCTGTCCTCGTTCGAGGTGTTCACCTGCACGAAGACGTCCAGGCTGCGGCCTTCTTCCTGCAGCCTGCGGTCCAGGGCCTCGGCCACGCGCAGATTGTCCAGGGCCTGGAATTCCTGCGCGAACCGGGCCACGAATTTGGCCTTGTTGGTCTGCAGGTGGCCGATGACGGCCCAGCGCAGGTCCGTCAGGTCGTTCATGGTTTCCCATTTGCCGTAGGCTTCCTGCACCTTGTTTTCTCCCAGGAGCCGGCAGCCCGCCGCATAGGCCATGCGGATGCGGGATTCATCCACCGTCTTGCTGACCGGCAGCAGGCGCACGTCGGCGGGATCGCGGCCCGCGCGGGCGCAGGCGGCGTCGATCCTGTGTCGGATATCGGCCAGGTTGGCCTGGATTTCTTCCTGGGATGATGCCGTCTGGTAGGCCGGACGGATCGGGGGGACAGCGCTCATGGACAGCCTCGGGTGATGCGGTATGAAATCTCTCAAGGATACCCTCAATTGCCGCCCGGGGCCCGGGCGCGCCGCTGGATTTGCGGCGCGGATCCCGTATCATGCTGCTGTTGAGGACGGGAGGTGCGAATGGGGGAATCGGCGGCGGAACTGATGCCTGGCCTGGTGCTGGTGCACGGCAACCGGGCCGAACAGTTGCGCGACGTCCTGGTGGCCTGGATGCGGCACAGCCCGCTGGCCCCGCTGGAAAACGAATGCCTGCTGGTCCACAGCAACGGCATCGCCCAGTGGCTGCGCCTGGCGCTGGCCCGGGACGAGCACGGCGGCGTCGCGGCGGCCCTGGATTTCCTGCTGCCCTCGCGTTTCATGTGGCAGGCCTATCGCAGCGTGCTGGGGGCCGGCGCCGTGCCCGAGGACTCCCCTCTGGACAAGAACGCCCTGGTCTGGCGCCTGATGCGGCTGTTGCCCGCCGTGCTGGACCGGCCCGAATATGCGGTGCTGCAGCAGTTCCTGGCCGACGACGCCGACGTGCGCAAGCGCCATCAGCTGGCGAGCCGGCTGGCGGACCTGTTCGACCAGTACCAGGTCTACCGGGCCGACTGGCTGCAGGCCTGGTCCGAAGGCCGCGCCGCGCTGCCCGATGGCCGCGGCCAGGCGCCGGAACTGCCGGCCACGCAGGCCTGGCAGGCCCACCTGTGGCGCGCCCTGCTCGACGACCTGCGCGACCGGGCCGGCGATGCGGCGGGGCGGGGCGCGGGTTTCGTCGGCCGCGCCGCCATCCACGAAGCGTTCATGAGCAAGGTCCTGGCGGCCGATGCCGCGGATCGCCCCGCCGGCCTGCCGCGCCGCATCCTGGTGTTCGGCATTTCCGCCATGCCGCGCCAGACCTTCGAGGCCCTGGCGGGCCTGTCGCGCTGGGTGCAGATCCTGGTCTGCGTCCATAATCCCTGCGCCCATTACTGGGCGGACATCCTGGGCGACCGGGATCTGCTGCGGGCGCGCTTTCGCCGCCAGGCCCGCCGGCCGGGCATGCCCGACGTCCTGGACGACGCGGCCCTGCACCAGCAGACGCATCCGTTGCTGGCGTCCTGGGGGCGCCAGGGGCGCGACTACATCGGCATGCTCGACGATTTCGACGATCCCGCCCAGCGAGCCCGCTGGGACCCGCATTTCGCGATCCTCCACCGGCGCATCGACGCCTTCGAGGCCGTGCCGGGCGCGAGTCTGCTGGCGCAGCTGCAGGACGACATCCGCGACCTGCGGCCGCTGTCCGAAACCCGTGAACTCTGGCCGGCGGCGGACCCCCTGCGCGACGAGTCCATCCGCTTCCAGGTCGCCCACAGCGCCCAGCGCGAGGTCGAGATCCTGCAGGACCAGCTGCTGGCGGCTTTCCAGGCCGACCCCACGCTGCAGCCGCGCGACGTCATCGTGATGGTGCCCGACATCGAGGCCTATGCGCCGCACATCCAGGCCGTGTTCGGCCTGTACGGTCCGCGCGACTGGCGCCACATTCCGTATGCGCTGGCGGATCGCAGCTCGCGCCGCGCCGACCCGCTGGTGATCGTGCTGGAACAGCTGCTGTCGCTGCCGCGCCTGCGCCTGGGCATCAACGAAGTCCTGGAGTGGCTGGAAGTGCCCGCCTTGCGGCAGCGCTTCGGAATCGCCGCCGAGGATCTGCCCCTGCTGCAGGTCTGGGCCCGGGAATCCCAGATCCGCTGGGGACTGCATGCGGATCATCGGGCGGCGTTCGAACTGGACCAGAGCCCGCAGGCGGCGCATCGCCATACCTGGGACTTCGGCCTGCGGCGCATGCTGCTGGGATACGCGGCCGGCGCCGACGCGCCCGCCTGGCGGGACATCGAGCCGTATGACGAGCCCGCCGGGCTGCAGGCCGCCGTCCTGGGCGGGCTGGCCCATTTCCTGGATACCCTGGACCACTACTGGCGGCGGCTGAGCGAACCGGCTCCTCCGGCGCACTGGGGCGGCTGCCTGCAGGCCCTGCTGGATGATTTCTTCACGCCGGATCAGGATGCCGACGCCCTGGTCCTGAACCGTTTCCGCGAAGGCCTGCAGGACTGGCTGCAGCAGTGCCAGGCCGCCGATCTGCTGGAACCCTTGCCCTCGGCCATCGCGGCCGAGCATTGCCTGGGATGGCTGGATCAGGGCGGCCTGTCCCAGCGCTTCTTCGCCGGCGCCGTGACCTTCGCCACGCTGATGCCGATGCGGGCCATCCCGTTTCGCCGCGTCTGCCTGCTGGGCATGCAGGATGGCGCTTTCCCCCGGATCCGGCCGCCGTCCGACATGGATCTCATGGCCACCCACCCCCGATCAGGCGACCGGTCGCGGCGCGAGGACGACCGCTATCTGTTCCTGGAAGCCCTGTTGTCGGCGCGCGAACAGCTGAGCATTTCCTGGGTCGGCCACAGCATCCAGGACAACGCCGAGCAGCCGCCGTCGGTGCTGGTGGCCCAGTTGCGCGAGCACCTGGACCGGGGGTGGCGCAGCGCGGACGAGAGTCCGTCGCTGGCCGAGGCGCTGACCTGCCGCCACCCCCTGCAGCCCTTCAGCCGGCGTTATTTCCCCGTGCAGCCGGCGCCGGGTCCGCAGGGGCTGTTCACCTATGCCGTCGAATGGCGCGCCGCGCAGCTGTCGGCCGCCGGGCAGGCGCCGGCTCCGATGGACGCGCCGACGGTCCTGTCGCCGCCGGCGCCCTCCGAGGCGCCTCTGACCCTGGGTCGCCTCGGCGCCTTCCTGGCGCATCCCATTCGGCATTTCTTCCAGCAGCGCCTGCAGATCAGCTTCCGGGACGCCGTCTCGGCGCTCGACGAGGACGAACCCTACGTGCTCGATCAGCTCGAACGCTGGCGCGCATGCCAGGAATTGATGGACGCGGCCGCGGCGGCGCAGAGCGGCATCGCGCAACAGGAGGCCCGGCAGGACGTCCTGGCGGCCCGGATCGGAGAGGCCGTCGAACAGGGGCTGCAGCGTCTGCGGCGCCGCGGCGACCTGGTGGACGGGGCGCTGGGCCGCGTGGCGGCCGAGGCCTTGCGCCGCACCCTGGACCAGCCGCTGGCGGCCTACGCCCAGGCTTGCGAGAACTGGCCCGTCCAGTTGGCGGAACCGCTGCGGCTGCAGACGACGGGCGATGACGGCGCCTTCGAGGACACTCTGGCCGGCTGGCGGCGCAATGATCGAGGCGACTGGTGTCGCGTGCTGTTGCAGGCCAGCCAACTGGTCGACGACAAGAACCGCTATCGCTTCAAGGCCCTGCTGGGGGCGTGGGTGGAACACGTGGCGGCGCACGCGCTGGGCGGGCGGTCCCTGGCGACGCTGCTGATCAGCCCCAAGGGCCAGGCGAGCTTCGCGCCCCTGTCGGCGGATGCCGCTCGGGCGATCTGGCAGGACTGGCTGCGGTACGGGCGGCTGGGCCTGCAGGCGGCGCTGCCGGTGGAGATCAACGCGGCGAGCGCCTGGCTGCGCTCGGGAGCCGATCCGCAGGAAGACGGCGAGGCCTGGCAGGCGGCCCGGGACGCCTATGCGCGGACCGTCGAGCGGGACCTGTATCTGCGTCGCTGCCATCCCGATTTCGAGTCCCTGGCCGGAGACGGCCGGTTCTTCACCCTGGCGCGGGCGCTGTACGGCGCGCTGTCCGACAGCCTGCCGGATACCCGCCAGCGCGCCTCCAGGAGGCGTTCGGCATGATGGTCGATGCGTCTCTGACGCCGCGTGAACCGCCCCAGGTGGACCCCCTGCGCTTCGTGCTGCAGGGCAGCCACCTGATCGAGGCCAGCGCCGGCACCGGCAAGACCTGGACGATCGCGGCCCTGTATGCGCGCCTGGTGCTGGGGCATGGCGGCCAGGCGGCCCGGCTGCCGGGGCAGATCCTGGTGCTGACCTTCACCGATGCGGCCGCCCAGGAATTGCGCGACCGCATCCGCCGCCGACTGTCCGAAGCCGCGGCCGGTTTCGCCGGCGGCGGCGCGGGATCCGATCCCGTCGCGCCGCTGGAAGACCCATTCCTGGACGCGCTGCGGGCCGATTATCCGCAGGATCTCTGGCCGGCCTGCGCCCGCACCCTGGACCTGGCGGCGCAGTCCATGGACGAGGCGGCCATTTCCACGATCCATGCCTGGTGCGCCCGGGTGCTGAAGGAACACGCTTTCGACAGCGCCAGCCAGTTCGAACAGGAACTGCTGACCGACCTGAACGAGGCCAAGCGCCAGGTCGCCTGGGACTACTGGCGGGCCTGCGTCGCCGCGCTGGACGACCGGGCGCTGGGTGAACTGCTGGCGGTCTGGGCCTCGCCGGATGCGCTGCACCAGTCCCTGTCCCCCGTGCTGACCCAGGAAGGCCTGCCGCCGCCCTCGGACGAGACCCTGGCGCAGGTCTGCGACCGGGCGCGGGCCGACCGCCTGGCCGCGCTGCAGGTCCTGAAGGCGCCCTGGGCCGAGCAGGCGGACGCCTTTCAGGCCTGGCTGGCGTCCCGGGACAAGCAGATCAGGATCCGCTCGAACGATGGCGGCAACTGGCTGCAGGCTTTGCGGGACTGGGCCGCGCAGCCGGATCGGATCGAGCCGGCGCTCAGCAAGACGGCCTGGGACGCTCTCGTGCCCGAGGGCTTGCGGGAGCGCTGGCAGGGAGACGGCCCGGCGCCGGAACCGCCGGCGGCCAGCCTGGCTTTGCTGCAACTGAAGCAGGCCCTGCGGGACCTGCCGACCGTGCAGCTGCCGGCGCGCCGGCATGCGCTGGCCTGGATGGCGGATCGCCTGCGGCAGACCCTGAGCCGCCGCGCCGCCATGGGTTTCGACGGCCTGCTGACCGGGCTGGACGCCGCCCTGCGGGGCGCGCGGGGCGAGCCCCTGGCGCAGACTTTGCGGCAGCAGTTCCCCGTGGTGCTGATCGACGAATTCCAGGACACGGACCCCGTCCAGTACCGCATCTTCGACCGGATCTACCGCGTCGCGGCGCCGCAGCCTCAGACGACGCTGATCTTCATCGGCGATCCCAAGCAGGCCATCTATGGCTTCCGGGGCGCCGACGTGCAGACCTACCTGAAGGCGGCGCAGGCCTGCGGGGATCGGGTCCAGACCCTGGATTGCAATTACCGCTCCGCAAGCGAATTGGTGCGGGCGGTCAATCATTGCTTCGACCGGCAGGGCAGCGAGCCCGTTTTTCCGACCGGCCTGGAAGGGGAAAGCATCGCTTTTCATCCGGTGCGGGCCCAGGGCCGGGATGAGCGCTGGACGGTCGCCGGCCGCGCGCCGTCCGCCCTGCAGGCCGCCTGGATCGGAGGCGACGACGAGCCGCTGAGCGTCGGCGCCTATTGCGCCCAGGCGGCGCAGGCCTGCGCCCGGAAGGTGGCCGACTGGCTGCGGCTGGGGCGGCAGGGGCAGGCCGGATTCCGGTCCGGAAAAGACCTGCGAGCCGTCCGGCCTTCGGACATGGCCATCCTGGTCAATGGCCGGGACGAGGCCGGCCTGATCCGGGACGCCCTTAGGGAACTGGGCGTGCGCAGCGTCTATCTGTCCGACCGGCGTTCCGTATACGAATCGGAAACAGCCCTGGAACTGGGCTTCATCCTGAACGCCTGCGCCCACCCGGACGACGAGCAGGCCATCCGGGCGGCCCTGGCCGCGCCTTTGCTGGGGCTGGACATCCCCCGACTGGCGATGCTGGCCGAGGACGAATGGGCCTGGGACGAGCAGGTGGAACGGTTCCAGTTCTATCACGGACGCTGGCGGCAGCGCGGCGTGCTGCCGATGCTGCGCCAGCTGCTGCACGATTTCGCCGTGCCGTCGCGTCTGCTGGCCCGGGGAGCGCCCGGCGAACGCCAGTTGACCGATTGCCTGCATCTGGCCGAATTGCTGCAGCAGGCCAGCGTGCAACTGGATGGCGAAGAGGCGCTGCTGCATTATCTGGCGCGGCAGCGCGAATTCCTGGATGCCGACGCCGATGCCGAAGGCGCCCGCCGCCTGCGTCTGGAGAGCGACGAGGCGCTGGTGCGCGTCGTCACGGTCCACAAATCCAAGGGCCTCGAATACCCCCTGGTGTTCCTGCCGTTCGTCTGTCGCGGCCGCTCCACGAAACCGAAGACCGGGCCGCAGGCCCTGCACTGGGAAGGGCGGCGGCAATGGCTGCTGCAGCTCGACGCCGAGCAGGCGCGGCAGGCGCAGCGCGAGGAACTGGGTGAGGAGACCCGCAAGCTCTATGTGGCGCTGACCCGCGCGCGGCATGCGGTCTGGCTGGCGCTAGGCGACACCGGACGCGAAAGCGGCCTGACGCACGTGCTGGGCGGCGACGTGCGCCAGGCCTGGGACCGGCGCTGCGCGGATCATCCGGAGCAGTTCGCCTGGGATCCGGAGCCGGCGGCCGCCGGCTGGCCGGAGGATGTCGCCGTCGCGCCGGCATCGCCCCGGCCCGACGAGATCGGTCCCGCCCGGCGGCTGTCGGGATTCGTCGTCGGCGACCCCTGGTGGATCGCCAGCTATTCCGCCCTGGAACTGGCGGACCGGCCCGCGCGCGCCGCCGGGCGGTCGGATGGATCGCCGGACACGGCGCTGGAGGACGTGCTGCGGGAAGAGCAGGGTGGCCGCCTGGAGCAGACTTTCCTGGCGGATGCGGCTTCGGAGCCGGCGGGCCTGTCCGGCTTTCCCCGGGGCAGCGAGGCCGGCACGTTCCTGCATGGCCTGCTGGAATGGGCGGCGCAGCGGCGCTTTCGCCACCTGGACGGGATGCGGGACATGATCGCGCGCCGTTGCGCCGTGCGCGGCTGGGAATCGCAGATCGATGTCCTGCACGACTGGTTGTCGCGTTTCGCGCAGACCGACTGGCGGCCGCAGCTGCCGGGCGATCCGCGCATCCGGCTGGACGGCCTGCAGGCCTGCCTGCCCGAAATGGAATTCTGGCTGCCGGTGCGGCAGGTGTCCGTCGCCGAACTGGATCGCCGGATCACCGAAGGCGTTTTCCAGGGCGTCCCGCGCCCGGCCCTGGCGGCGCAGGCCCTGAACGGCCTTTTCAAGGGCTTCATCGACCTGAGCTTCCAGGTCGGCGAGCGCTATTACCTGATCGATTACAAATCCAATCACCTGGGGCCGCGCCTGGCCGACTACGCCGCGCCGGCCCTGCGGCAGGCGGCCTGCGCCGCCCGCTACGACGTGCAGATGCTGATGTACGTGCTGGCCCTGCACCGGCAACTGCGCCTGCGGCTGCCCGATTACGACTATCGACGCCATATGGGCGGGGCCGTCTACCTGTTCCTGCGCGGCCAGGATGCGCCGGGGCAGGGGCTGCTGTCCCTGTGTCCGCCGCAGGATCTGGTCGAGTCCCTGGACGCCCTGTTCGCGGGAGCCGGGCATGAGTGAGCAATCCCCAGCGTGGCCGGCATGGCTTTCCTACGGACAGGCGGAGACCGTCCAGGATCTGGACGTCGCCTTCGGCCGCCTGCTGGCTGAGCAATGCCCGGACGCACCGCAGGTCGCGGTGCGCCTGGCCATGCAGTGCTGCGCCCAATTGGCTCAAGGCCATCCCTGCCTGGACCTGCGGACCCTGGCCGACCGCCTGCCGCTGGCGCCGGACGAGTGCCTGGCGCAGCTGGAGGCGGCCCCCTTCGTCGGCGACGGCGGGGGCGACGAGCCGCTGGTGCTGCATGGCGCCCGCCTGTACCTGGCCCGCTACTGGCGGGCCGGCGAACGCATCCGCCAAGCCATCGCCGGGCGCCTGGGCGCGGCGACGGACGCGCTGGCGGACCCGCCGCTGGCGCGGGAATGGCTGGACCGCCTGTTTCGGCCCGAAGAGAACGCGTCGCTGGATTGGCAGAAGCTGGCCTGCGCGGTGATGCTGGGGCAGCGTTTCGGTCTCATCACGGGCGGGCCGGGCACCGGCAAGACCACGACCGTGGTTCGCCTGCTGGCCGTGCTGCAGGGCCTGGCCCAGGCCCGCGGCCTGGCGCGCGGGCTGCGCATCCGGCTGGCCGCGCCCACGGGCAAGGCGGCCGCCCGCCTCAATGAGTCCATCGCCGGCAAGCTGCAGGACATGGCCGGCAAGGGCGGGCCGGAACTGCGGGCCGCGCTGGACTGCGTGCCGTCCCAGGTGGTGACGCTGCATCGCCTGCTGGGCAGCCGGCCGGGCACCCGGCGCATGAGCCATCATGCCGGCCGTCCACTGGACCTGGACGTGCTGGTGATCGACGAAGCCTCGATGATGGACATCGAGATGGCGGATGCCGTCCTCTCGGCCCTGCCGGCCGCGGCGCAACTGGTGCTGCTGGGGGACAAGGATCAACTGGCCTCGGTCGAGGCCGGCGCGGTGCTGGGGGAACTTTGCGCGCGCGCCGAAGGCGGCCACTACACGCGGGCCACCTGCGAACGCCTGGCGGCTCTGTGCGGCCAGGATCTGATGGCCGCCGCCGAGGACCCGGGACGGTCGGGAGTGGAGGCCGGCGTCCTGCGCTGTCCGGATCCGGACGGCACGCCTCTGGATCAGGCGGTGATCATGCTGCGGCGCAGCATGCGCTTTGGCAAGGAAAGCGGCATCGGCCGTTTCGCCCATGCCGTCAACCGGGGACAGGTCGCGGAGGTCCGCGCCCTGCTGCAGGCGGGGCTGGAAGACCTGGACTGCGTGGCTTCGGCCGATGCGGCGGGGGCGGATGCCTGGCTGCGCGATGCCGGCGTCCTGGCCGATGCCGCCTATCCGGCGATCTTCACCCGGATGCAGACCCATCGGCCCGCCGCGCAGGCGCCGCAGGAGGACTGGGATCGCTGGGCGCTGGATCTGCTGGGCACCCAGGCGCGGTTTCAGGTCCTGTGCGCCGTCCGTCAAGGACCCTGGGGGGTGCAGGGGCTGAATCAGCTCATCGAGTCGCGCCTGCGGTCCGCCGGCCTGATTCCCTCCGGCTCCGGTCCCTGGTATCCGGGGCAGCCCGTGCTGGTGCGCCGCAATCTTCCCGCGCTGGGCCTGGCCAATGGAGACATGGGCCTGGTGTTGTCCGTTCCGGCGCCGGGACGGCCGGAGGGCCGGCTGCGGGCGGCCTTCGCCGGCGCCCGGCAGGGCACGGTGCGCTGGGTGTCTCCCGCCCGCCTCGCGGATGCCGAAACCGCCTACGCCCTGACGGTGCATAAATCCCAGGGGTCGGAGTTCGAGCGCGTGGTGCTGGTCCTGCCGGATCGCCCGGGGCCTCTCGTGACGCGCGAACTGCTCTATACCGGCGCCACCCGCGCGCGGAAGTCGCTGACGCTGGTGCTCCCGCATGACGAGTCCATCGTCCACCATGCCGTCCGGCACCCGACCCGGCGCGCCGGCGGGGTCTGGAATCCCTGATGAGCCGCGCCGACTTGGATGGCTCATCGGCGCCGCGCCGCTAAAATGACGGCATGAACATGCGATCCGCCGACGCTTGCGTCCTGCTCACCCCCGCCCAGATGGCGGCCGCCGATCAGGCGGCCATGGCTGCGGGCGTCAGCGGTCGGCGCCTGATGGCGGCGGCGGGCGAGGCCGTCGCCCAGGCGATCCTGGGCCGCTGGGCTCCTGCGCCGGTGCGGGTGTTGTGCGGTCCGGGCAACAATGGCGGCGACGGCTTCATCGTGGCGCAACGCCTCAAGGCGGCCGGCTGGCCGGTGCGCGTCGCCCTGATGGGGGATGCCGCCGCCTTGCGCGGCGATGCGGCCTGGGCGGCCGGGGGCTGGACCGGGCCGGTGGAATCCGTCGTCCCGGCCTTCCTGGACGGCGCCGGGCTGATCGTCGACGCGCTGCTGGGGGCGGGCTTCAGCCGCGCGCCCGACGCCGCGCTGGACGCCCTGATCCGGGCGGTGAATGCGGCGGCCGCGCCGGTCTGCGCCGTCGATGTGCCCACCGGCCTGGACGGCGCCACCGGCCAGTGCCCGGGCGCCACCATCCAGGCCGACCTGACCGTCACCTTCTTTCGCCGCAAGCCGGGACACGTGCTGCTGCCCGGCCGTGCGCTGTGCGGCGAACTGCGCTGCGCCGACATCGGCATCCCCTCCGCCGTGCTGGGGCCGATCGCCGCGCAGGTCTGGGCCAACGATCCCGACCTGTGGCTGCCGGAGTTCCCCTGGCCGGGAGCGCGCGACCACAAATACCGGCGCGGCCACGTGCTGACGGTCGGCGGCGGCGTCATGCTGGGCGCCAGCCGCCTGGCCTGCCTGGCGGCGGCCCGCATCGGCGCCGGCCTGGTGACGCTGGCGGTCCCGCCATGCGGCTGGGCCATCCAGGCGGCGGCGCTGACCTCCGTGATGGTCGAAGCTCTGCCGGAGGACGGCGGACTGGACTCCGCGCTGGCCGACGCCCGGCGCAACGCGTTGCTGATCGGCCCCGGGCTGGGACGTTCGGCCGTCGCCCGGCGGCAGGTGCTGAGCCTGCTGGCGACCGGGCGGCCCTGCGTGCTGGACGCGGATGCGCTCAGCGTCTTCGCCGACCAGCCCGATGCGCTGATCGATGCCTTGCATCCCCGCTGCGTGCTGACGCCGCACGAAGGCGAATTCGCCCGGCTGTTTCCGCAGTCCGGCGACAAGTTGTCGCGGGCGCGGGAGGCGGCGCGGCGCGGCGGCGCCGTGTTGGTGCTCAAGGGCGCGGACACCGTGATCGCCGCTGCGGACGGGCGCTGCGCCATCAACGACAATGCGCCGCCCACCCTGGCCACGGCCGGAGCGGGGGACGTGCTGGCCGGCTGCATCGCGGGCCTGCTGGCCGCCGGCATGCCGGCCTGGGAGGCCGCCTGCGCCGCCGTCTGGCTGCACGGCCTGGCCGCCGATCGACTGGGCTGGGGGCTGCTGGCCGAGGATCTGCCCGGCGCCTTGCCGGGCGCGCTGGCCTCTCTCGCGCAACTGGCCGAACACCGGATGGAATGAATCATGGCCGACGTGATTGCCCTGGTTTTCGATTTTGACGACACCCTGGCGCCGGACAGCACTTCCGGTTTCCTGCAGCACCTGGGGGTGGACGCGGCCGTCTTCTGGCGCGACCAGGTGGGCCCCTTGCTCAGCGAACAGGATTGGGACCCGGTGCCCGCCTACCTGTATCGCATGCTGGAACTGTCCCGCGCCGGGCCGCAGGGCCGCATCACCCGCGAACGCCTGCGGGACTGGGGCAGGAGGCTGCCCCTGCACGACGGGGTCGCCACGCTGTTCGACCGCCTGCGCGCGCGGCTGCATCAGGCGCATCCCACCGTGCAGCTGGAGTTCTATCTGATTTCCAGCGGCATCGGCGACGTCCTGCGCAGCACGCCGATCGCGGAACAGTTCGCCGACATCTGGGCCTCCGAATTCCATTACGGTCCCGATGGCGCCATCGATTTCCCGCGCCGCATCGTCAGCTTCACGGACAAGACCCGCTACCTGTTCCATATCCAGAAAGGCATCATCGGGCCCGAATCCCGCAACAAGCCCTTCGAGGTCAACCGCAAGGTCGATGCCGACAAGCTGCGCGTACCCTTCGACCAGATGATCTTCGTGGGCGACGGCTACACCGACATTCCGTGCTTTTCCCTGATCCGCCGTTCGGGCGGCGTGGCCTTCGGCGTCTGGGATCCGCGCCACAAGGAAAAGCGCAGCCGCGCCTGGGGGTTCATCGAGGACGGGCGGGTGTCCAACCTGAACCATGCCCGCTTTGGAGAGGATGCCGAGTTGTACCAACTGCTGGAAGCCGCCGTCGAAAGCCTGGCGTCCAAGATCGTGCTGAAGGCGCGGACCTACCGTGGCTGATCGCGCCCGACTCCGACGGAGCCCGTCGCCGGCCTCTGACGCCGCGGCCAGCGCGGAACGCCCCTTTGGCGGGCCGGCGCCGGGCAAGGCCGCCGCCCTGGACGCCGATGCCGGGCGGGTGCTGGATGACGTCGCCGCCATGGACCTGGCGCTGGCCCAGGCCCGCCTGGCCGCGGAACTGGGCGAGGTCCCCGTCGGGGCCGTCGTGCTGGACGCCGGGGGCCGCCTGCTGGCCGTCGGCCATAACCGCACCATCCTGGATCGCGATCCCACGGCGCATGCCGAGGTCGTGGCCTTGCGGGCCGCCGCGCGCCTTCTGGACAATTACCGCCTGAGCGGCGCCCGCCTGGTGGTGACGCTGGAACCCTGCGCCATGTGCCTGGGCGCCATGTTCCATGCCCGGCTGGCGGAGATCGTCTACGGCGCCGCCGACCCCAAGACGGGCGCCTGCGGCGGGGTGGTGGATCTCAGTCTCCAGCCGCGCCTGAATCATCACGCCACCGTGCGCGGCGGCGTACTTGCCGATGCCTGCGGCGAACTGTTGCGCACCTTTTTCCGCGCGCGGCGCCTGGCCGCGCGAGATGCCCGCCGGGGAAATGCCCCGGCGGCCGTCGTCCATCCGGAGGCCGGCCGTCCGGCAGCCGCTCTTGCCCATCCTTCTTCATCGATCATGAAAAAAGCCTCTCTTGCCACGGCATCCTCCGAACACGGCCGCGCCGCGCAGCCCGCGCCGGCCCCGACGGGCGCGGACGCCCATCATGCCGCGCATACCCACTGGGCCTGCCCGGACGGCGATGCCCATGCGCACCACCATCATCACGAGGCGCCATCCGGCATCTACCTGATCTCGCCGTCCGGCGCCGTGCCCGATCCGGCCGTGCTGGAAATGTCGGTCCAGCGCCTGAAGGCCATGGGCTATCGCGTCACGGTCGATCGCACGGCATGCGCCGTGCACGAGCGCTTCGCGGGCACCGACAAGCAGCGCCTGGCCTGCATCCAGCGGGCGCTGAAGCAGAAGCATCCGGTGGTCATGGCCACGCGCGGCGGCTACGGGCTCAGCCGCCTGCTGCCGTTCATCGACTGGCGGGCCGTGGCCGACAGCGGCAAGACCTTCATCGGGCAGAGCGATTTCACGGCCTTCAGCCTGGCCCTGCTGGCGCAAACCGGAGCCGTCAGCCTGGCCGGCCCCACGGCCCTGCACGACTTCGGCGGCAAGAGCGTGGACGATCTGACCCAGGCGCTGTTCCAGGAAACCCTGTCCGGAGAACTGGAGATCCTCAGCTTCGAGTCCCCCGACGCCGATCCGGTCGACGCGCGGGGCGTCCTGTGGGGCGGCAACCTGGCCATGGTGGCATCCCTGGTCGGCACGCCTTATCTGCCGGACGTCCAGGGCGGCATCCTGTTCCTGGAGGACATCGCCGAACATCCCTTTCGCATCGAGCGCATGCTGACGCAGCTGTGGCATGCCGGCGTGCTGCAGAAGCAGCATGCCATCGTGCTGGGGCATTTCACCGACTACCGTCTGGCGGCGCACGACAATGGCTACGATCTGCCCGCCGTGGTGAGCTGGCTGCGCAAGACCGTCAAGGTCCCGGTCGTGACCGGCCTGCCGTTCGGCCATGTCAAGGTCAAGGCCACGCTGCCGATCGGCGCGCGCGTGGGCATCGCCACCGAAGACGGCATGGCGCACCTGGTGCTGCAGGAACATGAACACTGACGAGGCTCGCTCACGCCGGGGCGCCGGGAATCGAGAGGAACGGGCATGACGTTGACGTATCAGTGGCTTTACGACACCGTGCGCAAGCGGTTCGAGTCCGACGACGCCCTGGAGGCTTTCCTGCCCCGGGCGCTGGCCAGCGAGGCGCTGGCGGACATGGGGGACGACCGCTATCTGTCCGCCATGACCCGGCGGGTGTTCCAGGCGGGCATGCAGCATTCCGTGGTGGACGCCAAATGGCCGGCCTTCGAGGAAGCCTTTTCCGGCTTTGCGCCCGAAGCCATGGCCTTGCTGAGCGAGGCGGATATCCAGCGCCATCTGCAAGACGCGCGGCTGGTCCGCCACCGGGCCAAATTGCAGACGATTCCCCTGAACGCCCGCTTCATCCTGGATGTCCGGCGGGAGCAGGGCGGCAGTTTCGGCGCTTTCATCGCCGATTGGCCGGTCGCCGACATCGTGGGCCTGTGGCGCGTGCTGGCCAAACGCGGCGCCCGCCTGGGCGGGCGTTCGTCCGCCGGCTTCCTGCGCCTGGTCGGCAAGGACACTTTCCTGGTGACCAGCGACGTCGTGGCGCGCCTGGCGGCTGCGGGCGTCATCGCCGGCGAACCCGGCAGCCGGCGCGATCTGCAGGCCGTGCAGGACGCGTTCAATGTCCTGCGGCGACAGTCCGGCAGGCCGCTGTGCCAGCTGTCGGCCTTGCTGGCGCTGAGCATCCATCCGGGATTCTAGCGATCCACCGGATTCGCGGCGGCGGTGCCCGGGGAAGCCTGTCGCGCCGGTCGACCTGTTAAACTAACAGGTTGTTTTGACCCCAATTTTCCAAGCCCCCCACCGTGATCTCCACCAACAACCTCACCATCCAGTTCGGCACCAAACCTCTGTTCGAGAACGTCAGCGTCAAGTTCGGCGACGGCAACCGCTATGGCCTGATCGGCGCCAACGGCTCGGGCAAGTCCACCCTGATGAAGATCATCGGCGGCGACCTGGAACCTTCGTCCGGCAATGTGGCGCTGGACCCCGGCGTGCGCCTGGGCAAGCTGCGCCAGGACCAGTTCGCCTTCGAAGACGTGCGGGTGCTGGACGTGGTGATGATGGGGCACGTGGAAATGTGGCAGGCCATGACCGACCGCGACGCCATCTATGCCAACCCGGATGCCAGCGAAGACGATTACATGCAGGCCGCCGAACTGGAAGGCAAGTTCGCCGAGTACGACGGCTACACGGCCGAGGCCCGCGCCGGCGAACTGCTGCTGGGCCTGGAGATCCCGGTCGAACAGCACCAGCTGCCCATGCGCGAGATCGCGCCGGGTTGGAAGCTGCGCGTGCTGCTGGCGCAGGCGCTGTTCTCCAATCCCGACGTGCTGCTGCTGGACGAGCCCACCAACAACCTGGACATCAACACCATCCGCTGGCTGGAAAACGTGCTGAACGGCTATGACAGCACCATGATCATCATCAGCCACGATCGCCACTTCCTGAATCAGGTCTGCACCCACATGGCCGACCTGGACTATGGCGAACTGCGCGTCTATCCGGGCAATTACGACGACTACATGCTGGCGTCCACCCAGGCCCGCGAACGCCAGGTGGCGGCCAATGCCCGCGCCAAGGAACGCGTCAGCGAGCTGCAGGACTTCGTGCGCCGCTTCGCCGCCAACAAATCCAAGTCCCGCCAGGCCACGTCCCGCCTGAAGCAGATCGACCGCATCAAGTCCGAGACCGTGCAGGTCAAGCCGTCCTCGCGCCAGAACCCCTACATCCGCTTCGAGGTCAACAAGGTCCTGCACCGCCAGGCCGCCCACATCGAGGAACTGTCCAAGGCCTACGACCGGCCCATCATCAAGGGCCTGAACACCATGATCGAGGCCGGGCAGAAGGTCGCCATCATCGGCGCCAACGGGGTGGGGAAGACCACGCTGCTGCGCCTGCTGGCGGGCAACCTGGCGCCCGACGACGGCCAGGTGCGCTGGTCCGAGAACGCCGACATCGGCTACATGGCGCAGGACGTGTCCGACCAGTTCGATTCCGACCGCGACCTGTTCGACTGGATGACCGACTATCGCCAGGCCGGCGACGAGGACCAGTCCATCCGCTCCGTGCTGGGCCGCCTGCTGTTCTCGGGCGACGAGATCACCAAGGCCGTGCGGGTGCTGTCGGGGGGCGAGAAGAACCGCATGAGCTTCGGCCGCCTGATGCTGGGCCGGCACAACGTCATGCTGATGGACGAGCCCACCAATCACCTGGACATGGAATCCATCGAATCGCTGCAGTACGCGCTGGAACAATACCAGGGCACCCTGGTGTTCGTGTCGCATGACCGGCAGTTCGTGTCGGGCGTGGCGACCCGCGTGATCGAGATCCTGCCCGACGGCCGCCTCAACGACTACCCCGGCACGTACGAGGAATACCTGGCCTCTCAGGGCATCGAGGCCTGATTGGCGGGACGGCGCCTTCGTCCGAATGGGGCGCGCTTCGCAACGCGTCCGCCTGAAGCATCCGCTTCGCGCCGCATGCCCGGAAGGCCCTCATGCCCTATACGCTGACCGGTCCGGCCCGCCACGAAGCGGATGTCCGCAAGAGCCGCTTCCTGGCGCTGGCCGCGCCCATCGATTCTCCCCAGGCGGCCCAGGCCTTCCTGGACGCGCACCGCGATCCCCAGGCCACGCATAACTGCTGGGCCTGGCAATGGGGCGATCAGTATCGTTTCAGCGACGATGGCGAGCCCGGCGGGACCGCGGGCCGGCCCATCCTGCAGGCCATCCAGTCGCAGGACTGCGACCGCGTGGCCGTGCTGCTCATCCGCTGGTTCGGCGGCATCAAGCTGGGCACCGGCGGCCTGGCGCGCGCCTATGGCGGCGCGGCCGCCGAATGCCTGCGCACGGCCGGCAAAGTGCTGATCCGCGAAGAGCGCCGCGTGCGCTGCACCTGCCCGTATGCCGACATGGACCGCGTCCAGGCGCGCCTGCTGTCCGCCGGCGCGCGGATCGAATCCGCTCGGTTCGATGCCGATGGCGTTATCTGGGATCTGTGTGTTCCCCAGGCCGATGCAGCGGCCCTTGAGTCCCTATATGTTGATCAAACCCGGGGACAGGGCGACTGGCGCGTCCTGGACGAAGGCGCTTAGGGACCTTTGAACAAGCCGCAATGCATGCATCTGCGGACTCGGGCGCCCGGACTCATCCGGCAGGAGCCACTGCCGCCCCCTGGATGCCGTGGCGGGCCAGGGCATGGGCCACGAAGCCGGATGCCTTCGCATCTTCCACGAAAGCCGCCAGGCCCGCCGCCAGGCCCGCGTCGCGGTCGCGCGACACGCCCAGGGCCTGGCGGATCAGCATGAAATGGCCGTCCAGCAGGCGCAGGCCGCCGAATTCCAGGGCGCCCATTTCGAGCTGCTGGCGCACCCCGGCCGCGACGTCGGCGCCTTTTTCCAGGAAGGTGCCGACCACGGCCGGCGAGGTCGGCGCGCGCACGATCGTGGCATGCCGCAGTTCGCGCGACAGGAACAGGTCGTAGGCGCTGGCCTTGCCGACCACCACGGTGCGGCCGGCCTGGTCCACCTGCGCGTTGTCCGTCAGCGGAGAATCCTGACGCACCAGGTAGCTGCCTTCGATCAGCACGTAGGGCGTCGTGAAGGCGATCTGCTCGCCGCGTTTCGGGTCGATGGCGAAAAAGCCGAAATCGGCTTCGCCCCGGGTGACGCCTTCCACGGACTTGCCCGCCGTATCGTAGATCACCAGGCGCAGCTCCAGGCCCAGTCGCTCGGCCAGGCGGCGGGCCAGATCGATGGACACGCCCTCGGCCTGCCCGGTGGCGGGGTCCAGCCCCGCCAGGATCGGATTGCCCACGTTGATGGCGGCTCGCAGGACTCCGGTGGGGGCCAGGGCGTGCGTGTCGATGCCGGAAGTATCCATGAGCGTGTCTCCTTCAAGATATGTCCAGACTGTAAAGGATGGAGTAGGGCGTGGACAAGCGGGCCGGCGCTTGGCATCGAATAGGCTGCGGGGACCGGGCGTATTGCCCCGATTGGCCGGCGTCGCTTTCCTTTACACTGGCTTTTTCAGCCTATCGATAGGAAGAGATTCCCATGAGCTCCAGCCAGCATGCCGTGGATGACCGCGCCAGCCTGACCGGCACCAACCGGTTCGAACTTCTGCTTTTCCGGCTGGGCGCCAACAAGGAATCCGGCCAGTCGGAACTCTACGGCATCAATGTGCTGAAAGTGCGCGAGATCGTCACCATGCCCACCGTCACGGCCGTGGCGGGGGCGCCCAAGTATTCCCTGGGGGTGGTGCAGCTGCGCGATCAGGTGATTCCGGTCTTCGACCTGCCCGCCATCGTGGGCTGCAAGCTGCCCGCCGCGCCCACCCTGATGCTGGTCACGGAATTCGGGCGGACCACGCAGGCCTTCACCGTGGAATCCGTGGACGACATCGTGCGCCTGGACTGGAACCAGGTGATCTCGGCCGAATCCAGCGGCACCTCGCAAAGCCTGGTCAGCAGCATGGCGCGGCTGGACGACACGGCCGACAACACCCGCCTCGCGCAGGTGCTGGACGTCGAGGCCATCCTGCAGATGGTCACGCCCGAAAAGGACCGCCATCAGGTCGACCCCAAGGACGTGGGCGACAAGATCGTCGTGAAGCCCGGTTCCGTCGTCCTGGTCGCCGACGATTCCTACGTCGCCCGCTCGCTGCTGGAACAGGCGCTCAAGGCCATGAATGTCCCGTATGAAATGGTCAAGTCCGGCCGCGAGGCCTGGGAACGCCTGAACGTGCTCAAGGCCGCCGCCGAGACCGAGGGCAAGACCATCCTGGACAAGGTCAGCCTGATGCTGACCGACCTGGAAATGCCCGAAATGGACGGCTTCACCCTGACGCGCAACATCAAGCAGGACACCCGCATGAGGGTGCTGCCCGTCGTCATCCATTCGTCCCTGTCGGGTTCCGCCAACGAAGACCACGTGCGCAGCGTCGGCGCGGACGGCTACGTGGCGAAATTCTCGGCCGAGGAACTGGCCGACGCCCTGCGCAAGGCCCTGTCCCGCCTGAAGTAGTCCCCGGATCCCGGGCCGGCGGTCGGCGGCCCGCGTCTTCCCATCCGCGCCGCCGATGCGCTACCATGGCCTTATTTGCTGCGACGCAGCATTCATAAAGGAGACATCACCATGCAAGATATCGTCATCGTACAGGCATGCCGCACGGCGGTCGGGGATTTCGGCGGCGGGCTGAAGGACGTCGCCCCGTGCGAGCTGGGAACGCTGGTGGTGCGCGAAGTGCTGGGCCGCGCCGGCGTGGCGCCCGCCGACGTCGGCCACGTGGTGTTCGGCCACGTCATCAATACGGAACCCCGCGACATGTACCTGTCGCGGGTCGCGACGATCAATGCCGGCATCCCGCAGGCCACGCCGGCCTTCAACGTCAATCGCCTGTGCGGCTCGGGCCTGCAGGCCATCGTGTCCGCCGCGCAGACGCTGATGCTGGGCGATGCGGAAGTCGCCATCGGCGCCGGCGCCGAAAGCATGAGCCGCGCCCCCTATGTGGCGATCGGCCAGCGCTGGGGCTCGCGCATGGGGGATTCGCGCCTGGTGGACATGATGACCGGCGCCTTGTCCTGCCCGTTTGAAAAATATCACATGGGCGTGACGGCCGAGAACGTGGCGCAGAAATACGGCATCAGCCGCGAGGACCAGGACGCCCTGGCGCTGGAATCGCACCGCCGGGCCGCCCATGCCATCGAGCAGGGCTATTTCAAGTCCCAGATCGTGCCCGTCACGCACAAGACCCGCAAGGGCGACGTCGTCTTCGACCAGGACGAACATGTGCGCTTCGACGCCACCCCGGACAGCTTCAGCAAGCTCAAGCCCGTCTTCGCCAAGGAAAACGGCACGGTCACGGCCGGCAATGCCTCGGGGCTGAACGACGGCGCCGCCGCCGTGCTGCTGATGACGGCCGACGCCGCCCGGGCCCGAGGCCTGAAGCCCATGGCGCGGCTGGTGTCCTACGGCCACGCCGGGGTGGACCCGCAGTACATGGGGATCGGCCCGGTGCCGGCCACTCGCCAGGCCCTGCAGCGCGCCGGCCTGACGCTGGACCGGATCGACGTGATCGAGGCCAACGAAGCCTTTGCGGCGCAGGCCTGCGCGGTGTCCCGCGAGCTGGGCTTCGATCCGGCCAAGGTCAACCCCAACGGCAGCGGCATCAGTCTGGGCCATCCGATCGGCGCCACCGGGGCGCTCATCACGGTCAAGGCGCTACACGAACTGGAACGCGTCCAGGGCCGCCATGCGCTGGTCACGATGTGCATCGGCGGCGGGCAGGGGATCGCTGCGATTTTCGAGCGCCTGTGATCGAACACAGGTAAGCAAACGCCCGCAATCAGGGCATCAGCAGCTTTCCGTCCGCAGCGCCCGCATGCCGGGGCGCGGCGGATGGCGGGAATTCATCGTCATGTCTCGAAGCCATGGCCGCGCGTCTGCGCGGCAAGCCGCCGTCGAAGCGGACCAGCCCACTCTGTCCGAGGAGGACGGCGTGCGCTATCTGCATTTCAATTCCGAATGGATCCAGGGCGCCATGCGGGTGGCCCGGCCGTCGGAACTGATGCTGGCCTACACCCAGCAGATGATGGCCTGGCTGCTGTTCGTGCAGCCCGGCGCCCGCGACCGCCTGGGCATCCTGGGCCTGGGGGCGGGTTCGCTGCTGCGGTTTTCCTTGCGCCATACGCGGTCCCAGGTGGACACGGTCGAGCGCAATCCGGCCGTCACCGCCATGTGCCGGGCGTTCTTCCGCCTGCCGGGCAGCGAGCGCTCGGTCATCGACCATGCCGACGCCCGCGACTGGGCGGCCGAGCCCCACCGGGCGGGGCGCTACCGCGCCCTGATGGTGGACCTGTACGACAGCCAGGCCCAGGGGCCGGTCTGCGACGAGGCGTCCTTCTATCACGATTGCTACCGGATCCTGGACGAGCCAGGTGTCATGGCGGTCAATCTGTTCGGCCGGCACGACAGTTTCGACCGCAATCTGCGGCGCATTCGCGACGCATTCAACGGCCGGGTGCTGTGCCTGCCGGAAATCGACGAAGGCAATACCGTGGCGCTGGCCTTCAAGGGCCACGCGCTGGACGGTTCCGCCGCCGATCTGCTGGACCGCGCCGAGCGCGTCGAGTCCCGCACCGGCCTGCCCGCCCGGCGCTGGGCGCGGTCCCTGCTGGCGTTGATGTAGGCGGGCTGCCGGTCATTTGACAGCCATGGAAATCACCCATACAATCACGTTCTTTCTTCAGGCGGTTAGCTCAGTTGGTTAGAGCGCTACGTTGACATCGTAGAGGTCGCTGGTTCGAATCCAGTACTGCCTACCAGAATACAAAAAGCCGTTGTCATCCCCGGGTGGCAGCGGCTTTTGCCTTGTTTGCAACAATAATCCGCCGGCAGGCTTCGGGAAGAGCGGCGAATCGCGCGCCGGGGGCCGCGTCAAATTGATTGTTGCCGGTCCGGTTGCTAAACTGTTTCATATCCTTCCTGCATGGCAATATAGACTTTTACCGACGCGGCGCAGGCCGCGTTTTGTATTTTCAGGACACACATTCATGGTTCGCATCACCTTGCCCGACGGCTCACAACGTGAGTTCGATCATCCCGTTTCCGTGCACGACGTCGCGAAGTCGATCGGGACCGGGTTGGGCAAGGCGGCCCTGGGGGGCAAGATCGCCGTGGACGGACAGCCCGCCCGGCTGGTGGACGCCAGCCACGTCATCGATCAGGACGCGGCGCTCAGCATCGTCACGGACAAGGACCCCGACGGTCTGGACATGATCCGCCACTCCACCGCGCACCTGCTGGCCTATGCGGTGAAATCCCTGTTTCCCGACGCCCAGGTCACGATCGGCCCGGTGATCGACAACGGCTTCTATTACGACTTCTCGTACAAGCGGCCCTTCACCCCCGAAGACCTGCAGGCCATCGAACAGAAAATGGCCGAACTGGCCAGGCGCGACGAAACCGTGGTGCGGGAAGAATGGGATCGCGACGAGGCCGTCAAGTTCTTTCACGGCATCGGCGAGGCCTACAAGGCCGAAATCATCGCCTCCATTCCCAGCAATGAAAAAATCAGCCTGTACCGCGAAGGCGATTTCATCGACCTGTGCCGGGGGCCGCACGTGCCGTCCACCGGCCGCCTGAAGGTCTTCAAGCTGATGAAGGTCGCGGGCGCCTATTGGCGCGGCGACAGCAAGAACGAGATGCTGCAGCGCATCTACGGCACGGCGTGGGCGCGCCAGGCCGACCAGGACGCCTACCTGCACATGCTGGAACAGGCCGAATTGCGCGATCACCGCCGCATCGGCCGCGAACTGGACCTGTTCCATTTCCAGGACGAAGCGCCCGGCCTGATCTTCTGGCACCCCAAGGGCTGGACCGTCTGGCAGCAGGTGGAACAGTACATGCGCCAGGTCTACCAGGACAACGGCTACCAGGAAGTCAAGGCGCCGCAGATCCTGGATCTGTCCCTGTGGAAGAAAACCGGCCACTGGGACAACTACAAGGAAAACATGTTCACGACGGAATCCGAAAACCGCGTGTATGGCTTGAAGCCCATGAACTGTCCCGGCCACGTGCAGATCTTCAACGCCGGCCTGCATTCCTATCGCGAACTGCCGCTGCGCTACGGCGAATTCGGCCAGTGCCACCGCAACGAACCCTCGGGCTCGCTGCACGGCATGATGCGGGTGCGCGGCTTCACCCAGGACGATGGCCACATCTTCTGCACGGAAGACCAGCTGCAGGACGAATGCGCGGCGTTCACCCGCCTGCTGCAGAAGGTCTACGCCGATTTCGGCTTCACGGAAATCCTGTACAAGGTCGCCACGCGCCCCGAAAAGCGCATCGGCGCCGACGAAGTCTGGGACAAGGCCGAGAAGGCCCTGATGGACAGCCTGGACCTGTCGCATTGCGACTACGAGGTTTCCGAAGGCGAGGGCGCCTTTTACGGCCCCAAGATCGAGTACACCCTGAAGGACGCCATCGGCCGCCACTGGCAGTGCGGCACGATCCAGGTCGATTTCTCCATGCCGGCGCGCCTGGGGGCCGAATACGTGGATGCCCAGGACCAGCGCCGCACGCCGGTCATGCTGCACCGCGCCATCCTGGGTTCTCTGGAGCGCTTCATCGGCATGCTGATCGAAAACCATGCCGGCGCGCTGCCCGCCTGGCTGGCGCCGCACCATGCCGTCGTCTGCTGTATTTCCGACAGTTCCGCCGATTACGCGGACCAGGTTGCCAAAACCCTTGTTAAACAAGGGTTTAGGGTCAGTTCAGATTTGCGCGGTGAAAAAATCACCCGTAAAATCCGCGAGCACAGCCTGCAGAAAATTCCGTATATTCTGGTCGTGGGCGACAAGGAACGCGAATCCGGCGCCGTCGCGGTGCGGGGTCGCGGCAAATTGGACCTGGGCACCATGCCGGTGGCCGATTTCGCCGCCCGCCTGCAGCAGGAAATCGTTTCCCGCTACCAAGGGGGCGATTCGGGCCAGGCCTGAACCCTCCGTTTCTTCAACATCTAGGAGTCTTTGACATCGCAACCGAAAAGAAACACCGCATCAACGGTGAAATCCGTATCCATGAGGTCCGTCTGATTGGCGTGGACGGTGAACAACTGGGCATCGTACGCACGTCCGACGCCCTGGCGCAGGCCGAACAGAACGACGTCGATCTGGTCGAGATCTCGCCCACGGCCGATCCCCCGGTCTGCCGGCTGATGGATTACGGCAAGTTCAAGTACCAGGAACAAAAGCGCCAGGCCGAAGCCCGCGCGCGCCAGAAGGTCATCCAGGTCAAGGAAGTCAAATTCCGCCCCGGCACCGACGAAGGCGACTATCAGGTGAAACTGCGCAACCTGCGCCGCTTCATCGAAGACGGCGACAAGGCCAAGGTCACGCTGCGTTTCCGGGGCCGCGAAATGGCTCACCAGGAACTGGGCATGCGGGTGCTCGAACGAGTGCGCGACGATCTGGGCGAACTGGTGCAGGTCGAAGCCATGCCCAAGCTCGAAGGCCGCCAGATGGTGATGGTGCTGGCGCCGCGCCGGAAGACCGGCAAGCAGGGCGATGCGGCCTGATCGCGGCGGTTGACCGGGGGGCCGCGGTCGCGGGTCGTTTGTTCATCCATAGGTTTCTTTCATGCATGTCCTGTTTGTCATCGATCCGCTGCCCGGCCTGAAGGCCTGGAAGGATTCCTCCGTGGCCGTCATGCGCAGCCTGGCGGCGCGGGGGCACGTCTTCAGCTTCGCCCTGATGGGCGACCTGTTCGTCGATCAGGGCCGCGTGCGGGTGGCCGCAACGGCAATGCGCCTGCGCGACGATGCCGACTGGCGCGGGCATGACTGGTGGACCCAGGACGCCGCCGCGCAGGATCGCGACCTGGCGGATTTCGATGCGGTCCTGATGCGCAAGGACCCGCCGTTCGACATGGAATATGTCTACGCCACGCACCTGTTCGATTACGCGCAGGCGCAGGGCGCCCGGGTATTCAACGCCGGGTCGGCGATCCGCAACCATCCCGAAAAACTGGCCATCACGGAATTCGCGCAGTACACGGCGCCCACGCTGGTCAGCCGCGACATGGCCCGCATCCGGGCCTTTCACGCGGAACACGGCGACGTCATCGTCAAGCCGCTCGACGGCATGGGCGGCAGCGGCATCTTCCGCCTGCGGCCCGACGAGCCCAATCTGGGCGCCATCCTGGAATCCCTGACCGATCTGGGCGAGCGCACCATCATGGCGCAGCGCTACATTCCGGAGATCGTCCAGGGCGACAAGCGCATCCTGATCATCGGCGGCGAACCGGTGCCGTTCGCGCTGGCGCGGATTCCGCTGCAGGGGGAAACCCGGGGCAATCTGGCCGCCGGCGGGCGCGGGGTGGCGCAGCCCCTGTCCGCGCGCGACCTGGAACTGGCCCGCGCCGTGGGTTCCCGGCTGGCGGGACGCGGCCTGCTGCTGATCGGCCTGGACGTCATCGGCGACTACATCACGGAAATCAACGTCACCAGCCCGACCTGCTTCGTGGAAATCACGGAACAGACTGGCTTCGACGTGGCCGGCCGCTTCGTCGACGCGCTGCAACAGGCCCTGGAGGCGGCATGAAGACCCGCCTGGCCCTGGTGATGCACCAGCCTCTGGGCTCGGCGTTCAGCGCCTGCGCCCAGCACGTGCTGGGCCGGGTGCCGGATCTGCAGGTCTTCGACATCATGCCCGACGCGCCGCCGCGGGAACAGACCGGCCGGGTGCTGGACTGGGTGCATCAGGGCCGGATCGAAGAGCCCATCCTGATCCTGTGCGACCTGTACGGCGCCACGCCGTTCAACATCGCGGCCCAGGCGCTGCGCCAGGCCCTCGAAGAAGGCTATATCATTCATCTGCTGACCGGCACCAACGCCTGCATGGTGCTCAAGGCCTTGACCGATCAGCAGGAAAATCCGGAATCCCTCAGCGAACGCGTGCGACAGGGGGCGCTGCGCGGGATCGTCAACGCAGATCCCCCTCCCGACTGCTAGTTAGGAGTTTTGCCCATGCCCATGATCGACCTGGTGATTTCCAACAAGCTCGGCCTGCATGCCCGCGCGGCGGCGAAACTGACGCAGCTGGCGGGCCGCTTCAAAAGCGACGTCTTCATCTCCCGCGGGGCGCAGCGCGTCAATGCGAAGAGCATCATGGGCGTCATGATGCTGGCGGCTGGCCTGGGAGTCACGGTCAAGATCGAGGCCCTGGGCGCCGACGAGGACCAGGCCCTGGGGGACATCCGCGCCCTGTTCGAAGGCAAGTTCGGGGAACCTGAATGATCCACGCGGCTGCGGGCGCGCGCTTCGCCCGGGCTTTTTCGACATGACGACCATGACTGCGCCCGAGACGACCCCGGCGGCCCTGCATTCCACCCTCTGCCTGTTCGGCCAGGGAGTCGTGCGCGGCTATGCCATCGGCCGCGCGGTCGTCATGAGCGCCGCCGCGCTGGAAGTCGCCCACTACCGGATCGCGGACGATGACACCGCCGCCGAGAAGCAGCGCCTGTGCCAGGCGATCGACGCCGCCGTCCATGACCTGCACCAGATGGTCGAAGCGCTGCCCGACGACGCGCCGCGCGAACTGGGCGTGCTGCTGTCGGTGCATGCCATGCTGCTGCAGGACCCCATGCTGGTGCAGTCGGTCTGCCAGTTGATCGAGGAACGCCAAGTCAATGCAGAATGGGCCCTGACGACCCAGGGCCAGACCCTCGCGGAACAATTCACCCTCATGGAAGACGCCTATCTGCGCGAGCGCAGCGCGGACGTGCGTCAGGTCATCGAGCGCGTCCTGCGCGTCCTGTCGGGTTCGGCCCAATGGCTGCCCGATCTGGACGGGGTCGATGCCGACGGCAGCCTGATCGTCGTGGCGCGCGATATTTCGCCCGCCGACATGATGCGCCTGCGCGGCGGGAAATTCGGGGCCTTCCTGACCGACCTGGGCGGGGCGACCTCGCACACGGCCATCGTGGCGCGCAGCATGAACGTGCCCGCCGTGGTCGGCATGGGGCATGTGCGCGCGCTGGTGCGCGATGGCGACCTGCTGATCGTCGACGGCATCCGGGGCCTGGTGCTGGTCAATCCGTCGCCGGCCATTCTGCGGGAATACCAGGAACGCCAGGCCGCGTTCCTGCGCGAACGCGATGAGCTCAAGGCCCTGCGCTTCGCGCCCGCCATGACGCTGGACGGCATCCAGATTCGCATGGAAGCCAATATCGAATTGCCCGAAGAGGCCGCCGACGCCCTGGCCGCGGGCGCCGAAGGCATCGGCCTGTTTCGCAGCGAATTCCTGTTCATGGGGCGCGCGGATCTACCCGGCGAGGACGAGCAGTACGAAGCCTATTCCGCCGTCGTGCGCACGATGGCGGGGCGCCCGGTGACGATCCGCACCCTGGACATCGGGGCGGACAAGACCCTGGACGGCGAGGCGACCGTGGCCACCAACCCGGCGCTGGGCCTGCGGGCCATCCGCTATTGCCTGGCGAACCCGGAACTCTTCAATACCCAGCTGCGGGCCCTGCTGCGGGCCGCCGCGCACGGTCCCGTCCGGATTCTGGTTCCCATGGTGTCGCACATGCACGAGGTCGTCGCCACCCGCCGGGCGCTGGCGCGCGCGGCCGAGGAACTGCGGGACGCGGGGCTGGCCCACGAAACCCGCGTGCAGCTGGGGGCCATGGTCGAGATCCCGGCCATGGCGATCGCCATCGAGCCCTTCGCGGAAACGCTGGATTTCCTGTCCATCGGCACCAATGACCTGATCCAGTACGTCCTGGCCATCGACCGGGGCGACACGGACGTCGCCTCGCTGTACGACCCCATGCATCCGGCCGTGCTGCGCCTGATCGCCCACACCATCAATGCCGGAGAGCGCGTGGGCAAGCCCGTGTCGGTGTGCGGGGAAATGGCGGGAGACGTGCGCGTCACCCGCATGCTGCTGGGGCTGGGCCTGACGGGATTCTCCATGCACCCGCAGCAGCTGCTGGACGTCAAGAAGGAAATCCGCCGGGCGCATTCCAACGCGCTGCGTGTCAAGGTCGCCTCGGCCCTGAACCGCGCAGAACGCATCGACCTGGCCGCCCTGTCGGCTTGATGCGGATCAAATCCGGCCAAAGTTTCACCGGCCGCCGGATCCGTTCCCCGGCCCAGGCCCGTTACACTCCGTGCATGCTGCCGGCCCGGTCCGGCGGACTATCGACCTTGAGGCTCCGATGACCGCTCCCAATCCGGCGAAACGCCGGTTTCACGGTTTCCCCTGGCCCCGGACGCTCAGGCGGAAGGTCATCCTGGCGTTCGTGCTGGCGGCGTTTCTGGCGGTGGGCAATATCCTGGTTGTCCAGTCCCTGCTGCGGGAGTCGGACGGCCTGGCGGCGGCGGTCAACGTGGCGGGCAAGATGCGCATGCTCAGCCAGCGCATCACCCTGGAAGCGCTGGCCGGCGCGGCCGTGCCGCAGCGCGCCGACCATTTGCGGCAATATCGGGACACGTTCGATCAGGCCTACCGCGCCCTGATGTCGGGCGGCGAAGCCTATGGCCTGCGCGTTCCGCAGGTGGGCCTGTCCCAGGCGCGGCAGCTGGCCGCCGTGGGCCATGACTGGCAGATCTACCAGGAATCCGTCGCCGTCTTTTCGCAGGCGGCCCGAAGCGCCGCGGGCGCCGATCCCGAGCCGCTTCTGGCGGCGGGGGATCAGTTGCTGGGCAGCGCCGAAGCATTGCTGGATGCGCTGGTCCGGCATGCCCGCGACGTCCAGCGGAACGCCCTGTACAACTCCTACATCCTGTTCGCGCTGAATCTGTTTTTGCTGCTGCTGGCCTATGCGCTGGTATCCCGCCAGGTGTTGCGCCCGATCCGCCGCCTGGTGGAGCAATGCCGGGAGTTGGCTTCGGGCAACTTCGCGGTCCGTTCCCGTCTGCGCCGCCGCGATGAACTGGGAAGCCTGGGCGGGGCGCTGGACGAATCCGCCGCCCATATCGAGCGGCTGCTGGCCGAAGTCGCCCGTGAACGGGTCTCGCTTCAGCAGGCTGCGCTGGTATACGAACACACCAGCGAGGCCATGGTGGTCACGGACGTCGATGGCTATGTCCAGAACATCAATCCGGCCTTCACGGCCGTCACCGGCTATCGGGCGGCCGAGATCGTGGGCAAGCGCCTGAATGTCCTCAGCTCGGGGCGGCATGATCGGGATTTCTACCGGGACATGTGGCAAAGCCTGGCGCAGAGCGGGCGCTGGAGCGGCGACATCTGGAACCGGCGCAAGTCCGGAGAGGAGTTCGTCGAGCGCCTGACGATCAATACCTCGTACAACCCGGACGGCAGCGTGAATTGCCGCATCGGCCTGTTTTCCGACGTGACGGAGAAACGCCGCCGCGAGGCGCTGATCTGGCGCCAGGCCCACTACGATCACCTGACGCAGCTGCCCAACCGGCAGATGTTCCACGCCAGCCTGCAGCGGTGCATCGAGGATGCGCACAATAGCGGTCCGTATTTCGCGCTGATGTTCCTGGATCTGGACCTGTTCAAGGAAGTCAACGACACCTTCGGCCACGACGAGGGCGATGAGCTGCTGCGCCTGGTGTCCCGGCGCCTGACGGGCTGCATTCGCGATTCCGACCTGGCGGCCCGCCTGGGCGGCGACGAGTTCACCCTGATCATCCAGCGGCTGAATCATCCGGACGATGTGCGGCCGATCTGCCGGAAAGTGCTGGATGCCATCGCGCAGCCCTACACGCTGAGCGGCAATACCGTGCATATTTCCGCCAGCGTCGGCGTGGCCTTCCATCCGCGCGACGGCGGGGATGCCGCGACCCTGCTCAAGCGCGCCGATCTGGCGATGTATGCGGCCAAGCAAAAGGGCAGGAACCGGTATTGCCTGTTTTCCCCGGACATGCTGCAAGCGGCTCCGTCGCACGGCGATTAGCCCGGCGCGCGGAGCGCCGGGCCGCGCGCCGCGGTTCAGGCCGGGTAGGCGGTTTCGCCGTGATCCACCTGGTCCAGGCCCTGGCTTTCCTGTTCGCCGCTGGCGCGCAGTCCGATCAGGCGGTCGGCGCACCGGATGGCGAGCGCGGCCGTCAGGCCCGCCCACAGCAGGCTGACCAGGACGGCTTCGGCCTGCAGCCAGGTCTGCCAGAGCAGGGCGCCCCAGCCGGCCGCGCCGGGGCCGCCCAGGCTGCCGGAATAGAACACGCCCGTCAGCAGGGCGCCGACGATGCCGCCCACCCCGTGGATGCCGAACACGTCGAAGGCGTCGTCGATGCCCAGGCGCCGTTTCAGTCCGTTGACGCCGTACAGGGCGGCCCAGGCGGTGAGCGCGCCGATCAGGGGGGCTGCGCCCGGCGCCACCAGGCCCGCGGCCGGCGTGATGCCGACCAGGCCGGCAATGGCGCCGGAGACGGCGCCCAGCAGGGACGCCTTGCCTTTGAGCAGGCCTTCCGCCAGGGCCCACGCCAGGGTGCCGCCGGCGGCGGCCAGCAGGGTGTTGACCAGCGCCAGCACGGCCTGTTCGTTGGCGGCCAGGGCGGATCCGCCGTTGAAGCCGAACCAGCCCACCCACAGCAGGGCGGCGCCCACCAGGTTCAGGGGCAGGCTGTGAGGCGGCATGGCCTGGCGGCCGTATCCCCGGCGCGGCCCCAGGTAGCGGGCGGCGACCAGGCCGGCCGCGCCCGCGCTGATGTGCACGACGGTGCCGCCCGCGAAGTCCAGGGCGCCCCGCAGGTGCAGCCAGCCGTCTCCCGCCCAGACCATGTGGGCGATGGGCAGGTAGCCCAGCGTGAACCACAGGCCGGTGAAACACAGCACGGCGCCAAAGCGCGCGCGCTCGGCGATGCTGCCCGTGATCAGGCCGCAGGTGATGGCCGCGAAGGTGGCCTGGAACAACGCGAACAGGAGTTCGGGGATGGAGCCCAGCAAAGGCTCGGTGGTCGTGGCCGCGGGCTGGTAAAGCCCCGCCAGGCCCAGGCGCGACCAGCCTCCCAGCCCTCCGAAGCCGGGCGTGAACGCCAGGGAATAACCGTAGAGGAACCACAACACGATGACCAGGGCGCAGACCGCCAGCGTCTGGCTCATGACGGACAGCACGTGGCGCTCCCGGGCCAGCCCGCCGTAGAAAAGCGCCAGCCCCGGCACGCACATCAGCCAGACCAGCAGGGTGGAGACCATCGTCCAGACAACGTCAGCTTTATCCATGAGAAGTGCTCCTGTGTTCAAAGGGCGGCTTCGCCGGTTTCGCCGGTGCGGATGCGCACGGCCTGATCCAGCGGCGTGACGAAGACCTTTCCGTCGCCGATCTTTCCCGTGTGGGCCGCCTGGCACAGGCATTCCAGCGTCAGTTCCACCCAGTCGTCGGGCACGGCGACCTGGACCTGCAGCTTGGGCAGGAAGTCCACCTGGTATTCGGCGCCCCGATACAGTTCCGTGTGGCCCTTCTGGCGGCCGAAACCTCGGGCCTCGGTGACCGTCATGCCCTGGATGCCGGATGCGACGAGCGCCGCATGCACTTCGTCCAGCTTGAAAGGCTTGATGATGGCGGTGATGAGTTTCATGAGCGTTCCTTGTTGAGGCGGGATGCGGAACACTTTAAGCAAAAGCCATGCCAGGTCGATGCAGGGAGGCTTCGGAGGGAAGAGGGGCGGGGAAAGCGCCCCATTTTGGCGCATCGGCGGCGGGCCTTGCCCCATGCCGGGGCATGGATGCGTCCGGCGCCCGGTTGCGAAAACCCTGCTGAAGCGCCGTGTTTTGTGTCGAGTTGTTGGCCGGGCTGCGGGACGTGCCGCCCGCCGGGCGCCGGGTTTCCCCAGGGAGGCCTGGCGGATGAGGGCGAGGCCGCGCCGGCGCGCGTGACATCAGTCTTTACATGTCAGGGTTTACCCTGTGGGTTGGGCCACTAGAATTGTAACTGACCCGGCCATGAACGGCCGGCCTTCGAAAATGATCCGCGATGTACCGAAAGCGGAACTTTGAATAGGGAAGATCATGAACACGATACGCAAAACGCTGACAATGGCTGCTGTGGTGGCTTCTTTGGGCCTGCTGGCGGCTTGCTCCAAGAGCGACGAGCCCGAGGCTCCGCCGGCTGCTCCCGCTCCCTCCACGACTCCCACTCCCGCGCCTGTGCCGCCGGCGCCGCAGGATCCCTCGGCGGCGCCTCAGGGCGAACCTCAGTCCATGAAGGACAAGATGGAAGATTCCGCCGAATCCGTTAAGGACAAGGCGGCGGCAGTGGGCCAGGCCGTGTCCGCCAAGGCCGGCGAACTGGCCACCAAGGCGGGTGAAGCGGCCAATGACGCCCGTGAATCCGTGAAGGAAGGCGCCGCCAAGGCGGATGCCGCCATCCAGGGCGCCGTGGGCAACGACAGCAAGTAAACCGTCTGCGTCTTCGCCGTGCGCGAAGGCATGACAAAAAGGGCGCATCCGCGCCCTTTTTCATGGGCGCGCCCCGTATAGTGCGATGCAGACGCATCAAGGCGGGAGGAACGGCATGTCGCTTGCAGTGCTGGCCAGCAGGGCCTTGTTCGGTCTGCACGCCCGGCCGGTCCAGGTCGAGGTCCACGTGGGCGCCGGCCTGCCGGCTTTTTCCCTGGTGGGCTTGCCCGGCGCGGGAGTGCGCGAAAGCCGAGAGCGGGTGCGTTCCGCAATCCTCAGTTGCGGTTTCGATTTCCCCGCGGGGCGGATCACCGCCAATCTGGCGCCCGCCGACCTGCCCAAGGATTCCGGGCGCTTCGACCTGCCCATCGCCCTGGGCGTCCTGCTGGCTTCGGGGCAGGTGGCCGACGGGCAGGGCGGCAGTCCGGACTTGCGCCACTACGTGCTGGCGGGCGAACTGTCCCTGACCGGGGCGCTGGTGCCGGCGGATTCCGCCTTGGCGATCGCCCTGGCGGTGGCGCGGGACGATCCGCAGGCGACGCTCGTCATGGCGCCGCCGGCCGCCGGCATCGCCGCGCTGGTGCCCGGCCTGCGGGTGCTGGCTGCGGGCAGCCTGGACGAGGTCGTGGCGCATTTCGCCGGCCGCCAGCCTCTGCCGCAGGCCAGCCCGGCGCCGTTGCGCGATGAGGCGCATGCCGCGCCGTGCCTGAGCGACGTGCGCGGCCAGGCGCTGGCCCGCCGGGCGCTGGAAATCGCCGCCGCCGGGGGGCACAGCCTGATCATGAGCGGGCCGCCCGGCGTGGGCAAGAGCATGCTGGCCCAGCGCCTGCCCGGCCTGCTGCCGCCCCTGACGCGGCGCGAGGCCCTAGAGGTGGCCGCCGTCCAGGGCCTGGTGCGGCCCTTGCTGGCCCTGCCGGGCGCGCCGCCGTTCCGGGCTCCGCATCACGGCGCTTCGCGGTCCGCGCTGGTGGGGGGCGGCGCCTGCCCGCGTCCCGGAGAGATCAGCCTGGCCCACCATGGCGTGCTGTTTCTGGACGAACTGCCGGAATTCGAGCGCCGGGCGCTGGAAGCGCTGCGCGAGCCGCTGGAAACCGGCCAGGTGACGGTGGCGCGGGCGGCCGGCAGCTGCCATTTTCCGGCGTCCTTCCAGCTGGTGGCGGCCATGAACCCCTGTCCCTGCGGCTGGCTGGGACACCCGCGCCAGGCGTGCCGTTGTCCTCAGGATCGGATTGCGCGGTATCGCTCGCAGGTGTCGGGACCGCTGCTCGATCGCATCGATCTGCATGTCGCGCTATCCATCGAAGGCGCCTGGCACGAGGCGCCGCCGGGGGAACCATCGGCCCGGATCCGCCCCAGGGTGGCGGCGGCCCGCGCCCGCCAGACGGAACGCCAGGCCTGCCTGAATGCGCGTCTGGACGCGCCGGCGCTGGCGACGCATGCCCGCCTGGATGCGGCGGGCCGGACCTTGCTGGCCCGGACCGTCGAGGCCTGGGGTTGGTCAGCCAGGGCGACGCAGCGGGTCCTGCGGGTCGCGCGCACGCTCGCCGACCTGCGGGATGAGCCCGCGGTCGGGGCCGAGGATCTGGCGCAGGCGATCCAGTTCCGGCCGGATGCGGGCCTGGGGAACCGCTGAACCGTTAAAATGGGCTTTTATCTGTGGCAGGAGACCGCGATGATCGCCCCCAATCAATGGTTCGACGATTTCCAGAAGAACATGTCCGATCTGCTGGCCAAGACTCCGGCGGCCGACATCGAGCGCAACATGAAGGCCCTGATGGCGCAGACCTTCGCCCGCATGGACCTGATCACCCGGGAAGAGTTCGACGTCCAGACAGACCTGCTGGCCCGGGCGCTGGACCGCGTCCAGTCCCTGGAAGCCCGTGTGCAGGCCCTGGAACAGCAGTTGGACAAAACGGAATAAATAACCCTATAATCAAGGGCTTTCCCCCATGTTCACAAATGCTTTTTGCGTCTGTGTATATTTTTGCATGGGGGGATGGAAGCCCGGTCATGCAGGTTGCGCATGACGGGTTTATCAGACTGGCGGATAACAGGTCAGACAAGCGCCCGATGTGTCGGGCCACCTAGGTTCGCCCAAGCCAACAGAGTATCGTCATGCCCAAGATGAAGAGCAAAAAAGGCGCTTCCAAGCGCTTTAAGGTGCGCGGCAGTGGTTCCATCAAGCGCGGCCAGGCTTTCAAGCGTCACATCCTGACCAAGAAAACCACCAAAAACAAGCGTCAACTGCGCGGTTCGGCCGCTGTCCATGAAACGAATATCGCCTCCGTAAAGGCGATGTTGCCTTTCGCCTGATCGGAGATTTCTCATGCCTCGCGTCAAACGCGGCGTCACGGCTCGTGCACGCCATAAAAAAGTTCTCAAGGCCGCCAAAGGCTACCGCGGCCGCCGCGGCAACGTATTCCGGATCGCCAAGCAGGCGGTCATGCGCGCCGGCCAGTACGCCTATCGCGATCGCCGCAATAAAAAGCGCACCTTCCGCGCTCTGTGGATCACCCGCATCAATGCGGGCTGCCGTGAACTCGGCGTGACCTACAGCGTGTTCATCGCCGGCCTGAAGAAGGCTTCGATCGAACTCGACCGCAAGGTCCTGGCCGACATGGCCGTCAAGGACAAGGCCGGCTTCGCTGCCATTGTGGCCCAGGCGAAGTCCGCACTGGCAGCCTAATCGATACAGTTTCGTTTTCGATTCTGTCTCATCGCAAACGGAGCTCACTCGGGCTCCGTTTGCGTTTTGGAAGGAACTATGGACACGACGCTCGACGAGCTGATCGCCCAGGCGCAGGGGCGTTTCGCCCAGGCGCGGGACGCGGCCACGCTGGAAAATGAAAAAGCGGTCTTTCTGGGCAAGCAGGGCTCCCTGACGGCGCTGCTCAAGGGCCTGGCGGGCCTGCAGGGCGAGGAAAAACGCACTCGCGGGGCGCAGATCAATCAGGCCAAGCAGCAGGTCGAAGCCCTGCTGAACGCGCGTCGCGCCGAATTGGCCCAGGCGGCGCTGGACCAGCGCCTGGCCGCCGAAACCATCGACGTCACCCTGCCCGGGCGCGGGCGGGGCACGGGCGGCGTCCACCCGGTCATCCGCACCTGGCAGCGTGTCGAGCAGATCTTCCGTTCCATCGGTTTCGACGTCGCGGACGGTCCGGAGATCGAAAACGACTGGACCAACTTCACGTCCCTGAACAATCCCGAGAATCACCCGGCCCGCTCCATGCAGGACACGTTCTACGTGGACATGCAGGATGCCGGCGGCCTGCCGCTGGTGCTGCGCACGCACACCAGCCCCATGCAGGTGCGCTATGCCCGCATGAACAAGCCGCCGATCAAGGTCATCGCTCCGGGCCGCACCTATCGCGTGGACAGCGACGCCACCCATTCGCCCATGTTCCATCAGGTCGAAGGCCTGTGGATCGCGGAGGACATCTCCTTCGCCGACCTGAAGGGCGTCTACACGAATTTCCTGCGCGCCTTCTTCGAGACCGACGACCTGACGCTGCGGTTCCGGCCGTCGTTCTTCCCGTTCACCGAACCCTCGGCCGAAATCGACATGATGTTCACCTCGGGACCGAACCAGGGCCGCTGGCTGGAAATCTCCGGCTCGGGTCAGGTGCATCCGCAGGTGGTGCGCAACTTCGGGCTGGATCCGGAACGCTACATCGGCTTCGCCTTCGGCTCGGGGCTGGAACGCCTGACCATGCTGCGCTATGGCGTCAACGACCTGCGCCAGTTCTTCGAGGGCGACCTGCGCTTCCTGCGCCAGTTCAACGCCTAGTGTCCCCGCGAAACGGAATCTGAATCATGCAATTTCCAGAATCATGGCTGCGGGCCTGGGCCGATCCCGCCATCGACAGCCAGACCCTGTCCCATCGCCTGACCATGGCCGGCCTGGAGGTCGAGGATGCCGATCCCTACGCGCCGCCGTTTTCCGGTGTCGTGGCGGCGCGGATCGAATCCGCCGAACCGCACCCCAATGCCGACAAGCTGCGCGTTTGCCAGGTGAACGACGGTTCGGGCACGCTCCTGCAGATCGTCTGCGGCGCTCCGAACGCGGCCGCCGGCCTGGTGGTTCCTCTGGCCCGAGTGGGCGCGGAGCTGCCCGGCGACATGAAGATCGGCCCGGTCAAGATGCGCGGCGTCGAATCCCGCGGCATGCTGTGTTCGGCCCGCGAGCTGGGCCTGTCCCAGGACCATGCCGGCCTGCTGGAGCTGCCTGCGGATCTGGCGCCCGGCGCCGACCTGCGCCAGGCGCTGGATCTGGACGACACGATCTTCACCCTGAAGCTCACGCCCAATCGCGCCGACTGCCTGTCCATCCTGGGGGTGGCGCGCGAAGTCGCCGCCCTGACGGGCTGCGATCTGCGGCCTCTGGACGCGCCCGCCGTGCCGGTCACGATCGCCGACCGCCTGCCGGTCCGGGTGCAGGCGCCCGATCTGTGCGGCCGCTTCGCCGGCCGCATCGTGCGCGGCGTCAATGCCCGCGCCGCCACACCCGACTGGATGAAGTCCCGGCTGGAACGCGCCGGCCAGCGGTCCGTGTCCGCCCTGGTGGACATTTCCAACTACATCATGCTGGAACTCGGGCGGCCAACGCACGTGTTCGACCTGCAGCGCATCCAGGGCGGACTGAACGTCCGCTGGGGCCGCGAGGGTGAACGGCTGGAACTGCTCAACGGCCAGACGGTCGAACTGGCGCCGGACGTCGGGGTGATCGAAACGGAACAGGCGCTCGAAAGCCTGGCTGGCGTCATGGGCGGGCAGGCGTCCGCCGTGACCCTGGACACCACCGATGTCTTCCTGGAGGCCGCCTTCTGGTGGCCCGAGGCCATCATGGGTCTGACGCGCCGCTTCAAGCTCACGTCCGAAGCGGCGCACCGCTTCGAGCGCGGCGTCGATTTCTCGACGATCCCCGCGCATCTGGACATCATGACGCAGCTGATCCTGGACATCTGCGGCGGCCAGGCCGGCCCCCTGGACGACCAGATCATCCGCCTGCCCGCCCGCGAGCCGGTGCGCATGCGTCTGTCGCGCTGCACCAAGGTGCTGGGCGTGGCGCTGTCCGCCGAACAGGTGGCCGGCATCTTCGGCAGCCTGGGCTTCGATTTCGAGCAGCAGGGCGACGCCTTCGTGGTGACGCCGCCGGCCGCGCGCTTCGACCTGACGATCGAGGAAGACCTGATCGAGGAAGTCGCACGCATCTACGGCTTCGACCGGATTCCCGACCTGCCGCCCGTGGCGCCCGCCCGCATGCGGGTGCCGCCCGAAACGCTGTACGGCCCGCACGCCATGCGGGCCTCCATGGCGGCGCTGGACTTCCAGGAAGTCATCAACTTCTCCTTCGTCGAAGAGGCGTGGGAACGCGATTACTGCGGCAACGAGCAGCCCATCCGCCTGCTGAACCCGATCGCCAGCCAGCTGGCCGTGATGCGCTCCAGCCTGATCGGCGGCCTGCTGGCCAACATCGCCCACAACGCCAAGCACCGGCAGAGCCGGGTCCGCGTCTTCGAGCTGGGCCGGGTCTTCGCCCGGGACGCTGCCGTGGCCGACGGCGATCTCTCGGTGGCGGGCGTTGCGCAGCCCACGCATCTGGCCGCCGCGGCCTGGGGGCCGGCACTGCCCGAGCAATGGGGCGAGGCCAGCCGTCCGGTCGATTTCTTCGACCTCAAGCGCGATCTGGAATCGCTCCTGGGCGCCAGGGCCGCCGGCCTGCGCTGCGAAGCCGCCAGCCATCCCGCCCTGCATCCCGGCCGCGGCGCCCGCGTGCTGCTGGACGGCCGGCCCATCGGCTGGCTGGGCGAAGTGCATCCCCGCTGGGCGCAGGCGCTGGATCTGCCGCACGCCCCGGTCGTCTTCGAACTGGACGCCGAAGCCCTCGCGGATCGGGTCTTTCCCCAGCCGGCCGAACTGTCCCGCCAGCCCGTCGTGGTGCGGGACCTGGCCATCTGGGTGGATGCCGGCCAGCCCTGGCAGTCCCTGCTTGATACACTTGAACACCAGATCGCGGCCGATCCCGCGCTGGCGGTCGTCAAAGACATTAAACTGTTTGACATTTGGCGCGATGCTTCGTCCGGCGATCAACGCAGCCTGGCGCTTCGCTTCTGGTTCCAGGGGCGCAACGCCACGCTCGACGACAGTCAGATCGAATATTGCATGCAGGGCCTGATCGACGCGCTGTCCCGCAACCACGGGGCACGCTTGCGCACATAGGAGAATTTCGGGTGAATACGGATCGGACGCTGACCAAAGCCCATCTGGCCGAACTGCTGTTCGAGCAGGTGGGGCTGAACAAACGCGAAGCCAAGGACGTGGTCGACACGTTCTTTTCCGAGGTCCGCGACGCCCTGGTCCAGGGGGTCGAGGTCAAGTTGTCGGGGTTCGGCAGCTTCCAGGTGCGCAACAAGCCGCCGCGCCCGGGCCGCAACCCGAAGACCGGCGAGGTCATCCCGATTTCCGCCCGTCGGGTCGTCACCTTCCATGCCAGCCAGAAGCTGAAGGATGGCATTGAAATGGCCGGAGGTTCCGCATGACGCCCGTCACGCCCGCCACCACGCTGCCGCCCATTCCCGCCAAGCGCTATTTCACCATCGGCGAAGTCAGCGAACTGTGCGGCGTCAAGCCGCACATCCTGCGGTACTGGGAACAGGAATTCGCCCAGCTGAAGCCGGTCAAACGCCGGGGCAACCGCCGCTATTACCAGCATCACGAAGTGCTGCTGGTGCGCCGCATCCGCGATCTGCTGTACGAGCAGGGCTTCACCATCGCCGGCGCCCGCAACCGCCTGGGCGAGGGCGGCGACGTTCCTCACGATCAGGATGCGGCCGTGCGCCTGAGCGGCGCCGAATTGCAGGCCCTGCGAGGCGACCTTCAGTCCATCCGCGACAGCCTGGGCAAGGCCCTGGGGCAGGCCAAGCCTTCCAATCAGGCCGACGGCCTGCTGAATCTGTAAGGCGCCAGGGCGATCAGTTGGATTCCAGGTGCAGCGGCTGCTGCACCAGCGTGCCGCTGGGAGCCGGCTTCAGGCTGGCCCAGATCAGCAGCACGATGACGGCGGCGGCCGCGCCGATGCCCGCGGCCGCCAGCACGCGACGCCAGGACAGGCGCCGGATCCGTCGGCCGATGGCAGGCTCCCCGTGGAGCGCCGCATCGGGGGCGGGCTCGTCCGCCACGCGGCGGGGCTCCGCCGCGATGGGCGTTTCTTCCATGCCCAGGGTGGTCCGGATCTGCATCAGCAGCGCCTCGGGCGGCGGAGCCGGGGGCAGGGCGTCGACGATTCCCAGGAAATAGGCTTCCCACTTCAGGGCGCAGGCGGCGGCCGCGTCGTCGTGGGCCAGGCGGGCCTGGATGTCGCCCGCGTGCTCGGGCATGTCCAGTCCCAGGACGTAGCAGGCGATTTCGTGGTCGGAATAGGAACGATGCTGTTTCATGCGCGCACGGCCTCGTCGATGTGCGTCAGGACGGATTCGATGGAGGCCTGGATGTCGGGCTCGGATCGGTCCAGCCGGTCGGCGATGCGCGCCGGGTCGCCGCCGTGCAGATAGGCCTGCAGCAGCGCGTCGAGCTGCGGCGCGGGCAGGGCGGCCAGCACGCCCTGGATGGTGCCGGGCCGGCCGGCGCCGGGCAGCGACAGTTCGGGCAGCGGCTGCTGTTCGGCGGCGGTGTCGCCCGCGGCGCGCTGTCGGCGCAGATGATCCAGCGCCCGATAGCGCAGGATGCTGTACATCCAGGCCCGGGCGGTGCCGATGGACGGGCTGTAGCCGGCGGCATTGCGCCAGATCAGCACGAAGGCTTCGTGCAGGACTGCGTCGGCCTCGTCGGGAGCGCCCAGCATGGCCAGGGCCAAGGCCCGCATGACGGGCGCTTCATGGCGGTACAGCGCGTGAAAGGCCGCGCTGTCCCCGGCCGCGCAGGCCGTCAGCTCCGCCTCGTAATCGAATACCGAAACAGTCATACAATCTTTCCGGCCTTGCCGGGTTCTCGTCAATGCTCCCTATTGTATGCGCAGCCTCCCGCTTGTCCCGACAGGCGGACGGACAGATTGTCACCCCCGATTTCCGGACGTTTCCATGCGTTTTTCCCATACCGGCCCGGCGCCCGAGCGGCGCGACGACTGGCAGACCCTGAAGAATCTCTGGCCCTATGTCTGGGCGTTTCGCGGCCGGGTGCTGCTGGCCTTCGCCTGCATGGTCGTCGCCAAGGTCGCCAACGTCCTGACGCCGATCTATCTGAAGGACCTGATCGACGCCCTGGGCGTGGCGCCGGCGCTGCTGGCCATTCCCCTGGCCGCCCTGGCGGGCTATGGCTTGGCGCGGCTGCTGACGGGCGTGTTCGGCGAATTGCGCGACGCCCTGTTCGCGCGGGTGACGCAGGGCGCCATCCAGCAGGTGGCCAGCCAGTTGTTCGCCCACCTGTTGTCGCTGTCGCTGCGCTTTCACCTGGGGCGCCGCACCGGCGGGCTGACGCGCGACATCGAGCGCGGCACCAAGGGCATCGGCTTCCTGCTGAATTTCACGGTGTTCAACATCCTGCCCACCCTGCTGGAGATCGCCATGGTGACCGGGGTGCTGCTGTGGCGCTACGACTGGGTGTTCGCCGCACTGACGCTGGCCACGATCGCGGCGTACGTGCTGTTCACGCTGAAGGTCACGGAACGGCGCATGGTGTACCGGCGCACCATGAACTCCCTGGACAGCCAGGCCAACGGCAAGGCCATCGATGCGCTGCTGAATTACGAGACGGTCAAGTATTTCGGCAACGAAGCCTATGAAAGCCGGCGCTACGACACGGACATGCGCAACTGGGTGGATTCGGCCGTGCGCAACCAGGTCTCGCTGAACCTGCTGAACATGGGGCAGAGCCTGATCATCACGATCGGCATGACGGCCCTGCTGTGGCAGTCGGCCCGGGGCGTGGTCCAGGGAAGCATGACCGTGGGCGACGTGGTGTTGGTGTCGGCCTATCTGACGCAGCTGTACGCTCCCCTGAATTTCCTGGGTTTCGTGTACCGGGAGATCAAGCATGCCCTGGCGGACATGGAGCGCATGTTCGACCTGCTGGCCCATCAGCAGGAAGTGGCCGACCGGCCGGACGCCACGGCCTTGCGGGCGGATCAGGCCAGCCTGAGTTTCGATGCCGTCGATTTCGGCTATCAGCCCGACCGGCGGATCCTGCATGGAGTCAGCTTCAGCGTGCCGGCCGGGGGATCCCTGGCCGTGGTGGGGGCGTCGGGGGCGGGCAAGTCCACCTTGTCGCGCCTGCTGTTCCGCTTCTACGATCCCACCGGCGGAGCCGTGCGCATCAATGGCCGGGACGTCCGCGACTACACCCAGGACAGCCTGCGGGCCCACATCGGCATCGTGCCTCAGGACACGGTGCTGTTCAACGACACCATCGGCTACAACATCGCCTACGGCCGCCCCGATGCCTCGCCCGACGATGTCATCCGCGCCGCGCAGGCCGCGCATATCCACGAGTTCGTCTCGTCCCTGCCCCAGGGCTACGACACCCCGGTGGGCGAGCGCGGCCTGAAGCTGTCCGGCGGGGAGAAGCAGCGGGTCGCCATCGCCCGGGCGCTGCTGAAGTCCCCGCCCATCCTGGTCTTCGACGAGGCGACCAGCGCCCTGGACACCCGCACCGAGCGGGCCATCCAGGACCAGCTGGAGCGCATCGCCCGGGGGCGCACCACGCTGATCATCGCGCATCGCCTGTCCACCATCGTGCATGCCGACCACATCCTGGTGCTGGACGCCGGCCGGGTGGTGGAGCAGGGGTCCCACGCCAGCCTCCTGGCCCGGGGCGGGCGCTATGCGCGGATGTGGCAGTTGCAGCAATCCCGTCCGACGGACGCCCCCGGCTCCGTCCCGGACGTTGCGGATTCCGCAACGGCGCCGGATGCGTCGCCCGTCTGAGATCGCATTAGGGTTTGACCTATACCGTACCAAAGCAGTACTATTTGGTTTACCGAATTTTTCCCCTGGAACAGCCGATGCTGCGGATCAGCAAGATCGTCGATTACGGAATCCTTGTGCTGACGCACATGGCGGCCCGTCCGACGCACGTCTGCAGCGCCGCCGACCTGGCCGCCAGCCTGGGGCTGGGTCAGCCCGTCGTCAGCAAGGTCCTGAAGCTGCTGGCCCAGCATCGCCTGGTGGCCAGCACGCGCGGCGCACATGGCGGCTATCGCCTGGAACGCGCCGCCGACCTGATCAGCGTGGCCGAAATCATCGACGCCCTGGAAGAGCAGCCCTTCGGCCTGACCGAATGCACGGCCATGCCCGGCGCCTGCAGCGTCGAAAGCGGCTGCCACATCCGCACCCACTGGCAGCGCATCAATCTGATCGTGCGGCGCACCCTGGAATCCGTGACGCTGGCCGACATGCTCGACGAAGGCGGCCCGGCTCCGGCGTCCGTGGCCGCCGCGGGCGCCGTGCGCCCCATCCCGAATACCCCGAACTGGAGTCTGTCCAAATGAGTACTGTCAACGACAAGCTCGATTCTTTCCTCGACCGCGACTACGACGCCGGTTTCGTCACCGAAATCGAGGCCGTGACCTTTCCGAAGGGGCTGGACGAGGATGTGATTCGCCGCCTGTCCGCGGTCAAGCGCGAACCCGAGTTCATGCTGGAATGGCGCCTGAAGGCCTACCGCGAATGGCTGAAGATGCCGCGTCCGAACTGGGCCAAGGTCAATTTCCCGGAACCCGATTTCCAGGACATCAGCTATTTCTCGGCGCCCAAGTCCAAGAAAGACGGCCCCAAGAGCCTGGACGAGGTCGATCCCGAACTGCTGAAGACCTATGAAAAGCTGGGCGTGCCCCTGCACGAGCGGGCCAAGCTGGCGGGGGTGGCGGTGGATGCCGTGTTCGATTCGGTGTCCGTGGCGACCACGTTCCGCAAGCAGCTGGCCGATGTCGGCGTCATCTTCTGTTCGTTCTCGGAAGCGGTTCGCTCCTACCCCGATCTGGTGCAGAAGTACATGGGGTCGGTGGTGCCGCCGGGCGACAACTTCTATGCGGCCCTGAACTCGGCCGTGTTCTCGGACGGGTCGTTCGTCTACATTCCCAAGGGCGTGAAATGCCCGATGGAACTGTCCACCTATTTCCGCATCAACAGCGCCGATACCGGCCAGTTCGAGCGCACGCTGATCATCGCCGACGAAGGCGCCATCGTCAGTTACCTGGAAGGCTGTACGGCGCCCATGCGCGATGAAAACCAGCTGCACGCCGCCGTGGTGGAGCTGGTCGCGCTGGACGACGCCCGCATCAAGTATTCCACGGTGCAGAACTGGTACCCGGGCGACGAGAACGGCCTGGGCGGCATCTACAACTTCGTCACCAAGCGCGGCGACTGTCGCGGGCCGCGTTCGCGAATTTCCTGGACCCAGGTGGAAACCGGCTCGGCCATCACCTGGAAGTATCCCAGCGTGATCCTGCGCGGCGACGATTCCACGGGCGAATTCTATTCCGTGGCCCTGTCCAACCATTATCAGCAGGCCGACACCGGCACGAAAATGGTGCACATGGGCCGCAACACTCGCAGCACCATCATCTCCAAAGGCATTTCCGCCGGCCATGGCAGCAATACCTTCCGGGGCCTGGTGCGCATGACGCCCAAGGCGGAAAACGCCCGCAATTACACGCAATGCGATTCGCTGCTGATCGGCAAGGAATGCGCCGCGCACACCTTCCCGACCATCGAGGTGCAGAATCCCAGTGCCAGCGTCGAGCACGAAGCCACGGCTTCGCGGATCGCGGAAGACCAGTTGTTCTATGCCATGCAGCGCGGCCTGTCGGCCGAGGACGCCGTGTCGATGATCGTCAACGGCTTCTGCAAGGAAGTTTTCAAGGAATTGCCCATGGAATTCGCCGTCGAAGCGCAGAATCTGCTCGGCGTGAGCCTGGAAGGCAGCGTCGGTTAAGGAACCCATCTCATGCTGAAAATCAATGATCTGCACGCCTCGATCGAGGACAAGGAAATCCTGCGTGGCCTGAGCCTGGACATCAAGCCCGGCGAAGTCCACGCCATCATGGGCCCCAACGGCGCGGGCAAGAGCACGCTGTCGCAGGTGCTGACCGGGCGCGACGACTACAAGGTCACCGGCGGCGCCGTCGAATTCGAAGGGCAGGACCTGCTGGCCCTGCCCGTGGAAGAGCGCGCCCGCGCCGGCATCTTCCTGGCCTTTCAATACCCGATCGAAATTCCCGGCGTGTCCAATGCCTATTTCCTGCGGGCGGCCGTCAATGCCGGCCGCCGCCATCGCGGCGAGCCCGAGCTGGACGCCATGGACTTCGTCAAGCGCGCCAAGGCCGAAATGAAGCTCGTGGGCATGCGCGACGAATTCCTGTACCGCTCCGTGAACGAAGGCTTCTCGGGCGGCGAAAAGAAACGTAATGAAGTCCTGCAGATGGCGCTGCTGGAACCGAAGCTGGCCATCCTGGACGAGACCGACTCGGGCCTGGACATCGACGCCCTGAAGACCGTGGCCGACGGCGTGAACCGCCTGCGCTCGCCGGACCGCTCCATGATTGTCATCACCCACTACCAGCGTCTGCTGGATTACATCGTGCCCGATTTCGTGCACGTGCTGGCTCACGGCAAGATCGTGCGCTCCGGCGGGCGCGAGCTGGCGCTCGAACTGGAAGCCAAGGGCTACGGCTGGATCGAAGGGGTCAATCAGGCCCCGGCGGCCGCCCGCGGCGCCAAGCCCGCCGACGACGGCAAGAAGATCGGCGTGAAACCGGGGGCGCGGGCATGAGCGCCGGCCTGCAAGCCTGGGCCGACGCATTCGCCCAGCGATCGGGGGAACTGCCCGGCGCCCAGGTGCCGTGGCTGGCGGATACGCGCCGGCGGGCCCTGGATCGCTTCATGAGCGAAGGCTGGCCCACCACGAAGATCGAAGCCTGGCGCCACACGTCCCTGTCGCCGCTGGCGGCCGCCGTGTTCGCCGACGGCGGCGCACAGCCGGTGGCCGAGCAGGTCGCCGCGCTGAAGGCCGGCGAGCCCGGCCACTGGCTGGTGTTCGTGGACGGCGCCTTCGACGCCGGTCTGTCGGACATCGGCGCGCTGCCGGACGGCGCGACCGTCCTGCCGCTGTCGCAGGCCTGGTCCCGCCATGCCGATGCGATTCAGGCCGCCTATGGACAGGCGGGGCAGGGGCACAGCACCAGCGCCCTGAACCTGGCCCTGGCCAGCGACGGCGCCTGGATCAGCCTGGCCCGGGGCGTGGCCGTCGAACAGGCCATCCACGTGGTGTGCGCGGCCGCTTCGCCACAGGCGGCGCACTTCCTGCGGCACGTCGTCCAGGCCGCCGCCGGGGCGCAGGCCACGATCGTCGAGCACTACATCGGCGTGGCCCAGGCCAGCAATTTCCGCCATGCCGCCACGCGCCTGACCCTGGATCAGGACGCCCGCATCACGCACCTGAAGCTGCAGCAGGAATCCGCCCTGGCCTGGCACCTGGGGGACATCGACGCCGTGCAGGCGCGCGGTTCCTACTTCGCGTCCCATTCTGTGTCGCTGGGCGCCCGGCTGGCGCGTCACGACATCGCCACGCATTTCGCCGACGAACGCTGCGAGACCCTGTTCAACGGCCTCTATTATGTCGACCAGCGGCGCCACGTCGATCACCACACCCTGATCGGCCATGAAAAGCCCCGCTGCGTCAGCCACGAGAACTATCGCGGCATCCTGGCCGACACCGCGCACGGCGTGTTCAGCGGCCGCATCCTGGTGGCGCCGGGCGCCGACGGCACCGACGCCATCCAGCGCAACGACAGCCTGCTGCTGTCGCGCCTGGCGAAATCCGATTCCCGGCCGGAACTGGAAATCTACGCCGACGACGTGAAATGCGCGCACGGCGCGACGGTCGGCCAGATCGATGCCGACAGCCTGTTCTATCTGCGCACGCGGGGCCTGGACGAAGCCCATGCGCGCGATATCCTGACTTATGCCTTTGCCGCGGCCAGCGTGGCGCGGATCGAAGTGCCCGTGCTGCGCCAGCGCGTCGAACGGGCCATCCGGTCCCTGCTGCCGGGCGGCATGGCGCTGGAGGCCGCATGAACGCTCCGCTGACGTCTTCCGAAACCGCGGGTCTGGCGCGTGACGCCGCCGGCGCCTTGCTCGCCGCCGACGGCCGCCCCGTGGCGGACGATTTCCCCATCCTGGCCCGGCCGGTGCGCAAGCGCCGCCTGGCGTATCTGGACAATGGCGCAACCACCCAGAAGCCGCGCGTCGTCATCCAGGCCCTGGATCGGTTCTACGAGCAGTCCAACGCCAACATCCATCGCGGCGTGCACTGGCTGTCCCAGCATGCCACCGATCTGTACGAAGAGGCCCGGGAAAGCGTGCGCGGGCTGCTGAACGCGCCCGACAGCCAGCATGTGATCTTCACGCGCGGCACCACCGAATCCATCAATCTGGTCGCCCAGACCTGGGGGCAGGGCCTGCGGGCGGGCGACGAGATCCTGGTCACGGGCATGGAGCACCATTCCAACATCGTGCCCTGGCAGCTGCTATGCGCCCGAACGGGCGCCGTGCTGCGGCATGCCCGCATCACCGACACCGGCGAACTGGACCTGGCCGACTTCAAGGCGCAGCTCAATGCCCGCACCCGCCTGGTCGGGGTCGCGCACGTGTCCAATGCGCTGGGCACCGTGAACCCGGTGGCCGAACTGGTCCGCCTGGCGCACGAGGCCGGCGCCCTGGCGCTGGTCGATGGCGCGCAGGCGGTGGCTCACGCGCCGGTGGACGTGCAGGCCCTGGATTGCGATTTCTACGCCTTTTCCGGCCACAAGATCTATGGTCCCACCGGCATCGGCGCCCTGTACGTGCGCGGCGCCATCCTGAAGGATCTGCCACCCTGGCAGGGCGGCGGCGACATGATTCGCACCGTCAGCTTCGACGGCAGCACCTGGGCCGAAGGGCCGCAGCGCTTCGAGGCCGGCACGCCCAACATCGCCGGTTCCGTGGCCCTGGGGGCCGCCATCGACTACGTGCGCGGCATCGGCCTGGACCGCATCGCGGCCCACGAGGCCGCCCTGCTGGCGCAGGCGACCGAAGTGATGCAGGCCATCCCCGGCGTGCGCCTGATCGGCACGGCGGCGCACAAGGCCGGCATCCTGTCTTTCCTGGTGGACGGCATCCACCCGCATGATCTGGGCACGATCCTGGACACCGAGGGCGTGGCCATCCGCGCCGGGCACCACTGCGCCATGCCGCTGATGTCGCATTTCGGCATCCCGGGCACGGCGCGGGCGTCGTTCGCCCTGTACAACGACCTGCGCGACGTCGACGCCCTGGCGGCTGGCGTGCGCAAGGCCCAGAAACTGTTTGGGGTGTAAAGCATGAGGGACACCGACGACGGCCTGCGCGATCTCTACCAGGAAGTCATCTTCGATCACAACCGCAATCCGCGCAATTTCCATGCGATGGACGATGCCTCCGACCGGGCCGACGGCCACAATCCCCTGTGCGGCGACCAGTTGACCGTCTATGCCAAGGTGCAGGACGGCGTCGTGCGGGAAGTCAGCTTCGTCGGCCATGGCTGCGCCATTTCCACGGCGTCCGCCTCGCTCATGACCGAAGCCGTGCGCGGCATGACGATCGACGAAGTCGAAACGCTGTTTCGCAACATCCACGCCATGCTGACCGAAGCCCATCCGGATTGCGATCTGGGCAAGCTGGAAGTCCTGTCCGGGGTGCGCGAATTCCCCTCGCGGGTGAAATGCGCCACGCTGGCCTGGCATACCCTGCACAACGCCATCACCCGGGCGCAGGATACGGCCGTCACCGAATAATGCGATGAACCAGAGGTTAACAACATGAGTTTCAATCGTCAGGAAGTGATCGTGAACCGGGATTGCCCGGCGGTCACTGTGCCTTACGGCTCGCCCGTCACCATCGAGGCCGGCTGCGAAGCCGTCATCACCCAGCAGCTGGGCGGCACGTACACCGTCATGGTGGAAGGCAATCTGTATCGCATCGAAGGCGCCGACGGCGACGCCCTGGGCTTCGAGCCCACCGAAGAACTCAAGCACGTCCACGAAGGCCCGGCCACCCAGGAATCCGTGGAGGAAGCCGCCTGGACGATGCTGTCCACCTGCTACGACCCTGAAATCCCGGTGGACATCGTCAACCTGGGCCTGGTCTATGAGTGCAAGGTGCTGCCCGCCAGCACGCCGGACCGCTTCCGCATCGAAATCAAGATGACGCTGACGGCGGCCGGCTGCGGCATGGGCACCATGATCGCCGACGAAGCCCGCAACAAACTGCTGAACATCGAAGGGGTGGACGAAGCGACCGTCGACCTGGTCTGGGATCCGCCCTGGAGCCGCGAGATGATCAGCGAACCCGCCAAGCTGCAGCTGGGCCTGCTGTAGGGGTCGCGCGGCCGGATTCCCTCCGGCGTCATCGGCCGCGTCGGCGCGCATCCGCCACGGGGCGGCCGGCATCCTGTGTTCATTCTGCGCTTGTCATTCGATGTCGTTTCTACCGGATTCGGAGCCAGCCGTCTGCCTGGCGCCACAGGCCGCCCCGGGCGCGGGCCGCCCGGACGACCCAGAGGACGTCCTTTCCTGCCGCCTGGACGCGGTCTTTCAGCCCATCGTCTGGCTTCGGGAAGGGTCGGTGCTGGGGCACGAGGGCCTGATCCGGGGACCGCAGGGCAGCCCGCTGCATTTTCCCGATCAGCTGTTCGCATCGGCCCGGGCCCAGGGGCGGGACGTCGCCCTGGAACACCGCGCCTGCCGGACGGTCGTGCGGCGGTTCTCCGAACTGGCCCTGCCGGGGCGCCTGTTCCTGAACATCAGCCCCCAGGCCCTGCTGGCCGCCGAGGAGCACGCGCTGGATCTGGCGGCCCTGCTGCGGCAGGCCGGCCTGGACGCGAGTCGGCTGGTGATCGAACTGACGGAACAGAGCCTGGGCGGCAACTGGCCCGACCTGGCCTCGGCGATCGCCCGGCTGCAGGCCCAGGGCGCGCAGTTCGCCATCGACGATCTGGGCGCCGGGTTCTCGAATCTGGGCCGCTGGGTCAGTCTGCGGCCGAAATACATCAAGACCGACAAGTCCTTCATCCGCGGCATCCAGGACGATCTGTTGCGCCAGCAGATGCTGCGTTCGATCAGCGACATCGCGGCCGTGGCCGGCGCCATCGTCGTGGCCGAGGGCATCGAGTCCCTGGAAGAGCTGGCCTGCGCCCGCGACCAGGGCATCGCCTGTGTCCAGGGCTACTACATCGAGCGCCCACAGGCGCAGCCGACGCGCCGGCACTGGCCGGACCTGCTGGCCGATGTGTCGGCCCTGCGGCTGGATGCCTTGCACTGCTGCTCCGAACCTGGGCTGCCCCAGGATGACGCCCAGGGCTGGGCGCTGCAATTGCTGCGGCGCGTCGACAGCGTGACTTCGAAGCTCTCCAGCGAGGCGGCCTTCAGCCTGTTCCTGGCCAAGCCCGATCTCTACACCATCCCGGTCGTGGAAGACGGCATCCCGGTCGGAGTGCTGAAACGCAGCAGCCTGGTGGAACGCTTCTCCCTGCCGTTCCAGCGCGAACTGTACGGCGGCCGGCCCTGCCGCCTGTTCATGGACAGCAAGCCCCTGATCGTGGACATGCACACGCCGCTGCTGACCCTCAGCCGCTGGCTGGCCGAGACCGAGAGCCATGCGCTGGCGACCGATTTCATCATCACCGCGCGTGGGCATTATCTGGGCATCGGATCCAGCCGGGACTTGCTGCAGGCCCTGAACCGCCTGCAGCTGCGGGCCGCGCGCCACGCCAATCCACTGACGCAGCTGCCGGGCAATGTGCCCATCGACCGGCAGATCCAGCGCTATCTGGCCAGCGGCCTGCGCTTTGCCGTCTGCTACGCCGACCTGGACCACTTCAAGCCGTTCAACGACGTGTTCGGCTACCGCATGGGGGACGACGTCATCCGGCTGCTGAGCCAGGTGTTGTCGCAGCAGGTGGACGGACAGCAGGATTTCCTGGGCCACATCGGCGGGGACGACTTCATCGTGCTGTTTCGCAGCGGCGACTGGCAGCAGCGCTGCCGGCGCATGATCGAATCCTTCCACCAGGGCATGGCCCAGCTGATGGTGGAAGCAGGGCGGGGCGACGTCCACGGCTACGTGGCCGAAGACCGCCAGGGCCAGCCCCGGCATTACGACCTGCCCGCGCTGTCCCTGGGGGCGGTGCCGGTCGAGCCCGGCGCCTACCATTCGCGTCACCAGATCGCGCAGGCCGCCAGCGAAGCCAAATCCCAGGCGAAGAAGCAGGCCGGGTCCTCCCTGTTCATCGAGCGCCGGGCGCCGACGGGCGCGGCGGCCTGAGACGGTTCCTGGGTAGTGGGTCGGTGGCCATCCTGCGTCTTTGGCGAATCCTCCTGGGCCGCCAGCAGATCCGTGAACTTTTGTGCTAGAATCTCGTTCTTTCGGGGCGTAGCGCAGCCTGGTAGCGCACTTGCATGGGGTGCAAGGGGTCGCGAGTTCGAATCCCGCCGTCCCGACCAGCATTATCAAGGGCTTACAGATTTCGGTCTGTAGGCCCTTGTTCTTTTTGCGTGAGTGTTGCGTGACCTCATCACGCAGCCTTACGCTTGAGAACAGTGGGCGTTGGGGTATGCCCCCCTGTTGCGACCACCTTCTCGGCATCCCGTGCTGACCTTGTAGAGCGCCATTGTTCTCAGGCGTGGCGGCAGTTCCAGAAAGAACGCTTTCCGCTCTTCCCAAGAAAGCGGGTGGGGCTGACGGCTACCTTTCTCGCTGAACATTTCAATCTCCCCGATATAGAGGTCAAGCTGTTTCAAGAAAATCGCCGGATGCCATATCGGTCGTTGGTGCGAATACTCCTCCAAAAAACGTGTTGCGGCTTGCCTCCAGGTGCGGTCCTGGCGAACCCCGTAGACGGTGGACCGGCGAATGTTTTCAAGCCGGCATGTCAGGTGGGTTGGCATTCACACACGGGGCCAGATACGATTGCGACGCCCATGGCGCAGGCGGTTTCAGGTAGCAGCGTCCTCTCCCTTGAGGATGGCTCATCCCTGTAAAATAGGCTCCAGGATATCGAATCGGAGGCCTCATGGAGATCTTTGACACGATAAGGGCGCATGCCTCTGCCATGCACCTGCCGCTGTATGCGGTGTCCCTCAGCGCTGTGCCCAAAGCTGGGACACCGGTCTTGTTGATGCTGCATTGGCATGGGTTCTTGCGGGCGTCGGCCTTCAAGCTCGCCGGTGTCAGCTTGCCGCCGCGACCGGTCGCCGGGTCGGCCTTGCAGATAAACGCCCCCTGGGATCGCATGGAATATTGGGATCGGGAGGCGCTCGACGCTGCCTGGCAGCTAGGAGCCTGGGATCTGGAGCGGGCCAACCACCGGCCCTGGTGGCGGCTGAATGCGCCACTTCGCGAGGCGCTGGCGTGTCACCGGGCCTTTGGGGCATACGCGGACTGCGGCGACGACGGCGCGACGGTAATCATGGAAGCGCCTGACCAGGCAGTCCTGATGGAAATGGCCGCGCAGTACGGCTACGTTCGCTGGTTGTTCCGTCCCAGGGCGAGCGGCTTGTGGCGTGAGATCCCACAAGACGACGACACGCTCGCGCCCGGAGATACCCGGCCTTTGCCGTGTCCTGTCTTACCCCGCCCCTACGATCGGCACCGTGCGGGCCGCGACGTGTACCGGCTGAGCCATGCGACGCGCTTTTCAATGAAATAAAAAGTTGCAATTTAGGCTAACCCCAGCCTATTGAAAAATTCCGACCAAGCTTTATTTCCTTCGACGCAACATATGTTGCCTGGAAGACGCGCGCCTATTGCTTCTTGTGTAAGGGGGGCGTCTTCCTGATTCCTTTTTGATGATCTGATTCTTCGAGGAGATTAATCATGAAGATTCGTCCCCTTCACGATCGGGTTGTCGTCAAGCGAATCGAACGGCGCAAGACGGCCTCCGGTATCGTGATTCCCGATTCCGCTACGGAAAAACCTGAACAAGGCGAGGTGGTCGCCATCGGCGACGGCAAGCGTCTGCAGGATGGCTCGGTTCTTCCTCTGCATCTGAAGATTGGCGACCAGGTGTTGTTTGGGAAATACGCGGGCCAGGCAGTCAAGATCGATGGCGAGGAGTGGCTCGTACTGCGTGAAGACGACGTTCTGGCCGTTGTCGAGCAGGACGGCCAGCCCTTGAAAAAGGCCGCCTGAGCCGGCCCCATCAACGATTCAGGAGTATTGACATGAGTGCAAAAGACGTACTGTTTCATGACAGCGCCCGCAATCGTATCGTCAAGGGCGTGAACGTACTGGCCGACGCGGTAAAAGTGACGTTGGGCCCCAAGGGGCGCAACGTATTGCTGGAGCGCAGCTTCGGCGCACCTGTCCTCACCAAGGACGGGGTTTCCGTTGCCAAGGAAATCGAACTCAAGGACAAGTTCGAAAACCTCGGTGCCCAGGTCGTCAAACAAGTGGCCTCCAAAACGGCGGATGTCGCCGGAGACGGGACGACCACGGCGACCGTGCTGGCCCAAGCCATCATTCAAGAAGGGGCGCGCTATGTGGTCGCGGGCCTCAACCCCATGGATCTGAAGCGTGGGATAGACAAGGCCGTAGGTACAGTCGTCGAGGCGCTGAAGGCGCAATCCAAGCCGATTTCGACCAGCAAGGAAATTGCCCAGGTCGCAGCACTCTCGGCCAACGCGGACGAGGCCATCGGCAAGATCATTGCCGATGCAATGGACAAGGTGGGCCGGGAAGGCGTGATCACCGTCGAAGACGGGAAATCGCTGGACAATGAACTCGATGTGGTCGAGGGCATGCAATTCGACCGGGGTTATCTGAGTCCCTATTTTATCAACGAACCCGAGAAGCAGACAGCTTCTCTGGAAGATCCGCTCATCCTGGTGCACGAAAAGAAGATCTCCAACGTGCGCGATTTGCTGCCGGTGCTGGAGATCGCAGCCAAGGCAGGGAAGCCGCTGCTGATCATTGCCGAAGACATCGAGGGGGAAGCCCTGGCAACCCTGGTGGTGAATTCGATGCGCGGCATACTCAAGGTGGCGGCGGTCAAGGCGCCCGGGTTCGGCGATCGGCGCAAGGCCATGCTCGAGGATATCGCCATCCTGACGAACGCCACGGTCATCTCCGAGGAAACCGGCAAACAGCTCGAGAAAACCACGCTGGAAGATCTCGGCAGCGCCAAACGTGTCGAAGTCCACAAGGAGCACACCATCATCGTCGATGGAGCCGGCGAGGCCTCGAAGATCCAGGCGCGGGTCAAAACGATCGAAGCCCAGGTGGAGCAGGCGACCAGCGACTACGACCGCGAGAAGCTGCAAGAGCGCATTGCCAAGCTCTCCGGCGGTGTGGCCGTGATCAAGGTGGGCGCGGCGACCGAGGTCGAGATGAAGGAAAAGAAAGACCGGGTCGACGATGCGCTGCACGCGACGCGCGCTGCTGTCGAAGAAGGCATCGTTCCGGGCGGCGGGGTGGCGCTGCTCCGTGCCCTCAGTGCGATCGAGAGTCTCAAGGGGGCTAACGCCGATCAGGACGCTGGTATCCAGATCATTCGCCGTGCCCTGGAGGCGCCTTTGCGCGCCATCGTCGCCAACGCCGGAGAAGAGCCCTCCGTGGTGGTTGCCAAGGTTGCCGCGGGCAAGGGGAACTTCGGGTATAACGCATCGTCCGGCAGCTATGGCGATCTCGTCGAGATGGGCGTCGTAGATCCGACGAAAGTGACGCGTACGGCGCTCCAGAATGCCGCCTCGATCGCGAGCCTCGTACTGACGACGGAAGCCTCCGTCGCGGAACAGCCCAAGGAAGAGAAACCTGCGCCGGTGCCGGCGGGCATGGACTACTAGTTCTCTTCCCGACGTCGCCTGATCGATCAGCGGGGATCGTCCCCGCGGGTGCCGCCAAGGTGCCCGCGGGGCGTTCTGCTCGACGCACGGTTTTCCGGTCATGGTGTGCTTTTCATCGTGCATCGCGCGCTTGAAAAACCGGACCGGAATCCTCATTTGGAGTTTTGTACAGGCCAGCGCAGGGTTCGTGTCCGATCCGTGCGCTGTGTGTTTTGACTTGTTGGCTGTTGGCATGGCGGACGGGTTGGGGCGTATGAGCCGGTGCCGTCTTCCTGCCATTGCAAGGGAGAACAGACCATGAGCGATCTTTTCTTTGGAAGCGACCTCTTCAACGAGTTCGATCGCCTGCAGCAGCAGATGGCGAGCCTCTTCAACGGTTTTCCATCCAGCATACGCTCCGGGCGCTTCGGTACGTTTCCACAAATCAATGTCGGTTCGACCGACGACTCGATCGAAATTGTCGCGTTTGCGCCGGGTATCGATCCGAAGGCCCTCGATGTATCGATCGACAAGGGCCTGCTGGTCATCAGCGGCGAGCGTGAAACGGTACGGTCGGAGGCGACGGATGACACGCGAGTCTACGCGCGAGAGCGCTTCGCGGGCACCTTCCGCCGGGTCGTCGAGCTGCCCGAACAAGCAGATCCCGAGAAGGTGACGGCGCGGTATGCCGACGGCTGCCTTGCCATACGCATTGGCAAGAAGGAGACGTCCAGGCCGCGGGCCATTACCGTCCAATGAGGTGATTACAGCATTGAGGAGAATATCATGAGCAACACAACGGAACTCGTCAGAAAGGACGACATTGCGGTGAGTCGCCGCGCAGGCGACCCGGCGCAACGCCGGATCACGGTGACGCCCTCCGTGGACATCTTCGAGGACAGCCAAAAAGTGACGCTATGGGCGGATCTGCCAGGTGTGACAAAGGATCGGCTCAACATAAAGGTGTCTGACGGCAACCTGTCTATTGAAGGCGAATCGGTGGTGCCCACGCCGGCAGGGTTGCGCTTGCAGCATGCGGAGGTTCCTCAACCTCACTTTGCCCGGGCATTTTCGCTTGGGGCTGATCTGGACGCATCGAAGATTGATGCGATCTTGAAGGATGGTGTATTGAAGCTGACCATCCCGCGTCGCGAGGAAGCCCGGCCGCGCCGGATCGAGGTGCAGGCAGGCTGAACCAGGTCGCGGGCGCGACAGACGGTAGGCGGAGCGTGGCGGCCGATAACCGCCACGCTCCGGCGATAGGGATGTCGCAGTGCAAATCTGGCTCTCCCGGGACGGCAAAGGAGAAGATGATGAATACCGACTTGAAAAAGTGGAATCCATTTAAATTTCTTCGTGGACAAGCTCGTGAAGCGGAACCGGGCAATTCGGATGGGGCCCCGCCAAACAAGCAGAAGCGGGCCTACCGGCCCGATATCCCACGGCTCTTTTCGCGCGAGCAGTGGCGCTTGATGGAGGATTTTATTCACGATCCGTTTTCGGGGCACGGTATGCTGGACAGATGGTTCGGAGACTTTAGCCCGTCACGCTTTCGACCGCGTATCGACGTGGTTGACGAGGGGCAGGTATTACGCGTAACCGTTGAACTTCCGGGATTGGATCGTGAGGATCTCAGCGTAAGTGCCGAGGATGGCATGCTCGTACTTCGCGGTGAAAAGAAGCAGGACATCCGCAGTGAAGAGAACGGCTGCTATAGGCTGGAGCGTGCGTATGGCAACTTCATGCGCACCATTCCCATGCCCGCGGATGCCGATCCGGACCACACGCTGGCAAAATTCAGCAATGGGGTGCTGACGCTGACCGTGCCGAAGTCGGAGCCGGAGTCGGCGCAGTCAGTAGGCCGCACGATCGAGATTAACTAACGTTCGGTTGTACGGGGTCCTCTGGCGTGGCGGTAATCCCCCCAATAAAGCGGTGCGGTCAGAAGTAGAATTTTCTCATTGAGGAGTTCTACAGCATGAAGAAATCACGATTCACGGACAGCCAGATCCTGAATGCGATCATCAACCGGCCGACGGTCGTGGCATCCGGCTGTTCAACGCAATCGATGGTTTCAACCGCGAAGCGCTGGGCATCGAGATCGACTTCTCCCTGCCGCCGGAGCGGGTCATCCGTTCGTTAAAACAGATCATGGGGACTGTACGGTACGAGTGGCTGTCTCAATATCACTGGGAAGACCTGGATCAGGTCCAGTGCGTCTCTGGCCGGATTCCTGCCTTCGGCACGCCTGCGACCTTTTATCTTCGCCTAAATTCCCATGAAAAGGCCTCGGGCATGAAATAGTTACAAAAGACTTCAAAGCCTCTTTCGAAGCGTGTTGATTAGTATTAGATTATTACCGACCATCCCTATTCCGGAGAGAATCCATGCAATGCCCACCTGTCTTTGACAGTGAGCCGCAGCGCCTGGCGGCACTGGCAGAGTATGAGCTGGATGAGGGTCGGGAGCTTCCGAGCCTGGAACCCATCATGTCGATGGCGACGAAGATCTTCGGCGTCCCGGTGTCGGCGGTGAACATCGTCGGCAACGATCATGTGTTCTTCGCCGCCAGCACCGGCATCGGTGAAGCCGACATGCGCAGGGACGTTTCGTTCTGCGCGCATGCCATGGCCCAGGAAGATGTCATGGTCGTGCCGGACGCGGCGCGCGACGAGCGCTTTCATGGCAATCCCTTGGTGCGCGGGGACTCGGGGATCAGGTTCTACGCGGGGGTGCCCCTGGTTTCGCCCAAGGGATGGCCCCTGGGAGCGCTGTGCATCATCGATCACCAGCCTCGCGGAGGCTTGTCCGATCACGATAAGGATGCCCTGCGCGAACTGGCCCGCATAGTTTCCGACAAGCTGGAACTGCGGCGGATGGAAAGGGCATCGCAGAAAGGAACGTCCCGGTTCGAGGCTCTGGCGGAACATTCTCCATCGGCGATAGTCTCGTTCGGCGCGGATTGCCGGATCGTCGCGTGGAACTCCGCTGCGACCCGGATGTTTGGCTATCAGTCGGCCGAGTTGGTGGGGCAGAGCATCGAAATGCTCATGCCCGAACACCAGCGGGCGGCGTTCCGGTTGCGCATCGCCGGCGCGGTGGCTCTTGGAGAAGTGCGGTGCGATACGCCGATCGAGATCACCGGCCTGAGAAAGAACGGCTCCGAATTTCCTGTCGAGCTGGCCGCATCCTTGTGGGACGACCATGGCCAGATCCGGTTCGGCGCCATCGCGCAAGACATCAGCGAGCGTCTGAGGCAGCAGGAGGAACTGACGCGGCTGGCGAATTTCGATACCTTGACCGGCCTGGCCAATCGTGGAATCTATCACCGGTCCATCCACGACAGCATCGTTGCCGGCCGCAGGAGCGCAGCCCTGATCCTGGACCTGGATGGGTTCAAGGACATCAACGACACCCTGGGCTACTCCGTGGGGGATCGCATTCTCTGTGAGATCGGTCGCCGGCTGCATGGCGTCGTCGGGCTTGGCGATGTCGTCGCCCGCATCGGGGGCGACGAGTTTGCCCTCCATGTTCTGGACGAGGATACCGTGGAGGCCGTCCAGAAAGTCGCCGATGCGGCGATTCAGGAAATCAGGCGTCCCATCGATATCGACCGGCACGATCTGTATATCGCCGCCAGTTGCGGCTTCGCTCTGGCGCCGCAGCATGCGGAAGAGGCGATCGAGCTGGTCGGAAATGCCGACCTGGCGCTTTTCAGCGCAAAGGCGAACAAGAGAGGACATGCCCTGGTCTTCGATCCCAAGCTGCGGTCGGCAGCCAGTTCGCGCAGACTGTATGACAGCGAGCTGCATCGCGCCGTGGCTCGTGGAGAACTGTTGCTCCATTACCAGCCTCAGGTTCACATCGGGGACGGGGCGCTGGCCGGAGCCGAGGCCTTGATACGCTGGCAGCATCCTCAGCGTGGCTTGCTCATGCCCGGAGACTTTCTGGATGTATTGGCGGAAGGGCCGCTGGCGGTGGCCGTGGGCGACTGGATTCTTGAAACCGCGTGCGCCCAGGCCGCGCTTTGGCGAAATGCCTGCATGGGCGGTTTCCGGATGGGCGTGAATCTGTTCGAGGCGCAGTTCCGCGCCGGGGATCTGCCGGAGAAGGTGATGGGCGCCCTCGCTCGGCACAACTTGCCTCCGCATGCCCTGGAACTGGAGATTACGGAAAACATCGCGCTCGACAATGAGGAAGTCGTTCTTTCCCCTCTACGGGAGCTGCGCGACATCGGGGTGGGCATTGCTTTCGACGACTTCGGCACAGGGTATGCCTCTCTCAGCCTGCTCAAGCATTATCCGTTGACGCGCCTCAAGATCGATCGCTCCTTCGTGCAGCAGATCGCGGAGTCGCGGCAGGACGAGGCGGTCGTCCGCGCGGTCGTCGACATCGCGCGCGACTTCGGCCTGCAAGTCATCGCCGAGGGGGTGGAGATGCAGGCGCAGCGCGACAAGCTGCATCAATATGGCTGCGAGGAGGCGCAGGGCTATCTGTTCGGGAGACCTGGGCCCGCGGATGCCTTGAGCCCCGAACACTGGCGGCGCGAGCCGGACCAGGCGAGGCTCTGAGACGCGTCGCTCCGCGCCCGCCCGGCCGCGGCGATCCGGCGCCTGGCCAGGATCTCGCGTAATGCCGCTGGCGGGCTTGCATGGGGCTCAAGGGGCGCGAGTCCGGACCCGGCCGTTCAGGCTTTCGGACACCGAACGAGTTGTTGCATGACAGCCGCTAAGTAAATCTTCTTTGGTGTTGAAATGTCGACATTCCATATGTATACTTTTCTCCAAAAGGCCGGTAGGTCGCAACGGCTACAGATCGACAGCGGCATGCTGGCTCGCTGCTGATCGTGGCGCGAAATCGTTTACTTGATGCGAGGATTCTTCATATGTCGTTGATTACGGGTGGTGAAGCTGTCGTGGGCGCGCTGAAGGCGCAAGGAGTCGATCATGTGTTCGGCCTGATTGGATCAGCAGGAATGGAAGTGTTCGACGCCTTGTACAAGGCGCCCGGCATCAAGTACATCGGCGTGCGCGATGAGCGCACGGGTGTGCATATGGCTGACGGCTATGCCCGCGCTTCTGGCAAGGCTGGGGTTTTTCTGGCGGGGCAAAATGGTCCGGGGGCAACAAACTTGGTGACGGGCCTTGCCCAAGCCTATGCGGCCTACTCGCCGGTGGTTGCTTTGACGGGGTTCCTATCGTCTGCGCACGTTTGCCGTGACGCGTTCCAAGAGGTCGATCAGCAGGCGCTCTTCAAGCCTATCACCAAGAAAACCTATACGCTGACGAAGGCGGACCGGATTCCAGAAATGGTGGCGGAGAGTTTCCGCAACGCTCTGTCGCCTCGGCCGGGCCCCGCAGTGCTGAATCTGCCGCGCGATTTGTTGGCAGAAAAAGTGGATGACGCTTGTCTGGAAGCGGACAGCCCGGTATTCATCGCGAATCACTCTACCGGAGCGCGCCAGTCGATCAGAGAAGCCGTCCGCCTGCTCAGTCAGGCGAAACAGCCTTTGATCATTGCAGGCGGGGGCGTCAAGAACGGGCGTCACCAAGCTGCGCTGATGGCCTTGGCCGAATGCCTGAATGCCCCGGTGGCGGCATCGCCGGGTCACGGCGATGCGTTCCCTTGCAGCCACCGGCTGTACGCTGGTCAGGTGGGGCCGAGAGGCAATGCGGTTGCCTCGGATCTGGCGAAATCCGCAGACGTGATCCTCGCACTGGGCACGCGCTTGGGATTTAATACGACGTTCTATTTGGCGGATAGCCTCAACCCGTCCGCCAAGATTATCCAGACTGAGCAGGAAGCAACGGCAATCGGGCGCTTCAGAGCAATCGCCGTCGGCATTCAGGGCAATGAGGGCGATATTGCCGAAGATCTGCTGGCAGGCCTCGCCGGTCATGAGGCGGCGGCGCCGGTGCGGCAATGGACGGAAACCTTCGTGCGGGAACGGGCCGCGCTGCTTGCCGAGCGCGACAAGGCAGTGTCGTCGGCGAATGGCCGTATTCAGCCGAGCGCGCTTTTCAGGGCCTTACGGTCGGTCTGCCCGGAGGATTCGCTGTACACCCTTGATGCCGGGACCTTATGCCTGCAGGCGACGGATCAGTTGTGCTATCACCGGACGCCCTCACTGTTCACGCCGCTGGATTTCGGTTTGGTAGGGTTTTCCTTTGCCTGCGCGCTAGGGGCCAAGCTTGCCTTGCCTGACCGCACCGTGGTCAGCCTGATGGGCGATGGCGGCTTTGGCATGGCTTGCAGCGAACTCGGCACGGCTGTGGAGCATGGCATCAACGTGGTCTGCATAGTCATGAACAACGGCTGCTGGGGAGCGGAAAAAGCTTACCAGCGGGATTTCTTTGGCCAGCGCTACATCGGCGCAGACGTTCGGAATCCGCCGTACGACGAACTGGCTCGGTTGTGGGGGGCCGCCGGCTATCGGGTTGACGCCGAGGACGCCATTGCTGACACGGTCAGAGAGGCACTCAGTTGTGGCCGGCCCGCCGTGGTCGATATCCGTGTCGATCCCGAGGCGCTATACAGCTTCAGGAAAGATTCGTTCAAAAATCGGAATGGTGGTTGAACGTCCATGGAAGCATATGACTATATTGTGGTGGGAGCGGGATCAGCAGGTTGTGTGCTCGCAGATCGCCTTAGCGCGTCGGGCCAGTTCACCGTACTGGTTTTGGAGGCCGGCAAGGAAGAGCGCAATATCTGGATCCATATCCCGCTCGGGGTCGGCAAGTTGTTGACCGACGACCGCTATGTCTGGCCTTTCAGGACCGAGCCGCAGGCCCACATGCACGGCCAGCAGATCTATTGGCCGCGAGGGAAGGTGCTGGGCGGTTCCAGCTGCGTCAATGGCATGGCTTATGTCTGGGGCGATCCTCGAGAATATGACGCCTGGGCGGGACGCGGCATTAGCGGCTGGACGTTCGACGAGCTTCGACCCTATTTCATGCGTCTGGAAAGCAATGCTTATACCGACAGCAGGATGCGCGGCCACGACGGCCCCATGCGGATCACCGATCGGGGCGCGCGCGAGCGCGACGTGCTTTCCGACGCATTCGTCGAGGCCTGCAGGCAGAACGGGATTCCGGGTACTCCGGATTACAACGCAGGCGCCTATGAAGGAGTCCGGTATCTGGAGCAGAACGCTTACCGCGGCGTCCGCTGGAGCGCGAATAAAGGCTATCTGAAGCGGGCCAGGGGGCGCGGGAATCTGACTGTTCGCACTCAGGCGACAGCGCGCCGCCTCTTGTTCGAAGGCGTCCGGTGCGTCGGCGTCGAGTACGAGCAGGGTGGGTCGATCCACCGCGCCGGCGCCGGGCAAGAGGTGGTGCTGAGCGCCGGGGCGATCCAGTCGCCGCATTTGCTCGAGCTGTCGGGCGTGGGGGATCCGGAAGTGATCAGTCGACTGGGGGGAGGGCTGGTCGTGGCGAATTCCGCGGTGGGTGAGGGCATCAGCGACCACCTGCAGATCCGCTGCACGTACCGGACGCAGATCCCTGAAACGATCAACGACTTGATGCGCAGCCCCTTGCGCAAGGCAATGGCAGCCTGCCAGTATGCGGTGGCCAGGAAGGGACTGCTGGCAAACACATCGTCGACGGCGCACGCCATCACGCGCAGCGCCGCGACACGCCCGCACCCCAACGTCATGATCCGTATTTATCATATCAGCGGTCGCGATCGATATTCACGTTCGCCCGGGGCAGGGATCGATCGGTTCTCGGGTTTCTCCATCGGGGGCTTCGTCCTGTATCCCAAGACGAGAGGCTCGGTCCACAGCCGATCGTTGGACCCTGATGAGGCGCCCGCGATCACCTACAACTACCTGAGTGAAGCCAGCGACCGTACCGAATGTGTCGAACTCCTGACACGGATCAGGGCTATCGCGGATTGCCCCGCGCTGCGCAAGGTGATCATTGAAGAGGACCAGCCCGGACTTGCCGTCAAGGACGAGGGACGGTTGCTCGACTACATCATGGGGACGGGGCAGACCGCTTGGCATACGGTGGGTTCGTGCCGCATGGGCCAACCCGGCGATTCGGTTGTCGATTCGGAGTTGCGTGTCCACGGCACGCGCGGTTTGCGAGTGGCGGATGTGTCCGTCATGCCGACGATCGCCTCGTCGAATACGAATGCGCCGGCCATCATGATCGGCGAAAGAGCATCGGATTTCATCTTGCGGGAGGCTACGCGGCATGGCAAATGAGAGCGAACAGATCCCCGGCCCGTCGGGCACGGAGCCGAAACAGCAAACCCTGTATGAGCAGTATCTGGAAAAAGGGGAATGGAATCCGCTGTGGGACAAGCTGCGTCAGGCCGCGCCGGAGTTTGTGGATGCGTATCTGGCGTTTCGCGAAGTGCCTCGGGTGCATGGGCCCATTCCGAAGAAGTACGTGGAGCTGATCATGGTCGCCATCAATGCCGCCACGACGCATCTCTATCGCGACGGGATCCGGCGACATGTCCAAAACGCGTTTCGCGCCGGTGCGTCCGTGGAAGAAGTGCTGGAAGTCATTCAGCTCATTTCCGTCATGGGTATCCATTCCTGCAACGTCGCCATGCCGATCTTGCTTGAGGAAGCAGCCAAGGAGGGACTGATCGATGACGCTGGCTGACTCTGCCGGATCAGGGAATGGCCAGCAACAGGCGGCCTGGACCATCACCCCGGTGGCCTTGGGGAGCAGGCGGGCGATCTGGTCTTGGTTCAATTACCTGGAAGACCGGCAAGAGCCGATCCTGATTGCCTATCATGCCTGGGTGATCTCGGACGGAAGCCGGACCATCCTGGTCGACACCGGGCCTTCCGTGGAAGAGGCGCAGGCGCGCGGTTTCGAGGACATGCGTTCGATCGTGGATGTGTTGCCGGAGCACGGGATTGATCCTGAGACGATCGACACTGTGATCCTGACGCATCTGCACTGGGACCATGCTTCGGCCGCTATTGCCTTTCCGAAGGCCAGGTTCCATGTCCAGCAGGCCGAGATCGACTTTTTCCTAAAGGATGCCTGGGATAACCCGGCGACGTCGCGGTTCTTCAGTCACCGGAAAATGCTGACGTATCTCGTGTCGTCGGGCAGGGCGGTTGCGGTCGACGGCAGTGCGGAACCGTTGCCGGGCATCCGCCTGATGAAGATGGGCGGGCATACCCCCGGGTCCCAGATCGTGGTGGTCGCGACGCGTCACGGCCTGGAGATCATCACCGGGGACCTGATCCCCATGAACAGAAACTATACGCAGGCCATTCCCACGGGAATTTTGGTGGACCTGCTGGCGGTCGTTCAAGGCAGGAAGCTCATTCGCGCCATGCGGCCGTATCGTATTTATACGGGACACGATCCCGAGCAGGGTCTGGTCTGCGACGCCCCCGAATCAGCGGGCGGCAGCACACCAGGAGAATGACAGCACGCGTTTGCATCACGATCATCGATTCACGATTCAATTCAATAGAAAACCGGAGGAGGTGTGGTCATGTTCAAGTTCAAGAGGAATACTTTGGCACCGGCCTTGCTGGCTGTGTGCGCCGGGCTGATGTCGGCGCAGGCGGCGGCATCAACGGTGACGTTGAGGATCACGTCCGCGTCGCCGAGGCAGATGGAAGACAGCCGAGCATTGCAAGATACTGCGAAGTTTCTGGAAAAGGAGACGAACGGGTCGGTCATTCTGAAGCCTTATCTGTCTGCTTCATTGTTCGGTGAGGTCGACGGAGTAGGCGCTGCGCAGAACGGCTTGGTGGATATGGCAGTCGCCTGCACCTGCAATTTCACGAAACTCACAAAAGCCTTTCTATTCGCGGATCTGCCCTACGTCTTCAAGTCTGAGGCATCGGCCCGGGAGGTCTGGGATGGCGACATCGGAGCGCAAGCCAGGGCCAGCTTTGCGGAAAAGACAAATCTGATTGCACTGGCCTTCGCGCCGAGTGGCGGCGGGGCTCGTCAGTTTCTGAATACAAAGAAGGCCGTCAAGGTGCCTGCCGACATCGTGGGGATGAAGATCCGGACGACGGCTACGCCGTTGGAACAGGGGTTCTGGAAGGAAGCTGGTGCGATCCCCACGCCGGTCGACATCAGCGAGACGTACACCGCGCTGCAGCAGGGGTTGGTGGATGCCGAGCATTTGCAGCCCATGTGGACGACAACGCTGAAACACGATGAAGTGGTTCGATACGCCACGGAGATCAATGCTCTGTACGTCTACCGAGCCGTTGTCATCAACAAGAAAGCATACGACAAGCTGGATGCGGCGCAGAAGAAGGCACTCACTGCAGCGATGGCCTATTTCGAAGACAAGGCCTATCAATACAACGAGGAAGAACGCAAGACGTCTCTGGCGGAAATGGCCAAGCATGGGGTGAAGACGGTGGATCTCAGCCCTGACGAGATGAAGCAGTGGGAAGAGCTGGGCGCCAAGTTCCGGCAGTTGCCGCTGGCGAAAGACAGCGTGCGGGCTGGCTTGGTTGATCGCGTGTTGGCGGCGCAGGCAGGCGCAAAATGAAGAATGCAGCTCGCAAACTGATCGCTGGCGCGGAAATGTTCGGTGCCATCCTGGTTGGCGCGACCGTGTTCATCCTGTTCGCGAGCATCGTGTCGCGGGAGATCGGCGCGGCGCCCATGACCTGGGCTAATGAAGTCAGCTTGGCTCTCTTCGTCTGGATCATCTTCATCGGCGCGGCTGTCGCATTCGCCAAGAATGGGCGGATACGCTTTACGTTCATCGTGGAGCGGCTCGGGGCCAGGGCTTCCGACTTTCTGGATGTCGTGGTGTCGTGGGTCGGTATCGTCGTGCTGGGCGCCCTGTTTATGCTGTCGGTCGATCTGGTGGTGGATAGCGCCGGGCAGCGTTTTCAAACGCTGGCCATCTCGACTGCTTGGCAGATGGCAGGATTGCCAGTCGGCATGCTCATCGCCATGGTCGGGTGGCTGTCCGAGGGCCGGTTTCGGACCGGACGACGTTCGGAGGACAACTGAACATGGAAATCATCATCCTGGGTGTCATTTTCATCGGAGCGGTATTGCTCTCCGTGGATATTGGTATTGCCATGCTGATCGGATCGGCCTCCTTGCTGCTGATCGAGCCATTGGTCCCTCTCACCGTCATTGCACAGAAGGCGGTGACGCAGGTGTCGCTGTTTCCGCTGCTCGCCATCCCGGGCTTCATTCTGACCGGGGAACTCATGAACGTCGTCGGAATGACCAAGAACCTTGGCGAGGCGGCTCAATTCCTTGTTGGCCGGCTACGGGGCGGCTTGGGTTATTCAACCATCATCGCCTGCATGGTGTTTGGTGGCATGACCGGCTCGGGCCTGGCTGAAACGGTCGCCATTGGCTCGCTCATGGTGCCATTGCTTGCCGCCCATGGTTATCCGAAGTCCTTCTCGTCAGCCATGATCGCCGCCGGTGGGAGTCTGGGGCCTGTCATTCCTCCATCCATTCCCATGGTCATTTATGCCAGTATCGCCCCTACGGTTTCGATCACGTCCCTGTTCATCTCGGGGATCGTCCCCGGCCTGATGCTGGGGATCGGGTTCTTGATCGTGGTGGGGTGGCGCTCTCGGAAAATAGAATCGCTTCGTGCAGGATCGCCGGTGCAGCCGCAACAAGCTGCCGGCGGTCGTGTGCTGTGGCGGTCGCTGCCGGCCTTCGGTGTTCCTGTCATCATTTTCTATCTGATCTTCGGGGGATATTCGACCGTGACGGAAGCGTCGGTTGCGGCCGCGGTGTATGTTGTCTGTTATGGGGTGATCGTTCGCAAGTTGAGTGTTGGCGCGCTATTCAATGCATTGAAATCGTCGCTGTTCGCCTGTGGAATCTTTGGCTTCATCATTGCGGCTGCCGGGCCGTTTTCCTTCTTGATGTCGCTGTTTCAGGCGCCCGAGGCGATTGGTGCCTACCTTACGTCGATATCGAGCGGTAATACGGTTGTTCTGATGCTGCTGGTGACGGTGGTCCTCCTGGGGCTCGGCACCTTGGTGGAAGCCACTTCCCTCGTGATCATCCTGGCGCCGATCCTGGCTGGCGTCGCGACGGTCGCCGGCATCAATCAGCTGCATATGGCGTGCGTGTCCATCGTTGCGTTGATGATCGGGTTGTTCACTCCGCCGGTCGGGACCAATCTCTTCGCCATGGTGGGCGTGTCGGGTGCGTCGATCGAGAGTATTTCCAAGGAGTTGCTGCCCTTCATCGTCATCGCGGTGATTGTGGTACTGGTTCTGGCCGTGTTCCCGGCCAGTGTCACGTTCCTTCCGGACCTGCTGCGCAGTTGAACGGCCCTGGATGCTGGGTGATGGCTGCAGTGTAAAATCGGGCCGGGAAGGCTTCTGAGCAGTGTCGTGAACCAGATACGAAAACAAAGTGGGCCATTGTTGCGTACGTTGCCGCAGCAGATTGCGGAGAATCTCGCCGCCTCTATCCTGAGCGGCGAGATCGAAGCGGGAAGCCGGCTTCGCGAAGTGGAGTTCGCCACATTCTACGCAGTCAGCCGCTCGACCATCCGCGAGGCTTTACGCATCCTCGAGCTGCGCGGATTGGTGGAAATCCGGGTGCAGCGCGGGGCCTATGTCACGTGTCCCTCGCGCGATGAGATCTACAAGCTGTTCGCTGTACGGGCAGCCTTGCTGTCCACCGCCTCCCGCCTTGCCGCGGAAGTCTGTACACCGCAGCAGGCGGCGCAACTGCGCACCAGGCTCGACAAGTTGGCCGGAAGTCTGGACGATGCTGCCCGGTATGTACGCCAGAGCGGTGATCTGATTGATTTGATCACGACGATCGCCGGCAACGAGATCCTCAAGCAATATGCGGACGATCTGGCGGCGCGAATCGGTCGGTATGTTCCACTGGGACTGACGGAACTTGCCCGGCGGGAAAAATCACTCAAGGTCTGGCGGGACACGATCGGGGCCATTGTGGCGCACGAGCCCGATAAAGCCAGCGTCAATCATTATCTGCTTGCGACTCAGAACCGGGACGCGGCATTGCTGCGGCTCGACCAGTTGCAGTCGCGGTGACCTTGCAGGGCCAGATCGCTTGATCCCAGGATCTTTCCACCATCCTTCGCTCCATTCAGCCATCATGGATCACGTCAGCATGCAGATTCCGTCCTCGGCCGCAGAGTGATCGGGGCGCGGGCCGCTCGGCACAGGCCGCGTTGGGCTATGCTTTCACCCTATGGCAGAAGGAGAGGCCCAGCATGACCCGCAAGACGATCAATGTCGCGTTCACGTCCGATGACTGGCGGGGCGTGGCCCTGTCCAATTTCACGCTGTCGCCGTTCGAACTGGACGGTGTGCCGCTGGCCTCGGTGGAAGGCTTCATCCAGGGCATCAAGTTTCCCCCGGGGCATCCCGCGCGGGAACAGGCCTTCGTGTCGTCGGCCTGGGAAGCCAAGGCGTGCGGGGAAGGGGCGGACAAGCGCTTCGCCTACTGGGACGAGGCCAGCGTCGAATTCGGCTCCGATGCGCACCATCGCCTGGTCGAACGGGCGCTGCGCGCGCGCTTCGACCAGAACGAAGGCCTGCGCCGCGTGCTGCAATCCACCCGCGGCCTGGACATCCTCCACCAGACCGGCGAGGGGCCGGAACCGGATCGGACCTCGCTGCCGGCGGCCCTGTTCTGCCGCATCCTGAGCGACATCCGCGAGGCTTCGGCGTCGCCGCAGGACCTGGCGGAACGGATCGTCGAGCAGACGACCGACGCCCTGATCTATGCCGATCGCCCGGGCAGGATCGTGCGCTGGAACCAGGCCGCCAGCCGGCTGTTCGGCTTTTCCCGGGACGAGGCCCTGGGCGCCAGCCTGGACCTGATCATTCCGGAGCATTTGCGCGCCGCGCATTGGGCCGGCTACAACGCCGCGCTTGCCAGCGGGCGGATGAAGCTCGATGGGCGTCCGACCCTGACGCGGGGGGCGAAAAAGGACGGCGGGAAGTGCTATGTGGAAATGACCTTCGCGCTGGTCAAGAATGAACAGGGCGACGCGATCGGCTCGGTCGCCATGGCGCGCGACGTGACGGCGCGCATCGAGGCGGAGCGCGCCGCCCGCAAGGCGCAGGGGGCCTGATCCGGCCATCCCGGCGCCGTGGCGGCGGGCTCGCGGCGCGTAGTGGCGCAACGACGCCTATCGCCATCTCCGTATGGGCCTTATGCGGGAATATGCATATTCCTGAAGGGCTTCTTTGCTAAAGTCCTTGAACGTTCAAGGAACGCAGAAACCAGAAAACGGAGACAACATGATGAATCACACCCGGCGGCGCCTGTTGGCGGCGATCCCCCTGGCTTCCCTGGCCGCCTGCTCGTCTTTCAAAGGCGCCGGCGGCGCAACCAAGGTATCGGCGCTGTTCTGCGGCCAGGTCAATGACGGCGGCTTCATGCAGGCCGGCTATCAGGGATTGATGCTGGCCAAGCAGAAGCTTGGCGTCCAGACAGCCTATATCGACAAGATCCCCAACGAAACCGGCGCGCAGGTCGTGGCGCTGCGGGAACTGGCGCGGGCGCGTCCCGCGCTCATCATCGCGCACGGCGGGCAGAACAACAAGGCGGTCGAGCAGGTCGCGGCGGAGTTCCCGGACATCTCCTTTGTCGTCACGCAGGGCCACGTCACCGGCGCGAACCTGTCCAGCTACGACGTGCTGCAGGAAGAGTCGGCATGGCTGGCCGGCGCGTATGCGGCGATGATGACGCGCACCGGCGTGGTGGCTCACCAGTCCGGCATCCGCGTCCCGCCGGGCCTGCGCGGTCGCGCCGCGTATGCGGACGGCGTCCATACGGCCAATCCGAAAGTGCGCCTGCTGACCAATTTCTCGGGCAATCAGGATGACGTCGCTCTGGCGGAGCGGGTCACGCGGGCGCAGGCGAAGCAGGGGGCCGACATCATCTTCACCATGCTGAACGCCGGCCGTTCGGGAACCACCGAGGCCTGCCGCGCCCTGGGCATTCACGAGATCGGCAATGTGGCCGATTGGGTGGCCAGGGATCCCCAGGTCTTCATCGCTTCGGCGTATGCCGACGTGGGCATCGGGGTGTTCCAGGCGGCGGAGGACTTCGTCCAGAAGCGCTTCAAGCCCGGCGAGATCTCCAAGGTCGGCCTGCAGAACGACCAGGCGGTGCGGCTGATCATGGCGAACAACACCCCTGCGGCGGTCCGGCGGAAGATCGAAGACTTCCGGCAGCAGATCCTGAACGGCCAGATCCGGGTCAAGACGGATTATTCGGGGCCCGAGTTCAAGATCTAGCCTTGAAACGCGGCGGGGCGGGCATGGGCCCGCTGCCGCCGTCCTGCCCGCGCCGCCCGGCCCGGATGGCGCGCGGCGTGAAATGTCTGCATTTCCGCCCGGCGGCGATTATCATGCTCCGATGGATGCGTATCATTCCCGGGAGACATCATGTCCTTTCAAGGCCAATGCCACTGCGGCGCCGTCACATTCTCTGTGGACGCGCCCCTGCCGACGCGGGCGATCAGCTGCAATTGTTCGCACTGCCGCGCCAAGGGCTTTCTGCTCGCCTTCTTTCCGGCGGATCAGTTCACCCTGACGCAGGGCGGGGATCAGCTGCAAAGCTACCGCTTCAACACGCATATGATCGAGCATCAGTTCTGCACCGTGTGCGGGACCCAGGCGTTCGCCCTGGGCGCGCAGCCCGATGGCACGCCTTCCCGCGCCATCAACCTGCGCTGCGTGCCGCAAGCCGATCTGGATGCGCTCGAGCTGGTTCACTACGACGGGGCCAGCCTTCGCTAGAGTCTTTGAGCGGGCAGGGCGGCCGGCTGCCGGGGAACCCGAGGGCCGGCTGCGGATCGGCGGCTACTTCAGCAGGCGCGCCAGTTCCACGGCGGTGCGCACGTGCATCTTGGCCAGGATGTGCGACCGGTGCACTTCCACCGTGCGCATGCTGATGCCCATCATGTCGGCGATCACCTTGTTCATCTTGCCGTCCAGGATCAGGTCCATGACTTCGCGCTCGCGCGACGACAGGGAGGCCAGGCGCGCCTGCACCAGCGCCTGATCGCCCGCGTCCAGCGATGCTTGCAGCGCTTCCTGTACCCGGTCCATCAGCTTGTTGTCGTTGAACGGCTTCTCGAAGAAATCGAATGCCCCGCGCTTCAGGCTGTCGACCGCCATCGGCACGTCGCCGTGGCCGGTCAGGAAGATGACCGGCATGCGCCCGGTCAGCCCCCGCGCCGCCAGGGTGTCGAACAGCAGCGCGCCGCTCATGTCGGGCATCCGCATGTCCAGCAGCAGGCAGTCTCCTTCGGGACTGAAGGCGGGGTCCTCTCCCAGCATGTCGAGAAAGGCCTGCGCGCCGTCGTAGCCCGCGGCCTGGATCCGGCGCGACTCCGCCAGCCAGATCAGCGAATCCCGTATTGCTTCTTCATCGTCGACGATGTGTAGCACCTTGCTGTCTCCCTCCTCTGGGTGCGTCGGGCCCGTGGACGGCCCGGCAACCCTATTTTTTCATGTTTTCAGCGGCGGCGGACGCGGACAGCGAGAAGCGGAAGATGGTGCCTCCGCCGGGGTTGTCCGCGTAGGCCAGGGCGCCGCCGTGGAACTCGACGACGGTGCGGCAGATCTTCAGGCCCATGCCCATGCCGTCGGACTTGGTGGAAAAGAAGGGCGAGAACAGGCGGTCCCGGGCGTGCTGCGGAATGCCGCATCCATGATCGGCCACGCTGATGGTAACACTGCCCGGAACGAGCGGATCCACGCTGGCGCCGATGTGCAGGACGCGGCGTTCGGGTTCCACGTCCCGCATGGCCTCGATGGCGTTGCGGGTCAGGTTGAGCAGCACCTGTTCCAGCATCATCGGGTCGGCCAGCACCGCCGGCGTGTCCGGCCCGATCTCGGCCTTGATCGTGATGAAGTGCTGGCTGGCCTGCAGTTCCGCCAGTTGGGCCACGTCCGCGATCAGGGCGGGGAGCCGCACCGTTTCCAGATGCGGCTCGCGCCGCTTGGCGAATGAGTGGACGCTGCGGATGATGTGTCCCGCGCGTTGCGCCTGGGCATTGGCTTTTTCCAGGGCGCCCCGGATGCGCTCCAGGCTTGCGTCGTCCGGGCGCGCGGCGGGGTCGCTCAGCAGGTTCAGGGCGCCGGTCGTGTAGCTCGTGATGGCGGCCAGCGGCTGGTTCAGTTCATGGGCCAGGGTCGAGGCGATTTCCCCCATGGTCACCATCCGGGCGCTGGCCTGAAGCTTTTCCTGCTGGCGCCGGTTCAGTTCCTCGAAGCGCTTGCGGTCGGAGATGTCCAGGATCGAGCTCATCCAGCCGGTCTGCCGGCCGCTCTCGTCGACCAGCGCGGATTCGTAGACCAGCACGGGAAAGCGTTCGCTGCGGTTGCGCAGGAACACCGTCTCGAAGCCCTGAGGGCTGATCATGCCCGCCATGCGCTGCGCGAAACGTTCCCGGTATTCCGCCATGACTTCCGGCGCCCAGTACGGCATGGGAGGCGAGCAGCCGACCAGCTCTTCGGCCGGTATGCCGACCATGCGGCAGAAGGCGGGGTTCACGTAGGTGATCCTGCCGTTCAGGTCGTATACCCGCAGGCCGGTCACCAGGGAGTCTTCCATGGCGGTGCGAAAGGCGATCTGTTCGCGCAGCGCCCGTTCGACGGCCGTGCGGCGGTTGATGTCGCGCCACAGGGCCGCGAGGCTCCAGAACAGGCCCAGCGTCAGGGCGACGACGATGATGACCAGCAGGTTGGACAGGAGATTGGGGGCGCCCCGGACGCTGTCGGTGCGCAGCGTGATGTCCGCGTAGGGCAGGTTCAGGTCGTGCGCATAGGTATAGACGCCGCGTCCCGCGCCGCCCGCCGTGCGCTGCCCGAGCGTGTTCTCGTGGCGGTCCGTCAGGCGGATCTCGTTTTTCTGGGCGAACCACCAGGGCACCATCTGTTCCAGGATGCCGCTCAGGGAGTAGGTGGCCACCACGGAACCGACGTAGCGCCCGTCCTGGTGGACCGGGAAGAGATAGTCCATCAGCACGGGATGCTGCCCGCCCTCCGGCGGCGCCGGCTGGGTGTATTCCGGCGTGTTGGTGCTGCGCACGCGCTCCAGCTTCAGGCGCAGCGGCTCGGGCAGGTCCGCCGGGGAAAGGATGTCCTTGCGGTCGGATGCCGTCCCTCTGCCGTCCGCTGTTATCCAGGCGATGCGTTTGAGCTCGGGGTGGGTCCGCTGCAGGAAACGCATCCGGTCCTGCAGTTTCGCGCCCGCCAGGTCGCCCGCGGCGATGGCATTGGCCAGCGAGCGGATGTCGTCCTCGTTGCGCCCCAGCTGGAAGCGGATGGTCTGCTCGACCCACAGCGTGTCAGCGATCAATTGTTCCTGGCGTTCCGTGGATTCCATCTGCTGCGCCTGGCGCGGCAGCCAGATCGCGGTGGCCAGGAACAGAAGCACGCACAGGATCGGCACCAGCCATTGCCAGGTGCGTCGATGGACGAGCGGAACGTAGGACGAGAAGGGACTCATGCCGAAGAGGAAGGCGTGCGGCCGGTCTCCGGGCGGCGCCGGAGGTCGTGCGGATTCGTGTGGCCCCAGTGTAGCCGAGCGGCATGCGGCGCAGCCGCGCCGGACGCGGGGCCGGATTGTGGATTTCCACAGTTGAAGCGCCGGTCTCGCTTGCAGACAATGGCGACGTATTTTTCATCCCCAGACCCAGAGATCCCGGATACCGCCCCAGCAATGAAGTTGCTCGCCATCCTGTTCGCCTGCGCGCTGACGTGCTCCCAAGCGGCAATCGCGCAGCAGGAGCCCATCCTGATCAGGTTCAGCCACGTGGTCGCCTCGGACACGCCCAAGGGCAAGGCCGCGGAGCGCTTCCGCCAGCTGGCCGAGCAGGCCACGGGGGGCCGTGTTCGCGTGCAGATCTATCCCAACAGCCAGCTGTACCGCGACCGAGAGGAACTGGAAGCGCTGCAGCTGGGCGCCGTCGAGATGATCGCGCCGTCCCTGTCCAAGCTCGGGCCGCTGGGCGCGCGCGAATTCCAGGTCTTCGATCTGCCCTTCATGTTTCCCGACCGGGCGGCATTGCACCGGGTCACGAACGGTCCTATCGGCGAGGGCATGCTGCAGCGGCTGCGGCTCAAGGGCGTCATCGGCCTGGCTTTCTGGGATAACGGTTTCAAGTCCTTTTCCGCCAACCGCCCCTTGCTCTCGCCCGCCGACATGGTCGGCCTGCGGATGCGCATTCAGCCCTCCAGGGTGCTGGACGCGCAGATGAGGGCGCTGGGCGCCCAGCCCATGACCCTGCAGTTCGGCGAGGTCCACGACGCGCTGGAGGCCGGCGTGGTGGACGGCACGGAGAATCCGCCCTCCAATTTCTACACGCAGGGCATGCAGGAGGTGCAGTCGCACTTCACCGTGTCCAATCATGGCTACCTGGGGTATGCCGTGATCGTCAACAGGAAATTCTGGGAAGGCCTGCCTCCCGACGTGCGCCGGCAGCTCGAGGGCGCGATGCGGGAAGCGACGAGCTATGCCAATTCGATTGCGCAGGAAGAAAACGACCGGGCCCTGGCGGCGATCCGCGCGTCCGGCAAGACGCAGGTCCACGTGCTGACGGAGCCCGAGCGCGAGGCCTGGAAGAAGGCCCTGGCGTCCGTCGGCGTCGACATGGAGGCCCACATCGGCGCAGACCTGATTTCCGACATCCGGCGAGCGATCGCGGCCCCCTGACAAACCTGCGCGATCATCCAGTTTTCCCTTTCATCAGTTCCATCAGTTCCATAACACAAGGAGACCTTCCTATGAGCATCCGTATCCCCTTCGTCAAAACGCTGGGCGTGTGCCTCGCGCTGGCCTTTTCCTCGACGGCGCTCGCCGCCGACAAGCCCGTCGTCATCAAGTTCAGCCACGTCGTGGCCGAAAATACGCCCAAGGGCCAGGGCGCCCTGAAGTTCAAGGAACTGGCCGAAGCCGCCTTGCCCGGCAAGGTGCAGGTCCAGGTGTTCCCCAATTCGCAGCTGTTCGGCGACGGCAAGGAAATGGAAGCCCTGCTGCTGGGCGACGTCCAGATCATCGCCCCGTCCCTGGCCAAGTTCGACCGCTACACCAAGAAGCTGCAGGTCTTCGATCTGCCCTTCATGTTCGACGACGTGGCCGCCCTGGACCGCTTCCAGGCCAGCCCGGCCGGACAGGAACTGCTGGATTCCATGAAGTCCAAGGGCATCCAGGGCCTGGCCTACTGGCACAACGGCATGAAGCAGATGTCCACCAACAAGGACCAGCTGGTCCGTCCGGAAGACATCAAGGGCTTGAAGTTCCGCATTCAGTCGTCCGACGTGCTGGAGGCGCAATTCCGCCAGCTGGGCGCCAACCCGCAGAAGCTCGCCTTCTCCGAGGTCTACCAGGCCTTGCAGACCGGCGTGGTGGACGGGGCCGAGAACCCCTGGTCGAACATCTACTCGCAAAAGCTCCATGAAGTGCAGAAGACCATCGCCGTCACCAATCACGGCGCGCTGGACTACATGGTCATCACCAACGCCGGCTGGTGGGACGGCCTGGCCCCGGACGTTCGTGACGCGCTGAAGAAGGCCATGGCGGGCGCCACGGAACACGCCAACAAGCTGGCCTCCGAGATCAATGATCGCGACCAGAAGCGCATCGCCGAAGCCGGCAAGGCCAAGATCCAGACCCTGACCAAGCGGGATGTCGCCGCATGGCGCGAGGCTGTCCGCCCCGTGTGGACGAAGTTCTCGAGCCAGATCGGCGAAGACCTGATCGCGAAGGCCCGGGCGTCCAACGAGGATTGATGACCGCGTTTCGGTGGCGCCGCATGAGCGGGCTTTCGCCATCGAGCCGCACGACGCATCCGGCCCGATGGCCGGATGCGTCATCGCATCGATCCCGCGGCTGCTTTCCCGCGGCCGTTTTCCATCCCGACCCAAGGATTTCCTTACCATGTTGAGAAACTGGCTGGAACACATCGAGGAAGGCCTGATCGCCTTTCTGCTGGCGGCGATGACCGTGGTGACTTTCGCCCAGGTCGTCGCCCGCTACGTCTTCAACTACAGCTTCGTCTGGGCGCTCGAACTGACGATGTACTTCTTCGGCGCCCTGATCTTCCTGGGCATCTCCTACGGCGTGCGCGTGGGCGCGCACATCGGCGTGGACGCCTTCGTGCGCCTGCTCGCGCCGCGCCCGGCGCGCGTCATGGCCGTGGCCAGCACGCTGCTGTGCATCGTCTACGCCGCCATCGTGCTCTACGGCAGCTGGATCTACGTCAGCAAGATCCACCTGATCGGCATCATGGCCCAGGACCTGCCCATCCCGCAGTGGGTGCCGCGCCTGGTCATGCCCCTGGGCTTTCTGCTGCTGATCTACCGCTTCGGCGAGGTGCTCTGGCACCTGTTCAAGGGCGATCACGCCTCCCTGCTGGGCGATGAGGTCGCCGACGCCATGAAATACCGCAGCGACGACGCCGGAGACCAAAAATGACCACCATCGCCCTGTTCATCCTGCTGTTCCTGTTCATGTTCATGGGCCTGCCCGTGGCCGTGGCCCTGGGCCTGTCGTCGCTGCTGACGATCATGGCCTTTGGCACCGACTCGCTGGCCTCGCTCTCGCTCAAGCTCTACGAGACCTCCGAGCACTTCACGCTCATGGCCATTCCCTTCTTCATCCTGGCCGGGGCCTTCATGACCACGGGCGGGGTGGCCAAGCGCATGATCCGCTTTGCCATCGCCTCGGTGGGCCACCTGCACGGCGGGCTGGCGATCGCCTCGGTGATGGCCTGCGTGCTGTTTGCTGCGGTCTCGGGCTCGTCCCCGGCCACGGTGGTGGCGGTGGGCTCGATCGTGATCGCCGGCATGGTGCGCGCCGGCTACAGCCAGAGCTTTGCCGCGGGCGTGATCTGCAACGCCGGCACCCTGGGCATCCTGATCCCGCCGTCCATCGTCATGGTGGTCTACGGCGCGGTCACGGAAACGTCCGTGGGCGCGCTGTTCATGGCCGGCGTCATCCCGGGGCTGCTGCTGGGCCTGGTGCTGATGGTGGCCATCTACGTGGTGGCGCGCATGCGCAACATGCCCCGCCAGCCGCGCGCCAGCCTGGCCGAAGTGCTCTCGGCCGCGCGCGACTCGATCTGGGGGCTGCTGCTGATCGTCATCATCCTGGGCGGCATCTACGGCGGGATCTTCACGCCCACCGAGGCGGCGGCCGTGGCCGCGGTCTACGCCTTTTTCATCGCCGTGTTCGTGTACCGCGACATCGGCATGAAGCAGGTCCCCGAGGTCCTGATCGACGCGGCCAAGGTGACCATCATGCTGATGTTCATCATCGCCAACGCGCTGCTGTTCGCCCACGTGCTGACCACCGAGCGCATCCCCCAGGCCATCGCCGAGCAGATCATCGCCTGGGACATGAGCAGCTGGCAGTTCCTGATCGTGGTCAACATCCTGCTGCTGGTGGCCGGCGCCTTCATGGAGCCGACCGGCATCATCCTGATCCTGGCGCCGATCCTGTTTCCGATCGCCACGCAGCTGGGCATCGATCCGGTGCACCTGGGCGTGCTCATGGTGGTCAACCTGGAGATCGGCATGGTCACGCCCCCCGTGGGTCTGAACCTGTTCGTGACGGCGGGCATCACCAAGATGAGCATCGGCCAGGTCATCCGCGCCGCGATGCCCTGGCTGGCGCTGCTGCTGGTCTACCTGGTGTTCATCACCTACGTCCCCATCGTCAGCCTCTGGCTGCCGGGACTGTTCTCGTAGGCTTCGGCCTCTGACACACGGGCGCCCCAAGCGGGCGCCCGTTGTCTATTCAGCAAAAGTAAGATATTTTGCAAGTCATATCTGACAGGTGACGCGCGGTCCTGCGCCGCGCCAAGGAATCGGGGGCGATCATGGCATGGCAGCGCGCGCGGGCGGCATTCTGCGTCATGGCGGTTCTTGCGATCTCGGGGATCCTGCCGCCGGCCGCATCGGCCCAATCGGCCAATTTCCATCCCTGCAATGCCCAGCCGGCCTTGCCGATCTGCCAGCATGGCTACGGCAAGCGCGTCGCGGTCAAGCGTTGGGGGGCCCAACCCGACCCGCTGGACCCGGACGCCGCCATCCGCGCTTCGCTGGTCACGCGCGATCCGGCCGGGGAAATCGAAAAGCTGAAGTCCACCTCGATCCTGGTGCAGGACGCGGGCACGGCGGAAGTCCTGTTCGCCAGGGGCCAGGACGAAGTGCGGCCCATCGCCTCGATCACCAAGCTGATGACGGCCCTGGTCGTGCTCGATGCCGGCCTTCCCCTGGACGAGATGGTCCGCATCGACGCCAGCGACGATGGCGTGCCCAGCGAACTGCCGTCGCGCCTGGCCGTCGGCGCCAGCCTGAGCCGCTCGGATCTGCTGCACCTGGCGCTGATGTCGTCCGAGAACAGCGCGGCCCATGCGCTGGGACGCACCTATCCGGGCGGGATGAGGGCGTTCGTCGATGCCATGAACGCGCGGGCGCAGGCGCTGGGCATGACGAATTCCCGGTTCGTGGAACCTGTCGGCCTGTCCAATGAAAACGTGTCCTCGGCCGGCGATCTGGCGCGGCTGCTGAAGGCCGTCGCCGGGCAGCCTCTGATCCGGCAGTTCACGACGGATCCCGAGGACAAGCTCGCGGGCCAGGTCTTCCACAATACCAATATGCTGGTGGGCCGGCCGGGCTGGACCATCCTGGCGTCGAAGACCGGCACCACCCGCGAAGCGGGCGACTGCCTGGTCATGATGCTGGAGCTGGACGGCCGCCAGCTGGCCATGGTGCTGCTGAACGCCCAGGGCATGAGCGGTTCCCGCTTCGGCGACGCGGTGCGCGTGCGGCGGGTGCTGAGCAGCCGGATGACTGCGAAGCAGGAAGCCTCGCCTCTGGGGCTGGTGCCGCAAAAGGCGCTCAGTTCCCGATGATCGCCCGGCCGCTTTTACGGCGGTCGTTCTGGTCCTTGTAGGCGAAAACCAGCGCCAGCACGACGACCGCGGAAATGACGCCGAAGCCTGTCGCGGTGGCGATGTGCCAGGACGAAAACCCGTCCAGCGTCCAGAATACGGCGGCGGTGATCATGGCGATGCCGATCGAGGTGCCGATGCGCTGCCCCGTCTGCATGATGGCCCCGGAACTGCCTGCGTAATCCAGGGGGACGTCCATCAGGGTCAGGGCCTGGTTGGGACTGATGACGGATCCCTGCGCCAGCCCGATGAAGGACAGGGTCAACAGCAGCCACCAGGCGCTGACCAGGCCGTAGGCCTGCAGCAGGATCACCCCCATGCTCAGGCCCAGCCCGGCCAGGGCCAGGAACAGGCCGCCGATGACGATCTTGCGGCCGTAGGTCATGACGCGCCGGCCGGCCCAGTCGGCCGCCCAGGACGACAGCAGGGCGGCGGGGATGCCGAACAGCCCCGATTCCAGGGCCGACATGCCCAGGCCTTCCTGCACGTACAGGGCCACTAGGACCCAGACGCTGGTCATGCCCAGGAAATACAGCGCCATGATCAGGACGCCGTTGCTGAAGCTGGCGGTGGCGAAGATGCGCAGATCGACCATGGGGCTGTCGCCCCGGCGCGCCGTGCGGCGTTCCCACCAGACCCAGAGGCCGGTCAGCGCCAGGCCCAGGGGCAGCAGGGCCCAGGTCAGGGGGGCGGTGCGGGATTCGACGAAGGGGTACAGGACGGACAGCACGGCCAGCCCCAGCAGCAGGGATCCGACGGGATCCAGGGAGCGCCAGCCAGCCCGCGCCGCGGCCTGGGCGTCGGGGGCGTCCGCGTCGCCGCGCGGTCCGGCGCGGCCCGGCCACTGGATCAGGGGTCGGGGGAACCATTTCAGCCCCAGCGCGATGACGGCGATGCCGATGGGCACGTTGACCAGGAAAGTCAGCCGCCAGCCCAGGTGCAGGCCGCCCAGCTCGATCAGCAGGCCGCCCAGCACCGGGCCGATGGCCACGGAAAAGCCGACCACGGTGCCGAAGTAGCCGAAGGCGCGGCCCCGCTCGGCGCCGCGGAAATAGTGCTGGATCATGCCCAGGCCCTGCGGGTTGAGCAGACCCGATCCGACCCCCTGCAGGAAGCGCGCGCCGTTGAGCCAGGCCGCGTCCGGCGCCAGGCCGGCGGCCACAGAAGACAGCGTGAACAGGGCCACGCCGGCCAGGAACAGGCCGCCGCGCCCCATCAGGTCGCCCGCGCGGCCCGCCGCGACCAGCACCACGCCGAAGGTCAGCGCGTAGCCCGACAGCACCCATTGCATGTCGGATTGCGAAGCGTTCAGGGAGATCTGGATCGACGGCAGGGCGACGTTGACGATGCTGACCCCGATCAGGGACATGAAAATGGTGGTCAGCAGGATGGCCAGAATGCGCCACCGGCCGGGGTCCGGCCGGTGGGTCTGGGAAGGGCGGGAAGGAGAGGGGTTCAATGCGTCGTCGAGGACGCCTTTTCCTGCTCGGCGATCTGGGCGTGCACCTGCGCCATGTCCACCGCCTTGACCTGGGTGATCAGTTCTTCCAGCTGGGATGCCGCCAGGGCGCCGGCCTGCTGGAACAGCAGCACGTTTTCGCGGAACACCATCAGCGTCGGGATCGAGCGGATGCGCAAGGCGGCGGCCAGTTCCTGCTGGTCTTCAGTGTTGATCTTGGCGAAGGTGACGTCCGGGTGTTTCTCGGCGGCGGCCTCGAAGGTGGGGGCGAACTGGCGGCAAGGACCGCACCAGGGCGCCCAGAGGTCGATGATCAGGGGTTGTTCAGCCTTGGTGGCGTCCTGGAAGGTTTCCTGGGTGAGTTCAATGATGCTCATGCGGGCTCCTGTCTGTGGAAGGCGGCAAAAGGCCGCCGACCGGATTGCTGATCATATGGGGACAGTGTACCTGCCTTGCAAGCTCAACCAGGAAACAAGGCGTATTTGATGACGAACAGCACCGCCACCAGCAGCGTGGCGGGGTGGATGTCGCGGAAGCGCCCGGACAGGGCCTTGATCACCACGTAGCTGATGAAGCCGAAGGCCAGACCGTTGGCGATGGAGTAGGTCAGGGGCATGGCCACGGCGGCGATGGCGGCGGGCACGGATTCGGTGATGTCGTCCCATTGCACGTCGACCAGTTCGCGCAGCATCAGGCAGGCCACGTACAGCAGGGCGGGGGCCGTCGCGTAGGCGGGCACGATGCCGGCCAGCGGCGACAGGAAGAGCGCCAGCAGGAACAGCACGGCGATGACCAGGGCGGTCATGCCGGTGCGCCCGCCCGCCTGGACGCCGGAGGCGCTTTCCACATAGGCCGTCGTGCTGCTGGTGCCCAGGAAGGAGCCGGCGACGATGGCGCAGCTGTCGGACAGCAGGGCCCGGCCCAGGCGGCCGGGATTGTCCGGCTTGACCAGGCCGGCGCGCGTGGCGATGCCGATCATGGTGCCGGTGGCGTCGAAGACTTCCACCAGGACGAAGACCAGGATGATGTGGAAGAAGCCCGTGTTCAGCACGCCGGCGATGTCCAGCTTGAGGAAGGTGGGATCCAGGCTGGGCGGCGCGGAGAAGATGCCCTGGAATTGCGTCAGGCCGGTGACGATGGACAGCAGGGTGATGGCCAGGATCCCGATCAGGATCGCTCCCTTGATGCGCAGCGCCCCCAGGGCGGCGATGATGAAGAAGCCCAGGATGGCGAACAGGGTGCTGGCGTGGGTCAGGTCGCCCAGGCCCACCATGGTGGCGGGATTGGCGACGACGATGCCCGCGGTCTTCAGGGCGATGATGCCCAGGAACAACCCGATGCCGGCGGCGATGGCGGCCCTTAGCGAGGCTGGAATGCCGGCGACCAGCCATTCCCGCGCGCCCGTGACCGTCAGGATGACGAACACCACCCCGGAAATGAACACGGCGCCCAGCGCCTGTTGCCAGGAATAGCCCATCTGCGCGACCACCGTGAATGCGAAGAAGGCGTTCAGGCCCATGCCGGGGGCCATGCCGATGGGCCAGTTGGCCACGAAGGCCATGATCAGCGATCCCAGCGCCGCCGCCAGGCAGGTGGCCACGAAGACGGAGCCCTTGTCCATGCCCGTGCTCGACAGGATGTCGGGATTGACGAACACGATGTAGGACATCGTCAGGAAGGTGGTGAGGCCGGCAAGCAGTTCGGTACGGGCGTTGGTGCCGTGTTCCTTGAGCTTGAAGAGCTGTTCGAACATGATCATGTCCCCAGAGGTGGAAGCGGTTTATTGACTGCGTATTCTGTGCAACGGCATCATTCTACGGCGGCCAAAACCCTTTTGTGAACAGCGGTACACTTCGGCCTATGCTGATCATCGGATTCGAGAGTTCTTGCGACGAAACGGGCGTGGCCATCGCCTGCACGGAACGCGGCCTGCTGGCGCACGCCCTGCACAGCCAGATCGCCATGCACCGGGAATACGGCGGCGTGGTGCCGGAACTGGCCTCGCGCGATCACATCCGGCGCATCGTCCCCCTGACCCGGCAGGTCCTGCAAGAAGCCGGCGTGCGGCCCGCCGATCTGGACGCTGTGGCGTACACGGCGGGCCCGGGGCTGGCGGGCGCCCTGCTGGTGGGGGCCGGGTTCGCACGCGCCTTCGCCTGGGCGCAGGACCTGCCCGCGATCCCGATCCACCACCTGGAGGGCCACCTGCTGTCCCCCCTGCTGGCGGACGACGTTCCCTCGTTTCCCTTCGTCGCCCTGCTGGTGTCCGGCGGGCACACCCAGTTGATGCGCGTCGACGGGGTGGGTCGCTACCAGCTGCTGGGGGAGACCCTGGACGATGCGGCGGGCGAGGCATTCGACAAGAGCGCCAAGCTCATGGGGCTGGGATATCCGGGCGGGCCGGAACTGTCGCGCCTGGCGCAGCAGGGCGACCCCCGCGCCTGCGCCTTGCCGCGTCCCATGCTGCACAGCGGCGACCTGGATTTCAGCTTCAGCGGCCTGAAGACCGCCGTCCTGACGCGGATGCGGGCCTTGCAGGCCGAAGGCCGCGATGCCGATCCCGCGGCGCGGGCGGATCTGGCGGCCTCGACGGAAGCGGCCATCGTCGACGTGCTGGCGGCCAAATCGCTGCAGGCCTTGCGCCGGACGGGCTTGAAGACCCTGGTCGTGGCCGGCGGCGTCGGCGCCAACCGCCATCTGCGCGAGCAGCTGCAGGCGGCGCTCGCCGGGCTGGGCGGGCGAGTGTATTTTCCGCCCCTGCATCTATGCACCGACAATGGCGCGATGATCGCCTGGGCAGCCGCCTTGCGGGCGCGGGCGGGACTGGTCGACCTGGCGGCGCCGCAGGATGCGGGCTTTGCCGTACGGCCCCGCTGGGACCTGCAGGACGTCTGCGTCCCGGCCTGAACCTATTTCTTCTTGCCGCCGATGCGGCTTTCCTTGCCCGCCAGCAGGCGGGCGATGTTTTCATGGTGGCGCGACAGCAGCAGCACGCTGATGGCGACGATGACCATGGCGGTCAGCACGTCGATGCGCCAGGCGACCTTGTCGCCCAGCAGGTAGTAGAACGGCGCGAAGACGGCGGCGATGATGGCGGCCAGCGAGGAATAGCGGGTCACGGCCGCCACGATCACCCAGGTCAGCGCCGTGGCCAGCGCCAGCCAGGGCTGCAGGGCCAGCAGCACGCCCAGGGCCGTGGCCACGCCCTTGCCCCCGCGAAAATGCAAGAATAGAGGGTACAGGTGCCCCAGGAAGGCTCCCAGGCCAGCCAGCGCCAGCGCGGCGCCGGGCAGCCAGCCCCGGCTGGCCGCCCAGGCGGCCAGAATGACGGCCAGCCATCCCTTGGCGGCATCGCCCAGCAGCGTCAGCAAGGCGGCCAGCTTGTTGCCGCCGCGCAGCACGTTGGTGGCGCCGGGGTTGCCCGAACCGAAGCTGCGGGGATCGCGCAGGCCCATCACCCGGCTGACCACGACGGCGAAAGAAACCGACCCGATGAGGTATCCCAGCGCCAGAGCCAGGATGGTACCGCCTGTGAAAGAGAGTTCGGACATGGAAAAGGGCGACTGCGCCATCGCGGAAAATTGGAATGGGGGCCATTCTAAAGCGCCCGGCGGGCTCCGTCATCCAGACAGGGGATATCCCCGAGTACAATTCGCACCATCCGGTTTCAGGCAGGAAGAAAAGGCAATGCGCATTCTGGTCACCAACGACGACGGCTACAACGCGGCGGGCATCGAGGCGCTGGCGGCGGCCTTGCGTCCGCTGGGCGACGTCACGGTGGTGGCGCCGGAGACCAATTGCAGCGCGGCTTCGAATTCCCTGACCCTGCGCCGCCCCCTGGCGCTGCGTCAGGTTCCCAATGGCTTTTATTTCGTCAACGGCACGCCTTCCGACTGCGTGCACGTCGCCATGACCGGCCTGCTGGACTTTCGCCCCGACCTGGTGGTGTCCGGCATCAACAACGGCGCCAACCTGGGGGAAGACACTCTGTATTCCGGCACGGTGGCCGCTGCCTCCGAAGGCTATCTGTTCGGGGTGCCCTCCATGGCCTTTTCCCTGGTCGAGCGCGACTGGAAGCACCTGGATACCGCCACGCGGGTCGCCCGCGAGCTGGTGACGCGGTTTCGCGACCAGCCCTGGCAGACTCCGCTGCTGCTCAATGTGAACATCCCGGCCGTGCCGTATCAGCAGCTGTCGGGCTTTCGGGCGACGCGCCTGGGGCGCCGCCACCCGTCCGAGCCTGTCATCCGCAGCACGACCCCGTACGGCGATACGGTCTACTGGATCGGGCCGGTCGGCCTGGCCCTGGACGGCGGGCCCGATACGGACTTCGGCGCCATCGCCTCCCATGCCGTGTCGCTCACGCCGCTGCGCCTGGACCTGACCGATCACGCCCAGACCCAGGCCGTGGCCCACTGGATGGGCGATCGATGAACAAACCGCGCAACCCTCCGGATCGCGCCTTTCGGATCAGCCGCAGCCCGGTGCGCAGCTCCGCGCTGGGGCCGGGTTATTCCGTGGCCAACAGCAACACCCGCATCCTGGGGCCGCACAAGCAGGCGTCCGCCGGAACCGGTTCCTCGCTGGCGTCGACGCTGCCGGCCAACCTGGGTCTGAATTCGGATCGCCTGCGCACCCAGATGGTGCGCCGCCTGCGCGAGCAGGGCATCACCGACGACCGGGTGCTGGCGGCCATGCAGACGGTGCCTCGCCACGACTTCGTCGACCAGGGGCTGGCCAGCCGCGCGTATGAAGATGCCGCCTTGCCGATCGGATACGGGCAGACGATTTCCCAGCCCTGGGTGGTGGCATACATGCTGGCCGTCATGTGCGAGGGCCGGGCCCCCCAGCGGGTGTTGGAAATCGGCGCCGGCTGCGGCTATCAGGCCGCGGTGCTGGCGCAGTTCGTGCCCGAGGTCTACGCGGTGGAGCGCATCCGGGGACTCTACGATCAGGCGCGTCTGAACCTGTCCCAGGGGCGTTCCCGGGGACGCGTGCGCCTGTCTTTTGGCGACGGCATGCAGGGCCTGGAACACCGGGCCCCCTTCGATGGCATTGTCGTGGCCGCTGCGGGCGTTAAAATCCCTGAAGTCCTGCTGCATCAGCTGGCTATCGGTGCGCGCCTGATCGCTCCCGAAGGCGCGACGCACCAGAGGCTTATTCTCTTCGAGCGCACCGGTCCGTCTTCCTGGCATCGGGTGGAACTCGAGGATGTCCGATTCGTACCGCTGCGTCCTGGCACGCAGACCTAAGTAGGAGAACCATATGCTCGATGGGACGCTGGTGACAGATGCTCCGTTCACCCAACCGCCGCGCACCGGGCGCATGATGCTTTTGGCCGCCGTGCTGTCGGCCGTGGCCCTGGCGGGGTGCGCCTCGCGCTCGCAGCGGGCCCCGGTCGCGGACCACTCCAACGCCTCTTCATCCTCGGGGGCGCAGGCCGCGGCGCGCGGCACCTACGTGGTGCGGGCCGGCGACACGCTCTACAAGATCGCCCAGAGCCATGGCATGGAACCCGCGCGCCTCGCGCAACTGAACAATATCTCCGACCCGACGCAACTGGCCATCGGCCAGGTCCTGCGCCTGGATGCCAACACCAGCGCGCCCCAGCACCCGGGATCTTCCACCGCGGTCGCCACGCCCGTGCAGACCAAGCCGGCCGGCGGCACGGCCGCGCCCGCGCCCGAAGCCGCCGCCGGCGCATCCGCTCCGGTGGACACCTCGGCCTCCCGCGCCAGCGATGCCGGACTGGTGTCCTGGGGCTGGCCGGCCGACGGCAAGATCATCCAGGGCTTCAACAGCAACACCAAGGGCATCGACATCGAAGGCGCCATCGGGGCGCCGGTGGTCGCGGCCGCGGGGGGCAAGGTCATGTACGCCGGCAACGGCGTCCGGGGCCTGGGCAACCTGATCCTGCTGGGCCACAGCAACGGCTTCATCACGGCCTATGCGCATAACCAGTCCCTGCTGGTCAAGACCGGCGAAACGGTCAAGAAGGGCGCCAAGATCGCCACGATCGGCCAGTCCGACACCACCTCGCCGCGTCTGCACTTCGAGATCCGCCGCCGGGGCACTCCGGTCAACCCCTTGTCCTATCTGCCTTCCCGATGACGCCCACCCTGGTCTTCGATCTGGAAACCATTCCGGACGCGGCCGGGCTGCGGCGCCTGAATCCCCGGTGGGCCGATCTGGCCGATGCCGAGCTGATCGAGGCCGCCCTGGCCGAGCGGCGGGAGACGCACGGCAATGATTTCCTGCCCCTGCATCTGCAGAAGATCGCCGTTATCGGCTGCGTATTCCGCGACGATCAGGGGTTTCGCGTGCGCACCCTGGGCCAGGCCGACGATCCCGAGGAATCCCTGATCGCCGGCTTCTTCAAGACGATCGGCCACTACACCCCCACGCTGGTCAGCTGGAACGGCTCCGGCTTCGATCTGCCGGTGCTGCACTACCGCAGCCTGATCCATGGCGTGGCCGCTCCGCGGTACTGGGACACCGGCGAGGACGATCGCGATTTCCGCTTCAACAACTACCTGAACCGCTATCACACGCGCCACGTCGATCTGATGGATGTGCTGGCGAAGTTCAACGGCCGCGCCAACGCGCCCCTGGACCAGTTGGCCAAGCTGTGCGGCTTTCCCGGCAAGCTGGACATGGACGGCGGCCAGGTCTGGCAGGCCTGGCACGCCGGCGACCGCGATCACGTGCGCAATTACTGCGAAACCGACGTGGTCAACACCTGGCTGGTCTATTGCCGCTATCGCTTGATCAAAGGCGATCTGGACGCCACGTCCTATGCCGCCGAACTCGACCTGGTGCGCGACACCCTGGCCGCCATCGACGCTCCGCACTGGAAGGAATTCCTTTCCGCCTGGAATCATGCCTGAACCCATTGTGTACCCCCTGGATATCGAATCGCTGGATCTCGAGGGGCAGGGGATCGCCCATCACGAAGGCAAAGTCGTCTTCGTGGAGGGCGCCCTGCCCGGAGAACAGGTTCTGGCCCGCGTGACGCGGCGCAAGCCCTCCTACGACAAGGCCAAGGTCGAACGCGTCCTGCGGCCGTCCTCGCAGCGCACCCGGCCGCCGTGCCCGCATTTCGGCGTCTGCGGGGGCTGCGCCATGCAGCACCTGGAGCCCGCCGCGCAGATGGCCGTCAAGCAGCGCTCGCTGGAAGACGCGCTGGAGCATATCGGCAAGGTCCGTCCGCGGCAGATTCTGCCGGCGCTGCAGGGGCCGACCTTCGGCTACCGCCATCGCGCCCGCCTGTCCGTGCGGCTGGTGCAGAAGAAAGGCGGCGTGCTGGTCGGATTCCGCGAACGCGCCAGCAGCTACGTGGCCGACATGCAGTCCTGCCTGGTGCTGCCGCCGCATGTGTCGGCCTTGCTGATGCCTCTGCGCGAACTGATCGGCGGCCTGTCGCGGCCCGAGCGCATGCCGCAGATCGAAGTGGCGGTGGGCGACGAATCCACCGTCTTCTGCCTGCGGCATCTGGAACCGCTGACGCCGGCCGACCTGGATCGCCTGCGCGAGTTCGGCGCGCGGCACGGCATCGACTGGTGGCTGCAGCCCAAGGGGCCGGAAACGGCCCATCCCCTGGACCCGGCGCGAGCCGATGCGCTGGCCTATGCGCTGCCGGCGTACGGCCTGCGCATGCATTACAAGCCCGCCGATTTCACCCAGGTCAATCCGCACATCAACCAGGTGCTGGTGGCGCGGGCGCTGGACCTGCTGGAGATCCAGCCGGACGACCGCGTGGCGGACCTGTTCTGCGGCCTGGGCAATTTCAGCCTGCCGCTGGCCACGCGCAGTCGCGCGGTCGTGGGCATCGAGGGCAGCGCCACGCTGGTGGCCCGCGCCCGCGAGGACGCCGTTCGCCAGGGGCTGGCGGACAAGGCCGAATTCGCCGAATTGAATCTGTTCGAGGTCGATGCCGGCTGGCTGCGCGGCCTGGGCCATTTCGACCGCATGCTGATCGATCCCCCGCGCGAAGGCGCGCTGGCCGTGGCGCAGGCCCTGGCCGACCTGGCGCCGGAAGAACGTCCGCGCCGCGTCGTATACGTCTCCTGTAACCCCGCAACCCTGGCTCGCGATGCCGGGATGCTGTGCCATGTGGGCGGGTGGACGCTGAAGGCCGCGGGCGCGGTCAACATGTTCCCCCACACGGCGCACGTGGAGTCGATCGCGGTATTCGAACCCTGAGGCAAATTGCATGATCCACGGGAATTCCGCCCCGGATGCGAGCAGGAAGCGCGCCATTCCGCGCACGGTCTGGATGCTGGGCCTGGTCAGCCTGTTCATGGATCTGTCGTCGGAACTGATCCACAGCCTGCTGCCGATCTTCCTGGTGTCGGGCCTGGGGGCCAGCGTGCTGGCGGTGGGGGTGATCGAAGGCGTGGCCGAAGCCACGGCCATGATCGTCAAGGTCTTCTCGGGCGCCATCAGCGATTTCCTGGGCCGGCGTAAGGGCCTGCTGCTGGCGGGCTACGGCCTGGCCGCGCTCAGCAAGCCCCTGTTCCCCCTGGCGCAGACCGTGGACATGGTCTTTGCCGCCCGCTTCATCGACCGGATCGGCAAAGGCGTCCGGGGCGCGCCGCGCGACGCCCTGGTGGCCGACGTCACGCCGCCGGCGATCCGCGGCGCGGCCTTCGGGCTGCGCCAGTCCATGGACACCGTGGGCGCGGTCCTGGGGCCGGCGATGGCGGTCGTCCTGATGCTGGTCTTCACGGATATCCGGCACGTCCTGTGGTTCGCCGTGGTTCCGGGCGTCGTCGCCATGGGGCTGCTGTTCTGGGGCGTGCACGAGGCGCGCGCGGACCGGGACGAGGCGAAACCGTTCCGCTCGCCCATCCGCTGGCGCGCGTCGCGCGACTTCGGCGCCGCCTACTGGCGGGTGGTGGCGATCGGCGCGGTGTTCACGCTGGCGCGCTTCAGCGAGGCGTTCCTGATCCTGCGCGGAGAAGACATGGGCCTGAGCGCCGCCTGGGCGCCCATCGTGCTGATCGTGATGTCGCTGTTCTTCACGCTGTCGGCCTATCCGGCCGGCTGGCTGTCGGACCGCATGCCGCGCTCCGCCGTCCTGGCGGCCGGCCTGGTCCTGCTGGTGCTGGCCGACCTGGCCCTGGCGTTCAAGGCCGGCGGCGTCTGGTCGCTGCTGGCCGGCGCGGCGCTGTGGGGGCTGCACATGGGGTTCAGCCAGGGGATCCTGTCCGCCATGGTGGCGGACACCACACCGGCAGGCATGAAGGGCACGGCCTTCGGCATTTTCAACCTGGCCAGCGGCGTGTGCATGCTGCTGGCCAGCGTCCTGGCCGGCTGGCTGTGGCAGGCCTGGGGGCCGTCGACGACCTTCCTGGCCGGCGCCGCATTCGCCGCGGCGGCGCTGCTGGGACTGGGCGTGCCGGCGGGGCGCCGGCGCGGGGGCGGGTGACAGGCTTCTTCGACGCATTGCCTCTAAAATGCGGCCTGATCCATTGCCCGCCCGCCGCCATGCCCCTCGTCACCAACATCGCCGCCTACCTGTTCGTTTCCCTGGATGATCTGCCGGATCTGCGCGAGCGCATCATGGCCCGGATCCTGGCGCTGGGCCTGAAGGGCACGGTGCTGCTCGCGCCGGAAGGCATCAATGCATTCCTGGCGGGAGACAAGGACGGCATCGAGGCGTTCCTGGACTGGCTGCGCGCGGATGCCCGCTTCGCGCCTCTGCAGGCCAAGTACAGCTATTCCGATGCCGTGCCCTTCCGGCGCGCGCGGGTCAGGATCAAGCGCGAGATCATCCGCATGAATCATCCGGCGATCCGGCCCGAAGCAGGGCGGGCGCCGGCGGTGGATGCGCCGACCCTGGCGCGCTGGCTGGCGCAGGGCCTGGATGACGAAGGGCGCGCAGTCGTGATGCTGGACACCCGCAACGGTTTCGAAGTGGATGCGGGCACATTCAGCCATGCCGTCGACTGGCGGCTGACGAAGTTTTCAGAATTTCCCGCGGCGGTTCGGGAGCATCGCGCTGAACTGGCGGGCAAGACGGTGGTCAGTTTCTGCACTGGCGGCATCCGCTGCGAAAAAGCCGCCATTTTCATGGCTGAAGAAGGCATCGACCACGTCTACCAGCTCGAAGGCGGCATCCTCAAATATTTCGAGGAAACCGGCGGCCCGGGGTTCGAAGGCCGCTGTTTCGTCTTCGACGAGCGTGAAGCGCTGGGGACGGACCTGGCCGTGCCGGCGGCTTAGCAAGCGCCGAACAGCCACCGCGCCGCTTGCAGGCGGCGTGGATCCGTCAGGCGCGGACCGGTCCGCAGGGGCCGATCCGTGTCCGGACTCATTTTTGCGTAGTGGCGTCCAGCACCCGTTGCGCTTCGATGCGCACGCGCTCGGGCGCGGTGCCGCCGATGTGCTTGCGGGCGGCGACCGAGCCTTCCAGCGTCAGCACCTGGAAGACGTCATCCTGGATGTCCGCGTGAAAGCCGCGCAGTTCGTCCAGCGACAGGTCGGCCAGGTCGCAGCCGCGCTGTTCGCAGGAACGCACGGCCAGCGCGACCGTTTCGTGGGCGTCGCGGAAAGGCACGCCGCGCTTGACCAGGTAGTCGGCCAGGTCCGTGGCGGTGGCGTAGCCCTGCAGCGCGGCCGCGCGCATGGCGTCGGCCTTGACGCGGATGCCGCCGATCATGTCGGCGAAGATCGTCAGCGTGTCGCGGATGGTGTCGGCGGTGTCGAACAGGCCTTCCTTGTCTTCCTGGTTGTCCTTGTTGTAGGCCAGGGGCTGGCCTTTCATCAGGGTCAGCAGGGCCACCAGATGGCCGTGGACGCGACCGGTCTTTCCCCGGGCCAGTTCGGGGACGTCGGGGTTCTTCTTCTGCGGCATGATGGAACTGCCGGTGCAGAAGCGGTCGGCCAGGTCGATGAAGCCGACGCGCGGGCTCATCCACAGGACCAGTTCTTCGGACAGGCGCGAGATGTGCGTCATGATCAGGGAGGCTGCCGCGCAGAATTCGATGGCGAAGTCGCGGTCGGACACGGCGTCCAGGGAATTGCGGCAGACCTCGTCGAAGCCCAGGGTGCGGGCGACCCGTTCGCGGTCGATGGGGTAGCTGGTGCCGGCCAGAGCGGCCGCGCCCAGCGGCAGGCGGTTGGTGCGGCGGCGGCAGTCGGCCAGGCGTTCGGCGTCGCGGCCGAACATTTCGGCATAGGCCAGCAGGTGATGGCCGAACGTTACGGGCTGGGCGACCTGCAGGTGGGTGAAGCCCGGCAGGATGGTGTCGGCGTGTTCCAGCGCCAGCGTGGCCAGGCGCGCGCGCAACTGGCTCAGCAGGTCGACGGCCAGGTCGATTTCGTGGCACAGCCACAGGCGGATGTCGGTCGCTACCTGGTCGTTGCGAGAGCGGCCGGTGTGCAGGCGCTTGCCGGCGTCGCCGATCAGTTCGACCAGCCGTTTTTCGATGTTCAGGTGCACGTCTTCCAGATCCAGCGACCACTGGAACCGGCCGGCCTGGATTTCCTGCAGGATCTGCGCCATGCCGCGCTGGATGTCGGCCAGGTCGGTCGCGCCGATGACGCCCACCGCCGCCAGCATGTCGGCGTGCGCCAGGGATCCCTGGATGTCGAAGGCGGCCATGCGCTGGTCGAAGTTGACCGAAGCCGTGTAGCGCTTGACCAGGTCGGAGACGGGTTCGGAGAACCGCGCCGACCAGGCCTGGGATTTGTTGTCGAATTGATTGTGTGCGGATGGGGTATTGGACATAGTGCGGAAATTATAAAGGAGGCATGACCTGCGCTATATTAAAAGCTTTTCAGCGGAAACCCGAGATCATGGCGCAGCCCGACATGAAGCAGATCACAGCCATCGTCAAGCCCTTCAAGCTCGACGAAGTGCGCGAAGCCCTGTCCGAACTGGGGGTGAACGGCCTGACCGTGACCGAAGTCAAAGGCTTTGGCCGGCAGAAAGGCCATACGGAACTGTATCGCGGGGCCGAATACGTCGTCGACTTCCTGCCCAAGATCCGCATCGACGTGGTGGTGGCGGCGGATCAGACCGACGGGGTCATCGAGGCCGTCATCCGCGCGGCCCGCACCGGCAAGATCGGCGATGGCAAGATCTTCGTCACGCCGGTCGAACAGGCGATCCGCATTCGCACCGGGGAAACCGGCGTCGAGGCCCTGTAGCGCCCGGCCGGGCGGCCAGCGACCAGAATGCCGGCAGGAAGTATTCCGCCACCAGCAGCGGCGCGCCCTGGCGCGTGAAGACCGAATGGCGGGCCTCGATCATGCAGCCGGCCCGCGGCACCGCCCAGGGCGAATCCGCTTGGCGGGCCCGCAGACGGCCGAAGCGAAACGCGCTACGGCGGATCCGCGCATCCTGATACAGGATATCGGCCAGCGGCCGACCGCCCAGGCCGCGCATGGCTTTCCAGGCCCCCAGGCTGGCCGGCCAGGGCGTGAAGCTGCAGGCCTGCACGCAGGGGCTGCCGTCGATCGTCATCAGGATTTCGCGCCACCAGACGGCCGTGCCGGGCCGCAGGCCCGCTTCCGCCGCCCAGATGCGGGGCAGGGCGGCGACGGCTTCGCGGCGCACGAACAGACGGACTTCACCCAGCGCGCGCAGGCCCGCCGTCAGCGCGCCGGGCTGGCTCAGCCAGGTTCGCCGCAGGCCGTCCAGGCGGGAAGCGGGATGATCGCCCCACAGACGGGGGCTGGCGGTTTGCGGAGTCATCGGGGCGACACGATAGCACGGCGGACGCTACAATGCGCCCCATCATGGAACCAGTCCGAATTTCAAAATTGATGGCCCAGCGCGGCCTGTGCTCCCGCCGCGAGGCCGACGCCTACATCGAGCGCGGCTGGGTCCGCGTGGATGGCCAGATCGTGCGCGAACTGGGCACCAAGGCGCTGCCCAATGCCCGCATTTCGCTGGAGCGGCAGGCGGCGCGGCGCCAGACCGACAAGGTTACGATCATCCTGAACAAGCCCGTCGGCTACGTGTCGCACCAGGCCGACCATGGCTATCGCCTGGCGGCGTCCCTGGTGCGGGCGGATACCCAGTATCACGCAGGGCAGGCGCGGCGCGCCTTCGACCCGGCGCACGTGCGCGGCCTGGCGCCGGCGGGCCGCCTGGACATCGATTCCCAGGGGCTACTGGTGCTGACCCAGGACGGGCGCATCGCCCGCCAGCTGATCGGCGACGATTCCGGCATCGAAAAAGAATATCTGGTGCGGGTCGACGGCCGTCTGTCGTCCGGCGGCCTGGCGCTGCTGAATCACGGCCTGATGCTCGACGGCCAGGCGCTGCGCCCGGCCAAGGTCCGCTGGCAGAACGAGGACCAGCTGCACTTCATCCTGCGCGAGGGCCGCAAGCGGCAGATCCGGCGCATGTGCGAACAGGTCGGCCTGAAAGTCGTCGGCCTGAAGCGGGTGCGCATGGGGCAGGTCGTGCTGGGCGACCTGCCGCTGGGCCAGTGGCGCTATCTGCGCGAAGGCGAACGCTTCTGATGCTTGCGCTGCGGCGCCTGTCCGGCGGGCGGCCGTTCGCGGCGGCCTGATTCGCCGGATTCCTTCGTTTCCGCTGCCTTGACGGCGGCCTTGGCTGATCTGGCCTGCGCCACGGTCGTCAGGCCGAACTTCGCCTGATCGTCCTGGGCCAGGGCGGCCTGCAGCCAGGGCAGGGCTTCGCGCAATTCCTCTTCCAGGGTCCAGGGCGGGTTCACGATGAACATGCCGCTGCCGTGCATGCCCAGGCCGTCCGATGAAGGCTTGCGCACGGTCAGGCTGGCGTTCAGCCAGTCCACCGGCAGGCGTTCCAGGGAACGCGCCATTTCGTGGGCCTGGATGCGCTGCACCAGCGGATACCAGACGATGAAGCATCCCTGGGCGAAGCGTTGCAGGCCGTCCTTGACGGCCTGGATCACGTGCCGGTAATCCTGCTTGTTTTCGTAGGACGGGTCGATCAGGATCAGGCCGCGCCGGGGCGGCGGCGGCAGCAGGCGGTTCAGGCCGGCGAAGCCGTCTTCGCGGGCCACCGCCACCTGGCGAGGCGACGCATGCATCTGCCGGCGCAGCGTATCTTCCAGCACCTGGCCCTCGGTGGGATGCAGTTCGAACAGGCGCAGGCGGTCGTCGGGACGCATGGCGCGCAGCGCCAGACAGGGAGATCCGGGGTAGAGGTTGGCCACGCCGTCGGGATTGAAATCCTGGACGGCCCGCAGATAGCGCTCGATCAGCGCGGGCGGCCGGGGCGCGCCCAGCAGGCGGTCCAGGCCTTCTGCGACTTCGCCGCTCTGGCCGGCCCAGTCGCCGTCCAGGGCGTACAGCCCGGCTCCGGCATGGGTGTCGATCACCCAATAGGGGGTGTCCTTGCGATTGAAGTAATCCAGGATCTGCACCAGGATGGCGTGCTTCAGGACGTCGGCGTGGTTGCCGGCGTGAAAGGCGTGGCGGTAGCTGAACATGGACGCGGCTCAGGGGTTCAGGCGCGGGGCGCGGGGGCGGACGCTGTCCAGCGCGTCGGTGAAGACCGCCTGGCAGCCCCAGGACAGCAATTCGCGGGCGCGCTCCGCGTCGTTGACGGTCCAGACGGCCAGCGTGGCGCCCTGGTCCAGGATGTCGCGCACCACGGCCGGATCGGCGTGCCGCACGTCGATGTTCAGGCCGATGCAGCCCAGGCCGGTCTGCTTCGCTCTCCAGTCGGAAGGCACCGGGCCTTCGATGAGCAGGGCGCGGGGCAGGTCCGGGGCCGCCGTGCGGGCGGCTTCCAGGGACGTTTCGGAAAAAGATGAGAGCAGCGGGGGCAGGGCGGCGCCCGCCCAGAGCTGGGCGGCGGCCCGGGCGACCGCAATCCCCGTGTCGTGGTCGCAGCCGGTGGTCGGCTTGATCTCGATGTTGCTGTGCATGCGGCGGGCCTGCGTGTACCGGGCGACGGACAGCAGGGTGGGGGCGGGTTCGCCGGCGAAATCGGGACTGTGCCAGGCGCCGAAGTCGTACTGGGCGATGGTCTTCCAGTCCAGTTCGCTGGCCAGTCCCTGCCCGTCGCTCGTGCGGTCGATGCGGTCGTCGTGCAGCAGGAACAGGACGCCGTCCTGGCTGAGCTTGACGTCGTATTCAGCCATCTGGAATCCGTGCGCCACGCCCGTGCGCATGGCGACCAGGGTGTTTTCGGGCGCCAGGCGGCCGCCTCCGCGATGGGCGATGAAGGCGGGCCAGGGCCAGGCGGGATGCGATGTCGTCATGGGATCGGGATGGCAGGAAAGGGGAATCCGACCATTTTAGCGGTTTGGCGGGGCGGACCGCGGCGCGCGGGTCCGGTCCGTCCGCCCGTTCCGTCGGCCGTCGGCCTGCGCGGCCACACGGCGTCAGCACCACAGTGTTAAACTGCGTGACATTTCAGGCTGCCGATTCGACCAGCCAGCGGGGGCGACGGTGTTCGCCTTTTTTGTTCCGGGTGGTGCCGGCCTCGTCGTCCGTCATCCTTTGCAGGACCTTCGCCCATGTTTGATTTCATACGCACGCACCAGCGCCTGATGCAGTTGATCCTCCTGATCCTGGTGGTGCCGTCCTTCGTGTTTCTCGGCATCAGCGGATACTCCTTCGTCACGGCCGATCCGGCCGTGGCCGAAATCGGCAAGCTGTCCGTGACCAAGCAGGAATTCACCCAGGCCCAGCGCAATCAGCTGCAGCAGATGCAGGAGAGCAGCCAGGGCCGCTTCGATCCGGCGCTGCTGGATAATCCGCAGGCCCGCCAGGCGCTGTTGGACCAGCTGATCAACCGCAAGGTCCAGGTCGCGGTGGCGACCCAGGACCACTTCAGCGTGTCGGACAACACCTTGCGCCGCGCGATTGCCGCCATGCCGCAGGTCCAGGTGGACGGCCAGTTTTCTGCCGACCGCTATCACGAGGTCCTGGCGTCGATCGGCATGAGCCCCCGGGATTTCGAAGCCAGCCAGCGCGCCGAACTGGCCCTGGACACCGTGCTGGGGCCGGTGCGCGATACGGCCGCCTTGCCCAAGCCCGTGATCGAGAGCCTGAAGCGCGCCCTGACCGAGGAGCGCACCGTGCGCCTGCGCGTCTTCCAGGCCAAGGACTACACGAAGGACGTGGCGATCACGCCGCAGGACATCAAGGCCTGGTACGACGCGCACCAGAACGAGCTGCGTCTGCCCGAGCAAGTCTCCGCCGATTATCTGGTGCTGGACGAGGCCGCCGCCGTGGCCAGCGTGCCGGCGATCAGCGACGCTCAACTGAAGGACTATTACGAGCAGAACAAGACCCGGTACGTGGTTCCTGCCCGGGTGAACGTCAGCCACATCCTGATCAAGCTGCCCTCGGGCGCTTCGGACGAGGCCGCCAAGGCCGCCCTCGCCAGCGCCCAGGACCTCAGCCGCCGGGCCCGCGCCGAACCTCAGCAGTTCGCCGATCTAGCCCGCAAGGAATCCCAGGATGCCGGGACGGCCCGGGACGGCGGCGCGCTGGGCTGGATCCAGCGCGGCACCTTGCCCTTGCCCATGGAACAGGCCGTGTTCGCGCTAAAGCAGGGCGAAGTCTCGGACCCTGTCAAGGGGCCGGACGGCTATCACGTGTTCATCGCCAATCAGGTCCAGCCCGAGAAGGGCGAGACCTTCGACGAAGCCCGCGGCAAGGTCGAATCCGAAGTCCGCCGCCAATTGGCCGCCGACCGCTTCGCCGACATGGCGACCAAGCTGACCAGCCTGGTGTATGACAATGCCTCCAGCCTGGACCCCGCCGCCAAGGAACTGGGGCTGCAGGTGCGCAAGGCCCAGGGGATCGCGCGCGACCGTCTGCTGACGGCCGACGAGGCCGGCCCCCAGGCCGCCGCCGCGTCGAAGGACGCCGCCACCCTGGGCGACGTGCGGGTGCGCCAGGCCCTGTTCAGTCGCCAGGTGCTGACCGACAAGCAGAATTCGGGCGTGATCGAGATTTCCCCCGACACCATGGTCGTGGTGCGCGTGGATGCGATGACGCCGGCGCACGTGCCCGAGCTGGACAAGGTGCAGGCGCACATCCAGTCGCAATTGCAGGCCGAGCGCGCGCATGCGGCCGCCGTGGCCGCCGGCGAAAAGGTCTTGGCCTCGTTGAAGCAGCAGGCGTCGTCGGAAGGCTTCCAGGACCCCGTGACCCTCAGCCGCCTGGATCCGGCCGGCCTGAGCAAGGCCGTGATGGACGCGGCGTTCACGGTCCCTCGCCAGACGCTGCCGGCGTATGGCGGCGTGTCGCTGCCCGACGCCTATGCGATTGTGCAGCTTGACCAGGTCAAGCCGGGCAGCACCGGCAAGCCCGCGCTGGACGGGCTGGGGGCGCAGATGGCCCGCGTCTGGGGCAGCGTGGAAGAGCAGGCTCTGCTGGTCGACCTGCGCAAGGCCCTGGGCGTGAAGATCACGGACGAGGGCCGCCAGCTGATCGACAAGGGCGACAGCGGGTCGAATTGATCGGGAAGTGTTGCTGATGGAGAAAGGGCCGGAAGGCCCTTTTTCTATGGCTGGGGTATTTCATTACGTCGCGGCTTGCGGGCTGCTCGGATGATCCCGGCAAAAAAAGGTCCGCAGGGGTCTGTCTTGGATTGGGGCATCCCTCCACGTCGCGGCTTGCAAGCCGCTCCGATGATCCCGGCAAAAAAAGGTCCGCAAGGACCTTTTTTAGTCCGGGATCATCCCTTCGCCCTGATGATTTTCTGGACCTGGGGGACGTGCCGGATGGCGCGGATGACCTGGGCCAGGTGCTTGCGGCTGTCGACCTGGACGGTCAGGTGCAGCAGCGCCGTGGCGACGGCCTCGTCGGGCATGGTCAGCTGGGTGATGTTGGAATCGGCTTCCGTGACTTCGGCGGCCAGGCGGCCCAGCACGCCGCGTTCGTTCAGGACGGTGATGTCCAGACGGGTGCTCAGGTGGCGCGCCGTGGTGGCGTCCCAGACGACGGGAATCCAGCGTTCGGGTTCCTTGGCCTGCTGGCGTTGCGCGACCGGACAGTCGCTCATGTGCACCACCAGGCCGTGCCCCAGGCGGATGCCGCCGATGATGGCGTCGCCGGGCAGGGGGCCGCAGCACGGCGCCAGCTGCACCGCCTGGCCTTCGTTGCCGTGGATGACGATGGGGGCGCCGCTGACCGCGTTGAATTCGTCCACCGCCATGGCCGTGGTTTCCAGCATGGCGTTTTCGGGGGCGAATCGCCGCGCCACGACGGCCGCCAGGCGTTTGCCCAGGCCGATGTCGGCCAGAATCTCGGTGCGCGATGCGCCGCCGGAGCCCTTGGCCAGGCGTTCCCATTGGGGATCGTCGTCCTTGGGGTAGACGATGCCCAGCTGGTCGAAGGCCTGGTTCAGCAGGCGGCGGCCGAAGGCGATGGATTCCTCGTAGCGTTCGGTGCGCAGGTAATGGCGGATTTCAGACCGGGCGCGCCCGGTGCGCACGTAGTTCAGCCACTGCGCGCTGGGCCGGGAAGCGGCTGAGGTCATGATTTCGACGGCATCGCCGCTGTGCAGTTCGGTGCGCAGCGGCGAAAAATCGCCGTTGACCTTGCAGGCGACGGCGTGGTTGCCCACGTCGGTGTGGATGGCGTAGGCGAAGTCCACCGGCGTGGCGCCGCGCGGCAGCGACAGGATCTTGCCCTGCGGCGTGAAGACGTACACCGCGTCCGGGAAGAGGTCGACCTTGACGTGTTCCAGGAATTCGCCGGAATCTCCCGTCTGGCTCTGGATGTCCAGCAGGGATTGCAGCCACTGGTGGGTGCGCTTCTGCAGATCGTTGAGCGACGTGCCCTGTTCCTTGTAGAGCCAGTGGGACGCCACGCCTTCCTCGGCCACGTGGTCCATGTCGCGGGTGCGGAACTGGAACTCCACCGGGGTGCCGTAGGGGCCGATCAGTGTGGTGTGCAGGGACTGGTAGCCATTGATCTTGGGAATGGCGATGTAGTCCTTGAACTTGCCGGGGACCGGCCGGTAGAGCTGGTGCAGGGTGCCCAGGGCCAGATAGCATTCCGGCAGGGTATGGACCACGATGCGGAAACCGTAGATGTCGAGCACGTCGGAAAACGACTTTTTCTGCTCGACCATTTTCTTGTAGATGCCGTACAGGGATTTTTCGCGCCCGCTGACTTCGGCGTCCAGGCCGGCGGCGGGCAGCGCCGTGCGCACGGCGTCGGCGATCCTGGTGATGACCTCGCGGCGGTTGCCTCGGGCCGCCATCATGGCCTTGTACAGAACGTCGTAGCGGTTCGGGTACATGGCCTTGAAACAGCGGTCCTGCAGTTCGCGGAACAGGGCGTTGAGCCCCAGCCGATGGGCGATGGGCGTGTAGATGTCCAGCGTTTCCCGGGCCACCCGGCGGCGCTTTTCCGGCACGACGGCGTCCAGCGTGCGCATATTGTGCAGCCGGTCGGCCAGCTTGATCAGGATCACGCGCACGTCGCGCGCCATGGCCAGCAGCATCTTGCGGAAGGATTCCGCCTGCTGTTCGGCCTTGGTGGCGTATTCCAGGCGTTCGAGCTTGGTGAGGCCGTCGACGATGTCGGCGACGTCGGAGCCGAACTTTTCGGCCAGTTCCTGTTTGGCGACGCCCTGGTCTTCGATGACGTCGTGCAGTAGCGCCGCCATCAGCGAATCGGCGTCGAGCTTCCAGCCGGCGCAGATTTCCGTGACGGCGATGGGGTGGGAAATGTAGGGTTCGCCGCTTTCGCGGAACTGCCCCAGGTGGGCGTTGTCCGCGAAACGGTAGGCTTCGCGCACGCGTTCGATGTCGCGCGGCGACAGATAGCCGGAAATGATCTGCTGCAGGCCCGCCAGCGAGGCGATCGGGCTGGGCGCGGCGGCGGGGAGCGAGGCGGGGGCGCTATGGGGCTTTCGCCGGCGCAGTCTGGGGCCTTTGCGGAGAACCGCCAACAAGCCTGAAGATGCGCCGCGAATGCCTGAAAACGCCATGAGCCCGCCTTATCGGATCAGGTGGGGACCTTGCGCAGCATTTCAGTGCCGACCTGGCTCTGGGCGATTTCGCGCAATGCGGTCACGGTGGGTTTGTTGTGGCTCTGGATGCGCGCTTCGTGGCCCTGGGCCAGTTCGCGGGCGCGGTAGGTGGCCGCCAGAGTCAGATCAAAGCGGTTGGGAATCTGCTGGAGGCAGTCTTCGACGGTGATGCGGGCCATAATTTTCCTGATCAGCTAGCGTTGACGAGAGGTTTGCGGATGCCGAGCTGCATGAACAGATCGGCATGGCGGATGGATTGCGCGGCATACCGCAGGCGGGCGGCGGAAACGACGGCCTGCAACTGCTGTAATGCAATGCTAAAGTCTTGATTAATAATAACATATTCGCAGTCTGACGCGTGCGCCATCTCGCCGCCGGCCGCCAGAAGGCGGCGGGCGATGACCTGGGGGGCGTCCTGGCCGCGCTTGTTCAGCCGGGTCTCCAGCGCCTCGATCGAAGGCGGCAGGATGAAGATGCCGATGGCCTGGGGGTAATGCTGGCGCACCTGCCGCGCCCCCTGCCAGTCGATTTCCAGGATGATGTCGGTGCCGCTGGCGATGGCCTGGGCCACGCGGTCGCGCGGCGTGCCGTAGAAATGTCCGTGGACTTCCGCCCATTCCAGCATGTCGCCCCGATCGCGCAGGGCCTGGAAGGTGTCCACCGAGACGAAGCGGTAGTGTTCCTGGTCGCGTTCGCCGGGCCGCGGATCGCGGGTCGTGCAGGAGATCGACAGGGCCAGGGTGGCGTCCTGCGCCAGCAGGGCGTTGACCAGGCTGGATTTGCCGGCGCCGCTGGGGGCGACCACCATGAAGATGTTGCCGGCGTGCGGGGCCTGGGTGTCGGTCGTCATTGCCGCGCCCCGTCGACTGCGGCGTCCGGGCCGGGCGCCTGGCCCAGTTCGGCCAGCGTGTCGGCATAGGCTTGCGGCCCGGTGCACAGGAAGACGATGGCATCGCCCGGGTTCAGATTGAACAGCACGTCCTGGATGTGTTCGGAGGCGTCGTCGCCGTCATGGATGGCCGCGACGTGCACGTCGCCGTCGCCCTGGAACTGTTCGGCCGGGACCAGGTCGGCGACCTGTTCGACGTCCGCGGGGCGCTGCGCCACGTAGACCCGGAAGGGCAGGTCTTCCAGCGTGATGTCCAGGACCATTCCCTGGTCCAGGCGGGTGATCAATCGGCTATCGAGCGGCATGGAAAATGCGTTCAAACGTGTAGTGAGCGGTAACTCGCATTATAGACGGTCGCCTGGCGCGAACTCGGCCACCACGGGCGCGTGGTCCGACGGCTTTTCCCAGCCCCGGGGGACTTTGTCCACCTGGCAGCCCAGACAGCGCGCGGCCAGATCGGGCGTGGCCAGGATGTGGTCGATGCGCACCCCTGCATTGCGCCGGAAGGACATCATGCGGTAATCCCACCAGCTGAAGATCTTGGGCGGCTGTTCGAACAGGCGGAAAGTGTCCCGCAGGCCCAGGTCCAGCAGGTCCTGGAAGGCCTGCCGTTCCGGGTCGGACACCAGGATGCCGCCCGCCCAGGCGACCGGGTCGTGCACGTCGGCGTCGGTCGGGGCCACGTTGTAGTCCCCCAGGATGGCCAGATCGGGGTGGGCGGCCATTTCCCGGCCCAGCCAGCGCTGCAGGGCGCCGAACCAGTCCAGCTTGTAGACGTACTTGTCGCTGTCCACGGCCTGGCCGTTGGGGCAGTAGGCGCTGATGACGCGCACCGGACGGCCCTGGGCATCGGGCAGGGTGGCGGCGATGATGCGCTGCTGCGGATCGTCGTAGCCGGGGATGTTGCGCTGCACGTCCAGCGGTTCGGACTTGCTGAGGATCGCCACGCCGTTGTAGGTCTTCTGCCCCGCCCAGCAGGCGTGGTAGCCGATGGCCTCCAGGGCCGCGTGCGGGAATTTTTCGTCCGGCAGCTTCAGTTCCTGCAGGCACAGGGCATCGACGGGATTGGCTTGCAGCCATTCCAGGACGTGGCCCAGGCGGACGTTCAGGGAATTGACGTTCCAGGTGGCGAGTTTCATGCGATGAGTATTACTTTTGTTAATCAGATAGTTATCACATCAGCACAAGCCGCGTTTTTGCTCTAGCTACCCACCTGGCTACCCAGTTTGAACCCGGTGGGCGTTTTTCTCTGTGTTGCGTGAATACGACTATGGTATCAGCACGGCGTCTTGTTTCGCTCGATCATGGCATGGAGGCTGGTGGCGGTGATGCCGCTGGAGCGCTTGCCGATCTTGACCAGCTCCAGCTCGCCGTCATGCACCAGTCGATAGATGGTGGAGCGTGAGACCCCCAGTTTTGCCTCCGCCACGTTGATGCGGTAAAGCAGCGCCCGTGTTGCTGGGCGGTGGGGAGGGTGAGCGGTGAAGGTGCGTGCTACTGTCATAAGTCGATCCTTTCGGGATGGCTGGTAAAAATAGGGGTTCGAAAATGTAAGTACGGGCACTTTGGTAGATGCCCGGAGGGACGCCTGCCAAAGCGGGCTCGCCGGAGCCCTGGGGGCCGACCCGCCAAGATGCCGCGATGGGGGTCGGGTGTTTGGATCACCCCCGGTAGGGCCAGACGCTGGCCCGCCGGTGGCGGCTCGTCTGGATGCCGGGGACTGCGGTCTTTCCCGCTGTCGTCAAAGGATTACGTCGCCATCCCTGAGTTTGGGCATTCATATGAATGCACCGGGCGCGTCCCGTTGTGGGAAGTCCTCGCCGCACGCGGCCATCCATGCCCCACGCGAGGGGCTGGCTGTGATTGGCGGATTTCATCGGTTTTGCTTCAACCCCGATGCCTTACAGGTTGCTGCGCAGTCGCGTGCCGCGTGATCGGGCAGGGCGCAGTATTCATCGCTTGTTGCTTGTTAAAGAGCTGGTCTGCGTTGAGCAGTTAAAGCTATTGTCAGCATTTTGATTAGTTTTGTCAATAGGTAATCAGCTGATTGATTTTTCAAGCAATTCAAGGTTCTACTGGAGGGTGCTAAAGCTTAGCGAATACCACTACGAGTGGAGGATACGAGGCCAGGGCAAATTGTTTACGGCTGTGACTATCCCGCGGCAAACGAAAGATCATAAAATCGTCAGTCCCCCAGGGGGGCAGGAAAAACGCTTGGTTCAGATCGGTGCAGATTGTTTCATGCGATGAATGCCGTTTTCTGACCTGCAGTTACAAATTGACTAGCCGGTGCTGAACTTTGGCGCTGCAAAACGGCACAAATAAACAACGCGTCGTCATATCTTAATAACGAATTTATCTAATAAAATCCATGTTAAACACATGGTTATGGAAGCATATGCGGGATTTTCAGCCTGTTCGTGATGCCTGTGAAGTGATGGGCGGGATGACCCCATTGGCCAAGAAGTTAGGGTTACCTGTACAGGTAGTCAGCAGCTGGGCGGCAGGTACACGTCCGGTGCCAATCATCCGCTGTGTGGAGATCGAGGAATTGACGGGCGGTGCTGTCACTCGGAAGCAGCTGCGTCCGGATGACTGGTGGCAGATCTGGCCGGAGTTGCGGGGGGAGGATTGAATCGCATGGGTTGCAGGTGATGCGCAGCGATTGCACAAGGCAAAGCAATAGAGCATCTTCGCCGGGCACTTACTGCCTCGGTTGCAGCGTGATTTCTTTCTGTGCAGCCAGTGCTTTAGGTGGCCAGGAGCTCTTGATATAGGCCAACACCGCCGCTATATCGGGGTCGCTCAATGACTGGCCATAGGCTGGCATATCGCTCACATATCCGGGTGGCGCGGTTTTCCCAGGCACCAGGCCGTTTTTGACAATGTCAATCAAAAGCGCATCTGGATGATGCCAAGTGTGCCCTGCTTTATCGTGCGGCGGCGCGGGTAATCGTCCGTTTGGCTTGCGCGTGCGCCAGTCATTCTGGCCTTCAAGCCGTGCTCCATGGCATGCGGCACAATTATTGGTGTAGATTTGTCTACCACGGACCAAGAGTGTTTGATCGGACGGGTCAATATAAGCCAGTTTTGAACTCGATGCCGACTGGTACATGAACAGACCGGTACCGAGTGCCAAAAAACCAAGCGCACCAAGGAACACAGCGGCTTTTTTCGTGACTATTGTCATTGGAATCGTCCTTGCTCACTTTGCTGTACGGTGAATGTAGCTTGATGGACTACGATTGTTCGGGCGCCGGACCTGACGCTTCATTTTTGGGTGTGGGCGGCCAGTTGCCGCTTTTGTCGAACAGGGTCTACCGGCTGATTATTGACACGCAATTCATAGTGCAGATGGGGGCCACTGGACGTTCCGGTAGAACCGACATACCCAATGATTTGTCCCTTGTCGACATATTCGCCTTTCTCCAAACTATTTTTGAAACGGCTTTGGTGGGCGTAGACAGTAGAATAGATATTGTTATGCTCTACAAAGATCACTTTTCCATATCCGCTCTGAATGCCGATGAAGGATATCCTGCCGCGAGCTGTCGCCCGGATGGGTGTGCCTTTCGGGGCAGGGTAATCAATACCTTGGTGGCCTGCCCACTTGCCAGACACGGGATGGAATCGATAACCAAATGCCGAGCTGATGCGTGTTCGTTCGCTCAGTGGCGTGTCGAAAAAAATCTTCCGCAGATTTTCCAGCCGGGAAGTCGCTTTGTGCGAGTGTTGACCGAGTACATGAGCTGGATCATCGACGATAGAGATTTGCCTCACGCCTGATGCGGCGGCAGTGCTTGTCAAAAAAAAGCCGGCGATAAGAAACAGATTTCTTGATATGGTATACATGCCAATTCGAACGGATTAAACCGTATCTGGTGATCAAGGCAGTCCTGATCTGTTCGGTTGATACAAACGGCACTGGCCTGTAGTTTCAAGACAGGCCCTGACATCGCATGAAAGCTTTTAACTGTTTGACGAGATATCTTTGTCCTGTGCCTGGTTTATTTTGTGTGCCTGGCATCGCGATCAAGCAAGCCCTTGCGTTCTTCGTACTCGCGGGGCGTGATCTCACCGTTCGCCAGGTGGCGCTGCAGCATTTCGTGGGGCGACTCGCGCGCGCGTCTGTGCCGCCCGCTCGTACGCCCCCAGCCGTAGAACACGATGATGCCGACCAGCGCCAACCAGAAGATCCACCAGAAAAAGTGCATGCCGCCCATGAAGAAGCCGCCGTTGTAAACCATGTGCACTCCCTCAGCCCTTGGCTGCCGGGGTTGTGCTACTGGCCAGTGCAGATTTCACCCGCTCAAGCCGATCGCGCACCTCGTGGGCGATGCGCCCGACCTCGGGGTTCGAGGTCATCTGCAACACCGCAACGGGGTCCATGAAGGCAACGACCAGGCGACCGTCGGCCTCTTCACGCACGACGACGTTGCAGGGCAGCAGCAGGCCGATGTCGGGTTCAGCCTCCAGGGCGCGGTGGGCCAGCGGCGGATTGCAGGCGCCGAGGATGCGGTAGGGTCGCCCCTCGATGCCCAGCTTGGCCTTCATCGTGGCCTGCACGTCGATCTCGGTCAGGACGCCAAAGCCTTCGGCTTTCAGCGCTTCGGTGACGCGGGCGACGGCCGTCACAAAGTCCTTGTCCTGGATGTCACAGCGAAAACCATAGGGGGTGGCAGGTGGCTGTTGCGCGCTTGCTGCCGTGTGAGGGGAATTTGAAGTACTCATGGCTGATTCCTCATTTTGTTGCAGGAAGCGCCTGCAGGCGGTCTGTCATCATCTGCATCATGGACTGCATCATGTCCATACGCTGCTCCAGCATGTCCTGGCGGGTGGCCATGTCGGCCGACTTGCCCGGCGCTGCGCCTGTGCTCATGCCACTGCCCATGCCGCGGCCCATCATGCTCATGCCGCCCATGCTACCCATCATATTCATGCCGCCTTGCATGAGTTTCATCTGCTTGGCCATCAGCGCACTGTGCTCCTCGGGCGTCTTCGCGGCCAGCATTGCATCGTGCATCTGCTGCATGGCCTTCATCTGGCTGGCATAGTCGGGGGCAGTCGTGCCCGCGCGCATACCTGCGCCCGGGCTACCCGATTGCGCCTGAGCAGCCTGCGCGACGGTGTCATTTGCCGGATGATGGCTGTCGTTTTGATCGCCATTGGCAGCCCAGGCCGGGGCGGTCAGGGCTGCACTGGTCAGAACGGCAATAGATGCAAAGGTACGGAGGTAGGTCATGTTGAACTCCTGGTCAGCTAGAGACAGTTGCGACTGTCAGGGTGCGGCAGCTAATAAACAACTGACGCATGTATTGCATTGATATATGAAAGTTTAGCGAAGCGCTTATGTCGATCTGATGACACCAGCATGACAATGTCGTAATGTAATGGCGGTGCAGGCTTGGTTAGTAGGTCGTGGTCGTCAACGAGTCCCGCAGGATCTGCTCTGCCTGCCTGGATGTGTTCAAATGGCATCGTGGCCCTCGGGATCCTCCTCAAAACTCGCAGTGTGATGTGGAACGCGTGCGAGATATTCGTCATTGTCCGGTGTCCCAGCGCCGCTTGAAGAAGTTGTAGATCGGCACGTACACCATCCCGGCATACGCCCCGTACAGGAAGCTCTCCTAATGAGGATGTGGTTCGCGGCTACCGCCCGTGGCGCTCGGCGGGTTCCCTACGGCCTTTGGGTCGGCGGTCCTGTTCGCGTCGCGATCTTCGCCAGAACCCGAGCCATGGCCTCCACCATGTCCTCCATGGCACCCGTGTCCGAACAAGTGCATGGCAATGAACGCCACTCCAAACAGTACCCAGATCCAGTTCTCTGTTAGCCAAGCCATTTCCAGCTCCTTTCGTTGAGATCGTTCAGACGTCGACCTTTCGTTCTGGACAGCCGCGCAAGGCGGCGAGCGATTGGTCTTGGCATGTCAATGCCGCGGCAGTTCCTGCTCGCTGCCGCCCCTGGAGCGCTCGACCAGTCGCCGCCACTGGCCGATTCGCGGAATGAACATCGGAACGCGTCGCCGATAGGCGCGATACTCATCGCCGAATTCCGCCAGCACGCGTTTCTCCTCATTTCGTGCAAGCAGCCAATAGATCAGCACAATCACGGGAAATAGCGTCACCGAGAAGATCGTCGGCCAATGCACGACGCCCTCGCCAAAGAGGCCAATGAACAGGCCGGTGTACTGAGGGTGCCTGACCAGCGCATACAAGCCACCGGTGGCGAGACGCTTCTCCTTTTGCGCACGGTAGAGCTCGCGCCAGCCCTGGGCGAACAAACCAATGCCGACAAACAGCAAGAGATAGCCGAGCAGCATCGAGATCATCATGCCCAGCTCACCCACGCCCAGCAGCGTGGACCAGAGACTGGCGCTCAGATTTGCACTGTCTAGCCCGAAGAACCGGACCATCAGATAGATGGTGAGCGGGAAGCCGTACATCTCGGCGTACAGTGCGATGATGAATGCCTGCACGAGTCCCGCGCTGGCCCATTCACGCCAGGTCTTCGGAGCCAGGTAGCGGTAGAAGAACCAGGACGCAATCACGATCATGATCGCTGCAATGCCCCAGACGCTTGAATGAGAGATCGATTCATCCATGATGGATGTCCTTTTGAAGCGCTGTGAGGGATCGCCCTGTGTACGGTGCCAGACTCCGTTTGAAGCCGGATGTCCGAGTCTTGAGCGCGTACGACGCCGAGGAGGGTAAAGCGATGGAAAGTGGTGGCTGGTGTTTCACGTGTGTGCATCCTGTGATCGGAACGAGCAAGATATCGAGGTCGGCCGCTTATACGCGACCCACGCAACTATTGCATTGATGTATAAGAGTTTAGTGAAGCGCTCATGTCGATCGGATGACGCTGCGATGACAACTTTGCAATGTTCACCACCTCAGACTGAGACAGTCACGGCGTCAGTGCGTGGGCCGATCGTCTTGCGGCCCACCAGTAAATAAAAATTCCGAAGAGAATCATGGGTAATGAAAGTAACTGGCCCATCGACAGGCCACCCGCGAATAAGCCGAGATAGTTATCCGGCTCGCGGGTGAACTCCACCATAAATCTAAAGACCCCGTAGCCCATCAAGAACACCGCACTTGTTTGCCCGATCGGACGTGGCTTGCGTGCAAACCACCAGATAAGTGCAAACAGCGCAAAGCCTTCGAGTCCCATTTCATAGAGTTGCGATGGGTGGCGTGCGATGCCGTCCCCCGTTTGTGGAAACACCATGCCCCAAGGCACTGTGGTGGCGCGGCCCCATAGCTCGCCATTGATAAAGTTGCCCAGGCGCCCAGCAGCCAGGCCCAAAGGGATGAGTGGCGCGACAAAGTCGCCAATCTCCAGCAGTGTGCGACCGCGCTTGCGGGCAAAGATCAGCATGGCCACGATTACGCCCAGCAGACCACCGTGAAACGACATGCCGCCTTCCCATAGGTAGAGCGCCGAGAGCGGGTGGCTCAGGTACTCGCCCGGTTTGTAAAACAGTACATACCCCAGGCGCCCGCCAATCACCACGCCTAGCACGCTGTAAAAGATGATGTCCTCGAGATCGCGTAGGGTCAGGCCGCAGGGGTGATGCCGGATGCGCCAGCGGCCCAGCAGCCATGCCAGGGCAAAGCCGGTGAGATACATCAGGCCATACCAGTGGATGGCAAGTGGTCCGATTTGCAAGGCGATGGGGTCGATCTGGGGGTATTGCAGCATGGATGTGGCCCGATTAAAAGATTACCGTGGATTAGTCATGTTCCAACGTCTGGGCGTCCATCAGCACACCTCCTTGGGGCAACAAGCCGACTCGGGTTGCGGGGCACAGGGGAAGGCGGATTCCGTCTCCGGCACGATTGGGATCGGCAGCCGGATTCCCGCCCGGTACATCAGCGCCGCGACGCCCAGTCCCGCCAGGCGTGCCGCCGGCGGGTCGGCCCGAGAACTCAGCACTACCGGCACCGTCAGTCCCATGACCACCCCCGCTGCGGTGGCGCCACCGTGGTACTCCAGGTTTTTCGCCAGAATGTTGCCCGAGACCAGGTCCGGCATCAGCAGGATATCCGCTTGGCCTGCCACCGATGACTCGATCCCTTTTTCCCGGGCTGCACGTTCGGAGATGGCGTTATCAAAGGCCAGTGGCCCGTCGACCTCGGCGCCAATGATTTGCCCGCGGCGGGCCATCAGCGTCAGGCAGGCCGCGTCCAGAGTGGAGGGGATGGCCGGGTTGACGGTCTCTACCGCCGAGATTACGGCCGCCCGGGGCACCTCGACGCCGATCATGTGCATCAGTGCGATGGCGTTCTGCAGAATCTGTGCCTTGGCGTTGAGGTCTGGCGTGATATTCACCGCTGCATCGCTGATGGCGAGCAACCGTGGGTAATTGGGTATATCTACCAGAAAGACGTGGCTGACGCGGCTGCCGGGCTGGCGCAGGCCGTGCTCGCTGTCGAGCAGGGCGCGCATGAAGGCATCGGTGTGGATGTGTCCCTTCATCAGCGCGTCGGCGCGACCGGCGCGCACGAGTTCCACCCCGCGGCGGGCGGCATCCGCCTCCGAGTCCGCTTCGATCACGGAGGCCAGGTCGAGCTCCCAGCCGAGCGTGGCTGCGACCTTGGCGATCTCGACGCAGCGACCGATCAGCACCGGTTCAGCGATTCCGAGTCGTACCGCATCGCGAAGTGTTTCCAGCACTGCAGCCTGTGCCGCGTTGACCACGGCGACCCGAATCGGGTCCCCGTGCCGTGCCTGCTGCACCAGGTCATCAAGCGTGGCCAATCGTTGGACGGCGTTATTGATCATGTTTCCTTTCATTGGTTGGCATACAGGCGCTGCACGTGCCGCGCGATCATCCGTTCTTCATCGGTGGTCACGGCTTCCACCTGGACCAGGCCCTCGGCGGCGGAGATCAGCGGCTCGGGCTTGCGATTGCGCCCTGGGTCCAGTGTCACGCCCAGATACGCCAGGCCATCGCAGATCTGCGCGCGGATGTCCGGCGCGTTCGCGCCGATGCCGCCGGTGAAGATCAGCCGGTCCAGCCCGCCGAGGGCGGCGCTCAGGGCGCCGATGAAGTGGCGCGCGCGATGACAAAAGAAGTCGATCGCCTGCGCGGCCTCTGGGGTGTCCTGACGGCGCGCCAGGAGCTCGCCCATATCGGCGCTCACGCCAGAGAGGCCCAGTAAGCCGCAGCGTTGGTAGAGCAATGACTGGAGAGCTTTAGGATCGAGTCCTTGCTGCCCGGCCAGATACAGCAGGATGCCGGGATCCAGATCGCCGCTGCGGGTACCCATAGGCATGCCGCCCAGAGCGCTGAAACCCATCGTCGTCTCGACGCTGCGCCCACCGCGGATCGCCGCCAAGGAGGCGCCGTTGCCCAGGTGCGCGACGATCAGGCGTTCGTCAAGTGCCGCTGGACCGTGGCGGCGCACCACATCCTCGACGATGAATTCGTAGGAGAGCCCGTGAAAGCCATAGCGACGCACGCCCTGGGCCTCGTACTCCCGAGGCAGTCCGGTATGCCGGGCGACCTCAGGCAGGCCGTGATGAAACGCCGTGTCGAAGCAGGCGAGCTGGGGTACGTTGGGAAAATGCGCGCGCATGGCGGCGATGCCGGCCAGGTTGTGCGGCAGATGCAGCGGAGCCAGTGGAATCAGCGTGTCCAGACGACGCAGCAGTGTGTCGTCGATACGCTGCGAACAGTCACAGTCCGCCCCGCCGTGGACCACTCGGTGCCCGATGCCAACCAGATTCAGCCCTTCACCTTGCTGACGCAAGATCTCGTCGAGACGCGCAATGGCTGCCGCATGATCCGCGAATCGCACGTCGTTGTTTGCGAGGACTTGTTCCCGAGCGTCCACCACGCGGAACCGTCCCTGTTCAGTGCCGATGCCGCTGGCCTCCCCCCACAACTGACGATTGAGGCCATCGGCCAGGCCGAACACGGCGAATTTCAGGCTGGATGAGCCGCAGTTGACCACCAGGATGGATGGGCGCGTCGACACTTCCTTACATCTCCTTCTCGTGGAAATGGGGTGTCTCTGTCTCGCCCTTGCCAAGCCATGACCCGCCATAGAGCCCCTCGAACACCCTCTCGAAGACGCTGTCGCGAGTCGTACCAGCCTGCGTCAGTGTCGAGGCGATCGAGTCGCTCATCAATGTCTCCCATTGCCGGTAGGGGCTGCTGCTATCGACCGGCGTTGGCGTGGTTTCCACCCTCTCGGCCAGCCACTTCACGCCGCTCATCCAGGGTGAGAAGCGCTCCGAGAACATCAGCCGGCTGGTTCGTGCCGGATGCAACTGACGCAGCATCTCGGCTGACCAGGGGGTGGTGGCCAGCCGCACCCAGGGTCCGACGAAGGTCTCGTAGAGGGCCACGTTGCGCGCGGAGAGGGTTTTTACCTGCTTGAACGCCGCCGTTTGGTCGGCGTAATCCAGGTCTTCCACTCGACGTTCCTCGAAACGCACCTGGAACTCGGGCTTGTGGCAGTCCGGGTCGCCGGTGGGATTGTCGATCTTCATCTCGTAGAGCCCAGGGGCAAGGTCATTGAGATCGCCGACACTCTCGAGGATCGCCCGGTGCTCCAGTCGTGCGACCTTGGCGGACACGAAGATTCCCAGATGGCCCACGTGTGGGTTGAGCAGATAGACGATGCGCTGATCGGCGGCCTTGAGTGCCTCGGTGGTTGGGTACACCGCCGGGATCCAGTTGAGCGCCTGGTGCGGCGGGGTGATGTTGTCGCCGCTGGAGGCGAAGATCACCAGCGGGTTGCGGATACGCTTGAGGTCGACGGTACAACCGGGGCAGATTTCAAACTCGCCACGCTCGATCTGATTACCGATGAAGAGGTTTTCGACAATGGCAACGATCTCTTCCTTGCTCAGGCTATAGAAGCCGGTCCACCAGCGCTCGAAATCCAGAAAGCGCTCGCGCTGGCCGTCGATGTCGGCAAACAGCTGGTAATCCTTCTGCCACAAGGTATTTGCTGGCTTGAGGGATTCGAAGTTGGCCGCCAGATGGGCGCCGTCAAAACGCCCGTCCCCCAGGTCCGCCAGCAGGTGCGTCATCCAGGCGCCACCCAGCAGTCCGCCGGCCAGGCGCATGGGATTGACCCCGGATTCGCCAGACCAGTAAGACAGCGGTGAGCCGTTGAGTACCGCTGGTCCGGCCAGACCTACGCAATCAGCCGAGAGCAGCGCAATGGCCCAGCCCGCCTGACAGTTGCCGTAGAGCACCGGTGGCTTGCCTGGATGCCGCTCGGTCAGCGTTTCGACGAAGCGTCGCAGGGCGTGCAGTACGTCTTCCAGCGTCTGCCCGGGCATGGGCTCGGGAAAGAAGATCACGAAGTAGACCGGGTGCCCCTCGTGCAGCGCCATGCCCACTTCGGAGTCTTGTTTGAAACCGCCGATGCCCGGGCCATGACCGGCGCGCGGGTCGACGATCATCACCGGCGGCTTGGTCTCGTCAAGGCAGTCTTCCAGACAGTCTTCGCCGACCCGGGTGATGCGCAGCAGCGCATAGTTGGTGGGACGCTCCAGTCGGCGGCCGTCCAGAAGCATCTCGTAGTCGAAGTCGAGCAGTGGCGGCATGCCGGCCTGCTCATGCTCGAGCATGTTGTCGGCACGCTGGCGCAGCGTATCCAGGTAGCGCACGCCGCGTCGCCACAGGTCGGCCTGGTAGGCGAGTAGTTCCGCTGCGGGATTGCTTGGAATGGTGGTGTGGTCGAACGCACGGGCGGTTTTCGGATCGGCCGCTGTCTGGGAGGAGGCGGATTGGCGCCCGCGAGGAGCTTTACGCACCGCAGGGGTTTTGACTGTCGATAGTTTGGCATTCATTGTGGCTTACCTCGCGGTGTGCAAATCTGATTTAATTAAGGTGGCCTGGATCAAATCTTCTCGCGGCGCAGGCGCAGCGCGTTCAAGACCACTGACAGCGAGGAGGCGGTCATCGCAAAGGCGGCAAACATGGGTCCGATCAGGATGCCGAAGAACGGATAGAGGATCCCGGCGGCGATCGGCACGCCCGCGCCGTTATAGATCAGTGCGAAAAACAGGTTCTGCTTGATGTTGCGCATGGTGGCCAGCGCCAGCTTGCGGGCGCGCACGATGCCATCGAGATTGCCCTTGACCAGGGTGAAACCCGCGCTTTCGATCGCCACATCGGCACCGGTGCCCATGGCGATGCCGACGTCGGCCTGCGCCAGCGCGGGGGCATCGTTGACGCCGTCGCCCGCCATCGCCACCCTGTGGCCTTTGGCCTGCAGCTCGCGGATGATGCGCGCCTTGTCCTCGGGCAGCACGTCGGCGCGGATTTCATCGATTCCCAGGCGCTCGGCCACCGCCTTTGCGGTGCGCTCGTTGTCGCCCGTGGCCATGATGATGCGAAAGCCCAGTTTGTGCAGTGCCTTGAGGGCATCGGGCGTGGTGGCTTTCACCGGGTCGGCGACGCTGACCAGCCCTGCGATGGCGCCGTCGAGCACCACGAACATGACCGTCTCGCCCTCGTCGCGGCGAGCGTTGGCGACGGCGGCCAGTGGGCCGCCATCGAGGCCCAGCTCGGCCATCAGCCTGGCATTGCCGAGCGCCACCTGGTGGCCATCGACCACACCTTTGACGCCCATGCCGGTCACCGCCTCGAAATCATCGGCCTTGCCCAATTCGACTCCGCGCTCCTCGGCGCCGGCGACGATGGCGTCGGCCAGCGGGTGCTCGGATCCTATTTCCAGCGTCGCCGCCAGCCGCAGCACCTCGGTCTCGTCGTGCCCGGCTTCGGGCAGCACGGCGACGAGCTTGGGCTTGCCTTCGGTCAGGGTGCCGGTCTTGTCGACGATCAGCGTGTCGACCTTGGCGAAGCGCTCCAGCGCCTCGGCGTTCTTGATCAGCACCCCCAACTGCGCACCGCGCCCGGTGGCCGTCATGATCGACATCGGCGTGGCGAGCCCCAGCGCGCAGGGGCAGGCGATGATCAGCACCGCCACCGCCGAGACCAGCGCGTAGGCCAAGGCCGGCACCGGCCCCCAGATCGCCCAGGCGATGAAGGACAAGACCGCAACGCCAATGACCGCGGGGACGAACCAGCCCGCCACCTGGTCGGCGAATTTCTGGATGGGCGCGCGCGAGCGCTGGGCATTGGCCACCATCTCGACGATCTGGCTGAGCGTGGTATCGGCACCGACCCGGGTGGCTTCCATGATGAGGCTGCCGGTACCGTTGATCGTGGCACCGGTGACCTTGTCGTCCTTGGTTTTTTCCACCGGAATTGGCTCACCGGAGATCATTGACTCGTCGATGGCAGAGCGGCCCTCGAGCACCATGCCGTCCACCGGCACCTTGTCGCCGGGGCGCACCCGCAGGTGATCGCCCACCCGCACGGCTTCCAGGGGGATTTCTTCCTCGGTGCCGTCAGCGCGGATTACCCGGGCGGTCTTGGCGGCCATGTCCAGCAGCGCGCGGATCGCCTTGCCGGTGCCTTCACGGGCACGCAGCTCCATGACTTGGCCAAGCAGCACCAGGGCAACGATGACTGCCGCGGCCTCGAAATAGATTCCGACCTGGCCGCTTACGGGGTCGCGAAAGCCTTCCGGGAAGATGCCCGGCACCAGCACCGCGACGATCGAGAAGAGATAGGCCGCGGCGACCCCCATGCCGATCAGGCTGAACATGTTGAGGTTCATGGTGCGAAACGAATTCCAGCCGCGCACGAAAAATGGCCAGCCCGACCACAGGATCACCGGGGTGCTGAACACGAGCTCGATCCACATCGAGGTTCGTTCACCGAAGAAGTCGCGAATCGCCGTGAGGCCCAGATAAGGAGCCATCGCCAGCACTAGCACCGGGATCGTGAGGACGGCCGCGACCCAGAAGCGGCGGGTGAAATCCACCAGTTCGGGATTGGGCCCCTCGTCGCCGGCCGCGGCGGATTCCAGCTCCAGGCCCATGCCACACAGGGGACAGGCGCCGTGCGTGGTCTGCCGCACCTCGGGGTGCATCGGGCAGGTGTAGACCGCACCGACATAGCCGGCGGGCACCTGGTCGTACTGGCCGCCGCGAACCGGCGCAGCGGTTTCATGGCCGGCTTGATGGGCGTGCCCGTGCCCGTGACCATGGCCATGACCCTTGTCATGGCGGGACTGCGCCTGTGGCTCGCCGCTTTGCACGGGCACCAGGTGCATGCCGCACTTCGGACAGTCACCGGGCTGATCGGAGATCACCTCGGGGTGCATCGGGCAGGTGTATTGGGTAGAGGTGGTGTATTGGGCAGCCCCTTGTTTACCGTGCTGCGCGTGTTCGGGTCGTTTTATGGGCTGCTGCTGAGTCATGGAGTCGTCTCCGTTACTGTGGGTAAGGCGGTGGCACGTACGGTCCTGTTTCGCGTAACCAATATTGCGTTGCCGTCTACACAAAAATCGTTGATGCATAAGATCACGCTGGCGCCTGGCATTGGGCGCTAATAAGCAACCCACGCAGCTATTGCATTGATATATAAGAGTCTAGCGAGGTGTTCATGTCAATCAGATGACACCATCATGACAATTCTGTAATGTCATGGTGGCGCAAGCTTGGTTGGTGCATCGTGACCGGTGACCGTCAGTGAGCCGAGACCCCATGATTTGATGACTCGTCTGGGCTGCCTTTGCGATTGATGCTCTTGCCCTGGCCGTGTCATCGCAGTACCGCTGGTTCATCGGGCAACTCGTTTGCGTATTGGCCACTGGCCGGGAAGTGTGTTACCAAGTGTTGTGTCACCATCCGGATACCATCCACCACACCACTTTCGAACTCGAATTGTTTGAAGGCGGATTCCATCTGACGGCACACCGCATTCCATTCGCCCTGGCTGACCTTCTCGTGAATGCCCCGGTCCGCCACGATCTCTACCGCGTGATCGGCGAGCAGCAGGTAGATCAACAAGCCGTTATTGTGTTGGGTGTCCCACACCCGAAGCTGCGAGAACAGCTCGATTGCCCGTTCACGGGCCGACTGTGCGTGCAACAGCGCGCGAAACTCCAGCGAACCCTCGATCGCGATGCGGATCTCGCCGTCGTGCCTGGCCTCGCTATCCTTGATCGCCCGCTCGATCGCCACCATTGCACTGCGGGGGAAGCACCGCTGGACATACCAGTCGGTTGTCAGCAGGTGACACACGATGCGCGGGCTCTTCATGGTCACCACCTGCCCGAGGCGCCACCGCCACCGAAGCCACCACCACCGCCGCGAAAGCCGCCGCCACGATGACCACGGCCGCCGCGGTATAGACCCCCCAACCCGTGCAAGGCCCGGCCGCCACCCATCAAGGTGAACAGCAGCGCCGCGATGGCCGAAAAAAGCGCGATCGATAGCGCACCGACCATGAGCCATGCCACCGCGCCCACCACACCGCCCGTGACGACAGCACCCGGTACCCTACCTATCGTCGAGCGCAGCAGACCGCCCAGGGCGAGGGCCACGATGAAGAGAACAGGGCCGTAGCGCTGGATGTCACCCTGGGGGGCAGGGCCCCTGTCTTCTGGCGCTGGCAAGGCCTCGCCGTCGACAGTGCGGATAATCTGCCCAACCCCGGCGGCGATGCCGCCGTAGAAGTCCTGCTGCCTGAATCGGGGCAGGATGAGCTCGCTGATAATGCGCCCGGAGGTGAGATCAGTGAGTGCGCCTTCCAGACCATAGCCGACCTCGATGCGCACTGTGCGGTCGTCTTTGGCCACCACAAGAATCGCGCCGTCGTCGACTTTTGCGCGTCCCGGTTTCCATTGCTCGGCAACACGCAACGAGAACTGCTCGATCTGCTCGGGTGCAGTCGATGCGACGATCAGCACCGCGATTTGTGTGCCTTTCCTGGCCTCGAAGTCGGTCAGCGCCTGCTCCAGCGTGGCCTTCTGCTCAGTGTCCAGGGTCTTGGTCTGGTCGATGACGTGCCCCGTCAATGGGGGCACGGGCACTTGCGCTATGGCAAGCGCGCTCCAGACGAGCGAACTGGCCAGCAGCAGGGCGCCGACAATCCGGCCTACCGTCTCGCCAATGGTCACCGCACCGCCCCGGACGTTGCCGGTATCGCACCGCCGACCGGTTTCTCAAAGCTGACGTTGGGTGGCTTTGCTATTTCCTTCTCGTTTTCGACAGTGAAGTTGGGCTTTTCCTTGTAGCCAAACAACATTGCAGTCAGATTGGAAGGAAAGGTTCGTACCGTCACGTTGTAGTCTTGCACGGACTTGATATAACGGTTGCGCGCTACGGTGATGCGGTTCTCGGTGCCTTCCAACTGTGCCGACAGGTCGCGGAATCCCTGGTTGCTCCGCAGGGCCGGGTAGTTCTCGGAGACAGCCATGAGCCGCGACAAGGCGCCCGTCAGCTGGCCTTGCGCCTGCTGGAATTTCTGGAACGCTTCGGGGTTGTTGAGCAGCTCGGCAGTCGCCTGAATCGAGGTGGCCCTTGAGCGTGCCTCGATCACTTGCGTCAATGTGCTCTGTTCGAAATTTGCCTCGCCCTTGACCGTGTTCACCAGGTTGGGGATCAGGTCCGCGCGGCGCTGATACTGATTGACCACTTCTGACCAACTCGCCTTGACTTGCTCGTCTGAACTCTGGAATGTGTTGTAGCCGCAGCCGGCCAGGCTCAGAGCCAGTATCGCCGCAAAAATGGCCTTCAGTATCCGCATGTTCGGGTCTCCATGTGAGAGAGCTGGGAATGGGGCTTACGGGATGGACCGATAGGTAATGCCGTTGGGATTGGGCCCCACCCGGTATGTGGCGACAACCTCCTGTGTGCTGGTGTCTATCGCGCTGACCGTGTCGTCCTGATTGTTTGTGACAAAGACAAAGCCCCCCTCACTGCTGGCGACAACCCCATGGGCGCCCATGCCCGTGGTCACCGTGGCTTGAACGCTTTGGCTTTTCACATCAATGACAGAGACCGTGTTGTCGGGCTCGCTCTCGCTGCCCTGATTGGCGACGTAAACCTTGCTGCCATCCGCGGTTGTGTATAGCTGGATGGGATTGCGGCCAACCTTTATGCGATTGAGCACCTGTCTGGTGACGGTGTCGATGATCGCCACACTATTTTCATCCCGCAGCGATACATAGACCTGTGCTCCATCAGGCGTAAAGGCAACTTGAACCGGGGCCTTGCCAACAGGGATGCGTGCGGATTCTTTGAGATTTTGGGTATTTATGACGGATACGTTGTTATCGGTGACGTTGGCGACATACAGTTCTTGCCCATTGGGGCTCAGACGCAAGCCGTGAGGAAACGCTCCGGTGGGAATCTCGGCGATGATTTTCTTGTGCTGAATGTCAACGACCGAGACCTGATTGGCCTCGGAGTTGGTGATATAGGCACGATCACCCTTTTCGCTTGTCACAACATGGGCAGGGTGACCGCCTGAAGGCAGCGTCGCCAATGTCTTGTCGATCTGGCCGGCATCGATCAATAGTAATTTGGCGTCGTTACCATCTTCAGAACTGGCGTGCGTATCGGTCTTCTCACCAGCTTGGTCATTGCCCATACCGTGCCCGGCCATACCGGTCATCGCCGGCATGCCAACGGCAAGAACCGTCTTTCCATCAGGGGAGATCTGGACATTATGCGGGATGACGGATACCTTCGCCGTGTGTACGGCGCCGGTACGCAAGGTGATCTCGCTCACGGAGCCGTCGCCTTCATTGGCGCTGTACACAACGCCGTTCGGTAGCGTTGCCGCCTGGACCGCCCCGGCAGCCAGCGTGAGGGCAATCGAAGCAAGAAGAGGGTGTATTTGAAGCATTGTCGGATCTCCGGTTCGAAACGGTTGTAACCATTGAAAGTCATGTCATTGAAAGCAGCAGTGCTGCCCATCGATCACTGTATCGATCCATCCCTGACGGATTGATGACGCGCTAATTACAATCTTGTAATGTGGCGCGATTCACGTGTTTTATCGACATGCGAGGCGTCCCGGCGCCGGGCAGACTGCCCGATGCGCAAGGGTTACGGCACAATGCGACGGTTCTGGAAGAACCCAATTGTGGTATCTAAATAAAGTTAGTAAATTTTACGTCTCGAACCCTAGCAAATACGTTACGACTGAAAAGTCTGGAATTAATAAAGTTGGTAAATTTTCGAAGTGTCTGTCTGGAACAGGCATGATTTCGTGCAAATAAAGTTGGTAATTTTTGGCGTGGTGCAGGCAACGGCAAATCTTCCCCAGGGTTGGCTCGCAAAGCCCAGGCGCTTTACGCCTGCACATCAGGCTGAAGCTCGGACATCGCGGTGTTCGGACCTTTTGAGTCAGAACTTCCGAAAGCCATTTCAGACTCCATCCTCTGTGACCATGCCAGCCGCAGCAACCCGCGCAGCAGGTAGTCGCGCACGATATGCACGCTCCCCCCGGCCTCAAGAGCCAGCCGGGATACCGTGTAGGAGTTCATCGAACACCTCCTTTTCCTTACCCGGCGCAGCAGGATAGTTGCTTCACATCCTTGTTGAAGGTCTGCGCCGCGAGCTTCAAGCCTTCGACCATCGTCAGATAGGGGAACAACTGGTCGGCCAGTTCCTGCACGGTCATCCGGTTGCGGATGGCGAGTACCGCCGTCTGGATCAGTTCGCCCGCTTCCGGGGCCACCGCCTGTACGCCGATGAGCCGTCCGCTACCTTCCTCGATGACCAGCTTGATGAAGCCGCGTGTGTCAAAGCTGGCGAGCGCACGCGGCACGTTGTCCAAGGTCAAAGTGCGACTGTCGGTCTCGATCCCGTCGTGATGAGCCTCTGCCTCGCTGTAGCCCACGGTGGCGACTTGCGGATCGGTGAACACCACGGCAGGCATGGCGGTAAGGTTAAGCGCCGCGTCACCGCCCGTCATGTTGATCGCCGCACGGGTGCCGGCCGCCGCCGCCACATAGACGAACTGAGGCTGGTCCGTGCAGTCGCCGGCCGCGTAGATGTCCGGCGTGCTGGTCCGCATGCCGGCGTCGATGACGATAGCGCCTTGCGGGTTGAGCGCGACGCCTGCCGCGTCCAGCGCCAGGCTGCGCGTGTTGGGCGAGCGACCGGTGGCGACCAGCAGTTTGTCGGCACGCAGCTCGCCGTGCGCCGTGGTGAGCACGAATTCGCCGCCCTCGTGCGCGACCTGGCTGGCCTGGGTGTGCTCCAGCACCTCGATCCCTTCGGCGCGAAACGCCGCCGTGATTGCCTCACCGATGGCCGGGTCTTCCCGGAAGAACAGGGTGTTGCGTGCAAGGATCGTTACTTTGCTGCCCAGTCGGGCGAACGCCTGCGCCAGTTCCAGCGCTACCACCGACGAACCAATCACGGCCAGCCGCTCAGGAATGGTGTCGCTGACCAGCGCCTCGGTGGAAGTCCAGTAGGGTGTATCTTTCAGGCCGGGGATCGGCGGAACGGCCGGACTCGCGCCGGTGGCAATCAGGCAACGGTCGAAAGTCACCACGCGCTCGCCACCACCGTTGAGTTGCACGGTCAGGCTGTGTGCGTCCTTGAAACGGGCTTCGCCGTGCAGCACGGAGATGGCGGGATTGTCATTCAGGATGCCTTCGTATTTGGCGTGGCGCAGTTCGTCGACGCGCGCCTGCTGCTGGGCCAGCAGCCGCTCGCGCAAGATTGTCGGCGGTGTGGGCGGCATGCCACCATCGAACGGGCTTTCTCGGCGCAAGTGGGCGATGTGTGCAGCGCGGATCATGATCTTGGACGGCACGCAGCCGATATTGACGCAGGTGCCGCCAATAGTGCCGCGCTCGATCAGGGTGACGTGCACGCCTTGCTCGACGGCCTTCAGCGCCGCCGCCATCGCCGCGCCGCCGCTGCCGATAACGGCAATATGCAATCCGCCACCGTCACCACCAGCCTTGTCGCCGCTACCTAGCCATTCGCGCATCTTGACGAGCAAGCCGCCGCCCACCGGAGGCACGGGCGCGTCGGCGAGCGTGGCCCGATAACCGAGTCCGGCCACGGCGGTAGTCCACGCGTCAGACGATGTGCCGGCCTCGACGGCGAGCTTGGCGCTGCCCTTGGTATAGGAGACATCCGCCGACTGCACGCCTGGCACTTTCTCCAGGGCTTCCTTGACATGCACTGCGCACGAGTCGCAAGTCATGCCGGTGATTTTGAGGGTGATCATTCATCGTTCCTTTTCTGTGTTGACCGCTGGCTCACGCCGTCAGCTATGTTTTGCTGGGAGTTCGCAGCCGCCCGAGCCGCAGCGGCGATTTGCCGGCGAAACCAAGTCCCAGATCGACACGCCGATCATCAGGGCCAGGCCGGTGTATATGAGGCGCGCTGTCCACCAGTTGCCAAGCAACCAGACAGTCCCGGCGAACACGATGGCTGGCCCGATCATGCCGAGCAGGCTGCGGTGCCATTGCCGATGACTGAGCCAGCCCAGTGCATTCGCCAGCAAAGCCACGACGGCGAACAGCGGCAGCAGCGTGGAAATGAACAAGCCTTCGTATTCCTGTAAAAAGCCGAGGCCGATGGCTGTGCCCAAGCTGGCGATGGCCGGAAAACAGGCGGCGCAGCCCATCGCGGAAACAACGCTGCCGAGCGCGCCAGCCTTGTCGGCAATGCGTGTGATCAGTCCCATGATCGCCCCAGGGTCGGGTTCAGTGGCTCACTACTTGACGCTGGAGGGATAGCCCGCGTCCCCGGTTGCCTTGGTCAGCTTCTGCACGCTGGTCTTGGCATCATCGAAGGTGACAACCGCTTCGCGGGTCTCGAAGGTCACGGCAACTTTACTGACGCCATTGACCTTGGAAATCGCCTTCTTGACGGTGATTGGGCATGCCGAGCACGTCATGCCCGGTACGGACAGCGTGACGGTCTGGGTAGCGGCCCACACAGGTGCAACAACGGCGGCGAGGGCGAAGGAGGCAAACAGCTTCTTCATGGTGAACTCCGATCAGTAGAAAAATGGTATGACATAGGGAAATCCGAGCGCGACCAGAACCAGCACGGCCACGACCCAGAAAATGAGCTTGTAGGTCGCTCGCACTTGGGGAATCGCGCAGACCTCACCCGGCCTACAGGCTTGCGCAGGGCGGTAGATGTGCCGCCAGGCGAAGAACAACGCCACAAGCGCTGCGCCGATGAAAAGCGGGCGATACGGCTCCAGCACGGTCAGGTTGCCGATCCATGCCCCGCTGAATCCCAAGGCGACCAGGACAAGCGGCCCGAGGCAGCAGGTCGAGGCGAGGATGGCGGCCAGCCCGCCAGCGAAGAGCGCGCCGCGCCCGGTTTGTGGTTCAGACATGCGCTTGTCCTTTCGAATTTGAATTGGATAGCGTAACCTTACTTCCGTACTCATGTACGGAGTCAAGCGATATGGAAAACAATTTGGAGAACCTGACCATTGGCGTCTTTGCCAAGGCGGCCGGGGTCAACGTGGAGACCATCCGGTTCTATCAGCGCAAGGGTCTGTTGCCGGAACCGGATAAGCCATACGGCAGCATTCGCCGCTATGGCGCAGCGGATGTGACGCGAGTGCGATTCGTGAAATCGGCCCAGCGGCTGGGCTTCAGCCTGGATGAAATCGCCGATTTGCTGCGGCTCGACGATGGCACCCACTGCGAGGAAGCCAGCAGTCTGGCCGAGCACAAGCTCAAGGACGTGCGCGAGAAGATGGTCGACTTGGCGCGCATGGAGGCCGTACTGTCTGATCTGGTATGCGCCTGCCACGCGCGGCAGGGGAATGTTTCCTGTCCGCTGGTCGCGTCGCTACAGGGCGGAGCAAACCTGACGGGTTCGGCTAAGCCTTAGCGTGCTTTATTTTCCATTTTCTGAGACGACCCCTTGTAGGCCAGCACCGCCGGAATTGCGACGGCAAGCCCTACGCCCGTCATAATCAGGGCTTCGCCGACCAGTCCAGCAATGCGGTTAATGGTCACGCCATCAGACATGCCAATGCTCAGCAATGCGTGATAGCGAGACCAAGTGACGCGACGGCTGCATATTTTTTGGGGTTCATGGTGACTCCACTGAGTGTGTGCAGTCTGCACGATAACTCGTTTGTGTACATTGCCCGCCGATTTCAAAAGGTAGCAAAGACCTTGGGTGCCGAGCCGGTGCCCAGAACGTAGACATTCAGCGGCCCGGCAGCGGTGCCCGCCATGCCAGGGGCGCCCACAGGCATTCCCGGTATGGAGAGACCCTTTACGGGGAGGTGATCAGCCAGTATCTGCTTGATGTACGTGGCGGGTGGATTTGCCCCCGTATTACCGGACACGGAATCACCCTTGGGTTGATAAATCCTGGTGACGCCTGAACTCCCTGGGGGATCTGTACTTCAGCGCACTGTGGGGATGCTGCTCGTTGTAATGCTCGAAGGCAATCGCCAGATTCTGCAACGCGGTGGGCACGTCGGCCTTGGGCATAAAAGCGACGTAATCGCGCTTGATCGTCTTCACGAAGCTCTCGGCCATGCCGTTGCTCTGGGGGCTGCGCACGGGCGTGGTCAGCGGTTTCAGGCCAATGCGCCTGGCAAACTCACGAGTCTTTGCTGCAATGTAGCCCGAGCCATTATCGCTCAGCCACTCGATCTGCTGCGGCGTTTGATCTGTATTGCCGAACCGATGCTCCAACGCCGCCAGCATCACATCGCGCACCACATCGCCGCTGTGTCCAACCGTGGTCGCCGACCAGCTCATGGCCTCACGGTCGCAGCAGTCCAGGGCAAAGGTCACCCGCAAAGGGCTGCCATCATCGCAGCGAAACTCGAACCCGTCGGAGCACCAGCGGTGGTTTGGCTGCCAACCGCGCGGGCTTGGATTTTTCAGCATCCTGATACCAGTTAAGGATCAAGGGCATCATGTCCTTCATGGCCAGCCCGGGAAAACGCTCAAACACCCGATTGATCAGCGGTTCGAGCAAGCTCGACGCGCACCCCAAATCAACCAGCAAGTTGTGCAAACGAATCGCCTGCTCATTGCCCGGGTACAAGGCGGTGGCATCCAGACGCTCCTGCTTGCTGTGCAACAGACTACCCAACTCCAGAATCTTCTTGTCCACATCGGGAATCGTCAAATCCGAGTAGCGGGCAATCCGCATCACATCACCCGAGCGGATCGCATCGATCATGGGATGAATCGGCTTTAGCTCATCCTGATAGACTTTTTCCATCAAGGCCGGCGTAATGCGTTCAATGCCTGTGACGACCGCTCTGATTTGAGACAGGACAAACAGCTTGATGACCACATCCATGATGCCTTGAGAGAGGTCATACCAGACATCGCGGATGTCATCGGGCATCTCGGGGGCCGCTTTGGTGAGCCATTGATACCTCCACAACCGGCCAGTGAACGCGCCCCACTCGGTACGCAAGGCATCCTCATCGGCGGCGGGCTTGCTGATTGGCTCCCACAATATCGAGCCAAACCCGGCGCCGCGACGCGCCGAGCGCAGATCCAGCTCAAAGATCGGCCTGGCTTTGGGCGTACCCACCATCACCACGGGCACCGAAATCTCATTGACCAAGGTGACGAAAAAGTTGAGCATACGTTCAGCGCCGCCCGAGTTTCGCACGCTCAGATGCTGAATCTCATCGATCACCAACAGGCCTATGGCGTGCGTGTTGGCAATATGCGCCATCACGGCGATCAGCGTTTCCACGCTATGGCGCTTCTCGACATAACGACGCACGTAGTTCGTGGCCAGCACCGCATCAATTTCCCGGAAAAAATTGTGGCATAGACTTTTCAGCGAACCGTCATGGGGGCAGTCAATTTTAAGAAATACAATCTGGGTGAAGTTGTGCTGCTTGTGGTAGATGAGCTGCGGGTAGGTCGCCAATATGCGGTTGATCGAACTGGTCTTGCCCGAGCCCGAGCAGCCAATAAAGGCCAGGCTCTTGGCAGTCGATTGCACGTGTTCAAACCGAAAAACACCCAGATCGCCCAGCATGATGCGCTCATAGCCATTCTGGATGTGGGCGTTGAGCGCTCCGGTGGCCAGGTTTCTGCCCACATAGCCCTGCCTGAGCAGGATGGAAAGCTTTGACTCCAGTTCGATGTGGCGCGATAACGGCTGAAAAAAGCGATCCAGCAACTGGGCGATGACGTGGATTCTCGTCTGGCCATCCAGATAGGCATCGGTGGGGCGAAAAGCAATCTGGCCCGATAGCCCGTCGCGCAGCTGGCGCTTATCCAGTATGGGCGGCAAGGCCTCGATCAGGGGGTTTCCCTGATATTGGCTCACGCCGGTATCGCTATACATGGCCTGAACCATGCCTTGGGGCAGCGTCACGTGTCGTCCTCAAACAAAACATCCAGGAAATCGGGAAAGGCCCCATCTTCGGGCTCGGGCTGCAAATAGATGACCTGCGATGTGGGCTTGCTCTCTTTGCCGCCCTCAGGTTGCGCCGATGATCGATGATGCTTACGCTCCATCTCACGAGCCCGCTCCCGATTCTTGCTCATGCCCGCCAGGGCCTGCGCCTTTGAGTCGCCCAAGCTCGCGGGGCGAAGCCTCTGTGCCTGATCGATGGTCGCCTGAATGCGGCGATCCAGATTTCTTTTGCTTTCCCGCTCCTGCAACTGGGCCGATGCGGTTGTTCTCCGTTGTGCCTTCTGACTTGCCCATAGCTCCCACATGGATTGATCACGGTACTGTCTGGAGCGATCCGTCAAGGTGCAACGCCAGTAGTCCGACTGAGCTGAGTCAGGGTAAACATAGATCGTATTCGCACTTGCCGGATCATAGGCGGCCATCATCGTGTTGGGCCGCTCTTGTCTTGTTCTGTGCAGCCAGCCAGAGACCATCAGTTCCCTGCACGAGTAAAAGGCGCCAAAACACCGGATACCATAGTCCGATACCGTCACCTTGACGCGAGGCAACAGCGCTAATTTCAACGCCTCGTCGGCAACCGTTCTCAAGCGTCCGCTTCGGTGCGCAATGCCCCAGCGCCAGAGGTTGATGGGAACACTAGAAAGCGTATCGGGCATATCCGGCTCGCGGTCATATTTGACCAACACGGCATGCAAATTTCGATGCAGAATTGATCCCAGTATGATTTGCGTAAAGTCATTCAATGTCAGGGTGGCATCCAGCCGATAATCCTTGCCGCCTCGCTTTTTGACGATGGTGCCCGTGACGACGCCCGGCGCAAACGGCTTGAAGTCTGCCTGGATCGTATGAAAGTGGCGCTCCACAATGCCTTTGGCGTCGCCCCGATAGGGTGGCGTATTTTCGATCCTGACGCCAAAGGCTTGCTCCAGATATTCGATCTGGTGGCCCAGCAGCTCGCCACGATCGGCAAGAATCGCATCGGGCAGCCCGACCGAGGGCCAGTCCTCGGAGGCTATCTCGTACCCATACGCGCGGCACAACTGCGCCTTGTCGGTCATGGCATTGGCCAAAGCCAACACGGCGGTCGCGTAGGACGGGTTTTCAAGCCCCACATAAAACCCGGCGATCAACCTGCTGTAGACATCCACCACGACATACAGTGTCGGGCGTCCGATGATTTTCCGCCTGTCAGCGGACAACAGGTATATGTCGGCGATTGTCGCATCAATCTCATAGCGGGCACCCGGTCCATGAGCGCCTGCAGTGGCCGTGCCATGTATCGGCCGGATGTCCTTCTGATACTCAATTTTGTTGGCTTTCAACCGGATGCGCTCGGCGCGAAGGTACTCGCGTTCATAAAAAAAGCGAAGCTGCGCCACGGTCGGAAAGTCCGTTTTCTCAACGTCGGGGTAAGACGCCTCGTACATGTCCTCAAAACGGCGGTGGGTATAGGGCAAAGAGCGACCCTTATCCGTCAGATAGTGGCGGTCGAGCACAATCCGGAACATCCGTTCAATATCGGCGTTGATCGTGGCGCCCGTGCCCGGCGACACGCTTCTGGGGCGGCCCAGCTTCTTTCTGGAACTCTTACGCTTTTTCCCTTTGGCGCCGCAATGCTTGTAGTCTGGCAACAGCGCGTTTGGTGTGCCGCCACGCTGCCAGTATTGGCGTAAAAGAGCATAAATCGTTTTCGGTGCCGCGCCTGATCTGTCCGCAGCCTCCTTGATCAATGCACCCCGGCCTCGTCGACGCACGATGTCGGGATGCTTGATCAGGGCTTCAATCACTGCGAAGCGCTGGTCTCGAATCTGCTGAGAAACCGAGCCCTGCACGGGCAATTGCGACGCCAAGTCAGCAAACGGATCATCGACCTTTCTCAGGGTTTCTGAGAGAATCTCCGCCTCGACTTGCGAGACGGGTATGCGCTCAGGCAGGGTGCTGCCCGAGTCGATATCGATCCACGTATACCTGCCCTCGGAGATCAGGAGAACACGATATCGGGCTTTTCCATGCGCCACCACATCATTGATTCGCAGCACAGCGATCCCTCAACGCGTGAATATCCGACGAGGCATGCAGGTCACCCACCACAAGATCCGCCCAGGGCCTTCTGATATCAAAGAGCACCATTCTCATTGCCAGAAGCGTGCGGGTCTTTTGCAGCGACTCGCCCAATTCCAGCGAATAGGCCTGATCCAGCCTCATTGCGGCCTCGGATAACCGTAGTGCCGGATTCTGCGAAAAATAGTTCAGATACAGGGGTGCCACATCAAGGAGGCCTTCGATGTCCCCCAACGGCGTTTGAGCGGGGTACAGCCATTCGATATTCTTGGCCACCGCCTTGGGTATCTGTTTTTCCGTGAGTAAATACCACGGCACGCCTTTCATCTCCCAATAGCGACGCTCGATCTCCAGCTTTTCAACGACTCTATGCTTGAGAAGGTCTGACGAGGGCTTAACTTGAACCGCCATTCTAGGCAGGCTCGGCATGCTGGTATCCACGAGGAAGTCCGTCGACATGACCCGAAGCTTGCCACCCACCTCCGGGTGACGGATACCCGCCTTGGCGGCAAGCTCAACCGTATCGGTCATCCTGAGCGGGTACTGTTCTCGAATGTCGGTTACGGCGGGGTGCCAGTCGAACAGAAAAAAAGCCGCCAACTCCAGGTCTGAAAGCAGATGGTGCGTTCGCTGCGCCTGAAATCCCCACACGCGGTGGGATCTTCCCGAAGAAGGCAGATCCCTCACCGTCAGCCACGGCCGATAATCTTTGCCAACACCCGCGCCTCGCCCTTGCTTAATCCATTTCTCGGTACGGGCATCAAGGTTGGAACCGGCCATGGTCAGCGTCATTCTCGTATCAAAGTCATGCCTGGAATTTACCAACTTTATTCGTAAATTACCAACTTTATTCTCAAGTTACCAACTTTATTATCCGACGACACCAATCAAAGCGGGATGGCCGAGTCCAGCGACTTCAGGAATTGTTTTGGCGATTGGAAGCCGATGACTTGAAAGTCGATTTCTTTGCCTTTCCTGTCAAAGAAAAGGATCCCGGGAGGCCCAAAAAGTGCAAAACGCTTGAGTAGCGCTTGATCATCCGCATTGTTTGCCGTCACGTCAGCTTGCAGCAGGATGACGTCCTTCAAGCGCCCCCGGACTCGCGGGTCGGTAAAGGTGAAACGATCCATTTCCTTACACGATATACACCATTCCGCCCAAAAATCGAGCATCACGTAACGGCCGTCTGCCGCCTGCAATTGTGACTCCAGGTCAGCCAGATTCTTGATGGGCCTGAATGTAATCTCGGTTGCAGCGCTGCCTGCTGGCGTGGTGGTGTTTACGCTCCTGAGGGCAGCCAAGGGCTGCAGCACATCTCGGCTGCCCGAAAGGCCGCCGATGAGTAGCGCGAGGCCGAGTGTCAAGGCAATGATCCCAATACCTTTTCCGAAACGCATATATCCTGCCGAGCTCGCAGGCAAGGGGTCCAAGGCCCTGAGATACATCGCCGATATGATGAGCAGAATGGCCCATAAGAACAGATGCACCACGGCGGGGATGACTGGGGAGACGAGGTAAATGGCCACGGCCAGCAGGGTCACGCCAAAGAAATGCTGGACGGATTTCATCCAGGGGCCGGCTTTTGGCAGCAAGGCGCCGGCGCTTGTGCCAAAGATCAGGAGTGGCACGCCCATGCCGATGGCGAGCGAGAAAAGCGCCATGCCGCCGACCACGGCGTCACCCGTTTGCCCAATGTACAGTAGCGCACCTGCCAGGGGCGCAGCCACGCACGGCCCCACGATCACGGCAGACAGCACGCCCATCAGAAAGACGCCAAACAGCCTGCCGCCTGGTGTGCGGTTGGCTGCGCGCGTCAGGCGGCTTTGAATCGCAGCGGGCATCTGCAACTGGTAAAAACCGAACATGGATAACGCAAGCAATACAAAGACTGTCGCGAAGCCGCCCAGGACCCACGGGTTTTGCAGATAGGCCGATAGCATCGTACCGGCAAGTCCAGCCGCAATGCCCGCCAGCGTATAGGTCATTGCCATGGCGAGCACATAGACCAATGAGAGGCCAAAGGCCTGGCGTCGCGTGGCGTGGTGGCCCTGTCCGACGATAATCCCCGACAGAATCGGGATCATGGGAAGCATGCACGGGGTGAACGCCAGGATCAGGCCAAAACCAAAGAATGCGGTAACCAGTGCCCACGCATTGCCTTGTGCGAACAAATTACCGATTACGCTGGTCTCTGATAGGCTGGTGTTGGATCGCGGTTCACGGATATCGGTCGCAGCGGCTGGCGCCGTGGGAGCCGTGCGAGTAGAAGCAACGGAGGCATTGGCCTGGGCCAGTGGCACCGTGAGCGTCTTCTCGATGGGCGGATAACAAACACCTGAGGGATCATTGCAACCCTGATAGGATGCGAACAAGGTCAGGGATTGCCGGGCCGCACTGTCAGCCGGCCGGTCCAGGGCAATGACGGCTTCTACGGGCTCGTAATAGACCTCTTCTTCCCCGAAGGTTGGGTCGTCTTTGAGCTTGCCGGAGGGTAACGATGTGCTGGCAATCGTGATGTCCGGAGAATCCGGCAGGCTGAACGCAATCCGGCTACGGTACAAATAATAGCCCTTGGCGGGGGTCAGTGTGGCGACAAGCGTGTTGAAATCCCGCGCCACGACCGAAATCTGAAATGCCTTCTCGGGTGGCAACAGCCCTGGCTCGGAGGACGACCCATCAAAAAGACCGGTTATCGATTTGAAAAGACCTTTTGAAGGGGTGAAGACCTGTGTTTGCGTACTACTAGAGCCAGGCGAAGCGTCACGGGGTGGTTCGTGGCTGGCGCCGTATGCCCACGATGAGACCAGCAAGAGTAGGGTGGCAATCAATCGTGTCACGTTCACAGCAAGCGTCCATCATTCAAAGCATTCTGCGTCTTACTTATCAAGCGTCGTGCCATATTTCGCAATCTGCGTCCAGGTCGCACCACGATCTTGAGTGACATAGGCATTACGTTTGAAGGTGGCGATCGCGAGATCGTCGTGGCGGGCAGGGTTCTGGGCAATGAACGCCACGGCGTCTTCGTCCAGTGCGGGAAGCTTGATCTTTTCATTGGCCTCACCGTCCTTCAGGCTCATGCGAGTCAGCATGGGGGAATTCGCATAACTGCTGACCCAAAGGTGCTCTCCATCCAGATCGAACCACTGCGCGAGCACCTGAGTGTTCCCGACCCGCGGTTCAAAATGGTTGCCTGCATCGCGCGACAGGTACAAGCCGTCGGCAGCGCCCACGGCCACGATATTGGCATCATTGGGGTGCACCGCCAGGCTGTTGATTTTAGTTTTCAGGCCATCGGCGGCTGCCTGCGTCCAGATCAGACCGTCTGTCCGGGTCATATACAGGCCAGGCTGGCGCATCCGGGTGTTGGGACGATAATTCAGAACATAAACCGCATTGGTTTCGTAGCTGGTGGCCAAGGTGTGGAAATCGGACTCGCCTTCCAGGCTCAGTTGCTGCCAGGTTTTACCCGCATCGGTGCTTTTGATGAGACCGAACGGGTTCACCAGATTCGAGTCAGCCGCGGGATGGCCGCTGCTGTAAAGCGCGTCACGGGTGGCCGCGAACCCCATGTAATCATGCTCGGGCCCGGGCATTTTTGCCCATCGTCCTTCCGCATACGCCGCAATGCCGTAATGGCTCGGGATGAACAGCTGTTGACCGTCCGCACTATAGGCAAGCCCGTGCACGTGCGCGAGTTCAACCGGCGCTGTCTGGGCCGAAACCTTTGTACTTTGCGCATCGGCCGTGGCTGGCTGCGTGCCGGCGACTGCGACGCCAGATCCGCCCAATGTCAATAGTGTGGCGAAGCTTGTTGCCGCCAGAGCGGTAAAAATTGTTTTAGAACGCATCACGTGATATCCGTTAGTCCGAAATATTCTTCCATGAGTTTGTCATGGGTCCAGATTGCCGAGGTCACCATGAATGGGCGACAAGCAGGACATTTTATCGTTCCCTTGCTTGCAATCGGATGACGCCTTCATTACAACTTTGTCATGTGAGGGCATACACATACGCATACGGTACGTAGGGGCATACGGCGTGCGCGTGCCCTGCCTTGAACTCCCGGTTTGGGGGCAATGCTTTACGAATACCACCGCAGGAAGGCGGCCGCAGTCAGTGCGACGATAGCCAGCACGGCCAGGGTTTGCCAGACCATCGTGGCGCGTCGGCCCGTGTACAGGTCACGCGCGCGCAGCGATACGGCAATAAGCACAAACGCGGTGATGGCGCACACGATCTTGACGGTCAGCGCCACGATGGCAATGCCGTGAATGTCGGGCAGCTGGCGGTAGAAGTAGAGACTCACCAGCCCAAACAAGGTGCCGCTGGCGATTTGTACTGCCCACCCCGACAAGGTCAGCCACAGTACGCCGCGCTCACGTGCAGGCTGGCCGGTGATCAGGCGATAGAGCGGCGCAGCCACCACGACCACTGCGCCAAAGTTGTGGCCAACCTGGGTCAGCGCGTAGACAAGGTTTTGCCAGTTCAAAGCACTTATCCGACCTGAATGCTGACGCAATCCTCGGCGCCGGTAGCGACGTGAGCCCGGTTGGCCACCTGGATGCAGATGGCGTGCTTTCCTGGTGACAGGTCCATACCGTCGAGCGTGAAACTGCCCTTGAGCTGGCGTGTTTGTCCCACCAGTTCACCGTCCACGTAGACGTGCAGATGGTCCACTTGGGGGCCAGGCGCAGCGCTAAAGACGAGTTCGTCCGGATTTTTAACCTTGAGTGTCACACCATCCTTCAGCGAAGCGGCCGAGACAGCCCCTTCAGCGCCCAGGCTGGGGGCCGCCAGCAGTGCCGATCCCGAGACCAGAGCGGCAAACAATGCTATTACGCGAAAAGATATCATGCGGATTCCAACATTCCTTATTGACCCTTGGGCGTATCCCAGATGACGAAGTCATGGTCATTGCTGTCGGCAACGAAGATGGCCAACAGCTTTGCAGGTTCGGTGTCGCTCGCGTTTTCACTGACAACGTGGTGATCACCCGGCTTTTCGGTCCAGCTCTCGCCCGCGTGAAAGACCATCTCCTGGCCGTCGTTGACCTTGCTGCGAATGGCACCGGACAGGACGTAGGCGAGAATGAATGCAGCGCCGTGGCGGTGTGGTGGAGATTTTACCCCCGGTGCGTAGTCCACTATGACTCCGGTCAGTGATTTGCCCGGAGCGTTTGCGATGGGCTGCTGGAACGCTTGTGTGATGGCCTGGCCCTGCTGAGCAGGCTCGGCCGCCAGGACTGCAGGGCTTGCACTGGCTAGAAAAGCGGCTGCTGAGATTGCCAAGCTTAAAATTCGTATCCTCATTTTCCTTACCTCTTGCTCCTGGCTTCACGTGCTCCGAGCTTGAGGATAGGCGTTTTTTATTGAAAAGGCACATTACAATTTTGTAATCCGTCTGTCATCCTGCTGTCAGTCGCAGGTCAGTAGAGTGTTATATGGGCCCGGACGATGTCGGGTCAGGGTGTTGGCCGCAAGTCGGGTGTGGCACAGAAGCGCGTTGCAGGAGCGATCACCGATATGAAACTGCTCATTGTTGAAGATGAGATAAAAACCGGCGACTACGTGCGTCAAGGCCTGGTGGAATCCGGTTTTGTGGTCGATCTGGCCCGCACGGGTCTGGATGGGCGCCATCTCGCCCTGACGGAACTCTATGACTTGATCATTCTTGACGTCATGCTCCCGGACGTTGATGGTTGGCACATCTTGCAAGCCTTGCGCGAGGCGAAGTTGTGTACCCCGGTGCTTTTTTTGACTGCACGCGATAGCGTAGAGGATCGTGTCAAAGGACTGGAACTTGGGGCCGACGACTATCTGATCAAACCCTTTGCATTTTCGGAACTGCTCGCCCGGGTGCGTACCTTGCTGCGTCGGGGGGCCGCGCCGGTGTTCAATGACCAGTTGCAGGTCGCGGACCTCGTGCTGGACATCCCGCGCAGGCAAGCCCGGCGCAAGGACGTGCGCATCACTCTGACAAACAAGGAGTTCGCGCTTCTGGAGCTTCTGGTGCGGCGCCAGGGCGAGGTCTTGCCGCGCTCCCTCATTGCCTCGCAGGTCTGGGATATGAATTTTGACAGCGACACCAATGTGATCGATGTGGCCATTCGCCGTTTGCGTGCCAAGATCGATGAGGCATTTGAGCCCAAGCTCATTCATACCGTGCGGGGCATGGGCTATATGCTCGACATCGGTGGCAAGGTCGGCTGAACCGTGACGCACCGCCCCGCCTCTCTGGCACTGCGCCTGACTTTGTCCATTGGGGCCGTCATTACGGTGGTCCTGCTGACGTTCGGATGGGTGGTTGAGCGCTCCATCAGCGATCATTTTGCCCAACAGGATGTCGACGAGCTCAACGCGGTCGTTCAGGCCCTGCAGCAATCGTTGTCGGCCTCTCCCATAGACGAAGCGCCAGCAGCGCTTCGGCGCCGGCTGGCCGCTGCCGTGTCGGGACATCATGATGCCGAGTACAGAATATCGGATGCGAGCGGTGCCGTGATCTACGCAACGCCTGGTTCGGCCCTTGACAGGTTTTCCCGCTTGCCACCGTCGGGAAACAAGGTGGATATCGGGTCGGTAAGAATCTGGCAAGATGATGGTCGGACGTATCGAGGGGCGGTCGTACGGCTTGTGCCGCACGCGGCTTCAGCCAATACACCCTGGACCGTTACCGTTGCGACAGGCATCGATTTTCACCTACGCTATTTCCGGAGCTTTCGCGATTATCTGAGGTTGATAACGCTTGCTGCCGCTTTGATTGCCATTTTGGCCATCTGGTTCGCGGTGTATCAGGGCCACGCGCCCATACGACGAATCAGTCGGGAAATGCGGCGCATCAAATCCGATCAATTGTATATTCGGCTCGCACCGGAGGCTGTGCCGGCGGAACTGACGGAGCTTGCGATATCGTTCAATGACATGCTTGACCGCATCGAAAGCGTCTTTCGCAGGCTTTCCAACTTTTCGGCAGATATTGCCCATGAAATGCGCACCCCCATCACCAACTTGATGACTCAAACAGAAGTTGCGCTATCCCAGGTGCGTAGCGTCGAGCAGTATCGTGAAGTCCTGTACTCCAATCTGGAAGAATATGAGCGCATGGCCAAAATGGTGAGCGACATGCTGTTTCTGGCGCAGGCCGATAATAAATTGCTCAAACCGGAAATGGTTGCCGTTGACCTCGCTGACGAAGTGCGCGGCTTGTTTGACTACTTCGAGGCCTGGGCCGAGGAGCGCGCTGTGGCGCTCATCCTGGCCGGCCCGGATGTGTGCGTGCAAGGCGACCGCCTGATGATCCGCCGCGCCTTGAGCAATCTGCTGTCCAACGCGATTCGCCACACGCCGAAGGGCGCCGCCGTCAGGGTCTCGATAAGCGCGACCGATGACACCGGGGTGCTGCGCGTGCAGAACCCGGCATCCGCAATATCGCCCGAACACCTGCCTCATCTTTTTGACCGATTCTATCGGCCCGATAGCTCCAGGCAGCGCGGTGAGGACGGCGCCGGTCTTGGCCTGGCCATCGTCAAGTCCATCGTTGAGGCGCATGGCGGTTCAGTGAGTGCCTCATCGTCGGAGAATCTGATCACATTCGAGATGATATTGCCCACTTGAGGCCGTCTCGAAGACTGAGATCGATCGTAATTAATTCTTGTTGCAGGAGTCGCAATGAAAACAACTTCTCTGGAGCGGAGTCTGCTGAAGGTGTATCGGCAGGCTGTCCGTCAAGATAACTGGATCGTCGCCGAGCATCTGCTGGCCGCCATTGAAGCGTGTGCACCGCCTGAATATGCGATGACCGACGCCGTGGCCGAAGCTTACTTCGCGTTGCTGACCGTCGAGGCGACTCCACCCCAACAAACACCGGCGACAAGATCAATGCCTGGTACTTGACCTTCACTGTCATTTTCAGAAGGCGGCCGCTGCGCTTGTCCTCCTGGTCGGCTTGAGCCGCATCATGCTCGGCGTGCACTATCTGAGTGACGTCTGGGCAGGTTACCTGGTTGGTGCACTTTGGCTTATTGTGGGCATCAGCCTGACGGAATGGCTGAGTGCAGGCGGGCAAATTGCTTGGAATACACCAACCGAACGCCGCCGAAAAACGGCGGCGTTCGGCCTAGTCGCCATCGCGGCCGCCGGGTTCGTTACCTATGTCCACACTCGCACGCTGCCAGCCCCGCCTCCCGCGGCGAAAACAGTCATCCAGGTCAATCGTCCATTGGACGAAATGCTGCGTGCTCAAAAACTTGCGAGCACATCGTCTCTGCTCGGCGCGTCTGAACAACCGCTATCGTTTGCCGTCGTCACACCAAGCGCGGAGGCATTGTCCGCTCTTCTGAGCCGAGCAGGCTGGTTCCCTGCCGACAGTCCGGATCCGAAAAACCTGCTGCGCCTTGCCCGACAGGGTCTGGACTACACCACGGCACCGCTCGCGCCGGCGTTCTGGAACAACCGTGTCAACGATCTGGCTTTCGAACGGCCGATTCAGAATTCGCAGGATAAGGCGGTCGCCACCGTCCGACTATGGCAAACCCCTTTTCGTGTCGGTCCGAACCAGATCTTTGTGGGGGTGGCGCGGACATATGATGGTATCCGCTGGGGCATTCTGCACACGGTCTCGCCCGATGTGGATGCGGCAGCCGAGCGATTCGTCGAATCGCTCAAACAGTCCGGACGACCGCTCACGATCTGCCAACGCGCGTTGACCGCCCCGATGACGGGCTCGTACCTGATGGGCGACCGTTTCTTCACACGGGGACAGCTATGGCTGCTCGATCCGGGTGGCCGCACCGATGCCGCAGATATCTGCGGCGCTCACGGGTCGAGGCAATGAAAAACCAGTCGTTCCCGAAAAAAGTCCGCAATGCGCTCTCCGGCATCGGTTTCGCGTGGGCTGAAGAACAAAATTTTCGCGCGCAGGTGGTTCTCGTCGCGGTCGTCTTTGGCGTGTTTTCCATTGTTCGGCCAGCCGCGTTTTGGTGGGCACTTATCGTGCTATGCGTCGCGTTGGTACTCGCTGCGGAGTTGGCGAACTCGGCCATCTAGGCACTGACCGACACCGCCATGAGACCCAGATTTATTGATAACTCGAGGTGCTCTAAAGTCAGACCGTCCTCCGTCCAGTAGCGGCGCTCGCCGCGCGGCCGGTATCCGCTGTCCATCTTCACGGCGCGGGCAGCCATTGCCCTGATCTCGCCGCCTAAAACGCCGACTGTATCACTGTGCTCCTTCCTGCAAGGGGTGTGCTTCGCCGGGTACTCACCCGGTCCCTTCGTCTCTCTTCGTTCTCCTTCGGGCTGCGGCTTGCGTGCCCGCCCCTTTCCGGTCGTCCCTGCGTGATCCAGCGCGGCAAGGCGACGAACTCACGGCAACGGTGGCACTCCGGGCCAGACGTAGGTCTGCGGACACCGCAAAACCTACGAAAGGCTCGGAATCTTCGGCCCCGGTAGCCGGTTAACCCAGAAAGGAGAAAGCACCCATGAAGACGAACAGCATTGCCGCGCTGAGCTATGACAACATGAATGACGCACACCCCCTGTATGTGCGCAGCCCCAACGGCCGCTACAAGCCCGCCACGGATGATCAGATCCTGGCCGCTGGCCGGATCGCGGCCGAAAGCTTGATTCCCGCGACCGACATGATGGGAAATCCGGACCGGGTGGCGCAGTTCTTTCAATCGAAGCTGGCTGGGTTGGGCCATGAATGCGCCGCGTTCCTGTATCTGGACACACAGCTGAAGCCCATCCGATACATTGAACAGGGCAATGGGACGCTGAACCACGCCAGCATCTACCCGCGCGAGATCGTGAAGACGGCGCTTCGGCTCAATTCGGCCGCGCTCATGATGGCCCATAACCACCCCTCGGGTCTGGCTGAACCCAGCCCGGCGGATCTGGCCCTGACGCGGCAGCTGAAGCAGGCGCTGGCCTTGATCGATGTGCGGTTTCTGGATCACATCATCGTGAGCGCCACTGAGACCACGTCGCTGGCCTCGCGCGGGCAGATGTAAGGCATGGGGCAGGGCGGGGATCCGTCCTGTCCTGGTCGCCTGGCTGATTGAGCCTGATCATCGGCCAAGGCGGCAGATGGCATGATCGGTTGATCATGAGGATGGGGGCATTCAGCCGGCCCCTGCCGTGCGTCTGGGGTCGCCCGCCAGGGGCCAGGAAGTAGTGCAGTGCCACAACGACAACACCGACCGGGTCAGGGTGCCCCGGTCGGTGTTGTCATCTGGTGCCGATGGCAAGGGTCTCTGCGGGAATGCGGGCCATGGCCCAGTCAGAGCCCCGAGGGTGCGGGGCTGGGGGCGCTTGCCGCGCGGCTGCCGTGTGGGGTCATCGCTTGGGGATCGGGCCGTGATCCCGTCTTCCGTGACTCCCGCCGCCTGAAACGCCGACGTGTACCACTTCCGCTTCTCTCTGCAAGGGGTGCGCTTTGCCAGGTACTCACCCGGTCCCTGCGCCGGTGGCTTCGGGCTGCGGCTTGCGTGCCTGCCCCTTTCCGCTCTGCGCTGCGTGGTCCAGATCGGCACGGCGACGGAACTCACGGAAGACGGCGGCAAGACCGGAAAACCAGCGTAGACCCCACACGGCAGATTGTCGTTCCGGCTCAAGAATCTTCGGATCCGGTCAGCTGAAAAGCAGTTCAACCCTTGTTTTGGAGAATCAGACCATGAACACCTATGAAGCCAAGCAGGCAGCCCGCAAGGCCCGATATGAAGCCCGCGCAGGGCAGGCGCATGCACAATCCGATGCGGTCGCGTCACAGGCCAGCCGCATGGCCGACGCCATCCCCATGGGCCAGCCCATCCTGGTGGGGCACTATTCCGAAGGACGCGACCGCCGCTATCGGGAACGGATCAGCCGAGGCTTTGAAAAGTCCATCGAGCTGCAGAAGAAGGCCGAGCACTACGCCAACAAGGCCGCAGCTGTGGGCAAGGGCGGGATTTCCAGCGACGACCCGGCCGCCATCGAGAAACTGCAGGCGAAGCTCGCCAGCCTGCAGACGATTCAGGAAACCATGAAGGCCATCAACGCCATTTTGCGCCGCCATGCCAAGGCCGGAGCTGATGCGCAGGTGGCGGCCCTGGTAGATTCCGGCCTGACCTACGCGGAACGCGCCCGCGAGCTGGTGACCCCGGACTATATGAACCGCATCGGCTTTGCCCCGTTCCAGCTGCAGAACAACAACGCCAACATCCACCGCATCGCAGCCCGCATCAAGGAATTGCAACGTGCGGCCGAGCGCACCGAGACCGAGCAGGCAGGGGACGGCTACACCTACCGCGAGGATCCGCAGGAAAACCGCGCCATGTTCCTGTTTGACGGCAAACCGGCCAAGGATATCCGCGACGTGCTCAAACGCTGCGGCTTTCGCTGGAGCCCGACGCGCAGCGCCTGGGTGCGCCAGTTGACCGGCAATGCTCAATGGGCCGCCAAGGACGTGATCCGCCATCTGGACGCATTGAATCAGGCCTGAGCGACTTATCTGCCCTGGGCCGGATCCAGGCCTGGGGCATCACCCCCTAGACTTTCATCATTGGAGCATCACCATGGCATCACTGAACCGCGCGACCCTCATCGGCAACCAGGGCAAGGACCCGGAGATCCGCTACACCCCGGATGGCGCCGCCGTCTGCAACGTGTCGATTGCCACGACCAGCACCTGACGCGACAAGGCCAGCGGCGAGCGCCGCGAAGAAACCGAATGGCACCGCGTCGTCTTCTACGGCCGTCTGGCCGAGATCGCCGGCGAATATCTGAAAAAGGGCCGCACCGTGTTTGTGGAAGGGCGACTGAAAACCCGCAAATGGCAGGACAAGGACAGCGGCACCGACCGCTACAGCACCGAGATCATCGCCGACCAGATGCAGATGCTGGGTGGCCGGGATGACGGCCAGGCAGGAGAGGTGAAGGCAGCGGGAAGCCGAGCGAAGGGACGTCGTGGGCAGGCCCAAGTTTCGGCTTCTGCGGCTGGATCCGCCGCGCTGGAGGAGTCGGATATTCCATTTTGAAAATCGCAAGGTCCCGGCTGGGTGATCCTGGTCGGGTTCTGCATGACACCCTGGCCCGGCTTTGTCCGGGCCTTGTTGCGTTCTGGTCTGTGGTGTTTGCGGGCTGCTGCTGTGTGCCTGGTGATGGCCATTCTGGATCCGTCCTGTGCATCCTGTGGCCTGCCTGGTGCTGATCCCTGGCCCCGTTCCCAGGCTTCGCCTGGGGCCCTGTACTGTGACGCTGCCTGCCCGGTTTCCGGTCAGGCTGGGCCGTTCAGTCCCCAAATTCGCTACGCTCATTTGTGGCCTTAAACGTCCCACACATGACGCACCCCTGGTGGGGTGAGGAAAGGCTTTGTGGATCAATGGCTTGCTGGAAGCAGGCCGGTTTTGGTGATGTAGGACAGATAGGGCACTGGAATGGTGCGAACCATTGATCCGGCGGGGAGAGCGGCGGCCACGGCTGTGGCCGAATGACGTGTAGACATTCTGATCAGGGCAAGAAGTTTCATTTTGGAGGCATGCCGGATACACCACGAATACAAACCAGATACGCGACGGAGCCAGAGCGGCTACAGCTTCAGGACGGGATAAGGATACTTCGGAGGCGATTAGGGGCCATCCTGAGGTCTTCCAGCATACGGTTTGAGTGCAGAAGGGCGTCAACTGATCTCCATTGAAGGTTCTGACTCCTTTTCGAGGGCAGCATCAGGCTCCTGTGGGTGCAGGGTAGGGCTTTCGACTTGCGCCGGTGCCAGGTCATGCGCCAGCCCCTTGACCCCCAGCCGATCCACCCGCTCGGGCAGTTTGTCGGCATCATCCGTGAACACCACGACCTCATGCCGCTCGCGCGAGATGCTGACGTAGTACGTATCCTGGGCCGTGGTGCGGCTGAAACTTTCCGCGTTGTACAGCACCCGGTCGCAGGTCAGACCCTGGGCGCTGTGCGCCGTGGTGGTGTAGGCGTAGTCCAGGTGCAGCGGTTGATCGGTGGGCAGGGTGATGTGGCGACCGCTTGTCTCAATAGTGACGGTGGTGGCCTCGATGCCGACGACCCGAGCCAGTTGACCGTTGACCATGTCATATTGTGCATCATTGCGCGTGATGCGCACCTGGTCGCCCACGGACAGTTCGGATTCGTTCAGGTGATAGACCGAGAGCTTGCCTATGGTGCGGGGGATGATTTCGATGGGCTCAAGGTTTGATGCGCCTGGATTCGCCGCCTCCACCGTGATGCAATCATGGCGGGGCATGCCGGTCACCCGGTACAGTTCGCCACGCTTCAGGCCGCACTGGTAATCACGTTCCGGCACGACGATGTCGCCCACGGTGTAATACCGGGCGACGCTACGCTCGGCCCGTGTGGTGTCGTGGCGGGCAAGCAGCTGGCAGCGTTGGCCCTTGCCCTCCAGCCCACGCAGGGCGTGGATGTGGGCATTGATCGCTTGGCGCGAGGCGTTGGTGCCAGTCACGACGATGGTGCTGGCCTGTTGATCGGCAGGCAGCCCCACATAAGCCTGGGCGATGGCTTCGTATCGGGCCGAGCTGTCGCGGGTCTTGTTGCCGTGTTCATCAACGCTGAACTGATCCGGGATAGTCAGTACTCGATCCAGTAAGGGTAAGGAGCGGCTGGCCTGGCCCTGGGCGGCCAGTTGTACGGCTTGCCGCAGCCGCTCGGATCGCTGGCGCTGGATGTCGCCCATGAGCACGGTCTTCATGGCGTGTTCTTGCAGCATGGCAAAGGCGCGGCCCGCCTCGATGGCCTTGGTCTGGGCCGTATCGCCCAGCAGCACCACCTTCGCGCCGGTGGGCTGGATGAGCGCCAGGAGCTTATCCATCTGGCGCACGGGCACGACCCCGGCCTCGTCGATCACCACCACGGTCTGCGGGCTCAGTTGGCTGGTGAAGGGGCGCTTGTCGCGGGCAGTCAGGACCGAGGCCACGGTATTGGCGGGCACGCCATCCTTGCGCAGATTGCGAACCATGCCGCCATAGGGGGCGAGCGCCACCAGGCTGTGGCCCTGCTGCTGCAGGATGGCCTGGGCGTTTTGCAGGGCAAAGGATTTGCCAGTGCCCGCCAGGCCCTGGATGCCGGCAATCTGGTCGGTGTCGCTGGCAATCAGCATCACGGCTTCGCGCTGGCCTGGGGTCAGGCGCTCATCCAGACCGGCCTCGGTCACGGTGCTGGCGATGGGGGCCTGCCAGGCACGGCGGCCGCTGGCCTCGGCAGCCAAGATGCGGGATTCGGCCTCATAGGCCTTGCGGGTGGCGTAGCGCGGGCTTTCTATCAGGAGCCGCCCTTGGGTGATGGCCTGATCAACCAGCTGCAGGGCTGCACCCTGCGAGACCCCGCGCAGGTGCACGACCTCAGCCGCCCAGCCGTCGCGGGTCATGGGCGCTGCCTTTATGTCCTGTGTGCTGCGATAGTGTGGGGCTTCCTGGATCAGCGCCCCTGCCTGTACCCGTGACTGGATGGCCGACTGGATGGCGGTGACATCCGTATGACCGCCCGCGTGGCGCACGGCACTTTGCAGCAGATCAGCCAGCGGCATGACGGATTCGCGCTCTGCCAGGTGCTGGATCGCCCAGTCCAGCGATGCCTGGGCCACCAGATCGGAAGTTCTGCTGGTTTCCTGCCGTGGCGGGATGGTCGCCTGCAGGCCTGCCTGGTCAAACCGCATACCGATGGCTTGGGCGGCTGCCTGCCATTGTTGCTGCAGCTCGACTCGGCTGTAGGCCTGGGTCTTCTGCTGCCGGTGGGCGAGGGTGATGCCCTGGCGCAGGGCGTGCGGGGCCTGATCGCGGCTGGTCCCGCGTGCAGCCAGCTCTGCTGTGATGCCCGCGCTGCGCTTGCTGAAAAATTCGATCTCTTCCCGGCTGATGTGGGCAAGCTCGATGTGGTTCTTTTCGTGGCGCACGGCATAGCCCAGTGCCCGGACATTGCGCTCCAGCGTCGCCTGGTAGATGGAGTCCGTCACCCGCAGCAACTGGAAGATCTGTTCGTTGGACAGCGCCACCCATTGGCCGTCAGCCCGCTGCGTCAGGTTCATGAGCAGCGCGTGGACGTGCAGATGCGGGTCCGGTGCAGCGTCCTCCGTGGGCCGGGCCGTTTCGTGGCGAAACTTGGCGATGATGAGATTGCCCGTATGCTCCACCCGCGACTTGCCGTTCTCTTTCCTGCGGCCCATGGTCAGGTGTTGCTCGACATAGGCCAGCGCCGTAGCCACGGCATCATCATTGGCTTGGATCAGGCGCTCGTCGCCCCCGATCAGGGCCTGCAGCGTGATGCTTTTGGGCGCACCGAAGGTCAGGTCCAGCGCCGCGCGGGCCTTGGCGTCCTTGCGCACGGATTGACTGGCCGTGATGCCATGGCCGAAATCACCCTGCAGCATGGCCTTGAAGCGGGCGGGATCGATGGCCCCGACCGCGCCCAAGCGTCGGGCACCATCGCCTTGCCAGGTCGCGGCGCTGCCGTCTCGGCTGTAATAGTCGTCGGCCTGCTCGGCATAGTAGTGGGTCGCAAGGGCCGCACGGGCCCGATAGATCTGGCTGTGCGAGATCATGGGGTGCTCCGGGAAGTGGGGGTGGTAAAAGATCAGCCAGCAGGCGCGAAAGGCGTGCCGATGCTGGCTGTTGGGGAAAAGGGCAGGGGGATTACACAGGGTTTTCCACAGGAATTGTGGATGGCTGCTGATGGCCCAAGTGGACATAAGTTACATTAGGTATGGCGAGTGCAGGTAGGGAGCCCGACTATGATTCAATTGCCGCCTTTGGTGGTAAATATACCGTTCTCGAAAGGGCGGATACGGCATGTCTTGCGACCGGCTGCCCAAGTCCAAGTCCTAGAGCGAAGTGAAGAACGGATTACATCGAGAACCACGTTGCCGGTTTTACATTTAGCGAGCGGTGAGCGAGTGCTTGTGACTTCGCGACCTAGCATTGCTCGCCCAGTTAACGTGGATGGTGTCTTGAGGGAACGTCCAGAAGGTGGCTATCAGTGGAAGAGTCATCGGTTGCTCGAGGAATTTGATGCGATGGTTATGCGGGACGGTTGGTCCCGTGTTGCCAGAGAAATTACTGGCTCTTGGATCGGACGACTTTCCTTTCGGTCCGAAATTAAACAGCAAGATGGAACCGTACAGCCGGGGCAGGAAGGTTTAAGGCCACCGCAACTGGGCGCATTGCATGCGATTGGGGCGCACTGGAGCCTGGAACACCAGCCAGCAACGGTCGTAATGCCGACCGGAACTGGAAAGACAGAGACCATGCTGGCGACTCTCGCAGCCTTTGGCAAGGCGCCGCTGTTGGTGGTGGTTCCGTGGGATTCTCTTCGTACTCAGACTGTGCATAAATTCCTGACCTTCGGGTTGCTCAGAAAACTGAAGGTACTACCAGAAGTAGTACAAAATCCTATTGTTGGGATCATCAACAGACGTCCGCAAACGATTGAGGATCTTGAACTGGTCGACGCATGCAATGTCGTGGTGGTCACTGCGAGCGCCATCGGTGTGGGCACGGAAAGTGCAATCCTTGATGCGTTGGCGCAGAAGTGTGGGGCACTCATCCTAGACGAAGCTCACCATGTGCCGGCGACCAATTGGTCGCGTGTCAGGGAGGCATTTAAGAACGTTCCTATCCTCCAGTTCACGGCGACGCCATTCAGGCGAGATGGGAAACTCGTCGATGGGAAGGTCATTTTTAACTACCCGCTTGGCCATGCCCAGCGAGATGGGTACTTCAAGCCAATCCGGTTCGAACCCGTCTACGAAGTTCGCGGCGCTGCGTGGGCAGATCAGGTGATTGCCAAGGTGGCCATTCAGCAGCTTCGGGAGGACTTGGCGGCTGGATATGACCATCTGCTCATGGCTCGGTGCGAGAATATCGGGCGGGCTGAGGTCGTGGAACAGATCTATCGAAAGCTCGCTCCAGACCTGGAGCCCCTCCTCATTCACTCAGAGAGCCATGGCGCTGATACCAAGATAGAGGAGTTGAAAGCGGGCCGATCGAAGATCGCGGTCTGCGTCAATATGCTTGGGGAGGGGTTCGATCTTCCTAGCCTGAAGGTGGCGGCTGTTCACGATATGCATCGCAGCCTGGCCATCCTTCTGCAGTTTACCGGCCGGTTTACCCGTGTCGCAGGCAAGAATATCGGTGATGCTACCGTTGTCGCAAATATTGCCGATTCCAGGGTTTCTGGTGCGCTAGAACGCCTGTATAGCGAAGACGCCGACTGGAATAAATTGCTGAGCGAACTTAGCTCAGAAGCAGCACAAGAACATGCGGAACTGATCGAATTCCTTCAGTCATCGCAAAGACTGGATAAGTCAGCAGACGATGAAGTTTCTATCTCGCACCAGTTGCTCCGCCCGATCTTTAGTACGGTGGCCTATCGCGTAGCGAAATTCGCTCCCGCTAGGTTTCATAATGGCCTCGGAAAGGATCGTCATGTTCATGCAGTTTGGCTGCATGAGCAGACCAAGACCTTGTACTTCGTGACAAGGAAGGAGCCGCGCTTGCGCTGGATGCAGTCGAAAGAAGTTCGTGATCGGGAATGGGCTCTCTTCGTGCTGCATCACGATGAGGATGCAGGGCTTTTATTCCTGTCGTCAACAGATCACGGATCCATGTTCCAGGAATTGGCTCAGGCAGTGTCCGACGAGGTTGCCCTGATCAGCGGAGAACAAGTATTCCGGTCACTCGGCCGAATAAACCGGCTGATGTTCCATAGCTTGGGTGTGAAGAAACATGGAAGGCGAAATCTGAGCTTTGCCATGTACACAGGTGCGGATGTAGCGGAGGCGCTTGGGGTTTCCGAGCGAGCTGGTTCCGTCAAGAACAATGTCAGCGGAACAGGCTGGGAGGGGGGAAGCAAGATCGCGATTGGGTGCTCATACAAAGGACGCGTATGGTCGAGAGAACAAGGTTCTATTCCTTCGCTTGTCCGTTGGTGCAAGGCAGTTGGTTCGAAGCTCGTGGACGATACGATTAACGTTGCCAATATTATTGCTAACGTCCTGATTCCGGAAGAGGTCGACAGACTGCCAGATGCAACAGTACTCGCTGTAGAGTGGCCGGCAGAACTGTTGGGTATATCGGAGGAACGGGTTGTATTCACAGTCGGAAATGAGGAATGGCCGCTATACCTGCTCGACCTCAAGCTTCGTGAGAGGGAAGGGAACGTCGTGCAGTTTGTACTTGGCACGGACGACTATCCTGAGTTCGCCGCCTTTGCATTGACGATTGGAGGCGAACACGGTTTTCAGGTTCGCCAGACAGAGGGGGATGTGCTGTCGATCAAGATCGGGAATCACGACTACCGTGCGTCGGAGTATTTCAGCTTTTATCCGCCTTTGATTCGCTTTGTGGATCTTTCTGAGTTGGATGGAAATCTCCTGATCAAGCCCCAGGATCCACGAGAACTGGCACTTAATGAAAAGCAGTTCGAAGTATGGGATTGGCAGGGGGTGGATATGACGGTGGAGTCGCTCTGGCGAAACGGACAGGTGTGCAGAAACTCGATTCAATGGAAAGCTGCGCAACATTTCGTCCACGGTGGCTTCGACGTGGTGTTCGACGACGATGGTGCGGGTGAAGCGGCAGATTTAGTTTGCCTCAAGGAGGAGCCAGATCGTATTCGACTTGTGTTGATCCACTGCAAATTTTCGGGAGGTTCGACGCCTGGAGAACGCGTGAAGGATGTGGTGGAGGTCTGCTCACAGGCTGTGCGCTCTGCAAAATGGAAATGGCGGTTCAGGGACCTTGGCCAACATATCAACAGCAGAAATCTGAAATTGGCGAATACTGCAGTTAGAACCAGCCGGTTTCTCGCCGGCAGTTCGGTGGAGTTGAACAATATTGTGAAGGCCTATCGGTTCAAACGGGTCGATGCGGAGATACTCGTGGTTCAGCCGGGGCTCTCATTGGAAAACCGGACGGCTGACCAGAACATGGTTATTGCCGCTGCCGCCACGTTCCTAAAAGAAACTATTGGATGTGACCTTGGGGTTATTTGCAGCGCGTAGCAGATCGATGGTGTTTTTCTAAGAACTTGAGTGCGCTAGATGTCCTCTTGGCCGGTCCTGTGGTCATTCTTCGTCTCGAAATGCCGCTGTCTGGTTGCCAAAATCCTGAAATGGCATTCTGACTCTCGCAACCGGCAAATTCCCCGCCAGGGCCGCATACCCCTCCAGCACCGGCAGCGCCTGAATCTGCGCCGGTGTCACCACATCCTCAACTGTCCGATCCATATTATCGGACGTATTCCGATGATCGACACTGCGGCTGACGCTGTATTTTGGCCGCTCGACCTCGTGTTTGCCAAGGCTTTCGCTCATGTCGCGGGCGGTCTGCGGGTCGGTACGGGATCCGCCCAACACGACCAGGTTGCGGAAACTCGCCCGGATGGTGGTGGCCATCGTCCTGCCGTACAGGTGTTCCAGCTGGGATGTGCTCTGCAGGCCAGCCACGATGCGCAGCCCATTTTTGCGGCCTTTGGTGAGCCCCGCTTCCAGTGATGGCAAGGCTTCCAGGCTGGCCAACTCGTCGATGAAGAGCCACCAGCGCCTGCCGGTGCCTTCGGGCATGGACAGAATCGAAGTGATGAAGACATCGGCCCAGGACGACACCAGGGGCCGCATGGAGCTCATCATGTCTTCGCGCCAGTTGATGTACAGGTTTCCGCCGCCCGGCCTGTCCAGCCAGTCACGGATGGAGAAGGGGCCGGGCTTCATGCTGGTGTGTTCCGACAACTTGTTGGAGAGCACAAACCGGGCCGATGACAGGGCTTTGGTGGCTTCGCTGGAGCCGACGAATAGGGATTCAGCCAGGGTGCCTTCCAGGAATTGCTTCAACACCTTGGGATCCTCGATGGTGCACAGCCGAAACAGATCCATGATGCTGGCGTCCGTCCCCTGCAGCTGGTGCAGCTTCTTGGCGGTTTCGCGCAGCAACAGCCGCCCGAAGTCGTTCCACTCCTCGGCGTTCTTGTCCTGGCTCATGGGCACTAGGGAATGCGCCAGGCGCTTCCAGTCGTAGTCGGCGCGGACTTCGTTGAAGAAGGACCAGCCCTCGCTTCTGGCGTCGTAGGGGTTGAGGATCACGTCGCCGGGTTGCCAGAATTTGCTCAGCAGATCGCCGTTGGGGTCGATCACGATCATGCGGTCATTGCGCATGGGCGGTTGGCCGGTCAGGTGGTGACGATGCGTGCGTGATCGCGCCAGCACGGACGCCGCCATATTGCGCAGCAGCACCGACTTGCCGGACCCCGTGGCACCGCTCACCAGCAGGTGCAGGTTTTCGTTCGCTGTGGGCATGGGGATGCCTGCTACATCGATCTGCTGCTTGCCGGGTTCTGTGCAGAGCTTTGCCAGGTGTTTGGCCGTGGTCATGCGGGTGCCGCGCACGAAACGCTTGTAGGCGGCCCCCTCGAAACCTTCGGTTTTCGCGGTGCGGCCGACAAAGAGAATCAAGGCCAGGGCCAGCACCAGGCCTACGCCTAACGCCCCGTAGAGCAGGGGATAACCAGGGGTGAGCTTCACGAAATGCCAGGCCATCTGTCGATCCCAGTCGCGCCAGGCGATGCCGCTACCGTAGGTGGCAGCGGTCATCCAGGCCCCGATGGGAAAGAGCGTCAGAGAAAAGGCGGCGATACGCCGCCGAGTGATGGGGGAGATCAGGGTAGACATGGGTACCTTCCTGGAATCAGGGGATCAGCCACTGGCCCAGCGCCAGACCTGCCAGTAACCCGCCCAGCACACCGGCGGCACCGCCAATGATCACGGCGATGACCGTCATGCGCCGGGCAGCATGGTGCGTGATGCGGGCGCACTGGGCTGCCTCCAGGGCCAGGTGATCCAGTCGGGTGCCAGTCGCGTCCAGCATGGCCTGGATGGCCTGCTGGTGCTGCTGGTGGATGGGCTTGGCGGTGGCTTCCAGCGAGGTTGTGAGATGGCGGACCAGTTGCTGGGGCAGGACCTGCTGGGTGTCGGCCACGGCCTGGATTTGCTGTTGGGCAGCATCCAGGCTTGTGCTGACGGTTTCCAGCCGATCCACAAGGCTGGCGACTTCGCCCAGCACGTCGTGGTACAGCAGATCCAGCTTCGTGCGGGCATGACCCGGGGCCGGGCCTGAGGTATGGGGCGCGTCCATGGCGGGATCAGGCAAAAAGCGCCGCAAAAGCTGCATTCATCTGCCGATCCACGGGCTGGGCCAGGGCGCGCAAGGCGTGTCGGTTGCTCAGCTGGGAAATCCGCGCGTGATCGCTGCGGTCAGCGGCCTTCAAGAGCGCCCGGTAGTCCGTCTGGTCGGCCAACACGTCGGCAAGCGTCGTGCGCAGATCGGCCAGCAGCTCGAAGACTTCGTTCTCGTAGATGGCGGCTTTGGGGTTCGCCTGCACTTCGCCGGTCTTCGCTGCATAGGCCAGGATCGAGGGGAATTCATCCTCGACACTGGACTCGACCCGGTTAAACAGGATGCGCACGCGCTCCGGATCCACACCCAGCTCGGCCAGAGCAGCCACGGTCTTGATGGTTTCGCGCTGGGCCTTGCCGGTGTTGATGACGGGCAGCACGAAGTAGTTCATCTCTTCGTGCGCACCCTCGTAGCGCATCATGTGGGTCAGGAAGTCCTCGATGTTGCTGGCGCCCACATCCACGATGGCATCGTCACGGGTCAGCAGTTCTCGAAAGAGCCTGCCGAAGTGTTCGCCGCGCAGCTGATCGACTGCCAGGCCCAGGTCCGCACCAGTTTCGTTGGTGGACTCCACCGCAAAGATCTGGGCCCCGTTCATGCGGGGGGCCAGCAGGTGAGAGGCGACGACGGTCTTGCCGACCGATCCGGTGTAGTTCAGGACTGCGACTTTCATGGGGTTATTCCTTGTCGTGTTGGATTTCGGTGTCTTGTGATGCCTTGGCCCGGTTGGCCAGGCCTTCGCGGCGCAGGGCATCGAGGTCGATGCGCATGTCGCGGATCTTGCGTAGATCCCCTGGGGTCTGGATGCGGCTGGGTCGCCCCTGGATGGCATCCAGTGGCGGGGTGGGTTTGGCGGCGGGTGTCGTGTTGGGCTCGACTGCGGGTGTGGTGGTTGCCTGACTTGCTTCTTCAGCGGCCAGCCGCCTGGCCTTGCGCCAGCGGCGCAGCGTGGTGATGTAGGTGTTGCGCTGCACCGGCAGGTCTGCGGCGGCCAGATCCTCCATGATGGCGGCGTGTGGTACGCCTGCAGCCACCTGGGGTTCGATGAGCGGGTAGAGCGCCCGCAGTTTCGCGGCCTGGCGCAGGCGCGGATCCAGGCTTTCCAGCACGGCACGATAACGAGCGATGGGATCGGGTTTGAGCGGGTTGTCAGTCATGAAAGGCCTTGGGTGAGGATTCAGTGGTGCAGGGCCGGCAGCACGGCGGCTTGCTTGCCGTCCAGCCAGGCCAGGCCTGCGGCGTGGGCTTCGTCGTAGGCGCATTGATCGTCGGCAAAGCGCACGGACTGGCCACGGGCGGGGAAATGCCCGCAGCCGACTTCCTGGTTGTGATCGAGCAGGCGCAGCAAGTAGCCTTCGCCGTCGCCTTCACGCGGCACGATCTCGAACGAAAAGCGCAGCCGGGCCTGGGCCAGCTCCATCTGGAACTGCCGGGCAACCGTCGGGATGCGGGCGGCCCAGTCGCCACCGATGCGATCCAGCGCGTCGGCGATGCCGTAGCCGCGCTCCTGCAGCCAGTCGCTGCGATCCAGCACCAGGGCGGCGGTCAGCGCTTCGCCAAGGCTCAGTGCGCCGATGCCTTCACGGGCTGCCCGATGAGCGATGGCGAGCAGCCGGGTGTCGAGATTTGCATGTGGGTTCTGGGACATGAGAACTCCTGGCCCTGCAGGTTCAGGGCGGTGATGGGGGGATGGGTGAGGTGTGGCCCGAGTGGGCAGATGTCGATCACTTGCTGACCGATGCAGCCGTTCAAACGGCTGCGCTGCGTGGCAGGCTGAGATGGCCTGGGGATGAGGCGATCAGGTTGGACGGCAGATGGACTTATCCACAGACCGCTTCTGGTAGAAATAAGGTAGAAGAAAGGTAGAGCATGATTTGGACGGCTGGAAACCCGCATGAATGCTGCGTTTCAGTACTTGCACTCGCCTTCTTATTACGACGAAAACGCCTTCTTATTACGATAAGGCGCCTTGTTATTACGATGCGCCCGCCTTCTTATTACGATGGTCGTGGTCGCTTATCCACAGGCTCATTTCGGTCGATTTTTGGTCCTGGTTTCAGGCTTTCGAGCGCCTTGTTATTACGATGCTGACCGGCCGTTATTTCGGACCCAGCTGGCCACTTCCCGGCCTTTTTCCAGTCCGATCTGGGGGCCGGCGATCAAGTTCAGATCTGTCAGTTCTTCCAGTGCCTTGAGCAAGGCGGCACGGAAATTTCTCAGATGTCCGGTGTGATGCGCACGATCCTTCAGCCACTGCAGGCTGTAGCGCTGCTGCGTGTCGGCGGAGGTGGCGATCAGGCGTTGCAGGCTGCGGGCGAGATTGCCGCGCAGTTTCTGGCGCGTCTCCCAGTCGATCAGGGCATATTCCCGGTTGCCGAAGATCTGTGCCCAGCGTGGGTCGATGACCAGGGTGTAGACGCCGTCTGCGTAGTCAAAGCCGCCCATCATGGGCAGTACCCGGCAGGCCGGATGCATGCCGAAGCTGTATTTGGCCGAGCCATCCGGCCGCCTGGCTTCGATGCACAGGGTAAAACGGGCCAGATCCTTCATGCCTTCGTGCAACCACTGGTAGCTGGCCCCACTGGTATTGCGCCCGATCCCGCGCAGGAAATCCGCGCGGTTCACGATGAGCTGTTGGCCTGCGGGGCAGGTGGCTTGCAGGTACATGGCGTGCATCCAGATGTCGGCATGGTCTTCGGATAACTGTTCGCCACTGCCCGTGATCTGAATGTTGCGTGCGGACAGAAAGACGGTTTCCTTGTGCATGATGCTGGCCCCGCGCCGGATGGGGGCGAAGATGCCAGAGCGGGCGATATGGTTGGGGATGGCACGGGAGGTTTCGGAAATACCGGGCACGATGAAGGGCCGGATATCGAGCCCTGCGGTGGGTGACTGAGCTTTGGCTTCTGCTGCTTTACGGTGGGCAAAGCGCATGGCGTCTTCAAGGCGCTTGGCTGCGGCAGCTGGGGATCGGGTCAGGTGGCTGGTGTGGGTCAGCATGGGAAATACTCCAGACAGGCCCGTAGAAGGCCTGCCTGGTCGTGTGCAGCGCCTCACACGGGTACAGGGGGATATGGCCAGCAGACGGGGCTGCGTGGCCGTGGATGAATGAATGGACGGTAGGCACCACTGGCCAATGCCAGGCGGTGTTGAATCCTTATCGGTGGGGACTGTGTCACCCAGGCCCAAGCCGTCGCGGCTCGAACCACAGTTCCTTCAACCGGAACCGCTCGAAATACAGCACGATGTCCACGGTCTGGCGCAGGAAGGCCTGGATGGTAGCCAGGTTCAGATTGCCGCCCGTGGGCGATTGCTTGATGAGCACGGCCAGCCGGTCGAACGTGTCGGCTGCGCTGTTCGCGTGCGTGGTGGTCACCGACCCCGGGTGACCGGTGTTCAGCGCGGCCAGGTAGTCCCAGGTCTCGGGGCCGCGCAGCTCGGCCAGAAAAATTCGGTCCGGGGACAGGCGCATGCAGGCGGCCAGGCTGTCGGTGGCCGACACGCGGCCCCGCGTGCCGCCATACATGAGGTGGATGCAGTTGCGGTGGCGTGGCAGGATGAGCTCATGCACGTCCTCGATGGTGATGAGCCGTTCATCGACGGGCACGCGGTCGATGAGCGACCGGGCAAAGGTGGTCTTGCCCGAGCCCGTAGCGCCGGCTACGACCAGGTTCTTGCGCGCCTGGATGGCCGCGTGCAGGAAGGCAGGGATGTCGCCTGTGGATTTGAGCGCTATCAGTTCTTGGTCGATGTCAGACAAACTGCCTGCGGTGCACGCCGCTGCCGTGTCCGCCACCGATTCAAAAGCCCCCTGGGCCTGCAGTTCATCGAGCGTAAAGGCCGCCTGGGTGTGCTTGCGGATGTTGATGGCCATCGTCCCGTCCAGGCAGGCTGGGGGCTGCACGATCTGGCCGCGTTCGCCGCCCGGCAGCAGCACCGACAGAATTGGTGCTTTGGCCATGTGGTTGTAGGCCGCCAGGGCCGTGGCCAGGGCTTCCAGATGCGGGTAGGTCAGCATCTCGCACTCGTGCAGCAGCCAGGTCCCACGGATGCGGGTGTAGAGCTCACCTGCCCGCACGATGGCGATCTCGGTGACTGCGGGATCGGCCAGGTGGGGGGCGAGCGGCCGCAAAAAGGTCTTGACCGCAATCGCCCGGTCAAAGGGCAGCGGCTCAGGGGATGGGTTCAAGGTCATAGACTTGGCTGAAGTCCAGGTCACGCGCGACCATGATGCCGATGCGTGTGCCCTGGTTCTTGTAGAGGGTGGGAGGGATGTCGAGCGACTTTTCCAGGATCTTGGCCACAACTTCCTGGCCGCCTTCTCGGGTGTTATCGAACCGGATGTTGTTGCTGCCGGACTGCCCCTGATTGGCCGCCCAGCTGCCGAAGTCACCGACCAGTGAGAGCAGGATGGCATTGCCAAAGCGCTGCCAGAAATGATTGTCGATATGGCCATCCAGGCCAGCTTCGCCCAAGGGTCCCGTACCCGGTGACCCGAGGTTCACGATGACGCCTGCTGGAGTTTCCAGCCGGTTCCAGGTGACAAAGGCGCGGGCTTGGCCCTGCACGATACCGCCGGACTGATAGCCTGTGAATTTGGTGCCGGCGTCGATCAGTTTCACCTTGCCATTGGTGCTCATCACGTCGTGGGTGGCGAGGCACGTCAACAGCCCTGCCTGGGTGCTGACCAGCTTGGTCTGCAGCGTGCAGTCGATCATGGTGCCCTGGGTGAGCAGAAAATTACGGTCGCTCAGTTGACCTGCGACAGACGGAGCGAGCTCCAGGGGCCGCAGCTTGTCGGCAAGCGGCCCGGCATCGGCCAATGGCCCGCCGGGCCCCGAGGGGTGGCTGGCTGCAGCGCTTCCATCGGCAGCACCGGCATTCAAGGGACTGGCCAGCCTGCGCTGGGCGACTTCATCGACGGGCGGTGGTGCGGCAGGCATGGGAGGCGGCACATAGTAGGTGCGGCTTGGCTCTGCTGCTGGAGGCGGTGCTTCTGGCTTGATTGCTGGGGCAGGGCGCTCGACCTTGGGGGCTGTCAGGCGGTTGGTGATGCCGCTTTGATCGGCCTCCAGGCCGGTGGCGCCGGCCTTCTCGGTATCGCGGCTCCAGGCCTTCACCAGCACGCCTGCGGCGACCGCAAAGGCCACGAGGATGGTGAGCCACAGAAAGGCCCGAGCGCCGCGCGGGGTGCTGCGCCCGGTCGCGCTCAGATCCAGGGGATCGCGCTCCAGCTTCGGGTGATGGTGGCCAGGATTGTCCGGTTGGCCCGCTTGGTCAGGGGTGTTGGCCGCATCGTTCAGCGGCCCGCCGTATGGTTCACGGTTCATGGGGTATTCCTTGCTGGGCTCACTTCTCGAACCCGGAAAGAGGGTACGGGCATGCCCGAGGACTGGCTGCTTACTGCCTGTGATTCGACCGACTTGGGCCGCGAAGACTGGCCCTTGACCCGCCGCTTGACCGTCGGCGATGTCGTCCCGGTATGCGCCGGTGGCGGTGTTGCACCATAGGTTTCGTTGTGAATGGCGAGCACCAGATTGCCCAGGCGCAGATGCCACAGAGCCGAAGTGCGGTGCAGCACCAGGGTGCGGTCGTCGGCCATATGGAAGTTGGTAATGACTTCCTGGCCGTCGGGTGTCACCCGATAGGCCGCCGGGATGTCTGCGCCAGGGGCAAATTGCAGCCAGGTCTGGCGGCCATCGTCCCAGGCGTGGACTGGGGCAATCGCCGCGTCGCCACTGCGGGTGTAGGCCAGCCAGTTCACAGGGCCTTCCACGGTTTGCAGTGCCTGCTGGACAGCAGCCTTCTGGGCAGCCTGGTCGCGCTTGCGGGCTTCAGCGTCTGGGTACCGGATGACCAGCTTGTAGAGGGCCGGGGCATCGCGGCTATCGCTGTAGGACAACCGAAAGCTGTAATCGCGCTGGTCGGTCACCACGATCAGGTTGGTGTTCGCCTTCTCGGCCGTGGGCTTGAAAAACAGGTGATTGTCCTTGTAGGTGAAGGCATAGGCGCTGCTGTCACCAAAGACGTGATAGACGTAGCGTTCGTCTGGGGCCAGCACGATGTGGGTGGCCACACCGATCACGGCATCGAGCTGGATCACATCGGCGGCGTTGTAATTTACATAGCGCACGCGATGATCCAGACGCGAGGCTCTGGGGGTTTCCAGGGCCAGGGCAGGCGCTGAAAACGTCAGGCACAGCATCAGGGCCAGCGCCTGACGGCTGGGGAGGTGGTCAAACATGAGATTTCCTTCTGACGCAGTGGGGCATCAACGCGAGAGATCGGCGGCCAGGTCGTAGCGCGTCACCTGAAAGCCCAGCGGATTGCGCCGGGCTACGGCTTCGGTGAGCGGCACGTCAGCGTACTGGTAGGCCATGGTGGCGATCAGGTGGCGCACCTTGGTGGTCTCGCCCGTGGTCATGTCGCGCTCGGTCTTGGAAAAGCGCACGATGGCGGCCTGGTTGGCCCCGAGCGTAATGGAATGCACCTGCACGTCCACCGTGCCCTGGGTGCCCAGGCGGGTGGTGACCGCCTCGGGGCCTTCAAAGCGCTTGCCGTAGGCCGTCTGGATGGGGGGCGATGACAGCAGGGCGCAGGTGTCGAACTGCTCCTGAATGGTCTGCCAGCTGTAGCCTTCGCAGCTCAGCACATAGCTGTTCAGGAAATACTTGGCGATGCGCTGGCCGTAGTCCTCCAGCGGCTGGCCCAGGCGGCTGACATGCTCAATGCTGCCGGTGGCGTCGTCCACGCGCACCACATACATTTCCGGCGGCTGCTTCAGGGGCGTGAGGCCCAGCACGGCACCCACGGCAGTCAGGGCCAGGACGCCAGCGCCGAGTGCCACCTGCCAGGCCCGTTTACGGCTGGCGATGAGTTCACCCAGATGGTCGCGCTCCAGGCCTCGGGAGCGCTCCAGGTAGGCCGCGATGTCTTCGGATTTGAGGGGTTCGGCCATGGCTCAGGCTCCGTCAAACGAGGGCGGCGTGGCGTTCACTGGCACGCGGGGGGAATCGGTGGGCTGCGGCGGCTGGGGCGCGTGAAAGGCGCAGCCAGCCAGCAGCCCTGTGAGTGCCAGGGCGGCGATGAGGGATTTCATGGGTACAGGGCTCCTGGCCTGCCGTGGTGCGGCAGGCGGATCAGAGATGGAAGGAAGGGGGCCGGACCCCGATCTGATGCGATCAGGGATTTGGCAGAGGGATTACTTGGCGCGGGGGCGCAACATGCCGCGCAGGCGTAGCACTGAGAAGGCTCCGTGGGCGGCTGCACCGATGCCCAGGCGGGCCCCGAAGCCGTTGGATAGGCCAGCCGCCAGGCCGGGCAGCATGATCATGACGACCAGGCTGGCGATGCCGACCAAGAGCTGGGCACCGTACAGACCCAGGATGTCCTTGGCACCGCCATTGATCTGATCGACGATCATGCGGATCAGCTGGATATTCAATTGCAGCAGCAGGCCAAAGATGAGTCCAGCCAGGAGTGCCAAAAACACGAAGTTCAGGGCCTGGGAGACCCAGCTGTTGAACAGGGGCTTGGTGGGTTCAAACAGGGTGGCCGCAATGAAGATGGGCCCGGCGGCCACGACCAGAGCCATGCCTACCTTGCAGACGACGACAATCACCATGATGATGCTGCCCACGACGGCGGCATTGATGCGCACCAAGGTGGCCAGGATGCTGACCAAGACTTCTTTGGTGGATGGCAACACGTTGTACCAGGCTCCGTTGCCACCCTTGCCGATCATGGTGTTGGAGGCCTTGCTGGTCTCTGTCTGCAGCTTGTCCACTTCCTCGGCCACGCTGCCGGTGCCCAGAGCAATCTGGGTGACATCGTCCGGTAAGGCGATCATGGCCTGGGCGATATCGGCCTGATACAGGCCACCGGCTCCGAAGAAGATCGAAATGATGGCGACCATGATGGCCTTGCGAAAGAACTCCGTGACGGTCATGCCACCCTGACCGTGCATCAGGGCAAAGGCATACACCACAAACTGCAGGGTGAGCCCCACGACGATGACTGGCATCAGGGCTTCGAACAGGGCCTGCATGGGGCCCGTGACGGCATCGTTCAGGGTGTTTTGGGTCTGGGTCATGACCCACTGGGCAATATCGCTGGGTGCGGTCGGCTGAGTAATGGGGGGAGTCAGGCCAGACATGATGCGGCCTTACTCAGTCGTCCCGGCACCATCGCCGGTAGTCTCGCTGTCACCAAACCAGCCTCCGTACACTCGCTCGGCACGGGCCTGTAGCAGGTTGCGTTCGGCTTCCAGCTGCTGGGAGGCAAGCTGGATCCGGACCTGTTCGGCCTGAATATTGGCCTGTTCGATCTGGATGCGGGCTTGGAGCTCCGCGATTTCCTTGGGGTTGGCGGTCTGGTTGATCTTGTCCTGCAGCGCGTCCACATTGGCCAGGCGCCGGGTCATGGAATCGTAGGCACGTTGACTCATGGCCTTGGAGGTTGCTTCGATATTCAGGGCGCGTTGGGACAGCTTGGCGCGGTCGGTCTGAAAGTCTACTGGTGCGGTCACTGAATCAGTGATCCGGCTGACATCGTTATCCAGGCTGGATCTGCCGGAGCGATCCAGCAGATCCTGAGCATTGGCGGGCAGGGCCGCACGTAGCTGGTTGCGGATATCCGGGTTGCCCACGACGTTGCCATAGCCGCTGGACTGGGTGAAGGCAGCCAGCTGGCTTTTGGCGGTGGCCAGCTGTTCGGTCAGGTTCTTCAGCTGGTCCCGGGCAGTGAGCAGCTGTTCCTGCAGCTGGGCGATGGTGGCCGCGTCGATAGTGGGGATGCCACTGGCGTGGGTGGGGTTCATGAAAGCAGCAGACAGGGCAATGCCCGCCGCGAATTGCTTGCAGCGTGTCATGGGAAATCTCCGGGGAATGCGCCCGTAGGCGCTGGCGTTAAGGCTGGGTGGTGGCTGGTTTGGCGATGGCCTGATACTCGGCTTCGGTGGCGCGGCGTGCCTTCATCTGGCCCGAGACAATCATGTCGGCCTTCTCGTCATAGGCGATGCGTTTTTCGCCCACGATCAGGATGTTCTCCGATCCATCCAGCTTGGCGGGCAGTTTGTGTGCCTGATAATCGCCCCCCAGCGGCCCTTTTGCGACCACCGTGAATAGGAAGCTGTCGCCGTTGCGGGCAATGTGGATCACGTCGGGATCGTATTTGCTGTCCGATTTCCAATACCCGATGAACTTCTCCCCATCTGGCTCCGTCTTGCATCCGGCCAGGAGAGTCAGCAGGGTGGCGCCGGTGGCGGCAATGAAATGTCGTCGGTTCATGGGGTGTCCTGTGGTGATGGGTTGGTAGGGTTCGCCTGGTGCCGTTTGAAAGCGGCCCAGGCGTCAGCCACGCTGCAGGCGGGCCCAGCTTTTGTAAGCCAGGTCGCGCGCTCTGTCGGTTTCAGGATGTTCCACCAGGCCATGCCCATGGCTTCGTCGGCGGTGGGTGGCCGGTCAAGGTTTGCAGGGGTCACAGACATAGGTCGGGGCCCTCCTGTTCATGCGTCGGTGCCAGCAGCTGCAGAGGGTGATCGAAGCGCACGCCGATGAGATCAGCTACGTGCTGGATGTCCGCCGGTTCTGGCCGATGACCATTCACTTCGTGGATGTGCAGGCTGTAATACTTGTGTACACCTTGCCCGAAATACTCCCGATCCTCGCGTGGGGTGCTGGACGAAAACCAGAGATACGGCGTGTGCCGGGGATCGGAGGCAGAGGGCAGGTCCAGGCCGTAGTGCTGGCCGATGTGCTGCAGCTCGTTCCCATCGACCGTTTCGCGTTCGATTTCGGCGGTGCCTTCGCTGAATTGACCTGCCTCTCGGTCTTCAGGCGTCCAGCGTTCGCCGTAGATCGAAATCAGGAAGCGTTCTTCGGGAGGGTCGGGTTCTGACTTAGGGCCAGTCAAACCCAGACGGTCGTAAAAGGCGGAGTCGTGATGACGATCCTGTCGGGCTTGCTCCAGATCCTGACGGCGCGATTCGTCTGCACGCAGCCGATCCTGAGCATGGGGTTCATGCTTCATGGTGTGGTTTCCTTGTGAGTGGCCCATGGGTTGATCATCTTCGTGGTGTCACGAAAATGGTCTGGCAGGCTTTGTGAAGTGGCCTGCTGCGGCGTTGGTGGCTGGGCTGTTTACCGATGCGCCTGCCGGACAGCAGCCAGGTACACCGGCAGCCAGGCGGCGGGATCCGGCCCCGCCTGGGCCACCGCCTGTTCTGCAATCTCGGCCATGTCCGGGCTGCCGGAGAAGACCAGCAGTTCATCTTCGCAGCCAGACAGATCCAGCTGGGCCACGGTGACGCTCGCCCCTTGCTTGACCAGGAATTTGTGGCTGGCTTCGCCCAGGCTTTGCAGCAGGGCGAATTCCGCAGGCGTCAGGCCAAAGCCTTCGATGTAATCGCGGGCGCGGGCCTTGGGGTTTGGCAGCAAAATCAGCGTTGCGGTCTGTTGCACGAGTGACGGCCCCACGGGGTTTTCAGTGATGGCGCCCGGTTCTTGGGTTGCAAAGGCGAGCACCCCATTCTTTTTCCGAATGGTTCGGCTCGCGTCCTGCATGGACTCCTGAAAATGCGCGTCCTTCAGGGGATGCTGGCACTCGTCGTACAGATTGATGATGCGCTGCCCGTCATGCAGGGCGTCGATCCGATGCTTCAGGTATAGGGTGGCGGCCCCCCGTACTTCGCCGTCATCCAGCAGTTCGGTCAGGTCGAACCCGAAGATCGCAGGCTTGCCGCTCGTGGTCTCCAGATCCAGGTGATCTGCGGGATTGTCAAAGACCCAGCCGTATTCCCCACCCTGACACCAGGGGGCGAGTCGCGCATGGATGGTGCTGTGCGCCTCGTCCTCGCTGTAGGGGTTCGGGAGCAGCGTGTTCAGGGTGGACAAGGTCCGGGCAGGCCGGTCGATGAGTGTCACCAGCTGCTGCACCGCCTGGGTGATGTCGGCTCGCTGGCGCGTGCTGACCGCTTCGCCCCGGCGCTCGGCCAGGTACACGACCAGGCGCACCATGAAGGCGACGTTGCCCTTGGTCGGCTCCATCTGAAACGGATTCCAGCCGGTGGCTTCGCCTAGGCGGATGTTGAAGTAGCGCCCGCCCAGGGCCATGATGAGCACCTGCATGCCCTGGTCCTTGTCCCAGACCACGCAGGTTGCACCAAACTTCTGGGCTTGCGTCAGTAGCATGCCCTGCAGCACAGTTTTGCCGGTGCCGGTCATGCCGATGATCATGGTGTTGCCAGGCCGCCGCTTGCTCGTCTCGTCCAGGTCTTCGGTGGAGGCGTGAAAGTTGAAGAAAAAGGGCGATCCGGTCTGGGTCTTCAGCATGGTGACCGCCGGCCCCCAGGGGTTGCCTGCGGGCTTGCCGGTGAGCTGATTGTGCAGGCTCGAAAAGCAAAGGAAGTTGAGCGAGGTGACCGGCACCGGCCGGGGCCGCCAGTGCCAGTTGCCCGGCAGCTGCGCCCAGAACCCCGCTTCCAGGGCCCGATCCAGCGGCCGAAAGCCCACGGCGTCTTCGGCCAGTGCCGTGGCTGTCTGAGCAAGCGCCTGGCGCACACCCTCTGCCGTGTCGCCGTAAATCAGGATCGTTGCGTGGTGATCCCCCAGCCCCAGACGGGCCGAGGTCAGGTCATCCATCACGCCCGAGAGCTGTGCCACTTGGCTCGCCGAATCGTCGCCGGAATCGACCAGCAGCTTGTGGTGCTTCTTCACGAGCTTCTTGGCTGCGGCCCCCGTGTGGCTGCCCCAGGACTGGGTCAGCACGAATTCATGGGGCAGGCCCAGCAGCCGGTCCAGATGGCCAGGCTTGGTGGCTTCGGGATAGTCGCGCAATTCCATCATGCCAAAGATTCGGGATCCGGCCACAGTGCGCAGTGCGCCGAGCTCCCCGTGCCGCCCGAAAATCGGTCGAGCATGGGGCAGGGTCTCGCGCAGGCGCTCCTGGCTGATTGCCACGGGCCGGTGGGTACCCGAGAGCAGGAAGCTCAGGAACTCAGCCGTTTCACTGAAGGCCAGGCCGTTGCGGTCCACGATGCCAAGGATCTGCGGATCGTAGCGGTACAGGCCCGCCGTGAGCGCGCGCAGGGTGCTGGTCAACCGTTCGATGGATTCCGCCTGCCAGTGCGCCAGGCGCTGCCCGTTGGCCTTCTCCAGGCTCGCAAAGGTGCCCAAGACCGGGTCTTCGACCGGGTGAATGAGCACGGTCAGATACAGGTCGTTCACCATAAGGCCCGAGGTATCGAACGTCGCCCGGTAGGCCGCATCGAACCGGGTGGCAAAGGGCTGCGCAAAGGTGCTCTCCGGATATTCCGTCACCCGGCGGCGGATGATGTGCGAATACAGGCCCAACGACCCCATGGGCAGGCCGCGCAGTACATTGTGCAGGGCTTCGATCCATTCTTTCAGTTCGCCTTGCGCGTAGGCGTCCGGGGCACGGCCCGCCACTTTGATGACCGCCAGGTATTCATGGTTGTCGCATGCGATGATGTGGTCTGTGACGTGGTGGGAATAGGGCAGGTAGCGGGAAACCAGCCGTTCATCGACGGCGAGAGCTGCAGCTGCGGTCATGAGTGAGTCCTTCGGTGAATGAGGCTGCGCCAGGGTCGATCGCAGTGATAGTCCTGGGTGGCGTAGCTGGATCCGCGCCAGAAGCGCTGGTTGCGGTTCATGCGGCGGGTCTTGAACTCCAGCCACAGAATGTCCAGCGCCTTGTCGTCGTCGCGGGTGGCAATGGCCAGCGCTGGCATCACCACAAAGAGCAGTCCCCACCAGGCGAGACCCGCCGTCATGGCGATGACCGCCACGCAGACAAAGGCCCCGAGCATGAGCGTGGTGGGAATGCCCATGAAGGTGGCCTTGCGCCCCAGGCCCTTGAACACGGGGTAGGTGTTGGGATTCTGGTGGGTGGCGGGTGTCTGGCCGGTGGCATCCTGGTGGCCAGGCCGTGGGCTGCTGGTGTGTGTGACCATGGCTTACTTCCAGAGCAGCACGACCAGTTCTGCAGCGGAACCCGCGAGCAGCACGCCGATGCCCCAGCGGATTGCATCGTCCTTCCTCATGACTTCCGCGGAATACAGCACGAAGATGATGACGCCGATGATGACGGCGGCAATCGGCAGGATGATGTCCAGATTGTCTTTGAGGGTCTGCAGCGTTGTCTGAGCGCGTGAAAGACCGCCCATGGACTGGGCGAATGCCCCCTGATGGACCCCGACCAGTATCCAGAGTGTCGCCAGGGTGCGGGCGAATCGCCCTTGAAGTGTCTTGTTCTTGATGCGTTGCAGTATCGGCATGGCATGACTCCTGCCCCAGGCGCTGCGGTGCGCTGGGGTGATGGGAAAAGGAATGGAAAGTGATCGGGTCAGGCCTGACGCAGGTTTGATGGCCTGGTCAGCGGTCTGGGTCAGGGGGCTGAATCAGCGGGCAGGTTGCGTGAAGCCGTCGGCTGCCGGGTTGGCGGTGAAGCCGTCTGGGCTGCCTTGGGGTGTGGCTTTCAAGGATTCGTCTTGCAGTTTGGGTGAACGATCCGGAATTTCCGAATCGTTGCCCGCCGTCGTAGCGGCCGGATGTGATGCGGCAGTGCCCGCTTCCAGAGCGGCTGCGGGATCCACTGATGGGCCGCCGGGTTGAGCTACGGGTTTCAGCGCCGGCACCCGGATCCCGGCCTGTGCCAGCACCTTGCCCACATAGCCATTGGCAAAGCCTCGGCGAAAATTGCCCGTGTTGTAGCAGGACAGTGCCGCCCGCAGGGCTTGCTGCTGATCCCGATGGCCATTCAGCGCCCTGGCATAGCAATCAGATAACACCGTCTGGGCGGCCGCCAGATTCCGGCAGGGATCGAAGACCGTGGTGCTGTCGAGGCCGAGCCAGTTCCAGTTACGCACATTGATCTGGCCCAGGCCCGCATCGAAGTCGATGCCTTCGGCGATCAGATCTTCGGCGACTTGGCTTGCAGTTTCCAGATCGTGTGGTTGCTCAGACAAGGCCTTGCCCTTGCGGTTCACGCCAATGGCGTAGGGTCGGGTACCGGATTCATGCCGGATCAGGGCTTCCAGGGTGACCGGGTGGATATTGGGTGCGCAGGCCAGGGCCAGGGCGGCTAGTTCGGCAAGCATGGGTCCCCTCGCTCAGAGGCCAGCCCGCTGCCTGGGGTCAGACATCGAGAAGTTCCAGCCCTGGGCCCATTGGCCGCCGTGTTTTGCATCCCAGCGAGCCTGGGCGGCCTCGTAGTCTTCGGCCTTGACCCAGCGGCCGCCCATCGTGGGTCTGCCCACATAGCGCACGGACAGTTCATAGGTCCAGTCGTGATCGTTGTAGGCCACGCACCAGGTCGGCAGCTGGGTGAGCGTCACCGTGGATAGTGCTTGAACTTCGTAGATGGGCTCCTGATTGCCGGTCGCGGCATCATATCGATAGCCACTCTTGCGCCATTTGTAGGCGGTGTCGGCATAGCTGCGGTTCAGGTAGTCGGCATCGCATTTGCCCGCGCCGTGCGAGATGGCCTCCACCCGTTCCGGCATGCCTGGATCGGCTGCCGCCGGGCACTGGCCCAGGAAGGATCGGCGGGCAGCGACGGTTGCACCCCAGTCCAGGCCGTGGCGGTTGAATCGCTTGATGCCGAAATAGTGCTCCAGCGATGGACTGCATTCACCAGGCCGCAGGCTGGAGGACAGGCACAGCGTGGCTTCGCAGGCCAGGCGCGGGATGCCGGTCAGCAGGTCGGTGGCGTCGGCAGCATGGGCGGCAGGAGCCAGAGCGCAGGCGAACGCCAGCGCCCCAGCCCGCAGGGCGGGAAGGGTTTGCATGGGGATGTCTCCGGGGGAAGGGGGAACAGATAGCCGCAGTTGGGCTTGGAATGAGACGTAGACCGCGCTGGTCTAATTAGGGGCGCAGAAATGAGTAACCCGCCGGTTTGAGGATGCGCACTGCGCATAGCCTTGGCGGGTCTTGTTGTTGACTATTGTAGATCAGCGCAAGCGTTGCAGGTTCTGTTGTGCCTGGTCGATTTGTTCCGGCTTGGCCATGGCCCGCACCAGATGGACGGTTTCTATAGCAGCGATACGGGTATCGCGCAGCTGATCCAGGCTGGCGATCACCTGACGCAGCAGTGTCAGTTCTTCCTGCAAGGTGTCGTCAGACACCAGGCGGCGCCGGACATAGTTGGACAGGGACAGCCCGGACAGGGCGGCTGCCTCGCCCAGGCGCGCAGCATGGGACGGGGTCACCCGGATGCGGATGACCTCGGAGAGAGGTTCGTTCATGGTGGGTCCTCGGTAGGGCCAGCTCACTGGATAGGTAGGTGTTGGTGACCGTTTTGCTTACTGCCAAATCTGGAATTGATCCCACTGTGGCGGGAAGCCCATGGCCCGAGTGGGCGGGCTGTGCTGCTCAATCAGGGTCTTCAGCCGCCGCCTCCAGCTGTGTTGCGGAGCTACGATATCCATGCAGTGCAGCAGGATCGTCAGTGTGTTGTATAGCCGACGTGACCCAGGCTGGAATTGGTGCTGCAGGCTCAGCGGTTTCGTCTTTGGAATGAGTGGTGTGACGGTGAATTCCCGGTTCCATAGGCGGCCGTGGTGTGCACACGTGTTCCGGACAGTCGTCAAATGGTGCAGCCAGGAACCCAGGACTCGTTCGTTGACGCTGTAGACCGATGCGATGGCACTGCGAGTGGGCATAGGCTTGAGATTGCCGTACCAGCGCGAGAGCAGGCCCAGGGACATGACCTCACATACGGCCCAGGCTGGGGGCAGTTTCTCCGAGTACGTTGCCAGCAGGTGACGGATGAAAACTTCGTCGGACCTTTGCACTTCCTTTTCGAGCTTGGCGAGATTAGATTCCCAGCGGCCTCGGTTTGCTGCCAGGCTGGCGTCCAGGTAGGCGTGGGGGCCGTGTCGATGGGACATTTGATATGCCCACTGGCTTCGGATCGACACCTCGACGCGTTCTATCGCGTCAAGCATCAGCAGACGCAGGTTGCGATCGAACAGATACAGGTTGAGGGCGTCGGTGAATCGGGTCCCGGGGGCAAACGCGTGGGGTGCGTGGGTGGTCTCGAAGGGCAGCCAATAGGCGCTGAGCCTGTAGTAGTTCAGGTGCTGCAGGTAGAATTCGGCTGCTGCATGATCATCGACACGCATCCCCCGTCGTTCGAGGATGGCTACCTGCTCAGCATAGTTTGTCGCGGGCTTGGCGAAGGGATGATGCTGGTGTGTCATTGTGGGCCCGTCCGTGTTCTGCTTGCTTTTTCTGGGGCCGGAAATGAGTAACCCGCCGGTTTGAGGGCGTACTTTCGTACGTAGCCTTGGCGGGTTTTGTCATGAAGGATTATATCCGACTCGGGCGACGAATGGAAGCTCAATTTGGGTCTCATGCTCTGGCTCCTGCTGCCTTTCTCAACTGGATGATGTTGCTGATTGTGGATACGGAGGCTTGCGGGGATGGTGCTCCCGCCTCGCATGCAACCAGAAACGCCGCCCACATGGTCAGCGCCTGTCGCCGCTCGGGGATTTCTTCGCGGACATCGTAGATGGCTTCCATGCCCTTGAGCGTATGGTTCAGTGCGATCTCCGAGATTTCCCTGGAAACGCCCATGTTTCTCAGGTGCCCCTTGGCGGTTGATCGGGTGTCATGTGGCGTAAATTGCCGGATGGGAATCTCCCGACGGTCGAAAGCCCGTCGGAAGGCAGCCCACAGGGTGGTGGAACCAACGTGGGTGTCCCCTTGTTGATTGCGCCGCCGCCGCTCCTGGCGAGCAGGCAGCAGGTAGATGGAATCGCCGGACAAGTTGACCAGTGCCTGGAACCACGACGCGACGGCCGGGACGATGGGAACCAGAAATCCTTTTCGGGTCTTGACCGACTCGTCAGGAATCCACCAGATCCCGCGATCCAGGAACAGGTGCTCCTTTTTTGCCCTGGCCAGCTCGATGCCGCGTACGCAGGTGGCGAGCAGAATGCGGAAGGCCAGTGCGTTCTCGATGCCGATGACGTCGATATCCGGTAGCAGAACCCTGAGCTCATCCTCCTGCAGCATGATGCGTTTGCGCACCGGGGGGCGAGGTCCGAGAACAGCAGAGAGGCGGATTCCGGTGCAGGGGTTGGCAGGGATCAGCATTTGCCCGCAGGCGTGGTCGAAGGCCATGGATGCCGACGTCAGGATGCGCTTGCTGATGGTCCAACTGCGTTGTGCTGACACGAGCATTTCGACGATGTCGGTGGATGTGACGCTGGATACCGGGCGTCTGCCGAGTAGCGGCAGGATGACCTGCTTGTAGTCCGCCTTTCGATATGCAATCGTCTTTGTTGCGTAGTGCGGCTCAACCAGGATCTTGCTCTGATAGTCCCGCACGAGTTCGCGTACGGTCCAGTCGGTTCGGATCTGAGTTTTCCCCACTTGCTTGTTGGTCGCCGGATCTTCGCCTGTATCGATGGCGGCGCGGTGTCTGCTGGCCAGTTCCCGTGCCTCGCGCAAGGAGATGTCGGGGTAGTTGCCGATCGTAAGTTCTCGCCGCAGCACCTGACCGTTGTGGCGGGTGCCCAGACGATATCGCAGCACCCAGGTTGCAGTACCGGCGCGAGAGAGCGTGAAGGTGAGTCCGTCACCGTCCGAGCGTGCCACTGGATCGCCGCGCGAAACCCAGTTGCGTAGCTGGATGTCTGTGAGTTTGTTCGTTGATTTTGCCAAGCCTGTTCCCTGGCCAGGTGATCTGGGTAGCTAGCACGCAGATATTGCGGCTAGCTACCCACCTGGCTACCCAGTTCGGGTTCGATGTCAGGGGACATCATGGCATGTTCGGAAACCAGTATTCAAGACGTTGCCGCGCAATATCAGCACGTTAGGAACGTATTGGTGCAACTTGAGACGCTAATCAGCAGTGCAGGTGGCGAGTTTCATGGTCCGGTCCTGTTTCTGGGTGTTGCGCGAGGACGACTATGGTATCAGCACGGCGCCTTGTCACGCCCGAACGAGACGAACCGGGCGGATGGCGGATTCATTCCGCGCTTCCTGCCGGAAAATCCAGGCGGAACCGGATGCGCCCGTCGCCTTGGGTCTCGACCCGCGCGTTGCCGCCGTGGATGTCCATGATGGCGGCCACGATGGCCAGGCCCAGGCCGCTGGATTCGGTGGGAAGGCTGCGGGAGGCATCCCCGCGGTAGAAGCGCCTGAACATGCGCTCGGCTTCTTCCTGTGTCACGGGAGGGCACTGGTTTTCGACGGTGACAGTAAGCCCGCTGGGGCCGGAATGCGCCGTCAGGCGTATGCGGGTGCCCGCGTCGCCGTAGCGGATCGCGTTGATGACCAGATTGTTGACGGCGCGCCGATACATGACCGCGTTCACATGGGCGGCGCCGCTTGCCTCGATCTCGAAAGTCATGCCCCGTTCTTCGGCCAGGCCTTCGAAATATTCCGCGGTTTTTTCCAGTTCCGGGGCGAGCGCGATGGGCTGACGCTCGAGCGTGACGGCGCCATGGTCGGTGCGCGACAGGAACAGGATGTTCTCCACGATGTGCGTGATGCGCGTCAGCTCTTCGAGATTGGATGCGAGCAGGGCTTCGTACTCGGCGGCGCTTCGCGGCTGCGTCAGCGCCACCTGGGTTTGCCCCGCCAGGACATTGACCGGAGTGCGGATCTCGTGAGCGAGGTCGGAGGAGAACTGGGATAGGTGCTCGTAGCCCGACTGGATGCGGTCCAGCATGGCGTTGCACGTGCGGGCGAGCTGGCGCAGTTCGGAAGGCATGTCTTCTTCCGGCAGCCGCACGGCGAGGTTGGCGGGGGAGACCTGCCTGGCGCGTTTTCTCATCACGTCCAGCGGGCTCAGGCCGCGCCTCAGGAGCAGGAACCCCAGCAGCGAGCTCAGCAGCGCGGCGAGCGCGATGGCGCCCATGACGCGCAGCCGGTAGACCGCGAGCATCCGCGACTCCTGGGTCATGACATAGGCGGCCGTGATCTTGACCGTGCCCGCCTGGCCTCCCACGGTGGCCAGCGCCGACACCCAGCGCACACCGACGCCATCGGCGCGCGTCCCGGCATGCAGCGCCCCGACGCTCACTTCCCGGTCCACCGGAACGGGCGTCAGGGAAGGCACCGTCATGCGGTCGGGATTCACGTCGATGAACGGCTTTTCTCCCGTGCGCTGGAAGATGCGCACATCCTGTTCGTTGCCCAGCATGCTCTCGAAGAGGGCCGGGCGTTGTTCCATCTGCCGGACGTTGTAGAGATCCTGCAGCAACGTGCGAAAGCGCTCCACGCGGCCGACGAGCGTGTAGTCCGCGCGCGTTTCGAGCGCCTGTTTCGCGGAGGTATACAGATACAGCCCCAGGCCGGACACCACCAGGCAGGAGACGAGGGTGAAAAGAATGGCGGTGCGCGCCGTGAGCGATTGCGGCGCCGGAAGCTTCACGGCTGCTCCGCGAGCATGTAACCGATGCTGCGCACCGTGTGGATCAGCTTCGGGTCGAAGGGAGCGTCGATTTTTGCGCGCAGGCGCTTGATCGCGACGTCCACCACGTTGGTGTCGCTGTCGAAGTTCATGTCCCACACCTGCGAAGCGATGACGGTGCGCGGCAGCGCCTCACCCTGTCTCTGCATGAGCAGGTGCAGGAGCATGAATTCCTTGTTCGTCAACGCGACGGCGGTGCCCGCTCGCGTGACCCTGCGCCGGATCGGGTCCAGCTCCAGGTCCGCCAGCGTCAGGGTGGCGGATTCGTGCTTCACGCCGCGACGCAGCAGGGTCTGTATCCGCAGGACCAGTTCGGTGAAGGAAAATGGCTTGACCAGATAGTCGTCCGCGCCCAGTCGCAGGCCGTGAATGCGGTCGTCCACCTGGTCCCGCGCGGTGAGGAAAATGACGGGCACATCCGATGAGCGCCGTATTTCCTCCATCACCTGCCAGCCGTCCTTTCCGGGCAGCATCACGTCCAGGATCAGCAGCTCGTAGTCCTGTTCGCGCGCGAGATGCAGGCCGTCGATGCCGTTGCGCGCCAGATCCACGTGATGGCCCGCCTCGGACAGGCCTTTCTGAAGGTAGTTGCCCGTTTTGATGTCGTCTTCGATGACGAGAATGGCCATTTGCAAGTCTCTGCCGCGAAAGCGCTATTTTAGGGCGGCATCAGCCTGCGGCATAGGCGAGACACCATCCTTTGGGGCTGATTTCGCCCGCCACGACGAGACAGGCGCCGGGGGCGTCGGGAGCGGGCCCCGGCGTGAAGTTGGCGCAGTTGGCGCAGAAGGCTGCGCCGTCGGGGTGGTCTTGGTACTTCACTTCGGCCTTGCTGGCTTTGCCCGAGCTTTCCGCCGCGACGGCGCGAGAACCGCCCAGCAATCCCGCAAGGGGAAGCGCCGCGGCGGCGCCCGCCGTCAATGCGAGCGCGCGCAGGGCCTGGCGGCGCGGGATGACGCGTGGTTGCGCGTTTTTCATGGTGATCTCCTGTTTTTGCCGGGGGCGGCGCCGCGAAGCGCAGCCCTGGCGATCGGCGGGGGCTAATCGTTGCCCAGGACGGAGAGCCAGAAGGGCACTTCGCCGCTCGTGGGCACCTGCCTGGCGACAGTCAGCGTGTTCGCATCGATGACGGCGATCCGGTTGGTGCCGGTGACGGAGGCGTATATCCAGCGTCCGTCCGCGCTGGCCCGCACGCCGTGCGGCCCCTGGCCGACGTCGATGCGCTTGACGACCTTCAGGGTCTTGGGGTCGATGACGTCGACGAGATGATCCGCGATTGCGCCGGTGACCACGTATCTGCCGCCGGGCGTGACGTCGATGCCTCCATGGCCCCGACCGACGGGGATGACCGCTTCCACCTTGCGCGAAGCGATGTCCACGGCGGCGACCTTGCCGACGAAGTCGCGCACCCAGAGCGTCTTTTCGTCGGGCGAGAGGTCCAGATTGTGGGGGCCCTTGACGCCGGGCACGGGGATTTCGTCCACTTTCTTGAGGGATGCCATGTCCACCACCGCGACGCCGGTCCCCCCTTGCAGGGTCACGTAAGCGATCCGGCTGTCATGGGTGAATCGCACGTTGTGGGGCGTTTTGCCGACGATGATCGTCTTGACCCGCTTCCTGGTTTTCAGATCGATGATCGACACGGTGTTTTCGCCGGCCGCCACGGCCATGCCCCAGCGCCCGTCAGGGCTGATCGCAACGCCTTGAGGCACTTTGCCGATTTCGTAGCTTGCGAGCTTCTTTCCGCTTCGAGCGTCGGTCAGATAAGCCTCGGTCTGGTCTCTGCTGCTCGTCAGCAACAGCGTGCCGTCGGCCGAAATGGCGTCGTAATGGGCGGTGGGCAGGCCGTCCATCGTCCTGGACGTCGCCATTTCTTCCACGGCGTTGGCCTTGGTGACCGTGACGTAGACAGGCTGAGGAAAAAGATCGGAGGCCGTTGCCGCCTGCGCGCAGGAAGCCGCTGCGCAGAGCGCGACGACCAGGGCGCAGCGATACGCGGACCGACGGGAATGGATGGATGAGGTTTGCAGATGATTGTTCGATGCCATCGTGACTCCTGAAGGTGACTGGACGCGGCTCGTTCAACGAAGTTCGTGCCGTGCTCCGCATCTTAGGGGCCGGGTTCTGTCGGCAGCATGGCGGTTCGATGACAAAATTGTCATGAGGCGGCAGGCGGGGCGGTCGTTGTATAACTGTCGCGATGGCATCCTTGCGCGGTTGCCTTGCTTTCAGAGAGGTCCGGATGATGATGCATTCTTTCTCGCCGCGTTCGCCGGCCGTGCTGGCGGCGCTCGGCGCAGCCGTGCTCTTTGGCCTGAGCACGCCCATCGCCAAGGCGCTGCTGCACGGCGGCTCTCCCGTGCTGCTTGCGGGCCTGCTGTATCTGGGCAGCGGCGTCGGCCTGGGGCTGGTCAGGCTGCTGCGGGACCGAGGATGGCGGGCGCCCGCCATGCCGGGTTCCGAATGGCTGTGGCTGCTGCTGGCCGTCGGCTTCGGCGGCGTGCTGGGGCCGGTGGCCCTGTTGCTGGGCCTGACCCGCACGTCGGCGTCGGCGGCTTCCCTCTTGCTGAATCTGGAAGCCGTGCTCACGGCGGTGCTCGCCTGGGTGGTGTTCCGCGAGAACGCGGACCGGCGCATCGTCGCCGGCATGGCGCTGATCGTCCTGGGCGCGGTCGCCCTCGCGTTGCCGGGGGTGGCCGACAGCGCCTCGTTCGACGCGGGCGGAGCCCTGGTGGCGGCCGCTTGCCTGTGCTGGGCGCTGGACAACAACTTCACGCGCAAGGTGTCGGCCACCGACGCGCTTTTCGTGGCCGGGTTCAAGGGTCTGAGCGCGGGTGTCGTGAATGTCGGCATGGCGCTGTGGCTGGGCGCCGAGTGGCCGCAGGCGCCGTTCGTCGGGCTTGCCATGGTCGTCGGTTTCCTGGGCTACGGGGTGAGCCTGGTGCTGTTCGTCCTTGCCTTGCGCGGCCTGGGGACGGCCCGGACGGGCGCGTACTTTTCCACCGCGCCCTTCATCGGCGCCGCCGTGGCGGTTCTCGGATTCGGCGAGCATCCGTCCTGGATGTTCTGGGCGGCCGCGCTGCTGATGGCGGCAGGCGTGTGGCTGCACCTGACCGAACGCCACGAACATCCGCATACGCATGAATCCATGACGCACACGCACCGTCACGTGCACGACGCCCACCATCAGCATGCTCACGATTTCCCGTGGGACGGGCGCGAGCCCCATACGCATGAGCACACCCACGCGCCGCTGACGCACAGCCATCCGCACTATCCGGACATCCATCACCGGCATCGGCATACGTAAGGCGTAAGGCGGGTTCCGGCCGCGGCCCGAGTGGCCCGGGCGCCACATCGCGCCATGAACATTCTGTATTTTCAGGCAATAAAAGTGAATGTTTGTACCGCGGGCGAAGGAGACGCGGGATCGGGTAATAACTTGACGTACATTGCCCGCCCGTTCGTCCGCGCTTGCACGACAATGGCGCTACCTCAATTTGTTGGCAGACGGCTGATGAGAAAAGCGATATCTGTAGCGGCGCTGGCGCTGGGACTATCGGCGGCAGCCCCGATGGCGTGGGCGGGCGGCGTGGATCTGAGCATTGGCATCGGCATCCCGGGCGTCGTTTTCGGAGGCCCTCCCGTGTACTATGCGCCGCCGCCTCCTCCTCCGCGCGTGGTCGTGGTTCCGGATCCGGTCTACGTGCCCGGCGTGCCCTATTATTACGACCAGCATGCCTACAAGCATGCCCAGAAGCGCTGGCGCAAGCATCAGGAACGGGCGTGGAAAGAATACCGCCGCTCCTATTACGGCGACTATGACGACGACGATTGACCGTCGGCCCGCTTGATCTTTCGGAAAGCGATCGCCCGCCCGGCGCCGCTTTCCTTTTCGGGCCTCGTGCCCAGCCACACGCTGGCCGCGACGATCGCCATCCCGGCGAGCTGCGGCGGGCTGAGCGCCTGATCCAGGAAGAGCCATCCCAGGATGGCCGCCGTCACGGGGCTCAGGAACAGCAATGAGGACACCGCGACGGGGCTGAGCCGGCCGATGCCTCTGAACCAGAGCGCGTAGGTCAGGGCGGCGCCGACCAGGCTCAACCAGGCCAGGCCCAGCAGATTGCCCGCGGTGGGCGCGGGCAGGGCGGGGCCGGACACCAGCACCACAGGGACCAGCAACAGGCCGCCCAGGCAGAGCTGCCAGGCGGTCATGGTCAGCATCGGCACCTGCGCCTGCCACTTCCGGGCCAGGACGTTGCCCAGCGCCATGGACACGGCGCCGGCCAGCCCGGCGGCGATGCCCAGCCCGTCCAGATCCGCGCCGGGGCCCAGGACCAGCAGGCCCACGCCTGCGATGCCCGCCAGTCCGGCCAGCAGCGATGCCATGCGCGGGCGGGTGGCCAGCAACGCGGGGGCGATCAGGGCGACGATCAGGGGCTGGATCGCGCCCACGGTCGCGGCGACCCCGCCTGGCAGCCGGTAGGCCGCGACGAACAGCAGACTCAGGAAAATGGAGATGTTCAACGCGCCCAGCACCAGGCTGCGCAGCCACCAGATGCCGGTGGGCAGGCGTCGCGCGATCAGGAGCAGCAGCAGTCCCGCGGGCAGCGCGCGCAGCAGCGCGACCGCCATGGGATCGAAGCCCGGCAGGAATTCCGTGGTGACGATGTAGGTGCTGCCCCAGATGGCCGGGGCGCTGGCGGTCAGCAGCAGGTCGGGCGTTGAGGTTCTCATGCGATCTCCAGCACTTCGGAGAGCGGCCGGCGCGGTTTCTGCGGCCAGTTTCCGGGCGCGGCGCGGCCCACGGGCACCAGCATGACGGGCAGTTCCTCATCGGCCAGCTTGAAGGCGCGGCGGACGCCGGCCTCGTCGAAGCCGGTCATGGGGCTGGAGGCCAGGCCCAGCGCCGAGGCGGCGTGGATCAGCGTCGCCGCGCCCAGCGAGGCGGACCGGATGGCCTCATCCCGGGCGGCGCCGGGATCCGCATACTTTTTGCGCACATCGTCCTGCCAGGAAGCCGCCATCGAGGCCGGCATGTGTCCGGTATCCACGAAAGGCTGGAGCCGGCGGCCGAGCGCCTGCGGGTCGGGCGGCAGGCCGCAGACGATGAAGGTGACGGCGGCGGCGGACACCTTGGTCTGCCCGTAGGCCAGTTCGCACAGGCGGCGTTTGGACGGCGTCGCGCGCACGGCGATGTAGCGCCAGTTCTGCAGGTTGTAGGCGCTGGGCGCCCGTGTGGCGAGGTCGACCAGTTGCCGGATCAGATCGTCTTCCATGTCGTGCGATTCGTCGAAGCGGTTGCCGGAAAATCGTTGCTGGATCAAGGCGATGGCTGGATGGGTCATGGCGGGCTCCCGGATGTTGGATGTCAGCCGCCAGTGTATTTAGTCGAATCTGGAATGATAATTCCCGTCATGATTGATGGATATTCAACTAACAGTGAATAATTGATCCGCGCCCGTTCCGATCCAGTCAATCGTCCGCCAGCGCGTCGAAGCGCTGCGCGAGATAGTCGATCAGCAGCCGGACCGAGGGCAGAAGCCCTCGGCGCGAGGGAAATACCGCGTGGATGATTTCCCTGCGCGGAGCCCAGTCGTCGAGCTCGGCGGGCGATGCGGGCAGGCCTCGCTGCCGCACAATGGTTCAGCTGTGGGTCAATCTGCCCGCTCGGGACAAGATGACGCCGCCCGCTTACCAGGCGATCCGGAATGCGGATGTTCCGGTGGTCGATCTTCCCGGCGGCGCCGGGTCGGTGCGCGTCATCGCCGGCGCCTGCGACGGGCGCCAGGGGCCGGCAAGGACCCGCAGCCCCATGAACGTGTGGGATCTGCGCCTTGTGAGCGACGGTCACGGTTCGCTGGCGCTGCCCGATGGCTGGACCGGGTCGATCGCCGTGCTGCACGGCACGGTCCTGGTCAATGGCGATGTCATCGCCCGAGAAGGGCAGATGGTGGAGTTCGATCGCGTCGGCCGGGATGTCTCGATCGAGGCCAACACCGACGCGGTGCTGCTGGTGCTGAGCGGAGAGCCGATCGACGAGCCCATCGTGGGCTATGGCCCCTTCGTCATGAACAGCGAAGAGGAGATCGTCCAGGCCTTCGACGACTTCAAGCACGGGCGGCTGGCGGGCGTGGTGCCCATGGACACCGGCGCCGTGGCGTCCGAGCTGCAGAAGACCTGGAACCGCGAGGACGCTCTGGAATGGGCCCAGGTCTACACCCGGATCTTCCCGGCATATCAGCTGCTGATCGAGAGCTACGCCAAGGCGCAGGACGTCGCGAAGAACGGCGAAGCCCTGGATTCCCAGCGACGGTGATCCGGGCCCCGGACGGGCGGCCCGGCGAGGCGCCGCATCGATGCGGGCGGTGTCTCAGGCCACGGCTTCCGCCCGGCGCTGCAGGACCCCGATCGGCGGCGCCCAGCGGGCGTCGCGCGGCTTCTTGCTGGTCACCAGCGTAATGTCGGCCGGCTCGAAGACTTCCACGTTGTGGGTGATCGGGGTCGTCAGCACGTACTGGGCGCGGGTGGATTTCAGGAAGTGGCCCACCAGCTGGATGTTGCGCACGTCCAGGTGGGCGAAGGGCTCGTCGATGAAGACGAAACCGCCGGACATTTCATCGTCCTTCAGCAGCCCCACCAGCAGGATCAGGGATTTGATCACCTGCTGGCCGCCGGACGCTTCGCCGTCGTTCAGGCCGATGCTGCCCTTGCCGTCGAAATTGAAACTGACCTTCAGTTCGGCCTGGCGCAGCACCGTGTCGTCGTTGTCCAGGTGCGGCATGTCGGCATTGACCTCCACGCCGGCCAGTTCGCCCAGTTCGGTGATGTTGCGCCGGTAGCGGCGCACGGTGGTGCGCAGCACGTCGATGTAGCGTTCCCGGGCATTGTCCACGGCGGTGGTGGCCGCCGCGTTGCGGGCCTTGCAGGTGGACAGCCGGGATTCCTGGTCGCCGACGGTGGCCTGCATCAGGATCTGCTTGTCTTCCACCGTGCCGTCGGTTTCCCACTGGCCTTCCCGCAATTCCTGTTCGATGGCTTCGCCGCGCAGCCTGGCCAGCTTGGCGTACTGATAATGCTCCACCAGGGACTTGATCCGGGCCGGAGTGATCCAGGTCGCGGGGAAGTCCCGCTTTCGCTGCTTCGACGCGGCGGCCCGGCTCTGCTGTTCGTGGCGGCGGACCTGCCAGTCGCGTTCGGCGCGTTCCGCGTCGCGATCGCCGTCGGACAGGCGCGACTGCAAAGCGTCATAGCGGTCGCTGGTCTGGGTTCGCGCAATGATGGCCTGCTTGAGTTCGGTTTCCAGCGTCGCCCAGCGTTCGCTGGCGCTTTGGCGCGCCTGCTTCAGGGCCGGCCATTGCTGGCGGGCTCGTTCGAAGGCATCGCTGCGTTCCGCCAGTTCCGCGGCGGCCAGGCGCCCCTGGCCCGCCTGGCGGGCGGCGTCCAGTTGGCGGCGCAAGGCCTGTTCCTCTTGAGCCAGTTCGGTCAGTTGCCGGTCCAGTTGCTCCAGTTGCTGCCGGATGGCTTCTGAACGGGCCGCCAGGGCGGCGGCGCCGAACTGGTGCTGCGAGGGATCGACCCAGACGCTGCGCCCGCCCCGGCGGTCGCGCCAGTAGGCTTCCGGCGTGATCCACTCGCCGCCGAGCCGCGCGCCGGCCTGGGTGTTGGCGACGCGCTGGATCTGGGCCAGTTGCTGCAGCAGCCAGGCCGGGGCCGTGTCGGAGAATCGCAGGACGGCCAGCAGGCTGTCGGGCGGCGGCTTGGCGGGGGCGGGCGCCGATTCCGCCACCAGATAGTGCCGATAGCGTTCTTTTTCCGCCAGCGCCATGGCGCGGCCCTCGTCGCCGGGCGTGTGCAGGACCACGACCCAGCGGGCCGCGCGCAGCACGCCTTCGGCTGCGGCCCGCCATTGCGGATCGGTGATGTCGATCACGTCCGCCATCAGGTGATGATCGATCTGGTGCTGGCGCAGCAGGCGCTGGAAGCGCTGGACTTCGGGCGGCGTGGGCGATTGGCGCTGGCCCTGCAGATCATCCAGGTCGGACTGCAGCTGGCTGCGTTGCGCGCTGGCGGCATGCCAACGGCCGCCGAGTTCCGTGTTCCGCTGTTCCAGTTCGCGCACGCGGTCCGCCAGTTGCGCGCTGTCGCCTTCGATGGCGGCCAGTTTCCGCAGTTCTTCGGCGTGCCTGACCAGTTCTTCGACGGGACGCTCGGCCTCCCTGGCCTGCTGCTGGGCGCTCAGGGCGCCGTCCCTGTCCTGTTCCAGCTGGCGCACGCGCGCGTCGAGCATCTGGCGTTCATCCAGCAATTGCAGCAGGCGCTGCCGGTCCTGGGATCGCTGCCGCCGCTGGCCGGACTGGTGCAGGCGCTGGCGGTGCAGTTCCGCCAGACGCGCGGCGATGTCGCGGCGGGCTTCGTGCCAGTCCAGCACCGGGATGACTTCAGCGGCCAGGATCTCGCGTTCGCGCAGCTTGCCCTGATGCTGGCGGTACAGATTGACGCGGGCTTCCAGTTCCGCCAATTGGGCGCGGCCGTGCGAGAGTTCGCGCTCGGCCTGTTCCACTTCGGCTTCCTGGTCGCGCAGGTGGCGGCGGGCTTCTTCGTAGCGGTCCAGCACTTCCTGATCGCCGAACACGTCGAAGACCAGGCGCAGCAGTTCCTTGGGGGAATATTCGCAGAGCCGGTCGGTCTGCCCTTGCTCCAGCGCCAGCACGCGGGCGATGGCCCGCGACAGCCCGGCGCCTTCCAGGCGCTTGCGCCAGTGCTCGATGCCCAGCCAGTCCTTGTCGGCAGACTGGATCAGGGTTTCGATGGGCACGTCGCCGTCGGCCATCAGGTAGCGGCGCTGCCAGTCGCCGCCGTTGCGGTCGATGCGGCAGGCCAGCGTCACCTGGTCGGCGTACAGCAGGTTGCGGGCGAAGGGCCGGCTGGAGGTCTGGCGGGTATGCGGCCGATTGTCGACCACGGCGCGCAGCCAGGTCGTGTCGGCGTTGGCGTGCCGCGCATAGGTCTTGTAGTTGCGCCCGCCCGAACAGTCCAGCCCCAGCAGGGTGCGCATGGCGTCCAGCAGGGTGGTCTTGCCCGATCCATTGGGACCCGCCACCGTGATGATGGCGCCGTCCAGGGGCAGGGTCAGGCGCTGGCAGTAGTCCCACTGCAGCAGTTCCAGGGATTGCAGGTGGAACATCAGAGATCGTCCTTTGAGTCGTCGGCGCCGGCCTGTTGCCGGGTGCGGGCCAGCACGTCGCCCAGCGCGCCTTCCAGGATGCGCGGCGCCAGCGCGTCGTAGTCCAGGAGCAGGTCCAGCAGCGGCCCTTCCGCGATGTCGTCGCCATGGCGCGCGATGAAACCGCGATTCTCCAGGCGCTTCAGATTGCCGTCCATGCGGGTCTTGCGGCCCAGCTGCGGGCCGAAATCGGCCAGCAGCGCCTTGTACGATACCGTGGGGCTGACGCTGGCGGCGCTGGGCAGCGGGCGTTCGGCGGCGAACATGTCGGCCTGGGGATCGGCGTCGGCCGTGGCCGCCCGCGCGGCTTGGCGTTCGCGCTTGGGCAGCACGATCAGCGACCACAGCAGCACCAGCAGCGAGACGGCATCGCGCGGCAGATGCGCGTTGTTGTTGGCGTTCAGGCCCGTTTCGCCGAAGACGGCGGTTTCGGCGCTGCGCAGCAGGGCGACCGCGACGTGGTCGGCGTGGATGTTGTCCACCAGGCGCAGCCCCACCTGGGCCAGGCGGTCCTGCACCGCTTGCCAGACTTCGGCGTCGATCAGGGCGCGGCGCACGCGCGGGTGCTGCCGGGGCAGCCAGCGGCGGGCCAGCAATTCGGCGGCCAGCAGGGCGGCGGCGTCCAAAGCATCATGCATGAGTGTCATCCGGGGTGTCGGGTTCGAGGCGGCCGGCGCTCAGGGCCGCGACATAAGGGTCCTGCACGGCGGCGATCTCGGGCAGCAGCACAGCGCGCCAGGCGGAACGCGCCAGATCGCCCGTCAGGCCTTTCAGCGCGCGGGCCTGCCGGTCGCCCAGCAGGGGCAGCAATTGCAGGCGGTAGGCCGCCTGGGCGTAGCGGCCGCCCAGCACGGCCTGGCCGATGGGGCGCGGCACGGCGGCGTCCTCGGCCGTGGCCGTCGCCGTCCAGTCGCCCAGCTGGGCAATCAGATCTTCCAGTTCCTGCGGCATGCTCAGGGTTTCCAGGGTGCCGGATGCGGCTTGGGCGGCCGGCGGCAGGCCCTGGCTGCGCCGCGGGTCGGGCCGGTCGCGCTCGAACTCGCCTTCGGCGACGTCCACCAGCTCATGGCCGCTGATGAAGACGGGCTGCGGATTGACCGAGAGCGCGTCGCCCAGCAGTTCGTGCAGCGCCCCCCGGGACTGCAGCCATTGCCGGACATCGGAACTGGTGATGCCGGTGGTGCCCAGCGTGACGCGCTGGCGGTCGGCCTGCTGCAGCGCCCGGTTGAACTGGCTCGCCATCGACAGGAGCCGCGCCTGGCCGCCGCCCAGCGCCCGGGCCTCGCGTTCCAGACGCGGATCGTCATGATCGCTGCGGATCAGCGCCGTCAGGGCTTCGCCGGCGCGCTCGACCAGGGCCAGAGCCCGCTCGAAACGGGGTTGGGCTTCGCGCAGCCGGGCTTCCGAGCCGCTGGCGATGACGTCGGCGAACTCGTCGTAGCGCCGCGCCAGCTGCGCGTGCAGATGCTGGATCTGGCCTGGATCGGAGAGGCCCAGCGCCTGGGCGCCCGCCACCTGGGACAGCAGGGCGGCCATCTCGTCGTCCTCGTCCGTCGCGCGGGCGAGCGGCGCCAGCAGGCCTTGCAGCTGCTGGGCCAGGGGCGACAGGTGGTAGTCCTGCGCGGTGGCGTCCCAGATCAGCAGATCCAGGTCGCGCAGACGCTTGAGACTTGCGTCCAGCGCCTCGGGCCGCAGGCTGAAAAACGCCTGGTTCAGATCGTCGCGCTGCAGGCGGCCCCGGGGCAGGGCGGCCAGTTCCAGGAATACCCATAACCGCAGCTGCGCCGTCGCCTGACCGCCGGACAACAGGCCGCGCAAGGCGTCCAGCGCCGCCAGCCGCTGGCCCAGCCGCCATGCCAGAGGCGATTCGGCCGCCAGGGCCGGATCGCGGAAGTAAGCTTCGAATGAGCTGCCGTCGGTGTCGTCGGCAAAAGAAACGGCCTCGGCGGCCGGGGTGGAATCCTGGGTGATCATCTGGCGAATCATACTTGATTCAATTCGCGGGTCCGCCCGCTTTAAAATACCTTGCCGACAGGTCCGGGCGGGCCGGTCGGAAACCTCGGAATCGAAGAGTCAAGGGGAATGCCGGATGTGCGGTTTGGTGGGATTTCTGGAAAGTGCGCGTAGCGGCAACGGCGACGAGGCTGCGGCCGTCCTGGGGCGCATGGCCGATACCATCGTGTCGCGCGGCCCCGACGATGCCGGCGTGTGGGCGGATGCCTGCGGCATCGGCCTGGCCCATCGGCGCCTGTCGATCGTGGATCTGTCGCCCGCGGGCCACCAGCCCATGGCCAGCGCCGGCGGCCGGTACATGATCGTCTTCAACGGCGAGATCTACAACCACCGGGATCTGCGGCGCGAACTGCAGGCCGCCGGCTTCACGGACTGGCGGGGGCATTCCGACACCGAAACCCTGTTGGCCGGTTTTGTCGCCTGGGGGATCCGGGCGACCGTCGAACGCTGCATCGGCATGTTCGCCTTCGCCGTCTGGGACCGCCAGGAGCAGGCTCTGACCCTGGGGCGGGACCGCCTGGGCGAGAAGCCGCTGTATTACGGCTGGCAGGGTCAGGGGGACGCCACCTGCTTTCTGTTCGGCTCGGAACTCAAGGCCTTGAAGGCGCATCCGCGCTTCACGGCCGACATCGACCGGGACGCGCTGTGCCTGCTCATGCGCCACAACTACATCCCGGCCCCGCATTCCATCTACCGGGATATCTTCAAGCTGCCCGCCGGCTGTCTGCTGACCGTCTCGCAGCGCCGGCGCGAACCGCGGATCGAAGCCTACTGGTCGCTGGCCGATGTGGCGGTCGCCGGCGTGCGGACGCCTTTTTCCGGCTCCGCCGAACAGGCGACCGATGCGCTGGAAGAACTGCTGAAGTCCGCCGTCAGCCAGCAGATGATGGCGGACGTGCCCCTGGGCGCCTTTCTGTCGGGCGGCATCGATTCGTCCACGGTGGTGGCGCTGATGCAGGCGCAGTCGGGACGTCCGGTGAAAACCTTCTCCATCGGCTTTCACGAAGACGACTACAACGAGGCCGAGCATGCCCTGGCCGTGGCCCGCCACCTGGGCACCGACCACACCGAACTCTACGTGACTCCCCAGCAGGCGCTGGACGTCATTCCCCGGCTGCCCGGCCTGTACTGCGAGCCCTTCGCCGATTCTTCGCAGATTCCGACCTTCCTGGTGTCGCAGCTGGCCCGCCAGCAGGTGACGGTGTCCCTGTCGGGCGATGCGGGGGACGAACTGTTCGCCGGATACGGCCGCTATGCGCGCAACAGCCAGCGCTGGGCCCGGGTGAGCCGCCTGCCTTACGGGGTTCGCCGCATGGCGGCCGCCGGCCTGCGCGCCCTGTCGCCGGATGCCTGGCAGGCCGTGTTCGGGCCCGCGCGCCCGCTGATGCCCCATTCCCTGCGCAAGGCTCATCTGGGCGAGAAGCTGCATCGGGCGGCCGGCGCGCTGGCTGCCCGGCGCGTGGACGATCTGTATCTGGAGTCGATTTCGCGCTGGGATCCCGCCGATCTGGTGCTGGGCGGGCGCGAACCCCTGACCAGCCTGCGCGGCCGGCCGCTGGAACTCGAAGGCCTGGATCCCATGCAGCGCCTGATGGCCCTGGACGCCCTCATGTACCTGCCGGACGACATCCTGGTCAAGGTCGATCGCGCCGCCATGGGCGTTTCCCTGGAAAGCCGCGTGCCTTTCCTGGACCACCGGGTCGTGGAATTCGCCTGGCGCCTGCCGCAGTCGCTGAAAGTGCGCGACGGCGCAACCAAATGGATCTTGCGCCAGGTGTTGTACCGGCATGTCCCCAGGACCCTGATCGAGCGGCCCAAGATGGGCTTCGGCGTGCCGGTCGACCACTGGCTGCGCGGCCCCCTGCGCGACTGGGCGGAAAGCCTGCTGGATGAATCGCGCCTGCGCCGGGAAGGCTTCCTGGACCCGGTTCCCATCCGGCGGAAATGGGAGGAGCACCTCTCGGGGCGGCGCGACTGGCAGTACCGCCTGTGGGGAGTGTTGATGTTCCAGGCATGGCTGGCGGAATCATGAGTCCCCGCGCATTCCTCAGCGGCATCGCCGGGAACGCTTCGGATTCCGTCGCCGCGGATTCGGGAAGCCCGGCATGACGACGCTGGATCTGTTCGGCGGTCCCGCCGAAGGCGATCGCGACTGGATGGGGCCGCAAGCCGTCATCCTGCGGGGCCGTGCCCTGTCCTGCGTCGATGAACTGCTGGACGCCCTGGATGCCGTCGTCGCTCAGGCGCCGTTTCGCCGGATGGTGACGCCCGGCGGCCTGACGATCGCGGTGGCTTCCACCAATTGCGGCGCGCTGGGATGGACGTCCGACCGGCGCGGCTACCGCTATGGCGGCCTGGATCCTGCGGCCGGACGGCCCTGGCCGGCCATGCCCGCATGCTTCGCGCGACTGGCGCGGCAGGCCGCCGCCGATGCCGGTTTTCCGGACTTCGAGCCGGACGCCTGCCTGATCAACCAGTATCTGCCCGGCACGCGGCTGTCGCTGCATCAGGACAAAAACGAACGCGATTTCAGCGCCCCCATCGTGTCCGTGTCGCTGGGCATGACGGCGATTTTCCTGTTCGGCGGCCTGGAGCGCGGAGATCGGGCGTTCAAGGCGTCCCTGTACCACGGCGACGTGGCCGTCTGGGGCGGCGACGATCGCCTGCGGTATCACGGCGTCATGGCCCTGGCCGACGCGCCCCATGAACGGCTGGGCAGTCAGCGGATCAATCTCACGTTCCGCAAGGCCGGCTGATCCGGGCGGCCTGCAGTGCGGCGATGAAGGCCCGGGCGGCCGGCGACGGCGTTTTCCGTTTGGCGGTGATCAGCCCCAGACGGCGCCTGAGGTGCGCGTTGGCGACGGGCCTGTGTTCCAGTCCCTGGCAGGACGCCGCGGACAGCGTGGACAGGGGGAGAATCGCGATTCCCAGGCCCGCCCGCACCATGCCGATGGCCGTGGAGAGATAGGCGACCTCGCACGCGACTTCGATGTCCAGGCCGCCGTCTTCCAGCGCGCGATGAAGCGCCTCGCGAACGCTGGTGCCCGGGCTGGTCACGATATGCGGATAGCGGGCCAGGCCCTTCAGGGTCGGCTGCCGGCTGACCGTCAGCGCGTGGCCGGCGGGAAAGAAGACGTGCATCCGGTCCTCCAGCAATGCCTCGAAGCGCAGCGCGCGATCGCGGGTGATCCAGGGACCCAGCCCGAGATCGGCCTCTTCGTCTCGGACCAGCGTCTGCAGCCGGGCGGCGGGGACGTCCGCGACGCGGATCTCGATGCCCGGATGCACCGCGCGGAAGTCGCGTATCAGATCGGGAAGCCATGCGGCCGCGATGGAAGGCAGCGCCGCCACGGTCAGCCGGCCGCGTCGAAGCCCGGCCAGGTCGTGGGCCTGCGCCACGGCGCTCTGGAATTCATCCAGGATCCTTTGCAGGGGCGCCAGCATGTTGCGTCCCTCGGGGGTCAGGGTGACGCGGCGCCGGTCCCGGTCGAACAGCCTGACACCGAGTTCTTCTTCGAGCTGCCTGATCTGGACGGTCAGGGCCGGCTGCGAGACGTGCAGCGCCGATGCGGCTTGCGTGAAGCTGCCCGATTCGGCGGCCTGCAGAAAGGCGCGGATCTGCCGGAACCCTTGTTTCATTTGTTTTTCAAATTACAGAGATATAAAAAATTCAATTTTATTATCAAATGATCGGTCCTAAGCTGTGGCCTCCATCATTCGCATAACAGTCGGCCCGAGCCGACGTTCATATCAGGAGACTTCTCATGCTGGCGCTTTTGGGACTGGTGACGGTGCTGGTGCTGTTGATCGGCATCATGACGAACCGCACGTCGGCCCTGGTGGCCTTGACGGCGGTGCCCGTGCTTGCGGCATTGATCGGCGGATTCGCTCCGCAGACCGGGGGCTTCATGGTGGCGGGCATCAAGAACATCGCGCCCGTGGCCGGGATGTTCGTCTTTGCCATCCTGTTCTTCGGCATCCTGACGGACGCCGGCACGCTGGACCCCATCATCAACCGGGTTCTGAAGATGGCGGGGGACAGCCCCACGCGCATCGTGCTCGGCACGGCCGTACTGGCGGCCATCGTGCATCTGGACGGCTCGGGGGCCGTGACTTTCATGGTGACGATTCCAGCCATGCTGCCCTTGTACGATCGCCTGCGGATCGACCGGCGGATTCTCGCTTGCGTCGTCGCCATGGCGGCTGGAGTCGGCAACATGCTGCCGTGGGGCGGGCCGGTGCTGCGCGCCGCCGCCGCGCTCGAAGTGCCCGTGATCGATCTGTATCTGCCGCTGCTGCCCGTTCAGTTGGTCGGGTTCGCGATGGTGCTGCTGACGGCCTGGTGGCTGGGCCGGCGCTGCGAGCGCCCGCTCGGGTCCGACGCCGCGACGGCGCAGGCGCAAGGCTTCGGGTCCTCCGGGACGGACGCTCCGTCGTCCCCGGATCCGGTCTCTCCTGAAGACGATCCTCGCCGGCCGGGCCTGTTCTGGATCAATGCCTTGCTGGTGGTCGCCGTCATCGGCACCATGATTTCCGGCATCGTGGCGCCCGTGGTGTGCTTCATGACGGGGACCGTGCTGGCTCTGGTCATCAACTACCCCGACGCGGCCCAGCAGCGCCGGCGCATCGACGCGCACGCCAAGGCGGCGCTGCTCATGGCCAGCATCCTGCTTGCCGCTGGCGTGTTTACCGGCATCATGAGCGGCACGGGCATGCTGAAAGCCATGGCGGTCTTCGCCGCCGATCACGTCCCGACGGCGGCCGCCACGCACCTGCCGTTCATCCTGGGACTGATCTCCATGCCCCTGAGCCTGCTGTTCGACCCCGACTCCTTTTACTTCGGCGTCATGCCGGTGCTGGCCCAGGTCGTCCAGGCGCATGGCGGGACGGCGGTCGAAGTGGCGCATGCGGCGGCGCTGGGCCAGATGACGGTCGGCTTTCCCGTCAGTCCCCTGACGCCCGCCACCTTCCTGCTGGTCGGGCTGTGCGGCCTGGAACTCGGCGTGCATCAGCGCTTCACCATCCCGTTCCTGCTGGCGATTTCCGTGGTGATGACCTTTGCCGCCGTGGCGTTCGGGCTCTTCCCCCTTTGATGCCGGCATATCCATGGAGCATGAAACATGAGTACCGCAACACGTTCGATCCGTCTCGGTTCCGGCGCCGGCTATTCGGGCGACCGGATCGAACCCGCCGTTGAATTGGCGCGCGACGGCGACATCGACTACCTGATCTTCGAATGCCTGGCGGAGCGGACCATCGCGCTGGCCCAGCTGGAACGCCTGCACCATCCGGATCTGGGGTTCGATCCCCTGCTGGCCGACCGGATGAAAGCGGTCCTGCCGCATCTGCGCGACGAACACGGCCGCAGGCGCTTTCGCGTGATCAGCAACATGGGGGCGGCCAACCCTTTGGGGGCCGTCCGGGAAGTCTGCAGGATCGCTTCGGAGCTCGGTATCCGGGGGCTCAGAGTCGCCGCCGTCCTGGGCGACGATGTGCTCGAGTCCCTCAAGGGACAGGAATCCGTCATGCTGGACATCGGCGTGACGCCGCGGGACCTTGGGGATCGACTCGTTTCCGCCAATGCCTATCTGGGGGCCGCCGGCATCGTCCAGGCGCTGCGGGAGGACGCGGACGTGGTGCTGACGGGGCGGGTCGCCGACCCGGCCTTGTTCCTGGCGCCCCAGGTGCTGGAGTTCGGACTGGACTGGGACGATTGGGATGCGCTCGGACGAGGCACGCTCGTCGGGCACCTGCTGGAGTGCGCCGGACAGGTGAGCGGCGGCTACCATGCCGACCCGGGCTTCAAGGATGTGCAGAACCTCGCCCGCCTGGGATTTCCCATCGCCGAGGTGTCAGCCGATGGCGCGATCACCGTGACCAAGGTGCCCGGATCGGGCGGACGGGTGACGACGCAAACGTGCGCGGAGCAGCTCATCTACGAAATCCACGACCCATCGGCCTACCTCACGCCCGACGTCGTGGCCGATTTTTCCGGGGTGGGTTTCGAGGAGTCCGCCTTCGATCGCGTGCGCGCGGCAGGGGCGGCGGGACATCCCAAGCCCTCCACGCTGAAGGTCAGCGTCGGATACCTGGACGGGTATATCGGCGAAGGACAGATGTCTTATGGCGGGCCGGGCGCCCTGGAACGCGCGCGGCTGGCGAGGGACATCGTGCTGGAGCGCCTGTCCATCGTGGGCGTGGAGGCGGACGAGATCCGGGCCGATCTGATCGGCGTGGATTCCTTGTATGGCGACGCCCTGAGCGGTCTCCAGGCCTCGCCGCCGGAGGTTCGCGTGCGTGTCGCGGCGCGGTGCGCCAAGCGGCTCGACGCCGACAAGGTGGGCCGTGAAGTCGAGGCGCTCTACACCAACGGCCCCGCCGGCGGCGGCGGGGCCGGCAAGTCCGTCCGCCAGGTGGTCGCCGTCGCGTCGCTGCTCTGGCCCGCGGACCGGGTCAGGGTTTCCGTGCATCTGGAGGTATCGGCATGAAACTTCGACAACTGGCTCATTCCCGGACGGGGGACAAGGGAGACACCTCCAACATCTCCGTGATCGCCTATCGGCCGGACGACTATCCGCGGCTGTGCGCCGCGCTGAGCGAGGCACGCGTTCAGGCCTATCTTGAAAAGCTTTTTCCGAAAGAGGCCGTTCCCGTCCGGCTGCGGGTGCGCCGGTACGAGCTGCCGCGCGTCCATGCCCTGAATTTCGTGGTGGCGGGCGTCCTGCGGGGCGGCGTCACGCGCTCGCTCGCGCTGGACGCCCACGGCAAGACCTTGGGCAGCATCCTGCTGGATCTGGATCTTTGATTCCCGATCTTTCCGCACGCGTCGGGCGCGGTACAGGTACAGTTAGACTGTTGCGTTTCAACCGAGGTATCTTCGCATGACTTCCCTGTTCGACGCCTTCGATCTGGCGGGCCTGAAGCTGGCCAACCGTATCGTGATGGCCCCCCTGACGCGAAACCGTTCCCCTCGCGCGGTTCCCCTGCCCATGACGGCCCGGTATTATGCCCAGCGGGCGAGCGCGGGCCTGATCGTCACCGAGGGCACGGCCATCACCCGGCAGGGGCAGGGATATGCCGACGTTCCGGGCCTGTATACCGCCGAGGCCCTGGCCGGCTGGCGGACGGTGACCGATGCGGTGCATGCGCAGGGCGGCAGGATCGTCGTGCAGCTGTGGCACGTCGGGCGGGTGTCGCACGTCAGCCTGCAGGCGGATGGCCAGGCGCCGGTGGCGCCGTCCGCCGTCCAGGCCAATGGCAAGACCTACGTGATCGGAGCCGACGGGCGGGGCGGGTTCGTGCCGACGTCCATGCCCCGCGCCCTGGATGCCGCCGAACTGCCGGGCATCGTGCAGGACTATCGCCGCGCCGCGCGCGCGGCGCTGGATGCGGGATTCGACGGGGTGGAGATCCACGCCGCGAACGGCTATCTGCTGGACCAGTTTCTGCGGCGCGGAGCCAATCGGCGCAGCGACGCCTACGGAGGGGCGATCGACCATCGCGCCCGCCTGCTGCTGGAGGTGGTCGATGCCGTGACGACGGAAACCGGCCCGGGCCGCACCGGCATCCGGCTGTCGCCGGTCACGCCGTCCAACGATCTGTCCGACCCCGAACCGCAGCCCCTGTTCGAGTACGTGGCGCGCGGCCTGGCCCGGCATGACATGTCCTACATCCACGTCATCGAAGGCGCGACTGGCGGCGATCGGGATTATCGGCAGGGCCTTCAGGCCTTCGATTACGACGCCCTGCGGGCCGCCTACCGGGATGCCGGCGGGCGAGGCGCCTGGATGGTGAACAACGGCTACGACCTGGATCTGGCGCAGCAGGCTCTGGCTTCGGGCCGGGCGGATCTGGTCGCGTTCGGCCGCCCCTACATCAGCAATCCGGACCTGGTGCGGCGCCTGCGCGAGGGACTGCCCCTGGCCGATGCGGATCGCGCGACGTTCTACGGCGGCGGCGCCGAAGGCTACGTCGACTACCCGAACGTCGAGGGCAGCATTCAGCCGGCCTGAGCCCCGGATACGACGATCTTGCCCAACTGCGCGTTCGATTCCAGGTGCTCGATGGCCTGCGCCAGTTGTTCCATCGGATAGACCCGGTCGACGACCGGCAGGATCCGGCCGTCGGCGATCAGCGGCAACACGTCGCGGATGACCCCCTGGACGATGTCCTGGCGCTGCGCGGCGTTCAGGCCCTTGCTGGACACGCCGAAGAGCTGCAGCCGCCGGCTGTGCAGGGCGGCCAGGTCCAGCGGGCCGCTGGTGACGCCGTCCACGTAGCCCACGGTCGCCAGGCGCCCCTGGAAGGCCATGGAGCGCACGCATTCGGCCAGCACGGAGCCGCCGACGATGTTGACGACCAGATCCGCTCCGCGGCCTTCGGTGGCGCTCATCACGGCGTCGTGGAAATCGGGGCTGCGCGTCTGGATGCCCAGGTCCAGGCCTTCCTTTTTCAGGGCGGCAAGCTTTTCCGTCGAGCCCGACGTGCCGATCACCCGGGCGCCCAGAGCCTTGGCCAGTTGCAGCGCGGCGACCCCCACGCCCGAGGAGATCCCCGTGACCAGCAGCCATTCCCCGGCCTCCAGACGGCCCTGCATGACCAGCATGTCGTAGACCACCATGCTGGCGATCGGGATGGCGGCCGCCTGGGTCCAGGACAGGGCGTCGGGCACCGGCATGGCATCGCGCGCGTCCAGCAGCACGTGTTCGGCGAATGCGCCCTTGCATCGTCCCATGACGCGCTGGCCGACCTGGAACGGGCCGCCGTCCGCGCCGACGGCCACGATCTCGCCCGCCGCCTCGATGCCCAGGCCGGCGGCCGGGGACCCGGCCTTGGCCTGGCGCAGCGCCAGGATTTCCCCCCGGTTCAGGCCGGCCGCCTGGACCCGCACCAGCAATTGCCGCGGGCCGGGCAGGGGAAGCGCGGCGTCTTGCCGGGTGATGTGGATCCGGTCGTCCCGGACCTGGGCCTGGTACTGGTGCATGGTGTCTCCGGAAGGAGGAACGCGGCCGCCGCCGGATTCGAGCGGGCGGCCCGGTTGAAGGGAAGGCCGGAACCCGGCCGATCAGGCGGCGCCCTCGGGCAGGGGAATGAATTCCTGATCGTCGCCCGCGGGCAGGGTCATGCGCTGCTGGCGCCAGTCCTCGCTGGCCTGCTCCAGCCTGTCCTTGGACGAGGATACGAAATTCCAGAAGATGAAGCGCTCGCCGACGGGTTCGCCCCCCAGCAGCATGACGGTGGATGCCTGGCGCGCCAGGATCGGCGCGTCGCGCCCGGGTTCCAGGACGATCATGCGGCCTTCGGGCAGGATGTGGCCGTCGATTTCGATTTCGCCGCTGACGACGTAGACTGCGCGTTCGGGGTATTGCGCGCTGAGCGTGCGCCGCGCCCCCGCCTGCATGTCCCAGTGCAGATAGAACAGCGGCGAGTGCGTGGGAACCCGGGACGTGGCGCCGTCGATCGATCCGGCGATCAGCCGGCCCGACACGCCGTCTTCGTGGATTTCGGGCAGGTCCGCCGCGCCCTGGTGGTGATGGAAGGACGGCGCCGTTTCCTCGTTTTCCCGGGGCAGCGCCACCCAGGCCTGGATGCCGTGCATGGTGGCCCCGTGGGTGCGGGCGTATTCCAGCCGTTCGCTGTGGGTGATGCCGCTGCCGGCCGTCATCCAGTTGACTTCGCCCGGACGGATCTCCTGCAGCGATCCCACGCTGTCGCGGTGTGTGATGGCGCCGCTGTGCAGATAGGTCACGGTGGACAGGCCGATGTGGGGGTGCGGCCGGACGTCGAGTTCGCGGGGCGCGCCCGGCGCGATCTCCAGCGGACCCATGTGATCGAAGAAGATGAAGGGGCCGACCATCCGGCGCTTGCGAAACGGCAGCACGCGGCCGACGAGGAATCCGCCCCCCAGATCGTGCGTGCGGCGGTCGATGAGCAATGTGGCGTCCATGGCGGTGTCCCGTGTGGTCGGATTGATGCGGAGGACTCGATGATATCGCGTGGCGGCGTGGCGCGCCGCCGCGCGGGCGTCCGGATTGCCTACGATTGTGAACCCTTTTGCGCCTTCAGGTAAGGGCAGGAGGACTCGCTCGGAGGACCGTAGGCGGTTTCGGCGGGAATGGTGGCCACGACTTTGTGCAGGTCCCAGGGCCCGGTGCTTTCGGCGGGGGTCTTGACCTGCAGCAGGGTCAGATCGTTCATCATGCGCCCGTCCGCCCGGATGACGCCGTTGCGCACGAAGAAGTCGTTCACTGGATGCGATTTCAGCCAGGCCATGATGGTGTCCGCGTTGTCCGTGCCGGTCTGGCGCACGGCGTTCAGGTAGGCGGTGGCGGCGGAATAATCGCCGGCCTGGCTGTAGGTGGGCATGCGCCCGATCGTATCGGCATAGCGGCGCGACCAGGCCTCGGCGTCCGGGTTCTTGTTCCAGTACCAGGGAACCGTGAAATACATGCCCTGGGTGACGTCCAGTCCGAGGGCATGGATGTCCAGCAGGGTGGTCGTCAGGCCCACGGGCGTCATCGTGCGGGTCAGGCCGAACTCCACCGCGGTTTTCAGGGAATTGACGAAATCCGCGGTGGCGTTGGCCAGCCCCAGGACCTTGGCGCCGGATTGCTGGGCCTGCAGCAGGAAGGACGAGAAATCCGCGGCGCCCAGGGGCGTGCGCACCGAGCCCAGCACCTGGCCGCCGGCGGCCCGCACCACCGCGCTGGTGTCGCGTTCCAGTTCGTGGCCGAAGGTGTAGTCCGTCGTCAGGAAGAACCAGGAGTCGCCGCCGTGCCCGACCACCGCGGCGCCGGTGCCGCGCGCCAGCCCGCGGGTGGAGTAGGTGTACTGGATGGTGTAGGGGGTGCACTGGCCGTTGGTGAATGCCGAGGCGCCCGCGCCCGAGGTGATGAAGGGTTTTTTCTTTTCCGCCGCCACGGCGGACATGGCCAGGCTGGCGGCGGAATTGGTCCCGCCGATCAGCAGGTCCAGCTGCTGGGTGTCGAACCAGTCGCGCGCCAGGGCCGACGACACGTCAGCCTTGTTGCGGCTGTCGGCCACCAGCAGTTCGATCTTCTTGCCGTCGATGGCGCCGCCGGCATCGGCGATCGCCATGCGGATGGCATGCGCGCCGCCCGGTCCGTCACCGTCGGCGTAGACGCCGGACATGTCGGTGATGAAGCCGATGCGGATGACGTCGCCGGAAATCGGTCCCGCGGCGGCTGCAAAGGCGCTCAGGGCCAGCGCCAGGCCCGAGCCGAAACACACGCTGCTTCTGTTCATGAAAACTCCTTCAGGACGGGAGCCCATGATGCCATCCCGCCGGCATTCGCGGACCAGTACGCCTGCCGGCGTCGAGGTTGATCCGCCGGACCTTACCAGGCGCCCCGGTGTTCGGGCACGCGGGCGATCAAAGGCAGGGAGGCCAGGACCAGCAGGCTCCAGATGCCGTACACCCAGGCCTGGCTGCGCCCCGGGTCGGAGGAAGAGGACAGCACCATGGTCACGACCGAGATGAAGGTGATGGTGCCGATCTGGATCGCCAGGGTGCGCAAGGCGGCCAGGGTGGAGGCGGACTGGGGCGCCAGCTGCAGGCCGGCATTGCGGCTGGCCGGATTGACCGTGCCGGTGCCCATGCCCAGCAGGAAGGCCGTGGCCGCCAGCCAGACGAAGGGCGACACGCCCGGGACGGGCGGCAGCGCCAGCAGGATCATGCCCAGCACGATCAATGCGCCGCCGGCGTACAGCGGCCGGCGGTAGCCGGTGCGCCGGATGGTCAGGGTGCAGGCCAGCGACAGCAGGATGGCGGCGATGCCCTGGAACACCAGCAGCGTGCCCGAGCCGAGCGCCCCCATGCCGTAGCGATTGGCGGCGTACAGGGGAATCAGCGCCACGGCCCCGATGGTGATGCCGCCGAACAGCATGTTGATCAGGTTCACGACGCCGAAGCCCGGGCCATGAATCAGGTGCGGCGCGATGAAGGGCTGGCCGCTGCGGTGGATGTGGCGAAAGAACAGCCAGCCCGCCGCCAGCGCCGCGGCGGCGGGCAGCAGGATCCGGGGCGAGGTGAAGGGCAGGTCCCTTTCCCCCAGGAAGCTGGTGGCCAGCATGCCGGCCAGCAGGCAGACGCCCAGATAGCCCAGGCCCGGGTAGTCCATGCTCGCGCCGGTCTTTCGCGCCCTGGGCGCATCGGGCGGAATGTAGCGCAGCGTCATCCACAGGATGAGCAGGCCGATGGGGACGTTGACGAAGAAGACGCCGCGCCAGTTCCAGTAGGTGACGAACAGGCCGCCGAAGATCGGGCCGATCATGGCGCCGATGGGGAAGATGCTGCCGAACAGGCTGACGGCCCGGTCGCGGCCGTCGCCGAAGTAATCCACGACGATGCCGGTGGCCGAGGGCGTGATGCCGGCGCCGCCGGCCGCCTGCAGGGCCCGCAGCACGATCAGCGCGGCGATGCTGTCGCTCAGACCGCACAGCAGCGAGGCCAGGGTGAAGATCGCGACGGAGGCGAGGAACACGCGGCGGCGGCCGATGCGTTCGCTGAGCTTGCCGCTGACCGGCAGCATCAGGACGAAACCGAAGGCGAAGGCCGTGATGGTCCAGCCCACCCAGTTGATCGACGTGTCCAGGCCGCGCTGCAGTTCATGCAGCACCGTGGCCACGATGGTGGAATCCACGGACATCATCAGCAGGGCCAAGGCAATGGTGGTGAAGGCGGGAATGCGGCGGATGGCGGGCTGGTTCGGGGAGGGCATGCCGCAGTCTACTGCTTTTGCAACCCTTGCAAGCCCTGCAGCAGGTTCTGCAGGCTGGTGGGCTGCGCGGGCAGGGTGAATTCGCTGGCGGCGGGCTCCTGCCCGGAAATCGATTGCACGACGAAGTCCTGTCCCAGGCGCAGGATGCCGCGCCGGTTGGCGGGCAGCGCCCCGGTCAGCTGCTGTGTCTTGGCCTGGCCCAGCAGCATCTGCATGCTGGCCAGATAGCTGGAGGTCATGTCCACGACCCGGCGGTCATTGGTCAGCACCGCATCGGTGGGATGGGTCCTGCCCTGGGTATCGGTCACGGTCAGGTGGTAGACATGCCCGGTGATGCCGGCGACGGTTTCCGTGCGCTGAGTGTCCTGCACCTGGTCGACGCGGTCGGGCAGGTACTGGTTGGGACGGGACTGCGCCAGCGCCCCCAGTCCCTGGATCAGGCCGCCGACTTCCATGACCACCGGCGTCGGTCCCCGCATCGACACGGAATAGGCCTTGCCGTCGCGCACGATCAGGTAGTCCGGCTTCTGGTCCTGGCTCAGGCGCACGGCGCCGCCGGTCTGCCACGCGAGCTGCGTGGTTTGTCCGCCCGCCCGCACCTGGGCCGTGCCGCCCGCCTGGGCCGCCAGGGGCAGCAGAGCGGCCAGCAGGATGGAAACGCGGATCAGGGGGCGAAGCGGAAACGGGGCGCGCATGAAGATTCTCCTGGGTGAATGGGCGGGCCTTCGGCCGCCGCGCGTTGTCGGCGGGACGGCCAAAGGCCGCGACTATTGTCCGGCAAGCCGCGCGGGGCGGCTGTATGGAAGGGTAACGCGGGATGCGCGCAGGCGGGATGGCGGCGGGCGCGGGCGCGCGTTCAGCGCTGCGTCCGGATGCCCAGGCTGCGTTCGACCAGCCAGGCGCAGCCCAGCAGAGTCACGTTGATCGCCAGGTACAGCAGGCCCGCGATGATGAAGGTTTCCACGATCAGGTAGCTCTGGCTCATGAGGCGGCGGGCGAAGCCGGTCAGTTCCATCACGGCGATGGTGGACGCCAGGCTGGTGCCCTTGATCGCCAGGACCAGTTCGTTGCTGTAGGCGGGGAAGGCCTGGCGGACGGCCAGCGGAAAGCGGATGCGGCGGAACACCTGCAGCCGGCTCATGCCGCAGGACACCGCCGCGTCGATCTGCCCCGTGGGCACGGACTGCAGGCCGCCCCGGATGGCCTCGCTCATATAGGCGCCGCTGTTCAGGCTGATGGCCAGGATGGCGCAGCGGGCGCCGTCCGAGAACAGCCACCACAGCGCGGGCTGCTCGCGCACGAATTCCAGGGTGCCGATGCCGTAGTACAGCAGGAACAGCTGGATCAGCAGGGGCGTGCCGCGAAACACGGTGCTGTACAGGAAGGACAGGCCGGCGACGGCGCGATGCTCCGATGTCCGCATCAGAGCGGCCGCCAGGCCCAGCATCGAAGCGAACAGAATGGAAAACAGGCCGATGCGCAGGGTGATCCAGAACCCTTCGATCAGCACCGGCATGGCCTTTTCGAGGAGTTCGATCATCGGGCCGCCCCTTGCATGCCGCGTCCGAAGCGGCGTTCCGCCCAGACGAACAGCGCCTGGCTGCAGGCGCCGATCAGGAAGTACAGGATGCCGGCCATCAGGTAGAGCGTCAGCGGCGCCCGGGTGGCGGCCGACCCCAGCACGGCGGCTCGCATCAATTCCACCAGGCCGACCAGCGAAATCAGCGCCGTGTCCTTCAGGGCGTTCTGCCAGACGTTGTTGGCGCCCGGCAGGGCGTACCAGAAGAGCTGGGGCAGGGTGATGCGGCGCAGGATCTGGCGCCGGCGCATGCCGATGGCGCGGGCGGCCTCGATCTGGCCGGGGTCGATGGCCTTGAAGGCGCCGCGGAAGACCTCGACGCTGTACGAACCGGAAATCAGGCCGATGGCCACGATGCCCACCAGCATGGGGAAGATCTTGCTCATCAGGTCGTCCCATTCCAGCCAGTCGGCCAGATCGGCGGCCGGCTGGACCATGCCGAAGAACAGGAGATAGATGATGAGCAGTTCGGGGACGCTGCGCACCAGCAGCGTGTACAGGCTGATCAGCCCGCGCGCCAGCCAGTTGCCGTTCGATTTCAGGGCGGCGCCGGCGATGCCGATCACCATGCCCAGGGCGATGCCGCACAAGCTGATGAACACCGTCATGCCGGCGCCGCGCAACAGCAGGGTGCCCCAGCCGGCGCTCAGGATGTCGTGCAGGGATGCGTTCATGAAATCAGCGGGCCCGGAGCGTCGCCCGGAGGGTAGGGGGAATCGGGATCGAAAAGAATCAGCCCTGGGTGCCCGCCCGACGCGAATCGGGCGGAACACGGCCAAGGCTGGTCGTAGAGCTGGATTTTACTTGCAGGCGGCGTAGTTGGACAGGTCCACGCCGAACCACTTCTGGCTGGACTTCTTGATGGTGCCGTCCTGGATCAGTTCGCACAGAGCCTTGTCGACCTTGGTCTTGAGCTGCGTGTTCTTCTTGTTGATGCCGGCGCCGATGCCCAGGCCCAGGATGTCCGGATCCGCGCTGCTCTTGACCACGTAGTCGGCCATGGCGAACTTGCCCTTGCCCGCGGTGTCCAGGAACTGGCTTTGCGGCGTGACTTCGGAGAACGTGGCGTCCAGGCGGCCCGCCGACAGGTCCATCTGCATCTGGTCCTGGGTCTCGTAGGTCTTCAGCTTCATGTCCGGCGCGTATTTTTGCAGGAAAGCGCCCTGGGTGGTACCGCTTTGCACGCCGACCGTCTTACCGGCCAGGCCCTGCAGCAAGGCTTTCTGGTCGGCGGCCTTCAGCAGCGGGCTGCCGGCCGGCAGCACGAAGGAGGAGTCTTCGGTGGCGTAGGGGATGCTGAAGGCGATGACCTTGGCGCGTTCCGCCGTGACCGACATGCCCGAAATCACCAGATCGAAGCGCTCGGCTTCCAGCGCCGGGATCAGGCTGTCGAAGGCCTGCACGACGAAGCGGCATTTCATGTCGAGTTTCTGGCACAGGGCATGACCCACGTCGGCGTCGAAGCCGGCGACTTTGCCCTGGGCGTCGACCATGCTCCAGGGCGGATAGCCGCCTTCGGTGCCGATCTTCAGAGTCGCCGCCGAGGCGGCGGTGGCCAGGCCCGCAAGGCCCAGTGCGGCGCACAGCACCGCCTGTCGTGCAATGGATGTCACCATGGACGGGATCCTTTGTATTGAGGGTCGGAAAAGTAACAATAGTAGTACATCATGACGCGGTTCAGCCAATCTGCATGGAGGCTTCCGGGTAGCGCACCCGGCTGTAGCGCTGGGTGCCCAGGCTGTAGACCAGGGTGAGCGGTCCCAGGCGGCCGATGAACATCAGCGCCATCAGCAGGGCCTGGCTGGGCAGGCTCAGCGAGCGCGTCAGGTCCGGGCTCAGGCCCGTGGTGGTGAAAGCCGACACCACCTCCATGGCGATGGCGATGAAAGGCTGGGATTCGAAAAGACTGACGAGAAACGTCCCCACGCACACCAGCAGGCCCGACACCATCAGCAGCGCCAGGGCCTTGTGGATGGTTTCCGGCGCGATCGTGCGGTGCATCAGTACGACCTCCTTGCGCTGCAGGATGTAGGCGCGCACGACGGCCAGCAGGATGATGAAGGTGCCCACCTTGATGCCGCTGGCCGTGGACAGAGACCCGCCGCCGATGAACATCAGGGCCGTCAGCAGCAGGCGGGAGCTGTCGCGCAGCTGGTCCACGTCCATGCTGGAGAAGCCGGCCGTGCGGGCGCTGATCACCTGAGCCCAGGCCGCCAGCCCCTGGCTGGGCAAGGGCAGATGCGCCAGGGTGGCCGGATTGCGGGATTCGATCAGCCAGAACAGGGCCAGCGCCGCCAGGTTCAGGATCAGCGTGCCGATGAGCATCAGGCGGGTGTAGTACGCCAGGGTCTGCCAGGCGCGCTTGTGATAGAGATCGGCCAGGACGCCGAAGCCCAGGCCCCCCAGGATGATGCAGCCCGTGATGACGAAGGTGGTGACCGGGTCGCCCGTGAAACCGGCCAGGCTGTCGGGAAACAGCGTGAAGCCGGCATTGTTGAAGGCCGACACCGCGTGGAAGCCGGCCAGCAGGAAGGCATGTTCCAGGGAGTCGTTGCGCCACCACCAGAGCGTGAGGATCAGGATGGCCGCCCCTTCGATGGCCAGGGAAAACTTCAGCACCGTCAGCGCCGTGTGGCGAATGCGGGTGACGCTGGTCTGGTTGAAGGCCTCCAGGGCCAGGGCCTGGTATTTCAGGCTGAGCCGCTTCCCCAGCGTCAGCGAGGCGATGATGGCGAAGGTGACAAAGCCGATGCCGCCCACCTGGACCAGCCCCAGCAGGATGGCCTGCCCCAGGAAGCTCAGATCGCGGGCGGGATCGATCACAGTCAGGCCGGTGACGGTGACCGCCGAGGTGGCCGTGAACAGGGCTTCGAACAGGCCGAGAGGCCGCTGCTGGGCGGCGGGCAGCAGCAGGAGCAGCGTTCCCAGCAGGATCAGGAACAGGAAGCTGCCGGCCAGGACCGCCGGCGGGCTGGCCTGCAGTTGCCCCGTGCGCCGCGCGCGCCGATAGGCGTTCAGGGGATGGATGGTCAGTCTGGCCATGCCGGGGCGTCAGCTCAGCTTCGGCGCAGCCAGCTTCAGCTGCTGCAGGGGGCCGAAGAGGATCAGCGTGTCCTTGGCCCGCAAGACGAACTGCGCCGGCGGGTGCGGGGTCGTCGCGCCCTTGCGCTTGACCAGGAGCGCCTGGATCAGTCCCGGAGGTTCGGTCGTCAGGGCGTCGCCCAGCGTGCGTCCGTCCAGTTGGCTGCTGGCTTCGATCTCGACGACGAAATCGCCGTTGCCCAGGGCGATGTAGTCGTTGACCATCGGGTAGCTGAGCACCTGGGCGATGCGGATGCCCATTTCTTCTTCGGGATGGATGACCCGGCTGACGCCCAGCTTGGTCAGGATGAGATGGTGGGCGCGGGACGAGGCCTTGACCCAGAGTTCCCGCACCCCCATGGACTTCAGATGCACGGCGCAGACCAGGCTGGCCTGCAGGTCCTCGCCGATGGCGACCAGCACCACGTCGTATTCGTCCAGGCCCAGTTCGGCCAGGGCGTTGCGGTCGGTGACGTCGGCGATGGCGGCGCGGGTCAGTTGTTCGGCGTGCTGGTCGACGACGCGGTTGTCAGCGTCCACGCCCAGCACGGAATGGCCCAGGCGCATCAGCTCCAGCGAGGTGGCGGCGCCGAAGCGCCCCAATCCGATGACGGCAAATTGTCCCATGTGTCGGGCGACTCCTCCGATAGTCAGACGGCGAAAAATCTGGTAAAAACCCTGATGGATTTTTAAAGATTTTTGATGTCTGGATTGTGCGTTGCAGCAAACTGTGTCGCAGCTCCGGCGTTCCCTGTTTTGATCGCATGATATGACAAGTTTGCTTGATCCGCTGCAGTTGGGCGACGTGCTGCTGCGCAACCGCGTCGTCATGGCGCCGTCCGCAGGCATCCGGCCCGCCCAGGGCCGCGTGCCCAGCGATGCCTTGCGGGCGTATTACGCTCAGCGTGCGGCGGCGGGGCTGATCGTCACGGAAGCCGCATCGGTGTCTCCCCTGGGAGTCGGCTACCCCGACATGCCCGGCATCTGGAATTCGGCCCAGGTCCAGGGCTGGCGGCGCGTGACCGAGGCCGTGCACGCGCGCGGCGGCCGCATTTTCCTGCGCCTGTGGCATGCGGGCCGGGTGTCCGACCCCGAATTCCTGTCCGGCGAGATGCCGGTCGCCCCCAGCGCCATCCCGTGCCGGAAAGCCTGCGCCAGCAGCCTGATCGATGCTGCGGGCTACGTGGTGCCGCGCAGCCTGCATCCCGACGAAATCCGCCGGATCGTGGCCGATTTCGACCAGGCCGCCCGCTACGCCAGGCTGGCGGAATTCGACGGCGTGGAAATCCATGCCGGCGACGGCTACCTGATCGATCAGTTCCTGCACGACGGGTCGAATTGCCGCCAGGACGAATACGGCGGCTCGGTCGGCAACCGCAGCCGGTTCCTGCTGGACATCATCGATACCTGCATCGGCGTCTGGAGCGCCGGGCGCATCGGCGTGCATCTGTCGCCGCGGGGCGATCGGCACGACATGCGGGATTCCGATCCGGTGTCCCTGTATCGCCACGTGGCTCGCGAACTGGGCAAGCGGCGCCTGGCCTTCATCTGCGTGCGCGAATATCCGGGGGCCGACGCCTTGACGCCGGTGATCCGCCAGGCGTTCAGCGGGGCCCTGATCCTGAACGAAGGATACGACCTGGGGCTGGCGCAGCAGGCCGTCGAAACACATGAAGGCGATGCCGTGGCTTTCGGTCGGGCGTTCGTGTCGAACCCCGACCTGGTGCAGCGCCTGGCCGACGGCGTCGCGCTGCGGCCCTGCGCGGAAGCCGTCCCGGCCGCCTAGAGGGCCAGGCGGGCCTTGACCTGGGCGGATACGGCCGCCATGTCGGCGCGGCCGGCCAGCGCGGTCTTCAACTGGCCCATGACGGCGCCCATGGCGGCGCCCCCCTGCAGGCCCTTGGCCTGGACCTGCGAGACGGCCGCTTCGATGGCGGCGGCGATTTCTTCCGGGCTGGCGCCCTGAGGCAGGAATTCCTTCAGGATGTCCAGTTCGGCGCGTTCCTGGTCGGCGCTGTCGGCGCGGCCCGCGGATTCGAAGGCCGCAATCGACTCGCGGCGCTGTTTGGCCTGCTTCTCGATGATGGCGATGATCGCGGCATCGTCGGGCTCGATGCGCTCGTCCACCGCTTTCTGCTTGATCGCCGCCTGCAACAGGCGCAGCGTCCCCAGGCGCAGGCTGTCGTGCGCCCGCATGGCGGATTTGACGGCGTCGGCAATCTGACTGGCAAGGCCGGTACTCATGGAAAATGTCCTGTAAAAAGGGAAAACCGATATTTTAGGCGCAGCGCGGCGACGCGCTCCAGGCGCGCGAGCGCCAGTCATGCCGTTCGGCGGGCTGCCCGGACGCGTCGTAGCTCTGCTCGCTGAAGAGCGCCGCGCCGTCCGCGCGCAGGACGATCAGGGAAGAGCATCGCGTGCCGTAGTCCGGGCTGACGATGAAGGGGCTGCTCAGCAGTTGCTCGCGATCCGGGGACAGCCCGGTGGCGGGCAGGTCCCCGGCCGGCGCCGGCGTGGTGTCGTGCAGCAGCTCGAACACCCGGTCGGGCTCCCGCGCCCAGCGCTCGGGGGGCAGGGCGTCCAGCGCTTCGCGCAGGCGTCTGGACTTGGGCCAGGGCGTGTCCAGCAGATGATTGGACAGCACGTAGCAGCCCGGCGACAGGCGGCGAGGGCTGCCCGAGGGGTCGCGGTTGCCCAGGTACCAGGCCTCCTGCGCGTCGCCCGCGATCAGGTTGAAGCCGGCCCAGTCCCCGGCGCGGTCCGCGATCGCCTGACTATAATCAGCGGCGGAGGCCGAGCCCAGCAGATAGTCGCGCACCAGCACGCCGCGAGAAGGCGCGCCGGGGGGCGTCGGCAGGCCGGGCTCCCGATAGTTGGTCAGCAGGGCGAAGCGCCCGCCGGCCGCCCAGCCCAGCCAGGCGCCGCCCGCGCCCAGGTCCTGGCCCGCGATGACGTCGGGGCGTCCGGGCCAGGGGCCGGCGGCCCGGGCGGGGCGGGCGTGGAATTCGTCCCGGTTGGCGGCGATCAGAACGGGCCAGTCCGGGCGGCCCAGCGATAGGTAGGCGATGCACATGACGCACAATATACTCGTCCGGCTGCTGGTTCTGGGGGCGGCCGCGTGGCCCGCCCTGGCGCCGGCGGCGGACCGGGCCTGGACGCTGGACCAGGTCAGCCCGGGGCTGCAGGCCGTGGGGCGGGCCGTGGTCGTGCCGTTCCAGCCCGGCAAAATGGACGCGCCGCTGCCGGCGAACGCGCGGATCACCCGGGTCTACGCCGCCCGCAGCTACGACGGCCCCGCCCGGGTCGCCACGGACCTGTGCTGGGGATCGGCGCAGGGGCCCTGCGTGCCGCTGCAAGGCTCCCACGTGAATACCCGCGCCTTCGACGGGCGGTCCGCGCAGGGCCCGCTGCTGCTGGTGCACCGCGTCGAGAACTGGGGGCCGGCCAGCCCGCCGCTGTTCGTGCGGGGGACCGTGACGGTCTGGTACGCCGCGGGGCGGCCCTAGTCTGAACATCCTGATACCTCGGGTTATACTCTTAGGCTTACTTACTCTGAAGGCTTGCGCCCGGGCATCGGGCGCAGCTGCCGGCAGACCGGTTTTGACACGGGGCATCATGGAAAAAAACAGCTATAGTTACGACGAATTGCTGGCATGCGGGCGCGGGGAACTCTTTGGTCCCGGCAACGCCCAACTGCCGCTGCCGCCCATGCTGATGTGTGACCGCATCGTGCATATCGACGACCGCGGCGGCTCCCACGACAAAGGCGAAATCATCGCCGAACTCGACATCCGCCCCGATCTCTGGTTCTTCGGCTGCCACTTCCAGGGCGATCCGGTCATGCCGGGCTGCCTGGGGCTGGACGCCATGTGGCAGCTGGTGGGGTTCTTCCTGGGCTGCTGCGGCGGCCAGGGCCGCGGCCGCGCCCTGGGCGTGGGCGAAGTCAAGTTCACCGGCCAGGTCCTGCCGACGGCGCATAAGGTGCGCTATCACATCGACATGAAACGCGTCATGATGCGCAAGCTCGTCATGGGGATCGCCGACGCGCGCATGGAAGTCGACGGCCACGAAATCTACGTGGCCCATGATCTGCGGGTGGGGCTGTTCACCCGCACGGACAATTTCTAGGAGGCCCGATTATGCGTCGTGTGGTCGTCACCGGCATGGGCATCGTCTCCAGCCTGGGCAACAACCAGTCCGAAGTCCTCGACAGTCTGCGCGCGGGCCGTTCGGGCATCTCGTATCAACCCGAATACGCCGCGCAGGGGCTGCGTTCCCACGTGGCGGGTTCGGTGCGCCTGGATGCACTCGACAAGATCGATCGCAAGCTCAGCCGCTTCATGGCCGACGGCCATGCCTACGCCTGGCTGGCCATGCAGGAAGCCATCCAGGACGCCGGCCTGGCGCCCGAGCAGGTATCCAATCCTCGCACCGGCCTGATCGTCGGCGCGGGCGGCGCTTCGCATTCCGCCATCAACGACGGCATCCAGACCCTGCATGAAAAAGGCGTGCGCCGCGTGGGGCCCTATATGGTCACCAAGGCCATGGCCAGCGGCGTGTCGGCCTGCCTGGCCACCGGGGCGCAGATCAAAGGCGTGAACTATTCGATCAGCTCGGCCTGCTCCACCAGCGCGCACTGCATCGGCAACGCCGTGGAACAGATCCAGCTGGGCAAGCAGGACATCGTCTTCGCCGGCGGCGCGGAAGAAGAACACTGGTCGCTGTCGTTCATGTTCGACGCCATGGGGGCCCTGTCCACGCGCTACAACGACACCCCTGAACGCGCGTCGCGCACGTATGACGCCGACCGCGACGGTTTCGTGATCTCCGGCGGCGGCGGCATCCTGGTGGTCGAGGAATACGAACACGCCAAGGCCCGCGGCGCCAACATCCTGGCCGAAATCGTCGGCTACGGGGCGACGTCCGACGGCCACGACATGGTCGCGCCGTCCGGCGAAGGCGCGGAACGCTGCATGCGCCAGGCCCTGGAAGGCGTGCAGGGCAAGATCGATTACATCAACACCCACGGCACCAGCACGCCGGTGGGCGATGTGAAGGAACTCGAAGCCATCCGCGCCGTGTTCGGAAACGACCAGCCCTGGATCGCCTCGACCAAGTCCCTGTCGGGCCATGCCCTGGGGGCCGCCGGCGTGAACGAGGCCGTCTACACCCTGCTGATGATGAAGCATGGTTTCGTGGCCGCCTCCGCCAACATCGACACGCTGGATCCCGCCGCCGAAGGCATGAACATCCTGCGCGAAACCGTGGCCAAGGCCGACATCCGGACGGCGCTGTCCAACAGCTTCGGCTTCGGCGGCACCAATGCCACCCTGGTGTTCTCGCGCGCGGGGCTGTAGCGCAGCGGCGCTTCGCCACGGGGCATGATCCCATGAAAAAAGGCCTGTGATGCGACGTCACAGGCCTTTTTTCATGAACGGCTCTTATCCGGCAAGGGTTTCGACGGGCGGGGCGGGGTCCGCGACCGTGCGCGCCCGCACCAGCGCGTCGCGCCCGGCATACCAGCCGGCCAGGGCGGTCGCCGCCCCCAGGAGGCCGATCAGGCCGGTCGCGGCCCGGAAGCTGCCGGCCCAGGCGTACAGGATGCCGATCAGGAGCGGTCCGCTGGCCGCCAGGATGTAGCCCGTGGTCTGCGCCATGCTGGACAGATGCGCGGCGACGTGCTCGTCGCGCGAGCGCAGCACGATCAGCATCAGGGCCAGGGCGAACAGGCCTCCCTGGCCGATGCCCTGCGCGAGCGCCAGCGGCCAGACCGTCCAGGCGGGGCCAAGCACCATGCCGATCAGGGCCAGCGTGGCGATGGCGGTCAGCCAGATGGCCAGGCCGCGCTGGTCGCGGCCGCGCGCGGCCAGGAGCGGCGTCAACAGGCAGGCCGCCACCTGCACCAGGATGGATACCGATGTGATCAGGCCTGATTCGGTGCCGCTCAGGCCGCGGTCGCGCAGCATGGGGGCCATCCAGCCCAGCACGCAATAGGCCAGGGCGGACTGCAAGCCCATGAACAGCGTCACGGCCCAGGCCAGACGGTCGCGGCGCAGCCCCTGCACCGGCAGGATGCGCGGCCCGCCGCCGGTCCGGCGGGCGCCGGCCGCCCAGGCGACGGGCGCCCAGGCCAGCAACGCGAGCAGCGCCGGGACGGCCCAGACGGCCAGACCCCCGGCCCAGTGCCCGGGCAGCAGATGGGCCAGCGGCAGGGTGCTGGCCGCCCCCAGGGCGGCCCCGCCCACCAGGCTCATGGTGTAAAGCCCGGTCATCAGGGCGGCGCGGTCGGAGAAGTCCCGCTTGACCAGGCTGGGCAGCAGCACGTTGCCCAGGGCGATGCCGGCCCCGCCCAGCGCCGTGCCCAGGAACAGGCCCGTCGAACCCAGGACGCCGCGCAGGGCCGTGCCGATCATGATCAGCAGCAGCACCAGCAGCAGCGTGCGTTCCACCCCGATGCGCCGGGCGCAGCGCGGCGCCAGTGGCGCGAACAGCCCCATGCAGAGCACCGGCAAGGTGGTCAGGTAGCCCACGGCGGCCGCGGACAGTCCCAGGTTCAGCCGGATGTCGGGCAGCAGCACGGCCGTGCTGGAGAATAGCGGCCGCAGATTGGCGGCCAGCAGCAGGAGGCTGGCCGCCACCAGCCAGCGCCCCGTGGTCGCGGGTCGGCCCGCGTTCATGCGGGGCGGCGCCGGGTGTCGGGCAGGAAGAAGGCGGCGATCCCCAGCAGGGGCAGGAAGGCGCACAGGTGATAGACGAAGGCGATGCTGGTGGCGTCGGCCAGCTTGCCCAGCACGGCGGCGCCGATGCCAGCCATGCCGAAGGCCAGCCCGAAGAACAGGCCCGACACCGTGCCGGTCTTGCCGGGCATGAGTTCCTGGGCGTAGACGATGATGGCCGGGAAGGCGGAGGCGATCATGACCCCGGCGCAGAACACCAGGATCAGCGTCCATTGCAGATTGGCGTAGGGCAGGGCCAGGGAAAAGGGCGCCGTGCCCAGGATGGAACCCCAGATCACGCGTTTCCGGCCGATGCGATCGCCCACCGGACCGCCCACCAGCGTGCCGGTGGCCACGCCGACGAGGAAGACGAACAGGGAATACTGCGCCTGCTGGATGTCCAGGCCGAAGCGATCGATCAGGAAGAAGGTGAAATAGCTGTTGAGGCCGGCCAGGTAGAAATATTTGCTGAAGATCAGCAGCAGCAGGATCGCCAGCGCCGAGCGTACCTGGGTGTCGGACAGGCCGTTGTCGGTCTTGCTCAGGGAATTGCGCCCCCGGCTGCTGGTGAGATTGGCGGCGTACCAGCGGCTGACGCCCAGCAGGATGCAGATGCCCAGCAGGGCCGCCAGGGACACCCAGGCCACGCTGCCCTGGCCATGTGGCACGATCAGCAGGGCGGCCAGCAGCGGGCCGATGGACGAGCCGATATTGCCGCCGACCTGGAAAATCGACTGAGCCAGGCCGTGGTGGCCGGCGGACGCCATGCGGGCGACGCGGGAGGATTCCGGGTGAAAGACCGAAGAGCCCGCGCCCACCAGGGTGGCCGCCAGCACTACCAGCGGGAAGTTCCAGGCCTGGGACAGCAGCAGCAGCCCGCAGCAGGTGAAGCCCATGCCGATCGGCAGGGAATACGGCAGCGGCCGCCGATCCGTGAAGCGACCGACCAGGGGTTGCAGCAGGGAGGAGGAAAACTGGAAGGCCAGGGTGATGACGCCGACCTGGGCGAAACTGAGGTCGAAGCGTCCTTGCAGCACCGGGTAGATGGCCAGCAGCACCGACTGCATCATGTCGTTGAGCAGGTGGGTCAGGCTGATGGCGCCCAGGACAGGAAAGGCGACCCCCGGTTGGGCGGCCGGGGGGTCGGGGTGGATCAGGGGCGCGGACGAGGCGGGGGCGAGCGTGTTTTTCATGAGGGTTCCGGGCAGGGGCGCACCCGCTTGATTGTACGCCGGGAAAACCCTGCTCAGGGGCGCTCCACAACGGCCGGGAGCTTCTTCGCGCGTCCGGTGCATGAGAATTATGCGCGGATCATGATGGCTGCGGCGCGTTCCCGGAGTACGATTTCGGATTTTGCAGACAGGCAGGATTTCTGGAAAGGATCGGGATGAATATCGCGAGCGCGGGGCCGGGCACGGCATGGACCAGGGCGGTGGACGCCGTTCGTCCGCTGCTGCGGGGCGTCGCGGAAATATTTCTGCAGAGCCATGCGGGCGCCGGCGCATGCCTGCTGGCGGCCATTGCCTGGCAGTCTCCGACGCTGGCCGCGGGCTGCCTGCTGGGCGCCGCCACGGGCACGCTCTGGGGCGCGCTGCGCGCCGACCGGACGGAAACGGTCATGGGCCTGCATGGTTACAACGGCGCCCTGGTCGGCATCGGGGTGCTGGTCGCCTTGCCTCCTTCGCTGCTGGCCTGGGGGCTGGTGATCGCGCTGGCGGGCCTGTCCACCGCGCTGGCCCAGGCCTGGCGCCGGCGGCTGCCGGGTTCGCCCTACACGGCCCCTTTCATCCTGATGATCTGGCTGCTGCTGGCCGTGATGCCGGTCGCGGGCTGGGCGCCGGCCGCCGCGGCCCTGCCCGCCGAGCCGGCCCAGGGCCTGGCGGCGGTCGCGGTCGGCCTGCTGCGCGGCGTGGGGCAGGTGATGTTCCTGGACGATCCCGGGTCCGGAGCGCTGTGCGTCCTGGGCCTCGCATGGGCGGCGCCCGGGGCGGCGCTCAGGGCGCTGGGGGCGTCGGCGGCCATGCTGGCCGCGGCCTGGGTCGCCGGCTTTCCCATGGACGCCCTGCGCATGGGACTGTACGGATTCAATGCGGTGCTGGTGGCGGAAGCCGTGCACCAGGCCCTGCCGGGGCGCCGGATCGCGCTCTGGGCGGGAGTGGGGTTGAGCCTGCTGATCATGCGCGGGTTCCAGTGGGCGGATCTTCCCGCGCTGACCGCTCCTTTCGTGCTGGCCGCCTGGATGGTGCGCTGCGCCCATCGGGCGCTCAGCTTGTTTAAAGCTTGAATCGTCATAATGTCGGGTTCCCCTGTTTTCAGCAGAATCCCGCCATTTGATGTCCGATCCGACCCTTTCCACGACAGATCCCGCCGCCCCGAAGCTTCAGGAGCAGGGCCAGTCCGGCGGCCTGCCGCTGGCGCCTGACCTGGCTCCCAGCCTGGTCCAGGCGCGGATGCCGCGCGACGTGACGCGCATGGATTGGCGGCTGCTGCGCATGATCGCGGTATCCATCGGCCTGGGTTTCGTCGCGGCGCTGGTGGCGTGGGGCCTGATGAAGCTCATCGGGCTGATCACGAATATCAGCTTCTACGGCACCTGGTCCACGGACTTCTCGTCCCCGGCCGGCGCCGTGCAGCACCTGGGCGCCTGGGTGATCCTCGTGCCGGTCGCGGGCGGCCTGATCGCGGGCGTGATGGCGCGCTGGGGGTCCAAGGCCATCCGGGGCCACGGCATCCCCGAAGCCATGGAGCAGGTCCTGTTGAACGAATCCCGGATTCCCACCCGCATCACCTGGCTCAAGCCGCTGTCCTCTGCCATCGTCATCGGGACCGGCGGGCCCTTCGGCGCCGAAGGCCCCATCATCGCCACCGGGGGCGCCCTGGGCTCGCTGATCGGCCAACTGATGAAGGTCACGGCCAGCGAACGCAAGGTGCTGCTGGCGGCCGGCGCGGCGGCCGGCATGGCGGCGGTGTTCGCCGCGCCGATCTCCGCGGTGGCGCTGGCGGTCGAACTGCTGCTCTTCGAATTGCGGGGCCGGTCCCTGATCCCCGTGGCGCTGGCCTGCGTCACGGCGACCGGCATGCGCGACCTGCTGATGGGTTCCACCCCCGTGTTCCTGATGGACACCGTGACCACGCCGGGCGGCGGCGCCCTGGTGGCCTACGTGCTGATGGGAGCCCTGATCGGGATCCTGAGCGTGGCGGTCACGCATCTGGTCTACGCCATCGAGGACGGCTTCGAGCGTCTGCCGGTGCATTGGATGTGGTGGCCGGCGCTGGGCGCCGTCGTCGTCGGGCTGGTGGGCTGGGTGGCCCCGTTGACGCTGGGGGTCGGCTACACCAACATCGAGGACATCCTCAACGGCCATCTGGCCATGGGGGCGCTGGCCTGGCTATGCTTGATGAAATTCGTGTCCTGGTCGATCTGCCTGGGCAGCGGCACCTCCGGCGGCACGCTGGCGCCTCTGTTCACGATCGGCGGCTCGCTGGGCGCCATGTTCGGCCTGCTGCTGGCGCACGCCATGCCCTGGCTGGGCGTGGATCCGCGCATCGCCGCCCTGATCGGCATGGCGGCGCTGTTCGCGGGCGCCTCGCGCGCCTTGCTGACGACGGTGATCTTCGCGCTGGAGACCACCGGCCAGCCCGCCGGCCTGCTGCCCCTGCTGGGGGCCTGCACGGCCGCCTACCTGATTTCCGCCCTGATGATGCGCAACACCATCATGACGGAGAAAATCGCCCGGCGCGGGGTGCGGGTGCCATCTGAGTACAAGGCGGACTACCTGGAACAGATCCTGGTGGGGGCCGCCTGCGCGCGGGACATGGTCACGGTGCGGGCCGACCAGACCATCGGCGAGATCCGGCAATGGATCGCCCAGGGCGGCATCGACGCCCAGCACCAGGGTTACCCGGTGTTGGACGCCCGCGGCCGGCCGCTGGGGGTTCTGACCCGGCGGGCCTTCTTCGACGCTCAGTGGTCGGACCAGGCGCGGCTGGGGGACCTGATCGTGCGCCCGCCCGTCGTCATCTCGCCGACCCACACCCTGAGGCGGGCGGCCGATCTTATGGCGATCGAGAACGTGGGCCGGCTGCTGGTGGTGGACCCCGCCGAGCCGTCCCGGCTGCTGGGCATGCTGACCCGCGGCGATGTGATCGCCGCGCATACGCGGCGGATCCGCGAAAACGACCGACGGCGCAGGCAGATCAGCCTGCGCACCTGGCGGCGCATGCGGGCGCGGCGCCGCCGCGCTCGGGACGGATCATGATCCGCGCGCGGCCGCCAGCCCGGCCACCTTTGCGGGACGGACTGCCGGCCGCGCAGCCAGCGAGGCCAGGAAGCGCCAGACGAAGAGCAACGTGATCAGCAGCAGGCCCGGGTAGCCCAGTCCCGCGAGGACGTAGGGAATGGTGGGATCGCCCGCCGCCACGGTGTCCAGGTTGAAACTCAGCAGCCCCAGCGTGATGATGGCGCCGAAGATCCACATGCCCATGAGCCACAGGCTGGCTTCCGCGCCTTTCAAGGCGGATCGCCAGCCGGAGCGATGAAACGCGTCCGGCGCGGGCCGCGATTCGGCGGCGGCCGGCGAGCGCTGGCGCAGCCCCAGCGTCAAGAGGTCGTAGACCAGCAGGCCGGCGCCCACCGCGAAGACCAGGCCGAACAGCGGGATCAGGACCTTGAAGAGCTGCATGGCGGGAAACACTTGGCCGCCGAACCAGTTCAGGCCCATCGAGCGGTACAGGAAGACCTGGACCGTGCCGCCGATGGCGAAGGCGAAGGCGATGCCCAGCATGCCGGTCAACACCAGCCAGAAGGCGACCTTTCCCAGGCGCTGGTCGAAGTCCTTCGCTCCCCGCAGCAGCGGCACGGCGTAGTAGGCCGCGGCGATGCCCAGCATGCCGAAGGTGCCGAACATGGCCAGGTGGGCGTGGCTGGGCGTCACCCATGTGCCATGCGACCAGACGTTGGTCAGGGCGAAAGTCATGGTGAAGCCCAGAATGCCCGCGCCCACTTGTTCCAGCACCACGGATCCCAGGATGAAATAGAACGCGGGCGCATTGTCCAGCGGCTTGCCGTCCTGGTGCGCGTCCAGGTAGATGTGCCAGAAGCAGAATACCAGCGGCAGCGGCTCCAGCGCGCTGAACAAGGACCCCCAGAATTGCCAGAAGGCGGGCGTGCCGATCCAGAAGTAATGGTGGGCGTTGCCGATCAGACCCGACAGCCAGACCATGGCGACCCCCCAGAACACGGCGTAGCCCACCGCCTTGACGTCCGCCTTGAACATCAGCACCAGCAGGAAGCCCACCAGGCTGATGTGGATGACTTCCCAGACGCCTTCGACCCAATAGTGCACCACGTACCAGCGGAAGTATTCCTGCAAGTCGAGGCGCTCGACGAAAAAGACCCCGAACAGCCAGACGAAGGTCAGGGCCGTGACGCCGATGGCCAGCCCCCAGTGGATTTCGTTCCAGTCGCGGCGCGGTGGAAAAGTGCGCAGCACCACCCAGGCCAGGATGGCGAAACCGATGAAGATGACCACGTCGGCCGCGCGACCGGCTTCAAGGTACTCCAGGCCTTCCTGGAGCCAGGGCTGCCCCAGCCACCATCCCGCGATACCGTCGGCCGCCAGGCTCTGGGTGGCCACGTTCCAGACCGTGACGGCCACCAACGCGTAGAACAGCACGCGGATCAGCCATGGGGCGGCCAGTTCTCGGCGCGACAGCAGCGGGCCGATGAAGAGGATCGTGCCGATGAAGCCCGACAGGATCCAGAGAATGCCCAGGTTGGTGTGTTCCGCCCGCAGAATGTTGAAATTGGCGATGCCGGCCAGCAGGCGCGGATCGACGTGCTGGGTGGCGATCAGCAGGCCGAACAGCGTCTGGAACAGGAACAGCACCAGCATCAGCAGGAAGAAGCGCAGGCTGAGCCGCTGCGTGTGGTATTCGATCTTGATCATGATGGCTTCCCCGTCAAAGGCTGCGCAGATAGGCCACGATGGCCTTCATGTCGGACTCGTCGATCAGCGTGTCGTAAGGCGGCATGACGTGGGGCGGGTAGCCCGCCACGATCTTGGCGTCCGGCTGGCGGATGGATTCGGCCAGGTAGGCGTCGTCGGCCGTCGCGGTGCCGCCATCGGCCAGTGCGACCCGGGATCCCGCCAGTCCACCCCAGCCAGGCCCGACCAGGCGCTTGTGGTCGGTCGCGTGGCAGGCGACGCATCCCAGTTCGTTGACCAGTTGCCGGCCTCTTGCGACCAGGTCCGCCGCGGCGTCCGCCGTCGCCGCCGTCCGCGGGAGCGATGCCGCGCCGCCGGCGGCCGGCGCGGCGCTCTCCACGACGGCCGCCGGCAGGCGCCGGCCTTCGCGAGGCTTGGGCGGCCAGCCTTCGGTATCCAGGGCGGACGTGTATTTCAGGAAGGCGATCAGTTGGGTGATTTCCGAGGCCTGCAGCGGCAGATTGGGCATCAGGCTGCGCTGGCCTCCGCGCTGCCGGACCCGTTCCTCCGCTCCCGGATAGCGCTTCAGATAGTCTTGCGTGTCCTGGGCTCCGGCTTCTTTCCGGACCGTGGCGCTTTGCAGCTGCGCCTGTATTGCGGCCGCCGTGGGCCAGCCGCCGGCCGAGGGCAGGAAGGCCGCCAGCCAGGCGGGGCCCGCCTCGGCGTAGATGCGGGTCAGGTCGGGGCCGAAATAGGCGCCGTTGCCGACGACGGTGTGGCATCCCATGCAGTTGTAGGCCTGGAAGACGCGCTTGCCTTGGACCGCATCAGCCTCGCCGTACCGTGTCGTGGAGGGGATCGCCTGCGAGCGCGACGGGAGAAAGGACCACGCCGACAGGGCCAGGAAAATCGCCAGCATCAGGGCCAGGATGGCCAGCGCGATGCGGCGCTTGGCGGTTTCCCGGCAATCCGTTCCGTTCAGGCAGCTCATGATTCGTTCTCCGGGGACGAGGGCGCGGCATTGCGGCCCTGGGCGTCGTGCAGGAACAGGGTGCGCAGGCTGCCCAGGAAAACATAGAAGACGTAGACAGCCAGCACGAAGCCCAGGCCGAAATAGAGCCGCCACATGCCTGGGGATTCGGCCCAGTAGCTGTAACCGCGCCAGTACGGCCAGGACAGCAGTACGCTGACCAAGGCGGCGATGGCGGACAAGACCAGATCAATCACGCGCTGCGCCATGGTGTCCTCCCTTGCAGGCTGAATGGCGAATCCAGTCTAGGACGGCAATCGGCGCGCGGCGGAGGTGCCCTCACTGCGGGGAAGGAGATAGGATGTTGTCAGTTGGACGTTGATCGCAACATTTGTCGAATCTTCATGCTGCGGCGCGATATGCGATACGGCGAAAACCGGCGTGGAACGGGCAGGATGCCGATAGGCATCCTGCCCCTGGCTGCCAGGAAAGGCGGCGAGAAGCATTGATGCGCATCAAATCCATGATGAAACGGGGATTTTCCATCAGGAGCCCTGGATTTTCGTCGGGGCGCCGGAACCTGGCGCCCCGGACGGCGATCTCACTCAATGTTCTGCGCCTGTTCGCGCATCTGCTCGATCAGCAGCTTGAGGTCGATGGCCGCCTGGGTGACGGTCAGCGCCGCCGCCTTGGACCCCAGGGTATTGGCTTCGCGGTTCATTTCCTGGAACAGGAAATCCAGCCGCTTGCCGCTGCCGCGCCGGGCCGACGGGTGCTCGCCGCGCAGGATGTCGCGCAGTTCCTGCAGATGGGATCGCAGGCGGGTCAGTTCCTCGGCCACGTCCACGCGCAGCCCGAACAGGCTGGCTTCCTGGGCGATGCGGGCGGTCAGTTCGGCGCCGCTGATGGCGGAGAAGCCTTCCGGGCTGGCGGCCAGCAGGGCTTCGCGCAGCCGCTGGGCGATGCGGTCCTGGTGCTGGCGCACCAGTTCGGGCAGCACGGCCTCGACCTGATCGACGATGCCGACGACGTCATCGGCCATCTGCAGCATGGCCTGGGCCAGGCGGGCGCCTTCGCGTTCGCGCGCGGACTGGAATTCCTGCAGGGCCTGGGCGCAGGCCTGCTCGCACAAGGGCAGCCAGACGTCCGCATCTAGCCCGCTGCGGGCCAGGCCTTCGCGCGGCAGTTCGGCCAGCGTGGGCGCGGGCAGGTCCGGAATGCGGCGGCGGGCCCAGGCCAGTTGCTCGGCCAGCGCCTGGACGGCCGCCTCGTCGAAGGGACGCGGCGTGTTCTGATCCGCCAGGCCGTAGCTGATCTTGACCTCGACCTTGCCGCGCAGCGCGTGGCGGCCGACCAGATCCCGGACCGTGCCTTCGGCGAAGCGCAGGTCCTCGGGGATGCGCAGGTTCAGATCCAGGAAGCGGTTGTTGACGCTGCGCACCTCAACGGCCAGGGCTCCCTGCGCGGCTTCCAGGCGGCTTGCGCCATAGGCGGTCATGCTACGGATCATCGGGGGTCTCGGGATTCTCTACAATAAGGGCGTCATTGTAGTCTGCTCCTCTGTCTGGAATCTCATTCATGTCCGAATCCTCCTTGTCCGCCGCGGCCGTCCGGCCGTCCGGGCGCGCCGCCGATGCGCTGCGCCCCGTCCAACTGCTGACCGGCTATACGCGCCACGCCGAAGGGTCCGTGCTGGCCTGCATGGGCGACACCCGCGTCCTGTGCACGGCCAGCGTGCTGGACAAGGTGCCGCCGTTCCTGAAGGGCAGGGGGCAGGGCTGGGTGACGGCGGAATACGGCATGCTGCCGCGCGCCACGCATACCCGGGGCGACCGTGAAGCCGCCCGGGGCAAGCAAAGCGGCCGCACCCAGGAAATCCAGCGCCTGATCGGCCGCAGCCTGCGGGCGGTCTTCGATCTGGGCGCCCTGGGCGAACGCACGCTGCAGCTGGACTGCGACGTGCTGCAGGCCGATGGCGGCACGCGCTGCGCCAGCATCACCGGCGCCTGGGTGGCGGCGGCCCTGGCCGTGCGCGGCCTGCAGGCCCGGGGACTGCTGGCGGTCGATCCCTTGCGCGGCCAGGTGGCCGCCGTTTCCGTGGGGCTGGTCGGCGGCGCGGCCGTCCTGGATCTGGACTATGCGGAAGACTCGGGCTGCGATACCGACATGAACGTCGTCATGACCGATGCGGGGGACTTCGTCGAGGTCCAGGGCACGGGCGAGGGCGGCAGCTTCCGGCGCCGGCAGCTCGACACCCTGCTGGACCTGGCCGACGTCGGCATCCGCCAGCTGATCCGGGCCCAGGCCGACGCCCTGGAGGCCGCCCGATGACCCAGGTCGTGCTCGCCTCCAACAATCCCGGCAAACTCAAGGAATTCTCGGCCAGTCTGGCGGCGGCGGGCATCGAGATGGTGCCCCAGGGAGCCCTGGGCGTGCCCGAGGCCGAAGAGCCCTTCGGCACCTTCGTCGAAAATGCCCTGACCAAGGCGCGGCATGCCAGCCGGGTCACGGGCCTGCCCGCCCTGGCCGACGATTCCGGACTGTGCGTGCGCGCCCTGGGCGGCGCCCCCGGCGTGCATTCCGCCCGCTACGCCGCGACCGCCGACGGCGCGCGCTCGGATGCGGCCAACAATGCCCGGCTGGTGGCCGACATGGCGGGCAGGGAGGACCGGCGCGGCTGCTACGTGGCGGTCCTGGTCTACATCCGCAGCGCCGACGATCCGCGCCCCATCGTGGTCGAGGGCACCTGGGACGGCGAAGTCCTGGCGCAGCCCCGGGGCGCCAACGGCTTCGGCTACGATCCCTATTTCTACCTGCCGGACCTGGGCATGACCGCTGCCGAACTGCCGCTGGAACAGAAGAACCAGCTCAGCCACCGGGCGCGCGCCCTGCGCCAGCTGCTGCAGGCCCTGCGCAGCGAATACGCCGGTCCGCGGCAATCCTGAAGGCTCCGCCATGAAAAAGCTGGTGCGCGTTCCTCAGGCCGAACCGGAAAGCGACGGCCGCCCCGCGGTCCGGGGCAAGCCGGGGCTGGCGGCCCTGCCGCCGCTGTCCGTCTACGTGCACGTGCCCTGGTGCGTGCACAAATGCCCGTACTGCGATTTCAATTCGCACGAACGCTCGGGCGAGGTCCCGGAACAGGCCTATCTGCAGGCGCTGCAAGCCGACCTGGAACAGGCCCTGCCCGACGTCTGGGGGCGCCCGGTGTCCACCGTGTTCTTTGGCGGCGGCACGCCCAGCCTGCTGTCGGCCGACGCCATCGATCAGATCATCAGCCTGCTGCGCGCGACGCTCAGCCTGGCGCCGGATGCGGAAATCACCCTGGAGGCCAACCCCGGCACCGCCGAGGCCGCCCGCTTCCAGGGGTACGCTCAAGCCGGCGTCAACCGGATTTCGCTGGGCATCCAGAGCTTCGACGACGACAAGCTCAAGCGCCTGGGCCGCATCCATGACGCCGCCCAGGCCCGGGCGGCCATCGGCATGGCCCAGCGGGCCGTGGACCACGTGAACCTGGACCTGATGTTCGCGCTGCCGCAGCAGACCCTGGCACAGTGCGAGCAGGACGTGCGCGAGGCCCTGGCCTTCCAGACCGGGCACCTGTCGCTGTACCACCTGACGCTGGAACCCAACACGGTGTTCGCCAAGTATCCGCCGCGCCTGCCCGACGACGAACAGAGCGCGGTCATGCAGGATCGCGTGGCGGAACTGGCGCAGTCCGCCGGATTCGAGCGCTACGAAGTATCCGCCTACGCCCGGCCCGGCCAGGCCTGCCTGCACAATCTGAACTACTGGCAGTTCGGCGACTACCTGGGCATCGGCCCCGGGGCGCATTCCAAGATCTCCTTCCAGAACCGCATCATCCGCCAGGCGCGCGCCAAGATGCCCGACGCCTGGATGCGGCTTGCCCAGGAACGCGCCGGCAAGCACGTCGTCGAGGAACGGGAACTGAGCCATGCCGATCTGGGCTTCGAGTTCATGCTGAACGCCCTGCGCCTCAGGCAGGGCGTCGAAGGCGGCCTGTTCATCGAACGCACCGGCCTGTCGCTCATGTCCATCCTGCCGGCCATGCGCCGCGCCGTGGATCGCGGCCTGCTGATGCCCGGTCTGGAACGGGTGCAGGCGACGCCTCAGGGCTGGCGCTTCCTGAACGACCTGCAAATGGAATTTTTGCCCTGATCTGGTGCGTCCTGCTCTAAAATATGCACCGATCTGGTGCATTGTGACGGGCAATGGTGCGAACGACGCATCCAATCGCTGCGTGATGCAGTCATCCGCGCCGGACCAGAAACCTGGCACGGCATTTGCTTAAACCATATCGGCGGCGCGAACGCCGCCCATGACAAAGCCTCAGGCTTGATTTTCTTCTTATCCCTTTTGGCGCAGGAGCCTGTATGTCCACCCCTGAACACGTCGTCCAGATGATTGCCGAACGCGAAGTCGCGTTCGTGGATTTCCGCTTTACCGACACCCTGGGTCGGGAACACCACCTGACGGTTCCCGCCAGCCAGGTCGATGAAGACCGCATGGAATCGGGCGTGGCCTTCGACGGTTCCTCGCTGCCCGGCTGGAAGGGCATCGAGGCCTCGGACATGATCCTGGTTCCGGACGCCGCCACGGCGCGGATGGATCCCTTCCGCGAAGAAACGACGCTGATCCTGACCTGCGACGTGGTCGAGCCGTCCGACCTGAAAGGCTATGACCGCGATCCGCGTTCCCTGGCGCGCCGCGCCGAAGCCTACCTGAAGTCCAGCGGCCTGGGCGACACCGCGTATTTCGGCCCGGAACCCGAATTCTTCGTGTTCGACGGCGTCAGCTGGAATTCGGACATGGCCGGCAGCTTCGTCAAGATCAGCTCGAACGAAGGCGCCTGGTCCAATGCGGACGACGCCAACGGCACCAACCAGGGCTACCGTCCCGCCGTCAAGGGCGGCTACGTGCCGGTGCCGCCGATCGACTCCTTCGCCGACATGCGTTCCGAGATGTGCCTGCTGATGGAACAGATGGGCGTGCCCGTCGAAGTGCACCACCACGAAGTGGCCAATTGCGGCCAGCTGGAAATCGGGACGCGCTTTTCCACGCTGGTGCAGCGCGCCGACTGGACGCAGATCATGAAGTACGTGATCCGCAACGTTGCCCACGTCTACGGCAAGACCGCCACCTTCATGCCCAAGCCCGTCGTCGGCGACAACGGTTCGGGCATGCACGTCCACCAGTCGATCTGGAAGGATGGCCAGAACCTGTTCGCTGGCAACGGCTACGGCGGCCTTTCCGAATTCGCCCTGTACTACATCGGCGGCATCATCCACCACGCCCGCGCCCTGAACGCCATCACCAATCCGGGCACGAATTCCTACAAGCGCCTGGTGCCTCACTATGAAGCTCCGGTGAAGCTGGCGTATTCCGCCCGCAACCGCTCGGCGTCGATCCGCATCCCCTACGTCAGCAATCCCAAGGCCCGCCGGGTCGAATCCCGCTTCCCCGACCCCCTGGCCAACCCCTACCTGGCGTTCTCGGCGCTGATGATGGCGGGCCTGGACGGCGTGCAGAACAAGATCCACCCGGGCGACCCGGCCGACAAGAACCTGTACGACCTGCCGCCGGAAGAAGACGCCAAGATCCCCACCGTCTGTTCTTCGCTGGAACAGGCCCTGGAAGCCCTGGACCGCGACCGCGAATTCCTGACGCGCGGCGGCGTGTTCAGCAACGATCTGCTGGACGCCTATCTGAACCTGAAGGAAAACGAACTCAATCGCCTGCGCGTGACGCCGCATCCGGTCGAATTCGACATGTACTACACCCTGTAAGGGGTTCTGGCGATGGATCCGGCCGGCTTCGAACTGCTGCAGACCGCGGTCCTGCTGCTCGACGAATCCGGCCGGATCGCCTATGCCAACAGCGCGGCCGAAGAACTGCTGGGATCGTCCCGGCGGCAACTCGTCGGCCAGGCGCTGGATCCTTATCTCGGCGGCCTGGACAGCGTGCTCAAGACGCCGCTGTCCGGGCAGCCCTGGGCCTGCCTGGTCGAGATCCCCGTGCACCAGGCGGCCCGCCTGGACGACCAGGAACAGGCGCTGGCCGACCAGGCGGCGCAGCGCGAAACCCTGCGCAACCTGGCCCACGAAGTCCGCAACCCGCTGGCCGGCCTGCGGGCCGCCGCTCAACTGCTGGACATGGAACTGCCGCGCGACGATCTGCGCGATTACACCCGGGTCATCATCGAGGAAGCCGATCGTCTGGCGGACCTGGTCGCCCGGCTGGTATCGCCCCAGCGGCAGGAGATCGAACCGCAGCGCTTCAACGTGCACGAGATCTGCGAACGGGCGCTGGCCCTGGCGGCGCTGGAATTCGGCGACCGGCTGGCCCTGGTGCGCGACTACGACACCTCGGTGCCCGACATGGTCGCCGACCGGGACCGCCTGCTGCAGGCCCTGCTGAACGTGGTGCGCAATGCGGCGCAGGCCCTGACCGAGACGCCGGGCATCGCTTCGCCCACCTTGAAGTTGCGCACGCGCATCGTCCATCAGCCGGTGTTCCTGCGAACCCGGCGCCGCATGGGGCTGATGATCGCGGTGGCGGACAACGGCCCGGGGGTGCCCGCGGCCCTCAGGGACAAACTCTTTCATCCCCTGGTCACGGGGCGCGCCCAGGGCACGGGCCTGGGCCTGAACCTGGCCCAGGCGTGCCTGCACCTGCACGGCGGCGTGCTGGAATTCGATTCTGAACCAGGCCGCACGGAATTCCGCCTGCTGCTGCCCCTGGAGACGGCATGAAACCCATCTGGATCCTGGACGACGAACCCGGCATGCGCTGGGTGCTGGAACGCGCCCTGGACAAGGCCGGCTGGGCCGTCCGGTGTTTCGCCGACGGCGCGGCCCTGCTGGCGGCCCTGGGCGAACTGAACGGCGCCGACGATCCGCGCACCCCGGCGGTGCTGATGTCCGACGTGCGCATGCCCGGAGTGGACGGCTTCGGCGTCCTGGCGCAGGTCCGCGCGGAACTGCCGGAGCTGCCCGTCATCCTGATGACGGCCTATACCGACCTGGAAACCACCGTGGCCGCCTTTTCCCGGGGCGCCTTCGATTACCTGACCAAGCCCTTCGACATCCAGGCCGCCGTGGCGCTGGTCGATCGCGCGGCCCGGTCCGCTCAGGCGCCCTCCGGCGCCGCCGCGCCGCCGTCGCAGGACGGACAGCCCGCCGCCGCGCCGGCTGCGGCGAACGCCGCCCGGGAAGAAGAGGGCGCCATGCTGCCGTCCCGTTCGCCGGCCATGCAGGAGGTCTTTCGCGCCATCGGCCGCCTGGCCCAGTCCAGCGCCACCGTGCTCATCACCGGCGAATCCGGCACGGGCAAGGAACTGGTGGCGCGCGCGCTGCATCAGCACAGCCGCCGGGCGGCCGGACCCTTCGTGGCCGTCAACGCCGCCGCCATCCCTCGAGATCTGCTGGAAGCCGAACTGTTCGGCCACGAGCGCGGCGCCTTCACCGGCGCCGTGCAGATGCGCCGGGGACGCTTCGAAGAGGCCGATGGCGGCACGCTGTTCCTGGACGAGATCGGCGACATGCCGGCAGAACTGCAGACGCGGCTGCTGCGCGTGCTGGCCGAAAACAGCTTCTATCGGGTGGGCGGCAGCCGCGCCGTGCAGGTCGACGTGCGGATCGTGGCGGCGACCCACCAGCCCCTGGAAGACCGGGTGCAGGCCGGCCTGTTCCGCGCCGACCTGTTTCACCGGCTCAACGTGATCCGCCTGCGCCTGCCGCCCCTGCGGGCGAGACGCGAGGACATCGAGCGCCTGGCCCATCACTTCCTGGCCCGCAGCGCCGCGCAGCTGGGCGTGCCCGTCCGTTCTCTGGGGCCCGACGCCCTGCTGGCTCTGGAACGATTCGATTACCCCGGCAACATCCGCCAGCTGGAGAACATCTGCCAATGGCTGACGGTCATGACCGCCAGCCCTCAGGTGCAGGCGCAGGATCTGCCCCCCGAGATTCTGGCGGCCGGCGGCGCCGCGCCCGCGCCGGCTGCTGCTTTGTCGGCCAGTGCGGGCTCGCCGCCAGCCGATTGGCGCGCGGCGCTGGCCGGAGAGGTCCTGCGCCGCCTGCAGGAGCGCGATCCCGACCTGATGGAGTCCCTGCGCAAGGACTTCGAGCGCGTGCTGTTGAGCCAGGCGCTGTCGCAGGCCGGCGGCCAGCGGGGACGGGCCGCGCTGATGCTGGGCATCGGCCGCAACACCCTGACGCGCAAGTGCCAGGAACTGGGCCTGGACGATCCCCAGGCGAAGGCGCCCGGGGCCTAGGCGGTCAGGCGGCGGCGGGCGCGCCGCGCAGACAGGCCTGGGTGCGCTGGGCCAGCAGGGCCTCGCGGCGCACGAAGGTGGCGATCTCGGGCGTCGCCGGGTGATGGTATGTTTCGTAGGGCGTCGCCCACTGGGCGAGCCGGCCGTCCTGCAGGATGCCGATCCTGTCGGCCACGGCGAAGGCCTCGGCCTGATTGTGCGTCACCACCAGGGCGGTATGGCCGGAGGCCTTGAGCAGATCCCGCAGTTCGAACGCCAGCCGTTCGCGCGCATCGACGTCCAGATTCGAGAAAGGCTCGTCCAGCAGCAGCAGGGCGGGCTCGGGCGCCAGCGCCCGGGCCAGGGCGACGCGCTGCTGCTGGCCGCCGGACAGTTCATGGGGATAGCGCTCGTCCAGGCCGCTCATGCCGACCAGGGCCAGCATCTCGCGCACGCGCTGCCGGCGCCCGGCGGGCGGCTCGCGGCGCAGGCCGAAGCCCACGTTGGCGGCGATGCTCAGGTGAGGGAACAGCGCGTAGTCCTGGAACATCATGCCCACGCGCCGGTGTTCGGGGGCGACGCGGGTGTCCCGGTCGGACAGCAGGCGGCCGTCCAGGCGGATGGCGCCGCGATCCAGCGGCTCGAAACCCGCGATGGCCCGCAGCACGCTGGTCTTGCCGCAGCCCGAAGCGCCCAGCAGGCAGGCGATCTGGCCGGTCTCCAGGGACAGATCCAGGTCCCGCAGGACGGTGTTCCGGCCGCGATCGGCGGCGTAGCTCAGGGAAATATGATCGAGTTCCAGCATGTCGTGGGAGTCTCAGGGAGTCGGGCGGTCCAGCAGCCGGGCCAGGATGAGCACGGGAATCAGGCCGGCGGCGACGATGCCCAGGGCGGCGATCGCCCCTTCTTCGTAGGTGCCGCGCGCCGCTTCGCCGTACAGCCACGTGGCCAGCGTGTCGAAATTCAGGGGCCGCAGCAGCAGGGTGGCGGGCAGTTCCTTCATCGCATCGACGAAGACCAGCAGCGCCGAGGCGATCAGGGCCGGGCGCAGCAATGGCAGGTGGACACGCCGCAGCGTGCCGTGGACGTTCTCGCCCAGCAGTCGGGCGGCCTGCTCGAACGATGCTGGAATCCGCTCCAGCCCGGACTCCAGCGTTCCCACCGGAATGGTCAGGAAACGGATGACGTAGGCCAGCGCCAGCGCGGCCGGGGTGCCCAGCAGGATCAGGCCGGCGGGATCCAGGCCGACCGCGGCGCGCAGCCAGGCCAGACCGCGTTCGGCCGCCATGACGGGAAACAGCAGGCCGATGGCCAGCACGGTGCCGGGCAGGGCGTAGCCCAGAGTCGCCAGCCGGGGCGCGGCCCGCAGCCACGCCGGCACGCGATGCATGATGCGGCGGCTCCAGACCACGGCCAGGCCGATGGCGAGCGCGGCGGCGGTGGCGGCGGCGGATACGCCCAGCGTCTGCCAGGCGGCGCGCAGCAGGGCGGGCGAGGGCCAGGATCCGGCGCCCAGGCGCTCGAGCGTCAGCGCCAGCAGATAGCCGGCCGGCGCGACGAAGCCGATCAGGATCGGCGCCAGGCACAGCGCGGTCGCCAGCCACCCGGCCGCGCCGTGAAGCCGGCGGGGACTGATGGAAGCGCCGCGCCGGCCGCCGGTGTAGCGCAGCCGCCGACGCCCGTGGCGTTCGATGGCGATCAGCGCGGTCACCAGCGCCAGGGCCACCAGGGCGATCTGCGCGGCGCCCGCCAGATCGGAGCGGGTGACCCAGGTGGTGTAGATGGCCACCGTCAGCGTCTGGACCCCCAGGAATTCGGAGGCGCCGATGTCGTTCAGGGTTTCCAGCAGGACCAGGCACAGGCCGACGGCGATGGCCGGCCTCGCCATCGGCAGGGCCACGCGCCGGAACGCCGACCAGGGGCCATGGCCGAGCAGCCGCGCGGCCTCCATCAGATGGGCCGCCTGATTGGCGAACATGCTGCGCGTCGTCAGGTAGACATAGGGATACAGCACGAAGGCCAGCAGGACGATGGCGCCGGGCAGGCCGCGCACGTCCGGCAGACGGAATTCGCGCGGGCTCGAATAGCCCAGCAGGGCGCGGACGGTTTCCTGGACGGGACCGATCGGATGCAGGATGTCCAGGTAGGCGTAGGCGACGATGTAGGTCGGCACGGCCAGCGGCAGCAGCAGCCCCCAGGACAGGATGGCGCGTCCCGGAAAATCATGGGCCGTCACCAGCCATGCCGCCCCTACGCCCAGCGCGGCGGCCAGCAGGCCCACGCCGGCCAGCAGCAGCAGGGTCTGGCCCAGCACGCCCGGCAGCACGAACTGCAGCAGATGGGTCCAGTGGGCGCCGGCGCCCTGGGCCGCCTGGCCGACCAGCGCCAGGATCGGCGCCAGAACGGCCAGCGCGGCGGCCAGCATGCCGGCATGCCACGGCCAGGCCCGGAAGTCCGGCGCCGCCATGGCAGCGCCTTACTGGCTCAGGCCGGCGCGATCAACCAGTTCGCTGGCCTGCTTGCGGTTGCGGGCGATTTCGGTCAGCGGCAGGGAATCGATTTGCAGCGGGCCGAAGCTCTCGACCGTCGGATCCAGCTTCACGCCGGCCTTGACCGGGTACTCGTAATTCGCCTGCGCATAGAGGCTCTGAGCCTTGTCCGACACCAGGTATTCCAGCAGCTGGACGGCTTCGGCGCGATGCGGCGCATGGCGGGCCACCGAAGCGCCGGAGATGTTGACGTGGGTGCCCTGGGTGCCCTTGAAGGTCGGGCGGATGACGCGGATCGCGTCGCCCCAGCGACGCGCGTCGGTGTCCGGGGCGGCATTCTTCATATGGCCGGCGTAGTAGGCGTTGGCGATGCCCACGTCGCAGATCCCGCCCAGGATGTCGCGCGCCACGTCCCGGTCGCCGCCGGTCGCGGCGCGCCCCAGATTGGCTTTCACGCCCCGCAGCCACTGTTCGGTCGCCTCGGCGCCGTCGTGGGCGATCATGGCGGCGATCAGCGCGGTGTTGTAGGGATGCTGGCCGGAACGGATGCAGACCTTGCCCTTCCAGCGGGGATCGGCCAGGTCTTCGTAGTTCAGGGCCTTGATGTCCAGGTCCTTGGCGACATAGGCGACCCGGTCGCGCAGCGACAGCGTGAACCACTGGCCGTCGGCGCCCCGCAGATTGGCGGGAATGGCGGCTTCCAGCGGCTCGGACCGGACCGCCTGGGTGACGCCGCCGTCCACCAGATCCAGCAGATTGCCGATATCCACGGTCATGAGCACGTCGGCGGGCGACTGGGCGCCTTCGGTGCGCACCCGTTCCAGCAGGCCGTCCTTGATGAAGACCGTATTGACCTTGATGCCCGTGTCCTTGGAAAAGGCGGCGAGCAGCGGTTCGACCAGCTTGGGTTCGCGCGTGGTGTAGAGATTGACCTCGGCGGCCATGGCGGCGCCGCCTGCCAGCAGGGGAAGGGCGGCGGCCCACAGGGTCAGTCGGCGGGCAAAGGAAAACGGGCTGAAACGAGGCTGCATGATCGCGGGGTTCCGTAAAAAAGACGACCTGGTCATCAATGAATGATAATGATTATCATAATTAGCGCGGAAGTTAGCATGCCGCCCGGCTTAAAGCAAGCGGGGCGCGCTACAATGAGGCCCGAGAGCGCGCGAGCGCCCGCCGTTGACGCATGTTCTTGCGCCAGATCAAGAAAACCCTTGAACCCGCCGGGCCTATCTTTGCTTTCCAGGACCCGCGCCGTACCATTCCTTTATCGCCCTTTCCCGATTTCCAATCGACCTTCGTCATGGCCGCCTTCATTTCCGAGCAAGTCCTCAGCGTGCATCACTGGAACGACACGCTGTTTTCCTTCAAGACCACGCGTGACCCCGGCCTGCGCTTCCACAATGGCCATTTCGTCATGATCGGTCTGGAAGTGGAAGGCAAGCCCCTGATGCGCGCCTACAGCATCGCCAGCGCCAACCACGAAGAGAACCTGGAATTCTTCAGCATCAAGGTGCCCAACGGTCCGCTGACGTCCCGCCTGCAGCATCTGCAGCCGGGCGACGCGGTGCTGGTCAGCAAGAAGCCGGTCGGCACCCTGGTCGTCGACGACCTGAAGCCGGGCCGCCACCTGTACCTGTTCGCCACGGGCACGGGTCTGGCGCCCTTCATGAGCATCATCAAGGACCCTGACGTCTACGACCGCTTCGAGAAGGTCATCCTGATGCACGGGGTGCGCTTCATCAGCGAACTGGCCTATGCCGATTACATCACCCGCGAACTGCCCCAGGATGAATTCCTGGGCGAACTGGTGCGCGACAAGCTGATCTATTACCCGACCGTCACGCGCGAGCCCTTCGTCCATCAGGGGCGCCTGACGACGCTGGTGGAAACCGGCCGGATCTTCCAGGACATCGGCCTGCCGCCCCTGGACCCGGCCCGCGACCGCGCCATGATCTGCGGCAGCCCGGCCATGCTGACGGACATCCGCGCCATGCTGGATACCCGGGGCTTCGTGGTGTCCCCGGGGGTGGGCGAGCCGGGCGATTACGTCTTCGAGCGCGCCTTCGCCGAAAAATGATCCGCCTTTTATTTTTTGCTATTGATCGGTAAACTCTGATAGTTATGAAACCTATTCAGGGAAGTCCATCATGAGCAAGGAAATCGTTCACTCCGACTCGGCTCCGGCCGCCGTGGGCCCTTATTCCCAGGCTGTGGCCACGACCTCGAACCGGCTGGTCTTCCTGTCGGGGCAGATCGGCCTGGAGCCCGGCACGGGCGAACTGGTGTCGGAGAACTTCGAAGGCCAGGTGCGTCAATCCTTCGCCAACATGCAGGCCGTGATCCAGGCGGCCGGCGGCTCTCTGGACAACATCGTCAAGCTGACGCTGTTCCTGACGGACCTCAGCAAGTTCGCCAGCGCCAACGCCATCATGGCGGAAATCATCCCCCAGCCTTATCCGGCCCGCTCCACCATCGGCGTCGCGAGCCTGCCCAAGGGCGCCCAATTCGAGGTCGAAGCCGTCCTGGCGCTCTGATTGCGCGGCATCCGATGGCCCCACGACCCTCGGCGGGCGCCGCCCGGGCTCCCGGACGCCCGGGCAAGCCGGCCGCCGGCACCCAGCAGGCGCGCCTGTTCGAGCGCCTGGGCTTGCGTACGCCGGCGGATTTCATCGTGCATCTGCCCTTGCGCTATGAAGACGAGACCCGCGTCACCCCGGTGGCGCAGGCCCGACCGGGGGTGCACGCCCTGTTCGAAGGCGACATTCTCGACAGCGACATCCGGATGCGGCCGCGCCGCGAACTGCAGGCCACGCTGTCGGACGACACCGGACGGATGCAGCTGCGCTGGCTGCATGTCTATCCCGGCCAGCAGGCGCGCCTGAAACCGGGGCGCCGCGTGCGCATCCGCGGGGAAGTGCGCATGGGCTATCAGGGCCTGGAAATGGTCCATCCCCTGATCTCCGAGCCGGGCACGCCGCTGCCCGACACCCTGACGCCGGTCTATCCCACGACCCAGGGCCTGTCGCAGGCCAGCCTGCGCAAGGCCATCGCCCAGGCCCTCGACCGGGCCGACCTGCGCGACACGCTGCCCGACGCGGTGCGCCAGGCCTACGGCCTGGCGGATTTCGAGGCCTCGCTGCGGCTGCTGCACCATCCGGGCCCGGACATTTCCCTGGCCTCGCTGGCCGAACACGAACACCCGGCCTGGCGGCGCATCAAGTTCGACGAACTGCTGGCCCAGCAGCTGGCCCTGGCCGACGCCCGGGCCAGCCGCCGCGCGCAGCACAGCCTGCCTCTGCAAGGAGACGGGCAGCTGGGCCGGCGGCTGCTGGCCGCCTTGCCCTTCAGCCCCACCGCCGCTCAGGATCGCGCCATGGCGGACATCCAGGCCGATCTGCGCTGCGCCCATCCCATGCACCGCCTGCTGCAGGGCGACGTGGGCAGCGGCAAGACCCTGGTCGCGGCCTGGGCCGCCGCCCAGGCGATCGACGCGGGAGCCCAGGTGGCCGTCATGGCGCCGACGGAAATCCTGGCGGAACAGCTCTGGCGCAAGTTTTCCGAATGGTTCGAGCCCCTGGGCGTGTCGATCAGCTGGCTGACTGGGGCCTTGCCCGCCGCGCGGCGCCGCCAGGCGCTGCAGGATATCGCGTCGGGCCAGGCGCGGCTGGCCGTGGGCACCCAGGCGTTGATCCAGGACAAGGTCCGGTTCCAGGCGCTGGGACTGGTGATCAGCGACGAACAGCACCGCTTCGGCGTCGGCCAGCGGCTGGCCCTGAGCCGCAAGGGAGACCAGGCGACGCACGTCCCTCACCAGCTCAGCATGAGCGCCACGCCGATCCCGCGCACGCTGGCCATGGCTTTTTTCGCCGACATGGACGTCTCCGTGCTGGACGAACTGCCGCCGGGGCGCACGCCTGTGCGCACCCGCCTGTTCGCCGACCAGCGGCGCGACGAATTGCTGATGCACGTGGCCGCCGCCGTGCGCGAAGGGCAGCAGGCCTACTGGGTCTGCCCGCTGGTCGAGGAAAGCGAGGCCCTGCAGCTGCAGACGGCCGTCGACACCTGGGAGCACCTGCGGGCCGAATTGCCGGATCTGCGCATCGGCCTGATGCACGGACGGCTGGCCGCCCAGGAAAAGGCCGACACCATGGCGGCCTTCCGCCGCAACGAACTGGACCTGCTGGTCAGCACCACCGTCATCGAAGTCGGGGTGGACGTTCCCAACGCCAGCCTGATGATCATCGAGCATGCCGAACGCTTCGGCCTGGCGCAGCTGCACCAGTTGCGCGGCCGGGTGGGGCGCGGCGCCCGGGAATCCACTTGCGTGCTGCTGTACCAGCCGCCGCTCTCGGCGCTGGCCCGCGAGCGCCTGCGGGCCCTGTATGAAACCACGGATGGTTTCGAGATCGCGCAGCGGGACCTGGCCCAGCGCGGGCCGGGCGAATTGCTGGGCGTGCGCCAGTCCGGGCAGGCGCTGCTGCGCTTCGCGGACCTGAACGCGGACGAAGACCTGCTGGAACAGGCGCGCGCGGCGGCCGCCTGGCTGTCCGCGGACTTCCCGGACCATGCGCAGGCGCATCAGCAGCGCTGGATGGCGGGCGCCATCCAGTATCTGCGAAGTTAGACCAAGAATATCAAGGGGATCTGATGACTCTGACCGAACTGAAGTACATCGTCGCGGTGGCGCGGGAGCGCCATTTCGGCCGGGCCGCCGAAGCCTGCTTCGTCAGCCAGCCCACGCTGTCCGTGGCGATCCGCAAGCTGGAAGAAGAGCTGGGCGTGGTGCTGTTCGAGCGCGGCGGCGCCGAGGTCGGCATCACGCCCATCGGCCTGCGGGTGGTGGCGCAGGCGCAGAAGGTCCTGGAAGAGGGCGCCAATCTGCGCGAAATCGCCCGCCAGGGCCATGATCCCCTGGAAGGGCCGCTGCGGGTGGGCGTCATCTACACCGTCGGTCCCTACCTGCTGCCGCACCTGGTGCCAGAGCAGATCCGCCGCACGCCGCAGATGCCGCTGCTGCTGCAGGAAAACTATACGACCCGCCTGCTGGAGCTGCTGCGCCAGGGCGAGATCGATTGCGCCATCGTCGCCTTGCCGCTGCCGGAAACGGGCCTGGCGCAATGCGCCTTGTACGACGAACCCTTCTATGTGGCCCTGCCGCACGATCACCCCTGGGCGCACGAAAAAACCATCGCCTCGGAACGCCTGAAAGAGGAGACCATGCTGCTGCTGGGGGCCGGCCATTGCTTTCGCGATCAGGTGCTGGAGGTTTGCCCGGAACTGTCCCGCTATTCGGCGTCCAGCGAAGGCATCCAGCGCACCTTCGAAGGATCGTCGCTGGAAACAATCCGGCACATGGTGGCGGCCGGCATCGGCATCACCGTGATGCCCGCCAGCGCCCTGGGCATGCAGGGGGCCGAAAGCAAGCTGCTGCGCTTCATCCCCTTTGCGCCGCCGGCGCCGGACCGGCGGGTCGTGCTGATCTGGCGCAAAAGTTTTCCCAGGCTGGCGGCCATCGAGGCGCTGGTGCAGGCCGTCCGGGGCTGCGGCATGCCCGGCGTCACGATGCTGGAGGAACCCATCGCCGCCGCCGTGGCCGATTGACGCCGCGCAAGACATGGCGCCGCGACGGGATCCGCGCGGCCGGACGGCCCCTTGGCCGTGCTATGCTGGAACGGTCTTGTCTTAACGGAGCATTTCATGGCAAAAGCCGTCAAAAAGACCTCTTCCCCCAAAGCCCAGACGACCCCTTCCGGTCTGCCGATCGACATCGGCATCTCCGACAAGGACCGCGCCGCCGTCGCGGCCGAACTCGCGCACACCCTGGCCGACACCTACACGCTGTACCTGATGACGCACAACTTCCACTGGAACGTGACGGGTCCCATGTTCAGCACCCTGCATCAGCTGTTCATGACGCAGTACACGGAAACCTGGCAGGCCCTGGACGCCGTCGCCGAGCGCATCCGCGCCCTGGGGCACTACGCGCCCGGCACCTACGCCGAATACGCCCGCCTCAGTTCCATCAAGGAACCCGCGTCGGTGCCCTCGGCGGAAGACATGCTGCGTCTGCTGGTCGCCGGCAACGAAGCCGTCGCCAAGACCGCTCGCAAGGCATTCAAGTGCGCCGACGCCGTCAACGATCAGCCGACCGCCGACCTCCTGACGCAGCGCCTGGACATTCACGAAAAGAACGCCTGGATGCTGCGCAGTCTGCTGGCCTGACGCGTTCATCCGGCCGATTCGTGCGCGCCGGCAGCGCTGCCGGCGTCAAGGTATCGGGAAAACCCCCGTATGTGGCATGATCCGCCCTGCGGGGGTTTCGTGTATTCTTTCTGGGTCTTTCACAGGAGGTTGTATGAACATTCGCTTGACGCCGATGGTCGCCGCTTTGGGGCTGGCTGCCGGCATGATGATGTCTACCGCGGCGAACGCTGACACAATCAAGATCGCCATCGCGGGGCCCTACACCGGGGCGCTGACGCAGTACGGCGATATGGTCAAAGAAGGCGTGGACACGGCAATCGAAACCATCAACGCCAATGGCGGCGTGCTGGGCAAGAAGCTCGAAGCCGTGGTGATGGACGACGCATGCGAACCCAAACAGGGTCCGGTCGTCGCCAACCGCGTCGTCAATGAAAAGATCCATTATGTGGTCGGGCACGTGTGCTCGGGCGCCACGATCGCGGCGGCTCCCGTCTACAACAACGAAGGCGTGGTGATGGTGTCCCCGTCCGCGACTTCGCCCGCCGTGACGGACGGCAAGAACTACGACATGATCTTCCGCACCATCGGCCGCGATGACCAGCAAGGTCCCGCCGCTGCCGAATTCATCGTGCAGAAGATCAAGCCCAAGGCCGTGGCCGTCCTCCACGACAAGCAATCGTACGGCCAGGGCATCGCCACGGCCGTGAAGAACGATCTGGAAAAAGCCGGCGTCAAGGTCGTCATGTTCGAAGGCATCAATGCCGGCGACAGCGATTATTCCGCCGTCATCACCAAGCTGAAATCGGCGGGCGCCGACTTCGTCTACTACGGCGGCTACCACCCCGAAATGGGCCTGCTGCTGCGCCAGGGCGCCGAACAAGGCCTGCAGGCCAAGTTCATGGGTCCGGAAGGCGTGGGCAACCCCGACATCAATGCCATCGCCGGCCCGGCCGTCGAAGGCATGCTGGTGACGCTGCCGGCCGACTTCACGACCGATCCCGCCAACGCATCCGTGGTCAAGGCCTTCAAGGACAAGAACCGCAATCCGGGCGGCGCCTTCCAGCTGACTGCGTATTCCGCGCTGGAATCCATCGCTGCCGGCCTCAAGGGCGTGGGCAAGGACGATCCGGTCAAGGTCGCCGCCTGGCTGCATGCCAACTCGGTCAAGACCCCGATCGGCAACATCGCCTGGAACAAGCAGGGCGACCTGAAGTCCTTCAAGTTCGACGTGTTCACCTGGCACGCGGACGGCTCGAAGACGGTCTTCAAGTAAGCCGGCCCGAGCGCATGGCAAACGGGATCCCGACAGGGATCCCGTTTTTCTTTTGGGGCGCGGCGTCCTAGCCGTCGATCCGCTGGCCGGTCCGCGCGTCGAACCAGTGGGCCGGATGCTGGCCGTCCGGACCCAGCGTGATGGCATCCCCATGGGTCAGGGGATGGTCGCGGGTTTCCGTCACGGCGCATCGCAGGATCACGGCCTGGTCTCCCCAGCGGGCATGGATCAGCTGTTCCGATCCCAGGATCTCGACGGTTTCCACCTGCGCCCGCAGTCCCGGGGCGTTCAGGCGCAGATGCTCGGGACGCAGGCCCAGGATGAGGGACGAGCCCCTGGCGGAGGCGGGAGCCTGCACCGGCAGCGCATGGCCCTCCGGCCCCAGGACATTGCCCTGGGCGTCCGCGTCGACCCGCAGCAGGTTCATGGGCGGCGAACCGATGAAGCTGGCGACGAAGGTCGTGGCCGGGCGCTCGAAGACCTCGGCGGGCGTGCCGATCTGTTCCGGAACGCCCTGGTTCATGACGATCATGCGATGCGCCAGCGTCATGGCTTCCACCTGATCGTGGGTCACGTACAGGCTGGTGGTCTTCAGCCGCTGGTGCAGTTTCTGGATTTCAAGCCGCATCTGCACGCGCAGCTTCGCGTCCAGGTTCGACAGCGGTTCGTCGAACAGGAACACGGAAGGCTCCCGCACGATGGCGCGACCCATGGCGACGCGCTGGCGCTGGCCGCCCGACAGCTGGCGGGGCCGGCGATCCAGCAGGTGGTCCAGTTCCAGGATGCGGGCTGCGTCCTCGACCCGGCGCCGGATCTCGGCCTTGTCCATGCGGCGGATCTTCAGGCCGTAGGCCATGTTGTCGAAGACGCTCATGTGGGGATAGAGCGCGTAATTCTGGAACACCATGGCGATGTTGCGCTCGGCCGGTTCCAGCGTATTCACGACCCGGTCGCCGATGGCGATGTCCCCGTCCGTGACGGATTCCAGGCCGGCGACCATGCGCATCAGGGTGGATTTGCCGCAGCCCGACGGACCGACGATGACCACGAATTCACCATCCTGGACTTCCATGTCGATGCCGTGGATGACCGCGACGCCGCCGGGATAGGTCTTGCGCACATTGCGAAAACTCAGGGTTGCCATGTAAACGTTTATCCTATTTTTCTGTGTCGACCAGGCCCTTGACGAACCACTTCTGCATCAGCACGACCACCGCCGCGGGCGGAATCATGGCCAGCAGGGCCGTCGCCATGACCAGGTTCCATTCGGTCACGCTGTCGCCGCCGGCGATCATGCGGCGGATGCCCACCACCACCGGATACATGTTTTCCTGGGTGGTGATGATCAGCGGCCAGAGGTACTGGTTCCAGCCGTAGATGAACTGGATGACGAACAGGGCGGCGATGCTGGTGCGCGACAAGGGGAAAAGAATGTCCTTGAAAAACCGCATGGGGCCGGCGCCGTCGATGCGGGCCGCCTCGACCAGTTCGTCGGGCACGGTCAGGAAGAACTGCCGGAACAGGAACGTGGCCGTGGCCGAGGCGATCAGCGGCAGGGTCAGGCCGGCGTAGCTGTTGAGCATGCCCAGGTTGGCCACCACGGCGTAGGTGGGGGCGATGCGCACTTCCACCGGCAGCATCAGGGTGACGAAGATCATCCAGAAGCACAGCATGCGCAGGGGGAAGCGGAAGTACACGACGGCGAAGGCCGACATCATGGAAATGATGATCTTGCCGATGGCGATGGCCAGCGCCATGAAGGTGCTGATCCACAGCATGCGGCCCACCGGCGGGGTGTTGACGGCATTGCCGGTCAGCACCGTCCAGTAGTTGCCGAGGAAATGCCCGCCCGGGATCAGGGACATGGGCGCCTGGGCGACTTCCTGGGCCGTCTGGGTCGAGGCGACGAAGGCCACGTAGAGCGGAAAGGCGATGACGACCACGCCCAGGATCAGCACGGCATGGGATACCAGGTCCAGCAGGGGACGACGTTCAACCATGATATTCGTCCTTGTCAGTAATTGACCTTGCGGTCCACGTAGCGGAACTGGATGGCGGTCAGGGCGATCACGATCAGCATCAGGATGACGGATTGCGCGGCCGAGGACCCCAGATCCAGGCCCTTGAAGCCCGCGTTGTAGACCTTGTAGACCAGGATGTCGGTCGCATGGCCGGGCCCGCCCTGGGTGACGATGTCGATCACCGCGAAGGTATCGAAGAAGGCATAGATGAAATTGATCACCAGCAGAAAGAAGCTGGTGGGAGACAGCAGGGGAAAGACGATGGACCAGAATCGGCGCGCCGGCCCGGCGCCGTCGATGGCGGCGGCTTCGATCAGGGACCGGGGGATGGACTGCAGCCCGGCCAGGAAGAACAGGAAGTTGTAGGACACCTGCTTCCAGATCGAGGCGAAGACGATCAGGGCCATGGCGTCCCCGCCATCCAGGCGGGGGTTCCAGTGCAGGCCCAGCTGCACCATGGCCACGGCCAGGATGCCGACGGAGGGCGAGAACAGGAACAGCCACAGCACCCCTGCCACGGCGGCCGCCACGGCGTAGGGCCAGATCAGCAGGGTTTTGTAGATCGCGGCGCCTCGCACCACCCGGTCGGCCATGACCGCCAGCAGCAGGGAAATGGCCAGGCCGCCCAGCGCCACCAGCGCGGAAAACCCGGCCGTCGTGCGAAACGAAGCCAGATAATCCGCGCTGGAAAACAGATCGGCGAAGTTGGCCAGGCCCACGAACTGCGAGGACAGGCCAAAGGGATCTTCCACGCGGAACGATTGCCACATGGCCTGCCCGGCCGGCCAGAAGAAAAACACCAGCGTGATGATGAGCTGGGGAGCCAGCAGCAGCCAGGGCAGGGTCCGATGGTGGAAGACGACGCGTTTCTCCATTGCTTACTTCACGCTCTTTTCAAAGCGTTCCAGCAGGGCGTTGCCTTCGGTGGTCATTTTCTTCAGACCGGCCTCCGGATCCATCTTGCCGGCGAAGATCTGTTCCATCGTGGCGTCTTCGATATCGCGGATCTGGGGCAGGTAGCCCAGACGGATGCCGCGCGAATTGGCCGTGGTATCTGCGTTGAGCTGCCGGACGGCGACTTCGGTGCCCGGGTTCTTGTCATAGAAACCGGATTTCTTGGTCAGCTCGTAGCCCGCCTTGGTCACCGGGACGTAGCCGGTGCCCTGGTGCCAGGCGGCCGCCTGTTCGGGGTTGGACAGGTATTTGAAGAACTTGACCACGCCCTTGTAGGTGGCGTCGGATTTGCCCGAGAACACCCACAGCGAAGCCCCGCCGATGATGGAGTTCTGAGGAGCGCCCTTGACGTCGGGGTAATAGGGCAGGGTGGAGGTCCCGAAGGCGAACTGGCCGTTCTTGATGATCGAGGCGCGCATGCCGCTGGAGCCGGTGTACATGCCGCATTTGCCCGACGTGAACAGAGCGTTGCCCGCGTCGCCGCGGCCGCCGTACGTGAATTCGCCCGCCTTGGCCATGCCGGCCAGGAAGGTCATGTGCTTCTTGAACAGCGGGCTGTCGAGCAGCAGGCGGGCATCCAGGCCGCCGAAACCGTTGTCCTTGGACGCGTAGGGCACGTTATGCCAGGCGGCGAAGTTCTCCAGCAGGATCCAGGACGGCCAGGCGCTGGAATAGCCGCATTCCATGCCGGCGGCGCGCAGCTTCTTGGCGGCGTCGGCGACTTCGGGCCAGGTCTTGGGAGGCGCGTCGGGGTTCAGGCCGGCTTTCTTGAAGGCGTCCTTGTTGTAATACAGGACCGGCGTAGAGCTGTTGAAGGGCATGGAGACCAGCTTGCCTTCCGGGGACGAGTAGTAGCTCGCGACGGCGCCCAGGAAGTCCTTGGGATTGATCGGGTCGCCGACCTTTTCGGAGAGTTCCTGCACCGGCTTGACGGCGCCCTTGGCGTACATCATCGTGGCGGTGCCGACTTCGAAGACCTGCAGGATGTCGGGCGCATTGCCCGCGCGGAACGCCGCGATGCCGGCGTTCATGGATTCGCCGTACGCGCCTTTGTAGACCGCATGCACCACGTAGTCGGACTGGCTGGCGTTGAAGGCCTTGGCGATCGAATTCACGCGCTCGCCCAGGGGGCCTTCCATGGAATGCCAGAAGGTGATGTCGGTGGCGGCCTGGGCGGCGCCGGCGCTGGCCAGCAAGGCGGCCAGCGCAGTCATGCGGAAAAGGGAAAATGCCATCAGAGTCTCCTGTGTATGCCTCCCCGAAGCCTGCCGGGGTGGCGGCGGGGGGATTGTAGGCAGGTATTGTGACCAGTTCATGTCAGCTTTGACAATCCCTGTTTGCCGCAATAAGCGCCGCCCGCGGGCCGCGGCCGCCGATCCGGCGGCGGGGTTCCGGCGCAAAGGGCGGGCCGGGCTTCGTGACATCGCGGGATTCTGTTTCCGGGGACATGATCGTACAATGTTCCGCTATGGAAAAAGGACTCTCACTTGCATTGATCGGCGGCGGCAACATGGCCAACGCCCTGGCCAGCGGCCTGATCGGCCGGCGTTGCGCGGCGGCCGACGTCCACGTCATCGACCCGGGCGACGACACCCGCGCGCGCTGGGAAGCCCTGGGCACGACGACGGCGCCGGCGCCGGACGCCAGGCTCTCCGGTTGCCGGGTCTGGTTCTTCGCCGTCAAGCCGCAGGTCATGGCCCAGGTCGTCCGGCAATGCCGGCCCTGGCTGCGGCCGGACACCCTGGTCATCAGCATCGCGGCCGGCATTCCCGGCTCGGCGATCGCCGGCTGGCTGGGCGCCGATGGGGCCCCCTATACGCGGGTGGTGCGCTGCATGCCCAATACCCCGGCCCTGATCGCCTGCGGCATGACCGGCATGGCGGCGCTGTCCGGCGTCGATGCCCAGGACCGCGCCCTGGCGGAGGAACTGCTGCGCGCGGTGGGCGACGTGCTGTGGGTGGCCGACGACGCCGCCATCGACGCGGTCACGGCCGTCTCGGGCAGCGGGCCGGCCTATGTGTTCCTGTTCCTCGAAGCCCTGATGGCCGCCGGCGTGGACCAGGGGCTCTCGCCCGAACAGGCGCGCCAGCTGGCGCTGGCGACTTTCCACGGGGCGACTCAGCTGGCCACGCTCTCGCCCGATTCCCCGGCCGTGCTGCGCGAACGGGTGACCTCCAAGGGCGGCACGACGGCGGCCGCGCTGGCCGTGTTCCAGCAGCGGGGGCAGACCGACATCCTGCGCGAAGCCGTCGCCGCGGCCGCCCGGCGGGCGGGCGAGCTGGCCCGCGAATTCTCGGACTGATCCGTCGCCGTCCCGCCGCCGGACGCGCGCGGTCGATGGGCGGTCCGTCACCCGGTGTCGATTACACCTGGTCATCAGGGATTAACCGTAGTGACACTTAGGGACCGAATCGTCAGAATACGCGTGCCGCTCAGGGCGGAAGCAAAAACCAAAGCTTGACGCTCCTGGCCCCAATGCCGCACCCGGCATTACAGCTGCCAGTGGCGCCTCTACCGGAGACATACCCAATGAAGTTCACGTTGCGCATCACCCCCGTCGTTCTGGCATTTGGCGCGCTGTCGCTGGCTGCTGGCGCTCATGCCGATACGCTGAAGATCGGCATCCCCCAGCCGATGACTGGCCCCAACACCCAGTATGGCGATCAGATCCAGGCTGGTGCGCTCACCGCCATCGATGCGCTCAACGCCGCGGGCGGTGTCAAGGGCATGAAGATCGAGCCCCTGCTGATCGATGACGGCTGCGAACCCAAGCAGGCGGTGCCGGCCGCCAACCGGGTGGTCAACTCCGGGGCGAAATTCGCCATCGCCCACGCCTGCTCCGGCACGACCGTGCCGGCCGTCAACGTCTACGAACAGGAAGGCATCGTCGCCATCACCCCGGGCGCCACCTCGCCGCTGGTGACGGACACGATCAAGCCGCACTTCTTCTTCCGCACCATCGGCCGCGACGACCAGCAAGGCCCGTTCGCCGCCGAATACATCGCCAAGGCGCTCAAGCCCAAGAAAGTCGCGATCCTGCACGACAAGCAGACCTACGGCTCGGGTGTCGCCACCCAGGTGCAGAAGACCTTGGAAAAGAACGGCGTGAACATCGCCATGTTCGAAGGCATCAACGTGGGCGACAGCGACTATTCCGCCGTCATCTCCAAATTGAAGGCCCTGGGCCCCGACCTGATCTACTTCGGCGGCTACCACCCCGAACTGGGCCTGCTGCTGCGCCAGGCGCGCGAACAGGGCCTGGATACCCAGTTCATGGGCCCCGAAGGCGTCGCCAACAAGGACCTGGCCGCCATCGCCGGCCCGGCCGTCGACAAGCTGCTGGTGACCCTGCCCGCCGACTTCACCAAGCGCAAGGGCAACGAGCAGATCCTGGAAAACTTCAAGAAGTACAAGCGCAGCCCCGACGGCGCCTTCACCATGACGGCGTATGCCGCCATGCAGGTGCTGGCCGACAGCATCACCGCCGTGGGCGACGACCCCGCCAAAGTGGCCGACTACATGCACAGCCACAGTTTTGACACCGGCATCGGCAAAGTCGATTACGATGCCAAGGGCGATCTGAAGCATTTTGAATTTGCCGTGTTCCGCTGGGACGCCAACGGCAATCTGACCCAGATCCAGCCGTAAAGGCTCGGCGCCCCGGCAGCAGCCGGGGCTGTTTTCCTGGCCGGGTCCCCGGGCCCGGCCGTCATCCTGCACATCCCCTGCCATTATGTCCGACTTGCTCCCCCTATTGACGCAACAGCTGTTCAACGGCTTGTCGCTGGGCGCGATCTACGCGCTGATTGCGATTGGCTACACCATGGTCTACGGCATCATCGGCATGATCAATTTCGCCCATGGCGAGATCTACATGATCGGTGCCTATGTCGGCCTGGTGACTCTCTCGGCCATCGGCGTCAACAGCGGCCTGCCGCTGCCCGTCATGATCCTGATCATGCTGATCATGGCCATCCTGGTGACCGCCGTGTACGGCTACGCGGTTGAAAAGATCGCCTACGCTCCCTTGCGCAACAGCCCCCGGCTGGTGCCCCTGATTTCCGCCATCGGGATGTCGATCTTCCTGCAGAACTGGGTGGCCACGGGGCAGGGCGCCCGCGACATGGCCGTCCCGGCCCTGATCAGCGGATCCGTCGACTTCACCATCGGCCTGAGCAACTTCACCGTGACGGCGCCGTATTCCCGCATCCTGATCATCGTCGTGACCGTGCTGATGATGCTGGGCCTGACGCTCTTCATCAAGTATTCGCGCACCGGCCAGGCCTCGCGGGCCTGCTCCCAGGACCTGCACATGGCCAATCTGCTGGGCATCGACACCAGCCGGATCATTTCCTACACCTTCATGATCGGCGCCATGATGGCGGCCGTGGGCGGGGTGCTGATCGCCCTGGCCATCGGCAAGCTGAACCCCTTCATCGGTTTCATCGCCGGCATCAAGGCCTTCACCGCCGCCGTGCTGGGCGGCATCGGCAGCATTCCCGGCGCCATGCTGGGCGGCGTCCTGCTGGGGCTGGCGGAAACCTTCGCCGCGGCCTTCATTTCCTCGCAGTACAAGGACATCGTGGCCTTCCTGCTGCTGGTCTTCATCCTGATGTTCCGTCCGACGGGGCTGTTGGGCAAACCCGAGGTGGAAAAGGTCTGATGATGCACAACCTCAAGAACTCGCTGATCGCCGCCGTCATGGCCGGCGTCATCATCGCGCCGGTCTATGGCCTGCAGATCCTGCGCCGCGGCCAGGAAACCTATCTGCAACCCGACTGGAAAATGATCATCGGCGGCATGCTGCTGGTCTTCCTGGTGCAGATGCTGCGCCCCCTGATCAAGCGCAGGAAGCCCGGCGGCAAGCCGCTGTTCACGCTGCCGACATTCTCCGACAAGGCGCGCCACAAAGCCATCATCGTGCTGGTGCTGTTCGCCGTGGTCTGGCCTTTCTTCACCGGCCGGGCCCAGGTGGACATCGCCACGCTGGTCCTGATCTACGTGATGCTGGGCCTGGGGCTGAACATCGTGGTCGGCTTCGCCGGCCTGCTGGACCTGGGTTTCGTGGGCTTCTACGCCACCGGCGCGTATACCTATGCGCTGCTGTACCATTGGGCGGGCTGGGGCTTCTGGGAAGCCCTGCCGTTCGCCGGCATGGTCTCGGCGATGTTCGGCTTCATCCTCGGGTTTCCGGTGCTGCGGCTGCGGGGCGATTATCTGGCCATCGTGACGCTGGGCTTCGGTGAAATCATCCGGCTGATGCTGATCAACCTGTACAGCTTCACCGGCGGCCCGGACGGCATTTCTGGCATTCCCAAGCCGTCCTTCTTCGGCTACCAGATGGTGCGCCGCTCCATGGACGGGTCGCCCACCTTCCACGAGCTGATGGGCTGGTCCTTCAACAGCCAGGACGTGGTCACGTACCTGTATCTGATGGCGCTGGTGCTGGTGCTGTTCACGCTGTATTTCACCAGCCGCCTGATCCGCATGCCGATCGGCCGCGCCTGGGAAGCCTTGCGCGAAGACGAGATCGCCTGCCGATCGCTGGGCCTGAATCCGCGCAACATCAAACTGTCCGCCTTCACCATGGGCGCGATGTTCGCGGGCTTCGGCGGAGCGTTCTTCGCCGCCCGCCAGGGCCTGGTCAATCCCGAATCCTTCACCTTCATCGAGTCGGCCCTGATCCTGGCGATCGTGGTGCTGGGCGGCATGGGCTCGCAGCTGGGGGTCATCCTGGCCGCCGTGCTGCTGACGGTCGTGCCCGAAATCGCCCGCGAATTCGCCGAATACCGCATGCTGATCTTCGGCCTGGTGATGGTGGTCATGATGGTGTGGCGCCCGCAGGGCCTGCTGCCGGTGAAACGTCCGCAAGTGGAATTGGAATCATGAGTGAATCTTTGCTGGAAGTCAGCGGACTGACCATGCGCTTCGGCGGCCTGCTGGCCGTCGACCAGGTGGCATTCGAAGTCCGCAAGAACGAAGTCTTTGCCATCATCGGCCCCAACGGCGCGGGCAAGACGACGGTGTTCAACTGCGTGGGGGGCTTCTACAAGCCCACCACCGGGACCATCACCATGGACGGCAAGCCCATCACGGGCCTGCCCAGCCACAAGGTCGCCCGCCACGGCCTGGTGCGCACGTTCCAGAACGTGCGCCTGTTCAAGAACCTGACGGTGCTGGAAAACCTGCTGGTGGCCCAGCACACCCTGATGCAGACCGGCCTGATCCAGGGCCTGCTGAAACTGCCGTCGTACCGGCATTCCGAAGCCGACGCGAAGAAACGCGCCGTCCAGTGGCTGGATTTCATGGACATCCGCCAGTATGCCAACCGGGAAGCCGGCAACCTGGCCTACGGGCACCAGCGGCGCCTGGAAATCGCCCGCTGCATGATCACCCAGCCGCGCCTGCTGATGCTGGACGAACCGGCCGCCGGCCTGAATCCCCAGGAAAAGCGCGACCTGTCGGCGCTGATCGACCAGCTGCGGCGCGAATATGGCGTCGCGGTGCTGCTGATCGAGCACGACATGAGCCTGATCATGGGGGTCTCGGACCGCATCCTGGTCATGGAACACGGCAAGCCCATCACCACGGGCCTGCCTCAGGAGGTCCGCACGGATCCCCGCGTCATCAAAGCTTATCTGGGGGAATGACCGTGCTCAAACTTGAAAACGTCAGCACGTTTTACGGCGCCATCCAGGCGCTGGACAATGTCTCCGTCGAAGTCAACCAAGGCGAGATCGTCACCCTGATCGGCGCCAACGGCGCGGGCAAGACCACCTTGCTGATGACGGTCTGCGGCAATCCCCGGGCCCGGTCGGGGCGCATCAGCTTCCTGGGCGACGACATCACCGAACAGCCCACGCACACCATCATGCAGCGCGGCATCGCCATTTCTCCGGAAGGCCGCCGCGTGTTCCCCGACCTGACGGTCGCGGAGAACCTGAACATGGGGGCCTTCTTCCTGGACAAAGCCCAGACCGAAGAAAGCATGGATCACGTCTTCGACCTGTTCCCGCGCCTGAAGGAACGCGCCAACCAGCGGGCCGGCACCATGTCCGGCGGCGAACAGCAGATGCTGGCCATCGGCCGGGCGCTGATGACGCGTCCGAAGCTGCTGCTGCTGGACGAGCCCACGCTGGGCCTGGCGCCGCTGATCATCGCGCAGATCTTCGACATCATCCGCACGATCCGGGAAGAGGGCGTCACTGTGTTCCTGGTCGAGCAGAACGCCAACAAGGCGCTGCAGGTGGCCGATCGAGGCTACGTGCTGGAAACCGGCAAGGTCGTGCTGGCCGACACCGGCGAAAACCTGCTCAGCAACGACGAGGTCCGCAAGGCATACCTGGGGGCCTGACCGCCGTTCGGGTCAGGATGGAAAATCGCCCGGCCTTTGGCCGGGCGGTTTCTTTCAGATCAGCCCTTGAGCCTTCAGCGCCGCCTGGACGCCGGGATCGGCCTGCATGCGCTGCTGGAACTTGCGCAGTTCCTCCATGCCGGGCAGGGTGATCTGCTTGGCGTCGGCCCACATCAGCAGCACGAACAGGTAGGGGTCGGCGATCGAGCGTTCGCCGGTCAGCCAGTCGCGGCCCTTCAGGCGATCGTTGACGATGGCGAACAGGCTTTTCAGCTTCTCGCCGGCCTTGGCGGCCAGGACCTTGGCAAAGGATTCATCGCCGCCGCTGAAGTAGGGTGCGCTGAACACCATGTTGAAGGTGCGATGCAGGTCGGAATTGCACAGGCCGAGCCAGCGGCGGGTTTCCGCGCGGGCGCGGGGCGTGTCGCCCAGCAGCTTGGCCTCGGGATGCAGTTCGGCCAGATAGTCCAGGATGGCGGCGCTTTGCGTCAGCACGAAGTCGCCATCCACCAGGGTCGGCACGGCTCCCGCGGGATTCAGCTTCAGGTAGGCGGGCTCCTTGGTCTGCTCGCGAGTCAGGCGCTCGGTCTCGTAGGGCTTGCCGATCCATTCCAGAACGATATGCGTCGCCAGCGGGCAGGCGCCCGGAAAATAATAGAGTTTCATAAAGCTTCCGACCAAAAAAAGGGGTTCAGGATGTCAGGGCTGTTATACCACCGCGGCCCCGGCTCAGGGCGTCCGCTTAGAGTAGACTAGGGTTCTCTGAATACGGAACACTCATTCAAAGGCCCCCCATGGACCCTCTGCGCATCGTCTTCCTGGATCGAGATACCCTGCCGGCCTCCATCGACATCCCGGCGCCGGCGGTGCCGCACGAATGGGTGGCCCATGCGCGGACCCGTCCGGACCAGGTGGCGGAGCGTATCCTGGATGCGGACATCATCATCACCAACAAAGTCGCCCTGACCGCGGACGTGCTGCAGCAGGCGCCGCGCCTGCGCATGGTGGCCCTGGCCGCCACCGGCACGGACAACGTCGATCTGGACGCCTGCAACCAGCGCCGCATCATCGTGTCCAACGTGCGCGACTACGCCGTTCACACCGTGCCCGAACACACCTTCGCCCTGATGCTGGCCCTGCGGCGCAACCTGCTGGCCTATCGCCAGTCGGTGGCCGACGGGCGCTGGCACGAAAGCGGCCAGTTCTGCTATTTCGATTTTCCCGTGCGCGACCTCGCGGGGTCCACCCTGGGCATCATCGGACGCGGTGCCCTGGGCGAAGCCGTCGCCGAAATCGCCCGGGCGTTCGACATGCGCGTGCAGTTCGCCGCCCGCAGGGACGCCGGATCGCCCGTCGAGGACTACACCTCGTTCACCCACGTGCTGCGCACCAGCGACGTGATCAGCCTGCATTGTCCGCTCAACGACCAGACCCGCGGCATGATCGGCGCCGCCGAATTCGCCCTGATGGACCGCAAGCCCCTGCTGATCAACACGGCCCGGGGCGGCCTGGTCGACGAACAGGCGCTGGAACACGCGCTGCAGACCGGCCAGATCAGCGGCGCGGGGTTCGACGTCGCCACGCGGGAACCGCCTCCGCCCGATCATCCGATCCTGCGGCTGCTGCGCTTTCCCAACTTCATCCTGACGCCGCACGTGGCATGGGCCAGCGAAGAAGCCATCCGCGCCATGGCCCACCAGGTGCGCGACAACATCGAAGCCTTCTGCCGCGACGCGCCGCGCAACGTCGTGGCCGGCTTCCATGGCTGAACACCTCATCGGGGGCGGGCGCGCCGGCGTCCGCCTCGCTTGCCTCTAGGATTGGATCGAAACCCATGTCTTTGCCTTTACGATTGGCCATCAACGGTTATGGCCGCATCGGACGCTGCGTGCTGCGGGCCTGGATGGAATCCGGCGATCCGGACGCGATCCAGATCGTCGCCATCAACGAACCCGCCGATCTCGAGTCCATGGCCTACCTGACCCGCTTCGATTCCACCCACGGCGTGTTTCCGGGCGAGGTGCGGACCCTCGACGGCGGCCTGAGGATACAGGGGCGCGACATTCCGGTCTTCCACACCCGCGAACCCGCCGGCGCGCCCTGGGGGGAACTGGGCCTGGACCTGCTGCTGGAGTGTTCCGGCATCTATGGCACCCGCGCAAGCCTGCAGGGCTTCCTGGACTCGGGCTGCCCGCGCGTGCTGGTGTCCAATCCCGGGCAGAGCGCCGCCGACGTGGAAGCCACCATCGTCCACGGCATCAATGACGCCGATCTGCGCGCCGACCAGCGCATCGTCTCGGCGGCATCCTGCACGACCAACGCCATCGTGCCGGTGCTGGATCTGCTGGACCGCCGCCTGGGCGTGAAGAGCGCCTTCCTGACCACGCTGCATTCCGTCATGAACGACCAGCCCATGATCGACGGCTACCACCATTCCGATCTGCGGCGCACGCGTTCCGCCATGCAGTCCATCGTGCCGGTGACGACGGGCCTGGCCCAGGGCGTGGAACGCCTGTTGCCGCAGCTGGCCGGCTGCATCCAGGCCAAGGCCGTCCGGGTGCCGATCCTGAACGTCTCGGCCATCGACCTGACCGTCAACCTGGCGCAGGCGACCTCGGTCGACGCCCTGAACGACTTGCTGGCGCAGGCCGCCCAGGCCTGCCCGCATCTTCTGGCCTGCACCCGCCAGCCGCATGCCTCCGTCGACTTCAACCACGACGCGCATTCCGCGATCCTGGACCTGGGGCAGACGCGGGTGAACAACGGGCATTTTGCCAATCTGCTGGTCTGGTTCGACAATGAATGGGGCTTTGCCAACCGCATGCTGGACATCGCCCGGATCTGGGCGGACCTCTTCAGACCGGCGCACTAAATTTTTCCATCGAAACGATAAGGAGCTCGACATCATGGCTGACAGCCGCACCGAAACCGATTCCATGGGGGCGATCGAAGTCCCCGCTGCGCATTACTGGGGCGCCCAGACGCAGCGGTCCATCCAGAATTTCCCGATCGGCGTGGATCGCTTCCGCTGGCAGGCCCCCATCATCCACGCGCTGGGCGTGCTCAAGAAGGCGGCGGCCCAGGCCAACGCCGAACTGGGCGAGCTGCCGGCCGACATCGGCAACCTGATCGTGCGGGCCGCCGACGAAGTCATCGAAGGCAAGCTGAACGCGGAATTCCCGCTGGTCGTCTTCCAGACCGGCTCGGGCACGCAGTCCAACATGAACGCCAATGAAGTCATCGCCAACCGCGCGATCGAACTGGCGGGCGGCGTCGTCGGCAGCAAGGCCCCGGTGCATCCCAACGACCACGTCAATCGCGGCCAGTCGTCCAACGACACGTTCCCGACCGCCATGCACATCGCGGTGGCCACCGAACTGGCCCGGCATTTCTTCCCGGCGGTCGGCCGGCTGCGCGCCACGCTGGACGCCAAGGCCAAGGCCTACCAGAACATCGTCAAGACCGGCCGCACTCACCTGCAGGACGCCACGCCCATCACGCTGGGGCAGGAGATCAGCGCCTGGGTGGCCCAGCTGGACTTCGCGCTGGATGCCGTCCAGGCGGCGCTGCCGGGCGTGTACGACCTGGCCATCGGCGGCACGGCCGTCGGCACCGGCCTGAACGCCCATCCGCGCTTCGGCGAACTGGCCGCCGCCCGCATCTCCGACATCACCGGACTGCCGTTTCGCAGCGCCGCCAACAAATTCTTCGCCCTGTCGGCCCATGACGCCCTGGTCAGCCTGTCGGCGGCTCTGCGCACGCTGGCCGGCGCCCTGATGAAGATCGCCAACGACGTGCGCTGGCTGGCCAGCGGTCCGCGCTGCGGCATCGGCGAACTGGTCATCCCGGAAAACGAACCCGGTTCCTCCATCATGCCGGGCAAGGTCAACCCGACCCAATGCGAAGCCATGACCATGGTCTGCGTCCAGGTGTACGGCAACGACGCCGCGGTGGCCTTCGCCGGGTCCCAGGGCAACTTCCAGCTGAACGTCTACAAGCCCGTCATGGTGCACAACGTGCTGGAAAGCATCGGGCTGCTGGCCGACGCCTGCCTGTCCTTCGACGAGCACTGCGCCGTCGGGATCGAGCCCAACACGGACCGCATCGAACAGAACCTGGAAAAGAACCTGATGCTGGTCACCGCCCTGAATCGCCACATCGGCTACGACAAGGCGGCCGCCATCGCCAAGAAGGCCCACAAAGAGCACAGCACCTTGCGTCAGGCCGCGCTGGCGCTGGGCTTCCTGACGGATGCGCAGTACGATGAATGGATCGTCCCCCTGGATATGACCCATCCCAGCAAAGGCTGAACCATGACCACCCCTGTGCAGATCAAGCGCGCCTATGAATCGCCGGCCGACAGCGACGGCCTGCGGGTGCTGGTGGACCGCTTGTGGCCCAGGGGCCTGTCCAAGGCTTCGTTCAAGCACGATCTCTGGTGCAAGGACCTGGCGCCCAGCGCCGATCTGCGCACCTGGTTCGGGCACAAGCCCGAACGCTGGGAACAGTTCCGCCGCGACTACACGGCGGAACTGCGGGCCGACGCGGCCCAGGGCCTGATGGACGAGATCCTGTCGACGGCCGGGGGCCGCAGGATCACGCTGTTGTACGGCGCCCGGGATACCGAACACAATCAGGCGGTCGTGCTGGCGCAGGTGCTGGCGGACCGCGCCCGGCGCCACTAGGGGCGGCGCGACCGCCCCCAATCATCGACTGTCCGCCGTCGGGGCGGGCAGGGCAGGAGAACGCATGCTGCTGGTCTATTTCGGGGCGCAATCGGCCTGGGCGCTGGGCTTGCTGGGCCTGGTGCTGCTGCTGGCCGTGTTCATCGCCATCCAGGCCCATCGCAGCCGCGCGCAAGGCGGCAATGAAGAGCTGCCCGGCATGCTGGGCGAAGTCACCGAGCCGTCCGACGCGCGGGGAAAATCCTGGGCGCTGGTGCGGGGCGAAGTCTGGCAGGTGCAGTGCAAAGTCCCGCTGCGCCCGGGACAGACCGTCAGGGTCGTGCGGGCCCGGGGGCTGACGCTGCAGGTGGAACTGGTGGCGGACAGTGATGTTTCCTTAGGAGAATCCACATGATGTTTCTGGATCTGGGCTCGAGCGTCAGCCTGCTGGTGCTGATTTTTCTGGTGCTGGTGCTGTTCAAGCTCTTTCACATCCTGCGCGAATACGAGCGGGCCGTCATCTTCACGCTGGGGCGCTACACGGGCGCGAAAGGGCCCGGCCTGATCATCGTCATTCCGTTCCTGCAGCAGGTCGTGCGGGTGGACATGCGCGTGATCACCATGGACATTCCGCCCCAGGACGTGATTTCCCGCGACAACGTCTCGGTGCAGGTCAATGCCGTGGTGTATTTCCGGGTGGTCGATCCCGGCAAGGCCATCATCCAGGTGGAACACTTCCTGGAAGCCACCAGCCAGCTGGCGCAGACCACGCTGCGGGCCGTCCTGGGCAAGCACGAACTCGACGAGATGCTGTCCGAGCGCGAGAAACTGAATCTGGACGTGCAGACGATCCTGGACACCCAGACCGACGGCTGGGGCATCAAGGTCACCAACGTCGAAATCAAGCACATCGACCTGAACGAAACCATGGTCCGCGCTATGGCGCGCCAGGCCGAGGCCGAACGCGACCGGCGGGCCAAGGTCATCCATGCGGAAGGCGAACGCCAGGCCGCGCAGGCCCTGTCCGAGGCGGCCCACACCCTGGCCCGGGAACCGTCCGCCATGCAGCTGCGCTATCTGGAAACCCTGACCCAGGTGGCGGGCGACAAGTCGTCCACGCTGGTGTTCCCGATTCCCATCGATCTGCTGGCCGGTTTCATTGGCCAGACGCGTCCGACTCCGCCAGCAACTGGCCGATCACCGCGCCCGCCCGAAGATCGTCCAGCTGGCCAAAATGATGCAGGCGGATCCGACCCTGTTCGTCCAGAATGAACAGCGTCGGGGTCCCTTGCATGTGCCAGGCCTGCATGGTCAGCGGAATGGGGTTGCCCCGGGGATCGGGGCGATCGATGCCCACCGGGAAATGAATGCGGTATTCGTGCAGAAAGGCCCGCAGCGCGATTTCGCCCATGGCGGCGTGATGCTCGAAGACCGTGTGCAGCCCGATGACCTGCACCCGGCCCGGCGGGAAAGCCTGGCGGATGGATTTGGCCTGGGGGATGCCGTGCGACACGCAGCCCGGGCACAGCATCTGAAAGGCGTGCACGACCACGACTGAACCGCGCAGGTCCTCCAGCGACAGCGGGGCGTCTGTATTCAGCCAGCTTGCCACATCCCAGTCGGGGGCCGCTTCACCCGTGATCATCGCCGTTTCCTTCACGTATGCCAGCCTTCATCATAGGCCGCCCATGAGGGCGAGGGAAGACCTACAATGCGTGGCGGTATTCCGGCATCGCACCGCAAGCCATGGTGTAATGAAGCCACAAGCCCCGAAGGGGTTTGTCCGCCGGCCGGGCGCAGCCGCGCCACCCGGCGGGATAGGATCCCGATCTCTCTTTTCCGCATACTGGAGACTTACTCATGAAACTGTCTGCACTGGCTCTGTGCATTCCCCTGCTGGCCCTGGGTCAGACTGCCCAGGCCGCTCCGGATTTCGCCCAGGTCAACGACATTCTCACGAAGAACGCCTGTCTGGCATGCCATGCCGTCGACAAAAAAGTCATCGGACCGGCCTACGACGAAGTCGCCGCCAAGCACAAAGGCCAGGCGGATGCCGCCGCCATCCTGACCAAGCACATCAAGGAAGGCAGTTCCGGCAACTACGGCCCGATCCCGATGCCGCCCAACGTCGGCATTTCCGACGCGGACATCAAGACCGTGGTCGAATGGCTGGTCGCCGGCGCGCCCCGCTGATCGACGGCTCGTCCCGAACCCTGCGCGCGGCTCCGGGCCGCCGCAGGGTTTTTTGCTTGGACTCCTGAACTTTCCCTTCATCAGAACGCATCAACTCAGCCGCCGCCGGCTCCATGCCGGCGGCGATGGCACCGGAGCACATGGGTGAATCCACATTACGATGTACTGATCATCGGCAGCGGCCTGGCGGGCCTGACCGTCGCCCTGCACCTGGCGGCCGACAAGAAAGTGGCCGTCCTGTCGAAAAAAGCCCTGCTGGACGGCGCCAGCAACTGGGCGCAGGGCGGCATCGCCGCCGTGCTGGATTCCCAGGACAGCCATGACAAGCACATGGCCGACACCCAGGTGGCCGGCGCGGGCCTGTGCGACGCGCAGGCGACGCGGCACATCGTCGAACAGGGGCCTTCCGCGATCGACTGGCTCATCAAGCTGGGCGTGCCCTTCACGCCCGACCAGGGCGCCGAGCTGGGTTTTCATCTGACCCGCGAGGGCGGCCACAGCCAGCGACGCATCATCCACGCCGCCGACGAGACGGGCCACCTGGTGCAGCTGACGCTGGAACAGCAGGTGCGGGCGCACCGCAACATCACGCTGCTGGAATATCACTCGGGGGTGGAACTCATCACCAGCCGCATCCTCGAACCCCATGCTTCGGCCATGCCCGACGCGCCCGCCCGCTGCCTGGGCGCCTACGTCTACGACGAGCGCGGCGATCGGGTGCGCACGATCCTGGCCGGGCAGGTGGTGCTGGCCACGGGGGGCGCCGGCAAGGTCTACCTGCACACCAGCAATCCCGACACGTCCACGGGCGACGGCATCGCCATGGCCTGGCGCGCGGGCTGCCGCGTGGCCAACATGGAATTCATGCAGTTCCATCCGACCTGCATGTACCATCCCCAGGCCAAATCCTTCCTGATTTCCGAAGCGGTGCGCGGCGAGGGCGGCGTCCTGCGCCTGCCGGCCGCCGCGGGCGCCCAGGCGGGCGAACGCTTCATGCGGTGGCACGACGAACGCCTGGAACTGGCTCCGCGCGACGTCGTCGCGCGCGCCATCGATTTCGAGATCAAGAAACGCGGCCTGACCCACGTCGAACTGGACATCAGCCACCGGCCGCCCGAATTCATCCGCGAGCACTTCCCGACGATCCACGCCCGCTGCCTGGAATTCGGCATCGACATGACCCGCGAACCGATCCCGGTCGTGCCGGCCATGCACTTCACCTGCGGCGGGGTGGTGATCGACCTGAACGGCCGCACCGACATCCCCGGCCTGTACGCGGTCGGCGAAACCGCCTATACCGGTCTGCATGGCGCCAATCGCCTGGCCAGCAATTCGCTGCTGGAATGCCTGGTGATCGGCCGCAACGCCGCCCACGACATCGACGATCAGCCCGCGCCGGCCCCGACGGCGGAACCCGTTCCCGACTGGGACGACAGCCGGGCCCGCGACGGCGCGGAAGCCGTGCTGGTCACGCACGCCTGGGACGAGGTCCGGCGCCTCATGTCCAACTACGTCGGCATCGTGCGCACGCAAAAGCGCCTGGACCGCGCCCGCCAGCGCATCAGCCTGCTGGAGCAGGAAATCGAGGCCTATTACCAGGAATATCGCGTCACCAGCGACCTGCTGGAATGCCGCAACCTGATCCAGGTCGCGGCCCTGGTCGTGGCCGCCGCCCTGTCGCGCAAGGAAAGCCGGGGCCTGCACTACTGCCAGGACTTCCCCTGGACGCTGCCGCGCGCGCTGCCCACCGTCATGACGCCGGAAACGGGGTTCCGCTGAAAACGCCAAGGCCCGCCGTCATGGGCAGGCTTTGGCGCTCGGGCGGGCGCAAAGCGCATCCGCGCTACAGGATCCGCATCGAATAGTCCACGGCCTTGATGTCCTTGGTCAGGCTGCCGATGGAAATGCGGTCCACTCCGGTCTGGGCGATAGCCCGCACGGTGTCGTGCGTGATGCCGCCGGAGGCTTCCAGCACCGCGCGCCCCCGGGTCAGCTCGACCGCGGCGCGCAGATCGTCCAGCGAGAAATTGTCCAGCAGGATGGACACCGCTCCGGCGTCCAGCGCCTGGCGCAGTTCATCCAGGTTCTCGACCTCGATCTGCACGGGGACGTCGTAGGGCAGGGCCTGGGCCGCCTTCAGCGCGGGCCCGATGCCCCCGGCGGCGGCGATGTGGTTTTCCTTGATCAGCACGCCATCGTAGAGCGCCAGCCGCTGGTTCTTGCCGCCGCCGACCCGGACCGCGTATTTCTGCCCCAGGCGCAGGCCCGGCAAGGTCTTGCGGGTGTCCAGGATGGCCGCCCGGGTTCCGCTGGCCAGGTCCGCGTAGCGGCGGGTGGCGGTGGCCACTCCCGAGAACAGCTGCAGGAAGTTCAGCGCCGTGCGCTCCGCCGTCAGCAGCGCGCGGGCGGGGCCGTGCAGCCGGCAGACGACGGAATCCGGTTCCATCCAGTCGCCTTCCGCATACGCCCAGTCCACCAGGATCCGGTCGTCGACCCGATGCATCACGGCCTCGAACCAGGGGGCGCCGCACAGCACGGCGGATTCCCGCACGACGACGCGGGCGGCCTCGACCTGTTGATCGGGAATCAGCAGGCCCGTGACGTCGCCCGTGCCGATGTCTTCAGCCAGGGCCTGATCGATATGGGCGTCGAAGGCGGTCTGCAGGGCAGGGGAGAACGGCGCGTGAGGATTGCGCAGGGTGGAAGGCGGATGGCTGCTCATGCGGGGCCGACCTTGGCGAACAGCGTCTGTTCCCGGGCCAGATCGGCGCCGGGGTGCACCTGGCGGCGGCGCGCGGCCGCGAAATCGAGCATCCGGTCGATGCCGACCTTGGCCCGGCGGCCCAGGTCGGGATCCAGATGGACTTCGTTGCCGCCGAATTCCAGGGCGTCGGCGATCCCCTTCAGGGAATTCATGGCCATCCAGGGGCAGTGGGCGCAGCTTTTGCAGGTGGCCGATTCGCCCGCGGTGGGGGCGGCGATGAAGGTCTTGCCGGGCGCGGCCAGCCGCATCTTGTGCAGCAGCCCCTGGTCGGTGGCGACGATGAAGGTCGTGGCCGGGAATTCGGTGGCGGCCGCCAGCAGGCGCGACGTGGAGCCGACGATGTCGGCCTGGGCCACCACGGAAGCCGGGGATTCGGGGTGCGCCAGGACCAGGGCGCCGGGATGTTCCTTGCGCATGAGATCGAGCTCGATGCCCTTGAATTCGTCGTGCACGGTGCACGAGCCCTGCCACAGGACCATGTCGGCGCCGGTCTGGCGCTGGATGTACGACCCCAGATGGCGGTCCGGCGCCCAGAGGATCTTCTTTCCCTGGCGGTGCAGGTCGGCGACGATGTCCAGGCCGATCGAGGACGTCACCATCCAGTCCGCCTGAGCCTTGACCGCCGCGCTGGTGTTCGCATACACGACGACGGTGCGGTCGGGATGCCGCGCCCGGAACTGGGCGAAGGCCGCCGGATCGCAGCCCAGGTCCAGCGAACAGGTCGCGTCCAGATCGGGCATCAGAATGCGTTTTTCGGGGCTGAGGATCTTCGCGGTCTCGCCCATGAAGCGCACGCCCGACACGACCAGGGTCCGCGCCGCGTGATCGCGCCCGAAACGGGCCATTTCCAGCGAATCCGACACGCAGCCGCCGGTTTCCTCGGCCAGATCCTGGATGTCGGCATCCACGTAATAGTGCGCCACCAGCACGGCGTCGCGCTGCGCCAGCAGGGTGCGGATGCGGGCTTTCTGGAATTCACGTTCTTCGGCGGAGACGGGCGGGTTGACCCGAGCCCAGGCTTCCGCCGGGCTGAGAGTCCCCTTGACCATATCCGGGCGATCGAATTCAACGATTCGGGTACCTGAGGGCATGATGAATGGAAGCTTGAAAAAGACGGGGTGAACCTGAGGATGATACGACAAAGCGATAGCGCATGCCGGTAATGTCCTTATGACCGCCCGGCCGGCGCTCGCCGGCCCCGCGAGCCATGTCCTCGCGAGCGTATCAAGGACTAGGGATTTCCCCAAGGTAGTGTCTATACTGGTGAAAGCAAACCGAATACGGATTCGCCATGACACCTTTCAAGCTGGAACAGTCTCCTGTCTTGTACTTTGCGGATTTCGTCCTGTATCCGGCGGCCATCATCATCGGAGCAGGGGTGCTGCTGTGGCAGGGCGCGGGCCCCGTCTGGGCCCTGCTGCTGGCGGCGGCCCTGGGCTTCCTGTCCTGGAGCCTGATCGAGTACGGCCTGCATCGCTTCGTGCTGCATGGCCTGCAGCCCTTCAAGCGCTGGCACGAGGAACATCACCAGCGCCCCTTCGCCCTGATCGGCACCTCCACGCTGGTCAGCCTGTCCATGCTGGGCCTGCTGGTCCTCTGGCCCCTGTCCGCGATCCTGGGGCGCTGGATCGGCCTGTCGGCCACCCTGGGGGTCGGCGCGGGTTATCTGCTCTACGTTCTGGTTCATCACGCCACGCACCACTGGAAAGCCGCTCCAGGGTCCTGGATGCACGCGCGCAAGCGCGACCATGCGCTGCACCACCGGCCCGGCGCCCACGGCTGGTACGGGGTGACGACATCGTTCTGGGATCGGGTATTCTTGACCGACCGGAACCGCTGATCCTTTTTCGACAGACCTTCCGACCACATTGACCAGGAGCCCGCCTCATGTCCGATTCGTTGATGCTGTATACCGATTCCAACTTCATCAGTCCTTATGCCATGTCGGTATTCGTCGCGCTGGCGGAAAAGGGCGCGCCCTTCGAGATGACGCCGGTCGACCTGGGCCGGGGCGATCAACGGGCGCCCGGCTACGTCGAGCTTTCCCTGACCGGCAAGGTGCCCGCCCTGGTCCAGGGAGACTTCGCCCTGGCGGAATCATCGGCCATCATCGAATACGTGGACGAGGCCTTCCAGGGCCCCGCGCTGTATCCGCGCGATGCGCGCCAGCGCGCCCGCGCCCGCCAGATCCAGGCCTGGGTGCGCACGGATCTGGCCGCGCTGCGCCAGGAGCGCTCGTCCGATATCCTGTTCAGCCGGCCGTCCCAGCCGCTGCCGCCCCTGACGCCCGCCGCGTCGCAGGCGGCGGAAAAGCTCCTGTCGGTCGCCGGACGGCTGGTGCCGCCGACCGGCAAGCATCTGTTCGGCGCCTGGTGCATCGCCGATTTCGAGCTTGCCTTCATGCTGAACCGGCTGGTGTCGGGCGGCGATTCCGTGCCCCGGCGCCTGGTGGATTATGTCCACGAGCAGTGGGGCCGGTCCTCGGTCCAGCGCTGGGTCGGTTTCCACGAACGGCAACAGGCCTGATCGGCGCCGCCCGCCGCGCGGATCAGGAGGGCGCATGGCGCGCACAGGCGCATGCGTCCCTACGAAAGGTATATTGTTTTAGATATCAATAATAAGAATATTTCATCTCTAAAAGTATATTTTTCCGCCTTTTTGTCCATACACTATTCAGCAGTCCAAGAACGCACGCCGACGGCATGCCGGGGCCTCGGTCCCTTCCGCATCATCCGCGCCGCTGCCCGATAACGATCCAGGAGACTGCATGAAATACCATCACCACGAATACGTGTCCCGCGATCCGCGGATACAGGACCCGGCGGGGACCGGCATCGATCGGCCGGACGATCCGCCCGACGAGGTCGACGTGCTGATCGTCGGAGCGGGGCCGGCGGGCATGATCGCCGCCGCCCAGTTGTCGCAGTTCTCCGGCGTCACCACGCGCATCGTCGACCGCAGGGCTTCCCGCCTGGAAGTCGGGCTGGCCGACGGCATGCAGAAGCGCAGCCTGGAAACCTTCGATGCCTTCGGCTTCGCCGAATCGCTGATGGCGGAAGCCTGCCATGTGACGGAAACGGCCTTCTGGAAGCCCGACCCGGCGTCTCCGGAAAACATCCACCGCGTCTCCCGCCTGGACGAGGACCCCAACAAGGTCAGCGAATATCCGCACCTGACGGTCAATCACGCCCGCGTGCTGGATTATTTCGCCGAGTTCATGGCGCATGCGCCCACCCGGATGAAGCCGGATTACGGCCTGGAGTTCCAGGGATTGACCATCGCGCCGTCGGGCGATCATCCGGTGGAGGTCAAGCTGACATACAGCGCGGGCCCGAAAGCAGGGCAGGAGCGCACGATCCGCGCCAAATACGTGATCGGCTCGGATGGCGCCCACAGCGGCGTGCGCAAGGCGCTGGGATGGCGGCTGCAGGGGGAATCCGCCAATCACGCCTGGGGCGTGATGGACATTCTCGCGGACACGGATTTCCCGGACGTCCGCGTGAAATGCGCCATCCAGTCCGAATCCCACGGCAATATTCTGCTCATCCCGCGCGAGGGCGGGTTCCTGTTCCGCCTGTATGTCGATCTGGGGGACGTGCTGGCCGGCGACCAGGGCGCGATTCGCCGCACCCCCGTCGAGCAGACCATCGCCCGGGCGCAGCGGATCTTTCATCCCTACCGCCTGGACGTCCGCCACGTGGCTTGGTATAGCGTCTACGAAGTTGGACACAGGCTGTGCGAGCGTTTCGACGACGTGCCGCAGGACCAGGCCGGACGCCGGACTCCCCGGGTATTCATCGCCGGCGACGCGGCCCACACCCACAGCGCCAAGGCCGGGCAGGGGACCAATGCCTCCATGCAGGACGGCTTCAACCTGGGCTGGAAGCTGGGCCACGTCCTGGAGGGCAGAAGCCCGGAGGCGCTGCTGGCGACCTATTCGGCCGAACGGCAGAAGATCGGGCAGGACCTGATCGATCAGGACAAGCACTGGGCCGCCCAGATGGCCAAGGCTCCGGAGGATTTCGCCAGCCAGGCCGAGTTCGAGGAAGCCTATCTGCGGATCAACGAGTTCGCGCAGGGTTTCATGACCCGGTACGAGCCCTCCATGATCACCGCGACGGCGCAAGACCAGGCCCTGGCCACGGGATTCCCCATCGGCAAGCGCTTCTGGTCGGCCGAGGTGATGCGGGTCGCGGACGCCAATCGCCGCCATCTGGGCCACGAAGCCAAGGCCGATGGGCGCTGGCGCCTGTACGTCTTCGCCGATGGCGCGCCCCCGGGCGAGGATTCGCCGACGGCCGCGCTGGGACGCTGGCTGGCGGAATCGCCCGAATCGCCGATCCAGCGGTTCACGCCGGCGGGGGCGGACGAAAACGCCCGGTTCGACATCAAGGTCATCTATCAGCAGAACCACGCGCAGATCGACATCGGTCGGGTTCCGGCCGCTTTCACGCCCCGCATGGGCCCCTATCGCCTGGCGGATTATGAAAATATCTACGCGGCGCTGCCGGACACTGATATCTTCGATCTGCGCGGAATCGACCGGCGCGGCGCGCTGATCGTCGTGCGCCCCGATCAGTACGTCGCCAACGTGCTTCCCCTGACCGCGACGGATCGCCTGGCGGCGTTCATTCGGACCATCGCTTTACCTCAACGTTAAAACCAGAAAACAGGAGAGAGACCATGAAATTCGGCATGAAGCTGGGAGCCGTCGCGCTATCCATGAGCGCGGCGCTGAGCGTCGGCGCGGCCCAGGCGAAAGACCTCACGGTGGGCCTGGTCCTGTCGGTGTCGGGTCCGTTCGCGGACTACGGCCGGCAGATCCAGAACGGCATCCATCTGTACATGGCGGAACACGGCGACACGGTGGCGGGCCGCAAGATCAAACTGATCGTCAAGGACGACACCGGCATCGCGCCGGCGGTGGCCAAGCGCCAGGCGCAGGAGCTGTTGATCAAGGACAAGGTCGACATCCTGGCCGGATTCGATCTGACGCCGAATGCCTTTTCCGTCGCGCCGCTGGCCACCGAGGCCAAGGTGCCGATGATCGTCATGAACGCGGCCACCTCGTCCATCACCGAAAAGTCGCCCTACATCGCCCGCGTGTCGATGACGCTGCCGCAAAGCTCCTGGGCCATGGCCCAGTGGGCCTACAAGAACGGCATTCACTCGGCCTACATCCTGGTGGCGGATTACGGCCCCGGCCACGATGCCCAGGAACAGTTCAAGAAGACGTTCACGGGGCTGGGCGGCAAGATCATGGGCGAAGTCCGCACGCCGGTCAGCACGGCGGATTACTCGCCCTTCCTGCAGCGCGTGAAAGACACCAAGCCGGCTGCGCTGTTCTTCTTCGTGCCGCCGGGCAGCTCCATGGTCTCGCTGGTGAAGAACTTCCGGGAACTGGGGCTGGACAAGCTGGGCATCAAAGCCATGGGGCCGGGCGACATGACGGATGAAAACTCCTTGCCGGCGCTGGGCGACGCCGCCCTGGGCATGATCACGGCCTTCCATTATTCGGCCGCCCACGATTCGCCGCAAAACAAGGCTTTCGTGGCCGCCTACGCCAAGAGCTTCCCGGGCGACGCCCCGAATTTCATGTCCATCGGCGGCTACGACGGCATGCAGCTGATCTACAAGGCTCTGGAAAAGACGAAGGGAGACGCCGGCGGCGATGCCTTCATGGCGGCGGTCAAGGGCATGAAATGGGAAAGCCCGCGCGGTCCGGTGGAAATCGATCCCGATACCCGCGACATCATCCAGGATGAATACATCCGCAAGCTGGAGCGCGTCGACGGCAAACTGCAGAACGTCGAATTCGATACGTTCAAGGCGGTGAAGGACCCGGGGAAGCAGGGCTGATGCGCTCACAGGCGCTCCATCCGGGAACGCGCGCGGGCAGGGCGGGCCATGGGATCTGACTGGACCGACCGCGTCCGCCTGCGCCATCTGCGCTTTCTGCTCAGCCTGGCGCGGACGCGCAACCTGAGCCATTCGGCCTCGGCCCTGCACACCACGCAGCCCGCCTTGTCCAAATGGCTCAAGGACCTGGAAGCCGACATCGGTCTGACGCTGTTCGACCGGCACGCCCGCGGCCTGACGCCCACGCCGCACGGCCAGGCCCTGATCGATCACGCCAGGCGGATCGAGGCGCAGCTGGATCGCGCCGCGGCCGACATGAAGATCCTCAGCGAAGGCGGAGCAGGGCACGTGGCGCTGGGCGCGTCCGGCGTGGCCGCCACGGAAGCCGGGCCCCTGTCGGTGCTGGAAATGACGGCCCGCATGCCGGGCCTGCGGATCGACCTGGTGGAAGGATCCATGGATCTGCTGCTGGGACAGCTCGCCCAGGGGGACCTGGACATCGTGCTGGGCCGGACGGTCGACGTGCCCGAAGACCTTCCGTCCTTCAATACCGAAGTCCTGTACACCGAGCCTGTCGATCTGGTGGTGCAATGCCGGCATCCGCTGCTGAGCCAACCCCGGCTGGACTGGGCCGACGTCCTGCGCTATCAGTGGATCGTCTGGCCCAAGGGCTCGCCGATCCGCAAGGCGGTGGAAGACGCGCTGGCCGTGGCCGGCTATCGGATGCCCGCCAACTACATCGAGTCCAATTCCGTCATCGCCAACGTCACCTTGCTCAACAACAGCGAAGTCATCGGCGTGGCGTCCCATCGGTCCGCGCTGATCCTGTCGGGCATGAACATGCTGCGCATCCTGCCGCTCGCGCTGCAAGGGACCGGCTCGGTGTCGCTGTACTGGCGCAGGAACGAACGCCTGCCGAAATCGGTGGAGCAGGCGCTGGATTGCATCCGCTGGGTGATCGGCCACGGCAAGGGGAAGGCCTGAATCCGCGCCCGGAGCCGGCCTGACGGCCGCACGCGATCCGTAGAAGATCTGGTACGGACTTGATCTTGATCAACCACAATTTGTGGTGCTAATTGCCATTAATGGCACAATATATGGTGTAATTATCCTTGAATCTTGACCCTCGCCACGGGAACACGAATGAAGCGGATAGACACCATCACAGGGCTCGAGCCCCAGGCCATTTCCACCGAAGTGCTGCAGGAAAAATACGCCAAGGGCGGCGAGACCACGATCGGCGAAATCCAGCGGCGCGTGGCACGCGCCCTGGCCGCCGTGGAATCGCCGCGCAAAAGGGCGCGCTTCGAGGCCCTGTTCCTGGATGCCCAGCAACGCGGCTTCATCCCCGCCGGGCGCATCAACTCGGCGGCCGGCACGGAACTTTCCGCCACGCTCATCAATTGCTTCGTCCAGCCCGTGGGCGATTCGATATCGGACCCCATCGATGGGCTGCCCGGAATCTACGACGCCTTGCAAAAGGCTGCGGAAACCATGCGCCGCGGGGGCGGGGTAGGGTATAACTTCAGCCATATCCGGCCGGCGGGCGCCAAGGTCCGGGGCACGGCATCCAAGGCCTCGGGGCCGGTGTCCTATATGCGCGTATTCGACCGGTCCTGCGAAACCGTGGAATCGGCCGGCGCGCGGCGTGGCGCGCAGATGGCGGTGCTGGATGTGACGCACCCCGATATCGAAGCCTTCGTCAGCGCCAAACAGACGGCTGGCGAACTCACCAATTTCAACGTCTCCGTCAGCGTGACGGATGAATTCATGCAGGCGGTCGAAGATGATGCCGTCTTCAGCCTGACCCATCGCGCCGAGCCCGCCGACGAGCTCAAGGCCCGGGGGGCGCGCCAGCGCGAGGACGGCTTTTGGGTCTACCGGGACATTCGTGCCCGTGCGCTGTGGGACCAGATCATGCAATCCACCTTCGATTTCGCCGAACCCGGGGTGCTGTTCCACGACCAGATCAATCGCGAAAACAATCTTCACTACCTGGAAACCCTGGAAGCTACAAACCCGTGCGGCGAGCAACCTCTGCCAGGCTACGGTTGCTGCTGCCTGGGGTCGATCGACCTGACGCGCTTCGTGCGCAACCCGTTTGGCACGCAGGCCGAAGCCACGGTCGACTGGGAGAGTCTTGCCGAAGTGGCCGGGGTCGCCATCCGCATGCTGGACAACACCCTGGATGCCACCGTCTGGCCATTGCCCGAACAGGCTGCCGAAGCCGCGAAAAAGCGTCGCGTGGGGCTGGGGATCACAGGCCTTGGCGACGCGCTCATCATGCTGGGGCTGGCCTACGATAGCGACGCGGCGCGGGCCATGGCCGGCCGCTTCGCGCGTGAAGTCGCCCACGCGGCCTATCGCGCCTCGGTCGCCCTGGCCAAAGAAAAAGGCGCGTTCCCCGGGTTCGACGCACAGGGCTATCTGGACAGCGGATTTGCCCGGCGTCTGCCGCAGGACATCCGCGAATCCATCGCGCAGCACGGCATCCGCAACAGCCACCTGACCTCGATCGCGCCGACAGGCACCATTTCCCTGGCGTTTGCCGACAATGCCTCGAACGGCATCGAGCCGCCGTTTTCCTGGACCTATACCCGCACCAAACGCATGGAGGACGGCACCCGTCAGGATTACCTGGTCGAGGACCATGCCTACCGGCTCTTCCGGCTGATGGGCGGCGACGCGCAGGGACCGCTTCCAGCCTATTTCCGCACCGCGCTGGAAATCTCCGCCCGCGACCATGCCCTGATGGTGGCCGCAGTCAAGGACTACGTCGATGCGGCGATCTCCAAGACCGTCAATGTGGCCGCCGACTATCCCTACGAGGACTTCAAGGACCTGTACATGCAGGCTTGGAAGCTCGGTTTGAAAGGCATCACCACCTACCGGCCCAGTGGCAAACGCGGCGCGGTGCTGTCGGTCACGCCGGCGCCGGAACCGGCGAAGGAACCGGCGCAGCCGGCGGCGATCTCGCTGTCCGAGGCCGACCGGCGCCTGGTGCTCAAACGCGCCATCGAGCCCGTGCTCAACAGCCTGCGCTGGCCCAATCGTCCGCAACTGCCGCGCGGGGCGTCCTGCTGGACATCGGACACCATCGAAACCCAGGAAGGCAGCTTTGTCGTCTTCGTTTCCGACCTGCAGAATCGTCCTTTCGAGATCTGGGTCAATGGTGCCCGCCCGCCACGCGGCCTGGCGGCGGTCGCAAAGATGCTCAGCCTGGATATGTACACCAGTGATTTCCCGTGGCTTTCCCGCAAGCTCCAGGTGCTGGCTCGCACCAACAACGGCGCGGAGGTCCGGATCACGGATCCGGAGACCGGCGAGCCACTGCGGCTGCCGTCCGCCGTGGCGGCCCTGGCGCGGCTGGTGGCCTTTCGCCATCAAAGCCTGGGCATCGCCGAAACCGAGGACGAACCTTCGGCCATGACGCAGGCGCTCATTGCGCCGCGCGAACCCAAAACCGGCACCGATGGCACCATGGGCTGGATCTGCGATCTGTTCAACCCGGTGACGGGCGACGATTTCGTGCTGATGGTGAAGGAACTGCATCTGCCCAATGGCATGACGCGGCCATATTCGGTCTGGGGCGCCGGCAAGTTCCCGCGCGCCTTTGAAGGCCTGTTCAAGCTGCTCAGCCTGGACATGCGCATCGTCGATCCCGCCTGGATCGCCATGAAGCTGCGCAAGCTCATGACCTATGCCGAGCCGCAGGGCGATTTCCTGGCCCGCGAACCGGGCAGCGACAAATCACGCGCCTTCCCATCCACCGAAGCCTATATCGCCCGCCTGCTCATCCACCGTTATTCGATGCTGGGCATTCTGGATGAAAACGGCGAACCCATCGAAACAATGGGGGTGGTGCAGGCCGAACCTGCGGATGCCGGTCGCAAGACGCCGGCGCTTGCGGAGGACGCGGTCGCACACGGCGCGGAATGCCCGGAATGCCATCTGCGCAGCCTTATCCGGAAAGATGGCTGCCGGTTCTGCACGAATTGCGGTTATCTGGGCATGTGCGGGTAAAGGCCGCTCATCCGTAAGGATCGGCGACAATCTGGCAGCGGCACGACCTTCTGGCGGACGAGGCGGATAATGGCGAACGACAATCAGCATCGCGGCCTGACCGCCGACACGGCGAATCATCGGCTGCGCCTCGAAGGCTTCAATGAATTGCCTCAGGCAGGCAGGCGTTCGGCCTTCCGGGTCGTCATCGAAGTCTTGCGAGAACCCATGCTCGCGCTGCTGCTGGCCGGCGGTATCGCCTATCTGCTGCTTGGCGACCATACCGAAGCCGTTGTCCTGCTTGTATTTGCAAGCCTCTCGATTGCTATTACCGCAGTCCAGGAAATCCGGACCGAGCGTGTACTCGAATCGTTGCGCAACCTGTCCTCGCCGCGCGCGCTCGTCGTGCGCGATGGCGAACGCGTCCGTATCGCCGGACGCGAGGTTGTGCGGGACGATCTGCTCGTCCTGGAGCAGGGCGACCGAGTCGCCGCCGACGCAGTGCTGGTCGAAGCGACCGATCTGCAGGCTGATGAATCGCTGCTGACGGGAGAGTCCCTGCCGGTGGGCAAGACAGTGGCTTGCGCGGCTGCCGGCCACGACGAACACCCTGACAGACCGCGTCCCGGCGGCGAAGATCTGCCCTATGTCTATTCCGGTTCGCTGGTCGTGCGCGGCAGCGGGATCGCTCGCGTCCTGGCGACCGGCGCGCGTACCGAGATCGGGAAGATTGGCGAGTCGCTCGTCAATCTCGATACCGAAGCGCCTCGCCTGCGACGCGAAACGACCCGGGTCGTTACCTGGTGCGCGATCGGAGGAATGCTGGTCGCGCTGATGGTCGTGCTTCTTTATGGATTGCTGCGCGGCGCCTGGCTAGAGGCGATGCTGGCGGGGATCGCCATCGGCATGTCGATGCTGCCTGAAGAGTTCCCGGTGGTGCTGACGGTATTCATGGCGATAGGCGCCTGGCGGATAGGCAAGGTTGGCGTGCTGACTCGGCGCGCGGCGGCCATCGAAACGCTGGGATCGGCAACGGTGCTGTGCACAGACAAGACCGGCACCCTGACCGAAAATCGCATGGTGCTTGCGGAAGTCTGGCTGCCGTCGGGCGAGAAGCCAGCCCTGGACGGCATGGCGCCCGTCTCGGACGCATGCCGCGAGTTGCTCGAAACAGCGGCTCTGGCCAGCGCCGTCGAGCCCAGCGATCCGATGGAAATCGCATTGCACAGCGCATATGGCGCCAGCACGGGGATGGGCGCGATCCAGGGCAGGCCGATCCACACCTATGGGCTGCGCCCCGATCTCCTGGCGATGTCCAACGTCTGGGACCGTCGCGGAACCTTGAAGATCTGCGCCAAAGGCGCGCCCGAGGCGATTGCGGGCTTGTGCCGCCTGTCACCCGAAGCAAGAACGCGACTGATGGCTGCGGTCGAGGAAATGGCCACGCGCGGCATCCGTGTGCTGGCGGTCGCGACGGCCACGGCTCCTGATCTCGATTGGGCCGAATCCCAGAGCGGCTATGCGTATACGCTGCTTGGCCTGGTCGGACTGAGCGATCCCCTGCGTGCCACCGTGCCTGGCGCCATCGCCGAATGCCGGCAAGCCGGCATTCGCGTCGTGATGATCACGGGCGACCATGCGGCAACGGCGCGATCCATCGCCATGCAGGCGGGCATCCCCGACGGCGAGGTATTGACCGGCGCCGATCTCGAAAAGCTGGACGACGACCAGCTTGCGCAAAGCATGAAAACCGTCACAGTCTTCGCGCGAATCATGCCGGAACAGAAATTGCGCATTGTTCAGGCGTTCAAGGCCCAGGGCGAAGTTGTCGCTATGACCGGCGATGGCGTCAATGACGCGCCGTCGCTCAAGGCGGCGCATATCGGTGTCGCCATGGGCGGGCGCGGGACCGACGTCGCGCGCGAAGCATCTGCCATGGTCCTGCTGGACGACGATTTCGGATCCATCGTCAAGTCCGTCCGCTTGGGCCGGCGGATCTACGACAATATGCGCAAATCCATCGCGTTCATTTTCGCCGTCCATGTGCCGATCGCCGGTCTGGCGCTTTTACCGCTGTCTTTCGGCTTTCCCATCCTTCTGGGGCCGATTCATATCGCTTTGCTTGAAATGGTGATCGACCCGGTCTGTTCGCTCGTATTCGAGGCGGAGCGCGCGGAAGCCGACGTCATGAAACGCCCGCCGCGCGACCCGGCCGCCCGCATGTTCTCGATCCCGATGGTTGCCTGGAGCCTCCTGCAAGGCGGCATCGCCTTTGCCATGCTGGCTGCTGTCTTCTTTGCCAAGACATGGTCCGAAATGCCGGAAGCCGAAGTGCGCGCCTTGATCTTTTTTGCGCTGATCGCCCAGATCGTGGCGCTGATCCTGGTCAACCGCACATTCTCGGCATCGCTGGGCGACGCCTTCACCCGCAAGAACACCGCGTTGGCTTATGTCGCCATGGCGTTGGCGGGCGTCACCGCGCTGATCCTGTACCTGCCTGCGGCGCAGGGACTATTGGGCTTCGGCCTGGTGTCCGGGGAAGACATGCTGCTGGCCGCCAGTCTGGGCGCCGGGCTGCTGCTGATACTGGAAGGCAGCAAACCCCTGATCCGGAAAGTCTCGCTGAAGTCCAGATACATGGCGCGCGCATAGCGGGGGAGGCGGGGAAGGGCGGACGGCGACGGGCTCGCCAAGTGTCTTGTATTTGCTTGACCATCGTCAATATGGCCGCTGGAGATCGGCATACGCTTTGAACTGGATGGCATGAAAGCCTGTTCCCACTACAGAATGAGGTGTCGCATGACTCGTCGATCCACCATGAAAGCGCTTGTCTATCAAGGTCCCGGCAAGATCTCCTGGAAAAAGGTTCCGGTTCCCGGCCTGATGCAGCCGACCGATGTGATCGTCAAGGTCACGAGGACCACGATCTGCGGGACGGACCTGCACATTCTCAAGGGCGATGTGCCAGCCGTCACCGCCGGCAGAATCCTGGGCCACGAAGGCGTCGGAATCGTCGAGGAAGTCGGCGGCGCCGTCCGCGATTTCAAGAAAAACGACCACGTGCTGATTTCGTGCATCACCTCGTGCGGAAAGTGCGAATACTGTAAAAAACAGATGTACGCCCACTGCGAGGACGGTGGCTGGATACTGGGACATCTGATCGATGGAACTCAGGCGGAATACGTGCGAATCCCGCATGCGGACAACAGCCTGCACCATGTTCCGGACGATGTGGACGAGGATGCGCTGGTCATGCTCAGCGACATCTTTCCCACCGGATTTGAAATAGGCGTTCTCTATGGCGCCGTGAAGCCGGGGGATGTGGTTGCCATCGTCGGAGCGGGGCCCATCGGCATGGCCACGCTCCTGACGGCCCGGTTCTATTCCCCCGGCAAGATCATCATGGTGGATACGGATCCGTCCCGTTTGGAGCATGCCCGAAAACTCGGGGCGACGGACCTCGTGAACGCGGCCGACGACAACGCCATCGAGCAGATCCTGGCCCACACCAAGGACGGTGTCGACGTGGCCATCGAAGCAGTCGGCATTCCGCAGACTTTCGGTATCTGCCAGCGCATCGTCAAGCCCGGCGGGCATATTGCAAACATCGGGGTCCATGGAAAAAGCGTCGACCTGGAACTTCAGAATCTCTGGATCAAAAACATCACATTGACCACGGGCCTGGTCAATACGAACACCACGCCGATGCTGCTCAGGACCGTCATGGCCAAGAAACTGGTGCCCGAAAACCTGATCACGCATCGCTTCAGTTTCGCGCAAATCATGAAAGCCTACGAAGTCTTCGGCAACGCAGCGGAGGAAAATGCGTTGAAAGTTATCATCAGCGACGGCCATTGAACCGCAAGGCAAGCAACCCGCCGCGCCGGATGCCGGGCCTGGGGGGTGAATCAGAGATGCCGCCCGGCGTCTCTTTCCATTATTTTACATAATACACATTATGCGAATTAAAGGCCGGATCGAAGCAGCGAAACTCCAGCCATTTCCCAGCCCGGGAACAGCTCCCGGAATCCCCCCTTGATCGACCGCGACCGCCGAACGGATCAAGGTAAGATGCTAAGTCTCCCCGTCTTTCCGCGAACACCGTCCATCGCCATGCGCATGAATCCCTCGACCCTGATCGGCATCGTCGCCAGCATTCTGCTGCTGGCCGTCGTGCTGGTGTTTTCCGCCGAAGACCCGCAACTGTTCATCGACTTGCCGGGACTGGGCATCGTGCTGCTGGGCACGGCGGCGGCAACCTTCATCGCCTATCCGCTGCGCGAGGTCATGCGCATCTTCGGCCTGATCCGCAGCGTCGTGCATCACGAACAGCTGCACGTCGAACGCGACCTCGAAGATCTGGTCCGGGTTTCCAAGATCTGGATGCAGAGCGACATCCGGGCCGTCGAACAGGCGCTGGAAAAGGTCTCCAACCCCTTCCTGCGCAGCGGCGTCCAGCTGGTCATCGACAATGTCCCCGAGCCGGACATCATGGATCTGCTGCAGTGGCGCATCGCCCGTATGAAAGCCAAGGAACACGCCGAAGCGCAGCTTTTCCGCGTCATGGCGGGCTTCGCTCCGGCCTTCGGCATGGTCGGCACGCTGGTGGGCCTGGTCAATCTGCTGTTCCTGCTGGGCGACGGCGACATCACGGCCATCGGGCGGCAGATGGCGCTGGCCCTGATGACCACGTTCTACGGGGTGCTGCTGGCCAATCTGTTGTTCAAGCCCATCGCCGTCAAGCTCGAGCGCCGCACGGAACAGCGGCTGGTGCTGATGAACACCATCATGCAGGGCATTTCCATGATGAGCCAGAAACGCAGTCCCGCCCTGATGCGCGAGACGCTCAAGGCCTTCGTGGCCGACGTGCGTGACGAGATCAAGGACAGCGAGGCCGCGCCTCGCGCGGAACAGGCCGCCTCATGAGATCCGGTCCGCTCGAATTGCAGCCCGCGCGCGAATTCGTGCAGCACATGCACGAGCTCGAAGCGGAACTCCAGCGGGCCCGCCAGGCCCAGCGCCGCCTGAAGGCGGACCCGGACGCGCCGTCGCGCTGGGGGCTGGAAACCCGGGCGCCGGCCCAGCAGGAAGAAGGCTGGTTCCTGACCTATCTGGACATGATGACCCTGCTGCTGGTCGCCATGATCGTCATGTTGGCGTTTTCGGGCGGCATGATGCGACGCGGCCAGGAGGCCGCCGCAAAGCTCCAGCCTCATCCGCCGCTTGTCGCGCAGGCGGCGTCCGGCGCGGGCGCTCCGCCTGCGGTTCCCGCCGCCGCGCCGGCCTCGGACGACATTCCGGCTCCGGACCTCGCATCTCCATACCCTGCGGCGCCTGCCGGCGACTTCGAACAATCCGCCTATCCGTCCGACACGATGGCGGCCCTGGCTTCCGCCTATCCGACTCCGGCGGACCTGGCCCCCAGGAAGGCCCCTGACGAAGCGAAGCCCGCGCCGGCAGCCCCTGCCGCGGCGCCACAAGGGAACGCCGGCGCGGCGCCGCCCTCTCCGGCAGCGCCGGAAGCAGCGGCTGCGACGGCAGCTTCGGCCCCGGCGTCGCCTGAACCGGCGCCCCCTGCTCCCGCCCCGGCAGCCGCGCCTGCGGCGCAGGAAGCCGCTCCCGCCGCGCCGCCCGCACCGGCGGCCCCGGCGCAGGAACCCCCGCCCCCCGCCAACAAGGCCGCCAATGCGCAATCGGAAGGCCAGTCGCTGGCGGCCGCCCTGCCCCTGGACGAGCTGGGCAGCGAAGTCGAGGTCATCGTCAACAAGCGCTCCGTCAGCCTGCGGATCAACAGCGAAATCCTCTTCGGCACGGGCCAGGCCGACCTGAGCACGCACGGATTGGCCGTGCTCAGGCGCATGGCGACGGTCCTGGCCAAGGGCGGCTACGACATCATGGTCGAAGGGCACACGGACTCCGTGCCCGTGCGCAACAACGGCCGCTATCCGTCCAACTGGGAACTGTCCAGCGCCCGCGCGGGCAGCGTGGTGCGCTATTTCCAGGCCAACGGCATCGGCAAGGCGCACCTGAAGGCGGTCGGCTACGCCGACACCCGGCCGCTCGCCAGCAATCAGGATCCGGACGGCCGCGCCCGCAACCGCCGGGTGGAACTGGTGATCGAAAAACCCGAGGCGCGGCCCGTCAAGACGCCCGGGCAAGCCGCGCCGGCAGGCACGCCGCCCGCAGCGCCAAGCCGTTAATATTCCACCGGCCTGATCCCGGCGCCCGAAGGCGGAACGCCGGCATCAGTCCTTGGAAAAGGCTTTCCCCTGGAAGTCGACCGTGACCAGGTTGCCATCCAGGGCCCCCATGCCCGGCGCGTTCAGGGGCATGCCGGGGGCCGCGACCCCGGACACGGAGGCGTCGGCCAGCAGCTTGCGCACGACGGAGGCCGGGACATGGCCTTCCACGATCTGGCCGCTGGAATCGATCCGGGCCGTATGGCAGGACGCCAGGTTCATGGGCACGCCCAGGCGGGACTTGACCGCCGCCATGTCGGCCGATGGGACCTCGCGCACCTCGAAGCCTTCGGCGCGCATGTGCTCGGCCCAGCCATGACAGCAGCCGCAATTGGGATCCTGATAGACCGTGATGGCTTCGCCCGCCGCCATGGCGTTCAGGCTCAGGCCCAGCGAGCCGGCGGCCAGCAGCCCGGCCAGTGCAAATGATTTCATGCGCATGCTTCCGTGTAATGAATGGCGTCTGCTTGGACGCGGCAGACCGGCTTTGGTTCCGCTCGCCCGCCCTCTAGGTCTGCTCGAAGCGGTCATAGCGGCGTTCGGTGCGGACTTCTTCATGCTGCACCGCCGTCACGCGGGCGGCGGGCGGCCCCTGCAGCAGCCAGGACAGCATCTGATCGACGGCCCCGTGGGGCCCTTGCAGCAGCGCCTCGACGCGGCCATCCGGCAGATTGCGGACCCAGCCGCCCAGTTTCAGGCTGTGCGCCTGACGCACGGCGGCGGCTCGGAACCCGACGCCCTGAACCTTGCCTTGAATGAAGACGGACAGGGTTTCGACCGTATCGGTGGGATTCAGCGGTTTCATGAGTGACAGGGGGGCTTCTGGAACACGGATGCTTCTGGAACGTGCCAGTATCCCATACTTGGCGCCCGTCCCGCCCCGCCCTCGCCGCGGCGGCGGCCATCCGAAGCACTCGGCCCGGATTTCCTTGTTTCCAGACGGGTTTTTGTCGAAACCGGTCATATCGACATAGCCCATCCGTCGTTCCGTTCGGCCGCCTCCCCTGCCTAGAATGGCGTCATTGCCTGCCGGGCCGCCCGGCGGCGCCACCGACCCACTCGAGGCCTTCATGAGCAACACTCCGTCGTCCATCCGTCAACACACCGTCGTGATCATCGGCGCCGGCACCGGCGGAGCCGCCGTCGCCGCCCGGCTGCGCCGCAATCAGTCCGACCTGGACATCGCCGTCATCGAACCCTCCAGCCATCACGATTACCAACCGGCCTGGACCCTGGTGGGCGGCGGCGCCTATCGGGCCGAGGACACGCGCCGCAATCTGCACGACTGCCTGCCCGACGGCGTGCGCCACATCGCCCAGCGCGTGGCCCGCCTGCTGCCCGACGAGCGTCTGGTCGAACTGGACGACGGCGGCCGCGTCGCCTACGACTATCTGGTGGTGGCCGCGGGCATCCAGATCAACTGGGACGCCATCGACGGACTGGCGGAATCTCTGGGCAAGAACGGCGTCACCAGCAATTACCGCTACGATCTGGCCCCCTACACCTGGGAACTGGTGCGCCAGTTCCAGGGCGGCACGGCCATCTTCACGCAGCCCGCCGGCGCGGTGAAATGCCCCGGCGCTCCGCAAAAGGCGCTGTATCTGGCCGCCGACCACTTCCGCCGCCAGGGGGTCAAGCCGGCCAGCCTGCAATTCCGCTCGGGCGGCGCCTCGGTGTTCGGCATCCCCTTCTACGCCCAGGCCCTGGACAAGGTCATGGCATCCTACGGCGCAGAGCCGCATTACAGCCAGACGCTGGTGCAGGTGCGCGGCGAAGACCGCATCGCCGTCTTCGAATCGGTGGTGGATGGCCAGGCCGTGCGCGAGGAAGTGGCCTACGACATCCTGCACGTGGTACCGCCGCAGGGCGCCCCCGACTTCATCCGCCAAAGCCCCTTGGCCGACGCCAGCGGCTGGCTGGAAGTCGACAAGCACACCCTGCGCCACCCCCGCTACCCGAACGTCTTCGGCCTGGGGGACTGCACCTCGACCCCCAACAGCAAGACGGCGGCCGCCATCAAGAGCCAGGCGCCGGTGCTGGTCAGCAATCTGCTCGGCGCGCTGCGCGGCGCCGGCAACGTGGAATCCTACGACGGCTACGCCGCCTGCCCCCTGACCACGTCGCGAGGCAAGGTCCTGCTGGCCGAATTCACCTACGGCGGCACCATCGCCCCCAGCCTGCCCCTGGATCCCCGCGTGCCCCGACGCTTCTATTGGTGGCTGAAGCGCTCCTTCCTGCCCTGGTTCTACTGGAACATCCTGATCAAGGGCCGCGGCCTGCCGGTCACGCACAAGTCCCGGACGTTCCCGGCCGGAGCGCCGTCGGTCCAGCCCTGAGGACCCGCAACCCGGGGGCGCCGCGACCGGCGCCCTTTTCTCGCGGCGTTGATGGTATCGTCTCTTCTGGCTTTCAGCCCGAGCCGCCCGGTCCGGGCGCGATCAATTCATTCTCACGCAGGGAGACCCCATGTCCGCATCCTCTCATCGTCTGGCTCTGGTGACCGGCGCTTCCGCCGGATTCGGACGGGCCATCGCCACGGCCCTGTGCCGGGACGGCTGGACGGTCATCGGGGCGGCCCGCCGGCAGGACCGCCTGCGGGAGATCCAGCGGGAACTGGGAACGGGCTTCCACCCTCTGGAACTGGACGTCACCTCGCCCGCCAGCATCGAGCGCGCGGCTGCGCAGGTGGAACAGGAATTCCCGGCCGGACTGGACCTGCTGGTCAACAACGCCGGGCTCGCGCTGGGGGTCAACCCGGCTCATCAGGCCGACGTGCAGGACTGGGAATCCATGATCCAGACCAACGTCATGGGCCTGAGCCGCATGGTCCATCGCTTCCTGCCCGGCATGGTGGCCCGCGACCGCGGCCACGTCGTGAACATCGGTTCCGTCGCCGGCAACTACGCCTATCCGGGCGGTAACGTCTATGGCGCCACCAAGGCGTTCGTCAAGCAGTTCAGCCTGGGCCTGAGGGCCGACCTGTACGGCACCCGGGTGCGGGTCACGAACATCGAACCCGGACTGGTCGGGGGCACGGAATTTTCCCAGGTGCGCCTGCACGGGGACCAGACCCGCGCCGCGGCCGTGTATGAAAATGTCGAAGCCCTGCAGCCCGAGGACGTCGCCGAGGCGGTCCTCTGGGCCGCCAGCCAGCCTGCGCGGGTCAATATCAACATCATCGAGATCATGCCGGTCGCGCAAAGCCTCGTCGGCACCCGGCTGTACCGGAAGCCGTGATGCGCCGTCTGGCTCCAGGCCAGATTGCCAGGCGCGGCATCAGCATTTACCCTTAAGCGCATCTGGCCCATCGCGATCGTTTGACGGCTCAAGCAATGGACATGCGGTTCTCAAGCCGTTCCGCCGCTTGGCGGGCCGTGCGCTGGTCCTAAAGCTTCACTGCATCTGGACCTAGTCTCCCCGGGCAACTATGGGCACCATGAATGAACGCATGGCATGCCGGATCGGGCCACCTGCCCGGCGCCCTGCCCATCAAAATCAAGGAGACTACTGTGAACCCATTGTTTCGCCCCATCCGCAAACTGGCGGCGCTCGGTATCCTGGCGGGTGCGCTGGGTCTGAGCGGCAGCGCGCTGGCAGCCACCAAAGTGGTCGTCGGCTATCAACAGATCGTCGGGCCCTTCGTCAGCGCCATCGCCGACGGTAGTTTCGACAAAGCCCTGAAGGAAGCCGGTTACGAGGTCGACTGGCGCCAGTTCAGTTCGGCCGGCGACATTTCCAGCGCCTTCGCGTCCCGCGACGTGCCCATCGGCGTCCTGGGTTCGACCGGCATCACGGCCGCCGTCACGCGCGGCGTCAACATGGAGCTCTTCTGGATCCTGGACAACATCGGCAAATCCGAAGCGCTGATCGCCCGCAACGGTTCCGGCATCGAAAAACCCAAGGACCTGGTGGGCAAGAAGGTCGGCGTGCCCTTCGTCTCGACGTCCCACTTCCACCTGCTGGTGGCGATGAACGACATCTGGCGGATCAAGGCGGGCGACGTGCAGATCCTGAACATGCAGCCGCCGCAGATCGTGGCCGCCTGGCAGCGCGGCGACATCGACGCGGCCTATGTCTGGCCGCCCGCACTGACCGAAATCGAGAAGACCGGCCACAAGATCACCGATTCCGAGGAAATCGGCAAGCAGAGCGTGCCCACCTTCGACGGGCTGGTGGCCGACAAGGATTGGGCCGCCAAGAACCCGAAGTTCATGGCCGCCTTCACGCAGGTCCTGGCCAAGGCCTACCAGGGTTTCGACGGCCGCAAAGGTTCTCTGACGGCGGACTCGCCTGAAATCAAGGGCATCGTCAAGATGATCGGCGGCGCTCCCGCCGACATCGCCAGCGCTCTGAACCTCCTGCTGTTCCCGGACGCCAAGGAACAGGCCTCGTCCACGTGGCTGGGCGGCGGCAAGGACTCGGGCGCCGTGAAGGCCCTGACCGCCAGCGCCGCGTTCCTGAAGGCGCAGCGCCAGATCAACGCTCCGCTGGGCGACTACGCGCCGTTCGTGAACGCCAGCTACGCCGAGGCCGCCGCCAAGGCCGGCCAGTAAGCGGCGGGCCGCCCGCAGAGGCGGCCCGACCCCCCATGGGGGCGGGCAGCCGCCCCCATCCGGAAGGCCCGCCATGCCCGGCGGAGTCCTCCGGGCAGTACAAGGAGACATCATCATGACAGCGCCGATGGGCAACCTCAGTATCCGCAATGCCAGCGTCACCTACCCGTCCCAGCGGTTCGGCGGCGCCGTCACTGCCTTGAAGAACGTCAACCTGGAAATCGCTCCCGGCGACTTCGTCGTCGCCCTGGGCGCGTCCGGCTGCGGCAAGACCACCCTGCTGAGCGTGCTGGCGGGTTTCCTGACGCCCACCGAGGGCGAGATCCTGCTGGGCGGCCAGCCGGTGCTGGGCCCCGGCTCGGATCGCGGCGTGGTCTTCCAGAAGCACGCGCTCCTGCCATGGCTCAACGTCATCGACAACACGGAATTCGGGCTCAAGCTGCAGGGCGTGCCCAAGGCCAAGCGCCATGAAGTCGCGGCCCGCAACCTGGAACTGGTTGGGCTGGCGGATTTCCACAAGCACATGATCTATCAGCTGTCGGGCGGCATGCAGCAGCGCGTGGGCATCGCCCGGGCGTTGACCTGCAACCCCGCCATGCTGCTGATGGACGAACCCATGGCGGCCCTGGACGCGCTCTCCCGCGAAACCATCCAGGAACTGCTGCTGGACGTCTGGGACCACACGCACAAGATGTTCTTCTTCATCACGCACAGCGTGGAAGAAGCCCTGTTCCTGGGTTCCAAGCTGGTCGTCATGTCCCCGCGCCCGGGGCGGATCACCAACACCTACGACCTGGATTTCAACAAGCGCTTCCTGGAAACCCGGAACGCGCGGGCCATCAAGTCCAGCCCCGATTTCATCAAGATGCGCGAAACCGTGCTGGACATCATTTACGGCGACGAACGCGAGGCGGGTGAGCCGGCAGAGTTCCAACATGTCTGAAGCCACCCGGAAGTCCATCCCACGGAGCCCCATCATGCTCTCATCCAACACGAAAAAGCGGCGTTCGGCGCAACCCGGCAAGGTCTACGGCGCGCCCGGCGCCGGCTACAGCGGCCACATCAGCACCATGACGGCGCTCTTCCTGATCGCGCTCTGGTTCCTGGTCACCGGCATGGGCTGGATCAAGCCGATCTTCCTGCCCTCGCCCATCGCCGTCTACGACAAGTTCATCGAGGCCGCGACCATCGGCGTGGCCAACTCCACGCTGGCCCAGCACACGATGGCCAGCCTGGGCCGCGTCATGGGCGCCTTCTTCCTGGCGCTGATCACTGCGGTTCCCATCGGGATCCTGATGGGCGTGAACCGGGTGATGCGCGGGCTCTTCGACCCGATCATCGAGTTCTACCGCCCCCTGCCGCCGCTGGCCTATCTGCCGCTGGTCATCATCTGGTTCGGCATCGGCGAATTCCCCAAGATCTTCCTGATCTTCCTGGCGATCTTCGCGCCGATGGCGATCGCCGCGCGCGCCGGCGTCAAGTCCGTGTCGATCGAACAGATCCACGCAGCCTACGCCATGGGCGGCAGCAGCCGGCAGATCATCTACCACGTCATCCTGAAGGCGGCCATGCCCGAGATCTTCACGGGCATGCGCATCGGCATCGGCGTGGGCTGGACGACCCTGGTGGCGGCCGAAATGGTGGCCTCCGCGCGCGGCCTGGGCTTCATGGTGCTCAACGCCGCCCAGTATCTGGCCAGCGACACGGTCATCATGGGCATCATCGTCATCGGCTTTTTCGCCCTGCTCTTCGACCTGCTGCTGCGCTATCTGGAGCGCGCTATGATTCCCTGGAAAGGGAAAGTCTAAAGGAAAGGTTCGCACGCATGTCAGAGATCGGCCCCGCCAGTTCGGTTCAATGGTCAGCGCTGTTCGAGCGCGTCAACGACTACAACCTCAGCCTGCAGGGCCGGATCCGCCAGATGCTGGTGTCCGCCATCCTCGGCGGGCACCTGCCGCCCGGCGCTCCGGTGCCCTCCAGCCGGGAACTGGGCCGCGCCCTGGGCGTGGCGCGCAACACCGTCGTGTTCGCCTACCAGCAGCTGGTGGTCGAGGGCTACCTGGAATCCCGCGAACGCAGCGGCCACTTCATCGCCCAGGACCTGCCGACCAGCCAGCCGCCGCCGCCCGCCGCGCCCCCCGCCCAGAACCAGACGGACTGGGACCGGCGCCTGGTCTTTCACCCATCCCGCCAGCGCAACATCATCAAGCCGGCCAATTGGCAAAGCGCGCGCTACCCGTTCATTTACGCGCAATTCGACGCCAAGCAGTTTCCCACGGCGGAATGGCGCGAGTGCTGCATGCGGGCGCTCTCCGTGCTGGACATCCGCGTCTGGGCGCCGGACCTGATCACCAACGACGACCAGACCCTGGTGGACGCGATCCGCAACCAGGTGCTGCCGCGCCGGGGGATCTGGGCCGAGGCCGACGAGATCGTCGTCACCGTGGGCGCCCAGCACGCGCTGTATCTGGTGGCCAATCTGCTGATCCACGCCCACACCGTGGTCGGCATCGAAGACCCCGGCTACCCCGATGCGCGCAACATCTTCGCCCAGCGCACGGAACGCCTGGTGCCCCTGCCCGTCGATGACGAAGGCCTGTGCCTGTCGCCCCTGCTGCAGCATTGCGACTACCTGTTCGTCACGCCCAGCCATCAATGCCCCACCAACGCGACGCTGTCCATGGAACGCCGCGTCGCGCTGCTGGAACTGGCCCGGCGCACCGACAGCATCCTGATCGAGGACGACTACGAGACCGAGAACAGCTACGACGGCCATCATTCCCCGGCGCTCAAGAGCCTCGACAAGCACGGCCGGGTGCTGTACATCGGCAGCCTCTCCAAGAGCTTCGCGCCCGGCCTGAGCCTGGGCTACATCGTGGCGCCCCGCGAACTGGTGGTGGAATTGCGCGCCCTGCGCCGGCTGATGCTGCGCCACCCGCCCGCGTACCTGCAGCGGGCCTTCGCCCTGTTCATCTCCCTGGGGCATTACCACGCTGTGCTGCGGCGCCTGTCGCTGGTCTACGCCGAGCGCGCCCAGGCGCTGCAAGCGGCCGTGGGCGAATTCCTGCCGCAGTTCCACGGCAAGCCCATCCACGGGGGATCGTCCTGGTGGGTGCAGGGTCCCGACGACATCGACACGGAACGCCTGGCCCGCGCGGCGCTGCAGGCGGGCATCGTCATCGAACCCGGCCACGTCTTCCATCACCACGTCCATTCCAGCGACCGCAGCCACATCCGGCTGGGCTTTTCCTGCATCGACAAGGACGCCATCCCCCAGGGCATCCGCGCCCTGTCCGACGTCCTGAGAACGATGAAATAAAAGCCGCCGAAGCCGCCGCATGCGGCGGCGCGGCATCCGCCACGGCGGTTGCCCGCCTGGAATTCAGGCTTGCGCCGGCAGATGGGGGCGCTGCTTGCGAAAGGCGTTCTTGCGGACGATCTTGCCGTCCTTGAAGACCAGCAGGTCCACCATATCGGCCTCGATGCGCGAGCCATCGGTGGTGGTGCCCGTGAAGGTCGACTCCATGACTCCGTTGTCGCCGCTGACCCAGCAGCGGGCGTTGCGCCAGGCCGCGTCGGGGATGATCTGCCAGGCGGCTTCGAAGGCCCTGCGCACGGCGGCCGTGCCTTCATGGCGCGCGCCGCAGGCCAGAGGGCCCGCCACGCCCTCGAAAACGCATTCCTCATGCATGAACGACATCAGGGCCTCGATGTCGTGGCGATTCCATGCCTCGCCGAAGGCTTCGATGATGCTTTGCAAGTCTTGCTGAGTCATGTCCGGTCTCCTGTCCATGCGCATCGGGGTCGCGCCGCAGGCGTTCCCCTGCCCGACAGACATACGGTAGGAGAGAGGGAACTCCAGGGTCTAGGACCAGAAGAGGAATTTCCATTGCGCCAGACGGCGCGGCCCCATCCTTTCGCTGCTCATACATGAAACTTCACGTTCCGATTTCAGAAATTTAGGTTGACTTTTAAAAATCCATCAGTAGAATTTGAATTACTCGATAACGAGACCATTCATCTCGATTTTTGAAATAAACCGCTTCATCGCCATTCCTCGCAATCGCATACCAGGAGACAACACAATGACGACCGATACGCGCCAAGCCGTTCAAGGCCTGCAGGCCATGACCCCGTCCGAAGCTTTCGTCGAAACCATGGTGGCCAATGGCGTCACCGAGATTTTCGGCATCATGGGCTCCGCCTTCATGGATGCCATGGACATCTTCGCCCCCGCCGGCATCAAGCTGATTCCGGTGGTCCACGAACAAGGCGCCGGCCACATGGCCGACGGCTACGCCCGCGTCAGCGGCCGCCACGGGGTGGTGATCGGCCAGAACGGCCCGGGCATCAGCAACTGCGTGACCTCGATCGCCGCGGCCTACTGGGCCCATACGCCCGTCGTCATCGTGACGCCGGAAGCCGGCACCACCGGCATCGGCCTGGGCGGCTTCCAGGAAGCCAAGCAGCTGCCGATGTTCCAGGAGTTCACCAAATACCAGGGCCACGTGACCCATCCGGCCCGCATGGCCGAATACACGGCGCGCTGCTTCGACCGCGCCAAGTCCGAAATGGGCCCCACGCAGCTGAACATCCCGCGCGACTACTTCTACGGCCAGATCAAGGCCGAGATCCCCAAGCCCCAGGAACTGGATCGCGGCCCCGGCGGCGAGCGCTCGCTGTCCGAAGCGGCCAAGCTGCTGTCCGAAGCCCGCTTCCCCGTGATCATTTCCGGCGGCGGCGTGGTCATGGCCGACGGCGTCGAGGAATGCAAGGCCCTGGCCGAACGCCTGGGCGCGCCGGTGGTCAACAGCTACCTGCACAACGACTCCTTCCCCGCCAGCCACCCGCTGTGGTGCGGCCCCCTGGGCTACCAGGGCTCGAAAGCGGCCATGAAGCTGATCCAGGACGCCGACGTGGTGCTGGCGCTGGGCACGCGGCTCGGGCCCTTCGGCACCCTGCCCCAGCATGGCATGGACTACTGGCCCAAGGAAGCCAAGATCATCCAGATCGACGCGGACAGCAAGATGCTGGGCCTGGTCAAGAAGATCACCGTCGGCATCTGCGGCGACGCCAAGGCCGCCGCCGAAGACCTGACCCGGCGCCTGAACGCGATGACGCTGGCCTGCGATGCCACCAAGGCCGAACGGGCCGCCCGCATCCAGTCTGAAAAGGATGCCTGGGAAAAGGAACTGGATTCCTGGGCCAACGAAAAGGACCCCTACAGCCTGGACATGATCGAAGAGGCCAAGGGCGAGACGCCGTTCTCCGGCGGCACCTACCTGCATCCGCGTCAGGTGCTGCGCGAGCTGGAAAAAGCCATGCCGGAAGACGTCATGGTGTCCACCGACATCGGCAACATCAATTCGGTCGCCAACAGCTACCTGCGCTTTGAAAAGCCGCGCAGCTTCTTTGCCGCCATGAGCTGGGGCAACTGCGGCTACGCCTTCCCGACGATCATCGGCGCCAAGGTCGCCGCGCCGCACCGCCCGGCGATTTCCTACGCGGGCGACGGCGCCTGGGGCATGAGCATGTCGGAGATCCTGACCTGCGTGCGCCACAACATCCCCGTGACGGCGGTGGTCTTCCACAATCGCCAGTGGGGCGCGGAAAAGAAGAACCAGGTGGACTTCTACAACCGCCGTTTCGTGGCCGGCGAGCTGGACAACCCCAGCTTCGCGGAAATCGCCCGCGCCATGGGCGCCGAGGGTGTCGTCGTGGACCGTCTGGAAGATGTCGGCCCGGCCCTGAAGAAGGCTATCGACGCGCAGATGAACGACGGCAAGACCACGGTCCTGGAGATCATGTGCACCCGCGAACTGGGCGATCCGTTCCGCCGCGACGCCTTGTCCAAGCCGGTCCGCCTGCTGGAAAAGTATCGGGACTACACCTGATCGCAGCCCCGGGAGCCGACTCATGCAAACGCTCAATGCCCTGCTGGATGCCGCGCGCCTCCGGCCCATGCGGATCGTGCTGTGTGAAGGAGACGACCCCCGGGTGCTGGAGGCCGCCCGCCGGGCGGCCGACGACGGCATCGCGCAGGTCCTGCTGCTGGGGGCCGATCCGGCCCAGGCGGGCGGCAAGGTGCAATGCATCGAGCCGCAGGCTTGCGGATGGCTGGATTCCTTCGCCGACACGCTGTACGATTTGCGCCGCCATCGCGGCATGACGCGGGAACAGGCGCAGGAAGCCGCAGGCCAGCCGCTGGTCTTCGCCGACCTGATGGTGCGGGCGGGCCATGCCGACGGTTCCGTCGCCGGCGCGGTGCACACCACGGCGGACGTGGTGCGCACCGCCATGCAGGTGCTGGGCAAGCGCCCCGGCGTGCAGACGGTCTCCAGCTTCTTCATCATGATGCGCGACGAGCCATTCCCCACCGGGGCTCGGGCCATGATCTTTTCCGATTGCGGCCTGGTCATCGAACCCACATCCGAGGAACTGGCCGAAATCGCGCTGGCCTCCGCTGGCAGCGCCCGCGCCCTGCTGGGCATCGAACCGCGCGTGGCCATGCTGTCGTTTTCCACCCGCGGCAGCGCCCAGCACGCCGAAGTCGACAAGGTGCGGCGGGCGACCGAACTCGTGCGCGAACGCGCCCCCGAACTGGCGGTCGAAGGAGAAATGCAGCTCGACACGGCCATCGTGCCCGACATCGCCGCCCGCAAGTGGCCCGGCTCGGCCGTCGCCGGCCAGGCGAACGTGCTGATCTTCCCCAATCTGGCCGCGGGCAACATCGGCTATAAGCTCAGCGAGCGCCTGGGCCACGTCACCGCCCTGGGGCCTTTGCTGCAGGGCCTGAACCACCCGGCCAACGATCTGTCGCGCGGCTGCTCGGCCGACGACATCTACCAGGTGATCGCCGTCACGGCCGTGCAGGCGCAGCACCAGGCTGCTTGATGCCTCGCCGCTTGCAAGCGGTTCGGATTCGTCAGGCACAGCGCAGTCCGCAGGGACTGCCCTGTGTCCGGGCTCATCCCCGCATCTGCATCAGTGTCATGGACTCCGGTTCGATGATGGTGGCCCCGGTGAATGGACGGTCGTAGGACGCGATCAGGTACAAGGTCGCGCCGAATCCCAAGGAAAACAAAGCCATGGACAGGACCAGCGGCCGGCGCTGCGTGGCATGCAGTTCGTAGATGACGCAGGCCGCCACGAACAGCAGCACCATCACGGCCGCCCACTTGGTCGGCATGACCCGGCTGGTGGCGACCAGCAGCCGCTGGTTGCGGGCGGATTCCACCTGCTGGGCGTAACGGCGCAGATCCTTGGCGGCCTGCGCCATGCCGACCCGGTCCGCGCCGGCCTCCCGGGCCTGCACGTCGACCTGGACGGACGTCTGTTCCAGCGCATCCAGCAGGCTCTCGGCCTTGGCGCTGGAGCCCCCGCGCGCCATCAGCGGCCATTCCGACTCGACCACGTCGCGGATGTAATCGTTCGTCAGACCGACGACCTGATCCCGGAGTTCGGCCGGCAGATGCTGGGCGGTCCGCAGGACGTCGGCCACCGCGATGGCTTCCTGTTCGACCGCCGTGCGGCCCCTGGTTTCCTGCTGCCAGACGTCGGACGCGACGAAGGCGATCACCAGGCCGGTGGGCAGCAGAATGCCCGACAGCATGGTGTTGACCATGCTGGTCTTCTGGCGATTGGGCCAGGCGAGGCGAACCGCCGCCATGAACAAGGCGGCCGCGAAGGCCGTCAGGCCGACGATGCAGATGCAGACGAGGAAAAGCGACCAATCCTGCAGGTCATACATGAAAGCGAACATCCCGGCCCCTTGTTCTGGTGCGTATGGTAGATTCTGTGCATACGGCCTTGCGCCAAGGCAGGCCACATTATCACCGAATTCAGGCGGCTCCCGCAGCGCGCCGATTCCGACACTTGCCGATGGATGACACCATGCCGACGAAGTCTTATTTGCTCATCCGATCCCGCTGGACGATCCTGGCCGGCACGCTGGCGCTGGCTGCCTGCGCCAGCGGCCCCAAGGACAACCTGTCGCTGATCCCCGCGGAACTGGACCAGCAGACGCAACAGGAAGGCCTGTTCGCCCAGCCCGTGAAGTCGACCGGACAGCGCCCGGGCTGCTCGGGGGAATGCCCGAAGCTGGTCGTGGATTCGCTGGCCTTTCCGGGGCACCCGCGCCTGACGGACCTGGTGGACCACGCCCTGGCCACCATGACCTGGCTCGACACCCGGAACCCCGCGCCCTACGACACGATCCGCAGCTACCAGGATTACTTCTGGAAGACCGCCGGGCCGCGTGACGAAACGGACCTGACGGCCCGCACCCGCTATCGCAACAACCGCCTGACCGTCGTCGAACTGGACGTCGGCCAATACCGCACGGGCATGGCGCACGGCATGTCCGGGTCGCAATTCCTGAACTGGGACAACCAGACCGAAAAGGCGCTGACCATCGACAACCTGTTGGCGCCCGGCGCGCGCCCGGCCTTCGACAAGGCTCTGAGGGAAGCCCACGACAGCTGGCTGCAGGAACATCGCGACGAGGTCCAGAGCACGGCCAATTTCTCCCGCATGTGGCCCTTCGTCTCCAGCGACAACGTCGGGCTGACGGACCAGGGCGTCGTCGTCAAATACCAGCCCTACGAAATCGCGCCCTACGCCTGGGGGCAGCCGGAACTTCTGATCCCCTACCCCCGGCTGCAGGGGATCCTGCGTCCGCAATACCTGCCGCCGAAATCCTGAGGCCGGCCGACGCCGCATACGCATATAGCGAGGCCGCATTATGTGCGGCGTTCATATCGTTCGAGGAAACGGTTCGTTCCCTCCCGAAGGCGAAGTCTTTACTCTGGTATCCCGATTCATGACCAGACGAGACCTCTTCGATGCGATTCCGATTCCTGCTTTCCCTGGCGCTGGCCGCCGGCCTGTCCGGCGCGGCCCAGGCCGCGGACGTCACCCTGCTGAATGTCTCCTACGACCCCACGCGGGAGCTGTACCAGGCCTACAACCAGGCCTTCGCCCGCTACTGGCAGGACAAGACGGGCGACCATGTGACGATCCGCCAGTCTCATGGCGGGTCGGGCAAGCAGGCGCGCTCGGTGATCGACGGCCTGCAGGCCGACGTGGTGACCCTGGCCCTGGCGCCGGACATCGACGCCATCGCCGCGCGCGGCGCCATCCGCCCCGACTGGCAGCGGCAAAGCCCCCTGAACAGCGCGCCCTACACGTCCACCATCGTCTTCCTGGTGCGCAAGGGCAACCCCAAGGGCATCCACGACTGGAACGACCTGATCAGGCCGGGCGTGCAGGTCATCACGCCCAACCCCAAGACCTCCGGCGGCGCGCGCTGGAACTACCTGGCGGCCTGGGGCTACGCCCTGCGCCAACCGGGCGGCAGCGAGGCCGCCGCGCGCGAATTCGTGGGCAAGCTGTACAGGCAGGTGCCGGTGCTGGATTCGGGCGCCCGGGGCGCGACCACCACCTTCGTCGAGCGCGGCATCGGCGACGTGCTGCTGGCCTGGGAAAACGAGGCCTTCCTCGCCATCCAGGAACTGGGTCCAGACAAGGTGGACATCGTGGTGCCCTCGGTCAGCATCCTGGCCGAGCCGCCCGTGGCGGTCGTGGACAAGGTCGTCGACGCCCGCGGCACGCGCGAGGTCGCCCGCGCCTACCTGGACTACCTGTATTCCGAGGCCGGCCAGGAAATCGCGGCCAGGAACTATTACCGGCCCACGCTGAAGGCGGTCGCCGACCGCCACGCGAAGCAGTTCCCCCAGGTATCGCTGTTCACCCTGACGGATGTGGCGCCGAACTGGGCCCAGGCTCAGAAGACGCACTTCGCGGACGGCGGCGTGTTCGACCAGATCTACCAGCCCGATGCGCGCTGACGCCATGCCGGGCACGTTCGCAGCGCGCGCCCCCGGCGCCCGGCCGGTCCTGCCCGGCCGCAATCTGACGCTGGGCCTGACCCTGAGCTACCTGGGCCTGATCGTGCTGTTGCCGCTGTCGGCCATCCTGCTCAGCGCCTCGACGCTGGGGGCTCCGGCCTTCTGGCAGGCCGTCACCGCGCCCCGGGTCCTGGCCTCGTACCGGCTCAGCTTCGGCGGCGCCCTGGCGGCGGCGGCGATCAACGTGATCTTCGGCGGCATCGTCGCCTGGGTGCTGGTGCGCTACCGCTTTCCCGGCAAGCGCCTGATCGACGCGCTGGTGGACCTGCCGTTCGCCCTGCCGACGGCCGTGGCCGGCATCGCGCTGACCGCGCTGTACGCGCCCAACGGCTGGCTGGGCAAACTGCTGGCGCCGCTGGGCATCCAGGTGGCCTTCAAGCCGCTGGGCGTCGTGGTCGCGCTGATCTTCATCGGCCTGCCCTTTGTCGTGCGCACCGTTCAGCCAGTTCTGGAAGACATGGCCGCCGAATACGAGGAGGCAGCCAGCAGCCTGGGCGCCTCGCGCTGGCAGGTCTTCGCGCGCGTGGTGTTCCCGACCATCCTGCCGGCCCTGCTGACCGGCTTCGCCCTGGCCTTCGCCCGGGCGGCGGGCGAATACGGCTCGGTCATCTTCATCGCCGGCAACATGCCCATGGTGTCCGAAATCGCCCCATTGCTGATCATCACCAAGCTGGAACAGTACGACTACGCGGGCGCCACCGCGATCGCCGTGGTGATGCTGGGCATTTCCTTCACCCTGCTGCTGGCCATCAATCTGCTGCAGGCCTGGGTGCGGCGGCGCTCCACCGGACACTGACAGGACTCCTATGACCACCCTCGCCATCACCCCCCTGGATTTCGACGCGGATGCGCGGCCGGCCGCCGAAGGCAGGCTCGCGCGCAGCCTTCTGCTGATCGTCGCCTGCGTCTTCCTGACCCTGTTCCTGTTCATTCCGCTGCTGGCCGTCTTTCATGAAGCCCTGGCCAAAGGCTGGGCGGCTTGCGCGGCCGCCGTGACCGATCCGGACGCCCTGGCGGCCATCCGACTGACGCTGACGGCGGCCGGCATCGCCGTCCCCCTGAATCTGGTATTCGGGGTCTGCGCAGCCTGGGCCGTCACCCGCTTCGAATTCCGCGGCAAACAACTGCTCATCACCCTGATCGACCTGCCCTTCTCGGTGTCTCCCGTCATCGCCGGGCTGATCTACGTGCTGCTGTTCGGCGCCCAGGGCTGGTTCGGCCCCTGGCTCCAGGCGCACGACATCCGGATCCTGTTCGCCGTGCCGGGCATCGTGCTGGCCACCGTCTTCGTCACCGTGCCCTTCGTGGCCCGGGAACTGATCCCTCTGATGCAGACCCAGGGCAGCGACGAGGAAGAGGCCGCCATCGTCCTGAGCGCATCGGGCTGGCAGACGTTCTGGCACGTCACGCTGCCCAATATCCGCTGGGGGCTCTTCTACGGCGTGATCCTGTGCAATGCCCGCGCCATGGGCGAATTCGGCGCCGTGTCCGTCGTCTCGGGCCACATCCGGGGCCTCACCAACACCCTGCCGCTGCATGTCGAGATTCTGTACAACGAATACAACTTCGCCGCCGCCTTTTCCGTGGCGTCCCTGCTGGCGCTGCTGGCCCTGCTGACGCTGGCCCTGCAGTCCCTGGCCCAATGGCGGCTGCGCGCCCAGACCGCCCGCGCCGCATCGGAGCATTCCTCATGAGCATCGAAGTCCGTCACATCCACAAGCAGTTCGGCGCGTTCACGGCGCTGGACGATGTCTCCCTGGCCTTTCCGGACGGGCGGCTGACCGCCCTGCTGGGGCCATCGGGCTGCGGCAAGACCACGCTGCTGCGCATCATCGCCGGGCTCGAGCATCCCGACCGCGGCCAGGTGCTGCTGGAAGGCCAGGACGCATCCCGCACACACGTGCGCCAGCGCCAGGTCGGCTTCGTCTTCCAGCACTATGCCTTGTTCAAGCACATGACGGTGTTCGAGAACGTGGCCTTCGGCCTGCGGGTCAAGCCGCGCCGGGAGCGCCCGAGCGAGCGCCGGATCCGCGACAAGGTCATGGGGCTGCTGGAACTGGTGCAACTGGCCTGGCTGGCCGACCGCCGGCCGGCCGCCCTGTCCGGCGGACAGCGCCAGCGCATCGCTCTGGCCCGCGCCCTGGCGGTCGAGCCGCGCGTGCTGCTGCTCGACGAGCCTTTCGGCGCGCTGGACGCCAAGGTCCGCAAGGAATTGCGGCGCTGGCTGCGCCGGCTGCACGACGAACTGCACATGACCAGCCTGTTCGTCACGCACGACCAGGAAGAAGCCCTGGAAGTCGCCGACGAGGTCGTCATCATGAACAAGGGCCGGGTCGAACAGGCGGGCGCCCCGCAGACCGTCTACGACCAGCCGGAAACCGCCTTCGTCTACGGCTTCCTGGGCCACGTGAATCTGTTCCAGGGCCGCGTGCGCGACGGCCGGCTGCACACCGGCGGCGCGGCGCTGGACATGCCGGGGCTGGACGGCGCCGCCGACGCGCCCGGCACCGCCTACGTGCGGCCGCACGACATCCAGATCGAACCCTGGCAGCCCGCCGGCCAATCGCCCGCGCCGAAAGGACTGCTGGTCGACCTGCAGCGGGCCCATGCCTTCGGGCCGCTGGCCCAGCTGGAGCTGCGGCGCGAAGACACGCAGGAGATCATCGAGGTCGTCATGCCCAGCCAGGAATTCGACCGGATCCGCGCGCAGGGCCACCGGCGGTTCATCGCCCGGCCTCGCCACGCGCGGGTGTTCCTGAACTAGCGTTGCGTCGGACCGGCGCGGCGGTCCGTCGGACGGGACGCTAGCGTCCGGCCGGAGCGTCCTCGAAACGCCCCAGGTCGAAATAGCGCGAAAAAGAGGACTTGTCGTCTTCGCCTTCCGGCTGGCCAGGTTTGGCGGGCGCTTGCGCCGTCGGCGCGGCGCTCTGCGCGGGAGCATCCCGATTCGGGGCGTCGGGCGCGACCGGCGAAGCCTGGGCGCCCCTGGGGCCGGCGGCCCGGCCCTGCTCGCGGCGCTGCGCCACCTGTTCGGCGACCGCCGTCAACTGCTCGGCCAGCGCCTTGTGGTTGCGCTTGAGCGCCCAGTCCGCCGCCGTTTCGCGCGCCGTATTGAACATGGTCGGATCCGCGCCCTGCGACAGCAGCAGCTTCACGATGGCCGGCTTGCCCGACAAGGCGGCCATCATCAGGGGCGTGGTGCCGTCCGGCCCCGGCGCATTGACGATGGCGCCCCAGTCGATCAGGAGCCGGGCCGTCTCGACCTGGCCCTTGGATGCCGCGTAGTGCAGCGGCGTCCAGCCCAGGCGGTTGACCTGGGCGCCGGCCTGGATCAGCCCCGCGGCCCGCTCGTTCTGCCCCAGGATGCACAGGTACATCAGGGCGGTCTCGTCATGGGCATTGGGCAGATCGACCTTCACGCCCGGCGCGATCCGCAGCACGTCGAAGACCCGCCAGGACTGGTCGCGGGCGGCCTGGGTCAGCGCCGGATTGCCCAGGGAATTCATCGCATTGGGGTCCACGCCGCGCAGCAGCATGTCCTGGACCGCCGACACGTCGTCGCGGCGGATGGCGGACCACCAGTCCGCCGTCGGCGCGCGTTGAGCCTGGGCGGCGAAGGCCCACAACAGGCCGGCCAGCAGGAACGCCGCCAGCCAGGGCCCTGTTGCCCGCCCGCTGGAAGGCGGGATGATCCGCCCGAAGGCGCCGGGAACCCCGGAAAGCGCAATCTTGCAATCGGACCGCATGGCGGAAACCTCCGTCGGAATATCGGCTCGTCGGGCAAAGGCCTGCATTGCCCGAAGCGGCGCCCCGGACGCGGCCCTGCCGGACCTACCGTTTGATTTTATTGAACAGCGTGAAATAGTTGTCCGCCGTGGCCTGCTCGATCGCCGAGGCGGGCAAGCCGCGCAGTTCGGCGATCTTTTCCGCCACGTGGATGACCTTGGAAGGGTCGTTCAGCTTGCCGCGATACGGCACGGGCGCCAGGTAGGGGGAATCGGTTTCGATCAACATGCGGTCCAGCGGCACTTTCCGCGCCACGTCCTGCAGGGACGCCGCGTTCTTGAAGGTCACGATGCCCGAAAAGGAAATGTAGAAACCCAGGTCCATGGCGGCCCGGGCGACGTCCCATGATTCCGTGAAGCAATGCATCACGCCGCGATCGGCCTGTTCCTCGCGCATCAGCCGGATGGTGTCGTCCGCCGCCGAACGGGTGTGGATGATCAGCGGCAGCCCCGTCTGCCGGGCGGCCCGGATGTGGGTGCGAAAGCGGTCCCGCTGCCAGTCCAGGGGCTCGGAGAGCCGGTAGTAGTCCAGGCCGGTTTCGCCGATGGCCACGACCTTGGGATGAGCGGCCCTGCTGAGCAGGTCGTTCAGCGTGGGTTCCGCGCAATCCGCGTCTTCGGCATCGTTGTCCGGGTGCACGCCGACCGAGGCGTGCAGATGGGGATGAGCCTCCACCAAAGCCATCAGGCCCGGCCAGTCGCGCAGATTGACGCTGACCACCAGCGCATGGTCGACCCGGTTCGATTGCATGCGGGCCAGCACGTCGGGCAGCTGGGCGGTCAGATCGGGGAAATTCAGGTGGCAGTGGGAATCGATGTACATGGAAGGTCAGCGGCTTCAGGATGGACGGCCCGCCACGGGTCGCACGGCCTGCAGCAGGCGTTGGGCGGCATGGTCGCCCAGCAGTTTGGGATTCAGGGGATGCTGGGCCAGGCGGCGCTGTTCCTGCAGCCACTGGCCGGTCCGGGCCAGCGCCCCGGCATCCAGAGCGCGCGCGATCCGCCGGATGCCCGCGTCCTGTTCAGGATAATACCGCGCGGGCAGCTCGTGCGTGGCCAGGCTCAGATCCAGCCAGAGACGCTGGAAGCCGTCCAGCCAGACGGCGGGCTCCAGCGCCGCCAGGGCGTCGGCCAGGGGGGCGGACGTTCCCGCGCCGCCCGCCAGATCCAGGAACAGGCTGAGCCAGGCCGGCGTGGCCGGCTGCTGCGCCTGGGCCTGTTCCAGGGCCGGCAAAGGCGCGCCGCCCGCCGCCGCCAGGCGCGTGGCGGCGTGATCCACCTGGTGCCGCTGCAGCCAGGCCAGAGCCTGCTGCGCGTCGGGAACCGGCAGGGGCAGACGCCGGCAGCGGGACACCAGCGTGGGCAGCAGCCGGTCGGGCGCATGCGCCACCAGCAGGAAAACCGTATGCGCCGGCGGCTCTTCCAGGATTTTCAGCAAGGCATTGGCGGCGATGGTGTTCAGCGACTCGGCGGGATACAGCAGCGCCACTCTCCAGCCGCCCCGGTGCGTGGCGGTGTTGAACCAGGGCAGCAGGCTGCGGATCTGTTCGATGCGGATGTCCCGCGACGGCTGTTTCTTGCCGCCCGATTCGTCGCCGTCCTCGGCGGCGGCGCCTTCCAGGGCGGCCACGGCGTCGGGGCGGATGCGGCGCAGGTCCGGATGGTTGCCGGCCTGAACCCAGCGGCAGGCCTGGCATTGCCCGCAAGCCAGGCCGGATTGCGGGGATTCGCACAAGAGGCTGGCCGCGCCGGCCGCCGCGAAGGCCTGCTGGCCGATACCCGGCAGGCCGTGAATCAGCCATGCGTGCGCGAAACGGTCGCGGGACGCCAGCCACTCGCCGGCCAGCGCCTGCTGCCAGGGCAGGAACTCGAAGGCCGTCATGCGCCGCCTCGCGCGGCGGCGGCGCCATGCGCCTGCAGCAGGCCTTGCAAATCCGCCTCCAGGCGGGCCCGGATGTCCGGGATGCTGCGGCGGGCGTCGATGAGGCGAAACCGCGCCGGTTCTGCTTCGGCCCTGGCATGATAGGCCCGGCGGGTGCGCTCGAAGAACGCCGCGCCTTCCTGTTCGAATCGGTCGGCCGCCGCCCTGCCCTGCAGCAGGCGCGCGCGCGCCGTTTCCAGCGGCACATCGAACAGGAACGTGCAATCCGGCCCCTGCCCCTGCTGCACCCAGTCTTCCAGCACGCGGATGGCCGGCGCCCCGAGTTCGCGGCCGCCGCCCTGGTAGGCGAAGGAGGCGTCCGTGTAGCGGTCGCACAGCACCCACTGGCCGCGTTCCAGCGCCGGCAGGATGCGCGTGCGCCAATGCTCGTTGCGGGCGGCGAACATCAGCAGAGTCTCGGTGCGCAGGTCCATGGCCTGATGCAGCACCAGTTCCCGCAACTGTTCGCCCAGCGGCGTGCCGCCGGGTTCGCGGGTCTCCAGCAGGTCGACGCCCGCGCCGCGCAGCCAGTCGGCCATCCAGCCCGCATGCGTGCTTTTGCCGGCCCCGTCCAGGCCTTCCAGGGTGATGAAGCAGCCGCGCCGCGCCATGAGATCAGTTCCGCTTCAGAATGTATTTGCCGACCGCCTGATTGTGCGACGACAGGTTCTTGGAAAATTCGCTGGTGCCGTCCCCCCGGGAGACGAAATACAGGTAGTCGTGCCGTTCCGGGTGCGTGGCGGCCATCAGGGCCGCCTTGCCGGGGTTGGCGATCGGGGTGGGCGGCAGGCCCGCCCGGGTGTAGGTGTTCCAGGGCGTGTCCTGTTCCAGGTCTTTCTTGCGCAGGCGGCCCTGGTAGCGGTCGCCCATACCGTAGATCACGCTGGGATCGGTCTGCAGCGGCATGCCGATGCGCAGGCGGTTGATGAAGACGCCGGCGATGCGGGCCCGGTCGCCGCCGTGGCCGGTTTCCTTTTCCACGATGGACGCCAGGATCAGCGCCTGGTACGGCGTTTCCAGCGGCAGGTCCCGGTCGCGCTCGGCCCACAGGCGATCCAGCGTCTGGCGGCCCGCCTGGGCGGCGCGGCGCAGGATGTCCAGGTCGGAAGAGCCGGGAGTGAACACATAGGTATCCGGGTAGAACAGGCCTTCCAGGGACGTGTCGTCCAGCCCGAGCTTGCGGGCGATGGCCGCGTCGTCCAGGCCCAGCGCGTCGTGGCGCACCTGCGGGTCGGCGTCCAGGGCGGCGCGCATCTGGGCGAAGGTCCAGCCTTCGGGGAAGGTCAGCCGCGCCTGGGTCATGTCGCCGTTGGCCATGCGCTCCAGCAGCATCCAGGGCGTATCCCCGGCGCGGGCCTCGTAGGCGCCGGCCTTGAGCAGTTTGTCGCGGCCGCTGAGCCGCGCCAGCCAGACGAAGGCATGAGGGTTGATCTGGATGCCGGCCGCTTCCATGGCCTGGGCGATCTGGCGCGGCGTGCTGCCCATGTCGATGATGTAATCCACGACCGGCGTCTGCATGGGAACCGGCCGCTTCCAGCCCCACCAGGCCGCGCCGCCGATGCCGGCGCCAAGCAGCGCCAGGCACACGATCAGCAGCCAGATGGTCAGTCGCAGTAGCTTCTTCATGGACGCCAGTTTAACTGGAACGACGAGGAGAAGCCTGAAGCGGATGTTACTTTTCTCAGCCCCTCAGACGGCGCTCTCGCCGAGGATCAGCCGGTCCATCTCGGCCTTCGGGGTGTTGCAGAATTCCCGCGCCAGCATCAGGTAGAACCCCAGACCGAGAAGCACCCAGCATCCCAGCGCGATCCAGGCGGGCGTTTCCAGGAAGGCGGGCGAACCCGGCACCAGCAGCAGGCACAGCAGGCCGGCGCTGCAGAGCGCTCCACCCAGGGCGATCAGCTTCTTGAAGGGAGCGACTTCCTTGCAGAAAGCCGGCGCCCGCTGCGCTTTCGTCCACTTGAACAGCTTGTAGGCGACGGCGCAGTAATAGATGAAGGCGATCGAAATCCCCACGGCCGACATGTCCACGACCCACAGCAGCACCGAACGGCCGAACCAGGGCGCCAGCAGGCAGATGGCGCAGATGAACACGATGCTGGCGTACGGCGTGCCGTGCTTTTCATGGAGACGGCAGAACACGGCGGGCAGCGCCTTGGCGCGGCTCATGGCGAACATCAGCCGGCTGCAGGAGATGTAGAAACCGATCAGGCCGGTGAAGATCCCCATGCACAGCGCCACCACCAGGGCGGTCAGCCCCGCGGTGCCCAGCACGTTCTGGACGGCCTGTCCCGTGCCCCACAGGTAGTGCTGGCCCACCAGGTCCATCCACGGCATCGCCAGACCCGTCGCGACGATCATGATGGAATAATGGCCGGCCGCCACGGCCAGCGCGGCCAGGATCAGGAAGGTCGCCTTCGCGGGCGAGAAATTGAATTCCTCGGCGGCCTGGGGCACCGTGTCGAACCCGACATAGGCCCAGGGCGAAATGGCCACGATGGCGGCGATCGCGGACCACGACGGGATGCCCGGCTTGTAGAGCGGCAGCAGATTGCTGAAGGACGTCGAGGGCGCTGCCGACATGGCGGCCGTCACCCCGGTCGCGGCGACGATCAGCAGGACGCAGAAATAGAATTGCGTCTGCGCCGTGGCGTCCGCGCCCCGCACGTTCAGCCAGGCAAACAGCACCAGGACCGCGCTGGCGATCAGCACTTCCACGAAGTACACGTCCCAGCCGGCCATGTTGTAGAGCAGGCCTACCTTGACGGTGTCCGGCACCAGGAACTTGATCATCAGCGCGAAGGCCGAGGCATTGAGCGCCACGATGGCGGCATAGCCCAGGATCAGGAACCAGCCGCACAGGAAGGCGTGCTTGCGGCCGAACGCAAGGTAGGCGTAAGTGAACGCGCCCCCGGTGATCGGGTACGCCTTCACCAGGAAGCCGGCGCTCAGGCCGACGAGGCTGAGGATCAGGGCGCCGATCCAGAGCCCGATGATGACGCCCAGCGGACCCGCCATGTCCATCCACTCCACCGGCAGCACGAAACTGCCCCAGCCGATGGCCGAACCGAAGGCGATGGCCCAGACCCAGTGGGGCTTGAAGGTTTTTTCAAGTGTGACTCGTTCCGACACTGTTGTCTCCTGTAAATATCATTTTTTAATTGTTATTGTTTCAATAATCGAAATTTGCAATTCAGTCTATTGAATTCCTGCTGAAGAGCCTAGGGCCACCGGGCAGCTATCGTAGGGGCCAGATGCGGCCGGCCGGGCCGGGCCGCCCATGAAAAAGGACTGCCGGAGCAGTCCTTTTTCGTCGCGGCGCTCACGCGCCTTCCGGGACCGGATCAGAGCACTTCATCCCGCAGGTAGTAGTACTTGTAGAACATCGCCTGCCCCAGCCGCCGGAAGGGCGCGAAGAGGTGGCCCTGCAAGGGCGAGTTGTAGATCGGCAGATCCCAGTGAGGACCGCTCTTGCCGACGACGCGCTCGGCCAGGCGCCGGCCCGCCTGCGCGGAAAAGGACACCCCGTTGCCGCCGTAGCCGATGGCATAGTAGATCTGCTGGCTGGGATCCGGCTGCGTGATGCGCGGCATCATGTCGTGGCTCACGTCCACCCAGCCCCACCAGGAATACGCGATCGGCACGTCCTTCAGGGCCGGGAACTTGCGCGCCAGGCCTTGCTTGAGCAGGTCCAGGTGCTTGGGGTTCTCCGCGTCGGCGCCCTTGAGCGCGCTGCGGCTGCCGATCTGCATCGAACCATCCGGCAGCAGACGGTAGTAGAAGCGCAGCGTGCGGGTGTCCGTGATGAAGGTGGTGCTTTTCAGGCCGGCCGCGTCCCGTTCCTGCTGCGTCAGCGGGCGCGTCACCATCGAGTTCGACAGGATCGGCATGATCTTGTTGCTGAGCAGCGGATGCAGGCCCTGCGGCGTGTAGCCGCCCGTCGCCACGGCGACGCGGCGCGCGCGCACGATGCCGCCCGGCGTGCGCAGGTGATGGACGCCGCCGACGGTTTCCCAGCCGTGGACCGGGCTGCCGGTGTAGATCTTGACGCCCAGTTCACGCAGGCGCCGCAGATAGCCGAAGGCCAGCTTCAGCGGGTGGATGCCGACCCCGTCGGGTTCGTGCAGCGCGCCGGCCGCCTCGCGGTCCATGGCGTAGCGTTCCCAGAGCTCTTCGCGGCTCAGCATCCGGGTGTCGTAGCCAAACTGGTCGTGCATCACGCGGCACAGGTTTTCCAGGAAGGCCATCTTTTTCGGACGGTGCGCCGTATACAGGTGGCCGCCAGGCTGGGCGTCGCAGGGAAACCGCGCCACCAGGCTCTTCCAGTACTCGAAGCCCTCGTGGATTTCGCGATCCAGGCGCTTGGCCGTTTCCAGGCCCCAGCGCTCGATCCACTGGGTGCGGTACAGGCGCCCCGACGCATTCTGCCCCTGGCCGCCATTGCGGCTGGTGCACCCCCAGGATTCCTGGTTGGCTTCCAGGATGATGGGGATCACGCCATGTTCCTCGGCCAGGTTCAAGGCCGTCACCAGGCCGGTGAAACCCGAGCCGATGATCACGACATCCGCATCGATGTCCTGGGTGACCGGGCCGTCGTCGGGCGGCGGATCGCCGGCCGTGCCCACCCAGTACGTGGGCGCGTACTGCTGATTGCGGCCCGAAGGCGAAACCAGCGGATCGTAGCGCGGGTCGTAGGGGTTGGATGCGCGCGGCGATGCCGCCGACGACGAGCGCTCTTGCACGCCGCTTGGTGTAGCTGAAGTCAAAGTAGCCATGATGTCTCCGGACAATGAAGGCCCAGCGCGAGCGGTTCAGGCTTGTGCAGGCAGATTGGGGCGTTGCTTGCGAAACGCGTTCTTGACCAGGATCTTGCCGTCCTTGAAGGTCAGCAGGTCCACCATATTGGCTTCGATCCTGGAGCCGTCGGCCGCCGTCCCGGTGAACGTGGATTCCATGACGCCGCGGTCGCCCGACACCCAGCAGCTGGCATTGCGCCAAGCCGCGTCCGGAATGGTCTGCCAGGCCGACTCGAAAGCCTTGCGCACCGCCGCCGGGCCTTCATGTCGCGTGCCGCACACCTGGGAACCGGCCACGCCTTCGAAGACGCATTCTTCGTGCATGCAGGCCATCAGGCCTTCGATGTCGTGACGGTTCCAGGCCTCGCCGAAAGCCTCGAGCGTGGCAAGCAATTGATCCTGTGTCATGGGGGGGTCTCCTCTGGTTATGTCGCGCGAGTCCGCCAAACGGGGCTGCGCCGTCGATGTCCATACAGTAGGAGAACGCCCGGGGCTGGTCTAGGGCCAGTGGCTACGTTTCTCTGGCACCAGATCGCCGGGACGCGCCTGGCCGGCCCTGCCCGCGCCCGGCCAGGGTCCGGATCAGGGACAGCAGCGCCTGCATGCTCACGCCGCTCTCCAGGTCCAGGCCGATGGAGTGCGGGTAGTAGCCGCTCAGGTCCTGGTTCACGCCGATGGCCAGGATTTCGATGCCGCGCTCGCGCGTGTAATGGCGCACCACCCGGCGCAGATGGGCGTCCAGGAATCCGGGCGGATTGGCCAGGATGCTGGCGCTGTCCATCGGCCCGCCGTCGGACACCACCCAGAGAATCCTGCGCTGGCTGTCCGGCTGGGCCAGCAGGCGCTCGCAGGCCCACTGGACGGCCTCGCCGTCGATGCCTTCGCGAAACAGGTCGGGCTTCATGACGGCCGTCACACCCAGCCGTCCCTGCTGGCGCGGTATGTTCCGCGACCAGAAGACCAGATGCTGCGCTTCGTTCAGGCGGCCCGGATGCGCGGGCCGCCGCCCGCCGGCCTGCCATTCGCGCGCCGGCCTGCCCCCGTTCCAGGCGCCGGTGGTGAAGCCCAGCAGCTCGAACGGCACGCCGGCGCGCTCGAAGACGCGCCCGAGCGCATCCATCAGCAAGGCCAGCTGCGGGCCGTGATGCCGCATGGAACCCGAACAATCGATGAGCAGGGACATCCGGGCCTGCGCCACGGGGACGTCCTGCTCGCGAAAGAAGATGCGGTGCTCGTCGGGAGAACTGATCAGCTGCGCCAGCCGGCGGCCATCGATCAGGCCCTCTTCCTGGCCGAACAGATGGCCCTCGGAACGAGGCACGAACAAGGCCCGCTGCAAGGCCTGCGCCAGACGGGACAGGGACCATGGCAGACGGGCGATTTCCTGATCCAGGCGCTGGCGATATTCCCGCAGCAGCGCCGGGCGCACCAGATCGACGGCTTCCCGGACGGTGTCGTGACGCCGGGTCCAGACGGCATAGTGCATGTCCGCCGACGACGTCTCGGCCAGATCGCCTCCCGTCCAGCCCCCCATGTCGGTCTCGTCCGCGTCCGCCGGCAGCAGCGCCACGGAGAAATCCAGGTGCCGCCTGGGAGGCCTTTTCTTCTCTTGTCCGATCAGGTCCTGGAACCAACGCGCCAGCGCCGTCGCCAGGTCGGCCGCGACCAGGGCGTAGGCGGCCTGGTCCGCGCGCAGCTGGCGCAGGCGGACCAGCGGGCCGGCCAGCATGGGTCCCATCCGGTACCGGGCGGATTCGGTCAGGTCTTCCAGGCGTTCCGGGATCGGTTCGTCGAACAGGCGGCTCCGGGCCATCAGGGCGAAGCAGAGCAGGTGCTGGCCCGTGCGGGTTTCGAGCAGGCCGGCCCCCTGGAACAGGAACAGCCATTGCTCGAAGCGCCGCCGCAGATTGCCGCGCATGCCCGGCCAGCGCTCGGGCGCCAGCGCCTCCACGCGCCACTGTTCCAGCCATTCGAAGATCAGCGCGGCGACCGGGTCCTGCGCGGGACTCAGGTCCCGGTGCAGCTGCGCGTCGGAGCGCAGCAGGCGCAGGGCCAGCGCATCGGCCAGCGCCCGATAGGCCGGCGAATCGTCCAGGCCCGGCTGCGTCTGCAGGTGAGGCGCCCCGTCCGGCAGGGTCTGGTCGCCGTTCCAGGGCCGGCCCGCCTCGAAGTGCACCTGCGGCTGGCGGGCCAGCGCCCGCACCGTCGCGGCGGCGCGGGCTTCGAGCGCGTGGCGACGGACCCAGTCGCGGGAATCAGGCGCCGCCATGCGGGGAAGGCGCGCCGGGGGCGGCGGCCAGTTCCTCGTCGAAGCAGCGTTGATAGTATTCCGCGACGATGGCCTGCTCCGAGGCGTCGCACTTGTTCAGGAAGGCGTAGCGGAAGGCCCGGGCGGTCGATTGGAAGATCGGCACGTTTTCCGCCCAGGAAATCAGGGTTCGCGGCGACATCAGCGTGGACAGGTCGCCGCTCTGGAACCCGGCGCGCGTCAGGGCCGCGACCTCGACCATGGCGGCGATCAGGCGGCGCCCTTCGGGATGATTCAGCGCCGGCACCTGCGCGGCCACGATCCCGGCTTCGGCCTCGGGGCTCAGGTAGTTCAGGGCCGCCACGATATTCCAGCGATCCAGCTGCGCGTGGTTCAGGCGCTGGACGCCGTAATACAGGCCGCTGGTATCCCCAAGCCCCACGCTGTTGGCGGTGGCGAACAGGCGGAAGCCCGAATGCGGCGCGATGACCCGGTTCTGGTCCAGCAGCGTGAAATGCCCGTCGCGTTCCAGAACGCGCTGCAGGACGAACATGACCTCGGGCCGTCCGGCGTCGTACTCGTCCAGCACCAGCGCCATGGGCCGCTGCAGGGCCCAGGGCAGGATGCCTTCCCTGAATTCCGTGATCTGCTGGCCATCCCGCAGCACGATGGCGTCGCGTCCGACCAGGTCCAGGCGGCTGATGTGGCCGTCCAGATTGATCCGGATGCAGGGCCAGTTCAGGCGCGCGGCCACCTGCTCGATGTGGGTGGATTTGCCCGTGCCATGCATGCCCTGGATCAGCACCCGGCGGTTGCAGGAGAACCCCGCCAGGATGGCCAGCGTGGTGTCCGGATCGAAACGGTAGTTCGGATCCACGTCGGGCACGTAATCGCTGGGCTCGGTGAAGGCCATGACCTCCAGGTCGCTGTCCAGGCCGAAACTGGCGCGCACGGAGATGCGCTTCGTGTCCCGATCCGTGTCCACCAGGCGTTTCACGACGCTTTCTCTTGACGCAGATCGGGCTGCGCGCCCCGCTCCGGGTAGCTGCCCGATTCGATGTCCGCCAGCGCCTCGGCCGCGCGGCGCAGGGCGGGCAGGCTGCCGCTGATGCGCTTGCCCTGGAACCGCAGGGTCGGCGCCTGGATGGCGACGGCCAGGTTGGATTTGCCCGAAGGCACCGGCACCCGCACGGCGACGCAAGTCAGGCCGGGCAGGAATTCCTCGTTGTCCATGGCATAGCCGTCGGCGGCGGCCCGCTGCAGCTCCGCTTCGAGGGCCTGCGGGTCCGTGATCGTCATGTCCGTGTATTTTTCAAGCGTCCCCGGCACCAGCAGGCGCTTGCGCTGGGAAGGCGTCATCTGCGCCAGAAAGAGCTTGCCGCTGGCCGAGCAGTGCACCGGCACCCGCGAGCCCGGATGCAGGTAGAAGCGCAGGGGGGCCGGCGTTTCCACCCGATCCAGGTACAGGACCTCGCTGCCGGCGCAACTGGTGATGTTGCAGCTTTCGCCGACTTCCGCCACCAGCGTGCGCAGCACATTGCGCCGGGCGCCATGCACGGTGTTGTTCAGCAGCAGGTTTTCCGCGATCCGCCGCAGGCGCGCGGCGGTGCTGTAGTGACGCCCGTCCCCGTCGCGCTGGATCATCCCGGCGCTGTCGAGCTGCTGCAGCATGCGATGCAGCGTGGGCTTGGGCAGGCCCAGCTCTTCGACCAGGCTCTGGAGCGAGAAATACCGGTCTTTTTCCGCAATCACTTCCAGGAGCGCGAACAGGCGGATGGCGGGAGTATCGCCATCCAGTTTGTTCGACACGGGGACAAGTTCGACTGGACTCATGAGGCGTCACGCTTTATATTTCAATAACAGGAACTTATTGTACCGATTTTAATATTTTTGGCTAGGTTTATCATGCATATCGGAATCGCGGGCGCCGGCGTGCTCGGGCGGCTGCTGGCCTGGCGCCTGAGCCGCGCGGGCCACCGGGTGGCTGTCTACGACCCGGCCGACGGACCGCTGGCCAGGGGGGCCGCGGGATGGACGGCCGCGGGCATGCTCTCGCCCTCGGCCGAACTGGAGTGCGCCGATCTGCAGGTCTTCCAGGACGGGCTGGATTCGCTCGGCCAGTGGGCGGAGATCGTGGCGGCGCTGCCCGGCGCCCCCGACTTCGACTGCCACGGCAGCCTGCTGCTGGCCCACCGGGGCGACGGGGGCGCCGCGCGACGGCTGGTGGAACTGATCGAGCACAAGGCGCCCGAAGGGCACCGGCCGCAGCCGCTGGCCCCGGACGCCCTGAGCCGGCTGGAGCCGGACATCCACGGCCCCGCGCTGGCCTGGTTCCTGCCCCACGAGGGGGCCATCAACCCCTTGCAGCTCATGCCGGCCCTGCACGAAGGCGCCCGTGGCGTGGACTGGCACTGGGGGCGGCCGGTCGACGAAGTGGGCGAAGGATTCCTCTCCGTCGATCGCCGGCGCCATGCATTCGACCACGTGTTCGACGCGCGCGGCCTGGGCCAGCGGCCCGCCAGCGGACCGGCGACCGGCTGCGCGGACGTGCGCGGAGTGCGCGGCGAAATCTTCCTGGTGCGCGCGCCGGAAGTCCGCCTGACCCGGCCCGTGCGCCTGCTGCATCCGCGCCACCGCGTTTACATCGTGCCGCGCCGCGACCATCATTTCATCATCGGCGCCAGCGAAATCGAAAGCGAGGACCGCTCCGCCGTCTCGCTGCGCAGCACGGTCGAGCTGCTGGCCGCCGCGCACAGCGTCCTGCCCGGCCTGGCCGAGGCGCGCCTCGTGCAGACCGACACCAATCTGCGGCCGGCGCTGCGCGACAACCTGCCCCTGATCGAACAGGCGACGGGGCTGACCCGCATCAACGGGCTGTTTCGCCACGGCTGGATGATCGCGCCGGCCATGACCGCGCGCGCCATCCGCCAAGCCGGCATCCCCCTTTCCCTTCCAGGAGCCTCCGCGGCATGAACACTCTTTCCATCTACTTCAATGGCGAACCCCGCTCCGTGCCCGAAGGCACGACCCTGCAGCAGGCCCTGGCGCTGCTGACGCAGGCCGACGGCGCGGCGCCGCCCGCCCCCATCGCCACCGCACTGAACGGCAGCCACGTCGCCCGCGCCCGGCGCGAACAGACCCTGCTGGCGGCGGGCGATCACATCACCACCTTCCAGGCCATCGTCGGAGGCTGAATCATGAGCTGGACCATCGCCGACACCGCGCTCGACAGCCGGTTCTTCCTGGGCACGGCCGCCTACCCTTCCCCTCAGATCATGCTGGACGCCATGCGCGCCGCCGGCGCCCAGGTCGTCACGGTCGGCCTCAAGCGCCAGGCCGCGGCCGGAGCCCACGGCGGTCAGCCCTTCTTTTCGATGCTCCGGGACCTGGGCTGCCACCTGCTGCCCAACACGGCCGGCTGCCACACGGCGGCCGAGGCCATCTCGCTTGCCCAGATGGCGCGGGAGATCTTCGAGACGTCCTGGATCAAGCTGGAAGTGATCGGGGACGAACACACGCTGCAGCCGGACGTCTTCGAACTGGTCGCGGCCGCCGACGCCCTGGCGCGCGACGGCTTCCAGGTCTTTCCCTATTGCACGGACGACCTGATCGTCTGCCAGCGCCTGCTGGACGCCGGCTGCCCTGTCCTGATGCCCTGGGCGGCGCCCATCGGCTCCGGCCAGGGGCTGATCCACCTGTCCGCGCTGCGCACCCTGCGGGACCGGCTGCCCGACGTTCCCCTGATCGTCGATGCCGGCATCGGCTCGCCCATGGACGCCGTCCAGGCCATGGAGCTGGGCTTCGATGCCGTGCTGCTGAATTCGGCCGTCTCGCGCGCCCTGGATCCGGTGCGCATGGCGCAGGCCTTCAAGCTGGCGATCGAGGCCGGACGGCTGGCCTGGGAAGCCGGCATCATGGCGGAACAGGACATGGCGGTCGCCACCACGCCGGTGTCAGGCCGGCCCTTCGTGCTGGCCTGACACCCGGCGTCACTGCCGCTTCTCGTTGGCCGTCTTGACCATGCTGTCATACAGGGTGAGGATGCGCGACCGGTACGGAAAGACCATTTCCGCAAAGCCGGTCTGTGAATCCAGGACTTTCTTGAAGAAAGGATTGGCTGCGGCGTATTTCGCCGTGACCTTCTTTTCTTCCTCGATGAAGCGGGTGTAGTAGTCGGGAGGCGTGTCCAGGACCTTGACGCCTTCCTTGTCCATGAACTCGTGCAGCGCGACGGAATTGTCGTATATGTTCGCATCCAGGGTATCGGCGATGTTCGCCTTCGCGGCGATCCGGATGATTTCCTTCAGATCGTCCGGCAGCGACTTCCAGTAGTCCCCGTTGATGAAGATCTGCCCGATGTCGGTCTGCTGATGCAGGCCCTGCAGATAATAGTATTTCCATATTTTCTGCAGCCCCAGATTGCGGTCGTCCGCGGGGCCGATCCATTCCGCGGCGTCGATCACGCCCCTCTGGGCCGAAGGCACGATGTCGCCGCCGGGCACGCCCACCGCCGAAATGCCCATGGCCTGATAGGTTTCCCCGGGGATGCCCGGCGGGGAGCGATATTTGAAGCTCTTGAATTCATTGACGTCCTTGATCGGTTTCTTGAACCATCCCAGGGGATCGGGCCCCATGGGCTGCATCAGGAAGGCCTTGACGTTGTAATGCATGACGTCTTCCAGGAGCTCCTTGTAGAGCTGCTCCCCTCCCCCCTTGTAGTACCACGCGACCATGCTGGCCTGATCCAGGCCCGTGCTGGCGGGCGCGTTCGAAAAAAGGACGAACGCCGAATTCTTGCCGGAGAAATAATTGGGCCAGACATAGCCCGCCTTGACCACGTCATTGCTGACCGCATCCAGGATCTCGAACGGCCCCACCACGGCGCCGGCCGCCAGCACTTCGATCTTCAGCCGGCCGCCGGACATCAGATCCACCTGCTTGGAGAACTGCTCCAGCAGCTTGAAATACAAGCTGGCGTTGGGGACGGCCGTCTGGATGGAGAATTTGTAGACTTGCTGGTCGGCCGCCTGGGTGGCGGCGGGCGCGCTCATCAGCAGGCCGGCCGAAATGCATAGTATTCCAGCGAGTTTGGCTTTAAAAACACGAATCATGATGGTCTCCTTGAGTCAAACAGATTTGACAAGCTAGGTCACGCCATGGCTCACCCTCCGCAAGAATGGGTTCGTCAATCCGCAAGGCCCGTGACCTGCGGCAACCAATGGACCAGGATCGGGAACTTGATGAGAAGCAGGACGACCAGCACCTGCAGCCCGACGAACTGGATCATCCCCAGATAGATGTCCTTCATGCTCCACTGCGGCACGACCCCCTTGAGAAAGTACGAGGACAGCGCCAGCGGCGGCGTCAGCCAGGAGGTCTGCAGCGTGACGGCGATCAGGATGCTGAACCAGAGGATGTCGAAGTCCAGGCTATGGGCCACCGGCAGCAGGATGGGAACGACCACCAGGACGATCGGTATCCATTCCAGCGGGCCGCCCAGCAGGAAGATCAGGAACAGCATCAGCAGCAGCATGATCAGCGGCGAGACCGGCAAGGACGTGAGGATCTCGGTGATCAGCTGTCCGCTGCCCATGCGGGCGAAGACCGCCCCGAAGAAGTTGGCCGCCCCGATCAGGAACATGATGAAGGCGCTGACTTCCATCGTCTTGATGACGGCGATTCCCAAGGCCTTCCAGCTCAGGCGCCGATAGATGAAGGTGAGCGCCAGCGAGGCGAATGCGCCTGTAGCCGCCGCATCGGTCGGGGTGGTCACCCCGCCGACGATGAGCCCCAGGGTGGAGAGGATGACCACCGTGATGGGAATGACGCCGACCAGCAGCTCGCGCATCTTGTCCAGGAACGTGAGCGGCGGGCCGTCATACGGGATCGGCGGCCCCAGCTTGGGGTTGATCTGGCAGCGGATGACGGTGTAGAGCAGATAGACGCCCGAGAGCATCAGGCCCGGCACCACGGCGGCGGCGAACAGCGTGGACACCGGGATTCCGACCAGCGGACCCATGACGATCAGCATCACGCTCGGGGGAATCAGGATCCCGAGCGTGCCGCCCGCGGCGATCACGCCCGCCGACAGGCGGGTGTCGTAATTGCTGCGGATCAGCATGGGAGCGGCCATGACTCCCAGCACCGTCACCGAGGCGCCGACGATGCCGGTCGCCGCCGCGAACAGCGTGGCCGTCGCCAGGACGATGATGTAGAGCGAGCCCTTGTATTTCCCCAGCATGATCTGCAAGGCGCGGAACATGCGGTCCATCAGGCCGGACTGGTCCAGGACGTAGCCCATGAACAGGAACAGGGGAATGGCGGCCAGTTCGACGCTGGTCATCAGGGAAAAGAACTGATAGGTCAGCAGGTTGAACACCTGCTGGCCGATGGCCATGAAACCGAACAGCAAGGCCACGAAAATGAACACGAAAGCCATCGGAAAGCCGGTGAGCACGCCCACCACGGCGACCAGCAGGGATACGAGGCCGAGAACCGGATCGCTCATGATTGGGGCTCCTTGTTCCGGAAGGGCGTGTTGTGGCGGATGACCCAGCAGGCCTTGATCAGCTCGGCCGCGCCTTGCAGCAGCAACAGAAAGACCGTGATCGGAATCACGGCCTTGAGCGGATAGATCGGCGGCATCCACGGGCTTTGGGGATAGAGCTCGTGCTGCATCCAGGATTGACCGGCGAACCGCAGGCTGACTAGGAAGAACAATGTCATCGCGGGGAAGTACAGCGCGACATACAGCACCGCATCCAGCAAGGCCTGCCAGCGCGGCTTGAGCAACGCCAGCAGGAAATCCGCCCGGACGTGGCTGCCCTTCTGCAAGGCGTAGGCCGCCCCCAGCATGAAAATCGTGCTGGAGAGCATGTACGTCATGTCATAGGCCCAGATGGTGGGCTTGTTGAAGACGTAGCGGGACGTCACTTCGTAGACCAGCGCGCCGGTCAGGGGCAGAATCAGCCAGGCCGCCAGTTTGCCGATCAGCCGCGACGGGTATTCCAGCGCCGCCAGCAGCCTGCGCAGCCCGGGTGAAGGTTCTCGATCGTTGTCCATGGTTGTCTCGGCTCCTTGCGGTCAGTGCGGAACTTCCGATGAAACGGGCGGCCGGGCGGCGTCGGCGAGAATGAACTCCGCGGCGCGTTCGGCCATCATGATGATGGGGACGTTCGTGTTGCCGGAGACCAGCGTCGGCATGACGGATCCATCCACCACGCGCAGCCGGTCGATTCCGTGGACTTGCATGTGATGGTCGACGACCGCCTGGGGATCGGTGCGCGGCCCCATTTTTGCCGTGCCCGTGGGATGGAAGATGGTGGCGCCATGCTCGCGGCAGAAATGCAGGATCTCGTCATCGCTGCGGGCATCGAGGCCCGGCCTGTATTCACGGGCCATCAGGTCTTTCATGGGCTCCGTGTCGGCGATGCGGCGAGCGAGGCGCACCGCCGCGATGGCCGTGCGCCGGTCGAGTTCGGCGTCCAGATAGTTGGGCTGCATCGACGGGGGCTGGAGGGGATCGGGGGACTGGATCCGCACATGGCCGCGCGATTCGGGGCGCAGCTGACAGACGGAATAGGTGCAGCCGGAAAAATCATGCACCTTGGCGCCGGCCAGATCGGCCGACAGCGTACCCAGGTGGAACTGGACGTCGGGGCGGTCCGATTCGGGCAGGGCCCGGCAGAACAGCGCCCCCTGGTTGATGCCGATGGCCAGCGGCCCGCTGCGAAACAGCAGCCACTGCAGCCCCATCCGGGCCCGGCCCCAAAGACTGCGCAACTGGTCGTTGTTGGTGATCGGCTTGGTGACCTCATAGATCAGGCGCAATTGCAGGTGGTCCTGCAGGTTCTCGCCGACGCCGGGCAGGTCCCGCACGACCGGAATGCCATGACGCTGCACCAGGCTCGCCGCGCCGATCCCGGAGAGCTGAAGCAATTGGGGCGACAGGAGCGCGCCCGCGCACAGGATGACTTCCCGGTTGGCCTTCAGGGTCCGCGACTGGCCGCCAATCTGGTATTCCACCGCCGACGCGCATGAGCCCTGCAGAATCACGCGCGTCGCCCGCGCGCGGGTGAGAATCCTGAGATTGGATCTGCCGCGCGCGGGCTTCAGATACGCCACGGCCGAGGAACAGCGCCAGCCCCCGTGGGTGGTGAGCTGGTAGTAGCCGACGCCTTCCTGGACGCCGGTATTGAAGTCGTCCGTCCGGGGGATGCCGTTGGCCTCGGCGGACCGGATGAAGGCTTCCACCAGCTCGTGCCTGGCGCGGATGGAGGACGCGTACAAGGGACCGTCGGTGCCCCGCGTGGGTCCCGGTCCCAGGTCATTGTGTTCGAGCTTCCGAAAATACGGCAGGCACTCGTCCCAGCTCCAGCCCGGATTCCCCAGATCGGCCCAATGATCGTAGTCCTGCTTCTGTCCGCGGATGTAGATCAGGCCGTTGATCGAACTGCTGCCGCCCAGCGTCTTGCCGCGCGGCCAGTAGATCCTGCGCCCCAGCATATTGGGCTCGGGATCGGTGTAGAAGCCCCAGTTCACATCCTTGTCGAACATCGTGCGGCCGTAACCGATCGGAATGTGGATCCAGAGATTGGTGTCCGGCGGCCCGGCCTCGAGCAGACAGACGCTGTGCTTGCCGTTCTCGCTCAGCCTGTTGGCCAGGACACAGCCGGCGGATCCGGCGCCCACGATGATGTAATCTACAGCCTGGCTCATACGACGGCGTCTCCCTTGTGCATGCTGGGCGGTGATCTTTTTTATTTCCGGCCAGTGTGACCGGGCCCGCCCGTACGTCACCATGGGGTTAATACTATGAATTCCACCAGTGGCACGAAATGTGTCATTTCGGTTTCAGTTGCCATCGGCTGATCACGGTCCCCGCATGGAAAAACCCATCGATCGTTCTTTGCGCGTGCTCCACATCCTGGAAAAACTGGCGATCGCGGCCCATCCGCAGACCCTGACGCAACTGGCCCAGCGCACCGGAGTGCCGAAATCCAGTCTCATGCGGACCCTCCATGAAATGGAACGCGCATCCTACGTGACCCGCCTGCCCGGCCAAAGGGGATATGTCACCGGCTCACGGACCCACGAACTGGGCCTGTCCATCTTGAGAGCCCCTCAACTGCTGCGGGCGTGCCGCGCGGTCCTGGCCCGGCTCGTCGAGATCACGGGCGAAACATGCAACATGAACACGCTGTCCGGCGATACCGTGCAGTACCTGGCCCGGGTCGAAAGCCCCGGCCATCTGCGCCTGCAGCTGCACATGGATATCGGTTCCCACGTGCCGCTGCATTGCACGGCCAGCGGCAAGCTGTTCCTGGCCTTCATGCGTCCGGCGGAACAACGGGCCCTGCTGGGCAGGCTGGAACTGGCGCGCATGACGCCCAAGACCATCACCCGGCCCGAGTCGCTGATGTCGGCGCTGCTGCCGATCCAGGCGCAGGAGATGGGGATCGACGACGAGGAATTCATCGTCGGGATGGTGGCCGTCGCGGTCCCGATCCGGGATCGCGAAGGCAAGATGATCGCAGCGCTGGCCTGCCACGCGCCGACCGCGCAGGCATCGCTCCAGGACCTGATGGAAAAAGCGCCGTTCATGCGGCAGGCGGCCCGGGAACTGGGCCTGATCCTGGCAAGCGACTAGCGCCGGCCAGGACGGAATCGAGGCCCATGGACCCGCAACTGCTCACCGTCACGGCGATCCTCTTCGTCGCCACCTTCATCCGCTCAGCTTTCGGTTTCGGCGAAGCGCTCATCGCCGTCCCCCTGCTGGCCTTCGCCATCCCCATCGAAGAGGCCGCGCCGGTGGTCGTGCTGATTTCCATCACGATCGCGGCGCTCATCATCGCCCAGGACTGGCGCCAGATCCATGTCGCCAGCGCGGGCAGACTGTTCCTGGCGACGGTGGGCGGCATGCCCCTGGGGCTGTGGCTGCTGACGGCGGTGGACGAAGCCATAGTCACGGCGCTGCTGGCCGCCGTCATCATCCTGTTTTCCACGTACTGCCTGCTGCGCCGCACGCAGATCGAATTGAAGAACGACCGCCATGCCTGGGGCTTCGGCTTCCTGGCCGGCATCCTGGGCGGCGCCTACGGCATGAGCGGTCCTCCCCTGGTGATCTACGGCGCCCTGCGCCGCTGGTCGCCCCAGCATTTCCGGGCCACCCTGCAGGGGTACTTCCTGCCGGCCAGCATCCTGACGCTGATCGGATACAGCGTGACGGGCCTCTGGACCAGCTCGGTCACGCACTACTACATCTGGGCGCTGCCGCCCGCCGTACTGGCCAGTTTCCTGGGCCGCGCCGTGAATCGCCGCATCAAAGGCCCGGCCTTCCTGCGCTGGGTCCATCTGGGCCTGATCGCCATCGGCGTCCTGCTGCTGGCCCGGACCCTGGGGTGACGCGCGTCCGCGCTATCATGAGCGCCGGTTCGTCCGATTTGGATATTTTGGAATTCATCATGGAAAATCTTGCCGCCGACGGGCTCCAGCCTCTGCCCGGATGCGCCCTCCTGAACATCGAGGGACCCGACGCCCTGACGTTCCTGCACGGACAATTGACGCATACCGTGACCGGCCTGGACGGCGAACGGGCCGCGCCGGCCGCCTACTGCACGGCCCAGGGCCGCCTGCTGGCCAACGGCGTGCTGTGGCGGGCGCGGGACGACCGCATCACCTGGATGGTCTCGCGGGATCTGGCGGAGACGCTGATCCGGCGCTTGCGCATGTTCGTGCTGCGCACCAAGGTCACGATCAGCCTGGACGAGACGACCCAGGTCGGCGGCGCCTGGGGCGCGGGGTCGGTGCCGGACTCGTTGCATGGGGCGCCGGCCTGGACGCGGGCATCCATCGAGGGCGCCGACTGGATCGTGGCGCCGATGTCCCGCGCGGAACGGCCCGCGGCCTGGCGGCTGGCGGCCGACGCGGCCCCGGACACGGCCGGCGCGGCGCAGGCCGGCGCCTGGGCGGCCCTGCGGCTGGCCGGCGGCTGGCCCCGGATCCAGGCGGCGTCCCAGGACCTGTTCCTGCCCGCTTCCCTGGACATGGACCTGAACGGCACCATCGACTTCGCCAAGGGCTGCTACCCCGGCCAGGAAGTCATCGCCCGCAGCCACTACCGGGGCACGGTCAAGCGCCGCCTGGCGCACGGCACCGCCTCGTGGTCGCCGGACGCTCCCCCGCCGCCGCCCGCGACCGACCTGTATCCCGCCGGTGAAACGGGGAGTCGGCCCGTGGGCCGCGTGATCGAATCCGCGGTCCACCAGGGGCTGCTGCACGTGGCGGCCGAAATCACCCTGTCGGACTGGCCGGCCATGCGCTACGCCGTGGGCGCGCCCGACGGCGCGGCGCTGAGCATGCGGATGCCGTCGGAAGCCGCCTGATCCTGCGCCGGCGAACCGCCGGTCAACGCGGCTGGTGATACAGCTTCAGGATGCTGGAGAAATCCAGCTTTCCATGGCCTTGCGTGCTGTGCAGGGCGTAGAGATTGCGCGCCAGTTCGCCCAGGGGGGTCGTGGCGCGCGACAGCATGGAGGCCTCTGCCGCCAGGCCCAGGTCCTTCAGCATCAGGTCCACGCCGAAGCCGCCTTCGTAGTCATGCGAGGCCGGCGCGTGGTCCATGACGCCGGGCCAGGGGTTGTACAGTTCCGTCGCCCAATTGCGCCCGGAACTCTTGGCGATGATGTCGGACAGGGTCTTGGGGTCCAGGCCGTTGGCGACGCCCAGGGCCAGGGCTTCGGCCGTGCCGGCCATCAGGATGCCCAGCAGCATGTTGTTGCAGATCTTGGCCACCTGCCCCGCCCCCGCGTCGCCGGCGTGGAAGATGTTCTTGCCCATGACCTGCAGATACGGCGCGGCCGCCTCCAGGTCGGCGGCCGCGCCGCCGACGATGAAGGTCAGGGTGCCCGCCGCCGCTCCGCCCGTGCCGCCCGACACCGGCGCATCCAGCATGCGGATGCCGTGTTCCGCCGCCGCTTTCGACACTTTGCGGGCCGATTCGGGAGCGATGGTGCTGCATTCCAGCACCAGGGTGTTCCTGGCGATGGCCTTCAGGAGGCCGTTTTCCCCCAGATACAGGCCTTCGACATGGCGACTGGCCGGCAGCATGGTGACGACCAGGTCCACGCCCGCCACCGCTTCGGCCGCCGAGGCGACTGCCGTGGCGCCGGCCTGGGTGGCGGCCTTCAGGGCCGCCGGCACCAGGTCGAAGACCTTCAGGGCGTGGCCGGCCTTCAGCAGGTTCTGCGCCATCGGGCCGCCCATGTGGCCCAGACCGATGAAACCAATCGTGCTGCTCATGGATGTCTCCTTGAAATTATTGTGGGAATTCGATGAAGAGGGTCAGCCTCGCAGGTCCGCCAGCGGATGCGCCTGCCCCGCCGGCCAGGGCTGCGCCAGAAAGCGCCGCGCCCAGTCCGCCGTCGCCTGTTCCAGGGTGGCGGGCCGCCAGCGCGGGGATTTGTCCTTGTCGATCAGCAGGGCCCGGATGCCCTCGCGGAAGTCCGGCTCGGCGCAGCAATGCAGCGAGGCGATGTATTCCATGCGGAAGGTATCCGCCAGCGACTGGTGGCGGGCGCGGCCCAGCAAGGTGTGGCTCAGCCGCGCCGAACCCGGCGAGCCCGCCAGGAACGTCGCGGCGGCGCGCGCCAGCCAGGGATCGGCATGGCGCTTCCAGCCCGCGATGGCGGCTGCGATCTCCTGCAGGTCCGAGCGGCCGCAGGCGCGGCGGATCAGATCCGAATGGCGTTGCAGGGGGCCGGGCTCGGGGGCGTCCTGCGACAGCGCATCCAGCGCCGCATCGACCTGCGCCGCGTGCTGGGCCGCCGTCGCGGACCAGTCGACCGCGGCCAGGGCGTCGATCAGGGCGTCGAAGCCGTCCGCCGCGCAGGCGCGATCGGCCAGGCCGTAATGCAGGCAATCCGCCGCGCCGAGCTGGGCGCCCGTCAAGGCCAGGAATTCGCCGATGCCGCGCGGCAGCCGGCCGAGCATCCAGGTGCCCGCCACGTCGGGATACAGGCCGATGGTGATTTCCGGCATCGCGAAGCGCGTGGTTTCAGTGACCAGGCGATGGCTGGCCCCCAGCATCAGCCCCACGCCCCCGCCCATGACGATACCGCTGCCCCAGCACAGGACCGGTTTCGCGTAGCGATGGATCTGGTAGTCCAGCCGGTATTCGGTTTCGAAGAAGCTGCGGGCATGGACGTTGGCCCAGGCATCCGCGGGCGGGCTGTCCAGCATGCTGTCATACAGCGCATGCAGATCGCCGCCCGCGCAAAAGGCCTTGTCCCCCGCCCCGCGCAACACGACGGCGACGATCCGCTCGTCGTCCGCCCAGGATTCCAGGCGTTCGTCCAGCAGGCGGCTCATGGCCAGGGACAGGCCATTGAGGGTCTGCGGGCTGTTCAAGGTCGCCAGGCCGATGCGCCGGCCATTGCGCCCGGCCACTTCCTGGAACAGGACGGGATCCGGCGGGGAGTCGGGGACGGGCTCGGCGGAATCGGAAGTGCTCATCGCAGATCGGCCTCCTGGGTCAGGATGTGGCGCGCCACGATGACGCGCATGATTTCATTGGTGCCTTCCAGGATCTGATGCACGCGCGTGTCGCGCACCAGCCGTTCCAGCGGATAGTCCTTCAGATACCCGTAGCCGCCGTGGATCTGCTGCGCATCCAGGCAGGACTGGAAGCACAGGTCCGTGGCGAAACGCTTGGCCATGGCGCAGTAGGCGCTGGCCTGGGGATCGCCCTCGTCGAGTTTGCTGGCGGCCAGCCGCACCATCTGGCGCGAGGCCACCACATTGGCCAGCAGATCGGCCAGCTTGAACTGCAGCGCCTGGAAGTCCGCCAGGGGCCGGCCGAACTGGCGCCGCTCGCCCATGTAGCGCCGGGCGGCCTCGTAGGCCCCCTGGGCGGCGCCCACGGAACAGGTGGCGATGTTGATGCGTCCGCCGTCCAGGCCCTTCATGGCGAAACGGAAGCCCTCGCCTTCTTCGCCCAGGCGGTTTTCCACCGGCACCCGGACGTCTTCGAAAGTGATGGGGCGCGTGGACTGGCTGTTCCAGCCCATCTTGTTTTCCTTGCGGCCATACGTGATGCCGGCGGCGTCGGCCGGCACGACCAGGGCCGAAATGCCGCGCGCGCCTTCGCCGCCCGTGCGGGCCATGACGACCAGCACGTCGGTGTCGCCCGCCCCGGAGATGAACGCCTTGGCGCCGTTCAGCACGTAGTGATCGCCTTCGCGGCGGGCGCTGGTGGCGAGCGATGCCGCGTCCGACCCGGAGCCGGGCTCGGTCAGGCAATAGGAAGCCAGCTTTTCGCCGCTGGCCAGCAACGGCCCCCAGTGGTCGCGCACGGCGGGCTGCGCCCAGCTGCCGATCATCCAGGTGGCCATGTTGTGAATGGTGATGAAAGCGGTGGTGGACGGATCCACGGCGGCCATTTCCTCGAAGACCAGCGTGGCGTCCAGCCGGGGCAACCCCAGTCCACCGATGGATTCCGGCGCGTACATGGCGCAGAAGCCCAGTTCTCCGGCCTTGGCGAAGGCCTCGCGCGGAAAGATGTGTTCCTCGTCCCACCGCGCCGCGTGCGGGGCGAGTTCCCCCTGGGCGAACTCGCGGGCGGCCTGTGCAAAGGCCTCTTGTTCTTCGCTGAGGCGAAAATCCATGGTGTGTGTCTCCGGATCTAAGGTGATCGCAGCCGCAGGGCGCGGGTAACGCCATTCGGCGCAGCCGGACCTGGTCAAGGCCGGCTGCCGCGTCGCAGGCTTACTGTAGCACTTGGCGGCAGGGCCCGTTCGAATGGGTCCACCTTAATTCAGCCCGGCCGGCGCGGCTGTCAATCGGGTGACAATCCGCGCGGCCGGACTCCGGGTCCGACACCCCGACACACGTCCTCAGAACCCTTCCAGCACGGTCTTGCCGCACGCCCGGCCGCTTTCCTGCAGGGCGTGCGCCTGCTTCAGCGTGTCGGCGTTGATGGGACCCATGCGCCGCGTCAGCGTGCTGCGGATGCGGCCGGCATCCGCCAGGCGGGCGACCTCATCCAGCACGCGGCCCTGTTCACCCATGTCCGCCGTGCCGAACAGGGAACGGGTGAACATGAACTCCCAATGGACCGAGACGGACTTGCGCTTGAACCCCCGGATGTCCAGGGACTCCGGATCGTCGATCAGGCCGAAGCGCCCCTGCGGGGCGATGAGTTCGACCACGTCGGCCAGGTGCTGGCCGGTGGCGGTCGTCGAAAAGACGAAGGCCGGGTCGCCCAGGCCCAGCGCGCCCAGTTGCGCCGCCAGGGGCTGGCGGTGGTCCACCACATGGTCGGCGCCCAGAGACCGCACCCAGTCCCGCGTTTCGGGACGGGACGCCGTGGCGATGACCGTCAGGCCGGTCAGCGCCTTGAGCAGTTGGATGGCCATGGAGCCCACGCCCCCCGCCCCGCCGATGATCAGGACCGCATCCGCGGCGCCGGGCACCGGTCGGCGCACGTCCAGGCGGTCGAACAGCATCTCCCATGCCGTCAGCGCCGTCAGGGGCAAAGCGGCCGCCTGAGCATGATCCAGCGTCGCCGGCTTGCGCCCGACGATCCGCTCGTCCACCAGATGGAATTCGCTGTTGGTTCCCGGCCGCGTCAAGGCGCCCGCGTAGAACACCTCGTCCCCGGGCTTGAAGCGGCTGGCCTCGGGGCCGACCGCCACCACGCGGCCGGATGCGTCCCAGCCCAGGACCTTCCAGTCGGCGCCCTCGGGTTCCACGCGCTGCCGGATCTTGGTGTCCACCGGATTGACGGACACGGCCGCGATCTCCACCAACAGGTCATGGCCCGTGGGACCGGGGCGGTCCAGCTCGATATCCACGAGCGCGTCCGGCCGGTCGATGGGGCCGGTCCGGCGGTATCCGATGGCTTTCATGAAGACTCCTGCTTGTCTGAAAATGAAGGTGCCTGCAGAATACCGTCATTCATGATTTTGTCTCTACGCACAAATTCAGCCCATAGTGACAAAAAGGATACCAAGGTGGCCAAATCCAAACATTCACGCTTCGACTGCAGCCCCGGATGCGCGGTCGAAGCCGCGATCGGCCTGATCGAGGGCAAATGGAAATCCGTCGTGCTGTTCCATCTGCTGGGCGGGACGCTGCGTTTCAGCGAACTTCGCCGCCAGATCGCCAATGTCTCGCCCCGCATGCTGACGCGGCAGCTGCGTGAACTGGAGGAAGACGGCCTGATCGAGCGGACGGTCTACGCGCAGGTGCCGCCCAGGGTGGACTATCGCCTGTCCTCTCTGGGACGCAGCATGGAACCCATCCTGCTGGCCTTGAAATCCTGGGGAGATGAACACACCGGCCTGTATGGCAAGCCGCCGATGCCGGATCGGACCCCGGCCGAAGAGACGGGCGCGGCGCACTGAAGGCGCTTGCCGGAGAGAAAGGCCGCCCCGGCCTACTTGGACCGCTGTCCCTTGATCTGCCGATGGGCGGCCCGGCGGCGTCGGGACTCCAGGGGGTCGAACACCAGAGGCCGGCAGAGTTCGACGCGGTCGCCTTCGCGCAGCAGGCGCTGCGGGCCGCAGCGTTCGCCGTAGACGCCCATCGTCAGGGGCGCGTCGGTGAATTCGGGGAATTCCCGGGCGAAGCCGCTCAGGGCGACGGCCTGCCCCGCCGTGGCGCCCTCGGGGACGTCCAGCGCCCGGCGCCACAGGCGCGCGGGCGCGGCAAAGGCGACGGACACGCGCATCTCAGCCCCCGTAGACCGCGTGGGCGCGCTGAGTGAAGGAATCGATGAAGCTGGTGGCGATGCGGTTGAACACCGGACCGATCACCGCCGACAGGGCGCGGCTGGAAAACGCGTATTCCATGGTGTAGAGGACCTTGCAGCCGTCCTCGCCCAGGGGCTGGAAGGCCCAGTGCCCGGTCAGATTGGAAAACGGCCCGTCCACCAGGTGAAAGACGATCTTGTTCGGATAGTCGTGGTCGTTGCGCGTGGTGAAGCTCTGGCGGATGCCGGCGAAATGGATCTGAACCGTGGCCTGCATGCCCTGTTCGTTCTGCCACTGCACCGCGGCCCCGCCGCACCAGGGCATGAATTCGGGGTAACGCGCGACGTCGGCCACCAGATCGAACATCTGGGCGCAACTGAAAGGGACGAGGACGGAGCGTTGGATCGAATGCATCAGCAAGACGGATGGTTAGGATAGAATTGAAGGATTTTATCAGCGCATGCGTTATCCATGAGTATTGTAGAAAATCGCAAGGCCACCCACGATTACTTCATCGAGGAACGCTTCGAGGCCGGGCTGGTCCTGGAAGGCTGGGAGGTCAAGGCCATCCGGGCCGGCCACGTCCAGCTGAAAGAAGCTTACGTGATCGTGCGCGACGGCGCTCTGTGGATCCTGGGCATGCACATCAGCCCCCTGCCCACGGCGTCCACCCACATCCATCCCAACGCCACCCGCACGCGCAAGCTGCTGCTGCACGCCCAGGAAATCAGCAAGCTGATAGGCAAGGTCGAACAGCGCGGCTATGCCCTGGTTCCTTTGAACCTGCACTACAAGGGCGGGCGCATCAAGCTGGATTTCGGCCTGGGACGGGGCAAGAAACTGCACGACAAGCGCGATACCCAGCGCGACAAGGACTGGGCGCGCGAAAAAGAACGCCTGATGAAGCATGACACCCGGCGCGAAAGCAAGGATTGACGCCCATGACAGGCTCCCGATCAGTATCCCGGGAATTTGGCAGCCTTCCCGTCGGCGCTGCTGAGCGCATCACAGCGGCAATGCCTGGCGTTGGCCATGACCAGAACTGAACGCCCGCCGCAGGGACCCTCCATCACTGTGGCGGTCGCCGATCCATTCAGCGAGGAAGCCCGGGCCTGCATCCAGGCCTATTTCCAGGAACTGCAGGCGCGCTTCGACGAAGGTTTCGACCCCGAACTGACCGTCTCGGCCACCCCGGAGGAACTGGCGCCCCCCGCAGGATACCTGCTGATCGCACGGCTGGAGGCGCAAGCGGTCGGCTGCGGCGCCCTCAAGATCCATCGGGAAGACGGCTACGGGGAAATCAAGCGCATGTGGGTGGCGCCGTCGGCGCGGGGCCTGGGCATCGCCCGGCGCTTGCTGGCGGCCCTGGAAGCCAAGGCCGCCGAGGCCGGGGTGACCGTGCTGCGCCTGGACACGCATCACAGCCTGGCCGAGGCGCGCGCCCTATACCTGCGCAGCGGTTACGTCGAAATCTCGCCCTACAACGCCAACCCCTACGCGCAGCACTGGTTCGAAAAGCGCGAGTTCTGAGCGACGCAGGCGACGGGGCAATCTCGGCTCCGATGGCCGCCACGGACCAATCCTTGCACTAGGCGCGGATCGTGAAACCTTCGATTTCCAGCAGCCGCGCCTTGCGGCTCAGCCCCCCGCCGTAGCCGTTCAGGGTGCCGTTGCGGGCCAGGATGCGGTGGCAGGGAATGATGATGCTGATGGGGTTGCTGCCCACGGCGGTGCCGACGGCGCGACCGTGCCCCGCCCCCAGCCCGGCCTGTTCGCCCAGTTCTCCATAGGATAGGGTCGCCCCGCAGGGCACGTCCAGCAGCGCCTGCCAGATCCGTTTCTGAAAAGCGGTGCCCTGTGGATCCAGAGGCACGCCGAACACCTTGCGCTCGCCGCGCCAGTATTCGTCCAGTTCCCGCCGGGTCTGTTCCAGGACGGTCCGGGCGCCGGCCGGCATGTCGGCCTGGAGCAGCCGCAGCACCATCGCCTGCCCGTCGGACACGTCCCCGGCCGTTGCCGGGACATCCGGGGGAAACAGCTCGCCCGTGGCGGGCACCGAGCCCGCCCGGACGGCCTTCAGGGTGCGCGCCGCCCTGCCTCGCACCACGCCCGCGGACGGCCGGGAAACGATCTCGGACTCGGACACGGCGGCCAGCCCCGGCAGGTGCGGACAATCCCTCTGATCGGTGAAATACAGGCCGGTCAGGCAATGCTCGTCGGCCGACAGCAGGATGTCGCCCAGCGGGGATGAAAGAAGCGCATGAAACAGCATGAAGGGATTCTCGACGGATGATGGCGCAACCAGTTTAACGATGCGCATGAAAAAACCCCAGCCGATGAAGGCTGGGGCTCTTCAGCAGCCGGCGGACACGCCGGCAGCCCGATGCGATCAGGCGGCGACCTTGGTGTCGGCCAGCCGCTGCCAGGTATCCACCACCGTGTCCGGATTCAGGGACATGGACAGGATGCCTTCGTCGCGCAGCCACTGGGCCAGGTCGGGGTGATCGCTGGGGCCCTGGCCGCAGATGCCGACGTACTTGCCGGCCTTCAGGCAGGCCTGGATGGCGCGGCGCAGCATGAACTGCACGGCCGGATCGCGCTCGTCGAAATCGGCCGCCAGCAGTTCCATGCCCGAATCGCGGTCCAGACCCAGGGTCAGCTGGGTCATGTCGTTGGATCCGATCGAGAAGCCGTCGAAGTACTGCAGGAATTCATCGGCCAGGATGGCATTGGTGGGGACCTCGCACATCATGATCAGACGCAGGCCGTTGTCGCCGCGCTTCAGGCCGTGCGACGCCAGCAGTTCCACCACGCGCTGCGCCTGGCCCAGGGTGCGCACGAAGGGCACCATGATTTCCACATTGGTCAGGCCCATCTCGTCGCGGACTTTCTTCAGGGCTTCGCATTCCATGCGGAAGCATTCCGCGAAGTCCTCGGAGATGTAGCGCGACGCCCCGCGGAAGCCCAGCATGGGGTTCTCTTCCTCGGGCTCGTAGCGCGAGCCGCCCACCAGCTTGCGGTATTCGTTGGACTTGAAGTCCGACAGGCGCACGATGACGGGCTTCGGATAGAAGGCGGCGCCGATGGTGGCGATGCCTTCGGCCAGTTTTTCCACGAAGAAGGCGCGCGGGCTGGCATAGCCCCGGGCGGCGGATTCCACGGCCTTTTTCAGGTCGCCGTCCACGTTGGGATAGTCCAGGATGGCCTTGGGGTGGACGTTGATGTTGTTGTTGATGATGAATTCCAGCCGGGCCAGCCCCACGCCCCCATTGGGAATCTGGGAGAAGTCGAAGGCCAGCTGCGGGTTGCCGACGTTCATCATGACCTTCAGGCCGATGTCGGGCATCTCGCCCCAGCGGACTTCCTCGATCTCGGTCTCGATCAGGCCATCGTAGATGTGGCCCTCGTCGCCTTCGGCGCAGGACACCGTGACCTCGCGCCCGTTGGCCAGCACGTCGGTGGCGTCGGCGCAGCCGACCACCGCCGGAATGCCGAGTTCGCGCGCGATGATGGCCGCGTGGCAGGTGCGCCCGCCCCGGTTGGTGACGATGGCCGATGCCAGCTTCATGACCGGTTCCCAGTTGGGGTCGGTCATGTCCGTGACCAGGATGTCGCCCGAGCGGACCTTGTCCATTTCGGATGCGTCCGCCACCACGCGCACGGTGCCCGAGCCGATCTTCTGGCCGATGGCCCGGCCGCGCACCAGGACTTCGCCCGTGGCTTTCAGGCGATAGCGTTCCTGCACGTCATGGTGCCCCTGCTGGGACTTCACGGTTTCCGGGCGGGCCTGCAGGATGTAGAGCTTGCCGTCGATGCCGTCGCGGCCCCATTCGATGTCCATGGGTCGCTGGTAGTGCTTCTCGATGATGGTCGCATAGCGCGCCAGTTCGATGATCTCGTCGTCGGTCAGGGAGTAGCGGTTGCGTTCCGAGGCCGGGACTTCCACGGTGCGCACGGCATGGCCCGAGGCGCGCTGCTCGTCGAATTCCATCTTGATGAGCTTCGAGCCGATGCGGCGGCTGATGACGGGATAGTGGCCGGCGGCCAGCGTGGGCTTGAAGACGTAGAACTCGTCAGGATTCACGGCGCCCTGGACCACGGTTTCGCCCAGGCCGTAGGACGAGGTGATGAAGACGACGTCCTTGAAGCCGGATTCCGTGTCCAGCGTGAACATCACGCCGGCGCTGCCCTTGTCCGAACGCACCATGCGCTGGATGCCGGCAGACAGGGCGACCTCGGCGTGCGCATAGCCTTTGTGCACGCGATAGGAAATCGCGCGGTCGTTGTACAGGGACGCGAACACGTGGCGGATCTTTTCCAGCACGTCGTCGATGCCGACCACGTTCAGGTAGGTTTCCTGCTGGCCGGCGAAGGACGCATCGGGCAGGTCTTCGGCGGTGGCCGACGAGCGCACGGCGAACGAGCCCTTGCCGTCGGCATCCAGCTGGGCGAAGGCGCCGCGGATGGCCTGTTCGAAGGCGGCCGGGAACGGGGTGTCGATCACCCACTGGCGGATTTCCGCGCCGGCGGCGGCCAGTTCGCGCACGTCGTCGGCATTCAGGGCGTCCAGGCGCGCCTTGATGCGGTCGTCCAGCCCGGTGGATTTCAGGAAATCGCGAAATGCGTCCGCGGTGGTCGCGAAGCCGCCCGGCACCCGGACCCCGGCGCCGGCCAGCTGGCTGATCATTTCACCGAGAGAAGCGTTCTTACCCCCTACCGAGTCCACGTCCGACATGCGGAGCTGCTCGAAAGATACAACGTACGACATGATGTCACCTTTGAGATAGAAAAAGCGTGTTTGCGGGACGCACGCCGCCCGGGGGGCAAAGCCCCGGGAACGCGGACCGCGCGGCGGCGGATGCCCTGGAAAGGCATCGGCCGCCTGCGGCCGGCATGCGTCCGGCAAACCAGCCTTGCCTGACCATCAGGTGACTGGTAACCTTCGCGGATTGTACCGTTTCTCAGGCCTGGTGGTTCAAAATCCATGATCGATCCCGTCATCGAACGCCCCGTGTTCATCGTCTCGGACAGCACCGGGATTACCGCTGAAACCTTCAGCCATGCGGTTCTGTCGCAATTCGAGGAAATCGCCTTCCAGGCGGTGCGCCTGCCCTTCATCGACTCGGTCGAGAAGGCCGACGCCGCCGCGCGGCGCATCACCCTGCGGGCGGACCAGGGCGGCCCCCCGCCCCTGGTGTTCAGCACGCTGGTCGATCCGGAAATCGCCGACCGCATCCGCGAGGCCCCCTGCATCTTCCTGGACCTGTTCGGCGCCTTCGTGCAGCACCTGGAAGGCGTGCTGGGCGTGAAATCCAGCCGCTCGGTGGGCCGTTCGCACACCAACGGCCTGTCCAAGCAATACAACAACCGCATCGAAGCCATCAATTTCAGCCTGGCCCACGACGACGGCCAGTACATCCAGGGCCTGGAACAGGCCGACGTCATCCTGGTGGGGGTGTCGCGCTGCGGCAAGACCCCCACCAGCCTGTACCTGGCCATGCAGTACGCGGTCAAGGCGGCCAACTACCCCCTGATCCCGGAAGATTTCGACCGGGGCGCGCTGCCCGCCACGCTGCTGCCCTTCCGGCGCAAGCTGTTCGGCCTGTCGATCCAGCCCGAGCGCCTGGCGGAAGTGCGCAACGAGCGCCGGCCCAACAGCACCTATGCGTCCCTGAAGCAATGCCGCCAGGAAATCGCCGACGCGGAACGCCTGATGCGCATGGAAAACATCCCGTGGCTGTCCACCACGACGCGCTCCATCGAAGAAATCTCCACCAAGATCCTGGACGAGGTCGGGCTGGACCGCACCACCTACTGAACGAAGGCCGCCGCGCAGGGGACGCGCCGTCTGGGCGGCTCCCCCGGATCGCGCGGATTCAGCTTCCCTGCTGCCGGCGCTGCTCGAACAGGCAGATGGCTGCGGCGGCCGCGACGTTCAGGGACTCGACCCCCGCGGACTGCGGAATGTGCACCCGCCAGTCGGCGGCCTCCAGCAGATCGGCCGCCACGCCGCGTCCTTCATTGCCGAACAGCCAGGCGCAGGGCTGCCGCAGATCCTGGCGATGCACGGACTGCGCCCGTTCCAGGGTGGTGGCCGCCAGGGGCACCCGCAGGCGATCGCGCAGGGCCTGCAGATCGGCGTGCTCATGGATGTCCAGGGCGAAGTGGGCGCCCTGCCCGCTGCGCAGCGTTTTAGGCGACCAGGCCGCCGCGCAGCCCTCCGACAGATAGGCGGCCGACAGACCGGCGGCGGCGGCCGTGCGCAACAGGGTGCCCAGATTGCCGGGATCCTGCACCCGGTCCAGCCACAGGCAGCCCTCCGTGATCCGGTCCGGCAAAACCGGCACGGGCGGTTCCACCAGGAAAAAGACGGCGGGACCGTGCTCCACCTGGGACAGCATCCGCGCAAGATGATCCTCGAGCACGATGCGGCGCGTGGTCTCGCAGTCCTGCCACAGGGGCTTGATCCAGCCCGGAGACTGCGCCTGGATCGCCTCGCTGACGATCAGGGCCTGCGGCGGACCGTTGTGCTCCAGCCAGGCGCGGCACAGGTGCTCGCCTTCCAGAATGACGCGGCTTTCGCGACGGCCGGGCCGGCCCTGGGCCAGGCGCAGCCAGAGCCGGTAATCCGGATTGTCGCGCGAGGCGATGTGCCGCACGGGCGCCGCGATGCTCATGCCTGGGTATCCTGTAGAAGCCGCCGGACGGGGGCGAAACTGCGCCGGTGCGCCGGGCAGGGACCGAATTGCATCAGGCGCTCCAGATGCAGCGCCGTGCCATAGCCTTTGTGCTGGTCGAAGGCATAGCCCGGATACTGGGCGTGCAAAGCCAGGCAGCAGGCGTCGCGGGCGGTCTTGGCCAGAATCGAGGCGGCCGAAATGGCGGGCTCCAGGGCGTCGCCGCCGATCACGGCGCGCGCGGCGCACGGCAGTCCCGCCGGCAGGCGGTTGCCGTCCACCAGGATCAGCCGCGGCGGACGCGAAAGCGCGGCGCACGCCTGGCTCATGGCCAGCAGCGTCGCCTGCAGGATGTTCACGCGGTCGATCGTCTCGACGTCCGCCTGGGCGATGGCCCAGGCCAGCGCCCGCTCGCGGATCTGCTGCGCCAGGACCTCGCGCCGCCGGGCGCTGAGCTTCTTCGAATCCGCCAGTCCTTCGATGGGACGATCGGGGTCCAGGATGACGGCGGCGGCGAAGACCGGCCCCGCCAGCGGCCCCCTGCCCGCCTCGTCCACTCCGGCGATCCAGTCCGGCGCAGGCGGCGGCGCCGTGAACAGCTCAGGCTGCATGATCATGGCAGACTCGCAGAATGGCTTCGGCGGCCAGGCCCGGCGTATCGCGGTCAAGGGTCTCGTGCAGGGCGGCGAAGCGCCGCGCCACCCGCTGGCCATGGTCGCGGTCGCTCAGCGCCACCCAGGTCTGTTCCGCCAGGGCCTCCGGCGTGGCGGCTTCCTGCAGCAGTTCGGGCACGACGAATTCCCGCTCCAGGATGTTGGGCAGGCCCACCCAGGGCAGGCTGGGCGCGTCCTGGCCGGACTTCCAGGCCATGATGCGCCGCATCCAGGGGCTGATGACGTAGGAGATGACCAGAGGCCGCTTGAACAGGGCGGCCTCCAGCGTCGCTGTGCCGCTGGCGACCAGCACGGCGTCCGCGGCCTCCATCGCATGCCAGGCGACCGGCCATTCCGCGGAATCCAGCCCGTCCTGGCGCGACGCGACGCCGGGCTCGGACGGCAGCGTTTCCAGCACCCGGCATTCCGGCACCGGAATCTGCGCCAGGATGGCCTCGAACTGGGCGCGGCGCCGGGCGTTGACGACGGGCACGACGATCTGCAGATCCGGATCCTGACGCAGCAGGAGTTGCGCCGCCTGGAGGAACCGGGGCGCCAGCAGGCGCACTTCGGACTCCCGGCTGCCGGGCATCAGCGCCAGGACCCGGCGCCCCGGATCCAGGTTCAGCGCGGCCCGGGCCGCCGCGCGGTCGGGCGCCTTGGGGATGAGTTCCGCCAGGGGGTGTCCCACGTAGGTGACGGGAACGCCCTGCTCGCGATAGAGATCGACCTCGAAGGGGAACAGCACCAGCATGTGCGACACCGCCCGGCGGATCTGGTGGATGCGCTCGAAGCGCCAGGCCCAGATCGACGGACCGACGAAATGCACGGTGGGAATGCCGGCCGCCCGCAGTTTTTCTTCCAGCCGCAGATTGAAATCGGGCGCATCGACCCCGACGAACACGTCGGGACGCTCGGCCAGGACGCGGCGTCGGGTGTCGCGCCAGGTGCGGATCAAGCGCGGCGCCTGCCGCAGCGCATCGACGTAGCCGAAGACCGACAGGGCATCCATGGGATGCCAGGCCTGAAAGCCCGCGCGGGCCATCGCCGGACCGCCGATGCCCGCCGCCGCAGCGGAGGGATCCCGCGCCCGCAGCCCCCGGATCATGCGGGCGGCCAGCAGGTCCCCGGAGGGTTCGCCCGCGACGATGGCGGCGCGGATTCCAGGAGCCGTCATGGCCGGCCCGGGCGGCCTCGCGCCGGATCGTTCGCAGGGCCGGACCGGCTCGGTGCGATCATGGGCGCGCGATGCCCCGATTGGATGCCCGCAGGAAATCCAGCAGCGTCTGCACGGCGGGGGCCTCGGCCGGATGATCCGCCTGCAAGGCCGCCAGCGCCTGGATCGCCTGTTCGACGTCCAGCTTGCGGCGATACAGGATCTTGTAGGCGTCTTTCAAGACCTGGATGTCGGCGGCGGTGAAGCCTCGCCGGCTCAGGCCTTCGGAGTTGATGCCGACCGGCCGGAAGGAATCCCCCGCGCCGATCACGTAGGGCGGAACGTCCTGGCGCACGGAACTGGTGCCGCCGATCATGGTGTGCGCCCCGATGCGGACGAACTGGTGCACGGCCGACAGCCCGCCCACGATCGCCCAGTCGCCGATATGGATGTGTCCGGCGAGCTGGACGCTGTTGGCCATGACGATGTGGCTGCCCAACTGACAATCATGGGCGATGTGCACGTAGGCCATGATCCAGTTGTCGTCGCCCAGCCGGGTGGCGCCCACGTCCTGCGCGGTGCCGATGTTGACCGTCACGAATTCCCGGAAGGTGTTGCCGGCGCCGATCTCCAGCGTGGTGGGTTCGCCCTGGTACTTCTTGTCCTGGGGAATGCCGCCGATCGAGCAGAAGCGATAGAAGTGATTGTCCGGCCCGATGGTGGTGTGCCCGTCGATCACGCAATGCGGTCCGACGCGCGTGCCCGCCCCGAGGCGGACGTGTTCCCCGATGATGCTGTAGGGACCGATGCTGACCTTGTCACCCAGCACGGCTCCTGGCGCGACGATGGCCGTGGGATGGATCTGCGCCGCCGTCATTATTCTTCCAGGATGCGCACCGCGCACATGATCTTGGCTTCCGCCGCGATCTGGTCGCCGACCTTGGCCACGGCCGTGTACTTGCAGATCGAGCGGCTGAGCTTGTCGGCGGAGACTTCCATGCGCAACTGGTCGCCCGGCACGACCGGCCGGCGAAACCGCGCCCCGTCGACGCCCACCAGGTAATAGGCGATCTTGGTGCTGGCCAGGTTGGGCGCCCCGGCATCGGCGAAGGAAAACAAGGCGGCCGCCTGGGCCAGGGCCTCGATGATCAGCACCCCGGGCATCACGGGGTGATGCGCGAAATGCCCCTGAAAAAACGGTTCGTTATAGGTGACATTTTTGATGGCGACGATGCTCTTGCCCGGGTCCATTTCCAGGACGCGGTCCACGAGCAGCATCGGCTGCCGGTGCGGCAGCCGTTCCATGATGTCTTTGATATCGAGTTCCATTATCGTGTGTCCTGCTTGTTGTTCTTCGGCTCAGCCCGGCTGGCCGCTTGCTGTTCCGCAGCGCGGAGGCGCTTGCGCAACTGGGCCAGCTGACCGATGACTGCTGCATTATGTTGCCACGCGCCGTGTTCCGCCACGGGAAAGACCCCGGTATAGCGGCCCGCCTTGAGAATATCGGACGTCACCGCGGTGCCGCCGGAAATATGCACATCGTCGCCCAGCGTCAGATGCCCGCCGAACATGGCCGCGCCGCCGATCACGCAGCGCCGGCCCATGGTGGTGGAGCCGGCCACCCCCACGCAGGCGGCCATGGCCGTATGATCCCCGATGCGGCAATTATGACCGATCATGATCTGGTTATCGAGCTTGACGCCATGGCCCAGCACGGTGTCTTCCACCGCGCCGCGGTCCACCGTGGTGTTGGCGCCGATCTCCACATCGTCGCCGATCCGCACGCCCCCCAGCTGGGCGATCTTCGCCCAGGCGCCGGGCGTGCGGGGGTCCGGCGCGAAGCCGAAACCGTCCGCCCCCAGCACCACGCCGGAATGCAGGATGGCCCGATCCCCCACCCGCACGCCGTGATAGAGCGTCACGCGCGCATGCAGGAGACTGTCGCGCCCGATGGCGCAATCCGGTCCGATGATGCAGCCCGCGCCGATGCGCGTGCCGGCGCCGACGCGCGTGCGGGATTCGATGACCGCCAGCGGCCCGACATGGACGTCGTCCTCGAGGACGGCGTCCGCCGCGATCACGGCGCTGGGATGGATGCCCCGGGGCAGACCCTCCAGGCGGTGCCGGTCGAACCATTGCGCCAGCAGCGCGTACATGAGATACGGCTGGCTGCACAGCACCGGCACCCAGCCGGGCGGTTCCGGATGGGCGGTCTGGAAGGCCGCCCAGTCCTCGGCGCGAAGGATCACCGCCGCCGCCCGACACTGGGCGAGTTGCCCTTGCAGGCGCGGATTGGAGAGGAAACTGATTTCGGTCGCGCCGGCCGCATTCAGGGATCCGAGCCCCGCTATCGGCAGCGCGTCCGCATCGGCTGCGCCGGTGATGCTGCATCCCAGCCCGACCGAGTCGGCAGCCTGCAACAGATGTGACAACGCAGGAGCCCGCTGGGGCGCAAGCAACACCGGCATCGGGAATCAGCCGCCCAGAGCCTTGATGACCTGGTCGGTGATGTCCACGCGCGGGCTGACCGTCACGGCGTCCTGGATGATCAGGTCGTAGTTCTGCTGCTCGGCGATCTTCTTGATGGCAGCGTCGGCCTTTTCCACGATCGAGGAGAATTCCTCGTTGCGGCGGCGATTGAAGTCTTCCTGGAATTCACGACGCTTGCGCTGCAGGTCGGAATCCATGTCTTGCAGCTGGCGCTGACGCTTCACGCGTTCGGCTTCGGACAGCACGGGAGCGTCCTTGTCGAGCTTCTGCGCCTGGGCCCGCAGGCTGTCGGACAGCTTCTGCAGATCCTGGTCGCGCTTCTTGAATTCGGATTCGATCTTCGCCTGAGCGGCCTTGGCCGGCTTGGAATCGCGCAGGATGCGTTCGGTGCTGACGAAGCCGATCTTGGTGCTCTGGGCGTAGGACGGGGCGACGAACAGCACCCCCAGACCGATTGCAGCCGCCACGGCCAGGGCACGGTGGCTGGAGACGGCGCGCTGCGCCAACGTTGAAACATTCAAACCTGAAAGAATCATGATGATAAAACCACCTGCCCAAAAGGCTGCGATAAAAAAGAACTATTGTGCCATTAAACGATCGGAATCAGAAACCTGTGCCGATCTGGAACTGGAAGACCTGCTTCTGGTCGCCTTCCTTGGCGTTCAGTGCCCGGCCGAAGGACAGCTGCAGCGGCCCCAGGGGGGATTCCCAGGACAGGCCCAGACCGGCGGAATACTTCCAGCCGCAGGGATCGGCCACCTGGCCGTACTGTCCCTGGGCGCACGGCGAACCGTCGGTGTTGGCGACCTGCCCCACGTCGGAGAACATGAACCAGCGCAGGGTGCGGTCGCGCGACGCCCCCGGGAACGGCAGATACAGCTGCACGTTGCCGACGATCCGCCGGGAGCCGCCCAGGAAGGTGTCGGTCAGCGAGTCGCGAGGCCCCAGCGAAGCGCCCTCGTAGCCGCGCACCGAGCCGATGCCGCCGGCATACATGTTCTTGATGACGGGGAAAGCCTTGCCGCTGCTGCCGTAGGTCTTGGCCCAGTCCACCTGGCCGTTCAGTGCCAGCGTGAAGGCGCGGCCCAGCGGCAGGTAGTATTGCTGCTGGCCCGACAGCTTGTAGTAGCGCAGATCCATGGTGGAGACGTCGGTCGACAGACGGGTGTAGCTGCCGCGATGGGGCGCCAGGGCGCTGTCGCGGGTGTCCTTGGACCAGCCCACTGTGAAGATGCCGGCATTGGTGGTTTCGCCGTATTGATCCGCGAACTGCTGGTAGGCCAGAGGCGCCGGATTGACGCCGCTGCGCCGGATGTCCTTGAGCGAATTGCGCTCGAAGGTCACCCCGGCGAAGACCCGGTCGACTTCCGAAATCGGCACGCCGAAATTCAGGCCCAGGCCCATGGATTCGATCGTGTACCAGCCCCGCGAACCGCTGTCGGCCACGTCGTACGGCGTGGTGCGGCGGTAGTACAGGGACGTGGTCTTGCTGATGCCGTCCTGGGTCCAGTAGGGATTGGTGTGCGACAGCACGGCCGCGCGGTTGGTCTTGCTGGTGTTGACGTTCAGCGACAGGGAATTGCCGCTGCCGAAGACGTTGTCCTGGCTGATGCCGGCCGACAGCATCAGCTTGTCGGTGGTGCCGTAGCCCACGCCCAGATTGATCATGCCGGTGGGCTTTTCCTTGACGTCCACATTGACGTCGACCTCGTCGGGGGAACCCGGCACAGGGTCGGTCTTGACGTCGACTTCGCTGAAGTAGCCCAGGCGGTCGACGCGTTCCTTCGAAGTCTTGATGCTGGAGGCGTCGTACCAGGCGGCTTCCTGCTGGCGCATTTCCCGGCGCACGACTTCGTCGCGGGTGCGGGTGTTGCCGCCGACGTTGATGCGGCGCACATAGACGCGGCGGCCCGGATCGACGTAGAAGGTCAGCTTGGCGACGTGGGTGTCGCGATCCAGGGCCGGGCTGGGGTTGACGTTGGCGAAGGCGTAGCCCAGAGACCCCAGGTAGTCGGTGATGGACTTGGCCACCGCGTTGGTCTTTTCGGCCGAGAAGGTTTCGCCTTCCTTGACCGTGACCAGGGGCTTGAGCTTGTCGTCCAGGCCCAGCAGGTCGCCGGCCATGTCGACCGCGCCCAGCTTGTAGGGCTTGCCTTCATGCACCGTCATGGTGATGTAGATGTTCTTGCGATCGGGCGAGATCGTGACCTGCGGCGGTTCCATGGAAAATTCCAGGTAGCCGCGGTCCAGGTAGTACGAACGGATGCGTTCGACGTCGCCTTCCAGCTTTTCGCGCGAATACTTGTTGGTGCCCGTGTACCAGGTCATCATGCCGCCAGTGGTCAGTTCCATCTGGTCTTCCAGGGTGCTGGAAGAAAAGGCCTCGTTGCCGATGAATTCGATCTTGTCGATGGTGGCGACGCCGCCCTCGAAGATGTCGAAGCTGACCCCCACGCGATTGCGCGGCAGCGGCGTGATCACCGGACTGATCTGCACGCCGTACTTGCCCTTGGACAGATACTGCTGCTTCAATTCGAAGACGGCGCGGTCCAGCATGGCCTGATCGAAGATGCGGCCCTGGCCGAAGCCCACCTGGGACAGGGATTTCGTCAGCGCCTTGGCATCGAATTCGCGCATGCCGTTGAAGTTGATGGAGGCGATGGTCGGCCGTTCCTTGACGGAGACGACCAGCACGTCGCCCCGGGAATCGATCTTGACGTCGCTGAAGAAGCCCGTGCCGTACAGCTTCTGGATGGCGGTGGCGGCCTCTTCCTCGGTGAAGGTTTGGCCGATTTTCACAGGAAGATAGGTGAAGATCGTGCCAGGATCCACCCGTTCGATGCCTTGCACCTGAATGTCGCGCACGACAAAAGGCGTGAAGGCGGCCGCCACGGCCGGCGCCAGCAAGGCAGCCAGCACCAGGGGAATGGCGCGCTTGATGAGACGAGAGTTCCGGAGAGACGACATCCTGGCAATCCTTTTCAGCCGCGGGAGGGACATGGGACAAGTGATGCGCGATTGTAAGTCACAATCCGATCACCTGAAAAGCCGCGAAAAATCATTGAACAAGGCGAGAAACATGAGACTGAATACCAAACCCATCCCGACCCTCGACCCCAGGTCGCGGACACGATCGGAGACCGGCCGCCCGCCGCGCAGCGCCTCGATCAGGTAGAACAACAGATGGCCGCCGTCCAGCATGGGGATCGGCAGCAGATTCAGCACCCCGATGCTGATGCTGATCAGGGCCAGGAAGCTCAGGTAGGCCTCCAGGCCGAGGCGGGCCGTCTGGCCGGCATATTCGGCGATCGTGACCGGTCCGCTGATGTTGCGCCAGGACACGGCGCCCGCCACCATGCGGCCCATCATGCGCACGGTGAAGAGGCTCGTGTCCCAGGTGCGGCGCGCGCCCGACCACAGGCTCTCCAGCGGCCCCAGGCGCACCAGCACCAGCGGCTGGCGCGCTTCGATGAGCGCGCCGATCCGGCCCACCGTCCGGCCGGCGTCGTCCACGGCCGCCGGCGTCAGGGTGAGATCCAGTGCGGCGGACTGCCGCTGCACCCGCAGCGCCAGCGGCTGACCCGGATGTTCCTGCACGATGCGCACGAAAGCCTGCACGGACGGCCCTTCCTGTCCTCCGGCGGCAAGCACCACGTCGCCGGCCTGCAGGCCGGCCTGCCGGGCGACGCCGTCCGCGTTCACCGTGCCGATGACCGCCCGGGGCGCCTGCAGGGCCAGCCCCGCCTGAGCCAGGGGATCGGGGCCGTCCGGCCCGAAATCGTGGGAACTCAGTTGCAGCGTCGCCTGCCGGACGGCATGCTGCGGCGTCTGCGCCGACAGCGTCACCTGTCCGCCCCCGGCCAGGGGTTCCAGCAGCTGCCAGCGGGCCTGGGTCCAGGACGCCACCGCCCGGCCATCGACGGCGGTCAGGCGGTCGCCCGCCTGCAGGCCCGCCTGGGCGGCGGGCGTTCCGGCGGCCGGCGCCGCCAGGATGGCGGCGGGTTCCTGGGTGCCCCACAGGCCCAGCAGCGTATAGATGACGGCGGCCAGCAGCAGGTTGGCCAGCGGACCGGCGGCCACGACCGCCACCCGCCTGGACAGGGGCTGGGCATTGAAGGCGGCCCGCCGCGTGGCGGCATCGGCGCCCGGCGGCGCATCGTCCAGCATCTTCACGTAACCGCCCAGGGGAATGGCCGACACCGCCCATTCCGTGCCGCGCCGGTCGTGGCGCCGCAACAGGACCGGGCCGAAGCCCACGGAAAACCGCAGGATGCGCACCCCGCACCGGCGGGCCACCCAGTAGTGGCCCAGCTCGTGGAACGTCACCAGCAGGCCCAAGGCCAGGATGAAGGCGAACAGCGTGAACAGCATGAAGACTCAGCCCAAAGCGGCTTGACAGTAGCTCGTCGCCAGCCGGCGGGTATGCGCGTCCAGATCCAGGACTTCTTCCAGCGAGGCCGGCGCATAAACGCCCGAACGGACGGAATCGCCCAGGCAGCGTTCGATGATGGCGGATATCTGAGTGTACCGGATGCGCCCATGCAGGAAGCCGTCCACGGCGACCTCGTTGGCCGCGTTCAGGGTGATGCACGCGCCCTGCCCCTGCTTCAGGGCGTCGAGCGACAGGCGCAGGCAGGGGAAACGCCGCAGATCGGGCGGTTCAAAATCCAGGCGCCCCAGGCGGGTGAGCTCCAGCAGCCCCACCCCGCTGTCGATGCGGTCGGGATAGCCCAGGCCGAAGGCGATGGGCGTGCGCATGTCGGGCTGGCCCAGCTGAGCCAGGATGGACCCGTCGGTGTATTCGACCATGGAATGCACCACGCTCTGGGGATGGATCACGACCTGGATGCGTTCCAGCGGCATGGCGAACAGCCAGTGAGCCTCGATGACCTCCAGCCCCTTGTTCAGCATGGTGGCGGAATCGACGGAGATCTTGCGGCCCATGCGCCAGTTGGGATGCGCGCAGGCCTGTTCCGGAGTGACGTGTTCCAGCTCGTCGAGCGCCGTGCAGCGGAAAGGGCCGCCCGAAGCGGTCAAGAGCAGGCGGCGCACGCCCGGCGCGGGCTGCGCGGGGGCCCGGGCGCGATCCGCCGATTGCGGCAGGCACTGGAAGATGGCGTTGTGTTCGCTGTCGATGGGCAGCAGTTCCGCCCCCGCGTCCCGCACCGCCTGCATGAACAGGGAGCCGGCCGCGACCAGGGCTTCTTTGTTGGCCAGCAGCACCCGCTTGCCCGCCCGGGCCGCCGCCAGGGCGCCCGGCAGGCCGGCCGCCCCCACGATGGCGGCCATCACGGCCGTGACTTCGGGATCGGCCGCCGTGTCGGCCAGGGCCTGGGCCCCCTGGCGGATCTCGGGCAGCGCGCGTCCGGCGGGCCAGGCGGCCAGGAAGCGCCGCCGTGCGGCGTCGTCGGGCACGATCACCACCCGCGCGGCATGGGCGGCGGCCTGGGCCGCCAGGGATTCGATGCGGCTATGGGCGCTCAGCGCGTACACCGACAGGCGATCCGGATGGCGGGCGACGACGTCCAGGGTACTGACCCCGATGGACCCCGTAGACCCCAAAATGCACAGTCTTTGGACAGCAGCAGGCATGACTTATCCGATCAGCAGCAGAAGAATGGCGGCCGGCGCCACAGGCAGCACGGCATCGATCCGATCGTACACCCCGCCGTGCCCCGGCAGCAGCTGGCTGGAGTCCTTGACGCCCGCGCGGCGCTTCAACAGGGATTCGAACAGATCGCCGACGATGGACCAGGCGGCCAGCACGATGCCGGCCAGCGCCAGCGCGGGCCAGCCCAGACGCTGCTGCAGCAGCGCCCCGTAGCTGCCGGGCCACCAGGCGGCCGTGGCCAGCAGCCAGGCCGTGGCCGCCAGGACCCCGCCCGCCGCGCCTTCCCAGGTCTTGCCGGGACTGACGCGCGGAGCCAGTTTATGACGCCCCAGGCTGCGGCCGGCAAAATAGGCGGCGATATCGGCGCACCAGACCAGGGCCCAGAGGCTGATGAGCGCCCCCGCGCCATGCTGCAGGAAGACCCAGGACAAGGCATACCAGGTGGCCGCCAGCGCCAAGACCCCGGCCAGCGCCAGCCCGGCGGACGGACAGCGCTCCGGCACCCCGGCGCGCGCCACCATCCAGGGCGCGGGCAGCAGCCAGAAGACGACCGCCAGAGGCAGCAGAACCGTCTGGAACACGCGGTGCGCATCCGGCTGGCCGTCGACCAGCAGGCGCGATACGATGCCCAGGATACAGACGGCCAGGACGGCCGCCCCGCCGCGCGCCAGGGGATGCGGCCATACCAGCCGCCACCATTCCCACAGGGCGCAGCCCGTCATCAGCGTCAGCAGCGACAGCATGGGCCAGGGCGTGGGTGCGGAGACGGCGCCCGCAACGATCAGCAGCAGGACGATCGCGGTGAAGACTCTTTGACGCAACATGGAAGCCCCTTTCAGGTCTGCGCGCGCAATTGTTCGCTGGTGCGACCAAAGCGCCGTTCACGGTCACGATACCAGGCAAAGGCCTGATCGATGTCCTCAGCCCCGAAATCGGGCCAGTAACAGGGGGTGAAATACAGCTCGGTGTAGGCCAGCTGCCAGATCAGGAAATTGGAGATGCGCTGTTCGCCGCCGGTGCGGATGAACAGGTCGGGCTCGGGCGCGTAGGCCATGGCCAGCCGGGCGCCGAGGGCTTCCTCGTCCAGCCGTTCGGGGTGATCGGCCAGATCGGGGCGCTCCGCCAGCAGGGCTCGCGCGGCCTGCAGGATGTCCCAGCGCCCCCCGTAGTTGGCGGCGATGGTCAGCACCAGAGCGGATTGATCGGCGGTGCGCGCCTCGGCGTCGCGGATCAGATCCCGCAGCTTGTGATCGAAAGGCGTCAGATCGCCCACGATGCGCAGGCGCACGCCCTGAGCGATCAGCTTGTCGACTTCCTTTTCCAGGGTGCGCACGAACAGCTTCATCAGCAGCGAGACTTCCTGGGCCGGACGGCGCCAGTTCTCGGAACTGAAGGCGAACAGCGTCAGGTATTCGACGCCCCGGCGCCCGCAGGCCTCGACGGCGCGGCGCACGGCCTGCACGCCGCGCACATGGCCCGCCGTGCGCGGCAGCATGCGCTGCGTGGCCCAGCGGCCGTTGCCATCCATGATGATGGCCACATGTCGGGGGATCTGTCCGGTCGCGGGAATGCTGCGCGTGGAGCTGGCCTGGGTCATGCCGCTGTGAGCCATCGGAAGACGGCGGTCAGACCGTCATGATCTCGGCTTCCTTCTGGGAGACGAGCTTGTCGACATCGGCCACGTAGCGGTCGGTGAGTTTCTGGATGTCGTCCTGGCCGCGGCGCTCGTCGTCCTCGGAGATCTCCTTGTCCTTGAGCAGCTTCTTCAGCGCATCGTTGGCGTCGCGGCGCAGGTTGCGCACGGCGACCTTGGCGTCCTCGCCTTCGCCTCGCACGACCTTGGTCAGGTCGCGGCGGCGCTCTTCGGTCAGGGCCGGCATGGGCACGCGGATGTTGTCGCCCATGGCGATGGGATTGAGGCCCAGGTCGGATTCGCGGATGGCCTTGTCCACCGCCGCCCCCATGGTCTTTTCCCAGACCTGGACGCTGAGCGTGCGGGCGTCGATGACGGTGACGTTGGCCACCTGGCTGATCGGCACGGGAGAACCGTAATATTCCACCAGGACGTGATCCAGGATGCCCGCATGAGCGCGGCCGGTACGGATCTTGCCCAGACTGGTCTTCAGGGATTCGATGGTTTTACCCATGCGCTCGTCGGCCGAGCGTCGAATGTCGGAAAGGCTCATGAGGGGTGTTCCTATACCTGAACCAGGGTGCCTTCGTCCTCGCCGCAGACGACGCGGCGCAGGGCCCCGGGTTTATTGATCGAAAAGACTTTGATGGGCAGCTTCTGGTCGCGGCACAAGGCGAAGGCCGTCGCATCCATGACTTCCAGGCGGCGCACGATGGCCTCGTCGAAGCTGATGCGCGAGTAACGGGTGGCGTTCGGGTCCTTGTTGGGATCGGCGCTGTAGATGCCGTCGACCTTGGTGGCCTTGAGGACCATTTCCGCGCCGATTTCGGCGCCGCGCAGGGCCGCCGCGGTGTCGGTCGTGAAGAAAGGGTTGCCGGTGCCGGCCGCGAAGATCACGACCTTGCCTTCTTCCAGGTAACGCAGCGCCTTGGGGCGGATGTAGCGTTCGACCACCTGGTCGATGTTCAGGGCCGACTGCACGCGGGCATCCACGCCGTGGTTCTTCAGGGCATCCTGCAGGGCCAGCCCGTTCATGACGGTGGCCAGCATGCCCATGTAGTCGGCGGTGGCCCGGTCCATGCCCTGGGCGCCCGGCGCCACGCCCCGGAAAATGTTGCCGCCGCCGATCACGACGGCCAATTGCACTCCGAGCGACACGATGCCGTGAATTTCTTCGGTCATGCGAAGAATGGTCGCGCGGTTGATGCCGAAGGCATCACCCCCCATCAGCGCCTCGCCCGACAATTTCAGAAGGACGCGCTTGTAGGCTGGATTTGACATGCACCAGGTTCCTGGAAGGACGAAACGGAAAAAACGGGTGGAGCAGACGTGCAACGGCACCGCGCACGCGGCGCGATGCCATCGTACCTGAATCGGAAGAAATCAGGAACCGCTGGCGGCAGCGGCGACTTCGGCGGCGAAGTCCTCGGATTTCTTCTCGATGCCCTCGCCCACCACGAACAGCGTGTAGCGGTTGATGCGGGCGCTCTTTTCCTTGAGCATCTGCTCGACGGACTGCTTGTCGTTCTTCACGAAGGGCTGCGACAGCAGCGTGACTTCCTTGAGGAACTTCTGCACGGCGCCTTCGACCATCTTGGTGACGATCTCGGCCGGCTTGCCCGATTCGGCGGCCTTCTGCTCGGCGACCGAGCGTTCGGCGGCGATCAGGGCCGGATCCACGCCGCCCGCGTCCAGGGCGCGGGGCTTGGTGGCGGCGATGTGCATGGCCAGATCCTTGCCGACTTCCTCGGCGCCGGCGAAGTCCACCAGCACGCCAATGCGCCCGCCGTGCACGTAGCTGTTCAGGCCGTCCACGGTTTCAAAGCGCTGGAAGCGGCGCACGGACATGTTTTCGCCGATCTTGCCGATCAGGGCCGTGCGGGTGGTTTCGACGGTGCCCTCGCCCATGGCGCACTGGCCCAGGGCGGCGACGTCGGCCGGATTGTGTTCGGAGACCAGGCGGGCCAGATCATTGACGAAGGCGACGAAATCGTCGTTCTTGGCGACGAAGTCGGTTTCGCAGTTGACTTCGACCAGAGCGCCGGTCTTGCCGTCGGCGGCGATGTACAGGCCGATCAGGCCTTCGGCCGTGACGCGGTTGGCGGCCTTGGAGGCCTTGCTGCCGAGCTTGACGCGCAGCAGTTCTTCAGCTCGGGCCAGGTCGCCCTCGGCTTCCGTCAGGGCCTTCTTGCATTCCATCATGGGCGCGTCGGTCTTTTCGCGCAGTTCCTTGACCATGGCAGCGGTGATTTGAGCCATTCGATTCTCCTGTTCGATCAATGCAGATACCGGCTGGTGCCGGTATCGGACTGGCTGGCGCGGAACGAGCCCGCGCCAGGGGGGACGAGGGACGAGGACTTATTCCTCGTGCTGATCCTGCTCGACCTCGATGAATTCCTCGCCTTCGGCCAGTTCTTCGACCAGGCCATTGAGGCTCTGCTCACGACCGGCCAGGACGGCGTCCGCCATGCCGCGGGCATACAGGGCGATGGCCTTGCTGGAATCGTCGTTGCCGGGGATGACGTAGTCGATGCCTTCGGGCGAATGGTTGGTGTCCACCACGCCGACCACCGGGATGCCCAGGGTGCGTGCTTCGGCCACGGCGATCTTGTGGTAGCCCACGTCGATGATGAACAGGGCGTCGGGCAGGGTGTTCATGTCCTTGATGCCGCCGATGGACTTGTTCAGCTTGACCAGTTCGCGTTCGAACATGAGCGCTTCTTTCTTGCTCATGTGCTCGGTGGCGCCTTCGGCCTGCTGGGCTTCCATGTCCTTCAGGCGCTTGATGGAGGTCTTGACCGTCTTGAAGTTGGTCATCATGCCGCCCAGCCAGCGGCTGTCGACGTAGGGCATGCCGCAGCGCTGGGCTTCGGCCGCCACCAGTTCGCGGGCGGAGCGCTTCGTGCCCACGAAGAGCACGTTGCCGCCGCGGGCCGCCACCTGGCGCACGAATTGCGTGGCTTCCAGGTACTTTTCAACCGTGCGTTCCAGGTTGACGATGTGAATCTTGTTGCGCTGGCCGAAAATGTATTCGGCCATTTTCGGGTTCCAGTAACGGGTCTGGTGGCCAAAGTGCACACCAGCTTCCAGCATTTCACGCATGAGGCTCATGGAATGGATCTCCAAAGGGTTTGGTCTTGTACATGGCCAGCATCCGGGACTAACATGTCCTGCATCCAAGACGCACTCGGTCTTGCAGGCAAGGGCTAGTCAAAGACACCCATGGTAGGCCATGCACGCTATTTACAGCGAAGCCTATAATTCTACTATTCTTCCTACATTTTCAGCAAGCTTCTCCCATGATTCCATTGATCACAGACCCCCAGGAACTCGACCAGATGCGCGCCGCCTGCCAGGCGGCCGCCAGCATTCTGGACTATCTGGAACCCCATGTGCGCCCGGGCGCCACCACCGGGGAACTCGAGCGTCTGTGCATGGACTACCTGACCAACGTGCTGCACGTGAAGTCCGCCACGGTCGGCTACGCGCCGCCGGGCTACCCGCCCTACCCGGCTTCCATCTGCATCTCGGTCAACCACGTCATCTGCCACGGCATCCCCGGCGACAAGGTTCTGAAGAACGGCGACATCCTGAACATGGACATCACCATCATCAAGGACGGCTGGTTCGGCGACACCAGCCGCATGTACTACGTGGGCGAACCCACCATCCTGGGCCGGCGCCTGGCGGAAACCACCTATGAATGCATGTGGCTGGGCATCGAGCAGGTGCGCCCCGGCGCCACCCTGGGCGACGTCGGCCACGCCATCCAGCAGCATGCCGAAAAAGCCGGCTTTTCCGTCGTGCGCGAATACTGCGGCCACGGAGTCGGCCGGCGCTTCCACCAGGATCCCCAGGTGCTGCACTACGGCAAGCCGGGCACCGGGCTGCGCCTGGAACCCGGCATGATCTTCACCATCGAGCCCATGATCAACGCCGGCCGCCGCGAGATCCGCACCCTGGCCGACCAATGGACGGTGGTGACGCGCGACCACAGCCTGTCGGCGCAGTGGGAGCACAGCATCCTGGTGACGGATGACGGCTATGAAGTGCTGACCGTCTCGCCCGGCATGCCGGCTCCTCCCGCGTTCGCCAAAGCCGCCGCCTCTGCATGATCTCCTCGCCGCAGGACGGCGTCGCAGCCTTGCGCTGCCGCCTGCAGACACGCCGCGCCGAAGCCGTCGAGGCCTATCGCCGCCACCTGCGGCCGGAACCCCTGCTGACGGCCCTGCGCCGGATCGCGGACGAACAGGTCCGCGAACTGCTGAAGATCCATCCCGTCCCCCGGGGGGCCTGCGTGGCCGCCGTGGGGGGCTATGGACGCGGCGAACTCTACCCTGGCTCGGATCTGGACATCCTCATCCTGCTGGAACACAGCCCGGACGCCGATGACCGCGACCGCATCGAAACCCTGATCGCCGCGCTGTGGGACGCCGGGCTGGAGCCCGGCCACAGCGTGCGCACCGTATCGCAGTGCCGGCACGAGGCCGCCGCCGACATCACGGTCCAGACCGCCCTGCTGGAAGCCCGCTGGCTGGCGGGCAGCCGCGGTCTGTTCCAGCAGTTCCGCGACCAGATGCAGGCGGACCTGGACCCGCGCGAATTCTATCTGGCCAAGCGGACCGAGATGCAGCAGCGCCATGTCCGCCACCAGGACACGCCCTACGCGCTGGAACCCAACTGCAAGGAAGCCCCCGGAGGCCTGCGCGACCTGCAGGTGCTGCTATGGCTGGCGCGGGCCGCGGGCCTGGGCGCCAGCTGGAAGGAAGTCGCCAGGACAGACCTGCTGACGCCGGCCGAATTCCGTTCGCTGCGCCGGGCGGAACGGGCCTTCAAGCGCCTGCGCATCGAACTGCATCTGCTGGCGGGCCGGCGCGAAGACCGGGTGCTGTTCGATCTGCAACCGCGTCTGGCGCACATCTACGGCTTCACGGACCAGCCCCACCGCCGCGCCAGCGAACTGCTGATGCAGCGCTACTACTGGGCGGCGCGGGTGGTCTGCCAGGTCAACCGGCTGCTGATGCAGAGCCTGGAAGAACACCTGTTCCCCCAGCCGCAGACCCGCACCGTGAACCTGGACGACGATTTCTGCGTGCGCCGAGACCACTTGGCGCTGCGGCGCCCCGACGCCTTCGAGCGCAACCCGGCCCTGCTGCTGCGCGTCTTCCTGGTGATGCAGCAGCACCCGGAACTGCAGGGCATGGCGGCGGGCACGCTGCGCGCCATCTGGCACGCGCGGCGGCGCATCGACCCGCAGTTCCGCGACAATCCGGTCAACCGGCGGCAGTTCCTGCAGATCCTGCAGCAGCCGCGCGGCATCGTCCACGCCCTGCGCGACATGACGATGTGGAACATCCTGCCGCGCTACCTGCCGGTCTTTCGCCGCATCGTCGGACAGATGCAGCACGACCTGTTCCACGCCTACACGGTGGACCAGCACATCCTGATGGTGATCCGCAATCTGCGCCGCTTCACCATGCCGGAACACGCCCAGGAATACCCCCTGGCCAGCCAACTGATCGCCGACCTGGACGAGCACTGGCTGCTGTACGTGGCCGCGCTGTTCCACGACATCGCCAAAGGCCGCGGGGGCGATCATTCCCAGCTGGGCGCCGCCGAAGTCCGCCGCTTCGCCCGCCAGCACCAGCTGCCGCGCGACCAGGCGGACCTGCTGGAGTTCCTGGTGCGCGAACATCTGACGCTCTCGCAGGTGGCGCAGAAGCGCGACCTGAGCGACCCGCGCGTCATCCATGAATTCGCCACCCGGGTAGGCACGCAGCGCCGCCTGGCCGCCCTGTATCTGTTGACGGTGGCCGACATCCGCGGCACCAGCCCGCGCGTCTGGAACGCTTGGAAGGGCAAGCTGCTGGACGACCTGTACCACCAGACCCTGGCGGCCCTGGGGGGCGCCCGCCCCGACACCGGCACCATCCTGGCCCTGCGCAAGGACGCGGCCGCCGCCGAGATCCGCCGCATGGGGCTGCGCGACGAGAGCCGGGACGCCTTCTGGTCGCAGCTGGACGTCGCCTACTTCCTGCGCCACGACGCCAACGAGATCGCCTGGCACACGCGGCACCTGTACCACTGCTTCCAGGGGCCGGACCCCGTGGTCCGGGCGCGTGTCCTGGGACAGAGCGAAGCCCTGCAGATCCTGGCCTATGCGCCGGACCGCGCCGACCTGTTCATGGACATCTGCTCCTATTTCGACCGGCACGGGCTGAGCATCCAGGACGCCCGCATCCACACGACGCGCCAGGGCTGGGCGCTGGACAGCTTCATCGTGCTGCTGCCCGACGCGGACCGCGACTACCGCTCCCACGCCAGCCTGATCGAACACGAGTTGCGGGCATCCCTGACGGCGCCGCCTGGGTCTCAGCCGCCCCCTTCCGCCGCGCGACGGGGATCGCGGCGCTCGCGGGTCTTTCCCATCATGCCCAGCATCACCCTGCAGGCGGACGAACAGGGCGGCACCTGGCGCCTGTCCGTCACCTCGGCCGACCGCGTGGGCCTGCTGCGCGATCTGGCCCGGGTGTTCACCCGCCACGGCGTCAATCTGAAGATGGCGAAGATCATGACCCTGGGCGACCGGGTCGAGGACATCTTCATCCTGCAGGGCGCCATTCTGGAACAAACGCGCGGCCAGCTCCAGTTCGAACGCCACGTCTTCGATGCCCTGACGGTCGAAACCGACAGGGCGCCCATTCCCGGACTCGATCCGGCCACTCCACTCACTGATCCATCATGAAAACCAGTTCATCCGATCGCACCCTGAGAGCCGTTTCCCTGCTGTGCCTGGCGGCGGTGGGCATCGCCCTGATCTCGCAGCACGTCTTCAACATGCGGCCCTGCGCCTGGTGCGTGCTGCAGCGCCTGATCCTGCTGGCCATCGCGGCGGTCTGCGGCCTGGCCGGCACCGGCTGGGGCTCGACCCTGGCGCGGCGGATCGGCGCCGCGCTGGGGGCCGTGCTGGGCGTCTGCGGCATCGTCGCCGCCTGGTACCAGTATTCCGTCGCCAGCAATGCCTTTTCCTGCGCCCAGACCTTCGCCGATCGCTTCATGTCCGGCTCCGGGCTGGACGCCGCCCTGCCCTGGTTGTTCGGCATCTACGCCAGCTGCGCGGACGCGCGCGTGAGCCTGCTGGGCATCGAATACGCGCTCTGGGGGCTGATGCTGTTCGCGGTCTGCGCGGCGCTGTGCGCCTGGGTGCTGGTGCGGGAAAAGTAGCGGGCCGCCGCGAATAGACGGACTCCGGCCGCAGGCTGCACAGCGTGGGGGCGCCTCGTCCGTCAGTTGTCGTCCGCCAGGGCCGGCGTCATGGCGCCGGAGCGGATGGGCAGGCCTCGCGTCTGGCTCAGGCGCTCCAGATAGGCGGCATCGATGTCGCCCGTGACGTACCGCCCGTTGAAACACGAGGACTCGAAGTCCCGCATCGCCGGATTCAGGTCGCGCAGCGACTGCTCCAGATCGTCCAGGTCCTGGTAGACCAGGCTGTCGGCGCCGATTTCCCGGGCGATCTGGTCCGTGTCGCGGCCCGTGGCGATCAGTTCGGCCTGGGTCGGCATGTCGATGCCATAGACGTTGGGATAGCGCACGGCCGGGGCGGCCGATGCGAAATAGACCTTGTTGGCGCCGGCGGCACGGGCCATGTCCACGATTTCCCGGCTGGTGGTGCCGCGCACGATGGAATCGTCCACCAGCAGCACGTTCTTGCCCCGGAATTCCAGATCGATCGCGCTGAGCTTCTGACGCACGGATTTCTTGCGCACCGCCTGGCCGGGCATGATGAACGTGCGTCCGACGTAGCGGTTCTTGATGAAGCCCTCGCGGTAGTTCAGCCCCAGGCGGGAAGCCAGCTGCATGGCCGACGGCCGGGACGAGTCCGGAATCGGCATGACCACGTCCACCTCGCCCAGCCGCAGGGTCTTGGCGACCTTGTCGGCCAGGTATTCCCCCATGTGCAGACGGGCGTCATAGATGGAAATCCCGTCCATGATGGAATCCGGGCGGGCGAAGTACACGTATTCGAAGACGCAGGGGGTCTGCGCGGCGTCGGCGTCCCCGCACAGTTCGTGGCTGACCTCGCCATCCTCGGTGATCACCAGCGCTTCTCCCGGGGCGACGTCGCGCACCAGCGTAAAGCCGCTGCCCGTCAGCGCCACCGATTCGGAGGCCAGCATCCATTCGGGACCGGCATCCGTATCGTGGCAGCCCAGGCACAGAGGACGGATGCCATGCGGATCCCTGAAAGCCACCAGGCCGAAGCTGCTGATGCGGGCAATCACGGCATAGGCGCCCTTGGCCCGGCGGTGGACCGCCCGCACCGCCTGGAAGACCGCGTTGGCGTCCAGCGTGACGCCGTTGGAGGCCTGCTGCAATTCGTGGGCGAAGACGTTCAGCAGGACTTCGGAATCCGAATTGGTGTTGATGTGGCGCCGGTCGTGCTTGAACAGGGCCTCGCGCAGTTCGCGCCAGTTGGTCAGATTGCCGTTGTGCACGAAGGTGATGCCGAACGGGGCATTGACGTAGAAGGGCTGGGCCTCGTCCACGCTGGCGCTGGACCCGGCCGTGGGATAGCGCACCTGCCCCACCCCGCTGTTGCCGGGCAGCGCCCGCATGTTGCGTGTGCGGAAGACGTCGCGCACCAGGCCGTGGGCCTTGTGCATGCTGAAGAACTGGTCGTGCGCCGTGGCGATGCCGGCGGCGTCCTGGCCCCGGTGCTGCAGCAGCAGCAGGCTGTCATAGATCAGCTGATTGACCGGGCTGGTGCCCATGACACCGACGATTCCACACATGGTTGAGTTCCGAACTAGTAGGGAAGTAGCTGCGCCACATCGGCGGGCAACAGGAATTTGACTTGCTGAAAGCCTTTGGTGAGCGCCGCCGACGTGCGGGCCTGCTGCCACCAGGGCTCGCGGGGAAGTTCCGTGTAGCCGGCCAGCCCGACCAGCGCCAGCACCAGCACCAGGCCTCGCACCGCGCCGAACACGGCGCCCAGGCCATGATCGGCGGGCGTCAGGCCGGTGCGGTCCACCAGGGCGCCCAGCGCCATGTTCAGCAGCCCGACGGCCAGCAGCGCCAGGATGAACACCGCGCCATAGGCCGCCAGCGTGCGCAACAGACCGTTCTCGATCAGGGTGTCGAGCCACTGCGAGGCCGTCGGCCCCCACCAGATGGCGGCGACGAAGGCGGCGACATAGGCGACCAGGGACAGGACTTCCCGCAGGAAGCCGCGCAGCAGGCCGATCAGGCTGGACACCACCACGATCGTCAGGACGATGTAGTCGAAGCTGGTCACTTGTCGGAGATCAGGCCGTTCTGATACCCCAGCGCGCGCAGGCGGGCCTGGGCCGCTTGCGCGGCTTCGTGAGAGCTGAACGGGCCCACGCGCAGACGATAGACGGTGCGCCCGCCCGACTGCCCGCGTTCGACGTAGGCGTCGCTCACCCCCGACTGGCGCAGGCTGTCGCGGCGGTTCTGGGCATCCTGTTCGACCGTGTAGGCCGCCACCTGCAGGTAATAGCGCCCCTGTCCGGATGACGGAGCCGTGCTGCCGCGCGAGGAGCTTGCGGGGGCTTTGCCCGCCAGCAGGGCCAGCGCCACGGAGCCGTCGTCGGTGCGTTCGCCGGATTTGGCGCCGGACTTGGCCGGTTTTTCCGCATCGCCGGGTTTCTTTGCGGCCGTGGAAGGCGCGGCGGGCGGCGCGGGAGGTTTGGCCGCGGGCGTTTCAGGGGCGGCGGGCGCGGCGGGCGACGTCGCAGCCCCTAGTTGACCATTCTGGGCAGCAGCGGCAGGCGATCCCGGAGCGGGTGTTTCCGTCACCGGACCGCCGGGCTGCCCGCCGTTCTGGGCGAGTGTGCCGCCGATGGCATTGTCGGCCGGCGGCGCCGTGGAGGGCGCCGCGGCGTCCGCGGGAGCGGGCGTGCTGGCGGGAGGCGGCAGACCGGGGGGCGTGGCGGGCACGACCACCGGCGCATGCGTGTCGTCCGGCACGGGTTCGTCGAACAGCCAGGGCACCACGATGAAAGCGGCCAGCACCAGAGCAAGCGCGCCGATCAGTCGACGGCGCGCCTTGCCGCGCAATTCTTTCAACTGAGCCTCGCTGGCGCCACCGGCACGCGTCGCGCGTTTCCCCGTGTCAGTCCCATGACGAAAAAGCATCGTGCAGCTTACCCGTTAGCAAGGGCGGAGACGTTCCCGCCCGGTCAAGAGAGGACGTCCCTGCCTTCCTGGCGCAGGACCTGAAGTACCGGGCCGACCGTCGCGAATGACCCGAACACGAGAATTCTATCATTGTCGCCCGCCAGCTTCCGGGCCTCGGCAAAGGCTTGTTCCGGACTGTCAAAAGTCGAAACGAGCACGTCCCGGGCCGCCACGGCCGGCCGGGGGGCCGCCCGCACGCCGGGCTTGTGGTCCTGGCGCGTGACTTCCGTAGCCTGCGCCACGAAGGGATCCACGGGGGCCGCGTCGCCGGCGATGCGATGCACGACGTCGGCCAGTTCCTGCGCGGTGGTGCCGCGCGGTCCGCCCAGCGTCGCGCACAGCCAGCGGTCCACCCGGCGCGACAGGCGCGACAACGTGGCTTCGATGTCCTTGTCGTGCAGCATGCCGACCACGGCATAGGTATGCGGATAATGCCCCATGCTGTCCAGGTTCTGCCCCAGGGCGGCGGCGGCATGGGGGTTGTGGCCGACGTCCAGGATGGTGGCCGGCAGCCCCGGCAGGATCTGCATGCGCCCGGGCAGGCTGACGTGCAGCAGGCCCTGGCGCACGTTCTGCTGGGTGACCACCAGGCGGTCGCGCAGGTTTTCCAGGGCCGCCAGGGCGGCCGAGGCGTTCAGCAGCTGGTTGGCGCCGCGCAGGGCCGGATAGCCCAGAGCGTTGCGGCGCTGGCTGCGCCCGCCGTAGGCCCACTGCTGACGATCGCCGGAATAGTTGAAATCGATGCCGACGCGCCACAGATCCGCGCCGATCTCGGCGGCGTAGTCGATGACGGTCTGGGGCGGTACGGGATCGGCGCAGATCGCCGGCTTGCCGGGGCGGAAGATGTGCGCCTTTTCCCAGCCGATGGCCTCCCGGGTGTTGCCCAGGTAGGCCATGTGATCCAGGTCCACGCTGGTCAGGATGGCGCAGTCCGTGTCGATCAGATTGACGGCGTCCAGGCGCCCGCCCAGGCCGACTTCCAGCACGACCACGTCCAGGCTGGACGCCTGGAACAGCAGCAGGGCCGCCAGCGTCGTCATCTCGAAATAGGTCAGCGTGATCTCGCCGCGCGCGGCCTCGATGCGTTCAAGCTGCGCGACGATCTCCGCATCCGGGGCCTCCTGGCCGTTGACGCGGATGCGTTCGTTGAAGCGCAGCAGGTGCGGCGAGGTGTATTGCCCGACCCGATAGCCCGCATCCAGCAGGATGGCTTCCAGCATGGCGCAGGTGGAACCCTTGCCGTTGGTGCCCGCCACGGTGATCTTGACGCACTCCAGGGAAAGCTCCAAGCGCCGGGACACCGCCCGGATCCGGTCCAGGCCCAGATCGATGGCCTTGGGATGCAGAGTTTCCAGATAAGCCAGCCAATCGGCCAGCGCAGCGCCTTGGGCGGGAGCAATCGATGACATGAGAATGAAAATCACAAAGAAAACGGCAGGTGCCGATATTAGCACCTGCCGTCCTCTTTCTTGGGGATATCCCTATTTTTTCCGCGCGGGGGGCACGTCCGTGCAGTGGCCGTCGGCCACTTCGGCGGCCATGCCGACGGATTCGCCCAGGGTCGGGTGCGGGTGGATGGTCTTGCCGATATCCACGGAATCCGCGCCCATCTCGATGGCCAGGACGATTTCGCTGATCAGGTCGCCCGCATGGGTGCCGACGATGCCGCCCCCCAGGATGCGACCGGTCTCGGCGTCGAACAGCAGCTTGGTGAAGCCCTCGTCGCGGCCATTGGCGATGGCCCGCCCGGAGGCCTGCCAGGGGAACAGGCCTTTCTTCAGGGCGACGCCCTGCTTCTTGGCTTCTTCCTCGGTCAGGCCGACCCAGGCGACTTCCGGATCCGTATAGGCGACGGACGGGATCACGCGAGCGTCGAAACAGGCCTTCTCGCCCGCGATCGCTTCGGCGGCGACGTGCGCTTCATGCACGGCCTTGTGGGCCAGCATGGGCTGCCCCACGATGTCGCCGATGGCGTAGATGTGCGGCACGTTGGTGCGCATCTGCTTGTCCACGGCGATGAAGCCCCGGTCGCCGACCGCCACCCCGGCGTTCTCCGCGCCGATCTTCTTGCCGTTGGGCGAGCGGCCCACGGCCTGCAGGACCAGGTCGTAGCGCTGGGGCTCCTTCGGGGCGGCTTCGCCCTCGAAGGTCACCCAGATGCCGTCGTCCTTGGCCTCGGCGGCCACGGTCTTGGTGTTCAGCATGACGTGGTCGAAGCGCTTGGCATTCATCTTGTCCCAGACCTTGACCAGGTCGCGGTCCGCGCCCGTCATCAGGGTGGGCAGCATTTCCACGACGTCCAGGCGGGCGCCCAGCGCGGAATAGACCGTGCCCATTTCCAGGCCGATGATGCCCCCGCCGATGATCAGCATGCGCTGGGGGATGGACTTGAGCGCCAGCGCCCCGGTGGAGTCGACGATGCGCGGATCGTCGGGCAGGAACGGCAGCTTCACGGACTGGCTGCCGGCGGCGATGATGGCCGAGGCGAACTTCACCGTGGTCTTGCCGCCGTCGTCCTTGGTCACCGTCAGGTGATGCGGATCGGCGAAGGCGCCGACGCCCTGGACGACCGTGACCTTGCGGGCCTTGGCCATGCCGGCCAGGCCGCCGGTCAGCTTGCCGACCACGCCGTCCTTGTAGCCGCGCAGGGCATCCAGGTCGATCTTGGGTTCGGCGAAGCTGATGCCGTGGCCCGCCAGCGACTTGGCTTCTTCCAGCACGCCCACGGTGTGCAGCAGCGCCTTGGACGGAATGCAGCCGACGTTCAGGCAGACCCCGCCCAGGGTGGCGTAGCGTTCGACCAGCACCACCTTCAGGCCCAGGTCGGCGGCGCGGAAGGCGGCCGAATAGCCGCCCGGCCCGGCGCCCAGGACCAGCACGTCGCAATCCGAGTCCGCCGTGCCGGCGAACTGGGCGGCCGTCGGAGCCGGCGCCGCGGGCTGGGCGGCGGGCGCCGCCGCGGCAGGCGCGGGCGCGGGCGCCGCAGCGGGAGCTGCGGCAGGTTCGCCGGCCGGCGCCGCCTTGGCGGCGCCGCCTTCGGCTTCCACGCGCAGGATCGTCGTGCCCTGCGCGACCTTGTCGCCGACCTTGACGAGGATCTCCTTGACCACCCCGCCCTGATCGGCCGGGATTTCCATGGAGGCCTTGTCGGATTCCACCGTGATCAGGCTTTGCTCGGGGGCGATGGTATCGCCCACGGCCACCAGAAGTTCGATCACGTCGACCTGGTCGAAGTCGCCGATGTCCGGAACGTTGATGTCGATCAGACTCATGCGTGCCCCCTTACAGGATGATGCGGCGGAAGTCCGCCAGCAGGCCAGCCAGATAGGCGTTGAAGCGGGCCGCGGCCGCGCCGTCGATCACGCGGTGATCGTAGGACAGCGACAGCGGCAGCATCAGGCGCGGCTGGAAGGCCGAGCCGTCCCAGACAGGCTGCATGGTCGAGCGCGACACCCCCAGGATGGCCACTTCCGGCGCATTGATGATGGGGGTGAAGTCGGTGCCGCCGATCCCGCCCAGGGACGAAATCGAGAAGCAGCCGCCCTGCATCTGCGCCGGCGACAGTTTCCCGTCGCGGGCCAGGGCCGCCAGTTCGGACGTCTCGGTGGCCAGTTGCAGCACGCCTTTCTTGTCGGCGTCGCGGATCACCGGCACGACCAGGCCGTTGGGCGTATCCGCGGCAAAGCCGATATGGAAGTAGCGCTTCAGCACCAGATTGTCGCCGTCCAGGGACGCATTGAATTCCGGGAACTTCTTCAAGGCCGCCACGACCGCCTTGATCAGGAAGGCCAGCATGGTGACTTTGACGCCGGCCTTCTTGTTTTCCGCATTCAGTTGCTGGCGCAGGGCTTCCAGGTCGGTGATGTCGGCCACGTCGTTGTTGGTGACGTGCGGGATCATGACCCAGTTGCGATGCAGGTTGGCGCCGGAGATCTTCTTGATGCGCGACAGCGGCTTGGATTCGATCTCGCCGAACTTGGCGAAATCGACCTTGGGCCAGCCCAGCACGCTGAAGCCTTCGCCGGCCGGCAGTGTCGAGCCCACCGGGCTGGCGCCGCCCGTGGCCAGCGCCTGCTTCACATAGGCCCGCACGTCGTCGGCGGTGATGCGGTTCTTCGGTCCGGTGCCGCTGACCTGGGCCAGATTGACCCCCAGTTCGCGGGCGAACTGCCGCACCGACGGCGAGGCATGCGGCAGGTTGCGCAGCGGCACGTCGGCCTCGGCGAACGCGGCGGTCGGCGACGTGCGATCCGGTGTGCTGGAGGCCATGGTCGGCGCGGGCGCCGGGGCCGGGGCGGCTTCTTCGGCCTTGGCGGCCGGCGCCGCTTCGGAGGCCGGCTGGGCCTGCGCCTTGGGGGCCTCGTCGGCGGGCTTGGCGGCCGCGCCCTCGGCGGCTTCCACTTCCAGGATCACGGAACCTTCCGCGACCTTGTCGCCTACCTTGACCTTGACGGCCTTGACCACCCCGCCCTGCGAGGCGGGAATTTCCATGGAGGCCTTGTCGGATTCCACGGTGATCAGGCTCTGTTCGGCCTGGATCGTATCGCCCACGGCGACCAGGACTTCGATGACGTCGACCTGGTCGAAATCACCGATGTCGGGGACTTTGATTTCCACGATGCTCATGTTCCTCGTCCTCCTCAGGCGTGGTGCGGGTTGGCCTTGTCGGACTCAATCCCGTATTTGGCAATGGCTTCGGCGCATTTCTTGATGTCGATCGAGCCCTCGTCGGCCAGGCTGCGCAGGGCGGCCAGCACGATGAAGTGACGGTCGATCTCGAAGTGCTTGCGCAGTTCGGAGCGGAAGTCCGAACGGCCGAAACCGTCGGTGCCCAGGACCTTGAAGTGACGCCCGTCGGGGATGAAGGGACGGATCATGTCGCCATAGGCCTTCATGTAGTCGGTCGAGACGATGATCGGGCCCTGCGTACCCTTCAGCTGCTGGGTCACGTACGCTTCCTGAGCCGGCTCGGTCGGGTGCAGCAGGTTGTGGCGCTCCACGTCCAGGCCGTTGCGGCGCAGTTCGGAGAAGCTGGTGGCGCTCCAGACGTCGGAGGTCACGCCCCAATCCTTTTCCAGCAGTTCCTGGGCCGCCATGACTTCGCGCAGGATCGTGCCCGAACCCATCAGCTGCACGTGGGTCTTCTTGGACGCCTTGGCGCTGGACTGCAGCTTGTACATGCCGCGCAGGATGCCGTCCTCGTCGCCGGCCTTCAGACCGGGATGGGCGTAGTTCTCGTTCATCACCGTGATGTAGAAGAACACGTCTTCCTGGTCGTGCATCATGCGCTGCAGACCGCTGCGGATGATGACCGCGACTTCGTGGGCGAAGGCCGGATCGTAGGCCACGCAGTTGGGGATCAGGGACGCCTGGATGTGGCTGTGGCCGTCTTCGTGCTGCAGGCCTTCGCCGTTCAGGGTCGTGCGACCCGCCGTGCCGCCCAGCACGAAGCCGCGCGCCAGCATGTCGCCCGCCGCCCAGGCATGATCGCCAAAGCGCTGGAACCCGAACATCGAATAGTAGATGAAGAACGGGATCATGATGGTGTTGCTGACGGAATACGACGTCGCCGCGGCAACCCAGGAGCTGAAGCCGCCGGCCTCGTTGATGCCTTCCTGCAGCAACTGGCCGTTTTCCGCTTCGCGGTAGTACATCACCTGGCCCTTGTCGACCGGCACGTACTTCTGACCTTCCGGCGCGTAGATGCCGATCTGGCGGAACAGGCCTTCCATGCCGAAGGTGCGCGATTCGTCCACCAGGATGGGCACGACGCGCGGAGCGAGGTCCTTGTCGCGCAGGATCTGGTTGAGCACCCGCACGAAGGCCTGGGTCGTGGAGATTTCCCGGCCTTCCGCGGTGGGTTCCAGCACGGCCTTGAAGGCATCCAGCGGCGGCACCGGCAGGGACTGGTCGGCCTTGGCGCGGCGGTGCGGCAGGTAGCCGCCCAGCGCCTTGCGGCGTTCATGCATGTACTTCATTTCCGGCGAGTCTTCAGCCGGCTTGAAGAAGGGGATTTCCTCGACCTTGTCGTCGGGAATGGGGATGTTGAAGCGGTCGCGGAATTCGCGCACCGAATCGATGTCCAGCTTCTTCTGCTGATGGGTGGGGTTCTTGGCCTGGCCGACGTGGCCCATGCCGTAGCCCTTGATGGTCTTGGCCAGGATGACGGAAGGCTGGCCCTTGTGGCCGGCGGCGGCGGCGAAGGCCGCGTAGACCTTGTGCGGATCGTGGCCGCCGCGGTTTAGACGCCAGACGTCTTCGTCGCTCATGCGGCTGACCATTTCCAGCAGCTTCGGATGCTTGCCGAAGAATTTCTCGCGCACGAACTTGCCGTCGTTGGCCTTGTAGGCCTGGTATTCGCCGTCCACGGTTTCTTCCATGACGCGGCGCAGGATGCCTTCCTTGTCGCGGGCGAACAGGGGATCCCAATAACCGCCCCAGATGAGCTTGAGCACATTCCAGCCGTTGCCGCGGAAGGCGCCTTCGAGTTCCTGGATGATCTTGCCGTTGCCGCGCACAGGGCCGTCCAGGCGCTGCAGGTTGCAGTTGACGACGAAGATCAGGTTGTCGAGCTTCTCGCGGGAAGCCAGGCCGATGGCGGCCAGGGTTTCGGGCTCGTCGATCTCGCCGTCGCCCACGAAGACCCAGACCTTGCGCTGGGCCGTGTCGGCCAGCCCGCGGGCATGCAGGTACTTCAGAAACCGGGCCTGGTAGATGGCCATCATGGGGCCAAGGCCCATGGACACCGTCGAGAACTGCCAGAAATCGGGCATCAGCTTGGGGTGCGGGTAGGAGGACAGGCCCTTGCCCTTGCCGCCGACTTCCTGGCGGAAGTAGTTCAGGTTTTCCTCGGTCAGGCGGCCTTCCAGGAAGGCGCGCGAATACATGCCCGGGGACGAGTGGCCCTGGAAGTAGACCAGATCGCCGCCGTGATCGGGCGATTCGGCGTGCCAGAAGTGGTTCTGGCCGCATTCGATCATGGTCGCCAGCGAGGCGAAGGAGGCAATGTGGCCGCCCAGGCTGCCGCCGTCGGCCGGTTCATGTTTGTTGGCCTTGACCACCATGGCCATGGCGTTCCAGCGGATGTAGGAACGGATGCGCTCTTCGAGCACCATGTTGCCCGGGTGCGGGGGCTCCAGCCCCGGAGGGATGGTGTTGACATAGGCCGTGTTCAGGGAATACGGGATATGCGCACCGGAACGGCGGGCGAGATCGATCAAGCTTTCAATCAGGAAGTGGGCGCGTTCGGCGCCCTCCCGATCGAGCACGGCTTCGAGCGCGTCGAGCCATTCCTGGGTTTCCTGCCGATCGGGGTCCGCCACGGCGGCCTGAGCTTGTTCAAGAGAGGACATAAGGTGTGTCTCCTGTGTGGTTCGAGGGCGCGACCACACATCGCGCCTGCCTGAAAATTACGCCGGATGCAAAGGATGTCCCGAACACGAATGCGTCCAGGGGTCCGGCACCTGTGCCCATTCTAGGAAAGACCCCGGTTCCGCACAAGCGAAATTTCATCTCGTGGTGTGAATTTTTATTATGTGAAAAATTGAATACTGATTTCGCGTCTAAAATGACGCAATCGCAAGACCATCATGGCCATGGCAAACCCGAACCGCAAGTCCCTGATCCCGACGACATTCTATGAGCATGCCCGTCATAGCCGCCGTCTGTACTGGCTGACGCCGGCCGTCGTGCTGGTGTTGTACCTGTGCGTCATGGGGGCCTTCATCTGGCTGCAGCACCTGCAAAGCGACAGCGTGATGTTCGTCACCATCGATCAGGAAACCCGGCAGCAGCGGCTGATGATGGTGGTCTTCGCCCTGTCGCTGGTGATCATCTTCAGCCTGCTGGCCCTGTGGCGCTACACGCGCTTTCGCACCCAGGCCGAGGCCGCCCTGATCGCGGAAACCGGCTTCCGCCGCGCCATGGAAAATTCCATGTCCACCGGGATGCGGGTGTTCGACATGCAGGGCCGCATCGCCTACGTGAACCCGGCATTCTGCCGCATGATCGGCTGGAACGAGGCCGACCTGATCGGCCGCACCGCCCCCTTCCCCTACTGGCTGCCGGGACGCCACGACCACCACCGCGAGACCCTGGCGCAGCTGCTGTCGGGCCGCACCCCCAGCAGCGGCCTGGAAATCGAGGCCCAGCGCCGCGACGGGTCCCGCTTCACCGCCCGCATGTACGTGTCGCCGCTGCGCGACCCCAAGGGCGAACAGATCGGCTGGATGACGTCCATGACCGACATCACCGAGCCCAAGCGCATCCGCGAAGCCCTGACCGCCGCGCACGAACGATTCATGACCGTGCTGGAAGGCCTGGACGACGCCATTTCCGTGGTGGCGGACACCCCCGAAGGCCTGGAACTGCTGTTCGCCAACCGCACCTACCGGCGCCTGTTCGGCGCCCAGACCAGCGGCCACGCGCAGCTGCTGGGCGGGCGCCTAGGCCGGTTCACCGACGAGACCATGGAACTGTTCTCGCCCACGGCCGAACGCTGGTTCGAAGTCCACCACCGCATGCTGGCATGGACGGACTCGCGGCGCGTGCGCCTGCAGGTGGCCCGCGACATCACCGAGCGCCGCAAGCACGAGGAAGAATCCCGCGTGCAGCAGGAAAAGGCCCAGCTGACCAGCCGCCTGACCACCATGGGCGAGATGGCCTCGTCCCTGGCGCACGAACTGAACCAGCCCCTGACGGCCATCAGCAACTACAACATGGCGGCCGTGGCCATGGTGAAATCGGGCAAGGCGCCCGCCGAATCGCTGCTGCAAGCGCTGGAAAAGGCATCCCAGCAGGCCGAACGGGCCGGAAAGATCATCAGCCGCATCCGCGAGTTCGTCAAACGCAGCGAGCCGCGGCGCCAGGCGGTGGAGCTGACCCGCATCGTGGAAAACGCCGTGGGCTTCGCCGACATCGACGCGCGCAAGCGGCAAATCGACATCGTCCAGAGCCTGCCCGACCCCATGCCCGAAGTGCTGGCCGACCCGATCCTGATCGAACAGGTGCTGCTGAACCTGCTGAAGAACGGCGTCGAAGCCATGGAGCACAGCGAATACCGCAGCCTGCACGTGAACATCACCGACCAGGATCCGCAGATCGAGATCGCCGTGATCGACCGGGGCCACGGCCTGCGCAATCCCGACCGCCTGTTCGAGCCTTTTTACAGCACCAAATCCGAAGGCCTGGGCATGGGCCTGAATATCTGCCGTACCATTATCGAATCGCATCACGGGCGCCTGTGGGCCAGCCCGAATCCGGAAGGCGGGACCATATTCCGCTTTACCCTGCCCAAGGCGCCCCCGAGCGCACAAATAGAATCCACGGAGGAAACGCAAGCATGACCGACCCTCAAGTCTCCAGCATCATCTACATCGTCGACGACGACGAGGCTGTCCGCGACTCCTTGCGCTGGCTGCTCGAAGCCAACGGCTACGCCGTGCGCAGCTTCGCCGGCGCCGAGGAATTCCTGGACGCCTACAACCCCGACCAGACCGCGGTTCTGATCGCCGACGTGCGCATGCCCGGCATGAGCGGCCTGGAACTGCAGGAAACCCTGATCGCCCGCAAGGCCCCCCTGCCCATCGTCTTCATCACCGGCCACGGCGACGTCCCCATGGCCGTCTCCACCATGAAGAAAGGCGCCGTCGACTTCCTGGAAAAACCGTTCAACGAGGCCGACCTGCGGCGCATCGTCGCCGGCATGCTGGCCCAGGCCACCGAACGCGTCCGCGAAGCCCAGGCGCAGCGCGACCAGCAGGCCGTGCTGGGGCGCCTGACGGCCCGCGAACAGCAGGTGCTGGAACGCATCGTGGCCGGCCGCCTGAACAAGCAGATCGCCGGCGACCTGAACATCAGCATCAAGACGGTCGAGGCGCACCGCGCCAACATCATGGAAAAACTGGAAGTCACCACCGTGGCCGACCTGATGAAGATCGCCCTGACCCGCACCGAGGAAGCCGGATCATGAGCGCCCGCATCATCGACGGCAAGGCCCTGTCCGCGCGCGTCCGCGCCGACGTGGCACAACGCGTCCAGGCGCTCAGGCAGCGGGGCGTCACCCCCGGCCTGGCCGTGGTGCTGGTGGGCGACAACCCCGCCTCGCAAGTCTACGTGCGCAACAAGGCGGCGGCCTGCGAGGCCGCCGGCATGCTGTCGCGCGTCATCCCGCTGGGTGCGGACACGCCCGAAGGCGAACTGCTGGACGTCATCGAGGCGCTGAATGCGGATCCCGCCATCCACGGCATCCTGGTGCAGCTGCCGCTGCCGGGCCACATCGACACCGGCCTGGTCATCGAAACCATCAGCGCATCCAAGGACGTCGACGGCTTTCACGTCAGCAACGCCGGCCTGCTGATGACCGGCCGGCCGCTGTTCCGGCCCTGCACGCCCTACGGCGTCATGAAGATGCTGGAATCCGAGAACGTGCCGCTGCGCGGCGCCGAAGCCGTCATCGTCGGGGCCAGCAACATCGTCGGCAAGCCCATGGCCATGCTGCTGCTGGCGGCCGGCGCCACCGTGACCCTGTGCAACTCCAAGACCCGCGACCTGGCCGCCCAGACGCGGCGCGCCGACGTGCTGGTGGTCGCCACCGGCAAGCCCGGCATCGTCCAGGGCGACATGGTCAAGCCCGGCGCCGTGGTCATCGACGTGGGCATCAACCGCCTGCCCTCGGGCAAGCTGACCGGCGACGTGGATTTCGAATCCGCCGCGAGGACGGCCGCCGCCATCACGCCGGTGCCGGGCGGCGTGGGCCCCATGACCATCGCCATGCTGCTGGTCAACACCCTCGAAGCCGCAGAACGTACGCTACAGACTTGAAATCGGGGCCTTGCGCCCCCATGTGCCGCTCATGACATCCGCACCGATTGCCGTAGAAAATCCCCTCCTCGCGCCGGCCGAGGCCTTCGTCGACTACAGCGCCGTGCTGCCGGCGCACATCGAGCCCTCGATCAGCGCGCTGATCGCCGAGACCCGCGCCGCCATCATTAAGGCGGCGGAAGCCCCCGAGGCGCCCGACTGGGAAAACCTGGTCGAAGCCATCGAAGACCCTTCCGAGCGCCTGCATCGGGCCTGGTCGATCGCAGGCCACCTGAACAGCGTGGTCAACACCCCGGAACTGCGGGCGGCCTACAACGCGTGCCTGCCGCTGATGAGCGAATTCTCGACCTGGGTCGGCCTGCACCAGGGCCTGTACGAACGCTATCGGGCCCTGGCGGCCAGCCCCGCCTATGCCGGCCTGTCGCCCACCCGCCGGCGCATCGTCGACCTGGCCCTGCGCGACTTCCGACTGAGCGGCGTGGAACTCCAGGGCCCGGCCCGCGACACCTACGCCCGCAACGCCGATCTGCAGGCCCAGGTATCGCAGAAATTCTCCGAAAACGTCATGGACGCCACCGACGGCTGGTCCCTGCTGATCACGGACGAAGCCCGCCTGAAGGGGCTGCCCGGCAACGTCGTCGCCAGCGCCCGCCAGCTGGCCGAATCCGCCGGCGAAAACGGCTGGAAACTGACGCTGCACATGCCCTGCTACCTGCCGGTCATGCAGCACGCCCAGGACCGCGATCTGCGCCTGGCCGTATACCGCGCCTACGGCACCCGCGCCTCCGACCAGGGCGATCCGGCCTTCGACAACTCCGAATCCATCGAATCGCTGCTGGCGCTGCGGGCCGAGGAAGCCGCGCTGCTGGGCCACGCCGATTTCGCTTCGCTGCGCCTGGAAACCCGCATGGCCGACAGCGCGCCCCAGGTGCTGGCCTTCCTGCGCGAACTGGCCGCCAAAGCCCGCCCCAGCGCCCGGCGAGACCTGGAAGAACTGCGCGAATTCGCCGCCCGGCATCTGGGCCTGGGCACGCTGGAACCCTGGGACATCGCCTACGCATCCGAGCGGCTGCGCGAACAGCGCTACGCCTACTCGGACGAAGAACTGCGCCCCTACTTCACCGAATCCCAGGTGCTCAAGGGGCTGTTCGAGGTCATCCACACCTTGTTCGGCGTGCGCCTGCAAGCCTGCGATGCCCCGGCCTGGCATCCCGACGCCCGCATCTACCGGGTGCTCGACGCGCAGGGCCGCGAGCTGGGACGCCTGGGCATGGATCTGTACGCCCGCCCCGGCAAGCAAGGCGGCGCCTGGGTGGACAGCGAACGCAGCCGACGCCGCCACGGCGACACGCTGCACCAGCCGCTGGCCTGGCTGACCTGCAATTTCTCGGCGCCCCACGACGGCGGCGAGGCGCAGCTCACGCACGACGAAGTCATCACCCTGTTCCACGAAAGCGGCCACGCCATGCATACCCTGCTCTCGCGGGTGGACGAGCCGGCCGCGGCGGCCTTCGCCGCCGTCGAATGGGACGCCATCGAACTGCCTTCGCAGTTCATGGAGAACTTCTGCTGGGAATGGGGCGTGCTCAAGTCCCTGACCCGGCATGCCGAGACGGGTGAAACACTGCCCCGGGCCCTGTTCGACAAGCTGACCGCCGCCCGCAATTTCCAGAGCGGCCTGCAGACCTTGCGCCAGGTGGAATTCTCGCTCTTCGACATGCTGATCCACACGCAGGACCACGGCCTGTCGATCAGCGCCGTGCTCGACACCCTGGACCAGGTGCGCCAGGAAGTCGCCCTGCTGGTGCCGCCGGCCTGGCACCGCTTTCCGCATGCCTTCTCGCACCTGTTCGCCGGGGGCTACGGGGCCGGGTACTACAGCTACAAGTGGGCCGAGGTGCTGTCCGCCGACGCCTTCGCCGCGTTCGAAGAACGCGCGCAGGCCCAGCCGGACGGCACCCGCGACGTGTTCGATCCCGATACCTGCCGCCGCTACCTGGACGAGATCATCGCCGTGGGCGGCGCGCGCCCGGCGGCGGATTCCTTCCGGGCCTTCCGCGGCCGCGATCCGTCGCTGGACGCCCTGCTGCGCCACAGCGGCCTGGTGGAAGCCTGAAAAATGACTAAGCCCCCGCGCCGCGCAGGCTTCGTCCAGCGCCTGATGGCGGCCCTGGTTCTATGGGCGTGCGGCATCGGCGTAGCGCTGGCGGCGGTCCACCCGGTGCGCGGCTTTCTGCCCGACCTGAAGTTCACGCTGCAAGGCGCGGGCGGCGCCACGGTCACCCAGCAGGCCTTCGCCGGCAAGGTCGTGCTGATGTTCTTCGGCTATGCCAGCTGCCCCGACATCTGCCCCACCACCATGGCCCAGCTGGCGCAGGTGACGGAATCCCTGGGGCCCAAGGCCGACCAGGTCCGCATCCTGTTCGTCAGCGTGGATCCTCACCGGGACACGCCCGACGTGCTGCAGGCCTATGTGGATCAGTTCGACCGCCATGCCATCGGCCTGACGGGCGACGAATCCGCCATCGCCGCCCTGGCGCGCCGCTACCGGGTGGCCTACCAGATCGAGCGCCCCGACTCCACCGCGCCCGGCGCGCCCTACGAGGTGTCCCACAGCCGGGGCATCTACGCCTTCGACCAGCAGGGCAAGGCCGTGTGGCTGGCCTCCGACAGCGAATCCCAGGACGACCTGCTGGCCGCCCTGAAGCCGATGCTGCAATAGCGGGTCCCGGCGGCGCGGGACAGGCGCGGAATTCCCTACTCCCCCTGCTTCGCCGCGTCGCGCAAGGCCGTGCGGATGCCTTCCTCGATCGTGGGGTGATAGAACGGCAGCTTCAGCATCTGCGGCACCGTCAGTTCCATCTGCAGGGCCCAGGCCAGCAGATGCGCGACGTGCTCGGCGTCCGGGCCGACCATTTCCGCGCCGATGAAACGCTGATCGGCGCGCCGCATGTACACGTGCAGCACGCCCTGGTTGCGCAGCATGACGCGCGAGCGGCCCTGGCGGGTCCAGTCGACGGCGCCGATCGCCATGGTGTCGGGATCGTAGGCGCCGAAGCCGCCGCCCACCTGCATGATCTGCGGATTGCTGAAGACCACGGCCATGGGCGCCCGGCGCGGCCGCGCCCGCACGTCGGGCCAGGCCGCCGCATTGGCGCCGGCCACGCGGCCGTCGTCCGAGGCCTCGTGCTGGATGGCATGCCGCCCGGTCACGTCGCCGGCCAGGAACACGGGCTGCCCGCGCACCTGCAGCGAGGCCGGGTCGATGACCGGCACGCCCCGGTCGTCCAGCGGCAGGCTGGTGCGGTCCAGATGCAGCGAAGCCAGCACGGGGCGGCGGCCTGCGGTCAGCAGCACGCGATCGAAGCGTTCCTGCATGTCCGAACCGCCCGCCGTCGACCAGTTCACCAGCGCCTCGTCGCCATCGCGCCGCACCGCCGTCACCCGGGCATTGCGCACCAGGTTCAATTCCGGCGCCAGCGCGTCCAAGGCCGCCTGGCGCACCGGGGGATCCGTCAGGTGGGCGAAGCTGTCCGAACGGTTCAGCACCCGCACCCGCACTCCCAACCGCGCCAGGGCCAGGCCCAGCTCGACCCCGATCACCCCCGATCCGATCAGCAGCACGCTGCGCGGCAGATCTTGCCAATCGAACACATCGTCGTTGACGATAGCCAGCTCGCCCAGCGGCCGGTAGAGGTCGGGCACCACCGGCTGGGTGCCGGTGGCGATGACGATGCGGGAGGCATGGATCTCGTGCCCCTGGTCGCTTCGCAGCACGCCGTCGCGCAGGAACTCCACGCGGGCGTCCAGGCGATGTTCCGGCGGCATGGCCTGGACGTCGTCCACGACGAAACCGACGAAACGGTCGCGTTCGCGGCGCACGCGATCCATGACGGCCACGCCATCCACCCGGGGATCACCAGCCGCCGTGATGCCGAACCCCGGCGCGTGGCGGATGGCGGCGGCCGCCTCGGCGGCGGCGATCAGCAGTTTGGACGGCATGCAGCCTACCCGCGCGCACATGGTGCCGTGCGGGCCGCCTTCGATCAGCAGGGGCTTCAAGCCCGCCTTCACGACTTCACGATAGGCCGGCAGGCCCGCCGAGCCCGCGCCGATGATGGCGACGTCGCAATCGCTGCGTGTGCTCATGACGCCTCCTTCAAGCTGGACGGACGTCGTAGCCCTCGTCGGCGATGGCCGCCCGCAACACGCCCGCATCCGCCGCCGATTCGACCACGACCCGATGCGCGTTCAGATCCGCGGAAACCACGGCGCCGGGCGCGGCCGCCTGCACGGCCTGGGTGATGGTCTGCACACAATGGTTGCAGGTCATGTCGGACACGATGAATTCGGTTTTCATGAAAGACTCCGGGAAAGGGATAGAGCCATGTTAAACCCTGACACGATGGCAAGCTCAAGCCCCTTGACCTTACCATAAGGTCAAGCTTGATCATACAATCATCCTTATGATCAGGAACTCGACATGAACAGGCTCTCCCCCTCTTCCACCCTCGATCTGGACGTCGAAGGCATGACCTGCGCGTCCTGCGTGCGACGCGTGGAAACCGCGCTGAAATCCGTTCCCGGCGTGGCGGACGCCAGCGTCAACCTGGCCTTGCACCGGGCCAGCGTCACCCTGGCTCCGGCGGGCGCCGACCCCCTGGCCCTGATCGCCGCCGTGGCCAAGCGCGGCTATACGGCCCAGGTGCTCGACGCCTCGCGCCTCGCCACCGAAGAAGACCTGAGCGCGGAAGACCCGCGCGCCGGCTGGCGTTTCGCCTGGGCGCTGATCCTGACCCTGCCCGTCTTCATCCTGGAGATGGGCGGTCACCTCATCCCCGGTCTGCACCACCTGATTCAGGAACTGGTCCCCGGACAATCCCTGGCGTGGCTGGAATTCGCGCTGACCACGGCCGTGCTGGCCGGCCCGGGTCGCAGCTTCTTCACGCGCGGCGCCAAGGCCCTGGCGCATGGCGGACCGGACATGAACACCCTGGTGGCGCTGGGCGCGGGCAGCGCCTGGCTGTATTCCACCGGCGTCGCCTGGGCCCCCGCCCTCTTCCCCGCCGAATCCAGGCATCTGTACTTCGAGGCCGCCGCCGTGGTCGCGACCCTGATCCTGCTGGGCCGCTGGCTGGAATCGCGGGCCAAGGGCCGGGCGGGCTCCGCGATCCGCCAACTGATCGGCCTGCAGCCGCGCACCGCCTGGGTGCGCCGGGGCGGCGACTGGAGCGAACAGCCCATCGACAGCCTGGCGGCGGGCGACGACATCCGCGTGCGGCCCGGGGAAAAGATCCCGGTGGATGGCGTGGTCCAGGAAGGCGAATCCTGGGTGGACGAATCCATGATCACCGGCGAACCCATGCCCGCCAGCCGGGGCGTGGGCGACCGCCTGATCGGCGGCACCCTGAACACCCAGGGCAGCCTGGTCCTGCGCGCCACGGAAGTCGGCGCGCAGACCGTGCTGGCCCAGATCATCCGCCTGGTCGAGCAGGCGCAGTCCGGCAAGCTGCCGGTGCAGCAGCGGATCGACCAGGTGACGGCCTGGTTCGTGCCGGTCGTCATGGGCCTCGCGGCCCTGGCCTTCGCGGCCTGGTGGATCTGGGGACCCGCGCCCGCCCTGGCCCACGCCCTGGTGGCGGGCGTCGCGGTGCTGATCATCGCCTGCCCCTGCGCCATGGGCCTGGCCACTCCCATCTCGATCCTGGTCGCCACGGGCCGGGCCGCCGGCCTGGGCATCCTGTTCCGGCAAGGCGAAGCGCTGCAGCGCCTGCGCGACGTGCGCGTCGTCGCCTTCGACAAGACGGGCACCCTGACGCTGGGCCGCCCCGCCCTCACCGACCTGCTGCCGCTGGACGGCGGCGATCCGGACGAGCTGCTGGCGGCGCTGGCCGCCGTCCAGGCGGGATCCGAACACCCCATCGCCCACGCCATCCGGACCGCCGCGTTGGAAAAATCGCTGCGCATCCCCGAGGCCGCGCACTTCAAGGCGATCACCGGGGCCGGCGTACAGGCGCGGGTCGGGGGCGGACTCTATCTGATGGGGTCCCTGCGCCTGATGCAGGACGCCGCCGTGCCGGTCTCCGAGGCCGCGCTGGCGCGGATGCAAGCCCTCGCGCAATCGGGCAAGACCCCGTTCCTGGTGGCCCGCGACGGGCAGCCGATCGCCATCGTCGCCGTGGCCGACATCCTGCGTCCGTCCGCCCGGCCGCTGATCGCGCAACTGCACGCCCGGGGGCTGAAGACCGCCCTGATCACGGGCGACCACGCGGCCGCCGCCCAGGCAGTGGCGCAAGAACTGGGAATCGACGTCGTCCACGCCCAGACTTTGCCGGAACACAAGGCCGAACGGCTGCGCGAACTGCAGCAATCCATCGGGCCGCTGGCCTTCGTCGGGGACGGCATCAACGACGCCCCGGCCCTGGCCACCGCCGACGTGGGAATCGCCATGGGACGCGGCACCGACGTGGCCATCGAATCGGCCGACGTGGTGCTGATGAACGAAGATCTGACGTCCGTGGCCCGCGCCATCACGCTGTCGCACAAGACACTGCGCAACATCGGCCAGAACCTGTTCTGGGCCTTCGCCTACAACGCGGCCCTGATTCCGGTGGCGGCCGGCGCCCTGTACCCCTGGACGGGCCTGCAGCTCTCGCCCATGCTGGGCGCGGGGGCGATGGCCCTGTCCAGCGTCTTCGTCGTCGCCAACGCGCTGCGGCTGAAAACCCAATCCCTGAACACGCGCCAGGAGGGCCTCTGATGAATTCCCTGCACACCATCGGCGAGGCCGCCGCCCGCACGGGCCTGACGCCCAAGATGATCCGCTACTACGAAAGCCAGGCGCTGTTCGCCCCCCAGGGGCGCAGCGACGCGGGCTACCGCCTGTACGACGAGGCCGACCTGCACGCCCTGCGCTTCATCCGCAGCGCCCGGGACCTGGGGTTTTCGCTGTCCCAGATCGCCGACCTGACCGATCTGTGGCGCGACCGCCACCGCGCCAGCGCGGAGGTTAAGCGCCTGGCCATGGCCCATATCGACGAACTGGAAGCCAAGGCCGCCGTCCTGCAGAGCATGGCGGCGACCTTGAGGACGCTGGCGCTCCACTGCCACGGCGACGACCGGCCCGAATGCCCGATCCTGGAGGGGCTGGCCGCCCAGGCCCTCCAGGATCGGCCGGCCGTCGATGCCCAGGCCGGCCGCGGGCGATAGCGCAAGCGGCGCCCCTTCGGGGAGATCAGGCCTCAGCCGGGTCCCGATGCCATTCCCGCACGAAATCCCGGTAATCCGGGCGCTGCGGGGCGCGCGGGGCGTCGATGGGCGTCCCGATGGCCAGATAGCCCATGAACTGCTCGTCCAGGGGGTCGAATCCCAGGGCTTCGCCCATGCCGTCCAGGTACGTGCCCAGGCCGGTGCTCCAGAAGCCGTGCAGCCCCAGCGCATGCGCGGCATTAAGCATGTTCATCACGGCCGTCGCCACCGACAGACGACTTTCCTCGGGCCGGATGCGGCCGTTGGGATCCGGCCTGCAGGCCAGCAGGATCACCAGCGGAACCTTGGACAACCACATGCGGGCGTTCGCGACCTTGTGTTCCGGCAGGGGCTTGCCTTCGGCCAGCCCGACGCGCACGGCGACATCCACCAGCGCCGGCACGTCGGCGCCCTGCGCCAGGGCGAACCGCCAGGGACGCACCGCGCCGTGATCCGGCGCCCGCATGGCGGCCTGCAGGATCAGGTCCAGCTGCGCTCCGGTCGGGCCGGGAGACTGCACGAATTTGACCGATTGACGGCTCAGAAGGGTTTCCACCATGGCAGACATGGACGCTCCGGTAACGGGCCCGCCCTGCCGGGCAAGCCCTGAAGAAGTGAAAGAAGACGGCCGCCCTGGCCGAGGACGGCGCTAGCGGCTGGCCGCCTGGACGATCAGGGCCTTCATCCGCCGGATCGCGGGTTCCCAGCCGTCGAAGACGGCCTGGGCCACGATGGCGTGCCCGATGTTCAGTTCGCGGATGCCCGGCAAGGCTGCGATCGCCTGCACATTGCCGTAATGCAGGCCATGACCGGCGTTGACCCTCAGGCCTTCGCCCACGCCGACGGCAATCGCGGCCCTCAGCCGTTCCAGCTGCGCCGCCTGCTGCGCCTCGTCCGGCGCATCGGCGAAGGCGCCCGTATGCAGCTCGATCACCTGGGCGCCGGCCCGCACGGCGGCGGCGATCTGGTCCGCCTGCGGGTCGATGAACAGCGACACCCGGATGCCCGCGTCGTGCAGACGGGACACCGCGGCATGGACCTCGTCGAAGCGGCCCAGCACGTCCAGGCCGCCCTCGGTGGTCAATTCACGGCGATTCTCCGGCACCAGGCAGACGTCCTGAGGCTGCAGCCGGCAGGCGATGTCCAGCATCTCCGGCGTGATGGCGCATTCCAGATTCATGCGGGTGCGCAGGGCCGGGCGGATCGCCCAGACATCGGCGTCCTGGATGTGGCGCCGGTCTTCCCGCAGATGCAGGGTGATCAGATCGGCGCCGGCGTCTTCCGCCCGCAGCGCGGCCTGCAGAGGGTCCGGATAACGCGTCAGCCGCTGCTGGCGCAGCGTGGCCACGTGATCGATATTGACGCCCAGTTCCATCAGTCTTCCTTTGCCGGCAGGTCGTCGGGAGACCAGCCCCCGCCCAGCGCCTTGTAGAGTTCCACGCGGTTGGCCAGCGCGGCGGCCCCCAGCTGGATGAATTGCTGCTGCACGCCGTACAGGTTGACCTGGGCGGTCTGCACCTGCAGATAGCTGTCCACCCCCGTCTCGTACCGCACCTGCGCCAGATTCAGAGCCCGCAGCGTCGAGGCCTCGGTGGCGCGCACCGCGTCGAGCTGGCGGCTGTAGGTGGCCTCGCCCGCCAGGCCGTCGGCGACTTCGCGGAAGGCGGTCTGGATGGCTTTCTCGTAGGTGGCGACGGCGATGTTGTCCTGGGCCTTGGCCAGGTCCAGATTGCCCTTCACGCCGCCGGAGAACAGCGGCATCTGGATCTGCGGCGAAAACTGCCAGTAGCGCTGGCTGCCGGCGAACAGGCCGCCCAGTTCGGGGCTGGCGAAGCCCAGCAGGCCGGTCAGCGTGATGCGCGGGAAGAACGCCGCCCGCGCCGCGCCGATCTCGGCATTGGCGGCCTTCAGGCCGTTTTCGGCGCCGATGATGTCGGGGCGGCGTTCCAGCAATTGAGACGGCAGCCCGGCCGGGATGGCCTGCAGCAGCTGGTCACGGCCGAACGGCAGCGGCGCCGGCAGGTCGGCGGGCACCGGAGCGCCCAGGATGAGCTGCAAGGCATTGGTCGCCTGCGTCATGGCGCGCTCGGCCGCCACCAGGTCGGCCCGCACCGTATCCAGCTGGGACTGCGCCTGCGCCAGATCCAGATCCGACGCCACGCCCACGTCGAAGCGCACCTTCACCAGATCCAGCGAGCCCTGTCGGGCCTGCAGGGTCTTTTCCATCAGATCGTGCAGCGCCTGCGCGGAACGCAGATTGAAATAGGCCTCGGCGGTCTGGGCGATCAGGCTCAGTTGCACGGTGCGGCGCGCCTGTTCGGTGGACAGGAATTGCTGGTAGGCGGACTCGCTGAGATTGCGCACGCGGCCGAAGAAGTCCAGTTCGAAGGCCGTCATACCGACGCCGGCCACGAAGCTGCGGTTCACCGCGGGGCTGTTCGCGCCCCCATTGCGCATGTTCTCCGGCGAATGGGAGGCCTGCTCCGTGCCCTGCACCCCGATGGTGGGCAGCCGGTCGCTCTGGACGATGCCGAACTGGGCGCGGGCCGCCTCGACATTTTCCACGGCGATGCGCAGATCGCGGTTGTTGCGCAGGGCCAGTTCGATCAGGGCCTGCAGCCGGGGATCGCGGAACACGTCGCGCCAGGCGGGCAGTTCCGACGGCCCGGCCGCGTTTTCCGCCAGGGGGAATTGATCGGGCACCGGCGCCGCGGGCCGGTGATACGTCGGCGCCAGGGAGCAGGCCCCCAGGGCCAGGCACAGGGCCGTCATGGCCCCCAGGCGGCCTTGTCGCATCCAGGATGTCATGTGCGGTCTCCGCTGGAGTCTTCCGCCGCCGGGATGTGCGGCGCCTGATGGCCCAGGAGTTTCGGTTTGGTCTTGAACAATTTCAGAATCACCACAAAGAAGGTCGGCACGAAAATCACGGCCAGCGGCGTGGCCGCGAGCATTCCGCCCAGCACCCCCAGGCCCACGGCGTTCTGGCTGGCGGCGCCCGCGCCGTTGGCCAGCACCAGGGGCACCACCCCCAGGATGAAGGCGAAGGAAGTCATCAGGATGGGCCGGAAACGTAGGCGGGCGGCTTCGATGGCGGCTTCCTTCAGGCCGGCCCCGCTGGCGTAGAGGTCCTTGGCGAATTCGACGATCAGGATGGCGTTCTTCGCCGCCAGACCGATCACAGTCACCATCCCGACCATGAAGTACACGTCGTTGTCCTTGCCCATCAGGCTGCTGAGCACCACGGCCCCCAGCATGCCCAGCGGCACGGCCAGCATCACCGACAACGGAATGGCCCAGCTTTCATACAGGGCGGCCAGCACCATGAAGACCACCAGGATCGACAGGCCCATCAGGATCGTGGACTGGCTGCCCGCCTGGATTTCCTGGTAGGACAGGCCGGTCCATTCGTAGCCCAGGCCGGACGGCAGCTGCGTGATCAGGCGTTCCATCTCGGCCATGGCCTGGCCCGTGGAGTAGCCCGGCGCCGCCGAACCGCCGATGCGGATGGATTCGTAGCCGTTGTAGCGCACGACCTGGACCGGACCCCGGGTCCATTCCAGGGAGACGAACGAGGACAGCGGCACCATCTCGCCACTGGCGTTGCGGGCATTGAGCCGCAGGATGTCGTCGGGGTTCATCCGGGCGTTCTGATCCGCCTGGACCCAGACGTTCTGCACCCAGCCCTGGTTCGTGAACTTGCCGATGTAGGACGAGCCGATCGCCGTGGAAATCAGCTGGGCCGCCTCGGAGAAATCCACGCCCAGCGCGGCCGCCTTGGCGCGGTCGATGTTCACCTTCAGCTGGGGCCCCGCGCCCAGGCCCGTGACGCGCGTGCCGGTCAGGATGTGGCTTTGCGAGGCCAGCTGCAGCAGTTGCTGGGTGGCGTTCTGCAGCGCCTCGCTGCCTACGCCGCTGCGGTCTTCCAGGCGCAGGTCGAACCCGGAGGCATTGCCCAGCGAGGAGATGGCGGGCGGCGTGATGGAAATCACCATGGAATCCGGCAGCCCGAACAGCAGCTTGCCCATGGCTGTGCCGGAAATGGCCTGCGCCGAATCGCCCGGGCCCTTGCGTTCCGAGAAATCCTTCAGGGGCACGAAGGCGATGGCCGCGTTCAGGCCATTGCCGTTGAAGCTGAAGCCCTGGACGGCGATGATGTTGGCCACCTGCGGCAGGGCCATGAAGTACTTTTCGACCTTGTCGATGATTTCCAGCGTGCGGTTGGACGAGGCGCCCGAGGGCAATTCGATGTTGGCGATCACATAGCCCTGGTCTTCCTCGGGTAGGAAGGACGTGGGCAGGCGCAGGAACATCCAGCCCAGCACGCCCACCAGCACGGCGAACACCAGCATCATGCGCACGGCGCGCGTCAGGCTGCGCGTGACCCAGCGGGTATAGCCCTGCGTGGTGCGGTCGAAGCCGCGGTTGAACCAGCCGAAGAAGCCGCCCTTGCTTTCATGATGGCCTTTGGGCACGGGCTTGAGGATAGTGGCGCACAGCGCCGGCGTGAAGCTGAGCGCCAGCAGCGCCGAAAACAGGATGGACACCGCCATGGCCACGGAGAACTGGCGGTAGATCACCCCCACGGACCCGGACATGAAGGCCAGCGGCAGGAACACCGTGGTCAGCACCAGCGTGATGCCGACGATGGCGCCGCTGATCTGCGGCATGGCCTTCTTCGTGGCTTCCTTGGGCGGCAGGCCCTCTTCCGCCATGATGCGTTCCACGTTCTCCACCACCACGATGGCGTCGTCCACCAGGATCCCGATGGCCAGCACCATGGCGAACATGGTCAGCACGTTGATGGAGAACCCCAGGGCCAGCATCACGGTGAAGGCCCCCATCATCGCCACCGGCACCACCAGCGCGGGGATCAGCGTGTAGCGCACGTTCTGCAGGAACACGAACATCACCACGAACACCAGCACCATGGCCTCGAGCAGGGTGTGGACCACCTGCTCGATGGAAAGGTCGATGTAGGGCGAGGTGTCGTAGGGAATCTGGTAGGTGATGTTGTCGGGGAAGAACTTGGACAGCTCGGCCATCTTGGCCTTGGCCAGCTTGGCCGTTTCCAGGGCGTTGGCCGTGGGCGTCAGCGACAGGGCGAAGGCCGCCGTCGCCTTGCCGTTCAGGCGGGCGCCGAACTGGTAGTTGTCCGAGCCGAGTTCGACCCGGGCGACGTCGTGGACGCGCACCGTGGAGCCGTCCGGATTGGCCCGCAGCACGATGTTGCCGAATTCCTCCGGCGTGGTGAGCTGGCCGTTGACGATCAGGGGCGCCACCGTGCGCTGCGAGTCGGGATTCGGGGGCGAACCCAGCTGACCGCCGGAAATCACCAGGTTCTGGGACGCCAGGGCGCTGTTGACCTGGGCCATGCTCAGGCCGTAGCCGACGAGCTTCTGCGGGTCGACCCAGATGCGCATGGCCCGGCTGGCGGCGAAGAGCTGGAATTCGCCCACGCCCTTGATCCGCGACATCGGATTCTGGATGTTGCGCGTGATGTAGTCGGCCAGGGCGTACTGGTCGACGGAGCCGTCCTTGGACGACAGGGTGACCACCATCAGGAAGCCGGAGCTCGACTGGGTGACCTTCAGGCCCTGCTGCGTCACGGCCGCGGGCAGCTTGGCCGTGGCGTTGGACAGGCGGTTCTGGACGTCCACCTGGGCCAGGTCGGCGTTCGTGCCCGGCGCGAAGGTCACGGTGACCTGGGCCTGGCCGTTGGAATCGCTGACGGACTCGTAGTACAGCAGGCCCTTGGCGCCGTTCAGCTCGTTCTCGATGACGCTGGCCACGCTGGTGGAGACCTCGGATGCCGAGGCGCCCGGATAGGTGGCGGTGATGGTCACGGTGGGCGGGGCGACGTCGGGATACTGCGACACCGCCATGTTGGGAATGGCCAGGATGCCGGCCAGCGCAATGGCCAGCGCGACTACCCAGGCAAAGATCGGCCGTTCAATGAAAAACTGTGGCATGAGAGCTCGCGTGAAAACCGGACAAAAGGCGGTCGGACCGGCGGTCAGCCGGCCTTGGCCTCGGAAGCTGCGTCAGCGGCGGGTTTCTGATCCTGGGAAGCGCCCCCGGAGGCGCCGGCGGCCGGCGCCGACGCGCCGGGCTTCGCATCCGCCGGCTTTTTCCAGGGCATGGGCTGCACCGGCGCCCCCGGGCGGATCTTCTGGAAGCCTTCGACGACGATCTGATCGCCCGCCTGGACGCCGTCATACACGATGTAGCCATGACCGGAGCGCGGCCCGACCTGCACCGGCGTGAACACGGCCTTGCCGTCCTTCACCGCCACGACGGTGCTGTTGCCGTCGGCCGTGCGCTGGATGGCCTGTTCCGGCACCACCAGCGCCTTGGGATCGACGCCCTGGGCCAGGCGCACCCGGACGTAGAGGCCGGGCAGCAGGATCTGTTCCGGATTGGGGAACAAGGCCCGCAGATTGACCTGGCCGGTCCCCGGATCGACCGCCACGCCAGAGAAGAGCAGCTTGCCTTCATGGCGGTACACGCTGTCGTTGTCCAGCAGGACGTCGGCCCGGGTGTTGCCCTGGGCGTCCGGCTTCACCACGCCGTCGGCGATCTGGCGCCGCAAGGCGGAAATCTGCGCCACGGGCTGGGTGATGTCGACGTACACCTGATCCAGGCGATGGACCGTGGCCAGCTGGGTGGCCGAGGAGGCGCTGACCAGCGCCCCGACCGTCACCATCGACTTGCCGATCTGCCCGTCGATGGGCGAGGTCACCCGGGTGTAGCCCAGGTCGATGTCGGCCGCTTCCAGGGCGGCCTTGGCGGCGGCGACGGCAGCCTCGGTCTGGCGGGCCTGGGCCACGGCGTTGTCGTAATCCTGCTGGCTGACCGCGTGCTGCTGGATCAGCTTGCCGAAGCGCTGCGCCTGCAGCTTGGCGGTCGTCGCGGCCGCCTGGGAGTTCTTCAACTGGGCCGCGGCCTGGTCGCGGGCGGCCCGATACGGCGCCGGGTCGATGGTGAACAGCAACTGCCCCGCCTTGACGCGGCTGCCCTGCTCGAATTCGATGCCCTGGACGATGCCCGTGACCCGCGCGCGGATTTCCGCGTCTTCGATGGCCTGGACGCGGCCGGGCAGTTCGGTGTTGACGATGGCTTCCCTAGGCTGGATCTCGACCACGCTGACGGGAACCTTCATGCCCTGCATGTCCTGTTGAGGTTTGTCGCCGCAGGCGGCCAATGTCAGCAGCAGCGCCAGCGCCAGGGGCTGCAGCGTCCGGCCGGCGGGCAGTTGCAGAAAGGCCATAAGAAAACTCCCGATTGATGATTTTTAGATGAAAGACGGAAACGCGAAAGCAGGATCAGGCGCATTCGGAGTGCCCGCCAAACCGCGCGGCGACAAGGCTGCGGGCCGGGACAATCCAAAAGTATAAGAGGAAACCCCTGGAGCCATCAGGGAAATTTGAGGCGCGGCGCATCACCCGGCGGCCCCCGAGAAGCGGTCGACCAGGATGCCGATGCGGGCGGCCAGGACGTCCCGGGGCGGGCGGTCGGCGAACAGGCCCTCCAGGGCCAGCAGGAACACCAGGGATGTTTCCGCATCCCCCAGCACCTGATCGACGCATTCCAGGACGCCGTCTCGGTGGTTCCAGGCGACCTTGGGACGCAGGCGTTCGTAGACGTCCTGGAATTCGGCGGCCATGGGCGCGTCGGCCATTTCCGACCAGCAGTCCAGGACCAGGCACTGGCACACCCGCCGCAGGCGCTCGCGCAGCGTGCCGCCCTGCCGCCCGGCCTGATTCGCGGCTTCCACGCGCGACAGGACCCAGGCGTCGAAGCACTGGACGAAGATGTCTTCCTTGTCCTTGAAGGTGCGATAGAGCAGCGTGCGGGAAATCGACGCCCGCCGGGCGATGTCTTCCAGGCTGGTGCGGGAAAAACCGAAGTTCAGGAAGCACCAGCGCGCGGCATCCAGGATACGGATGCGGCGCGCCTCGAGGGCCTCGGGACTCAGTTTCTGCGACATCCGCGTATTTTGACAAAAATGATTTTTTTTGTCAAAAGATTCCAGCATCACCGAGCCGCCGAAAACCTGTACACTTGCGCCTGACCGTCATCGGGGAGTAGCCGCGCTTCTTCTTGAAGCGGCTTGCATCAACATACTTGGCTCGCGCCATGGTGCAAGCGGTTCCCAGACTTGGCAAGACCTTTGACTACGAAGCATCCGTCCGGGCCGGAGATGCATCGTAGTCATTCGTCCTGCATCCGGCCTTGGAACTCTGATGGAAGCCCTCTTCGTCTCGACCGGCGTCGTCGCCCTTGCGGAAATCGGCGATAAAACCCAGCTCCTCGCCTTCATCCTGGCCGCCCGCTTCAAGAAGCCGGTGCCCATCATTCTGGGCATTCTTGCCGCCACTCTGGTCAATCACGGTCTCGCCGGCGCCCTGGGCGCCTGGATCACGTCCGTCGTCAATCCGGGCGTCCTCGCCTGGATCCTGGGCTTCTCCTTCCTGGGGATGGCTCTCTGGACCCTCATCCCTGACAAGATGGAAGACGATGAAACCAGCGCCGCCAGGAGATTCGGCGTCTTCGGCGCGACCCTGATCACCTTCTTCCTGGCCGAAATGGGGGACAAGACGCAGATCGCCACGGTGGCCCTGGCTGCGCACTACGGGGCGCCGCTGCTGGTCGTGATCGGCACCACGCTCGGCATGCTGCTGGCGGACGTCCCTGCCGTGTTCGTGGGGGACCGTCTGAGCGCCAGGATCCCGATGAAGCTGGTGCACACGATCGCCGCCGCCGTCTTCGCGGTGCTGGGCCTGGTGACGCTGTGGGGCGCGGCGACGGGCGTGAAGCTGTAGCCCGGCGCCCCCCCTGTCCGGCCGATCCGCGCGGCCGGGCGGGACCTCAGCCCAGCAGCAAAGTGTCGTCGGCGAGTTCCTCGCCGCGCACCCGTTCGAACATGACCAGCAGATCCGGGACATCCAGACCGCGCCGGGTGTCGCCGGACACGTCCAGCACGACGCGGCCCTGATGCAGCATGACCGTACGGTCGCCCACGTCCAGCGCCTGGCGCATGCTGTGCGTGACCATCATGGTGGTCAGGCCGTGTTCGGCCACGATGCGGGCCGTGAGATCCAGCACGAACTGCGCCGTGCGCGGATCCAGGGCGGCGGTATGTTCGTCCAGCAGCAGGATGCGCGAGGGCCGCAAGGCCGCCATCAGCAGGCTGACCGCCTGGCGCTGCCCGCCCGACAACAGACCGATGCGGTCGGTCAGGCGGTTTTCCAGCCCCAGGCCCAGCATCACCAGGCGTTCCCGGAACAGTTCGCGCATTTCTTCGCGCACCGCCCGGCGCAGGCTGCGGAACTGCCCCCGGCCCAGGGCCAGGGACATGTTTTCCTCGATGGTCAGGTTCTCGCAGGTGCCCGCCATCGGGTCCTGGAAAACACGGGCGACCTTGCGGGCGCGGTCCCACACGGGCTGGCGGGTCACGTCCTCGCCATCGATCAGGATGGCGCCGCTGTCGACGGCCTGCTCGCCCGAAATGGCGTTCAGGAAGGTGGACTTCCCCGCCCCATTGGAGCCGATGACCGTGACGAACTGGCCCGCCGGGATGTCCAGGGACATGCCGCGCAGCGCCTGGGTCTCGATGGGCGTGCCGGGGTTGAAGGTCAGGTGCAGGTTCTGTGCGCTCAGCATGTCATGCCCTCTTTTTCGACAGGCGCTGTTTGACCAGCGGAATGACCAGGGCCACGGTCACCAGCACGGCGGTGACCAGATTCAGGTCCTGGGCCTTCAGACCGACGAAATCGGCATTCAGCGCCAAGGCGATGAAGAAGCGGTACAGCACGGCGCCGATCACCACCGCCAGGGTCGCCACCACCAGGCGGCGCGTCGGCAGGATGGATTCGCCGATGATCACGGCCGCCAGGCCGATGACGATGGTGCCGATGCCCATGGAGATGTCCGCCCCGCCCTGCGACTGGGCGAACAGCGCGCCGGCCAGGCCGCACAGGGCATTGGAGATCGCCATGCCCAGCAGGATCATGCGTCCGGTGTGGATGCCCTGCGAACGGGCCATGCGCGGGTTGGACCCCGTCGAACGCATGGCCAGGCCCACCTGCGTGGCGAAGAACCAGTCCAGCAGCAATTTGACGATCACCACCAGCGCCAGCAGGATCAGCGGGCGCGCGATGAAGTCCTCCATCCCTTCGGGCTGCAGCAGGGTGAAGACCGTGGGATCGGTGATCAGGGGCACGTTGGGCGCGTCCATGACGCGCAGGTTGATCGAATACAGGGCGATCATCATCAGGATGCTGGCCAGCAGATCCATGATCTTCAGGCTGACGTTCAGCCATCCGGTGATCATGCCCGCGAAGCCCGCCGCCAGGGTCGCGATCAGCGTCGCCAGGAAGGGATCCATGCCGTGATGGATCAGGATGGCGGCCGTCGCCCCGCCCAGCGGGAAGCTGCCGTCCACGGTCAGGTCGGGGAAATTGAGGACGCGAAAGGAAATCAGGACGCCCAGGGCGACCAGGCCGAAGATCAACCCGATCTCGAAGGCGCCCCACATCGAATAAATGGACATGGAATTCTCAGAATAACCGGCCGGGGTGGTGAATGGCCCCCGATTGCATCCAGACTGCGCGATGCGCCGGCGACGGGGGCCGGTGAGAGATTACTTGATGATCTGCGCGGCGGACTTGAGCAGCGCATCGGACAGGGTCACGCCCTGCTTCTGGGCGGCCCCGGGGTTGACGAACAGCTGCTGCTTGGCGCTGGTTTCCGAGGCGATGTCACCCGGTTTTTCGCCCTTCAGGATGCGCACCACGACGGCGCCGGTCTGCAGGCCCAGGTCGTGATAATTGACGCCCAGGGCGGCGATGGCGCCCCGCTTCACGCTGTCGGTATCCGCGGCGACCAGGGGGATCTTGGCCGAATTGCCGACCTTGACCAGGGATTCGTAGGCCGACACCACGTTGTTGTCGGTGTTGGTGTAGATCACGTCGACCTTGCCCACCAGGCTGCGGGCCGCCGCGCCCACGTCCACCGTGCGGGCGGCCGTGGCCTCGACGAGGCTCATGCCCGCCTTCGGCAGCAATTCGCGCATCTGCTTGACCACGACCACGGAATTGGCCTCGCCCGGGTTGTAGACCATGCCGACCTTCTTGGCATTGGGCACGACCTTCTTGATGAGTTCGATCTGCTTTTCCATCGACAAGGCGTCGGACACCCCGGTGACGTTCGTGCCCGACGGCCCCCAGCCGGGCACCAGCTGCGCCGCGACCGGATCCGTCACGGCCGAATAGACGACGGGAATCGTCTTGGTGGCCGCGACCACCGCCTGGGCCGAGGGCGTGGCGATGGCCACGATCACGTCGGGCTTGTCACCCACGTACTTGCGCGCGATCTGGGCGGCAATGGCCGTATTGCCCTGCGCCGTCTGGAACTGCCATTTCAGGCCCTTGGCTTCGGTGTAGCCGGCCTTGGTCAGGGCTTCACGCACGCCGTCCTTGACGGAATCCAGGGCGGGGTGTTCGACGATGGACGTCACGGCCACGGATTGCGCCAGGGCTGGCGCGCTTGCCAACGCGCCCAGCACGGCGGCGGCGCCCGCGAGCGAACGAAGGACGGGATGCAGATTCATGAAGGAGCTCCTTTGAATGGGGGCGATGCCGGGTCGTGTCCAGATCGGGCAATGCGGCGTCCAGTCTACCCGCCGACATCAATATTTTCTGCAAGGGATATCCCTGCGGCGGCAATGATTGTAGCTTGGACGCGAAGTCCGCGGCTCCCTAGCGGACCCGCCGCTTTTCCAGCTTGCGCGCCAGGGTGCGGCGATGCATGCCCAGCCGGCGGGCCGTCTCCGAGATATTGAAATTGGTCGCGGCCAGCACCTCGTGGATGCGCTCCCATTCGAGCGTCTTGATCGACGCCTGGCGCGGCGCCAGGGCGGCCTCGACGTCGCCCTCGGTGCGGGCGAAGGCGCGTTCGATGTCGTCCGTGTTCGAGGGCTTGGCCAGATAATGGCAGGCGCCGAGCTTGACCGCCTCGACGGCGGTGGCGATGCTGGCAAAGCCCGTCAGCACCACGATCAGCATTTCCGGCGCATGCGCGTGCAGCCGCCGCACGCAGGCCAGGCCCGAGGCCTCGCCCTGCAGTTTCAGGTCCACGACGGCATAGCCGGGCACGTGGCCTTGCGCGAGCAGGGCCTCGACGGATTCCAGGCTGTCGGCGCTCAGCACGCGGTAGCCGCGGCGCTCGAACGAGCGCACCAGGGAATGCGACAGCGACTCGTCATCCTCGACCACGAGCAGCAGCCGCCGCGCATCGGCGCCTGTTTCATTCGGCGGGTTCATCGGCATCCTCCGGCGTCAGGGCGGACAAGGGAAAGCGGATCGTGACGCAGGCGCCGCCTTCGGGCAGGTTGCTCGCGCTCAGGGTGCCGCTCAGGGATCGGGCCACCTGGTGCGACAGGAACAGGCCAAGCCCCCTGCCCGGCTGTCCCTTGGTGGACCGGTACGGCGTGCCCAGCGAACGCAGGACGTCCTGGACGAAGCCCGGCCCCTGGTCGCGGACCTCCAGCGTGAGTTGACCGTTGTCCAGGACGGCGGTGAGCTGCTGCAAGGTGGGCGAGGCCTCCAGGGCGTTGTTCAGGACGTTGAACACCATCTGCCGCAGGCCCTGGTCGGCGATCACCACCGCATCGGTGTCGATCCGCCGGCTGTAGCGCAGGCGGGCCGCCGGGTGCGCCTGCCGCCATTGCGCCACCAGCCCGTCGAGGAAGGCGATCACAGTGGTGCGCGTCAACGCCTCGCCGCGCACTTCGCCGGCCGACATCAGGATGCCGCTCAGGATGGTCTTGCAGCGCTGCACCTGCGCCTGCATGTCCCGCACGTCCTGCTTCAGTTCGGGATCGGCGGCCACGGCGGGCGCATGCGCCCAGTCGCCCAGGATGACGTCCAGCGTGGCCAGTGGAGTGCCCAGTTCGTGGGCCGCGCCCGAGGCCAGCAGGCCCATGTGGACGATGTGCTCTTCTTCGGAGGCGCGCTGGCGCAGCGCCGCCAGGCGCGCGTCGCGCGTGCGCACATTGTGGGTGATCCGGGTGATGAAGGCCGCCAACAGCGCGGCGTTCAGGGCGAAGCAGACCAGCATTCCCAGCACGAAGGGGCTGTCCAGCCCGCCGCCCAGGTCCAGAGGCAGGGTGTAGCCGTGATGGCGGGTCAGCACCAGCCCCGCGAACGCGGCCGAGGTCGCGCCCGCCATCATCCAGGTCGTGCGCCGCCGCAACAGGACGGCGGCCAGGGCCACCTGCAGCAGATAGAGGAAGATGAACGGGTTGGTGGCGCCGCCGCTTAAATAAAGTTGGGCTGTCAGCGCCATGACGTCGACGAGCAGCGCCAGGAACAGCTCGATCTGGCTCACGGGCAGGTGCCACTTCAGGCGCAGCTGGCTGAAGCAGTTGTAGACGATCAGCAGGGCCACCACCAGCGCCATGTCGAACAGCGGCAACGCCAGGGAGAACCCGCCCACGGCCACGGCGATGGCCAGCACCTGGCCGAGCACCGCGATCCAGCGCAACTGGACCAGCAGGCGCAGGTTCTGCCGGCCCGCCACGTGCGAGCCGTCCGGCAGCGCGGGCCGGCGCCCGATCATGCCCCGCCCCCGGCATGACGCCGCCGCCATTCCTGGCGGGCGCCGTAGGCCATGGCCGCCGCCGTCATGGCCGCCAGGGCGTACCAGGTCAGCGCGTAGCTGAGGTGTTCGTCGCGGAAATGCACGACCGTCAGGCCGGGCACGGGCCACCGGACCGGCCGCGTGGCGTCGGCGGCGGCGCCGTCCGCCGACTGGTCGATGAAATACGGCGCGACGGAGCTCAGGCCCAGGGACCGGGCCATGGCGGACACGTCGCGGGAATACCAGCGGCCCTCGGCCGGCGCATTGTCCCGCAGGAAGCCGCCGCCCGGCTGCGACAGGCGCAGCAGGCCCTCGATCCGGACCGGGCCGGCCGATGGGGCCGCGCCCCGGCGGGCGGGATCGCGATGCGCGGCGTCGACGAAGCCGCGATTGACGAAGACGATGCTGCCGTCGTCGCGCCGCAGGGGCGCCATGACCCAGAAGCCGGCGCCCAGGCGGGTATTGGCCTGGACCAGGATCTCTCGATCCAGCAGGACGCCCCGCAGCGCGACCCGGCGGTACTCGTCGCGGTCGGCCCGCAAGCCGGCCCAGGCATCCGGGCCGGGCGCGGAAACGGGCGGTGCGCGCAGGAAGCCGTCGACCCGGGCGATGAGCGCGTGCTTCCAGTGCATCCGGTGAACTTGCCAGGTGCCCAGCGCGACGAAGCCGCCCAGCGCCGCCGCCAGGAGGACGGTCCAGAGGACGAGCCATCCCGTGGGCAGTGAGCGTGAGGAGCGTTGGGGCACGGTGGGCGGAAGAGAGCGGACCCGGGAGGCGACGGACGCGGCAGGCAGGGGCGAGACCGCGTCCGCGCGGGACCTACATCGACGGCATGTCGTGCAGGTGCCCCGGCATCATGTTGACGTTCAAATGGTACATCACCCACAGCGACCCCGCCAAAGCGATGGCCACGATGATGACGGTGAAAATCAGCGCCAGCAGCGTCCAGCCGCCTTCGGAGCGGGAGTTCATGTGCAGGAAATACACCATGTGCACGACCATCTGCACGGCGCCGATCAGCAGGATCGCCAGCGCGGTGGCGCCGGAACTGGGCAGGACGCCGCCCATGACCAGCCAGAACGGGATCACGGTCAGGATCACCGCCAGGACGAAACCGGTCATGTAGCCCCGGAACGTGCTGGGCGCGTGGCCGCCCTCCCCGGTGTGGGCCGCATCGTGCCCGGGCGTGGTGTGGTCCTTGCTCATGGCAGCACTCCCATCAGATAGACAAAGGTGAAGACCCCGATCCAGACCACGTCCAGGAAGTGCCAGAACATCGATAGGCACATCAGGCGGCGGCGGTTCTCGGGAATCAGGCCGTGGCGGCCGAGCTGGAACAGCAGCGTGACGAGCCACACGATCCCGAAGGTCACGTGCAGGCCGTGGGTGCCGACCAGCGTGAAGAAGGACGACAGGAAGGCGCTGCGCCACGGGCCGGCGCCGTGTTCGATCAGGTGGTGGAATTCGTACAGTTCCAGCCCCAGGAAGGCCAGCCCGAACAAGCCGGTCACGATCAGCCAGCCCAGCGTCCCGCGCAGCCGGCCGCGCTGCGATTCCAGCATGGCGAAGCCGTAGGTGATCGACGAGAACAGCAGCATGGCCGTGTTCACCGCCACCAGCGGCAGATCGAACAGCTCCGCGCCCGTCGGACCGCCGGCATACGCCCTGCCCTGCACGCCGTACACGGCGAACAGGCAGGCGAAGATCAGGCAGTCGCTCATCAGGTAGATCCAGAAACCGAGCAGCGTGCCGTTTTCCGGATGATGGGGTTCCCGGACGATGAAGCGGGAATCGTCGCCGGCGGCGGCCGGGCCGCCCGCCGCGGGCGAGTGCAGGATGTGGGTATCAGACATGGCGGGCCAACTGCAGAGTGCGGGCTTCCTCCGCGCGCGCCACGTCCGAGGCCGGGACGTGGGTGTCGCGGTGGTAGTTGAAGGTATGGTGGATGGCGGCGGCGATCAGGGCCGCGAAGGACGCGATCGTCAGCGCCCACATGTGCCAGATCAGGGCGAAGCCGAGGATCGAGCTCAGCACGGCCAGCGTGAAGCCGGCGGCGGTGTTCTTCGGCATGTGGATGTCGACGAAGCCGCCTTCGGGCCGGCGGTAGCCCGCCTGCTTCATGTGCCACCAGGCGTCGCGCTCGTGGATGCGCGGCGTGAAGGCGAAGTTGTAGTCCGGCGGCGGCGACGAAGTGGACCATTCCAGCGTGCGGCCGTCCCAGGGGTCGCCCGTGCGGTCGCGCAGGGACTCGCGATCACGCCAGCTGACGTAGATCTGCACCAGGAAGAAGGCGATGCCCAGCGCGATCAGGAAGGCGCCGACCGCGGCGACCTGGAACCAGATCTGCAGCGAGGGATCCTCGAAATGGCTCAGGCGGCGGGTGACGCCCATCAGGCCCAGGATGTAGAGCGGCATGAAGGCGACCCAGAATCCCACGACCCAGCACCAGAACGAGCATTTGCCCCAGAACACGTTCAGGCGGAAGCCGAAGGCTTTCGGGAACCAGTAGTTGATCGCGGCGAACAGGCCGAACACCACCCCGCCGATGATGACGTTGTGGAAGTGCGCAATCAGGAACAGGCTGTTGTGCAGCACGAAGTCGGCCGGCGGCACGGCCAGCAGCACGCCCGTCATGCCGCCGATCACGAAGGTGATCATGAAGGCCACCGTCCACATCATGGGCAGCTCGAAGCGGATGCGGCCCCGGTACATGGTGAACAGCCAGTTGAAGATCTTCGCTCCCGTGGGGATCGAAATGATCATCGTCGTGATGCCGAAGAAGGAATTCACGCTGGCGCCCGAGCCCATGGTGAAGAAGTGGTGCAGCCAGACCAGGTAGGACAGCACCGTGATCACGATGGTCGCGTACACCATGGAGGTATAGCCGAACAGGCGCTTGCCGCAGTACGTGGAGGTGATCTCGGAAAACACGCCGAACAGCGGCAGGATCAGGATGTAGACCTCCGGGTGGCCCCAGATCCAGATCAGATTTACGTACATCATCGGATTGCCGCCCAGGTCGTTGGTGAAGAACTGGGTGCCCAGGTAGCGGTCCATGCCCAGCAGCGCGAGCGTGGCGGTCAGCACCGGGAAGGTGATGATGATCAGGATGTTGGTGCACAGCGCGGTCCAGGTGAAGACCGGCATTTTCATGAGCTTCATGCCCGGCGCGCGCATCTTGATGATGGTGACCGCCAGATTGATCCCCGACAGCAGCGTCCCCACCCCGGCGACCTGCAAGGCCCAGATGTAGTAATCCACCCCCACGTCGGGACTGAAGTCCAGGCCCGAGAGCGGCGGATAGGCCAGCCAGCCGGTGCGGGCGAACTCACCCACGAACAGCGACATCATCACCAGGATGGCGCCGCCCGTGGTCATCCAGAAGCTGAAGTTGTTCAGGAACGGAAAGGCCACGTCGCGCGCGCCGATCTGCAGCGGCACGATGTAGTTCATCAGGCCGGTGATGAAGGGCATGGCCACGAAGAAGATCATGATCACGCCGTGCGCGGTGAAGATCTGGTCGTAGTGGTGCGGCGGCAGATAGCCCAGCGCGTCGCCGAAGGATACCGCCTGCTGCAGGCGCATCATGGCGGCGTCGGCGAAACCGCGCAGCAGCATCACCACGCCCAGCACCATGTACATGATGCCGATCTTCTTGTGGTCGATGCTGACGATCCAGTCGCGCCACAAGGGCCCCCAGAGGCGGTAGCGCGTCATCAGGGCCAGGACGGCCAGCCCGATCACGGCCACGCCGGCGAAGGTGGCCACCAGAATCGGCTCGTGGTAGGGAATGGCTTCCAGGCTGAGCCGGCCCAGGATCCAGGTTCGCAAATCCATCGTTACTTCTCCATAGGCTGCATGAGATCGCTCATGCAGGTCGAGCCGGGCCGCACGCAGCGATTCAGGATCAGGCGGTACAAGTCGGGATCGACGGTCGCCCAGCGGCGCACCGGGTCGTTCTCGCTGGGCCGCTCGAGATCCAGGTAGCCCGCGCGGTCCAGCACGCCGCCGGCGGCGCGGTTCTTTTCCACCCACGCGTCAAAGCCGGCCTGGTCCAGGCCGTGGAAGCGGAAATGCATGCCGGAAAAGCCGGCGCCGCTGTAGTTCGCGGACATGCCCTCGTATTCCCCGGGGGCGTTGATCACCGCGTGCAGCATGGTCTGCATGCCCGGCATGGCGTAGATCTGGCCGGCCAGGGCGGGGATGAAGAAGGAATTCATCACCGAGGAAGCCGTGATCTTGAAGCGGATCGGCCGGTCCACCGGCGCGGCCAGCTCGTTGACGGTGGCGAAGCCGTATTCCGGATAGATGAACAGCCACTTCCAGTCCAGCGCCACGACCTCGACGGTCAGCGGCTCGACGTAGGCGGCCAGGGGCTTGTCCGCCGAGATTCTGCTTAGCGGGCGGTAGGGATCGAGCAGGTGGGTGCTGACCCAGGTGACGCTGCCCAGTGCGATGATGATCAGCAGCGGCACCGACCAGATCACCAGCTCCAGGCGGGTGGAGTGGTCCCAATCGGCGTCATAGCGCGCCTTGCGGTTGCCCGCCCGGTAGCGCCAGGCGAACAGGATCGTGGCGACGATCACCGGCAGGATGACGATCAGCATCAGGCCGGTCGCCGTATAGATCAGGTTGCGCTGCTGCAGCGCCACGTCGCCCGAGGGGTTCAGCAGCACGGCGTCGCAGCCGCCCAGCAGCAGGGCCGAGCCGGCGCCCAGCAGTATTTTCAGAATCTTGTCGTGCCTCATTGCCTTGTGTGCCGATTCCAGGTGTATTCAAGCGAAGGCCCTTACTATAGGTTTGAAATGTCGAGGTGAAAATTGGACATTTTGACTCATGCCCCTTCCCGCCACAGGGTTACTTCGGGTAATGTCCAATGGCGAATCCCCCGCCCCGCATGGGATTCTATGAGCGGGGCCGCGTGCGCGCGGCGGCCCGCATCGCAGATCAGGAGGACCCGATGACCGCACATATCCTCAATACCCGCTTGCCCGGACCGCGCGCCCGGGAAGACGACCAGGCCAGAGCCGCCCGTCATGCCGAGGGCCATCCGTCCGTATCCCCGGGCGACATCGCCGTCGGCGTGATCATCGGCCGCACGTCGGAATATTTCGACTTCTTCACCTACGGGATCGCGTCGGTGATCGTGTTCCCCCAGGTGTTCTTTCCCTTCGCGGATCCCCTCACCGGCACGCTGTACGCCTTCGCCGTCTTCGCCCTGGCCTTTGTCGCCCGGCCCTTTGGCACGACGCTCTTCATGCACGTGCAGAAGCACTGGGGCCGGGGGGTGAAACTGACGGCGGCGCTGTTCCTGCTGGGCACGGCCACGGCAGGCATCGCCTTTCTGCCCGCGCACGAGACCCTGGGCGCGTACGCCATCGTCCTGCTGACGTTCTTTCGCTGCCTGCAGGGCGTCGCGTGGGGCGGCTCCTGGGATGGCCTGCCCTCGCTGCTGGCCCTGAACGCGCCGGCCCGCCAGCGCGGCTGGTACGCCATGCTCGGGCAACTGTCGGCGCCCATCGGTTTCCTGGTGGCCGGCGGCATGTTCCTGTACCTGTACACCCGTCTGGAACCTGCTGACTTCACCGGCTGGGGCTGGCGGTTTCCCTTCTTCGTGGCCTTCGCCATCAACGTCGTGGGCCTGTTCGCCCGCCTGCGGCTGGTGATGGACAACGACTTCTCGAACCTGCTGGAGGAACGCGAACTGCGCCCGATCGGCACACGGGAGATGGTCCGCACCCAGGGACGCCACATCGTCACCGGCGCCTTCGCCTCGCTGGCCAGCTACGCCCTGTTCCACCTGGTCACGCTGTTTCCCTTGTCCTGGCTGGTGCTGCAGCACCAGAGGACCGTATCCCAGGTGCTGGCGATCGAACTCGCAGGCGCCGCGGTCGCCCTGGGGGCCATGCTGTATTCCGGGCACCTGGCCAATCGCATCGGCCGGCGCCATACGCTGGGACTGGTCGCCGCGCTGATCGGCGTCTTCGCCCTCGCCTCGCCCTGGCTGCTGGGCGGCGGCGCGGCCAGTCAGGACGCCTTCATCCTGATCGGCTTCGCCCTGCTGGGCCTGTCCTATGGCCAATCCTCGGGCACGGCCACGGCCAACTTCCGGCCGGCCTACCGCTACACGGGCGCCGCCCTGTCCGCCGATCTGGCCTGGCTGGTGGGCGCGGCCTTCGCGCCGCTGGTCGCGCTGGGCGTCTCGGACCGCTACGGCCTGGGCGGGATCAGCCTGTACCTGTTGTCGGGCGCTGCCTGCACACTGGCAGCCCTGGCCGCCAACCGCTCGGCCCGCCGCGCCGCCGCCTGACGCCAGCCCGCGTTCCCGCGCGGCGACCTCCCCGGGACGCCACGCGGGACGGGCGATTCAGGGACTCAGGCCGCCGTCCGTGCGGCGTCGGCGGCGCGCACCGCGCGCATGAATGCCTGGATGCGGGCCGGATCCTTGATCCCGGGCGCCGACTCCACTCCGCTGCTGACATCGACGGCGAACGGCGCCAGAGCGGCGATCTGCCCTCCCACCGTCTCCGCCTTCATGCCGCCCGACAGAATCAGGGCCGGCGCCCCGGCGCCGCGCGGTACCTCGGCCAGCAACGCGGTATCGAAACCGCTGCCGCTGCCGCCGTAGCCGGCGCTGTAGCTGTCGAACAGCCAGCCGGCCGCCTGGCCGTGGGCCGAGCAGGCGCGGGCCAGCGCCGCCGCCGTGTCCAGCCCCGGAGCCCCGACCCGGAAGGCTTTCATGTGGCGCGCGCCGAAGGCGGCGCAGAAATCGGGGGATTCCTCGCCGTGGAATTGCAGCAGGTCCGGGCGCACGACTTCGATCACCTGGCGCACGGCCTGGGCATCGGGATTGACGAACAGGGCCGTGACGCCGACGAAGGCCGGCACCCGCGCGCGCAAGGCGGCGGCCTGATCCAGTGTCAGGCAGCGGCGACTGGGCGGGTAGAAGACCAGGCCGATGGCGTCGGCGCCAGCGGCCACGGCGGCGTCCAGATCCTGCGTCCGGGTCAGGCCGCAGATCTTCACGCGCGTGCGGTCGGAAATCATCACTGGAAGCCTCCGCCCGCGTCGCCGCCATAGGTATCCTGGCCATAGGCGCTGTCCTGGCCGAAGGTCACGGAAGCCGGATTGACCGTCGGCGCAGTGCTCTTGTAGTGCGTGACCATGCCCGGGAAGCTGAGCACCGCGATGACCATCAGAATCTGGATGACGATGAACGGGATCGAGCCCCAATAGATCTGTGCGGTCGTGACCTTGCGAATCAGCTTGCCGGTCACCCGGTCGCGGTAGTCTTCCTTCGGAGCGACGGAACGCAGATAGAACAGCGCGAAGCCGAACGGCGGATGCACGAAGGAGGTCTGCATGTTGACGGCCAGCAGCACCCCGAACCAGATCAGGTCGATGCCCATCTTGTCGGCCACCGGCCCCAGCAGCGGCACGATGATGAAGGCCAGCTCGAAGAAGTCCAGGAAGAACGCCAGGAAGAACGTCATCAGGCTGACCACGATCAGGAAACCCAGTTCCCCGCCCGGCACGTGCAGCAGCAGCTGTTCGACCCAGATGTCGCCATTGATGCCTCGGAAACTGAGGCTGAAGATCGTCGAACCCACCAGGATGAAAATGACGAAGCACGTGAGCCGGGCGGTGCTTTCCATGGCCTGGCGCAGTTGCGCGATGGAGAACCGCCGACGCGACACGGCCATGATCAGCGCCCCGACGGCCCCCATGGCGCCGCCTTCGGTGGGTGTGGCCACCCCGATGAAGATCGTGCCCAGCACTAGGAAGATCAGGGCCAGCGGCGGGATCATGACGAACACGACCTGCTCCGCCAGCGGCGAAAGCCAGCCCAGGCGCAGCAGCTTGTTGCCCAGGGCCATCGCCAGCGCGGCCGCCCCCCAGATCAGCAGGATGATGACGACCCGCTCGTCCACCGGGATGTCCGTATGGGAGCGGAAATAGTACTGAGACCCCCAATGCGCGATGGCGGCGGCGATCGCCGTCAGGACCAGCAGGGAGCGCAGACCCCGCCGGCCGCGCGCGTCGACCTCGCCCCGGGCTTCCGGCGGCAGCGCCGGCGCCTGGTCGGGCCGGATGAACGCCACGATGAAGACGTAGGCCATGTAGGCGCCCGCCAGCAGCAGGCCGGGCAGCATGGCGCCCCGGTACATGTCGCCGATCGAGCGGCCCAACTGGTCGGCCAGCACGATCAGCACCAGCGACGGCGGAATGATCTGCGACAAGGTGCCGGAAGCGGCAATCACGCCCGCGGCCAGGCGGCGGTCATAGCCATAGCGCAGCATGATGGGCAGGGAGATCAGCCCCATGGAAATCACCGAGGCCGAGACCACCCCCGTGGTCGCCGCCAGCAGCGCGCCGACGAACACCACGGCGATCGCCAGGCCGCCGCGCAGCGGGCCGAACAGCCGGCCCACGGTGTCCAGCAGGTCTTCGGCCATGCCGGAGCGTTCCAGGATCAGGCCCATGAAAGTGAAGAACGGCACGGCCAGCAGGGAATCGTTGCCCACGATGCCGAAGATCCGCTGAGGCAGCGCCTGGAACAGCAGCGGGCTCATCAGGTTCAGGTCGATGGCCACCAGTCCGTAGACCACCCCGGTGGCCGCCAGGGAGAAGGCCACCGGAAAGCCGAGCAGCAGGAACACGATCAGGTTGAAAAACATGATCGGGGCGAGATTCGCGACTAGAAACTCCATGATCAGCGTCCCTGTGCCGATTCGATTGACTGGCTGGCCCGCTGCTGGGCCAGGATATCTTCGACGAGGGCCTCCTCGTCGCTCTTGCCGTCGGAGACCCGCATGGGGTTGGCGCACCGTCCCCGCAGGAACCCGATGCATTTGACCAGGTGCGACAGGCCGGCCAGGATCAGGAGGCCGAAGCCCACCGGAATCAGCAGCTTGGCCGGCCAGCGGATCAGGCCTTCCGTGTTCGAGGACAATTCATGCGTGATGTAGGATTCCCAGAAAAAGGGAATCGACAGGCCCAGCACGAGGCAGGCGGCGGGCAGCAGGAAAAACACCACGCCGAAGATCTCGATGCCGACCTGGGCGCGCTCGGACAGCTTCTGCGACAGCACGTCCACCCGGACGTGCTCGTTGCGCAGGAAGGTATAGCCGGCCGCCAGCAGGAAGATCGCGCCAAACAGATACCATTGCAGTTCCAGCCAGGCATTGGAACTGAGGTTGAACAGCTTGCGCATCACGGCGTTGCCCGCGCTGATCACCGCCACGATCAGGACCAGCCAGGTCACCGCGCGGCCCACCCAGGCGTTCAGGGCGTCTATCCACCCTGCCAGTTTCAGAAGAATTCTCATCGCTCGCCCACAGAACACAAAACCACCCGGTCGCCCGGCGGCGGAATATTCATGCCAGGCCGGCCCGACGACGGCATCCGGGGCCTAGCATACATTGCAAAACGTACAATTCTATCCGATGCGAGGGACCGTTCACCATGGGAAAGACCCGGAAAGGGCGACATGCGGACATCAAGGGCGCGGGATCGGCAGCAAGGCCCCCAGATGATGCAGCAAGGCATCGGCGGGCGGCCGGATGGGCAGCTGCGGCGCCTGCGGATACGCCACGTGCGCCAAGTACAGGCCATCGGGCATGAAGGTCGGCGCGGCCAGCCGGCGGTCCCTTGCCGCCAGCAGATCGCGCGCCCAGGCGGGCGGACGGCGGCCCCGGCCGATCATCAGCAAGGTGCCCATGAGATTGCGCACCATGTGATGCAGAAACGCATTGGCGCGGAACTCGAAAATCAGGAAATCGCCCTGGCGCGCGATGTCCAGGGCCTGCAGGGTGCGCACCGGGCTGGCGGCCTGGCATTCCGCGGACCGGAAGGCGCTGAAATCGTGTTCGCCCAGCAGCATCCCGGCGGCTTCCCGCATGGCCCGGTCGTCCAGGCGGTCATGCACCCAGCCGACGCGGCCGTGCAGGATGGGGGAGCGCACCGGCGCGCTGCGCAGGACGTAGAAATAAGTGCGGACCCGGGCATCGAAACGGGCATGGAAGTCCGCCGCGACGGGCTGCGCCCATTGCACCGACACGCTGGCTGGCAAGTGCGCATTCAGCCCGCGCACCCAGGACTCGTCGCGCCGCACCGCATCGGTATCCAGATGCACGACCTGCTGCAGGGCATGCACGCCCGCATCCGTGCGTCCGGCGCAGATGGTGGCGACCGAGGGCGCGGCCAGGAACGAGGACAAGGCGGCTTCCAGCGCATCCTGCACCGTGCGCCCACCGGGCTGGGTCTGCCAGCCGTGCCAGCCCGAGCCGTCGTAGCTGAGCCCGAGAGCGATGCGAGACACCGGCCCCTACGCTTTGGAGGGCGGCTGCGTCGCGTCCTGGGGCGGCAGGTCCAGATCGACACCCTGCAGTTTCTCGCGCACCATGGCTTCGGTGATCTGCGGACTGTCGTCCGCATCGTCGCGGGCGGCGTTGGCGCGCCGCAGCAGCCAGGCAATGATGAAGACGATCACGGCCAGCAGCGCTGTCATGACCCCGAGCAAATGATCTTGAATCCAGGACACGCGATGTTCAGCCTGTTTGGAGGGTTTCAGTTCGGCGGCTTCGGCGGCGGAGGGCTTCTGGGGAGCGAGCGCCGAATCCAGGTCGGCCGCGCCGGATCTGGAGCCGGCGGCGCCGTTCGAGGCCGTGCCGCCGGCTGCGGCCCGGGCCGCGGCGTTGCCGCCCGCCGGCGAGGATCCGCCACCCTGGGCGGCGCCCGCCTGGGCGCTGGAGCTTCCCGATGAGGCCGCGGCGCCCGGCTTCGCGCCCGCCCCCGACGCGGCGTCGGTCGCCGTAGCCCCGGGTTGGGCATCGGCCTGGGCGGCCGCTTCGTGGCTGGCTTCGCTGATGGCCGAAGCGATCTGCTGGATGGACTGGCCGATCGCCTGCGCGCCCTGCGCGGCCGCCGCGCGGGCGGCCTTGCCCTGCGACTGCAGGGCCTCGTTCAGATGCTGGACATTGTCCTGCAGCTGTCCGACCCGCGATTCGGCATCCTGCAAGGCATGGCCCTGGGCCGCGCGGGCATCCGCGGCATCGGATTTCCCGCCTTGTGAAAGCTGGACGCGATCCCCCGCCCCCGCGTCGGCCGACGACGAGGACGCGGCCGATCCGGCCGACACCGCGCCGCCCGAGGCCTGCCCCGCCACGGCGGGCGCGGCGTCGGCCTGGCGGCCCCGCAGACGGGCGAAGGCCGCCGTCTGGGTCATGAACTGCCGACGAGCCTCGGCATCGGAGACCGACAGCATGTCGTCCACCGAAGGCACCGCCAGCGAGGCCCCTGCCCGCACGAGATTGATGTTGCTGTGGATGAAGGCCTGCGGATTGGCGCGCTGCAAGGCCATCATCAGCTGATAGATCGACACGCCGTCCACGGCATGGCGGCGGGAGATGGCGAACATGGTGTCGCCCGAACGCACGGCGATGGCGCCCGCCGGCATGCGCCGGATGCTGGTGGGCGCGGCGGCCGCGCCGACGGCCGGCGCGGCGCCGGATCGCTGGGAAGAGGCGGGCCGGGACGCGGGCGAGTCCACCCGCACGGGACCGGACGCCAGCAGGGAAACCTGATAGCGCTGTTCGCCGGTGGCGGTGCGGACGTCCAGCAGCAGATCGGCCAGCGTGCCGGAAAATGCCTGGCTCGAGGCGATGCGCAGCACGCGGCGGGCCCCGGCCTGAACGTCGGGCGCCACCGTGACGGCCAGGCTGTCCAGGGCGACGGGCGGCGTCAGGCCGGCCTGCGCCCAATCGGATGCCGGCGCGGGCCGGGCGGACAGCGCCTGCAGATCGGCCGCCGTCAGGTCCGACACCGGCACCAGGATGAGCAGCGGTTCACCGGCCGCCGATGCCAGGCGGGCATGGCCGAAACTGGCGGCCTGCGCAGACCCGGCCGCCAGAGCGGCCAGGGCCAGCACACCGCTGAGCAGACGGGCGGCCGGCGTCATCAGAGTTCACCCAGGGCGATGCGCAGCATGCGGCGCAGCGGCTCGGCCGCGCCCCACAGCAACTGATCCCCCACTGTGAAGGCGCTGAGGTATTCGGGGCCCATGGACATCTTGCGCAAGCGCCCGACGGGGATGTCCAGAGTGCCGGTCACGGCCACGGGGGTCAGAGCCTGCATGGAGGAATCCTTGTCGTTGGGCACCAGGCGCGCCCAATCGGTGCCGGTGCGCACGGCGTCGTTGATCTCGTCCAGGGGAATGTCGCCACGCAGCTTGATGGTCAGCGCCTGGCTGTGGCAGCGCATGGCGCCGATGCGCACGCACAGGCCGTCGACCGGCACGGGGTCCGCACCGAAGCCCGGGCCGCGGCCCAGGATCTTGTTGGTTTCCGCCCCGCCCTTCCATTCTTCGCGCGACATGCCGTCGCCCAGGTCCTTGTCGATCCAGGGGATCAGGCTGCCGCCCAGCGGCACGCCGAAGTTCTCGCGCGGCAGGTCCGGGTTCTGCTGGGCCTTGAGCACGCCCCGGTCGATGTCCAGGATGGCCGACGCGGGGTCGGCCAGCTGTTCGCCCACCGCCTGGTTGAGGATGCCGAACTGGGTGAGCAGTTCGCGCATGTGGCGGGCGCCGCCGCCCGACGCGGCCTGATAGGTCATGGACGTCATCCATTCGACCATGTCGGCCTTGAACAGGCCGGCCAGGCCCATCAGCATGCAGCTGACCGTGCAGTTGCCGCCGATGTAATCGCGCACGCCGCGCTGCATGGCCGCATCGATCACCGGACGGTTGACCGGGTCCAGCACGATGATGGCGTCATCCTTCATGCGCAGGGTGCTGGCGGCGTCGATCCACAGGCCGGTCCAGCCGGCGGCGCGCAGCTTCGGGTAGACGGCCGAGGTGTAGTCGCCGCCCTGCGCCGTGACGATGATGGGCAGCTTCTTCAGGGCGTCGATGTCGTGGGCGTCCTGCAAGGAACCCGCCCCCGGCGCCCACGAAGGCGCCGCCCCGCCCGCGTTGCTGGTGGAAAAGAACACCGGCTCGAAAAATGCGAAATCGTTTTCTTCCCGCATGCGCTGCATGAGCACCGAGCCCACCATGCCACGCCAACCGACCAAACCAACTGCCTGCGCCATAAATCCCCGCCAAACCAAAAAGTGAAAATCCAGATTTCTTTATTCTAATGCCTTCAGCACGGCATCACCCATTTCCGAGGTCGAAACCCGCGTGGTTCCGGCCTCGAAAATGTCCGCCGTGCGCAACCCCTGCGCCAGCACGGCCTGCACGGCGGCCTCGATGCGGTCCGCCGCCGCGCCGGCATCCAGAGAATACCGCAGCATCATGGCCGCCGACAAAATGGTCGCCAGGGGATTGGCGACGTTCTGTCCGGCGATGTCGGGCGCGGAGCCATGGCTGGGTTCGTACAGGCCCTGGCGGCTGGCATTCAGGGATGCGGACGGCAGCATGCCGATCGACCCGGTCAGCATGGCGGCCTCGTCCGACAGGATGTCGCCGAACAGATTGCCGGTCACCACCACGTCGAAGGCCTTGGGCTCGCGCACCAGCTGCATCGCGGCATTGTCCACGTACATGTGAGTCAGCGCCACCTGAGGGTATTCGCGGGCCACGTCGATCACGATGTCGCGCCAGAACTGGGAGGTTTCCAGCACATTGGCCTTGTCCACGCTGCACAGCTTGCCCTGACGCTTGGCGGCCGCCTGGAAGGCGACGTGGGCGATGCGGCGGATCTCGCTTTCCGCGTAGTGCATGGTGTCGAAGCCCTGCCGCTCGCCGGCGAAGGGACCGTCTTCCAGGGTGCGCACGCCGCGCGGCTGGCCGAAATAGATGTCCCCGGTCAGCTCGCGCACGATCAGGATGTCCAGGCCGGCGACGACTTCGGGCTTCAGCGAAGACGCATTGGCCAGCTCCGGATACAGGATGGCCGGGCGCAGATTGGCGAACAGGCCCAGGGCCTTGCGCAGGCCCAGCACCGCCTGTTCCGGGCGCAGCGCCCGTTCCAGATGATCGTACTTCCAGTCGCCCACGGCGCCGAACAGCACCGCGTCGGACTGCAAGGCAAGATCCAGCGTGGACTGCGGCAGCGGGTGCCCCTGGGCCGCGTAGGCGGCGCCGCCGACGGGCGCCTCGGTGAAGGACAGGTCCAGTTTCAGGGCGCGCAGCACGCGCACGGCCTGTTCGACGATTTCCGGGCCGATGCCGTCGCCCGGCAGGACTGCGATTTTTGAGCTCATGAAGGATTCCAGGTCACAAGAACCCGGCCCCGGACGGCGGAACGCATCCGCCGCCCCGAGCCGGGTCCGGGATTCGGTGAAGCAGGTTCAAGATCAGGACGCGTGGGGCGCGGACTTGGCCAGCCAGGGATGGCGCGCCAGGCGCTCGGCCTCGAAGGCGCGGATCATGTCGGCGCGCAGCAGGGTCTGGCCGATCTCGTCCAGGCCCTTGAGCAGGGACTGCTTGCGGTAGCCGTCGATCTCGAAGGGCGACTCGGTGCCGTCCGGGGAGACCACGCGCTGACGTTCCAGATCGATGGTCAATGTATACCCCGGGAAGGCATTGACCTCGTCGAACAGCCGGGCGACCCGGGATTCGGGCAGCACGATCGGCAGCAGGCCGTTCTTGAAGCTGTTGTTGAAGAAGATGTCGGCGAACGACGGCGCGATGATGGCGCGGAAACCGAACTGCTGCAGCGCCCAGGGGGCATGTTCCCGACTGGAGCCGCAGCCGAAGTTCTTGCGCGCGAGCAGGATCGAGGCCCCCTTGTAGCGCGGCTGATTCAGGATGAAGTCCGGATTCAGCGGCCGGCGGGAATTGTCCATGCCCGGTTCGCCATGGTCCAGATAGCGCAATTCGTCGAACAGATTCGGGCCGAAGCCGGAACGTTTGATCGATTTCAGGAACTGCTTGGGAATGATCAGGTCGGTGTCGACGTTCTCGCGGTCCAGCGGAACGGCCAGGCCCTGGTGGGTGGTGAAGGCTTGCATGATGATGAGGCTCCTAGCTGAAACGGCGGACGTCGACGAAATGACCCGCCACCGCGGCGGCGGCGGCCATGGCGGGGCTGACCAGGTGGGTCCTGCCCCCCTGCCCCTGGCGGCCCTCGAAGTTCCGGTTCGAGGTCGAGGCGCAGCGCTCGCCGGGCTCGAGCCGGTCGGCGTTCATGGCCAGGCACATGGAACAGCCCGGCTCGCGCCATTCGAAGCCGGCGGCCAGGAAGATCTTGTCAAGGCCTTCGCGTTCGGCCTGGGCCTTGACCAGCCCCGAGCCCGGCACCACCATGGCCTGGCGCACATTGGCGGCCACCCGGCGGCCCTTGGCTACGGCGGCGGCCGCGCGCAGGTCCTCGATGCGTGCGTTGGTGCACGAGCCGATGAACACGCGATCCACCTTGATGTCGGTCATCGGCGTATTGGGATCCAGGCCCATGTATTGCAGCGCGCGTTCCATGCCGTTGCGGCGCACCGCGTCCTTTTCCTTGTCGGGATCGGGCACCCGGCCGTCGACCGGCAGGACCATTTCGGGCGAAGTGCCCCAGCTGACCTGCGGCGCGATCCGCGCGGCGTCGATCTCGACCACGCGGTCGAACTGCGCATCGGGATCGGAGTGCAGGGTCTTCCAGTAATCGACGGCCTGGTCCCACAGGGCGCCCTCGGGGGCGTAGGGCCGGCCCTTGAAGTAATCGATCGTGGTCTGGTCCACGGCCACCATGCCGGAGCGCGCGCCCGCCTCGATCGCCATGTTGCAGACCGTCATGCGCCCTTCCATGGACAGCGCGCGCACCGTGCTGCCGCCGAATTCGATGGCGTAGCCGGTGCCGCCGGCCGTGCCGATCTGGCCGATGACGTACAGGATCAGGTCCTTGGCCGTGCAGCCGAAGGGCAGCTTGCCTTCGACCCGCACCAGCATGTTGCGGCTCTTTTTCATCAGCAGCGTCTGGGTGGCCAGCACGTGTTCGACTTCGGACGTGCCGATGCCGAAGGCCAGGGCGCCCATGGCGCCGTGGGTGCTGGTGTGCGAATCGCCGCAGACCACGGTCATGCCCGGCAAAGTCGCGCCCTGTTCCGGGCCGATGATGTGCACGATGCCCTGACGCCGGTCGTTCATGCGGAATTCGGTGATGCCCCAGGTATCGCAGTTCTTGTCCAGGGTATCGACCTGCAGGCGCGAGATCGGGTCCTGGATGCCCTGGCTGCGGTCGGTGGTGGGCACGTTGTGGTCGGCCACCGCCAGATTGGCGGTGATGCGCCAGGGCTTGCGGCCCGCCAGCTCCAGGCCTTCGAACGCCTGCGGGCTGGTGACTTCGTGCACCAGATGGCGGTCGATGTACAGCAGACAGGTGCCGTCCGGGCCTTGATGCACCACATGGGCATCCCAGAGCTTGTCATACAGGGTTTGGGGCATGGTCGTGATCTCGAAAATCGAAGGGATGCGCCGGCTGCACGGGGCGGCCGGCGGCTGAAAACCCATTATGCCAGCGTGGCATCCGGCCACAAGACCAGCAGTTATCCTAGTATCAGGGGTAACTGGTACCCGTTTCGGACACCGCCCGGCAGGATCGGAGGCCCCGAGCTGAACGGGGCGCCGACACCCTGCCCGGGCGACGACGGGATCTCAGGATTTCGACTTCTGATACAGGGGCAGGACCCGCGCGGAAGCCTGCTCCAGGTCCGCGATCCGGCTTTGCGAGGACGGGTGCGTGGACAGGATCTCGGGCGGCGCGCTTCCGCCTGACTGGCCCATCTTCTGCCACAGGGAGATGGCCGCGCGCGGATCGTAGCCGGCCCGGGCGGCCAGTTCGACGCCCATGCGATCGGCTTCGGTTTCGTTGGCCCGGCTGTTGGGCAGGTTGAACATGACTTCGCTGAGATTCGAACCCAGGTCGGCCACCGCCTGGTTGCCGGTGACGGCCGCCAGGATCGAAATGCCCACGCTGGTCCCCATCTGGCGCGAGACCTGTTCGCGGGCATGCTCGCGCAGGGCGTGGGAAATCTCGTGCCCCATGACGGCGGCCAGTTCGGCGTCCGTGGGCTTGATCTTGTCCAGCAATCCGGTGTAGACGGCGATCTTGCCGCCCGGCATGCACCAGGCATTGACCTCGTCGGACTTCACGACGTGAACTTCCCAGGCCCAGTTCTTCGCATCCGGGCGGAAGACGCCCGCCTGGGCGATCAGCCGGCGGGCGATGGCCTGCACCCGCTGCGTCTGCGCGGCGGACGGGTCCAATCCCCCTTTCGCCCGGGCCTGGGCGAGTATCTGCTGATACTGGCTGGCGGCCTCCTGGTTGAGTTCGGCCTCGGACACCAGGCTGGACATGTACTGGGTGCGATTGATGCCGACCTGTCCGGATTGCGTGGTCTGCACCGGCGCGCAGGCGGCCAGCGCGACGGCAAGCCCCGCCGCGGCGAACCAGCGCGAGACGGCGCGCAGCCTGGGCCGGACGGATCGCGGCGAGGTATGGATCGTGATCATGAGCATTGTCCCCGATGACGCAAGGCATGATCCATCAGCACGATGGCCAGCAGGGCCTCGGCGATGGGGGTCGCCCGGATCGCTACGCAAGGATCGTGCCGCCCCAGGGTCTGGACCATGACGGGATCGTTGGCCCGGTTGACCGAATGGCGTTCGATGCGGATGCTGGAGGTGGGCTTGACCGCCAGGGACACCAGCAACGGCTGTCCCGATGAAATGCCGCCCAGGACGCCGCCCGCGTGATTGCCGAGGAAACCGTCCGGGCTGAGTTCGTCGCCATGTTCCGAGCCGCGCATGGCGACGCACTCGAAGCCCGAGCCGATGGAGACGCCCTTGACCGCGTTGAGCCCCATCATGGCGTGGGCGATGTCCGCATCCAGCCGGTCGTACAGGGGTTCGCCCCAGCCGGCGGGCACGCCTTCGGCCTGGACCTCGATGCGCGCGCCGATGGAATCCCCGTCATGGCGCAACTGGTCCATGAAGGCTTCCAACTGCGGCACGATGGCGGCATTGGGCGCGTAAAAGGGGTTTTCCGGCACCGCGTCCCAGGAATCGAAAGGAATCGGAATCGGCCCCAGCTGGCTCATGTAGCCGCGGATCCGCACGCCGTATTCCTGCATCAGCCATTTGCGGGCCACGGCCCCGGCGGCCACGGTGGGCGCCGTCAGGCGGGCCGACGAGCGCCCGCCGCCGCGCGGGTCGCGGATGCCGTATTTCTTCCAATAGCTGTAATCGGCATGGCCGGGGCGGAAGGTGTCGGCGATGGCGCTGTAGTCCTTGCTGCGCGCGTCGGTGTTGCGGATCAGCAGGCCGATGGGCGTGCCGGTGGTCTGGCCCTCGAAGACCCCCGACAGGATTTCCACGGTGTCCGGTTCCCGGCGCTGGGTGACGTGGCGCGAGGTGCCCGGCCGACGGCGGTCCAGTTCGACCTGGATGTCGGCCTCCGACAGCGACAATCCGGGGGGGCAGCCGTCGATCACGGCGCCGATGGCCGGCCCGTGCGATTCGCCGAAATTGGTGACACGAAACAGAGTACCCAGGGTATTGCCAGACATGGTCGGTATGCGGTGGGAAAAATCGTCGAAGGGGACTTCGATTATGGCATACGCCTCGTCAGGACGAGCAGCTGACGGCCACCACAGGCACATCCGGCGCGGGCGGCCGCGCGTCGGCCTCGTGGCCGGGCCGCCAGGCATAGGGATCGCGCAGCAGGGCCATCAGCCGGTCGATCTCCGACGAATCCCCCTGTCCGGCCGCCTCGATGGCCTGCTGCGCCAGGTGATTGCGCAGCACGTACAGCGGATTGACGCGGTCCATCGCCGCCTTGCGCTGCGCCTGCGGGCGCGGATCGTCCGTCAGCCGGGCCCGATAGCGGTCGAGCCACTGCCGGGCGGCCCCGGCATCGGCGAACAGATCCAGCCAGGGCTGCGCATCGGCGCCGACGTCGGCCAGGCGGCGGAAGGCCAGGGTGAAGTCCGCCCGCTGCGCATGCAGCAGCGCCCACCAGGCGTCGCCCAGATCGGCATCCTGGGGACGCCAGTCGGCGAAGCCGAACTTTTGCGCCAGCCCGGCATGATAGGCCTGCAGGAAGGTCCGTTCGAAGGGCGCCAGCGCGGCTTCCAGATCCGGCGCCGCGCATCCCAGCACCAGCAGGCTTTCGGCCAGACGGGTCAGATTCCACTGGGCCACCGCGGGCTGCGCGTTCCAGGCGTAGCGCCCCAGGGTATCGCTGTGGTTGCAGACGTGATTGGCCTGGAAGGCGTCCATGAAGCCATAGGGGCCGTAATCCAGCGTCAAGCCCAGGATGGACATATTGTCGGTGTTCATGACGCCGTGGCAAAAACCCACGAGCTGCCATTGCGCCATCAGGCGGGCGGTGCGGCGGGTGACCTCTTCCAGCAGCCGGCAGGCCGTGGCGGGCCGGTCGGGGCGATCCGCCGGGCCTTCCCGGCAGTCCTGGAACCAATGCTCCACCACGTGGTCCAGCAAGGCGGCCTGCTCCGTGGCCGAGCGCGCCCAGTGTTCGAAATGCCCGAAGCGGACGAAGGACGGGGCGAGCCGGGTCACGACCGCCGCGGTTTCCTGCGTTTCCCGGATGACCGGGTCGCTGGACGCCGTCAGGGCGAGGGCCAGGGTGGTGGGAACGCCCAGCCCGGCCATGGCCTGGCTGGCCAGGTATTCGCGCACGCTGGACCGCAATACGGCCCAGCCGTCGCCCATGCGGGAATACGGCGTGCGCCCGGACCCTTTCAATTGAACTTCCCAGCGGCCCTGCGGGCCCCGGACGTCGCCCAGCAGATGCGCGCGGCCGTCGCCCAGCTGCCCGGCCCAGACGCCGAACTGATGGCCGCTGTAGACGGTGGCCACGGGGTCGATTCCCGGCAGGCGGCCGGCGCCCGAACACAGGGCCAGGAACTCGGGCGTCCGCAAGGCGGCGGCGTCCAGCTCCAGCAGCCCGGCGGCATCCGGATTGGCATGCGCCAGCCAGGAGTCGGTCAGCGGACGCGGCGCCACGCGCGTGTAAAAGGACGTGGGCAGGTCGGCGAAGGCGCAGCCCACGGCCGAGGGCGCGAACAGCGGGGCGCCGCCGACGGCGGGCGCGTGCGGGGATGAATCGGCGCGATGCATGGCGCAGACCCCTAAGACGCCTGACGGCGGGCGGCGCGCTTGGCCGGCCGCACATAAAGAATGGCGCAGAGATACAGCCCCAGCGACAGCGCGATTTCCACCCCGGCCAGGGCCGCCGAGACGGCCGACGCATCCGACCAGGCCCGCACGGCGCCTTCCATCAGATACAGCAGGCTGAGCATCGCGACCCATTGCAGGGTATAGAGCCGCGCCCGCAGCACCCCGCGCACGGCGAACAGCAGCGGTACGGCCTTCAGGGCCATCAGGGTGCCCCCGGGCCGCAGGGGGGCCCACCACAGTTCCCACCCCACGCACAGAACGATCAATGCGATCAGGCAGATGCAGGCCAGGCGATGCAAGCCTTGATTGAGCTTCGTTTCCATCCTGCTATTATGGCTCGAAACCAGCTTCCTGCTTCTCGATGATGTCGCCCTCACCTGCCGCTTCCTCCACCGAACGCCGCGCCCGGGCGCTGGACATCCTGCGGTTCACCCTGGATTTCGCCGGCCACCGCAAGCTGACCCGGGTCGCCTCCAGCCTGACCTTCACCACCGTGCTGGCCATCGTGCCTCTGCTGGCGGTGATCCTGGCCCTGTTCACCGCCTTCCCGCTCTTCGCCGAATTCCGCCAGGCGCTGGAAGCCTTTCTCGGGGAAAGTCTGCTGCCGCCGTCGGTATCGGACACCATCATGCGCTACCTGAACCAGTTCGCCGCCCAGGCCTCCGGGCTGACGGCGGTGGGCGGCGGCTTCCTGGTGGTCACGTCGATCATGCTGATCATGACCATCGACCAGGCCTTCAACGAGATCTGGAACGTGGCCCGCCAGCGGCCCCTGCGCCAGCGCCTGCTGGTGTACTGGGCCATCATCTCGCTGGGACCGATCCTGACGGGCGCCAGCCTGTGGGCCAGTTCCGTGCTGGCCCGCGAGTCCCTGGGCTATATCGGCAACCTGCCCGAAGGGCTGGGGCTGCTGCTGAACGTGGTGCCCTTCCTGCTGTCGGTTCTGGGCTTCACGGCCTTGTTCGTGTTCGTGCCCAACTGCCGGGTCCTGTGGCGCGACGCGCTGGCGGGCGGCCTGGGCACCGCCATCATCCTGACCCTGATGAAGGCGGCCTTTACCTGGTACCTGACGAAGTTTCCGTCCTACACCGTCATCTACGGGGCATTCGCCACGCTGCCGATCTTCCTGCTGTGGATCTATCTGTCCTGGCTGGTGGTCCTGCTGGGCGCGACAGTGGCGTCCCTGCTGCCCGCCCTGCGCCTGCACCGCTGGGCGCTGCTGCGGCATCCCGGCGCCCAGATCATCGACGCCCTGGGCATCCTGCGGGTGCTGTGGCGGGCCCGCGACACCCTGCCTCCCGGCCGCAGCCCGGGCTTCCTGGAAAAGCACCTGCGGGTCCATCCCGACGCGCTGCACGACATCCTGGCCACGCTGCGCGAACTGGGCTATGCCGTGCCGACTTCCGACAACGAACTCTGGGTGCTGGCCTGCGACCCTCACCGGGCCACGCTGGGGCCGCTGACCGACCGCCTGCTGCTGGACCGCAGCCAGCCGGGACTGCGTTCGACGATGGCCGATGCGCTGGCGATCACGCTGCAGGGCCAGCCGCCGACGCTCGAAGCGCTGTTCCGGCAATCCGCTACCGCAAATCCGGATGATGATGCACAATAGGCTTTCGGGGGGCTTTTCCGGAGATTCCCCGGGAAAACCATCAAAAAGAACGGCCCATAGGAAACCATCATGTTGAAAGTCAATGAAATCCTGCGGGTGAAGGGGCACACGCTGTACACCGGCAGCCCCGACATGCCCGTGCGCGAAGCCATCACCTCCATGAGCCAGCTGGACATCGGGTCCCTGGTCATCATGGAACACGGCCGGCTGGTCGGCATGCTGACCTTCCGCGAAATCATCAACCACCTGGACAGCCACGACGGCCAGGCGGGGGATTTCACCGTGCGCAGCATCATGGACGACGCTCCCGTCAGCGTCACGCCCAACACCGACGCCGACGAGGTCCAGCGTCTGATGCTGGACAAGCACGCCCGCTACATCCCCGTCATGGACGGTCCCACCCTGATGGGCGTGATTTCCTTCTACGACATGGCGCGCGCCATCGTCGAGGCGCAGCAATTCGAAAACGACATGCTGAAAGCCTACATCCGCGACTGGCCGACCGAAGACGCCGGAACGTCCGCCCGCAAGGCCTGACCGCCGCCGGCCAGCAGATCCCAGGCGCGGCGCAGCACGGCCGGCCCCTCGGCCCGCAGGGCCGCGGGATCGGACAGCAGCCGGCGCCACTGGCGCGCCCCCGGACGGCCAGCGCGCCAACCCAGCAGCCCCCGCACCAGAATGTGCAGCGGCACGCCCTGGGCGTGCTGCCGGGCCGCATAGGCCTCGAAACGATCCAGGATGGACTCGGCCCAGGCCGTATCGTCGGCGGGCGCGTCGGCGCCGGGCGCTGACGCTTGCGGCCCCAGGTGGCGGTCCAGCACGGCCAGGATGTCCGGATGATGCCAGGCCGCCCGGCCCAGCATGACGCCGTCCAGGCGCCGCATCCAGTCCAGGCAATCGGGCACCTGGTCCAGGCCGCCGTTCAGGACGAACGTCGCATCCGGGAAATCCCGCTTCAGCCGCAAGACCTCGTCATGGCGCAGGGGCGGTTTTTCGCGGTTGTCCTTGGGCGACAGGCCTTTCAGGACGGCATTGCGGGCATGCGCGATGAACACCCGACAGCCTTCGTCGTACAGGATGCCGACGAAATCCCGCACGAAATCATAGGACTCGTCGTAATCCAGGCCCAGCCGGTGCTTGACCGTCACGGGCACCGGCACGGCATCCTGCATGGCCCGCACGCAGTCGGCCACCAGGCGCGGTTCCGCCATCAGGCAGGCGCCGAAGGCGCCGCGCTGCACCCGTTCGGACGGGCAGCCGCAATTCAGGTTGATCTCGTCGTAGCCCCAGTCGGCGCCCAGGCGGGCGCTGCGCGCCAAGGCATCGGGCTCGCTGCCCCCCAGTTGCAGGGCCACGGGATGTTCCGCCGCGTCGAAATCCAGATGCCGCGCCGCATCGCCATGCAGCAAGGCGCCCGTCGTGATCATTTCGGTATACAGGCGGGCCCGCGGCGCCAGCAGCCGGTGGAAATACCGGCAGTGGCGATCCGTCACGTCGATCATCGGGGCCACGCACAAACGCCAATCAGCCATCATCGCAATTCAGTCGGAAAGAATCGTCATTTTACTTTCGACTAAAATGCCGCGTTGGATCCACCGCCCATGCAGCTCCCGGCTGCCCTCACCTTTCATGGCCGTATTCACTTCCGTCTCCGAAGACGACGCCCGCGATCTGTTGCGCCGCTACCAGCTGGGCGACCTGGTCGCGCTGCGCGGCATCACCGCCGGCATCGAAAACACCAACTATTTCCTGGACACGACGCAAGGGGCCTACGTCCTGACCCTGTTCGAGGTGTTGAGCGCCGAACAGCTGCCCTTCTACATCGAACTGATGCACCATCTGGCCACGCGCGGCGTGCCGGTTCCCCAGCCGCAGACGCTGCTGGACGGCTCCCGCCTGACCACGCTGAACGGCAAGCCCGCCGCCATCGTCACGCGCCTGAATGGCGGCTACGAACCGGAACCCGGCCCGGCGCATTGCGCCCTGGCGGGGGAAACCCTGGCGCGCGCCCACCTGGCCGCCCGGGACTTCCCGCTGCGCCAGCCCAATCTGCGCGGCCTGCCCTGGTGGCAGGCCACGGCCCCGAAAGTCCTGCCCTTCCTGGACGACAGCCAGGCCGCCCTGCTGAACGAGAGCGTGCGCGAACAAAGCGCCTTCGCGGCCGCCCCCGGCCTGTCCGAGCTGCCCTTCGGGCCGGCCCACTGCGACCTGTTTCGCGACAACGTGCTGTTCGACGGCACGTTCGAATCGCCGCACATGGGCGGCTTCATCGATTTCTATTTCGCCGGCTGCGACACCTGGCTGTTCGACGTCGCCGTCAGCGTCAACGACTGGTGCATCCAGCGCAGCACCGGCGCCTTCATCCGGCGGCGGCTGCAGGCCTGGCTTCAGGCCTATCACGCGGTGCGTCCCTTCACGGCGGCCGAGAAAGCCGCATGGCCGGTCATGCTGCGGGCGGCCGCGCTGCGCTTCTGGATTTCCCGCCTGTACGACTTCCACCTGCCCCGGCCGGCCCAGACCCTGAAGCCTCACGATCCCCGCCATTTCGAACGCATCCTGCGGCTGCGCAGCACCCAGGCCGCGCCGGCGCTTCCTCAGGCCCTCGCATGAACACGCCTTCCCTGCAAGCCGCCATCCTGCCGCCCAGCGCGGGCTGGGGCTGGATCGTCCAGGGCTACGCCCTGTTCCGGCGCCAGCCGCTGGCCATGATCTTCTGGAGCACCGCCACCAGTTTCCTGATCAACCTGGGGGCGGCCATCCCGATCCTGGGCCAGATCGTGCTGGTCAGCCTGACGCCCCTGCTGACCTTCCTGACCCTGTGCGCCTGCCGCCACCTGAGCCTGGGCCAGCGCATGCTGCCCGGCATGTGGCTGCGCCCCTTGCAGGAAGCCGGGACGACGCCCGCCCTGCTGCGCCTGGGACTGGCCTACCTGGGCTGCACGATGCTGGCGGCGCTGGCTGCCGTCCTGCCCTTCCTGTCGCAATTGCTGGCGGCCATCGGCACCGAAGCCCAGCCCGACTACGCAACGCTGGCCGGCGCGATGACCGGCCCGATGATCGTCTTCGGCGCCTTCTACGTGCTGCTGTCCGCCCTGTTCTGGCACGCTCCGGCCCTGATGGGCTGGCACCGGCTGCCGATGCGCCGCGCCCTGTTCTATTCCATGGTGGCGTGCTGGCGCAACAAATGGGCCATCATCCTGTACGTCGCCAGTTGGGCCGCCGCATTCTACGGCCTGCACCTGGTGCTGGACGGCCTGGCGGCGGCAGGCATATCCACGACGGCGCTGGTCTGGCTGTCCCTGGTGCTGGACGTGCTGATCACCGCCCTGCTGTACTGCAGCTTCTACCCCATCTACGCCACGATCTTCCGGGACGCCGCCGCGTAAGGCCCAGGCCCCCGCGATCCGGTCGGCCCAATCGGGTCGGCCGCAGTAGCCGGGCGGCAATTCCAGCGCGGCCCAGGCCTGCGCGCAGAACGCCCACCGGTTGGGCGGCCATCCGGGCAGGCGCCGCAGGATTTCGCCGCCCTTTCCCAAAAACACCAGATCGAAGGCCTGTGCCAGGCCCAGCCCATGCACCAGGCGGCATCGCGGCAGCAGCAATCCCCGGGGCACGTCCCCCCAGGACGGCCAGGCATGCAGGCCCAACAGGCGTTGCCGGAAGGTCCTGGCCTCGACCAGATGCAGGACGCCGGGGGAAGACCCCCAGTCCGGCCGGTCGCGCGGGCCGCCGGGCGCCATCACAGGCCGGTATCCAGAAATTTGACCACCACGGGAAAGCCGATGGCCAGGAAGGTGCAGGGGAAAATGCACAGGGCCATGGGAAACAGCATCTTCACCGGGGCCTGCAAGGCCAGGGTTTCCGCGCGCGAAAACCGCTCGCTGCGCTGGCGTTCGGCCTGCGCCCGCAGCAAGGGCCCCAGGCTCATGCCCAGGCGATCGGCCTGCCCCAGGGCCAGCACCAGGCTATGCACGCCGGGCACATCGGACCCCTCCGCCCATTGAGCCAGCCAGCGGGCCCGCTCGACGCCGGTGCGCTCCAGCGCGCAGGCATCGCGCAGGCTCTGGCGCAGCGGCCCCGCCGGCGCATGATCCGCCACCTGGCGCAAGGCGGCCGGCAGGCTCAGGCCGGCTTCCACGCACAGGGTCATCAGGTCCAGCATGAACGGCAGCTCACGCACCATCGCCTGGCGCCGCACCGCCGCGCGCCGCCGCAGGCGCACGTCCGGCCACAAAGAGGCCAGTCCCGCGCCCGCCAGCGCCAGCACGACCATTCCCCGCAAGGACACGCCCGCCATCAGGGCGCCGCCGCCCAGCGCGCACGCGCCGATCCCCGCCAGCAGCAAGCGGGCGGCCAGCCAGTGTTCGGCCGTCCAGCAATCCGGCAGGCCCGCCCGAGGCCCCCAGCGCTGCAGGCGACGCCGCATGGGCCACGTCACCCAGGGCGCGCACCAGGGGGCCAGGGCCCGCACCCAGGGCCACCAGAATGCGACGGGCGGCGCGGGTCCCTGGGCAGCGTGGGCGGCCCAGGGGGCCCCCAGGACCCAGCATCCCAGGCATGCGGCCACCGCCGCCAGGAACAGGCCCAGCCAGAACCATGTCATGGATATCCTCCTTCAGGCCTCACGGAATGCGGTCCGTTCAGACATCGATGGCCGCCACCCGCCGGATCCAGACGATGCCCAGGATTTCCAGCACGCCCATCACCGCCAGCACCAGCCCCCCATACCAGGTGCGATACAACAGGGACATGGCCTCCGGTTCCAGGCGGGCGAGCACGAGCAGCAGGCAGACCGGCAGGGCCGCCATGATGTGGCTCTGCATCCGCCCCTGGGCGGTCAGCGCCCGCACCCGCCCCAGCCAATGCTGACGGGCGCGTAGCGTCTGGGCGATGCGCTCCAGCGTGTCGGCCAGGCCGCCGCCGGTCTGGGCGGCAATGCCCAGGGCGGACACCACCAGGCTGCAGGACTCGGTGGGCATGCGCCGATGCAGGTGCCGCAAGGCTTCCTGGAATCCCAGGCCCAGGCGCTGCTCGCGCAGCATCAGGGAAAACTCCTGGGACAAGGGCGGCAGGGATTGCGGCACGATGTGCTGCAGCGCCGGCTGCAGGCCCGCCCCCGCCCGCAGCGCGCCCGCCAGGGCCTGCATCAGTTCCGGCAACTGTTCATCGAACAGCTGCATCCGGCGGCGTCGCATCCGCCTCAGGACCAGGGATGGCGCCATCGCCAGCCCCAGCAGCACAGGCACGATGCCCCACCACTGCCCCGCCAGCCAGGCGACGGCCAGCGGGACCATCGCCCCGGCCACCCACCACAAGGGCCGCAGCTGCGCCGCGTCGACGAACAGGAACGAGGCATCCAGCGTGCGCCGCGTCTCATCCTGCAGGCGGCGGTCGTAATCATGCCAGAGCCGCCACAGGCGCCCCAGCAGCAACCAGGCGCCCAGGGCCGCGCTGGCCCCGATCAATGGAATCAGGACGACATCGGACATGGCGCGTCCCCTTGCGCGGCATCCGCCAACGCTGCCCGCCCCTGGCGCACCGAACGCTGCGAGAACAGGCGGATGTCCAGCGCGGCGGCCCCGTCGAAGCCGTCGGGCATCAGGCCGCAACCGGTGAAGACGGCGGGCGGTCCCGCCTGGCCCAGGAACAGTTCCTGCAGCTGGATTCGGCCGCTCTCGATGCCCGTCACCTGAACGATGGCGCTGAGCAACCGCCGGCCATCGGCCGTGCGCACCAGCTGCACGATCAGGTCGATGCTGGCCACGATATGTTCCCGGACCGCCCCCAGCGGCAGGTCCATGCCGGCCATGAGGATCATGGTCTCCAGGCGCCCCAGGGCATCCCGGGGACTGTTGGCGTGCAGGGTGGTGAGCGAGCCTTCGTGCCCCGTATTCATGGCGGCCAGCATGTCGAAGGCCTCGCCGCCCCGGCATTCGCCGACGACGATGCGGTCGGGCCGCATGCGCAGGGCATTGCGGACCAGGTCCCGGATGTCCACCCGGCCGCGCCCTTCCAGATTGGGCGGACGGGCTTCCAGGCTGACCAGATGGCGGTGATTGAGCCGCAGTTCGGCGGCGTCCTCGATGGTGATGATGCGTTCGCCCGCCGGGATGGCATTGGACAGGATGTTCAGAAGACTGGTCTTGCCCGACCCTGTGCCGCCCGACACCAGCACGTTCTTCCGGTGCCGGACGCTGTGGGTCAGGAAGGCGGCCATGGATTCGTCCAGGGCGCCGACATTCAGCAGGTCCGGCATGTCCAGGCGCCGAGAGGGGAACTTGCGGATCGTCAGGCTGGCGCCCCGCAAGGAGACCGGCGCGATCACGGCATTGACCCGGGACCCGTCGCGCAAGCGCGCGTCCACCATGGGCGCGCTGTCGTCGATGCGCCGCCCCAGCGGAGCCACGATGCGGTCGATGATGCCCAGGACCGCCTGCTCGCTGCTGAAGCTGGCCGGATCCCGCACCAGGCATCCCGCCCGTTCGACGAAAATCTCATCATGGCGGTTCACCATGATTTCCGTCACTCCCGGGTCCGCCAGCAGGGGTTCCAGCGGCCCCAGGCCCACGGCCTCATCCACCAGTTCCTGCAGCAAGGAACGCCGATCCAGGCGATCGGGCAACTGCGGATCCGCCGCGATCAGGCCCCCCAGCACCCGCGTGGCCTCGGCCCGCAAGGCCGCGTCGCTCATGCCGCTGATGTCCCGGCGGCGCAACTGCAGCGCGCGGAGCAGATCCTCGTGCAGGCGGCGTCGGTGGTCTTTCCAGGCTGCCGCCGGCACGGAGGCATCCGGCGCCGGGGGCTCGCCAGGCCCCGCCTTCGCGGCGGCGGACTGCGCAGACGGGACGGCGGGCTGCAAATCCGGCGCCATCGGCACATTGCTCATTGCCACATTACTCATTGCCACAATGTCCACCCCCCCTTCCGCCGCCGCGCGCTGACCTTCACCGGCCCGCGCCGATTCCGAAGGCATGGACGGACCGATCCTCGCCGTCCCGAGAGCTCCAGGGATATCCGCAACACAGGCCGGCTGTGACCGTTCCGGCAGGCCCGGGGAACCTTCGCCCAGGACGCCTCCCGCGCCGTCGGACGGCGGGCTGCCCGGATCCGAACGCCCGCCAGGTTCCCGCAGCAGACGCAGGCGGATCAGGCAAGGACCGATCAGCAGTTCATCCTCCGGCTGCAAAGGCCCGTGGGACGCCACCCGGCGGCCATTGACCGTGGTGCCGAAGATCGACCCCAGGTCTTCCACCCAGACCTCATGGTCCCGGCACAGCACCCGCGCATGATGGCGGGCCACCCGCCAGCTCTTCAGAACGAGGCCGCAGTCCGCCTCGCGGCCAAGCAGCAAGGGCAAGGCGTGGATTTCCCGCCGGCGGCGGCCGTCTTCAAAATGCAGATCGAGTTCGACGTCGTTCATGGCTGCTCTCCCTGGCCCGTCCGCCATTGAGAACCCGGGCCGCCCGCCCGGGGATTCCAGCCACGGGGTTCCACCGGTTCGCGCACCGCATCGCTGGAGCGGATCGGGTTCATCAAGCCGGGCGCCTGGGGAAACGCCTGGCGCAGCACGGCAGCCGCGCGCCCCACGCGGGTACGCACGTCGGGATGAGCCGCCGTCACCAGTTGCGGCGTCACCAGAATGGCCAATTCCGTTTCATTGCGCTGGAATCGGGTGGACTTGAACAGCGCGCCCAGCACGGGCAGCGAACCCAGGCCCGGCACGCGATCCACATTGTCGGCCGTGTCCCGGGACAGGAACCCGGCCAGCACCAGCGTCTGCCCCGAGCGGACGTTGAACTCCGTCGCGGTGCGCCGCGTCTTGAGGGAAGGCCCGCCCGGCACCGACAGCGCCGTGTCGATGGAGCTGACCTCGACCTCGATCCGGGAACGCACCGCGCCGCTGCGTTCCACGGACGGGGTGATGCGCAGCGACACCCCATACGGCTTGAACGCCGTCTGGGTGTTGCCATTGCGATCCACGGTGCTGTAGGGAACTTCGCCCCCCGCCAGGAACTCGGCCGTCGCTCCGCTGCGGGCCAGCAGTTGAGGCTGCGCCAGCACGACGGCCCGTCCGTCCTGGGCCAGGAGATTGAGCCGCGCGGACAGTAGCGCATTCAAACCGAAGTATCCGGCCGCCCGGGCCGCCGGGAACACCAGCGGCAGCACGGATTCCCCGGGGCGATCGGCAAAGCGCCGCGAACCGCCATCCCAGCCGGCCCCGGCCGTCAGGCCGCCCGCGCTCTGCGGGTCCCAGCGCAGGCCCAATTCCCGCATCAGGGTCTTGGGCACCTCGACCACCTGGACGTCCAGCAGCACCATCTGGTCCCAGCCCACGGCCCCGGTGAAATCCAGCAGCTGCGGATACCGGCGGCCCAGTTCGGCCAGGCGCTGCCGGTCCGCGTCGGACAGTTCGTCGCCCTCGATCAGCAGCTTGTCGCCCAGCGAGGTGATCCGGGCGCCGGGGATGCGCTCCAGCACGGCGCGCAACTCATCCCGCAGCTGGCGGGCGCCTTCCGGGGCGACCTCGACGGCATAGCGGGACACCTGGCCATCCGCCGTCCAGGCATGCAGGGTGCTGAAACCGGGCTTGCGGGCGAACAGGATGACTTCCCGGTCATCGGTGCTGACAGCATTGACGATCTGGCCGTCGCCCACCGCCACGCGAGCCACGCCGGGGATGCCCAGCACGCGCACCTCGCCCGCCTGCAGGGAGATCTGCGTTTCGGACGCGGCCGCCGCGTCGGCCCCCGGGCAGACGGGCGCCCATAGCAGGCCGCACAGAGAAAGGATGCGCCAGAACCGGCAAGGGCGGCTCATGGCTGTTCTCCCCATGCGTCCCGCACGGACGGATCATTCGGCCAGGGCGCCGCCTGCAGGATGCCGCCGGCCTGCGCCTCCACGCCGTCCGGCCCGCGCCCAGGCTCGACCGGAACGGACGGCAGGAGTCCCGCCCCGTCGCGCTGCCAGGCGCTGCTCAGGGATTGGGCGGCCGGCAGATTGAACAGGCCATTGCCGGGGCGCGGCTCGACGCCGCGGCCCGGCATCGCCCAGGCCGGCATGCCGCGGGCGGCTCCGCCGCCATACAGGATCACGGCCTTGCGCGTCGCGGGGGGCGCAGGGGTATTGATTCCCAGGAGCGCGGCCAGATCGCCCCGGGCCGCCCGGCGGTCGGCGCCGTCATCCTCGGGATGGCGCAGGATGGCCGTCAGGGCGCCCGCCTGGCGCGCCGCCACCAGCTTGACCACATCGTCCGGCGCGGCATCCAGCGTCACGGTCGAATAGGAAACATCCTCGGCCCCCGTCCCTGCCGCCGCGGGCCGCGTTTCCCGGCCGGTCGCCAGCACCAGCACGCCTTGCAGCAGGGGCGCGGTCAGGCGCTTGCGATGATGGTCGAAAGACACGTACAGATCGATCAGGTCGCCTGGCTGCAGCAGGCCGGACAGCGAATTGACCTGGTCCACCGGCAGCGTGATGGCCCGCCGTCCCGGCGCCAGATGAGCGGAAAAGGCCGTCTGCGGCATCAGCGTATGCGCGGCCAGGATCGCGTCGCCGGCCTGCAGGGCCGTCGTCAGCACCCGGCCCTCCAGATCCGCGTAACGGGCCGCCGGCAGGGTGTCTCGCCCCACCCATTGCGCGGGGAACTCGCGCAGCGCCAGATGGTCGGACACCAGGCGCGTGCCGGCGGGCAGGTCACGCGCCGCCACGATGCGCTGGACCATGGGCAGACGCGCCTGATCTTCGACCCGCCGGATACGTTCGCGCACGTGCAGGGACAGAAAGACGGCGGCCAGCGCCCCGATGCCCAGGGCCAGCGCGGCCAGCACGGCGGATCGGGGGATCCTGAGGAATGACAGGCTCATGAGGACTCCTGGGGATGATGCCAGAACGTCAGGGCGACGGATCGGGCGCGCGCATGCACATGGACGGACAGGCGGCCGTCGCGGGAATGGCGCCAGTCCGCCGGCAGCGAAGCCGCGTCGGCGGCGTCGGGCCGCGCCACGTCCGTGGCGATGGGCAAGCGGGCCGTCCCTGCGGGGCGGACCTCGGACCAGCCTGCGGCATGCAAGGCGCGCCGCACGGCGGCCGCCACCTGGGCCGGCGTTCCCGGACAGTCGAAACTGCTGAACGACACCGGAGCCGCCGCGTTCCGGCCCCGGACCAGCAGCACCCGGCGCGCCCCGGGCGGCGCCAGCGCGGCGGGATCGAAATCGGCGCCGGCCGGCGCCGCAGGCGCCAGGCGGGACACCAGCCCCGCCGTGCCCCCCGCCCGCGGCTGCAGCTGCGCCAGCCAATGTTCCGCCCCGCGTCCGCCCGACAGCACCAACAGGGGTCCCGCCCACTGCAAGCGTGTCAGCCGCTGCCCGGACGCGGCGGCCAGGCGCCGCGCGACCTCCAGGGGCAGCGCCGGAGCGTGAAAAGTCTGCACGGAAATCCGGGCCTGAGGCGAATCCAGCTGCTGCGCGTCGGCCCAGACCCACTCGGGCTGCGCAACGGCGCGGGCCGGATCCCATGGCTGGGCGCGCGCAGGGTCAGCCAGGCAGCTCAATCCCGCCAGCAACAACCCTTGAAGCAAGGCGAACGTTCGTCCCTTCATGGCGCGCTCCGGGGTTGCAAGTGCCGCGCGGGCACCCGAGAGGTCCAGGGCCCCAGCCAGTCCCAATCCGGACGTTCACGTCCCCAGGCCGCATCCACGCCCTGCATCCGGCGATCCACGCCAGCACCGACCGCCTGCGAAACTCGTCCGGCTCGCGCCCAGACCCGCCCGCTGCCGCCCAGCGTGCCTTGCACCGCGGCATCGTCCGCCGCCGCGCCGGCCCCCCGCATGATCACCGTCTGGCGCAACAGGAACAGCGCCTGGTCGTCGAAATCCCGCAAACCGCCGGAGATCCGATCCCGACCCGTCGTACGGGCGCCGACGCCGGCCCGCCACAGGGTCTCGTCGCCCAGTCGCAGTTCCCGGCGGATATCCGCCGCCCCGGGCACCGGGTCTCCCGGCCGGCGTCCCTGCCGGACGGGCAAGGCGTCCAGGCGCACGCGGATGCCGCCGGACAGCAGATCCGCCCCTGACCGGGTTCGTCCCCGCTGCCCCGGCGTCAGGCCGTCGGCGGCCGCCTGGGCGGCCAGGTCGGCGTCCGGCAGGTTCTGGTGGGCCCAGGCAAAGGCGGCCTGGCGGCTGGCATGCGACAGCTGCAAGGCGGCATCCTGGGTGCGCCCCAGCCAGGCGATTCCCAGGCACAGACTGGCCAACGCGCCCATGACGACGAGAGCTTCCGCCAGGGCCTGGCCCCTTTGATCGATCATCGAGGCCATGTCAGTCTCCGGCAAGCGGCAGCAAGGGCCGGGCCAGCCGCGCCTGCCAATAAGGATGAAACAGATTGGCTGCCTCAGCCCGGCCATCCGCCCTCGGTCCGGGGCGGGAAAACAGCGTTTCCGCCGCGCTGCGGGCATGGACCGGCGCGCCGGCGCCATCCGGCAACGTCAAGTGCACGACGAACCCGGCCACGGCCTGGAACCCTGTCTCGGGGGCCACGTCCAGGTACCCGGCCAATCCGCGCGAAGGCCACTGCCGGCGCTGCTGCATGGCATAGGAATCGGCCAGCGGATTGGCCTGCCGCCCCAGCAGGTCCCATGAGGTCGAGGCCCGCACCCAGCGCCAGAAATCCTGCGCGGAGAAGTCCGCCGGCGCGTCCTCGGCATGGTCCGCGCTGATGGCCTGCCCCGGCTGCGCCGGCATCCAGGCCCAGCCCATGGCATATTCACGGTAATAGCATCCCACCCAGCGGTTGGAGCGCACGGCATGGAAGGACTGCGTATCCCCCGACTGCCAGCGCCCCGAGGCATCGAGCTCGGTGCCGCCCCGGCGGCGCAGTTCGTGTCGCAGGCCGGGGCAGCGCGGATCCACCGACCATGCGTTCTGCGCCGTGGCATTGCGCGGCCCCAGGAAAGCGTACAGGCCGGCGATGCCCCGCACCAGCTGGAACAAAGCGGCATCGGGCGCATGCGCACGCAGCAGCATGGGCCAGGCATCGTCGGACACCCTGGGCTGTACGGACTGCGGGGGCTGATCGGGATAGTGGGCCGTCAACACGGCACGGATGGCGTCCAGGCGCGCCTGCGGCAGGCCCCGCGCCAGGGCCTGGGACAGATCCTGGGCATAGTCATGGACAAAGGACTCATGGGCGGCGAAAGCCTGCGCCAGGGACCCGCCCGGCTGCGCCTGGACGGCCAGCCCGGCCGCGCCCGCCGCCGCCAGATAGGCCCGGCCGTGTTCCGCCCCGAACAGCATGCCGATCAGATAGGCCGGCGGATTGCCCTGCGTCAGGCGCCGGGCCTGCATGCCCCCGTAATGCGCCCAGCCGCCCATCGTCAGCAGATGCGCCATGGCCAGTTGATGCGCCAACTGGGCGCGGTTCAGATAGGACAGGAAATTCAAGGTGCGGGCCTGCACCAGCGCCCCGCTGTAAGCAGCGGCATCCAGGCCGTGCGTCATCCGGGCCTTGGCCGCCACCACCTGCCCCGTGGCGAAATAGCGCAGCCACGCCAGGCCGAGCACGGCGGCCAACAGCATGCCCAGCACCAGCACCTGCCCGCGTTGAGAATGAGGGCCGGCCATGCTACTGACCCGCCGCCGCGTTGCCGGTGAAGGATTTCAGGGTCTTGGCGGCGGCCTGGGATGCGGCGGATTCCGCCGCGGACTGGGCCATGCGGGACTGCTCGCTGCCGTCCTCGCCGGCGATTTCCCGCGCCATGGCGGCCGTCTGCGCCCGGATGACCTGGCCGAACAGCTGGTAGACGGCAATCGCCGCCACGGCGACCAGGGCCACCACGATGACGTACTCGACCAATTGATCAGAAAAGCAGCGTATCGGCTTGATTTATAAGGGAATCAGGGGGCCGAAACGTCCAATAGCTTGGTGGTCGAGGGGGTCGCTAACTCCTTGATTTTGTGTGTCTGCGGTTGGAGTTTTGGACAGCTTTTTGCCCTCTTTTCAGCTTGCTGTCCCTCAGCCAAAAGCTGTATAAAAATACAGTTCTATTTGGGAGCCATCATCATGTACACGATCACCCTTCAAGACGCACCCGCCGATCTGCCCGCACAGGCACGGCAGGACGCGGAACAACGATTTCGCCGGACGCTGGAACGGGTTCTCGGCGGACCCGAGCAGACGCTTGAGGCCTATCGGGCCTGGGCAACGGCTGAAGACACTGCAGAGAACGAGATGGCGCCCGGGGATATCGTGCTGGCCAAGCGGTGGCTTGCCGCTGCTTGGCGGGCCCGGGGCGATGCGCTCCAGGCCATGGGGGAGACGGAGGCTTGGTTTGAGGTGCGGGTGGAGAGGCTGAGTTACGCTACTTGTGCCGTACAGCATTAATGATTGGGCTTATCACCTTTTAGTCTCTGCCTGAACCCACGGACCTGCTCATCAATCTCGCGAGAGGCTTTAGTGTCGGCTTCGGCAGCCAGTAAGAAATCCACTGGAAGAATGGCGACTACTACAATCACCATTTGCCAAACCGTCAAAAAAACCAAGAGGGAAAAAGATATTCCACGAAGCATTCCAAGATGGTCAAGTACAAATCGTACTTGTTTTAATAATGGAGCAGCAACACCCACCGCCAACACAATAATAAGAATGACCGCAGAACTTACCGCTGGCGTGAGCAGTAGTTTGAAATTTGGAGTATCTTCGCCCTCTTCTCCCTTTCCTTCCCGAAGAGACATGCGCAGTTTCTCAGGATAAATAATTGCCAGCCATGCGCCGACCACCGCAAATATTATGGCGGATGTGCTCCTCAGAGCCTCATATAGAGGCCACTGATCAGAGAATTGGACGTTCTGGCCAAGCATATATCCGGCAGCAACTGAGACTACAGCAATACCCCCAATAACTGCGAAAAAAGCAAGCCGGACCCTATTCATTCTGCAAAATCCGAAGAATATGTTTGCGTCTTTTGGCAAGTTCTTCCTTAAGACTAGCTAGATCAACCACCCCGGCTTCGTCCACTCGGAGATCCATCTCAAAAATATCTCGGGCCATGGACTTGCTCACCCAGAGCACCTTACTGGTCTCTCCTTTCAGGGCGAATCCTAGATCCTCCCATGAAGACCGGCGCTTTGCTCCGAGCTCCTCCTTTATCATTTTTTCCAACTCACGTTCAGTAGGCGTTAGCTCCAGCTCGACACGGAGCTGTCGATCGCGAGTTATTTGGCGCTTTCTATTCGCCCCACGAAAAAATGCAAGCACCCCGCCAAAGGCGGCCGCATCAACGGGATTAGTTAACTCCAAATGGCCAACTCGAATAACCTTCACAATTTGATCTCGTGCGGCACGAATCCTTGCAAGTGCACCAGGCTTAACGTATGGGCTCAATCGAAATTTTGGATATAACTTGAGCGGTTTGCTTTCGGCACACGCAGGATCACGGTACCCAACTATTGTCCCGTCGGCATCCTCCACCACAAAGCTGCTGCGCGTTTCAATGAATGCCTCTACATAACCCCTCATTGGCTCCTTCGCCGCTACAGAGCCTTCCATTCTAAGGGTTGCAACGACGTTCGCGCTGGGAACAAACCAAAAATACGTAGCAAACCCCGGAATGCTATTTTTTTCAAATTCATTGGCAAAAACCTGTTGCTTCCCGCCTACTATCGACCGTTCAGAAATTGATGCCACGCCCCCTTCTCCTGCAGGCACCTCGTTCCATGTAGCGACAGTCCAGTCATCCCCCAGCCGATCAACACCTCGCAGGTAGACCGGCATCACATCATCATCGCGTCTTGATTGTTTTAGCTTCGTCAGCGGTATCGCTTTCCCATCCGACCAGTCCTTCAGCTCTTGTAAAGCCTGAACAAGCCCACCAAGGACTGGGGTTTTGGCGCCCCACTTGTAGAACCCACATTGGGAGACATCGTAGAACGTTATCGATACTTGCTTCTTGGCCATTCCCACACCTATCACGATTTTCTGTTGCAACTTTATACAACAGTCATATCGAATTGTGTATAGACCTCTACCCTACCTGCCCTTACGTCCCTCCCTCATCACCCACACACCTTCTTCCAGGTAGCGGCCTCGGCCTCGATCCACCGCAGCGGCCTAGCGGGCGTGGCATCGATCTCAGCGTCCGACCGCCACTCGAACGGCCGCTGCACCACCTGGCAATAGCTACCGCCGGCCGACGTCGCGCATCCGCTGGCGAGCGCGATCACGGACAGCATCATCATCCAGACGATCGATTTCAGCAGCAGCTTCACGGGCTTTCTCCCTGGCCGATGCGTCGGCCTCCAGTTGATCAATGCGGGCATCACGCTTGCCTGCAGATTTGCCAGACCGCCAGATGGCCAGCGCCGCGACGATCGCAGCGCCGGCGGCGGCGATGTAGGGCCACACGCGGCCCCAGATGTTGGCAACAAAGCCCGTGATCATGGATAGCCCCGCCAGAACTGTTTCCACGTCTCGCGGTACAGCTCAGCCAGGCCACCATCCGTCCACTTGCCGTCCAGGACGCGCAGCAGCACCAGCAGCGCGGGAAACAGCACGGGCGAGATCAGCAAGACCAGCAGCACAAAGATTCGGTACATGGCGGCACGCATCATGAGACAGCCTCTCCGATCTTGATAGCCTCGGCCCCGCCCGCGCCCAAGAACAGCGCACGATCAGCAGCGCGCCGCCGGCGCAGGCCCAGCAGCACCTGACCACCAGATCGATCCCAGCGCAGGAACTCGTCGGCAGCGCCCCGTGTGTCGCCCGCGTTGAACTTTCGGACCAGCGTCGAGCCCTGGAACGCCGTCACACCAATGTTGTAGGCCAGGTCGACCAAGGCATCGAGTTGACCCTTGGTCATGCTGCGCGTGATAGCGGCCAGCACGCCCGGCACGAATTCCAACGCCAGCCGGCGTTCGAGGCGTGCATCCGCTTCGCCCTGGTCGATCACCAGGCCCTCATAGACATCAGGCCCGGTGTCGCCCCAGCCGATGGTCCAGCAACGGCCCGTGGCGTCCCAGTACGCTCGCAGCCTGCAGGACTCGAAATGCTGAAGCACCCGCAGCCCCTGAGGACTCATCGTGATCGGCGCCGCCTCAGTGGAGCCGATCTTGCCGGACGATCCGGGCGATGATGCCGGCGCCGAGGCAGGCGTATCCGAGCCACGAAACAGCTGTGTCAGGGATCTCAGAACGGAGATCAGAAGGGAGAACGAGCCAGACTTGGGAAACGACATCGGGAAACTCCTGCATTACGCCCAAAAGAAAAACGCCTGCTACTTGCAGGCGCACAGACCAAAACCGGTGGCATTGCCGCCACTCATCGATCAGCTTCACCTCATCACCTCCATCTTGAATGCCGTCCAAACGGCGTATGCGACCCACCCCAGCCCGCCGACCGCGCCGGCCTGGGCAGCTTTGATCAGGGCTTCACGGATCATTCGATTTCGCAGCTCTCGCCACTCCATGACGGACTCGTGGTAACGACGGTGGCTTTCTGGGTCACCGTCCGGGAACCCCTCCCGCAGAGCCGTCACATCGGCCTGCAGCTGCTGCTGGGCACGAAGCATCACTGCGATCTGCCGCTCCACGTCGCCCTTTGTCTCGCGCAGGGCGTTGATGATTGCCCGGGTGTCCGGGGATAGCGGCTCAGACATATCGTTCCTTTGGACGAAAAAATGCCCGCGCTGGGCGGGCAGGGTTGTTGGACGAACACTCCCATTCACGACGGGAGCCAATGTCGATCGGTATAGAATCGGGCGTTGCTAAGAGACTAAGAAATAGGGAATGACAAAATTTAGATCAGACATACAGGCGCTGCGCGGCATCGCGGTCGCCTTGGTGGTGCTTGATCATATCGGCGCCACTTGGTTCAAAAACGGCTACCTCGGGGTAGATATATTCTTCGTGATCTCCGGCTTCTTGATCACAGGAATCATCAGCAAGCAGATCGCCGCGGGAACCTTCTCTTTCAAGGATTTCTACCTGCGCAGAGCCAAGCGTCTGCTGCCGGCCGCGTACCTCACAATCCTCTTGACCGCCATAGGGTCCGCCTATTTCCTCAACTCGGTTGAGGCCGACAACGTGACAAGCCAGATAGTTGGCGCGCTCACCTTCTCGATCAATTTCGTACTGTGGGATCAGGTTGGGTACTTCGACGTGGCCGCCGCCTCGAAACCTCTGCTGCACATGTGGTCGCTGGCCATCGAAGAGCAGTTCTACATCCTGTTCCCGGCCATCCTGGCCCTCACCCCAGCCAAAGCTTGGCGCTATGTACTCCCCGCTCTGGCAGCCACCAGCCTGGTCGCCTGCGCGATCATTACTGTCGACGACCCTTCAACAGCGTTCTATCTGCTCCCGACTCGTGCCTGGGAGCTATTGATCGGCGCCATGGGCGCGCTGTTTGCGGCCAACCAGACCATGATCCGCTGCGCCCGTGCGATGTTGCTGCCGGCGTTTGCCGCCTTGGCAATCGTCCCATTCGCAAGCACCGGATACCCCCACCCTGGAGTGGATGCGGCCATCGTTTGCCTGGCGACCGTCGCCATCCTCGTCGGCCGCAGCGCCACCTTTGAGCGGATCGCGCCCAAGACCGGCTTGGTGTTCATCGGCAACATTTCCTACTCGCTATACCTGGTGCACTGGCCGCTCATCGTGTTTATGAATAATGCGTTCATACACGCAATTCCGATCAACGCGCGCATATTTACAGTCGGCCTCGCAGTTGCTCTGGCTTACCTAATGTACAGAAACGTGGAGGAGCCCTTCCGGGCCGGAAAGATCAGCCTAGGCAAGTTGGCATTTTCTCTGGTTTCTATCGGAATCTTGATCGCTGGCACCCAGCTTTCAGTTGAGCTTCACAACAAAAGCGAATCTGGATTTACCTACCTACGGCGGGTGAACTACGGCTTAAGCGGATCCTGCAACGTTCGTTTCTCGGACAAACCAGCCTGCAGGACAAGCGAGAGCCCAGACACTGTGGTGTGGGGGGATTCGTTCGCTATGCAGATTGTGGAAGGACTAAAGAAGTCCAAGGGCGTGGATCTGCTGCAAGCAACGAACTCCGCGTGCGCGCCATTTATTGGCACCTCAGCATACATCCCTACCTATAAGAACGCAGGCGAAACATCGCGCAACTGCATCCAATTCAACAACGACGTTCTTGGCTACCTCAAGAAGAGCGACAGCATCAAGAAGGTCATATTGGCTGCAAACTATGCCGGGTACACGGGTGGCACGCTAAAGATGCTCTCACAGAAGGGCGACAGTTTCGTCATCGAACCAGCAAGCCGAAGGAAATTCACGGATGACTTCGATCTGATTCTGAGAGCGCTGATGGATCACCACATAGATGTGACAGTGGTCTTCCCGCCGCCCCAGATTAACGCTGAGCTGCTGAACTGCATGGAGAAGAAAATTAAAGGGCGGATCTTCGTCGGTGATCAAGAAAACTGTACCTTCAGCATGAGTCAACATGCCAAAAACACGAAGACCCTCAACGCTGTTTTGACCGCCCTTCAGAAGAAATACGGCTTCAAGATCATCTATCTCCAGGATGCGATCTGCTCCAATAGTATTTGCAACACCATCATTGATGGCGTCCCTATTTATCGCGACCCTGTGCACATAAGCTATGCAGGATCGGAAAAGGTCTTTGAGCTGCTCGGCTCATGAAGACCTCACTTGGACCCGCCCGCAGATAGAGAGAGGCGAATTAAATCCTCATGGGATGAGGTAGTTGCGCATCGTTGCGGTGACGGACAGTCGGTATGTTTTTGCAATAGTCGCTGTGGTTCCGCCGGTGCCGGTGACCATCCGCGCCACGCAGGATACGACAGTAGCAGCACGATCAATGACGGGGAAAGCAAAGCCAGGGCCTGTGCTGCTTTCGCCTGCCGAACTCAGGAACAATTGGGGCACGGCGGGGAAATCAGGATAGTCATTGACGATCGTGCCGTTACCCAGAGGCCCGCCTTGAGTGGAGACCGTGGCTCCGACCGGAATAGTGACGTCTGCACCCACCGTGAACTCCGGCATCGTACAAATAGTTCCGGAAAGGGTCGTGCCAGAAAGCGGCACCAGAGACAGCGAAGAGGAAAGGGGACTCCGGGGGGCGGTAATTTCCATCCGCACGGGGTTAACCCCCGCGGCCAGCTTGGCAAACCGAATCAGCCCCGTCAGTCCGCTGGAGTCTCCCGTGAGGTTGAAGTCGTTCAAGTGCCATGAATTCGGCTTCCCGGAGCCCTCAACAGCATTGATGACTGTGGTCACAGCCGAACTGATATCAGCCGTGAGATTGCTCACCACGATTTTGTACGGCCGGCTGATCAGGGCCAGAAGCTCGCTTCCCGCGTTGTTTAGAATATTTGCGGCGGTAGATCCAGGCCCCATGAAAACCTTGCAATCCATAAAGGCACAATCTCCACCAACCAGCTCGTGGTACGTCAATGGTGAACGCGCAGAGCCCGCGTGGGAATAGATGGTGCAGCCTTTGGCGTAAATATTTTCGCCCGCTAGCCCGATGCCGCCGTAGATCACGCAGTTTTCGTAGAAACTGTTCAGCGTGTTGCCGTGGAAGTCGGCACAATAAACTGCGGACGCAGGATCATTGGACAGCACCGAATCTTTTACATAGATCCCACGATTGGGGATGGCTCCTGGGTTGGCATTGCCGCCGACAGCCACGGCGTGCCGCCCACCAAAAGACTCCACCGATTGAATACTGATATATGCACTGTTTCCAATCACAATTCCGTAGTTCAGGCCAGAAGCCGAATCATAGATGCGATGGAAGGTGCCGTTTGAAACAGAACAGTTGTAGCTGTTCCGGATGGAGAGTGCCGACTGACCGGTCGCGCCGGGGAAAGTATTCCCTACGTATTTCGGACTGATGACGGAATCCCTGGCAAAGTCGATCCGCAAGGTATCAACGGCGCCTCCTGTGAAGGAGACGCCCCGAATGTCAACCTTGACCGTGTTGAGCTTGTACACCTTATTCGTGGCCGCCGCCGCGTAGCCACTGCGAAGGGATTCCTGCAGGGAGATCACCTGCCCTGACACCGATCGCACCCGGACATATTCCCCGTCGTAATAATTCGCTCGATACGGAGAGAACGACGAGCTCGTCGTATTCTGAATAACCAGCAGGTCGCCCGGAGAAATTCCGGCGACGGACGTCACCGTGATGGCGCCGTTTCCGCGATATGCCGCCGCCGAAATGGTCCCGATTTCCTCGATCGACCCGGCCACACTAAACCCTGCGGCATCCCCGTGGAAAGTAATATTGCCTTCGAGAGTGAGGTCGCCAGCGATATCGATATTGGATGTGTACCGGTACGTCTTTCCGCTGTAGTCGACAACCTTGATGCCGTTAGCCGCAGCGTATTGGAGTATCGCGGTGATGGCGGCCGTTTCATCGGACCCATCCCCCTTGACACCCAGAGTAGCCAGAGAGATCGGCTGGTTGTTGAGGGCATCCGCTGCCGTTGCCGACGCAGAGCCGGGCACCGAAGACTGGTAGCCAACCATGCCAGCCCCCGCGCTTCCCGCGAGATCCTGCCGCAGCACCTGATCCCCAACGGCCACGAATAGCCCCCCTTCGGCCAGCCAGTCGCCCGTCGTCGTGTACGGCAGGTCCAATGCGGCCCCGGCGCGGTACAGCTCACCATCCTTCCAAAAGACCTGATTGCGCGCCGTGATCTCCAGGCCAGCGGCGTAATCTCCGATGTCCTGATAACCGGAGTTGATCAGGAAGTCTTGGAAGTCCTGCTCCATGCCGTGCCAAGTCTTGCGCTCGACGCCCAGGCGGTCGGGGGCCGATCGCTTTGTCCGGTCGTTGACGAAGGTATCCAGATTCTCCGCGTTGTCGTACAGATCTTTAGCTGCGGCCGAGCCAACGGGATTGCCGGTTTTGAATGTCGTCATTGTGTTGCCCAATAAAAAAGCCACCCGAAGGCGGCCTGGTAGTGGATTGAAGGGTGGTTATTCGGTCGGCGCGTTGTTGTCATCGGCGTAGACGCGCACGTCGTAATTGACCGCCGACACACTGACTTTCTCGGTGCCGGACGGCTTTATTTCTGTGATCAGCGCCGGGAAGCACCACTGTTCTGTCGCGCCGAAATACACGTGCGGCGGCTCGTGCTTGAGCGTGACGGCGGGCCAGGGCTGCGGGATGTCAGCGATCAGGCTGTATTCGTCTGGGCCAGGCGTTGCGGCCCACGGCCCCGCGATGGTGCCGTCAGGGCACCGGTAGGCCACGACGTGCGCCGCGCCCTCATCCCAGCGCAGCGGTTCACTGATGTGCAGCAGTGCGCCACCGGCAGCCGACTCAATGCCTTCCAGGATCGCGGACTGGCCGTAGCCTGGGACGTCATCGAACAGCGGCACGTAGGACAGATACTCGCTGTTGAGCGCGTCCATCTCCGTCTGGAAGCTGTAATCCCACAACCGGTATTTCGTCGCCCTGACCTTACGCATGCCGATGCGCCACGCTCGGGTGCGGTCTGTCACCCCGTCCAGTTTCAGCTTTTCCAGCTTCAGCCGCTGACTGCCGGGCAGCGAACAGATCACGGTCTGCTTCGTCCACGTTTCGCTGTCCGTGTATTCGACTTCCACGCCGTCCGGGTCATCATGACGATGGGCTTTGAACTGACGCTGCAGTGGCTTTGTCATGTTCTGCGGGCTGTAGGCCTGCTCGAACTGCGTGCGCGCGTCATCACGCACCGCGCGGATCTGGCCGTCCGAAATTGTCATTTCCGACATGCCGGCGCGCAGGACCAGGCCGAGGGCCTCCTTCACCGTCGTCAGATCGAAAACGTGATCGGCAGTCTCGCCCCGCGCCGTCCAGATCGCATGCAGCCGCCGCAGTTCGATCATGTCCAGGTTGTCATCGGTGTAGCCGATGGAGAGCGCGATGTAGCGCACGAACGCCGAAATGTCGCTGGTTGCGACCTCCGGGCCCCAGGTGCCGTCTGGTTGCAGCGTGGGCAGCATGCGCGTGGCCACGACGTTGATCTGATTTTCCGACCGTGCCGCCAGCCGCCCGCCTGAGCGTAGCTTGACCGCCATCGTGGTCCAGTTCGGATACCGCGTGGGCGCGCCGCCGATGCGGGCTTTCAGGCCGTACCAGTGGATCGTGTCCTGGATCGTCGTCTGCGTGCCCCCGGCGCCGACACGCCTCACACGCACGGCCGGGCGCATCTGAGGCACCGTCAGACGTTCGGTGAAACCGATCTGATCGACGGTCGCCTCGGTGTACGTTCTCCGCACGGTCGTGGACGGCCCTCCTCGGGCATCTCGATACTGGATTTCCACGGCGGCGGACAGGCTAACCAAGGACCCGTTTTCGTCGTTGATTCGCGCCAGACCCCGGGGAAAAAAGAAGTCGGCCTCCAGCACCGTCGTCAGCTCATTGCCGGGGGTCGCTATAAACTCGCTGGTCCATTCGCCGTAGACCGTGCCGCCGGCAAATGCGACGCGCACATTGGATTCCGCGCTGCTCTGAAAGCCGCCCGGCGACAGCGTGATCGACGTCTCACTGGCTACTGAGCCGATGGTGCGCACAATATCAGCGCCGAAAATCACGGCTTGATTCGGGCCTGGCGTTACCACAACGGGGTCACCGGCAGCATTGGAAAATCGCACCTTGCTGCCCACGACGGACCGAACCGTGTAAACAGCCCCGGATGCACGGGTGCCGATCCGCACCGACATGCCGACCGTCAAGGTGCCCAAGTGCCCGAAATAACCATCGAACTCGCTGACGTTCTGATACTCGATGGGCGGGCCCGGATTCTTGACTTCCTGCTGAGTCGTGATCGTGTAGAGTCGCGGATACTCCACGTACACCTGCGTGCCCGCGCCCCACCCCGACGGGAACACTCCAGACGACCGAGTGATGCTGGACGCCGTGAGCGTGTACGCAGGAGGGTCCGTATTGTTTCGGTTTGCGAATTCCGTGGATAGTTCCAGGCCAGCTGTACCGCTGGATGTGCCGCCAACCTCTTCGGCCGTGTGCCAGTGTTCAGCGGTCGTCTGCGCGGACAGATCGGCCCCGGGCACGTAGAACTGATACGAACCATCAGCGCCCAGGGCGGAGAACGGCGTGTCGCCAACTTTCACATCGGACGCCAGGATCGCGTAGCGCCCGGGGCCAACGCAGGCGTGGAACTGCAGCCACTGTTCGCGTTTGTTGACGAAGAATCGGCGCGGCGGCGTCAGGTATTCCGGGAACCGTTTGAAGCGGCCCGCCAGTTCCGGCACGGCATCACCCAGTTTCGCAGCGTTGGCTTTGGCCTGCGAAGCTTCCAACTGGCGACCCTGCGGCGTGCTGTAACTACCGGCATCAGCGCCGCCGGGCATCAGCCAGCCGAAGAGGAAATTGAAAATGCTGCCGATGGCTTTGAAGATGCCGCCGCCGGGAACCACACGGATTTCCACCTGGTCGGATACGGCCAGGACGCGGGAATCCCACGCATCCGCCGGCAGGGCGGCACCATTGACCGACGCCAGGACCGGCTGCGCATCCAGGCCGCGCCACTCGATGCCGTGCTTGTCGAACCAGGCGCCCAGCGTACCGGCCCACTCGTGGCGCTCGATCGGCTCGCCTTCAAGTAGAGACGGATAGACATCAATCGTCATAGTAGATCACTCGCGCAAAGCGCTTTTCGAAGGTAGCTGGCCGCGTCAGGGCGGGCCCTGTGCCTTCGTCGGTCTCTAGGACCCAGGGCCGCCCATCGGCTGCAATCACGATGCCCACATGCACACACAGACGCCCAGTCCAGGCCGTGGCGATCGCGCCGGGACGTACTGACACCTCGCGGAATCCGCCGTCGTCGCGCACAGTCAGGCATGCCGCCGTGAGGCCTTTTTTGTCCGCCGGGGAGATATCCGCGAAGGCCGGCAGCAGGGGTTTGTCGAACAGCCCTACCCTGGCCATCCGCACCAGCCCCCAACAATCGACATCCGTAGGCCCGCGCCCACCCCTCACATAGCGGGTCTGCAACAGATCATCCAGAGTCATAGGTAGCGGATCCCCGGCGCCGTCTCGGACGTGTACCGCTCGCGCGGCCAGGCCGCATTCAGCAGGTCATAGTAGGCGCCCTCGAATACCGCGTCGGGGCCCTCGAAGCTGCCGCCCACAATCGTCAGCACGACGGGTCGCCGCGCCGGCGTCGTGGGGTCGCTGGACAGGTATTCGCGGTAGATCATCGTCGCCGACTCGCCCGATTCCAGGGCGGCGTCGACGTACCGCTGGGCGCGGCCGGATACGCCCGAAACACCGAAGCGCAACGTCTGATTGCCCTTCGTGTCCTTAGACGGCAGCGCAACCGACAGAGGCCCCTGTTCAAACAGCTGCATCACGCCATCGACGCCCAACAGATGATCCTCGAAATCGGCAGCCACGCGCAGCGGCTCCAAACCCGGCACCAGGACCTCTAGGGACCCGATGATCACCTCGTCGGTCGGTGCGCTGGCATACACCACGGACAGGACAGTCATGGCTGATCCTCCGGCCATTGCCGATTCATGGCGATGTCGAAAATGCTGGCGCCGATGATGTAGTCCGGCAGCAGGCCCCAGCCCGGGGGCATGAGCGGGCGTTCGTAGACTTCAAGCGATGCCGTGACCTGCCAGTGATTGCGGCCCACGAGGTCCGGCCCCTGGTACATCTCAGCGAACCGGCACACCAGAGTGGACATGCCCAGCGGCGTCAGGCGCCGGATATTGAACCAGTCGGCGCCGTCCTGGATGCTTTCCTTGAACCAGATTTCAAAGGCCGCCGCCTCGTTCTCGGCAAACAGCCACATGAATTGCTGGATGCTGGGAACGCTCGTGAAAGATCGCCGCTGACGCGCGCGGCCCGTGGCCATGCCGGTGCGTGTGAACGGTTGAGCATGCCGGACACCATGATTCGAGCGCAGCGGATTAGGCAGGCCTTCGGGATAGTCGATATCGGTCGTAATCATCGCCCGCGCCTCTGGACGCCATAAGTCGATTCAATGGCGCCGGCCGCCGCGCCGCCGCCCCGGATGCTGGCAACAAACACATTCACGATGCGGTCCTCATCGCCAGCGTCGTCCTGCTGCACCTGGCCGCCCCTGGATGCGTCTTCGATCAGGTTCACGGTGATGTGTCCGCCGCCCCCGGCCTTCGTCGCGTCCTTGTTGCTGACGACCTCGCCGCGCTGGTTCGGGATCATGTACTGGCGGCCATTGGCCATGTTCAGGACCTCGGGATCACCGTTTTCGTTCACCCGATACATACCTCCGGGGGCGACAGGGCCGCCGTATTGGCGGCCGGCCACGCCCACGGTTGCGGCTGCGGCAATGGCTGGCGCACCCAAGGCACCGGCGGCGGCGGCGGCAGTGGCTGCAACAGCAGGGGCCAGCGCCGGGCCAACGATTGGAATTGCAGCAGTGGACGCAAAGGCAGCCTGAGCGGCCAGCGCGGTCGTGGCGGCGACCTGCCCGCTCACTGATGCTGCATACGCGGCGCCCGCCGCCGTTTGTGCGGCTTTCCCCATCACCCAGGCTTTGACTTGCGCAATGCCCATTTGAATGAACGACTGCACGACCTGGCCCAGGATGGTGTTGGCCAGACCTCGCGCCGCGTCAACGGCCGATGCCGTGCCAGACAAGATCCCAGAAAACACATTTGCCCCGGCCTGCCCCAATGCGTCCAGGCCGCTCATCATGGTTTCGTTCCAAACGGACTCGTTGCGGAAACGTTCTTCCTGCAGGGCAAGCATCGTCGCTTCATGCTGCTGGGCCAGCGCGCCGGCGTATTCGTAGTATTCCTGGTCGCTGATGACCTTGCGCGCCAGCATGTCCTGGTACGCGGCCAGCTGCTCCTCATACTTCGCCGTCTCGCCCTTGATGGGGTCCGCCTGGTTGATCAACTTCTGGTCGGCCTGAGCCTGCTTCAGATCGAACAACGCGCCGGCCAACTCCTTGACCTGGGCCACTTCCTCCGGCGTGGCGAACTTCGACAGCTGCGCAGCGGCCTTGGCCTGAGCCATTTCGCGGGATGCTTCGCTGGCGCCCAGCAGCTCGGTAGCCAACTCGCCGATGACCTTCGCATCTTCCTTGTGTGCGGCGACCGATTCCTTGGTTGTTTTGACGTCGGCCTTATGCGCGTTCTCAAGCTCGTAGATCTGGGTCGCCAGACGCTCGGCTTCCGCCCTTTCCTCCGCCGTCGCATTCGCTCCCAACTTCTGGATGGCCTGCAGTCGCGCGCGGGCTGCGCCGGTCAGCTTGGACAGTTCAAGCTGCTCGCGCATCGCCTTCAGGTTCTTTTCGAGCTCCGGATCGGCTTGCGCAGTCGGCCCAGACGCGGCCGCAGTGCGCCGGCCTTGCAGATCATTGATCTCCTTGGCGCGGTCATGCAGCTTGTCCAGGTTTTTCTGGGCTTCGCCGTATATCGTGCCCCAGCTCGACATCTGGGCGGTGATCTGTGCAGCCGCAGCAGATCCGGGCGCTTCTTTCGCAAGCTGGGCCTGCAGGTCCTTCAGCTTGTCCTGGGCCTCGACGGCCAGGCGAGCGGACTCCCCGATGCGCTCCTGAATATTGGCGGCGGCCGACGACAGGCCGGCATTGCTTAACTGCTTGAGCGATGCGGTCAGGCCATCCACGGATCCGGCCAGGCCGTCCACTTTGCCGGACGCCGACTTCGAGTCGCTGCCAAACGTCACGACCGATGCTGCAGCAGACGCCAGCAGCGCGATGATGCCCACAGGTCCACCCAGCAGTCCCAACAGACGCGACCCCACGGTAACCACAGCGGCCTGCGCGGCTTGCATCCGGGTAACCGCAGCGGCGTGTGCGGTTGCAGCAGCAGCGGCCCGACCGTGCGCTGCCGTCAGTCCGCTGGTGGCCGTGGCCTGGGCCAGCGCCGCCTGGGTGGCAGCCATATGGGCCTGCGCCAGCCGCAACTCCTCGGCGGCCTGCGCGCGGGCGGCCAGCATGGCCCGGCCGCTGGCGATAGCCGACGCCCCGAGTTGGGCGATATAGCGCGCCATCGCGCCGGCGCCAGCCACAACCAGCAAATTGACGACCGTTTCGATATTGTTGCCCAGGCCGACCAGGGCGGCAGACAGCAACTGTGTGGCGCCGCTTGAGCGATTCGCCTCACCCACGAAGACCGACAGATTGTTTTTCAGGTTGTTGAAGGCGTCCTTTACGGTGGTCGCCATGTCGTCGGCCGCCTGCTTGTTGTCGTCGAGCGACTTGCGCAGAGATTCGGACAACTCGCGGCCCGTGATCTTGCCCTGGGCGCCCAGCGCCAGAATCTCAGCCGTGCTGCGACCGGTGGACGCCGCCAAGTCATCGACGATGGTCGGCACAGCCGCCAGGATCGATTGCCAGCCGTCGGCCTCGACCTTGCCTTTGTTCAGCGCCTTGGTGACAGCGTCAATGGTGGTAGACGCCCGATCCGCCGCGGTCGCGTTCTTCACAAAGGCGTACGACAGACTATCCACGATATCCATGGACTGATCAGTGTCGTAACCCAGGCTTTTGAGCGTGCTGGCCGTCAGGACGTACAGTTCTTGGGCCTCAGACAGGCTGCGATATGTGCCGTTCGCCGTCGCCAGCAAGCGCTGCTGGACGTGCTCGTACTCGGCCTGGCTGGACGTGGCCATCGCAATGCGCTCAGCCATCTCGCCATAGGCGTCTGCCATCTCGATCAGGCCTTGGGCGGCGCGCAGCGACACCAGGCCGGCCAGCGCGCCATACAGCCCCGACACATTGCGCGTGGCGGCCGTCGATTCTGCACCCATGTTCTTGACGGCAACCGCCGTCTTCGTCATCTGGAATTGCGCCTGATTCGCGGCTTTGTCGGTCCTGCTGAACGTCTTGTTCAGACCGTCCAGCGACTTATCGACGGGCGCAACGCTGTCAAGTAGCTTGGATGTGTCGGCCTCGACCTCGTAGTAGATCGCGCCGACGTTGGTTCCGTCTGCCATCAGTGCGCCCCTTGCTTGGCCCGGCGGGCCGCCTCAACTCGCTCGAACCACTCCATGGTGGCTTCGTGCTCATCCTTCGTCGGTGCCCGCGCGCCCGGCGTGTCCTTGGATGACGGCGGGAACTTCGCCCGAAGTGCTGCGACAAGGCCGGTCATCGTCATGTGCCACGCCTCGCGCTCGGTCAGGCCCAGGTGGGCCATGGCCAGGGCAGCATGCTCGCGGGCGTCGAACTCGGTCATGTATTCCTGCTCGATATCAGCGCGGCGCGGCAGCGGCTTGGCAACGCCCACCACACCATGGCGCATCAACGACTGGGCCAGGGGGATGACATGGGCGGCCGGCGCGGTGCCGGGGATGTAGCAGATCGCATCGTCCCGTGCTTCGTAGAAGCCGAACAGGTCCGACACATCTTCATCTGCGCAGGCGAACACGACAGCCAGGCTGTCCATGAAGTCGCCGGCCATCACGCGCGCGAACGTCTCCACGATTTCGGCAGGTTCGCCCAGGCTGGCGATGGCCGCCAGCGACGGGCGCAACAGCACATCACGGCCCGCGTGAATGCTGATTTCGCCGATCTCGGTTAGGATTCTCATGTCACAGGAGTAACTAAAAATGAAGAAAATCGCAGCACTCGCGGCAGCCTTGGCTCTTGCCGGCTGCGCGTCATCGGGCGTCAAAGTCTCTGACGACCAGCTTTCCCAATTTCACGAAGGCCAGACGACGAAGCAGGAGGTAATCGCCGCCCTGGGCCAGCCCACGACGACTATGCGCAACATGGACGGCACCACGACACTGATGTACAGCTACGTTGAGTCCCGCGCCCGCCCCTCGACGTTTATTCCAATCGTTGGAGCCTTCGTCGGCGGGGCCGACACCAGATCAAACATGGTCATGATGATGTTTGACCACCAAGACATCCTGTCCCGATACACCTCGTCATCGAGCCAAACGGGCACCAGCACCGGTCTTGCAACCGACGCCGGCGGCCCTGTCGCGGACCAGCCCCGTAAGCCCTAGCTTACCGTCACCGCGCAACTGCCCGATTTCGTGGCGTCATAGGCGCTGGTGGCGGTGATCGTCGCCGTGCCAGCGCCCACCGCCTCGACGTGACCGTGACTGTCCACAGTCGCAACCAGCGCATCACTGGACGTCCATTTCACCTCGGGGCTGGTGCTGGGCACCACGGCAGCGGTCAGCGCATCCAGATCGCCCTCGACCATCGCCAGCGTGCTGGGCGTCACCGTGACGCTCGTGATCGTGACCGGCGCCGGCGTGTCTTCCACGATCAGGCCGAAGTCCGACGCCGTGGCGCTGGCTTCCATGCTGTAGGTCGTCACGTCGTCGAACGGCGCCGACCGGCTCATGGTCGTGATGATCATGAAAGCCGTGAAGGTCAGATCGGGAAACGTCATGCGCAGCCAGGCGGTGGGCTGGCCGCCGGTCGCCGCCGGATTGGCGACGTGCTTCGTCAGTTCGATCAGGTTCGCAGATCCGGCGCCGCTGGCCTTGCAGGTGCCGTCGCCCGAGATCGTGAGGGACTGGAACGTGGCCAAATTCTCGCGCAGCGCGCCGATGGAGTCGTCAGCCGTCGCATCGGTGGTTTCCCATTCCAGGTTGAATTCCTTGGTGCGCATCGAGCCGAAGCGCTTCCAGTCGGCCTCGACAGGTCGGGCGTCGCCGCAGCCAATGGCGTATTCCAGGACCACGTCGCGGCCAACGTATTTCGTGCTTTTGCAAATAGCCATGTCATGGCCTCCAAATGAAAAGCCACCCGAAGGCGGCAGGTAGATTTCGCCCGGAGGCGGTCAGAAAAGGATCTCGATGTCCAGCGCATACCAGCGCCGGTCGTCGGTCGTTGTGCCCGGCCCGGTCGGCTCGGAAATTCGGATATGCGCGGCTCCGCACGGTGGCGGGACGGACAGCGCGGCGGCGGTCAGAGCATCAGCACCATCTTTCGGCGGCCCCACCGACCCCTTGACGGCGCCCAGCAGGATCACGCGAAATCGCGGGCGGCGGTCGTCCACGTCCGGCTGCGGGCCGCCGTCGCCCTGAATCGAACAGATCGGGCTTTCCTCGATGCCCGGGCGATCCGTCCACATGCCCATGCTGTAGACCCAGGCCGACCCAAGGATCGCCTCGATCCAGGCTTTCAGTTCATCAAGCACGGTAGTGGGCCTTCAAGATTGCTGGGATGCTGCTCTTGATCTGGTCAAAGCCTTCGGACAGAAAGCGCGGGCTGGCGTTCGGGTCCCAGTAGTCGCCACGCCCGTCTGGCCTGGGCTGGCCTTTCAGCGTGCCCGGCGCTTCGTGGACAGCAAAGGCGTAGCTGGCCGTGTAGCCCGTTCGCCCGATGATCTTGTTGCGCTCGACCTTGATCTCAACGAAATGGCTGTTGATCAGGTTCGAGGTGTCGATCGGGGTCATCGTCGCGGCCATAGCGCCGCCCTGGGACAGAATGGCGGCAACAGTGCGATCCGTTGTCTTGGTCGCGATTTCTCGGGTGACGCGCCGGTAGTTGGCCTTGACCCGATCTATTCCTTTCACTGGCATGCTGCCCCCTACGCCGTTGCCAGCCGAAAATCCGGGCTATCAGGCTCGTCCAGGCTGGACATATCCCACTCGGTGACAGCTCTGATCTCTTCCCAGTCGTCGTGACCAGCGAGTTGGATCAGGTCCAGGTACTTGGGCCGCTTGTCCTCGGTGAAGATCAGGTGCTTGGCGACGAACTCCGCGCCCGACTGATCGCGCACCTGTTCATTGGCTGCCGTCCAGGTGCAGGCGATTTCGAAAGGCTCGCCGTAGGCGTTCGTGCCGTTCCAGTCGCCGCGCCCAGTGAAGGGCTTGATCGTGGCGGTGTTGGCATACGACCAGTTCGCTACGTTGGACACGTCACTTCCCCTGCATACAGCCGCCCGCGGCCACCCAGAACCCGGCAGCCGCCTTGGTCGGATCGGGCGGGATCAAACCGGTGGCGCAGCCGTGCTTATCCAGGCCGCGCAGCAGCGACATGGCGCCGCGCCAACGGTCGGCGAAGCCCTGATACCGGAAGGACCGGGACGCGCCGCTGGGTGCCGTCTGGCTGCTGATGTACTTGTCGCCCTGCCCCAGGCCCATGAGGCCCAGCAGATAGAGCTGGATCAGCAGGGCCGTGGCCGGCGTGTAGTGGGCGTCCAGACAGTCCTGGATGCTGTTGGCCTGCTCGACCAGCGCCGCCAGGACGAAATCGGGCAGTGTGATGCCCTGGCCTTCCAGGTACTGCTTGGCCTGATCGGTGGTCACCATGGCTCGATTCCAATAATTGGGATGCCCCGCCGAAGCGGGGCAAAAGAACCGCCCGCAGGCGGCTATTCGGCGGCGGTCTTCAACGGATCGCCGTCGGGCAACAGGGTCAGCAGCTCCGCCGCGCTTTGGCGGCCGTCGAACTCGATTCCCAGCTCCTTCAGCCGCTTGGCGATCTCGCCTTTGGTCGGAGGCTTGCCGCCGGCGCCGGGCGTGGCCGGAACCAGTTCGGCGGCTTCGCCACCGATGGGGCGGACGTTGGTCTTGAGCGCCGGGTGGAGATGTTTCAAGTCCACGACGGCACCCTTCTCGACTCCGTACCAGGGGCGAATGACGATGTATTTCATGTCGTGCCCCTGTTAGGTCAGATCGGCCGCGTACACAACTCCGGACAGGCCGGCATCGTCGGCCTTCACCTGGATGCCCATGGCGCCCATGATCTGGAAGTTGTAGTTGACGTTGGGCAGCGGACGCGGCAGCGGCACCACGCCCGTGGTCATGCCCACCAGGGGCGTCACCACATCGCGGCGGCGCTGGTAGCCCAACAGCTCGTTACCCGAGAGCGCATAGGTCATGCGGAACTCACGCACGTTCCAGCGCGGCCCGAAGACCTGCAAGATCGTGCGATCGGTCGCAATGCCGTTGCTGTCGAGGTACGGCGCGTTCAGGTTGCCGAAGATTTCCGGCGAGACCCACACCACGTCATAGGCGTCGACCCGGTTGGCGCGTGCCGTCTGGCCAAACGCACCGCTGGTGAAGAACTTGTTCAGGTCCGTCTGACTGGCCGTGGTCAGGTTGATCGCGCCGCCGGAGGCACCAGCCGTCTTCAGGTCGATCTTCTTGGTGTTGGCGTGATTGCGCAGGCCCTTGGCCTCGTAGCTTTCGACCTTGATCTTGTCGTTGCCATCGAGCAGGTACGAAACAAGCTTCTTGTTGTACTTGCGCAGCTTGGCTTCCTGGCTGTCCAGCACCAGGTCCAGGCCGACGGTGCTGAGGCCCGCGGCGTGGCGCCAGTTCACGCCGTACCCGGCCGTGAAGACCGGGATCGGGTCCCCGCCGGTGTTGTACTCGGTGTGGTCAAACGAAAACGGCGCCTGGCCGTCCAGGCTCACCGAGACATCGTCGGCGATGTCGCCCACCATGTTGTAGAGCTTGGCGGTCTTGCCCACCGGCAGGACCGTCTGCACCGCCAGCAGATCGGTCAGGATCTCCATGCCCGTTTCGGTGTCGCGCATCTGGATGACCTGGTTGTCGATCTCGGCCCAGAAGTCGCGCGCGAAACCTCCGACCGCATTGCACGCCAGCATGTCAGGCGTCATCTGGGCGCGATTGGCCTCGACCATCGTCCGGTGCTGGCGGTTGTAGATATTGCGGTTGGCCCACAGGTCCGCCCAGTGGCCGCGCAGGCGGCTGTTGGCCGCCAGGGTTTGGGGAGTGAAAAACATGTGTGATCTCCTTAGGCGGCAGCGCCGGGTTTCTGGGTTGCGCGCATCCGCACGCGGATGAATTCGGTTTCGCCGGAGCCGATCGTGAACTCGTCTTGCGAGAAGCCCACGATGGCGTCGGTACCGTCCACGCCGACCGCGCCCTGGCCGGACGAATTGACCTTGATCGGCGTGTCCTTCGCGTAGGCCCCGGCGGCGCACAGGATGGCCAGTTCGCGGCCTTCCTCGACGTAGTTGCCGATGGCAGAATGGCCGGCCGGAACCGGATCGGTGATGGTCAGCCCCTCGTGATAGGCGACATCGATCACATACATCCGGCCCGCGACGGCGGTTGCTTGCGCGAACTTGTCAGAGCCGTTGATGGTGGCGAAGGTGCCGGGCTTGAGGTCGGCCGCCGTGAGGCGGGTTTCGGTCTTGTACAGGGACTGACCGTCAATGTTGACGCGGCGATAGCGGCTCATTTCGCACCTCCGAAGTAGGCAGCAGGATCCGGAGCACCCTCATCCTGCGGTTGATTGGCGGCATTCGCGCCGATGGTGGCGGCGGTGCCCAGCGACTTGAACATGGCGTCCAGGGGCTCGCCCGACAGCGCATTGGCGACGACGTCGCCGTGCACGGCTGCCACGGCCTTGCGCTTCTCGGCTTCCTCGGCGCGGGCGTTGGCGGTGAGTTGCTCGGCCAGGGCCGTCTGGTTGGCCTGCAACGCCGTGACGGCGTCGGTCAGGTTCTTCAGGGGTTCCGCCATGTTGGCGGCGACGGCTTCGCTGGTCCCTTTGATCAGGTCGGCCCGTTCTTCAGCGGTGATAGGCATGTTGCCCTCCGGTGGTTGCGCAGGGCGTGCCTGCTGGGTGAAAAATCGTTTGAGAGAGTTGGCGACCGCGGTGACCCACGATTCCTGGCGCACGACGGCCGTGCCGGTATCGGCGAAGGTGATGGCGCCGCCCTTGTCCTCGTAGCCGTAGACTTCGGAGACGCCTCCGTTGCGAACGATCACGGCCTGGCTGTCGGTGAAATCCGCGACCCAGACGTATTCGTCGGCGCCGGTTGCCCAGCGCTTGCGGGCGGCCTGGCTCAGACGCTCTTCGCGCTGCCGATAGGACTCACCCACCAGCGCGCCGGTGTTGGCGGCCAGCGGTTGGGCCTGATCGGCGTTGACCATCATCCCGACGCCCTGCTCCGGGGTCGCTGCGCCCACCTCGTCCAGCAGGATGGCGTCGTGGTCCATGGCGTGGATCTTGGCGACCCACTGGGCACCCTGGGCACTCTGCTCTTCATTGGGCTCCAACTGCTCCAGGAATGCCGCCACGCTGGTATGGATGGGCGGCACATCCTCGCCCTTTTCCAGGGCCTCCAGGCGCTCCAGCAGCCGCTGGCCGCCCTCGTGCTTGCTGGCCGTCTCCACGTCGATAACCTTCTCGACGTAGATCCGATTGCCGGCCTTCTTCGCGTTGCGGTTGGTGGCCCCCACATAAAACCCTGCCAGCCCCTCGGGGCTAAACGCCGACACGAACTTGCCGTCGACGACAGGATGCCCGAGCGGCGCCACGGTGCCCTCCAGCTCCTGGTAGTGGGCATCGATCTCGGCGGCCGTGTACAGCCCGCCGTTCATGATGACGCCGGCGGGGAGCGTGTAGCTGGGCACGATCCACGAATCCCGGCCGTTGATCTGCTCGCGCCGTATCTGGCTGGCGTTCACCTGGGTCGTGATGTTGACCTGGGTGCGTCCGGCTTGATCCACCGACGGGCGGCGGCCGGCCAGCGCCGGATCCAGGCCCTCATTGACCTGCAGCACGATCTGCTTCTTCATCATTTGTCCTCGTCGGCCCACGGGCCGTTGTGCTTGGCTTTCATCACGCGCTTGGTTTCCAGGGCGCGGGCCTGGATCTGCGGCACCAGGGGCTTGCCGTTCTCGTCCACCAAAACGGCTGTCTGGGCGCACTTACAGTTGATTGCGTTCCCGTCCCGGCTGTACCAGTCGCGCACCTCAGCGGTCGTGTACAGATTCCCGTGCCGGGCGGCGTGCGTGGCGCGCGTGGTCGGGCTGAGTGCCGACAGGTGCATTTCCAGGGTGCGCAGCCCGTACTTTTCGGTGGCCTCGTCCGACTCGTCCCAGCGGGCCCGGCGCAGCGCCATCGGCACCTCGGATCGGGCGATCTTGTTCGCGCGCCGCGCCTCGATGCCGGCTTGATCGGTCAGGTTGCGAGCGATGGCGCGCGGATTCAGGCCCCGGCCAATGCCGTCGGTCAGGATTCGAGACATGGCGGATTTGACCGTCGCGGCCAGCCCCCTCATCTCCTCGAATTCGCGGGCCTGCACCAGCGCCATGCGCCGCCGGTACGGGTCGCTGCGCATAATGTCGGCCACACTGATCTGCCCGGCGAGATACGCTGGCGACTGCTGGGCGAGATTGGCGAACGCCTGGGCGGTGCCGCGCCGATAGGCCACGGCCACATAGGCCTCGAAAAACCACGGATCGCGCTGGTCAGCCAGCAGCGAATCAACCAGGTCAGATCCGTCGGACAGGATCGACGCCAGAAGGTACTGGTCGAGCCGAAACGTGTAGCGGCGGGCCTTTGTGTCTGTCGTCGCCCTGTTCGCCATCGGCTCGGCCGGTATGCGATCCAGCAACTTGACGTAGCCCCGGGAGATCTTGCGAATGCGCCGCCCGAACTCGCGCATGGCGCCGCGCTCCAGGCGATCGACACCGGCGGGGTCGCGTTTATTCGCGGGCAGGATCGGCGGGTTCGGCTTCGTCGCCATCCTCGTCCTCGTCATCCTCGCCCAGCGGATCAGGCGCGTCCTCAGGGTCGTAGCCTGCTGCCGTGCGAATTTCACCACCGGTGAACACGGTCTCGCCTGTCGCCATCGCTTGGGCGTTGATCTCGCTCATCAGCTTGGCGCTGGCCAGCTTGTCGGCCTGGGTTGCATCGGTCAGATCGTCCCACATGACCGTGTATTCAGCGATGCGGTCCACAACACGGACGCGCATCAGGTGCTCAAACAGCTCATGGATCTCGAAACCCAGGTCGCCGCGGCGCGACTGACAGCGGGCGTTGAAATACTTCTGGTCTTCGCTGCTGGCGCGCTCACCGGTTTGCATACCCACCAGTATCTTGGTCGGAATGTCCAGAGCGGCGGCCGCCGTCTGCAGGTTCACGTCATAGGTCGGCTTCGGGTCCGGGACGTTGGCCACCAGCGGCGTGACATTCGCGCCCTGCAGGATCATCAGCAGATCGTTGGCGCTGTTGACCTCGCGGGCGGCGGCGTTGAATTTCTCTTGTAGATCGGCCAGATCCACGCCGTACATGGCGGCCAGGTCGCGAAGATTCACTTCCTTGTCGAAGTTGACGGCCATCTGGCGCGCGGCGTTCTTGAGGAAGCTTTCGCCTGATCCGCCCTCGACCTTTTCCAGACTGACGAAGGCGTTGTAGGCCGGCTCCAGAAACCCGATGGCGTCCGCAGTCCAATCGCCCAGGATGTGGATGCGGTCGTAGTGGATCTTGACCTGGCTGCGGCTGCCGTTCGCCGTGGTCTGGGTGTACTGCCAGTATTTCGGCAGGCCGTAGCGGTCGGAGTTCGGCTCGGTGTCGAACTCGACGGGCTGCAGGGCGCCAGCCCAGGCCGGGATGACGTCGACCAACGCTGGATTGCTGCCGCGCACCGGCTGATCCCAGGCCTGGCTGTCGCGGATGCGCAGGATCAGGCCTGAGAATCGCCCCACCAGCCGGCGGCGGTCAGCTTCGCCGATCTTGCGCCAAAATGCGACGGACGCCAGGGGCTTCACCTTGCGCTCCCAGGCCGTCTCGGACCGGGATTCATCCTGATCATCGCCCTCGATCACCCAAGGATTGGTCTTCCAGCAGGCGCCGATGATTTTCTCGACGGCACCGTAGGCCACGCCGCCGCGCCGGTACAACTTGTAGAAGTCCTGAAAGTCCAGGTCTTCCTTGAATCCATACTCGCACCACGCCGCATTTCGCTTGGCGTCCAGCCCCATGCCTGGGTTCAGCAGCGACATGCGGGCGCGGGCCATGCGCATGTCGTTGAGCGCATGGTTCACGGCCAGGGTCATTTTGTCGGTCATGCTGAAATCCGTTTGATGATGCCGGCGCGGCCCTCGGTCAGGTAGCCCTGAGCTTCGGGGTTGCTGATCCACTCGACGCCGGATTGCTGGGGGTCGGACCACAGCGCGAACTCGTCGGCCGGGCTGCGCTCGGCTGCGATCTGGCGGGCGCAGGAAATGCAGCGCGCACGGATCACCAGCGAGACGCTGTTGTCTCGCGCGAATACTCGGAAAATGGGCATTTACCTGCCTTTCAAGAGGCGTTTTGGGATCATGAGGCCAACGGCCTGGAGGCCTCCGCCCAGCATGTCCGCCGCGCAGTCAGCCAGGGTGTCGACCTGGTCGTCGTGCTTGTGGCTGTCGGTTGCCGTGAAGGCCTCGCACTCGGCCACGAAATCCGCCACCCAAGGCGCGTCCTCGGGCAGCGCCACGAAGCCGCTTTCCAGGTGGCCCTGGATGTCCATCACGCGGCTGTACTTGTCCTGGCCGCGCAGGCGCTGCAGCTCCTTGACCGGGATGTGGTGCTTGGTCTTCAGCTGCTGGATAAGGCCGGTGCCGCTGGACTTGTCCTCGATGGCGAAATACCGGAAGGCCGTGCGCTGGTAGGAGGCGGCCTGCTTCCACTTCGCCCACACGTCGCGGGCCGTCTGCTCGAGCGCGACGGCATCCAGCTTGGCGCGCACACAATCGAGCAGGTACACGCGGCCATCCTCGCCCATGCCGGCGTGCAGGAAGACTGTGTAGTCGTTGTGCTCCTTGGCCTTCTGGGCCGTGTCCACGTAGGCCGCCCGCCACTTGAGCGGTGGCACCGCGCGGTAGCGCGGGAACCAGGCGCCCTTGATGATGGCGCCGCCCTGGGGCGTGGGCCGCTGCTGCATCTGGCCGCTGAAGACGTAGGCATTGGCCCGCTTCAGGCGCTTGAGATCGGCCACCGTGTGCTTGGCCGGCCACAGCGCGCGCTCGGTGGGCTGGTCCTCGTCGATCAGCGCCTCAAGGCAGACATGCTCCCAGGCCTCGCCGTTGCCGCCGGCCAGCAGCCAGCCCGCCAGGTCCTCCTCATGCAGGCGCTGCATGATGACGATGATCGGCGTGTCCGGACTGTTGCGCCGCGACTCCAGGGTGTTCTGGAACCAGTCGATGACACCCTTGCGGATGACGTCGGACGTCGCCTCGTCGGGCTTGTGCGGGTCATCGATGATGATGGCGCCGCCAAAGCCGGGCCGCGCCTTCCCTGCCCCAAAGCCGGTGATGGTGCCGCCCGAGCCCGCCGCGTAGACCACGCCACCGACCGTCGTGCGCCAGTCGCCCTTGGCGTTGCTGTCGGCTCGGATACCGACGCCCGGGAAGATCTGCTGGTATTCCTCGTGCTTGACCAGCTCGCGGGCGTTGGCGGCGTTCTGCACGGCGAGAGTCGCCGCATAACTGGTGTGGATGAACTCGGCGTCCGGGTGTAGACCCAGCGCCCAGGCCATGAAATTGACGACAGCCAGCTCGGTCTTCGAGTACCGCGGCGGCACGTTGATGATGAGCCGCTTGCACTCGCCCCGGTAGACGCGCATCAGCGCATCACAGATGACCTGGTGGTGGTCCCCGCGCAGCCACGGGAAGTTGCGCCGCGCCAGGAACATGTACCGCGAGAAGTAGTACAGGTCCTCCCTGGCCAGCGCGCGCCCAACGAACCGCTCCTCGTCGGATAGGTCGTTGAACTGCATGGCGTCACACCTTTTTCAGCATCTCCTGCGCGATCGATGCGAATTCGTCTTTGTCCATGGTGACCTGCTGGATGGGGCCGCCGTTCGGCCCGCTCACCTCACGTTTATTCGTGAACATGCCGCCCTGCTCCTTGGCGGCCTGCTCGAGCACGGCCGCCGCGGCCACCACGTTGCCGCGCGCCATGTGCCGGTCGTAGATCTTGCCCAGGGACCGCAGGCGGAAGGCCTGGTCCGCGATGGGGATCTCGGCCACAGCCTCGCGGAACTTCTTGCGGGTTTCGTCGAACAGGTCGCGCCACTTCTGCGACAGCTTGGCTCCGGCCACCTTCGTGGGGTCGTACTGGGCGACTTGGGTGCGAGCCACGTCCAGGCCCATTTCGTCCTTGATGGCGGCGGATACCTCGCTGGGGGTGTCGTAGCAGGCCAGCGCTTGCACGATGAAGCGCTTGGCCGCATCGTTGAGCGTTGCCATGTTGAATTCCTATCTGGTCAGGCCGCCGCCATCAAGCACGTGCCGCACGCATGCGCGATGCTGGCGCCGGATACTTCTGCAGGTCGCTCGGCCGCCTCGATCATCTGGGCGACCTGGGCGCTGGCGCCATAGCGCCGGACCACGCCGACAAACTCCTCGACATCATGGCCGCGCAGCACCAGCTTCGGCATGCCGTCCTTGGTGAACTTGGGCGCGCCGAATTCATCCTGCTCCTGGCCGATGTGGTAGAGCTCGTGCTCAACCAGCGCGCAGAACTCGGTGTCGCTGCACTGGGCGCAGTAGTCCGCGGCCAGGGTAATCAGGAAATCCGGCACACGGCCGAACCACTCGCGTAGCTGCTGCTCCTGCCGCGCCTTCTGCCAGCCACCGGCGCGGATCATGACCGGCTCGGCCTGCCCGATTACCGTGCGGCCGCGCTTGGCGAAGGCTGACGACGCCCAGAGGAAGCCGATGTCGGCGTCCAGCAAGTGGGTGTGGTCTGGATTGTGAAGGGGGCCATCTTCGGCCAGGATGGTTTCCTGAGCCCAGGCCGCAACGTTCGCCGCCGGCGCCAGGATCATATCGAACAGGCCATCCTCCAGCATCCCCAAAAGCGGCACAGGGCGGGTGATTTTGTCCATGGCAATAAAAAACCGCCCGAAGGCGGCTGTATTTTTCTATCGACTTACAGCTCTAACGAGCCAACTTTCTCGGCGGCATTTTTCAGCGCGCTAACCAGAGCATCCTTTTGCTTGATTGCATCCTCTTTGGAGTATTCCTGTAAGAGTCGAATCATCCCCTTATCGATCAAGCTTGCGAAGGAGAACTCAACCCTGTGCTCCTTGACCGCTTGATTGAATGGCGACAAGCTTCGAAAGCGCACAACAACCTGATCGCCTTTTATTTCGACGTCCGGCAAATCTACGTTGTCGCGCATCATAGCGTTCGCGTCTCCCTCAGCGGCTGAAACTATCTTTACCATTACCCCTCCTTTTTAGTCACGCCGGTTAACTGACGGCTGGAAGGTTAACTATGCCACATTCATGCGCCCCGCGAATCTCTCGGCTCAGTGGGGCGCGAAAAGCAGCGGCGGCTGATGAGGAGACAACTGGGTGGGGTGGTGGTATGTTACTAGTTCCTACACCAGCGATTTACCAGGGAGACTATATGACCAAAAGCACACGCAATTCAGGAAAGCGCTGGACGTCTGATGATGTCAAAGCGCTGAAGAGCCTCGCCAAGGAAAATACTCCTACACGAGTAATTGGCCTAAAGCTGGGCAGAACAGAAGACGCGATTTATGCCAAGGCATCGGACGAAGGTGTCTCACTAAAGCCAACCAACCAGTCTCCGTATGGAGACGCTAAAGAGAAACCCTGAAATGAAACATCCCCGCCGTGAGCGGGGATTCTTTTGTTCAGGGCGCAACTTGCCCACCGCTATTGTCTCGCTTTCTGTCCCGCTTTTCCAGACCCGATGTCCCGCAAGCGAGACACGGAGTACTCAGCAGCAGCCCCGGACACCTCCGCAGCCCGCACCAGCAACACCGCATCATGCTCAACGAGCGCGTCCATCACCCGCTTTACGGCCTTCCGTGCGGCAGCCTTCTGCGGAACGGTCAACGGCCGCCCTTTCGTGACGTGCCTGACGAGCTCCCCTACTCTAAACGAGCGCATCGGGTAGGCCTCCATCAGCTCGATCACTTCGTTCGCATACTTCACCGCCAAATCTCCTTCTCCACCTTCATCTGGAACACCTCCAGCAGCCGCGTGTAATCCTCCTGGCGCAGCACGGCACCCGTCACTTCCTGGATCCAGCGCCTGGCCATCGTGCGCCGGCCGTCAGCCGACAGTTGTCCGAACCAGCTGTTCTTCCGTGTGTACTCGGCCTGGATCACCATGGCCTGGTGCCGCGGCAGGCGTTCGTACAAGGCCTGCACGGCCAGGGCGTGATCGACCATGATGGGCCGGTGATCGTCTTCCTGCGGCACGTAGCGCTGCATGTTGCCCGGCGTCTCGCCAGTCCAGCACCAGCGCGCCCAGTTCCACAGCAGGTCGTGTCCGCTCAGCGGGCGATCTTCCATCGTCACTTCCGCTCCTCGAACCCAACGTACGACTTCACCCGCCCGCTCATGCTGACCGGCGTCGGCAGCGCATCGATTTCTGCCGCCCTCAGATGCGGCGTCGGCCGCCACGGCCGGATCCTCAGCGGCTGGTTGACCCTCGGCACCACAACCTGGCCGGTGGTCGCGGCCTTCGCCCGCGGCTTCAGGTCGGCCACGCGGTTGAAGTATTCGGTGTTCGTCTCGCCGTTCAGAGGCGGCCCGAAGACGCGCCGCGCCCGGGTGCGCAGGTCCGCCATGGTGTCGCAGAACATGCTGGGCACGCCGGCGGCGGTCAGGGCGACAGCGATGCGGGATTTGGCCTCGTTCAGGGCCTGGCGCTGGGCTGGGGTGTAGGGCATCAGCGGGCCTCCTGGGCGTTGATCGGCGAAATCGTGACCGAGACACCGGGCCGGCCCCGGTAGCGCTTCTTCGCCGTGTGATCGACCACCTGGGTGTCGTCGGCCCACACCACGCCGTTGATGGCGTCGAACACGGCTTTCACGACGTTATCCGAATCCGGTTTCGTGATGGGCAGCAGCTCGTCGGCCAGGGCCTGGGCCTGCTTCTTCTTCGACCAGGACGTCGGGATGGGCAGCGCGATGAACAGGGTGGCCACCACGGGGCCTTCGATGGGCGGGCGGCCTGCCATGGCCTGGCTGGCTGCCAGCGCGACCGTGGACTCGTAGCTGGCCGTCTTCTCCGGCGTGTACATGCGCACGAACTTGCCGCGGGCGACGGCGCGGGGCCGGCCCTTGCCCTGGGGCTTGCCGGGGACGAAGAACTGGACCGTGCCGGCCGCCCGGGGTATCGCCCCGGTATCACCCCTGCCCTGCCCGGCGCGCGGGAACGCCAGGTCTTGCATGCTCGTCGGTTGGTCATGAAAAGTCATGGTGCTTTGCTCCGTTCGATGGCTTCGTGAAAGGTTTTTTGCTTGGCGTCGAGCCACTGCCGGCGGCGCTCGGCGACGTCAGCCGCCACCGCTTCGAAGTCCGCGCAGTGGCGCTGGAAGACGGCGCTTTCGAAGTGCCCGGCGCCGGCGGCCAGCGCGCATTGGCCGTAGCCTTGGCTGGCCATGCCGGTGTGGCCGCGCAGACTGAAGCGCGTGCAGTTGATGCATTGGACGGGTGTGGGGGTCATACGCTCACCCCGTAGTCGGCGCGCAGCCGGGAACGCTCGTCGTCGGTCAGGTCCGCGGCGGCAAAAACGCGGACTTTGAATTCCGGCGCCAGCTCGTCCACTCCCTGGGCCAGCCCCAACTCAGCGCCCTTAGCCACGATTCCCGACCAGCTGCAGGGCCAGGGCTTGGATGCGGCGGCAGGCTTGCTGGCCCCAGTCTCCGGCGGCGCAGCCCGCAGGTCGGCGATGATCGGCGCCAGGTAGGCGGTGCCGATGGGCTGGTCGCTGCCCTGAGCCTTGCGGCGCTCCTTCGCGGTTTCCAGGGCCAGCAGCACCTCGGCGTCGGCTACGCCGTCCCGCGCCCAGTCAGCGATACGCCGGTCGTTGGGCAAGGTCCGGGGATCGGCGCCGTTGCGGCGCAGCAGCACGGCGATCTGCGTGGCTCGCCGGGGTGCTTCGTCGGGGATCGTCGCCGGCGGCTCCTGGGGTTCGACAGGGACTTCCGGGATGCCAGGCGGCGCGGCGGGCGGCGGGTCCTCGTGCGCGGGCGCAGGTACGTACGCACGCGGGGGAGGTGCCGCCGCCGCTCCCTTTTCTTTTACTGTCCCTGTCCCTGTCCCTGTCTTAGCCGTGACACCGCTGTGACTTTCCTTGTGACTTCCGCCTGGTGTCACAGTGACAACCTTGTGACCCTCCGTGACGACTATCTGGATTCCGTGTGACGCCGCGACCTTGCGCAGGTGCGATGTGGGAGTGCCTTTCGCCGGCAGGATCACGCCGATGTCACGCAGGGCGGCGAACAGCATCCGGCGGTCTTCGCGTTCCTCTTTCTTGCGGTCGTTGTCGCCCTCTTTCTTGGCCTGGAAAGCCTCGCGTGCGCCCCAGGCCTCCAGTGCCTTCTCGGCGATGACGGGGTGGTACAGACGCCCGTCGCCGCACTTGATGAAGCCGCGCAGCGCCACGTCCTTGACCTTGCGCCACGCCGCCGGCTCCTTGCCGGCCAGGTGCGCCAGAATGCGATCGTCGTCAGGCAGCGAGGCGGCGGGCTCCTGATTCCAGGACTTGCACCACAAGCGCAACGCCGTCTTGAATTCCTCGCCGGTGGACAGCGCCATCATGTCGCTGTCCAGGAGCCGCTCTGTGTCCAACGGCATGAATGGCATGCCGCGCAGGTTGCAGTCGGCGGGCGTCAGGGGGTCAGGTAGGCCTGTCATGCGGTCACCGCCTCATTCTTTGCGACCAGCCCGTCGAGCTTCTGATAGGCGTCCCACATGCGCAGGCTGGCCAGACGGGCGACATGGACGGCGGCAGCCGGGCTGATCTTCTCGGCGTCACGGCACGGCTTGGCCGGCCGCCTGCAGCGGATTTGCAGTCCGTGCCCGGTATCGCTGAGCAGCAGGACGCCGGAGGCCTCGGAGCCCAGGGCGGGCAGCAAGTCATCGGTCCAGATCTCGGCGGGCAGCGCGTAGTAGTGCTTCCAGACCCGGCGCGGCCACGTGCGCAGCTCGAACTGCTGGGCGTATGCGTGTCGGCGGCGGACGAGCCGGCCGCTGGCGTCGAAGTCTTCTAGGCGAAGCGGTGACCCGACATTCTCGTGGCGCCACCACTTGTCCTTCCGGGCGTCGGCCCGCAGGTCGGCGCGGCTGATCTTGATCTCGACGTCGATCAGCCGCAGGTTCTCGGTGACGGCTAGGATGTCGGCCTCGTAGCCCGTCCAGTTGCAGTTGGGGACCACGACCAGGTACTTGCGGTTGAAGGTCTGCTGGGCGAGGGCCGCGGCGATGGTACGTTCGGTCCACTTCATACCACTCCCCCGCTTGCAAGAATCCGGTCGTGACGCGATATTTTGAGGACGTCAAACCTTGAAAACGGACTCAAAAATGAGCATTCAGAACGAAGAACTCGACCGCCACATTCAGCTCCAGCGCATCGGCACGAGGCATTGGTCTTGGTACGTTTCTGTGCCCGGGAAGGGGTACAAAAATTGCGAGGAATATGCACCCACCAGGGACGTTGCAATGGAGGAGGCGCGCGCCGAAGTGCGTCATCTGCTCGAATCACGGGGGGCCGAGTAGTCATCCCCTCGCCTCCGCCGCCATCTGCGCTTCGATCTGCTCCAGAACGCGTTGGCCCATGTCCACGGCCTCAGCGACTTCGCGGCGGGCGTCGGCCAGGGCGGCCGGGCCGTGCTCACCCAGCAGGCTGGTGGCAGCGGCCGCGGCTTCGCTCTGCTCACGGATGAGGGCGGCGACACCGCCGGCCGACACCGGCGCGCTGCCCTGCTCTTCACCGAGAGCCCGGGCGGCAAAGCCCAGCGGCAGCAGGATGCGATCGAGCGCGCGCCGCCGGACGTCGTCTGGCAGGCCGGCCAGCAGCGACACCAGGAAGTTCGCTGGCAGCAGGTTGGCGTCCTTCGTGCTGTCGTCGAGCCAGCGAAAGACGCGGTCAGCGTTGACCTTGGTGCGCTCGAAGGCGTCGAGCGTCTTGGGCTCGAACCGGATGCCGGTTGACGCGTCGGCGCCCAGGGCCTCGTGGGCCTCGACGACAGCCGCGGCGACGGTCTCGCGCGACAGGCGGTGCGCGCGGCGGTATTCGGCGATCTCCTCGCGGAGGATTCCGATCAGGGTCTGCGACAGACTACGCATGACAGTGGCTCCAGGCACCAGCACAATGGCGCCGTGACAGAAATGACAGGGACGGGAAGTACGAATGGACGCGCATTGCGGCCGCGGCGACACTGCCGCCATGGATGCCGACACACGACACGAATTGATGGATGAAGCCGAGCGCCTGGCGCTGCAGGCCTTTGGTGACTACGCCGACGCCAGCCACATCGAGGCGGTTTTCGAACGGCTGGCCTGGTGCTGGCAGCACGGGCTGCCGGCCGACGGTGCCGTGACGGTGCACTGACGTGATGACGTCGCCGGGGCCAATAGGCACGCGGTCGTCAGCAGGGTCCGGCTTCCAGGGGTGTTGGGGTTGGGTGGCCGGCTCCAGGTCCGTAGAATCTGATGTACCCAAGAACTCTATGGAGAGAAAAACATCATGACCGCCAGCGCGCCGCAAGAACTGCTTTACGTCTCGCCCATGCTGCTCGCCCCGGGCTCCATCATTGAGCCCGGGAATTTCGGCAAGAACATCCTTGGCCAAAACCCAACGCAGGGCAGAAATGGATGGCCCGTGGTCCGAGAACTGATTTTCGATCAGGTGCGTTTCTTTACTGCGCCTCACCTCCCCAGCCGACTGCACTGCAATTTCCTTTTCACCAGCACCGCAGCCGCGCTGCATGGAGGCCAGGAATTGGCTACAGAAGTCCTTTCTCCATGCATTTATAACGTTGAGATCACCGATCCCGAGGCCCCTCAATGCATGGGTGACTTCGATACGCTCAAGACGATTGACGAGAACCACTTCATATCCAGCACACACGCCGTGGCGACGGCGTACTGGCATGCAGCGGCCACCAATAATTTGCGTGAGGGGTGTCTGCCTGAGCTGCTTACGGCTTCGCCGATCCGCATTCTCAGAAGGGCTAGTTATCAGCCGCATATTCTTGTGCTCCCTACCATCAGAATCGCCCCGCCCAAGGATCTTTCCAGTCCTCCACAGCCTTCCTTGGTGCATCAAGATTCTGAACAACCGTCGTGAGCGCCGTGAGCGCCCGCATCGTCTCGGAAGCGATCTGCTCAAGCCGATCAAGGCGTCGCACAATCTCCTGCGAGTCGATCGGTTGCGTGGTGAGGTTGGACTCAAGCATGCGGCCCCCTACGCTTGTGGTAGCTCACCAGCGCATGGATGTGACCAACGACGTAGCCGGCGCCAAACGCGACAGCCGCGATCAGCATGATGGTCAGCTCAGACATGAGCGCCTCCGGTTTTTTTGAATAAGGAACGAACAACATGAAGCTGGACCGAAACCTTCAGCGCGTCGTACTTCAGGCGCTTGCCGAACTCTATCCAGAGCCGATGGGCCTGACGGCTGTCGAAAGCAGGTACCCGGAAAGCAATCTTCCAGGCGGAAAAGAAAGGCTCCAGGCCAATCTGCAATACCTCGCTGAGCACCAACTCATCACTCTGATGCCTCCGCGATATCTCGAAGACCGGCGCGGGATGGCAGTCATCACCGCGCACGGCCTCGATTTCTTGGCCGACGACGGCGGCCTGTCGGCCATCCTGGGGGTGGTGACGATCAAGCTTCATGACGATCAGGTCCGGCTGATGCTGGCATCGAGGATCCAGGAGTCGGACGCGCCAGAAGAAGAAAAGCGGAAATGGCTCGATCAGCTTCGCGGAATTCCGGCCGATGCCACAAAGCATCTTGTCCACAAACTGATCGACGCCGGTCTTGCTCAGTGGCCCGTCGTACTTGCCGCAATGCAAACACTGGCGAAGTAGGCGCAATGCACTCGAACTCCCCACCCAGCCGTCGCACAGCGGGAAGGTCAAAGTGGCCGGCGTCTGTCCCTCGACAATCAGCGTGATGCCGAATGGCGTGAAGGCAACCATGGAAATGTCCACGACGAGTTGGATGCGGCTAGACATGCTCGCCTCCTGCCGCTGGCTGGGGGTGCAGGCGGAAGTACTCGTACAGTGCCCAGACAGTGTTGATTCTGGGGTTCCGAACCTCGCCGGATCGGATCTTCTTCAGGGTGCTTTCAGGCACCCCGGAATGCCTGGCCACATCCGGCAAGGTGGAGTATTTCGTCTCCCGCAAGCGGGCATGGACGACGTGGAATAGGTCAAGGTTTTGGTCCATGCCCTATTTCAACTCATATTTGGGTTGGAAGTCAACCCGCACTTGGGTTATTTATTCTGCGAACATCTCAAATATGAGCGACCGCGCTATGAAAATCCTCGCTGAGAACATGAACCGGCTGATTGGGCCGGGCGGCCACTATTCGTCCAACGCAGCCGCCAGCGCCGCTTCCGACGGCATCACGCGGTCAACATACGACCGTGTGCGCAACGGCGACAAGGCCGGGGCCTCGGCGATCGCAATCGACAAACTGGATGGAATCGCCAAGGCGTTCGGGCTTGAGGTATGGCAACTCTTCGTTCCAGGCATTGAGCCAAACACGCCGGCAGCCTCGGCTAGGGCATCGACTGACACCCCCCTCCCCTGGCCCCTAAAAAAATCCACCGCAGAGCGGATCCGCGCGCTGACGCCGGCGCAGCTGCGCCAGGTGGATGACGCGCTGGACGTGATGCTTAGGGGGTTTGAGGCTGAAACCGCCGCGAAAAAAGACTCGAAGTGATTGTTGTGAGATCGTGGACACGAAGTGATGAAGATCACGCCGCTGGCGTGGGGTTGGCCTGTAGGCCCGGTGGGCACTGAGGGGGTACCGCAAATGATGAATGGCTCAGGAATGTTGTTTTCGCTTGTAGGCTATCTCGTGCTGATCGGGATCCCGGCAGCAGTCATTTTGGAAAAAGCCGGGTACAGCAAAGCCTGGGTCATCGTGGCATTCATTCCGGTGGTGAACCTGGTCGCCCTTTGGGTGTTTGCGTTTGCAAAGTGGCCAGCGCTTCGTAGGTAGCGCCTTCTAGCGCGGCTTCGACCTCTGAGAAACCCCGATTGAGTGCCGGCTGACGTGGGGTTACTTTAAACCCAAAGGTAACAAAACCTTATTATTAATGTGGATATGTGAGGAGAACCATGAAAAAGATTATCGCAGCCGCCGTCCTGGCCGTTTTCGGCGTCATCGCAACAGCACCGGCCTGGGCGCACAGTGGCGGCACCGACAAAAACGGCTGCCACATGAACCACAAGACCGGGACCAGGCACTGCCATTGATGATTTCGTTTGGCGCCGACCTGAATTGCAAATAGAGCAAGGAGCCATGAATGTCATTTATACGGGCACTGGCCCTGACATGCTGCGTTGTAGCAACCCCGGCATTTGCGTGGGATGGGGCAGATACTGACAGCGGCGCGGCCGTCGAGATCGAAACCGGCAATCTGGTTCGTACTGGCAGCGATATTCAAGTCTATGACTACGATTCCGGCGAATACCACGACATGTCAGTGGAGTCTATCCAGCGCTCGGGGAGCACCGTCGAACTCGAGGTATACGACTACGACACCGGAGAATACCGGACGCTGGAAATGGAAGACTGACAGCATTCAAGGCCAGCATCAAGACGATGCACGGCATTTATCCGAGCCTGTGGGCCGCGTCTTCTGGCGTGGGAGGCGTGAAAAATTGATTTTCAACAGAGGAGAAGGGACAATGGCAACAGGGAAACCGTCGAACACGGGCCGGCAACAACCGCAGCCACAGCCGAACCAAAAGCAGCAGCCTTCAAACGGCGGGCGCGGTTACACTCGGGACCAAAGGCCTCAGAATATTGAGTCCGCCCAGCCACCGCGACCACAGCCAACGAAAGGTGATAAAGGATGACACAGTCAGAAATTCTCGTCCGGGTGTCACATAACTATCACAAGAAGCGCGAGCATTTTTTCCGCCTGAATGACGCCGGTGCGAAATTTCTGTCTATCGTGGCTCTCACCGCTCTGGCGACCATCCCCGGCTGGGCAGGTATTTCCGTAGCTCTAATTAGTGGCGCGGCAACTATTCTATCCATCGTGCTGGACTTTCCCGGCATGGCCGCGAAGCATGAGTCGCTGGCTACGGATTTCCTCGCGCTTTTGGCTGACATGACCGACGGCACCATAACCCCGGAACAAGCGGAGCGTCGGCGCCGGGAAATCGGCGCACGAGAGCCGACAGCCTTGCGTGGATTGGTTCAGGTGTGTACCGACGAAGTGGAGGCATCCATCGGCTGCGAAGTTGAGATGGACAGGCTCACTTACAGGCGACGCATCGCAGCTCAATTCGGTTTCGGCGAACGCGCCCCAACCTGGGAACCGAATGCGGGCGCGAACTAAGCACCGCTAGCACCGCCCTCCCCGGAGAGCTTCTTCATGCCTGGAGGCCCTACCCCAGCACTCGCAGCCCCGTGCGCCGCACGAACTCCTCGTAGCTGATCGGCGCGCCGGGCCGGGCGTCGGGGCTGTTGGCCAGCCAATGTACCCAGGAACGGCCCGTCGTGGCGTCATAGACGGCCTTGAATGTGTAGTCGGGCACGGCTACCCTGGCGGCACCGATTGTCTGGGGATGGTCGCCATAGACCGGCCCCGAGATCACATACACGTCGCCCTTGGCGCGCATCACGTACTTGCGGGTGTCCTGCTCGATCTTGTTCCAGGCGCCGCGGTTCGCCTGCGGGGCCTGCGGCACCATGTTGACCAGGCTGAAGCTCTGCGCCATGGCGTCGGCATTCGACATGTCGCCGGCTGGCGCCATGTGGCCGCGGTCAAAGCCTGATCCCCTGTAGTCATCCAGCCCGGCCCGCTCGGCCGCCGGCAGCCGCGCCTCCTTGTAGAAGTTATCGGTGCGCGCGACGCCCTGGGCGGCGATCAGCGCCTGGCGGTTCAGGCGCTCGGCGACCAGCACCGGGGTTTTCCGCTGGCCACTGTACAGGATGGCAAAGGAGGAGAAACACAGTTCGCGTTGGGCCGGCCGAGCCGGCACGACGGGCGGCGCCTGGCGCGGGAAGAACTCGCGGCACTGCGCGAAGGACGTCTGGACGTAGCCGCCTGGTGCCGCGGGCGCGGGCGGCCGTGGGCTGGCTGCGCCCTCCCCTGGCTGATCCAAGTTCAGGCGCGCCAGGATCTGGTCGACGTCAATCTGACCCCGCAGTTGCGGGTGCAGCGCCCAGGTCATGGCGGCAAACGACACCGCCGCCGATAGACATACCGTCTTGAGGAATTTTGCGAGGCCGCCGCTCGGCTGCTTCTTGCGTGGGGCCGCCCTGCGCTTCGCGGTGCGGCGACCCTGATGTTTCTTTGCTGCCATGGTCGCCGATTATAGGAGGCGCACGCACTGAAGCCCTGTAGCGTCGAATGTTCGTGACTCATCTGCACTGGGTTGATGTCATCCCAGCCAGCAGGCCCACAACAACCTGGGCACAGGAGCGCAGCATGATCAAAACCATCGTCCTGGTGCTGATGATGGTGGTGTTGACCGCCTATTCAGCCCCAGTCTGCTAACCCCAACCAGCCGCCCCTCGGGGCGGCTTTTTAGCATGCTAAAGCGGACTTCCGACTGTCACGGCCCTCCAAGGGCTGTGTCACTCACACATCGACACCCAGCGATCCGTAGACTTGTCGTCAAGCGGGTAGGGAAAATCCCAATCTCGCCATCAAAGGCCGCGCCCGTCCTGGATTCCACGAGTCCGCCCGTTGCGCAAGGCTTTTTACTGGATGTTTACACAGTTATTATTGACTTAATGAATTGGCGGAGGGCTCAGCTATGGTGGTGGAAACTGGAGACGTGCGTGGATTGCCTGTGGGCGATACTAAGGCGCTCATCGCCTCTCAGCGAAAGCTGGCTGCCCTTGTCAGACTCATCACCTATGACCGACAAAGCGCTCTCCTGAGCCTCGGAGATCTGCAGGGCGATGCCCTGCAAGCCGTTCGGGACTACACGGACCAGCTTGGCGAAATTCTTGAAGCCTCACAAGGCAACCCAAATTGCGGTTGACATAGCCCATTTATGGGTTTAGCATTCTCCCAACAACTCATATTTGGGTTGTATTTGGGAGACCACCATGCCGAAGCGCCCCCAGGCTGCCAAGCCTGAGACCATCACCGCCTACAAAGGCTTCACCGACGCCCTGACCTGCACGGGCGGCGACCAGGGCGCGGCCCAGGCCAGCGGCGACCAGGGCGCAGCCCAGGCGCTGGGGAAGTTCTCCACCGCGACTGCTGCCGGCATCGAGTGCCGTGCCCGCGGCGCCGAGGGCTCCGCCCTCTTCCTGGTCTACCGGCACAACGATTGGCGAGACGAAGCCAATCACGGCCGCATTCTCCACGCCCGCGCCGTGATCGTCGGCCAGGACGGCATCAAGCCGGACGTCTGGTACTCGCTGGACGCCGAGGGCGGCGTGGTGGAGGTCGACGATGAGTAGGCCCGCCATCAACCCCCGCTTTACCCAGGCCCGCCGCCGCGCCCAGCGCCTGGACGCCGCCACCAGCCACCCTGGCCTGAGCGTCCCCGCATACCAGCGTCGCACCATGACGCCGCGCGTCGAAATCGGCGTGCTGCGCGACCCGGCCCTGCTCATCATGCTGTCGCCGGCCATCCATCTGCCCGAGCGCACCCGGCGATTCGATCGCTATGACGCCGTGGGCGTCCTGGCGCTGGCCGGGTTCGTCGCCCTGATGTTCGTGGGGGTTTAACCATGATCATCCTCGGAATCGACCCGCGCTCAAAGAGCAAGGACAGGCTGGATGCGCCCGCCCCGCTGCCGCATGTCTCTCGTCGCGCACTGGCGCGAGTGAAAGACCGCATCGACCCGCCTACGGATTGCCCGCACTGCGGCGAATGCGTCGGCCTCGTGAGTAATGCCGAGGTCTATAACGGCCGCGAGTACGGTAATTGGCCATACGTCTACCTGTGCTCGGGCTGCCGCGCCTATGTCGGCCTGCACCCGGATACCGACCTGCCGCTGGGCACGCTGGCCGACCGCAACACGCGCGACGAGCGCAAGCACACGAAGTTCCTGTTCAAGACGATCACAGACGAACGCTTCGGCGCCGACCGCGACGCGGCCTACCTGTGGCTGGCCGAGCGCATGGGCATCGAGCCCAAGGCCTGCCATTTCGGGTTTTTCGACGTCGCGCAGTGCGAACGGGCGGCGGGAATCATCCGCGAGGCGCTGTCGGGGCGGAGGGCGCGGCCATGATCCTCGCCACCTACATCCAGGGCGTCCCCTGCCGGGTCCGGTTGACCTATCACCGCAAGGAAGAGCGCCCGGTGCTGGATGGCCCGATGGACTGGGCCGACCCCGGCCAGGCCGAAGAGGTCGATTTCCAGGTCCTGGACCTGCGGGGCAAGCCGGCGCCGGACATCGAGCAGCTGATGCTGAGCGAGGACCGCCGCGCCATCGAACAAGAACTGATCGCGGCCATCGCCGCCGAGGCCGATCAGGCCCGGGCGGATGCCGCGGAAGACGCATTGAAGTTTTCCGAATGGGGAGCATACGCATGAACGCCGTCACCGAACCCGTCGACCCGATCGGCATCATCGACAACCAGGATATCGACGTCTACCACTCGGGCCCCGGCATCAGCAAAACCGGTCTGGACCTGATCGAGCGCAGTCCGGCGCACTACTACGCCGAATACCTGGACACGGCACGGCCGCCGAAGGCCAACGACGAGACGCCGGCGCGCCTGGTCGGGCACCTGGCGCACTGCGCGATCCTAGAGCCCGCCGAGTTCGACCGCCGCTATGCCGTGCTGCCTGCGGACGCGCCGCGCCGGCCCACCAGCGCGCAGTGGAACGCCAAGAATCCCAGCAGCGACAGCCTGCAGGCCATGACTTGGTGGCGCGAATGGCTGGCCGCCAACGAAGGCCGCGTCGTCATCACGCACGACCAGCGCGAGACCGCCCTGCGCCAGGCCGAGAGCGTGCGCAAGCTGCCCGACATCCGCGACGCGCTGGACCGTGGCCGCCCGGAGGTCTCCGCGTACTGGCGCGACCCGGTGACGGGCGTGCTGTGCCGCTGCCGTCCGGACTGGGTGCATGACGCCGGGCCTGGGCGCGTCATCCCAGTGGACGTGAAGACCTACAGCAACGCCTCGCCGCTCGAGTTCGCCCGCCAGATCGCTCGCATGCGCTACCACGTGCAGGCCGCCTACTACAGCGACGGTTACGCCCAGGCCGCCGGCGTGGACGTGCTGGCCTTCGTGTTCCTGGCCGTCGAAACCGAATACCCCTACGCGGCCAGCGCCGTGATGCTGGATGACGCCGCCCTCGAGCAGGGCCGCGCCGAGTATCGCCGCAACCTCGACACCTACGCCGCCTGCCTGAAGTCCGGCGAGTGGCCGGGCTACCCCACTGGCATCCAGCCCGTATCCCTGCCCGCCTGGGCGCTGACCGACATCGAAACCTACTGATAGGAGACCGCCACCATGGCCGCAAATCCCACATCCCTTGCCGAACTGAAGCAGACCTCCAAGATGGTCGCCCGCGAGGCCGGAATCGGCAACGTGAAGAAGTTCTTCGAGAGCCAGAAGGGCACGCTCGCCGCGGTGCTGCCCAAGCACGTCGGCGCCGACCGCATGCTCAAGATCGCGCTGGGTGCGCTGCGCACGACGCCCAAGCTCATGAACTGCAGCGTCGAATCGCTCATGGGCGCCGTCGTGCACTGCTCACAGCTCGGCTTGGAGCCGAATACGCCGCTTGGCCACGCCTACCTGATCCCGTTCGAAAACCGCAAGAAGGGCGTCACCGAAGTCCAGATCGTACTGGGCTACAAGGGCCTGATCGACCTGGCGCGCCGCAGCGGCCAGATCGTGAGCATCGCCGCCCACGAGGTCTGCGCGAACGACGAGTTCGAATACAGCTACGGCCTGGACGAGACTCTGGCGCACAAGCCCACCATGGGCGCGCGCGGCCCGGTGATCGCTTTCTACGCGGTTGCCAAGCTGCAGGGTGGCGGCCACGCCTTCGAGGTCATGAGCGCCGAGCAGATCAACGAAATCCGCGACAACAGCCAGAACTACAAGTTCGCCAAGGATAAGCGCTCGACGGTCTGGGGGCAGCACTACGCCGAGATGGGCCGCAAGACCGTGCTGCGCCGCCTGGTGAAGTATCTGCCGGTCTCCATCGAGTTGGCCAGCGCCGCCGCCCTGGATGAACTGAATGCGGCCGGCCGGTCTCAGGCCCTGGATAACGTGCTCGAGGGTGACTACATCACGCCCGTGGACGACGGCGACGAAGACGACGCCGGCGACGGACGGGCCGCCACGTCAGCCGACACCGCCGATCCCGCGCCGGTCGGCCAGCACAAGCAGGCGGCCGCCCCCGAATATCTCGACGCCGACAAGGTCCTGACCAGCATCAAGGCCGCCAAGGACCACGACGTCCTGGGCGTGGCCGCCGACAGCATCCAGGACTGCGACCCCGCCCGCGCCGCGGAACTTCAGGCCGCCTATCAGCGCCGCCTGGACGAACTCGACGGCGTGATCGACAACGATCCGGGCCTGCCCTTCCCCGACGAGCCGCAGCAGCGCCAGACAGCCGCAGCCCCCGCATCCACCACCCGCCAACCCCGCCGCCGCGCTGATGCGGCCGACATGGAGTGATGGCCATGGACAAGTTCACCTACAGCGGCCCGGCGGAGATCCGGCACCTGAACTGCCGCAAGGAAGGCCCGGAAGAGGAAAAGGTCCTCACTGTGGACGTCAAGTTCCTATGCACGACCAACGCCGCGATGTTCGATTTCTTCGACGACGCCCTGCGTTTCGCCCTCTATACCGATGCTGGGGCCGTGAAGAATCCCGCCCTGCAGCCAATTGGGTTCTCGACCACGGTCATGAACTGCGATCTGACTATCCTGGGCCGCCGATACGGCAGCGTCGAGGTCAGCAAGTTCAGCCTCAAGCCAAAGGACGGCCACTTGGTCGAAATGACCTTCGGTATCAGCATCCAGCCCATGGCTGATGAGGTTGCGCAACTGGCGGAGTTCGTCGCCGACGAAGTCGATATTCTCATCGAGCCGCAGCCCGAACTGGACTTCGGTGGGAGGGCGGCAGCATGAAACTCACCCACATCGCAATCGAAAACATCCTGGGCGTGGCCCAGGTGGACGTCGCCCTGCCTACGCCGGTCACGGCCTTCTGCGGCGCGAACCACGCCGGCAAGTCCAGTGTGCGCGAAGCCATCCGCGCCGCGCTGCTGGGCATGCCCGAGCGGGTCCTGAAAAAGAAGGACTTGGGCATGCTGGTCCACGACGACGCCAAGGGCGGCAGCGTGGTGCTGGACATCAACGGCGGCCAGGCCACATTCACCGCGCCGGCTGGCAAACAGGAACTGGTGCATGACCTGAAGATGGCCGACTGGGAGCGCCAGCGCTTGGCGCTGCCCTACTGCCTGGAGCCGGCGGCATTCGCCCAGACCAGCGCCGACGACCGCCGCCAGCTGCTGTTTACGCTGACCGGCGCCACCAGCAACAAGGACGACATCGTGGCCGCCATGCGCGAGCGCGGCCTGACGGACGCCGTGATCGAGTCGGTGACGCCCATGCTGCGCGCAGGCTTCCAGGCGGCGGCGAAATTCGCGGAAGAGCGCTGCCGCGACGCCAAGGCCAGCTGGAAGGCGACGACCGGCGAGACTTATGGCCACGTGAAGGCCGAAGGCTGGGCGGCGCCGGCCGGGGCCCCTGTCGATGAGGCCGCCATCAGCAAGCTGCAAGCCAAGGCCGACGATCTGCGCCACCGCATCGCCAACGGCCGCACCGAACTGGGTGCCGCCGAGCAGAAGCTGAAGGCCTGGCTGGGTACCCAGGAAAACCGCGAGGCCGACGAAAAGGCGTTCGCCAGGCTGGCCGCAGCCCAGGACAAGCTGGCGCGCGACGAGGCCGAGCTGCAGCAGTGGGCCGAGCAGGTCCAGCAGCTCGAGCAGCGGGCAGGCACCGGGCCACGTATCGGGCTGGTGCATGACCTGGCGCGGGCGGTCAAATTCCTGACCGATAACTACGGCGGCAACTTGTACGAGCATGCCGAAGCGTTGCCAGCCTATGAGGCCCAGTACGGCGCCGTGGACGCCCAGGCCGACCCCGAAGCCGCGGCCAAGCTGCCCGAAGCCCGCAAGGCCCGCGACCTCATGCAACGGTCCGTGGATAACGACCGCCGCGACATCGAGGCCGCCCGGGCCGCCGGTGCCCGCCTGCAGCAGAACGTGGAGCGCGGCAGCCAGGCCGACGTGGACCGCATCCGCGATTTCCTGCTGGCAGCCGAAACCGAACTGGCACAGGTCAGCGCCGATCTGCGCAACCAGCAGGCCGCTCAGCAGGCCGCCGGCCAGGCGCAGGGCCGCACGAAGGCGGCGGCAGCCGCGCACCGTGACGCCCAGGACTGGCAGGCGGCCGTCGACGCGCTGTCGTCCGATGGCATCCCGGCCGACATCCTGCTCAAGGGCCTGGGCCCGGTGAACCGGATCCTGGCCGGCCTGCAGCGCACGCTGAATTTCCCGCGCGTCGAGATCGTCAACAGCGACATCGACGTCTACGTGGGCGGGCGGCCCTACGTCCTGCTGTCGGCCTCCGAGCGCTGGCGCGCCGACGCGCAGATCGCGCTGGCCCTGGCCGACCTGTCGGACCTCAAGCTGGTGGCGCTCGACGAATTCGGGATCCTGGACCTTGCGAGCCGCGCCGACTGCATCGCGGGCCTGGACGCCCTGGCCGAGGCCGGCCGGATCGACACCGCGCTGGTGTTCGGGACTTTCAAGAAGCTGCCGAATTTCGGGAGTTTCCCGTGCGTGACCGGCCACTGGGTCGAAGGCGGACGGATTGCGGAAAGCACGGCTGTCGCGGAAACGACAGCGGCATAGATCAACGGGCACAAAGGGCGCGGCGGCACGGTCTCCCTATCCCAACTCGCCGCTGCGCCTGCCCACCCTATTGGAGATTGAGATGCGCAAATTTTGCACCGACCGCGAGAAAACCATCGCTCAGAGCCCGGCTTGCCTCAATGCCTCGTTGTACTGGGACCGCAGCTCTTCGACCTCACCTTGCAGTTCCACATATTCAGGACCAAGCGCATTTATTTCATCGGGGGCTTTGTCGTCTTCGGCCATGAAGCGCTTCTCAAGTTCATCCATTTCCTCATGGAGAGCCTGAAGACGGCCCTGCGCCTCCACGAGCGCAGCCAATTTTTCTTTCAGCCCAAACGGATCTTTCATGATCCCTCTCCATTTTTCTGGGAACCGAATTTAATGTTAGCTGACATCAGGCACTTCCACCTATTTTGCGGCTCCGGATCCGGCGCCGCCGGCTTCAATGATGCCCGGCCCGAGAGCCCCGGCCTGCAGGGCCGCATGGTCTGCCTGGGCGGCATGGACGTCGATCCGGTGGGTGCCGAGGACTTCCGCATGCTGGCCGGCGTACCGTGCACCGTGCGTGACCTGTTCAGTCGGCAGCAGTACGAGGCCTGGCACGGCCACGAACCGCCGGCCGGCTGGGTCGAGGCTGGGCCCGACGACATCCGTATTGCCGCCCAGCACCTGCGCCCCGACATCGTGTTCCTGTCCGCGCCCTGCAAGGGATTCAGCGGCCTGCTGCCGGCGGCGCATGCGAAGACTCGCCGCTACCAGGCCCTGAACGAACTGACCCTGCGCGGCGTCTGGCTGATGCTGGAGGCCTGGGCCGATGACCCGGTGCCTGTCATCCTGTTCGAGAACGTCCCGCGCATCGCCACGCGTGGCCGGCATCTGCTGGACCAGATCACCGGCATGTTGCGCCATTACGGCTACGTTGTGCGCGAGACCACGCACGACTGCGGCGAACTCGGCGGCCTGGCCCAGAGCCGGAAGCGGTTCCTGCTGATCGCCCGCCATGCGGAAAAAGTGCCGGCGTTCATCTACGAGCCGCCGAAGCGCCTGCTTCGCGGCGTCGGCGAAGTCCTGGGCCGCATGCACCTGCCCGGGGACCCGGCCGCCGGCCCCATGCACCGCGTCCCCAGTCTCAGCTGGAAGACCTGGGTGCGGCTGGCCTTCGTCGAGGCGGGCAGCGACTGGCGCAGCCTGAACAAGCTGGCTGTCGAGGACGGCCACCTGCGGGACTTCCTGATCGTGCCGGAATATCGGGCGGGTTACCTCGGAGTGCATGGCTGGGCGGACAACACCGGCACAATCGCCGGCCGCAATAGCCCCACCAACGGCGCTTTCTCGATCGCTGACCCCCGCTTCGATCCGTCCGCCCATTGGAAAGACGGCCAGGCCTACGGCGTCCGGCGCTGGGAAGACGCCAGCGGCGCGATCAGCGGCGTGAAGTCTCCCGGCCAAGGGACCTTCAGCGTGGCCGATCCCCGCCATCAGGGCCCGGCGAAGCACAGCAACGAATACCGGATCGTGGCCTGGGAGCATGCCGCCCGGGCGGTGACCGGCGCCCACGGCAGCGGCCAGTGCGTGGCCGACCCCAGGGCCACATCTGGATTCCACGGCAAGGGGAAATATCGGATCGTCGACTGGCAGGATCCAGCCGGCACGGTCATCGGCGCCAGCACCACCGGCCAAGGCGCCTTCGCGGTCGCCGATCCGCGCAGCGGCATGCGGCGCGCCCGCGGCGACAACTACCTGACCGGCGGCCATTACGGTGTGGTGGCGTTCGATCAGTCCAGCGGCGCCGTGTCCGGCTCGGCGTGCCACGACAACGGCCGCTGGTCCGTCGCCGACCCCAGGCCCATGCCGACGCCAGATGACCGCCTGGTGTGCCGCATCACGTCGCTGGACGGCACATGGCACCGGCCGTTCACCACGCTTGAGCTGGCCGCCCTGCAGAGCATCTACGACCCCGACGACTACGCCGAGGCCGGCCAGGCGCCGTTCCTGATGCACGGCAGCTCCGACCAGGTCCACCGCGAGCACATCGGCAACGCCGTGCCGCGCCGGGCCGCCCAGGCCATCGGCAACGAAATCGGCCGCACCATCCTGCTGGCCAGGAGCGGCGAGACCTTTCAACTGTCCAGCACCCCGATCTGGGTCCGGCCAGTGGCCGAGGCTATCGCTGTGCGCGGAGGGCTGGCACCATGAACTTACCCACAGTAGCCGTGGATAACCGCGTGGAAAACCATATGACAGATCAGCGACAGCTAGAGCTGGCGCGAGGTTGCGGCAAGCAGATCAAAGGGCGCTCACAGGAGGCAGTATGCTGATATGCACCCCGGAAGACGTCGAGCAGATCACCGGCAAGACGAAATACAAGGCGCAACTGCGGGCGCTGCGCGAGATGGGCATACCCCACATGGCCCGCAGCACAGACGGTAGCCCCCTGGTGGCCGTGGCCGTTGTGGAGGCGATGCTGGGCGTGAAGGTGGCCAGCCGCGGTACGCCGGCGCCACAGCTGCGCGTGCCCGCCACACTAAGAGGATCTGGACATGCGGCCACGCAAAAAGGATAGACACCTGCCGGCGTGCGTGTACCAGCGCCACGGCGCGTTCTACTACGTCCACAAGGGCAAGTGGACGCGCCTCGGCGACGACCTGCACACCGCCCTGCTGGAATACGCAGGCATCGTGGCCGTGCCCGAGAACGGCTTCCCTGCCCTGGTCGACAAGGCCCTGCCCAACATCACACGGGACGTATCGGCTTCAACCGCTCGAATCTACCGGCGCTGCGCCGGCATTCTGAAGGAGACCTTCGCCGAGTTTCGGCCGGAGCAGGTCACGCACGGCGCCATCGTGCAGATGCAGGACATGTGGCGCGAACGCGCGGCCACCGGCAACCATCTGCTGACCACGCTGAAGCTGATTTTCCAATGGGCGATGGATCGGGAAATCGTGCTCGCCAACCCCACCCTGTCGGTCAAGCGGCTGCCGGCCGGCCAGCGCGATCGGCTGATCACGTGGCGCGAGTACCAGGCCATCTATGCCAAGGCGCCGGACTGGATCCAGGTCATCATGGACATCTGCTACCTGACTGGCCAGCGGATCGGCGACGTCCTCAAGATCGAATACGGCCACCTGCAGGACGACGGCATCTTCTTCGAGCAGGAGAAGACCGGAAAGAAGCTGGTGGTGGCCTGGACGCCCGAGCTACGCGCCGTGGTGGAACGGGCTCGCAGGCTGAAATACAGCATCAAATCGGCCCGGTACCTGCTGTCCGGGCGCGCCGGAACAAAGCGAGAGAGACAGAATGTCTGGCGCCACTTCAAGGATGCGACACGCGCCGCCGGCATCGATGACGTGACGCTGCACGACCTGCGGGCGATGTCGGGCACCGAAGCTGACCGCGAGGGCAAGAATGCCACCGAGCTGCTGGGCCACACCGACGCCCACACGACGCGAATCTACCTGCGCGACAAGGCGCCGAAGACCGTCAGCGGGCCGTCGAAACCCGGCAAAAAATCGGCTTAGTTTTGGACGTCCAATAGAAAACGTGTTTCTGATGGCTGAAAACCCGCATGAATAAAGGCTTTCCAAAACGATGACGTACTCGACCATGGCCTGGCCCCGCTGACGCGCATGCGCCGCCTGACGGCTGCGCGGCTGCGCGAACGGCCGAGGCCGGGAAACCCTGAAGCGAGAACCGCAACCGGGCGCGCCGGAGCGAAGGCATTGCAAGAGCGGACGACAGGGGCAGACGGACATGGCGGACTCCGGCGAAACAGGACAGGAGCCCAGTGTGCCTCGCCCCGCCTGCCCCGCCTATTCGCACTTTCCGTCTGGGATAAAAGCGGCCAAACGCCCCGAAACCGCTGGACGCCGGGCCGCCTTTATGCGTGCCGGCGCATCAGGCGATGCGCACCTGCAAGGCCCCCAGGCCTTCGATTTCGCCGCGCAGCCGGTCGCCGGCCACTACGGCGCCGACGCCGGCCGGCGTGCCGGTGAAGATCAGATCGCCCGCCTTCAGCTCGAAGAGCGTGGACAGGTAGGCGATGGCTTCCGGGATGGACCAGATCATGTCCGACAGGTCGCCCGCCTGGCGCGGCTGTCCGTTGACCGACAGCGTGATGCGTCCGGAGGCCATCGGACCGGTGGCGGTCACCGGGTGCACGGGGCCCAGCACGGCCCCATGGTCGAAGCCCTTGCCGGTATCCCAGGGGCGGCCGGCCTTCTTGGCCTCGGCCTGCAGGTCGCGGCGCGTCATGTCCAGGCCGATGGCGTAGCCCCAGATGGCGCGGGCCGCCTGTTCTTCCGTCAGGTCGCGACCGCCGGAACCCAGCGCCGCCACGAGCTCGACTTCATGGTGCAGATCCTTGGTGGCCGGCGGATACGGCAGCACCCCTTCGGCGCCATCCGCCACGCTCAGGGCCGCATCGGCGGGCTTGCCGAAGAAAAACGGCGGTTCCCGGCCGGTGGCCCCCATCTCGCGGGCGTGCTCGGCGTAGTTGCGGCCCACGCAATAGATGCGGCGGATCGGGAACCGCGCCGCGCTGCCCTGCACGGCCAGGGATGCCGGGACCGGACGGGGAATGACTGTCTCTTCCATGAAGATTGCTCCAAAAAAGCCCCCACGCTGCGCCTTCGGCTTGCTGCCCCCCAAGGGGGCGCTTTTTGCCTTGGGGCGGCCCGGCGGCAAAAAAGCCCCCACGCTGCGCCTTCGGCTTGCTGCCCCCCAAGGGGGGCGCTTTTTGCCTTGGGGCGGCCCGGCGGCAAAAAAGCCCGGACCGGCGTCCCGTTCGGTGAATCGACCAAGGGGGCGCCGGAACCGGGCGGATGCCCTGCGGCTTGTCGTCAGGCTTTCTTGCCTTGTTCGTAGCGGGCGGCGGAAGCGCGGATTTCCTGCTTGGCGGCATCCAGGTCCGACCAGCCCTGGACCTTGACCCACTTGCCCTTTTCCAGGTCCTTGTAGTGCTCGAAGAAATGCTGGATGCGCTGCAGTTCCTCGGCGGGCAGATCGGCGGTCGATTCGATGTGGCGGTACGGGGGATAGAGCTTGTCGACCGGGCGGGCCAGGAGCTTGGCGTCCTTGCCGGCTTCGTCTTCCATGTTCATCACGCCCAGGGCGCGGCAGCGGATCACGGAACCCACCTGCACGGGGAACGGCGCGATCACCAGCACGTCCACGGGATCGCCGTCCTCGGACAGGGTCTGGGGGATATAGCCGTAATTGCAGGGGTAGTGCATGGCCGTCAGCATGAAGCGGTCGACGAAGACCGCACCGCTGGCCTTGTCGACCTCGTACTTGACGGGATCCGCGTTCATCGGGATTTCGATGACCACATTGAATTCGTCGGGCAGCTTGTCGCCGGACGGCACACGATCTAGGCTCATAAAGTTCCTCTGGTTGCCTGTTCTATGAAACGAAATTCATTTTTGCCCGCTGCGGTCGGACGTCAGCGACATGTCCACCCCCGGAATGGGGGCCGTGTCGAAATAGTCGTCTTCAGAGGCGGATGAGGGCGGACGCGGCGCGGACGGCGGCGCGGCGGGAGCCGGCACGGTTTCCAGCGATTCGTCGACGGCATCCAGCAAGTAGGCGCCGCTGACCGCCACCGGCGCATCGGCGGACGGCCTGGCGGTTTCCCGCAGGCCCTGCAGGAACTGCGGGTCGCCCCGGGTGTCGGCCGCCGGCAGCGGGCGCTGGATCGGCGGCAGTTCGGCGTCGGCGGCCTCGCAGGCCTGGCGCCAGTGCCGCAAGGCCTGGTCCGGATGGCCCAGGGCGTCATGCAGATTGCCCAGCAAGGCATGGATATGGATGTCGGCCCGCAGCGCCAGGCTACGTTCCAGATAATGCGCCCCCTGCCCCCAGAGCTGGGCCGCCAGGCAGAGCTGGCCCAGGGCCGCCAGCAGGCCGGCGTGATCGGGATGGGACTTGAGCCACAGTTCGGCGTGGCCCAGGCGCTGGCGGGCCTGTTCCGCGTCGCACAACGCATAGGCCCGCAGCAGCCGGTCGTCCAGCTGGCGGTTCAAGGCGGCTTCCAGGATACGCGCGGCCTCGGCGGGATGGCCCAGGCGCGCCTGGGCGCGGGCGCCGGCCAGCGCCACCAGGGGCGTCAGGCGTTCGTCGGCGGTCAGGTCGCCCCAGAGGGCGTTCCAGCCGGCCGCATCGACGGCATCCAGGCGCTGGGCGGCCGATTCGCAAATGAACAGCCGCGCCTGGGTTTCGTCGATGGCGCTGCGCCGCAGCAGCAGCCGCGTCAGGGCATAGACGCGATCCGCGTGGCCCAGCTGGCGGTGCGCCCGCAGCAGCAGCCGCGTAGCGTGCAAAAATCGGGAAGAAGCGTCCTGCAGGGGTTCCAGCAGGTCCAGGGCTTCCTGGGCGCGGTTCTGGTCCAGCAGCATTTCAGCCGTCACGGTGTCGACCGCCTGCCGCAGGCGGCCGTCCTGGCCGGCGCCTTCCTGGGCCAGCTGCAGCGTCTGGTCGCGGCGGGCGTATTCGCCCAGCAGGTGCAGGGCCCGGGCGGCGCTGAGCCCGGCCAGGACCTTGCGATCGGCCGACCGGGTGCGCGCCAGCAGGCTGGACAGGTCTTTTTCGGCCTGCACGTAGCGGCCTTCCAGCACGTTGATCCAGCCGCGTTCCAGCAGCTCGACGTCACGGCGCTGGGCCCGCCGGCCGCGCCAGGCCCGCAGGCGGTCCGGGCTGTTGCCCATCCATCGCAACAGCCGCAGGAGCCAGTGCAGGGCCACGAACGCCACCAGGGCCAGCACGACCGCCAGCGGCAGGGACAGTTCCAGCCGCCACGGCTGCGCCACGATGATGACATTGCCGCCATGATCGTGCACCGCCAGGGCCAGCGCCACGGCGGCGGACAGCAGAATCAGGGTCCAGATCCAGGATCGCATCACGCCTCCCTATCAGACCGCGCCTGCGCCCACGGGCGCGGCAGCGGGGGTCTGGACGGCGGGATCGGACGGGTTCTGGTCGGGCGCATCGCCCGAATCGTCGGGAGCGCCGTCATCCTGGGCCGCTTCAGCATCCCGCGCGGCGGCGATGGCCGCCAGGCTGTTGTCCAGGGTGGGCAGCGCGACTTCGATGGGCGTGTCCTGCAGGGCGCGAACGAGCTTCAGGGCCTGGCGGGAGGATTCCGCGCGCATGTCGTAGCGCTGGTCGATGGCCTGGGCGACGCGGTCGAGTTCGGTCTTCCAGATGCGGGACTGATGCATCATGAGCGCCAGCTGCGCGGTGACCGCCCGCTGCTTCAGGCCTTCGCGGAACCGCTGCGCCTGGTCGGGCGACATCAGCAAGGCCGCGGAATCTCCCACGCGCCGGACGTCGAACAGGCTGCGCAGATCCTGCGCGACCCGGTCGGCGGCGGCCTGCGTCCAGCGCCAGCCGTCCTGCAGCACGCCCCTCCAGCCGGTCTCGGACGCGGCAGCGTCCTGCACCGAGGACGCGCCGGTCGGCGCGGCGGCATGCGTTTCGGCCACGGGCTGGCCGGCCGCGGCCGCCGCATCGGGCACCAGCAGGGGCGCGCTGCCGATCAGGCCGGACAAGCGGTCCAGCTGCGCCGACAGGGCGGGCAGATTGACGGTGGCCACCGCCCGCAGGCGATCCACGTCGCCGTTGATGGACTGCTGCAGGGCCGCCAGGTTGGGGCGATTGGCCCGCGCCAGCTGCGCCTGGGCCGCTTCCAGGGAAATGATGGCGTTGGCGACGTTGCCGCCCAGGGACAGCTGCTGCTGGGCGATCGTGACCAGATGATCGATGTCGTTGAGCAGCAGCAGGTCGGATCCGCTGTCGGTCATCAGTTGCAGGGCCTGGTCCAGTTCCTGGACCTGGCTGCTGGTGGCATCCAGGGTGTTACGCAGGTCTTCGACCTGGGCCGCCTGCTTGCGGGCCATGGACAGCGCCTGGTCGGCCTGGCTGCGGGCATCCTGGATCAACTGGGAATTTTCATTGTGCTGACGCTGGAAATCGGCCCGCAGGACGCGGTACTGGCGATTCTGTTCGTAGAGCGCCGCCGCCAGCACTACAGCCAGCAGGATCAGCACCACCAGCAGCATGCGCCCGAAGCCGCTGGGCTGGCGGGGCGAGGCCTGCGCGCTGGCCAGAGCCGACGCCGGCGAAGCGGAATCAGAGGAAGAGGAAGGCGTGCTGTGATCGGATTCGCTCATGACGGCGTTCAGGTCCTTCAGAGAAGCTGTCGGGATGCTGCCACTATAGCCTGAAACAAGGCAGCCCCATCGGGACTGCTGAGCGTGACGTGCAACACCCCATCCGGCCGGTCAGCGTACCGGTATTGTAAACGGCGCGCGATGCGTTCGTGCAGCGTGACCAGGTGCAGGACCGGTGGCCAGTCCAGCTCGCAGGCCTGCAGACTGGCCTCGATGGCCGACAGGGCCTCCAGGCTGGTCAGGAGCAGAACCAAGGGTTCCGGAGCCGCCAGCCGCGCGCAGACGGCTGCGTCCCATGCACAGGGAACGCGCCGGTAGAGGGCATGGCAGGCCACCCGCCACCCCTGCTGACGCAGCTGATCCGCCAGCCAGTCCCGGCCCTGATCCGCCCGCAGGATATGCGCCTGCCCCGCCGACAGGGATCGCGCCCGGATCACGGCCAGCAAGGATTCGGAATCGGGCGGCAGGCCGTCGGCGGGGGCCAGGATCCGATCCGGCGGCACGTGCGCCCGCAAGGCCCGGGCCGTGGCGGATCCCACCGCGCCGGCCCAGGCGCCCGCCGGCCAGGGCGCCGTCCGGGTCGAAAAATAGGCGGCCACCGCCTGGCCGCTGACGAAAATCAGCAGATCCCCCGGTTGCGCGGGGGGCCGCGGCGTGTCCAGCCGTTCGATGGCCAGGGCGGGCGCTTCGATGACGGCCAGTCCCGCCTGGCGCAGCGCCTGCGCCAGGGCTTCATTGCGTCCCCGGGGGCGCGTCAGCAGCACCTGGGCGGCGGACGGCTGATCGCCCATGCGTTCAGGCGGACAGGCGCGCCAGGATGTCGCTGGCGCCCTGCCCCAGAAGATCCTGCGCCACGGCAGCGCCCAGGGTTTCCGCCTGGTCGGCGCCGCCCTGCGCCTGCGCCCGCAGCACCTGGCTGCCATCCGGTTCGGCCACCAGCGCCCGCAGCCACAGGCCATCGTCCCGCAGCACGGCATGGGCCGCCAGCGGCACCTGGCACGAGCCCCCCAGGGCGCGGGACACGGCGCGCTCCGCCAGGGTGCAGGCGGTCGTCTCGGCGCTGGCCAGCGGCGCCAGCCAGGCGCGCAGATCGCCCCGCGCAGCCAGGGTTTCGATCCCCAGGGCGCCCTGACCGGCGGCGGGCAGGCTGAGGTCCACCGGCAGCACGGCCCGGATGCGATCCCCCAGGCCCAGGCGCTGCAGACCGGCGGCCGCCAGCACGATGGCGGCATAGTCGCCCCGGTCCAGCTTGGCCAGCCGCGTATCCAGGTTGCCGCGCAGGGGCTTGACCACCAGCTCGGGATACCGGGCGCGCAACTGCGCTTCGCGGCGCAGGCTGGACGTGCCCACGACGGCGCCGGCCGCCAGCTCATCCAGGCTGGCGGCGGTGTTGGACACCAGCGCATCGCAGGGGTCGGCCCGGTCCAGGATGGCGGCCAGGGCGAAGGGGTCCTGCAGATCGACGGGCACGTCCTTCAGGGAATGCACGGCCAGATCCGCGCGGCCGTCCAGCAGCGCGGTTTCCAGTTCCTTGACGAACAGCCCCTTGCCGCCGACCTTGGACAGCGTGCGATCCAGGATCTGGTCGCCGCGCGTGGTCATTTCCAGCAGTTCCACCCGGCAGGCCGGGTACAGCCGGCGCAGGAGATCCTGCACATGGCGGGCCTGCCACAAAGCCAGGCGGCTGGCCCGCGTGGCGATCACGAGTTTTTCTGGGGACGAAGACATCACAGCGTTATCCTGGAAAGCAGCAAACGGGCGATCAGGCCGATGACGGCGAGGGCCACCAGGGTCTGAAGCAGAGAGGGACGTTTCAATTTCATGGGCAACCTTTTATTCCTGTGCCTGCGCCTGCGCCGAGCGGCGGCGCGCCCACCACAGGCCCGCCGCCACCACCAGCGCCGCGCCGGCGATTTCCGCGATCAGCCTGACCGGCGCATCCGTGCGGCCCAGCCAGGGATCCAGGGCGATGTCCGTGACCAACATGCCTCCCGCGATCCAGCCCAGCAGCCCGGCCCCGAACGTGACCAGCAGCGGAAAGCGATCGATGAGCTTGAGCACCAGGGTGCTGCCCCAGACGATGATGGGCACGCTGAGCAGCAGGCCGAAGGCCACGTACATCACCTGATGGTCCGCGATGGTGTTCTGGGCGGCGGCGGCGATGGCCACGACATTATCCAGGCTCATGATGAAATCCGCCACAACGATGGTGCGCACGGCCGCCCACACCGAGGTCGCGCCCGTCACCGAATCGTGGGCGCCTTCGTCCGGCTGCATCAGCTTGATGCCGATCCACAGCAGCAGGACGGCGCCGGCGATCTTCAGGTACGGCACCGCCAGCAGCGCCAGCGCGAAAGCGATCAGGGCGACCCGCAGCACGATGGCGCCGGCCGTCCCCCACAGGATACCCTGCAGGCGGCGCCGGCGTTCCAGCTTGCGGCACGCCAGGGCGATCACGACGGCATTGTCGCCCCCCAGCAGAATGTCGATGAGGACGATCTGCAGCACCGCTCCCCAATGCAGTTGCTCCAGCCAGGCCAGCAGCATGTCCGAAATCCTGTTCTTTTGAATTCATCATGCACGGGACGCACCCGCCCCCCCGCGGGGACGGCGCGCCCGTGAAAAAGGCCCGGCGAGCGGGCCTTTTTCAACAGCGGCGAGAGAGGCCGGGCGAACCCGGCTCTCGTCGGCACCCGAACATTACAGCACGGTTTTGAGCAGCTTGCCCATTTCCGAAGGGTTGCGCGTCGTGCGGATCCCGCAGGCTTCCATGATTTCCAGCTTGGCATCGGCCGTGTCGGCGCCGCCCGAAATCAGGGCGCCGGCGTGACCCATGCGCTTGCCGGCCGGGGCGGTGACGCCCGCGATGAAGCCGACCACGGGCTTTTTCATGTTGTCCTTGGCCCACTGAGCCGCATTGACTTCGTCGGGGCCGCCGATTTCGCCGATCATGATGACCGCGTCCGTGTCCGGATCGTCATTGAACATCTTCAGCACGTCGATGTGCTTCAGACCGTTGATCGGGTCGCCGCCGATGCCCACGGCGCTGGACTGGCCCAGGCCGAGGTCCGTGACCTGAGCCACGGCTTCGTAGGTCAGCGTGCCGGAGCGGCTGACGATGCCGATGCGGCCCTTGCGGTGGATGTGGCCCGGCATGATGCCGATCTTGATTTCGTCCGGCGTGATCAGGCCCGGGCAGTTGGGGCCCAGCAGCAGGGTCTTGCGGTTTTCGGCGCGCATGCGGTTGCGCACTTCCAGCATGTCGCGCACGGGAATGCCTTCGGTGATGCAGATCGCCAGATCCAGTTCGGCCTCGACGGCTTCCCAGATGGCGGCCGCGGCGCCCGCGGGCGGCACGTAGATGACGGAGACGGTCGCGCCCGTGGCCTGCTTGGCGTCCTTCACGGAGGCGTAGATGGGGATGCCCTCGAAGTCCTGGCCGGCCTTCTTCGGGTGCACCCCGGCGACGAACGCGGCCTTGCCGTTGGCGTATTCACGGCACATGCGGGTATGGAACTGACCGGTCTTGCCGGTGATCCCCTGGGTGATGACCTTGGTGTCCTTGTTGATCAGAATCGACATGTTCTATTCCCTGTGATGCTTATTTCGCAGCGGCGACGGCAGCGGTCGCGGCTTCGGCCATGGTGTCAGCGCTGATGATGGGCAGGCCCGAGGCCGCCAGCATCTTCTTGCCCTGTTCTTCGTTGGTGCCGCGCATGCGGACCACCAGCGGCACGCTGAGGTTGACCGCCTTGCAGGCCGCGATCACGCCTTCCGCGATCACGTCGCAGCGCATGATGCCGCCGAAGATGTTGACCAGGATGGCCTTGACGCCCTTGTTCTTGAGCATGATCTTGAAGGCTTCGGTGACCTTTTCCGCCGTGGCGCCGCCGCCGACGTCCAGGAAGTTGGCCGGTTCGCCGCCAAAGAGCTTGATCGTGTCCATGGTGGCCATGGCCAGGCCCGCGCCGTTGACCAGGCAGCCGATGTTGCCGTCGAGCTGGATGTAGGCCAGATCGAACTTGCTGGCTTCGATTTCGGCCGGGTCTTCTTCGTCCAGGTCGCGGTATTCGACGATTTCCGGATGGCGGAACAGCGCGTTGGAGTCGAAATTGAACTTCGCGTCCAGGGCGATGATGTTGCCCTTGCTGTCGCGGTTCAGAGGATTGATTTCAACCAGCGAAGCGTCGGTGTCCATGTAGCAGGTGTAGAGCTTCTGGCATACGTCGATGAACTGGGCCACGGAATCGGCCGGCATGCCGACACCCTTGGCCAGCGTGTCGCCGTCGGCTTGCGAGAAGCCCTTGCGCGGGTCGATCTGCACGGTGATGATCTTTTCGGGAGTCGAATGGGCGACTTCCTCGATGTCCATGCCGCCTTCGCTGGAAGCGATGAAGGCCACTTTCTGGGTGGCGCGGTCGGTCACGACGGACAGGTAGTATTCCTTCTGGATGTCGGCGCCGTCTTCGATGTACAGGCGGCGAACCTTCTGGCCTTCGGGGCCGGTCTGGTGGGTCACCAGCTGCATGCCCAGGATCTGGCCGGCCAGGGTGCGGACCTCGTCGAGCGACTTGGCAAGCTTCACGCCGCCGCCCTTTCCACGACCACCGGCATGGATCTGCGCTTTGACGACCCAGACGGGCCCGCCCAGCTTTTCAGCCGCGGCAACGGCCTCGTCGACCGAAAACGCGGGGATGCCACGCGGGACAGTCACGCCAAACTTCTTCAGCAATTCCTTGCCTTGATATTCGTGAATTTTCATGAGTTACCTGTCTGTGAAGAAAAAAGAAAACCACCCGCGGGCCGCTTCGGACCGCGAGCCTGGGCCAGGCCCGGAAGTCTAGCCTTCATGATGCGATTCCGGAGGAACATACCAGGGCGCGTAGTGCTTGCGCACCACCGGCCCGTCCACCCGGAGCGCGTGGCAGCCGTCCAGCTGGAAGGGGCGCTGGCCGTCCGGATTCTGCCGCCGCCGGCCCGCCATGGTCTGGACGGCCACCGTAGGCAGAACGTTGGTGAGTTCAGTGACGTGCGTGCAGCCGGCCGTGCGGCCGAAGCGTTCGCGCACGTGCTTGCGAAACTGATTGAGCAGATTCAGGCCGATCAGGTTCCGATAGTCAGGGGCGATGGCGCTGCAGAATTCGCCGTAGGGCGCCGCGTCGTAGGCGACCTGCGCATCCGTGATGGTGAACTGCGCATCGATGGTGACGCGCAGGTGCATGTGATGGATCGGGGAGCCCGCCGCATGGACGTGCCCGTCGTGCATCGGAAAATCGTAGGCCTTGGTGTCGATGAGCTCGGCTTCCAGGTCCCACAGGCCGTCGTCCCGGGCATAGGACTGCACGCGAATGGATCGCGTATGCAAAGGTTGACGGGGGCACGCCGGAGCGGACAAAGGCATGGGAATGCGAAAGGCCGAAAGAAGGCCGGAATCTGTTTAACCTTTCGATTATACCGTGCATACGCATCGGCTTATGACCCCCGGCCCGAAAGCCGCCGCCGACCGCCGCCCGGAACCCCTGCCCCGGCCGCCGGTCGGCAGCCGCGCGGCGATCAGGCCGCCTGGCGCAGCGTCCGGGCGGCGCGCACCATGGACTCCAGGGCCGCCCGCGTTTCCGGCCAGGCGCGCGTCTTCAGGCCGCAGTCGGGATTGACCCACAGGCGCTCGGCCGGCAGGCGCTGGGCCGCCTTGCGCATCAGGTCCACCATCCAGCCTTCGTCGGGCACATTGGGCGAATGGATGTCATACACCCCGGGGCCGATGTCGTTCGGATAGGCGAAATCCTCGAACGCGCCCAGCAGCTCCATGTTCGAGCGCGAGGTCTCGATGGTGATCACGTCCGCATCCATGGCGGCGATCGCCTGGATGATGTCGTTGAACTCCGAATAGCACATGTGCGTGTGGATCTGCGTGTCGTCGCGCACCCCGCTGGTGGACAGGCGGAAGCTGTCCACGGCCCAGTCCAGGTAGGCGGCCCAGTCGCCGCGGCGCAGCGGCAGGCCTTCGCGGAAGGCCGGTTCGTCGATCTGGATGACGGTGATCCCGGCCTTTTCCAGATCCTGGACCTCGTCGCGCAAGGCCAGCGCGATCTGGCGGCAGGTCTGTTCGCGCGGCTGGTCGTCGCGCACGAAGGACCACTGCAGGATCGTCACCGGCCCGGTCAGCATGCCCTTGACCGGCTTGTCGGTCAGGGATTGCGCATAGGACGACCACGCCACCGTCATGGGCGCCAGGCGCGCCACGTCGCCATAGATCAGCGGCGGCTTGACGCAGCGCGAACCATAGCTCTGCACCCAGCCGTAGGCCGTGAAGGCGAAACCGGCCAGCAGCTCGCCGAAATATTCCACCATGTCGTTGCGCTCGGGCTCGCCATGCACCAGGACGTCCAGGCCGATGTCCTCCTGGAAGCGGATGACGCGTTCGATTTCCTCGCGGATGGCCTTTTCGTAGCTGGCGTCGCCCAGGGCGCCCGAGCGCCAGTCGCGGCGCAAAGTCCGGATGGCCGGGGTCTGCGGGAAGGAACCGATGGTGGTGGTCGGGAACGCCGGCAGGCCCAGATGCCGCTGCTGGCTGCGGATGCGTTGGGCGAACGGCGTGCGTTCGCGGCCGATGGCGGTCGAGTCCGCCAGCCGGCCGGCCACATCCGCCCGGTGGATGCGGCCCGAGGCCGCGCGGTCTTGCACGGCCCAGCGGGCGGCATCCAGCGCCCGCTGGTCCGCTTCGTCGGCATTGCCGTCGACCAGAGCCCGCAGCAGGCGCAGTTCGTCCAGCTTCTGGACGGCGAAGGACAGCCAGCTGCGCAGTTCGGCATCCAGGCCGGTTTCCAGGGACAGATCGATCGGCGTGTGCAGCAGGGAGCAGGATGGCGCCAGCCACAGGCGGTCCTTCAGCCGGGCGGCGGCGGCCTTGACCTGGGCATGGACGCGGTCCGGATCGGCGCGCCAGACATTGCGCCCGTCGATGACGCCCAGCGACAGCGCCTGGTCCTCCCGCAACCCCGACAGCACCGCGTCCAGCTGGCCGGGCGCCCGGACCAGGTCCACGTGCAGGCCCTGCACGGGCAGTGCGCGCACGGTCTCCAGATTGTCGCCCAGGCCGCCGAAATACGTGGCCAGCAGGACCTTGGGACCCTGCGCGGACAGGCAGGCATAGACGCCCGCGAAGGCGGCCTTCCAGGCGGCGGGCAGGTCCAGCGCCAGGATCGGCTCGTCGATCTGCACCCAATCCACGCCCAGGGCGGCCAGACGCCGAAGCACCTGCTCATAGACGGGCAGCAGGGCCGCCAGCAGGGCCAGCTTGCCCTCGTCCGAAGCGCCCGCCGCAAAGGCGTCGCCCTTGCCCAGCCACAGCCAGGTCAGCGGCCCCGGGATCACGGGGCGGGCGCGATACCCCAGCGCCTGCGCCTCGGCCACCTGCTCGAACAGGGATTCCCGCGCGATCCGGTACGTCTGGCCCGGATGCAGTTCCGGCACGATGTAGTGGTAATTGGTATCGAACCACTTGGTCATTTCGCAGGCGGCCGCCGGGGTGCCGGAAGGCGCTCGGCCGCGCGCCATGCGAAACAGCGTGTCCAGTTCGACGGGCGCGTCGTCCGCCTGGCCGAAGCGGGCCGGGACGGCCCCCAGCAAGGTGGTCCATTCCAGGATCTGGTCATACCAGGCGAAGTCGCCGACCGGCACCCATTGCAGGCCCGCCCGGGCCTGCGCATCCCAATGACGGGCGCGCAGTTCACGACCGGTTTCCAGCAGGCCGGCCTGATCGGCCTTGCCGGCCCAATAGGCTTCCTGGGCCCGTTTCAGTTCCCGGGCGGCGCCGATGCGGGGAAAACCAAGATTATGAATGACCGTCATGTTCAATCCCTGATAACATTAAAAATATTCAATGAACAGTATTGTGCATGGGGTGGATGAAAATAAAAAATCAAATCCTGCACCCATAACATGAGGAAAATTCATGCTGGAAGTCAGACATCTGGAAACCCTGTTGGCCATCCGGGACGGCGGCAGCCTGCAGGAAGCGGCCGAACGCCTGCACCTGACGCAGTCCGCCCTGTCGCACCAGCTGCGCGATCTGGAAGTCCGTCTGAAAACCCCGCTGCTGAACCGGCGCACGCGCCCCGCGCGGCTGACCACGGCGGGCTTGCGCCTGGTGGCGCTGGCCGAGGACGTGCTGCCGCGCATCCGGGCGACGGAACTGGAACTGCGCCGCCTGTCCGCCGGGCGGGCCGGGCGGCTGCACGTGGCCATCGACTGCCATTCCTGCTTTCAATGGCTGATGCCCACCCTGGACGCCTTCCGCAAGGATTGGCCGGAAGTGTCTCTGGACCTGTCGGCCGCATTTTCCTTCGCCCCCCTGCCCGCCCTGGGCCGGGGCGACCTGGACGTGGTGATCACCTCGGATCCGGAAACGCTGGACGGCGTACGCTACACCCCGCTATTCGCCTATGAGCTGGTGCTGGCGGTCCCCAGCCAGGGGCCGCTGGGCACGGCGCGCCGGATCGAGGCCGAAGACCTGCGCGACCAGATCCTGATCACCTATCCCGTGGACCGAAGCCGGCTGGACGTCTTCACGGCCTTTCTGGACCCGGCCGGGGTCGAGCCCGCCGGCATCCGCACGGCGGAACTGACGCCCATGATCGTGCAACTGGTCGCCAGCGGCCGCGGCGTGGCCGCCCTGCCCAGCTGGGCGCTGGAGGAATACCGCAATCTGCCGGGCCTGCACATCTGCCGCCTGGACGACGGCATCTGGCGCACACTGCAGGCCGGCATCCGGGCGGAAGACGCGGACACGGCCTATGTGCAGGCTTTTCTGGAGCAAGCGCGGCGCACGTGCTTCGACACGCTGCCGGGAATCCGTCACGCGGATTGATCGTCCGGACGGCCACGGCCGGCAAGCACGCGCCGGATCACGTCGCCGGAGAACCCGCGCCCCGCCAGGAAGCGGTATTGCCGGGTGTATTCGCGAGCATCCGGGGGCGGCGCGGAAAACTTCCGCTGCCAAACCGCCAGGGCGCGTTCCTGTTCGGTTTCACGCAGGGTGTCCTGCAAGTCGGCCAGCTGTTCTTCGGCCACCCCCTGCTGGCGCAGGGCCCCCAGGATGCGCTGGGCGCCCTGCCGCCCGGCGGCGCGGTGGGCATAGGCCTGGGCATAGCGCTGGTCGGACTGCCAGCGGGTGCGCTGCAGATCGTCGAGGACGGCTTCGATTTCCGCCGGATCGTCGCTATAGGCGGAGAGCTTGCGCTGCAATTCCAGGCGGGAGTGTTCCCGCCGGGACAGGTAGGCGACGGCCCGCGCCTTCAGGCTCGGGCCGCGCCGGGCAGGGTCATTCGCCATCCGCGGGGGCGGACGCCGCCACGGCGCCGCCGGCGGGCGCGGCCCGCAGCGCGATCCCCAGGTGTTCGCGCACCCGGTTCTCGATTTCAAAGGCCAGGTCGGCGTGTTCCTTCAGGTAGTCGCGGACGTTGTCCTTGCCCTGGCCGATGCGGTCGCCGTTGTAGCTGTACCAGGCGCCGGCCTTGTCGATGAAGCCCGCCTGCACGCCCAGGTCGATGATCTCGCCTTCGCGGGAAATCCCGGCGCCGTACATGATGTCGAATTCCACCTGCTTGAAGGGGGGCGCGACCTTGTTCTTGACGACCTTGACGCGGGTTTCGTTGCCCACGACCTCGTCGCCTTTCTTGATGGAGCCGATGCGGCGGATGTCCAGGCGCACGGAGGAATAGAACTTCAGCGCGTTGCCGCCCGTGGTGGTTTCGGGATTGCCGAACATGACGCCGATCTTCATGCGGATCTGGTTGATGAAGATCACCATGCAATTGGCGCGCTTGATCGTGGCGGTCAGCTTGCGCAGGGCCTGGCTCATCAGGCGGGCCTGCAGGCCGGGCAGGGAGTCGCCCATGTCGCCTTCGATTTCGGCCTTCGGCACCAGGGCGGCCACCGAGTCGATGACGATCAGGTCGACCGAGCCGGAGCGCACCAGCGCATCGGTGATTTCCAGGGCCTGCTCGCCGGTGTCGGGCTGGGAAATGAGCAGATCTTCCAGATTGACCCCCAGCCGCGCGGCGTACTGCACGTCGAGCGCGTGTTCGGCATCGACGAACGCGCAGGTGCCGCCGATCTTCTGCATTTCGGCGATGACCTGCAGGGTGAGCGTGGTCTTGCCGGAGGATTCCGGGCCGTAGACTTCGACCACCCGGCCGCGCGGCAGGCCGCCGACCCCCAGGGCGATGTCCAGCCCCAGCGAACCGGTGGACACGACCTGGATGTCGTGTTCGACCTGATTGTCGCCGTAGCGCATGATCGAGCCTTTGCCGAATTGCTTTTCGATCTGCGACAGCGCGGCGGCCAGCGCTTTGGCGCGTTCGGGGTTGGCCTTGCCAGTGCGTTCGTCCATGGAGGGGTTCCTTTTGCTGAATGCTGAAGATGACATGGGAGAAATTATGGCATTAAATTATACTGTATAAAAACCCAGATGTGACGTTTGCAGCCCGGCGCGCGCTTCCCCGCCGCGCAGGATGCCCGTTTCGCGCGGCGCCGCGCTCCATCGTTAACCCTAAATGACGGTCCGGCGCGGCCATGCGACAATCCGCCACGTCAGGGCTGACGAGGGATCCTCGCCGCCCGCTTCCTGTTTCCCTGGATGTCATTCCCGCCATGCGTATCCTGATTGCCGAGGACGACAGTATTCTCGCGGACGGGCTATCCCGATCACTGCGCTACGACGGCTACGCCGTGGACGTGGTCCACGACGGCTCCAGCGCCGATTCCGCCCTGCAGCTGCAGACCTTCGACCTGCTGATCCTGGATCTGGGCCTGCCCCGATTGAACGGCCTGTCGGTGCTGCGCAAACTGCGCCAGCGCGGCACCCCCCTGCCCGTCCTGATCCTGACCGCCGCGGATTCCATCGAACAGCGCGTGGAAGGCCTGGACCTGGGCGCCGACGACTACATGTCCAAGCCCTTCGCGCTCAGCGAACTCGAAGCCCGGGTGCGCGCCCTGATCCGCCGCCACGGCGGCGCCCGCGCATCGGTGCTGCGCCACGGCCGTCTGGCCTTCGACCTGAACGGCCGGGTGGCCACGATCGACGACGCCCCGGTCGAACTGTCGGCCCGCGAAACCAGCCTGCTGGAAATCTTCCTGTCGCGCAGCGGCCGCATGATCAGCAAGCACCAGCTGGTCGATCTGCTGTGCGAATGGGGCGAAGAAGTCACCACCAACGCCATCGAAGTCTACATCCACCGCCTGCGCAAGAAAATCGAACCCGCCGACATCCGCATCCTGACGGTGCGCGGCCTGGGGTACTGCCTGGAACCCGAGAACCGCGCGGCCGACACGGCCGCGGCCGGCTGACGCCGCCCCATGTTCGCGGACCCGCGTCCCGATCAAGCACGGCGCCGCCGGCGGCGCCATTCGACCCTGCTGGGCCGCATCCTGATGTGGATGATCGTGCCGCTGTTCGTGCTGTGGTCGATCGGCATCGTCATCACCTATTTCATTTCGCTGAACATCGCCAATTCGCCCTACGACCGCACGCTGGCCAGCCATCTGCGCCTGCTGCGCCACGAGGTCGAACAGCAGCGCCTGGCCAGCGGCGTCACCCTGTCCGAGTCCGCCCGCACGGTGCTGGCGGGCGGCGGCGACGACACGCCCACCACCTGGCAGATCCTGGACGCCAACGGCCACCTGATCGCCGGCGACCCCACGATTCCCACCCCGGAGAACTGGACCTACGACATCGACCAGATCCGCTACCGCAACGCCACGCTGGACCACCAGTCCATCCGCATGGCCTATCTGTGGGGGGGGCGCGACCGGGACGGCACCGGCTTCCTGACCGTGGTGGCCGAGCCGGGCGAGGCCCGCGCCACGCTGCAGCAGGAGATCCTGACCGGGATGCTGACCCCGCAACTGATCATCCTGCCGCTGGCGGCCATGCTCGCCGGCCTGGGTCTGACGCAGGGCCTTGAACCGCTGAGCCTGCTGCAGGAACACATGCGGCGGCGCAAGCCCAGCGACCTGTCCCCCATCCGGGACAATCTGGCGCCGGCCGAAATCGTGCCGCTGATCGCCGCCATGAACAACGTGCTGGAACGCCTGTCCGCCTCCATCGAATCCCAGCGGCGCTTCGTCGCCAACGCCGCCCATCAGCTGAAGACGCCGCTGGCCGGCATCCGCACGCAATGCGAAATCGCCCTGCGCGAGCAGGAGCCCGCCCGCATGCGCGACAGCCTGCAGCAATTGATCACCGGGTCCCAGCGGGCCACGCGCCTGGTCAACCAGTTGCTGCTGCTGGCGCGCGCCGAATCCCTGGACCCGACCCAATCCCGCACGACCGAACAGCTGGACCTGCACGAACTGGCGGCCGAAGGCACGGGCGAATGGGTGGAGGCCGCCCTGAAGCGCGGCATCGATCTGGGTTTCGAATCCCCCGACGAGGCGCTGCCGGTGTTCGGCAACCCCACCATGATCCGCGAACTGCTGAACAACCTGATCGACAACGCCCTGCTGTACACCCCCGCCGGCGGCCAGGTCACGGTGCGGGCGCTGCCCGACGGCGACCTGGTCTGCCTGGAAGTGCAGGACACCGGCCCCGGCATCCCCCCCGAAGAGCAATCCCGGGTGTTCGACCGCTTCTACCGGATCCTCGGCCACGAGGCCGAGGGCAGCGGCCTGGGACTGGCCATCGTGCGCGAAGTCGCCGAACACCACCAGGCCACCATCGCCTTCCTGCCGCCCGGCAACCACCGCGACCCGGTCAGCGCCGGCACGCGGCTGCGAGTCTCCTTTCCGCGCGACCACGTCCCCAGGACCCGCACATGAACCGCACCTCTTTCATGACGCCCGATCCCCTGGATGATTCCCGGCGGCCCATGACCCACGAAGAACGCCGGGTCATCCTGGCCTCGTCCATGGGAACCGTCTTCGAATGGTATGACTTCTACGTGTACGGATCGCTGGCCGCCATCATCGCCCAGCACTTCTTTTCCGGCGTCAACCCCACGGCCGGCTTCATCTTCGCCCTGCTGACCTTCGCCGCCGGCTTCGCGGTGCGCCCGTTCGGCGCCCTGGTCTTCGGCCGCCTGGGCGACATGGTCGGACGCAAGTACGCCTTCGTCGTGTCCATCCTGATCATGGGCCTGTCCACCTTCCTGGTGGGGGTCCTGCCCTCATCGGCGTCGATCGGCACCGCCGCCCCCATGATCCTGCTGCTGCTGCGCCTGCTGCAGGGCCTGGCCCTGGGGGGCGAATACGGCGGCGCGGCCGTCTACGTGGCGGAACACGCCCCGAACCACCGGCGCGGCTTCTTCACCAGCTGGATCCAGACCACGGCCACCACCGGCATGTTCCTGTCGCTGGTGGTGGTGCTGGGCACCCGGGCCACCCTGGGCCAGGAGGCCTTCGAATCCTGGGGCTGGCGCCTGCCCTTCCTGATTTCCGTGCTGCTGCTGGTGATTTCGGTCTGGATCCGCCTGCGCCTGCACGAATCCCCGGCCTTCACGCGGATGAAATCCGAAGGCCTGATTTCCCGCGCGCCCATCAAGGAAGCCTTCGGCCGCTGGCGCAACCTGCGCCTGATCCTGCTGGCCCTGATCGGGCTGACGGCCGGACAGGCCGTGGTCTGGTACACCGGCCAGTTCTACGCCCTGTACTTCCTGACGGAAACCCTGGGGGTGGACGCCAACATCGCCAACATCCTGGTGGCCCTATCGCTGCTGCTGGCCTGTCCGTTCTTCCTGGTCTTCGGCGCCCTGTCGGACCGGATCGGCCGCAAGCCCATCATCATGGCCGGCTGCCTGATCGCCTGTCTCAGCTACTTCCCGGTCTTCAAGGGCCTGACCCACTACGCCAACCCCGCGCTGGAGCGCGCCCAGCGCCAGGCGCCCGTCTACGTGGTGGCCGACCCCGGCAATTGTTCGCTGCAGTTCAATCCGGTGGGAATCGCCTCGTTCACCAGTTCCTGCGATCTGCTCAAGGCCTTCATGGCCAGCCATTCGGTGCATTACATCAACCAGGCCGCCCCGGCCGGCGCCACGGCCCATGCGCTGATCGGCGACCAGCGCGTCGACGCCTTCGAGGGCACGGCGCTGCCGCGCGCCGAGTTCGCGCGCCGCAGCGCCGTGCTGCAGACCACGCTGCGCCAGGCGGTGCGCAGCCACGGTTATCCCGCGCACGCGGACCCCTCGCAGATCAACTACGCCATGGTGCTCCTGCTGCTGTTCTTCCTGGTGCTGCAGGTCACGATGGTCTACGGGCCGATCGCGGCCATGCTGGTGGAGATGTTCCCCACGCGCATCCGCTACACGTCCATGAGCGTGCCCTACCACATCGGCAACGGCTGGTTCGGCGGCTTCCTGCCGCCGGTGGCCTTCGCCACGGTGGCGACCACCGGCAACATGTACGACGGCCTGTGGTATCCCATCGCCATCTGCGCCATGACGCTGGTGGTCGGCATGCTCTTCATCCGCGAGACCCGGCACAACGATCTGGACGCTTTGTGATTCAGAGTACCGTCAGGGATCCTCCATTAGAATCTCCATGTGCATCAATGTCGGGTCCCGGTCTCTTGTTCCCCCTTGCGTCCCCGACCCATGCAAACGTGATGCGCCGTCGTCCCCGCACCCCCCGCGAGCCTTTTTGTGCGCGGACGACTGCTTCTCCTGGCCCGGTTCATATGCCGGGCCATTTTTTTTGCCAAAAAAACCATCGCGTACAATCAAAGCCCTCTTTTCACCGCCGCCCGCCGGCCCATCCGCACACGACCATGTGGTTCAAGAATCTCAAGCTCTATCGTCTCGCCCCCAACGCTTCCCTGGCCGCCGCCGACCTGGAGGCCGCCCTGGAACCCCTGGCCTTCCAGCCGGGCGGCAGCCAGGACAGCCAGGTGTCCGGCTGGCTGCCGCCCCGGGATGACAGCGGTCTGGCCTACGCCCAGCACGGCCAGATCCTGCTGCGCCTGCAGACCGAAAAGAAACTGCTGCCGAGCACGGTCATCAACCAGGCCAGCCGCGCCCGCGCCCAGCAGATCGAGGAACAGCAGGGCTACAAGCCCGGCCGCAAGCAGATGAAGGAAATCAAGGAACAGATGACGATGGAGCTGCTGCCGCGCGCCTTCGTCATCGGCCACGACACCCGCGTCTGGATCGACACGGTCAATGGCTGGGTGGCCATCGATGCCGCCGCCACCGCCCGCAGCGACGAAGTCCTGGGCCTGCTGGCCAAGACCCTGACGCCCTTCCCCATCGTGCCCCTGCATGTGGAAATGTCGCCGGGCGCCGCCATGACGCAGTGGCTGACGGAAGACGAAGCCCCGGCCGGATTCACGATCGACCAGGACACCGAGCTGCGGTCCACGGGCGAATCCCGCGCCACCGTGCGCTACGTGCGTCAGACCGTGGACGCCGAGGAAGTGCGCCGCCACATCCAGGCCGGCAAGCAATGCACGCGCCTGGCCATGACCTGGAACGACCGGGTGTCCTTCGTGCTGACCGACACCCTGGACATCAAGCGGGTGGCCCCGCTGGACGTGCTGAAGGAACACCAGGACGCCCAGGCCGCCAACGAGGCCGAACAGTTCGAAGCCGATTTCGCCCTGATGTCGGGCGAACTGGCGCGCATGCTCGACGACCTGGTGGCGGCGCTGGGTGGAATGCGGACCGACACGAAGTAAAAGCAATAAGCCCACCTCGCGGCTTGCAAGCCACGAGGTGGATGCGCCGCGATCAATACATCCCGTGGAACACGCTGTCGTCGGGCCCGATGTGGGACGGCGGAGCCCAGGTCACGTCGCGCAGGGAATGCTGCACCAGGCCTTCCACGCCCAGCAGCACCGCGAAGATCGCCATGCGCACCGGGATGCCGTTGTCCGTCTGGCGGAAGATCGCCAGGCGCGAGTCATGGTTCAGGTCGGTGCTCAGGTCGTTGGCGCCCTCGCGGCTGTCGCGCGGCAGGGGGTGCATGACGATCACGTCCGGCCCGCAGCAGGCATCGACGATGGCCCGGTTGACCTGGAAGTCGGCCGTATAGCCTTCCATGTTCTCGCCGCTGAAGCGTTCCTTCTGCACCCGGGTCGCATACACCACGTCCGCGCCCTTCAGGCCGGCGGCCAGGTCATGGGTCTGTTCGATCACATGACCGTTCTTGCCGACGGTCTCCAGCAGGTAGTCGGGCATCTCCAGCCCCGGCGGCGAGACCAGGGTGAATTTCAGCCCCCGGTACAGGGCCAGCAGCTTGATCAGGGAATGCACGGTCCGGCCGTATTTCAGGTCGCCCGCCATGACGATGTGCGCGCCGTCCAGCAACTTGCCCAGGCGGGAGAACTCCGTCAGGATGGTGTAGAGATCCAGCAGCGCCTGGCTGGGGTGTTCGCCCGCGCCGTCGCCGCCGTTGACCACCGGAATGTTGGTGGCGGCGGCGAATTCCGCCACGGAACCCTTTTCCGGGTGGCGGATCACCATCGCGTCCACGTAGCCGCTCATGACGCGGCTGGTGTCGTAGATGGATTCGCCCTTGGCCATGGACGAGAAGGTGAAGCCCGTCGTGTCGCAGACGGAACCGCCCAGCCGGCAGAACGCCGCCCCGAAGCTGACCCGGGTGCGCGTGCTGGCCTCGAAGAACAAATTGCCCAGCACCGCGCCTTCCAGGACCCGGGAGACCTTCTGGCGCCGGGCGATGGGCTGCATCAGATCGGCCACGCGGCATAGTTCTTCCACGGATTCCCGCGTGAACTGATCCACGGACAGCAACTGGTGCTTGTTGTCGATGGCGATGCGGTCGCGCAGCGAACCCGATTGCGCGCTTTGCGCATACTTTTCCATCAGCGCGCCGTTTTCCACGATCTCGGTCACGAAACGCGACACGACTTCCGGCATGGCGCGGGATTCCTGGGAACCTTCCGGCAACAGCCAGGTATCCAGGGCCCGGCGCTTGACGCCGATGCGGGCGGCGAACACGTCGCGGGTCAGGTTCAGGCGGCGCATGGCGTCGCGCAGGAAAACTTGTTGGGAAACGGCCACGATCGGCTCCTGTATACGCAATGCGTAGATTTTCACCGAATCCACAACATCAAGGCAAGCGGAAAATCGTCCCACCAGACAAGAATGACTCAAAAGCAACGCCGCCTGGCATCCGCCGCCCTATGGCACGCCCGCCACCGAGCGGGCCGCGACGTCCGCGTTGTGCGCGGAACCCACGCCGAAAGCCAGCTTCTGTTCGCGGATGGGCGAGGCATAGGCGGGCGCCGCCAGCATCATCTGCCCGACGACCAGCGCCAGGCGCATCCCCGGATTGGCCGAAGTGGCGGCCCTCAGCTTGCTCAGGCCCTCGTCCTTCAGGATCAGGACCAGCACGCCGCCCCCCGCCTGGTCCGTGGCCGACTGGATGCCCATCAAGTCATCGCGGCCGATGATGGCGTCTGTGCGCACATACAGAAGACCCGACGGTTTCAGGGTCACGGGCGTCCAGCCGGGATGCGGCCGGGTGTCGGCCAGGAAGACCCGCAGATCGCTGGCCTCGCGGTTGGGGCTCACGGTGCGGACCGGATCGGCGCGCGCGGGCTTGGAGTCGCCCAGATCCCCGGTCACCGAGCTGGATCCCCTCGCGGACGCCCCCGTGCGAGCCCCCGGCAGGGTCTGGCAGGCCGCCAGCGCGGACGCCAGCAGCACCAGCAGCCCCACGCGCAGAGAGCGCCACGGCAGGCGGTTCTTGGATTCCGGTGAATTCATGGTCTGGTTCCCCTTGCTTCCTGATTCATGCCCCGATGATGACATATTTCGGCGGCAGCCTCGTGACCGCATATGTCCGAGGCCTTCAACGGTTCGACGCCCAGGGGCCGGCGCGCACCGTCACCCGGGCCTGATCCAGCACCCGGCCGGCGGCATCCCGCAACTGGAAGACATGCAGACCGGGTCGGGGCGCCCAGTCCGGCGCGGCGCCCGTCCCGTAGGCCTCGCCGTCCAGAAACCAGCGGACGTCGGACGCCGGGCGCGACAGGGCATCGACCGCCCGCACCCGCAGGCGCTGGCGGTCCCACGGAATGTCCGGATCCAGGGCGATCAACGTGCCGTCGACCGGCTCGGCGATCCTGGGGCGGCCGGCGGCCGCGGAATCCAGGCCGGGCGGAGCGAACACCGCCTGGGCGGTATCTCCCAGGAAGTATTCCGTGCGGGCCGGCTCCAGGCCGGCGGCGAACGTCACCGGCGCCGGGGTCACTTCGGCAGGCCGGGCCGGCCCCGAGGACGAAGCGGGCCGCGCCAGCCAGTCCATCAGATCATGCCAGATCGGTCCGGCCCCGCTGACGCCGGATACATTGCGCATGCTGGCCCCCGCGCTGTTGCCCACCCAGACGCCCACGGTATGGTCCGCCGACCAGCCCACGCACCAGTTGTCGCGCATGTCGCGGCTGGTGCCGGTCTTGACCGCCGCCCAGGAGCGCGTGGACAGGGGGCTGTCCAGGCCGAAGGTGCGGGCGCGCGCCTGGCGGTCCGCCAGGATGTCGCCGACGATCCAGGCGGCGCCTCTCGAAAACAGGGGCTGTCCGGCCTGCGGCCCGGCCGCCCGCATCGGCACCGGCGCGTAACTTCCGCCCCGCGCCAGCGCCCGATAGGCATTGGTCAGGGACAGCAGCGTCACGTCCGCCGATCCCAGCGCCAGGCTGTAGCCGTAATAATCCCCGTCCCGCGTCAGCGGCAGGCCCAGGGCCTCCAGGCGCTGCGCCAGCACGTCCGGACCGACCAGCATCAGTGCGCGCACCGCCGGGATGTTCAGGGAAGAGGCCAGCGCCACGCGCGCGCTGACCCAGCCGCTGAAGTGGTGATCGTAGTTGTCGGGAATGTACAGTCCGCCGCCGCCGTCCAGATCCAGCGGCTGGTCGTCCAGCAGGGATGCCGCCGTCAGGCGCTGCTCGTCCAGCGCCAGGGCGTACAGGAACGGCTTCAGGGTCGAACCGGCCTGGCGCAGCGCCTGGACGTGGTCCACGTCGGCCGCCTCGGACAGCCCGCCGGACGAGCCCACATAGGCCCGCACGGCTCCCGACCGGTTGTCCAGCACGACCACGGCCGCATCCGTCACGCCCGTGCCCTGCAGATCCCGCAGGTGACGGCGCACCGAACGCACCGCCAGCCGCTGCAGATCGGCGTCCAGCGTGGAGCGGATCTCGCCGTCGGGCGATACCTGACCATCCCGGATCAACTGGCGGGCCCAATGCGGCGCCAGGCCCTCCGCCTGGAAACGGGCCGCATGCGCGCGCGACAGCGACAGGCCGATGAAATCCCTCAGGCCATCGCAGCCGTCCGGGCGCCCAAGATCGCGCAGCAAGGCGCAGCTGCGCTGGGCCAGGACCGGCAGCGGCGCATTGGGCCCGCGCAGCAGCACGGCTGCCAGAGCCGATTCGCGCAGCGTCAGCCCCGAAGCCCGCTTCCGGAACATCACGCGCGACAAAGCGTCCACGCCGCGCAGCTCGCCCCGATAACTGGCCAGATTCAGATAGGCCTCCAGGATCTGCGCCTTGGTCCAGGTCGATTCCAGCCGGCGGGCCGCCTGCATCTGGTCCAGCTTCTGCCAGATCCCCCGCCCCTGCGGTCCGCGTCGCAGGTCCGCATCCAGCATGGCGGCCAGCTGCATGCTCAGCGTCGACGCCCCCCGTCGGCCGTCGCCCCATGCCGCATCCCAGGCCGCCGACGCGCTGGCCAGCCAATCCACGCCGCCATGCTCGTAGAAACGGCGGTCCTCGGACTGGATCACGGCCCGCTGCAAGGCGGCGGAAATACCGGTCAGCGGCACCCAATCCCCGCGCCGGGCGGAAAAATCCGCGCGAACGCGCTGGATCTCGCGGCCGTCCGCCGCCAGCACCCGGATGTCGGACGGACGCCAGGACTGGCGCACGGCCGCATAATCCGGCAAGTTTCCGGCGGACAGTTCCGGATCCGCCGCCGGCGCTGGCTGCGGCCACAGGGCCGCCGCCAGCAGCCAGACGCCCAGGTAGCGCAAAGAGATCAATCCGCCGCCACCCGGACCGGATCGTTGGGCAGGCTGCCGAACACATCCGGCTGGTACAGGGCTTCGATCCGCGTCGGAGGCAGCTGATAGTCGCCCGGCGTGTTCAGCCTCACCGTGTATTCCAGGGTCTGGACGCCGGCGTCCAGGACCTCGAAATACGCCCGGTACATGCCGGCATCGCGTTCGATGAACGTGGGACGATCCCAGAACGGCTGATCCCCGGATTCCCCCTGGACGGCAATGGCCGAATCCCGCCCCAGGCCGCCACCCAGGATGGACGCCCCGGCGGGCACCGGATCGCTGATCACCGACCAGACCACGGGCTCCCGGCTATGGATGCGCAGGCTGACCCGGTAGACGTCGCCCACCGACCAGCGGTCAGGACGGGCGCGGGACACCGCCGTGACGGTGCGTTCCACCCGCATGCCGGCATCCACGGCCCGGGTCTGCGGCACCGCCGCCCGGGCCGTGACGGTCGCCCAGCCGCTGCCGGCCCCTTGTTGCGCCAGGTCCACCGTCCCCTGGCGGGACGGCGGCCAGGGCAGCTCCAGCGCCTGGCGATGGATGCCGTCGGCCCGGGGCATGTCCGCCCAGGCCAGCGTCCGCGCCGGAGCCGGGGCCAGCGTCACCGATACGCTTCCCTGGCCGGCCTGCTTTTCTTCCTGGCGCGCATAGTCGTTGACCGCCAGCACCCCCAGGACATTGGCGGTCGTCGTCGACCAGGCCCCGCCGCTTTGCAGGGACAGCAGGCCCGTCATCAGACGCGACAGATCCGCGCGCCATTCGGGACGCGGCAGGACCGTCATCAGCAGGCGCGCCTGGGCCGTCGCGACGTTGCTCATCAGCCACCAGCCCTGGTCCGCCGTCGCATCCGACAGAACGAGGGACGTGCCGTGACGGCTGAGCCGCGCCCGCAGCACGGCGTCGGTCTGCGCCAGCAAGGCGGCGCGATCCGGCAGCCCGGGCACGTGCTGCAGGATGGACAGCCAGGTCACCACGGCGGGCGTCGGCCAGTCGCTGACGTCCAGGGCGAAGGAATCCAGCATGCCCGGCTGCCAGGCCCCCGCCAGGGCCAGGGCGTCGACGGCGATCAGCTTGCGCCAGAACAGGTCCTGCGCCGGCGCCCAGGCGGTCTCGTCCAGGCGGCCCAGGACGAAATCCTGCAAGGCGGACAACATGCGTTCCCGGGCCGGGACCGGCAGCGCATCCGCCCAGCCGAGCGCCTGCGCCCGCGCCGACACTTCGATCAACTGGGCCGTCAGGATCACGCTGCCGCGCCCGCCGGGAAAATACGTCAGCAGACCGGCCTCGTCCTGGTAATCCGGCAAGCGCTGCATCAGCGCCTTCCAGGCCGCCGCGTCCCGCATGCCGACGGCCTTGGAACTGAGCTGCTCCATGCAGGTGTAGGGATAGGCCGCCAGCCAATCATGCACTCCCGGCAACGTGCCTGCGAGACTGGATTGCAGTTGCACCGTCACCCCGCCGCGCAGCCCTCCCCGGGCATCCTTCAAGGCCTGCGCCGAGGCGTCGACCGGCAGGCGCTGCGGCGCGCCCTGGCGAATCTGCAGCAAAGTCGCCTGGCGCACCGTCACGGGCACGGCCGCCTGCAGCGTCTGCCGCACCTCGATCCGGTCGGCCGCCCGCTCGCTGCCCTGCCGGGTCTGCGCCGCAAAGGTCCATTGCAGGGTCTCGCTGCCCTGATCGCTCCCCAGCAGCGGGGCCTCCACCGGCCACTGCAGGGTGGCGGACGAACCCGCCGCCAGGTCCAGATCCTGCGCCGGCAGCGATTGCCCGGCGCCGCCCGCCCCCTGAGCCTGCGCCGACACCGTCAGCGGCAGCGCCGTTTGCGTGCGGTTGCGCACCGTGACGCGCGCCTGATAACGGTCGCCTTCGCGCACCACCTGGGGCAGGCCCGAGATCACCTGCAGATCCTGGGTGCTGATGATGTCGGTCGAACCGGCGCCGAAGCTGCCCTGCCCGTGGTCGACCACGGCCACCAGCCGGAACCGCGTCAGCGAATCATTCAGCGGCACCCGGACCCGCGCCCGCCCCTGCTCGTCCAGGGTCAGGTCGCCGCGCCACAGCAGCAGGGTGTCGAACAGTTCCCGCGTGGCCCCGAACCCGCCGCCGCCGCCCGCCGGCACCGCCTTGCGGCCATAATGCCGGCGACCCACGACCTGGCCCTGGCTGGTGGCCGTGCTCACGCCTTCATCGCGCTCGACGCGCATGGCGTCCAGCAGGTCCCAGCTGCCGTTGTCCATCAGTTCCAGCAAGGCCGCGTCCACGGCGGCAAACGCCACCCCTGCGCCCGCCGCCGGCTTGCCGTCGGGCAGGAAGGCCTGGATCTCGACCTGCGCGGTGTCGCGCACCTGGTAGGTGTCGTGATCGGCCTTGACCTGCACCTTCAGGCGATCGGCGTCGCCGCTGACGCGGATCTGCGCCAGGCCGAAGCGGAACGACGGCTTGGCCAGATCGACCAGCCCGGTCGGCGCCGGGGCGTCATCGACCTGGGCCGAGCGCGCGCGCGCCCAATCCAGCGGATGGCGCCAGCCCCAGTCGAAGAAGGAAGACCAGGGCACGTGACGGATACGGCCGCGCACCGCCAGCACCGAAACATAGACGTTCGGCCCCCATTCCGCTTTCACCGGCAGGCGCACCACGGGTTGATCGCCATCCAGGGACACGACATGGGTTTCCAGTACGCCTTCGCGTTCCACGGCCACCAGGGCCTCGGCCCGGCGAAACGGCATGCGCACGGTGAATTCGGCGGTCTCGCCCGGCTTGTAGCTGGCCTGGGACGGAATCACGTCGATGCGGTCGTCGTCGCCCCCCGCGAACCAGTTCTCGCCGCCCCAGACCCAGATCGACGTCGCCGCCCGGGACACGCGGCCCTGGGCATCCCGCGCCTGGGCGAACAGCTGGATTTCGCCTTCCCGATCCAGGCTGACCGGACATTCCAGCAGCCCCTTGGCATCGGTCTCGCCCTGGCACAATGTGCCCAGGGACGCGACCTGATCATGCGTGTCGTAGGCGTAGAACCCGCCCACCAGGCGCTTGCGCGTCGAATACGTAGTGCGAACCCGGCCGTCCAGTTGCATCGGCACCCCCGCCTGCGGACGGCCCTGCGGATCCACGGCCAACAGCTTGACGGTCGAGGTTTCCTGGCGCGCCATCCAGCGGCCAGTCTGCAGCCCCGCCACGACGGCGGACGGCCACACCTGCGCCGTCTGTGAAATCGTCTGAATTTCCCCGTTGGGATCGGCGAACGAAGCTTCGAACAGCCAGGACTGCGGATCCCGGACGGCGGGCAGATCCTTCAGTTCGATCCGCGCCGCGCCCTGCGCATCCAGGCGCACCGGGCGCTTGTCCAGGATCAGGCGGCGCAGCGTGTCGGACGAGGCCTGGTCCGCCTTGTCGCGCAAGCTGTCCGGCACCCCGAAATTGAAATCCGAATAGGCGTCGAAACCGGGAACCAGAGGCTGCGCCACCGCCGACAGGGAAGCATCCAGATCCCTCGCCGGGCCGCCGGACTGCCAGGCCAGCTGCAGGTCGGCCTGCACCGCTGCCGGAGCGACCAGGGGGCCGGCGGCCGCGGGCGCATCGCCGCCCGGCGCGGCGCCCGCCGGGGCCGCCTGCGCCGCGATCTTCAGCGAGCCCGTCAGCAAGGGCAGCTTGAAAGCCTCGACCCGGAAGCTGCCGGCGTACAGGGTCGGCGTCCAACCCTCGTCCCGGTCTGCGACCGCTTCCAGCTGAATGGCGTATTGTCCCAGCCGCGCGGTGCGGGGAATCGCGTAATCCAGCAAGGCATACAGCCCGCCGCTGGGGCTCAGCCGCCACTTCAACGGCAGCTTGACCACGTCGCCGGAACCCTCGTGCACAATGTCCACCGTCCCGGGCAGGCAATCGGGCTTGTCGGCCGCCAGGCAATCGGTCGGCGGATTGCGCACCCCGTCGCGCGTCAGATCGCGCAGGAACAGCTTCATCGACACGGTTTCCCCCGCCCGCAGCAGGGTCCGGTCCAGCACCGCATGGGCCACCTGATCCGGCGCCGCCGACCGGCTGACCGGCACGTCGAAGCGCCAGGGCTCGATGCCCTGGTCCCAACTGGACCAGGCGAAGGAAAAGTCCGCCTGGCCGTGCGCCGCCGGATGATCGGCGGCGATCCGCGCCGTCACGAACACGCCCGACTGCCCCGTGCCGTCGCAATAGGCGTCAGTCGGCACCGCCCCCTGCGAATGCCAGAGTCCCCGATCGTCGGTCTCGCCCTGGCGGATGCGGGTGCCGTCGCAGCCCAGGATCGCCACCTGGGCGCCGGACACCGGTTGTCCGCCGTCCAGCGTCGTCACCCAGACCAGGGCATCGTCGCGGCCGGTCTTGACGTGCACCGCCAGGTTCGTCACCAACACGGCCGAGCGCACGTACATGACGCCGCCCGGCTTGCCCTTTTCCGCCAGCAGCCTCGCCCCCAGCCGGGGGGACGCGGCTTCCAGCACGTGCAGGCCCGGCGCCGCCACCGGCACCCCGATCATTTCGATATCCTTGCCTTCGGCATCCCGCAGCCCCGGCAGCGTCAGCGCGCGCGCCGCGTCCTGCGGGCCGAACACGGAGCGCGAACGCACGTCGATCAAGGGCTCATCCCGCTTCGCATCGCGCGCGGGGCGCGACGCCAGCACGTCGGCGAACTGGCCCGCCGTCATCTGCCCATCCTGCAAGCGCTGGACCTTCGCCATCCACTGCAAGGCCTGCACATCGTCGGTCGTCACATGATCGTCCACCCGCCCGGCGGAGATCATCATGTCCCGGGTGCGCAGTTGCGGCCCGACCCTGCGCAATGCCAGCGGCACCACGGCCGGCAGCTCCTGGGCCGGCGTCCCGTCGGCGAAGCGTTCCACGATCCCGAACGGTCCGGAGGCGAATTTCACCAGAGGCGGCAAGGCGTCGACGGACACGTCCAGGGGGAAGCGGGCGGCATTGGCCAAAGGACGGCCGGCGTCATCACGCAGGTCTTTAGGCAACACCAGACGCAACGTGGCGCGTTCCGGAAAAGGCGCGCCGAACGTCAGGCTGGAGAGCGCGTCGGACGCCGCCCCGTCCGCATCGGCCTGCACCTGGCGCGGGCCGTCCGGCGTTTCCAGCCTGACCTGGCTGGCCAGCGCGCGCGGCACCGGGCTGGAAAACGTCAGGCTGATCGGGAACAGCGGCGAACACGGCGCCTGGGCGTTGACGCGGGTGCAGTTCATCGTCGCCCGGAAGGGATCGCGGACCTTGAAATCCTGCGCCAGCACCGCCCGGCCGACCATGCCCGGCTGGCCGGGCAGATCGGCGGATTTCACCCCGGGCCCCACCACCAGGCGCACCTGGGCCGAGGGCGGCAGCAGACGCTTGCATTGCAGCAGCCGGGCATCGTCCAGGCGCTGGGCGCTGTTCCGATCCCAGCCGATGGCGCGCAGGATCTGATCGCGCTGATCGCCGCCGACGATGCGCACCGGCACGGATTCCCCCAGCCCCTGGACCTCGCAACGCGCATGATCCAGAATCGACTGCGGATCCGTCGCCGTGTTGAAGCGCAGGACGAACACCTGGTCTTCCGCGATCCGGTCGCCCCAGGGATACGACAGCTGCGCGCGCGGCCCGCCCGTGCTGAAAGCGTAGGTCTTGCCACTGTCCAGCGGCCGGCCCTGCAGGTCCCGGAAATCGGGGTTCGGATCCGCCTGGCAGGACACGGCGCCCGCCAGCGGCTTCTCGAAGGAATAGACCCAGTGCTGCGGGTCCACCCAGCGGCCCGAGCCCTTGGCCGCATCCGAGTCGCACAGGATCCGGTACGGGTCCGCCGCCCCGTCATCGCCCAGCGCCACGGCCGGCGCGTCGAAGTCCGCCTGCGCCTGCATGATCCGGGCCATCGCGCCCTGGGGCGTGAAGCGCGTCACCTGCGCGGCGGATGCCGAGACGGCCCAGCCCAGGGCCAGGCCTGCCAGCAAAGTACGGGAAAGGATCGGATGCATGGGACGGCCCTGGTCTGTTGTTGTTCTGCTTGCGCCAGGCCCGACGCAGGACGCCCGAGCCAAGCAGCGATGCAGGCAGGTTACCATCCGCCCGAGGCCGTCACCAAGGCGTCTTATGCGATAATTCCCGCTTTCCCGGCAGCCGGCCATTCGCGCCCGCCGCCCACGGGCCTCTAGCTCATGCCTGGTTAGAGCAGCGGACTCATAATCCGTTGGTGCCGAGTTCGACTCTCGGGGGGCCCACCAGAATTATCCTGCTGAATCCGCGCCTCATCGCCACCCTGCCCGGTGGCGATTTCCGTTTCCGGGGCGTGATGCGCTCTGCTTGTCCACTATAGTGCCACCAGGAAGCATGCAACGACTATAATTTCACTCGGCCCACCTGCTCCCAATCTCATAAAGGTCCCCTTATGCGCTCCAATATCGGAAACAGGCTATTGGAACTTCGCAAAGAAAAGAATCTCACCCTGCGAGACGTCTCCGAGCTGAGCGGGGTCAGCCGATCCATGCTCTCCAAGGTCGAGACCGGGCGCTCCTCGCCCACCGCCACCACCCTGGGCAAGATCTGCGAGGGCCTGGGCATTTCGATTTCCCAGCTGGTGGGCGGCGTGGCGCCCCGCGACGTCATCGTCATGCGCGATGGCGAGCACCCGGTATTCCGCGTGCCCAAATCGGGATTCGAACGCTGGTCGCTGTCGCCCATCAGCGAAGCGCGCACCGTCGATTTCGCCATGAACGTCCTGCCTCCGGGGCGCAGCTCCGGCTATTTTCCCCCGCACCAGGAAGGGGTCGAAGAAACGATTTACGTGATCTCGGGAAAGATCACCCTCTGGCACGGCGAGTCCACCTACGATCTGGACGCGGGCGATTCGGTGTACTACCGGGCCCACGTCCGCCACCGCTTCGACAACGCCTCGCCCACCGAAGAGGCCAGATTTTTCGTCGTGGTCAACAACAACGGCACCGGCAGCTTCTGATCGCATCCCGACCCCTCCGGGGCCGCGCGGGCTAGCCGTAGACCAGATCCCTGAGCGTCAGGGACAACGCCGGAAAATAGGTGATCACCGCCAGGCACAGCAGCACCACGACCACGAACTGCACCAGATTGGACACGATCCTGTCCAGCGGAATATTGGCCACCGAGCAGGCGGCGAAGAGATTCACCCCGAAGGGCGGCGTGATCATGCCCAAGGCCAGATTGACCACCATGATAGTGCCGAAGTGGATCGGGTCCACGCCGAAATGCATGGCCACCGGAGTCAGGATCGGGGCCAGCACGATCACGGCCGCGCTGGTCTCGATGAACATACCGATCATGAACAGGGCCAGATTGGTGATGATCAGGAACATCACGGCCGAATCCATATTGAGCTCTATCCAATGGCCGATCGCGGCCGGCACGCCGGCCCGCGTGATCAGGAAGGCGAACAAGCCGGCATTGGCGATGATGAACATGATCACCGTGCTGGAGATCACCGACTTGCGCAACACGCTCGAGAGCTCCTTGAAGCCGATCTTGCGGTAGATCAGGGCGCCCACCACCAGCGCATAGAACACGGCCACGGCAGCCGCCTCGGTGGGGGTGAAGACGCCTCCGTAGATGCCGCCCAGGATGATGACCGGCATCAACAGGGCCCAGCCGGCCTGCCACGTGGACCGGAGGATGCCGAGGCGCCCGTCTCCATCATGCTTGCCCAGGCCCTTGATCTTGCAATACACATACACATAGAGCATCAGGGCGCCTGCGATGAAGACGCCCGGGCCGACGCCGGCGATGAACAGCTCGCCGATGGAAACCTCGGCGCTCACGCCAAAAAGAATCATGGGGATCGACGGCGGCACGATCACCCCCAGTTCCGCGCTGGTGGCCTGCAGGGCCGCGGCGTACGGGGTGGGATAGCCATTCTTGATCAAGGCCGGAATCAGGATCGAGCCGATGGCGAACGTGGTGGCGATGGACGACCCGGACACGGCGGCGAAGATCATGCAGGTGAGCACGCAGGTCATGGGCAGCCCGCCCTGGATGCCGCCAATCAGGCTCTTGGCGAAATTGACCAGTCGCTCCGAGATGCCGCCCGCCTCCATCAGATTCCCGGCCAGGATGAAGAAAGGAATGGCCGCCAGGGGGAACTTGTTGATGGCCGCGTACATTTCCTTGACGACCAGCAGCATATTGATGCCGGCCACCTGAATGCCCAGCACCGCGCCCAGCCCGATCGCCACCGCGATGGGGACGCACAGCGCGAAACCGATGGCCATGGCGATCAGCATGCTTGCCGTCATTGTCTGCCCTCCACAGCCGCGAATCGCGGCCGGTTCACGTTGCGGTTTCCAGTTCCAGGTGCTTGGGGTCGAGCATCTGGCCAATCAGGGCGAAAATGCAGAACACTCCGCCGATCGGCATGGCGATGTAGCCCCAGATCATCGAGATCGATTCCAGGCCGGCCATCGACTGCACCCGGCTGCGCAAGGCATAGTCCAGCCCCCAGGCGATAATGATCAGCACCAGCGAGAGCGAAGCCAGGAACACCACCCAGTCGATCGCCCGGCGCCAGCGCGGCGCGGCCAGGCGGCGCAGCACATCCACGCTCATCATGGCGCCCAGCCGGAAGGCTACCGGAGCCCCCAGGAAGACCATCCAGATCAGGCTCAGGCGGATCAGGATCTCGGTCCATTCAGCGGGCTGCGCCAGAACGAACCGCGTCAGTATCTGGAACATGGCCAGCGCGGCCGAAATCGCCATCATGGCGCAGGCGCCGGCCGTGGCCGCCTGCGTCATGCGGCTTTCGAATGCAAGGAATGCCCGCTTCATGGATGACGCCTACTTGAAGTCCCGGATGCGCTGGATGTTCCCGGCGCCGAACTCCCGCTCGAAATAGGCATTGGCCGAAGCCAGCGCCTCGATGAACGGAGCCTTGTCGACCGTCTCGATGACTTCCATGCCCCCCTTGCGCAGATAGTCCACCCCGCGCGCATCGTCGGCATCCACGCGCTCGCGATTGGCCCGGGTCCCTTCAACCGCGGCCTCTCGAAACGCCTGCTTGTCCGCATCGCTCAGCTTGGCATAGGCATCGGGGTTCATCAGCCAGACACAGGGCGAATACACATGCCCGGTCAGGCTGATGTATTTCTGCACCTGCTCGAACTTGCCGGCGATGATGATGGACAAGGGGTTCTCCTGACCATCCACGGTGCCCTGCTGCAAGGCGGTGAACACCTCGGGGAAAGCCATGGGCGTGGGGATGATCCCCAAGGCCTTATAGGCGCGGATGTGCACGGGATTTTCCATCGTGCGCATCTTCAGGCCCCGCAGATCCCCCGGCGTGCGCACCGGACGGACATTGTTGGTCATGTGGCGAAACCCGTTCTCACCCCAGCCCAGCGCCACGAAACCGCGGCCGGAGAACTTGTCCAGCAGATCTTTCCCGATAGGCCCGTCGAGCACTGCGCGCGCGTGGGCCTTGTCGCGAAACAGGAACGGCATGTCGAGGATCTTGGTTTCGGGCACGAAGTTGGGAATCGGCCCGGTCGTGGACAAGGCCAGTTCCTGCGTACCCATCTGCACGGCTTCCACATACTCGCGCTCGCCTCCCAGGGCGCCGTTGTAGAAGGTCTTGATCTGATAGCGGCCCTCGGTGCGCCGCTCGACTTCGCGGGCGAACGTGTCGATAGCCACACCCTGGTGGGAATCCTGCGACGTGGCAATGCTGATGCGCATCACGGTCTGGGCCTGCGCGGGACTGATCGCAATGCCGCCTGCCAGGCACAAGCCCAGCAACAGTCTGGTGGGTTTCATGATGTCTCCTGAGTGGTGGTCGGGGTGATCCCCAGGTTTCAGACAGCGGCCGGCACGACGGGATCAGATCATGCCGATGGCTCCTGGCCTATTTCGAATTGCGAGAGCTGCTCCAGCGCCCGCACCAGGCCCGAGTGATCCCAGCCCGCGCCGCCCGAGGCGATGCAGGCGCTGAACAGTTGCTGGGCATGCGCCGTCGAAGGCAGGGCCAGATGCAGGGACTTCGCGGCATCCAGAGCCAGATTGAGATCTTTCTGATGCAGGGCGATGCGAAAACCGGGCTGGAAAGCGCGCTTGATCATCCGTTCGCCCAGGATGTCGAGCACCCGGGAACCGGCCAGGCCGCCCAGCAAAGCTTCGCGCACTTTGTCCGGCGCGGCGCCGGCGCGGGCGGCAAACAGCAGCCCCTCGGACACGGCGGCGATGGTGAGAGCCACCACGATCTGGTTGGCCACCTTGCAGGTCTGCCCATCGCCAATGCCGCCCACTCGCGTGATGTTCTTGCCCATCAGGGCGAACAGGGGCCGGATCCGTTCAAACACCGGTTCGCGTCCGCCCACCATGATGGACAGGCTGGCATTCCGCGCCCCCACATCCCCGCCGCTGACCGGCGCATCCAGGTAATCGCAGCCCAGCGCCTCGATCCGGGCGGCATATTCCTTGGTCTGCACCGGCGAGATCGAACTCATGTCGACCACCACCTTGCCCGCGGAGAGCCCCGCGGCCACCCCCGTCTCGCCGAACAGGACCAGGTCGACGTCCGGGGTGTCGGGCAGCATGAGAAAGATCACGTCGGCCTGCCGGGCCACCTCCGCGCCGCTGGCGCAGACCACGGCATCCGTGGCGGCGATGGGCCCCGGAACGGCGCTGCGGGTGTGCACATGGACTTTGTGCCCCGCCGCAATCAGGTGGCCCGCCATGGGCGCGCCCATGATGCCCAGACCGATGAACCCGATATTCTGCATGTCCATGTCTCCTGCTCGTCCTGAATGTCGAACCCGCGCGGGCTCCGTCAGGCAGTCTCGTGCTTCAGGCTGTCCACCAGTTTGCGCACGGTCGCCTCGCTGGCGCCCTCGATGCGCGCATTGGGCCGGCCGGTGGCATAGGCCACCGCCAACACGATCTCGTCCGCCCTGGGCGCTCCCGGAATGCGAATCTCCATCGTGTCCATGGCGTCGTAGTGCCAGCCTTCATCGATGCCGCCCAGCACAATATCGATGGAAGTGCCCGGCCCGCCCCGCTTGCCGTTGCCTGGAATCAATGCATAGCCCGACCGGATGGCGGCGCGGATCGCCAGACCGATGCGGCAGTGAATCATCGCGGCGCCCTGCTCCAGGTCGCCCGACTCCCCCACGATCACCCCCTTGCCGAAAGCGACCGGCTGGCGATCCCCCAGCAGCGCCAGGCTCCTGCGTACCAGCAGCTCGCCGATGCGGGCCGACTCGGCCATGCAGTCCTCCAGCACGGCGTCGCTAGCCCGGCCCCGCGCGGGATTGCCGATCACCGCGCAGGCCGCCGCCCGAATCGCCGCAGGCTGCACAGCGGCCCCCGAAGCTTGCACGATCTCCTGGGTGAACACATGAATCTCACGAATTTCCATAGCCATATGCCTCATCAACGCGGGAACGGGTCGCCAGGGAACAGCTGCGGTGCTGTGGCCCTGCGCAATGCAATCGATAGTAGACGTAGTTTCCTATAGGAATTCACTTTGGGGAATCACCCAGGAATGAAAGGAAACGTCCCCGACATGGATAGGATCATTCCCGGATTCTTACTAACTATATGATATTAAACAAACTCATGGAAAACCCCCGCGCCGTGAAATTCCCGAAATATGGGATCCATTCGGGTAAATCATAAGTAAATAGTGGACAAAAACTGTTTTTTGTCCACTATTAAAAATACCCATGCCAACCAGCGAGGGATTGCGCCAAGCTATCGCCGCTACGCACCGGATACACCCGCATCGGGACCGGGATGCCAGCGGCGGTGGCCGGCAAGACGTAGGGCCGCCGCCACATTCCGCCTGCAAATAGTGTGTCAATTCTTGATGAAAGCCGCAAAGAATGGAGAACTTCCTGATCTGTGTAACCGGCGGCAATATCCAGCGCCCACGCGCCCATATTGCGACCATAATTCCAGCCATGAAAACATCCATCGCACATCGCGCCAGCCGGTTCGCGGTCCTGCTGGTTGCCGTATCCGCCCTGGGCGGATGCGCCGTCTACGAGCCCGCCCCCGCCTACTATGACGACGGCGGAGTGGTCTACGGCGGACCATCCGTCTACGTCGCGCCGCCAGTGTACGTGGCGCCGCCCAGCCTTTACTTCGGCTACAGGTCGGGGGGCTGGGGACACAGGGGCTACCATCGCGGCTGGCACGGCCGGCATGGCTGGCGGTGATGTAAGGTGTTCAGCCAGCCAGTCCCGGAATGCGCGCTTTTTGCCGCGCGGCGAGATTCAATCGCATCTCGCATCAAGGCAATCGAACTTCTCGATACCACCCTGTAAAATGCTGGCTGGGTGTTAGCTGCATGTCGCAGCGGGACAGGTTCATGCGTCGGTCGGGCTGCCACGCGGAGTCCCGACGACCATGAATCGCCAAACCACGCGGACGGATCTGCCGCGCGCCCAGTTTCTGGCTGAACGCGCCTTCGCCACCCTCGAACGCTTCCTGCACATCGAAGCCGCCAGCGGCATCGTGCTGTTGATGGCCGCCGCCGTGGCCCTGATCTGGGCCAATTCGCCCTTTGCCCACAATTACCACGCGCTCTGGCATTTGCCGATGTCGCTCGGCATTGGCGGCTTCACCGTCGCCCAGTCGCTGCACTTCGTCATCAACGATGGTCTGATGACCATCTTCTTCCTGGTCGTGGGCATGGAAATCCGTCGCGAAATCCATGAAGGCGCCTTGAGCGATCTACGCCAAGCCAGCCTGCCCATCATGGCGGCGCTGGGCGGCGTGGCCGTACCCGCGTTGATCTATACCGCTTTGAACGCCGATCCGTCGCGCCTTCAAGGCTGGGCGGTGCCCACCGCCACGGACATCGCCTTTGCCGTGGGCGTGCTGGCACTGCTGGGCCGGAGCATTCCGGGCAACGTCCGCGTCTTTCTGCTGGCGCTGGCGATCATCGACGACATCATCGCGGTGCTCATCATCGCGCTGTTCTATTCGGGCGGCCTGGACCTGTCGGGCTTTCTCGTCGCCGCGATGGGCATCCTCGTGGTGCTGGGCTTCCAGCGCATCGGTGTGGGCTCGGCCTTCGCCTACGTGCTGCCGGGCGCCATCGTCTGGATTGGCCTGCTGATGACCGGCGCCCATCCGACGCTGGCCGGGGTGGTGCTCGGCATGCTGACGCCCGTGGTGCCGCTGCCCACCCGCGAGCGCCCGCTGGACATGGTGGCGCACGCGACACAGAAGCTGCGCGACCACGACGACGCCAAGGACGCCCACCACCTCGCCATGCCGCTCAAGCAATTGCGGCTGGGCCAGCGCGAACTGCTGCCGCCCGTGGTGCGCGTGCAAACGGCGCTGCACCCCTGGGTGGCATTCGGCATCATGCCCCTGTTCGCGCTGGCCAACGCAGGCGTGAGCATGGACGGCATCGACCTGTCCGCCACCGGCCCGCAGTGGGTGATGGCCGGCGTCGGCCTGGCGCTGGTGCTGGGCAAGCCGTTGGGGGTCGTGGGCGTGAGCTGGCTGATGGTCCGTTTGGGCTGGTGCCGGTTGCCGCCCGGCGTGTCGTGGGGCGGCATTGTCCTCATCGGCCTGCTGGCGGGCGTGGGCTTCACCATGTCCATCTTCATCGCCATGCTCGCGTTCGACAGCGAAGTCCTGCTGGGTGCCGCCAAGCTCGGCGTGCTGGCGGGATCGCTGGTGGCCGCGTTGCTGGGGTTGGCGTGGGGCACGATGTACCGGCGCAAAACCAACGCCGTCCGCGCATCGTGATGATGCAGCCGATGCCGTAGCGCCTGCCGCGTGCGCGCAGTCCCGAAGGCTCGGAAAATGCCCGGTTCTGAACCGGGACGTGATTACAGCGTCTGGGGATACTGTTCGTTTTCCCCGATGGTCAGCAGGCCGGCGCTCTTGGCTTCCTTCAGCTCGTTCAGGACCTGGGCGCGGGTCAGGGCCGGGCCTTCGGATTGCAGCTGGGGATAATCGGCTTGCTCGCCCACGGTGACCTGGCCTTGAGACTGCGCCACGCGCAGTTCATGGACGACCTCCGCGCGGGTCTGGGTGCTGGGCGTCGCGATTTCCGGGTAGTTGCTCTGGTCGGCCTGAGCGATGCCGGCGGAGGCGAGACCCAGGGACAGAACGGCGATGGAGGCGGCGGTAGCGACTTTCATGATGGTTTCCTTCACGTTTAGGGTGTGTCAAAGCAGGACGTTCACGGGCTTTCCGCTGGGTGATTCGTGTCCTGCTCTGTTGGAAACAGTGTGCGCTTTTGCTGCGCCGCGATAAACGGGGCTACAGCCCATTCATCTTTCTATTTTTGGTGGTAATTAGCAGATCACCCGCATTATTCGGTCGTTACTTCGGGTAAAACGGGGGTCTGGGGCTCGCCTGAATCAACCCCGGAACACGTCTTCGAGTGCCGACGCATCCAGAATGTTCAGCGACCAGGTTTCCAGTTCAGACGCCTTCGCTGAAAGAATGCGCTGCACAGTGTCATCGGACAGCGGGCCAAAGCGGCGCTGAACCATGCCCAACAGCAGCTTGGCCTGGCCCGTCCGCATCCCCTTTTGCAACCCCTTTTCTTCACCTTTGGCCATACCATAGCGCTCAGCAATCGTCACGTAGCTCATGTTGTACTCCTGCTCCAGCTGGCGGGCAGCCAGGTGATATTCCACTTCCAATTCGGGCGGCAGCCCGATGACCCATTCCACCAATCGCAGCAATTGGCCGATCTGGTCCCTCGTATAACCGTAGCCATACAACCGCCGGGTCAGGCTCACCAGCGGCGCCAGCCGCGTGGCCTTGTCAGGATGGCCCGACGCCTGCAACTGGGCCATGATCAGCACGGCAAAGGGATTCAGCGGCGCCAGGCGATCCAGTTCATCCTGGCGGGCGCGCCATCTCTCCAATTCTACAATTGGAAAGGTGAATCGGGTCCGCTGATTCAGGAACCGATCCCGGTAGGTCAGTGTGGCCGCCGGCCGCGTCCCGCCCGTGCGCACAGGCTGATCGATCAGAACACCCAGGCTGTAGATCTGCGGCGGCAGCGGCGATTTGCTCTTGCGCCGTTCCCGCTGGCAGATCAGCACCTTGTATTCCAGCATGCGCCAGCCAAAGACCTGCAGCGCCCGAGGACCGGACAGGCGTCCCTGGACTTCAACATGCACCAGCAGCAACGCTTTGCCGCCATTCAGCAGTTGGACCTGAACCAGTTTGTCTGCGTGGCGACGGCCCTGCGCGGGGGCGCTGGCTCGTTTGACGGCTTGCAGTTCCTTATCCAGAAAGACGATGGGCGCCGACCAGTCGACGGTCGCCTGCAGATCGGACGCCAAGAGCGCCATCGCCTGAGGAAAATACAGCTCTAGCGCATCCTTCCACGGACTGTCGTGATCATCAGCCGGACGTTCTGGATCGGACATGGTAAGGAGGCACCCGGACGACAGAACGCCCATTGTCCGAAGCAGCGCAAGTCGCTCCTAGCCGCCAGATCTATCGAGGAATGAAAGGTCACACCCGCGGAATCAATCCAGGAACAGGCCATCCAGTCCCGCATCGAAGGATCAGGAAGCTACACCGCCCCCTTCCGCATCTCCGCTGCCCGCCCTCTGAACACTTCCGCCTCGTCAGGCCGCCCCGTATTCTCGTACAGGACAGCCAGGTTCTGCGCAGCCAGGTAGCTGCCCCGGCCGGCGACGGAGTCCGACAGATCGGGCCGGTCGCCGATCTCCAGGCATTTCAGCCAGCTGGATTCCACAATGGGCAGGAATTGGGATTCGGCCTCATCCGGATGCTGTATCGCCCAATCCAGAAAGATGTCCGCCACGCAGAAGAAATAGTCGGGGGAATCCTGCCAATGGGGAAACTCGTTTTCCGCCAGCAGGATGGCGTTTTCCAGCTGGCCCGCCTGCTTCAGGGAATACAAAGCCCGCACGATCAAAGCATGCCGGTAGCTCAGGTCGGCCGCCGCATACTCGATGGCCGGCAGGAAATATTCCACCGCCTCGGCATGGCGTTCGTAGATGGCCAGTTCCTTGCCCAACTGGTACAACAGATAGGGATCCCGGGGGGACTCCGACAAGGCCAGGCGCAACAGCGCCTCATTCCGGCCCTTTTTCGCCTCAAGCCCTTCCGGCATATAGCCATCATGGCCGAACCGAACGTCCAGCCGCTTTCGGGCCAATCCGCGATCGTTGACGGGTTGCTCATGAATCCTGCCGGCATAGCGAACGCCTCGGGGCAGAATGCGAGGCACCCATTCCGTCGACTCCCGAACCTCTCCGCCTTGCACGAACCGATTCACGATGGAAACCTGGCCGATGAAGGGCTCCGGCCCCAGGGCGTGCAGCACCGCGTGACCGGACTCCAGCCAATTGTCGGCATCCAGGATCAGATTCCAATCGGCAGTGGAGTGATCCAGCGCCGCATTCCGGGCGGCGGAAAAATCATCGACCCACTCGAAATGGTGCACCCGGGCGCCATGGCGCTGCGCAATCGACACCGTTTCGTCCGTCGAGCCCGTATCCAGCACGATGATGTCATCGACGTGCCCCTGTACGCTGGACAGGCAGCGGGCCAGGGTGGCCGCGCCATCCTTGACGATCATCACCAGGGCAATCGTTGGGAACTTCATGAGGAGCCTCACGCTTTTTTCCCATTGTAGCCAGGGCCTTCCCAGCGCCCGGACGGATCAACGCGGGGCTCGACAACTCACACCTCAAGAAAAAAGCCACTGACTCGCGCCAGTGGCTTTTTCCGCACAGGCGGACGAAACCGCCTGTTATGGCTGCATGAAATTAACGCAGCAGGGACAGCATGGTCTGCGGAACCTGGTTGGCCTGCGCCAGCACGGCGGTGCCGGCCTGTTGCAGGATCTGGGCACGCGTCATGTTGGACACTTCCACCGCATAGTCGGCATCTTCGATGCGCGAGCGCGCGGCCGACAGGTTATTGACGGTGTTGTTCAGGTTGGCGATGGTCGATTCGAAACGGTTCTGGATCGCGCCCAGGTCGCTGCGTAGCGAATCGACCTTTTGCAACGCACTATCCAGAGCAGCCAAAGGGCTCGTCGTTTTCGTCACGACGTCAGCAGCGTCAGTGACAATGTTCGTAACCTTTTCACCAACAGTCAACGAAAAAGAAGAGTCGCTGCCATCACCCGCGGTACCTGTGGTGATTGTGAACGTAGCAGACCGGTAGCTACCATCGCTATCCTTGACATAGTAATTACCACCGGTATCTTCGAGAATATCAGCCGCTGCGTAGTCAGTGCCATCAGCCTTTGTAACATTAGCAGTGAAGTTGGCAGGGGTTTGGCTATCGTCATCTTGCAGATCTGCCGCAGCCGGGGCTGCGAGGTCAGCCTCCAAAACGGTTGAGCGAACACTGAAATCACCCAAACCCAACGTCGTAGCGTTGATCTGCTGCAGATTCACATCGATGGTTTCGCTGTCGTTGGCACCGACTTGGATGGTCAGGGCGCCATTTTGCGCCAAAACCCGTACACCGTTGAATTGGGTTTGTGCGGAGACACGATTAATTTCGTCCAAGCGCTGTCGCACTTCAGCTTGAATCGAAGCCAGATCCGAATCCGAGTTCGTACCGTTAGCAGCCTGCACCGACAGTTCGCGAATACGCTGCAAGTTGTTGTTGATTTCGTTCAGCGCGCCTTCCGTCGTCTGGGCGATGGAGATGCCATCATTCGAGTTACGGGCGGCTTGCGTCAGGCCCTTGATGTTGGCCGTGAAGCGGTTGGCGATGGCCTGACCTGCAGCGTCGTCCTTGGCGCTGTTGATACGCAGCCCCGAGGACAGGCGCTCGATCGCCGAACCCAGGGAGGACTGGGATTTGTTCAGGTTGTTCTGGGAAACCAGAGCAAGGTAGTTAGTGTTGATAATCGTTTTAGCGGAATTTCGCTCAACTAATCACCATCTATCGATACGTTTCGTTGCTTTGGCAGGGACATCCCTTGAGAAAATAGTTGACGTCACCTCATTGCAAGGGGCACGTGTGTATATAAATGTGTATATCGATCAACGCACCTATGTCATTGACAAATAAGACATTCAGTACAAATTCCCCTATCCAGGCAAAAAGCAATGTGTATATATCTGTGTGCTCTTTTGTAACGGAGAAAGCAGCACATGACTCAGAACCTTCTCTCGACCCGAACCATCGACTCGGCCAAAGCTGCTGGCAAGCCTTACCACCTCCGAGACGGCGGCAGCCTGTTCCTGTCGATCCAGCCTAGCGGAAGCAAGCTTTGGCGCTACCGCTACCGTCTGGACGGCAGGGCCCAGGTGTACGCTATCGGGCGGTATCCCGACATCACTCTCGCTCAAGCTCGCCAGGAAAGAGACCGCGCGCGGGACCTGATACGGCAAGGCATTCATCCTTTATCGGAGCAAAGCGCTGACCAAAATGTCGCTGCTTCCGCTCCTCCCTCATTCGAAGCGGTCACGCGCGCCTGGCTGGCCGCCAATCCACAATGGAGTCCAAGCTATTCCCGCCAGATACGGAGATACTTTGAAAAAGACATTCTTCCGGCCATAGGAGACGCCGCGGTCGCCGATCTCACGCCGGCGGACATCCGCGAGCTCATTTCATCCATCGCAGAGCGAGGCGCCAGATGTGCCGCATTGCTCACACAGCAGTGGATATCCCAAGTTTTCTCTCATGCCATCGTGCAGGGACAGCGCGAGGACAATCCAGCGAGTCTGCTCAAAGGCCTCGTCAAACGCGCTGCCGTGCGTCACCATCCGCCGCTGGGTTGGTCCGACATCCCGGGGTTCTTCCAGCGTCTGGACGCCTGGGACGGATACTCCGACATCGCCATCGGCCTGCGTCTGCTGGCGTTGACGTTCGTGCGCCCCTCGGAACTGCGATTGGCCCGTTGGCAGGAGTTCGACTTCGACAATGCGATCTGGACCGTTCCCAAGGAACGCATGAAGATGCGCCGTCCGCATATGGTGCCACTGGCCCAGCAGACCGTGACGCTGCTGCGCTCGTTACGCACCAAGTCCTGCAGCAATTCCATGCTGTTTCCCAACCATCGGGATACAGACCGTGAACTTGCCGCCAGCAGTTTCAACCACGCCATCGAGCGCCTCGGCTACGGCGGGCGATTTTCCGCCCACGGATTCAGAGCAACCGCCACGACCCTGCTTGGTTTGCTGGGCTATCCGGACAAACTGGTTGACCTGCAACTGGCACACCGTAGGCGGGACACGTCTCGCGCCCCCTATGATCATGCCCGGTTCGTTGGCTCTCGCACACTGCTCATGCAGGACTGGGCCGATATTCTGGAAGCCCTGGCCGACGGGAATCGGTACGCCCAGTTGTCCCAGATGTTCGGTCCGTTGTCCGAGCGCAGGACCATGATGCTGGCCGTGATCGAGCGAGAGTGAACAGCCGGCCAAAAAAACATCCAAACCACCCTAAAGTTCTCTGCCCCCCCTCCGTTAACGGGGCAGAACAGGAGGTCACTCAGTTTGTCATCCTGGGCAACAAGGGCGGATCTCCGCCGAACAACTTAGGAGTCTCTCATGGCTGTTATCAACACCAACTACCTCGCTCTGGTCTCCCAGAACAACCTGAACAAATCCCAGTCCTCCCTGGGTTCGGCGATCCAGCGCCTGTCCTCGGGCCTGCGCATCAACAGCGCCAAGGACGACGCCGCTGGCCAGGCTATCGCCAACCGCTTCACCGCCAACATCAAGGGTCTGACGCAAGCCGCCCGTAACGCCAACGACGGTATCTCGATGGCGCAAACGACGGAAGGTTCCCTGAACGAAATCAATAACAACCTGCAACGTATTCGTGAACTGACGGTCCAGGCCTACAACGGGACGAACTCCTCCGACGACCTGAGCTCGATCAACGCTGAAATCAAGCAGCGCCTGGACGAAATCCAGCGCGTCGCCGATCAGACCCAGTTCAACGGCACCAAGGTCCTGAACGGTTCCTCCGCGTCCGGCATCGCCATCCAGGTTGGCGCCAACGACAACGAGACCATCACGATCTCCGGCACCGACGCCCGCGTCAACACGCTGCTGAGCGGCACCACCGCCATCACCTCCGGCGGCCTGAGCGTCACCACCTCCGGCACCGTGACCACCGTCACCTCCGGCGCGCTGGCTGAAATCGACACTGCCATCAACAACGTCGACAAGATGCGCAGCGACCTGGGCGCGATCCAGAACCGCTTCGAATCGACCATCGCCAACCTGAACAACACCATCACCAACCTGTCGGCTTCGCGTTCGCGCATCGAAGACGCCGACTACGCGGTGGAAGTGTCCAACATGACGCGTGCCCAGATCCTGCAACAGGCCGGCACCGCCGTGCTGGCGCAGGCCAACCAGGTCCCGCAGACCATGCTGTCCCTGCTGCGTTAATTCACGGCACCGCATCGGGGCGGGTTCATCTCGCCTCGCGCATCAAGGCCGCCGGATCGTCTCCGGCGGTTTTTTTTTGCTGCCGGCCAATCGTCAACCGCCACGCAAGCAAGCGCGGGCGGCGCGACAAGGCGGCCCTCCTCCGGAATTCTGTTTCGTAACGCCCCGACTTCATCATGGCCCGAAAAATTCTGATCATCCGCCTGGCGGGCCTGGGAGACGTCGCCTCCATTCTGATTCCCGCCGTCGGGCTGATCCGCGCCCAGGAACCGGATGCCGTGATCGACGTGCTGACCTACGGAGCGGGCATCGAGCTGATGTCCCTGTGCCAGGACGTCGACGACGTGCTGGGCGTCACGCAGGAGCAATGGCCGCGCGATCTGGCGCCCGCGACCCAGAGCTTTCTGAATATCGCCCAGGTGATCGCTGCGCGCGACTATGATCGGATCCTCTGCCTGGACACATGGTTCATGCCCTGCTTCCTGGCGCAAGTCCTGATCGACATCGGGCTGAACGCGGAAGGCAATCATCTGGACCGGCCGGTGAACGACTTTTTCACCGCGCTGCACGCCGGAACACTGCCGGCGGACTACTTCGGCACGGCCTTCATGGCCAGCAGCTACCCGCGCATGAAGGACTGGTTGCGCTCCTGGTGGCTGACGCCGCAGCCCCACGCCAATTACCCGGAATACTATCTGATCCATTGCTGCGGACTGGGCGATGCCATAGAGCCGGACCTGCCCATCGAACCCGACGCCGCATTCCGGAGCGCCGCAGCGGGACGCCCGATCATCGCGGTATCATTTCGCGGTACCACGGCCATCAAGCACTACAAACAGGCGGACGCGCTGACCCGCCTGCTGCAAAAGGCGGACTATCACGTCTGGACGGGATTCGACGGCAGCCAGCCCATGGGCACGACTCTCGCGCGCCTGGCCTCGACCGATCTGCTGGTCACCGTGGCGACCTCCACCCAATGGCTTGCCAGGCTGGCAGGCTGCCCTTCCCTGATGCTGCCGGGCGCCATGCACCCCGCCATACTGGGCGCGGAGCACACCATGGGGCGAACCGTGGATTGCCAGTACTGCTGCCAGCGGGGCTGTCCCGCCGGCCGCGACTACGCCTGCATGGACGTGCCGGCGCAGGACGTCATGGACCAGGTCCGGCGCATACTGGCCGGGTAGGTCCTTCCCGCGCTCAGGCGCTTTCCGGCGCCACGCCCCAGGCGCGAGCCCACTGATCCAGGAAGCCGCCTTCCAGCATCCAACCCTGCAGAACGGCATCGCGCAACGCGTCGCCCTTTTCCGCCAGGGCGCCCGGATCGGCCAGATGCGCGCGAATGGCCTCCACCCAATCCTGATGGCGGTTGCGCACGAGCGTCACCGGCAAGCCGCCACGATACGGCTCGATCGCCGTGGCGATGACCGGCACCCCGCACGCCCCCAGTTCCAGCAAGCGCAGATTGCTCTTGCAGCGATTGAACTGGTTGATTTCCAGCGGCACCACGGCCAGATCCAGATTCAGGCTGGCCAGTTTTTCCGGGTACCGGTCGATCGCCACCCCCGGATGGTATTCACACGACACGTCTTGCGGCTTCATGCCCATGAAGACCCATTCAACCTCGCCTTGCAGGTCCTGGACCACGGCGCGAATCTCGGCCAGATCGCCGGTGTGGCTCACGCCACCGGCCCAGCCCACGCGCATCTTCCGCCCCGTGCGACGCTCGCTGACCAGGCCGCGCCATGGATCTGCCGGCAGGCCGTTCAGGGCCACGCGGATATCGGCGTGGTAATCCATGTACTCCTGGGCCAGCGTCGGCGTGGAGACCACCAGCCAGTCGACCTGCTCGATCGCGCGCCGCATGTTCTTGATCACGCCCTGAGGCAGCTTCTTGCGGTAGATGCTGCGCGTCGGGATGTTGGGCAGATAATCGTCGAATTCCAGCACGACCTTGGCGCCCGTGATCTCGCGATAGCGCCGGATCTGGGTAAGGATGCCTTCATTCAGCCAGGCGCCCTGCAGCACGATCACATCCGGCTGGATGCGGGCCACGTCGGTGAAATGGAAATCGCCATGCTTCAGCCCGCCTTCCAGGCGCAGCTCGGCCCCCATGGCCCTGAAGGGATGCAGTATCCGGTAATGGCCGCAGCCCTGCCAGTCCGCATGGGCCGCCAGCACCACGGGCAACGGTCTGCCCGGCAGCGGTTCCTGGATCCGCGAGGCGTCGGTGCTCAGGTCGAACCCCGGGGAATGCCTGCCCAGGGCTGGATGATAGTTCGGGTCTCGGGCCAGCTGCGGCAGCCACCGATGGTACAAGCGGTCGCGCTGCTCGTCATCCGGGCTGGTCTCCAGGCCGAACTTCTCGGTCAGCAGGCGGGTCGCGCCGCCCATGTGCAGCAGGCCGGTGTCCGGCTCCAGCACCAGCAGATACCCCGCCTGAGTCGCCTTCAGACACAGGTCCGTATCCGCGTAATAGACCGGAAAGGATTCCGCATCGAAGCCGCCCAGTTCGTCGAAGACCTCGCGCCGCATCATCAGGCAGGCGGCGCTCAACGCGCTGACGTTCTGCTGGACGGTCAAGCGGTTCATGTAGCCCTGCCGATCCGACGGCAAGCCCCGGAACGCCGCGCCGACGCTCTCGTCCATCCCCAGCACCTGGCCGCACTGCTCCACCCCGCCATCCGGCAGGTCCAGGCGCGAACCCGCCATCCCGACCTCGGGCCGCAGCGCGTGCCGCAGCAGGCGCTCCAGCCAGTCGGGCCGCGCACGCGACGCAAACTGGATATCGTTGTTCAGGAACAGCAGCACGTCCCCGCGCGCCTGTCCGGCCGCAAAATTATTGATGGTTGCGAAATCGAACGCCTGCGGCCAGCGCAGGACGCGAACCCGATCCGCGCCCATGCCTTCGAGTCCGGCCAGAAATGCCACGGCATCGGGCTCGACGCTGCCGTTGTCCACGATCAGCAATTCATAATGCGGATAGGCCGTATGCTCCATCAACCCTTCGACGCAGGCTCGCAGGACCGGCAATTGATCGCGCGTGGGAATGATGATGGACACCAGTGGTTGTGCGGCCAGGGGATACTCGACGCGCTGCAGGCCCGGCGACACGCCCGGTTCGACCCGCGCTTCCAGGCCCATACGCACGAAATGCGCCTGCGTCACCGCCGGAAACCAGGTCATCGTTTCCGGATCGCGAACCCACTCCATCAGACTGCGGCCGCCCAGCTGCAGGACCTCGGGCACGTGCGCCACCACGGGCGGACCGACCTGCTCCACCAGGCGCCAGATCAGATCGACGGGCGCCAGATCGGCGACCCGTTCATCCATGCCGCCCGCCGCCTGAATGGCCGCCGTGCTGATCACCGGGCTGCGGCCGATATAGGGATAACTGCGCAGGAGATCGACGTTGAAATCCGGCTTGAGCATCGGATTGGCCGGCGCATCCGCCTCCAGGACCGCCTCGTCCGCATACCAGACCAGGGGGTCGGGCTTGCGCAGACGATATTCCCCCATGGTCAGCGTCGCGTGGGGCACCAGGCGGTCGCCGGCATACAGGATCCACAGGAAATCCGGCATGCCGCCCTGATCGATGCGCTCCGACAGCCGCTTCGCCCAATGAACATCCGTGTGCAATATCTCGATCCCGTTGCCGGCCGCCTCATCGGGAATGCCGTGGCCGATCAGCCAGACGCCATCGACAGGCCTGTGCTGAGCGCCCAGGCTTTCCAGGGTTCCCACCAGCGACTGCAGACCCGCGCCCGTCGGCACGATCACGACCACACCCAGCGTGCCCACGTCCGGGTTCGCCTGCAGCAGGGTCCGGACCGCCAAGACGCGAGAGGAAGAAGGCGAACGATCGGCCAGCCATTCAGGAACGCCCCAGGGCTTCTCCCGAGGAGCCTGACCGGCCAGAACAATCTGACGCCCCGTCTGTACGCGATCATTTCCCGCTTCCGGATAGCGGGCATAAAGCTTCCGGTAGAGCGGCAGCAGCCGATCCCGCTCGCGCGCCAGCATGTGGTCGGCGCCGCCCGAGACACGCTGGCGGACCTCCGCAGTGACCCGCGGGATCCGATGAACCGGATAACGCTGCGCCAGTCGGAGCAGCATGTCCCAATCCTCAAAGGCCGTCAGTTCGGTATCGAAGTTGCCGACCTCGGCGACCGCCATGCGAGGATGCGCCCAGGTATTGACCGGGATGTAGTTCTGAATGAACAGCTTGTCACGATCAAAAGCGTCGTGAGCGGTCGGGAAGGAGCGGCCGACTTCGATGCGCGCATCGTTTTCGAGCCTCTCCTGGACATAGACGACGTCGGTATAGACCAGCGTGTCGGGATGACTTTCGAACGCTTGCGCCAGACATTCCAAGTGATCCGACAGATAAATGTCATCGTCATCCAGGTAGGCGACATAACGCCCGCGCGCACGCTTCAAGCCGGCATTGCGGGCTGCGGAAAGGCCCTGGTTGCTCGGCTGGTTGAAGTAAATCAGGGGCAGCTCGCATCCATCCAGCAGTTGCTCCACGGGCTCTCCGTGATCGTTCACCAGGATGACTTCGAAATCGCGGAAAGTCTGCGCCGCCAGACTGGATAGCGCGTCTCGAAGCAGGCCGGGCCGGTTATAGGTCGTGACGATGACGGAAAACAGCGGCCCCGCCTCTTCGAGCGGCCCCGTCATGGGACCGAGCAGCTGCCGGCGGACATTTCCCGCGCGCGCGGCCAGCGTCTTCCGGGCAGCCTCCGGATAGGCGTTCTGGCGGCTCTGGTATAGCCGCCAGATGGGCAGCGCGGCTTCCCGGATCCGCGGCGCCGTCGCTGCGTCAATCAGACAGCGCTCCAGGATCTCCGTGTGTTCCAGCAAAGGGCGGGCGTCGGCGTAAAACTTCTGCGAAATCTGTCCGCCGTGGATCCGATAGCCGACCGTCGCCTGGCACAGGAACACGAAATCCGGATGGACGGCGGCGATCCGCAGCCAAAGGTCCCAATCCTGAGCCAGCAAATGGTCCCTGGCCAGCGTCCCGTCCGGCAACGCCACCGTATCGAGCATGGAACGACGCAATATGGCCGCCGACGGCGTAATGTAATTGTCGTAGCTCAACAATCCGGCGATTTCATTGCGGCCGCCCGCATAGGACGCATCCCGGTGGCCGGGGTGCACGGCGCGACGGATCAGTTCCCCCGACTCATCGATCCAGTTGCACTGAACATAGCCCAGCATGGCCTGCGGCGCGGCGTCCATGGCCGCGCACAGCGAACGGATGTGATCGGGATACAGGACATCGTCCGACCCGAGGACGACCACGTAGCGGCCCTGCCCGGATCTCAGGCAGCGGTTGTAATTGCCATTGAGCCCCAGATTCTTTTCATTGATCTCATAATGAAAACGGGGATCATCGACATAGCGATCCAGCACTTTGACGGAATCATCGGTCGAGCAGTCATCGAATACCTTCAGCTCGAAGGCCACGCCCTCCTGGGCAAGAATGGAATCGATCGTCTGCCCGATGAAACGGGCGTTGTTGTAGGACATGACCGCAACGGTCACGTCGACAGGCTGATTCTGATAGTCGCTATTCATGGAAACAGGAAACCTCGAAACTCATACGGGCGATTCTTGAGCGCCGTCACGATGGGAATGCATTGCATGCGGAAATCACATGCTCGATCTGTTCATCGCTCATCCCCGGCCACAGAGGCAGACTCAACACGGAGCCGTGAATCCCGTCCGTGATGGGGAGATGAACATCGAAGCGTCCTGCAAGGGCCCGCTGGCGATGCGGGGGTGTCGGGTAATGAATGAGCGTCTGGATGCCCTGCCGCCCCAGCCACTGGCGCAGCGCATCGCGCTGCTGGCACCGGACGACAAAAAGATGCCAGACATGCGATACGTCATCGGCAGGCGCGCCGCCTCCGGCATCCGGCAAGCGGATCAAGGGGTGCCGGATGCCGGCCAGATAGGCAGCCGCGATGCGGCGGCGCGCCATGGCGCTCTGGTCGAGCCGCCGCAGCTTGACGCGCAGCAGCGCCGCCTGCATCTCGTCCAGGCGGCTGTTGACCCCTTCCATTTCATGCACATACTTTTCATGGGATCCGTAGTTCCCCAAGGCGCGCACGACAGCGGCGGTATCGGCATCCCCGGTCGTCACGGCCCCGCCGTCTCCGAGCGCGCCCAGATTCTTTCCCGGATAGAAACTGAATGCCGCCGCGTCGCCCCAGGCGCCTGCCCGACGCCCGTCCACGCACGCGCCATGCGCCTGCGCAGCGTCTTCCAGAACCAGCAGGCGATGCGCTTCGGCGACGGTGCAGATACGCGGCATGTCCGCCATGCGCCCATAGAGGTGGACGGGAAGGACGACTCGCGTACGGGGCGTGATCGCCCGCGCGGCGGCCTCCGGGTCCAGGTTGCAAGTCAGCGGATCCGGCTCCACGAGCACGGGCGTCAATCCGGCGCGGATGACCGCCAGGATCGTGGCGATGTACGTATTGGCCGGCACGATCACCTCGTCGCGCGGCCGCAGCCGTCCCTGGTATTTCCAGGCCTCCAGCGCCAGCCACAAAGCATCCAGGCCATTGGCCGCGCCGACGGCATGGGAAGCGCCGCAATAGGCGGCGAACTCTTTTTCAAAGTTCGCCAGTTCGTCGCCCTGGATATACCAGCCGGAATCGACCACCCTGGTCAGTCGATCGAGCAGCTCAGTCCGATACGCGGCATTGATGGCCTTCAGATCGAGGAAAGGAACATTCATCATACGTACCGGATGACTCTGGCCGGATTTCCGACGACAACGGCGCGATCGGGCACATCCGCCGTCACGACGGCCCCCGCGCCGACCATCGCCGACTCGCCGATCCGCAGGCCGGGCAATAACGTGGCATGCGCGCCGATACTGGCCCCGCGGCAAACGACCAGACGAGGAAAATCGGCGGGATACTGCCTGGATCTAGGAAACGGGTCATTGGTGAATGTGGCATTCGGCCCGATGAACACATCGTCTTCAATCCGGATGCCGTCCCACAGGTAGACCCCCGACTTGATCGTCACCCGGTCTCCGACGACCACGTCATTCTCGATGAAGGTGTGGGCGCAGACGTTGCAATCCCGACCGACGACCGCGCGCGGCAGGATCACGCTGAACTGCCAGACCCGGGTTCCGTCGCCGATCCGGCTCGTCTGCACATCGGCCAGGGAATGAATGAAGGCCGCCATCAGAGGCATTCCAGAAACCGGGGATAGCTGCGAATGTAATCGGCCTCATCGTAGTGTTCGCTGGCAAGCACCAGCAGGACGCAATCCGGCGTGAAATCGTGCATTTCCCGCCAGATCATGTTCCGGATCATCAGCCCCCGGGTCGGGGAGTCCAGCACCGCTTCTTCCCGCGACCGGCCATCGTCCAACACCATACGGCAGCTTCCGGTCACGCAGACGGCGACCTGCAACAGACTTCGATGGGCATGGAACCCTCTGGAGACCTTTTCCTTCGTGCCGAACAGGTAATAGACCCGGCGAATGGGAAACGGCACCGTCTTCTGGCCTTCCAGGGCAACGAGAGATCCACGGTCGTCACCCAGAGGAGGAAATTCAATCCACTTGATCAAGCTCATTGCGGTAACACTCCAGCCCCAATCGAATCCGCCATATATCCTGAACCGACGCGCAAAGCCCCGAAGTCCGGACATGCCCGGGAATTCAAGACAGACAAAGGCCCGCATCCCGCCAGACACCCGCCTCGCACAGGATAGCAGAGGACAAGGCGCGTCAATGACGGAAAAAGAGGGGCATTGGCGAGGGTGTTGGACGTAACGGCGCGGTCCGTCCGACGCGCCCTGCTCCCGCCCCCGACTCCGCCGCGAGCATATGCTCTATCTAGGCGGTGTTTTCTCCTCAGCTAGACGCGTACCGGGGCGACGGAATTCGCTAGACTGTCCCCTATTCTTCAACATCCGTCTTGATCATGAGCAAAGCCCATACCGCATTCCTGCTGCACTCGCTGGAGCTCGTCAACCACTTCGCTCCTGTCTGGGATCAACTGCCTCCCGGCAGCTTCGACATCGTGCTGTTCGATGTCGCGCAGGATGCCGCGGCCGCGGCCACCCGCAAATGGAACTGCCGGCTCTGGAACGCCGACGACGTCATCGGCGCCCGGCACAAGTTCCGCTTCCTGGTGTCCAACCACCCGGCCGTGGGCGCCTACAACCCGCCCCTCGTCCAGCAAATCGCGGAACACAACGTGCGATTCATGTACGCCGCCGGGAAGACAGGCTGGAACCTCGCCTCCTGGAACCAGCTCTATGACGCGATCCTGTGCTTCGGTCCCTATCACGCCGAAGCATTTTCGGAGATCTGCGATGCCGCCATCATCCAGATGGGATATCCCCGCTTCGATCGCTACTTCAGCGAACAGCCCGACCTCGCCACACTGAAGTCGCAATACGGGTGCGACCCGGGCAAGGACACCATCGTCTGGCTCCCCACCTGGAAGGCGCTGTCCTCGGTCAGCCACTTCGACGAAGAAATCGGCGCGCTGACGGAAAAATACAACGTCATCGTCAAGGTCCACCCTTTGATGCCGGGGTCCGAGCCTCACCGGGTCCAGGCCCTGGCGCGCCAGCCTCTGACCCGCCTGATCACGGACCACAGCGACAACCTTCCGCTGTACCAGCTTGCCGATTTCATGCTGTTCGACTACGGGGGGCCGCCGATGGCGGCGCTCTACACCGACAAGAACTTCCTGCTGCTGGACGTGCCCAACGCCAGCCAGGACGTCTTCACCGGCCCCCAATCGCCCGACATCGCGCTGCGCCGCCATTTCAAACACCTGGCGGCGGGCTCGGGCGACCTGGAGGCGTCGCTCGCCGACGAGACGCTCTGGGATGAACACCGCGTGATGCGCGCCGAATTGCGCCGCAAGTACTTCGCGCCTCATTTCGGTTTCGCCGCACATGTCGCCGCCCAGGCCTTGATGCACATGGACCACATCATCACACAGCAAAAGGCCGGGGGATGGTGATCTGGCTGATCGGACTCTCGGGTTCCGGCAAGACAACGCTGGGCAGCGAGATGGCCCGCCAGCTCCGGGCCCGGCATCCCAATACCGTGCTACTGGACGGCGACACGCTACGCCGGGTCTTTTCCTTCGACCAGGGCGCCGATCCTTACAGCGTGGCGGGCCGACGCCTCAATGCCGAACGCATCGCCGCCCTGTGCGAAATGCTGGACCGCCAAGGCATTCACGTGGTCTGCTGCATCCTGTCGATCTTCGCCGACATGCGACGGGACAACCGGACCCGGTTCAGCCGCTATTTCGAAATCTTCATGGACGCCCCCATGGCCGCCCTGCGCCGGCGCGACGTCAAGGGCCTGTACGCAGCCGCCGATACCGGCAGGATCCCCAACGTGGTGGGCGTGCACATCCCGTTCGAACAGCCATCCGGATCGGACATGGTGATCGACTCCTCCGGCGACACGCCGGACATTCCCGCCCTGGCCGCGCAGGCGCTGGCACGGGCGGGCCTGGATGCCTCGGCATGACCGGACTCCCCTACCCATACGCCTCGGGCGACCTGCTGGAACGCAGAAACACCTACTTCTATACCCCGTTCGGAGGGCAGGATTTTCTGAGCTCCTGGCGTCGTCAGAGAACCACGGCTCTGGCCGCATGCGCAGCAAGCCGAAGCGCCGGCGGCGCGACGGAGGATTCCGCCCCCATCGTCCGGACGCTTCGCCAGATCAAGGAAGCGCTGCGGTCCCCGGCTCCGTTCACTGCCGATGCCCGGATCGCGCTGGACCGAATTCTGCAGCGTTTCGAGGTATCCAAACGACTGCACGACAACTACACGGCAGCCTGGCGGCCCGCGGATCCGGCCCGCTATCACGGCCTCGAACGCTATCTTCTGCTGGCCGAGGCGCTGGCGCAGGCAGCGGCGTCGACCGCCGATCTGCGCTATTCGAACGGCCTGCTCAAATGCGTCGACACGCTGACGTCCGACGGCATGGCCCCCACGATCGGCCAGGCGTCCGGCGTCCGCCTGCGAAACGTCCTGGAACGGGAGCGGGATCTGCTCGACCGGATCGCTTCCGGCGCGCGAGGCGGGCCGGCCCAGGCCGTAACGCCCATCCCGCCGACGCCGCGCGCGGCGCCGACCGTGCTGCAAGGGGTCGGACTGATTGCCGCCCCCACCGCCAGGTCGCAGGCCTATATCCAGGCATTGGCGGCAAACGGCCTGCATCCGGAATTCGTCCTGCTGCTGGGCGAGCATGCCGCTGCCGACGCCGCTTCGGCGGCAGCCCGGCCCGCGAGGCTCTGGAAAGGCGTTCCGCTGGCCGATCTGGACGAGTCCGTCATGACGACCTGCCGCCGGGCCGGCATCCGCATCCAGGCGGTCGAGGCGGCCAGCGTCAACGATGCCCCGGCGCTGGAGGCCATCCGGCGGCTGCGGCCCCACACGCTGATCTACTCGGGCGCGGGAGGCCAGATCGTGTCGTCCGAAGCCCTGGACCTGGGCGCCCGGTTTCTCCACATGCATGCGGGCCGCATTCCGGACTACCGGGGCAGCACCACGATCTACTATGCCCTGCTGAACGGCGAGCCGCCGGCGGTGACCGCGATCTTCCTCGACGCGCGGATCGACACCGGCGGCATCCTGGCCCGCAGGCACTACCCGGCGCCCGACCGCAGCATCGACATCGACCGGACATACGATGCCTCGATCAGGGCCGACACGCTGGTCCGGCTGCTGCGCGATTATGCGGCCGCCGGGTCATTCCCGCGGCCGCAACCGCAACGGCAGGACGAGGGGACGACCTACTTCGTCATCCATCCCGTCCTGAAGCACCTGGCCATCCTGGGCCTGCCCGAACACGATAATGGCTGACGACACATCGATGGATCCCACATTCGCATTCGGCACCAAGGCCGAAACCCTGAACAACCTGACGGGCCGCATCCAGTCGGGCGCCATCGGCGAATCGATGCATTTCTCCTGCGAGCAATGGCAGGCCGATCCCGAACGCATACTGACCGCCGTCCAGGCGAAGTTCGGCGCCCAGGCGCTTGTCGTGCGATCGAGCGCCCTGTCGGAAGATGCGGCAACCTCGTCCATGGCCGGCGCGTTTCTCAGCATTCTGGACGTGGCTGCGTCGAATCGGGACGCCCTGGACGCAGCCATCCGGCAAGTCGCGCAATCCATGACGGGCAACCCCAAGGACCAGGTCCTGATCCAGGCCATGGCCCGCGACATCGTGGTCAGCGGCGTGGTCATGACCTATGACATGGTGCACGGCGCGCCGTACTTTTGCATCGACTACGACGATGAAACGGGGCGCACCGATGCCGTCACCAGCGGGAACGGCGTCCACAAGAGCCTGTATGTCCACCGGGAATGCCCCGAACGCCTGATCCGCTCGGACCGCATCGCGGCCATCCTGAAGCTCGCCCGGGAACTGGAGCAAGTCTGTCACTGCGCCGCGCTGGACATCGAATTCGGCCTGGACAGCCAGGGCGGGACACACCTGTTCCAGGTCCGCCGCATCGCGCTGGCGCGCAACTGGCATCCGGTCACGGAACGTCGCGTGCACCGGCAGCTGGCCCAGGCCGAACGCTTCATCGAGCAGGCTTCCCGGCCCCGGCCGGGGATTCTGGGCGCACGCACCATCCTGGCCGTGATGCCCGACTGGAATCCGGCCGAGATCATCGGCACCACGCCGCGCCCGCTGGCGGCATCCCTATACCGGCACCTGATCACGGAGCGGATCTGGAGCCAGGCGCGCGCACGGATGGGTTATCGGGACACGGGTTCGGCCGAGTTGATGCTCACCATCAACCACCACCCCTACATCGACGTCCGCAACAGCTTCAACTCCTTCCTGCCGGCCGCCCTGCCGGACGGCATCGGAAACCGGCTGGTGGACGCCTGGCTGCAGCGCCTGGAGGATCATCCCGAATTCCACGACAAAGTCGAATTCGAGATCGTCCCGACCTGCCTGGACTTCTGCTTCGACGCCACATTCACGGACCGCTATCCGACTCTGCTGTCGCCGGGCGAACTGGACAGATACCGGGCATCACTGCTCGAGCTGACGCTCGACAGCCTGCGCCCGGGCCCGGGCAATACGCTGGACCAGGCGCTGGAAGACGCGGGCCGGCTGGACGAAGAGCTGTCCCGGCAACGGCCCGCCGGCCCCGACCTGGACTGGGCGGCGCACCTGCTGGATCGCTGCAAAGAGTCCGGCACCTTGCCGTTCTCCATGGCGGCGCGCCACGCGTTCATTGCCGAAACCCTGCTGCGATCCGCCGTCCGGCGCAAGGCCTTGACGCAAGATCGCCTGGCCCAATTCAAGCGCGGCATCAACACCGTGACCCGCGATCTGCTGACGGCCTATCAGGCCGCAGGCGCAGGATCCCTGTCCACGGAGGCATTCTTCAATCGTTACGGCCACCTGCGGCCGGGGACCTACGAAATCACGTCACTGCGCTACGACGAACGCGACGACCTGTTCACCGACATGGCCCCCGGCGCGCCGGCGCCGGCCGCGGATGCCTTCGCGCCCACGGACCAGGAAACGCAGGCCATCGACGCCTTGCTGTCCGATTCGGGATTCGTCGGGATCGACACCCGGACGCTGCTCGAGCATGCAGCCAAGGCGATCGCCGCCCGCGAGCAGATCAAATTCATCTTCACCCGCTGTCTGTCCGACGCGCTTTCCGCCATCATCCGCTGGGGCGCTTCTCACGGCCTGTCCCGGGACGACCTGTCCTTCCTGGACTGGGATTCGATCCGCGCATCCCGGCACAGCGCCATCATGGACGACATGGATCGCCACTACCTCGATCTGGCGGATCACGCACGGCGCTCGATGGACGCGGCCCACGCCCTGCGCCTGAGCCACATTCTCTTTGGCGGTTGCGACATCCACGTGGCCACCCTGAATCGCAGCGTACCCAACTTCATCGGACTGGGGCAGGCGACGGGCGCCGTGGTGCGGCTGGGCGCCAACACCCCCTCCACCATCCAGATCCAGGGCCGCATCATCTGCATCGAGAACGCGGATCCCGGCTTCGACTGGATCTTCACCAAGTCGCCCGGCGCCCTGATCACCCAGTATGGCGGCGCCAACTCCCACATGGCCGTGCGCTGCGCGGAACTGGGCCTGCCCGCCGCCATCGGCGTTGGAGAACAGATCTATCGCCGCATATCCAACGCCCTTCACGTGGAATTGAACTGTGTCGAAAAAATCCTCCGGCCCGTCGAAGCGGCCTGAACCGATCCGCATCGGCCTGACCATGCGCATCACCTCCGCGCCCAGCTACGCGGAGCCCCGGGATGCCATCGCCCAGGACTGGGCCGGATTCCTGGCGGCCGCGCTGCCGGAAGCGGCCTGGATGCCGCTGCCCAATCTGGGCCGGGAACGCATCCGCGCCTACTGCGAATCCTGGGGCGTGAATCGCCTAATCCTGACCGGCGGGGATGACATCGGCGCCACCCCCCTGCGAGACGAAACCGAACGGGAACTCCTGGCATGGGCCAGTGAAATGGCGCTGCCGGTGCTGGGCGTCTGCCGCGGCATGCAGATGATGGCGCTACTGGCGGAATGTCCGCTGGCGCCCGTGCCGGGCCACGTCGGGACACGGCACCCGGTGAGCGGCGCCATCTCCAAAGAGGTGAACAGCTTCCATGCCCATGCGCCGCGATTCTGCCCCGAAGGCTTCGAGACCCTGGCGTCGGCCGCGGATGGCGCCATCGAGGCCATGCAAGGCATCCACAAGCCGTGGGAAGCGTGGATGTGGCACCCGGAGCGCGAGCCCGCCCCCTTCGATCCAACCGACATACTGAGAATCCGGAACCTGTTCCTATGAAAGCCATCATCCTGGCCGCAGGGCGCGGCAGCCGCATGCGGCGCATGACCGACGAGCGCCCCAAATGCCTGGTCGAACTTCAAGGCCGCGCACTGCTGGACCGGCAGCTCGACGCCCTGCGGACCGCTGGCGTCGAAGACATCGGCATCGTCACCGGCTACCGTCGGGAGATGCTGGCGGATCGCGGAAGCCGGGAGTTCCACAACCCCCGCTGGGCGCAGACCAACATGGTCGCATCGCTGGCTTGTGCCGAAGACTGGCTGTCCCAGGCGCCCTGCATCATCAGCTATTCGGACATCTTCTACGGTTCCGAGGCGGTCTCCTCGCTGATGGCCTCGCCGGCGGATCTGGCGATCACTTACGATCCCGACTGGCTCGACATCTGGCAGCGGCGGTTTACCGATCCCTTGTCGGATGCGGAGACGTTTCGCCTGCACCCCGACGGGACCCTGATGGAGATCGGCAGCAAGCCGGACTCCGTCCAGGCCGTCCAGGGCCAATACATGGGCCTGCTGCGGATCAGTCCGGCCGGGTGGGCGGAGATCTCGCGAATCCGCAAGGATCTGCCGGCCGCCGAGCGGGACCGGATGCATATGACGGGCACGCTGCAGGCGATCATCCAGGCCGGAAGAATGCCCATAGAGGCCGTGCCCTACCGCGGGACCTGGGGGGAAGTGGATAGCGAGACGGATTTGAGGGCCTACGAATAAAGGGGCGCTGGCGATCGGCCGGACCCGAAGGAAAATCTCGCACGTGGATGCAAACGACCGTCATATCCCCATTCACAAGGCCCAGGGCGTCCGCCTTCTTCTGATCGCGGTCGTCCTGGGCGTCGCCAGCTTCAGCATCCTGTTGCCGCTCTCGCCGGCTTGGGCCTTGGCCCGGGGAGCGAGCGAGGCCGCGGCAGGCAGCGTGACCACGGTCCTGATGGCGACCACCATCATGGCTCAATTCGCCATGAACTACGCCATCCGGACGTTCGGGTGGACGAAGGTGCTGGCCCTCGGGCTGATCGCGCTCGGCGCGCCGGCCACGCTGCAAGTCCTGTCCTCGGGTTCCGCCGCCATCCTGATTTCAAGCGCCCTGCGCGGCATCGGCTTCGGCATTCTGACGGTCGGCGGCGCCACCGCCATGGCCTTGCTCGTGCCCGCCGAAAGAAGGGGCGCCGCCGTGGGCGTCTATGGTCTGGCGGTCGCATTTCCCCAGCTGCTGCTCATGTCCTCCGCCCCCGTCCTCGACCAGCGATTCGGCAGCTTCGCCATGACGCTGATCGCGACATTGCCATTGGCGGGCCTGTTTCTGGTCCGCCCGCTGGGCCGCACCCTGAGCCGGCACGCCGTCCCGGACCGGGGACCCGCCGACTCCGGATCGCCGCAGCGGACATCGACGTTCCGCCTGATCGCCCCCACGCTGCTGATCCTGCTGATCGCCACCAGCAGCGGGGGCGCCGTCCTGACCTTCGCCAGCCAGATGGCTCCGGATGCGGCCTCCGCGGCGATCATGCTGTTGTGCATGACCGGCTTCGCGACCCCGACCCGATGGATCTTCGGCGTCCTCAGCGACCGGCGCGACATGTTGAAGATGATCGCGGGATTGTGCGCCGCGCTCGTGCTCGGCATGGCAGCCCTGAGCGCCGCCCTGTCGATCGACGATCCGCGCACGGCTCAATGGGCGCTCTATGCCGGCGGCACGCTGCTGGGGCTGGCCTACGGCGGCCTGCAAAGCACCTCCCTCGTCCTGGCTTTCAGGCTGGGGGGCGCGGCACGACTGACCCGTGTATCGGTGTTGTGGAACGCTTCTTTCGACCTGGGAACCGGCGCGGGCGCGCTCGCGGCGGGCGGACTCGCCACCGCGGCGGGGCTCCCCTTCGCCTTCGCCTGCCTCACGGTCCTGTCGGTGCTCGGGGCCGCCATCGCCCTCAGGAGGCTTCAGGATTGAGCGGTCCGCCAGGCGTTCAATCCTGTCCGATATCCTCGTTCCACAGTTCGGGATGATCGCGGATGAAATCGCGCATCAGCGTGACGCAGGCTTCATCCTGCACGACGTCCACCCGCACGCCGCGCGACCGCAGCAAGTCCTCGTCCCCCATGAAAGTCCGGTTTTCGCCGACAACCACCTTGGGGATCCCGTACAGCAGGATCGCCCCTGTGCACATGGGGCAAGGCGACAGGGTGGTGTACAGCACGGATTCCTGATAGACGCGGGCCGGCTGGCGTCCGGCGTTTTCAAAGGCATCCATCTCTCCGTGCAGAATGGCGCTGCCGTTCTGCACGCGCCGGTTATGCCCGCGGCCAATGATGCGCCCCTGATGCACGATCACCGACCCGATCGGAATGCCGCCCTCGGCCAGGCCCTGGCGGGCTTCCTCGATCGCTGCCTGAAGAAATGGATCCATGATTCGCTCCGAAACAGATTCAGCGGCGCCGGACGCTTATTCCGGCTTGCGCCCCAACAGGGTCGCAAACTGCAATTGCGCCCCATTATGCATGGTGCCCAGGTCCTCGTTGTAGTTGACCAGTTCCCACCCCTGGTAATAGGCGCTGAGTTCCCCTGGCTTCAGGGTAAACGGGAAATTCATGGGGCATGGGTATTCCTCGGTGTCCATGGCGCAGACGATCAGGTTGTACCCGCCCGGTAGCGTGCGCCGCCGCATATCGGACAGCACCGCGCCGACACGTGACGGATCGATGAACATCAGCGTCACGGTGCAGGCGATGAAGCCATAATCCGCGCCGATATCGGCTTGCTGGATGTCGTAGACGCGGGGTGTGATCGTGTCGGTACCTTCCCGATCCACAATCGACTGCAGCGTGGCGATGGCCTGGGGGTTGGCGTCGACGGCGGTGACTGCGAAGCCACGCTGGCCGAGATACAGGGCATTGCGCCCGCTTGAACACCCCATGTCGAACACATCGCACGGCGCGATGATTTCACACGCTTTCACGACCTCGCTGTGGGCCTGGTTCAGGCCATAGCGGCTATTCAAATCATCCATTGACTGAAATCCTGTGAATTCAAACCCCGCCAGGCGCCTGGGCAAGTCGGCCGCAGGCCTGGCGCTTCGCGGACGATGGTAGCAAACTGCGACCGAAATCCACCCAAAGACCCTATTTGCCTTCCAATGGCCGGGGGGAAGATCCATCCACCATCGCCTCGACGTCCACTTCGTCGATCTGTTCCGGGCGCATGTGGGCCCGGGCATAATCCAGCCATACCCGGCTGCGCACGAAATACCGGAACAGATCCGGATCCAGATGCCCTTCCCTGCACATGGAGGCCATGATGCGCAGCGACTCGGACAGGGACTTGGGGGCCTTATAGGGGCGATCGGCCGCGGTCAGCGCCTCGAACACATCCGCCAGTGCGACGATTCGCTCGGTGGTGCCCAATTGTTCGCCACGCAGACGGCGCGGGTAGCCCTTGCCATCCATGCGTTCGTGGTGGTTGGCTGCGATGTCCGGCACCCGCCGCAGGTGCGGCGGCCAGGGCAGGCGCGTGAGCATGATGAGCGTCTGGACGATGTGGTCGTTGATGGCGAAGCGATCCTCGGCGGTCAGCGTGCCGCGCTGGATGGTCAGGTTGTGCAGTTCGCCCATGTTGCGCCGGTGTTCAGGCAGCGTCATGTCGAAACCCCAGGTGTTGCGCGGGTCGTCGCGCGCCACGGGGGGCCGCCGCGCATCGTCCCAGGCAACAACGTGCTGCGGCTGATCGGCCAGCAGCCGCTCGGCGACGGGCAAGGCGGGCGGCTCGGGCCGAATGCCGGCCAGCCGGGCGCCTTCCTGCGTGTCCAGGCCCAACGCGTCGTCGAAATGGCGCAGCCAGGTCTGCTCGCCCAAGGCGCGCAGGCGTCCGATGGCCTCGCTGGACAGCGATTCGCCACCGATATTGCATTGCGCAACGAACCGGAAGTCTTCGCGCAACTGCGCCTGGCGAGCATCGCGCCGGGATTCGGCTGCGAGGGAATCGTCGCCGCGCAGCCGGGCCCGCAGGCAGTCGATCTCGGCATCGCGCCAGAGCGCTTCGAAACGCATGCGGATCTCATGGATGCGGTTATAGACGATCTCCAGCTTCGTGGCCTTGTCCATGATGTGCTCTGGGCTCGTCACCTTGCCGCAGTCATGCAGCCAGGCGGCCAGACGGAAAGCCTCGCGCTCGTCTTCGTCCAAGTGGAAATCCCCGTAGGGGCCGCTATCCTCGGCTTGCATGCGCTCGGCCAGCAGAATGGCCAGTTTCGGCACCCGTTCGCAGTGTCCGCCCGTGTAAGGGCTCTTGGCGTCGATGGCATCGGCCAGGATGTGCGTCACGGACTCGAACAGTTTGCGCTGCGCCTCGATGAGCTGGCGCGTTTCGACGGCCACGGCCAGCATGCCGGTCAGACGATCGGCGAACGCCGCGAATTCAGGCGCCGCATGGTCCCAGTCCTGGTCATGGATCAGCATCAGCAGTCCTCGCGATTGCCGATCGCGGCCGAGCAATGCGAAAGCGATGCAATGATGATCCCGGCCCTCGCGCCACGCGCCGGCCAGCGCGGCATCGCCCTCGTCCGCGCTCATTGAATCCGGCAGCGCGGCCTGTTCTCCGAATGCGGCCGCACGGACCAACTGCTGCCGATCCTGGCTGAAGAGATAAGCGGCCCCGCCCTCGCAGCGCGTCGCCCGGACGAGTTTCTCCAGCACCTGCACGAGCATGGTGTCCATGCGCGGCTCGGCGCCCAGCGCGCGGCTGATGTCCAGCAGCGATTCCATCGAGTCCGCCACTTTGTCCATCACGCCGTTGAGCGCTTCCACCTCGCGCAATGCCGAAGGGGGCCGGTTCTTCGGGCGGCGGAAATCAAACCGCGACATGCGCAGCGACTGCGCCGACACGGCCTCCAGCGCGCGTCCCACGGCGCTGCCGAGCAGCCAGCCCACGGGCAGGAACAGCACGATCAATGCGACCGATATCAAGATCATGCGCGTGCGGGTCAGCACCAGCGGTCCCAGCAGCTCACCGGCGGGCGCGGCGGTCAGCAGCCGCATGTTCACGCCATCGATGCCGTCGAAAGGCAGCGCCATTCCGAACCACTCGCGCCCGCCCGATTCGTAGGAGACGACCTGGCCGCCGCCGACTGCGGCCCGCTGCAGCCGGGTCAGCGCATCGATGCCCAGGCCATCCAACGTGCGCAGGGCGAATTCATCCGAATCGTCCTTGCGCACCAGCAGCGCCTGCATGTCGCGATAGCCGATCACCGCGCCGTCCTCGTCGACCAGGGCCAGCTCGGCGCTGGGCGTCATGCGCAGGCTGCCCAGCGCCTCCCCCAGGTCTTTCAGCGCGACATCCACCGCCACGATGGCCCGCCCCGAATGCGACCGGCGAGAAAGCGTGATGCCCACCTGGCGGGTTGAAAAGAAGACATAGGGCCTGGAGGTGACGGTGGACGCCGCGTCCATGGCGCCGATATACCAGGGTCGCGCGCGCGGATCGAACTGGTAGTCGGGTTCCGGCCGGCGCAGCACGAGCTCGTTCCCGGCGTCGTAGAACAGGAACAGCCCGCGCCGCTTGCCGTCCTCGCCGAGTTCCACCACCTGCACGAGATAGCTGGCCCGGGCCGGCGCCTGGAAACGTTCGCGAATGTCGCTCTGGTCCAGCGCCCGCATCAGCAGGAAATCGCCGTTCTCGTACCCTACGGAGATGGCCGACACCAGTGGGTTATCGGCCAGCTCAGTCGCCAGGGCGCCGCGGCGCGCCAGCCGATGCTCGAGCCGTTGCGCGTCGGCCACCGGGTCGAACGCCAGGACGCGCAAGGACAGGGAACCGGGCTCGATGAACCGATGCGCCCGTTCGGCCACGATCCGTCCCGTGTCGCGCGCCGCCATGGCAGCCATGTCCAGAAGAATGGCCCGCGAACCATACCAGCTGAGGGTGATGAGCGCCACGGCGACGAGCGCCATCGCCGCCACCGCAAGACCGGCAATGACGAGCCGGACCGGCCACGCAGGCTGCGCACGAGGGACTTGCGGCATGGATCTCTCCAGTATCCACTAGAGCAAGGCCGATCGGGGGCCGTGCGCCCGTGTCTTTCAACGTCATCATGCTGCGAAAGGTCTTCTTTTTCCAAAGTATCGTTAATCCGCCCTTTCGTGACAAGCCATTTCGGACGGGTTTGGCTCCGCGCCCTATTCACGCCTACACTTCCCGCATGCTACGCATCGACCAACTCGGCAAGCGCTACGGCGACCACCTCGTATTCCAGGGCCTGACCCGCACATTCACGCCTGGCTGCGTGGCGCTCTGCGAGGAAGAAAGCACTGGCAAGTCCAGCCTGCTGGGCATCATCGCCGGGGTCATCGCGCCGGACGCCGGAGACGTCCGGATCGACGGGCATTCCCTGATCCACGCGCCCCGGCAGGCCAAGGCGCGCCTGGCCTACGTGCCGGACGATTGCCTGGCCTTTCCGGAACAGACGGGGCGCGGGCTGCTGGAACACGTCGCCCGGGAAAAGAATGTCCCCCTGGACGACGCCGTGCTGAACCTGGCCTGCCGGCTGGGGCTGGAACCGCATCTGCACAAGCGTTTCGAGCAGATGTCGACCGGCACGCGCCGCAAGGTCTTCCTGACGGCGGCCGCCCTGGGCGACCCGGCCGTCGTCGTCGCGGACGGCCCCAGCAACGGGCTGGACACGCAGGCCCGGATCGTGCTGGCCGAACAGTTCAGCATCTGGGCCAGGGATCGCGTCGTGCTGTTCGCCAGCTACGACGCCGAACTGGTGCGGGCCTGCGGCGCCACGGTGACCACGGTGGCGGCGTTGCGCCCGCAGCCAGGCTGAAGCCCGCCGGAAGCAGGCCGGATGCCCGGCGCCGGCGGCAGGTCATACCCATTACACTATGGAGCTTCATCCCCTACCTTGCGCAGGCCCTATGAAAGGCATCATCCTGGCCGGCGGTTCCGGCACCCGGCTGCATCCCATCACGCGCGGCGTGTCCAAGCAGCTGCTGCCGATCTACGACAAGCCCATGGTCTATTACCCGCTGTCGGTGCTGATGCTGGCGGGCATCCATGAAGTGCTGGTGATCTCCACCCCCGACGATCTGCCCGGCTTCCAGCGGCTGCTGGGCGACGGCTCGGATTTCGGCATTACGCTGTCCTATGCGGAACAGCCCTCGCCCGACGGTCTGGCCCAGGCCTTCCTGATCGGGGCCGATTTCATCGGCGGCGAACGCGTGTGCCTGGTGCTGGGAGACAATATCTTCTACGGCTACGGCTTCAGCCAGATGCTGCGCGAAGCCGCCCAGCGGCCCTCCGGGGCCACGGTGTTCGGCTACCGGGTGGCCGATCCGGAACGCTTCGGCGTGGTCGAATTCGACGCCGTCGGCAGGGCGGTCTCGATCGAGGAAAAGCCGCAGCGCCCCAAGTCGCCCTACGCGGTCACGGGCCTGTATTTCTACGACAACGACGTCGTGGACATCGCCCGCCGGGTGCGGCCGTCGGCGCGCGGAGAACTCGAAATCACCGACGTGAACAACGCCTACCTGCAGCGGGGCGACCTGCACGTCCAGGTGCTGGGGCGCGGCTTCGCCTGGCTGGACACCGGCACGCACGAAAGTCTGCTGGACGCCGGCACCTACGTGCAGACGATCGAGCGCCGGCAGGGCCAGAAGGTCGCCTGCCTGGAGGAAATCGCCTTCAACAACGGCTGGCTGGACCGCGACGGGCTGATCGAACGCGGCCGGCGCCTGACCAAGACGGACTATGGCCAGTACCTGCTGGCGCTGGCCGGCGAGGGCCGCCAGCCATGAAGGTGGTCGACACGGCCCTGCCCGGCGTGCGGCTGATCGAACCCCGGGTGTTCGGCGACGCGCGCGGCTTCTTCCTGGAATCCTTCAGCGCGCGCCGCTATCGGGACGAAGCGGGCATCGACCTGGATTTCGTGCAGGACAACGTGTCGCGCTCCGCGTACGGGGTCCTGCGCGGCCTGCACTTCCAGCGCCAACGCCCCCAGGGCAAGCTGATCCAGGTGATCGAGGGCGCCGTCTTCGACGTGGCGGTGGACATCGATCCGCGATCCGCGACCTTCGGGCGGCACGTCGCGGCCGAACTGTCGGCCGACAATCACCGCCAGATCTGGATCCCGCCCGGCTACGCGCACGGCTTCTGCGTCGTCAGCGAGTCGGCGGTCTTTCAGTACAAGTGCACGGATTACTACGATCCGGCCGACGAAGGCGGCCTGGCCTGGAATTGCCCGGACCTGGCGATCCCCTGGCCGGTGGCCGATCCCATCCTGTCGGACAAGGATCGCCGCCATCCGGGCTTGAAGGCCCTGGCGGCGCAGCGACTGCGTTGACGCCCTATTCCCGCAGCCGCACGGTCAGGCTTTGCGCCGCCGTGCCCACGGGCCCATGGATGTCGCTCAGGACCGAAAACGTCTCGCCCAGCCCCGTGGGGCCGAAACTGACGCGCGTGTCGAAACCGACCCAGCCGGCCTCGGGCTGGCGCGTGAAATGGATGGTCAGGTCCACATTGGCGAAAAACACGGCATTCGGATCTTCACGGACCGCCAGGCCGTTGGCGGTATCGATCAGCTTCACGAAGCCGGCCACAGGCGGATCGACTTCCCCGTCCACCAGGGGATATGCCGTGCGGATCCAGCTCTGCCCCCGGCCCGGGCGCATGTCGGCCCCCCGGCGGGCATCCAGGGACGCGATGAAGCCGCCGTCCCAGACCGATGAAAAGGTCAGGGGCGGCATGGCGTCCGGCGGCGGCAGCGGGGCCCATTCGGTGCCCTGCACGCGCGTCGTGTCGCTGGCCGACAGGCGCCAGATCCGCGCATGGATGCTGACCTGATCCCCGTGGCGCATGGTGGCCTCGATCAGCTCGATCGAGCGGCCCGGCCGCACCATCTTGACATCGATGGCGAAGGCGCCCGAATGGATCACGCCCAGCACGTCGAAGGACACGCGGGACACCAGCTTGTCGCTGGGCAGGCGGCGTTCCGCTTCCGCCAGCACCAGTCCGGCGGCGGCCGCCAGATGCTGCTCGCCCGGCTGCCAGGCGCCCTGGGCATGCAGGGTGGACAGGAATTCGGAGTCCCCCCGGCGCACGTAGAAGGCGTCGGGATAGGGTTCGTCGGCATGGCCGAGGTGCAGGTTGTGAGCGGTAGGCATGCGCAAGAGTATAGAGGGTCTTTTTTTGCGCATCCAGCGCAAGAAACGGAGTTCTTGCCGCCGGATTCCGGTCTAAGCTGGATCCCGGAATGAACGCAGGAATGACGCCATGAACACAGCCACCACGCACACCGCGACCCGGGACAGGCGCGCCGCCCTGGTCGCGCAGGCCTGCCGCCTGATCGAAACGTCCGAAGCCGCGCCGACCCTGGACGAGCTGGCCGCGCAGGCCGGCATGAGCCCCTTCCACTTCCACCGGGTCTTCAAGGCCGAGACCGGCCTGACGCCCAAAGCCTATGCCACGGCCCACCGCGCCCGCAAGCTGCGCGAGGAACTGAACGCCGCCGATGGCACCGTCACCGACGCCATCTACGAGGCCGGCTTCAATTCCAGCAGCCGCTTCTACGAAACGTCCGAAAAAGTGCTGGGCATGCGCGCCCGGGAATACCGGGCCGGAGGCGTCGGGGCCGAGATCCGCTTCGCCGTGGGGCAGTCGTCCCTGGGCGCGATCCTGGTGGCGCAAAGCCGGCGCGGCATCTGCGCCATCTTGCTGGGCCAGGATCCGGACCGGCTGGTGCGCGAGCTGCAGGATCAGTTCCCCAAGGCCGCGCTGATCGGCGGCGACAAGGAATTCGAACGGCTGGTGGCCCAGGTCGTAGGTTTCATCGAGGCGCCCGGCATCGGCCTGCGCCTGCCGCTGGACGTGCGCGGCACGGTGTTCCAGCAGCGGGTCTGGCAGGCGCTGCGCGAGATCCCGCCGGGCAGGACGGCCAGCTATTCCGACATCGCCGAGCGCATCGGCGCTCCCAAGGCCGCGCGCGCCGTCGCCCAGGCCTGCGCCGCCAACCACATTGCGGTCGCCATCCCCTGCCACCGCGTCGTGCGGCGCGACGGGGACCTTTCCGGCTACCGCTGGGGAGTGGATCGCAAGCGGGAATTGCTGCGGCGGGAAAAGAAGGACTGAGACCACGTCTCCGGCGCCGCACGGCGGAACGAGCGTCCGGCTTCGGCCCGAGGCGGATCGCCCGGATGCCGCCCGCCGGGCGGACGAGGGCCTCGAACGGGACGGTAAAGGCATACACTGACGGTCCGCCCCATCTTTCGCGTTTTTGCGAACCGTTCCTATCGTGACTCATACGGCCTTTTCCTCCCTGCCCCTGCTGCCCGCCCTGCAAGACAATCTGCACGGCCTGGGCTTTGCGCGGATGACGCCCATCCAGGCCCGGAGCCTGCCGCTCATCCTGGAAGGCCGCGACCTGATCGCGCAGGCCAAGACCGGCAGCGGCAAGACCGCGGCCTTCGGGCTGGGCGTACTGCAGAATCTGGATGTCGGCCGCCTGGCCCCGCAGGCGCTGGTGATCTGCCCCACCCGTGAACTGGCCGACCAGGTGGCGCAGGAATTGCGCCGGCTGGCCCGCCTGGTCCCCAACGTCAAGGTGCTGACGCTGTGCGGCGGCGTCGCCGCGCGCCCCCAGGCCGAATCGCTGGGTCGCGGCGTCCACGTCGTGGTGGGCACGCCCGGCCGCATCCAGGATCACCTGGCGCGCGGCAGCCTGGACCTGTCCGCCCTGAACACGCTGGTGCTGGACGAAGCGGATCGCATGGTGGACATGGGCTTCCACGACGATATCGTCGCGATCGTCTCGCACTGCCCGACCCGGCGCCAGACGCTGCTCTTTTCGGCCACCTACCCCGACAATATCCGCAAGCTCAGCGCCCGCTTCCTGCGCAACCCCGCCGAGGTCAAGGTCGAGGCCCAGCACGACGCCAGCCGCATCGAGCAGATCTTCTACGAAATCGACGAACGCGAAAGGCTGGACGCCGTAGTCCGCTTGCTGGCCCATTTCCGCCCGGTTTCCACGCTGGCATTCTGCAATACCAAGATCCGCAGCCACGAACTGGTCGAACGACTGCAATCCGAGGGCATCAGGGCCCAGGCGCTCAACGGAGACCTGGAGCAGCGCGAACGCGACGAAATCCTGATCCAGTTCGCCAACCAGAGCTGCGCCGTCCTGGTCGCAACCGACGTGGCCGCCCGCGGCCTGGACATCCAGGACCTGGGCGCCGTGATCAATGTGGACATTACCAAGGACACCGAAGTCCACGTGCACCGCATCGGCCGCAGCGGCCGGGGCGAACAGAAAGGGCTGGCGCTGAGCCTGTGTTCGCCCGACGAAATGCGCTGGGCCGATCTGATCGAGCGATACCAGGGCGCGCCGCTGAAATGGGCCGGCCTGCGTTCGCTGCGCCCGAAGTCCGGCCGCGCCCTGCAGGCGCCCATGACGACTTTATGCATCCAGGGCGGCAAGAAGGACAAGCTGCGCCCCGGCGACCTGCTGGGCGCCCTGACCGGCGACGCAGGCCTGGCGTTCGAGCAGGTCGGCAAGATCCACATCACCGAATTCAGCGCCTACGTGGCGCTGGACCGGCAGATCGCCCAGCAGGCGTTTGCGCGGATCTCCAACTGCACCATCAAGGGCCGCCGCTTCCGCATGCGGTTTCTGGAAGAGTTCTGAGGCGAGGCAGCGCAAAAGGAACGGCCCATGAAGTTTGCTGTCGCGACATACGGAACCGAGGGCGATACCCGGCCTCTCGCGGGACTGTGCAAGGCCTTGATGGACGCCGGCCATGAGACCCTGCTCCTGGCCGATGCCTCCACGCTCGGTTCGGCCAGAGCGCTGGGCGTGCCCTGCGCAGCCCTCGCGGGCGATATCCGCAAGGCGCTGATGCCCGGCGCCGCGCTTTCGGCCGCGGTCCGCGAGAAAGGCGGCTTCAACGGCACGGCAAAGGCTCTGGCGACGATCGCCAACGCCAACACGGCCTCGTGGATGCGGGAGGTCCTCGATGCCACGGAAGACTGCGACGCCATCGTCATTTCGGGCCTGGCGGCCTTCGTCGGCCTGTCGGTGGCCGAACGCCGCGGGATCAAGGCCATCGGGACGGGCCTCATCCCGATCACGCCGACGGCCGACTTCGCCTCCCCCTTTCTCCCCCCCGGGAAAGTGCCGCGCTGGTTCAACCGGGCCAGCCACCGGCTCGTCAACAGCCTGCTCTGGCGGGCATTCCGGAAAGAGACCAACCGCGCGCGAGCCGAAGTGTGCGGACTGCCTCCCCGGAAGCACGTCTGGACCGATCACCCGATGCTCTACGGCCTGTCGCCCAGCCTGATCCCGCGCCCCCGGGACTGGCCCGACACTGCGCAAGTCTGCGGCCAATGGACCACGTCGTATCCGGCGTGGACGCCGCCGCCGGATCTCGAAGCGTTCCTGGCGGCGGGCGAACCCCCGATCTACATCGGATTCGGCAGCATGGCCGGATTCGACCGCGCGCATTTCACGGGGGTGCTGGTCGACGCAATCGACGGCCGGCGCGCCGTGTTCTCCCCCGGCTGGAGCGGCATGGACACGGTCGCGCTTCCCGACAACTTCTTCAAGATCGGCGACGTTCCGCACCACTGGCTCTTCCCACGCACGTCCCTCGTCATTCATCACGGCGGCTCCGGCACCACGCATACGGCGGCCGGGGCCGGGGTCCCGTCCGTCGTCCTCCCTTTCGCGGGAGACCAATTCTTCTGGGCCGACAGGCTCTGGAAAACCGGGGTCGCGGGCAAGCCCCTCATCGGCAAGAACGTCCGCAGCGAAGAACTCCGGCAGTCCATCGCCTTCGCGGAACGGGACGAAATCCGCGCCCGCGCCAGCGAGCTTGGCGCACGGATGGCCCGGGAAGACGGACCAGGCGCGGCCGTGGCCGCCATCGAAGCCCTGATGCGGACTTAGCGCCAGCCACGAACCGGCGCGCCGGCGCTTGCCGCGCGCGCCGCATCGGGCTGCGGCAGCAAGGCGCCGACATCGACGGCCTGCGCCATCGCGCGATTGCCTTCGTCGCCAGGGTGCAGGTGATCTCCGGAATCGAAGCGCGCATCCATCCGGGCCGGATGCGCGGGATCGCGCAAGGCCGCATCGAAATCGATCACCGCATCGAATGCGCCGTCATGGCGGATCCAATCGTTCAGCTGCCGGCGCAGGGCATCCTTTTCCGGGCCGTAGTAATCGTCCAGCGGCGTGCCGGGCAACGCGCCCTCGAAGGGCGGAAGCGTCGCGCCGACCACCCTGACGCCGCGGCTGCGGGCCCGCTCGACCAACTGACGATAGCCCGCCGTCAATTCCGCCAGCGTCGGGCGCCGCGCGTCCGGCGCAAACGCGGTGCCGGGCCAGGCAATGTCGTTGATGCCAAGGGCAACGATGACGCTGCGCACGCCCGGCTGCGCCAGCACGTCGCGCTCCAGCCGCGCCAGCGCGTTGGCGCCCATGCCGTCGGACAGCAGCCGCGCGCCGGAAATGCCGGCATTGACCACGGCCACGCCCTGCGGAGCCAGGCGGGCCGCCAGGAAGTCCGGCCAGCGGCGGTCCTTGTCCAGACTGGCCGCGGCGCCATCGGTGATGGAATCGCCGATCACCGCCACGGCGCGCGCCGCCGTCCCGGTTTCCACCTGCACGCCCGTCAGCAACAGGCGGGCGGTGGTGCTGCTGCGGCCGGCCGTCCGCAGCACGGGCGCGCGCGTCTGGTCGCCGGAGGCGATCCAGCCTGTCTGCCGCCCATCCCAGTGGAAGGTCCGCACGGGGGTGGCTTCGGGCAGAAAGACGCTGACCGTCACCCGCGACAGCGCGGGAACCGGCAAGGCCACGGGATCGCTGAGCAAGGACGCGCCGGGCGGAATCGTCGCCGCCGCGCGGCCGCCGAAGGTCACCGCGCGCAGGCTGCCTTCGACGATGGCGCCGTCGCCCCTGTCCTGGCGGGAATGCGCCACCGTCGCCCCGCCGATCGCGACCGGCTGTCTGCCATACGCGTTGGACAGCACGATGCGCAGGCGCGCGCCGCCCAGGCTGATGCGCGCCACCTGGCGCACGGTCCGGTCGCGCAGTTCGGACGGAACATTGCTGGGGAACAGGAAACCCGGCGCCCAGACCGCTTGCGGGCTGGCCTGCCATGTCGACACCCAGGAAGGCGACGCGGGGGAGGACGGAGATCCGGCCCAGGCAGGCGCGACCGAGGCGGCGCCGGCCGTCAGCGCCAAGGTCAACAGGGCGGCGGCCCTGGCATGGCGGTGAAGATCAGCAAGTCTTTTCATTTCAGTGAATTCAAAGTCAAATAACGACTGAATGATGAATTCAAAGACCATATTTGAATAGACTGCCTGCAAGCACATCATTCATGAACTGAAATCACTCAGGAGATCCTGCATGGCCCGTCTGGAAGTCAACCGATCCGGTGAACTGGAAGTGTTCGCGCGCGTCATCGAACTGGGCGGCTTTTCCGCCGCGGCCCGCGCCTGCGGCATGACGCCTTCGGCCGTCAGCAAACTGGTCGCACGCCTGGAACAGCGCCTGGGCACGCGGCTGGTGAACCGCTCCACGCGACAGATCCAGCTCACGCCGGAGGGCTGCGCCTTCTACGAGCGCGGCGTGCGCATCCTGGCCGATCTGGAGGAAGCCGAACGCTGCGCCAGCGCGCACGCGGCGCCGCGCGGCCGGCTGAGGATCAATGCCAATGTCCCGTTCGGGCATCACTTCCTGCTGCCGCTGGTCCCGGAATTCCTGGCGCGCCATCCCGACGTGACGCTGGACATCACGCTGACGGACGAAGTCGTCGACATTCTGGAACAGCGCACCGACGTCGCCCTGCGCGCCGGCCCGCTGAAGAGCTCGAGCCTGGTGGCGCGCACGCTGGGGTTCACGCGCATGGTGATCGTCGGGGCGCCCGCCTACCTGAAACGCCACGGAACCCCCGCTACGCCCGACGAACTGCTGTCCCACAACCGCCTGGGGGCGAACTACGTGCGCGCGCAAGCCGGCTGGCCGCTGCGCCACGAAGGCCATGACGTCGTGGCGCCCGTGACGGGCAACGCACAGGCCAGCGACGGCGAAGCGCTGCGCCGTCTGGCCCTCGCGGGCCTGGGGCTGGCGCGCCTCGCCGCCTTTCAGGTCAGCGAGGACATCGCGGCCGGCCGGCTGCTGCCGGTGCTCGAAGACTGCAACCCGGGCGACAAGGAGGAGATCCACGCCGTCTACGTGGGCCAGGGCGGCTACCTGCCGCTGCGAGCCAGGGCCTTTCTGGACTTTCTGGCCGAGAAAGTGGATATCGATCGCGGCGGCCCGGCCCGGCCGGACGCACGGCGACAAGCCGGATCAGATCCGGGCGGACACGCCCCCCACGCTGACCGACGAACCGGCAGGGCCCGCAAACGACACGTCGATCCTTGAGGGTCGCCCCATGTCCTCGCCCTGATAGATGGTCAGATCGCCATCGGACAGCAGATCGTGGTCGCGAAGCATGCCGGCGAGCGCGGCGGCGGCCGCCCCGGTGGCCGGGTCCTCCAGCACGCCGCCGGACGCGAAGGCATTGCGCGCGTGAAACACGCGCTCGGCCTCCCGCCAGATGAAAGCCACGGTCACGAGACCATGCCGGCGCATGAAGACACGCCCCTGATCCAGGTCGTAGCTCATGCGCGCAAGCAGGCCCCGAGTCCGCAAGGGCACGATCAGGTGCTGCGATCCGCCATTGGCCAGCATGACCGGCAAATCGCGGTCCAGGTCGCCATCGGCATAGCCGAAGACCCACAGCGCCTGCGCGATCATGTCGCCCGGCGCGGCTTCGCTGCGGGTCCGCGGAGAGCGCAGCACGCTGTAGCCCCGCCCATCCTGGATTCTGGCGTCGACGGATATGCGGCCGTCCCTTAACGCCAGTTCATAGGTGCCATCGCCATGTTCGCCCGCCAGGGCGGCGCCCAGCGCGATGGTCGCATGGCCGCAGAAGGGCACTTCCGATTCGGGAGAGAAGTAGCGCGTCTCCCAGACATCGGCATTCCGCGCCGCAAACGCGGTCTCGGAATAGCCCACTTCATGCGCGATGCGCAACATCTCCGCTTCGGACGGCAGTTGCGCCGCCACCACCACGCCAGCGGGATTGCCGCCCCGCCCGTCCATGACGAACGCCGCGATTCTTTGGATGTTCATGTTGTTCCAGACCTGAGTGGAGCCGACGATATCCAGCATCATACCGGTCACTGGATTGCAACAGGCGCGGCTCCCGCCTTGCGGGAGCGGAAATGCGCGACCAGTCCTTCCGCCAGGCCGCGCCGGTTCAGCGAGCCGGTCAGCGGATCCTTGACGGACAGAATCCGCAGTTGGTCGACGAGGCGGCTCAGCGGGCCAATCCGACGAGCCAGGACGCAAAGTCCATCTGCATCGCTTGAGGGATGCCGTGGTCGCCCGGATACAATCGCGTTTCGTGCGGGACACCCAAACTCGTGAGCCAGGCATCGGATCGATGCGCCCACGCCACCGGCAGCTTGGTGTCGTCGCGGCCGTGCCCGATGAAGGCCCGGATCCCGGCCAGCGCGGCGGGCTTCGCCAGTTGCGGTTCCAGCTCGGGGAGAATGCGTCCGGCAAGGACGCCGAAGCCCGCGACCAGTCCGGGGCGGGTCAGCCCCAGGCTCGCGCTCATGATCCCACCCTGACTGAAACCCGCCACCACAGTGCGGGCGGGCGACGCCGCATACTCCGCCTGCAGTTCGGCGATGAACCGGACCAGCTGCTGGCGGCTGCTTTCAGCCGCGGTCAGGTCCGGACGCGGGCCTTGCGGCCCAAAGGACACTTGAAACCAGGCATGCTGGCCAGCTCCAAGAGTCAAGGGCGCCCGGACCAGGACAACGCGCGTGTCCGCAGGCATCGTCTCGGCGAACGGCGCAAGATTGGTCTCGTTGCCGCCCACGCCATGCAGCAGGACCAGCAGCCGCTGCGCGGATCCCGAGAGTTGATTGGTCCGGAATGCGAGCGTGCGATCAGTGCGCAGCGCGGACCAGCTCATGTCGTTCATGCAATCTCCTGTTGTTGTTCAAGGTCCAGACCAAAGCCAAAGCTGTCCATCGACAGCACACTGTCGGTCATGCCGCCCACGATGCGGGTGCGGGATTCTTCCGCCGTGCTCGCACCCAACGCAACCAGCAGAGGCAGGTAATGTTCCTCGGTGGGGTGCGCCCGCGATGCGTGCGGCGCGCGGTTGCGATAGTCGACCAGCGCATCGTCGTCGCGCCGCGCCAGGGCCGACGCCACCCAGTCCGCAAACTCTTGCGCATACTGGGGGTCTGCAATGTGGCGGCGAAATTCGTAGAGGTTGTGCGTCAGGCTTCCCGAACCCACGACGAGCACTCCCCGATCGCGCAACGAAGCCAGCGCCCGCCCCAGCCGCAACGCGCCTTCGGCATCCATGCCTCGCGGCAATGAAACCTGCAGCACAGGGACATCGGCGTCCGGCTTCAGATAGCGCAGAGGCACCCACGCGCCGTGATCCAGCCCGCGCGATGCGTCCGTCGCGGCGGGCAGGCCGGCGCAATCGAGCAGATCAACGATTTCCTGCGACAGCGCAGGCGCGCCAGGCGGTTCATACCGAAGCGCATACAGCGGCGCCGGGAAGCCGCCAAAGTCATGAATGGCCTCCTGCCGCGCGGCGCCCGTGACACGCAGGCCCGAGGTCTGCCAGTGGGGCGACACGACCACGACGGCGGCGACGTCCCCCAACGCCGCCCCCAGTCGACGCAGGCGGGGCCCGAGGGCGCCGGGTTCAAGGGCGAATGTGGGGGCGCCATGCGAGATGAAGAGAGAAGGTGAGCGAGGCATGAAATGACTCCGTTATCGCGTCATGAGCGGACAATGGTCAGGCGCGACGAATCCAGGTCGGTGCAATCTGTGTGCCATGCCCCGCGCCATAGGCGAAGTAGATATTGAGACCGGCCAACGGTTCCAGATATCGGGCGTTCTTCAGGCCGCCCGCATCGACCGGCTCAAAGCCCATGCTTTCCGCCAGCGCACGCGCGGTCTGCCTGGCTGCTTCATCATCACCGGCGTAGAAAACGGGCGCAGTCTGACCATGAGCAAATGCGGGGCCTTCGGCCAGCACCTGGGCCAGCAACGTATTGAAGGCCTTGACGACCGGCACGCCGGGCAGCGCCTTGGCGATTTCTTCAGCGGCCGAGGTGTCGTGACCCACCGTCAGACCCATGAAGTCGGCCGTGAGCGGATTGGTGATGTCGATGACGATGCGGCCGTCGAGCGGGCCCAGCGACTTGAGCGCAGGCACGGCATCGGCATAGGGGGTGGCCACGATGACGACCCGCGAGTCGCCAAGCGCCTGGTCCGCCGCCACCGCAGTGGCGCCCGCATGGGCGGCAGCCAACGCCTGGGCCTTCTCCAGATGGCGCGCCGTGACCCGCACCTGGTGGCCCGCCTGGGTGAGTTGTTTGACAAAGGCCGCGCCCATGTTGCCGGCGCCGATAAGAGTGATGTTCATGATGCAGATCCTTCCGACGAGGGGATGAAACAGGCATTCGGAAATCCGATGCCGGCGCACCGGTTGATCGGTGCTGACGTGGGATCTACTTTATTAGATACTTTAGGATTGATAAATATAGATTTAGTAGACTTATTGTATTTTAATAAGAGACTATTCATGGGCCGCCAGCCAGCGATAAAAATGCCCGCCGCTGCGGTCCGGACCGTCGGAGCGGCGCGAGATTGTCCACTTCCACAAGATGAATAGTATATTTTCAAGCGTACTATCTTCGTTGAAAGAACAATGGACATCTTGCAGGCAATGCGGACTTTCACAGCCGTGGTGGATGCCGGCAGCTTCGTGCGCGCCGTGGAAATTTCCGGCTTTTCCAAACCTGCTGTTTCCCGCCAGGTCGCGGAACTGGAAAAGCATCTGGGCGCGCGCCTGCTGCATCGCACCACGCGAAGGCTGTCGCTCACTGACGAGGGACGCACCTACTACCAACGCTGCAAAGAGATTCTGCAGGCAGTGGAGGAGGCCGGCGCGGAAGCCGGCAACGCGGCCGTGAAGGCGCGCGGCCGCTTGCGCATCGGAGCGCCCCAAACCTTCGGCGCACTCCACCTGGCTCCGCTATGGGGACGGTTTGCAGCCGACAACCCCATGGTCTCGCTGGACATCGTGCTGTCGGACCGCACCGTCGACCTCGTCGAAGAAGGCTATGACCTGGTGGTGCGGATCGGTCAACTGCCGAATTCCGATCTGGTCAGCCGCCCGCTGGCCCGCTCGCGCATGATGCTGTGCGCCTCGCCCGACTACCTGGCGCGCTGCGGCCAGCCCACGCAGCCCAAGGACCTGGCCCGGCACGAGACCATTGCCTACAGCTACTGGTCGTCAGGCGACGAATGGCACTTTACGGGGCCCTCCGGCGCGACTTCGGTCCGCGTGAGCTCGCGCATCCACGCAAATAGCGGCGACACCTGCAGGGCCGCGGCGCTGGACGGCTACGGCGTGGTTCTGCAGCCTGACTTCCTCATCCACGAGGATTTGCGCAACGGCCGACTCGTCGAACTCATGCCCGGCTACCGGGGGCCCGAACTCGATATCCAGGCGCTCTACCCGACGCGCAGGCAGGTGCCGCTCAAGGTGCGCCGGCTGCTGGATTTCCTGGTGGCCGCGCTGCGCGATCCGCCATGGTCCCTGGCCGGATCAAGAAAATGATGGCAGTTATATGGTCTCTCTAACAGAGACAATGAGTCTATGTCGGGGACATTTATCCCTCACAAGGAGTCGGATAAAGTGGGAACCAGTTCAGGCCGCCCACGGCTTGGGGCAACTTCGGCGGTTCGCCACGAACCTGCCGGCTCTTTCACTGACGAGGTCATCAAAATGGAACGTTCTCTCAATCCGGCTGTCAGCGGCACAGCTCCCTACGCAGCCTTGCTGCTCCGCCTGGCGCTGGGCATCATGTTCCTGGCCCATGGCTTGACCAAACTGTTCATCTTCACGCCGACGGGAACCGTAAAGTTTTTCGCGAGTGTGGGCTTTCCCGGGTTCCTGGCGTATCCGGTCATCGCTTTCGAGATCATCGGCGGCGTCATGCTGATCCTGGGAATCGTGCCGCGCTGGGTCGCGGGGCTGGCTGCGATTGAGCTCCTGGTGGCCTCATCGGTGCATTGGGCCAATGGATGGGCGTTCGCGGCACCCAATGGCGGAGGCTGGGAATATCCGGTTTTCCTGGCGGTCGCCGCGGCAGCGCTGGCCTTGCTGGGGGACGGCGCATACGCGCTCAAGCGGTCGCTGCGCACGTGACCGAGATCGCCCCGCTCCGGCGCCACCATCGGACTGGCCGCAAAGGTGCAAGTCCGATGGAGAAGAAAGCCAGGCGAGGCCGGAAGGATATATGGCGGCTCCGAGGGCTGATGCTACACTGAGCACCCGCGCTTCGCGGGCGCCTGACGATACCCATGCGAGAGCCCGAAGACAGTTACGTCCGAGTCGCCGTCCTGATCATGCTGTGGCTCACGCTGTTCGCGTGCATCAGCGCCACGCTGATCCACTGGCTTGGTCCGGTCCACCACCTGATGGATCTGATCGTGCCGCCCTCCGGCGCCGTGGTCTTCGCCGGCCTGATCATCGCCCTGACGCTACGCCCTTGGTGCTTGCGGGCCGTCGTGCGCATATCGCTGCTCATCGGAGCGTCGATGCTGATCGCGCCGGCATGGTTCTATACATTGCAGGCCGCATCGACGCCCGGCGCACGGCTGATCGACGCGTTGCCGCCGGTGGCGTCGCTGTTCGTGATACTGCTGACGATGGTGATGCTCTTCATCCCCGGTCGCCGGGCCTTCATGGCGGCGCTGCTTTGCTGGCTGCTGGTCGCGCTGCCGATACTGACGTACCTGGCATTTCATCCCGACGAGATGTGGACGCCGCGCGGCATGGACCTGCTGATGGCGTACGGGCCGGTCAGCATCCTGGTGGTGGTGCTGCTGCCGATGCAACGCGGGCTGACCGACACGATCAAACGGATGGCATCCGAGCGCGAGCGCATGGAGATCATGCTGCACCGCGACCCGGTGACCGGCATCCACAACCGCCGCCTGGGCGAGCGTGTGCTCAGGGACCTGCTCGGCGGCACCCGCCCGGCCGGCCTGATCATGCTGGATCTGGATCACTTCAAGGCAATCAACGACACCTACGGCCATCCGGTCGGCGACCTAGTGCTGCAGGCGGTCGCCGGGCGCTGCAAAGCATTGCTGCGCCCGGACGAATGCATCTCGCGCTGGGGTGGCGAGGAATTCCTGGTGCTCGTGCCGGGCATCGACGCGGCCGGCCTGCATATGGTGGCGGAGCGCCTGCAGCTGGCGATCGCGCAGTTGTCGGTGGCGCCGGCGCCCCGGGTCACCGCCTCGTTCGGCGCCACGATGCTCGACGGCGCGGACGACTTCGATGCCGCGCTGCGGCGGGTCGATCACGCTCTGTATGCGGCCAAGGAACAGGGCGGCAATTGCGTGGTGCAGGCGGGAGTCGCCCCGAACGCGACCGTGTGAATTTTGTCAGGAAGGCGAACTCAGATGGCGTCCCACGTTAAATTGCGGCTTTTGAACGGTGCATACGGGGTGGCTCGGCTCCACCCTTCCGATCCGGTTCCGGCGTGGGCCGATGGTGGCGGATTCGTCAGCATCAGCCGTACCGACGACGAGCTTTCCATCGTCTGCCTGCAAGATCGCATCCCGCCAAACGCGCGGTCGGATGGCGGTTGGTCATGCTTCAAGTTTCAGGGCCCGTTTGCCTTTGATGAAACGGGCGTCGTGCTCTCCGTGATCGCGCCTTTATCGACCCACGGCATCGGGATTTTTGTGGTGTCCACCTTCGATGGAGACCACATGCTTATCAAATCCAGCGACCTGGAGAAAGCGCGCGGTCTGCTGGTGGATGCGGGCCATTCCCTGTCTTGAGCGCCCACGCCCGCGACGTTCACCAGCCGCGCTTCCGCTTGAGCGGACCAACCGGGCTGTCATGTTTCATCCGCCCATCTGGCGGAAACGACACGCGCTTCTTCAGGCTTGTCGACGACAAGCACGAGCTGATGATCATGGTCGCTGTAGAGCACTTCGATGTTGATCCCCGCATCGGCCATCCGGCGAGTCAACTGGCCCAGCTGTCCCGGCACCTCCTGTTTGAGGCGCTGGACCACGACATCCCGCACTTCGGGCACTTCGATTCCGGCGGCTTCAAGTGCTGCGCGCGCCGCCTCGCCGTCCTGAAACAAAAAATGGGCGAACCCGCTGCCGCCGACGACCCAGGCGCCGCCACCCTCGACGCTGACTCCGGCCCGGCCCAGGCATTCCCCCATTTTCGCCAGCGCGCCCGGTTCGTTGTCCAGGCGAATAGAAACGTCCTGCATGAGTTCTCCCTTTAGTTTGACGGGTGGATGGGCGTGCACACCACATCGGCCGTCACGCTGTTCGCGATGAAGCAGCTTTCGTGAGCGGTGTGGTGCATGGCCTCCAGTTCTTCAGCCGTCGGGAATTCTTCCCCGCCGAATCTGGCCACAGGCGCAAGGTCCACACGGACCATCGCAAACTTTCCGGCGGCATTCTTTCCCATGGTGCCGCGAGCTTCATCCATGTAGTCGAGCACCGTGAAGCCGCGCCTTGCCGCCACGGACAAGAACCAGAGCATGTGGCAGCTGGAGAGGCTCGCCACGAAGGCTTCCTCGGGATCGACCGCATCTGCGGATGACATGGGAATGGGAACCACAGCCGGCGAAGAGGACGCCGGCACGACCGCCCCGCCATCGAAACTCCATGTATGCGCCCGACTGTACCGGTTGCCTGCGAAGCTTTCTTCGCCTGTGAACTGCCAGTGGATTTTCGCGCTATGGATAGCCATGAATTCTCCTGTTCGCCGAATGCCAGGAACCAGTGACACATATCAGCGGACCCCATGCCGGCCATTGTCCATGCTTCAAAGCGCCCTCACTTCGGCTGCCATCGAAAGCGGGAGCGGCGGCGTTCTGACGCAGGTCACGCAAGTCCGCCCGATCACCACCGCGCCAACTGGGTTATCTGGATGATGTTGCCGCAGGTGTCATGCAGTTGGGCAATCGTCGAGCCGGTCACCTCGGTCGGCGCCATGGCGAAGCTGCCGCCGCGCGCCTTGATGCGCTCACAGTCGCCCTTGATGTCATCAGTGTAGAAATTGATCGCGGGCTGACCCTGCTGGAAGATGGCTTGCTGGTAAGCATTGCCCGCGGGATTGTCATTGAGTGCGAGTTGCAGCTCCGTCCCATCCGGTTCGTCGGGTGAAACCACCGTCAGCCAACGAAACGATCCGTTGCTGAAGTCGGCCTTCTTGGTGAAGCCCAGAATCCGCGTGTAGAAGTTCAAAGCCTTCTCCTGGTCATCCACATACACGCTGGTCAATTTGATCTTCATGAGTAGTTCCTTCGCTATTTGCGTTGGTGAAATCGCGCCCAGAACAGCGGACGCATCGTTTGGAATCGCTTGGAGGCCCTTCAGTCGGCCTGGGGCAGGACCTGTTCCAGCTTCTCGAAGAAGTTCCGCCACCCGGCCTTCGCGCCGCCGAATGCCCGATTCTGATCGGGCCGGAAGCCTGACTGCTCCACACGCAGGCGGGTTCCTGAACTGATGGGTTCGAGCGTGAAGGTCACGATACTTCTCAGGTCGAAAGCGGGATCGTCGTGCGTGAAATTCCACGTATAGGACAAAGTCGTGTGCGGATCGACAACAAGAACTTCGCAATCGAGCATGCCACCCCAATCGCCGCGAAGGTTGAAACGGTGACCCACGACCGGACTGAAGTCATTCTTCATCAGCCATTCCTGGATCAGATGGGGCTGGGTGAGCGCCCGCCAGATTCTTTCCGGCGGATGGGCGATGTCGCGCTCGACAACGACGGAGCGCGTCTGGGTCGATATTTTGTTCATTGGTCCATCCGATTGAGCAAGTCTTCAAGATCGTCAAACCTGTCCTGCCAGAAGCGCGTCATCTGGTTTGTCCAGTCGACCAGCGGCGCAAGGGCGCCGAGTTGCGGACTGTAGTGTGTCTGCCGCCCTTCATGGCGGTCCAGAACCAGCCCGGCCTGCTTCAAGATGCCGAGATGCTTCGACACCGCCGGCTGCGAGATCCCCGCCCCGGCCGTCAGCGCCCCGACCGTCTGTTCGCCCTCGCGACACAGCCGCTCGAAGATCGCCCGTCGCGTCGGGTCGGCAAGCGTTCTAAAGAGTGCATCGGGAGTGTTCACTATCCAAACCCATAATCATCAGGCTATATAATAACCATATGGTTATGGATTAATCAAGTGGGAGTTGATGTAGCGCGGCGTACGCCGACCACGTACGACGCACAGCCACCTCCGCGGTTGCTCTCCGGCATGGTGAAAAAAAAGCAGGTTGTCCAAGGACAACCTGCTTGCTTTCAATCACACCGAAACCAGCCTCACGTCGGGACTGAAAAAGGCCGATCGGATCACTCCCACTCAATGGTTGTTTGTTTGAAAACAGCATTGATCTATAAGGGAAATTTTCCGCCAGCCTTTGCCAATGCCCTCAAGCATGCCCTCCTGGGAGGGCGGCTTGGATCAACCCGACTCTGCGGGTTATCACTAGGCTTTGCATCGGCAGAAACGGAATCTTGCCAAGTTTGACAGGAGGATGCCGTCAGCCCGGCGGCCGTCATGATAATACCATCGGAATCCGCTGAAAGGCACATAAAACGGGCGTTTCACCCAATCGCTCGAATTCTAAACGACCCATCGGAATAGCGCTTTCCTCGCTGGGGAGACATTCCCAAAGTCGTCTATCATCTGAACACAACAGGCTTGGTCACACAACCATTTGCAATTGAGTACACCCCATGACTGAAGCAGAGCTAGTTCAAACCCTGGCGCGCGGCGAAGACAGCCGACACCAATTCAAGCGCGAAGCGCACAATGCCGACAGCATCGCGGCAGAATTGGCGGCACTTGCCAACAGCGGCGGAGGCCGTTTGTTCCTAGGCGTCAGCGATGATGGCCAGATTGTCGGCTTGGATGCTGCAAATGTCCGGCAGGTCAACCAGTTGCTAAGCAATGCGGCGTCTCAACACGTACGCCCGCCGATTCACCCAATTACTGATAACGTTCAGACCGAACACGGTGTGGTCATGGTCGTCACGGTATCCGACGGCTTATCCAAACCTTACATTGATAATCACGGACGCATCTGGGTAAAAAACGGATCCGATAAACGTCACGTCACTGCCCGCGAAGAAATCCAGCGCCTATTTCAACGTGCCGGGTTGGTTTATGCAGATGTTATTCCCGTCACCGGCACGTCGGCTGACGATATCGACGAAAAAGCTTTTGCTGCCTACTTTACGCGTCGTTATGGCCAGCCGTCTGAAATTTCGGAGCAACCTCTGTCGCAGTTACTGCAGAACCTGGGGTTGGGCGATGGGCACGAACTGAACCTGGCTGGTTTGATGCTGTTTGGTAAACGCCCTCAGCGCTATCGCCCTGCTTTTGAAGTCAAGGCCGTTGCATTTCCAGGCCTGGTATTGCATGACAGCCGTTACCTGGACAGCGAAGATATTGGCGGTACGCTTCTGGAGCAGTACCAGCGCAGCTTTGCCTTCATTAAACGTAACCTGCGCCATATTCAAGCTGACCGGGGCTTCAACACATTGGGCCAGTTGGAAATTCCAGAACAGGCTCTTGAAGAACTGTTGGTCAACGCCCTGATTCACCGAGACTACTTCACCAGTGCGTCGATTCGCCTGATGGTGTTTTCAGATCGTGTCGAAATAATCAGCCCTGGCCACTTACCCGATAGCCTAAGCACCGACGCCATCCGGCACGGCGCAACCAACCGCCGTAATCCTACGCTCACGGAACATGCTGTCCATATCCTGCCCTATCGGGGATTAGGGACGGGTATACCGCGCGCACTGCATGACTGGCCTACGATTGAGCTTCTGGATGAGATAGCCAGCAACCAGTTCAAGGTTGTCGTGCCGAGGACTCAACTACCGAACGAGACCACCCCCCAAGTCACCCCCCAAGTCACCCCCCAAGTCACCCCCCAAGTCGGGGATCTACTGGCGACGATCCAAGGAGAGCAAACCCGAACGGAATTAATGGATGCTCTTGGCTTAAACGACCGCAAGCATTTTCGAGCTGCTTATCTACAACCCGCGCTTGACGCAGAATTGATTGCGATGACCATACCGGATAAACCCAATAGTAGCTTGCAAAAATACCGAATTACCGAACAAGGGCTGGCACTACTCGCTCAGCGACATTAATTCGATAACACCCGTGCAAAACCCGCACCACTGACCCGAAAGCCAAGGACGTGATGATCCGCCTGATTGAAAACATGCTGGCGCCCAGCCAGACCCGGCAGGATCCGTAGTCAGTCAATTCCTCCGTACCAAGGAATCCCATGAACGAACCTCTCTCCGAGGTCATCCGCATCCGGGTGACCCCGTCTCATGCTGCGTGTCTGGGCGAGGCTGCTGCCTTGTCTGGCCTATCTCTGTCCAACTACATCCGCCGCCGCCTGGCGGCTGACGACACGTTGCAGGAAGAACTGACGCTGCTGCGCCAGATCGTGGCTGACCTGGGCCAGCTGCGCGATACCCGCACGGCCACCATCGAAACCGCCCACCTAGTGCGGGCCATGGCCAAGCCTGAACACATCGCCATCGCGCAACAGACCTTGCAGCAACGCTGATCCCCATCCCCATCCCCGGCCCCCCTTCGGCCACTCGCTTTCCCCCTTCCCCCTGGAGCCATCCTCATGCAAACCCTTCCCGCCTTGCGGGCTGGGGCGCTGGTGCTTGCCTGCGCCCTGGCCCCACTCGCCCATGCGTCCGATACCGCTGATCTACTGACCGGCATTCCCCGTCTAGCCTGCGAAGCAACACTATGCCTGTCGTCCAGTCTCCAGCCCGGTGAATGCAGCCCGTCACTGGAGCACTACTTTGGCATCAAGCGATTCAATCGGCATGGCCTGGACTGGGGTGCTACCGTGGCAGCCCGTCGCAGTTTCCTTGGGCAGTGCCCGGCTGCAACCGACCCCGGCATGCCCGAACGGGTGGAGGCCATCGCGCACGGTGCGGGCAAATGCGACGCGGATTATCTGAACCGGGCCTATGCCTCCATGGCCTACCAGTGGCGCATCCGGGGCTATCGCCAGGTAGCTGACGGCAGCACCCGTGAGCCCGTCTACGAAGTCCACGCACTCGATACCGTAACGCTGACCAAGCTGCCTGCCTGGTGCGTGGCCTACAACAACCACGCCTGGACCTATGAACTGTCCGTGCGCTATGTGGGCGAACCCCGCATGGGCGGGCACTGGGTCAAAGCCAAAGATTTCGAGGCAGCTCAGGCCCGCTGGGATGCACAACATGGCGGCGCCTGGGCGCAAGGCTGGAATTTCACGCTGACCGACCCCAGACGCGGCAGCATGGACTGATGGATACGCCTCATGCTGACTGAACTTGCTGCACTGGCATTGACCTGCGCACCCAACATTCACCCGGTCACGCTTGACGCCCTGATCCGCCACGAATCCAGCGCCCAGCAGTACGCCATCGGCGTGAACCGCAAGAGCAAGGCCTTGCCCCGGCAACCCGAAAACCTGAAAGCAGCCACTCAGGCGGCCGAAGATCTGATGGCCCAGGGCATCGACTTCGATGCCGGTCTGGGGCAGATCAATGTCCGTAACTGGGCCTGGCTGGGCTTGAACAGCACCACCGTGTTCGACCCCTGCCAGAACCTGGCCGCCGCCCAGACCGTCCTGGCAGATTGCTACGCCAGGGCGCTACGCAACCACCAGCGTGAACAGCAGGCGCTGCGGGCGGCACTGTCCTGCTACAACACGGGCAATTTCAGCCGGGGCTTTGCCAATGGCTATGTGGACAAGGTGCTGGCCCAAGCGGGCATCCAGGTTCCGGCCCTCAAGCCGGTCCCCGACGATGCGGCATCGGCAGATGACCCACAGTCGTCCACGGCGGACGCCCCTGATTCCGCATCCGCACAAATACAGTCCCCGCCAACCGGCACCCCAGACGGCTTCACGGCGCATCCCATCGCCGATGGCTTTCAGCCCCCGTCCGACTGATCCATACGCAGCACCGCATCCAGCGGCTACTGCCCTTCCCATTCCTTCTTCACCACACCCCACCACGCCTGCCGGCGTCTGGGGCAGGAGTCATGCCATGCAGAAATTGCCTCACATCAAAAACCAGACACCCCCGCGACATTTCATAGACAAGCTGGTGACATTCTGGCTACTGGCCGGGGTCAGTCACGCGACATGGGCGCAATCTCTGGGCGGCCTGTCTCGCGCCCGCACCACCCTGCAAACCCTGAAAGACAATCTGGACATCATCCTGCCGATTGCCGCCGTCATCATCGGCGTCATCATCTTCGTGCTGTATTCGGCGGAAGTCATGCGCAAGGATGACGCCATTCGCTGGGGCATCGGTGTGCTGCTGGCCGGGTCCGCAGCCGAACTGGTTGTGCTGCTCTGGAAGTAAGCCATGGCGACCCCCACCAGTAGCACACGCGCCGCCCGCATCGGCCACACAGACCAGTCGCCCGGCGACCACCAGCCCCCGAACACTTATCCCGTTTTCAAGGGCCTGGGCCGCAAGGCGACCTTCATGGGCATCCCCACCACTTTGCTGCTCGGCGCATTCGCGTGCGTAGCGATCATCGCCATGACAGCCGGACTGATCTGGTGGGGGCTGCTGCTGGTCGTAATGCCCACGCTGGCCATGCTCACACGCGATGACGACAAAGCCATCGACATCCTCTGGCTGGAAATCAAGACCCGTCGCACGAATCGCCAACAGCGATTCTGGCGCGGCTCCAGCTATGCCCCGCAGGGCTACCACCGCAACCGGCCCTGGCGCCGTTTGCTTTCCCGAAGGACTCTGCCATGACCGCAGCCACCGCACTGGCCGTTGATGAACGGCTGGTTTCCCGCTATCTGCCCTATTCCCACCATGTCACCGATCGCATCATTGCCTGCGACAACCATGAATATCTGGCGGTCATCAAGGTGGCCGGGCGGGCGCCCGACGCCTACGACCAGGCTGAACTGAAAGACTGGATCGAGGCCCTACACAATGTGCTGCGCGGTCTGCCCATGGGTTCGCTCGGTCTGTATTCGCACATCATCCGCAGGCGTGTGACGGAATACCCCGACAGCACGTTTGCACAACCTTTCGCCACCCGTTTTGATGCAGCCTACCGGGCGACGTTTGACACCTCGGGGCTGATGGTCAATGACCTGTACCTGAGTGTGCTGATTCATCCCGTCGCAGACCCCGTTCTGGGCACCTTCGCCAGTCTGGAAAAGGGGGATGCAAAACGCCTGGCTCACTGGCAGGACGAATCCATCGAACGCCTGGACAGCGCCTTGCGGGCACTGACCGCAGGCCTGTACCGCTACGATCCGCAGATCCTGGGCATCGTGGATCGCCAAGGGCTGGCATTCAGCGAAACCGCTGAATTCCTGGGGTTCCTGCTGTCTGGCACTCATCGGCCTGTGCCGATCAGCCGGGAACGGCTGCGCGAAACCCTGCCCCAGGCCCGGCCCATCTTTGGCCGCCACGGCGAGTTGGGCGAACTGCGCACCATCGCCGGATCACGCCTCTTTGGCATGATGGAATTGCGCGACTACCCGGAAGCCACCAAACCGGGCCACCTGGACCGGCTGCTGGGCCTGCCCCATGAGTTTGTGCTGACGCAATCCTGGGGCAGCCACACGGGAGCCGCCGCCAAGAAGCTGGTCAAGAAACATCACAAGCTGCTGGTGGACTCGGGCGATGATTCGGTCAGCCAGGTGACGCAACTGGCCGATGTGATGGACGATCTGACATCGGCCCGCCTGGGCCTGGGGGATCACCACGCCACCCTCCTGGTGTATGGCACCTCGGCGGACGGTGTGCGTCAGGCACTGGCGCAGACAGCCACCGCCCTGGCCGAAGACGCCGTGGGCTTTCGGCCCCTGGATCGGGCCTTGGAGGCCGGATTCTGGGCGCAACTGCCGGGCAACTGGCATTGGCGTCCCCGGCCTGTGCCTATGACATCACTGAATTTTCTGTGCTTTTCCAGCCTGCACAATCAGCTGACGGGCAAGCCTGCCGGTAACCCCTGGGGGCCAGCCGTCACGATGCTGAAAACGCAGACGGGATCGCCCTTTTTCTTCAACTTCCATGCCTCCACGGAAGACCTGGATGAAACCGGCAAACGCCGACCGGGCAACACCCTGATCATCGGCATGACCGGCAGCGGCAAAACAGTGCTGCAAGGCATGTTGCTGGCCCAGGCGCAAAAATTCGGGGCCGTGGGCGTGGTCTGGGACAAAGACCAGGGCATGCAGGTACTCATCATGGCGCTGGGTGGGCGGTACTTCAATATCCGCCTGGGGGAGCCGACCGGCTGGAATCCCTTTCAGATGGAACCCACCAAGGGCAATGTCGCCTTCATGGTGCGCCTGGTCATCTACCTGGCCGAACGCCAGGGCGAAGCCGTCACCACCCGGCAGCGGGCCGACATCACCCAGGCGGTCCAGCAGTTGACCACTCTGATTGACCGACCGGCCAGAACGCTGTCCACCCTGAACACCTTGCTGCCCAACCCTTACAGCGAGGACGACACCCGCAGCACCATCCACGCACGCCTGGCCCCCTGGTGCCAGGGGGGTGAATACGGCTGGGTATTCGACAACCCTGCAGACGATCTGAATCTGAAAACGGACAGTGACCAGTCTGCCCTCTTTGGCTTTGATCTGACCGAACTGCTGGACGATGACGATGTGCGCGGCGCGGCCACCCTGTACCTGAAATACCGCGTCGATGCGCTGCACGACGGGCGGCGCATCATCAACCTGTACGACGAGTGCCAGCACCCGTTGAAAGACGCACATTTTCAGGAGTCCATGCAGGACGCGGCCCGCACGATCCGCAAAAAGAACGGCGTGCTGGCCCTGGCGACCCAGGAACCGGGGGCCATCATTGAAAACCCGGTGGGCGCATCCCTGGTGCAGCAAACGGCCACGCTGATCCTCTTGCCCAACCCCAAGGCCCGCGCCCGCGATTACATCGAGGGCTTTGGCCTGACGGTCGCGGAATTTGAACTGCTCCAAAGCCTGGGCGAAGCCAGCCGCAAGTTTCTGGTGAAGCAAGGGGCCAGCGTCACCGTCGCCCAATTGGACCTGTCGGGCTGCGAAGACGAATTGCTGGTGTTCTCCGGCAGCCCCGACATGGCGGACATCGCAGAACAGGCCGTCGCCCAGGCCGGGACCGATCCCGCCGCCTGGTTGCCGGTCTACCTGGCTGCCATCAAACAAGCCCGTCAGTAAGGCACGCCGGTCACGCATGACCGGCCATCACCACAGGACACACCCTCATGAAGCATGACGCAGATCGGCGCCGGGCTGAGCACGCCCGTGGCCCGGAACAGCAACAGATCCAGCAGAGTCAGGAAGCTCTCAAGGATCACGCCTTTTACAACCGCCTGGGCCTGGAAATGCCGGAATCGACGACAGCAGCAGACACCTTCCTGATTTCCATCTACTGCGAACGCTGGACCCAGGCAGACCTGGAACGTGGGCAATTCAGCCAAGGCGAAGCCGTCATCGAACGTGAAGCCGTCGATGCGGACGAATTGCAGCGTATTGCCCAGGATCACGGCATGGATTCGCCCTCCGCCTCGGACCCACGGCATACGCCGTATCTCTGGTTCTCGTCCTCGACCCCACGTGAGGATCGCGAATATTTCGAGCAAGGTGTGCATAAGTATTACAGCCTGCACATCCATGAAGCCGACGGCCACCGCCCGCAACCCGCCGACTGGCAACGCATCGCGGACCTGATCGGCGTGCGCTTCGATCACCCCCTGCAACCTCAGGGGCCAGCACACGAAACGGAGGGTCCAGATCTATGTCCGTAAATCCTTCAGACCTGAACCGACCACCCACTGCGGACGAAGCCAGAGGCATGGCCTGGTGGAACATCCTGAAACCATCCGAGCGGGCGTACTGGCTTACAAAAGCTGGACCCACCAGCAGCGTGGCCGACGCCTGGGCGGTCTTCAAGCGACACCAGGCAAACCCCATCAACCCTTCATCACAGGTCCCCCCATGAACCGACGATATTTCATTGCCGCCTCTGGCGCTTCTCTGCTGACGCTCCTGGCTGGATGCAAGACGGAGCCTGATGGGGAGAAGTTCGTAGGGTATTGGCTGACCGACCTTGGCCGCTATCCGCCAACGCTCATTCACATCAAACGCAATGGCGACAGTCTGCTGTTTACGGTGAACGGCTGGAATAACCTCGGCAAAGTGGGCTATCAAGCGCATACGTCCCCTGCCGTGCCGGGCGACGCAGACAACATCCTCATCGTGGCAGGCACCAAGCATGTGGCCTACGACGAAGCGACCGATCAAATCACCTCCGACAACACAACGGCCAAACGCATCACCCAGGCTGAATACGAAGCCGCGCTGATCAAGAAGCCCAGCCGATAATCGGTCCTGCATGACTGGCCTGCCTGACGTGTAGGCCTCTTCCTGGCAGCCCCTTGCTGCCAATTCCATTGGAGTCTCCCATGACACGCTGCAAACTCATTGCGGCGGGCATTGCCCTGTCCGTCGTTTTCCTCTCCCCCGTCCACGCCAGCGGCATCCCCACCGTCGATGCGGCCACAATCGCCCAGCTGCAAGAGCAACTGCTGACCGCCAGAGATCAGTTGAAGAACCTGACCGATCAGCTGGCCACGGCCAAAAGCCAACTGGCCGCCTTTACGCAATCCAGCGGCTACGGCAACGTAGTCGGCAATCCCGATATCCGCAACCAGCTACGCGCTGCGCTGCCTGCCAGCGCCGAAGATTTGCTGAACCGATCTGGCAGCTCCAACCTGGATGGCGATGTGGGCCGCATTGCGGACGAAGTGATGGCACCTGTGAATTTCCAGGAGGATCGCCAGGCACTCTCGAAGCGCGCACTAAATATCGAGGCGACATCCAAAGCCATGAGCGAACGGGCTTACGACTCCATGACCCGACGGCTGGCCAACGTCGATGCCCTGCAGGACAAGATCAACCAGACTACCAACCCGAAAGAAATCGCGGAACTGCAAGCCCGCATCCAGATTGAGCAGGCCAACATCCAGGCGGAACAAGCCAGGATTCAGCTTGCCTCGCAGCAGCTTGATGCCGAGCGCAACCTGCTGCAAGCCCGTGCGCAGCGGGTCTATGGCGGCTGGTTTGGCAACCAGCCAGAATCATCCGGCCATGCGACCACTGCCGAACCTTCGCGACCATAAGGCAGCATCATGGCTAAATTTGATGCCTCCGTCGCTCCGCCAACTGCCCCCAATGAAATTGCCCAGTGGGTGATGGGCCAAACCGAGCATGTTCTGAGCAACGCAATCAACGGCCCCATGCAGGCCTTGTTTGAAGCCCTGGCTCCAATCGTCGTTGTGGGCTTGACCTTGCAATTCGTCGTCTACGCCTTTGCGCTCATGCACGGTCAAGCCGGCATGACCGTGACCGAATTCTTCAAGAAAGCCATCATGGTCGTCATCATCTCTCTGTTCTTCGGTGCAGGAGGCCTCTACCAGAACGACATTGCCAAGACCATGGTTGCCTTGCCTGACGATGTGACAACGCTGGCTTTGGGAACAGGGGATGTTGCCGCAGAGGTGGACAAACTGCAGCAGGAAACCAGCGAAGCAGCCAATGCCATGCTGGGAGCCAGCAAGCAGCCCTGGTACAACTTCATGCCGTCCACTCGGGAAGTTCTGGTCAGCATCCTGGCTACCCTCATCAGTTTTTCCTCGGCGGTTGTGGGCAGCATCATCATGGTGGTCATCGTCGTGTGCAAAGTGGGCATGGCGCTGGTGGTGGCAGTCGGCCCCCTATTCATCGCAGCAACGCTATTCGAACCCACCAAACAGTTGTTCAACAGCTGGGTGTCACAGGCTCTGAATTTCGTATTTCTGGCCCTATTGGCCGGACTAGTCTTCGGGCTGCTGCTTCAAATGAACATCCAACTGCTTCGCATGATTGCCATTGAGACCGAAAGCGGTATCACCGACGTCCTGTCTTTGTTCGGTGCCCAGGTTCTGGTCGGTCTTGCCAGCATTGTCATCATGATCATGTTGCCTGGCCTCGCTGCCGGTCTGTCCAACGGCTTCGGCGCCCGCCTGGGCATCGGTTCCGCTGCACATGGCGCCTTCTCAGTCCTGCGCCTGCGCAGCATGCTGCGGCCTCGCGCCCGCTAAATCCTCGCGCCATCCGGCCACATCACTGGCCCCAGGCAGTCATTCCCCTCCACCGTCATGGCCCGCCGCACCCGGCAGGCCTGGAGTCCTTTACCCATGAAATCTCTCATCGCCACCCTGGCACTGGCCGGGCTGCTGGCTGGCTGCGCCTTTCATGCGCCCCAGCCCCCGCTGCCGCCTGATTCCCCCCGCGTCCCGGTCAATGCCACGCCCCCCACCTTTCAGGGAGACATAAACCATGGCTGACACGCTCAAATCCGAAGACATCGCCGCCTACCTGGAGGAATCCAGAGGTCTGGAACGTGACCATCTGGGCGAACTCATCACCAGCCGCAAACGCGCCTGGCAAGTGGCCTGCGGTGCGGGCATTCTGGCGTTGGCGGCGGTCGGGGCCGTCGTCGGCCTGACGCCCTTGAAGCAGCCGCCTGAAATGTATGTGGTGCGGGTCAATGATGCGACCGGCGCCATCGAACATGTCAGCAGTCTGGGTCAGCCCCTGGAAGATTACGGCCAGCGCATCGCCAAGTATTTCCTGAACACCTATGTCCTGAACTGCGAAGGCTATAGCTGGCAAACCATCCAGGAGCAATTCGACACCTGCGCCCTGCTGTCATCGCCGCCCATCCAGACGGCATACGGCAAACGCTTTGAAGGACCGCAGGCCGTGACCACGCGCCTGGGCACTCAGGGCACCGTCGATGTGCAGGTTCACTCCATCACGCTGGGGGCCAACCAGGCCGCCATCGTGCGCTTCACCAAAACCGAGCGTGACGTGAACACCGGCGATGCCACCCAGGTCCGCCACCTGATCGCCACCATGGCCTATCAGTACGCCGATGTGCCGCTCACCGAAGCCGTCGCCCGGCTCAACCCCCTGGGCTTTCAAGTGACGCGTTATGACCTGGCCGCCGATCTGTCTCGCTAAACGCCCGGCGCATCCGAAGGAATCCTCCATGAACACACCCCTGCTCAGGCGGCATGCCCTGGCATGCGCCCTGGGCCTGGCGCTCAATCTGGCCCTGAGCGCCAGCGCCCTGGCTCTGGAACACCCCCGCGCCGCGCAACGGGATCACCGTGTGCGCTATGTGAACTACAACGCCGCCGATGTGATCCAGCTCGATGCCGTGATCGGTGTGGCCACCCATATCGTGCTGGCCCCTGATGAACGCTACGTCTACCACGTCTTTGGCGACAGCAAGGCCTATGCCTTCACCTACAAGGACAACCACCTGTTTTTCAAGCCGACGGCCCAGGACGCGAACACCAATCTCATCGTCGTGACCAATCAGCACGATTACAGCTTTCGGCTGTCCTACAGCGATCAGCGCAACGCCCCGGCTCTCTACAAACTGGTGATCCGATACCCGGAAACGGAAGCCAGCAAGCGGGACCAGGCCGCCCGGCAAGCCGCCATCGAACACTCGCTGCAGGTCTCTAGCACACCCGTGAACTGGTTGGCCTATACGCGCAGCGGCGACACGGCCATCGCTCCGGTCCACGCCTGGGACGATGGCCGTCAGACCTGGCTGCAATTTGCGCCAGGGGCAGACATCCCGGCTGTCTATCGCGTCACCCCTGACGGCCAGGAAGTCCTGACCAACTACCACATGGCCGACGACCGGACGATGGTACTGCACCGCACCTCGGCACTGTGGCACCTGCGTCTGGGCGAATTGGTGCTGGCCATCCACAACGAAACCTACAGCGCCACGCCAGTGCCACCCGATACCGGGACCACATCACCGGCAGTGCAGCGCCGCATAAAAGGCATTTCAAGGAATACACCATGACCACTGATCCGAACATCACCCCATCGGACGATGGCACGGCGGCACCCCGCGAACAGAATCAGCTCCCCTTGAACCTGGATCGTGAACCCACGGATCTGGAAACGGCGGGGCGCAGCGCCCCGCGGGGTGCCCGCGCTTTTCTCTGGCTCACCATTCTGATCGCACTCGCCGTTGCGGCGGGAACGCTGTTCAAGGTCTGGGGCCGCGAATCCGCACCGCAGACAGACCCCAATCTGGATGCCGAGCACAGCGGCATTGCCAACCGCCTCAAAGCGCCCAAAGTGGAACGACCTGCCCCACCACCCACGCGTGAAGCCTCGCCACCGCCTGCCACCCAGGAACGCAGTTACTACGTCCCACCACCAGCCCCGACCCCGCCGCCCGCGGTCGATGAAGTCGCGCAGCGCAGGCTGGACAGCCCGCTGACGGAATCCTCAGCGGACGGCGGCACCACCCAGACTGCCAACGGCCCGCTGGCCGATGCAGGGCCGCTGGCTGACAAGCTGCGGCCCCTGGAACTTGCGCCATCGGTTGCCGGGCAGTTGGGCAATCGCAACTTCCTGCTCACGCAAGGCACGATGATCGACTGCACCTTGCAGACAAAACTGGTCAGCACCCAGGCGGGCCTTTTGACCTGCCTGGCGACCCACGATGTGATGAGCACCAACGGCAAGGTCAAGCTGATCGACGCGGGCACCAAGTTCACCGGCTACCAGTCTGGCGGCATCGAACAGGGCCAAGGCCGGGCTTTCATCACCTGGAACCGGCTGGAAACGCCCACCGGCGTCATCGTCAATCTGGGTTCGCCCGGCACCGGCCCGCTGGGTGAAGCAGGGGTTGATGGCCATATCGAAAACCATTTTTGGGAACGCTTCGGCAATGCCATCTTGCTGTCGCTGGTGGGCGACCTGGGGGCCTGGGCGGCCAACCAGGGACAGTCCGGCAACAACAACGTCCATTTCGACAACACCCGCGAAGGCAGTCAGGAAGTCATCGCCAAGATTCTGGAAAAGTCGCTCGACATCCCTCCAACCCTTTACAAGAATCAAGGTACGCGCATCGGCATCATGGTGGCCCGCGACCTGGATTTCAGCCATGTCTATGACCTCGAACCCATCCAATGATCCGCGCCCCTTTGATCGGGCGATTGCCGTCAACACGTTTTTACGGCCACTGGCCGCGCACCTGGACGATGCAGCCGTCACGGAAATCGCCATTGTGCGGCCCGGTGAGTGCTACAGCCGGGTGCGGGGTGCCTGGGTGCTGCATGAATGCCCCGCACTGACCTACCCGCATCTGGAGGCGCTGGCGACGGCTCTGGCGGCCTACAACCACATGGCGAAATCACCCATCCTGTCGGTCGTGCTGCCAGGCGGTGAACGCGGCCAGATTGTGCAGCCTCCGGCCTGCATTGACGGCACCCTGGCCGTTAACATCCGCAAGCATGCCCAGGCGGCATTTACCCTGGAGACGCTGCAAGCCCAGGGCGCTTTTGATGCCGTCGATGATGCAGCGGCCCGGGCCGCTGCGGGCGGCATGTCGCCCATGGACCAGAACCTGCTGAAACTCAAGGCCAGCGGCAACATCCCGGCTTTCCTGCATGCAGCCATTCTGGCCCGTAAAAACATTGTGGTCGCGGGTGCCACCGGCTCGGGCAAAACCACCTTCGCCCGATCACTCATTGACCGGGTGCCGGTCGATGAACGACTGATCACCATCGAGGACACGCATGAATTGATGCTGCCCCGGCACCGCAACCGGATTCACCTGATGTATGGCGGCGTCCGGGGCCGGGTATCGGCCACCGATGCCCTGGCGGCCTGCATGCGCCTGTCCCCAGACCGGATCTTTCTGGCGGAACTGCGCGGTCCTGAAACCTGGGACTACCTGGCGGCGTTGAACACCGGCCACCCGGGATCAGTGACCACCACGCATGCCAACAGTGCCGCTGACACCTTTGACCGCCTGGCGGTGCTGATCAAACAGTCCCCTACGGGCGGCAATCTGGACCTCGCAACCATCCAGGCGTTTCTGCGCCATACCGTAGACATCGTGCTGTATTTCGAGCGTTTCCAGTTGAAGGAACTCTGGTTTACGCCACACGCGGCACTGCTGGACACGCCAGCACCCGCCGCGCTGCAAACCTGCTGATCCCCCTGGGTGCCGGGCGCTGCCGGCACCCGTCCTGTCACCTTCTTTCCCCCTGACCCCGCGTGAGGCCTTGCTCACGAATCCGGCAGGCCTTGGGCGGGCCTGTCTGGAGCATTTCCCATGACCGCACCCACCCGCCTGCCCTTCCAGCGGGCCAGCTCTGTGCTGCGCCTGTCCGCCGCCATGCAACGCGCCCAGCAAAAGGCCCAGCAAGCGATTGCCGCCGCCGCTGAAAAAGAGGCTCACACTCCGGCCCCCTTCATCGTGCCCGGCATCAACGAAACGGCCCGCGCCATCCCCAACTACATCGCTCGCAGTTCCATCTTTGCTCCGGTGCGGCGTGGCTGGCGTCCCCTGCACGATGACACGGTGTTTTTGGAAGGCAGCAACATCCTGCTCAAAGGCTCGGGCAAGCAACTGACCGAAGACCACGCCGACATCTGGATGCATGCCATGTACCTGCAAACCACGGCACTGCTGGGCGAAGCCCCCTCCATCAACCGGGCGGATTTCCTGCGCGGCATGGGCAGGCCCACTGGAGGCAGCGCCTATGAATGGTTGCACGAAGGCATGAAAGACCTGGCCCGTTTTACCCTGTGCATCGAGGCCAGGCGCAAAGACGGCTCGGTGAAATACAGCTACGGCAATCACCCGTCAGCCCGTGTGCTGGCCATGATCGGCGGGTTCGACTACGACGAACGCAGCGGCAGCTATACGATCTACGCCGATCCGCGCTGGGCGCAAATCTTCGGCAATCGGGAATATGCCCTGGTGGACTGGACCAAGCGCCTGCAAATGCGTCACGACCTGTCCAAAAGCCTGCAACGGCTGATCGGCACATCCGCCGACATCCAGCAGAAATACAGTCTGGACATCTTGAAGGACCGCGCCCAATACACCGGACGGATGCGTGATTTCAAAGCCAGTCTGGAGCGCAGCCTGACCGAACTGGAAGCCCTGGAAGTGATCGCGGCCCCCCGCATCGAAGCGGCAAGCCGGGGCCACGAACAGGCGGTCTGGACCCGCCTGGACCGCTGAATCGGCACCGCTGCCCAAGCCCGCAAGCGGCTCAAAAATCGGGCAGAAATTGATCAATTCCAGCCTGTGGATAAGTCATCCCAGCCATCGTCATAACATCGCACCCGCATCGTCATAGCATCGCGGGTTCTCGTCATAGCATCGCGCTTTGTCGTCATAACATCGCACCCCCACCTTCGGAAACCTTTTATCCATGCGGGTTTCCAGACATCGCAACGCCTTCTACCTTCTTTCTATCTTTCTTCTACCAGAAGCGGTCTGTGGATAAACCCCTCGTCCCTCCACCCTGATCGCAGCACACCCCGTCCGTCTCCATCCACCACACCGGGCAGCCGCCTGGTGGCGGCTGGGGTTCGGCAACGGAGCGACTTCCGCCCATCCGGGCACCCCCTTCTCAATCCTCACGACCGCCCTTCCAAGCGACAGGGCAAAGGAGTTCTCATGCACTCGAATCTTGACACGCGACTGCTGGCCATCGCCCAACGTGCCGCCCGTGAAGGCATCGGCGCACTGAGCCTGGGCGAAGCACTGACCGCCGCCCTGGTGCTGGATCGCAATGACTGGCTGCACGAACGCGGCTACAGCATCGCCGATGCCCTGGAGCGGATCGGCACCGATTGGGCCGCCCGCGTCCCGGCTGTCGCCCGGCAGTTCCAGACCGATCTGGCCCAGGCCCAACTGCGCTTCTCCTTTGAAATCGTGCCCCGCAGCGGCGACGGCGAAGGCTACTTGCTGCGGCTGCTGGACCAGGGCGAAGAAGTCGGCTGCGGCCACTTCCCGGCACGCGGCAAATCCGTGCGCTTTGCCGATGACCAATGCGCCTATGACGAGGCCCACGCGGCGGGCCTGGCATGGCTGGACGGCAAACAGGCCCAGGCGCTGCCTGCGCTGCAACACTGATTCGCAAGGCAAGCCCCGATGACTGAACACCCCACCAAACCCGATCCCGTGGCCCATTACCGGGCCGTGCTGGACAGCCTGGACCCGCGCTTGCGCATCGCCGCCAAGCTGCGGGCCTTGTTCCCGATGATTGAAACGCAGTTGGCCGCAGGCGTCCCCCATGCCGCCATCATGGAGGACCTGGCCCAGGCCGGGCTGGCCGTGCGGCCCACGACCTACATCACCACACTGCGCCGCTGGCGCAAGGCCAACCGTCCCCAAACAGCCCCAGCCGTCCCTGTGGCCCCCCCCACACCCACGGCGCACCGCATCGCGCCTGACACACCGCGCACCACACCCACTCCACCGCCCATGGATGCCATCCAAGGGCGGCCCCACGGCATTGAAACGCCCAGCGACCTCCGGCAAATCCGCAACATGCGGGTAGACCTGGAGGCCCTGCGGCGCGAAGGCCTGGAACAACGCCAGAAAGCTACCAACCCCACTCCCCAAGACAAGGAATGAACCCATGAAAGTCGCAGTCCTCAACTACACCGGCTCGGTCGGCAAAACCGTCGTTGCCTCTCACCTGCTGGCCCCGCGCATGAATGGCGCACAGATTTTTGCCGTCGAGTCCACCAACGAAACCGGCGCTGATCTGGGCCTGTCGGTCGATCAGTTGCGCGGTGAACACTTCGGACGGCTGTTCCGCGAACTGCTCACCCGTGACGATGCCATCGTGGATGTCGGGGCCAGCAACATCGAAGACTTCCTGGCGCACATGATGCGCTACGAGGGTGCCCACGAAGAAATCAGCTACTTTGTCCTGCCGGTCATCAACACCGGCAAGGCCCAGCGTGAAACCATCAAGACGGTGGCCGCGCTGGCAGGCCTGGGGGTCGCCCCGGACCGGGTGCGGCTGCTGTTCAATCGCGTGGAAACCAGCGTCGAGGAAGAATTCCCGTCACTGCTGGCCTATGCCGCCAAAACCGGCGAAGCCCAGGCCAACCCCAAAGCGGCCATTTTCGAGAACGAAGTGTTTGAACTGCTGGCCGATCTGCGCACGACCATTGCCGATGTGCTGGCCGACCAGACCGACTACCGGGCGCTGTTGCAGCAAACAGACCGCAGTGACCATGACCGTATCTCGCACCTGAGCAACATGCATGCCTTGCGAGCCTTGGCCCGGCCCGTGGATCGGCAGATGCATGCAGCCTTTGCCGCCCTCTTTGCGTGAACGCCATGGACACATCCCCCAACCCGGCTGGGGGCCAGGCCCGCACCAAGCTGGATTTGCTGTACCGCGAGGTGCTGGGCGAGGTCGCCAGCCTGGTGGACCGGCTGGAGGCCATCGGCCACCGCCAGGACCAGGCCCAGCCGCACATCCAGGCGCTGACCGAAGCCCTGCAACTGCTCCCCCAGCAACTGGACCGCCACCTGGCGGCCACCTTGCGCGAAGTCGCCACGCCCATCCATGAACAATCGCAACACGCCATGCAGGCCATGCTGGACGCCACAGGCGTCCGGCTGACGCACCTGGCCGAAGAATCCGCGCAATGCGCCCGGATCACCCGGCAGGCAGCACGGCGCATGACGGTCCTCGCCATGGTCATCGGCGGCGCATCCGGCATCCTGGGCGGGATGCTGGCTGGGCTGGCCCTGGGTCAATGGCTCGTTTCTTGAAGGCACAACCCCCATGTCTACCCTGCTCTCCCCTATCACGCGGCGGCGCATTGCCGCTGTGTCCCTCGCCGTCTTTCCGATCAGCGCCTGGATGACTGCCGCCACCTACGGCAGCGGCATGACCTGGCAGGACTGGGATGGCCGCACAGCCTGGCATTTCGTGAAACTGACACCAGGCTATCCGCTGCTGTACGGGGCGCTGGGCATCGGCCTGCTCGCCGCCCTGGCGTTGATCCTGTTCGTAGGCCGCACAGCGAAAACCGAAGGGTTTGAAGGTGCGGCGTACAAACGCTTTGTCCGGGGCACCCGCATGACCACAGCCAAACACCTGGCCAAGCTCTGCACCGAACCCGGTCAGCAACAGATCGACGTGGCAGGCATCCCGATGCCAACCGCCAATGAAAACCTGCATCTGCTGGTCAGCGGGGCCACCGGGTCGGGCAAATCCGTGCTGCTGCGCAATATGGCGGCCTCCGTGCAGGCCCGATCAACAAGCTCAGCCCGCAAACTGCTGCGCAATGACCGCATGATCGTCATTGATCCGAACGGCGACATGCTGAGCAAGTTCTGGCAACCCGGCGATGTGATCCTGAACCCGTATGACGCCCGCAGCGAAGGCTGGTCACTGTTCAACGAGGTGCGGGCCGACTACGACTGGAAGCACCTGGCGCGTTCCCTGGTCCCCATGAGCCAGGACAAAAACGCAGAGGAATGGAACGATTTTGGCCGTCTGCTGCTGCGCGAAACGGCGAAAAAGCTCTATCAGCTACAGGGCAAGAAAGCCCAGATCATGGATCTGTTTCGCCTCTGCACCATCGAAGATCCCAAGACCCTCAAGCAATTCCTGGAAGGCACACTGGCAGAGTCCCTGTTTGTCGGTTCCAGTGAGGCCAGCAAGGCGCTGTCCTCGGCCCGATTCGTACTGTCCAACAAGCTGTCGGAACACACCAGCATGAAGCCTGGCCCATTTTCCATCCGCGGCTGGCTGGATGATCCCCAGGCTGGCAACCTATATATCAACTGGCGCGAAGACATGATGCATGCCATGAAGCCGCTGGTATCGGCCTGGGTCGATGTGTTCATCACATCCATTCTGTCCATGCCCGAACACACCGACAGGCGCTGGTGGCTGTTCATTGACGAACTGGCCAGCCTCGAAGGCCTGCCGTCGCTGGAGGCCGGGCTGACGAAAGGCCGCAAGAATGGGCTGCGCATCATCGCCGGATTGCAGAGCACATCCCAACTGGAACACATCTACGGGCGCACCATGGCCACTACCCTGCGGGCCAGCTTCCGCAACCTGGCGGTCCTGGGCGGATCGCGCACCGATCCGCAGACAGCCCGCGACATGAGCGAAAGCCTGGGCAAACATGAAGTCGAGCGCCCGAAATTCAGTGTTAGCCGCAGTGTCGATCACCGCAACACCTCGGATAATATGGATCGGACGACTGAGGATGTGGTAACGGCAGCGCAGATTCAGGCACTGCCGGTGCTGGAGGGGTATGTGGCGATGGCGGGGGAGTTGCCGGTGGCTCGGGTGAAAATGCCGTATCGGCGATTTTTGAACAATTCTGAATCCTTTGTAGGGATCTAATAGCCAATATCACGCCGAGAGACGCCAGATTATAAATAATTTCCAAAAATATAATTGATAGCGAGCGACTAAATGCAAAAACTAACGGGGCTATTTTTGGGAGCTGGTGCCTCATACGAAGCGGGAATGCCGTTAGTGTGGGAGTTGACCAAAGAACTAAAAAATTGGCTAACTCCAGAAAAATTGAGGACATTGAATCAAGGATGGCGCACACAAGGCGGCGGCTATCCGGATGAAGTAATAGATTCGTTTACTAGCGCACTGGAACGACCCGATTTGCATTACGAGGCCTTGCTTGGCTATCTTGAAACCCAATATCGACGACACCAACCAAATCAAGAACATTACCACGGCCTGTACTCATGGCTTGTCGAGATGGTGTACCACCTTTTATACGCTCGTCACATAAAGAATTTGGAATTTTTCCAAAAAACACTGCCATGGTATTCCGGAATACTCACCCTTGAAAACCGAAATTGTCCATTGTGGGTTTTTTCATTAAATCACGACCTAATTATTGAATCGATAGCAGCGAAATTTGACATATCAATATACAGCGGATTCAGCGAACGAAAAATATCCTTACCCCGTCGAAATCAAACAGGAGAGCAAATTGGAGAGCTGTTTGCACAAACACTCAGTGAAGATGAAATAAATGGGGCCTTGCATTTCCCAAACCCACCAAAAAAGGGAATATATTTATTGAAAATCCACGGAGCATTGGATGTTTTCGCCTATGAAGATGGAAAAAATCTACTAAAAATAACACCCAATGAAAATACTGTAGATTCACTCCTAGAATCACTTAGATCAGTAAATGAAGAGGTCTTTTATCCATTTCCTGGATCCCCCAACGGTCGAGCTAACACAATCAACGAAATAGCGTATGCAGACAAATCTGGAGAAATGCAATTCTTGCGCCGCACTCTTCTAGCAGGAGCATATAAGTTCGACGCAAGGCAGTCCCAGGTACTTCCTCATGCTTTCCTAGAACAATTCAAAACAAACATTAATTTTTTAACGTCGCTGATCTGTATAGGCTATGGCTTTGGTGATTTACATATCAATGCCGTAATTCGTGAATGGCTTGAACTCACTTCAGATCGAAGATTAAAAATAGTCAATCCAGGAGTAACGGAGATTCCAGCATTCCTGCTTCATCTCGCCCCACAGATTGAAGTCATATCCAACAGCGCAACAGATTATTTTGACTCCATCGGCAATATAACCCGCAATCAGCGAGAAAAACTAGAGAAAAGGCTCAGCGTTTGTATTCGCAGGCATGGCATAGATCAAGCCGTACAAAAAATGAATGATTTTTTTAAAGCTGACTTATCCACGAAAACAAAAGAATTAGCCAGCCTATTAAAAAAATCCCCCAACCTTTCTCTGGAAAAATATCTTGAACTAACAAGCAAAGAGAAAGATTTGAATGTAGATGACGAGATGAATGACAAACTGAAGCGTCTAGTGGAATTTTTAGAAGGCGAACACTGACAGGACCTAGGTTCTCTCTTTGCAGACATCCACAGTTGCTGTGGAAAACCCTGTGTAATCTCGCCCCCCCTTCTCCCAACAGCAAGCACTGACGCGACTTTCGCCTCCGCTGGCTGATCTTTAACCATCCCCATCCCGGAGCATCCATGATCTCGCACAGCCAGATCTATCGGGTCCGTGCGGCCCTCGCTACCCACTACTATGCCGACCAGGCCGATGACTACTACAGCCGTGACGGCAGCGCCGCCACTTGGCAGGGTGAAGGTGCCCGCCGCCTGGGCGCGGTTGGTGCCATTGACCCAGCCCGCTTCAAAGCGATGCTCCAGGGCGATTTTGGCCACGGGATCACGGCCAGTCAATCCGTGCGCAAAGATGCCAAAGCCCGTGCTGCGCTGGACCTGACCTTTGGTGCGCCCAAAAGCATCACGCTGCAGGCGCTGATCGGCGGTGACGAGCGCCTGATCCAGGCCAATGATGATGCCGTCGCCACGGCGCTGGCCTATGTGGAAAAGCACCTGGCCATGGGCCGACGCAAGGAAGGCGGCAAATCCCGTGTGGAACACACCGGCAATCTGATCATCGCCAAATTCCGCCATGAAACCGCACGGCCCACGGAAGGCGCGGCCCCCGATCCCCATTTACATGTCCACGCCCTGCTGATGAATCTGACCCAGCGGGCCGATGGCCAATGGGTGGCGCTGTCCAATGAACAGATTTTTCAACTCCTGCGCGTCACGGATTCCATCTACCAGGCCACGCTGGAACGCAATGTCCGGACGCTGGGTTACGCCGTGCGCCATGAGAAAAACCATATCGAACTGGCGCACATCAGCCGTCAGCAGGTCGAGTTTTTCAGCAAACGCAGCGCCGGGATTACGGCGGAGCTGGCCGCGCGCGGCACCAGCCGCGACCAAGCCCCCCATGCACTGCGCCAGGGCATCAATCTGGCCCACCGGCAAGCCAAAGCCCAGGACATGAGCCACGCTGAACTGCATCAGAGCTGGAAGGAGGCCGCAGCCGCCATCGGCATCCAGTTTGGGCAGGCAGGACCACAGGCCCAGCCGCGACATGAAGCAGATCGATCTTCTCCACTGGTGGCCCAGGCATCGTTGACCTGGGCCATTTCGCATTTGGCCGAACGCGAATCGGTCATGCCCTTGGCCGATCTGCTGCAACAGGCCGTGCGCCATGCCGGGGGTCATACCGACGTGACCAGCATCCAGGCCGTCATCCAGGCACAGGTCCAGGCAGGCACACTGATCCGCGAAGCGCCCCACTACCGCAGCACCCAGGACACCCAGGCGGCACCCATGACCCGTGAGGGCTGGGCCGCAGAAGTTGTGCGCCTGAGCGGATCGTCGCACGAGTCTGCCTTGCAGCTCGTAGACCAGGCCATTGCCCAGGGACGGTTGCTGATGGAAAGCCCGCGCTACGCCACCCGGCAGGCGCATGAAGCTGAATCCCGCATCCTGGCGACGGAACAGGCCGGGCGCGGCACCTGGCTGGCCGCCCTGCCCGCCCAGGCTATCGAAACCGGGCTGGATGCCCGTCTGACGGCAGGGCAACGTGAGGCGGTCATGCTGATCACCACGGACGCCAACCAGATCAGCGGCATCCAGGGGTTAGCCGGTACAGGTAAATCCTTCGCCCTGCAGAACGCCCAGACCGTACTGCAACAGCACCACCGGGCCTTGGTAGCACTGGCCCCCTACGGCAACATGGTGCGCAATCTGCGTAACGATGGCGTCCAGGCCAATACCGTCGCCTCGGTGCTGGCCGCCCGTGACAAACGCAGCTTCACGGACCGCCTGGGGCCGCACACCGTGGTGGTCATTGATGAGGCCGGGGTGGTGCCCGTGCGCCAGATGGACAAACTGCTGGCGCTGATCCAGCCGACCGGGGCCAAAATGGTGCTGCTGGGCGACACGGCACAGACCAAGGCCATCGAGGCGGGCCGCGCCTTTGCCATGATGCAGGAGCAGGGCATGAAAACCGTACTCATGGGCGACATCCAGCGCCAGCAGTCCGAACGGCTGCGCCAGGCCGTGCAACTGGCCGCCACCGGCCAAGCCAGCCAGTCCCTGCCGCTGCTGGATCAGGTACTGACCATCCCCGATCAGTTCGACGTGGATGAGCACGGCCACAAGACCCGCGATAGCTCTGACCGCTATGAGGCCATTGCCCAAGCCTATGTCTCGCTGCCTGAACGCGAACAGGCCAGTACGCTGGTCGTCACCGGCACCAACGCTTCGCGCCAGGCCATCAATGCCCGCATCCATGCGCTGCGCGGCCTAGAGGGCAAAGGCCAGCGTTACCGGCTGCTGGCCCGCCATGACACCACCCGCGCCCAGCGCAGCGTGGCCCGCTACTACACGGTGGGCGATATCGTGGTGCCCGAACGGGATTACCAATGCGGCCTGAAACGCGGTGAACGCTATCGCGTCATCGGCATGCCCCAGTATGACCGCATTACGGTGGCGCCGCTGCGCCCGGACGCAGCCGACCAGCCCCCCATCGACATCATCCCCAGGACGATGAGCCGCCTGTCGGTCTATCACCTGAACGAATCGGAGTTATCCGTAGGGGATCAGGTCCGTATCACGCGCAATGATGCCCGCCATGATCTGGTCAACGGACAACTGGCCAAGGTGGTCGAGGTCCAGGCCGACCGCATCACCATCGCGGCAGGCAACCGGCACATCACCCTGCCCGCCGACCAGCCGCTGCACCTGGACTATGCCTATACCAGCACCGCGCACAGCGCCCAGGGGCTGACCTGCGACCGGGTGCTGTACAACGCAGAAAGTTTCAGCCGCACCACGGCCCAGGACACCTATTACGTCAGTATTTCGCGGGAACGGCATGCCGTCACGGTCTTCACCGACGATGCGGAAAAACTGCCCGAACGGGTGGACCGGCAGGGATACAAAGGGCTGGCGCATGACCTGGTGCAAGCGCAGATGGCGCACCCCGTCATGCAGCCACATGAACCGCAAACCGTCCTCGATGCACAGCCGGCCCCAGCCCTCGAAATCGAATGACACCAGCCTGTCTGCCATCCGTCCCCAGACTGTCGCGCTGAAGTCCCCAGGCAGTATTGCTCATGCCCTGCGCGTGTCGCAGCAATGTCGCCGCATTGTCTCTCTCATGTCCCAAGGGTGCCTCTAACCCAGCATTTACCCAGGTAGCACATCCGTCTACGGCGCTTTAGGCCACGGCTGTGGCCGCCAGTTCCGCCGATAGACCAATGCTTTAGGTGATTGCGGTGCCCTATGTGTTCCACAATCCAGGAATCGGCCCAATCCCCGCAAACCCTTGGTGGTCAAGGCTTTTCGGCTCCCCGCCAGGGGTGCGTCATGTGTGGGACGTTTAAGGCCACAAATGAGCGTCAGCGAATTTGGGGACAAATGGCCCAGCCTGACCGGAAACCGGGCAGGCAGCGTCACCCAGCAGGGACCCAGGCGCAGCCTGGGACAAGCGCACCAGGCAGACAGAAACCCGCCACCAAAGCACGGCAACGGGCAGATGCAAAAAGGGCCGCAGAAGCGACCCGGTGAACGGCGGGTTATGCCTCAAGGGCAGGGTCTGGGGATTTGATCCGCATCGGCTCCGGCACCCAATGCTTACCGGCCAGGGCCAGGGCGGCGGCATCGACGGCGGCGCCCTTCTTCATCGCGGCCAGGGGCAGTGCAGCATCCGCGCCTGCGCCCTCGGTGACAACCTGGGCAATCATGCCCTTGCTGACATGCTGCAGAAAACTCGGTCTGGTGGGTTCCCACCATTGGACGATGTCGGTTCCTGCGGTCGCAGCCAGGACATCAAGCGGCGTCGCCTGATCGGTGTCCTGGTGCTGGACGCCCTGCACCGTTCCGGCAATGCAAAACGCCAGCAGTTCAACCAGGGTTTGCTGATCCTGGGCCAGCGCCCAGGCCAGGGCATCGGACGTCACCTGCCCCTGGTCCGTCGGCAGGATGTCCAACCAGTGCTGGCGCATGTCGCTCATGACTTTTGCGGCCTTGCTGTCGGCATAATCCGGCGCGTGGGTATCGAGGGCTTCACCGCGTAGCGACACCCCCAGTCCAAACCCCCGCGCCCACCCCGGCCCCAGCGTTTCCTGGGCAAGCTGGGCGACCAGGACGGCCAGCGCGATGGCGGGTTTCCCGGCCAGATCAGCAGCAACCGCGCCAACTTTGTTGGCCGTCAACTGGCGTATGAGGCGTTCGGAATACGCGGGCCGGGTCGTCGGCGCTGGCAACGAGGTGCGCAGCGCCACCGCATCGCCGCCCTCGCCTGCTGCGGTCTGTGCAGCCGCCTGCACGGCGCGGCGATCCTCGGGCCGAATCAAACCATACGTGGTGTTCAGTTCTCCGCTGTGGTCGATGTAGACGCCAACACCGGCGATTTTCTTCGCTTCGTCGGGCCAGACCTTGGCGGCATCGGTGATGGCAGCGCGTTGGTCTTTCAGCGTTTCCAGTTCCTCATTCATCTGATCCCAGGCGTCCCCGCAGTCCTCATCGGCCTCCGCCAGCACATCCATGTCGTGATCCAGCACATCAATGCGTTTCGTCAGGGCCTTGACCTGGGCGGCTTCGCCTTTCGTCAGCTCGCGGGGTTCTGCATAGACGCGCCCATATTTGCTGCTGTAGCCAGCCCAGCCCGCCTCATCGAATGACAGCGCCGTTTCAATCCAGGCCCAGCCGTCACCCAACCGCGTCAGATCGGTCTGCATCTTGTCGGTTGCGACGGCTTTCAGAATGTCGGGATCGTGCAGGTAGATGCTGCGCAAATCGCCACCATCAGCAAATAGGTCTTGGGTCACCCGGCCCCCAGCCGCCTCATAGGCGTCCAGCCCGACATACTTGGCCAGGGCACGGTCGGCGGTCCAGGCCTCATCCATCAGACCCTGACGGATGTGGGATGGCTGGGTGTTTTTCCTGTCCCAGCGATCCATACGCGCCCACAACTCCCGCTGCCGGTCCTGGTCGTCGGTGATCGCAAAGGCCATGAGGACCGATAAGCTCATCTCGTCATCCCGGTATGCCTGCAACAACTCGGGGGCGACATGAGCCAGCTTCATACGGCCCCGGACATAGTTTGCTTGTTTCCCGAATCGGGCGGCGACATCCTCGATGGTGCTGCCCTGGTCGATCAATCCCGCGAACGCTTCAAACTCATCGGCGGGGTGCATGTCCTCGCGCAGGGTGTTTTCGGCAAGGGAGGCTTCCAGCCCTTGGGTGTTGGGAACGATCAGCACCGGGACGGGCCGATCTTCGGGCCACCGACCATCGGTCATCAGTAACTGGATTGCGGCCCAGCGTCGGCCCCCGGCGACTACTTCATACTGGCCACGCTTCTTGCTTTTCACAACAACCAGGTTTTGCAGCAGACCGCCCTGGGCGGCGATGGATTCGGCCAACTCAGCCAAGGGCTGCTGCCCCGGTTTTTTGCGGGCCTGGTAGCGTTCCGACAGGATGAGGTGCTTGGGCAGGATCTCAGTGCGGCCAGCGGTGGGCAGTGTCGTGGTCATGGTGTCGGCCCTCATCAGTGGATGGTCTTGGATTCATGCGCGGCAGGCTGGCGCAACAGCTTGACCAGCGCCGCGATGTCGCGGCCCTTGAGCGCCGGCAGGCGCATGGGCGTATGCGAGTTGTGGACGGCCCGCACATAAATATCGAGTTTGGTAAGATCGTGTTTCATCGCTAATGCTCCCTCAAATGGTGTAGCGGTGTGTGCCCCTGGATCGGTTGCCGCCGCCCAGGGGCTTTTAGTTTTCAGTCGGATTAGAACGGGATGTCGCTCGGATCGTCGGCCAGATTGCTGGCCGCAGGCTGCGCAGCAGGTGCGGCGCTGCGCCCACCCCGTTTACGCGACTGTGCGGGCTTGCTGGTCTTGGGGCCATCCTGGCCCGCATCGTCACCCGCAGCGGGGCCACCCTCACGGCCACCCAGCATCTGCATCTGATCGGCCACGATTTCGGTGCTGTAGCGGTCCGCGCCGGTTTCCTTGTCTTGCCATTTGCGGGTTTTCAGACGGCCCTCGATGTAGACGGAACGGCCCTTCTTCAAATACTCGCCCGCGATTTCGGCCAGGCGGTTGTAGAACACCACCCGATGCCATTCTGTTTCCTCGCGCTTCTCGCCCGTGGCCTTGTCCTTCCATTGGGTCATCGTGGCAATCGAAGCATTGCAGATCGCGGCACCGTCCGGGCTGTAGCGCACTTCGGGATCGCGGCCCAGGTTGCCGATGAGGATGACTTTGTTGACTGATGCCATGGTGTTTCTCCTTGCTTTCCGTGGTTGGGATTTCAGCGACAGCCGCTGTCAATGCTCCGCACCGCGAAGCATTGGCCGGGGTTGTCAGTCCTCGTTGGGCTGGCTGATCGTGATGACCGGCTCACCAGCATCCCCGGCACCGATGCGCATGGTCAGCACCGCGCTACGCGGACGGATGCCCCGGCCTTCGCGTGGCACCCGCAGCACTTCAAAGGCGCAGCAGCCAGCCCCTGCCGCCCGCAGTGCAGCCCGGTGCGCCATCCACACCACATCCCACAAGCGCCCCGCCTCGTCCTGGCTCGTCGCCTTGCGCCGGTCGGTTTCTTCGGTCCACTCCACACAATCGGCCCAGGCGGCGCGGGTCATGGCGACAGGCACCGTAAACCCGGCTTCGCGGGCCGTCGCGGTGACATCCACCAGCACACCATCTGCAATCGCATCGGCGCGGCTGTAGACATGGATCAGGTCTGATGCTTCAAACAGCTTGTTCATGGTTTCCATCCTTCAAAAAAGCCTTTTGGGGCTGGTTTTCCTGCTGACCGGATTCGAAGATTCTTGAGCCGGATCGTTGAAACGATGTGGGGGGATTGATCCTGGCTCCCGGTGTTGCCGCCGTCTTTCGTGAGTTCCGTCGCCGTGCCGATCTGGACCATGCAGCGGCCAGTCGGAGAGGGTCGTGGAATAAATGGAGGGGACCCGCGCAGCGGGGGGCAGCCGTTTATGCCGCGAAAGCCCTCGGAGGCTGGACGCGGAGTGGTACACGTCGGCGGTTTAGGCGGCGGGACTCACGAAAGACGGGGATGTCGGCAGTGGCGCGAACCGGTCGCCCCACATCGGCTGCGCGGCGAGCGCCCCTAGCCGCGCCCGCACGGGCGCGGCTCCATCTGCGGCCAGCGGCCGCCTGGCAAGCGAAGCGCGCAGCGCCGCAAGGCGCGAAGGCGTGAGCAACTGTCTTGCGAGTCAAGCGAGTAGGCCTGATTCAACTAGGACAATTTCCCTATTAGTTCAATAATTGATGTATTATTGAACCATGAACGAAGCCCAAATTGTTTCCGCCCTCAGTGCCTTGGCCCATGCCCAGCGCCTGCGCGTGTTCCGCGCCTTGGTCATCGCCGGTCCAGACGGACTGACACCCAGCGTCATGGCTGAACAACTCGACGTGGCCCGCAGTGCGCTGTCCTTCCATCTGAAGGAATTGACCCATGCCAGCCTCATCACTGTTGAGCAGCAGGGCCGCAACCTGATCTACCGCGCCGACTTCCTGCAGATGAACGGGCTGCTCGGCTACCTGACCGAGCACTGCTGCCAGGGCGGCACCTGCGAAGTCACCGAATCCCCTGATTTCCCCCGCTCCTGCACTTCCTGCTGAAAGGACTCCGCCATGAAACGCTTCCACGTCCACCTGCACGTCGATGACCTGAACCGCAGCATCGGCTTCTATTCGCAGCTGTTCGCCGCATCGCCAGCCCGCGTCGAAACCGATTACGCAAAATGGATGCTCGAAGACCCGCCGGTGAACTTCGCCATCTCCACGCGCGGCAGCAAGCCGGGCATCGACCACCTGGGCATCCAGACCGACGATGCCCAGGAACTGGCCGCCCTCAAGGCCCGCGCCGAAGCAGCCGACATGACGCTGTTGGATGAGGGCTCCACAACCTGTTGCTATGCTCGCAGCGAGAAGCACTGGATCACCGACCCACAGGGCATAGCCTGGGAGCATTTCCACACACTGGGCAATATTCCGGTCTTCAACGAAACACAGCACCCTGCACCTGCCCCCGCCTCGGCGTGCTGCTCGGGCTCCTCTCGCACAACCTGCTGCTAACGCGAAGCTACCCATGACCCAAGCCACCACGGCTGGCCGTGCGCCAGCCATCCCCGCCATGAGCGTCTTCGAGCGATTCCTGACCGTCTGGGTGCTGCTGTGCATCGTCGTCGGCATTGCCCTGGGCCAATTCGCCCCCAGTGTGTTCCAGGCCATCGGCCGCATGGAGATCGCCCAGGTTAATTTGCCCGTGGGTCTGTTGATCTGGGTCATGATTATTCCGATGCTGCTCAAGGTGGACTTCGGTGCCCTAGGCCAGGTCAGGCAGCATTGGCGTGGCATCGGCGTGACGCTGTTCGTGAACTGGGCGATCAAGCCGTTCTCGATGGCTCTGCTGGCCTGGATCTTCATCCGCCAGGTCTTCGCGCAGTGGCTCCCCGCCGACCAGCTCGACAGCTATGTTGCCGGCCTGATCCTGCTCGCCGCTGCACCTTGCACGGCGATGGTCTTTGTCTGGAGCCGACTGACCGGGGGCGATCCGGTGTTCACGTTGTCGCAAGTGGCCTTGAACGACACCATCATGGTGTTCGCCTTCGCGCCCATCGTCGGCCTGCTGCTCGGCCTGTCGGCTATCGCAGTACCGTGGGACACGCTGCTGGTGTCCGTCGGGCTCTATATCGTCGTACCGGTGATCTTGGCCCAGATTTGGCGCCGTGTACTGCTGCGCCGAGGCCGGGCCGCGTTCGAGGCCGCGCTGGCGCACATCGGTCCGCTGTCCATCGCGGCGCTGCTGCTCACGCTGGTGCTGTTGTTCGCCTTCCAGGGACAAGCCATCCTGCAACAGCCGCTGGTGATCGCCATGCTGGCGGTGCCGATCCTAATCCAGGTGTTCTTCAACTCCGGGCTGGCATACTGGCTCAACCGCCGGTTGGGCGAGCAGCACAGCATTGCCTGCCCCTCGGCGCTGATCGGCGCGAGCAACTTCTTCGAGCTGGCCGTGGCTGCCGCCATCAGCCTGTTCGGCTTCCAGTCCGGCGCTGCGCTGGCTACCGTGGTCGGTGTGCTAATCGAAGTGCCTGTGATGCTGCTGGTCGTGCGTGTGGCCAACCGCTCGCGCGACTGGTACGAGTGCAGCCCGAACCCCTCAGCCCGATAATCAGGACATCCCAATGAGCGCCATCACGATCTATCACAACCCCGCCTGCGGCACGTCGCGCAACGTGCTCGCCATGATCCGCAACAGCGGCGAGGAACCCACAATCATCGAGTACCTGAAGACTCCGCCCGACCGTGCCACACTGGTCAAGCTGCTGACCGATGCGGACCTGAGCGTACGCGACGTGCTGCGCGAGAAGGGGACGCCCTATGCCGAACTCGATCTGGGCGACTCCAAATGGACGGATGACCAGTTGCTCGATTTCATCGAACAACACCCCATCCTCATCAACCGGCCCATCGTTGTCACGCCATTGGGCACGCGCTTGTGCCGACCCTCGGAAGCTGTGCTGGACATCCTGCCGCAGCCACAGCGCGGCGCCTTCAGCAAGGAAGACGGCGAGGCGGTCGTGGACGCCAAGGGTCACAGGGTCTGATACCTTCCGCGCAGACGATCTGGTAGTCTGAATCTACCATTTTCAGGCTTGTGCCAGTTGGTCGTTCCATGGCCGACCGCTTTTGACCATGGCATTTAAGATAATCAACAGCTTGCGCATGCAGGCCACAATGGCAACCTTCTTCGGCTTTCCGACCGCAAGCAGGCGCTCATAACAACGCCGTATCACGGCGTTGTGGCGCATGGCGACAATGGCAGCCATGTACAACGCACTCCTGACCGTGGCTCGCCCGCCACAAATGATGCGTTTGCCACGAGCCTGGCCCGAGTCCCGATTCATCGGTGCGACACCCACCAGTGCGCAGATCTGCTTGGCCTTGATCTGACCAAGCTCCGGTAGTTCAGAAATCAGCGTAGCCGCCGTCGCCGGGCCGATCCCCTTGACACTCTTGAGCAATGCGGCCAGATCGGACTGGTATTGAGCCAGATGCTCCGCAATCCTTCGATCTAACATCTCAATCTGTTTTGCCAGCACATCCATCAGATCCGAAATATCCTGCACAACCTCCGCATGCGCCATGTGTTTGCGCTGGCGCTCGCTCACCAGCAAGCGCACCAGTTGCCGACGTCGAAGCACCAATGCGTGCAGCTGTTGTTGTGCTTGGTCTGGCATTGGCTTGATGAAACGATCTCGATCAGGGCGCTGATTGAGCACCTGTGCCAGTTCAGCCAGCATCCTGGCATCCACACTGTCAGTTTTAGCCAATCGCCCCATAGCCTTGGCGAAATCCCGGGCCTGCCGCGGGTTGATGACGACGACAGCGAACTCCGAAGCCTGTCAAGAGGCACCGAGGGATGACGGGCTACATGCTAACGGCCAACCCTGAACCCTGACAGGTCCAGGCGTGACGGCACCACCGAACACGCACCTCAAAGATACAAGGGATGGAAGCCCGCCAGGGGCAAGACCCGGCACGGGGCTTGATGCGCAGCACGACAGCCCGGCCCCGACGCCTACGGCGGCGGGGACACGAACACCCCTTGCAGAAAGGAGCGCAGTAATACAGCCGGTCAGGCGGCAGAATATTCGGCTTCGCTAGCCAAGCTAATGGTGATGATTGGCATATCGTGTTCGTCCATCCCGCTGTGCAGGGCAAGAGTCGTCACTTCGGCCACAATTTGGTTGGCCCCTGCCGGAATCCGATAAAACCGCATCAGAGCCACGCCTTCGGGATCCAATTCCGACGCCAATACGGCGCGTTCGTTCAGCTCGCGCAACAAATCATGCAAGCGGCAGTCTTGGCTTTCGTGTGATGCCGTGGTGTCAGCCCATTCCACGCAATCCTGCCAAGCAGCGCGGGTAATCGCTACCGGCACCCGAAAACCGACACGGCCTGCCTGGCGCGTAATGTCTATCAATCGGCCATCACGGATAGCCTGCTCCCTGCCTCCCAAACGGTCGTTGTTGCCGACTTGCTTGGCTTCGTAGGTGTTCATGGGGTGATTTCCTGTCGAAAAAGGGAATGGGCCTGACTGGCTGACCGGATGCGAAGATTTTTGAGCCGGATCGTCTTCCCCCGATGCGAGGGGAACGCTGCCTGCCTGCCCGCCCTGGCACAGGGCGGGGCCGCTGGCCCCCCCTGCCCGACCGCCTTACACCTGCCCGCGTTCAGCCAGTGAGGTCGTCCCGGTGGCGCTGACCACCATGTGATCCACCAAGCGCACGTCAATCAGGCTGAGGGCTTGTTTCAGTTGCCGCGTCAGGCTGATGTCTGCGGCGCTGGGTTCGGCCAGGCCTGACGGATGGTTATGCGCCATGATCAGTGCGGCGGCATTCAAACGCAGGGCAGTTTTGGCAATTTCACGCGGGTAGATGCTGGCGTGGCTCAGCGTCCCGGTGCCCTGTTCTATATAGCGGATAGGCTTCAGTTGCGTATCCAGATACAGGAAGGCCGCGCATTCATGGCCCAATCCAGCCAACTTGGATTGGAAAAACTTGGCCACCCGATCAGGGGTAAACATGGCGTTTGCTGTAGAAATCAGGCTTTCGGCAGCCACCCGGCCAGCGGCCAGCACCTGGTCATCGGTGGCCGGCCTGTAGCGGCCGCTGGTGCTGCGCACATACAGAGGGCGTGCGTCGTTCATGTTGTCGTAGCTCAGCGCGGCGGTGCTGTTGTTCATGGGATGCTCTCCTTTCAGGGTTTCCGGCGACTACCGGGGCCGAAGATTCCGAGCCTTCTGTAGGTTTTGCGGTGTCCGCAGTCCTACTGTCTGGCCCGGAGTGCCACCGTTGCCGTGAGTTCGTCGCCTTGCCGTGCTGAATCACGCAGGGACGACCGGAAAGGGGCGGGTACGCAAGCCGCAGCCCGAAGGAGAACGTAGAGAAACGAAGGGACCGGGTGAGTACCCGGCGAAGCGCACCCCTTGCAGGAAGGAGCGCAGTGATACAGTCGGCGTTTTAGGCGACGGAATCAGGGCAATGGCTGCCTGTGCCCTGGAGATGGACTGCGAATGCCGGCCGCGCGGCGAGCGCCACTACCGACCGTAGGGTGGTCTAAATATATTTCTGAGAGTCTGATTAAACTAATAAGCAGCATGCTATCTATACTCATGGCTGATACACACATGATGCTGCGGTACTACCTCGACACCAGCCTCCCCTGTGTCAGAATTTGGCTTGACCTTCTTACAGGGTCAAGGTTTATCATCCACGACGGTCAGGATGCACCTGATATTATCTCTTCAGCGAGACACCACACCGAAACAATCCAATGGTATCGGCCGACCATCTGAAACGCGCGCTCATCGCCGTCATCGTCACGTTCAGCCTGCTGTTCATGCAGTTGGCTGCGGCGGCGTATGTGTGCACGAGCATCTCGGGGGTCGCTGCCGGGTCGGCACCGGCCGTCACAGGCATGATGCCATGCAGCACTGGCGCTCCGTCAGGCTGTGAACATCTGGATGCAACTCGCACGGCCCTATGTGATGCACAGGCCTACGCAAGCAACGAAGTCACGCCAGAGCTGCGGCTTCCAAAGTTCTCGGCGATCGCGCCAGCCACCTGGCTCATGGCGTTTCGCGTGGCACCAGAAGCAGACGCCCCCCGTCAGCCTCGTCCCCACCCATCCCCGGGCTTGACTCGGGCGATCTTCCCCTCCCCATCGATACGCAACTGCTGCTACCGGATTTGATCCACAGCTGCACGCTTGCCCACTGCTGGTGAAGCTAACCGCCGTGCGCCGCGTGACGAGACGACGGTAAGCCAGCACAACGATCGCGAACCCACCATACAGACAGCCACGATGCTTGCTGTGTAATTTCCGATCGGCTCTCGATACAAGGAAAAATCATGATGAAAACATCTGCAACGAATGGCATGTCCTGCCGCTTGCAGGCCTCCCCTCTTGGCCGTCAAGTGAAGCGCCGCCACCTCTGGATCGGCCTGGCGGCAGGTGCTGCTGTCGTATGGAGCTTGCCCGGCAGCCTAGGTGCGCTCGCCACAACGGGAGTTGGGGCCGTATTGCTTTCCGTACTCCCCTGCACCCTCATGATGGGGCTCGCGCGTTTCCACTTGAGGTCGTCCGCATGAATTCGCTGTTACTTCTACAAGCCTTGCTGGCCGCGGGTGCCGGGCTACTGCTCAACCTCACACCGTGCGTGCTGCCCGCCGTACCGCTCAAGGTGCGCGCGGTACTGCGCGAAGCGGGCGAGCGCCAGGCCGTGCGTCTTGCCTCCGCAGCGCTTTTTACTGCCGGGTCGGTCCTGTTCTTTGGCGGCCTGGGGCTGGCGACAGCCCTGCTGCAATGGCGCTGGGGCGTGCTCTTCCAGTCACAAACGCTCCTGATCGCGCTCAGCGCCCTGCTCGCCGCCTTGGCTGTGCTGAATTTCTCAGGCCGCAGCCTGCCTTTGCCCAGCGCGCTGGTGACGCTGCGTGGCAGGCGCCTGTTTGAACCCTTTTTCTCGGGACTCGTGAGTGCGCTGCTCTCCACGCCGTGCACCGGGCCGCTGCTGGGCGGTGTGCTGGTCTTCGCGGTGACTCAACCGCTTGCAAACATCCTCGTCATTTTTGTGTCAATCGGCCTGGGGCTTGCCGCGCCTTATGTCATCCTCATCCTGCGCCCGAGCCTGCTCAAGCGTCTGCCGCGCGCCGGGGCCTGGACGACGGTCATCCAACAAAGTTTTGGCTGGCTGCTGCTCGCGGCCGCGCTCTTTTACGCACAAAGCGTGCTGCCCGCCGCCTGGACTACGCCCTTATGGATAGTCCTGATAGTTGCCGTGTTTGGCTGGGCAGTCGCTACTCTCTGGCGAGCGACCGAGCGCAGCACCCGCACAGCGGCTCTCTTCGTGGGTGCCACCGCAGCAGCGCTGGGCTACTTCGGGTCGGGGCTTAGCCAGTCCGCAGAGACCACCATCGCCTGGCAGCCACTACACGCTGCCGACGTAGCAGCCTTGCCGACGCTTGGGCGCCCTGTCCTCGTGGAATTCACGGCCGACTGGTGCATCAACTGCAAGGTGCTGGAGAAAACGACGTACGAGGATGAAAACGTCGTCGCGGCCCTGAAGCGCACTGGAGCGGTCGCGCTGCGGACGGATCTCACCCGCCCGAACCCGGTCCTTGAGCACCTGCTCGCCCTGCACGGCGGCGTGGGTCTGCCCTTTGCCATCGTGCTCGACCACAAAGGGCGCGAAGTACAGACGCTCTCGGGCCTATTTACCAGCGCAACCCTCGTGCAGGCATTGAACAAGACCTTGAACCAGGAGAACTCACCATGAATCGCCCATTCCGATATGGATTAGGGGCCCTTGCCACCGTTGTCATCGTCGCGGGTGCCGCGCTTTTGATTGCGGACAAGCTCCAGGCTCCCACTGCTGCCCCTGCGGGTGGCACAGTCGCCTACACGGAATTCGCCAATTCCGCCAATCACGTCAAAGCGTCGTTCACCAAAACCGGACAGGACGGAGTGATCACACTGCATATCGGCCGCGATTGGCATGTCAACGCCAACCCAGCCTCTCTGGACAATCTGATTCCATCTACCGTGCTTATCGAGCACGAGGGCAAGGAGCGATCCGTGCAAGCCGATTACCCGGCGGGTATGAGCAGCGGCATCAAGATCGGCACCACCGACATCCGGGTCTACGACGACGGTACCCGCATCCCCGTGCATCAGCTCAAGATCGATACGGGCGAACGCCTCATCGTACGGGTTCAGGCCTGCAACGACCAGGGGATCTGCCTCGCACCTGCGACGATCCCCGTGAGCGAGGATCAAACTTAACTGCGGTATCCATTGCAACGCTCTGGAAACAGGGCCCTTGCCGGGCGACCATAGAGGTCACATCCTGCGAATTACGATTTCTAACTGTTGTCCAAATCACCATAAAAGGAGCATTCCATCATGCACACAATCAAGAAACTGGCCTTGGGCCTGGCACTCGGCGTGCCGATCTCAGTCTTCGCAGCCGGCATCCCGGTCAAGATGTACAAGAATCCCAACTGCGGCTGCTGCGACCGCTGGGCCGCCCACATGGAAGCCAACGGTTTCACGGTAGAGACGATCAATACGCCTGACCTCGCCTCCATCAAGGCGCAGCACCACGTCCCCACGAACCTCGCTGGCTGCCACACGGCATTGATCGAAGGCCATGTGGTCGAAGGCCTGGTACCCGCCAAATACGTCAAACAGATGCTCGCGGAGCATATTGCCGGCCAGGGGCTGTCGCTTCCCGGAATGCCTGTGGGTGCGCCGGGCATGCCAGGCACACAGGCGGGGCCACTCACCGTCTACACATTAGGGCCTGGTGCCGCGTCCGAGGCGTACGCAAGCTTCTGAACGCCGTATCAGGAAAGCGGCCTGCAACTCGGTAGCAGCGTCATCTCCGCTGCTGCTCAGTCACTTCCTTTTGCATGCGCAGGGCGTCTGATGGCCAAGTGCTCTTGATATAGGCGAGCACCTCTACGATCTGCTCATCGCTCAGGGTGCTGCCAAACGCTGGCATGTCGCTCTGATAACCCGGCGGTGCCGTGCGGCCCGGTACCAGGCCGTTTTTCACCAGGTCGAAGAGCACCGCATCGGGATGATGCCAGGTGTGGCCCGAACGATCATGCGGCGGCGCAGGCAGTCGGCCATTTGCCAGGCGCTCGCGCCAGTTGGGCTGACCCTGCAGCTTCACGCCGTGGCAGGCCGCACAGGTGTTTGCGTAAATCGCCTCGCCCCGCACGACCAGATCCTGATTTGTAGGATCAATGAAGGTTGCGCCGGGTGGGCGATTTGCCCAGTACAGCAAGACAGCACCAGCAACCGCTATAACCCCTACTGTCGTAATGGTCCACTTTTTATGAATTCGAAGAAACGTCATGGCTGGATCCGAGGCAGGCCCTGTTCAGTTGATGTAATCGCGCCGGGGAAGGTCATTGCTTTGTCGCAGGTTCCTGAACCTTGTCTGCATACTTGATGAGAATATCCCCCATCGCACGCATCATTTCACCGTGCATCTTCATAGCGGTCTTGCGATCCAGACCTAAACCCATCGCCATCGGGCAGCCTTCCATCATGTTCATCATTCCGCCGCCCATCGCACCACCACCCATCATCCCCATCATGCCACCGCTCATGGCACCTTGAGATCCGCTGCCCCCCATCATGCCGCCACCCCCAGCACCAGATGGTGTAGTACTCCCCATCATAGAAGGGCTTTGGCTTGAGCCTCCGCCTTGTTGCATCATGCCAGAGTCTCCAGAACCGCTCTGGGTGGTAGGGGCGGCAACGCTGGGTGCACCGACACTGATTGCCAGCGCGGCAAGGGATGCCGCAAGGATCGTTTTCGCATTCATAGCTCGCTCCTGAACGTCAAACAGACAGGCCTGGATAGGTCGTCACTTCTTGAAGAGGTATTTCACCAGTGCGGCAATGGCAAGCACCAGGAGGGCCGCGACGAGCAACCAAAAGATGGCCATGAGCCACATCATCCCGCCCATCGTCGAGCCCCCCATCATTTGGGCCTGTGCACCGGTGGGTAGCAGCACTGCAACAGCGATGGCAATCCACAGAGGTAAGAGCACAGGTACGCCTTTGGACTTCATCATGAGCAACACCCTCCTTCTTGAATGGACGGGCACGGCGTCGACCCGTACGAGCAGAATACACAGCAGTCACCCGACTTTGGCTTCAGCAACGTCTTGCATTGCCCACACTCATAAAAGAACTGGCAGGTATCCACCGGCATGGTCTCCCGCTGCATATGACCGCATTGGGGGCAGGTAACGACAGATTCAAAGATGATCGGAACTTCCATGGCTATTCAACGGGGAGAATCCACCCATGAGGCGCTTGCCATCGGCGACCGAAATCTCAGCGCCGATGTGCAACCTCAATGGCAACGCTCACAGCCTAAACCTTGACACAACGAGAAGGTCAACTCACCTTCACCTTGCCCCCATCCCGGCTTCCATATGGCCCGGAACCAGGCACGCAAAATCCACCGTACCGGGCTTGTCGAACGTCCATACCAGCCCGCCGATCTTGCCCGCCGCGAGCGTGATCATGTTGGGCTCAGCATGCTTCATGCCAGACATCTTCCGCATCTCGGCCGCATGTGCCTTTAGATCAGCCACGGTCCCAATCACCATTTCGTGCGGGATCTGCCCGGTATTTTTCACGAAAAAACGAATGGTCTCGCCCGCTTTCACCGGAATTTCGCTGGGTGTGAACCGCATGGAATCATCCATCGTAATTTCGACCGTGCGGGTGACCTTTGCGGGATCGCCGGGTCGGCCAATGGCGGAATCCGCTGCCGACATAGTCGACATGTCATGCCCCGGCATACCGTGAGCGGGCGCTTCATGTCCGCCCGAGTGGCCACCGCCTGCCCAGGCAAAGACCGGCAGGACGCTAAGCGCCAGGATGGCCAAGGGTTTCTTCATCATGAAATTTCTCCTGAAAACTTGGTTAAGTGAGCAGCCATCAGTGGCCGCCAATAAGATGATCTGTGGACAGAATCAAAAGCGGAGGCTGACACCTGCCACAAAACGAGTCTCTTGCTTCGGCTCGCCTGCAGCGCGTGCGTAGTCTGCAGTTTTGCCAAAACTGCTGGCCCATTCCACACCGATATAGGGCGTGACTTGGCGCGTGATTTCATACTTGAGGCGTAGTCCAGCCGTGCCATTCGAAAGCCCACTGCCGATCCCCCGGCGTTCGTCGTCTTTGCCGTAAAGATTGACCTCGACGCTGGGCTGGAGGTAGAGCCGCTGCGTGAGCAGGACGTCATACTCCGTCTTGAGCCAAAGCGCTGTGCGCCCATTGGGGCCCACGAACGCAGTTGCATCGACATCGAACCAGTACGGAGCAAGGCCTTTGAAGCCCAAGGCAAGCCACTGACGGTTGGGCATGCCTGCGCCGTGATCGAACCGCAAGCCGAGTTCCGTATCCCAGAACGTGGAGACTGCATGGCGCCAGAGCAATTGAGTTCTGGAATCGCGCAGCTTGCCGCGCGCCACCTCGCCTTCGGCCTTGAGGGCTGCGCGGTTGTAGGTGCCGCCAACCCAGGCTTCGCCGTCGTAGCTACCCCACTCTTGCCCGCGTGCCCTGACGTACTCCAGGCGATCGATGTAGACAGACGCGAAATTGTGCTCATCCGACATTCGAAGTGCTTGTGAGGGCGGCAAGGCATACTTGCCAGCGTTACGCACATAGCCCTCGGAATACGCATTTGGGTCTCGCGCATCGGTAGGTGCCGAACCGCCTTGCATCTGCATGGAGCCATGATCCATGCCTGCCATATCCATCGCGCCATGCCCCGCTTCTTGTGTGGCCGCAGAGCCAGTATCGAGGGACACCGAGGAAGCGGCGGGGGCCGGTATCGCCATATTGTGGCCCGCGTGCTCAGAATGTGCCTGAGCGCTGGCTAGCGAGGGAACCGCTACAGCTGCAGTCACTACAGATGCAAGCAGGGTCATCTTCAATGAGGAAAGGCTTTTCATGGCGGCAGCATCCTGGATAGAGTGGGCGATTTTCATGCGACGACCACCTCACGGAACATACCGGAATCCATGTGCAGCATCAGGTGGCAGTGCCACGCCCAGCGGCCAAGGGCATCGGCCGTCACCAGAAAGCTGATCCGCTGGGCGGGCTGCACCGGAATGGTGTGGCGCCTTGCCTGAAACTGGCCATCGGGCGCTTCAAGCTCGCTCCACATGCCGTGCAAATGCATGGGGTGCGTCATCATCGTGTCGTTCTGCAGAATGACCCTGACCCGTTCGCCGTAGCGGAAATGTACCGGCGTTGATCGCCCATACTCGACCCCATCGAACGACCAGGCATAACGTTCCATGTTGCCGGTCAGGTGAAGTTCCACCTCGCGTTCCGCACCGCGCGAGTCCATGGCGCCATCGACCGTATGTAAGTCGGCGAGCGTCAGCACACGCCGCCCGTTGTTGCGCAGCCCGATGCCAGGATCGTCCAGGTTGGTGCGCGGCATGTCCACCCGCATGTCGGTGCTTGTGCCGTATTCCGTCTTCGCGTGTCGCACCTGGCTGCTGGCGGACGCGGCGACCATTGCACCGTGATTCATGCCCGCCATCCCCGCCATCCCTGAATGATCCATACCCGGCATCGCACCATGGTTCATGCCTGCCATACTGCTGTGATCCATCCCGGCCATAGCGGGGCCCGAGCTGCCACCTGAAGCCTTACCCATTGCGCCATGACCCATACCTGCCATGCTGCCCCCTCCCATGGCACCCATCATGTCAGCCATGGTGAGCCATTCGACGGGGTCCAGCGCAGGAACCGCAGCGGTCAGCCCCTCACGGGTGGTCAGCGTGCCGCGCGCATAGCCAGTACGGTCCATGGCCTGGGCGAAAACGGTGTAGGCATCATCTTTCGGTTGAACCACGACGTCGTAGGTCTCGCCAGGCCCAAAACGAAACTCGTCGACGGTGACTGGCTCCACATTCACGCCATCCGCCTGGACGACGGTCAGAGGCAGGCCGGGAATGCGCACGTCGTAAAAAGTATTGGCCGCACCGTTGATGAAACGTAGGCGAACCCGTTCCCCCGGGTTGAAAATCCCTGTCCAGTTACCGGCGGGCGTTACACCATTCATCAGGTAGGTCAGCACATCCGCCGACAGATCTGCCAGGTCGGTTGGATTCATGCGCATCTCGTTCCACATCTTGCGCTTGTCTACGGCCGCCTTCAGCCCCAGGCGAGAAACATCCTGGAAAAAGTCCACAGCAGTCGGCTGATTGTGGTTGTAGTAGTCCCCCCGCATCTTGAGTTTTTCGAGAACGCGCATCGGATTTTCGTCGGTCCAATCGGAGAGCTGGATGACGTGCTCGCGGTCAAATCGCAGCGAGTCCGGCTGGGCGGGGTCGATGATGATCGCGCCGTAGACCCCTGTGGCCTCCTGCATGCCAGAGTGCGAGTGATACCAATAGGTGCCGCTTTGCTGCACCTTGAAGCGATAGGTAAATGTCTGCCCTGGGGCGATCCCCGCAAAGCTGAGTCCCGGCACGCCATCCATCTGGAAGGGCAAAATGATGCCGTGCCAGTGGATGGAAGTCGGTTCGGTGAGGCGATTCTTCACGCGGAGGGTGATGGTGTCCCCTTCTCGCCAGCGCAAGGTAGGCGCGGGAAGCGAACCATTCACGGTCGTAGCCATGCGCGGGGTGCCGGTGAAATTCACTGGCGACTCGCCGATTTCAAGATTGAATTCTGTGCCACGCAAGACAGAGGCTGAGCCCGTGTGGGTGCCCACAGCCGCAGCAGATGCCCGTGCGTAGGGCGACAGGCCCAGCAGGACGCCGCCTGCGGCAAGCCCCTGGACAAAGCGGCGGCGCGATAAGGCTGGAATGGAAATAATGGAGGCGGCAGGTCGTTTCACGAATGCGATTCCTGTTCATGCGAAGGTAGAAGCCGCTACTCTACGCAGGCGCGCCTGTCAGACCGATGACGCCACCATTACAAATCTGTCATCTGAGCGTCATGTTGGCGTCATCCTCTCGCCATTAAAATCGGAAAACGGTTGCGTTGCATTCCTCTCACTTTTAGCGGCAACCCGAACACACAAGGGGGCAGGCGCATGAAGTTGCTCCTAGTCGAAGACGAGGTCAAGACAGGTGAATATGTACGGCAGGGGCTCGCCGAGTCGGGCTTCGTCGTGGATCTCGTCCGCACGGGGCTGGACGGCCACCATCTGGCGCTCACCGGTTCCTACGACCTGATCATCCTGGACGTGATGCTGCCCGATGTGGACGGATGGCATATCGTGCGGGCGCTGCGCGAGGCCCGGTCATCGGTACCCGTTCTGTTTCTGACCGCGAGAGACAGCGTGGACGACCGCGTCAAGGGGCTGGAGCTGGGAGCAGATGACTACCTAGTCAAGCCCTTCGCCTTCTCGGAGCTTCTGGCGCGTGTGCGCACCCTGCTGCGACGCGGCAACGCGGCAAGCCTGCAGGATCAGTTGCAAGTCGCAGACCTAATTTTGGACATTGCGCGCCGCCGCGTCCAGCGCCAGGACCAGCGCATCAGCCTGACCAACAAAGAATTTGCACTGCTGGAGCTCTTGGTGCGCCGACAGGGCGAGGTGCTACCGCGATCACTCATCGCATCGCAGGTCTGGGACATGAATTTCGACAGTGACACCAACGTCATCGACGTCGCCATCCGGCGTCTGCGGGCAAAGATTGATGATGCTTTCGAACCCAAGCTCATCCATACCATCCGGGGTATGGGATATATGCTTGATGCCGGCGCACCGGACTGATCCATGAATCGGCGCCCTGCTTCTCTTGCAGTACGGCTGACGGCCTCCATCGGGGTGGTCATCACTGCCGTGCTGCTGGTGTTCGGCTGGACGGTTGAGCGATCCATCAGCAACCACTTCGTCCAGCAGGATGTGGATGAGCTTAATGCGGTCGTTCGCACACTTCGACATGCCCTTGCCACAATTCCACCCAGTATCCCGCCAGACGCCCTGCGCGAGCGCCTAGCCAATGCCGTATCCGGCCACCACAATGCTCAGTTTCAAATCTCCACATCAGATGGAGAGGTGATTTATGCAACTTCCGGGCCTAGTCTGAGCCAGCTCGAAAAAGGCGTTCGGCCAGTCAAAACCGTCACCACTGACAATGTCAGCGTCTGGCGAGTAAACGGAGAGACCTTGCGGGCGGCCGTGGTGCAGGTGCCTTCCGCCGTCGGGCCGGACGCAGAGCCGCTGACGATCGTCGTCGCAACGAGCATTGATTTCCATCTGCACTATCTGGAACGCTTTCACACCAATCTCTGGATGCTCACTGCAATCGTCTGCCTAGCCGCAATCTTCGCGACATGGCTCGCAGTACTCCAGAGGCATGCACCCATCCGGCGTATCAGCCGTGAAATCCGAAAAATCAGGACGGATCAGCTACACGTCCGGCTGGATCTGCAAACAGTGCCCGCCGAACTGACGGAACTGGTTGCAGCCTTCAACGACATGATCGGGAGGCTGGAGGCGCTCTTTCAGCGTCTGTCGGACTTCTCCGGCGACATCGCCCACGAGTTGCGCACCCCCATCACGAACTTGAAGACCCAGACCGAGGTAGCGCTTTCACAACCGCGTGACCTTGAGCAATACCGCGAAATCCTGTATTCCAACCTGGAAGAGTACGACCGCATGGCAAAGATGGTGAGCGATATGCTGTTCCTCGCCCAGGCCGACAACCAGCTGCTCAAACCCGAATTCGCCACAGTCGATCTGAATGCGGAGATTCAGGATCTCTTTGACTACTTCAGTGCGTGGGCCGAGGAACGCGAAGTCGGCCTGGATCTCACCGGAAAGCCTGTGCGCATCCAGGGAGACCGGCTGATGATTCGTCGCACCCTAAGCAATTTGCTCTCCAACGCCATTCGATACACACCGTCAGGACATCGCGTCACGGTCAATCTGACAACGGCCGACCACCAGGCCAGCGTGCAGGTTCGTAACCCTGGCCCCATCATCCCAGAGGAGCACTTGTCCCGTATCTTTGACCGGTTCTACCGATTGGACGCCTCGCGGCAGCGCAGCGGTGAAGGCGCCGGCCTGGGGCTTGCAATCGCGAAATCCATCATCGAAGCGCACGGTGGAAGGATCGGCGCTCAATCGACCACTGGCGCGACCATATTCGAACTTTCGCTTCCTCTCGTGCCATGCGGTGATTCGCAATCGCCAGGCGGATTCGTTCATCAGTTCAATCATTTCGAGCCCGACCGGCCAGAAACGTGAGCTGCCTGGCGCGAATGGATAAAGATCAGCCTGCCGCGCCTATTTTCGGAGGAAATTCTGATGATTCAAAGCGACTTCTCACAACGCCACACTGCGTTTCGCAAATTGCACGAAAGCGGCTGCTTCATCCTCCCCAACCCCTGGGACCCGGGCTCAGCACGCTGGCTCGCGCAGGCAGGATTCAAGGCGCTAGCCACCACCAGCGCAGGATATGCCTTTTCGCGCGGGATGCCGGATCGCAAAATCGGTGTCGATGAAGTGCTGCGTCATTGCAGCGAACTGGTGGAGGCAACTGAACTGCCCGTGAACGTGGATTTTGAGGACGGCTACGCGAGCACTCTCAACGAGCTAAAAGACAACGTCCAGCGATGTGTCCGTACAGGCATATCCGCATTGTCCATCGAAGATTCCGTGCAGGATGCGCAGGGCACCCGGCTCTACGACTTCGACACTGCGGTCGCGCGCATGCAGGCAGCACGCGACGCTATCGACGCCATCGATCCGAACATCATGCTGGTGGGGCGTGCCGAATGCTTCCTGGTCGGCCAGCCAGACATCGACGAAACGATCAAGCGCCTAGCGGCGTACGCGGAGGCGGGCGCTGATTGCCTCTACGCACCGGGCCTCTCTACCAAAGACCAGATCAGTGCCGTCGTCCGGGCGGTCGCCCCGAAGCCGGTGAATGTCATGATGGACCCGGCCGCCAAGCTCGGGTTCAAGACACTGGCCGACATCGGAGTGCGCCGGATCAGCACCGCCAGTACCCTCGCACTAGCCGCATGGACCGGATTTGCCAAGGCTGTTGACCGACTCAAGAACCAGGAAATTGATGGATTTGGCAACACGATCGATTATTTTCAACTCTGCAAGCGGTTTGAAGAGACAGACCGGTAAGCCACACACAGCAATAGCGAGGTCAGCATGAAGGTACGCATCACCCAGTTCATCGCTATCGGAAGCATGGCTCTGTTGTTGTTCTCGGGGGATGCTCTCTCTGCAACCTCGCCAGCCTTTGCCATCCAATCCCCCGTGCAGGGGGCAATCGTCAATAGCCCTGTCATTCTCCAGGTTGAAGTCCAGGGCGCCAAGATCGGCCAGCCCATTGAGGGGCTAGACCACCTGCACCTGTCAGTCGATGGGGGCTCAGAAATCGCTATCTATCGAAATGGCCTCCTGCGCCTGCCACTCACTCCAGGCAAACACACCCTCTTCGTAGAACTTGCAGGCCCCACGCATGAAGGGCTGCTGCCGCCAGAGAGTGTGACCTTCACAGTACGGTGATCGGCCGTGAGCACAGAACCGGAACGTATTCAGCGCCACGGCTCTGCTGTGCGGGTGGCGCATGGTGTAAATGCCGTTGCCGTGATCGCCCTGATTGCGACGGGTCTGGCCTTGGGGGATCAGCTTCCGGCTGCACTGGTAGTCACCCTGGGTGGCCACGCATTGGTCAATGAAATACACCGGTTAGGGGGCGTGGCTTTTACCATCGTCTCCCTTTTGGCGATAGGCCTATTCCATTCACCCACGCTCGATCTCATGCGCGATCTCGTGTCCTTTCGTCAGGAGGAATGCCGCTGGCCCCAGGCACTCTTGAAATGCATCTTGTCACCCGCCCATGGGCACACCGCATTCCACAACGGCCGCTTCGACCCGGCGCAACGATTGATCCTCTTGCTGCTCTTATGTTCCACGGCGCTGGTCGCAGCGACGGGCGTTTATCTTTATATCTTGCCTGCTGCACCCCAGTGGGTGTTTCTGGTCGCCATCCGGATTCACATCTACGGTGCCTGGATAGCGATCATCGCACTCTGTCTGCATACATTTGCAGGGCTGGGCGTTCTTCACACACACCGCGGCCTGCCCGGTGCAATGTTCGGTGATGGCACGGTGCCTATGCAGACAGCCCTCTCGCTCTGGCCAGGCTGGACGCAGAAAAAATTGCATGACCTTAAAGGGAATCCACATGGACCATCATCACACACACCGTCATGACCCGCATCCAAACCACGACGAAGGCGGTGACATGGCCGAACCCGTGGATCTCCCTACAGGTACGATCTATACCTGCCCCATGCACCCGGAGGTTCAGCAAGACCACCCTGGCCATTGCCCGAAGTGCGGCATGGCGCTTGAACCCGTCATCCCGCTGGACACTGAAGACCGCAGCGAACTCGCAGCGTTCGAGCAGCGCTTCTGGTGGACGCTGCCCCTCACGCTCATCATCACCGTACTTGCCATGGTCGGCCATCGGTTTGCCTGGTTCGACATGGCCACACAGAGCTGGATCGAGCTCGTGCTGTCGCTACCAGTCGTGTTCTGGGCGGGCTGGACGTTCTTCGAGCGCGGCTGGCAGTCGATCGTGCACCACAGCCCCAATATGTGGACACTTATCAGCCTGGGTACGGGTGCCGCCTTCGTCTACAGCGTGGTTGCCACGCTGGCCCCCGATGTGTTCCCGCAATCTTTCGTCTCTATGGGGCGCGTCGCCGTGTACTTCGAGGCGGCCGTTGTCATCATTTCGCTGACCCTGCTGGGGCAGATGCTGGAGTTGAAAGCGCGATCGCAGACCTCTGCCGCCATCAAGGCGCTGCTGGGCCTCGCCCCCAAGACCGCGCGGCGCATCAACGCAGATGGCAGCGAAGAAGACGTACCGCTCAACCATGTGCATGTAGGCGATTTGCTGCGCGTACGCCCGGGTGAAAAGGTTCCCACAGATGGCATCGTCACCGAGGGTCAAAGCGCCGTGGACGAATCCATGCTGACCGGCGAGCCTCTGCCCATCACCAAGCGCGTGGGCGATTCACTCATCGGCGCCACACTCAACACCAGTGGTGCGCTGGTGATGCGCTCCGAGAAAGTGGGGTCGGCCACGATGCTCTCGCAGATCGTGCAGATGGTCGCTTCTGCGCAGCGATCCAAGGCGCCGATGCAGCGCATGGCCGATGTCGTGGCCGGCAAATTCGTGCTGACCGTGGTGGTGATCGCTCTGGCCACCCTGCTCGCTTGGGGGTTCTTCGGGCCTGAGCCGCGATGGGTGTTCGGGCTCATCAACGCTGTAGCGGTACTCATCATCGCCTGCCCGTGTGCTCTGGGGCTCGCGACGCCCATGTCCGTCATGGTTGCCACCGGGCGCGCAGCAACCCAGGGCGTGCTGTTTCGCGATGCGGGCGCCATTGAAAAGATGCGTGAGGTGGACACCCTCATCGTGGACAAGACCGGCACCCTCACGGAGGGCAAGCCCGCCTTCGATGCGGTCATCCCGGCACCCGGTTTCACGTCCGACGAAGTACTGCGTCTGGCTGCCAGCCTGGATCAGGGCAGCGAGCACCCGTTGGCCAACGCCATCGTGACCGCCGCACGCGCCCAGGGTCTACAGCTTTCAACGGCGGAAGGTTTCGAATCCAGCAGCGGTATCGGGGTGCGCGGCGCAGTCGGCGGCAAACGACTGGTGCTCGGCAACACCGCTCTGATGGACCAGGAGAACACCGACGTCACGGCATTACGAAAAGAGGCTGAGCGGCTGCGCAGCGAAGGCGCAAGCATTATGTACTTGGCAGTGGATGGTCACGCTGCCGGTATTCTGGCGGTCACCGACCCCATCAAGCCCAGTACGCACGAAGCTATTGAGGCCCTGCACCAAAGAGGCCTGCGCATCGTCATGGCGACCGGCGATGGCCTAACCACGGCCCAGTCTGTTGCTGGCAAGCTGGGGATCGATGAGGTACACGGTGAAGTCAAGCCGGCTGACAAGCTGGCTTTGGTGGAGAAGCTGCAGCGAGAAGGCCACGTCGTTGCCATGGCGGGCGACGGCATCAATGACGCACCAGCGCTTGCGCGGGCCGATGTGGGCATTGCCATGGGAACCGGCACAGATGTCGCTATGAACAGCGGCCAGATCACCCTCATCAAGGGCGACCTGCGAGGTATCCTCGCCGCACGCCAGATCTCCTCAAACACCGTGCACAACATGCGGCAGAACCTGCTCTTTGCCTTCGTGTACAACGGGATCGGTGTGCCGATTGCCGCAGGCGTGCTCTACCCGATCACGGGCTGGCTGCTCTCGCCCATGATTGCGGCACTTGCCATGAGCTTGAGTTCGGCCTCGGTCATCTTCAATGCCCTGCGGTTGCGTCATGCGACGTAGGTGCCGAGAAATGTGCGCGATGATGAGAAGAGAATTTGCCGACTACATGAGATTCGCCAGTACCCGCCATCTGACGCGAAAGATAGGTGCGGCCTGCCGCAGTCGGATGCAGCGACAACAGCTACCCGAACAGCGCTAGTAATGCAGCCGCAGGCACGATCAAGAATGCCGATCTTCCCTGCCTGATCATCAATCAGGGAGGATAACAGCCAACGATTTCGGCCAAGGCAGTCACCACGGATAGCGTGATCAGTCTGAAAAACCCAAGGGTGAATTCCATCACCCAGGATTGGGCACCAGCCTAATGAGAATGACGATGCTGGTGATGAATATCCGGGTAATGGGGGTGGTGATGAGTGATGGGCGTGTGCTCGTGCAGGTGGGTGTGAGGCTCCACACCGTCCCAGGGGAAGTCATGCTGATGCTGGTGGTGTTCATCATGCACATGCGGGTGGCTGTGCAGCAGGGGTTCGTGCGTATGCATATGGCTGTGGCGCTCGGTGAGATGCAGCCAGACACCCGCCGCCATCAACAGGGCAGCGGCCCAAAACGCAGCGGACGTCGTTTCACCATAGCCCACAATGGCAATGACAGCACCCACGAAGGGAGCCGTGGAGAAATAGGCTCCCGTGCGTGCAGAACCCAAGCCGCGCAGTGCCAGCACGAAGAACACGAGACTCACGCCATACCCCGCCAAACCTACTCCCATGGATTCGGCAACCGATGGCCACGCGGGCAGGGAATAGCCTAGCGCCAATGCAATCGCTGTATTCGTGACACCCGCCACCAGCCCCTTGGTGCCTGCCAGGAATAGCGCATCTATCGCCGAGACCTTGCGAGTTAGATTATTGTCTAATGCCCAGCACAGGCAGGCAGCCGCCACTGCAAGATTGCCCAGCGTACCACCTGATGCAATCCCCCCACCCTGTGGGAACGCCAACAAAAGGCCGCCCGCGACAATAAGACACATGCCAATGACAATGCGTCGATCTGCATTTTCGTGAAACACAACCCAAGCGAGTACAGCAGTGAGGACGGCTTCAAGATTCAATAGCAAAGAAGCCTGCGAGGCCGAAGTGTGGGTCAACCCAATCATCAGAAGTACCGGGCCTAGAATTCCGCCTGTGACGATGGCACACGCAAGCCACAACCACTCTGCACCGGCCAGATGAGGTATATCAAACCGACGGGACTTGACCAAGCGAAACGCCCACAGACCAACGCCACTTCCCAGATAAAGCAGGCCCGCAAGCATCACGGGCTCTATATCGCCCACGAGCTGTTTCGCAAACGGCGTGCTGGCCCCAAACAGCAACGCAGCCGCAAGCGCTGTACCCACCGAGCGAGTCGGGTTCATGGCACTACCGGCATCAATGCGAATCGCGGCTGCATCACCCCTCCCCCCGCAGTTCCGGCCAAATCTGCCACCAGTCATCCGGGCGCAACTGCTTCCGAGTGACTTCCCCCCCAGTCAGTTCCTCAATCTCTACGCAGCGAATAATCGGTATCGGCCGCTGGCCGATCGCCCAGCTGTGGATGACCTGCGGCGGAAGGCCTAGGCGTCTGGCTAACGCAGTGACGCCTCCCGCGAACTCACAAGCGGCACGAACAGGTGCAAAATCCGGCATATGCTTCTATGTCCATGTTAATGACATGGATTATAAGATCATTTTGATATATCAATATGAAGACTAATCCTGGCAGCTGCATAGCATTACCTGGCAACAGGGTAAACATTACCGTTAAACCGTAACAAGGCATCCTTGCACTTGCTACTTGTCGAATGCGAGGCCAAGGCGGCAACCCTGGACTCCCATGTGACCAACTCTGAAAACCTTGAAACCTATAGGTTCTAAGTTGACACAGCAAAATACAAATTATCGTGAGAAAACAGGCCCTTGCCCAGGGTAATCAGCTACCCTTTTTGAGCCTATCGGGCATTTTGAAAGCACAAATAAAAAGAGCCAAATAGGGTATTGACAGAACCAATCATTTTGCTGAAAATACCCTCAAGCTGTTAACCACAGCACGGCTCTTTAACAAAAAATAATCGATAAATACTGCGCCCTGCCCAATCACGTGGCACGCGTTTGCGCAGCAACCTGCAAGGCATCGGGGTTGAAGTAAAACCGATGAAATCCGCCTGATACCGTCGGCCCCTCGCGTGGGGCATTAACGACTATATCGGGCGGGGACTTCCCTCACGGAAGCGCCCGGCGCGCCCTGAAGGCGCCCAACATCAAGGATGGCGACGTAATCCAAGAAACCGTATTCTCGACCTGCTGACACTGCGTCGGCAGGTCACTTCCGTATTCGGGTACATCACGTTAAAGATGCCCGCAGAAAGAGGTTATCGCATGAACGAACAAAACCGGTCGATGAACGACCTCATCCCCCACCCTGTCCCCATGACCAATGTCGTGGCCATCAACCGCAAGGAACTGCTCAATAAGGTTCCTCTGTCGGATCGCACCATCTTCGACATGGAAAAGCGGGGCGAATTCCCGCAACGCTTCTGCCTGTCTAACCGCGTCGTGGCCTGGGATCTGGCCGAGGTCAACGCCTGGCTAGAGTCCCGCAAGAATACGCGCGGCAATTCGCAAGACGCCGCGCTGTCACCTGCTATGCAAGTGGCTGGCCGCTAGGCGCCAACCACAATCGGCCAACCGGGGCCTCACGCTTCTGGTTGGCCCTGCGCCCAACGGTCGATCATATCGGCCCAGTCCTGCATCATGGCGCGGCGACCTTCCGCGTATTCGGCCTTGTTGTACACGCTGCGCACCCCGCGCTGCTCATGCGCCAGACACTTTTCGATCCAATCCGAGTTATACCCGGCCTCATTCAGCAAGGTGCTGGCCGTACGCCGGAAATCATGAGGCGAAAACTGCGGCAGGTCCTGCTGGTCGGCCTGGGCGGCGGTCCAGACCAACTTGGTCACCTGATTCAAGGTGGCCTTGCTCATGCAAACGTCGGGATCATAGCGGCCCGGCAACACCCAGCGCGATCCACCGGCGCACACTTTCATGGCCATCAGGATATCCAGGGCCTGGGTACTCAGGTAGATATTGTGCGGATTGCGCCGCTTCATCCGGGCGGCGGGGATGGTCCATAGCGCTTCGCTAAAGTTGACTTCATCCCAGGTGGCTTCGATCAGTTCAGATTTACGCACCATGGTCAGCAGCAACAGCTTCACCGCCAGGCGGATCACGGGCGTCGTGGCCACTCGGTTCAGGTATTGATACACCAGCCGGATTTCATCCGGCCCCAACGATCGATCCCGCGCTTTGAATCGCGCGATGGATGACGGCGGCACGCCATCGGCCGGATTGCTGCCCTTGTAGCCCCGCGCATTGGCCCAGCGAAACACCAGCATCAGCACTTCACGGGCCAGCACCGCCGTTGCCGGTGCCCCACGTTGCAGGATACTGTCGGCCCGGCTGCGCACGTCTTCTTCCGTGATCTCGTGCAGCAGGCGGTTGCCAAAGAATGGTTTCAGGTCACGCTCATACAAGGCGCGGCGCATGTCGCGTGTGGAATCGGCCATATCGTGCCCGTGCAGCCAGTCGCGCGCCCAGGTGTCGAAACGTTTTTCACCGCGCAGCAGGTCTTTGCTGCGGGCCTTCTCTTGAGCGGGTGACACACCGGCTGCAATCTTCTGCTTGGCCTCACGCAACAGGGTTCGCGCCTGAGCCAAAGTGATCCCGCTGGGGCCATAGCGGCCAAACGTCAGTGTCTCGCTGCGGCCATTCAGGCGGTAGTTATAGCGAAAGGAAATTGCGCCGGTCACACTGACGGCCACATACAGGCCCTCTTGATCCGCCACCTTGTATTGCTTGTCACGTGGCTTCAAATTACGGAGCATGGTATCGGTCAGCATGTGAATCCTTTTCAAAATCAATGAGTTGAACCGCGGCCGCCGCGTCTAGGATGGTATTGATCGACCTTTTCAATACCATCTTTGCATCAGACTGAAATTTACTCCCAACACATTGATATTCAACGGTATTACGAATTTCAATACCATCAAAATGTCAATCATCAACGGATGGTACCCATCGCCGCGCCATGATAGCCCAGCTTCGATACCCGCAAAAATACCCTTGGAAACGCATGCTTGGACGTGCCTGACACTGCCAGCAAAAGCCAGACAAAAAAATGGAGAGCCGCTAAAACAGGGGCTCTCCAAGGATCTAATGCCAGTTATTGCAGTGGCCTGCCAGGCGGGAAATTATTCCCACTCGATCGTGGCCGGCGGCTTGCTCGACACGTCATACGTGACGCGATTGATCCCGCGCACTTCGTTGATGATCCGCGACGACACCTTCTTCAGCAGCGAATACGGCAGTTCCGCCCAGTCCGCCGTCATGAAGTCGGAGGTCTGCACGGCGCGCAGGGCCACGACGTAGTCGTAGGTGCGGCCGTCGCCCATGACGCCCACGGATTTCACCGGCAGGAAGACCGTGAAGGCCTGGGAAGTCAGGTCGTACCAGGACTTGCCGGATTCCGGCTCGATGGTGTTGCGCAGTTCGGTGATGAAGATGTCGTCGGCGCGGCGCAGCAGGTCGGCATATTCCTGTTTGACTTCGCCCAGGATGCGCACGCCCAGGCCGGGGCCGGGGAAGGGATGGCGGAAGACCATTTCGGGCGGCAGGCCCAGGGCCAGGCCCAGGTGGCGGACTTCGTCCTTGAACAGTTCGCGCAGGGGTTCCAGCAGCTTCAGGTTCAGGGTGTCGGGCAGACCGCCCACATTGTGGTGGGACTTGATGGCCACGGCCTTGCCGGTCTTGGAGGCGGCGGATTCGATGACGTCCGGGTAGATGGTGCCCTGGGCCAGCCAGCGGGCGGACGTCAGCTTCGCGGATTCGGCCTGGAAGACCTCGACGAATTCGCGGCCGATGATCTTGCGCTTGGCTTCGGGGTCGGCGACGCCGGCCAGCTTGCCCAGGAACTGTTCGCTGGCGTCGACGTGGATGACGCGGATGCCCAGGTGGCGGGACATGGTGTCCATCACCTGCTTGGCTTCGTTCAGGCGCAGCAGGCCGTGATCGACGAACACGCAGGTCAGCTGGTCGCCGATCGCCTTGTGGATCAGGGCGGCGGCCACGGAGGAATCCACGCCGCCCGACAGGCCCAGGATGACCTCGTCGGAACCGATCTGCTCGCGGATGCGGGCGACGGCCTCGGTCACGTAGTCGGGCATGTTCCAGTCGCGCGAGCAGCCGCAGATTTCGGTGACGAAGCGCTGCAGCAGGGCCTGGCCCTGGACGGTGTGGGTGACTTCCGGGTGGAACTGCAGCGCGTAGAAGCCGCGCGCTTCGTCGGCCATGCCGGCGATCTCGCACGAGGGCGTGGACGCCATGCGGATGAAGCCCGGCGGCAATTCCGTGACGTGGTCGCCGTGGCTCATCCAGACCTTCAGCATGCCGTGGCCTTCGGGACTTTCGAAATCCTGCAGACCGCTCAGCAGCCGGGTGTGGCCGTGGGCGCGGACTTCGGCGTAGCCGAATTCGCGGTGATCGGAAAATTCGACCTTGCCGCCCAGTTGCATCGCCATGGACTGCATGCCGTAGCAGATGCCCAGCACCGGCACGCCCACCTGGAAGACCGCGCCGGGCACCTTCAGGGATTCTTCGGCGTAGGCCGAGGCATGGCTGCCCGACAGGATGATGCCCTTCAGGCCCTGTTCCAGCTGATCGCGCACGAAGGCGTCGTCCACGTCGCCCGGGTGGATCTCGCAGTAGACGCCGGCATCGCGCACGCGGCGGGCGATGAGTTGAGTGACCTGTGAACCGTAGTCCAGAATAAGGATGCGCTGATGCATGATGCTCATGAGGAAAGAAACGTTCAGGGTGTAACTTTACCGCATCGCACGGGCGTCCAGTGGCGCTCGTGCATCAACGCGCGCGTTCCACGTGGTTCCTGGCCTGTTCCCTGAATTTCACGGGACTCACGCCCGTATGCTTGCGGAAGAACCGGCTGAAATAGACTTCATCGTCAAAACCCAGCCGCCACGCCAGCGATTTGACGGGATCCGACGTATACACCAGGTTCCGCTGCGCCTCATGGACCAGGCGCTCGCTGATGACCGCCGTCGCCGACATGCCGAGCACATCGCGGCACAGACGCGTCAGGTGCCCGCCCGTCACGCCAAGCTCATTGGCATAGACGCCGAGCGGCACATGGTCGCAATAATATTTGTCCACCAGTTCCCGGAATTTCTGGATCTGGACCGCCTTGCGGGAACTGCCGGCGCGCAAGGGCAGCCCGCGACTATAGCGTATCCGCCCGATCCGCAGCGCCAGCGCCGCCAACAGCGACACGCAGATCCCGGGCTGCCCCACCCGATGGCTTCTGAATTCATCCTGTATGGAATCGAACAAAGGGGCGATCGGCGCCAAAGCAGGATCGCCGGGTTCGAATTCCATGGCGAAAGGCTCGCGCACCACGGACAGCATATTCGGATCCGCCGCGCCGACCACCCGCTCCAGCACGTGTTGAACAGCGGTGATCACAGGACCATCCACGTCCTCGGAGAAATGGAAGGAATGCATTATCTGTTCTGGAATTGACAAGATACACGGTGCTGTGACAGTCAGCACCTTGTCATCCATCCCGATCACACCGCCGCCGCGGGTCAGATAAAGGATCTGTATGAAAGATTTATGCAGATGCGGTTTAATTACCCAGTTATTCAATGAAGATCGCGTAGGTATGGTTTCGATATGCACCGAATCCACCCAGTGATCCAGGCCCTGTGTCGCATATAAACCGTACTTAGGGTTTTCTCGCATGCCGAGCGTTCTTGCAGTGGAAATGCACGAATTGTCCTGTTGACGGCTGGAATTGTCAATGACGGTCCAGCACAACTTCCAGATAATGGCAAGCAACACAGCACCCCAGCCTTGACACAAATCAAGCACAACGGTGCGACAAGCCGATCCGCAAACAGCGCTTCATCGGCTTTCCAATCAGCAACCCAGGAGAACATCATGCAAGAGCCTCATTGGCTTGGCTTGCAGGGGCGAACTTGTGCCGTCACTGGAGCCGCACACGGGATCGGACAGGGCATCGCACGGCAGCTGGCTGCCGCCGGCGCCCGGGTCGCCCTGCTGGACCATGACCGCGAAAGCTGCGAAGCGGCGGCCGCGTCGCTGCGCGCGGAAGGCTTCGACGCCATCGGCGTCTTCTGCGACACATCCGATCCGGACAGCGTATCCCGGGCGGCCGGCACGGCCGAGGCAGCCCTCGGCCCCTGCTTCGGCCTGGTCAACAATGCGGGCATTCTTCGCCCCGCCGCCCTGCAGGATGTCAGCCTCGAGGAATGGAATCGGGTCTTGAGCGTGAATCTGACCGGCTACCTGAGCGTGTCCCGCGCCTTCCATGGGCAGATGCGGGCCAACGGCGGCGGCAGCATCGTGCACATCGCTTCGATCGCCGGCAGTTTTCCGCAGACCCGAAGCGGCGCCTACAGCGCCAGCAAGGCCGGCGTGCGCCTGATGTCCCGCCAGATCGCCGTCGAATGGAGCGCCGACAACATCCGCAGCAACACGATCTCCCCCGGCATGATCCGCACTCCGCTGACCACCGCCTTCTATGCCGAACCCGGCCTCGAATCGCGGCGGGCGGCCATGACGGCCAGCCGGCGCGTGGGCGAAACCGAAGACATCGCCAATACGGCGGCCTTTCTGCTGAGCCCCCGGTCGAGCTACGTGAATGCGACCGATATCGCCGTGAACGGCGGCATGGATGCCATGTTGATGGACATGGTCCCCCGCCCAGGCTTCAACCAGTCCAACGGAAATTGAGTCACGCCATGAATACCCAACCTTTACAAGACAACATGCGCTGCGACGTGCTGATCGTGGGCGCGGGCGTCGCCGGACTCACCACGGCCATCGTGGCGGCCAAGCAGGGGCTGCGCCCCGTCGTCGTGGAAAAGGCGCCCGTTTTCGGCGGCACCGCCGCGTTCTCCGGCGGCGTCCTGTGGATCCCCGGCAACCATGTCGCCAGGCAGTCGGGCATCCAAGACTCCCGGGAAGCCGCGCTGGACTATATCAAGCACGAGACCGGCGGGAATTTCGATCCGCAAGCCATCGAAGCCTTCCTGGACAAAGGCCCCGAAATGGCGGAATTCTTCGAGCGTGAAACGGAAGTCAAATTCATTCCCACGCAGTACCCGGACTACCACCCCGACCAAGTGGGCGCCGCCCTGCAAGGCCGTTCGATTCTGGCGAAACCCTTCGACATCCGGGCCCTCGGCCCTGACATGAAGCGGCTGCGCCCTCCGCTGAAGACCATCACCTTCATCGGGATGATGTTCAACTCTTCCAGTCCGGACATCAAGCACTTCTTCAATGTCACGAAATCGCTGACCTCGTTCCTGTACGTCACCCGGCGGCTGAGCAAGCACCTGAAGGAGCTGCTCCTGTATCGCCGCGGCATCAACGTGACCAGCGGCAACGCCCTGATGGCCCGACTGGCCAAAACGGCCCTGGATCTGAATATTCCCATCTACACCGAGAGCCCGGTCATCAGCCTGATCCGGGACGGGGAGCGGATCGCCGGCGCGGTCGTGCGCAATCGGCAAAACGACATCCGTATCCACGCGGACCGCGCCGTCGTGCTGGCTGCCGGCGGTTTCCCGCACGACGAAGCCCGTCTGAGGCAGACCTACCCCCACGTGGCGCGAGGCGGCCGGCATCTCTCGCCGACGCCGACCGAAAACACGGGCGACGGCGTACGCATCGCGGAACAGCTGGGCGCTTCCCTCGAGCTGGACCTTCCCAATGCCTCCGCCTGGATTCCCGTATCGCACGTACCTTTGGGCGGAGGCCGGTACGGCGTGTTCCCCCACCTCATCGACCGGTACAAGCCCGGCATGATCGGCGTGACAAGCGACGGCAGGCGCTTCACCAACGAATCCAACTCGTACCACGATGTCGGCCAGGCCATGATCAAGGCATGCGAAGGGAGCAAGGAAACGGCGATGTGGCTGATCTGCGACCACCCGACGATTCGCAAGTACGGCCTGGGCTATGCCAAACCCGCCCCCATGCCTCTGGGACCCATGCTCAAGCGCGGCTACCTGAAGAAAGGCGCCACGCTAAAGGCGCTCGCGCAGGCGGCCGGCATCGATCCCGAGGGGCTGGAAGAGACGGTCCGCGCCTTCAACGAGCACGCGATCCGCGGCGAGGACCCGGCATTCCATCGTGGATCGACCGCGTTCAACCGCTATCTGGGTGATGCGGAACATCAACCCAACCCCTGCGTCGCCCCCATCACCACAGGCCCTTTCTACGCCTTGAAGCTGCTGATGGGCGACCTGGGCACATTCGAAGGTTTGCGGACCGCCGTGACTGGGGAAGTGCTGGACCGGGCCGGCCAAGCCATCCCCGGCCTCTATGCCGTGGGCAACGACCGCGCCAGCATCTTCGGCGGCAACTACATCGCGGCGGGCATCACCCTGGGGCCCAACATGACCTTCGGCTACATCACGGCCAGACACATCGCGAAAGCCCGGCGGTGACGGCCCCGGCGCCCATCATCCGCTCTTCAGGAGAAACCCATGCTCATCGATGATTCATTGACCTTGATCGACCATCGCGTCTACACCATCGCGTTGCGCAAGATGCCGGAATTCCTAAGCGTCTTCAACGAACTGGCGATGCCGGTGCTGAGAGAGACCCTGGGCAACCCGATCGGCCTGTATACCAGCCACGTCGGCCCGCTGAACCAGTTCGTGCACCTATGGGCCTACAAGGACCTGAGCGACTATCAGGAACGCTGTCGGCGCAGGGACACGCACCCGGACTTTCCGGCATATCTGGCGGCCTCCGGCCATCTGATCGTCGCCCAGGAAACCCGCTTGCTCACCCGCGCCGAGCTGCTGTATGGCGGAGGCTCCCAAGCATGAACGCCAAAACCATCGGAACCGCCCTCATCACCGGAGGGGCGGCGGGGATCGGGCTGGCCACGGCTCGCCTGCTCGCCAGACAGCAATACGACGTTTGTCTGCTCGACCTGAATGCGGAATCCGCCGCAGCGCGCGCGCAAGAATTCGGCGCGCGGCATATCGGCCTGAGCTGCGACGTCGGCGACGAAGCATCCGTGCGGCAAGCGGTCGGCGAAGCGATCCGCCGACTGGGCCGGATCGACGTGCTGGTGAACAACGCCGGCGTGGGGGACCAGCCTGTCCCCACGCTGGAACAGACCGCCGACCTCTTCAGCAAAGTCCTGGACACGCATCTGCGCGGCACGTTCCTGATGTCCCAGGCCGTCGGCGCGCACATGATCGAACGCGGCGGCGGCGCCATCGTCAACCTGAGCTCCATCGCGGCTTTCGGCGGCATCCCCGGGCGCAATGCGTACGTGGCGGCCAAGGCGGGCATTTCGGCCATGACTCGATCCATGGCCTGCGAATGGGCGCGCCGCCATGTGCGCATCAACGCGGTCGCCCCCGGTTATACCCGCACCGAACTGATCGAAAAGCTCGAGGCCGGCGGCGCGCTCGACACCGCCGGGATCATGGCCCGAACCCCCATGGGCCGCCTGGCGGAGCCGGACGAAATCGCGCAGGTCATCGCCTTCCTGGCGTCCGACCACGCCAGCTACATCACCGGCGCAACCGTGCCTGTCGACGGCGGCTGGACGGCGTTCGGCGCGCCGGAAAGCTCGCTGGCGCCGCCGCGCTGAAACGTCACCGAGGATCTCGATACCATGTTGACTATCAATATCATCAACGGACTGGTCTACGGGGCGCTGCTGGCGATCGTGGCTTCCGGCCTGGCGCTGATCTACGGCCTGCGGCGCGTCGTCAACTTCGCGCACGGCTCGCTCTACATGCTGGGCGCCTACCTGGGCTACACGCTGTCCGTCCATACGAACTTCTGGATCGCGCTGGCAGCCGCATCCGCCATCATGTTCGTGCTGGGCGCCCTGCTCGACCGCTACGGCCTGCGGCTCCTGCAACATTACGATCCGCTGAGCATCATCCTCGTGACCTTCGGCCTGCTGCTGATCATCGAGGACGTCGTCCAGACGGTCTGGGGCAAGAGCAACCTGGCGCTGGCGGAACCGGCGCAACTGAGCCATTCCATCAGCATCCTGGGCATGACCTTGCCGGCCTACCGCATCGCCGTCGTCCTGGTGGGCATCGCAGTGGCCGTCAGCCTGTCGCTCTGGCTGCGCAAGACCCGAATGGGCCTGTTTGTCCGGGCGGCCAGCACGGACCCGGCGACCACGGCGATGCAAGGCGTCAACACCGACAGGCTGAGCGCCATCGTGGTCGGCCTGGGCACAGCCCTGGCCGGCTTTGCCGGCGTCATCACCGCCCCGTTCCTGTCGCTATCGCCTTCCATGGGCGGGGACGTCCTGATCGATTCCTTCATGGTCGTCGTGATCGGCGGACTCGGCAGCCTGCCCGGCGCGTTCCTGGCAGCGCTCGTCCTGGGACAGGTGCAGACGCTGGGCGCCGTGTATCTCCCCGACATATCGGCTTCCCTGCCGTTTCTCCTGATGATAGCCATCCTGATCTGGAGGCCGGCCGGAATCGCCGGAAACCGCACATGACCACCATGACTTCCCAACGGCGCAGCCGAATCGCGCCGATCGCCCTGGCGGCGCTGGCGCTGGCTCTGGCCGCCAGCCAGTTCATCCGCTCCGAAATCGCGCTGTCCCTGCTGACGCAGGCCGCCGTCTACGCCGTCTTCGCCACCGGCCTGGGCGTCCTGCTGCGCCAGAACGGCATGGTGAGTTTCGGCCACGCCGCCTTTTTCGGCCTGAGCGGCTACATCGTCGCCATTCTGCTGCAGGACACCGGCATTTCAGCCGAGGCCGCCATCCTGATCAGCTTGGCGGGGATCGCGGCGTTCGCCCTGCTGCTGGGCTTCGTCATCGTACGCATCCCGGGCATTGCCTTCGCGATGCTGACGCTCGCCCTCGGACAATTGTTCTATCAAGTGGCGCTCCAATCCCGCGCCCTGACCGGCGGCGCGGACGGCATCAGCATCAACTGGCCCGATACGCTCTTCGGCATCCCCTTGGGAACCTTGCTCGAACCGGCCACCCTGTTCATGACGACCTGGACCGTCCTGATCCTCAGCATCGCCCTGCTGACCTGGCTGCAGCGCAGCCGATTCGGCCGGACGACCGAGGCCATCCGCGACAACCCGGAACGCGCCATGTTCATCGGAATACGCCCGATGGCGCCCCGCGTCCTGATTTTCACTCTGTCGGCCGTCCTGACCGGGCTGGCCGGCGTGCTGGCGGCCCTGAACACGGGCTTCATCTCTCCGGAGAGCATGCACTGGAGCGTGTCGGGCACGGCGCTGATGATGGTCGTGGTGGGGGGCTACTGGCGCATCTCGGGCCCCGCCCTGGGCGCGATCGTCTTCATCGTGGCCAAGGATCTGATCGGGGATTTCTCGACGCACTGGTTGTCCTTGTTCGGGCTCGTGCTCATCATCGCCGTGGTCTTCACGGATAACGGACTGAGCGGCGCGCTCCAGAACCTGATCGACCGCCTGCGCCGGCCGCGAAGCGCCGAACGGCACGCCACGACTCACTAGGAGAACGAGATGAATGCCGAATCGATCATTCTCGAAGCCCGGGACATCGCCATCCACTACGGCGGCGTCAAAGCGCTGGACGGCGTGTCGTTCCAGCTCGAAAAAGGGGAAATCCATGGCCTGATCGGCCCCAACGGCGCCGGCAAGTCCACCGTCATCGACGCGATCACCGGCCGCAGAAAACTGACGCGCGGCTCGGTCCGCCTGGACGGCCGGGACATCAGCGGGCTGGACATCATCCAGCGGCGCCGCAGAGGGCTTGCCCGATCCTTCCAGCGCACCAGCATCTTCGCCAATCTGGACGTGCGCGAACAAGTCGTGCTGGCCGCCCACAAAGTGGGCGCCGACGCGCCCGAGCAGGAAGCGCTCGAGGTCATGGGACAACTGGATCTGCTGAGCGTGGCCCACGTTCCCGCGAAAGACCTGGGCTATGGACAGCAACGGCGCCTGGATCTCGCACTGGCCCTGGTTGGACGGCCCATGGTGCTGCTGCTTGATGAACCCATGGCCGGCCTGTCGCCCCAGGAATCCCGGGAACTGGCCGAGCATCTGCTCCAGCTTGCCCGCGACTGGAACGTGTCCGTCCTGCTGGTGGAACACGACACGGACATTCTGTTCGACATTTCCGACACCGTCACCGTCTTCGAGCTGGGACGCGTCATCGCCAACGGCAGCCCCGAGACGGTCAGGACCCACCCTCGGGTGAAACAAGCTTATCTGGGGAGCGCCGCATGAATCCGCTGCTCGAAATCCGCGACATACACGCCTATTATGGCGCCGCTCACATCCTGCACGGCCTGAGCCTGGATATCTCGCAGGGAGAACAAGTCGCCCTGATCGGGCGCAACGGCATGGGCAAGACCACGACCGTGAACGCGCTGATGGGAATCGCCCGCGTCGCCTCGGGCGGGATATTGCTGGACGGCCGCCCGGTCACCAAGCCATCCGCCTATACCCCCGCCCAGGCCGGCCTTGCGATTGTTCCCCAAGGGCGCTGCATCATCCCGAACCTGACCATAGAAGAGAACCTGCTCATCGGCTCGGCGGTCAGGCGCTCCGGCCCGTGGGATCTGGCGGCCATCTACCGCCTGTTCCCCATCCTGAAGGAGCGCGCCCATACTCCGGGCACGGCATTGTCGGGCGGCCAGCAGCAGATGCTCGCCATCGGGCGGGCGCTGATGGCCAACCCCAGGCTCATGATCCTGGACGAGCCCACCGAAGGCCTGGCGCCGGTCATCGTGGACCAGCTTGCCGACACGCTGAACCTGATCTGCCGGCAAGGCACGGCCATTTTGCTGATCGAACAGAATCTGGGGCTCGTCGCCCGCACCACAACCCGCTACTACGCCGTCGAGAAAGGCGCGGTAGCCGCTTCCGGCCCTGTGGATCCAGACAACATCCCGGATCTGCACCGCCACATCGCCGCTTGAGCGAATTTCATCCACCAAGGAGACAAACAATGGCCCCTCGCTCCCTCAAACATTCCTGCATGGCGGTGCTGACCGCCTCATGCCTGGCAATGGCTGCCAGCCAGGCCGCCGAGAAAGAACCCATCCGCATCGGCGCGGTCACCTCGATTTCCGGCGTCTTCGCGCAGCAGGGCGAAGAAGTGATGCGCGGCATCCAGTTCGCGGTGGACGAAGCCAATGCCAAAGGCGGCGTGGACGGCCGCAAGGTATTGCTGAAGACGGGCGACGACGAAAGCACGCCGAAGGAAGGCCTGCATGCGGCGGAAAAACTCGCGCGCGACGGATACAAGCTGCTGATCGGCCCCATCGCATCCTCCATCACCATGACCGTCGGCGGAAACCTGAATCGCTGGAACGCCATGCTGATGGCCGTCGTCAGCAAGAGCGACAAGATCACCGGCGACAGCTGCAAGCCGGGGATGTTCCGCACGAACCATTCCGACACCATGGACATCGCCATGTTCAAGGAATGGATGAAGGACATCAAACCCAAGAATTTCGCCATCATCGCGGCGGACTACACCTGGGGGCATGATTCGGCCCAGGCCTTCACCAAGGCCGCCGAGGCTCAGGGGAAGAAAGTGTCCCTCACCTTGTTCCCTCCCCTGGGAACCAAGGACTTCGCGCCCTATATTTCCCAGATCAAGTCCAACCCGGATATCGAAGGCATCTGGGTGGCGCTGGTTGGCCGCGACCTGATCGCCTACGTCAAACAAGCGGAAAGCTTCGGCCTGAACTCCAAGACCACGCTGGGCCACGCCATGATCATGAACTTCGTCGTGAACGCGACGGACAAAGCGACCAAGGGCATAGAGGGCAATATGGAATATGGGGCTGAAATCGACACGCCCATGAACAAGGCGCTGGTCGCGGCCTGGCAGGCCAAGTTCGGTCGTGTGCCCACGGACAACGAAGGCTCGGCGTACAACGGCGTGCAGGCCATCTTCGCCGGCGTGAGGAAGGCCGACAGCGTCAAGGCGCGCGACGTCTCCAAGGCGCTGGAAGGGCTGACCTACGACACCATCTACGGCCAAGCCACCATGCGGGCGGAAGACCATCAGCTCGTCATCCCCAACTACATCGGCCAGGTCCAGGAAGTGGACGGCGTGCTGCGGCCCGTCATCACCCACACCTACCCCGCCTCCCTGGTGCCGGGACCGTCCGGAGAATGCAAGCTGAAGCAGTAAGCAAAACCATTCGGGCCGACAGCCCCCCTGCTTGGCCTGGTTCTTGCGGGAAGGTTACATTAACGGGATCAAGGAGAAAAACCGATGGGATCCCGTCCCCGCACCATCCCCCTGCCGATCGCCGGGCTGCTGGCCCTGGCCGTCGCCATGGGGATCGGCCGCTTCGCCTTCACGCCGGTCCTGCCCATGATGCAGGCCGATCTGGGGCTGTCGCTGTCCCAGGGGGGATGGCTGGCCAGCGCCAATTACCTGGGCTACCTGCTGGGCGCCCTGCTGGTCACGCACATGAGCTGGCCGCCCGCCGCGCTGCTGCGCCGCGGGCTGTGGCTGGTGGTCCTGACGACGGCCGCCATGGGCCTGGACACCCACTGGGCCGGCTGGCTGGTCTGGCGCCTGCTGGCGGGCGTGGCCAGCGCCTGGGTGCTGATCGGGACGGCATCGCTGTGCATCGCCCGCCTGAACGCCCGGGGGCAGGAACGGCACAGCGGCATCGTCTTCGCCGGCGTGGGCTGCGGAATCACGTTCGCGGGACTGGCCTGCATGGGGCTGACGCTGCTGGGCACCACCTCGTCGCACGCCTGGCTGTGGCTGGCGGCCGCGGCCCTGCTGGGCTTGCTGGGGGCCTCCATGCTGTGGGCGCCGCAGGATCAGGCGGACTCGCCCGCTGAATCCGGGCTCAAAGCAAACGCCGCCACACCGACACAGACAGCGGATTCGCCGGCCGGATCGGCGCAAACCGCCGCCGCGCAGCCCGACGCGGTCCCGGTCGCGATGGACGTTCCCACCGGCCTGCCGCCGCTGCACTGGGGACTGATCCTGTGCTACGGCGTGTACGGCTTCGGCTACATCCTGCCCGCGACCTTCCTGCCCGCCCAGGCGCGGCTGCTGGTGCCCGACCCCTGGCTGTTCAGCCTGGCATGGCCGGTCTTCGGGCTGGCGGGCGCGGTGTCCACCCTGATCGCCAGCCGCCTGGCGCGACGCTTCAGCCGGCCGCAGGTCTGGGCTGGCGCGCAGATCCTGATGGCCATCGGCGTGCTGCTGCCGGCCCTGTGGCATGCGCTGGCGGCCATTCTGCTGGCCGCCTTGTGCGTGGGCAGCACCTTCATGGTGATCACCATGGTCGGCCTGCAGGAAGCCCAGGCCGCCGTCGGCCAGGCGGGCGCCAAGCGGCAGATGGCGGCGATGACGGCGTCCTTCGCCCTGGGCCAGTTGATCGGGCCGCTGTTCTTCAGCCTGAGCCACGCCTGGTTCGGCGCGCCGCTGGAATTCGCCCTGGTGCTGGGCGCCCTGGGCCTGCTGGCCGGGGCCTTGCCCATCCTGCGGCTGCAAACCGGCGGCGCAACCTCCATCCCGACGGGCTCCCGCCCATGAACGCCCCGCGTTCCTACCTGCTCGTGCATGGCGCCTGGCACGGCGGCTGGTGCTGGTCCGCCGTGGCGAAGCGGCTGCGGCAGGCGGGCCATGACGTCCATGCCCCCACGCTGCCCGGCCTGGGGGAACGCCGCCACCTGCTGGGGCCGGACATCACGCTGGAAACCTTCATCCAGGACGTGGCGCAGCGCCTGATCGAACAGGATCTGCGCGAAGTCATCCTGGTGGGTCACAGCTTTGGCGGACTGGTGATCTCGGGCGTGGCCGACCGCCTGCCCGAACGCATCCGGCGGCTGGTCTATCTGGACGCCTTTCTGCTGCCGCCTGGAAAATCAACCTTCGACACTTTGCCCGAAGCCATCGTCCAGCGGCTGGAACAGAGCGCCGCCGGCACCGGCGGCATCGCGCCGCCCAAGCCGGAAAGCCTGGGCCTGAGCAGCCCGGCGGACATCGCCCACGTCCGGGAACGGCTGACGCCGCATCCGATCGGCACCTACCGCGAACCGTTGCACCTGGATCATCCGCTGGGCAACGGCCTGCCGGCCACCTGCCTGCGCTGCGTCCGGCCGCCCTTCCCGGCCGTCGCCCAGGCTTATGACTGGGCGCGCGCCACGCAGGGCGACCGCTGGGACTGGCGTGATCTGGAATGCGGCCACGACGCGATGATCAGCGCGCCGGATCAGGTGGCCGAGGCCCTGCTGGACGTGGCAGCCGCCAGCCGCTGAACCACCAGGGTAGCGAAGATCGCCGCCCCCTGGGCCAGCAGCGCATCATCGAAATCGAACTCGGGATGATGGCAGGTCAGGCCGTCATGGCCCAGGAAGAAATACGCCCCCGGACACTGGTCCAGCAGATAGGCGAAGTCCTCGGAGGCCATCAGCGGCGTGACCGGATCGACGATGCGATCGGCCCCCAGCACGGCGGCCGCCGCGCGCTTCACATGATCCACCGGCCCGGCCTGGTTGACGGTCGGCGGGGAACTGAGCAGATGGCGGAATTCGATGCGGCAGCCGTAGCCGCGCGCCGCGCCTTCGCACAGATCGCGCAGCCGTTCCAGGGCGCGGGCCTGCGCCTCGCGCGAAAGCGTGCGGACGGTGCCGCGCAGCACGGCATGGTCCGCGATGACGTTGATGGCGCTGCCCGCCTGGAACTGGCAGATGCTGAGCACGGCGGTGTCGAAGGGGCTGATGTTGCGGCTGACCACGGACTGCAGGGACTGCACCAGCGCCGCGCCGGCCACGATGGGGTCGTTGGCCTGATGCGGCATAGCGGCATGGCCGCCCACCCCCTGGATGTGGATCTCGAACAGGTCGCAGGCCGACAGGATGGCCCCGACGCGCACGCCCACCTGCCCCGGACCGATACAATTGTTATTGTGCAGGCCGTACAGCTCGTCGCAGGGAAAATCGCGGAACAGACCCGCATCCACCAGCGCCCGGGCGCCGGTCAGGGGTTCTTCGGCGGGCTGGAAGATGAACACGACGCGCCCGGCGAAATCCGGACGGGCCGCCAGATGACAGGCCGCGCCCAGCAGAATGGCGGTGTGGCCGTCGTGCCCGCAGGCATGGGCCACGCCATCGCGGCGCGACCGATGCGCATGTCCGCCCAGATCCTGCATGGGCAGGGCATCCATGTCCGCCCGCAGCCCCAGCGTCGGGCCGGATCCCAGGCGGCCGTCCAGGACGCCGATCACGCCGGTGGCGCCGCCGTAGCTTTCGTGAACCGCCAATCCCCAGCCGCGCAGCAGTTCGGCCACCCGGGCCGCCGTGCGGTGTTCCCGGTGGCCCAGTTCCGGATGCTGGTGGAAGTCGCGGCGCCAGCCGCGCATGGCCTACGCCAGATCATCGCTGATCCGCGCGCCGGCCAGGGCGGCCGCAGGCGTGACGGCGGCCGACACCGATCAGTCGGCCCGGTAGTTGGGGGCTTCCTTCGTGATCTGCACGTCGTGGACGTGGGATTCACGCACCCCGGCCGCCGTGATTTCGACGAATTCGGCCTGGGCATGCAGGTCGGCGATGGTGGCGCTGCCGCAGTAGCCCATGGAGGCCCGGATGCCGCCCACCAGCTGGAAGATGATGGCGATGACGCTGCCCTTGTAGGGGACGCGCGCCTCGATGCCTTCGGGGACCAGCTTGTCGACGTTGTTGTTCGGGTCCTGGAAATAGCGGTCGGCCGAGCCGTCCGCCATGGCGCCCAGGCTGCCCATGCCCCGATAGGATTTGTAGGACCGCCCCTGGAACAGGACGACCTCGCCGGGGGCTTCTTCAGTGCCGGCGAACATGCCGCCCATCATGCAGGTGGACGCGCCGGCCGCCAGGGCCTTGGACACGTCGCCGGAATAGCGGATGCCGCCATCGGCGATCAGCGGCACGCCCGTGCCTTCCAGCGCCTGGGCCACGTCCGCGATCGCGGTGATCTGGGGCACGCCCACGCCGGCCACGATGCGGGTGGTGCAGATGGAGCCGGGGCCGATGCCGACCTTGACCGCATCGGCCCCGGCCTCGACCAGGGCGCGCGCCGCGGCCGCCGTGGCGATGTTGCCGCCCACGACCTGGATGTTGGGGTAGTGTTTCTTGACCCAGCGCACGCGTTCGATGACGCCGGCCGAGTGGCCGTGCGCCGTATCGACGACGATGACGTCGACCCCGGCGGCCGCCAGTTTCTCCACGCGTTCGTCGGTGCCTTCGCCCACGCCCACGGCGGCGCCCACGCGCAGCTGGCCCTGGGCGTCCTTGCTGGCCATGGGGTGTTCGGTGTTCTTGACGATGTCCTTGACCGTGGCCAGGCCGCGCAGCTGGAACTTGTCGTTGACGATCAGCACGCGTTCCAGGCGATGCTTGTGCATCAGCGCCTGGGCTTCTTCCAGGGTGGCGCCTTCATGCAGCGTCACCAGGCGTTCCTGGGGCGTCATGATCTCGCGCAGCGAGACGTCCAGGCGGTCTTCGAAACGCAGGTCGCGATTGGTGACGATGCCCACCAGCTTGCCGCTTTCGACCACCGGCAGGCCCGAGATGCCATGCAGGCGCTGCAGTTCGATGGCGTCGCGCACCTTCATCGTGGGGGTCACGGTGACGGGGTCGATGACGATGCCGAATTCATGGCGCTTGACGCGGGAGACTTCGCGGGCCTGTTCGTCGGCGCTGAGATTCTTGTGGATGATGCCGATGCCGCCTTCCTGGGCCATGGCGATGGCCAGACGGGCTTCGGTCACGGTATCCATGGCGGCGGACACGAGGGGGATGTTCAGCTGAATGCCACGCGTGAGCTGCGTGGTCAGGCGCGTGTCGCGCGGCAGAACCTGGGAAAAGGCAGGCACCAGGAGAACGTCGTCGAAGGTGAGCGCTTTTTTGATGAGACGCATAAACTGTGTAGACTCCGGGCAAAGCAGGATTATACGCTGTAGGGGGCTCCGGATAAACCCCTAGAAGGCACGGCAGGCAGGAGACACGCTTGCGCATATTGCTGATTGAAGACAACCCCGATCTGGGCGACGCGATCGAAACGAAATTGCGGGCCAGCGGCCACAGCGTCGAATGGGTGCGGGACGGCCTGGCGGCTTCGCGCTGGCTGAACGGCGGCGGCGACGGCTGGGATGCCGTGGTGCTGGACATCATGCTGCCCGGCAAGGATGGTTTCGCCATCCTGCGCGAACTGCGCGATGCCGACTGCGACACGCAGGTGCTGGTCATCACCGCCCGCGCCGAAATCGAGGACAAGGTCAGCATGCTGGACCTGGGGGCGGACGACTACATGGTCAAGCCCTTCGACCTGCGCGAACTGGAGGCCCGCCTGCGCGCGCTGCTGCGCCGCGCGGCCGGCCACAGTTCCAACCTGACCCATTACGGCCCCCTGGCCCTGGACGGCGGCAGCCGCTGCGCGACCCTGGACGGCATCCCGCTGGAACTGGGGCGGCGCGAATTCCGGCTGCTTGAAATCCTGCTGTCGCGGCTGGGCCACACGGTGGACAAGGAACGCCTGATGAACCAGCTGTTCTCCCTGGACGAGGACGTGTCCCTGAACGCGCTGGAGCTGCAGATCTCGCGCCTGCGCAAAAAGCTCGCCCACACGCCCATCCGCATCACCACCGTGCGCGGCATCGGCTACCAGGCGGACAGCGATGCCCCATAAGCCGTTTTCGATCCGGCAGCGCATCACCACGGCGGCCATCCTGGTGCTGCTGCTCTCGTCCCTGGGCCTGTTCCTGTTCCTGCGGGACTACGCCCACCGATCCTCGGACCAGGCCTTCGACCGGGTCCTGGCCGCATCGGCCCTGTCCATCGCCGGAGCCATCAGCCTGGAAGACAACCGCATCACGGCGGAACTGCCCTATGCCGCGCTGGCCATGCTGTCGAGCCAGCAGCGGGTGTTCTACACCGTGCGCGACACCCAGGGCCGCCTGGTGACCGGCTACGACGACCTGGACGCCGGCATGCCCCTGGCCGACGCCGCCGCCCCCACCTTCGTCGACCGCCCCTACCACGGCGACATGCTGCGCGTGGCCACGCTGGGGCGGCTGATCAGCTTCAACCGCCAGGCCCGCTGGGTGACGATCCGCGTGGCGGAAACCCGGGAATCCCGGGACGCCCTGGCCGCGGAGATCCTGCAGCGCGGCGCCATGCCGCTGCCCATCATGGCCGCCGTGGCGCTGATCCTGCTGTGGTTCGGCATCAGCCGCGCCTTTTCCCCGCTGCGCGGGCTGGAACAGGAACTGCGCGGCCGCCAGCCGGAGGACCTGGAACCGCTGACCAGCCCCGCTCCGCGCGAAGTCACCCACCTGGTGGAAGCGGTCAACGACTTCATGCAGCGCCTGCAGGCCATGCTGGACATGCTGCACAACCTGGTGGCCGACGCGGCCCACCAGGTGCGCACGCCCCTGGCTTCCCTGCGGGCGCAGGCTGAGGTCGCCCTGGAAGAGACCGACCCCCGGAAGCTGAACGAACGGCTGCGGCGCATCCTGCGCAATGCCGGCAGCGCCAGCCTGCTGGTCAACCAGCTGTTGATGGACGCCACCATCACGCACCGCCTGGGCGCGCGCAGCAGCGCCTCGGTGGCGTTGAGCGACGTGATCGAGGAAGTCCGCCCGCGCATCAGCCTGGGGGACGCCTCCCGCTTGAAGATTTCCCTGGCCCCCAGGCTGCGCCGCGCCCGCGTGCGCGGCGACCGGGTGGCGCTGCGCGAAATGCTGCTCAACCTGATCGACAATGCCCTGCGCCACGCGCCCGACAGCCTGGTGGAGCTCAGCATCGACCCCGCCCCCGAACAGCGCCTGATCCTGCAGGTGGCCGACCGGGGCCCCGGCATCCCGGACAGCGAAAAAGACGCCGTGCTGAAACGGTTCGTGCGCGGCGCCGCCGCCCAGGCCACGCCCGGATCGGGCCTGGGCCTGGCCATCGTCGAATCGGTGGTGCGCAGCCACGACGGCACGCTGGTCCTGCGCAACCGCCCCGGCGGCGGCCTGCTGGTCTGCGTCAGCCTGCCCCTGGATCCATCCGGGCCCGCCGGATCCGGATCCAGGCCCCTGCTCGGCGCCTGCTGCGCGGCGGCCCTGATGCTGGGGCTGCTGCTCGGCGCCCTGCCCGCCCCCGCACGAGCCCAGGTGCAGACCACCCGCTACCCGGCGCCGCACACGCCCACCGTCACCCTGACCATTGCAGGCCCGACCGATACGCCGGTCTTCGCGGTGCTGGCGCGCGCCTTCCAGCGCAGCCGCCCCGACGTGGCCATCGTCTACCACGAAGTCGGCAGCCTGGAGCTGTACGAGCAGACGGTCTCGGGCGCCCTGCCCCCCAGCGACCTGCTGATCAGTTCGGCCGAAGACCTGCAGCTGCGCCTGGCCAACGACGGCTACGCCCGGCGCTACGACTCCCCGGATACGCAGCGGCTGCCGGCCTGGGCCAGCTGGCATTCCGAAGTCTTCGGCTTCACCTTCGAACCCATCGTGATGGTCTACAACACCGACCACTACACGGCGGAAACCGCGCCCCGTTCCCGCACCGAGCTGCTGCGCACCCTGGAACGCCAGGGCCCCCACGCCCGGATCGGCACCTACGACATCACGCGCAGCAGCGTGGGCCACCTGCTGGCCACCCAGGACGAGATGATTTCCTCGAACTTCTGGGGCATGACCAATGCGCTGGGACGCGTGGGCGTGCGGCTGTCGGCCGACACCCGGGACATCCTGGACCAGATCGAAGCCGGCCAGCTGGACCTGGGATACAACGTGCTGGGCTCCTACGTGCGGGCCTACCGCTCGCGCTACACCCGGCTGGGCGTCATCATCCCCGACGACTATCAGCTGATGCTGACCCGCTCCGCGCTGATCCTGCGCACGGCCCGGGAGCCCCGTGCCGCCGAGGCCTTCATCGACTGGCTGCTGTCGCCCGACGGCCAGGCCGTCATCGAGCGGGACGCGGGCCTGGGCGCCCTGCCCGAACTGGACGCGGATGCGGGCGACGCCCAGCCGGACGGCGACGCCGCCGCCCACGCGCCCAGCATCATCCAGCCGATCGCGCTGAACCCGGCGCTGCTGGTGGGCCTGGATCAGCAGCGCCATGCCCGCTTCCTGCAGAACTGGCGGCGCCTGGTCACGGATACCCCGAATTCGGCCGCCGCCACGACAGGACGGTGACAGCTTCGCTGCCTAAGATGTTCTCCATGGGCCGGCCCGCAACCGGCGCCAGTCCATCACAACAAAGGAGACATCCGTCATGCGACACTCAGTCACGCGTACCGCCCTGGCCACCGCCATCCTGTCGGGCATGATGGCCACGACGGCCATCGCGCAAGCCGTACCGCAAGGCTACCCGGCCAGCTACCAGCAGATCATCGACGGGGCGAAGAAAGAAGGCAAGGTCATCGTCTATTCCACGACCGACACCAAGGCCGCCAATCCGGTCATCCAGGACTTCGAAAAGCTGTACCCGGGCGTCAAGGTCGAATACAACGACATGAACAGCACCGAACTCTACAGCCGCTACCTCAGCGAGCAGGCCTCGGGCAGCAACAGCGGCGACGTGGTCTGGAGTTCCGCCATGGACGCGACCATGAAGCTGGCCGTCAGCTACGCCATGACCTACCCCTCGGTCGAAATCTCCCACCTGCCGGACTGGTCGGTCTGGGAAAAGAAGGCCTACGGCACGACATTCGAACCCGCCGTCTTCATCTACAACAAGCGCCTGGTCAAGTCCGGCGAGGTCCCCAAGACCCACGCCGACTTCGCCAAGCTGGTCTCCGGCGACACCGCCCGGTTCAAGAACAAGGTCACGACCTACGACGTGGAGAAATCCGCCGTGGGCTTCATGCTGGCCGTGCAGGACAAGCTCAACGACCCCAATTACGAAAGCTTCCTGACGGGCTCCAGCAAGGCGGGCCTGGTGGTGCAGTCCTCGACCGGCACCATGATGGAACGGGTGTCGTCCGGCGAAAACCTGCTGGGCTACAACATCCTGGGCTCCTACGCGGAAACCCGGGCGAAGGCCGACCCCAGCCTGGGGGTGGCCTACCCGACCGACTACGCCCTGGTGCTCTCGCGCGTGGCCTTCATCAGCAAGGCGGCCCAGCATCCCAACGCCTCCAAGCTCTGGATGGACTACCTGCTGTCCCGGCGCGGGCAGAACGTGATGGCCAACAAGGCCGACCTGGCCTCGGTGCGCACGGACATCGACGGCGACAATGACGTCGACGGCATGACCAAGAAACTGGGCAAGGCGCTCAAGCCCATCCCGGTCAACAAGTCCCTGCTGGACTACCTGGACCAGACCAAGCGCCTGGAGTTCATCAAGATGTGGCGCAAGGACACCGGCAAGTAAACCGCCGGCCTCCCCGACCCCGGTCCGCGCCCGCCTCCGGGCGGCGCGGACCGGGGCCATCCACTGAAACAGGATGCCCTCATGTCGTTCCTGCGCATACGGCGGCAGTCCCTGCCGCGCGGCCTGGTGGTGGCGCTGACCGCGCTGGCGATCTATCTGCCGCTGTCGTTCATCATCGTCCAGAGCTTCTTGTCGGAACCCTTCTTCATGCCCGACAAGCACGTCGGGCTGGACGCCTTCCGCTTCATCTTCGCCGACCCCGACTTCTATGAAGCGCTGAAAAGCGGCTTCGCGCTGGCCGGCGGCCTGGTCGTGATCGCCGTGCCGCTGGGCGGCATCCTGGCCTTCCTGGTGTCGCGCACCGATCTGCCCGGACGCCGCTGGATCCAGCCGCTGATCCTGGTGCCGGTATTCGTCTCGCCCATGGTGCTGGGCTTCGGCTACGTAGTGGCGGCCGGGCCGGTGGGGTTCTTCTCGACCTGGGCGCAGGACCTGCTGGGCTTCGTGCCCTGGAACATCTATTCGCTGCCGGCCATCATCGTCATCGCCGGGCTGACGCACGTGCCCTACGCCTATCTGTACATCTCCTCGGCCCTGCACAGCCTGGGCTCGGACGTCGAAGAAGCCGCCCGCAGCACCGGGGCGTCTCCCCTGCAGGTGATGACGGCCGTCAGCCTGCCCATGGTGCGTCCGGCGCTGTCCTACGCCTCGGTCCTGCTCTTCTTCCTGGGGCTGGAGGTCTTCGGCCTGATGCTGGTGCTGGGCGATCCGGAAGGCCACCTGGTGCTGTCCACTTACCTGTACAAACTGACCAACAAGCTGGGGATCCCGTCCTACCACCTGATGGCGGCGGTGGCCATCGTGCTGATCGCCTTCACGATTCCCCTGGTGATGCTGCAACGGCGCCTGCTGGCCAGCGCCGCCCGCTACGCGACCGTCAAGGGCAAGGTCACCCGCCCCCGCGTGCTGCCGCTGGGCAAGTGGCGCGGCCCGGCCGGCGCCGTCGTCGGCCTGTGGCTGTTCGTCGCCATCATCGTGCCGCTGACCGGCGTGGTGCTGCGGGCCTTCGTCACCAACTGGGGCATCGGCATTTCGCTGACCGACGTGCTGTCCATCCACGCCTTCCGGACGATCTGGGAACAGCCCACCCTGATGCGCGCCATCTGGAATTCCATCCTGATCGGCGTGATCGGCGGGGCGCTGGCCGTGGCCTGCTACACCGCCATCGCCCTGGCCGGACACCGCAAGCAGGATCACGTGACGCGCTTCCTGGACTACAGCGTGCTGATTCCCCGCGCCGTGCCCGGGCTGCTGGCCGGCCTGGCCTTCCTGTGGATCTTCCTGTTCGTGCCGATGTGGCTGAAGGATTCCCTGGCCGACGGCTGGCTGTCCGCGCTGCCCGGCGCCCTGTGGATGCAGGACCACCTGGTCGAACCGCTGCGCGGCCTGCGGTCCACCATCTTCAGCGTCTGGCTGGCCTATTCCGTGGTCTGGATGGCCTACGGCCTGCGCCTGATTTCCGCCACCCTGCTGCAGGTCTCGCCCGAGCTCGAGGAGGCCGCCCGCAGCACCGGCGCCCGGCAATCCCAGGTCACCCGCCACATCACGGTGCCGCTGGCCCGCTACGGCCTGATCGGCTCCTGGCTGCTGATGTTCCTGATCTTCGAGCGCGAGTATTCCACCGGCGTCTATCTGCTGACACCCGGCACGGAGACCATCGGCTCGATGCTGGTGTCCCTGTGGGCCACCGGCGCCATCGACATCGTCGCCGCGCTGTCCTTCATCAATATCCTGCTGGTCGTCATCGGCATGGGTGTCGCACTACGTTTCGGAGTCAAGCTTCATGATTGAACTCACTGTCCAGGACCTGTACCTGAATTACGGAACCAATCCGGTGCTCAAGGGCGTCTCGCTGGAACTGCAGCGCGGCGAAGTCGTGGCCCTGCTGGGATCGTCGGGCAGCGGCAAGACCACGCTGCTGCGCGCCATCGCCGGGCTGGAGCAGGCCACCAAAGGCCGCATCACCATGAACGATCGCGTGCTGTTCGACGGCGACGCCCGCACGGACATGCCGGCCGAGCACCGCGACCTGGGCATCGTCTTCCAGTCCTACGCGCTCTGGCCGCACAAGACCGTGGAAGAGAACATCGCCTATCCCTTGAAACTGCGCAAGGTCAAAACCGCCGAACAGCACACCCGTGTCCAGGAGATCCTGGACCAGCTGGGCATGGGCAAGCTGGGCAAGCGCTATCCCAACGAGCTGTCCGGCGGGCAGCAGCAGCGCGTGGCCATCGGCCGGGCGCTGGTCTACAACCCGCCCGTGCTGCTGCTGGACGAACCGCTGTCCAACCTGGACGCCAAGCTGAGGGAAGAAGCCCGCGCCTTCCTGCGCGAGCTGATCCTGCGCCTGGGCCTGTCGGCCATCATGGTGACGCACGACCAGTCCGAAGCCATGGCCATCGCCGACCGCATCCTGCTGCTGCACGAAGGCAGGATCGAGCAGCAGGGCACGCCGCAGGAAATGTACGCCTCTCCCAGGACCCGCTTCTGCGCGGAATTCATGGGCAGCAACAACAGCCTGCAAGGCAAGGTCACGCAGGCGGACGGCCAGCGGGCGACGCTGCAGGGCGCGGGCTGGTCGCTGTCGGGCACGGCGATGGCGCCGCTGTCCAGCGGCCAGGAAGCCGTGGCCATCGTTCGCCTGGAACAGGTGGCGCTCAGCCAGGACGCCGCGCCCAACAGCATTCGCATGCCAGTGTCGGCCAGCATGTACCTGGGCGACAAGTGGGAATACCTGTTCCGCCAGGCGGGCGCCCACGACCCGGAAAGCCTGACCCTGCGGGCCTACGGACGCCAGGAAAGAACCCCCGACCCCTGCTATCTGAGCATGCCGCCGGAAGCGGTCTGGATCTTCCCGGCCTGAAGCGGCGGCGGCCGCCATGCCGCCCGGGGGCTGTCCGTTCAGGACCGCCCCGCCGCCCGCCCAGGCGGTATCATGGACACAAGGTCTGAACACGAAAACCCGAATCTGGAGTCGCGTCATGACGATTGTGCTCATCCTGATCGTGCTCGTCCTGGCGGTGTCGGCCATCGTGCTGACGCAGCGGGACTGGCGCCTGAAATACCTGAGCCACCCCCTGTACAAGCAGTTCCGGCGCATCCTGCCCCGTATGTCGGACACCGAACGCGAGGCCCTGGAAGCGGGCACGGTCTGGTGGGACGGCGCCTTGTTTTCGGGACAGCCCAGCGCCCGCGCCCTGCACGCCATCCCCGCGCCGCGCCTGTCGGACGAAGAGCAATCCTTCCTGGACCGGGAAGTCGAGACCCTGTGCGCCATGGTCCACGACTGGCAGGTGACGCGCCAGGACCTGGACCTGCCCCCGCAGGCCTGGGACTACATCAAGACGCACCGCTTCTTCGGCATGATCATTCCGAAGGAGTACGGCGGGCTGGGGTTTTCCGCCAGCGCCCATTCGGCCGTCGTGACCCGGCTGGCATCACGCAATTCCGCGCTATCAGCCACCGTCATGGTCCCGAACTCGCTGGGCCCCGCGGAACTGCTGCTGCGCTACGGCACGCAGGCCCAGAAGGACCACTACCTGCCCCGGCTGGCGCGCGGCGAGGACATCCCCGCCTTCGGCCTGACCAGCCCCTGGGCGGGCTCGGACGCCGCCGCCATCCCGGACCACGGCATCGTGTGCCGGGGCCAATGGCAGGGCGAGGAAACCCTGGGCATGCGGGTCAGCTGGGACAAGCGCTACATCACGCTGGGGCCGGTCTGCACGGTGCTGGGCCTGGCGTTCCGGCTCTACGATCCGGACGGCCTGCTGGGCGACGAACCCGACATCGGCATCACCTGCGCCCTGGTGCCGCGCGATCATCCGGGGGTCGAGATCGGCCGGCGCCATTTCCCGCTGGACGCCATGTTCATGAACGGCCCCACGCGGGGACGCGAGGTGTTCATGCCGCTGGACTTCATCATCGGCGGCCCGGAACGCGCGGGCCAGGGCTGGCGCATGCTGATGGAATGCCTGGCGGCCGGGCGCTCCATCTCGCTGCCTTCGTCCTATGCCGGCATGGCGCAGCTGACCGCCCGCGCGGTCGGCGCCTACAGCGTGGTCCGCGATCAGTTCCACACCCGCATCCACCGCTTCGAGGGCGTCATCGAACCATTGGCCCGCATCGGCGCGAACACCTACCTGATGGACGCGGCGCGATCCATGACGGCCGGGGCGGTCGACCTGGGCGAAAAGCCCGCCGTCATTTCCGCCATCGCCAAATACCACGTCACCGAACGTGGCCGCGACGTGGTCAACGACGGCATGGACATCATCGGCGGCAAGGGCATCATCCTGGGACCGCAGAATTTCCTGGGACGCGCCTACCAGCAGATTCCCGTGGGCATCACCGTCGAAGGCGCCAACATCCTGACGCGCAGCCTGATGATCTTCGGCCAGGGCGCCATCCGCAGCCATCCCTTCGTGCTGGCGGAAATGCGCGCCGCGCAGGCCGACGACCCGGAACAGGGGCTGGCGGATTTCGACACGGCGTTCTGGGGCCACATGCGCCATGCGGCGTGCAACAAGATGCGCGCGATCTGGCATGGCTGGACGGGCGCCGTGCTGGCCCGCCCCGACACCGACGTCGCCCCCGGCATGGCGCGCTACTACCGGCAGCTGACGCGGTTTTCCGCCGCGTTCGCCACCCTGGCGGATGCCTCCATGCTGGTGCTGGGCGGTTCGCTGAAGCGCCGTGAGTCGATTTCCGCGCGGCTGGGCGACGTGCTGTCGCAGCTCTACCTGATTTCGGCCACGCTCAAGCGCTTCGAGGACGAAGGCCGCCAGGCCGCCGACGCGCCGCTGGCGCACTGGGCCATCCAGGATGCGTTCTGCCGCGCCCAGGACGCCATCGCCGGCGTGCTGGACAATTTCCCCAACCGTTTCCTGGCCTGCGCCCTGCGGGTGCTGCTGTTTCCCTGGGGCCGCAGTTTCTCGGCGCCTTCGGACAAGCTGTCCGCCGCCGTGGCGGAGGCGCTCTGCACCCCGGGCGCGGCCCGGGACCGCCTGACCCGGCTGGCCCACGTGCCCGTCGGGCTGGAAGAACCCGTGGGCGCCCTGGAAGCGGCGCTGCAGGCCGTGCTGGCCACGCAGTCGCTCGACGCCCGCGTACGGGAATTCGAAAAATCAGGGAAGATACCCGCCGGCGATCCGCGCGCCAACGTGCGCGACATCGCCGACGCCGTCCACGCGGCGGGGGGCCTGACGGACGAAGAATACGAGCGCCTGCTGGCCCGCAACGCCCTGCGCGACCGGGTGATCGCCGTGGACGACTTCGCCCCCGATTTCCAGGGGCCGTCGGGGGCTGCAGCCTGATTGCGCCGGAATCGCCGGGGCGCGGCGCGCAGGCCGGGCGGATCCGATAGGCACAGGACGCCCATGGGGGCTGTCCTGTGTTCTATTTCATCCAGGCCCTCGCGTTGCGGAACATCCGCATCCAGGGGGTGTAGCCGCCGTGGGCCGTGTCGTCTCCGCCCCGGTCCGCCGCCCCCCAGCGCGTCGGCCGCCAGGACATGGCGACGTTGCGCGTGACCCGTTCCGGGTGCGGCATCATGGCGGTGAAGCGGCCGTCGGCCGTGGTGACGGCGGTCAGGCCGTCCGGGCTGCCGTTGGGATTGGCCGGATAGACCTGTGTGCGCGTCCCGCGGTTGTCCACGAAGGCGGCCGCCGCCAGCACCTGCCGGGCATCGCCCTGCCGGCTGAAGTTGGCGTAGCCTTCGCCGTGCGCCACCGCGATGGGCGCCCTCGCCCCGGCCATGCCGGCGAAAAACAGAGAGGGGGAATCCAGGATTTCCACCAGGGACAGCCGGGCCTCGTATTTTTCCGAGACGTTGCGGGTGAAGCGAGGCCAGTGCTGCGCCCCCGGGATCATGTCGGCCAGCGCGGCCAGCATCTGGCAGCCGTTGCACACCCCCAGGGCGAAGACGTCCGGCCGGGCGAAGAAGCCGCCGAACTGATCGGCCAGCGCCGCGTTGAAGCGGATCGTGCGGGCCCAGCCTTCGCCGGCGCCCAGCACGTCGCCATAGCTGAAGCCGCCCACGGCGACCAGCCCCCGCATGTCGTCCAGGCGGATGCGCCCGGCCAGCAGATCGGTCATGTGCACGTCCACGGCCTGGAAACCCGCCACGTCGAAGGCCCAGGCCATTTCCACCTGGCTGTTGCAGCCCTGCTCGCGCAGGATGGCGACCCGGGGACGGGCGCCGGTGGCGATGAAGGGCGCCGCCACGTCTTCCTGCGGATCAAAATCCACACGCGGCGCCAGCCCCGGATTGTCCGTGTCCAGCCAGGTGTCGTATTCGGCCTGGGCGCAATCGGGGTGATCGCGCCGCACCATGATGCGGCGAGTGGTTTCGCTCCAGATCCGTCCCAGTTCGGCCAGGGGCCGGTGATACAGGATGGCGCCGTCGCGGAACACCTGCAGTTCCTGCTTGGCGTTCAGCATGCCGATCACCTGGGTGACGGCGGACAGACCCGCCTGGCGCAGGAACTGCAGGGCCTCGTCGCGGCGGGCGCGGGGCACCTGCAGCAGCCAGCCGGCTTCTTCGTTGAAGAGCGCCGTCAGGTTGTGCTCGTGGTGCAGGACCGCCACCTGATCGTTGCGGATCTTGTAGTCGCCCGCATCGGCCGTGTGCGGATCGATGGTCAGCATGTCCAGGTTCAGGGACACGCCCACATGGCCGGCGAAGGCCATTTCGGCCGCCGCGGCCAGCAGGCCGCCGTCGGAGCGGTCATGGCAGGCCAGTACCCAGCCGCGCGCCACCAGTTCGCGCAGGGTCAGGAAGGCGGTGCGCAGCAGGCTGCCGTCCTGCATGTCGGGGGTCTCGGCGCCCAAGCCGCCGTAGACCTGGCCCAGGACCGAGCCGCCCATGCGCTGGCGCCCTTCCCCCAGGTCGATCAGCAGCAGCACAGAATCGCCGGCGTCAGTGCGCAATTGCGGGGTGACGGTGGCGCGCGCGTCGGCCACCGGCGCGAAGGCCGTGACCACCAGCGACACCGGAGAGACCACCTGGTGGTCGCCCTCGTCGTCCTGCCAGGCGGTGCGCATGGACAGGGAATCCTTGCCCACCGGAATCGACAGGCCCAGCGTCTGGCACCAGTCGCTGACGGCCGCCACGGTATCGAACAGGGCGGCGTCCTGGCCGGGCGCGCCGCAGGCCGCCATCCAGTTGGCAGACAGCTTGACGTCTTCCAGGCGGGCCACGCCGGCGGCGGCCAGATTGGTCAGGGCTTCCGTCACGGCCATGCGGCCGGAGGCCGGCGGATTCAGCACGGCGATCGGGCTGCGCTCGCCCAGCGCCATGGCCTCGCCGGCCACGCCTTCGTAGTCGCGCAGGGTGACGGCGCAGTCGGCGACGGGGATCTGCCACGGCCCCACCATCTGGTCGCGGGCCGTCAGGCCGCCCACCGTGCGGTCGCCGATGGTGATCAGGAAGGATTTATTGGCCACCGTCGGATGGCGCAGCACCCGTTCCACCGCGTCCGGCAGTTCGATGTCGGCCAGGTCCAGCGGGACGCCGTCCACGGCGACCCGGCCGGCGTCACGCTGCATGCGTGGCGGCTTGCCCAGGATCACGTCCACCGGCACGTCCACCGGCCGCAGGGCCGTGGCGGGGATTTCGCCCTCCGGGCGGTCCAGGCCGGGCAGGCCCTCGCCCTGGGTGACGCGCAAGCGGCGTTCCTCGGTCGCCACGCCGACGACGGCGTAGGGGCAGCGCTCGCGATCGGCGATCCGGGCGAAACGATCCAGATCCGTCGGCAGGATGGCCAGGACATAGCGTTCCTGGGATTCGTTGCTCCAGATCTCGGCGGGAGAAAGGCCGGATTCTTCCAGGGGCACGCGCTGCAATTCGAATTCCGCGCCGCGCCCGGCGTCGTTGACCAGTTCGGGGAAGGCGTTGGACAGGCCGCCCGCGCCCACGTCGTGGATGGCCAGGACCGGATTGCCATCCCCCTGCTGCCAGCAGCGGTCGATGACTTCCTGGGCGCGGCGCTGCATTTCCGGATTGCCGCGCTGCACGGAATCGAAATCCAGATCCGCCTGGTTGGTGCCGGCGCCCATGCTGGACGCCGCGCCGCCGCCCATGCCGATGCGCATGCCCGGCCCGCCCAGCTGCACCAGCAGCGCCCCGGGGGGCAGAGGGTCTTTGTGGGTCAGGCGGGCATCGATCTGGCCCAGGCCGCCGGCCAGCATGATGGGCTTGTGATAGCCCCAGCGCACGCCGCCCGCGGTCTGTTCGAAGCTGCGGAAGTAGCCCAGCAGATTGGGCCGTCCGAATTCATTGTTGAACGCCGCCCCGCCGATGGGGCCCTCGATCATGATGTCCAGCGGCGTGGCGATGCGCCCCGGCGCGCCGGCCGGCCCTTCCCAGGGTTCGACGGCATCGTCCACCCGCAGGTTGGACACCGTGAAGCCCGTGAGCCCCGCCTTGGGCTTGGAACCGCGCCCCGTGGCGCCCTCGTCGCGGATCTCGCCGCCGGCCCCCGTGGCCGCCCCGGGAAACGGCGCGATCGCCGTGGGGTGGTTGTGGGTTTCGACCTTCATCAGGATGTGCGACGTGATGTCGTGGCGGCGGTAGACGGTATCGGCCGCATCCGCCGCGTGGAAGGCCGACGCCGGGCCGCCCGCCATGACGGCGGCGTTGTCGGCATAGGCCACGATGGTGCCTTCGGGCTGGGCCGCATGGGTGGCGCGGATCATGTCGAACAGCGTCTGCGGCTGCGCCTGGCCGTCCAGCGTCCAATGGGCGTTGAAGATCTTGTGGCGGCAGTGTTCGCTGTTGGCCTGGGCGAACATCATCAGTTCGACGTCGGTGGGATCGCGTCCCAGATCGCGGTAGGCGCGCAGCAGATAATCGATTTCGTCAGCCGACAGCGCCAGGCCCAGGCTGGCGTTGCAGTCGTCCAGGGCCGCGCGGCCCTGCGCCATGACCGGCACCGCCCGGACCGGTTGGCCGGACACCGGAGCGAACAGGGCCTGGCCGTCGAAATCAGCCGGCATCACGGTTTCGGTCATGCGATCGTGCAGGCAGGCGGCGATGTCCCGGATCTGGGATTCGGTGAACTTCTGCGCGCCCAGCAGGCGGCGTTCGGGCGTGATGGCGTAGCGCACCCCGCGCTCGATGCGATGCACCTGCGGCAGGCCGCAATGCCGGGCGATGTCGGTGGCCTTGCTGGCCCAGGGGGAAATCGTGCCCAGGCGGGGCACCACCAGCAGTTGCGCGGCATGCCGGTCGGTCGATGCGGGCTCGCGCCGGCCGTCGTCCAGCAGCGCGTCGAGCCGCGCCCGGTCGGCATCGGACAGCGTCCCGTCCACCCCTGCGAAATAGCAGGCATGCGCCGCGACCGACGCCACCGGCAGTCCCCGGTCCGTCAGGGCGCGCAGCAGGCGCTGGCGGCGGAAATCGGACAAGGCGGCAGAACCAGGAATGATCAATACGGTGGTCACGGCAGAAGGCCCAAGGCAAACGGAAGGAAGAATCCTCCATTTTACCGGGATCGGGCCGACAACAGGTCCATGCCCCTGCCGCCATCCCGATGGATTGCCCGCCCCGGCCCGATAGGGTCGCCCATCCGGTCCTGACGGAAGGCCGCCCGAACGGCCTCAGCCAGCGGCAGGCGGGTAGCTGACGGCCAGGATGTCCAGTTCCTCGATGCCGGCCGGGGTGCGCAGGGTCACGACATCGCCTTCGCGCGCCTTGATCAGGGCGCGCGCCACCGGCGAGACCCAGCTGATGCGTCCGTTCAGGGGATCGGCTTCGTCCACGCCGACGATGGTGACGTTGAATTCCCGGCCCTGGCTGTCGCAATACTGCACGGTGGCGCCAAAGAACACCTGGTCGCGATTGGGCTGCTGCGAGGGATCGACCACCTCGGCCGATTCCAGGCGCTTTGTCAGGAAGCGGATGCGGCGGTCGATCTCCCGCAGGCGCTTCTTGCCGTAGATGTAGTCGCCGTTCTCGGAGCGGTCGCCGTTGGACGCCGCCCAGGACACGGTCTGCACCACGTCGGGCCGCTCCACGTTCATCAGATGCATCAGTTCATCGTTCAGGGCGCGATAGCCACCCGTGGTCATGTAGTTCTTCGTGCCGGCGGGCAATGCCCGCGCCTCGGGCAGGTCATCGTCCTCGTCCGCGTCCGATTCCTTGACGAAGGCCTTGTTCATGGTCGGTGTTCCTCCTGAATCCAATCCCGCCAGACGGGAACCAGGCTGTCCGGCAGGTCCGGCATGCGTCCCAGGTCGACGCGACCCACGCCCGGGGCGTGGAAATCCGAACCGCGGGATGCCTGGAACCCGTACGTCAGCGCCAGGCGGGCATACTGTTCATACTGCGCCGGGGTATGGCTGCCGGTGACGACCTCGACCCCCTGCCCGCCCAGGTCCTTGAAGGCCTGGAACAGGGCGTCGCGCTGCTGGGGCGTGTATTTGTAGCGCCCCGGATGGGCGATGACGGCCTTGCCGCCCGCCCCGCGTATCCAGCCCACGGCCTGTTCCAGACTGGCCCATTGAGTCGGCACGAACGCCCGCTTGTTCTCGCCCAGATAGCGGTCGAAAGCCTGCTGCAGGGATTTGACATGCCCCTGCTCCAGCAGGTGGCGGGCGAAATGCACGCGGCTGATCAGGTCGGGATTGTCCACGTGGCGCAAGGCGCCCTCGAAGGCGTCCGCGACGCCGCATTCGGCCAGGCGTTCGGCCACGAGCTTCGCCCGATCGAAGCGGCCCAGGCGGATTTCCGCCAGGCCGGCCGCCAGGTCGGCGTTGTCCGGGTCGATGTTCAGGCCCACGATGTGGACGGTCTTGCCGCAGAAGGTGACGGAGATCTCCACCCCCGGGATGAAGCCCATGCCCAGATCGCGGGCGGCCTGCGCGGCCTCGCTCAGGCCGCTGGTTTCATCGTGGTCCGACAGCGCCCACCAGTCCACGCCGTTGGCCTGCGCCCGCGCCGCGACTTCCGCCGGCGACAGGACGCCGTCCGACTGCCGGGAATGGCTGTGCAAATCAATGTTCAAGCTCATTCATCAGACTGTACACGACCGTGCGGCATCGTGCCGCGCCTCACTCCGCCAGCAGGAACCGCCGCACGGCTTCGATCTGGTCCTCCGAGCGCACCGTGGGAGCATGCCCCACGCCCAGGAACTCCACGCAACGGGCGTTGGCGTTGCGCCTGACCATCTGCTGCGCGGTCTCGGCCGAGAGGATGTCGGATTGAGCGCCCCGCAGGACCAGGGCCGGCATGGGCAAGTGGTCCCAGGCCCGCCACAGCAGTGCCTCGGCGGCGGCGGTGGCTTCAGGGGTTTGCAGGGCGAAAGGCTGGGCGATGCGCAGATCGTAATGCTTGACCCACTGCCCGCCCTGCTCGTGGAACACGTGTTCGGTCAGGGCCGTCCAGCCGGCGGCATCGTGCGGACCGAAGCCGCCGGACACGGCCCGCACGTAATCCACCGCCTGCTGAAACGACGCGAACCGGATGTCCTGGCCCACATAGCCGCCGATGCGCTCTAGGCCTTCCTGCGTCAGGGCGGGGCCGATATCGTTGAACACCATGCGGCCCAGGGGAACGTCCGGCGCGGCGCCCAGCCCCCAGGCGCCCCGGTCGGGACGCAGCGCCGGCGACACCATCGCCGCGCCGGCCAGGCCCAGGCCGATCAGCCCGCCCATCGACGTGCCCACCCAGTCCAGCCGGGCGGGCGCCAGGCGGGCGATCAGGGCCACCATGTCGGCCACGTACTGCGGCACGACGTAGCCGGCCGGGTCGATCAGCCAGTCGGACCGCCCGCGGCCGACCACGTCCGGGCAGACCACCCGATAGTCATCCCGCAGCGCCCGCGCCAGCGGATCGAAATCGCGGCCGGTGCGCGTCAGGCCATGCGCGCACAGCAGCACCCGGTCATTGCCCGGATCGCCCCATTCCCAGTACGCCATGCGGTGCAGGCCGGCCGGGCTGGCGCAGGTGACGAAATCCAAGCGGGGTTCGGCGTCTGAATGCGCAATCGGGGACATGATGAAGCCTCTTGCAAACGAGCGATACGTCGATTGTAGCGACGAATGCCCGCGCGCCCGCCCCGAGGCCGGGCGCGCGCCGCCGCCGCGTTCACACGTGCAGCGCCTGCCCCAGCGCCCGCAGCGCGGCTTCCTGGATGGCTTCGCCCTGGGTCGGGTGCGCGTGGATCGTGTGCCCCACGTCTTCCAGGCGGGCCCCCATTTCGATGGACTGGCCGAAAGCGGCGGCGAATTCGGACACGCCCCGCCCCACCGCCTGCCACCCCAGGATCAGATGGTTGTCGCGCCGCGCCACGACGCGCACGAAGCCGTCCGTGGATTCCAGCGTCATGGCCCGGCCGTTGGCCGCCAGCGGGAAGACGCCTTCCAGGGCCTCGATGCCGGCCGCCGCGGCCTGCTGCGGCGACAGCCCGGCCGTCACGACCTCCGGATCCGTGAAGCACACGGCCGGAATGGCGGCGGGCACGAAGCGCCGCACATGGCCCGCGATCTGTTCCGCCACGCATTCGCCCTGCGCCATGGCGCGATGGGCCAGCATCGGTTCTCCGGTCAGGTCGCCGATGGCCCACACGCCGCTCATGGAAGTCCGGCAGCGCTCGTCCACCTGAACGGCCAGGCCGTCCATGTCCAGCATCAGGGAACTGAGGCCGAAGCCCCGGCTGCGGGGCCGGCGGCCCACCGCCACCAGGATCTGCTGGGCGGGCAGCACCTGTTCCTCCGCCTTGGGCGGCTGGATGCGCAGGCCCTTGCCGTCCTCGCTCAGGCCCAGGACCTGGGTCTGCAGGTGCAGGTCGACGCCCAGGGATTTCAGGGCCTTGTGCACGGGCTTGACCAGTTCCGCATCGTAGGCGGGCAGGATGCGATCCTGGGCTTCGACGACGTCGACCTTGACCCCCAGTTTGCGGTAGACGGTGCCCAGTTCCAGGCCGATGTACCCCGCGCCCACGATGGCCAGGGATTTGGGCAGCTTCTTCGGCGACAGGGCCTCGGTGGAGGAAATCACCGGGCCGCCGAAGGGCATGAAGGGCAAAGCGGCGGGTTCCGACCCCGTCGCCAGCAGCAGGTGTTCGCAGCGGATGCGCTGAGGCGCGCCCGCCTTGCCTTTGACGACCGGATCCACGTCCACGGTCTTGCCGTCGACGATGCGCGCCCACCCCTGGACGACCGTGACCTTGTGCTTTTTCAGCAGGGCCCCGATGCCGCCCGTCAGTTTCTTGACGATGCCATCCTTCCAGGCGATGCTGCGGTCCAGGTCCAGTTCCGGCGAGCGGGCGCGGATGCCCAGGGGAGAATCCCCCGCATAGCCCTGCAGGGCGTGGAATTGTTCCGCGACGTGGATCAGGGCCTTGGAGGGAATGCAGCCGATGTTCAGGCAGGTGCCGCCCAGGGTGGCGCCTTCCACCAGCACGGTGGGAATGCCCAGCTGGCCCGCCCGGATGGCGGCCACGTAGCCGCCGGGGCCGCCGCCAACGATCAGCAAAGTGGTATTGATGGGATTGGACATGCTTACTCCACGAACAGAAGCGCCGGGCATTCCAGATAGCGCCGGATGCACTGGATGAACTCGGCGGCGTGCATGCCGTCGACCACGCGATGATCAAAGGACGAGGACAGGTTCATGAGCTTGCGGGCCACGACCCGACCCTCCTGGAAGACCGGACGCTCGACCACGCGGTTGACGCCCACGATGGCGACTTCCGGGTGATTGATCACCGGCGTGGAGACGATCCCGCCCAGCGGCCCCAGGCTGGTGATGGTGATGGTGGAACCCGTCAATTCGTCGCGCGCAGCCTTGCCCTGGCGGGCGGCCTCGGCCAGGCGGGCGATTTCCGCCGCGCAGGACCAGAGGTCCAGGGTTTCGGCATGACGGACCACAGGCACCATCAGGCCCGACGGCGTCTGCGCCGCCACCCCCAGGTGCACGGCGCCGAACTGGGTCACCACGCCGGCGTCGTCATCGAAGCGCGCGTTGATCTGCGGGAATTCGCGCAGGGCCAGCACCATGGCCCGCCCCAGGAAGGGCAGCAGGGTCAGTTTGCCGCGTTCGGTGCTGTAGCGGGCATTGAGCCGGGCGCGCAGGGACTCCAGTTCGGTGACGTCGATTTCCTCGACGTACGTGAAGTGCGGGATGCGCCGCTTGGATTCCTGCATCTTCTGCGCGATCTTGCGCCGCAGCCCGATGACGGGAACGGCGGTTTCGTCGTCGTGGGACTGGTACAGGGACCCGGTGGTGCGATGCGAAGTGTCGTTGCGGTCGCGGGCCAGCCAGGCGTCCAGGTCCCCCTGGGTGATGCGGCCCGCCGGGCCGCTGCCCGGCACGTACTGCAAGGTGATGCCCAGGTCCCAGGCGCGGCGGCGCACAGCGGGCGAAGCCAGGGGCCGCTGGCCCTCGGGCCGCGCGGGCGCGTGGGTGGCGGCATGCGGCGTGCGGGCCGCAGGGGCGGCCGGCGCGGGAGCGATTTCAGCCATCGGAGCCGGCGCCGCGCGGGGCGCTGCCGGCGCGACTGCCGCCGGGGCGGCATCCGCAGTCCCGGCCCGAAGCGCTGCCTCGGCGCGCGCGCCGCCGGCCTGCGCCGGGGCAGCGTCCGGGGACGGCGAGGCGGATGCTGCCGGTTCCGCAGGCGCGGCGCGGGTCTTGAAGGTGTGCTCGTTGCCCTCGCCCTCGACTTCCAGGCGGATCAGTTCGGACCCCACCGCCATGACCTGGCCGACCTGCCCGCCCAGCGAAACGACCTGCCCATGCACGGGGGACGGCACCTGCACGGTGGCCTTGTCGGTCATGACGTCGGCCAGGACCTGGTCCTCGACCACCGCGTCGCCCGGCTGGACGTGCCATTCGACCAGTTCGACTTCCGCAATGCCTTCGCCGATGTCAGGCATCTTGATGATGTGAATACCCATTATGCCTCCCGGAACGCACGTTTGAATGCCTCGGCCACCCGCTTGGGGCCGGGGAAATACGCCCATTCATGGGAATGCGGATACGGCGTATCCCACCCCGTGATGCGTTCGATCGGGGCTTCGAGATGATAGAAACAGTGTTCCTGGACCAGCGCGCACAACTCGGCGCCGAAACCGCTGGTGCGGGTGGCTTCGTGCAGCACCACGCAGCGGCCGGTCTTGCGCACCGACGCCAGGATGGTGTCCAGATCCAGCGGCCACAGGCTGCGCAGGTCGATGATGTCAGCCTCGATGCCGGCGTCCTTGGCGGCGACTTCCGCCACATAGACCATGGTGCCGTAGGTCAGCACGGTCAGGTCGCGGCCTTCGCGGTAGAGCGCGGCCTTGTCCAGCGGCACGCTGTAATAGCCTTCCGGGACATTGCCCAGCGGATGCTTGGACCAGGGCACGACCGGCTGGTCGTGATGACCGTCGAACGGCCCGTTGTACAGGCGCTTGGGCTCCAGGAAAATGACGGGGTCGTCATTTTCGATGGAACTGATCAGCAGGCCCTTGGCATCGTAGGGATTGGAGGGCATGACGGTGCGCAGGCCCGAGACGTGCGTGAACAGGGCCTCGGGGCTCTGGCTGTGGGTCTGGCCGCCGAAGATGCCGCCGCCGCAGGGCATGCGGATCGTCAGCGGCGCCGTGAAACCGCCCGCCGAGCGGTAGCGCAGGCGGGCGGCCTCGGAAAAGATCTGGTCGGCCGCCGGATAGAAATAGTCCGCGAACTGGATTTCGACCACGGGGCGCAGGCCATAGGCGCCCATGCCCACGGCGGCCGCCACGATGCCGCTCTCGGAAATGGGCGCGTCGAACACCCGCGACTGGCCGTATTTGGTCTGCAGGCCTTCGGTGCAGCGGAACACGCCGCCGAAGTAGCCCACGTCCTCGCCGAAGATGACGACGTTCTCGTCGCGGTCCAGCATGATGTCCATGGCCGATCGCAGGGCCTGGATCATGGTCATGGGGCGTGTTTTCATCGTGTCCTGTGCCATGCTCACACCCCCAGTTCCTGGCGCTGCCGGCGCAGGTGTTCCGGCATTTCCTTGTAGACGTCCTCGAACATGGTGGCCACGCTGGACGTGCGTCCCGTGGCCAGCGTGCCGTGGGCTTCCGCCTTCTTCTGGGCCGCGACGATCTCGGCCTCGCAGGTTTTCTGGGCGTCCTGGTGTTCCTGTTCGGACCAGATGCCGCGCCCGATCATGTACTGCTTCAGGCGGGCGATCGGGTCGCCCAGCGGGAAGCGCGACCAGTCGTCGGCCGGCCGGTATTTCGACGGATCGTCGGACGTGGAATGCGGCCCCGCCCGGTAGCTGACCCATTCGATCAGCGTGGCGCCATGGTTGCCGCGGGCGCGATCGGCCGCCCAGCGCGAGGCGGCGTACACCGCCAGGAAATCGTTGCCGTCCACCCGCAGGGACGCCACGTTGGAGCCGATGCCGCGCGCCGCCAGGGTGATGCCCTCGCCGCCCGCCACCGACTGGAAGGTGGAAATGGCCCATTGGTTGTTGATGACGTTCAGGATCACCGGCGCGCGGTAGACGTTGGCGAACAGCAGCGCCGTCTGGTAATCGGATTCGGCGGTGGCGCCGTCGCCGATCCAGCCGCAGGCGATGCGGGTGTCGCCCTTGATGGCGGAGGCCATGGCCCAGCCCACGGCCTGCGGCATCTGCGTGCCCAGATTGCCCGACAGGGTGAAGAAGCCCTTTTCCGGCACGGAATACAGCACCGGCAGCTGGCGGCCTTTCAGGGGATCTTTGTCGTTCGAGAAGATCTGGCACATCATGTCGAACAGCGGATAGTCCTGGGCGATCAGCAGCCCCTGCTGGCGATAGGACGGAAAATGCATGTCGCCGTCCCGCAGCGCCAGCGACTGGCCGATGGCGATGGCTTCCTCGCCCAGGCACTGCATGTAGAAAGAGGTCTTTTTCTGGCGCTGGGCGATGACCATGCGGGCATCGAAGATGCGCGTCTTGATCATGGCCTGCATGCCCCGCCGAAGAATGGCGTCGTCGGGCAGGTCTTCGGCCCAGGGACCGACCGCCTGGCCGTCATCATCCAGCACCCGGATCAGGCCCAGGGCCAGGTCGCGCGTGTCGTAGGGGATGGTGTCGATGGGAGGTTTGCGAGCGGCGCCAGCCGGCTGCAGCCGCAGGTAGGAAAAGTCGGTCGCCTGACCGGGACGCCCCGAGGGTTCGGGGACATAGAACTTCAGCGGTGTCTGTGTCATGATCGCAGAAATCTTTTGGATTTGCCATTAACCCGTTGGCGGGCAACAGTCGTCTTGTGGACGGCTGCCGCATCATCGCCGATCCCGCCATGCCGCGCAAGATCGCGTAAACCACTACGGGCGCCGTCCGTGCCAATAACGACGGGACGACTCAAGAACACTGTACAACGACAGGCCGGTGCCGCGCGACTGGGCATTTACCCCGCCCTGCCAGTCCGTGCGCCAGATCGTCGCGCCGGACCGGCGCCAGCGGTCCAGCACGGCCTCGTTCGGATGGCCGTGGCGGTTCCAGCGGCCCACCTGCACGATGACGTGCCGGGCGGCCACGGCCTGGACGAAGGGCGCCGACGAAGAGGTGTGCGAACCGTGATGCGCGGCGACCACGACGTCGGCGGGGGTCAGGCCGCGCCGCACCAGGGCCGCCTCGGTGCGGGCTTCGATGTCGCCGGTCAGCAGCAGGCTGTGATACTGGCCGCGCACCCGCAGCACACAGCTGCCGGCATTGGCCTGGACGTCCTTGCGCTCACGGCGCACGTCCAGGGGCCAGAGAAATTCGAAACTGACGCCGTCGATCCGCCAGCGCCCGCCGAACCGACAGGGGCTGGCGGCCAGCGGACGCGAAGCGGGCGGCGCCTGCAGCAGCCGGGCTTCCCGGTCCAGCCAGCGGTCCAGGTCGAAGGAACTGAAGGCCTGCTCCACCCGCACGGCTTCCAGGATGCTGCGCGCGCCGCCCGCATGATCCAGGTCGGCATGGGACAGGACCAGGGCATCCAGGCGCCGCACCCCCAGCGCCCGCAGGGCGGGCGCGACCGTCCGGGCGCCCTCGTCCGCATCCCGCGCATGGCGGGCCCCGGCGTCGAAGACGATGTCGTGCCCGGCGGTGCGCAGCAGCAAAGCGCTGCCCTGCCCCACGTCCAGGGCATGCAGGTCCCATTCGCCCTCGCCCGGACGCGGCGGCGTCCACAGCGCCATGGGCAGCAGGGCCAGCCAGGCCCAGCGGCGCCGGCGCCACAGCATTGCGGCCGCCTGGCGGCCGCGCGACGCCCATGCCGCTTGCGCTCGACCGGACCCGGCGGAAACGGGGAAAGGCGCACACCGGGCAACGTCGCGGCCCGGAGAGCCGGATGCCCCAAACCCCGCGCCCGAACGACGACACCCCGACCGGGCGCCATCCGGCCACAAAGCGCAGGCCGCCCCGGCCGCCGCCAGCAGGTACAGCCAGGCGGGGCCAGCCGCCACCGGCCAGGTCGGCAGACCGGCCAGCCATTCGGTCGGCCGCATCATCAGCGCCAGCACGCCGTGGGCCAGCCACGCCAGGCCGGCGGCGGCCCAGTCCAGGCCCGGCGCCAGGGACACGGCCGCCAGCATCAGCGACAGCGGCGTGACGCACAGTTCGATCAGGGGAATGGCGTAGGCATTGGCCGCCGGGGACACCAGGGACACCTCGTGGAACACCCAGGCCAGCGCGGGCGCCAGCGCCAGGGTGATGGCCCACTGCAGGCGGGCCGCCAGTTTCAGGCTCCGCAGCCAGCGGCCAGTGCGCGACACAGAGCCCGAAGCTGGCTGCGTCTGCTGAGACGCACCATGCCCCGCCGCCAGCAGCACCGCCACGGCGGCGAAGGACAGCCAGAAGCCGCTGGCCAGCAGGGACCAGGGGTCCAGCGCCACGACGACGGCGGCGGCCAGCGCCAGCACCCGGGATGCGCTCAGGCGCAGCTGCAGGGCCTGGGCGCCCGCCACCACCGCCAGCATCATGAAGGTGCGGCGGGCGGGCACGCCCCAGCCCGCCAGCAGGCAATACAGCCAGGCCGTGATCAGGGCGGCGCAGGCGGCCGCCCGCCGGGCCGGCCAGTATTCGGCCAGCACGCGGCCGCGCCAGGACAGGCGGCACCACAGCCAGCGCGCGGCCAGCGCCGCCACGCCCGCCAGCATCGTGATGTGGGACCCGGAGATCGACACGAGGTGCGTCAGGCCGGTGCGGTTGAAGATGCGCCAGTCGGCATCGTCCATCCCATCCTGATCGCCAATGGCCAGGGCCCGCAGCACGGCGCCGTAGCGCTTGCCGTCCAGATGCGGGGCCATGGCCTGGCGGATCCGGTGCCGCGCCCGGTCGGCCACGACGGAGATGCCGTGCCAGTCCTCGTCCCGCAGATGCTCCGGCACGCCGCGCACCGTGCCGCTCGCCCGGATGCCGGCGGCGAACACATGGCCCTCGTAATCGAAGGCGGCGGCGTTTCGCGCCGCCTGGACGGGCCTCAGGACCAGCGCCATGCGCCACACCTGGCCCGCACGCACGATCGGAAACGGCGGGTCGGCGGGCCGCGCCGCCGCATAAGGGCTGCGCCAGCCCGACGCCGGCCAGTTGACCAGGATCCGTCGCGGCACCCCCGCCGGGTGCGAATCCAGCACGTCCGCCTCGAAGCGGATCCGGTCCGGCTGCAGGCGCGGCAGCCCCTGGACGCGCAGCGTGACCCGCGACACCCGGTCCACATTGCCGTCCTCCAGGACCTGGGCGAGCCGCTGCTGCGCCCAGAAGACGGTGGCAGAAAACGCCAGGCCCGCGGCCAGCAGCCACAGCGCCAGGATGCATGCTGCGCGGGCCAGCGGCGGCGTCCGATCCCGCTGCGACCCGTTTTCCCTGAAAGCGGCGTCATCCGGGAGCGACGCGTCCGTCGCGCGGACCCCGGTCCGGCGGCGCAGGAACCCGGCCAGGCCCAGCATGGCCGCCGGAACCAGCACCGTGGCCGCCAGCCAGGGCCACGCCGGCAACCGGGCCAGTTGATGCGCGGCCCCCGCCCCCAACAGCCCCGCCGCCACCGCCAGCCGACCGATCATCCCCTGCCTCCGAATGCCTTCGACAGGACAGGCTAAGGGGCGCGAGCGTGACAAAACCAGGCCCTCGGGCCGCTTTTGTCACGCTCGTCAGGCCGCGGGCATGCCATGCAGGCCGGCGGCCGGGCGCTTCACATCAGGATTTCCGATCCAGCGCTTCGCATTTTTTGCTCATGTAAGGCAAGGCGCGCACGGAGGATTCCCGGAATACGAGCCAGTCATGATCCCCGTCGATCACCCGGTATTCCACGTCCTTGGGCTGGGTCGCGTGCAGCGTCCAATACAGCTTGGCGGCCGCCAGCACGATGCCGAAGCGGTCATGGTCGCCGGACTCGATCCACATCGGCACGATGGTGTTCGCCTTGCGGTAAGCCGGCAATCTGGCGGGATACAGCGAATTCGTCCAGGCGGCTTCGTCGAACTTCCCGTCCCTGGCGAATTGCGGCGTCTTGCGCGACGCCGACGTGGGCGGCGGGAACGGATCGTAGATGGCGGGGCTCAGGACCCCCGCGGCGCAGAACAGGTCCGGATGGGACAGGCTCAGGTTCAGGGCGCCGTACCCCCCCATCGACAGGCCGCCGATCGAGCGCCCGGCGCGGTCGGTGCGGATCTTGTAGTGCTGCTCGGCATAGGGGATGACGTCCTTGATGAAGGCGGTCTCGGCCTTGACCGCATTGGCGTCCGCGTACCAGGACTCGGGGCCGGTGGTCGGCATCACGATGACGGAGCGGCGCAGCTCGCGCCGGGCGATCAACTGGTCGGCCGTCACCTGGATGCCGCCCTTGAGGACCCAGGCAGTCTCGTTGGAACCGGCGCCGTGCAGCATGTAGATCACCGGCAGTTTCTCCTGGGCGTCCTCATACTCGTCGGGCAGATAGACCTGCATCTTGAGATCCCGGCCCAGCGTGGGCGAGGCGAACGAAGCCTGCACGATCTCGCTGGCCAGGGCGGGCGCGGCGGCGCAGGCGGCGGCCGCGACGGCGGCGGCCAGGCTCAAAGTATGTTTTGGCATGTCTTCCTCTCGGCATGAGCATCCGGAGCCTGTCGCGGCGGGCGCCGCGAAACACGCTCCGGAACTCATTATGCATCGCGGCCCCGTCCGGGGCGCGGAAGACGGGCGGCGCGCCGAACGGCGCGGGTCATGCCGCCACCGGCCCGCTCAAGGAGACGCCAGCAGCGCCTCCAGCTTCGGCAGGACCCGCATCGCATTGCGGCCGCATTGCGCGACCACCGCATCCCGGGCCTCCGAGCGCAGCGCGGCCAGGCTGTCGGCGATCCGGGCGACCTCGCCGGGCTCGTTGCGGGCCGGCCGCGGCCGACCGTCCGCATCGCGCCCCAGCCAGGCGGGCGGAATGTCGGGGGCGTCGGTTTCCAGCACCAGCGCCGTCGCCGGCAGCCGCGCAGCCAGGCGGCGGATCTGCAGGGCGCGATCGAAGGTCATGGCGCCGCCCACCCCCAGGGCGAACCCCTGTCCCAGGAACTGCTCGGCCTGCTGGACGCTGCCGTTGAAGGCATGGGCGATGCCGCCGATCGACGGGCGCCGGCGCAGATGCTTCAGCAGCACGTCCTGGGACTTGCGCACGTGCAGCAGCACGGGCAGATCGAACCGCCGCGCCAGATCCAGCTGGCGGGTGTAGAACCGTTCCTGCCGCGCCCGCAGCTCGGGCGTGCCGGCTTCGGGCACGAAGAAATCCAGGCCGATCTCGCCGACGGCCACCAGGCGGGGATCGTCCCGCCAGGCATGCAGGCGATCTTCCAGAAACACCAGGTCGTCTTCACCCGCCCGCGGCACGTACAGGGGATGGATGCCCAGCGCATAGGCGCCGCCCGGCAGGGATGCCGCCAGGTCGCGCACGGTTTCGAAATTGTCCCGGCAGACGGCCGGGATGACGATCCCGTGGACGCCGGCGTGCCTGGCCCGATGGACGACGTCCGCCCGATCCGCATCGAATTCGGCGGCATCCAGGTGGCAATGCGTGTCAATGAGCATTCGCGTCTCCGTCCAGCGCGGGCCGCAGCGTATTGAAGACCAGCGTCCTCAGCCCTCGGCCAAGTGGCCCGCCTGCATGTGCAGCTGCCGGTGGGCCAGCGCCGCCAGGGCCGGATCGTGCGTCACGATGATGAAGGCCGTGCCCAGATTCTGGTTGATGCTGCGCAGCAGGTCAAACATGGCATCGGCCGTGTGGCGATCCAGATTGCCCGTGGGCTCGTCGGCCAGCACGCAGGCCGGCTGCGTCACCAGGGCGCGCGCCAGGGCGACCCGCTGGCGCTCGCCGCCGGACAGCTGCCCCGGAAAGTGGGCGGCGCGGTTCCCCAGGCCGACCTGCTCCAGCAAGCCGCGCGCCTGTTCGCGGGCCTGGGCGCGTCCCAGGCGGCGCACGATCAGCGGCATGGCCACATTGTCCAGGGCGGAAAATTCCGGCAGGAGATGATGGAACTGATAGACGAAGCCCAGCGCCCGGTTGCGCAGCTGGCTGCGCTTGCGCTCGCTCAGGCCGTTGGCGGACTCGCCGCCAACCCAGAGCTGCCCGTGGTCGGGCTGGTCGAGCAGGCCCAGCACGTGCAACAGCGTGCTCTTGCCCGAGCCGGAGGCGCCCACGATGGCCACCATTTCATGGGCCCGCACGGCCAGGCTCACGTCCTGCAGGACTTCCACCCGGCCCGCGCCCTCGTCGTAGGTCTTGACGAGATGCTCGGCGCGCAGCACCGTCTTGACGTCGTTCACCGCATCAGTCATGGCGCAGCACCTGGGCAGGTTGCAGGCGGGAGGCCCGCCAGCTGGGATAGAGGGTCGCCAGCAGCGACAGGACCAGCGAAGTCACGCCGATGACGGTGATGTCGCCGACCTGCGGGTTGGAAGGCAGTTCGCTGATGAAGTAGATCTGCTGAGGCAGGAAATGAATGCCGAGCAGCCGCTCGATCCAAGGCACGATGACGTCGATGTTGTAGGCGGCCAGCGTTCCCAGCAGCACCCCGGCCGCCGTGCCGACCACGCCGATCAGCGCCCCCTGCACCAGGAAGATCCGCGCGACTTCCGCCGGCGTCGCCCCCAGGGTGCGCAGGATGGCGATGTCGGACTGCTTGTCCTTGACCGCCATCACCAGGGACGACAGCAGATTGAAGGCCGCCACGGCCACGATCAGGGTCAGGATCAGGAACATCATGCGCTTTTCCGTCTGCACCGCCGCAAACCAGGTGCGGTTGTTCTGCGTCCAGTCCATGGCGCGGATCCCCTGCGGCATCAGGCCCAGCAGTTGCCGGGCCACCTGCGGCGCCTTCTGCATGTCGGCGATCCGCAGGCGCACCCCGCTGACGCCGCTGTCGCGGAAGACCCGGGCGGCATCCTGCACGTTCACGAAGGCCAGGGTGGCGTCGTATTCGTAATAGCCGGTCGCGAAGACGCCGGACACCGTGAACTGCCGCATGCGCGGCGCGAAGCCGGCTGGGGAGATCGAGCCCTGGGGCGCGAGCATCAGCACGGTGTCGCCGGTGGACAGGCCCAGGGACTGGGCGATCTGGCTGCCGATGATGACGTGGAAGGAACCGGGCGACAGGCTGTCCAGCGAACCGGATTCCAGCTGCCCTTTCAGGTCGGAGACCTGCGGCTCGATGGCCGGATCGATGCCGCGGACCTGCACGCCGCTGAGCGACTGCCCGCGCGCCAGCATGGCCTGGGCCGCGACGAAAGGCGCCGCGCCCCGGACCTCGGGATCGGCCTCGGCGTCCTTGGCCAGGTCCTGCCAGCGTTCCAGAACCTGCTGGTGATCCACGCCCGGCACATAAAGTTCGATGTGCGGCAGCACCGACAGCATGCGATCGCGCACCTGCGTCTGGAAGCCGTTCATGACGGACAGGACGATGATCAGGGCCGCCACCCCCAGGCCGATCCCCGCCATGGAACTGGCCGCCACGAAGGACACGAAGCGGTCCCCCCGGCGTCCGCCACGCCCGATGCGGGCCAGGCCGGCGTACCGCGCCCCGATCCACCATTCATAGGCCATGAGCACCGCCTTTCGATCTGTTTGACTCTACAATTCCGACATGCATATCGTGATTTCCGGGGCTTGGCCCGATCCTGAAGTGGCCGCCGAACTGGCGCCCCATCTGGCGCAGCGCGCCCCCACACTGGCCCGCTGGCTGGACCGCGGCAAGGCCGTCCAGACCCCCAGCCCGGCCGCCGAGACCTGGTGCACGCCCCTGGAACACTGGCGTTTGCAGGCGCGGGGTTTTGTTGCAGCACAAGCCGAGCATATTAGCGCAGGTCTGGGTCCCCTGCGCGCCGACGCGGCCGGCGACGACCCCGTCTGGCTGGCCGAATTGATCCACATGGCGCCCTCGCGCGACGGCGCCGCGCTGCTGCCCGCCGCCACGCTGGACATCACGGAGGAACAGTCCGCCGCCCTGCTGAGCACGGCCCGGGAACACCTGGACGACAGCGGCCTGCAACTGGAATCCATCGGCCCGGACACCTGGCGCGTGCGCTGGCCCGGGGCCGTCCGGCTGGCCTGCGCCAGCCCGGCGCTGGTGGCGACCAGCGCGGTCAACGACTGGTGGCCGCAGGATCCGGCGGCGCGCCCCTGGCGCCGCCTGGTCAATACGCTGCAAATGGCCTGGTTCGAGCATCCCGTCAACCAGGCCCGCCAGGAAAGCGGCCTGCCCCCGCTCAACAGCCTCTGGCTGTACGGCGGCGCCCGGCCCTCGCAGCTGACCCGCCCCGAGCCCGCCGACCTGCGCATCGACACCTCGCTGCAGAACGCGGCCGTCACGCAGAACTGGGGCGACTGGATCGAGGCGCTGGCCGCGCTGGAACAGCATTGCTTCGCCCCGCTGGCCGGCCGGCAGCCGACACTGGTGCTGACCGGGCTCGACCGCTACGTCACCGTGACCGCTGCAGGCGGCTGGCTCGCGCGGCTGCGCGCCCGGGACTGGAGGAGCTGGTGGTGCAGCCGCTGATCCGTCCCCGCAGCGCGAACCGGCAGCGCGCCCAGGCCCTGGCCGAAGCCGGCATCCATCCCCTGCTGGCCCGGCTCTGGGCCGCCCGGGGCCTGGCGCAGTCCACGCCGACGGACTGGTCGGCCCTGATCCCGCCTGCCCAACTGACGCACGTCACCGACGCCGCCCGGCTGCTGGCCGATGCCATCGCGGCGGACCGGAAGCTGCTGATCGTGGCCGACTACGACTGCGACGGCGCCACCGCCTGCGCCGTCGCGGTGCGCGGGCTGCGGGCCTTCGGCGCCCGGGTGGACTTCCTGGTGCCCAACCGCTTCGAAACCGGCTACGGCCTGTCGCCCGCCGTGGTGGAACTCGCCCGCCGGCACCCCGCCGGCCAGCCGGACCTGCTGATCACCGTCGACAACGGCATCGCCAGCATCGACGGCGTGGCGGCCGCCCGGGCCGCGGGCATGCAGGTCATCGTCACCGACCATCACCTGCCGGGCGACGAACTGCCGGCCGCGCTGGCCATCGTCAATCCGAACCAGGCGGGCTGCGGCTTTCCCTCCAAGCACCTGGCCGGCGTGGGCGTGATCTTCTACGTGCTGCTGGCCCTGCGGGCCGTGCTGCGCGAGCGCGGCGCCCTGCCCGCCCAGGGCGGCCCCCGCCTAGACGGCCTGAGCGATCTGGTGGCCCTGGGCACCGTGGCGGACGTGGTCCGCCTGGACGCCAACAATCGACTGCTGGTCGCGCAGGGTCTCAAGCGCATCCGCCAAGGCCGCATGCAGGCCGGGATCGCGGCGCTGTTCGAAGTGGCCGGACGCGATCCCGGGCAGGCGGGCACGAACGACCTGGGCTTCGCCCTCGGGCCGCGCATCAACGCGGCCGGCCGCATGGCCGACATGAGCCTGGGCATCCACTGCCTGCTGGAAGACGACCCCGCCCGCGCCCGCGCCCTGGCGCGGGCCCTGGACGACATCAACCGCGAACGGCGCAGCCGCGAAACGGAAATGCGCGACGAAGCGCTGGCGCACCTGGACGGCCAGCCCCTGGCCCAGGCCGCCAGCGTCTGCGTCTGGCAGGCGGGCTGGCACCAGGGCGTCATCGGCCTGGTGGCGTCGCGCCTGAAGGAAACCTACTGGCGCCCGGCCCTGGCTTTCGCGCCGGACGAAGCCGGCACGCTGCGCGGTTCGGGCCGCTCGGTTCCCGAAGTCCACCTGCGCGATGCGCTGGACCTGGTCAGCAAGCGCCTGCCCGGCGCCATCCTGCAGTTCGGCGGCCACGCCATGGCCGCCGGCCTGACGCTGCATCAGGCGGCATTCGACGATTTCGCGCGGCAGTTCGACGACGCCGTGCGCACGATCAGCGGCCGCGACGGCTTCGAGCCCTGCCTGGAGACGGACGGCTCTCTGGAGCCTCTGTACGCCACGGCCGACACGGCCGCGCTGCTGGCCGAACAGATCTGGGGGGCGGGATTCCCGGCGCCGCTGTTCCAGGACCATTTCCAGGTCGTGCACCAGCGGGTGCTGAAAGAGCGCCACCTGAAGCTTTTCCTGGAACGGGACGGCCGGCGCATCGACGCCATCTGGTTCAACCACGCCGACCCCCTGCCCGAACGGATCATGGCGGTCTACCGCCTGGACAGCAACACCTGGGGGGGGCAGACCACCGTGCAGCTGCTGATCGAACACGCCCAGGCCGCCTAGCGATCCGATCGGCGGCGCCCCGCCCCGCCCGGCCGCGCAAGGCGTCCGGACGCCGATCAGGCCCGAGGGGCGCGTCCGGGCCAGACGGCCAGCATCAGGCCCAGCAGGGCGGCCGCAAAGGCCAGGGCATGCAGCCGACTGAAGGATTCCCCCAGCGCGAGCACGCCGACGCAGGCCGCCCCCACGGGCAGCAGCACGGTGAACACGCCCGCCCGCGACGCCGGCACCCGGCGCAGCCCCGTCATCCAGAGCCAGATGGTGCCGCTGGCCGCCAGGCCGTAGAACAGCAGCAGACCCCAGGTCGGGCCGGTGACCGCCGCGAAATCGAAATGCCAGGCCGCGTAGGCGCCGGCCGGCAGCATCAGGGCGAAGCCCCACACGTTCATCAGCGCGCTGATCCGCTTGGCCGACAGCGTCCCGGTCAGTTGCTTGCCGATGACGGCGTAGGCGGCTTCGCACAGGACCGCGCCTCCCAGCAGGCCGTAGCCCAGCCACCGGGTCGCCGATTCAGGCGCCAGCCCCTCGTCGGCGGGCCGGGTCAAGGCCAGCAGCGCGATGCCGCACACGGCGCAGGCGATGGCGGCCAGCACCTGCGGCCGGATCGCCTCGCGCAGCACCAGGCGGCTAAGCACCGCGATGGCGGCCGGGATGGCCGACATGATGATCCCGGCCGCCACGGCGCTGCTGTAGCTGACGCCCAGCACCATGAACACCGTGAACAGAAAGCTGCCGATGAAGGATTCCAGGAAGACCAGCCAGCGCACGCGCGGGGTCAGGGGCGCTTCCGTGGTCGGCTTGCGCAGCCAGTGCAGGACCGCCAGCCCCCCGATGCCGAACCGCAGGCACCCAAGCAGGAAGACGGGAAAGATCACCGCCAGCGGCTTGCTCAGGGCCACATAGGCCCCGACCACGAACATGCTGGAACCGAGACAGAGGTACGCCAGGCCCGGATGCAGGTCCGCGCCGCCGCGCGTCATGCGGGGCCCCGGCGCGACGACAGCACGATGCCGCCGATGATCAGCAGGAAAGCCAGGGCGTGATAGCCGTGCGGGTACTCGCCCAGCAGCCCCAGGGACAGCAGCGCGGCGATCAGGGGGGTCAGATTGTTGAAGAAGCCCGCCAGGGTCGGCCCGACGCGCTGGACCCCGGCGCCCCAGCAGCGAAAGGCGATCACCGCCGGCCCGATGGCGACGAAGGCCACCGTCGCCGCCAGGGGCCAGCCCCAGACGACCCGCTGCCCGCCCATCCCCCATTCGAGGGCGGCGAACAGGCCCGACCAGGCGGCCCCGTACACGACCTGCCCCAGCAGGAACCCCGCCCAATGGGCGCGGATCGGGGCATCGGCCGGCACCCGCGTCAGCTGCCAGCTGTAAAAGGCCCAGAAGATGGTGGCCAGCACCATCAGCAGGTCCCCGGCCACGAAACGCAAGGCCCGCAACTGCGCCCATTCGCCATGGGACAGCACCAGCGCGACCCCGACCAGGGACAGCACGGACCCAAGGATCTGCGAGGGGCGGATCGCCACCCCGTGAAAGACCCGCCCAACGATCAGCATCCAGACCGGCATGCTGGCCGCCACCAGGGTGACGTTCACCGGCGTGGACGTGTGCAGGGCCAGATACTGCAGAGAGTTGTACAGCCCCACTCCCAGCAGCCCCAGCAAGGCGTAGCGCGGCCACTGCCGCCAGATGTCGCTGCCGGCCCGCAGGACCCGATGGCCCAGCGGCAGAAGCAGCAGCAGGGCCACCGCCCAGCGCAGGAAATTCAGGGTCAGGGGCGGCACCAGATCCACGGCGACGCGACCCACCACGGCATTGCCGGCCCACAGCGTGGGAGGAATCAGCAGCAGGGCCACTGTGCCGGGGGTCAATCTGTCGTTCATGCGTCTGGTTTGTTCGAGTCGGTCAGCGGCAATTCTAACCGTCGCTTTATTTCTTGACATAATACCGCTTCAAGCCTTAACATAAGAGCTTGTTTCATCAGCGGTTTTCAGTGTTCGCCGGCTCGCCGGCTGCCTTGGCGGGTCCAGTGTCCCTGGCGCCTGCCGCCTCTCTGGGGCCTGGCCCCTGTCTGGTTTCTGATCGCCCCTACGATCCTGTCGTCCTTCCGACCGCGGATGGACCGGCCCTGTGTTTGTCCGCTGATGATTTGATGAATTTACGGGAGCACACGCTATGGCCAAAGAAGAACTACTCGAAATGCACGGATCGGTGACCGAGGTCCTGCCGGACTCCCGCTTCCGCGTCACGCTGGACAATGGGCACCCGGTCATCGCCTACACCGGCGGCAAGATGCGCAAGCATCACATCCGCATCCTGGCGGGCGATCAGGTCACGCTGGAAATGTCCCCCTACGACCTCAGCAAGGGCCGCATCACCTTCCGCCACCTGAACCGCGGCCCCGGCTCCGCTCCCTCCGCTCCGCGTCGCCGCAACTGATCATCCCGCCGCGCCCCTGCCCAGGGGCGCGATTTCTTTTAGTGACAGTCCGGGACGGTCTGATCCAGATAGACCTCGAATGCAATGGCCCGGGCCTGTTCCCGGGCCTCGCCCCGCAAGGCGGCCGGGCTCAGCGCCCGGCTCAAGGCCTCGCGGCCCGCGGCGGACAGATCGGCCCGCCGCAACTGCGTCAGCTTTTCCTTCCGATACGGCGCCAGCTGCGCTGAAAATTTTCGCCATTCGGGATATTTCAGCAGCTCGCGCAGAAAATCCTCGTCCGCCACCGCCGCATCGCACTGCCCCGTGCGCAGGGCCAGCAAGGCATCGGCCGCGGCCGGATACACCTGCTCGATGGCCGCGAACCGGGCGCTCAATTCACCCACATAACGCCCGTCGGCGCTCAGGCAGACCGTGCGTCCGGACAGCGCGGTCCAGTCATGGATATCGGTGTCGGTGCGCATGATCGCCAACGGGCTGGCCGACCAGCCCACATCCTGGCGCCGGACGCCATCGGGCAGCGCGGCATCCGCCGGCGCGACGCCCGTCCAGGCGTCCAGTTCGCCATCCCTCAGCCGCGTCAGGGCCTGATCCAGGGCCACGGCCTGCACGGGCGCGCCGCCCTGCGTCGCCTGCATGGCCAGCACCTCGATGCGCACCGGCGTGCGGGGCTTGGCGCCCGGCACCGGAGCGGCGGGCACCTGCGCCACGCCCAGGCGCCAGCCTTCCGCCTCCTGGGCGAGCGCCCCCGCCGACGGCCATGCCAGGCCGACGGCGATTCCGCAGCCGATGATCGCGGCGCCCGCGCGGCGCCGCCACGATGCATTAGACATATTGGTAGCGCAGCACCCGGCGTTTGATGTTTTCCAGGAAGACCTGGTCGATGAGCGTCGCCAGGATGGCGATCGTCAGGATATTGGCCATGACCCCCACCATGTCGGCGGTTTCACCGGCATAGGCCAGCGAACGGCCCAGGCCCTGGCCGAAGCCGATCAGCATCTCCGCCGAGATCAGGGCGCGCCATGCGTTGCCGAAGGCCAACTGGGCGCCCGTGATCAGTTCGGGCATGACGGCCGGCAGGTAGACCCGGCGCACCATGTCCCAGTGGCTGGCGCCCATCACGCGCGCCGCCGAGACGTGCGTCTGCAGAACGCTTTCCGTGGCGTTCATGACCGACAGCGCCGCCGGGAAGAACGCCGCCAGCGCGATCACCACGATGATGGGCACGTTGCCGAACCCCATCAGGATCAGGAACAGCGGCACCCAGGCGATCGACGGGATGGACTGCAGCACGATGATGGCGGACTTCAGGATCTCGCGGAAGAACAGCAGCAGGCCGCCCGCCAGCCCGAAACCGATGCCGAACAGCAGGGCGAAGCCGTAGCCCACCCCCAGGCGCCCCATGCTGCCGGCCAGGATGGCGCGGAATTCGGCCGTCTGCAGATCGTGCCAGACGCGTTCCAGCACCACCGGGACCCCGGGCATCAGGAAATCGGGCAGAGTCCAGGCGGCGCATTGCCAGACCAGCAGGATGGCGGCGATGGCCACCAGCATGGCCAGCTTGCGGGCGGTGGGGGAAACGCGTCTTTTTTTGCTCATGCTCAAGAAGATGGCCGGACAGATCCGGCCATTCGGAAAAAGAGGGAATGGGTGCGATTATCGCACCCATCCGGCTTACAGTTTGCGGGTCTGCTGCCAGTCCAGATCGACGATCGATTTGACGTCGAAGGGTTTGCCGTCCTGGGTCTTGAGCGCGCCCTGGGCCTGCATGATGTCGGCGACTTCCTGCATGCGGCTCAGGTCCTTGGGCGTCAGCGCGGGGCTGAACGTCTGCGTCTGGATGGCCTTGCTGATGATCTTCTCGCGCGGCACGTCGCCCTCATGCAGGGTCTTGAGCGTCGGCTCGGCGATGAAGTAGCCGGCGATCAGCTTGGCGGCCTCGTCGGGCTTCTGCTGCAGCAGCTCGATCGCCTGGCGCTGGGCGTCCAGCGACTTCCAGACCAGGTCCTTCTTGGACTCGAGCGTCTTGCCCGAGGTGATCGTCACCATGCAGGGGAAAGGCCAGACTTCGCCGATTTCATAGATCTGCTTGACGGGCGCGATCAGCTGCGCAATGCTTGCCTGCGGCTCGAACAGGAAGGCGGCGTCCACGCGCTTGCCCACCAGCGACTGCACGGCGACCTGCGGGCTGACCCCCAGGATGTTCACGTCCGAAGCCTGCAGGCCGGCGTCCTTCAGCACCACGCCGCGCAGCACCGTGTCGGCCGTGCTGCCTTCCTTCTGCGAAGCCAGGGTGTGGCCCTTCAGGTCGGCGACGGTCTTGATGTTGGCGTCGTCGCGCGCGACCAGGGCGTGGTAGCCCCGCTGCGCGCCGGCGACCACCTTTAGGTCGGCGCCCCGCGAAGACCAGGATGCGGCGTTGGTGAAGCCCAGCACCCCGGTGTCCAGCTGGCCGCCGACGATGGCCTTGATCAGGTCCGTTCCCGACTTGAACTCCACCAGCTGCACGTCCAGGCCCTGCTTTTCATAGAACTTGCCTTCATAGGCGGTGATGGCCTGGGCGTCGTCCATGACGCGGATGTAGCCGACCTTGAAAGGTTCGTTCGCCAGGGCGGCCTGGGACGCCAGCGTCAGGGCGGCCAGGACCGGAATCAACACTCTGCTGAATTTCATGCTGCAAGTTCCTCGGGGATGGATTGGGTGGAAGTTTCGGCGTCGCCGACGATGCCCAGCAGGCCCAGGATTTCCCGGCGCATGTCGGCGAAATTGGACAGATCGTGGGTCTTGTCGCTGTCCGACAGATGGAATTCCTTCAGCAGGTTCGACGGCCGGGCGCTGAACACCAGGATGCGGTCGGCCAGGAACAGGGCCTCGTCGACGTCGTGCGTGACCAGCAGCACCGTCGGGCGCGTTTCGCGGATCAGGGTGCGCAAGGCATCCTGCAGCGTCATGCGGGTCAGGGCGTCCAGCGCGCCGAAGGGCTCGTCGAGCAGCAGGACCTCGGGATGCGTGATGAAGGCCCGCGCCAGGGCGCAGCGCTGGCGCATGCCGCCCGACACCTGATGCGGGAAATAGTCCTCGAAGCCCTTCAGGCGGACCTTGTCCAGCCAGACGACGGCCTGCTCGCGGGCCCGGGCGCGCGGCACCTTCTGCAGCTCGAGCGCCATGGCGACGTTCTGCGACAAGGTCAGCCAGGGATAGAGCGCATTTTCCTGGAACATCAACATGCGGCTGGGATCGGGGCGGCGGATCGGCTGCCCGTCGGCCAGCACCTGGCCGGCGCTGGGTTTCTCCAGCCCGGCCGCCATGTGCAGCAGGGTCGACTTGCCGCAGCCCGAAGGCCCGACCAGCGCCACCAGCTCGCCCGGCGCGATCTCGCTGTCGAAGCGATTGACCACGCGCAGATCGCCGAACTGCTTTTCAACCTGACTGAAGGAAAGATTCATCGCTGTTTCCCGCCTGCCCGGCCGCTTGTCCGGCCGGGTCTTATAACTGTGAATTGATTGGACAAGAAGAACTTTACCGATTTCGCTTAATGCCCCACAACGATAAATTAATGATTTCTTTATTTCTTTAAGAAATAAATCAAATGCGCTACGATGAAAGCCTCTCCGCTACAGGAACATTCATGTCCGGCGCCGCCGCTGTCGACCCCATCGCCCTGCTGCTGGCCGGCCACGACCACACCCGCCTGAGCCTGACGCAGCTGGCCGAGCCGGCCCTTCAGGACCAGGCCATCGCCTGGCTCGACGGCCCGGCCGCCGCCCAGCGCCAGGTCCTGCGGGATGCGCTGTTTCCCGCCCTGATCGAATCCATGGCGGGATCGGACGCGGTCTGCCTGAAAGGCATGACCCGCGGGCTGACGGACCAGGGCGAGGAACTACGCCGCCGCTGGGACGCCATCCGCGCCAGCCTGGGCGGCGCGTCTCCCCTGCCCGACACCCTGCAGCCCTGGATCGACGACTACCTGGGCTACCTGCAACGCGCCGACGAGGAACTGCTGCCCATGGCCGCCCGGCTGCTGGACGACGACGCGCTGGATCACTTGCGCCGCGCCCTGGGATAGCGCGCCCCGGGATAGTGGTTTCCCCGCCTCGCCAGATCCGGGCAATTCCACTACACTCCGCACATTCAGCCGTCATTCAGTCAGCGGCCTGTCAGTCAGCCAGGCGCCCCTTCGCATCGGGGCGCATCGCCATCCGGAGCATCCCCCCAATGAAATTCTCGACCACCCGTCTCGCCGCATCGCTGGGTCTGTCCCTGACCCTGGGCCTGGCCGCCATGACCGCCCAGGCCGCCCCCACCGTCATCAAGTTCAGCCACGTCGTCGCCGAATCCACCCCGAAAGGCCAGGGCGCCCTGAAGTTCAAGGAACTCGCCGAAGCCGCCCTGCCCGGCCAGATCGAAGTCCAGGTGTTCCCCAATTCGCAGCTGTTCGGCGACGGCAAGGAAATGGAAGCCCTGCTGTTGGGAGACGTCCAGATCATCGCCCCGTCCCTGGCCAAGTTCGACCGCTACACGAAGAAAGTGCAGATCTTCGACCTGCCCTTCCTGTTCGACGACATGGCCGCCCTGGACCGTTTCCAGGCCGGCCCGGCCGGCCAGAGCCTGCTGGATTCCATGAAATCCAAGGGCATCCAGGGCCTGGCCTACTGGCACAACGGCATGAAGCAGATGTCCACCAACAAGGACAAGCTCACCCGTCCCGAAGACGTGAAAGGCCTGAAGTTCCGCATCCAGGCATCCGACGTGCTGGAGGCGCAGTTCCGCCAGCTGGGCGCCAACCCGCAGAAGCTCGCCTTCTCCGAGGTCTACCAGGCATTGCAGACCGGCGTGGTGGACGGGGCCGAGAACCCCTGGTCGAACATCTATTCGCAGAAATTCCATGAAGTGCAGAAGACCATCGCCGTCACCAATCACGGCGCGCTGGACTACATGGTCATCACCAACGCCGGCTGGTGGGACGGCCTGCCCGAGAACGTCCGCGAAGCGCTGAAGAAAGCCATGGCGGGCGCCACGGAACACGCCAACAAGCTGGCCGCCCAGATCAACGATCGCGACCAGAAGCGCATCGCCGAGGCCGGCAAGGCCAAGATCCAGACCTTGTCCAAGGAAGACATCGCCGCATGGCGCACCGCCATGCACCCGGTCTGGGAAAAATTCCAGGACGGCATCGGCAAGGATCTGATCGACGCGGCGCAGGCTTCGAACCAGCCCTCGTAAGGCTGGCCGGCACCCTGATGCTTGCACACGGCCGCTCACAGCGGCCGTTTCACATTCCGACAGGAGCGCACCCATGTTGAGAAACTGGCTGGAACACATCGAGGAAGGCCTGATCGCCTTTCTGCTGGCGGCGATGACCGTGGTGACTTTCGCCCAGGTCGTCGCCCGCTACGTCTTCAACTACAGCTTCGTCTGGGCGCTCGAACTGACGATGTACTTCTTCGGCGCCCTGATCTTCCTGGGCATCTCCTACGGCGTGCGCGTGGGCGCGCACATCGGCGTGGACGCCTTCGTGCGCCTGCTCGCGCCGCGCCCGGCGCGCGTCATGGCCGTGGCCAGCACGCTGCTGTGCATCGTCTACGCCGCCATCGTGCTCTACGGCAGCTGGATCTACGTCAGCAAGATCCACCTGATCGGCATCATGGCCCAGGACCTGCCCATCCCGCAGTGGGTGCCGCGCCTGGTCATGCCCCTGGGCTTTCTGCTGCTGATCTACCGCTTCGGCGAGGTGCTCTGGCACCTGTTCAAGGGCGATCACGCCTCCCTGCTGGGCGATGAGGTCGCCGACGCCATGAAATACCGCAGCGACGACGCCGGAGACCAAAAATGACCACCATCGCCCTGTTCATCCTGCTGTTCCTGTTCATGTTCATGGGCCTGCCCGTGGCCGTGGCCCTGGGCCTGTCGTCGCTGCTGACGATCATGGCCTTTGGCACCGACTCGCTGGCCTCGCTCTCGCTCAAGCTCTACGAGACCTCCGAGCACTTCACGCTCATGGCCATTCCCTTCTTCATCCTGGCCGGGGCCTTCATGACCACGGGCGGGGTGGCCAAGCGCATGATCCGCTTTGCCATCGCCTCGGTGGGCCACCTGCACGGCGGGCTGGCGATCGCCTCGGTGATGGCCTGCGTGCTGTTTGCTGCGGTCTCGGGCTCGTCCCCGGCCACGGTGGTGGCGGTGGGCTCGATCGTGATCGCCGGCATGGTGCGCGCCGGCTACAGCCAGAGCTTTGCCGCGGGCGTGATCTGCAACGCCGGCACCCTGGGCATCCTGATCCCGCCGTCCATCGTCATGGTGGTCTACGGCGCGGTCACGGAAACGTCCGTGGGCGCGCTGTTCATGGCCGGCGTCATCCCGGGGCTGCTGCTGGGCCTGGTGCTGATGGTGGCCATCTACGTGGTGGCGCGCATGCGCAACATGCCCCGCCAGCCGCGCGCCAGCCTGGCCGAAGTGCTCTCGGCCGCGCGCGACTCGATCTGGGGGCTGCTGCTGATCGTCATCATCCTGGGCGGCATCTACGGCGGGATCTTCACGCCCACCGAGGCGGCGGCCGTGGCCGCGGTCTACGCCTTTTTCATCGCCGTGTTCGTGTACCGCGACATCGGCATGAAGCAGGTCCCCGAGGTCCTGATCGACGCGGCCAAGGTGACCATCATGCTGATGTTCATCATCGCCAACGCGCTGCTGTTCGCCCACGTGCTGACCACCGAGCGCATCCCCCAGGCCATCGCCGAGCAGATCATCGCCTGGGACATGAGCAGCTGGCAGTTCCTGATCGTGGTCAACATCCTGCTGCTGGTGGCCGGCGCCTTCATGGAGCCGACCGGCATCATCCTGATCCTGGCGCCGATCCTGTTTCCGATCGCCACGCAGCTGGGCATCGATCCGGTGCACCTGGGCGTGCTCATGGTGGTCAACCTGGAGATCGGCATGGTCACGCCCCCCGTGGGTCTGAACCTGTTCGTGACGGCGGGCATCACCAAGATGAGCATCGGCCAGGTCATCCGCGCCGCGATGCCCTGGCTGGCGCTGCTGCTGGTCTACCTGGTGTTCATCACCTACGTCCCCATCGTCAGCCTCTGGCTGCCGGGACTGTTCTCGTAGGCCTCTGACACACGGGTGTCACACGCGGCACCCATAATCCCCGCGCTGCCCGGGCCCTCCGGCCCGGGCTTTCATCGCCGGGGGACCCACGCATGCGGCCTGCGTTCACACTGAAAAGCCGATTCATCCTGTTTCTTTCGCTGCTGGCCGTCTGCACCGCCCTGGTGCTGGGCGCGGTGCTGCATCTGCTGCACACGGCGGACGTCCTGCGGCGCGCGGAATCCGCGCGCTACCTGGCCACCCAGATGGCCACGCGATACCAGGCCCGGCTCGACGCCCTGACCCGCAACACCATGGCCTTCGTCGCCAGCGAACAGCCGGAATTCGAACAGCGGCACCAGCTCGATCTGGCCATCCTGACGGGACGCGCGGCCGATGCCCAAGGCATCCGGGCCGATGCGTTGGAGCGCTTCCGCAGCGCCGATTTCGACGCGCGGGAACTGAAGCTGGTCGAGGACGCGCACGGCCGGCTCCTGGCGCTCGCCCGGATCCAGAGCGAGGCCATCGGCACCGCCAAGGGCGAACTGGACGACGGCAAGGGAGGCGTGCGGATCGCCCTGCCCAACGCCATGCTGGCCAAGGCCTTGATCTTCAGCCAGCAATACACGGACACCGAGGCCGCCATCAGGGCGCTGATCAAGGACTTCGACGCTCTGCAGGCGCAGCGCATGGCGCGCCGCGTCGAGGCGGCGACGGCGGACGGCCGCTCCGCGGGCTACACGGCCATCGCCGCCATTCTGGCGCTGCTGCTGTTCAGCACGGCGGCGCTGCTCAGCCTGTACCGGTCCATCAAGCGCCCCCTGGAGCAGGGCCTCGCCCTGGCCGGCCGCCTGTCCGCGGGCAACCTCACCGTCGGCATCGACCGGGCGGGCCGCGACGAGATGGGCCGGATGATGGCGGCGCTGGAAAACATCCGCACCGGCCTGAACGAAACGCTCTGCGAGGTAAGCGACCACTTCGCCCGGGTGGACACGAACGCCGGCATCCTGACCAGCAGCCAGGACACCGCGCTGCGAAACAGCCACACGCAGCGCCAGATGGCCGGGCAGGTATCGGCGGCCATGCACTACCTGGACGACGCCGTCCGCCAGAATCACGACCGCGCCCTGGAAGCGCGGCGCCTGAGCGAAAGCGGCGACCAGCAGGCCAGGATGGGCTCGGAGAGCGTCACCCGGCTGGCGCGGGCCGTCTCGGACATCACCGAAGACGGGCTGCGCATCGAGACGGCCACCCGGCAGATCGGGGAAATCGCCTTTCAGACCAATCTGCTCGCCCTCAATGCGGCCGTCGAGGCCGCCCATGCCGGCCCCCATGGCCGGGGATTCGCGATCGTCGCCGCCGAAGTGCGGTCGCTGGCCCAGCGCTGCCACGCCGCCGCCGACACCATCCACGCGGCCATCGCGCAAGCCGTCGGCAACAGCCGCCAGGGCGCCCGGCTGGCCGCCGCCGCGCAACAGGCCATGGACAACGTCGTGCAGGCCACCCACCGCAGCCGGCAGATCATGGACGAGGTCGCCGCCGCCACGGACCAGCAGGCCCAGGCGATCCACGAGACGGCCCAGGCCGCCCGCGCGCTGGAAGCCATGGGCGCCCGCAGCAGCGTCCACGCCGAGGACACGGCCCAGGCCGTGGCGGAGCAGGATTCGGGCATGAGCAGGCTGCGCCGCACGCTGGCGCGCTTCCAGCTGGATGCCGCAGCGCCGGCCGGCGCGGGCATCGCCATCGAATACGCCGACTAGGGCCGCCCCGGGGCCCCGCGCCCCAGGCGCAGGACCGAACGCACCATGCCCGTGAACGTCACCAGCCAGGCGAACAGGGCGATGTGCAGGAAGACGCGCGGCATGCCCGCGAGGAACCCGAATTCCATGGCGCGGTCCATCTGCCAGGTGCTGGCGGCATACATGCCCAGCGGAAACACGGCGCCCCAGTACAGAGGGTCGTACTGGAAGGGGAAGCGCTGGAAGCCGTAGCGCCAGACGCCCAGCAGCAGAAGCATCGGGATCCACCAGGACCCGGTGGCCCAGTAGAACACCGTGAACCCCTTCAGGAACGGCAGCAGGGACACCAGAAAAGGGGCGTGCGGGGCGTTCAGGATCAGCAGCGAGCCGGCCAGGGTCGAGATCGCCATGGCGCCCATGTTGATCCAGTACGGCGGCGACAGATCGCCCGGGGAAAAGCGGAAGAACACGTAGCGGTAGAAGATCAGCGACATCATCCAGATGTACAGCATGCCGCCCCACAGCCACATGGACAGGGCCATCAGGTTCAGTTCCAGCCGATAGGGCTGGCCGATGCGCGCGGCCAGCAGGGCGCTGGACACCGCCAGCGACTGCGTCGCCACCACGGACAGCAGCCAGCCGCCGCTGATGCCCTTGTCCAGCGTGGGCTTGTCCGCCTTCACCGTGAACGCGGTGAAGATCGTGTAGGTCAGGCTGATCCACAAGACGACCGCCAGCAGCCACAGGGCGAAGCCGACGGACAGGTCGTCGGCCTGCACGATGAACTGGCTGGCCAGGATGCCGGTGGCCGCCACCGCCGTGAAATATCCAGGCCCGCGCAGATGGCTGACCATGTCGCCGAAGAAGCGGCGGGGGTAGCGCAGCGCCCGCAGGACATACAGCACGCACAGGATGCCGTACTGCAGGATGTTCAGCAGGAACAGCGCCCGGGCGATCAGCGGCCGCTCCATCATGTCGGCCCCCAGGGAGACGATCCCCGTGGCCATCACCAGGCCGAAATAGGCGGGCGACAGATCGGCCAGGCGCGCGCTCAGCCCCCCGCCCCCGCCCGGCGCATCGCCCAGCAGCGCGGACCCCGCGACCGGCGCCGGCAGCGGCGCCCGCTCCTGCAATTCCCCCTTGCCCATGCAGCTCTCCTTGCTGTGGCGCGTCGTCCATCCCCCCGGAGGGCCGGCGGACCGGACCGTCGGACGGCGGCGTTCCCTGCCGGGTGTCCCGGCGCGTTAAAATGCTCGATTATCTTCGCAGTGTAAGAAAAAAGGAAACCCATATGGAAGCCGAACGCCAGAACCAGATCAGCACCCACATCGAGGACTATCTGGAGCGCCAGGCCATTCTCCGGAGGTATCTTTGACTACGATGCCAAGGCCGAACGCCTGCTCGTCGTCAATGCCGAACTGGAAAGCCCCGACGTCTGGAACGACCCGCAGCACGCCCAGGATCTGGGACGCGAAAAGAAAACCCTGGAAAACGTCGTCGGGACGCTGAGCAGCCTGGAACGCGGCCTGCTCGACGCCCGCGACCTGTTCGAACTGGCCAGCGCCGACGATGACGACGACACCCTGATCGCCATCGAATCCGACTGCGAGGCCCTGCGCGAAAGCCTGGAAGCCCTGGAATTCCGCCGCATGTTCGACAATCCGGCCGATCCGCTGAACTGCTTCGTGGACATCCAGGCCGGCGCCGGCGGCACCGAAGCCCAGGACTGGGCCTCCATGCTGCTGCGCCAGTACCTGCACTACGGCGAACGCAAGGACTTCAAGGTCGAGGTCCTGGAAGAATCCGAGGGCGAAGTCGCCGGCATCAAGTCCGCCACCATCAAGTTCGAAGGCGAATACGCCTACGGTCTGCTGCGCACCGAAACCGGCGTGCACCGCCTGGTGCGCAAGAGCCCCTTCGATTCGTCCAACGGCCGGCACACGTCCTTCGCCAGCGTCTTCGTCTACCCGGAAATCGACGACTCCTTCGAAGTCGACATCAATCCGGCGGACCTGCGCATCGACACCTACCGCGCCAGCGGCGCCGGCGGCCAGCACATCAACAAGACCGACTCGGCCGTGCGGATCACGCACAATCCCACCGGCATCGTCGTGCAGTGCCAGAACGACCGGTCCCAGCATCGCAACCGGGCCGAAGCCATGCAGATGCTGAAGTCCCGCCTGTACGAGCTGGAAATGCGCAACCGCATGGCCGAACAGCAGAAACTGGAAGACTCCAAGAGCGACGTGGGCTGGGGCCACCAGATCCGCTCCTACGTGCTGGACCAGAGCCGCATCAAGGACCTGCGCACCGGAGTGGAAATCTCCAATACGCAGAAGGTCCTGGACGGCGATCTGGATCCGTTCATCACCGCCAGCCTGAAACAAGGGGTCTGAGACCCCGGCCCCGCCGGGGGCGGGCCGCGCCCGCCTCCCATCCCACGAATCACAGATCACCCGACATGACCGCGCAGACCGAATCCCAAACCTCCGACGAAAACCGCCTGATCGCCGAACGGCGCGCCAAGCTGGCCAGCCTGCGCGAGGCCGGCCCCGCCTATCCCAACGACTTCCGCCCCGACAGCCATGCCGCCACCCTGCGCGAGGACTGCGATGCGCTGGACGCGGACGCCCTGCTGGCCCTGAACCGCCGCGCCTGCGTGGCCGGGCGCATGATGCTCAAGCGCGTCATGGGCAAGGCCAGCTTCGCCACGATCCAGGACGCCAGCGGCCGCCTGCAGCTGTACCTGGACCGGAGCGTGCTGGGCGACGAGACCTACGCGGCCTTCAAGTCCTGGGACATCGGCGACATCGTGGGCGCCGAGGGCCAGGTCTTCAAGACCCACAAGGGCGAACTGTCGCTACGCGTGGAATCGCTGCGCCTGCTGTCGAAATCCCTGCGCCCCCTGCCCGACAAGTTCCACGGCGTCGCCGACCAGGAACTGCGCTACCGCCAGCGCTACGTCGATCTGGTCATGACCCAGGAAACGCGCCAGACCTTCGTGGCCCGCAGCCGGATCGTCACCGCCATCCGCCAGATCATGTCGGACGCCGACTTCCTGGAAGTCGAAACCCCGATGCTGCATCCGATCCCCGGGGGCGCCGCCGCCAAGCCCTTCATCACGCACCACAACGCGCTGGACATGGACATGTACCTGCGCATCGCTCCGGAACTGTATCTGAAGCGCCTGATCGTCGGCGGCTTCGAGCGGGTCTTCGAGATCAACCGCAACTTCCGCAACGAAGGGGTCAGCCCGCGCCACAATCCCGAATTCACGATGATGGAATTCTATGCGGCGTACACCGACTACCGCTGGCTGATGGACTACACGGAATCCCTGATCCGCGACACGGCGCTGCGCGTCTGCGGCACGACCGACCTCGTCTACCAGGGCCAGCCCCTGGACCTGGGCCGCGCCTTCGACCGTCTGACCATCACCGAAGCCATCCTGAAATACGCGCCGGCCTATACGGCCGAACAACTGCAGGACATCGACTTCCTGCGCCGGGACCTGCGCCGCCTGGGCGCCGACATCGACGGCCCCGTGCTGGCCCATGCGGGCCTGGGCGCCCTGCAGCTGGCCCTGTTCGAGGAAACGGCCGAAGCCCTGCTCTGGCACCCGACCTTCATCATCGACTACCCGGTCGAGGTCTCGCCGCTGGCCCGGGCGTCCGACACCCAGCCCGGCATCACGGAACGCTTCGAGCTGTTCGCCTGCGGCCGTGAAATCGCCAACGGCTTTTCCGAACTGAACGATCCGGAAGATCAAGCCGCCCGGTTCCAGGCCCAGGTGGCCGCCAAGGACGCCGGCGACGAGGAAGCCATGTACTACGACGCCGATTACGTGCGGGCGCTGGAATACGGCATGCCGCCCACCGGCGGCTGCGGCATCGGCATCGACCGTCTGGTCATGATGCTGACCGACAGCCCCAACATCCGCGACGTGATCCTGTTCCCGCACCTGCGCCGCGAAGACTGATTGCGCCCGGCGTTCCACAAAAAAGGCCGGGGCATGCCCCGGCCTTTTTCATGCCCGCGATGCGGGCCGGCGTCAGACGGTGAAGGATTCCCCGCAGCCGCACGCCGCCTTTTCATTGGGATTGCGGAAGCGGAAGCCTTCGTTCAGGCCCTCGCGGACATAGTCCAGTTCCGTGCCCTGCAGATAGGGCAGGCTGTCGGGCGCGACGTACAGCCGGGCGCCGAACTGCTCGAAGACCTGATCGTCCGTCGCCGGATCGTCCACGTATTCCAGTTGATAGGACATGCCGGAACAGCCCGACGGCTTCACGCCCAGGCGCAGGCCCAGGCCCTTGCCCCGCTTGTCCAGATGGCGCCGGATGTGATCGGCGGCCTGTTGTGTCAGTGTGATTGCCATGATGACCTCGACAATGAAAATCGGTGTTTCAGGAACGCTTATGCGCATAGTCTGCCACGACTGCGCGGATGGCGTCCTGCGCCAGCAAGGCGCAGTGCAGCTTGGCGGGCGGCAGGTCCAGCGCCTGGACGATGTCCTGGCTGCGGATGTCCAGCGCCTGGTCCAGGCTGCGGCCCTGCAGCCAGTCCGCCGCCAGCGACCCGGCCGCGATCGCCGCGCCGCAGCCGAAAGCGCGGAAGCAGGCGGATTCGATGGACGACCCCTGCACGCGGATCTGCAGCTTCAGCACCTGTCCCAGCGCGGGCGAACCCACCAGCGCCGTCCCCACACGGGGGTCCTGCGGATCGAAGGACCCGACGTGGCGCGGATGCAGGTAGTGATCCAGGACCTGCGGCCCGTAGCTCGGCCCGGCCATCACAGAGCGCCTTCCCACGCAGCCAGTGTGCCCTGCTGGCGCATTTCCCACAAGGGCGAGACGTCCCGCAGGCGCTGGATCTGGGCGCGCAGCAGGGCCACCGCCCGGTCGATCTGTTCGGGCGTGGTGTAGCGGCCCAGGGTCAGGCGCAGGGAGCTGTGCGCCAGGGGATCGCTGCGCCCCAGCGCCCGCAACACGTAGGAAGGCTCCAGGCTGGCGGAGGTGCAGGCCGAGCCGCTGGAGACGGCCAGCTCGGGGATCGACATCAGCAGGGCTTCGCCTTCGATGTGGGCGATGCTGACGTTCAGGGTATGCGCCACGCGGCGATCGGGCGCGCCGTTCAGGTAGATGTCGGGCAGGTCCTTCAGGCCGTCCCACAAACGATCCCGCAAGGCGCGGATCCGGGGAATTTCATCGTTCATCAGTTCGGCGGCCAGGGCGTAGGCCTGGCCCATGCCGACGATCTGATGCGTGGGCAGGGTGCCGGATCGCAGGCCGCGCTCGTGGCCGCCGCCGTGGATCTGGGCTTCCAGGCGCGCGCGCGGCTTGCGCCGCACGTACAGCGCCCCAACGCCCTTGGGACCATAGGTCTTGTGGGCGGACAGGGACATCAGATCGACGCCCAGCGCATCGACGTCGATGTCGACCTTGCCGGTGGCCTGGGCCGCATCCGTGTGGAACAGCACGCCCTGTTCGCGGCAGACGGCCGCCAGCGCGGCGATGTCCTGGATGACGCCGATCTCGTTGTTCACCAGCATGATCGAAGCCAGGATGGTGTCGGGCCGCAAGGCCGCCCGCAAGACCTGGGGATCGATCAGGCCGCCCTCGTCCACGTCCAGGTAGCTCACCTGGAAGCCGCGCTGTTCCAGCGCCTGGCAGGTATCGAGCACGGCCTTGTGTTCGGTGCGCGCGGTCACGATGTGGCGCCCCCGGGCCGCGTGGAATTCCGCGACGCCCTTGATCGCAAGGTTGTCGGATTCGGTCGCCCCGGACGTCCAGACGATTTCGCGCGAATCGGCGTGGATCAGACCGGCCACCTGGGCGCGGGCCTGATCGACGGCCTCTTCGGCATCCCAGCCCCAGGCGTGGCTGCGCGAGGCCGGGTTGCCGAAGCGCTGGGCCAGCCAGGGCAGCATGGCCTGCACGACCCGCTCGTCCACCGGCGTGGTGGCCGAATAATCCAGGTAGATGGGGAGATCCGGGGACAGACCCTGCGACATTGAGACTCCAGAACGAACGATCAGGCGGAAACGGCTTCCTTGCTGGCGTCGGCCACCGGAGTGATGGGAATCGTCTGGCGGCCGCTGCGCAGATGCCCGGATTCCTGCCATTCCCGCAAACGCTGCTGATCCACCAGATCCTGCAGCGACACCGAATCCAGGTATTCCAGCATTTTACGACTCAAGGTGGCCCACAGGTCATGGGTCATGCATTTCCCGGAATGGCCATTGCGCCCGATGTCGCAGTTTTCCTTGCCGCCGCAGCTGGTCGCGTCCAGCGGCTCGTCCACCGCGAAGATGATGTCGGCCACGGAAATGTCCCGGGCATGGCGGGCCAGCGTATATCCCCCGCCCGGCCCGCGCACGCTGTCCACGAGTTCGTGGCGGCGCAGCTTGCCGAAGAGCTGTTCCAGGTAGGACAAGGAAATGTTCTGGCGCTCGCTGATGGCGGCCAGCGTCACCGGCCCGCTGTGATGACGCAATCCCAGATCGATCATTGCCGTCACGGCAAAACGTCCTTTGGTCGTCAAACGCATGATGAAACCCCTTTGATCTGAATCCAATCCCGCGGGCAGCAGATACCCGACTGTTCAAGTCAAGTATAGCCTAGTACCTGACTAAAATACTCAGCTTTAGGGGAACGCCGCTTATGTATCTTGATCAATATCAAGTCCGGCCTCCAGCCCGGCGAGACGGCCGGGCCGCCGGATGGAAAACGCCCCGAAGACCGGGGCGTTCAGCGGGACGGGAAGGAAGCGCGGATGCGGTCCGGACCGCCGGTCGGGCGATCAGGCCGCCTGATATTGCAGCGCGCGCTTGCGAACGAGTTCCAGGACGCCCTGGCAGGCGTCTTCGATGTAGTCCAGAACCTTGTTGAAGCCTTCGGGACCGCCGTAATAGGGATCGGGCACGGTGGCTTCTTCGTATTCGTTGGAAAAGCGCATCAGCAGCATCAGCTTGTGCTGATAGATCTTGGGGCAACGCTGTTGCAGCGCGGACAGGTTTTCCCAGTCCATGGCCAGGATCAGATCGGCATCGCGGAAGTCGTCCGCGTCGATCTGGCGCGCCACGTAGGAAGACAGATCGTAACCGCGCTTGCGGGCCGCCGTCTGCGCACGCGCATCCGGGGCCTCGCCCACATGGAATTGATGGGTGGCCGCGGAATCGACGCAGATGGCATCGGACAGACCGGCTTCATCGATCAGGTGCTGGAAGACTCCCTGGGCGGAGGGAGAACGGCAGATATTGCCCGTGCAGACAAAAAGTACCTTATGCATGATAGGTGAAAGTGTGAGGGAAAACCCGGAAATTGGCAAGCTTTTTCCTGGGAAATCCATAAAAAAAACCTGTGGCGTCAGAACTTTGCGGCGGGCGGGCGCCGCCCCCGCCCGCCCCCCGTTTTCCGCCCTCAGGACAGCAGGGCCTGGTCCTTCAGGGCGCGCAAGGCGTCCCGCGCCGCGGCCGCCTGCTCGAACTCCAGATTGCGGGCGTGCTCGTTCATCCGCTGTTCCAGGCGCTTGATCTCGCGCGCCAGCGCCTTCTCGTTGCCCAGCACGCTGGCGTCGAAGGCGGGCGCTTCCGTCAGCGGACCGGCCGCCACCGACACGCCATCGATCAGATCGCGCACGGCCTTGCTGACCCCGCGCGCCGTGATGCCGTGCTCCACATTGAAGGCCTGCTGCTTTTCCCGGCGCCGGGCGGTTTCGTCCATGGCGCGGCGCATGGAATCCGTCACCCGGTCGGCATACAGGATGGCGCGCCCGTTCAGATTGCGGGCGGCCCGGCCGATGGTCTGGATGAGACTGCGCTCGGACCGCAGGAAGCCTTCCTTGTCGGCGTCCAGGATGGCCACCAGGGAGACTTCGGGGATGTCCAGCCCTTCGCGCAGCAGGTTGATGCCCACCAGCACGTCGAACGCGCCCAGCCGCAGGTCGCGGATGATCTCCACCCGCTCGACCGTGTCGATGTCCGAGTGCAGGTAGCGCACCTTCAGGCCGTTTTCCTGGAGATATTCGGTCAGGTCCTCCGCCATGCGCTTGGTCAGCGTCGTCACCAGCACGCGTTCGTGCGCGGCGATGCGCAGCTTGGCCTCGCCCAGCAGGTCGTCGACCTGGGTGGCGGCCGGACGCAGTTCGACCTCCGGGTCCACCAGGCCCGTCGGGCGCACCACCTGCTCGACGATCTCGTCGGCATGGTCGGCCTCGTACGGTCCCGGCGTGGCGGAGACGAACACGCACTGCGGCATGCGGGCCTCGAATTCCTCCAGGCGCAGCGGCCGGTTGTCCAGCGCCGAGGGCAGCCGGAAACCGAACTGCACCAGGGTTTCCTTGCGCGACCGGTCGCCCCGGTACATGCCGCCCAGCTGGCCGATGGTGACGTGGCTCTCGTCGATGAACATCAGGGCGCGGGCGGGCAGATAGTCGATCAGGGTCGGCGGCGGTTCGCCCGGCGCCGCCCCGGAGAGATGGCGGGAATAGTTCTCGATGCCCTTGCAGAACCCCAGTTCCTGCAGCATTTCCAGATCGAAGCGGGTGCGCTGTTCCAGGCGCTGGGCCTCGACCAGGCGGCCGTCGGCGGTCAGATGCGCCAGGCGCTCGCGCAGTTCGTCCTTGATGGTGTCGATGGCGCGCAGCACCGTTTCGCGCGGCGTGACGTAGTGCGAACTGGGAAAGATCGTGAAGCGCACCAGGTTCTGCACCAGCTTGCCGGTCAGCGGGTCGAACAGGTCCAGGGATTCGATCTCGTCATCGAAGAGCGTGATGCGCAGGGCCTGTTCGGCGTGTTCGGCCGGGAACACGTCGATGATCTCGCCGCGGGCGCGGAACGTGCCCCGGGCGAAGTCCATGTCGTTGCGTTCGTACTGCATGGACACCAGCCGCGCCAGGATCTCCTGGCGGCCGATGCGGTCGCCCGCGCGCAGGGTCAGCACCATGGCATGATAGTCCGCCGGGTTGCCGATCCCGTAGATGCACGACACCGTGCCCACGATGATGGTGTCGGGGCGCTCCAGCAGGCTCTTGGTGGCCGACAGCCGCATCTGCTCGATGTGCTCGTTGATGGACGAGTCCTTTTCGATGAACAGGTCGCGCGAAGGCACGTAGGCCTCGGGCTGGTAGTAATCGTAATAGGACACGAAATATTCCACCGCGTTGCGGGGAAAGAATTCGCGCATTTCGGCGTACAGCTGGGCGGCCAGGGTCTTGTTGGGCGCCAGCACGATGGCCGGCCGCCCGGTGCGGGCGATCAGGTTGGCCATGGTGTAGGTCTTGCCCGATCCCGTCACCCCCAGCAGGGTCTGGCACATCAGGCCGTCGCGCACGCCGGCCTCCAGGGCGTCGATGGCCCCGGGCTGATCGCCTGCCGGCGGATAAGGCTGATACAGCTGAAACGGGCTGTCGGGGAAGTGCACGAAGCCCGGGCCGTCCGTGGCACGACTGTCTTCGTCACGACTGCCTTTGCCACGCCCCTCGCCGCGATTTTGACCACTATTCATGGTTCGTCTGGACACTATTCGGGTAAACCCCTTATTATCCCATCGTTGGCCTCTGCGACCAAGACTACTTTTTCCTCGTCCCCCACGGTATCCCATGTCCTCTATCTTCGCTTCCGTCGAACTCGCCCCTCGCGACCCCATTCTGGGTCTGAACGAACAATTCAAGGCCGACACCCGGTCCACCAAGGTCAACCTGGGCGTGGGCGTCTACACCGACGACACGGGCCGCATCCCGCTGCTGAAGGCCGTGCGCGAAGCCGAAGCCAAGCTGTTCGAACAGGCTGCGCCGCGCAACTATCTGCCCATCGACGGCATCCCCGGCTACAACCAGGGCGCCGCCGCCCTGCTGCTGGGCGCGAAATCGCCGCTGCTGGCCGCGCACCGCTCGGTCACCGTCCAGACCCTGGGCGGCACCGGAGCCCTGAAGGTCGGCGCCGACTTCCTGAAACGCATCCTGCCCGACGCCAAGGTCGCCATCAGCAACCCCAGCTGGGCCAACCACGAAGCCCTGTTCTCCGCCGCCGGCTTCCCGGTCGTCAGCTATGACTACTACGACGCCGCGACCCACGGCCTGAACTTCGACGGCATGCTGGCCTCGCTCAAGGCGCTGCCCGCCGGCACCATCGTCGTGCTGCATGCCTGCTGCCACAACCCCACCGGCGTGGACCCCAGCCCCGAGCAATGGCGCGACATCGCCCAGACGCTGCAGGCCGGCCAACTGGTGCCGTTCCTGGACATCGCCTATCAGGGCTTCGGCGCCGGGCTGGAAGAGGACGCCGCCGTCGTGCGCCTGTTCGCCGAACTGGGCATGACGATGTTCATCAGCTCGTCGTTCTCGAAATCCTTCTCGCTGTACGGCGAACGCGTCGGCGCCCTGACCCTGGTCACGGGCGGCGATGAAGAAAGCGCCCGCGTGCTCAGCCAGTTGAAGCGCGTGATCCGCACCAACTATTCCAACCCGCCCACCCACGGCGGCGCCCTGGTGTCCACGGTGCTGAACACGCCGGAACTGTTCTCCCTGTGGGCCGAGGAACTGGCCGGCATGCGCGACCGCATCCGCGCCATGCGCCACCAGCTGGTGGAACAGATCCACGCCAACGGCGTCGACCAGGACTTCAGCTTCGTCAAGACGCAGCGCGGCATGTTCTCCTATTCCGGCCTGACCAAGCCCCAGGTCGAACGCCTGCGCGAGGACTTCGGCATCTACGCCGTGGGCAGCGGCCGCATCTGCGTGGCGGCCCTGAACAGCGCCAACGTCGACTACGTGGCCCGGGCCATCGCCCAGGTGCTCAAAGGCTGATCGGCGCGCTCCCGCCGATCGTTTTTCCAAAGGCCCGCCACCGAGCGGGCCTTTTTGTGAAAGCGCCGGGCGCCCTGGCCGCAGGTCCGCAGGCGCGGCCGCGCCTTCGAATCGGACCGCGTCCTCCAGCATGCGCGGCAGGCTTGCCTTATCCAGGGGTTTCCGACAAAATACAGGCTGTGTTTTCATCCAGTAGCGCCCCATGTCCCTGAAGCTTACTGCCCGCCAATCCCAGATCCTGGACCTGATCATCCAGGACATCACCCAGACCGGGCGTCCGCCCACCCGGGCCGAAATCGCCCGGGCGCTGGGCTTTCGTTCCGCCAATGCCGCCGAAGATCATCTGCGCGCCCTGGAACGCAAAGGCTACATCCTGCTGACGGCGGGCACCTCGCGCGGCATCCAGCTGACGGCGCTGGCGCAGCCGCCCGCCCCGCCCGCAGCGCCGGCCCTGGACGACGCCGGCCTGATCATGCCGGCGCGGCCGCTCCAGGCGCCGCCGGGGGCCCCGATCTGGACGGCGGCCCCGGATCCGCGCCTGATCCCGCTCATCGGCCGCGTCGCCGCTGGCCATCCGATCCTGGCCGCCGAACACGTCGAACGCGAAATCCCGCTGTCGCCGCACCTGTTCGATTCAGCCCCCGACTACCTGCTGCGGGTGCGCGGCAGCAGCATGCGCGACGCGGGCATCCTGGACGGCGACCTGCTGGCGGTGCGCAGCACCCCCGACGCCCGCCACGGCCAGATCGTGGTGGCCCGGCTGGGCGACGACGTCACCGTCAAGCGCCTGGATCACCAGGGCCAGCGCATCCGCCTGCTGCCGGAAAACCCCGACTTCGCCCCCATCCTGGTGGACGCGGGCGACGACTTCGCCATCGAAGGCATCGCGGTGGGCCTGATCCGCACGACGAACCTGCACTGACGCCGCCCCGCCCGCTTCCTCGCCCCGGCGCGGAAAGCGGCCTCGCTTCGGCCTGCACCCGCGAAACCGGTCCCGGATCCGCAAAAAAACAGGCCTCGCCCTTTTCGGAGCGAGGCCTGTTCTTCGAGCAGCGATGCCGCCGTGCGTCCGGCATGCGGCCGCAAAGCGCGGATGATGCCCACCCGCGCGCGACCGCATCCGGAGTCGAACGCGATCCCGGACCCGGGCTCGGGGATCAGTGCTTGATCACATCCCCCGTCCCGGAACCCGAGGGCTTGGCGGCGGCGACGGCCTCGGCCGCCAGGCGGGCGACTTCCTCGTCCGACAGCGGGGTTGGCATGCGCTGCAAGGCGACTTCCAGCACCCGGTCGATCCAGCGCACCGGGATGATTTCCAGGTGATTCTTCACGTTGTCGGGGATTTCAGCCAGATCCTTGACGTTTTCCTCCGGAATCATCACGGTCTTGATGCCACCGCGATGCGCCGCCAGCAGCTTTTCCTTCAGGCCGCCGATCTCCAGGACTTCGCCGCGCAGGGTGATTTCACCCGTCATGGCCACGTCGGCGCGCACCGGAATGCCGGTCAATGCCGACACCATGGCCGTGGTGATCGCGGCCCCGGCCGAAGGACCATCCTTGGGCGTCGCGCCTTCGGGAAAGTGCACGTGCAGGTCATGCTTTTCAAAGACCTGATCGGCGATTCCCCAGTGGCGGGCGCGGGCGCGCACCACGGTGCGGGCCGCCTCGACGGATTCCTTCATCACGTCGCCCAGTGAGCCGGTGCGCGTGACCACGCCCTTGCCGGGCATGTCGGCGACTTCGATGGTCAGCAGTTCGCCGCCCACTTCCGTCCAGGCCAGACCCGTCACCTGACCGACGCGGTCTTCTTTTTCGGCCACGCCGAAACTGAAGCGGCGCACACCCAGGTAGTCGTTCAGATTGTCGGCATCCACAATCAGGGATTCCTGGATCTTTTCGATCTTGCGGCCCTTGCCGACCGGATTGGCCGACAGCAGGCGCTTGACGGCCTTGCGGCAGATCTTGGAGATCTCCCGTTCCAGCGCCCGCACCCCCGCTTCGCGCGTGTAGTAACGCACGATGCCCCGGATGGCGGCTTCCGTCACCGTCAGCTCGCCTTCCTGCACGCCGTTGTTCTTCATCAGCTTGGGCAGCAGATGATCAAAGGCGATGTGGACCTTTTCATCTTCCGTGTACCCGGACAGGCGGATGACCTCCATCCGGTCCAGCAGGGCTGGCGGGATGTTCAGCGTGTTGCTGGTGGCCACGAACATCACGTCGGACAGATCGAAATCGACCTCGATGTAGTGGTCCTGGAAGGTGTGGTTCTGTTCCGGATCGAGCACTTCCAGCAACGCCGAGGACGGGTCGCCCCGGAAATCGGCGCCCAGCTTGTCGATCTCGTCCAGCAGGAACAAGGGATTGCGCACGCCGACCTTGCTCATGTTCTGCAGGATCTTGCCGGGCATGGAGCCGATGTAGGTGCGCCGGTGGCCGCGGATCTCGGCCTCGTCGCGCACGCCGCCCAGGGCCATGCGCACGAACTTGCGATTGGTCGCCCGCGCCACGGACTGGCCCAGGGACGTCTTGCCCACGCCCGGAGGTCCCACCAGGCACAGGATGGGGGCCTTGAGCTTCTCGACGCGCTGTTGCACGGCCAGGTACTCGACGATGCGTTCCTTGACCTTTTCCAGGCCGTAGTGGTCGGCGTCCAGGACTTCTTCAGCATTCTTCAGAGCATTGTTGACCCGGCTCTTCTTATGCCAGGGCAAGCTGATCAAGGTGTCGATGTAGTTGCGCACCACCGTGGCCTCGGCCGACATGGGCGACATCAGCTTCAACTTCTTCAGTTCGCCGTCGGCTTTCTTGCGGGCTTCCTTGGACATCCGGGCCGCTTCGATCTTGCGTTCGAGTTCCTCGATGTCGGCGCCTTCTTCGCCCTCGCCCAGTTCCTTCTGGATGGCCTTGACCTGCTCGTTCAGATAGTAGTCGCGCTGGCTCTTTTCCATCTGCTTCTTGACACGGCCGCGAATGCGCTTTTCGACCTGCAGGATGTCGATTTCGGATTCCAGCTGCGCCAGCAGGGCTTCCAGACGCTGCACGGCGCCTTCCATGTCGAGCAGGGATTGCTTCTGCTCGATCTTCAGCGGCAGATGGGCCGCGATGGTGTCCGCCAGGCGACCGGCGTCTTCGATGCCGGTCAGCGAGGTCAGGATTTCCTGGGGGATCTTCTTGTTCAGCTTGACGTACTGCTCGAACTGAGCCAGCACGGCGCGGCGCAGGGCCTCGGCTTCGGCCTGGTCGGAGGCGTCCTCGACGATGCCCGTGACCCGGGCCGTGAAATGCGTTTCCGCATCCGACACGGCATGGATGCGCGCCCGCTGCTGGCCTTCGACCAGGACCTTGACGGTCCCGTCGGGCAGCTTGAGCATCTGCAGGATGCTGGCGGCGCAGCCGATGTCGTACAGATCGTCGGGCGTGGGGTCGTCCTTGCCGGCGGATTTCTGCGCAACCAGCATGATGTTGTTGCCGCCTTCCATGGCCAGTTCCAGCGCCTTGATCGAACGCGGACGGCCCACGAACAGCGGGATGACCATATGCGGAAAGACCACGACATCGCGCAGCGGCAGCAGCGGCAGATCCGCAGGTTCCTGGGTCAGAATCTGACTAGCAGACATGGTTGCTTCCTAAAACGGTTGAGTCCAATAAAAAAGGAAGCGCAGGCTTCCTTTTTTGTATGTTGCCTGCCTACCCATATGGTGCCAGGTGCGGGGCTTTCAAGGCCCCAAGCCTGGTTTCAGTATAAAGGCAACACCGGTCCGCCTGAAGCGATGGTCAGGCGGCCGCCGTGCGCAGGGGCTTTTCGTCTTCCGTGTGATGCGTCCCCCGGGGCCCCTTGATGAGCTGGGGTTCGCCGCGGCCTTCGACGGCGTCCGCGTCCAGCACGACGCGGTTGATGTCCTGGCGGGTCGGCAGATCGAACATGGTCGCCAGCAGGGATTGTTCCATGATGGACCGCAGGCCGCGCGCGCCGGTGCGCCGCTTGATGGCGCGCTTGGCGATGGCCGTCAGGGCCTCGGGCGTGACGTCGAGGTCCACGTCTTCCATTTCAAGCAGTTTCTGGAATTGCTTGACGACGGCGTTGCGCGGCTCGGTCAGGATCCGCACCAGCGTGTCTTCCTTCAGTTCTTCCAGGGTGGCGACCACCGGCAGGCGGCCGACCAGTTCGGGAATCAGGCCGAACTTGATCAGGTCCTCGGGCTCGACCTCGGCGAACAGTTCGCCCACGCCGCGCTCGGAGCGCGCCCGCACCGTGGCGGAAAACCCGATGCCGGAGCGTTCGCTGCGGTCGCGGATGATCTTTTCCAGACCGTCGAAGGCCCCGCCCACGATGAACAGGATGTTGGTGGTGTCCACCTGGACGAAATCCTGGTTGGGATGCTTGCGCCCGCCTTGCGGCGGCACGGAAGCCACCGTGCCCTCGATGAGCTTGAGCAGAGCCTGCTGCACGCCTTCGCCGGACACGTCGCGCGTGATCGACGGGTTGTCGGACTTGCGCGAGATCTTGTCGATTTCGTCGATGTAGACGATGGCGCGCTGGGCCTTCTCGACTTCGTAGTTGCAGTTCTGCAGCAGCTTCTGGATGATGTTCTCGACGTCCTCGCCGACATAGCCGGCTTCCGTCAGCGTGGTCGCGTCGGCCATGACGAAAGGCACGTCCAGCATGCGGGCCAGCGTCTGCGCCAGCAGCGTCTTGCCCGAGCCGGTCGGGCCGATCAGCAGGATGTTGCTCTTGGACAGTTCGACGTCGCCGCTCTTGGCGTCGGAATACCGGATGCGCTTGTAGTGGTTGTACACCGCCACGGCCAGATTGCGCTTGGGCGTTTCCTGACCGATCACATAGCCGTCCAGGAAGGTCTTGATTTCCTGCGGAGTGGGCAGTTCGTTGCGCACGGCATCGCGCGCGGCTTCCTGCTTTTCGTCGCGGATGATGTCGTTGCACAGGCTGATGCATTCATCGCAGATGAACACGGAGGGACCCGCGATCAGCTTGTGGACTTCGCTCTGGCTTTTGTTGCAGAAGGAACAATGCAAGGCTTTGTCCTCGCTGGATCCTTTTTTCTCGGTCATGGCAAACCCATACTTATTTGGTTTCGTTCGTGCGCGAAACCAAGACCTTGTCGATCAGGCCGTAGGCCTGCGCGTCATCGGCGGACATGAAATTGTCGCGTTCCGTGTCGACGCCGATGCGTTCGATGTCCTGCCCGGTGCGCTCCGCCAGAATGTTGTTCAGCCGTTCACGCAGGCTGAGGATTTCCTTGGCCTGGATCTGGATGTCGGACGCCTGCCCCTGGGCGCCGCCGGAAGGCTGGTGGATCATGATGCGGGAATTGGGCAAGGCATAGCGCTTGCCCTTTTCGCCGGCTGCCAGCAGGAACGCCCCCATGCTGGCCGCCAGGCCGGTGCACAGGGTGGAGACGGCCGGCTTGACGAACTGCATGGTGTCGTAGATGGCCATGCCCGCGTACACCGACCCGCCCGGCGAGTTGATGTACAGGGAAATGTCTTTGTCGGGGTTCTCCGATTCCAGGAACAGCAGCTGGGCGACGACCAGATTGGCCGACTGGTCGTTGACCGGCCCCACGAAGAAGATCACCCGTTCGCGCAGCAGGCGCGAATAGATGTCGTAGGACCGTTCACCCCGACCGGACTGCTCGATCACGATGGGCACGTAGCCCAGACCGGTGGGGGTGACGGATTCGCCCCCATACATCGATGCATAGAAATCGGTGAACCTGGACATCAACGCGTTCCCATCAAGGTATCAAAGTCGACGGTTTCGTCCGTCACCTGGGCGGCGGCCAGCACGTGATCGACGACATTGTCTTCGAGCACCAGCGATTCGATTTCAGCGCGGCGCTGGCGATCGGACAGGTAGTAGGCCACGACCTGGGCGGGCTGTTCGTAGCTTTTGGCGAATTCCTCGATGCGGGCGCGGACCTGTTCGGGCTTGGCCTTCAGATCGGCCGCCTTGATCAGTTCGCCCACCAGCAGGCCCAGACGCACGCGGCGTTCGGCTTCCGGACGGAAGGTGTCTTCCGGGATGGGAATGGAATCGGCATTGGGCAGACCGCGCTGCTTCAGTTCCTCGCGCGCGGCGGCGGTGCGGCTGGCGACTTCGCTGTCGACCAGCGCCTTGGGCAGATCGAAGGCGCAGGCGGCGGCCAGGGCGTCCATCACGCTGCCCTTGGTGCGGCTTTTCGCGCGGGCCTGGGCTTCGCGTTCGACGTTGCCGCGCACTTCGGCCAGCAAGGCGTCGACGTCGCCTTCGGCCTGGCCCAGGGACTTGGCGAAATCGGCGTCGATCTCGGGCAGTTCGGGTTCGGCGACTTCCTTCACCGTGATGGTGAATTCAGCCTGCTTGCCGGCCACGGCGGCGCTGCCGTAGTCCGCCGGGAAATTCAGCGGGAAGGTCTTGCTTTCGCCGGCCTTCAGGCCCGTGGCGGCGGCTTCGAATTCGGGCAGCATGCGGCCCTGACCCAGCACGAAGGGGAAGTCCTTGGCGGTGCCGCCGTCAAAGGCCACGCCGTCGATGGTGCCGGCGAAATCCAGCGTGACGCGGTCGCCGTCCTGGGCGGCGCGGTCGGCGGCGGCCCGGAAGATGGTGCGCTGGCGGCGCAGAATGTCGATGGTCTTCTGCACTTCGGCATCGCCCACCTGCACGGCGCTGCGGGTGATCTTCAGGGTGGACAGATCGGGGAGTTCGACTTCCGGGTAGACCTCGAACGTGGCGGAAAATTCCATCACGCCTTCCGCGGCGCCGTCCAGCTTGGGTTCCAGGCTGGGAGAGCCGGCCACGCGCAGGTTGGCGTCGGCGATGACCTTGTCCAGGGACTTGCCGATCTGGGAATTGATCACGTCATAGCGCACCGAGGGGCCATGGCTGCGCTCGATCACGGACAGCGGAGCCTTGCCGGGACGAAACCCGTGGACCTTGGCCGTGCGGGCGACGCGTTTGAGTTGTGCCTGGACTTCTTTTTCAACGTCGGCGACAGAAACGCTCAGATCGACACGGCGCTCCAGGCCGGACAGTTTTTCAACCACGGGCTGCATTCGGAACCTATTGATAGTAATGGACAGTAAACGGGGTATTTTAGCGGAAAGTCGGGCCCGGCGTAGAAGCGCCGGGGCGCCTGGGGTTTCAAGCTATAATGTCCGGCTAACCTAGCGAACGTGGCGGAATTGGTAGACGCACCAGATTTAGGTTCTGGCGCCGCAAGGCGTGAGAGTTCAAGTCTCTCCGTTCGCACCACGCGACTCCATCATACATCCGCGGGCGCTTCGCCCGCCGGCTAAAGCGCGCTTTCCAGCAGATTGCGCCGCTCCATCATCTCCTGCAGCCCGTGCGACGCCGCCAGATCGGCCGCGAACCGGCAATCCTGGTCCAGCGGATAGCCGTCCGCGCATTTCTTCATCAGCACGCATCCCTGGAAGACTTCCGTGATCCAGTCGACGAACACGTGGACCTTGGAGGACAGGTGGCGGCTTTGCTGGTAGACGACGGAAATCGGCATCGGCGGCGGCGACCAGGCCTCCAGGACCTCGACCAGTTCGCCGGAATCCAGATGCGGCGCGACCATGTAGCGCGGCGGCTGGATCATGCCGAACCCCGCGAGCCCGGCGCTGACGTACGCGTCGGCATCGTTCACGGACAGCGAGCCCTTGACCGGAACGTTCACGATCCCGTCTCCGACCTTGAAGCTCCAGTCGATGTTGCGCCCGGTCCGCGCCACGAAATAGTTGACCGCCCGGTGACGGTCCAGATCCTCGATGGCCGCCGGCTTTCCGTAGCGTTCGATATAGGACGGCGCCGCGCAGGTCACGCTCTTGAAGACGCCGATGCGCTTGGCGATCAGCGAGGAATCCTGCAGGTCGCCGATCCGCAGCACGCAGTCGACGGCATCCTGCACCATGTCGACCGGCCGGTCGCTCAGGCCGACGACCAGCTCGATGTCCGGGTAGCGCTGGTGGAAATCGCACAGCTTGGGAATCAGCACCAGCCGGCCCAGGGAGGGCGGCGCATCGATGCGCAGGCGGCCGCGCGGGCCCCGGGCGCGATCGCGAAAGACCGATTCGGCCTCTTCGACGTCGGCCAGGATGCCGGCGCAGCGTTCGTAGTAGGACGCGCCGTCCGGGGTCAGGCTCAGGCGGCGGGTGCTGCGGTTCAGCAGCCGCGCCCCCAGGTGCTTTTCAAGCTTGCGGATGATCGTGCTGACGGTGGCCCTGGGCATGTCCAGGCTGTCGGCGGCCAGGGTGAAGCTGTTGGCGTCGACGACCCGCGTGAAGACCCGCATGGCCTGAAGATGATCCATATCCGTACTCCCGGCGCGATGCGGGGTCCGCCGCGCGCCATTGTTTGTTTCTTTTGAATAGTGATGACAAAAACTGGATATTTATCCAAATTTGCGAATAACAAATAATAGCGCACTCTTCAAAAGGAATCCCGTCATGTTTTCTTTCCACGCACGACACGCCGCCCTCGCGCTGGCCGGACTGCTGCTCGCCAGCGGCTTCCTGCTCATGCGCGAGAGCGCCGGCACGCTCGCCGACGCAGGCCAGCCATCCCCTGCGCCCGCGATCCAGGTGGACGTCGCCACGATCCGCTACCAGGCGATCACGGACTGGCACGAATATTCCGGCCGCCTGGAAGCCGTGGACCGGGTCGAGATCCGACCCCTGGTGTCCGGCACCCTGACCCAGGTCCACTTCAAGGACGGCGCGCTGGTCCGGCGCGGCGACCCGCTCTTCACCATCGACCCGCGTCCCTACCAGGCCGCCGTCGACGAGGCGCAGGCGCAGCTGACGGCGGCCACGGCGAAGGCCGCCTACACCGGCGCGGACCTGGCCCGGGGCCAGCGGCTGCTCGCCGGCAACGCGATCGCCCGCCGGGATTTCGAGGAAAAGCGCAATGCGGCCCGTGAAGCGGCCGCCCGCGTGCAGGCCGCCCGGGCTGCGCTGCAGTCGGCGCGCCTCGACCTGGAGCACACCCGCATCGTCGCGCCCATCAGCGGGCGCGTCTCCAAGGCCGAGGCGACCGAAGGCAATGTCGTCGGCCTCGGCGGCGCGCGTCCCCTGACCACCATGGTCTCCGTGTCGCAGCTCTACGCCTCCTTCGAAGTGGACGAGCAGACCTTCCTGCAGATGAACGGCGCGGCCGCCGCGGGCGCCGGGGCGGCCGTCCCCGTGTCCATGGGCCTGGCCAATGAACAGGGCTACCCCCGCCGCGGCAGGCTGGCGTTCCTGGACAACAGCCTGGATCCCCGGACCGGGACGATCCGGGTGCGGGCGCTGTTCGACAATCCGGACGGCCTCCTGAGGCCCGGCCTCTATGCCAGGGTCCGCCTGGACGCGGGCGCGCCCCACGAAGCCGTTCTCCTGCAGGAAAAGGCGATCGGCACCGACCAGGCCAAGCGCTTCGTCATGGTCGTGGACGACGCCAACAAGGCGGCCTACCGGGAAGTGACCCTGGGCGCCGGCCGGGAAGGCTGGCGCGTGGTCCGCAGCGGCCTGGCGGCGGGCGACCGGGTCGTCGTGAACGGCCTGCAGCGCATCCGGCCGGGCGACACCGTGGCGCCCAAGCCGGTCAGCGCCGACGACGGCGCGCTCGCGGCGGGCGGCGCTATCTCCCTGCCCGGCTCGGCGCCGGACGGACAGCACCAATCCTGAGCGGCCCCATGAACATTTCCAAATTCTTCATCGACCGGCCGATCTTCGCGGCGGTCATCTCCGTGCTGATCCTGCTGGCCGGCCTGCTCGCCGTCTTCCGCCTGCCGATCTCCGAATACCCGGAAGTCGTGCCGCCCTCGGTCGTCGTGCGGGCGCAGTTCCCCGGCGCCAACCCCAAGGTGATCGCCGAAACGGTGGCGGCGCCGCTCGAGGAGGCCATCAACGGGGTCGAGAACATGCTGTACATGCAGTCGCAGGCCAACAGCGACGGCAACCTGACGGTCACGGTCAATTTCCACCTGGGCATGGACCCCGACAAGGCCCAGCAGCTCGTGCAAAACCGGGTCGCGCAAGCCCTGCCGCGCCTGCCCGAGGACGTCCAGCGCCTGGGCGTGACGACGATCAAGGCGACTCCCACCCTGACCATGGTCGTGCATCTGGTCTCGCCCGACCAGCGCTACGACCTGACCTACCTGCGCAACTATGCCGTCCTCAACGTCAAGGACAAGCTGGCGCGCATCCCGGGCGTGGGCGAGGTGCAGCTCTGGGGGGCCGGCAACTACGCCATGCGCGTCTGGCTGAACCCCACCAAGATCGCCGAGCGCGGCCTGACCGCCAGCGACGTCGTCGCCGCGATCCGGGAGCAGAACGTGCAGGTGGCCGCGGGCGTCATCGGCGCGGCGCCCAGCGGTCCCGACGTCGCGATGCAGTTTTCGGTCAACGCGCAGGGCCGCCTGCGGACCGAAGAGGAATTCGGCGACATCGTCCTGAAGTCTTCCCCGGACGGCGGCGTCACCCGGCTGCGCGACGTGGCGCGCATCGAGCTCGCGGCATCCGAGTACGCCCTGCGATCGCTGCTGGACAACAAACCGGCGGTCGCCATGGCGATCATGGAGGCTCCGGGCGCCAACGCGCTGGCGATCTCCGACGCCGTGCGCGCAACCATGCGGGAACTGTCGGCCGATTTCCCGGCCTCGCTCGAAAGCCGCATCGTCTACGATCCCACGCAGTTCGTCCGATCCAGCATCGAGGCGGTGATATCGACGCTGCTCGAGGCCATCGCCCTGGTCGTGCTCGTCGTCATCGTCTTCCTGCAGACCTGGCGCGCGTCCATCATTCCGCTGCTCGCGGTGCCCATCTCCATCATCGGCACATTCTCCCTGATGCTGGCTTTCGGCTACACCATCAACGCGCTGTCCCTGTTCGGCCTGGTGCTGGCGATCGGCATCGTCGTGGACGACGCCATCGTGGTCGTCGAGAACGTCGAGCGCAACATCGAGGCCGGCCTCAGTCCCCGCGACGCCACCTACCGCGCCATGCGCGAAGTGAGCGGGCCGATCATCGCCATCGCCCTGACGCTGGTCGCCGTGTTCGTGCCGCTGGCCTTCATGACGGGTCTGAGCGGACAGTTTTTCAAGCAGTTCGCCATGACGATCGCCATCTCGACGGTCATCTCGGCATTCAACTCGCTGACGCTGTCGCCGGCGCTCGCGGCCCTGCTGCTGAAACCTCACGGGGCCCGGCCCGACGCGCTCACGCGGGGCATGGATCGCGTCCTGGGCGGCTTCTTCCGCGTCTTCAACCGCGCGTTCGGGCGGGCCTCCGACGGCTATGCGCAAGGCGTGGGCGCGGTCGTGCGGCGCAAGGGCGCGACCCTGGGCGTCTATCTGGTCCTGCTCGCGCTGACGGCGGGGGTCGCCTATGTCGTCCCGGGCGGTTTCGTGCCCGGACAGGACAAGCAGTACCTGGTCAGCTTCGCGCAACTGCCCAGCGGCGCATCGCTGGAACGCACGGACGCCGTGGTCCGGCGCATGAGCGACATCGCGCTGGCCCAGCCGGGCGTCAAGAACGTCGTCGCATTCCCGGGCCTGTCGATCAACGGCTTCACCAACAGTTCGAGCGCGGCTGTCGTCTTCATGACGCTCGACGACTTCGACAAGCGCCGGGACGCGGCGACGTCCGCCCAGGCCATCACGGCCGCGCTGAGCCAGAAGTTTTCCGGCATCAAGGAAGCCTTCACCGCGGTCTTCCCCCCGCCGCCGGTGATGGGCCTGGGAACGGTCGGCGGATTCAAGCTGCAGGTCGAGGATACGGCCGGACTGGGCTACGACCGCCTGAACGACGCGGTCCAGGCCTTCCTGGCCAAGGCGGCGCAAACGCCCGAGCTGGGGCCGGCATTCTCCAGCTACCAGATCAATGTGCCGCAGCTGGACGTGGATCTCGACCGGGTCCAGGCCAAGCAGCTGGGCGTCCCTGTCACGAACGTGTTCGACACCATGCAGATCTACCTGGGTTCGCTCTACGTCAACGACTTCAACCGCTTCGGACGCGTCTACCAGGTCAAGGCCCAGGCCGATGCGCCCTTCCGGTCCAGCCCCGAGGACATTCTCCGGCTGAAGACGCGCAGCGATTCCGGCGCCATGGTGCCGCTGGGCTCCCTGGTGTCGCTCACGCCGACCTACGGGCCCGAGATGGTGGTGCGCTACAACGGCTACACGGCCGCCGACATCAACAGCGGCCCCGCGCCCGGCTATTCCTCCGGGGAAGCCCAGGCCAGCGCCGAGCGCATCGCGGCATCGACGCTGCCCAAGGGCATCAAGTTCGAATGGACGGACCTGACCTACCAGCAGATCCTGGCCGGCAACGCCGGAATCTGGGTGTTTCCCATCAGCGTCCTGCTGGTCTTCCTGGTGCTGGCCGCGCTGTACGAAAGCCTGACCCTGCCGCTGGCGGTCATCCTGATCGTGCCCATGAGCGCGCTGGCGGCCCTGGCCGGCGTCTGGCTGACCCAGGGCGACAACAACATCTTCACACAGATCGGGCTCATGGTGCTGGTGGGACTGGCCTGCAAGAACGCCATCCTGATCGTCGAGTTCGCGCGCGAACTGGAAGCGCAGGGCATGTCCGCGGCGCAGGCCGCCCGGGAAGCCAGCCGCCTGCGCCTGCGTCCCATCCTGATGACCTCCATCGCCTTCATCATGGGGATCGTGCCTCTGGTGCTGTCCACGGGCGCCGGCGCGGAAATGCGTCACGCGATGGGTATCGCCGTCTTCTTCGGCATGCTGGGCGTCACCGTGTTCGGCCTGTACCTGACTCCGGTGTTCTATGTGCTGCTGCGCACGCTCGCCGGCCGGTTCACGGCCCGGCGCGCCGCGTTCGCTGGCCCCGCCCCCCTTGTCCCCGCCGCGAACCCCACCGTGGAACTCCGCTCATGATCACACGCATCTCTCTCGCCGCCGCCTCGGGCCTGCTGGCCGCCCTGCTCGCCGGTTGCGCCGTCGGCCCCAAGTACGAACGGCCCGCCGTCGAAACACCCGCCGCCTTCAAGGAGGCCCGCCTGAGCGCGGCCGAACGACAGCGCTGGAAACAGGCCCAGCCGGCCGACGATCTGGCGCGCGGACGCTGGTGGGCCATCTTCAGGGACCCGGCGCTGGACTCCCTGGAAACACAGGCCATGAAGGCGAACCAGGATCTGCAGGCCGCCGCCGCGCGCGTGAAACAGGCGCGCGCCATGCAAAAGGGCGCGCGCGCCGGACGGTTTCCGGAACTGACGGCCGGGCTGGGCGCCAGCCGTCAACGCGCCTCCGAGGCGGCCGGAGGCGCCGCCGGCGCGGGCGGGACAGCCACGCTCTGGCGCGCCCAGGCCGGCCTGTCCTACGAGGTCGATCTCTTCGGCCGCGTGGCCTCGGAAGTCGATGCGGCCGGCGCCGACACCCAGCGGGCCCGGGCCCTGTACCAGTCCGTGCTGCTGGCGCTGCAGGCCGACGTCGCCCAGAACTATTTCCTGATCCGGCAACTGGATGGCGAAGCCCTGCTCTACGAGCACACGATCTCCCTGCGCCGCATGAGCCTGGACCTGGTCGAGACCCGCTTTCGCGAAGGCGACATCAGCGAACTCGACGTCGCGCGAGCCCGCTCGGAACTCGCGGCCGCGCGCGCCGAAGCGCTCGGCGTCCAGCGGCAGCGCGCCGCCGCCGAGCATGGACTGGCGCTGCTGCTGGGACAGCCGCCCGCCGACTTCTCGCTGCCCAGGCAGCCCCTGGCCAGGATCCCGGTGGCCATTCCGGCCGGCCTGCCCTCTTCCCTGCTCGAACGGCGCCCGGACATCGCCGCCGCGGAAAGGGCGCTGGCGGCCGCCAATGCCCGGATCGGCGCGGCGAAGGCCGCTCTGTTCCCGCAGCTCGCCCTGACCGGGACGTTCGGCTTCGAGTCTTCCGAACTGGACGAGTTGCTGCGCTGGTCGAGCCGCAGCTTCGTGCTCGGCCCGCTGCTGGGAACGGCGCTGTCGCTGCCGATCTTCGACGGCGGCCGGCGCCAGGTCGGCGTGGACCGCGCCCGCGCCCGCTACGAAGAGGACCTGGCCCTGTACCGGCAAAGCGTGCTCAAGGCTTTCGGGGAAGTCGAGGATGGCTTGTCCGCGCTGCGCCTGCTGGGCGAGCAGACCGAGGTGCAGGACTCCGCCGTGGCGTCCGCCGCCCGCGCGGCGGAGCTGTCGAAGGCCCAGTACGAAGCCGGGTCGGTCAGCTACCTGGAAGTCATCGACGCCGACCGCAACGTGCTGCAGCGCAAGCGCGCCGTCGTGGAACTGGACGGCCTGCGCGCGCACGCGGCCGTGCAGCTGATCCGCGCCATCGGCGGCGGCTGGGGGGATATTTGAGGGGAGGAACCGACGCGCGACCCTGAACAGTATCAGCCCCCTGGGGGTCCAGTTCGCCAAGCCGATGCTCCCGCCGGGGACTACGACGCGCGTCAGTCCGGCGGCATCCTGGTCCGCAGTCCCGTTGCCACCGACATCAACGCCTGCGAATACCGCCTGACCGCCGCCGGCAAAGAGTTGCGGCCCATTGTGGAGGCGGCTGGCGCATGGGGGCAGCGTTGGGTGACGACCGAGGCGACGCTGCTACTGGCTGGTCGCCGAAAAGGGCCGGGAGGCCGATCTGTGCACCATTGACCCGGGATACGAAGTGGATCTCTATATATCCACGGACCTGCGCACGCTGACCGAAGTATGGCTCGGCTATACAAGCATCGCCCAGGCGCGCAAGACGGGCCGCCTGGCCCTCACGGGCGACAAGCGGCTTGCAGGCACCTTCGATGCCTGGTTCGCCTTGAGCCCCATGGCCAAGATCAAGAAATTGGCCGGCGGCGCGGGGACGGTCCTCCCCTCCGCCTAAAACCCATACTCCAGCAGGCCCCCTTGTTGAAGGCTGTGACCACCTCCCACGACATGGGCAGGCCTAACGTGGAGAATCCGGCATGTCGTACACGCCAGCGAACTGACGTGCGAACACGGCTGGCGCGACATCTGCCAGGGCCGAATGGGGTCGAAAATGATTGTAATCCTGTCCCCAATTTTCAAGCTTCTGATGCGCGTCTTCGAGCATGTAACGCGCACACGTCTCTCTCCCGGCCGATTCTCTACATGCGGAAGATCGCTTCCAGATCGGGCTCGGCCAAGTCGGTATCGAGCCTGAGACTTTCTTCGATGTGATCCAAATGGTTAGCCATGAGTAACTGGGCGCCTTCCAGGTCGCGCGACTCGATCGCATCGATCATCTGGCCGTGCTCATCCGCGCGGCAGCTGGTGGGCACGGGAGCGTTGTAAAGGCAGATGGCCAGACAGGTCAGTACGGTCAGCTGACGCATGTTGCTCGCCATCACCGAATTGCCGGCCAATTCCGCGAGCAACCGATGAAAATCTCCCGCCAGACGTATGACTTTCGGGTTATCACCGAGTGCGCGCGCTTGAATTTCAAGCTGCTGATGGGCGCGCAGAATTGCAATTTTTTCCGCCGTCAAGGTTTCGATGAGGCGCTTGAGTATTGCAGGCTCCATGATGCGGCGCAACTCGAAAACATCTCTGGCCTGCTCGACCGAGGGTTGCGCGATAAAGGCGCCTCGTTGCGATATCTGTTCGACGACCATTTCATTAGCGAGCCTGGCAAGCGCTTCACGCACACGTGTTCGACTGCATCCAAAGATCGCAGCCAGCCGGCTCTCCGCGAGCTTGGTGCCAGGGCGCAGCCTGTATTCCAAAACAGCCACATAGACCTTCTGGTAGATTTCGTCGGTAGATAAAGAGTTCTGCTGCTCGGTTCGCGCACGCTGTTTCGCCGCGATTTTTTGCCTGGAGACGCCAGCCCCAAGCACAGTAGAGCTCGAATTCATCACTTCTTCGCTTCCTCTGGGGCCGCTGAAACAGGTTAGTTTTCTGAATGATGATAATAAAGTCCGCTATGGCCCACCATAAATCGCGGGAACCAATCAGTAAGCAAAAGCGGGAGGCTTCCAGCCCAGGCGAGCCTCCAGGAAAGAGGCAATCTCGAGCAGCCTGCTGTCCGTGTGGGACCTTGTGGCCAGTTGACAGCCCACCGGAATTCCCAAGTCATCAAGGCCACACGGTATGCTGATGGCAGGCTGGCCGGACACGTTGAATGGCACGGTCAATCGCGTATAGGCAGCCAGGTGCCTTTCCGGCACCATGTCTACCATCTTGACGGGGGACAAGGCCAGCGTGGGAGAACATATCACATCAATGCCATGCGTATCGAATACAGCATCAATAAGGTGCAGCATCCCTGCGCGCTCCGTGCGCATGGTCTCGGCAAGCTCGCTCCCCACATCCGCCCCACCCTTCAGGAACTTCAGAGAGTCCGGGTGATACAACATTGGAGACTCCTCAATCCAGCGCTTGTGTCCTCCATAGGCTTCGTAAAGTCCCAGCATGTGGTGAATCGACGCGCTGCGATAGAGTTCGGGAATATCAAATTCCACGATTACGGCTCCGGCATCTGCGAAGATGTCCAGGCAGCGCTTAACGAGTTTCCCGATGTCTGCCTGAATATCCTTAAAAAAGTAGGACGGGCACCCAACCCTCAAACCCTTGATGTCATCCAGGCGTGGCGGGACCGGCTGGTTTGTCGTCACCGAAAAAATCAACTGGGCGTCGTAGACGGAACGCGTGATCCAGCCCAGATGAGTGAACGACCCGGCGCCAGGGAAGACGCCCTCATTGTCGAGCAGTTTGTAGGTGGGTTTCAGTCCGACCAAGCCGTTGATCGCCGCCGGTTTTCGTATTGACCCCGCACCATCCGTCCCGATGGCGGCCAACGAGCTGCCGACTGACACGGAAACGGCACCGCCGACCGTCGAGCCACCCGCGTAATACTCAGGCGCCCAGGCGGATCGGGTGATCGGCTCATTCATGCCAAACCCAAACTCGTGCGTGCGGTGTTTTCCCAGGATTATCGCTCCCGAATCACGCAAACACTTGACGATCCGCGCATCCCGAAGCGCCATGTGCCCCTTGAACAACTCGGAACCGGCTTCAGTCGGCATGTCGAATGTGCTGATCAGGTCTTTAACACCAATTGGTATGCCATGGCACGGCCCCAGAAACCGCTCGCTCCGAATCAGCTCATCGGCCTTGCGTGCTGCCGCCAAGGCAATTTCCGGGCAGAGATATGCATACGCATTGACGTCCTTCTCTGAATTCCGCGCTCGTTGCAGCACAGCCTCTGTCAATTCCACGGCGCTGATAGAACGTTCCCTCAGAGCCCGAGCGGCGGATTCGATGGTGATCGTGTCCAGGTTCAGTTCTGACATCTGTAAAACCTCACGTGAGTGCTCAAACCCGCGTGTGCGAACTGTGACATGACCTCTTCAGTCCGCACCGAATCAAGGCAAGATTCATTGACAAGCAAGAAAACTCACGCGCGCAAGTCCCCGAGCGCAGAGTGAGCCGCCCTTTTCTCGCCAAAGGGGCGAAAATTTTGGAAATCCCAATCACGGCCCGGCACAGAGGAAAGTAAATTTTTCGTATATTCATGCCTTGGAACCGAGAGGACTGCATCAGACTTCCCCGCCTCTACGATTCGGCCATTTTGCATGACAATGATTGAGTCGCAAATTTCCGCCGCAACTCTGAGGTCATGGGTTATGAAGAGTATTGCGATTCCAGTGCGCTCCCTGACCTGTTTCAATAGTTGCAGCACTTGCGCCTGGACGGATACATCAAGCGCTGACACTGCCTCATCTGCGATGAGAATACTAGGTTCCATGACTACGGCCCTCGCCAGGCACAGCCGTTGCCTTTGTCCTCCGGAAAATTCATGTGGAAACCGATTCAGGATAGAATCGTCCAAGCCGACCAGTTTCAGAACATCGGATATTTTCGACAGTGCGTCCTGCCTAGAAACACCGTAATTCAGCAAGCCTTCTATCAAAGACTTGCCGATTCTCTGTCTCGGATTCAGAGACCGATATGGATCCTGAAAGACGATCTGGATATCCGGCCGTATTGCTCGCAAGCGCGATTTGGGCAAGCGGGCAATATTCGTGGATTTCACAAAAATATCACCTTTACTGGGATCCAGCAGTCGGACAAGACAACGCGCAACCGTGGATTTCCCCGAACCGGACTCACCAACTATTCCCATTATTTCATTGCTATGCAAGGTCAGGGAGACCTCCGAAACGGCTCTTACCGATCGGCCTGCGCCAAAGAGAGACACAGAACGATATGTCTTCGACAGCTCGGAAACACGCAACCGAACGCTCTCGGATGTAATTGTACGGCCCTTGGCAACGAGGCCGGGCACCGACTCCAGCAGCATTTTGGTATAGCCGTCAGTAGGTGACGAAAGTATCGACAATCGCGAGCCCATCTCGACCTGGCGCCCTTTACACATTACCAGAATGTTATCGGCGACATCGGAAACCACGCCAAAATCATGGGTGATGAACAAGACGCAAGTACCTTGATCGTGTTGCAATTCCTTGATAAGGGACAGAATTTGTTTTTGAGTCGTGACATCAAGCGCTGTCGTAGGCTCATCGGCGATCAGCAGCTTGGGCTTCAGGATCAAGGCCATGGCAATCATGACACGCTGCCTTTGGCCACCAGAGAGTTGATGCGGATATGAATTAAAGATCAGCACTGGATCCGGCAGGTGGACAGACTCCAGCATCGCGAGTACCTGCGCCCTACGTTGACGCCTGTCGAGTCCGGTGTTTCGTGCCAGCACTTCCTCAACCTGCGATCCTATGCGTTGCACAGGGTTCAGAGCGGTCATTGGTTCCTGAAAGATCATCGACATGACCGTCGAGCGCATCTTGCGCAATGTGGGTGCAGGAGCCTTAATTACACTTTCTCCCACGACCCGGATTTCCCCGCCCGTCACTTCCAGCGCCCCTCGCGGCAGCAGGCCCATGATTGCAAGGGCGGTAAGGGATTTTCCCGACCCAGATTCGCCGACGATACACAGCGTCTCACCGGCACTGACACTGAAGGACGTCCCATCCACGAGGCTACGCGCGGCATGACGCGTAGTTGCTATATGGAGATTCTCTACCCCGAGGATGAGATCATGGGTCATTGGAATTGGCACCAACGTGAGATTTCATATTTCTGATGCATCACCAGCATCAGATCTTTCTAGCCATCTTTGGGTCGAGTCCATCACGCAGTATATCCCCCAATATATTGATACTTAATACAGCCAATGAAAGAAAAACCCCTGGAAACAGTATCAGCCCAGGGCGCAGCATGAAATACGCACGACCATCGGCCATGATATTTCCCCACGAAGCGACTTCGGGTGGTATGCCTGCACCGAGAAAACTCAGCGCTGCCTCCGTAAGCATCGCGGTGGCGAATATATACGTGCCCTGCACTATCAGTGCAGGAATAGCGTTCGGAATCATATGCCGATACATAATGGTAAACGCCCTGGTCCCCAGAGTCTCCGCAACCTCCACGTAAGGCTCCGAACGTACGCTGAGCATTATGCTGCGTGCCAATCTGGTGACTCGCGGGACTTCAGGTATAGTTACGGCGACCAATACCGTCACTAGGCTGGCGCCCGACAGAGCCACCAAAGCGATAGCCAGAAGAATTCCGGGTATGGCCATGATCCCATCCATGACGCTCATGATCAAACCGTCCAGCCTCCTGAAATATCCAGCCAAGACGCCTAGTGTCAGCCCCGTGCAGATGGCCATGGCTGCAGCGATAAAACCGATCGACAGCGAGATACGTGATCCGTAGACCACTCTGGAAAACAAGTCTCTTCCATAGCCATCCGTGCCGAACCAATGTTCACTACCGACCGGCATCAGCCTGGCGAACGGGTCAATGAACTTGGGGTCGAATCGAGCAATGGCTGGTGAAAAAACCGCAACCGCGACCAGCACCAACAGAGTCATCACGGCCAGGAAAGTTGGCACGCCTCGAAAGGCCTTTCGCAACTGAGATTGTTCTGCTAGTTGTAATTCAGCCATGCCGTTCATCCTGTACCGCCATGCTCTCGAAATTCACGAAGTTCGTCAGTATTGAATTCTTGGGTCGATTAAGGAATAGATCACATCCGTCACCAGATTGATCAGGACATATACCATCGAAGAAAGAATCAATACGGCCTGAATGACTGGATAATCCCGAGCCAGCACTGCATCGACCACCAGGCGCCCGAGCCCTGGTATATTGAAAACACTCTCTGTGATTACAACCCCGCCAAGCAGTAAGCCCACTGTGACACCGATTATAGTGACAATTGGCACCGCTGCATTTCCCATCGCGTGCTTGAACAGTATCACACTTTCGGGCAATCCCTTTGCACGGGCGGTTCTTATATAATCCTCATTCAGCACTTCCAGAATACTGGTGCGCACTATGCGCGCAATGAGCGCAATATAAATGGTGCTCAACCCTGCCACCGGCAAGATTATATGCTTCAGAAAAGGGAGCAGGCCATCACCAAGCGGCACGTATCCCTGCACCGGGAGCCACCGAAGAGTCATCGAGAACAGCAATATCAACAAGTATTCTGTAATGAATACAGGGACTGAGAACCCAGTAACCGACGCTGCCATTATCAATCGGTCAATTATGGCACCCTGCTTCCATGCCGCGAGTGCGCCAATTGGTATGGCAAGCAGGATCGAAAACAGGATCGTGGTGACGCATATTGCCACCGTTGCGCCAAACCGATCGAGGATCAGGCCTGCCACGGGTTGGTTTGAAATCAATGACTTGCCAAAATCGCCATGCAGCACAGAACCCGACCAGATCGTAAACTGTTCGAGCATGGGCCTGTCGAGCCCCAGTGACTTTCGTATTTGCTCGATTTGCTCAACGGTGGCCCCATCTCCTGCAATGATCGTCGCGGGATCCCCCGGAGCCACCCTGAGCATGGCGAAAACGATGATCGACACGATAAGAATTACGCTTACCGTACTGATGAGTTTTCTGATTATGAAGCGATACATTGGATCGTATCAATCTGATTTCTTGATGTTCCAGAAGACCAGTGCATAGGTTTCAAGAACGCCCTGCAGCTTGGCCGATACGGCAAGGGGCAGTGAAATCTGGCCAAGAGGCAAGATGACCCCGTTGCTCAACACTTTCTCCTGAATTTCATCCGCGAGCGCCTTTTGCTCGGCTGGGTCCGACGACCTCGCGAATTTATTACGCAACTGTTCTATTTCTGGAATATCCGGCCAACCAAACCAAGATTTGCTTCCATTCGCAGGTATCGTGAAGGCGCTTAATGGAGAACGAGCATCCACAACTCCGATACCCGTCGTGAACATGTTCCACCCACCGTCAGCCGGACTGGCCTTGGACGTTCTGCGATTGTTCACACTTTGCCAATCCATGGATTGCATGTCGACCTTGAAACCTGCCTGGCGTAATTCCTGAGCAATGACCGGAGCCGATTTCGAAAAGGCGCCCACATCCGTAGGATGCAACAGAACAATCGGTGTCCCGTCATACCCGGAGCTCGCGAGAATTTCCTTGGCCTTCGCAATGTTTCCCCTTCCGAACTCGCCGCTGCCAGCAGTACTCGCGTATTGGTTGCCGCAACCGTAGACGGTATAGCAGGTTTCATAATATTTTGGATTTCCCACCATGGCCTGCAGAACATCTTTCTGATTCACGGCCATCATTGCAGCTTGACGCACCTTATTGTTGTCAAATGGCGGCTGTAGGAAATTGAATCGTGCAATCGGCTGCTGGTCCAGCTGGTGGGCCGTTATGACCTTGATGTCTTTGTTTTGCTCCAGCATCGGAAGAAAATCGTAATCTGTCCGTTCTATCAGGTCCACTTCCTTGTTGACCAGTGCATTTATGGCTGTCATGCTGTCAGGCATCCCAATCCACTTCACTTCATCAACGTAGACCACCTTACCGCCCGCCAATCCGCTCGGCTTTTCCGGCCTGGGCACATATTTCTTGTTTTTAGCGAATACCGCCTGTATCCCGGGGCAAAACTCTTCTTTGACGAACTTGAAGGGTCCTGAACCTATGGTTTCAGTGATCTGCTTGTCTGCCGGTGTTTTGGCTACTCTTTCCGGCATCATGAAGGCAGGCACGCCGCTTGGCTTGGACAAGCCGCGCAAGGCGATGTCAGTCGGGACCTTGAACCGCATTTGCCATGATTGCCCATCAAGCTTCGTCATGCTCTCCATCAAGCTGTCCATGATCTGGCCGGTCTTGTCCAGTATGGCCCATCTTTTGATTGAGGCAATGCAGTCATCTGAAGTCACCGGAGTATCGTCCGTCCACAGAAGGCCTTTACGCAAGGTCATTGTGTATGTCCGACCATCATCGGAAACTTTCCAGTGATCAAGCATCTGCGGCTGTATCTTGCCGTCCGCGTCCAGCGCGAGCAGCGTGTCATAGATCATGTAGCCGAAATTTCTGATGAAATACGCCGGCGTGATGATTGGATCCAGCGATTTCAGCGGTGATTCGGGCACGACTGTAATCGTTGTTGCCACACTGGTCGCAGGGCAGAGAGACACCATGATCGGTGCTGCGCTCAGGCAGGAGATTACAAGCAATTTCCTAGCCCAGCTGGACGTGGTTTTCATATGAGCTCCTTCATCTACTGGCTTCGTCGGCACGTCGACGAAGCGGATCGATAGCAAGAGGCGGATTACGAAAATCTGAAAATTTCGTATACCGTCATGTAATTTCTCATAGACAACGATTCCGATTGTAGTCGTGGACACTGTTGTTGACACTAATGCAGCTATAGGTGTTTACACTGATACAATCCGAATTGGCTATTGGGGCTTATATTGCGGCGCGACACGCCGCCACGCGGACACTCAGGATCCTGCTCAAGACAGCGAAGGACGGAGTGCGGCGGCAATCAAGGGGCGGGATATCGGCGGCCACTGGGGAATTGATGGGAACGAACAGAGGTGTACTCAATCACTTTTGACCGCACATCACTCATTTCACAAGGCCATGTAGACCGCATGGACGGCCTCTTTTCCATATCTGCGTTCCAGTCGGCGGACGATGAAATGTCCACGCGCCACATCCTGGAAGTGGTCGATGAACAGTGTATTGATCAGCGCGCCCCCGGCGGTGCCCAGCGCAGGAACTGCCTGGGCGGCGACCTTTTCAGCGACCTGGATGCCGAAGCGGTCGGCGATAACGGCAATCAGGCGGACCATGGCGGGCGCCGCCGCCTTGTCAGCCGCCACCTTGGCGCCCAGGTAATTAATCGGCCGCCTGGCCGACGGCCCGCGCCAGGGCCACGCGTACGGCGTAGTAGCCGCTTTCGGCGGCATCGTCGGCATCCGCCCGGCCGCCCATGGCGAAGGCCATCAGGCAGGCTTGGCGCGTGCCGGCATCCCGCAGCGATTCGCCCTCTCCGCGGGCGATGGCCGCAATGGAGCGCATCATCAAGGTCGTCGAAATCGGCAGTTCCACGGTCAGGCCGGCGATCCCGAAGAAGCCCCCCACTCCGCCACTGAGCGCCGCGCCCCATTTGTGCCACCGGTCGCTGCTGCTGCCGCCCGGGACATCCTCCAAGGTGAAGATGGCCGCATCGGCCACCTTGCTCAATGCCACCCGGGCCACGCCGGCAATCCGGCCGCGCCAGCCGGCGGGCAGCATATCCAGCCCCTTTTCGATCGGCATGCCGATCAGTCTCGTCCCTCCGGCCGCGAAGAGGATCAGGCCCGATACCGACACAATATGCTCAAGGCCTTCGAGCATGCCGGATCATGCCTTGTTGAGGTCGATTTCCACTCCGCAGCCCGTGTTGCGGGCCTTTTCCAGGATAAGCCTGACGGTGGCGATATCCTGAATCGGGACGCCGACCGAATCAAACACGGTGATCTCGTCGGCGCGCTCCCTGCCCGGTTTCTCACCGATCAGGATCTCGCCAAGCTCGGCGGAAATGTCGGCCTCCGAAATCTCGCGTTGCGCCAATGGAATCAGGATTTCCCCGGAATGGGCCAGCACCGACGCCAAATCATCCACGACGATTCTTGCTCGCTTCATGCCCGCCGAATCGATCTCGCGATGATCGGACCGCGGCGGCGCGCCCACCGCGTTCACGTGCAGGCCTTCGGAAAACCACTCTCCTTGCACCACCGGCTCCAGCGACGGCGTCAATGTGCACAGAATGTCAGAACGGCGAACGACATCGCGCGGACTGTCGCACACGGCCACGCTGAATCCTTGCGCCCGGGCATCCGCGGCAAAGCGCGCCGAGGTGTCAGCCGTGCGGCTCCAGACGAAAACCTCGCGGATGTCTCGCACCAGGGAAATCGCCTCGAGATGCGTTCTCGCCAGATTCCCCGCCCCGATCAATCCCAGCGCATGGCTATCCGGCCGGGACAGCACGCTGCTGGCGACCGCGGACGCCGCCGCCGTCCGGAAGGCCGTCAGGGTGCCGCCGTGAAGTATCGCGTCGCACTTGCCGGTGATCATGTCAATGACCATGATCGTCGATTGCTGGACCGGCAAGCCATTTTTCCCGTTGCCGGGATTGTCCACCAGCAGCTTGGCCACGGCCATGCCGCCCGAGTCGCTCGCGGCGATCATGGGCAGCAGCGCCGCCTTGGACCCTTCGACGGAAAACGTCGGACATAGGTCCTGCATCGCGTGTCCGCGAGCATGCTCCATATGGGCCTGGCGGACAGCCTCGATCACGTCCGGCATGTCCAAAAGCCTGCTGATATCCCCGCGTCCCAACAGCAAAGTCATCTCGGGTCTCCCTCGATTCGGCGATCATCCTTATCCTTGCCCGCCACGATCCTGCCGCCCTTGAAGACCAGGGAACGCGCGGGACGCATGACCACCGCTTCCGCGGCACGGTCCGCCGGGACCAGGACCATGTCCGCATTGCAGCCGACATCGAGCCCGTAATGGTCGATTCCCAGCATCCGCGCACCATTGCGAGTCGCGCAGTCCAACGCCAGGCCTATATCCTCGTCCCTCCTGAGGTCGGAACGGAATGCGACGTGCATGGCGCGCTCGAGCATGTCGCCCGTGCCATATGGAGACCAGAGATCCCGAATGCCGTCATTCCCGCACGCAAGCGTCACCCCGCGATCATGAAAAGCGCGAACGGGCGGAACGGGCAAGCTGAAGAGGGCGGACGTGACAATGGAAATATCCAATTCGGCCAGAGCGTCAAGAACGGCGGATTGCACGGGCCCCGACATTCCCGACCAGCAGAAGGCGTGGCTGATTGCGACCCTTCCGGACATGCCGAAGCTGCGTGTCCTTTCGATAATCCGCCACATTTCCCATATGCCCAGGTCGCCCGGATCATGCAGGTGGATGTCCACCCCGATATTCGCCTCACACGCGATTCGGAAGATGGCATCGAGATGGCCGCCGGGATCGCGATCCAGCCCCGCCGGATCCACGCCTCCGATCGCCGAGACCATTCCGCTTCTGGCGGCTTCCCTGAGCAGTTCTTCGGTTCCGGGCCTCGCGACAATCCCTTGCTGCGGGAACGCCACCTGCTGGACATCAATGGCGCCCTCCAGCAGTCGCGTTGCTTCCCGCACCATTTCGATGCCACGCAAACCAATGTCCGGATCCACATCCGTGTGCGTTCTGATGTGCGTCGTCCCGCAACTGGACATTTGCCTGAGCAGCGCAAGGGTCCTTTCCATGGAAGGATAACCGACCTCAAAACGGCGGTCGCGCTCGTTGGCGATTCGCTCGGCGACGGAGGGGCCCGCAGAGTGTGGAACCCACTCGCCGCCCCAGAGCGTCTTGTCGACGTGGCAATGGCTGTCGACAAGACCCGGCAGGAGCAACTCCCCTTTCCCGTCGATCCTCGGCACGCCTGGATCAATGGCGGAATGCTTGCCTATGGACTGGATGACTCCGCCACCCACCCTGACATCCAGCGCATCGCGATGTCCATCGAGGCGGACATTGCTCAGGACAAAATCCATTTCATCCCCTGAAACACTCATATGAATTCCCATCCTTCATCTATATCGCGTTTTATCGCGGCCAGCATGCAAAGCGACGCTACTTCAACCGGCCGGAAAGAATTTCCACCCCGCGCATATTCACCGGACGTTCCACAGCCCCGCCCTTCTCCATGACGACGCTGAGCAAGCAAGATATTGCGAAGTTGGCAACGAGCGCCACCAGACCCGAGTTGATGTTTCCAATATTCGTGTCGCTGAAATAAAACCAGGCAACGATCGCGCATCCCACGATCATGCCGACGCACAATGCGCCCGACTTGAGGCCGCGGAAGAACATGACGCCAAACCAGGCGGGCACCAGCTGTGTCGTCAACGCCAGCGCAAGCGTGAGAAACGTCAGCATGATCGACGAAGCAAACGTCGATAACGCGGCGGTGATGATCAGAAATGCCGCCATGACCATATTGAGACTACGAGAGGTCTCCGCCTCTTTCATGGACGGGCACAGGTTCCGGCTGAAGACGCCGGCAAACATCAAGGAATTTCCAGCCAGAACAATCAGCGCCGCCAGGCCGGCCCCGGCCGCGATCAGGCCGACGATCCAGGGCGGAGCGAGATCCCTCACCACGACCAGGAACACGCGATCCGCTTTCGCCAAGTTCGGAGCATGGCCCACGCCGTAATAAGCGACGAAGACCAGCAGCGGATACATCAGCATGTACAACGGCATCCATATCACGGACTTCTTGATCGAAGACTCGGACTTGGCGGAAAACAGGAATTGCGCAGGAAGCGTCATGTAGAACTGCACGGACTGCACGAAGATCGTCGTCATGGCGAACACGAGCGCGCCGCTGGTCACAGTCCCGAGCTCGGGCTTATGTTGCGAGACCTCGAACACGCCATGGAGGCCGCCCGCCGCGATGACGACTGCGATCCCGGCCAGGACGATGCCAAGAAACATGAACGTGTCCTTGACCACGGTCACCAGGGCCGTCGAGCGCATTCCAGATGCGAACACGTAGAGGAACGCAATGATCGCCGTCCCCACGACAATTTCCAGGCGCGTGAGCTGAAGCCCAAGCTCGCTCAGGACGACCTGCAGCCCTATGAACTGAAAGATCGCCCACGGGAACAACGCAAGCACGAAGGTGGCTGCGGAAAGTTTCTCAAGAAAACGGCTCCGGTAATGCCCATACATGACATCCGGCACAGTCACCGCGCCATAGGCCTTCCCCGCCCGCCATACCAGAGGCGCCAGAAAATAACCGAATATATAGCCCATCAGGATATATCCGATGAACCATATCCCATATGATGCGCCTTTCGCATATATGCCGCCGGGGAAGCCGAGCATCGTGCCGATACTGTAGATTTCGCCGACCGCCAGGAAGAATATCAGCCAGCTCGGCAGGGACCTTCCCGCAATCAGCGTGCCCAGCGGCGTGCCATCGGCCGCGCCGGATCTGCCAACATACGCGACGAGCACCGATCCCGCAATGATCAGTCCAAACAGGAGGGCAATCATTTTTCATCCCCCTCGATCTTGCGGTAGTGCGCCCGCTCGAAATAATGCCATGACAACCACATGCAAAGCGTCGTCAATGGCAACCAGCAAAATAGCCAGAAAAATACCAACGGTATTCCCAGCACGGTATATTCGTAGCCGCTGATTACCGGGATTCCCACCAATATGGCGATAGCAGGTATGACGGTGGCGATCAGGATGGCCCATTTGCTTCCAATCATTTCCTTGTCTCCTTATGCCTGCCGGACGTCGGGGCTCCGTCCGGGGCATCCTGTCTCATGATCTTCGCACCGCTCGCAAAACCAACCAGGCGGCTCTCGTTGATGATAAGTGTCGGAAGTACCCGCCGGTAGTGCCAATTCGACCCTGGCCGTGGTGCCAGCCCCGCGATGCATCACTCTGGAGAGAAGGCTGCGGTTACAGGGAAATACAGATGTCCTCGCAAGATCGCCCGCTCGACGGCGCCGACATGCCTTCGGCATTGCGATTCGCGCTGCGCAAGCGGCAAGAAACAGCAAACTCAGGAGACAAACACGTGAACAAGACCGATCTGAAAGCTCACCAGGCGGCGCCCAACAGGAACCCGACCGTCCCTGCGAGGGCCATCAGCAGAAAACACACCAGCCATACGGCCGGCCCGACGATGCGCCGCTTGAACTGACTCAGGGAATCGGACACCAGCGCGGCCATCTCCGACCTGGCCAACAGGATCGAATCGTCGGTCTGCCGCTTCAGATGGTCGATCTGCCGGTTCAATTCGCCGGAAAGCCTGTCGATGCCGGCGGCCGCGGCCGCCTCGAAGGACCGCTCGGCGCTCTTGATCGCATCATCGACGTCCTGCTTCAGCTGGGGCCGGTACTCGTCGACAAGGCCCTGGACCGTGGTTTCCAGGGCCCTGCCGAAGTTTTCCGATGTTTCTTTGAAATCGAACATAGACAATATCGCCTGTTTCAGCGGCTTTCCAGAGCCAGGTAGGCCGCATGCACCGCGTCCTCTCCGTACTTGCGTTCCAGCCGGCGGACGATGAAATGTCCACGCGCCACGTCCTGGAAGTGGTCGATGAACAGCGTATTGATCACCGCGCCCCCGGCGGCGCCCAGCGCCGGGACGGCCTGGGCGGCGACCTTTTCCGTGACCTGGATGCCAAAGCGGTCGGCGACGATGGAGATCAGGCGGACCATGGCGGGCGCGGCCGCCTTGTCCGCCGCCACTTTGGCGCCCAGATAATCGGCGGCCTGGCCGACGGCCCGGGCCAGGGCCACGCGCACGGCGTAGTAGCCGCTTTCGGCGGCGTCATCGGCATCCGCCCGGCCGCCCATGGCGAAGACCATCAGGCAGGCCCGCCGGGTATCGGCGTCCCGCAGCGATTCGCCCTCGCTGCGGGCGATGGCCGCGATGGAGCGCATCATCAAGGTCGTCGAAACGGGCAGCTCCACGGCCAGGCCGGCGATGCCGAAGAATCCCCCCACCCCGCCGCTGAGCGCCGCGCCCCATTTGTGCCACTTGTCGCTGCTGCCCCCGCCCGGGACATCCTCCAAGGTGAAGATGGCCGCATCGGCCGCCTTGCTCAGCGCCGTCCTGGTCAGATCGGCGATCCGCCCATGCCAACTGGCGGGCAGCATGCCCAGGCCCTTTTCGATGGGAGCGCCGATCAGGTCGGTCATGCGGGCCGCCAGGCCGGGGTTTTCCAGCAGCCGACGGGCCGCCTTCAGGGCCTCCAGGTCGGCAACGTCCAAGGGCCTATCCATTGCGTCGTTCTGTTCTCGTCGATCCATATGGGCATTGTGCGCCGGATCGCCGGAATTCTCGACAGCGCCGCCACGCCTCTGGTATTGTGATTTGCGCCGCGCAAGCGGAAAAAAACAGCAAACTCAGGAGACAAACACATGAAAAAGACCGCATTGGCGGCCGCGATGGCCGTCTTCGGCCTTGGCGTCAGCCTGCCTTCCCACGCCGCAGGCATCTCGGATGACGTCATCCGCATCGGCTTCATCGCCGACATGTCCGGCGTGTACGCCGACATCGACGGGCAGGCGGGGGCCGACGCCATCCGCATGGCCATCGCCGACATGGGGGGCGAGATCAACGGGAAAAAGATCGAACTGCTGACCGCCGACCACCAGAACAAGGCCGACATCGCCTCGGCCCGCGCCCGCGACTGGTTCGACACCCAGCATCTGGACATGCTGGTGGGCGGCACCAACTCCGCCACGGCCCTGTCCATGGCGGCGGTCGCCGCGGAAAAGAAGAAGCCCTTCCTGGCGGTCGGCCCGGGCTCGTCCCAGCTGACCAATGAAAAATGCACGCCCTACACCGTGCACTACGCCTACAACACGGTGGCGCTGGCCAACGGCACCGGTTCCGCCGTGGTGCGCGAAGGCGGCAAGACCTGGTTCTTCCTGACGGCCGACTACGCCTTCGGCCATTCCCTGGAACAGGACACCGCCAAGGTCGTGAAGAAGGACGGCGGCAAGGTCCTGGGCGCCGTGCGCGCGCCGATCGCCACCTCCGACTTTTCTTCCTTCCTGCTGCAGGCGCAAAGCTCGGGTGCCCAAGTGCTGGGCCTGGCCAACGCGGGCGGCGACTTCATCAATTCCGCCAAGGCCGCCAAGGAATTCGGCATCACCAAGACCATGAAGCTGGCCGGCCTGCTGGTGTTCATCAACGACATCCATTCGCTGGGGCTGGAGAACACCGCGGGGCTGTACCTGACCACGCCCTGGTACTGGAACCAGTCCGACGATTCCCGCGCGTGGTCCAAGCGCTTCTTCGACCAGCACAAGCGCGCGCCCTCGTTCCTGCAGGCGGGCGATTATTCGGTGGCCAAGAACTATCTGGAAGCCGTCAAGGCCACGGGCACTGACGATGGCGACGCCATCATGCAGTACCTGAAGTCCCACAAGATCAACGACATGTTCGTCAAGAACGGCTACGTGCGCAAGGACGGCCTGATGATGCACGACATGTACCTGGCCCAAGTGAAGAAACCCGACCAGTCCAAGGCCCCGTGGGATTACTACAACATCGTGCGCACGCTGCCGGCCGAATCGGTCTATGGACCCGAATCCGAATCGACCTGCGCCCTGCTGAAAGGCTGACCGGAGACCGACATGCTTCAGGCGCGAGAGGACTATGCCCGGACCTGCCAGGATTTTTCCTGGACCATCCCGGCGCACTACAACATCGGCACGGACGTCTGTGACCGATGGGCCGACGGCAGCGGTCGTCTCGCCCTGATCGTGGACCGCGGCGACTCGCCGCCCGACCGATACACTTTCGATCAGCTGAAACGCTGGTCCGACGAACTGGCCCTGGCGCTGCGGGCGCGGGGCGTGGAGCCCGGCGATCGGGTCGGCATCCTGCTGCCCCAGTCGCTGGAAACGGCCCTGTCCCACCTGGCCGTCTACAAGCTCGGGGCCATCGCCGTGCCCCTGTTCACGCTGTTCGGCACCGATGCCCTGCAATACCGGCTGGGCAATTCCGGCGCGCGGGCGCTGGTCACCCACACGGAAGGCATGGGCAAGATCGCGGCCATCCGGGACGCATTGCCGGAACTGCGCTGCGTGCTGAACATCGACGCCGCGCGGCAGGACGAGAACGCCTTCTGGGGCGCCATCGAATCCCAGCAGGGCAATGTCCTGACGCCGCACGACACCCTGGCCGACGACCCGGCGGTGATCATCTACACCTCGGGCACGACCGGCAAACCCAAGGGCGCGCTGCACGCCCACCGCATGCTGCTGGGGCACCTGCCGGGGGTCGAGATCTCGCACAATTTCTTCCCCGACCGGGCGCGCCTCATGTGGACGCCGGCCGACTGGGCCTGGATCGGCGGCCTGATGGACGTCCTGATGCCCTCATGGCACCACGGTGTCGCCGTCCTGGCGCACCGCTTCGGCAAATTCGACGCCGAACAGGCCTGGCGGCTGATGGCCAGGCACCAGGTCAGCCATACGTTCCTGCCGCCCACCGCCCTCAAGATGCTGCGCGCGCTGGACGCGCCGGAACGATACGGCGCCTTGCGGCTGGTTTCGGTCGCCAGCGGCGGCGAAACGCTGGGCGCCCAGTTGATCGACTGGGGACGCAAGACCCTGGGGGTCACGATCAACGAATTCTACGGGCAGACCGAGTGCAACATGATCGTGTCCTCATGCTCGGCCCTGTTCGAGCCGCGCGCGGGGGCCATGGGCCGGCCGGTGCCCGGCCACGACGTGCGGATCATCGACGAGCGCGGCCAAGTCGTGCCCGACGGCACCGAAGGCCACATCGCCGTGCGCCGCCCGGACCCGGTGATGTTCCTGCAATACTGGGCCAATCCGCGCGCCACCGCCGATGCCTTCATCGGCGAGTTCCTGGTCACCGGGGATCGCGGCATGCGCGACGCGGACGGCTATCTCTGGTTCAAGGGCCGGGGCGACGACGTCATCACCAGCGCGGGCTACCGCATCGGCCCGGGACCGATCGAAGACTGCCTGATCAGCCACCCGGCCGTGCGGATGGCCGCCGTCATCGGGGTTCCCGACCCCGAGCGCACCGAAATCGTCAAGGCCTGCATCGTGCTGAAGGAAGGCTTCCAGCCCAGCGCCGCGCTGATCGCCGAAATTCAGGACCACGTCCGGCGGCGCGCCGCCGCCCACGAATACCCGCGCCTGATCGAGTTCATGGACGCGCTGCCCATGACGACCACCGGCAAGGTGATCCGCAAGGCGCTGCGCGACCTGCACCAGCAGCACCCGGCCTCATAGGCCGGCCGCCGGCCCGGGCGTCAGTCCAGCATCAGCCAGACGCCGATGCCGGCGATCAACACGCCGGAGACGCGGTTCATCAGTTGTACGTTGGAGCGGCGGGCCAGCAGGGCGCGGGCGACCGAGCCGCCCATGGCATACAGGATCAGGCAGCACAGTTCCATGCTGAGGATGATGGCCAGCAGCAGGCTCAGCTGCGGGGCCATCGGCTGGTCGAAATTCAGGAAGGGCGGCAACAGGGCGATGAAAAAGGCCCAGCCCTTGGGATTGGCGATGGCCGTCACCAGCCCCTGCGTGGCCAGTTGCAGGCGGCGCGGGGCACGCGCACCATCGGCCACTTCGGGAATGGCCAGCGAACCCCTGGAGCGCCACATCTCGATGCCCAGCCACACCAGATAGGCGCCGCCGCCCAATTTGAAGGCGGTGAAGAGCGGCGGGTACTGCAGCAGCACGGTGGCCACGCCCAGCACGGACGCCGCCGCGACGGTGCCCACGCCGACCAGTTCCCCCACCCACATCCAGGCGGTGCGCCGCACGCCGACGGTCATCCCCAGGCTGAGCGAGAGCATCATGCACATGCCCGGCGTCAGCGACACCAGAAAAAAGGTCAGCAGAAAGAGCGAGAACGTCGCCGAAGTCATGGTGGAAATGGCCTTTGAATCCGCGCCCGCGCACATGGGGCCGCGGGGATCCGCAACGAAACCGTCGTGCGGGAAATGCAGGCCGGTCCAGGATGCGTTAGTGTACTGCTGCCGCCCAACCCCCGACATCGGATTGACGCCATGACACGACACAGCCATACCCCCGCCTCGCTCGACACCCTGATCCGGCGCCACGAAGCCAGCTGGCTGGCATACTGCCGGCATGATTTCGTGCGCCAGCTGGCGGCGGGCGCCCTGCCGGCCGCGGCGTTCCGCCACTACCTGAAGCAGGATTACCTGTTCCTGATCCATTTCGCCCGCGCCTGGGGGCTGGCGGTCTACAAGAGCCGCGACATCGGCGAACTGCGCCAGGGCTGCGACAGCCTGAAAGCCATCGTCGACCTGGAAATGCAGCTGCACGTGGACTACTGCCGGCAATGGGGCATCCCCGAAACGGAACTGGCGGAACTGCCCGAAGCGACCCAGACCATGGCCTACACCCGCTACGTGCTGGACGCCGGCCTGCGCGGCGACCTCCTGGACCTGCACGTGGCGCTGGCGCCCTGCCTGATCGGCTATGCGGACATCGCCCTGTGGCTGCGCGACCAGCCCTTCACGGTCCAGGGGGCCGGGAATCCCTACGCCTCCTGGCTGGACATGTACGCCGGCGAAGAATTCCAGGCGGCCGCCGACCAAGAGCGCCGCTGGCTGGACGCGCGCCTGGCGGAGCAGTCCCCGCGCCGGCTGGACGAACTGGCTCGCCTCTTCCATGACGCCACCCGCCTGGAAATCGATTTCTGGCAGATGGGGCTGGACGCCGCCTGACAGCCAATTGAACGCGAGGCCGACGCGCAAGGGACACACTGATAAAATCGTCGGTTCGACTTTTCCCCGCGACCCGGAACCCGCCCCGCCATCATGCACACCGCCCACCAGAACCTCATCGAATCCGCCTGGGAAGACCGGGCATCCCTGCGTCCCGGCCAGCCGCCCGCCGACCTGAGCCAGGCCATCGAACAGACCCTGGCGGGCCTGGACGACGGATCCCTGCGCGTCGCGGAAAAGATCGACGGCCAATGGCAGGTCCACCAGTGGGTCAAGAAGGCCGTGCTGCTGTCCTTCCGGCTGTCGGACAACCGGGTGATGGGCCAGTCCCCCCAGCTGTACTACGACAAGGTGCCCCTGAAATTCCAGGACTATTCCCCGGCCGACTTCCAGCAGGCGGGTTTCCGGGTCGTCCCCACGGCCACGGTGCGGCGCGGCGCCTACATCGGCCCCGACGTGGTCCTGATGCCGTCCTACGTGAACATCGGCGCCCGCGTAGGCGAAGGCACGATGGTGGACACCTGGGCTACGGTGGGATCGTGCGCCCAGATCGGCAGCCACGTGCACCTGTCGGGCGGCGTGGGCATCGGCGGCGTGCTGGAACCCCTGCAGGCCGGTCCGACCATCATCGAGGACAACTGCTTCATCGGCGCCCGTTCGGAAATCGTCGAAGGCGTGATCATCGAGGAGAATTCCGTCCTGGCCATGGGCGTCTTCATCTCGCAGAGCACGAAGATCTACGACCGCGCCACGGGCGAGGTCCATTACGGCCGGGTGCCGTCCGGCTCCGTCGTGGTGCCGGGCTCCCTGCCCTCCGCGGACGGCAGCCACAGCCTGGCCTGCGCGGTGATCGTCAAGCGCGTCGACGCCCGCACGCGCGCCAAGACCAGCATCAACGAGCTGCTGAGGGCCTGAGCCATGGCCGATGCCGACGTCCGCGCGCTGACCCGCGCCCTGATCGCCCGCCCCTCGGTCACGCCGGACGACGCCGGCTGCCAGGACCTGATCGCCGAGCGGCTGCGGCCCCTGGGATTCTCCTGCGAAGCCCTGCCCAGCGGCGGCGTCAGCAATCTGTGGGCGCGGCGCGGCGCGGCGAGGCCCCTGCTGGTCTTCGCCGGCCACACCGACGTCGTACCGCCCGGCCCCGAGGCCGCCTGGCCCAGCCCCCCGTTCGAACCGACCGAAACCGAAGGCATGCTGGTGGGCCGCGGCGCCGCCGACATGAAGACGTCCGTGGCGGCGTTCGTGGTGGCCGCCGAGGAATTCATCGCCGCCCACCCGAAGCATGCCGGCTCCATCGCCCTGCTGCTGACTTCGGACGAGGAAGGCCCCGCCACCGACGGCACCGTGCACGTCTGCCGCGTGCTGGAAGCCCGGGACGAAAAGCCGGACTACTGCATCGTCGGCGAGCCCACCTCGGCCAACCGCCTGGGCGACACGATCAAGAACGGGCGCCGAGGCTCGATGTCGGCCCGCATCACCGTGCGCGGCGTCCAGGGGCACGTCGCCTACCCGCACCTGGCCCGCAACCCGATTCACGAACTGGCCCCCGCCCTGGCGGAACTGACCGCGATCCGCTGGGACGAAGGCAACGACTATTTTCCCCCCACGACCTTCCAGGTCTCGAACCTGCACGCGGGCACGGGCGCCGGCAACGTGATTCCCGGCATCGCCGCCATCGACTGCAATTTCCGCTTCTCGACGGCCAGCACCCCGGACGACCTGCAGGCCCGGCTCATCGCCGTCCTGGACCGCCACGGCCTGGACTACGACATCGCCTGGACCATCAGCGGACTGCCCTTCCTGACGCCGCAGGGCCCCCTGTGCGCTGCGCTACAATCGGCCATCTCGGACGAGACCGGCGCGCGGGCGGAACTGTCGACCACCGGCGGCACGTCCGATGGCCGCTTCATCGCCCGCCTGTGCCCTCAGGTCGTCGAATTCGGCCCCCTGAACCGGACCATCCACCAGGTGGGCGAATGCCTGCCCCTGGACAATCTGGTCCCCTTGAAGAACATTTACCGCAGGGTCCTGGAAACGCTGCTGCCCGACACGGAACGCGGCTGATCCGCGCCGCGCCGGCCCGGCCCCTGCTCCACCGGAACGCACCCGTCCAACCATGGCTTCTCCCCACACCGAACTGCTGACCCTGCGCGATCTGCTGCGCTGGGCCGTGACCCGCTTTCGCGGCGCCAACCTGGTCTTCGGCCATGGCAGCGACAATGCCTGGGACGAAGCCGTCTACCTGCTGCTGCACACCCTGCACCTGCCGCTGGACACCCTGGAGCCCTTCCTGGATGCCCGGCTGCTGGAGCGCGAGCGTCTGCGCTGCGTCGACCTGATCCACGAACGCGTCACCTCGCGCAAGCCCGCCGCCTACCTGACGGGCGAGGCCTGGCTGCAGGGCGAGCGCTTCCTGGTGGACGAGCGCGTCATCGTGCCGCGCTCCCCGATCGCCGAACTGCTGGCCGAACAGCTGACGCCCTGGATCGAAGATCCCGACGCCGTGACATACGTGCTGGACCTGTGCACCGGCTCGGGTTGCCTGGCGATCCTGGCGGCCCTGGCCTTCGATTCCGCCCAGGTCGACGCGGTCGACCTCTCGCCCGACGCCCTGGCGGTGGCCCAGTCCAACATCGCCCTGCACGAACTGCAGGGTCGCGTGCAGGCGCTGCGCAGCGACCTGTTCGCGCAGATCCCGGCCGATCGCCGCTACGACCTGATCGTCTGCAACCCGCCCTACGTCAACAGCCAGGCGATGACGGCCCTGCCGCCCGAATACCGGCACGAGCCGCGCATGGCCCTGGCCGGCGGCGCGGACGGCATGGACCTGGTGCGCCGCATCCTGGACAAGGCCCCCGACCATCTGACGCCCGACGGCCTGCTGGTCCTGGAAATCGGCCACGAACAGGCGCACTTCCAGGCGGCGTTCCCGGATCTGGATCCCATCTGGCTGAGCACCGAGACCGCCAGCGACCAGATCCTGCTGCTGCGCCGCGCGCAGCTGGCGGCGTGATCCGCGCATCCGGCCTGACCCTGCGGCGCGGCGTCAAGGTCCTGCTGGAAGACGCCGAATTCGTCGTGCATCCGGGCGAGCGCGTGGGCTTCGTCGGCAAGAACGGCGCCGGGAAATCGTCGCTCTTCGCGCTGCTGCAAGGCCAGATCGACCCGGACTCCGGATCGTTGGACATTCCCGCTGCCTGGCGGCTGGCCAGCGTCGAGCAGATCCTGCACGACACGGACCGCGCCGCCCGCGAATTCGTCATCGACGGCGACCGCCACCTGCGCGACCTGCAGGCGCGGCGGGCCGCCCTGGATCCCGACCAGGGCCAGCAGATCGCCGAGCTGGAATCCGCCCTGGTCGAAGCCGAGGCCTGGAGCGCCCCGTCGCGCGCCGAACAACTGCTGGCCGGCCTGGGCTTCGCACCCGACGAATGGGCGCGGCCGGTGGCCAGTTTTTCCGGCGGCTGGCAGATGCGCATCGCACTGGCCCGCGCGCTGATGGCGCCGTCGGACCTGCTGTTGCTGGACGAGCCCACCAACCACCTGGACCTGGACGCCATGCTGTGGCTGGAACGCTGGCTGGGCGGCTACCCGGGCACCGTCCTGCTGATTTCCCACGACACGGAGTTCCTGAACGCGGTCGCCCGCGTCATCCTGCACTTCGAGAACGGCAAGCTGGTCCGCTACAAGGGCGGCTACGAAGACTTCCTGGAACAGCGGGCCGAACGCCTGCGCCAGAACCAGTTGGCCCGCCAGAAACAGGCCCGGGAAACCGCCCACCTCCAGTCCTTCATCGACCGCTTCAAGGCCAAGGCCAGCAAGGCCAAACAGGCGCAAAGCCGCGTCAAGGCCCTGGCCCGCATGCAGACCCTGGCCCCCCTGGCCGTGGAATCCGGCATCGACATCCGCCTGCCCGATCCCGTGCAGACCCCGGACGTGCTGCTGCGCCTGGAAGACGCCGCCCTGGGCTACGCCGGCCCGACCGGCGGCGAACCGCGCACCATCCTGAAAGACGTCAGCCTGATGGTGCGCGGCGGCAGCCGCATCGGCATCCTGGGCGTGAACGGCGCGGGCAAGAGCACCCTGGTCAAGACCCTGGCCCGGGAACTGGCCCCGCTGGCCGGCCAGGTCCAGCCCGCCAAGGGCCTGGAAATCGGCTATTTCGCCCAACAGCAGCTGGACGTCCTGGACCCCGAATCCAGCCCGCTGCAGCACTTCGCCCGCATCGCCCCCGACACCCGGGAACAGGAACTGCGCAACATGCTGGGCGGCTTCGGCTTCGGCGGCGACATGGTCAACCAGCCCGTGGCCCCCTTCTCGGGCGGCGAAAAAGCGCGGCTGGCCCTGGCCCTGATCGTCTGGCGCAAGCCCAACCTGCTGCTGTTGGACGAACCCAGCAACCACCTGGACGTGGACACCCGCGAAGCCCTGGCCCGCGCCCTGGCCGAATTCCCCGGCAGCGTCCTGCTGGTCTCGCACGACCGCCACCTGCTGCGCACCACCGTCGACACCTTCTGGATCGTCGCGGACGGCGGCATCCAGCCCTTCGACGGCGACCTGGAAGACTACCGCGACTGGCTGCAGCAGCGCCAGACCCAGCAGAACCAGGCCGCCCGCGCCACCGCCGCCCCGACCACCGACCGCAAGACCCAGCGCCGCGAAGAAGCCCAGGCCCGCCAGCAACTGGCCGCCCGCCGCAAGCCGCTGGAAACCCGCCTGAAAAAAGTCGAGGACGCCATGGCCCGCGCCCAGACCCGGCTGGCCGAACTGGACGCCCTGATCGCCGACCCCGCCTTCTACACGGATGCGCATAAGGACACGCGCCCCGCCCTCTTGGCCGAACACGGCGAACTCAGCAAGACCCTGCAGTCCGCCGAAGAGGAATGGCTGGACATCCAGACGGAAATCGAAGCGCTCTAAGCGCTCTGCCAGCGTCAAGGACATGACTGTCCTTGAGGCAAACGCCGCCATCGGGAGCCGCCCGCCAAAGCGCAGCCAGAGCACCGCCACAATCCTCGTCAATCGCCGTAGCGAGGGGGCTGCGGGGGCTGTTGGAGCTCACTCGTCCACCTCCGGCGCAGCCGCCAAATCGCGACCGGTCCCCGCAGCCCCCTCGCCACGGCGATGAGCTCCCACCCATGAGCTCCCACCCATGAGCTCCCACCCACGAGCTCCCACCCACGAGCTCCCCCACACGCCCTCTATATTCCAAATCTGAATAATTTAATATTCTTATAGTCGTTCGCTATTAGAACCCGGCTCCATAGAATGAACAGGTCTAAACCTAGCCCACTTCATTCACCATGAGCCGTCTCCCCATCCAGTCCGTCGAATCCGCCCCCGCCGAAGCCCAGGAACGCCTGCGCTCCGCCGAAAAAGCCAGCGGCTTCCTGCCCAACCTCCTGGGCGTCCTCGCCAACGCCCCCACCGCCCTGGAAACCTACCAGGTCGTCGGCGCCATCAACGGCCGCAACAGCCTCACCCCCACCGAACGCGAAATCGTCCAGATCACTGCCGCCACCTATAACGGCTGCGGCTTCTGCGTCGCCGGCCACACCAAGATCGCCGCCAAGAAACTGCAGCTGCCCCAGGAATTCATCGACGCCCTGCGCGGCACCCAGGCCCTGTCCGATCCCAAACTGAACGCCCTGGCCCAGTTCACCCTGCAGGTGCTGGAACACCGCGGCCAGGTCGACGACCGGGCCCTGGCCGACCTGCGGGCCGCGGGCTACACCGACGCCCAGGCCCTGGACGTGGTCCTGGGCGTCAGCCTGGCCACCCTGTGCAACTACGCCAACAATCTGGCCCGCACCCCCATCAACCCGGAACTCCAGGCCTACGCCTGAACGACAGGGACGCACCATGACACACGCAGTGCTGCCTGCCGACACGGACGGCAGGATCGATCAACTGATCCGCGACTCGCTGGACCCCCACGTCGAAGCCATCGACAAGGGCCTGTACCCCGGCGAATTCCTGCAGGCCCTGGGCCGTCTGGGCGGCTTTGGCGCCGCCCTGCCGGTCGAGGCCGGCGGCCTGGGCGGCGATCTGCCCGCCCAGATCGACATCATCGCCCGGGTCGCGCGCACCTGCGGATCGACCGCGTTTCTGGCCTGGTGCCAGGCCACCTGCGCCTGGTACCTGCATCGCAGCGACAATGCCGCAGCCAAGGACCGCTACCTGCAGGCGGTCGCCAGCGGCAGCCTGCTGGCGGGCACCGGCATGTCCAACGCCGTCAAGCACCTGGCCGGCATCGAACGCATCAATCTGCGCGGCCGCCGGGAAGGCGAGGGCTATCGCATCAGCGGAGCCCTGCCCTGGGTCTCGAACCTGGGGCCAGATCACCTGCTGATCGTGGCGGCGGCCCTGGATGACGGCGGCTACGTCATGTTCGCCATCCCGCCCGGCGCCGAGGGCCTGACGCTGCGCGCCTGCCCGACGTTCGCGGGACTGGAAGGCAGCGGCACCTACGGCGTCCGCCTGAAAGACGTCTTCGTGCCTCCCCAGGACGTGCTGTCCGGCCCGGAACATTTCGACGATTACGTGCAGGGCTTCAAACCCGGCTTCCTGCTGATGCAGATCGGCATGGGCGCGGGCCTGGTCCAGGCCAGTCTGGACACCATCCACGCCACCAACCAGCGCCTGCCCCACGTGAACTGCTACCTGGACGACCAGGAAGACGATCTGCAAGCGGCCCTGCAAAAACTGTTGGCGCAGACGCGCGACCTGGCCCGCCAGGGCCCCGCCGCGCCGCTGCTCAACGTCCTGCGCGCCCGCGCCCTGGGATCCGAATTGAGCCTGCGGGCCACCCAGTCGGCCGCCCTGCACGCGGGGGCCGCCGGCTACCTGATGAGCAGCCCGGCCCAGCGCCGTCTGCGCGAGGCCCTGTTCGTGGCCATCGTCACCCCCGCCCTGAAACACCTGCGCAAGGAAATCCACGCGCTGGAACAGCGCCAGGCGGCCTGAACCATGCGCGCCGAAGCCTCCCTGCCCCGAGCCGAAGCCGCGACACCTGCCTGCGTGCTCAGCATCCAGGACATCACCCTGGGCTACGCGGCGGCCGGCCAGCGGGCCGCCGCCCCCGTGCTGGCCGACTTTTCCCTGGACCTGCGGGCCGGCGAGATCATCGCCCTGCTGGGCCCCAGCGGCGTGGGAAAATCATCGCTGCTGCGGGTCCTGGCCGGTCTGCAGCCTTCCCAGGCGGGCGAAATCCGGCTGGGCGGCCAGCGCCTGACCGGCCCGTCGCCCGCCCTGGGCATGGTCTTCCAGGATCCCAGCCTGCTGCCCTGGTTGACCCTGGAAGAAAACGTGGCCTTCGGCCTGGATTTCCGCCACCAGCCCAAGCTGGACGACGACACCCGCCGGCAGCGCGTCCAGCAGGCCATCAGCGAAGTCGGGCTGCAATCCGCCCGGTCCCGCTACCCAGACCAACTGTCGGGCGGCATGGCGCAACGGGCGTCTCTCGCCCGCACGCTGGCCCGCGCGCCCCGCATCCTGCTGCTGGACGAGCCCTTCAGCGCCCTGGATGAAGTCACCCGCCACGAAATGCAGTCGCTGCTGCTGCAGATCCGATCCCAGCATCAGGCGGCCGCCATCCTGGTGACGCACGACATCGACGAGGCCCTGCTGCTGGCCGACCGCATCCTGCTGATCGGCGGCCAGCCCGGCCGCCTGATCGGCCAATGGTCCGTCGATCAGCCCCACCCCCGGGACGAAACCACCGACGAACTGACCAGCCTGCGCGTCCGGATCCTGCAGACCCTGCGCAGCGCCCGCCCACCGAGACCCCAATGACACGATTCAAACTGCTCGATTCCTGCTGCGGCGACGCCGACAATACCCTGGCCCGCCGGCGCCAGTTCCTGAAGCTGTCGGCCATGTTCACCGCCGCCGGCGCGCTGCCGCTGCTGCAGGCCGGCCGCGCGGCCCACGCCGCCGAACCCGACGCGCCCGTGCGCATCGGCTACCTGCCGATCACCGACGCCACGCCGCTGCTGGTCGCCCATCACAACGGCCTGTTCGAAAAGCAGGGGCTCAAGGTCGAGCAGCCCCGGCGCTTTCGCAGCTGGTCGCAGATCGTCGAAGCCTTCCTGAGCGGCCAGGTCAACGTGGTCCACCTGCTGATGCCCATGACCATCTGGTCGCGCTACGGCAGCAAGTCGCCCGCCAAAGTCGTCGCCTGGAACCACACGGAAGGCTCCTGCCTGACCGTCCTGCCCGACGTCAACACGCTGGAAGACCTGGGCGGCACCACGGTGGCCATCCCCTTCTGGTATTCGGTGCACAACATCGTGCTGCAGGCGATCCTGCGCCAGGCCGGACTGGAATTCATCAACGAAGGCGAGCCGACGAAGAAGCAGGTGAAACTGGTCGTCATGTCGCCCGGCGACATGCTGCCCGCCCTGGGCAGCAAGCGGATTTCCGGCTACATCGTGGCCGAACCCTTCAACGCCAAGGCCGAAGAGCTGGGCGTGGGCAAGGTCTGGCGCTTTACCGGCGACGTCTGGCGCAACCACGCCTGCTGCGTGGTCACCATGCACGAACGCGACCTGCAGGAACGCCCGGAATGGTCGCAGAAAGTGGTCAACGGCATCGTCCAGGCCCAGGCCTGGGTGCGCGGCCACCGCGAGGACACGGTCAAGATCCTGGCGCGCAACAACCCGGCCGCCTACACGCCGCACGAGGCCTCGACCCTGGCGCGCGTGCTGCTGCCCTCGGCCGAGCGCGACGCCGCCTACGCGAAGAGCGGCGCCATCCGCCACGCCGACTGGAACGAACTGCGCATCGATTTCCGTCCCTATCCCTACCCCAGCTACACCGAGAAACTGGTGTCGCTGCTGAAGGACACCTACGTCCTGGGCGAAAACGCCTTCCTGAAGAACCTGGATCCCGCCCATGTCGCCCGCGACCTGGTCGACGACCGCTACGTGCGCAAGGCGATCGAAGCGCAAGGCGGCCTGTCGGCCTTCGGCGTCGAGGGCGGCTATACCCGCACGGAAACTTTCGAGGTCAGCTGATGAGCTCCCGTTCCTCCGCCCTGTCGTCCCGCCAGCGCCTGCTGCTCAGCCTGGGCGGCCTGCTGACGCTCCTGCTGCTGTGGGCCGCCGGCATCGGTCTGCTGGGCCAGGACCTCGCCATGGCGCGCCTGTTCGCGCCCGGCCAGGCGCTGCCCAGCCTGGCGCACCTGATCGCGGACAACCAGCTGACCCTGCACACCCTGGTCAGCCTGCGACGCGTGGCGGTGGGCCTGTTCTGGGCGCTGGTGTTCGGCATTCCGCTGGGGCTGGCCATCGGCCTGTCCCGCCGCCTGGAATCCGCGACCAGCGGCGCCTTCCAGTTCCTGCGCATGATCTCGCCGCTGTCCTGGATGCCGATCGCCGTGATGCTGTTCGGCGTGGGCGACGCGCCGATCTATTTCCTGCTGAGCTTCGCCGCAGTCTGGCCCATCATCCTGAACACCAGCGCCGGCGTGCGCCAGCTGGACGCCCGCTGGCTGATGCTGGCCCGCAGCCTGAGCGCCACCCGCGCCGAAATTCTCTGGAAGATCGTGATCCCCGGTTCCCTGGGCCACATGCTGACCGGCCTGCGCCTGGCCATCGGCATCGTCTGGATCATCCTGGTGCCCTGCGAAATGCTGGGCGTCAGTTCCGGCCTGGGTTACTTCATTCTGGATACCCGCGACCGCCTGGCCTATTCCGAACTGATGGCCGTCATCATCCTGATCGGCGCCCTGGGATTCACCCTGGACGCCACCGCCCAGCGCCTGCACCGGCGCTGGGGGCGCGGGCGCTGATCAGCCCAGGATATCCAGCTTCGCCACGCCCAGCGCCAGGGTTTTGGTGCCGACATCATGGAACTCGATGCGGGCCTGGGCCTCGGCGCCGGAACCGCTCAGGGACACGATGGTGCCTTCGCCGAAGCGGCCGTGGCGCACAGTGGCGCCAATGCGGAAACACTGATCTCCGACTGTGACGTCGGGCGTGCGAGTGCGCGGCACGCGCGGCGCAAAGCTGCTGCCGCCATCGCCCTGCCATCCTCCCGCCCCACGCCTGAAAGCGCCGCGCCACGCGGGCTGCTGTTCCGGCGCCGTCGCGCGCTGGCGCGGCGTGATCCACTTCAGATCCTGTTCGGGGATTTCATCCAGGAACCGCGAGCGCAACGCGTAGCGCGTCTGGCCATGCAGCATGCGGCTTTGCGCCAAGGTCAGCGTCAGGCGTTCGCGCGCCCGCGTGATGGCCACGTACATCAGGCGCCGTTCCTCTTCCAGGCCGCCGGCGTCCAGCAGACTGTTTTCATGCGGGAACAGGCCTTCTTCCAGACCGGTGATGAACACGACGTCGAATTCCAGGCCCTTGGCGGCATGCACGGTCATCAGCTGCACCGCGTCTTCGCCCGCCTGCGCCTGGTTGTCGCCCGCCTCCAGCGACGCGTGGCTGAGAAAAGCGCCCAGCGGCGACATCACGGCGGGCGGCGCGACGCCCGCATCGAAGCCGGGATCAGCCGACGGGAAGGCTTCGGCGGCCGGCGCCGCGTCCGAAGCGGCGTTCGCCGCCCCCAGATCGACGGCCTCCGGCGTCACGCCGCCTGCGCCGAATTCCGGAATCCTGCCCGCCACCAGGCCCTGCAGGCCGGCTTCCGCGACGAAGGCGGCGGCCGCATTGACCAGTTCCTGCAGGTTGTCCAACCGGTCCTGCCCCTCGCGGTCGGCCCGGTAGTGGGCCTCCAGGCCGCTGTGATGCACCACGTGGCCGATCAGTTCCGGCAGATCCAGGGACTGGGCGGCCTCGGCCATCTCGCGGATCAGGGTCGCGAAACGGGCCAGGCTGCCGCCGCCCTTGCCCGGCACGTAGGCGACGGCGCCGGCCAGGCTGGTGCCGTACTGCGCGGCCGCGTCGGCCTGCTGTTCCAGTGTCCGCGCGCCGATGCCGCGCGTGGGGAAATTCACCACCCGCATCCAGGAGGTGTCGTCGTGCGGATTGTCGATCAGGCGCAGATAGGCCAGGACATGCTTGATTTCCTGGCGCTCGAAGAAGCGCTGGCCGCCATACACGCGATACGGCACGCGGGCGGAAAACAGGGCGTGTTCGATGGGCCGCGATTGCGCGTTGCTGCGATACAGCACGGCAATCTGGTGCGCCGGCCGGCCCTCGCGCAACAGGGCCCGGATCTCGTCGACCAGCCACTGGGCCTCCATCTGGTCGGAGGCCTGTTCCACCACGCGCAGGGGTTCGCCGTCGCCCGCCTCGGTCCACAGGTTCTTGCCCAGGCGGTGGGCATTGTGCGCGATCAGGGCGTTGGCGGCGTCCAGGATGTGGCCGTGGGAGCGGTAATTCTGTTCCAGGCGGATGACGTTGCCGTGCGCATGGCGCTGCTCGAAATCCGCCATATTGCCGACGTTCGCCCCCCGGAAGGCGTAGATGGACTGGTCGTCGTCGCCCACCGCGAAGACGGGCGTCAAGTTGCCCGCCAGCAGCATCAGCCAGCGGTACTGCAGCACGTTCGTATCCTGGAACTCATCGACCAGGATATGCTGGAAACGCCGCTGGTAATGTTCGCGGATCGTGGCCTCGCGCTGCAGCAGTTCGTAGGCCCGCAGCAGCAGTTCGCCGAAGTCCACCACGCCCTCGCGCTCGCACTGGTCCTGATAGCGCTGGTACAGGTCCGCCAGCCGCCGCGCATGGTTGTCATGCACGTCCAGGTCCTTGGGACGCAGACCGTCTTCCTTGGCGCCGTTGATCATGCGCTGCACGTCGCGCGGCGGGAAGCGCTCGTCATCCACGCCGTTGGCCTTGAGCATGCGCTTGATGGCCGACAACTGATCGGCGCTGTCCAGGATCTGGAAGGTCTGCGGCAGGCCGGCCTCGCGGAAATGCGCCCGCAGCAGGCGGTTGCACAGGCCGTGGAAGGTGCCGACCCACATGCCGCGCGTATTGATGGGCAGCAGGGCCGACAGCCGCGACAGCATTTCGCGGGCGGCCTTGTTGGTGAAGGTGACGGCCAGCAGGCCGAAGGGGCCGACCTGGCCCGTCTGGATCAGCCACGCCATGCGCGTGGTCAGCACCCGGGTCTTGCCGCTGCCCGCCCCCGCGAGGACGAGAGCATGCTGCGCCGGCAGGGTGACGGCGGCGCGTTGTTGTTCGTTCAGACCTTCAATCATGCAGCATAGGAGCGTAGTCGATACGCGAATTGTTCCAGGCCCTCGATGCCGCTGGCCTGCGCCCGCTGGCACCAGGCCCGCAAATCGGCCAGCAACTGGTCGCTGCTGGCGCTGGAGGATTCCCACAGGGCCGTCAGTTCGCGGCGCATCTGCAGCAGTGTGGACAGGGCCGGCGCCGCGGACAGCACGTGCGCCACCTGGGCCTGCCCGACAGGCGCCGGCGCCTGCGGATCGCGCACCAGCCATTTCCTGCATTGCCGCAGCAACTGGCGTTCGGCCAGGCAGCGGCGCAGTTTCAGGGCCTTGAGTTCGTGCGCCACAGTGGCCTTGACCATGCGGGAATAGCGGGCCAGAACGTCGTAGCGGTGGGCGATGATGCCCTGAAGCTGATCCTGGCCGAGGGATTCGATGGCCACCGGCCCACCGGCCTGCCACTGCAGGCGCGGCGCCACGCGGCGCACCTGCGCCAGGCGCAGGGCCTGCAGCACCCGGATATACCCCCAGCCCAGGTCGATTTCGTACCATCTGGACGAGAACTTCGCCGAGGTGCCGTAGGCGTGGTGGTTGTTGTGCAGTTCCTCGCCGCCGATCAGCAGGCCCCAGGGCGACACGTTGGTGCTGTCGTCCGGGCAGGCGAAATTGCGGTAGCCCCAGGCATGCCCCAGGCCGTTGACCACGCCGGCGGCCCAGAACGGAATCCAGGCCATCTGCACGGCCCAGATGGTCAGGCCGATCACGCCGAACAGCGCCAGATCGATCGCCAGCATCAGGCCGATGCCCAGCAGGTTATGGCGGCGGTACAGATGCCGTTCCAGCCAGTCGTCGGGTGTGCCGTGGCTGTAGCGCCGCAGGGTTTCCTCGTTCTGCGCCTCGTCGCGATACAGTTCCGCGCCCCGGAAGAACACCTGCGCCAGGCCGAAGACGGCCGGCGAATGAGGGTCGCCCTCGCGTTCGCATTTGGCGTGGTGCTTGCGGTGGATGGCGACCCATTCGCGCGTGATCATGCCCGTGGTCAGCCACAGCCAGAACCGGAAGAAATGCACCACGGCCGGGTGCAGGTCCACCCCCCGGTGCGCCTGGCTGCGGTGCAGGTACAGGGTGACGGCCACGATGGTGACGTGGGTCAGGACCAGGGTGACGGCCAGCAAGGCCCAGGGGCCCAGCTGCAGGACGCCGCCCTGCAAAAAGGATAGCCAGGTATTCATGGTGTTCGAGTGGGTGTCCGCGGATTCGGGGAATGCTTTCAGTGTAGACCACGGGGGCCCGCACGGGAAGAATGGGTGTCGCGCCCGGCGCGAGCCGGGCGCGACTGCCCCGTCAGGCCGGATCGGCCTCCGGATCCGGATCCGCGGCCTGCGCGGCCGGGGATGCCTCGGGGGCGCGGCGCTGCATGACGGCGGCAAAGAAGCCGTCCGTGCCATGCACGTCGGGGCGCAAGTGCAGCATCGGCCCGTCCAGGCTCAGTTCGATGCCGCGTTCGCGCAGGATGGCGCCGGCGTCCAGCAAGGTGAACTCGGGATGCGCGTCCAGGAAGGCCTGCACCTGCTGTTCGTTTTCCTCCGGCAGCAGGCTGCAGCTGGCATAGACCAGCCGGCCGCCCGGCCGCACGCAGGCGGACGCGTCCTGCAGGATGGCCGCCTGGGTCGCGCGCAGCTGTTCCAGCGATTCGGGATGCTGGCGCCATTTAAGGTCCGGATTGCGCCGCAGGGTGCCCAGGCCGCTGCAGGGCGCGTCCACCAGCACCCGGTGCGCCTTGCCGCGCAGGCGCTTGACGCGCTGGTCGTGGCGTTCGGCGATCGCCACCGGGACGATGTTTGACAGGCCGCTGCGGGCGAAGCGCGGCTTGGCCCGCGCCAGGCGGGCGGGCGACACGTCGAAGGCGTACAGGCGCCCGGTGGAGCGCATCAGCGCCCCCAGCAGCAGCGTCTTGCCCCCGGCTCCGGCGCAGTAGTCGATGACCATCTCCCCGCGCTTGGGGGCGACCAGCGCGGCCAGCAGCTGGCTGCCCTCGTCCTGCACCTCGATGTCGCCGCGCTCGAAGGAGGCCCAGCGATTCACCGGCGGACGCCCCTGGATGCGGATGCCCCAGGGCGAATAAGGAGTGGCCTGCGCCGCCCAGCGGGCCTCCGGCCCCTGCGCCCAGGCGGACAGCACGGCGGCCCGGTCCGTCTTGAACGGATTGACGCGCAGGTCCAGCGGCGCCGGCTGATTCAGGGCCTGCAGCAGGGACTCGGCATCGGCCAGGCCGGCCAGACGCGTTTCCAGCCATTCCGGCACGCTGTAGCGCACGCCGACGGGCAGGCTGTCCACCGCGAAGGCCTGGACATAATCCAGCCAGGCGCGTTCGTGCTCGTCCAGCCCCGTGTCCAGCGTGCTGCGCGGCCAGACCGACGCCAGGCCCAGCACCGCCAGGCGGCGGGTCGCGGCGCCCTGGCCGCTTTCGGCGAACTGCCGGTAGCGGCGCAGGTGGCGCAGCACGTCGAACACGGCTTCGGCGATTTCCCCCCGGTCGCGCGGCCCGGCATTGCCATGGGCGCGGAACCAGTGCGACAGCACGGCATCGGCCGGGTACTGCCACTGCAGGACTTCGCCCAGCACCTGGCGGACCTGTTCGATGCGGGCGGCGGCCATGACATAGGGCCGCGCCGGCGCCTGGTCCGCGCCCTGCCGGCTTGCGGGCGAACGCGCGGGGCGATCCCCCGAAGCGCGCTTCGGAGGACGCTCGCGCCCCGCGGCGCCCTGCGTCCGCCGGTCGTCGGCGCGCCGGGGACGGCTGTCCGAGGGGCGTGTGCGGGACCGATCCCGCGATTCATTCGTGCTCATGACGATCCTGTGATTCAAAAAGTGTGTCGCCCATCCAGGCCCGGTGCTGGACGCCGGCCACCCGTACCCTGCCGTCCTCTTCCAGCGTCACCCGGCCTTCGGCCAGCCAGCGCAGCACCTGCGCGTACACCCGGTGTTCGACCGGCAGCAGGCGGGCCGCCAGGCTGTCCGGCGTGTCGGATGCCAGCACGGGAATGACGCCCTGGGCGATGATGGGGCCATGATCCAGCACGGGCGTGACGAAATGCACAGTGCAGCCATGCCACTGCACCCCCTGGGCCAGCGCCTGCTGGTGCGTGTGCAGGCCCGGAAACGTCGGCAGCAGGGACGGATGGATGTTGATGACGCGGCCATTGAAATGCCGCACGAAATCGTTGCCCAGCACCCGCATGAAGCCGGCCAGCAGGATGACGTCCGGCTCGAGCGCATCCAGCCGGGCCAGCAGGGCCGCATCGAAGGCGTCGCGGCTGTCGAAGTCCCGATGCGACAGGCATTCGGCCGGCAGGCCCCGGGCGCGCGCCCAGTCCAGCCCCGCCGCATCGGCCCGGTTGGACAGCACGGCGCAGATCCGCACCGGCAGGCGGTCGGCGGCGACGACGTCCACCAGCGCCTGCATGTTCGAGCCCCGGCCCGAAATCAGGATGACCGCCCGCAACGGCCGTTCGGGGGTATGCTCCATGCGCGTGCTCTCCGACATAAAATCAAGGGCTAAACCCGAAATTGTAAACTCTCCGACGTGAAATCCGTTCCCCGCCTCTACCGCGCGCTGCCCCGGCGCGACACCAGCGCCGCCAGCGCCCTGACCATCGGCAACTTCGACGGCGTGCACCGGGGGCACCAGGCCATCCTGGCGCAAGTGCGCGGCCAGGCTCAGGCCCGGGGACTGGAGCCCACGGTCATGACCTTCGCACCCCACCCCAGGGCCTTCTTCGCCCGCCGGGGCGGCCGGCCGGAACTCATCCCCACCCAGATCAGCAGCCTGCGCGACAAGGTCGCCCTGCTCGCGGACCAGGGCATGCGCCAGATCGTCATCCAGCGCTTCGACCAGCGCCTGGCCGACATGAGCGCGGAAGACTTCATCCGCCGGCTGCTGGTGCGGGGCCTGAACACCCGCTGGCTGCTGGTGGGCGAGGACTTCCGCTACGGCCACAAGCGCAGCGGCGACATCGACCTGCTGCGGCGCATGGGCCGGGAACACGGCTTCACGGTGGAGACCATCGCCGACGTCAACGACGGCCACGGGCAGCGCATTTCCAGTTCGGCCCTGCGCACGGCGCTGGCCGTGGGCAATCTGACCCACAGCTGCGAGCTGCTGGGCGGCCCTTTCCGCATCAGCGGCCACGTCGTCCACGGCCAGAAGCTGGGGCGCGACCTGGGCTTCCCGACCCTGAACCTGCGCGTTCCCGCGCCCTGCGCGGCGCGTTCCGGCATCTACATCGTGCGGGTGCACGGCCTGAACGGAGCCCCGCTGCCGGGCGTCGCCAGCCTGGGCGTGCGGCCCACCGTGACCCGCGACGGCCCCCTGCTGCTGGAGACCCACATCCTCGATCAGCAGGTGAACGCCTACGGTAAACTGGTGTGCGTCGAATTCCTCGAATTTCTGCGCGACGAGGAATCCTTTCCTGACTTAACCACCCTGATCGCCGCCATCCGCCAGGACGTGCAAGGCGCTCGCGACTATTTCGCCTCCCATGGACTATAGAGACACCCTGAACCTGCCCGAATCCCCTTTCCCCATGCGGGGCAACCTGGCCAAACGCGAGCCGGGCTGGATCGCCGCCTGGGAGGAAAAAAAGATTTACGCAGTCATTCGGGCAGCCGCCAAGGGACGGCCGAAATTCACGCTGCACGACGGCCCGCCGTATGCCAACGGCGATATCCACATCGGCCACGCCGTCAACAAGATCCTCAAGGACATCATCGTCAAGAGCCGCGACATGGCCGGCTTCGACGCCCAGTACGTGCCCGGCTGGGACTGTCACGGCATGCCGATCGAGATCCAGATCGAAAAGAAGTACGGCAAGCACCTGCCGGTCGCGGAGGTCCAGTCCAAGGCCCGCGCCTACGCGACCGAACAGATCGAGCGCCAGCGCACCGACTTCAAGCGCCTGGGCGTACTGGGCGAATGGGACAACCCCTACCTGACCATGAATCCGCACAACGAGGCGGATGAACTGCGGGCGCTGGCCCGCATCATGGAAAAAGGCTTCGTGTTCCGCGGCCTGAAGCCCGTGAACTGGTGCTTCGACTGCGGTTCCGCCCTGGCGGAAGCCGAGGTCGAATACGCCGACCGCAAGGATCCGTCCGTGGACGTGGCCTTCGCCTTCGAGGACCGCGCCGCCGTGGCCCGCGCCTTCGGCCTGCCCGGCGAAGTCGACGCCGGCGCCATCGTCATCTGGACGACCACGCCCTGGACCATCCCGGCCAACCAGGCGCTCAACATCCACCCGGACCACGAATACGCGCTGCTGCGGCTGCGCCAGCCCCGCGCCACCGGCCCCCTGCTGATCGTCGCCAGCGAACTGGCCGAATCCTGCCTGCAGCGCTGGGGTCTGGAAGGCGAGATCATCGCCCGCGCGTCCGGCCAGGCCCTGGCCGGCCTGGCGTTCCGCCACCCGCTCCACGACGCGGACGCCGGCTACCGCCGCCTGTCGCCCATCTACCTGGGCGACTACGTCACCCTGGATTCGGGCACGGGCGTGGTGCACTCCGCCCCCGCCTACGGGGTGGAGGACTTCATTTCCTGCAAGGCGCACGGCCTGAGCGACGCGGACATGCTCAATCCCGTCATGGGCAACGGCTACTACGCCGACAGCCTGCCGCTCTTTGGCGGCGAACTGATCTGGAAGGCCAACCCGAAGATCGTCGAGGCCCTGGACCAGGCCGGCAGCCTGCTGCACACCGAATCGCACACCCACAGCTACATGCACTGCTGGCGCCACAAGACGCCGATCATCTATCGCGCCACCAGCCAGTGGTTCGCGGGTATGGACGTGCAGCCCGCCAGCGGCCCGACCCTGCGCGAAATGGCCCTGACGGGCGTGGACAACACCGCCTTCTACCCGGCCTGGGGCCGCGCCCGGCTGCACGCCATGATCGCCAACCGGCCCGACTGGACGCTGTCCCGCCAGCGCCAATGGGGCGTGCCCATGGCCTTTTTCGTGCACAAGGAAACCGGCGCCCTGCATCCGCGCACGCCGGAACTGCTGGATCAGGTGGCCGAACGCGTCGAACGCGACGGCATCGAGGCCTGGCAGACCCTGGATCCCCGCGACCTGCTGGGCGACGAGGCCGATCTCTACGAAAAGAACCGCGACACGCTGGACGTCTGGTTCGATTCCGGCACCACCCACGCCACGGTGCTGGGCGGCCAGGATCATCGCCTGAAGGGCTCCCACGCCGATCAGCTGGGCTGGCCGGCCGATCTGTACCTGGAAGGCTCCGATCAGCACCGGGGCTGGTTCCACTCGTCCCTGCTGACCGGCTGCATGCTCTACGGCCGCCCGCCCTACAAAGCCCTGCTGACCCACGGCTTCGTGGTCGACGGCCAGGGCAAGAAAATGAGCAAGTCCGTGGGCAATGTGGTCTATCCGCAGGAAATCGCCAATTCCCTGGGCGCGGAAATCCTGCGCCTCTGGACCGCGTCCACCGACTATTCCGGCGAACTGTCCATCTCCAAGCAGATCCTGGACCGGGTCGTCGAATCCTACCGGCGCATCCGCAACACGCTGAAGTTCCTGCTGGGCAATCTGGCGGATTTCAACCCCGCCGCCGACCTGCTGGCGCCCGATGAACTGCTGGAAATCGACCGCTACGCCCTGCAGATGACGGCCGCCATGCAGGCCGAGGTCCTGTCCGCCTACGAACGCTACGAGTTCCACACAGCCGTCGCCCGGCTGCAGATCTTCTGTTCCGAGGATCTGGGCGCCTTCTACCTGGACGTTCTGAAGGACCGTCTCTACACCACCGGCAAGGACAGTCAGGCCCGCCGCGCCGCCCAGACCGCCCTGCACCACATCACGCATGCGCTGCTGAAACTGCTGGCTCCGATCCTGTCGTTCACGGTGGAAGAAGCCTGGACCGACCTGGGCGGCAACCCGGCATCGCCCACGATCTTCACGGAACGTTTCCACGCCGTGCCCGTGCCGGCCGACGCCGCCCAGCTGGCGACCCGCTGGGCCCGCCTGCGCGAGATCCGCGCCGACACCATGCGCGAGATCGAAGCCGTGCGCACGCGCGGGGAAATCGGCTCCTCGCTGGCGGCGGAAGTCGATTACCGCGCCAGCGGCGAGGATCTGGCCCTGCTGCAAAGCCTGGGCGAGGACCTGCGCTTCGTCATGCTGGTGTCGCGCGCCGACGCGCACGCCGCCGAGGGCGCCCTGGCGATCCAGGTTCAGGCCACGACGCACGAGAAGTGCGGGCGCTGCTGGCACCACCGGGCCGACGTGGGCCGCGACGCGCAGCACCCCGAACTGTGCGGACGCTGCGCCGACAACCTGTTCGGCGACGGCGAACGGCGCAGCCATGCCTAAGGCGCCGTCCACCCGCCGCGACGTGGCGCAACCCGCCGCCTCCGCCCTGGTCGCGCCGCCGGCCGACGCCCCGGCCCGGTCGGTGCGAAGCCGGCTGCGTTCCCTGGCGGGATGGCTGCTGCTGGCCGCGGCGCTGGTGCTGCTGGACCAGGCCACCAAGGCCTGGGTCTCGGGCAGCCTGGTCTATGCCCAGCGCATCCACGTCCTGCCGGTCTTCGACCTGACCCTGCTGTTCAACACGGGCGCCGCCTTCAGCTTCCTGGCCGACGGCGGGGGCTCGCAGCGCTGGCTTTTCACGGGCATCGCCCTGATCGCCGCCGTGCTGATCCTGCGCTGGCTCTACACCCACGCCGGCCAGCGCCTGCTGTGCGCGGCGCTGGCCGGCATCCTGGGAGGCGCCCTGGGCAACGCCCTGGACCGCCTGATGCACGGCCACGTCGTGGACTTCCTGCTGTTCTACTGGCGGGACTGGTATTTCCCGGCCTTCAATCTGGCCGACATCGCCATCACCTGCGGCGCCGGGCTGCTGATCCTGGACGAGATCCTGCGCAGCCGCCGCGCCCACCGATCATAGGGGACCCGCCATGCCGGATCTGTCAGGCAAACGCATCATCCTGGGGCTGACGGGCGGAATCGCCTGCTACAAATCCGCCGAACTGCTGCGCCGCCTGCAGGACGAAGGCGCCACGGTGGACGTCGTCATGACCGAGGCCGCCACCGGCTTCATCACGCCGGCGACGATGCAGGCCCTGTCCGGGCGGCCCGTCTGGGTCGACGCCTGGGACAGCCGGATGGACAACCGCATGGCCCACATCAACCTGACGCGCGGCGCCGACGCCGTGCTGATCGTGCCGGCCAGCACCGATTTCCTGGCGAAGCTGGCCCACGGCCTGGCCGACGACCTGCTGGCGACCCTGTGCGTGGCCCGCGGTTCGGTGCCGCTGCTGGCGGCGCCCGCCATGAACCACGAGATGTGGACCCACCCGGCCACCCAGCGCAACGCCGCCCAGCTGCGGGCCGACGGCGTCACCCTGATCGGCCCGGCCGAAGGCAGCCAGGCCTGCGGGGAAAGCGGGTCCGGCCGCATGATGGAGCCGGACCAGATCCTGCGCGCCGTGATCGCGTTCTTCCAGCCCAAGGTCCTGGCCGGCCGGCGCGTGCTGCTGACCGCCGGCCCCACCAGTGAAGTCATCGATCCGGTGCGCGTGCTGACGAACCGCTCATCCGGGCGCATGGGTTATGCCCTGGCCAGAGCGGCCGCCGAGGCCGGCGCCCAGGTCACGCTGATCTCGGGCCCCACGGCCCTGCCGTGTCCCGACGGCGTCACGCGCATCGACGCGTCCCAGGCCCGCGACATGCATGCCGCCGCGCTGGCGCACGCGCCCCGATCGGACCTGTTCATCGCGGTGGCGGCCGTGGCCGACTGGGGCATCGCCAACCCGTCCGCCCTCAAGCTGAAGAAACAGGCCGGCGGCCAGCCGCCCGCCCTGGACTTCATCCAGAACCCCGACATCCTGGCCGACGTCGCCGCGCTGCCCGACGGCCCCTGGTGCGTGGGCTTCGCGGCGGAAACCGATCATCTGCACGAGCACGCCCAGGCCAAGCGCCAGCGCAAGAACATCCCCGTGATCGTCGGCAATCTGGCCCAGCAGGCCATGGACGCCAGCGACACCGAACTGGTCATCTTCGACGAGGCGGGCGCCCACCCCCTGCCGCGCCAGGCCAAGCTGCAGGCCGCCCGCCAACTGGTGGCCTGGATCGCCGAACACATGCCCCGCGCCTGAAATCAGCGTAATGTGAACGAACGAGGCAAGCCCGATACGTAGGAACCGCCGCGCAACCGCGGCGGAAAGCGAGGCTATCATGCAAGGCTATCAACTGACCTTCTTCACGCAACAGGATCGCATGCACGGCCGCCAGCCGATGCACCAATGGCTTCTGGAACTGGCTCGATCCATGGAGATACGCGGCGCCACCGTGCTGACCGCGCAGGAAGGCATCGGCGCCCACCACAAGGTCCACTCGGCCCGGTTCTTCGACCTGGCCGACCAGCCCGTGGAAATCACCATGTCGGTCTCGGGCGCCGAATGCGACGCACTCATGAAGCGCCTGCGCGAGGAACCCGGACTGCGGCTCTTCTACTCCAGGACGCCCATCGAATTCGGCACCATCGGCGGCGAGGAATGAATATCCCGGGGCGCCCCGAACGCCCCGGGCTCCAGACACTGCCGGCGGCAGACCCACGACCCACTCTTTTTCAAGACGCTCACATGCCCAGAAAAATCGAAACCCGAATCGTCAACCCCCTGCTGGGCACGGACGCCATTCCGCTGCCCGATTACGCCACCGGCGAATCCGCCGCCATGGACCTGCGCGCCTGCGTGGCGGCGCCCCTGCCGCTGGATCCCGGCCAGCGCATCCTGGTCCCCACCGGCCTGGCCCTGAACATGATGGATCCGGGCCTGGTCGCCATCGTCGCCTCCCGATCCGGTCTGTCCCTGAAGCACGGCATCCGCGTCGCGCAGGGCATCGGCGTCATCGACGCCGACTATCACGGGGAAATCAAGGTCCTGCTGACCAACGACAGCGAACAGGCCTACGAGATCCAGCCGGGCGAGCGCATCGCTCAACTGATGTTCCAGCCGGTCATCCAGGTCAGCCTTCACCAGGTCGACGCCTTCAGCACCGAAACCGAACGCGGCGCGGGCGGTTTCGGCAGCACGGGCCGACATTGAACCCTATTAGTAAAACCCCTGGTTGTACCTATCTGCAACGGTAGTTAAACTTCAGGACGGTTTTCTTGTCCCGGATGGGTTGCACCTTTGGCATAACCATCCGTACCCGGACAAGCCGAACCCGGCCGGGGCAGTCTCTCTGAATCGCAATCTCCGGCTTTCGTGTTTCCGGTCGGCCGGCCTGTCCGGCCCCCGGGAATACCCCCATGGTGTCACAAACACTGTATTAATATATTACGAATATATGGCTCCACCCGGGTCCATGCAAAGGAGAATCCAGACATGAGCAGGCTGACAAAACTTTCCACGCTTTCAGCGGCGGTTTCCTTGGCCCTGTTGGGCATGGGCACGGCGGTGGCGGCCGACGGCCCCATCAAGATCGGCGTGCAGGCCCCCATCACCGGCGAATACGCCGCCGAAGGCCAGGGCATCGAAAACGGCGTCCGGCTGATCGCCAAGCAGCACAACGACGCCGGCGGCGTGCTGGGGCGCAAGATCGAAGTCATCGTCTGCGACGACGAAGGCAAGGCCGCCCAGGCCGCCATCTGCGGCCGCAAGCTGGTCAACGACGGCGTCACCGCCGTGATCGGCACCTACACCAGCGGCGCCGCCCTGGCCGCCGCCCCGATCTATTCCGCCGCGAACGTCATCCAGACCTCGGACGGCACCAGCGACGAACTGACGCAGAAAGGCTGGAAGACCTTCTTCCGCAACGCGCCGCCCAACAGCGACGAAGCCCAGTTCGTCGCCAACTACTTCGTCAAGGTCAAGCAATACAAGCGCATCGCGGTGCTGAGCGACCACTCCAGCTATGCGACCGGCCTGGCCAAGGCCACGACCGACGCCATCAAGAAAGCGGGCGGCAACCTCGTGGGCGAGGACTTCATCAACGCCGGCACGCAGGACTACAGCGCCGTGCTGACCAAGCTGAAGTCCAAGAATCCGGACGTGCTGTTCTTCTCTGGCTACTACACCGACGGCGGCCTGATCCGCGCCCAGATGAAGCAGCTGGGCATGGAAGCCGTGTTCGTGGGCGGCGACGCCAACCAGAACGAGAACTTCGCCAAGATCGCCGGCAATGCCGCCGCGGGCGCCGTGATCGTCAACGTGCCGGCCCCGGAAAACCTGCCCTATCCGGAAGCCAAGCAGTTCCTGGCCGACTACACCAAGGCCTTCGGCGCGCCGCCCCCCAGCATCTACACCTTCACCAACGCGGACGGCTTCCGGGCCGTGCTGGCCGCCATCGAAGCCACCAAGAGCACGGACACCTCCAAGCTCATCCCGTGGCTGCACGACATGAAGCAACCCTTCAACGGTCTGACCGGCCCCTTCACCTGGGACGCCAAGGGCGAACGCATCGGCAGCCCGATGTCCGCCTTCGAAGTCCAGGCCGGCGGCGGCTACAAGACCATCTATCCGGTGGAAAAGTAAGGATGAGTCGAGGCATGGGGCGGTCCACTGCGGATCGTCCTGTGCCAGACGAATCGGAGCGGCATGCAAGCCGCGATGTGAGCACATTGCGGCTTGCGCGCAGCATCTTCGCCACTAGCGTTACATTAGCCCCCTCCCCGCCAAATCGGCCTTTTTCCCGCCGGGCCGCCCCAAGGGAAAAAGCGCCCCCTTGGGGGGCAGCAAACAGGCAAAGCCTGTGCGGCGTGGGGGCCCCTTCCTTCACCACGGAAACCGATCGATGGACTTTATCCTCCAGCAATTCATCAACGGGGTTACGGTCGGCGGCATCTATGCCCTGATCGCCCTGGGCTACACGATGGTCTACGGGGTGCTGAAGATGATCAACTTCGCCCACGGCGACTTGTGCATCCTGGGGGCCTTCATCGGCCTGACCACCCTGACCTCGGGCGCCTTCGGCGGCCTGTCCACGCCGGTGCTGCTGGTCCTGGCATTCCTGATCGCCATGATCATCGTGGCGGTCGCGGGCACGCTGCTGGACCAGTTCGCCTACAAGCCCCTGCGCAAGGCCCACCGCCTGTCGGCCGTGGTCTCGGCCCTGGGCGCCTCGATGCTGATCGAGAACGGCATCATGCTGATCTGGTCCCCCAACGTGCAGGTCTTCCCCAACAACCTGCTGCCCAACATCACCTGGCAGATCGGCGGCGCGTACCTCAGCTTCGTCCAGCTGCTGATCATCATCTGCGCCTTCCTGCTGATGGCCGCCCTGTATTTCTTCGTGCACCACACCCGGCTGGGCACCGCCATCCGCGCCACGGCCATCGACCAGGACGCCGCCCGCCTGATGGGCATCAACGTCAACCGCGTCATCGCCCTGGTGTTCATCATCGGCCCGGTGCTGGGCGCCATCGGCGGCCTGTTCATCGGCCTCTATTACCGCCAGACCTTCTTCACCATGGGCTGGTCCTACGGGCTCAACGCCTTCATCGCCGCCATCATCGGCGGGATCGGCAACATCCCCGGCGCGATGCTGGGCGGCCTGGTGCTGGGATTGTTCAATGCCTTCGCGGCGGGCTACATCTCCAGTTCCTGGCAGGACGCCATCACCTTCGCGCTGCTGATCGGCATCCTGCTGGTGCGCCCCTCCGGCCTGCTGGGCGAACGCGTTGCCGAAAAGGTCTAAGCCATGACTCAATCCAAACAGAATTCCGCCGAAATGTCCGCCGCCATTCCCGCCAGCGTGACGCCGCCCGCCAGCGCCGGCACCCGGTTCCTGCGCGTGCTGGGGCCCGTCCTGTGGATCGTCGGCCTGGCCATCCCTTCCGTGATGTCGCCCGCCTGGATCACGATCGGCGGCATCTTCGCCATCTACGCCATCGTCGCCCTGTCGCAGGACATCGTCCTGGGGCGCGCCGGCATGTACGACATGGGTCATGCCGTGTTCTTCGGCATCGGCGCCTACACCAGCGCCATCCTGTCCCTGTCCTTCAACTGGCCGATCCTCTGGACCATTCCCGTGGCCATCGTGCTCTCGGCGGCGCTGGGGGCGATCCTCTCGGCCCCCATCGTCAAGCTGCGCGGCGACTACCTGCTGGTGGTCACCATCGGCTTCAACGCCATCTTCGTGCTGGCCATGAAGAACAACCTGTTCGGCCTGACCGGCGGGGCCGACGGCCTGTTCGGCGTCAGCGGCCCGACGCTCTTCGGCCACATGTTCGGCACGCAGAGCGACCTGTTCTACCTGAACTGGGTGGTGCTGGCCATCGTGCTGTGGCTGATGCGCAACCTCGACCGCTCGTCGCTGGGCCGTACCTTCCGCTACATCAAGTACGACGAGTTGGCGGCCACCACGCTGGGGGTCAATGCCCGCAACTACAAAGTCGCGGCCTTCGCCCTGTCGGCCGGCGTCGCGGGCCTGGCGGGCACCCTGTTCGCCATGCAGCTGTCCGCCGTCAGCCCCGGATCCTTCCAGTTCACGGACTCGGTCGTGCTGTTCGCCATCGTGCTGGTGGGCGGCCAGGCCTCGGTGCCGGGCGTGCTGCTGGGCACGGCCATGATGTTCGTGGTCCCGCAGATCTTCACGGAATTCGCCCAGTACCGCTATCTGGTCTTCGGCATCGCCATGATCCTGGTCATGATTCTGCGTCCGCAGGGCATCTGGCCCGCGCGCAAGGGAGCCCTATGAATTCGCCCCTGTCCCCCACTTCGCCGTCCGACGTCCTGCTCGAACTGGACCGGATCGGCATCAGCTTCGGCGGCCTGCGGGCGGTCGACGACCTCAGCTTCCAGGTCCGGCGCGGCGAGATCGTCGGCCTGATCGGCCCCAACGGCGCCGGCAAGACGACGGTCTTCAACATGATCACCGGCGTCTACAAGCCCACGGACGGCCACATCCGCTGGCATGGCCGGGACGTCACCGGCCTGCCCCCCCACCGGATCGCCGAAGCCGGCATCCGGCGCACCTTCCAGACCATCCGCCTGTTCACCGACATGACCGTGCTGGAAAACGTCATCGCCGGCCAACACCTGCAGATGAAGCAATCCTGGTGGCAGGGCCTGCTGCGCACGCCGGCCCAGCGCCGCGAGGAGCACCTCCTGATCGAACGGGCCATGGCCGTGCTGGAACAGCTCGACCTGGCCGACGTCGCCCAGGAAATCGCCACGTCCCTGCCCTACGGCGCCCAGCGTCGCGTTGAAATGGCGCGCACCCTGGTGGCGCAGCCCGAACTCATCATTCTGGACGAGCCGGCCGCCGGCCTGAACGAACAGGAATCCGCCGGGCTGAACGACACCATCCGCGCCATCCGCGATGCCGGCATCACCGTCATCCTGGTCGAGCACGACATGAGCGTCGTGATGAACGTCACCGACAACATCGTCGTCATCAACTTCGGCAAGAAGATCGCCGAGGGCAAGCCCGAAGACATCCGCGTCAACCCGCTGGTGATCGAGGCCTACCTGGGCCAGGACGACGACGAGGACGATCCCCTGATGAACGCCATCCACGAAGAACAGGCCCAGTCATGACTTCTCTGCTAGAAATCGAAGACCTGCGCGTCAACTACGGGCACATCCAGGCCCTGAAAGGCATCTCGCTGCAAGTCCAGGAAAAGGAAGTCGTCGCCATCCTGGGGGCCAACGGCGCGGGCAAGACCACGCTGATGCGCACGCTCAGCGGCCTGCTGACCCCGCATTCCGGCAAGATCACCTTCGCCGGCCACGACACCACCCGCATGGGCGCCGACCGGATCGTGCGCCTGGGCATCGGCCAGTCCCCCGAGGGCCGGCGCGTCTTCGGCACGCTGTCGGTCGCCGAGAACCTGCGCATGGGCGGCTTCACCCGGCCGCCGGCGGAAATCACCGAAAGCTGCGAGCACGTCTACAAGATCTTCCCGCGCCTGTATGAACGCCGCGCCCAGCTGGCCGGCACCCTGTCGGGCGGCGAACAGCAGATGCTGGCCATCGGCCGCGCGCTGGTGACCAAGCCCCGCCTGCTGCTCCTGGACGAACCCAGCCTGGGCCTGGCGCCGATCATCGTGCGCAACATCTTCCAGGTGCTGCGCGACGTGCGCGAAACCGGCGTCACGATCCTGATCGTCGAGCAGAACGCCCGCATGGCCCTGAAGCTGGCGGATCGCGGCTACGTGCTGGAGGTCGGCAAGCTGTCTCACGAAGGCCCGGCGCGCGAACTGCTGGCCTCGCCGGAAATCCAGGCGGCCTATCTGGGGCACTGACACAGGCGCGCGGACAATCCGGGTTATCCTTTCAGGTTCTTATTCCCGCTTTATACAGGAACCTCACATGACCCAAGCCTCCGCCCGCCACATCCTGGTCGACACCGAAGAACAGTGCCTGAAGCTGAAGGCCGACATCGAGAACGGCGCCGACTTCGCCGCCGTCGCCCGTGAACATTCCAGCTGCCCGTCCAGCCGCGACGGCGGCAATCTGGGCACCTTCGGGCGCGGCCAGATGGTCCCGGAATTCGACTCGGTGGTGTTCAGCGCCCCGGTCGGCGTGGTCCAGGGACCGGTGCGCACGCAGTTCGGGTATCACCTGGTGGAAGTGACCGATCGGGAAGACTGATCGTCCCCAGCACATGACAGCCCGCAGGGGCTGTTGTTCTCAAGCCGGGGCATCCCTCCACCTCGCGGCTTGCAAGCCGCTCGGATTCGATCGGCACAGCAGGGTCCGCAGGGACCCTTCTCAAGCCGGGGCATCCCTCCACCTCGCGGCTTGCAAGCCGCTCGGATTCGATCGGCACAGCAGGGTCCGCAGGGACCCTGCTGTGTCCGATCTCATCCAACCATCATCAGCGTTGCGTTGCCGCCGGCGGCGGCGGTGTTGATGCAGACGGACACCTCGCGCACCAGCATTTCCAGGGGGTAGCCCTGGCCGCCGGACAGCTCGTGCGAGCGGCGGGCCAGCACGGGGACGATCGGCCCCGGGCGCGCCGCCACGGACTGGGTCAGGGCCAGCAGGTCGTCGCCGTCGCCTTCGAAGAGCACGACCTGGAAATCCGCCGCGTCCAGGGCGCCGGTGTCCACCCATTGCGCCGCCTGCAGGCCTTCCTGCTCGCGCAGCGGCCTCATTTCGGGCGTATCCACCCACAGCATCGCATTGCCCGTGCGCTGGCAGGCCTGCAGCTGGGCGCGGGCGCCCGCCGCGCTGACGGCGCGGCACAGCACCGTGCCCCGGGGCTTGAGGCGATAGCGATTGGTTTCGCCCGTGGGCCCGGGCAGATCCAGCGCCCGGGCATCCCGCCCCACCACGCCCTCGACCGGCAGCGTATTGGACGACACCGACAGCAGGCGGTGCAGATACAGGGGGCCGCCGGCCTTGGGCCCCGTGCCCGACAGCCCTTCGCCGCCGAAGGGCTGCACGCCCACCGTGGCCCCCACGATGTTGCGATTGACGTAGATGTTGCCGACCCGGATGCGCTCGGTGACGTGGTGCACGGTCTCATCCAGGCGGGTATGGACGCCGAAGGTCAGGCCATAGCCCCGCTCGTTGATGGCGTCGATGACGCCATCCAGGTCTTCCCGGCGATACCGCAGCACGTGCAGCACCGGTCCGAACACCTCGCGCTCCAGTTCGGCGATCTCGGAGATCTCGATCAGGGTCGGCGCGACGAAGGTGCCGAAGCGGACCTGATCCTCGTCCAGCGCCTGGCGGTCGACCGAATGACCCGCGCCCTGCATGGCTTGCACGTGGCGCTCGATCATGGCCCGGGCGTCCGCATCGATGACCGGACCGATGTCCGTGGACAGCAGTTCCGGGCGCCCCACCCGAAGTTCCCGCATGGCGCCGCGCAGCATGGCCAGGGTGCGGTCGGCGCAATCTTCCTGCACGCACAGCACCCGCAGGGCGGAACACCGCTGGCCGGCGGAGTCGAAGGCGGAACTGAGCACGTCGTAGACGACCTGCTCGGTCAGCGCGGACGAATCGACGATCAGGGCGTTCTGGCCGCCGGTCTCGGCGATCAACGGCACCGGATGCCCGGCCCCGTCCAGCCGTTTCGCCAGCGTCGCGGCGATCAGCTTGGCGACTTCGGTCGAGCCGGTGAACATGACCCCGCGCACCACGGGACTGGCCACCAGCGCGGCGCCCACGGTCTCGCCGCGGCCCGGCATCAACTGCACGGCATCCGCGGGGACGCCGGCGCGATGCAGCACCGACACGCCATACGCGGCGATCAGATTGGTCTGCTCGGCGGGTTTGGCCAGCACCACGTTGCCGGCCGCCAGCGCGGCGCTGACCTGCCCCGTGAAGATCGCCAGCGGGAAATTCCAGGGGCTGATGCAGAGCACGGGCCCCAGCGGCCGGTGGCTGTCGTTGGAAAACTCTTCCTCGATGCGCACGGCGTAATAGCGCAGGAAATCCACGGCCTCGCGGACTTCGGAGATGGCGTTGGGAAAGGACTTCCCCGCCTCGCGCACGATCAGGCCGATGGACATCTGCATCTCGTCTTCCATCAGCTGGGCGGCATGCCGCAGGCACTGGGCGCGTTCTTCGACGGGCGTGGCCTGCCAGATGGGAGCCGCATACTCGGCCCGCTTCAGGGCCGCCTGCACGTCGGCCTCGTCCGCATCGATCACCTGGCCGACCACGTCGCGCCGGTCGGCGGGATTGAGGACGTCCCGGGCGCGCTCAGCGGACCAGTCCCCCGGAGGCGCGGCGCGCCAGGGATGCCCGGCGCTGCCGAGCAGGGCCGCGGCCAGGGAGCCCAGGCGATGCTCGTTGCTCAGGTCCAGGCCGGCGGAATTGGCGCGGTTCTCATGCTTGCGGTACAGGTCGCGCGGCAGGGGGATGCGGTCGTGCGGCGCCCCCAGCGGCTGGATGGCCCGGGCCTTGCGTACCGGATCCTCGATCAGGCGATCGACCGGGATGTCCTTGTCGCCGATCTGATTGACGAAGGACGTGTTGGCGCCGTTTTCCAGCAGGCGACGCACCAGATAGGCCAGCAGGGTTTCATGCGTGCCCACCGGCGCGTACACCCGGCAGGGGCGGTTCAGGCGGCCCTTGGACAGCGGCCCGACGACTTCTTCGTAGAGCGGTTCCCCCATGCCGTGCAGGCACTGGAATTCGTACTGGCCGGGATAGTAGTTTTCGCCCGCCAGATAGTAGATGGACGCCAGCGTCTGGGCATTGTGCGTGGCGAACTGCGGAAAGACGGCTTCGGGGGCCGACAGCAGCTTGCGGGCGCAGGCCAGGTAGGACACGTCCGTGTGGACCTTGCGGGTGTAGACCGGGAAGCCTTCCAGGCCGTCGACCTGGGCGCGCTTGATTTCCGCGTCCCAATAGGCGCCCTTGACCAGGCGCACCATCAGGCGATGCTTGCTGCGCCGCGCCAGGTCGATCACGAAATCGATGACGAACGGCGCCCGCTTCTGATAGGCCTGGATGACGAAGCCGATGCCGTTCCAGCCGCGCAGGCGTTCGTCGAAGCACAGGGCTTCCAGGAGATCCAGGGACAGTTCCAGGCGGTCGGCTTCTTCGGCGTCGATGTTCAGGCCGATGTCGTAATGCCGCGCCAGGGCGGACAATTCAACCATGCGCGGCAGCAGTTCGGCCATGACCCGGTCGCGCTGCGCGCGGGCGTAGCGCGGGTGCAGGGCCGACAGCTTGATGGAGATGCCGGGGCCTTCGTAGATGCCGCGCCCCTGGGACGCCTTGCCGATGGCATGGATGGCCTGTTCGTAGGACTGGTAGTAGCGGGCGGCGTCTTCCGCCGTGGTGGCGGCCTCGCCCAGCATGTCGTAGGAATAGCGGAACCCGATTTCCTCGAACTTGCGGCTGTTGGCCAGGGCGGATGAGATCGTCTGGCCGGTGACGAACTGCTCGCCCATCAGGCGCATGGCCATGTTCACGCCGCGCCGGATCAGGGGCTCGCCGCCCTTGGCGATCAGGCGCGTCAGCGCCTGGGACAGGTTCTGTTCGCTGTTGACGCTGACGAGCTTGCCCGTGACCAGCAGGCCCCAGGTCGCGGCATTGACGAAGAGCGAACGCGATTCACCCACGTGCGCGCGCCAGTCGCCCCGGCTGATCTTGTCGCGGATCAGGGCGTCGCGGGTCGCCTGGTCGGGAATGCGCAGCAGGGCTTCGGCCAGGCACATCAGGGCCACGCCTTCCTGGCTGGACAGGGAAAATTCCTGGATCAGGCCTTCGACCCCCCCGCCGGTGCGCTTGTCGCGCAGGGTCTGCACCAGGCGCCGGGCCAGGATCTCGACCTGCTCGGCCCGGGGCGAACCCGCCTGGTCCAGCAGCATGGCGACGCATTCAGGTTCGGGGCGCCGATAGGCCGCCGTGATGGCGGCCCGCAGCACGGACTGCGGTTGGACTTCCTGGGCGAACTCCTGGAACGAGGCCTGCGGCTCGGGCTCCGTCACGGCATCGGGCTCGGACGCATCCGGGCGGTAATCGATGTCGGCCGGCAGCTGGCCGCGCTCGATGGCTTCGATGTAGCTGAGCAAAGCCTGCTTGTGCAGCCAGTGCGGGGTGCACCCCAGTTTGTCGGCCTGCTGCCGAAGACGTTCACGCAAGGTCTCGTCGACCTTCACACCCAGGGTAACTGTCGCCATGATTCGGGCTCTCGGATTGGGGATTGAACAGCGCGCGCCCCAGAGGGGGAAGGGCGGCGCTCACCATACGGCATAGTATGAGGTTAACCTCATTCCAGCCATTATGGATAACCCGAGAACCAATCAGGTACAACCCGCCTGGGCATCGACCCCGGCATCGGGTGAACCCGGCTGAGCGGGCGCGCCCTGGCGCGCCATCAGGTCCGCCAGCACACGCACCGCCCGGCGCTGCGCATCGACCAGCGCCGCGACGCCTTCGGCGGCGGGCACCCGGATTCGCGCCTGGCAGATCCGGGGGTCGCTCGCCCCGGGTTCCCGGTCGGTCCAGACGGCGGCCAGATCGGCCTCCCGCCCCCAGACCAGGTCGAACCGCGTCACGCGGACCTGCATCTGCCGCAAGGGCCGGCCAACCAGGGTCGGCAATCGCTGCACGTCGGGCGCCCCCAGCCGGGCCGAGACCCGGCTGGCCAGCACGGCCTGGATCTGGTCGATCAGGGGAGCCGCCCACAGGGACTGGTTCAGGACCTCGACGGCCGGACTCTGCGCGGGATCGCGAACCAGCAGCTGCGAGCGATTGGATTCCGCCGGAATGCCCAGCACCTGCACGTACACCCCGTAAGGCGCCGTCCGTCCGGTCGGACGGGACTCGTCGGCGGCGACAGCCGTCGGCGCCTGCGCCAGGCTGTAGTAGCGGCTGGAAGGCGCCGCGCAGGCCGCCAGCAGGCCGGCGAGCCCGCACACCACCCCCAACATCCGTATTCTTCGCCGCATCAATCGTCTCCTGGTTCGCGCCGGTCCGCCGGCCTCATCAACGCAAGCGGTCCTGGGCGGGCCCCCGCAGAAGGGACTCGGGATGCGCCTGCAGGGTATCGGTCAGCAGGCGCAGGCCCCGGGCCGCCCCGTCCAGGGCCTTCAAGGTATCCTGCAGATCCCCGACCACGGGCGCATCCGGCCCCAGGACAGCCCCCACCCGGTCCAGCGAGCGGCGGGCGGATTCCAGCGTCCGGCTGGCCTGCGGGGCCACTTGCGTGTCCAGGCGCCGCAACAGCTTGTGCAGGCTGCTCAGGCTGCCCTGCAGTTCCTGCCCCAGGGATTCCAGCGGCATCTTGTCCAGCTTCGTCACGATGCTGCTCAACTGCCGCTGCATCTGCGCAAAATCCCCCGGCACCGTGGGGATCAGGAATCCCGTCACCTTGTCCGGGTCTCCCGGGATCTGGATCTTGGCCGGGTCCTGGTCGGGGAAGAAGTCCAGCGCCACGTACTGCTGCCCCGTCAGCAGGCTGGCCGAGCGCAATTGCGCCCGCAGGCCGCGCCGCACCAGGGGCTTGAGCAGGGCCTCGCCCTGGGCGCCCTGGGAGGCGTTCACCAGATCCGTATACGCCTGGCTGAAGCGCATGGGATAGACCTGCGCCCGGACACGGGAATAGAAGCGCTTGCGTTCGGGATCGAATTCCAGATCGATGTCCACGACCTTGCCGATCGCCATGCCGTGGTAGTCGACCTCCGCCCCCACCCGCAGGCCGCGCACCGAATCCACGAAGCGCAGTTCGATGGCCTCGGGTTCCCCGTCGGGATCGGCCAGGGCCTGGTCCCGCGAATCGAACAGCGTGTAGGTGCTGCCCGCCGCGGCCGGCGCCGAATCCACCTTGCCTTCATAGGACGTGGCTTCGTCGGCCTGGGCGAAGGCCACGCCGCCGTTCAGGACGGCCGTCAGGCCGCTGGTGCGGATCTGCACACCCTCCGTCGTGATGGACATGTCCACCCCGCCGTCATCCCAGAACCGCGTGTCCGGCGTCACATAACGATCGTAGGGCGCCTCCACGAAGATCTGCAGGTTGACCGCGCGCCCGTCGGGCGTCATCCCGTAGCTGACCACGCGCCCGACCTCGATGCGGCGGTAATAGACCCGCGAGCCCACGGTCAGCGAACCCAGCGAACGGGTGACCAGCTGGAAGCGGGTCCCGACCTGGCCGCTCAGGACCTCCGGCGGATTGGACAGCCCCTGGAAAGACGTCACGGCATCGCCCCTGGGCGCTCCGATGGGCGCATCCACGCTCAGGTAGACGCCCGAGAGCAGCGTATCCAGGCCGGACACCCCCGCCAGGCTGACGCGCGGGCGCACGATCCAGAATTTCGCGTCTTTCTGCGTGATGTAGCTGGCGCCGTCCCGGGCCAGCTGCACGTCGACCAGCACGTGCTGCCGGTCCTTCGCTACCCGCACGCCCTTGACCTCGCCCACCACCACGTCGCGATAGCGCAGCTTGGTCTGCCCCGTCTCGATGCCCGCCGCCGAGGCGAAGCTGATGGTGATCACCGGCCCGGTCCGCACCCAGACCGAGGCCAGCAGGGACAGGGCCACCGCCAGCGCCAGCAAGGGCACCAGCCAGACCCAGGACCAGCGCAGCGACCGGCCGGGCCGGATCACCGGGGTTTCCGTTTCCGGGGCCGCCGGGGCATCGGGTGTCTGCTGCGGAGTATCTTCTGCTTCAGTCGTCATCGGCCTTTCCGGTGAAATCTGCCGCCCGCAGGCGGTCCCAGCCTCGCCGCGGATCATAGCGCATGGCGGCCCACATGGTCAGCACCACCACCGCCCCGAAATTCAGCGCCGCCGGACCGACGTCGATGCGCGACAGCCCGGGGAAATTGGCCATGGCGGCCATCAGCACCACCACGAACACGTCCAGCATCGACCACTGGCCCACGAATTCCACCACCGAGTACAGGCGCGTGCGCTGGCGCTCGATGCGCTCCCCCAGGGGCTGTGTGCGCAGCAGCAGAAAGGACAGAGCCAGCAGCTTGGTGACCGGCACCAGCACGCTGGCGACGAAAACGATCACGGCCAGGTCCCAGGATCCCATGCGCCAGAGCTCCACCACGCCGCCCAGGATCGTGTGATTGCTGCTGCCAAACAGTGTCTGCACCCGCATGATGGGCAAGGTGTTGGCGGGAATGTAGAAGATGACCGCCGCCAGCAGCAGGGCCCAGACTTCGGGCGCGGTGCCATGGCGCTTGGGCCCCATGGCGGCGCGGCAGCGCGGGCAGCGCCCGTCCCCCTGCGCCGCGTGCACATAGCCGCAGGACTCGCAGACCGCCCCCGCGCCCCGGCTGCCGGACACCGGCACCATGCCGGCGTCTTCCGCCGCCTGCCACAAGGCCGGCGCATCCCAGCGCGACAGGCCCGAGAGCAGGAAGCTGAGCGCGAAGAACCCCAGCAGGCCGGGTTCGACCTGCAGGCTGGCCATGCCGGACACCTTGACGATCGCCACCAGCAGGCCCAGCACCAGCACCGGCGCCATCGACCAGGGAGCCAGGTGCGCCAGCCAGCGCAGGACGCGTCCCAGATCCGGCGGCAGGCGCCGCGCGGCGATGGCCTGCATCACCCACAGCGTCAGGGCGATCTGCAGCAGGGGAATCCAGAAGCCGACCAGGCCGGTCATGATCGACACGCCGTAATAGCCTCGGTCCCAGCACAGCCGCAGCGCGCCCCAGAAAGTCAGCGTGACGTCGAGCCCCTGCACCGACAGGTGCGCCAGCGGAAAGCCCTGGGCCAGCGCGAAGACCAGCAGAGTGGCCCAGGCCAGCGCCACCCATTGATTCAGACTGAGCATGCCCCGCCGATACAGCACCGTGCCGCAATGGCGGCAGGCGGCCTGGCCCCGGACATCCAGGGCAGGCCGCCGATGCAGCGTGTCGCAATGCGGGCAGGCGATCAGGGGCCCGAGGTCCCTGGCGGCAGCCATCAATCCACGAGCTCGGGCTCGGGGTGGGACGGCGACGGCACGGCCCCGGATCCTGCCGGATCATCGGGGAAATTCAGCACCACCTGGCCGTGGGCGTCCAGATCGACCTGGACGTTCCCGCCGTGCACCAGGCGCCCGAAGAGCAGTTCGTCGGCCAGGGCCCGGCGGATCGTGTCCTGGATCAGGCGCTGCATGGGCCGCGCGCCCATGGCCGGATCGAAGCCGGCATGCGCCAGATGCTCGCGCAGGGCCGTCGTGAACAGGACATCCACGTGCTTTTCGTGCAACTGGTCTTCCAGCTGCATCAGGAACTTGTCCACCACCTGCAGGATGATTTCGCGGGGCAACGCCGAGAAGCCGATGATGGCGTCCAGGCGGTTGCGGAATTCCGGCGTGAACTGGCGCTTGATTTCCGCCATTTCGTCGCCGGCGCGTTCCGGCGCCGCGAAGCCGATGGTGCTGCGATTCAGGGTGTCGGCCCCGGCATTGGTCGTCATGACCAGAATCACATTGCGGAAATCGGTCTTGCGGCCATTGTTGTCGGTCAGGGTGCCATGATCCATGACCTGCAGCAGGATGTTGTAGACGTCGGGGTGGGCCTTCTCGATTTCATCGAGCAGCAGCACGCAGTGCGGCTGCTTGGTGACGGCCTCGGTCAGCAGCCCGCCCTGGTCGAACCCCACGTACCCCGGGGGCGCCCCGATCAGGCGCGACACCGTATGGCGTTCCATGTATTCGGACATGTCGAAGCGCAGCAGCTCGATGCCCAGGACGAAGGCCAGTTGGCGGGCGACCTCGGTCTTGCCCACGCCGGTCGGCCCCGAAAACAGGAAGCAGCCGATCGGCTTGTCCGGCCGCCCCAGGCCCGAGCGCGCCATCTTGATGGACGCCGCCAGGGCGGAGATCGCCTGGTCCTGGCCGAACACCACGGCTTTCAGATCGCGCTCCAGCGTCGCGAGCTTGTTGCGGTCGTCGCTGGACACGTTCTGCGGCGGAATGCGGGCGATCTTGGCCACGGTGGCCTGGATCTCGGCCCGGCCGATGACTTTCTTCTGCCGTGACTTGGGCAGCAGCCGCTGGGCCGCGCCGGCCTCGTCGATCACGTCGATGGCCTTGTCCGGCAGGAAGCGGTCGCTGATGTGACGGGCGGCCAGTTCGGCGGCGGCCGTGATGGCCGCACCCGAATAGCGGACCTGGTGGTGCGCCTCGAAGCGCGCCTTGAGCCCGCGCAGGATGCGGACGGTCTGTTCCACGGACGGCTCGGGCACGTCGATCTTCTGGAAGCGGCGCGCCAGCGCGTGGTCCTTCTCGAAGATGCCCCGGTATTCGGTATACGTCGTGGCGCCGATGCACTTCAGATAGCCCGAGGAGAGGGCGGGCTTGAGCAGATTGGACGCGTCCAGGGTGCCGCCCGAGGCCGAGCCGGCCCCGATCAGGGTATGGATCTCGTCGATGAACAGCACGGCGTGGTGATTGTCTTTCAGGGCCTTGAGCACGAGCTTCAGGCGCTGTTCGAAATCCCCCCGGTATTTGGTGCCGGCCAGCAGGGCACCCATGTCCAGGGCATAGACCTGGGTCTGGTTCAGGACCTCGGGCACGTCGCCCTGGGTGATGCGCCAGGCCAGCCCCTCGGCGATCGCGGTCTTGCCCACGCCCGCCTCGCCGACCAGCAGCGGGTTGTTCTTGCGCCGGCGGCACAGCACCTGGATGACCCGCTCGACCTCGTCCTCGCGGCCGATCAGGGGATCGATGTGCCCTTTCAGGGCCTCCGCGTTCAGATCGGTGGCATAGGTTTCCAGGGGGGATTTCTGCTGTTCGGACTTGGGGTCGGCCGCCGGGGGCTCGACGCGCGGATTGTCCGCCGCCAGGGGTTCTTCCGGCGCCTTGGTGATGCCGTGCGACAGGTAATTGACGACGTCCAGGCGCGACACCCCCTGCTGCACGAGGAAATACACCGCGTGAGAGTCCTTTTCGCCATACATGGCGACCAGCACATTGGCCCCGGTGACGGCGGTCTTGTTCGAGCCGTTCGAGGAGACGTGCATGATGGCGCGCTGGATGACGCGCTGGAAACCCAGGGTGGGCTGGGTGTCGACTTCGCCGTCGCCCGGGAATACCGGCGTGTTTTCGACGATGAATTTGCGCAGATCCTGGCGCAGCAGTTCGACGTCGGCGGCGCAGGCGCGCAGGACTTCGACTGCCGAAGCATTGTCCAGCAGGGAGAGCAGCAAGTGCTCCACGGTGATGAATTCGTGCCGGGCCGCACGAGCCTCGACGAAGGCCATGTGCAGGCTGACTTCAAGTTCTTCGGAAATCACGCTTCCTCCATTGTTTCGGAGCGGACCAAGCAATCCGTTGTGTCTATTCTATGACTAAAACAGCCCGGCGTTGTCCGCGTCTGCTCGGGGCAATCCCCAAGCCCCGCCGCGGCGCCCGCCGGAGCCTCAGAACAAGGGCACGGGTTCCATCAGGCATTGCAGGGGATGCTGGTCCGCGTGGGCCATGTGCAGCACGGCATCGACCCGGGTGGCGGCGACGTCCCGGGTATAGATGCCGCAGACCCCGCGTCCTTCGTGGTGGACCTGCAGCATGATGCGCTCGGCCTCGGCGTCGGTCTTGTGGAACACCTGCTGCAGCACGCGCACGACGAAGTCCATGGGGGTGTAATCGTCATTGAGCAGCACGACCTGATACATGGGCGGAGGCGCCAGCCTCGCCGGCAGGGCCTCGCGCGCCCGTTCACGCTGATGTTGGATGACGGTGGGCATGCGCGCTAAAACCTAGTGGTTTCCATAGTTGACTGATGACGGTGGAATTCAGCATGATCGTCGTGTCCCGCAGGCCGCTGCCACATTTCTGGCAGGCCGGGGCCGCTTAACCCTACACATAGAGGCAGTTTGCATGTCGGAATCCATCGAAAACACCGGAGAGTCACAAAAACTGACCGGCACGGTTAAATGGTTCAATGACGCCAAGGGCTTTGGCTTCATTACCCCTGACAACGGGGGCGAAGACCTTTTTGCTCATTTTTCATCGATCCAGATGAACGGCTTCAAAACCCTGAAAGAGGGCCAGAAAGTCGCTTTCGATATCGCGCAGGGTCCGAAAGGCAAACAAGCCCTGAATATTACCGCCGCCTGATTCCGCAGGATATTCTTTGGCATTTTACCGCGATGCAGAGCCCGCCACGGGCTCTGCTTTTTACGTTTGCGCGCGGCGCATGCGGCACGGCGGCGGCATCCGGCGGATGATGGCCCTATGGGGCCTGGCGGCTGCGCTGTTCGCCGGCGGGCCGGCGCGGGCCGGCCAGGCCCTGCCCGTCGTCACGCTGCAGATCGGCGAGCACACGGTCCGGGCCGAACTGGCGGACACGCCGGACGCCCTGCGCACGGGCCTGATGAACCGGACCGCCATGCCGGCCGACGCCGGCATGCTGTTCGCGCTGGGGCCGCCCGACATCTACTGCTTCTGGATGAAGGACACCCTGATTCCGCTCTCGATCGCTTTCATCGACCGGCGGGGACGCATCGTCGACATCCAGGACATGCAGCCGCGCAGCCTGGAGCCGCACTGCCCCCCGGAACCGATCACGACCACCCTGGAAATGAACCGGGGCTGGTTCGACAAGGCGGGCGTCAAGACGGGCGGCGTCGTGCGCGGCATTCCCGCGCCTTAGCGATTCCCCCGAGGCAAAAAAGAAAGGCAGCCATCGCTGCCTTTTTCGGAGCGCCGCGCCGGGCGGGCGGGGATCCCGTCCATCCGGCCGCGAAACCAGTCAGCCCAGGTTGCTGGCCGCAAAGTCCCAGTTCACCAGGTTCCAGAAGTGTTCCAGGTACGTCGGACGGGCGTTGCGGTAGTCGATGTAGTAGGCGTGCTCCCAGACGTCACAGGTCAGCAGGGCCTTGTCGGTGGTCGTCACCGTGGTGCCCGCGTTGCTGGTGTTGACGATGTCCAGCGTCCCGTCGGCCTTCTTCACCAGCCACGTCCAGCCGGAACCGAAATTGCCGGCGGCGGATTTGCTGAAGGCGTCCTTGAACGCATCCACGCTGCCCCACTTGGCCTCGATGGCCTTGCGCAGGGCGCCGCTGGGCTCGCCGCCGCCCTTGGGCGACAGGCTGTTCCAGTAGAAGGTGTGGTTCCAGACCTGGGCGGCGTTGTTGAACACGCCCCCGGTGGACTTGCGAATGACGTCTTCCAGGCTGAGCCCGGCAAGCTCGGTGCCTTCCACCGCCTTGTTCAGGTTGGTGACGTAGGCCTGATGATGCTTGCCGTAGTGGAATTCCAGGGTTTCCTTGGAAATATGGGGCGCGAGCGCGTCCATCGCATAGGGTAGCGGCGGCAGAGTAAAAGCCATGACATTTCCTTCAAAAAACGTGACACGAACCCAAAGGGGGTCGCAAGCCTAGAGCAGCGTATCGGTACGGATGACCGTGGCCTGAGCCCGGCCCTGCGCAAATTCGATATCGAGACGCGCATCAACTTTCAAGTCTAACGCATTTTTGACGATGCCCCCGGCCGGCCCGCGCACGATCGCATAGCCGCGCGTCAGCACCGCCCGCGGGTCCAGGGCCTGCAGCGCGCCCTCGGACACCGCCAGCCTGTGCCGGCCGCGCTGCAGCAGACGATCCATGCCCGCCTGCAGGCGTTCGCCGGCCCGCCGGACATCCTGCGCCTGCTGGCGCATCCGTCCGGGCATGGGCTGCGCCAGGCGCTGGATCGCGGCATCCAGGCGCTGGCGATGCAGGCGCAGGCGCTGCGCGGGCGACACCAGCTGGGCGGCCGCCCGGTCGACGCGCATGCCCGCGTATTCCAGGCGGCGGCGCTGCGCGCGCGCCAGATCGTCCGCCGCCGCCCGCACCCGTCCCAGCCATTGGTCGCGGCTCTGGCAGCAGAGCTCGGCGGCGGCCGTGGGCGTCGGCGCCCGCAGGTCGGCGACGAAATCCGCAATCGTGAAATCCGTTTCGTGCCCCACCCCGCTGATCACGGGGACGGGGCTGGCCGCGATCCGCCGGGCAAGGGCCTCGTCGTTGAAGCACCACAGGTCTTCCAGGCTGCCGCCGCCGCGCACCAGCAGCAGCACGTCGATCTCGGCCCGGGCGGCCGCCTGATCCAGCGCCTGGCACAGCTGGGCGGCGGCCTCGCGCCCCTGGACGGGCGAGGGGTAGAGGATCACCCGCACGTGCGGCGCGCGGCGCGCCATGACCGACAGCACGTCGCGCAAGGCCGCCGCGGCCAGGGACGTCACCACGCCCACGGTCCGAGGCATGGCCGGGATGGCGCGACGACGATCGGGGTCGATCAGCCCTTCGCGGCCGAGCCGCTCCTTCAGACGCAGAAAGGCTTCGTGCAGATCGCCGCGCCCCGCCCGCCGCAGCGCCTCGACCTGCACTTGGTAGTCGCCGCGCGGCTCGTAGAGGGACACCTGGACCCGGAATTCATAGCGCCCGCCGATTTCCGGCACGAAGCCCACCGTCTGGGCCCGGCCGCGAAACATGACGGCCCGCACGGCGGCGGATTCGTCCTTGATGGAAAAGTACCAGTGGCCGGACGCGGCCCGGGTGAAGTTGGAGATCTCCCCCGCCACCCACAGGCGCGGAACGCCTGATTCCAGCAGCCTGGCCACCCGGCGATTCAACTGGGCCACGCTGAGCACGGGCTCGTCGGCTGGAAAGCCGCTGTCGGCGGGCGCTTGATCCGGGAAACTCATGAAAACCTATCCACAGAAAGTCGTTTCTTGTCAAACAGGCCTGTTTTCGGGCTTGCGCGGGACAATCATCAGGCAAAACCTCAGGAATTTGACGCAACTAATTGATTAAAAAAGGAATTATAAATATATTCGATGTGTGCAAAAAATAGCCAATCGACTGCCGGATGGCTTGAATCATGCGCCTGAGCGTCTTTATACACAGAATTATCCACAGAATCTGTGGATACTGGTCGGAAAGCCTTGTCCTGCGGGACTTTCGCCCCCTCGACGGCCGATCCCGGCCGGCCGGATCAGGATAGAATGGGGGTTTGTCGCCCCGCCCCACCGATCACAAAGGAATCGATCTTGCTGGACATCATCCACGCGGCCGGCTGGCCCATCTGGCTGCTGGTGGCCACCTCGGTCATCACGCTGGCGATCATCATAGAACGTTTCCTGGCCCTGCGCCCCAGCCAGGTCATGCCGCGCGGCCTGCCCGAACAGGTGCTGGAACTGATGCGCCGCCAGCAGGATGAGCCCGACGCCGTGCTGCGCCTGGGGCGCAACAGTCCCATGGGCCGCATCCTGGCCGAAGTCGCCGCCCAGCGCCAGGAAAACGACGCCATGCGACAGGCCGCCATCGAAGCCGTGGGCCGCGACGTCTCCTGGCGCCTGAACCGCTATCTGGCGGGCCTGGCCACCATTTCGGTCATCGCGCCGCTGCTGGGGCTGTTCGGCACGGTGGTCGGCATGATCGAGATCTTCGGCGCCTACGACCCGGCCGGCGGCAATCCGGCCCTGCTGGCCCATGGCATCGCCATCGCGCTGTACAACACCGGTTTCGGCATCCTGATCGCCATTCCCGCGCTGATCTTTCACCGCTACTTCCGGTCCCGCGTGGAATACTTCCTGCACACCATGGAACGCGAAGCCGGCGCCCTGGACCGCCTGATCAGCCGCCGCGCCGCCTCATGAACTTCCGCCACCGCCATTCCCACGAAGATCCGGAGATCAACCTGATCCCCCTGATCGACGTCCTGCTGGTGATCCTGATCTTCCTGGCGGCGACCACGTCCTTCACGCAGACGCGCCAGCTGCCCATCGCCCTGCCCCAGGCCCAGGCGCAGGTCCTGGATGCCGGTCCGGCGCTGGAACTGGCCATCAGCCGCGACGGGCAATACGCCCTGGATGGGCATTACATCGACAACGCCGCGCCGGACGCCCTGGCGGCGGCGCTGCGCCGAGCGGCCGCCGACCGCCCCGACGCGCCGCTGCGCATCGACGCGGACGGCCAGGCTTCCCACACGACCGTGGTGCAGGCCCTGGAAGCCGCCCGCCAGGCCGACATCCGCAAGATCTCCTTCCTCACCCAGGGCCGCCCATGAGCCCCGCCGCGCGCCGGCGGGCCGAAGACAGACTGCAGGACATCTGGCGAGCGCGCGGCCCGGCCAGCGCCCTGCTGACCCCGCTGTCCTGGCTCTACGGCCGCCTGTCGGCGCGGCGCATGGCCCGGCAGGCCGCGCAGGCCTGGCGGGCGCCCGTGCCGGTTGTCGTCATCGGCAACATCCTGGTGGGCGGCACGGGCAAGACCCCGGTCACCGCCGCCGTGTGCCATTTCCTGCAGGCCCGGGGCTGGCGTCCCGGCATCCTCAGCCGGGGATACGGCACCCGTCCCGGCGCCGCCCCGAGGCTGAGCGACCAGGCCGCGGACAGCGCCCATCTGGGCGACGAGCCCGCCCTGCTGCACGCCATCACGGGGGCGCCCGTCGCCGTGCACCCCCGGCGCTCGCTGGCGGCGACGGCCCTGCTGCGGGCCCACCCCGACATCGACGTGCTGATCGCCGACGACGGGCTGCAGCACACCGCCCTGGCGCGCGACGTGGAGATCATCGTCCAGGACGCGCGCGGCATCGGCAACGGCCGGCTGCTGCCCGCCGGCCCCTTGCGCGAACCGCCCGACCGGCGCCTGCGGGCCGACTGGCTGATCACCCAGCTGGGCCCCGCCGACGCGCCGCCCGCCGCCGTGCCCGTCGGCGCCGACGGCAAGCCTCGCCAGCTGGCCCTGCGTCTGCTGCCGGACGCCCTGACCCACCTGGCCAGCGGCCGGCGGCAGGATTGGGCCGACTGGAGCGCGGCGCAGGGGCAAACTCCCTGCAGCGCCGCCGCGGGCATCGGGCAGCCGCAGCGGTTCTTCGCCATGCTGCGGCAGGCGGGCCTGAATCTGGTCCGCACCCTGAGCAGCCCCGACCACCAGGCGCCCTCCCCGGACGATCTGCGATCCCTGCCGCCGGGTCCCATCCTGATCACCGCCAAGGACGCCGTCAAGTACGCTCCTCCGCACGATCCCCGGCTCTGGTCCGTGCATGCCGCTCCGGTGTTTTCCGATCCCGCGTGGCTGGACGCACTGGAAGCCGGCCTGCGATCCCATCGCGCAGCTTTGCAGCACAAGCGGGACGCCAGGCATTAAACTGTTCCTTTCTCCACCCCACCCGATACCCGCCTCCATGGAAAACCGTTTGCTGCAGATCCTCGTGTGCCCCATCTGCAAGAGCGCCTTGCGCCATGACCGCGAGCACCAGGAACTGATCTGCCAGGCCGACCGCCTGGCCTTCCCGATCCGCGACGGGGTGCCCGTCATGCTGCCCGGCGAAGCCCGCGAACTCGACCCGGCCTCCGCCCAGACATGAGCTTCACGGTCGTCATCCCGGCGCGCGCCGCCTCCACCCGCCTGCCGGGCAAGCCGCTGCTGGACATCGGCGGCCTGCCCATGGTGGTGCGCACGGCCCGCCAGGCCGCCCTGTCGGGCGCGGCACGCGTCATCATCGCCACCGACCACGCGGACATCCTCCAGGCCGCCGATGCGCATGGCATCGAAGCCCTGATCACCCGGCCCGACCACCCGACGGGCACGGACCGCCTGTCCGAAGTCGCGCAGCGGCTGGGGCTGGACGACGACGCCATCGTCGTCAACGTCCAGGGAGACGAACCGCTGATCGATCCGGCGCTGATCGACGCCGTCGCCGCCCTGCTGCAGCAGCATTCCGACGCCGCCATCACCACCTGCGCCGCGCCGATCTGCAGCGCCGACACCCTGTTCGATCCCAACGCCGTCAAAGTCGTGTGCGACAGCCGGCAGCGCGCCCTGTATTTTTCGCGGGCGCCCATCCCCTGGGCCCGGGACGCCCTGGCCGACGGGCGGCAGCGCCTGGCGCCCGGCCTGCCCGCCCTGCACCACATCGGCCTGTACGCCTATCGCGCGGGCTTTCTGCGGGCCTTTCCGGAATTGCCTCCCGGGCGGCTGGAGCACATCGAATCGCTGGAACAACTGCGCGCCCTGGAACAGGGCTTTCCGATCTTCGTCCACGAGACCCCAGCGCTTCCCGCCCGGGGCGTGGACACCGCCGAGGACCTCGCCCGGGTGCGCGCCCTGTTTTCCAATATATAAATAAGCCTTATGTCTCAATCACTTCTGCAGCGTCTGCTGCATTGCGGCATAATCGGAAAAATTTGAAAAATACTTTCGGAGGAAATCATGCGCTTGATTCTGCTAGGCCCCCCCGGGGCGGGCAAGGGTACCCAGGCCGCGTTCATCACGGAAACGTTCGGCATTCCGCAGATCTCGACCGGCGACATGCTGCGCGCGGCCGTCAAGGCGCAAACCCCGCTGGGGCTGGAAGCCAAGAAGATCATGGACAAGGGCGGCCTGGTGTCCGACGACATCATCATCGGCCTGGTGCGCGACCGCCTCACCCAGCCTGACTGCCAGAGCGGCTACCTGTTCGACGGCTTCCCGCGCACCATCCCGCAGGCCGACGCGCTGAAGAACGCGCAGGTCACGCTGGACTACGTGATCGAGATCAGCGTGCCCGAGGAAAACATCATCGAGCGCATGAGCGGACGGCGCGTGCACCCGGCCAGCGGCCGCACCTATCACGTCACCTTCAATCCGCCCAAGCGCGCGGGCCTGGACGACGAGACCGGCGAGCCGCTGATCCAGCGCGACGACGACCGCGAGGAAACCGTGCGCCACCGCCTGTCGGTCTACCGCGACCAGACCCGCCCGCTGGTGGACTACTACTCCCAGTGGGCCGCCACCGGCGACGCCCGCGCGCCGCACTACGCGAAGATCTCCGGCGTGGGTTCGGTGGACGAGATCCGCGAACGCATCCTGGGCATCCTGCGCGCCCATTCAGCCGCCTGAGCCAAAGACCGCCATGGACATCCGCGACCAAGTCATCCTCATCACCGGCGGGGCCTCCGGGCTGGGCGCCGGCACCGCCCGCGCCCTGGCGGCCCAGGGCGCCCGCATCGTGCTGGCCGACGTCCAGGACGAAGCCGGCCGGGCGCTGGCGGCCGAACTCGGCCAGACCTACGTGCATTGCGACGTCACCTCCGAATCCGACGCCCAGGCGGCCGTCGACGCCGCCACGGCGCAGGGCGCGCTTCGCGTCCTGGTCAATTGCGCGGGCATCGCGCCGGCCTCGCGCATCGTCGGCAAGACCGGCCCCCACGAACTCGCCCTGTTCCGCCGCGTCATCGACATCAATCTGGTGGGCTCCTTCAACATGGCGCGCCTGGCCGCCCAGGCCATGACCGCCAACGATCCGCAGGCGACCGGCGAACGCGGCGTCATCATCAATACGGCCTCGGTCGCCGCCTACGACGGCCAGATCGGGCAGTCCGCATACGCCGCGTCCAAGGCCGGCATCGTCGGCATGACCCTGGCCATCGCCCGCGACCTGTCCCGCGTGGGCGTGCGCTGCATGACCATCGCCCCGGGCATCTTCGGCACGCCGATGCTGTTCGGCATGCCCCAGGAAGTCCAGGATTCCCTGGCCGCCAGCGTGCCCTTCCCGTCCCGCCTCGGCCGCCCGGAAGACTACGCCAAGCTGGTCCTCGGCATTCTGGACAACGAGATGCTCAACGGCGAGACCATCCGCCTGGATGGCGCCATCCGGATGGCGCCGAAGTGATGTTGGCCCCCACGCTGCGCAGGCTCGCGCCCGCTTGCTGCCCCCCGAGGGGGCTCTTTTGCCTTGGGGCGGCCCGGCGGCAAAAGGCTCTCACATCACGCAGGCTCTGCCCGCCACCCGCTCTTCCATGAGCCTGTTGCGGTCGGCGGCCACGATCAGCGGCCTGACGCTGTTTTCCCGCGTGACCGGCATGCTGCGCGATGTGCTCATCGCCAGCGTGTACGGCGCCGGCCCCCTGACGGACGCCTTCTGGGTGGCCTTCCGCATCCCGAACCTGCTGCGCCGCCTGTTCGCCGAAGGGGCGTTTTCACAGGCCTTCGTGCCCATCCTGGGCGAGGTCCGCCAGCGCGGCGACCACGACACCCTGCGCCGCCTGCTGGATCGCGTCGCGCTGCTGCTGTTCGTCGCGCTGTGCGGCGTCACGCTGATCGGCATCCTGGGCGCCGCGTGGGTGGTCACCGCCATGGCCAGCGGCATGCGCACGGCCGCGCGCGCCCACGAATTCGGGGAAGCCATCTGGATGACCCGGCTGATGTTCCCCTACATCATCTGCATGTCGCTGGTGGCCTTCGCATCCGGCGTGCTGAACACCTTCAGCCGCTTCGCCGTGCCGGCCTTCACCCCGGTCCTGCTGAACCTGTCCATGATCGGCGCCAGCCTGCTGCTGGCCGACCGCATGGAAGAGCCCATCCACGCCCTGGCCGTCGGGGTGCTGGCGGGCGGCATCCTGCAACTGGCCGTCCAGTGGGTCGCCCTGGGCCGCCTGGGCCTGCTGCCGCGCTACGGCCAGGGGCTGCTGACCGCCTGGCGGGATCCCACCGTGCGCCGCATCCTGCGGCAGATGCTGCCAGCCACCCTGGGGGTGTCCGTGGCCCAGCTGTCGCTGCTCATCAACACCAACATCGCCACCTGGCTGGCGCCCGGCAGCGTTACCTGGCTGTCCTTCGCCGACCGCCTGATGGAATTCCCCACGGCCCTGCTGGGCGTGGCCCTGGGGACGGTCCTGCTGCCCAGCCTGTCGGCGGCTCACGCCCGCGACGACCACACCGCCTACAACGCCCTGCTGGACTGGGGGCTGCGGCTGGTGCTGCTGCTGGGCCTGCCGGCCGCGCTGGGCATGTCCCTGCTGGCCGACGGCCTGGTCGCCACGCTGTTCAATTACGGCGCCTTTTCCGCCACCGACGTGGCGCAGACCCAGCTGGCCGTCACCGCCTATGCCGCGGGCCTGCTGGGCCTGCTCGCCATCAAGATCCTGGCCCCGGGCTTCTATGCCAAGCAGGACATCCGCACGCCGGTGCGCATCGCCATCGCCGTGCTGGTGTTCACCCAGTTGATGAACCTGGTCCTGGTGCCCTGGCTGGCCCACGCGGGCCTGGCGCTGTCCATCGGGCTGGGCGCCAGCGCCAACGCGCTGTGCCTGGTGGTCCTGCTGCGGCGGCGCAAGCTGTACGCGCCATTGCCCGGCTGGCGGGGATTCACCCTGAAGCTGCTGCCCGCCTTGGGCGCCCTGGCCGCCGTGCTGGTCTGGGCGGACCGGCACCTGGACTGGGTGGCCCTGGGCGCCCATCCCGCCGCCCGGGTCGCCTGGCTGATGGGGGTCCTGGCGGCGGCGGCGCTGGCGTACTTCAGCACCTTGTTTTTATTCGGTTTTCGACCCAGAGACTTTACACGCCGACAGTCGTAGGATAAACTTACTGTCTTTGCTTTGCAGCACAAGCAACCGTTTCTATTTACGCGAACAGATAACACCTTATGGCCAATTCCGCACAAGCCCGTAAACGCGCCCGCCAGGCCGTTGCCCAGAACAAACACAACGCCAGCATGCGTTCGATGCTGCGCACCGCCATCAAGCGCGTGCGTCAGGCCATCGAATCGGGTGACCAGGCTGCCGCCAACGACGTTTTCCGCAAGGCCAGCAGCGTGATCGACCGCGTCGCCGACAAGCAGATCATCCACAAGAACAAGGCCGCCCGCCATAAAAGCCGCCTGTCGGCTGCGATCAAGGCCCTGGCCTGATCGACGAAACGCAGCTTGTACTGCAATGAAAAGGACGCCGATGGCGTCCTTTTTCTTTTGCCGGAAAGACCCCCAGGCCCTCAGGCCGCCCCGATTCGCCAGGCGCGGGGCGATCCATCGGACCGTCCCGCGCCCAGGCTCATTCCTGACGGCCCAGCAGCAGGAATTCCATCAAGGCCTTTTGCACGTGCAGGCGGTTCTCGGCCTCGTCCCAGACCACGCTTTGCGGGCCGTCGATGACTTCGCCCGTGACCTCTTCGCCGCGGTGGGCGGGCAGGCAGTGCATGAACACCGCGTCCGGCTGCGCCGCGGCCATCATCTGCGCATCCACGCACCAGTCGGCGAAGGCCAGGCGGCGGGCTTCGTTCTCGGTCTCGTAGCCCATGCTGGTCCAGACGTCGGTCGTGACCAGGTCAGCCCCCCGGCAGGCTTCCAGGGGATCGTCGAATTCGCGCAGCACGGATGCCGGCTGCTGGCCCACCCGCAAGGGGTCCAGGCGGTAGCCGGCCGGCGCCGAGACGTGCAGCGTGAAGCCCAGCAGTTCGGCGGCCTGCAGCCAGGTATAGGACATGTTGTTGGCATCCCCGATCCAGGCCACGGTCTTGCCCCGGATCGGCCCGCGATGCTCGACGAAGGTCAGGATGTCGGCCAGGATCTGGCAGGGGTGGAATTCGTTGGTCAGGCCATTGATGACCGGCACGCGCGAATGCGCGGCGAACCGCTCGATCCGGGTCTGCTCGAAGGTGCGGATCATCACCAGGTCCACCATGCGCGAAATGACGCGGGCGGTGTCTTCGATGGGTTCGGAGCGCCCCAGCTGCGAGCCTTCCGTGGTCAGGTAGATGACCGAGCCGCCCAGCTGATACATGCCGGCTTCGAACGACACCCGGGTGCGTGTGCTGGCCTTCTCGAACACCATGGCCAGATTGCGGTCGTGCAGCGTGTGATGCGGCTGGTAGCGCTTGAACTTGTCCTTGATCAGGCGCGCGCGTTCGATCACGTAGTGGATTTCGTCTTCCGAGAAATCACGCAACTGCAAAAAATGCCGCAAAGGTCCGGTGGGATTGGCTGCAGACATGGGAAACCTTATGCAAAGAGACCATATTACCGTGCCCCCGCAGGACGCGCAAAACGCTGATCGGATACAATGCGCGGCGTAGGGGATGTTGCGCACCCGGCCGCCAGGCGTGCCCCGTCTTTGGAACATACATGAACCACCCCGTCCAGCATTTGATCATCCACGGCAAAACCCTGGATGGCCAGCGATTCCGGCCCAGCGATTGGGCTGAACGCCTCGCCGGCGTGCTGTCCCAGTTTCGTCCCGCCGGATCCATCCACAACCCGCTGTCCTATTCCCCCTACGCCATGCCGCGCAGCATCGACGGCACCCCCTGTGTCGTGATCGACCAGCGCCTGCGCCAGCTGGAACCCCTGGCCTGGAAGTTCGCCTGCGATTTCGCCGACAGCAACCATCTGCAGACCACCGGCATCGCCGATCCCATCGAAGACGCGCCCGACGCCTGACCGGCGCCCGGCTCGGCCCCTCGGGGCGCATCCGCCGGCGGACCCGCATCGCGCTTCCGGTTCCCGCAGAAACGACAAAGGCCGCTGAAAGACGATTTCAGCGGCCTTTGTTCATCCGGCTGCATTCGTGAAGCGGCGGACAGGCCCGAAGGGGGCCGCCCGCGCCCCGGAAGGGCTTACTGCTTGCCGGTATCTTGGCGGATCTGGGGAATGTCGGACTGGCCGGTTTTCGCCAGCAGCCCCACCTGCGTGTAGGTGAACAGCTTCTCGCGCGTGTCGACGATGTCCAGGTTGCGCATCGTCAGCTGGCCGATGCGGTCCAGCGGCGAGAACATCGATTCGCCCTTCTCCATGGTCAGGCGGTCGGGATGATAGGTCAGATTGGGCGACCGGGTGTCCAGGATCGAATAGTCGTTGCCCCGGCGCAGTTCCAGCGCGACCTCGCCGGTGACGGCCCGCGCCACCCAGCGCTGCGCCGTTTCACGCAGCATGATGGCCTGCGGATCGAACCAGCGGCCCTGGTACAGCAGGCGGCCCAGTCGCAGGCCGTTGATGCGGTACTGCTCGATGGTGTCTTCGTTGTGGATGCCCGTGACTAGGCGCTCGTAGGCGATGTGCAGCAGGGCCATGCCCGGAGCCTCGTAGATGCCGCGGCTCTTGGCTTCGATGATGCGATTCTCGATCTGGTCGCTCATGCCCAGGCCATGGCGCCCGCCGATGCGGTTGGCTTCCAGCATCAGCTCGACGGCGTCGCTGTATTCCACCCCGTTCAGCGCCACCGGATGGCCTTCCTCGAAGCGCACGGTGATCTCTTCCGCCTTCACGTCGACTTCGGGCTTCCAGAACGCCACCCCCATGATGGGATCGACGATGCGGATGCCGGAATCCAGGTGCTCCAGGTCCTTGGCCTCGTGGGTGGCGCCCAGCATGTTCGAGTCCGTGGAATAGGCTTTCTCGGCCGACATCTTGTAGTCGAAGCCGTTTTCCTGCAGGTACTGGGACATTTCCGCCCGGCCGCCCAGTTCATCGATGAACAGCTGGTCCAGCCAGGGCTTGTAGATCTTCAGGTCCGGGTTGGTCAGCAGGCCGTATCGGTAGAAGCGCTCGATGTCGTTGCCCTTGAAGGTGCTGCCGTCGCCCCAGATATGCACCTCGTCCTCGCGCATGGCGGACACCAGCATGGTGCCGGTGACGGCGCGGCCGATCGGCGTCGTGTTGAAATACGTGACCCCGCCCGTGGAGATGTGGAAGGCATTGCACTGCAGCGCCGCGATGCCTTCGGCCACCAGTTGGGCGCGGCAATCCACCAGCCGGGCGCCCTTCGCGCCGTAGCGCAGGGCCTTGCGGGGGATCTCGTCGTAATCCGGCTCGTCGGGCTGCCCCAGGTTGGCCGTGTAGGCAAACGGGATCGCACCCTTGTTCTTCATCCACAGCAACGCGGCGCTGGTATCCAGGCCGCCGGAAAAGGCGATGCCGACCTTCTGCCCGACCGGCAGGTTCTCTAGAATGGTTGTGCTCATGGGGATCCGAATTAGCCAGAGTGAAAGACAAACTTCCATTATATCGTCGCGAAGGCCGGACCCCGCGACCGCCCGGCCCCCTTCCCCGCCGCCTGAACGGCGATCCGTCCTTCTCCGATGCCGTCCGGGCAGCAGATCCGTGACGGTTGCGCCGAACGGATCGGATCGGGGGCGATGCAAGACGGCATTTCTATGCTAGAATTGCCGTCTTTCGGGGACGTAGCTCAGCTGGGAGAGCGTCGCGTTCGCAATGCGAAGGTCGGGAGTTCGATCCTCCTCGTCTCCACCAGATATCCCAACCGCCTGATTCGTCAGGCGGTTTTTTTTGCGGGCCCCCTGCCCCGGCCCCGCGATGCGGAGGCCGGAACCACGGAACGCGGACTGGTTACGCCGACGCGTTCCGGGCAAAGACCTCCTTGGCGGCGGCCAAGCCGTTGAGCGCGGCGGGAAAGCCCGCGTAGACCGCCATCTGCATGATGATTTCGACGAGCTCCGTCCGGCTCACGCCCACATTGAGGGCGCCCTGGATGTGCACCTTGAGTTGCGGGGCGGCATTGCCCAGCGCGGTCAGCGCGGCAACCACGGCGATCTCCCGGCTTCTCAGATCCAGGCCGGGCCGGGAATAAATGTCCCCGAACGGAAACTCGATCAGATAGCGCGCGAAGTCCGGGGCGATGCCGCCCAGGCTTTCCAGCACCTGTTCACCGGCCTGGCCGTCTATTTCCTGTAGTTTGGCGAGTCCGCGCTCGTAGCGATCCTGAGTGTTCATCAGCATGTCCTTCATTGGAAAACGAGTCCGACGCCAGGGATTGCTCGACCGAGCGGTAATGCTCGATCTTGGCCTGCAGAGCAGCCGCGGATTGCCGCATCGCCTCGATGTCCGAAAGCACTTCCACCAAGTGTTCTTCCAGCATTCGGCGACGATCCGGCACCGTCGAGTCCCCGACGCCACGTAATGTCGCGAACGCCTGCATCTTGCCCACAGGCATGCGCGTCGTTCGCAACCGCAGCAGGAATTCGATCCAGGCCACGTCCGAAGCCGCATAGCGACGCTGCCCTCCGGGCGCGCGGCCGATCGGGTCGATCAGGCCGATACGCTCGTAATAGCGCAGCGTGTGTGCCGTCAGGCCCGTGCGCCGGGCGACTTCATCAATGGTCAGGCGGGATTCCATGACAGGATCCTAAAAGTTAGAGCGCACTCCAAGTCAAGCACTTTATGCCTGTCCGATCGGCCCCGCAAATTCGCCACGCCCCAGGCCGCCAGGCGGGCGCGCCTGCGGCCAGCATCCGACGGCGCCGCGGCGCGCCGGTCGGCCCTGCTAAAATCCGTCCGTACTTTTCCGACACCGTCGCGCCGGCCCTCCGACAAGACGTCCCCTCCCTCCGGATGGAGACCCATCACCATGCTCAAGCAATTCGCAACCGCTTTCCTGCTGGCGGCAGCCTTCGCCGCCCCCCACGCCCATGCGGCGGAAGAGCCCACCTACACCGTGGGTTCGGGGGCGACCTACCGGCCTTTCGAATACGAGAACCCGCAGCGCGAGATCGTCGGCTTCGACATCGACGTCATCAAGGCCATCGGCGCCGCCGAGCACTTCAAGGTCAAGGTCATCAACACGCCCTGGGAAGGCATCTTCGCCACGCTCGAACACGGCGACCGCGACATGATCATGTCGGGCATCACCATCACCGACCAGCGCCGCAAGGTCGTGGATTTCTCCCACCCGTATTTTCCCGCGGAACAGATCATCGTGGCGCCCTCGGACTCCAAGATCGACAGCCTGGCGAGCCTGAAATCGCTGAAGGTCGGCGTGGTGGCGTCCAGCACGGGCGACATCTCCGTGTCCGGCGTGCTGGGCAAGACCAACCCGTCCATCAAGCGCTTCGACAGCACGCCGCTCATGCTCGAAGACCTGTCCGGCGGCGGCGTGGATGCGGCCGTCGGCGACGTCGGCGTGATCAAGTTCTACGTCAAAAGCCACCCCGACAAGCACTTCAAGCTGGTCAAGGACGCCTCGTTCAAGCAGCAATACTTCGGGATCGCCGTGAAGAAGGGCAACCAGGACCTGCTGGACAAGATCAATGCCGGACTGGCCAAGATCGTCGCGGACGGCACGTATGCCAAGATCTACGCGAACTGGTTCGACAGCGATGTCCCGACCTTGCCCGCTCAATGATCGGGCGGCTGGCCGACGCGCCGGATTCGTCCGGCACTAGCACCTGAGGGACGGGGGACATGATGTTCGGCTTCCAATGGGGCATGATCGACGAGTACCTTCCGCTTTTCGTGGAAGGGACCCTGATGACGCTCAAATGCACGGTGATCTGCGTGATCGCCGGCACCTTCCTGGGCCTGCTGCTGGGAGTGGGACGGCTGGCCGAGGCCCGTCACGGCTTCTGGAAGTATTTCCTGCGCTTCGGCGTGCGCCTGCCGGTCCGGTTCTACGTCAGCTTCTTCCGGGGCACGCCGCTGTTCGTGCAGATCCTGCTGATCCACTTCGCCCTGATGCCCACGCTGATCAACCCCAGCGACGGCCTCATCATCAGCGGCGAACTGGCCCGCGAGATCCGCTCCAACTACGGGGCGTTCGTGTCGGCCGTGCTGGCCATCTCGCTCAACGCGGGGGCGTACGTCTCGGAAATCTTCCGCGCCGGCATCCAGTCGGTAGACCAAGGCCAGGGAGAAGCCGCGCGGTCGCTGGGCATGAGCTATTTCAAGACGCTGCGCAAGGTGGTGCTGCCGCAGGCGTTCAGGCGCATGCTGCCGCCGCTGGGCAACAACGCGATCGCCATCGTCAAGGATTCATCGCTGGCGTCGGCCATCGGCCTGGCCGAACTGGCCTACGCGGCACGCACGGTTTCCGGCGCCTATGCCCGGTACTGGGAACCGTACCTGACGATTTCGGCCATTTACTGGGTCATCACGCTGCTGATGTCCGCTTTCGTTCAGCATCTGGAAACGAGGTACGGCAAGGGTGATACACGTCAGTAATCTGCAGAAGCACTTCGGCGGTGCTCATATCCTGAAAGGCCTGAGCTGCGACATCGCGGACAACGAGGTCGTCTGCGTGATCGGTCCCTCGGGATCGGGCAAGAGCACCTTCCTGCGCTGCCTCAACGGCCTCGAAGAAGTATCGGGAGGGGAAGTCGTGGTCAACGGCTTCAAGGTGCACGACCCCAAGGCGGACCTGAACCGCCTGCGCGCGAGCGTCGGCATGGTCTTCCAGCGCTTCAATCTCTTCCCGCACATGTCGGTGCTGGAAAACCTGATCATGGCGCCCATGGAAGTCGGCGGCCTGCGCCGAGCCCAGGCGGTGGCGAAGGCCGAAGCCCTGCTTCGCCGGGTGGGGCTGCTCGACAAGATCGACGCCTACCCGAACCAGCTCTCGGGCGGACAGCAGCAGCGGGTGGCCATCGCCCGGGCGCTGGCCATGGAACCCAAAGTCATGCTCTTCGACGAGCCGACCTCGGCGCTGGACCCAGAGCTGGTCGGCGAAGTCCTGGAGGTCATGCAATCGCTGGCGCACGACGGCATGACCATGGTGGTGGTGACCCACGAAATGGCATTCGCGCGCGAGGTGTCCGACCGAGTGTTCTTCATCGACCAGGGGGTCGTCGCCGAAGAAGGGCCGCCGTCCCGGATCTTCACGGAACCCAGCAACGAGCGGACCCGCGCCTTTCTGCACAAGGTCCTCCATCCGACCGGGGATAAGCCGCGGGCCGCGTGACGGCGCCCTCGGGGCTCCGAAGGCATCACGTGTCCTGTCACGGCGGAAAGCGCCGCAGCACGCGGCCATACCACGCGAACAGCGACGCGGCCGTCGCCGCCAGGCCGGCCATGGTCATGATCCACATGGTCGCCGCGCCTGCCGGAGCGCCGGGCGACAGCCACCGCGCGACGGGCGCGAGCGCGCCCGCGGCGGGGCCGTAGGCAAGCCACCAGCCGCCCAGCAGCCCGATGCCGATGAGCGCGACGGTCTGTATCAGCATGGGCGCCATCGCGACCTTGTAAGCCCGCAGGACGTAGGCGCTGACGCAATGCATGGCATCGCAGAAATGCGCCCACGGAGCGATGTGCAGCAGCGCCAGCGCCAGGGCCGCCACCTGCGCCTCGTCCGTATAGGCGCGCACGATCCAGGGACGCGCGACCGCCAGGATCAGGCCCGTCAGCAGCGCACACAGGACCACCATCAGGATGCCGCAACGTCCGGCCCGGCGGGCCAGGGCATGATCGGCGCCGCCCACGGCCCGCGCCGTCAGCGACGCCGTCGACAGGCTCAGCGACATGGGCAGCATGTAGCACAGGGTGATCAGATTGCCCAGGATCTGCTGCGCGCCGCTGGCATACAGGCCGTCGCGCGCGATGAGCAGCGTCATGAAGCTGAATGCGCAGATTTCGATCAGATAGGATCCGCCCATGGGCAGCCCCAGGCGCAGAAGCTCCTTCTGGTCCGCCCAGCGCGGCCGGCCCAGCCGAAGCTTCAGCATGCGAAAGGCGGTCCGGTGGCGGATCATCCACAGGCCCGCGGCCAGCACGATCCAGCTGGTCAGCAGGGTGGCGACGCCGGCGCCCACGGCCCCCATGGCGGGCAGCCCCCACCCGCCGAAAATGAACCAGGCATTGAACAGCAGCTTGAACAGGATGCTGCCCAGATTGATGGCCATGACTTCCCGGGTGTGGGAAATGGCGGCGCCGGTCGCATAGATGGTGCGAAACACCAGCGCGGCGGGCAGCGCGCCGGCCAGCGCCATCAGATAGCCGGCGACGCGCTGGTGGACCCGGGGCTCGACCTGGCCCGAGAGCAGCAGCCAGAGGTCGGGGAAAAGCAGGCTGGCGGACCCGAGGGCCGACAGGCCGAGGGCCAGCCAGATGCCCTGCCCCCAGATGCGCCCGGCTTCGGCGTGGCGCTGCGCGCCGACCTGCTGGGCGACGATGGGTATGAGCGCATGCACCACCCCCATCAGGCCGATGAAGACGGTCACGTAGACGGAAGCGCCCAGCGCCATGGCCTGGAGATCGGCGGCGCTGGCGTGCCCCACCATGACCGTGCCCATGACGGCGAATACGGTGGATGCCCAGGCCGTGACGAGAATGGGCCAGGCCTGCTGCAGGATGGCGCGCCAAAGCGGGGCGGACGCTTTGACTGGAACCGTGGTCATCGCTGCCGCATCACCGCCCGCTCGAACCTGCGGTCCGGAATGAACCAGATCGCCGCCACGATGGCATACAGGACGCAGGACCAGTAGGGCCGCCAGGACACCACCGCCAACGCGACGAGATAAAGAGCCGTCGAAATCTTGCCCTTGACGTCATGCCCCACGGCTTTGGCCAGCGCCGAATCCCGCCCGTTGCACAGCACGATTTCACGCTGCAGCAGGAAGAAGCCGCCCGCCGCCATCAGGAGCACGAAGCCATACAGGGCAGCCGGCACAGCGGCGAATTCCGTTTCGCTCAGCCATGCCGTGGCAAAGGGAATCAGCGTCATCCAGAACAGCCAGTACAGGTTCGCCCAGAGAACGCGCCCCCGGATGCCTTCCGTCACCCGCATGAGGTGGTGATGATTGTTCCAGTAGATGCCGATGTAGATGAAACTCAGGATGTAGCTCAGGGCCACCGGCCACTGGGCCGCCAGCGCCCGCCATTGCGGCGCATGCGGCGGCTTGAGTTCCAGCACCATGATGGTCAGCGCGACGGCCATCACGCCGTCCGTGAAGGCCTCCAGGCGGGCCGAATCCATGCGATGCGCGGGTGTCGCCATCATCGTCCTTCGCGGGCGTCCGGGTTCCGGCAAATCGAGTTCATGACAGCCTCTCCGATCACGGCCGCGCATGCTGCGCGGCGAACAAAACCGCATTCGTCCCCGCACCCGGCGGCGGCGGACACGGGCGGCGGTCCGCCAGTATCCTGCAGTTCGACGCCTTCGGCAATCGATTCATGCCGACTGGCGCATCGGCGCACTTTCAAGTTGGCGAAACGTATCTTTTAAGACAGAATGTTTGAGATATCCACCAACACCCCCATCCGGACACAGGGACTCTTCTCATGCGCACGCTGAAAATCGCCACCCGCCTGACTCTCGGTTTCAGCCTGATCATCCTGCTCCTGCTGATCACGGCCTGCATCAGCATCTGGCGCATGCAGGGCAGCAGCACCCTGACGGCCGACATCACCGACGGCCTGCTGAAGACCGAGCGGCTGATCGCGGAATGGGAAAAGAACACCGCCATGAACGCTTTGCGCACCACGACGGTGTCCAGGACGGACAACGCCGAACTGAGCGGCATGATCAAGAAAGACATGACGGCCACCAGCGCGAAGATCTCCGCGCTGCAAAAACAGGTCGACGCCAGTATCCGCGATCCGGAGGCCCGCAAGCTCTTCGACGTCGTGCAGAAGAAGCGCGCGGAATACACCGGCGCCCGGGCCGCGGCCATCAAGGCCCAGGAATCCGGGAACCAGGCCGCCGCCCGGCAGTTCTACGACCACGACATGGCCGACTACCTCAGCGCCTACGTCGGCAGCGTCAGCGATCTGCTGGCCTACCAGAAGGAACTGATCGACCGCAATACCCGGGACCTCCACGCCAGCAACCGCGCCGGCATGCTGCTGGTGGCCATCGCCACCCTGGCGGCCCTGCTGCTGGGGCTGCTGTTCGCCTGGCAGGTCACCCGTTCCATCACCGGGCCGCTGCGCGCCACCGTGGCGCTCGCCAGATCCGTCGCCGACCGCGACCTCAGCCGGCAGATCCGGCCCCAGGGCAAGGACGAGATCACGGCGCTGGAACAGGCGCTGGACCAGATGTCGCAAGGCCTGAAACATACCGTCGGCGAACTGCGCAACGGCGCCACGTCCATCGCCACCGCCGCGGCCCAGATCACCTCCGGCAATCTGGATCTGTCCTCGCGCACGGAAGAACAGGCCAGCTCCCTGACCGAAACGGCCGCCACGATGGAGGAGATCACCGCCACCGTGCGCCAGAACGCCGACAACGCCCAGCAAGCCAACAGTCTCGCGGCGTCCGCCAAGCAGACGGCGACCGCCGGGGGCGCCCTGGTGACCGAACTGGTCAACACCATGGGTTCCATCCACACGCAATCGCAACAGATCGTGGACATCATCGGCGTGATCGATTCCATCGCCTTCCAGACCAACATTCTGGCCCTGAACGCCGCCGTGGAAGCCGCCCGCGCCGGCGAGCAGGGCCGGGGCTTCGCCGTGGTGGCGGCCGAAGTCCGGGCGCTCGCCCAGCGATCGGCTGGCGCAGCCAAGGAAATCAAGGATCTGATCGACACCTCGGTGGCCGCCATCGACAGCGGCAATCAGCAGGCCAGCAACGCGGGGGCTTCCATGCAGGACATCGTGGACGCCATCCGCCGCGTGACCGACATCATGAATGAAATCAGCGCCGCCAACCGCGAACAGACCAGCGGCATCGAAGAAATCAACACGGCCATCACCCAGATGGACGACGTCACCCGCCAGAATGCCAGTCTGGTCGAAGAATCCGCGGCGGCCGCCGCCAGCCTGCAGCAGCAGGCCGACACGCTGGCCGATCTTGTCGCCACCTTCAGGCTGAGCGCGGCGCCCTCCCCGGCCTGATGCCGGACGCCGTCATCCGCCTCGCGTCCGCCGGGGCGCCCGGAACCCGGGCCGGAGCAAGGCTGCGCGCAGACCTTACTTCCGGTCCGCGAAAGGCTGCGGCTTGAGCGCCCTCAGGTAGGCGATCAGCGCGCTCATGTCCGGGCCGCTGATGTTCTTGTACCAGCCGAAGGCCATGATGGGCTGCAGGCGGGCGCCATGCTTGTCGACGCCTTCGCGGATGGCGCGTTCGATCTGCGCATCCGTCCAGGTCTTGAGCCCGCTCGGGTCCGGGGTCAGGTTGGGAGTGACCACGTCGCCCGCGGGGCCCTTCAGCGTCTGGCCGCCCGCGCCCAGGTGATTCATGAGCAGCATGCCCTTGTCGTTGCGGGGGGTATGGCAGTCCATGCAGTGCCCGATATTGGCCAGATACTCGCCGTACTTCAGGGTGTCGGTCGCGGCGGGCGTCTCCACCCCGGCGACGGGGGGGCCGTAGCTGGACGGCAAAGGCATGCGATAGACCGATTTCTCGACGACGTGGCGGACGGGCGGCTGAGCCTTCAGATAAGCGATGATGGCGGCTAGATCGGCATCGGACAGGTTCCGGTAGAACGCAATGGGCATCGGGGGCCCGATCAGGCTGCCGTCGGGCCGGATGCCTTCGCGGATGGCCTTGCCCAGCTGGGCATCCGTCCATTTGCCGACCCCCGTTTCGGGATCGGGCGTGATGTTCGCCGCATAGGCCTTGAAGGCCGCATCGTCGAACAGCATGCCGCCCGACAGGCCCTGATCGAACAGCGGCCGGCCTTGGGCGCTGCGCGCGATGTGGCAGTTGGCGCAAGCGACGACGCCCTCGGCCAGGTAGGCGCCGCGCGCCATCAACGCGTCGTCCTGCGCCCAGGCCGGAGCGCCGGAAAGCACGAGTACCAGATACACGGCGGATCTCGACAATGCCCACATGATTGATACTCGAAGTAAGTAATTTTTACGGTTGATCAGTATAGGCTTGTCCTTGCGAACGTCAATGGTCTTTCGCACAACGCCCTCTTCTTGATCTGCAACAACGCCGCCGCCTCCCGAGTCCCGTACGATGGCTGCGCCGATTCGCCCCGAGCGTCGGAACGAACCCGCCCCCAGCCACTCACATCCCGGAGCCAGGATGACGACGTCCCCCGCCTCGACCACGGCCTTCAGGCCCAGCCTGATCGACGCCTGCCTGAACCGCCTGCGCCTATGGCAGAAATTCGCCCTGCTCGCCGCCATCGGAGTCGTGCTGGTCGCTCTGCCATCGCTGCTCTATCTGAACGAGTCAGGCCGCATCATCCGCGCTTCCGAATGGGAAACCCAGGGCCTGACGCCCCTGCGCCAGAACCTGAAAGTCCTGCAACTGGCCCAGCAGCACCGCGGGCTCTCCGCGCTTGCCCTGAACGGCGACGCCGCCGCCCAGGGCAAGCGCCTGGCCAAGCAGGACGAAACCGACGAGGCGATGGACGCCCTGGACCGGACCCTGCATCAGGACGGCGTCCGGGATCCCGCCCTGGCCTCGTCCTGGAGGGACATCCAGGACGCCTGGAAGCACATCAAAACCCAGCTGCGCCAGGGCCGCCTGTCGGCCGGCGACAGCTTCGCGGCGCACACCGGACTGAACTCCCGGTTGCTGCGCCTGGAATCCCTGTTGCTGCAGCACCACGGCCTGCGCTTCGATCCCGACGCCCAGGGCTACTACCTGATCAACGCCGCACTGGATCAGGCGCCCATGCTGACCGAACTCTTCGGGCAGACGCGGGCCCTGGGCGCGGGGCTGCTGACCCGGCGGGCGGCCACGCCCGAAGAGCGCATCGAAATCCGCGTGCTGCTGGAGCGGGCGCAGGAACATCACGACAGCCTGACGCGCGCGCTGGACAGCGCCGCCAGCCTGGATCCGGGCCTGAAGGATGCCCTGGAGAGCGCCGGCGCAAGCGCGCTGAATGCCGCCGGCAAAGCCATCGCCCTGGCCCGCAACGAGCTGATCCAGGCCCGGTCGCTGGATTTCCCGGCGGGCGACTATTTCACCGCATTCACCGCCGCCGTGGACACCCAGTTCCAGCTGAACGAAGTCGCCCTGACGCAACTGGAGCAACTGCTGGACGCCCGCGTCCGGAGCCAGGTCCGGACCCGTTATCTGCTGGGCGGCGGCATCCTGCTGCTCTGCCTGATCGCCGCCTGGGTCAACTGGCTGATCACGCGATCGCTGCTGCGGCAGCTGGGCGGCGAGCCCGATTACGCGGCGTCCATCCTGCGGCGCATCGCCGCCGGCGATCTGGCCGTGCCGATCCGCCTGCACCCCCGCGACCGATCCAGCCTGCTGTTCGCCATGCACGACATGCGCACGCAACTCGCGACCATCGTCGGCAATGTGCGCGGCGGCGCCGACGCCATCGCCACGGCTTCGGCCCAGATCTCGGCGGGCAATCTGGACCTGTCCGCCCGCACCGAACAGCAGGCCAGTTCCCTGACCGAGACGGCCGCCACCACCGAGCAGATCACCGCCACCGTGCGCCAGAACGCCGACAACGCCCAACAGGCAAACCGTCTGGCGGAGAGCGCAGCCCGGACGGCCGGCGATGGCGGCGTCCTGGTCGCGCAACTGGTGGATACCATGCAGGACATCAACCGGCGCTCCGCCCAGGTGGCCGACATCGTCGGCGTGATCGATTCGATTGCCTTCCAGACCAACATCCTGGCCCTGAATGCAGCCGTGGAAGCCGCGCGCGCCGGCGAGCTGGGCCGGGGATTCGCCGTGGTGGCCGCCGAAGTCCGCGCCCTGGCGCAGCGCAGCGCGGCCGCCGCCAAGGAAATCAAGCATCTGATCGAGACATCGGTCCAGGCCACGGCTCGGGGCAATGAACAGGCGGCGCTCGCCGGAGCCACGATGCGGGACATCGTCGCGGGCATTCAGCAGGTCACGGACATCATGGGGGAAATCAGCGGGGCCAGCCGCGAACAGGCGACCGGCATCGAGGAAATCAACACTGCCGTCACCCGGATGGACGACTCCACCCGCCAGAACGCCGGCCTGGTGGAGGAATCCGTGGCGGCCGCGGCCAGCCTGCGGGATCAGGCCGACACCCTGGCGAGGATGGTCGCGGTGTTCCAGCTGGAGAACGACGAGCCGCCTGCGCGGCGGGCTCCCGAGCGCCGGCCCGCGCCGCTGGGTTTTCAGGCCGGGGCCGCCTGAGCGGGCGCGCCGTGTGGCGCCGCCCCCACAGCTGACGGGATGCTGAGCGTAGCCGCGCCACGCCCCGTCCGGCGAGCGTAGAATAACGACGCCATCAATTTGACATTTTCTTTCCAGATGAAAGCAAATGGTCCCCGCCGGCGGGCCTTCCTGTCCGTCTGCCTCGGGCTCTACCTGTTCGCCGGTCTGTTCGCCAGCCAGGCCGTTCCGGCCGCCCCGGCCCCGACGACGCCGGGCGTCGCCATGCCGGGCGGCGCGACGCCGCTGCCCGAGTGCTGGCGCGGCACCGTCCTGGCCTTCGTCGCCCACACCGACGATGATCTGCTCTTCATGAATCCCGACCAGGCCGACGCCATCCGCCAGGGACAATGCATGCGCGTGGTGTACTTCACGGCGGGCGACCGCGGCGAAGGCCAGCCCTACCTGCAGGCCCGCGAGCGCGGCATCATGGCGGCCTATGCCCGGATGGCCAGGGCCGCGAATCACTGGCGCGACGATGGCTGGTCCGTGGGCGGGCGCACGGTGCTGCGGCATACGCTGATCGGATCCTCCCGGATACAGCTGATCATGCTGCGCATCCCCGACCCCTGGCTGGGCCCGGGCTGGGGCAGCCTGACGCCCCTGAGCCGCATGGAATCCGTGCCGAACACGGGCGTACAGGCCTATGCGCCTTACCCGGAACGCTATACCCGGGAAAGCCTCGTGACCTGGATCGCCAGCCTGATCCAGGCCGTCCAGCCCACCACCGTCCGCCTGATGGACGCTTCCATCGCCACGCCCTATACCCAGCTCTGCTGGCGCTGCCGGGGACATGACCACCCGGACCACATCGCCGGGGCCAAGCTGGTCCGGGAAGCCATGCTGCTGGCCCCCGGGACCTACCTGGCCCAGGCCTATCTGGGCTATCCCAGTCAGGAACAGCCGGCCAACCTGAGCGCCACCGAACGGGCGTTCAAGACCGGGACTTTCCTGCGCTATATGGTCGACGATCCGCGCTACTGCCGGCCGCACGCCCCCTGCTCCCGCACCAACGGGCCCGCAAGCGCCTGGGTCGAGCGGCAATACCGGATCGGACCCGACGGCGCGCCGCTGGCGCCCGTGCAACAGGCCCGTCAATAATTCCGGTTCCCCGGCATGGAAAAAAGCCGGGAACACCAGCCTCAGGCGGCGGATTACCGGCCGGGGCCCGCCTTGTCATCCGCAGCGAGCGCCGCGGCCGCCGCCAACGCCGCCTCGTCCTGGGGGCTCAGGTCGCCGGCCTTGCGGGCCTGATCGAGCAGGTCCGGCCGCCGGACGGCGGTCAGGGCCAGGGATTGCCGGCGTCTCCAGGCGGAGATCCGGGCATGGTGGCCGGACAACAGCGTCTCGGGCACCGCGGCGCCGTCCCAGACTTCCGGACGGGTGTAGTGCGGACTGTCGAGCAGGCCGCTCAGTGCCGGATTGAAGGAATCCTGTTCCGCCGATTCGGCATCGTGCAGAACCCCCGGCAGCAGGCGCACGACGCTGTCGATCAGCACCATGGCGCCCAGTTCGCCGCCCGACAGCACGAAGTCGCCCAGCGACACCTCCTGATCGACATAGCGGTCGATGAAGCGCTGATCGATGCCTTCGTAGCGCCCGCATACCAGAATCGCGCCCGTGCCGCCGGCCCACCGGCGGGCCAGACCCTGGCCGTGCACCTGTCCGGCCGGGGACAGCAGCACCACCGGCGCGGGCCGGTCCGGCGCATCCGCCTCCGCCTGCCGGCGCGCATCGCGGACGGCCCGCACCGCCTGCGCCAGCGGTTCCGCCATCATGACCATGCCCGGCCCGCCGCCGAACGGCCGGTCATCCACCGTGCGGTGGACGTCGTGGGTGAAGTCGCGGGGATTCCAGGCATGCAGCGACCACAGGCCGCGCAGATGCGCCCGCCCGCTGACGCCATGGTCGCGGACGGCGGCGAACATCTCGGGAAACAGCGTAATCAGATCAAAGCGCATCACAGGAAAACGCGGCCGGGAAGACCGCGCACGAGAACAGGCGGGAACCGGCGGCGGCGCGGTTCCTAGAAATCGGCGGGCCAGTCGCTGTCGATGCGGCGATTCGGCAGATCGACCCGATGCACGTGGGCCGCCACGAAAGGCACCAGGACCTGGACCGGACGGCCCTTGGCATCCTGGCGGACCTGGAAGACGCGCGCGTCGTCGCAGGCGCCGCAGTCGACCTGCAGGACGGCATGGGCGCCATTGTCCAGCACCTGGCCCACCCGTCCCAGCAGCACGGAGGCGCCGGATTCGGACTGGCCGTAGAAATCGCAGCCGATCAGGTCTACCCAGTAGTATTCATCATCCTCGGCGGCGGGAAACGCCGCGCGCGGCACCCAGAGGGTGAAGGCCCGCAGGGATTCCGCGGCGTCCCGGTCCCCCACCCCGGCCAATTGGGCCACCAGGAACTGCCCCCCCTGCCGGCGGCAGGCCTGCACGGCCATGCCGCGCAGACGCGACAAAGCGCCGGGTTCCAGAACGGAATCCGGCGCTTTCAGCCACCAGACTGGCGCATTCAGCAGCGCTTCGGCCTGCGGGGAATAAGGCTGGATTTTCAGCCAGCCGCGCACCCCGTGAGCCATCGCCACCCGGCCGACTTCGACCAGGTCATCGGGGACGGCATCATCCGGGCGGGTATCCACCATCACGGGCCGGGCCGCCTGAATCAGGCGGCGGCGGCGACTTTGGCGGAGTATTCCTTGACCAGGCGATCCACCGTGCCGGACAGCTGGGCGCCGTTGGACACCCAGTGCTGGACGCGATCCAGGGCGAGGCGCAGGTTTTCCTGCCCTTCATTGGCGACGGGGTTGTAGAAACCCACGCGCTCGATGAAACGGCCATCGCGGCGATTGCGCGAATCGGCAGCAACGACATTGTAGAAGGGACGCTTCTTCGAGCCGCCGCGGGCCAGACGAATCACAACCATTGATAATCCTTTGATAAACCGGTGTAAAACACGAAATTCTAGCATCAGGCATCCTGGTTCCGCAATGGATACTCAGGATAAGCTGGATGCCGGACCAAGAAAAACAACAATGCCGGCCGCTAGCGCCGCCGGACGTAATGCACCATGACGGCATCGTCCCGGGTCTGCTGGGCCAGCAGGGCATTGCCCGTCTGCTGGCAGAAGGCCTGGAAATCGCGGCCGGCGTGCGGGTCGGTCGTCAGCACGGACAGCACCTGGCCGCTGGCCAGCTGCGCCAGCGCCTTTTTGGTGCGCAGGATCGGCAGGGGGCAATTCAGGCCCCGCGCATCGATCTCCTGATCGGCCGCCGGCAGTTCATCCGTCACGATGCCGCCCCCAGGCGGGCCGCCAGCCAGCCGGCGACCCCGGCCACGGCGCCGTCCAGCGCGGCCACATCGGAACCGCCGCCCATGGCCATGTCGGGGCGCCCGCCGCCCTTGCCGCCCACCTGGGCCGCCACGGCGCCGACCAGATCCCCCGCCTTGACGCGGGCGGTCAGTTCGGGGCTGACCCCGGCCACCAGGCTGATCTTGTCATCGGTCACGGCCGCCAGCAGGACGACCGCATTGGACAGCTTCGATTTCAGCTGATCGACCATGCCGCGCAAAGCCTTGGGGTCGACGCCGCTCAGGCGCGTGGCCAGCAGCTTGACGCCGGCCACGTCCACGGCCTGCCCGGCCAGGTCCGACCCCGCCGCGGCGGCCAGCTTGTCCTGCAGGCGTTCCAGCTCGCGCTCGATCTGGCGGGTCTGGTGCTGCAGGGCCTGGATGCGCTCCGGCACGCCGGCGGGCTGGGTCTTGAGCAGGCCGGCGGCCTGATCCAGCACGTCCCGGGTCTGCTGCACCCAGACCAGGGCGTTGCGGCCGGTGATGGCCTCCACCCGGCGGATGCCGGCCGCCACGCCGCCTTCGGCGACGATCTTGAACAGGCCGATGTCGCCCGTGCGGGCCACGTGCGTGCCGCCGCACAGTTCGCGGGAAAAGCCGATGTCCAGCACGCGCACCACGTCGCCGTATTTTTCGCCGAACAGCGCCATCGCGCCGCCGGCCACGGCTTCGTCGTAGCTGAGATGCTGGGTGCGCACCGCCTGATTGGCCAGGACTTCGTCATTGACGATGGCTTCCACCCGCGCGATCTGTTCCTGCGTCATGGGCGCGTCGTGCGCGAAGTCGAAACGGGTCTTGTCGGGGTCCACCAGCGAACCGCGCTGCTGCACGTGTTCGCCCAGCACCTGGCGCAGGGCCTTGTGCATCAGGTGGGTGGCCGAGTGGTTGCGCATGGTGTCGGCGCGCCGCTGGCCGTCCACCTGGGCCTGGACCGCATCGCCCACCGACAGCGCGCCTTCGACCAGGCTGCCGTGATGGCCGAAGACCGCGCTCTGGATCTTCTGCGTATCGGCGACCTGGAAGCGAGCCCCGGCGTTATGGATCAGGCCGGTGTCGCCCACCTGGCCGCCGGATTCGGCGTAGAAGGGCGTGGCGTCCAGCACGATCACGGCATCCTGCCCCTGGGCGATGGACGGGACCGAGACGCCGTCCACGTACAGGGCCGTCACCGTGCCCTGGCCTTCCAGGCGCTCGTAGCCGTCGAAGCGGGTATCCACGCCATCGTAGCTGAGGCCCGCCGCCGCCTTGAACTTGCCGGCGGCCCGGGCCTGTTCGCGCTGGTGCGCCATGGCGGCCTCGAAGCCGTCCAGGTCCACCTGGATCTTGCGTTCGCGGCAGATGTCGGCGGTCAGGTCGACCGGGAAGCCATAGGTGTCGTACAGGGTGAACAGGGTCTGCCCGTCCAGCGGCTGCCCCGCCGCCAGGTCGGCCAGGGCGGATTCCAGGATCCGCATGCCGTTTTCGAGCGTTTCGCCGAAGCGTTCCTCTTCCTGACGCAGCACCTGTTCGACCCGCGCCTGCTGGGCGGCCAGTTCAGGATAGGCGGCGCCCATCTGGGCGACCAGGTCGGCCACCAGGCGATGGAAGAACACGCCCTTCTGCCCCAGTTTGTGCCCATGCCGCAGGGCGCGCCGGATGATGCGGCGCAGCACGTAGCCGCGTCCCTCGTTGCCGGGGATGACGCCATCGACCACCAGGAAGCTGCAGGCGCGGATATGGTCGGCGATGACTTTCAGGGAATTGTCGGCCAGGTCCGTGGCGCCGGTTTCCCGGGCCGCCGCGCGGATCAGGTTCTGGAACAGGTCGATCTCATAGTTGGAATGCACGTGCTGCAGCACGGCGGCGATGCGCTCCAGCCCCATGCCGGTGTCGACGCAGGGCTTGGGCAGGGGATTCATGTTGCCCTGGGCGTCGCGTTCGAACTGCATGAACACCAGGTTCCAGATCTCGATGTAGCGATCGCCGTCTTCCTCGGGCGAGCCCGGAGGGCCGCCCCAGATCTCGGGGCCGTGGTCATAGAAGATTTCGGAACAGGGGCCGCAGGGGCCGGTGTCGGCCATCTGCCAGAAATTGTCGGACGCATAGCGCGCGCCCTTGTTGTCGCCGATGCGGATGATGCGTTCGGCGGGCACCCCCACCTGCTGCGCCCAGATGTCGTAGGCCTCGTCGTCTTCCTGGTAGACCGTGACCCAGAGCTTTTCCTTGGGCAGGCCATAGACTTCCGTCAGCAGCGTCCAGGCGTAATTGATGGCGTCGCGCTTGAAATAATCGCCGAAGCTGAAATTGCCCAGCATCTCGAAGAAGGTGTGGTGGCGCGCGGTGTAGCCGACGTTTTCCAGGTCGTTGTGCTTGCCCCCGGCGCGCACGCAGCGCTGCGCGGTCGTGGCCCGGTGATAGGGCCGGGTGTCCTTGCCGGTGAACACGTCCTTGAACTGGACCATGCCGGCGTTGGTGAACAGCAGCGTCGGGTCGTTGCCCGGCACCAGCGGCGAGGACGGAACGATCTGATGCCCTTTGGATTCAAAAAAGGACAGGAATTTCTGACGGATTTCGGAGGTTTTCATTCGTGTGGCCGCAAGGGGAAACCAGGCAAGGATTATAGATGGCTTTCAGGCGCGCGCCGGGCGCCCCGGCCGAAACGCATCAGGCCCCGTCCAGCGGAACGGGGCCTGGGGGGCGGAGCCGGGGCGCGATCACCGGCGGACCGCGAAACCTTTATGCATGCACCGCTTCTTCCATGGCCTCGATGGCGGGGTAGAACTCGTGATTTTCGCGCACCATGCGGGTATGGACGTTCTTCAGCACGACGTTGGCTTCGTCGCGGAAGCCATCCGGGTTTCTTGACAGCAACGTGGCGTTGCTCCAGCGGCGGGCGAAATTGATGAACGAACTGGCGATGCCCTGCATGTCGTTCTGGTAGGCGCGGCTCATGCCGGCCATGCGCTGATCCCCGCTGCGCTCCAATGAAGGATACAGGATGCGGTCCTCGACGGCCAGATGCTGGGTCACGATCTGCGACAGGGCCTTCAGTTCGTGCGCGATGTCGATGGCATGGTCGGCCACCCCCTGATGCGCCAGCTTGCGCAGCGCGGCGATGCCGCTCAGGATTTCGACGTGATGATGCTTGAAACGATCGATGTTCATGACGAGATTCCCTCTTCATAGGCTGGCGGCTGTCTCAGTCGCATAAGATATATTTTATATAAATCTTTTTGGACGCACAAGCGCGCCCCGCGCCGCTCAGGCGCGCCGCGTCCCGGCGGCTACAACAGATTCTCGAAATCGGCCTCGCCCGCGTCGAGTTCCCAGGAATGGCTGGACAGCCAGGCCCGGATCCGCGCGACGGCCTGGGACCGCAACTGGGACACCCGCCCTTCCGTCACCTGCAGCACGGCCGCGATTTCCTTCTGGTTCAGGTCCTGCTCGAATTGCAGGGACAGCAGCAGTTGCTCGCGTTCCGGCAGATTGCGGATGGCATCCACCAGCGCATTGCGCAGGCCGTCGCGCAGCAGCCAGTCCAGGGGATTGGCGCTGCCCGACCCGGCGACGGAATCCAGCACGGCGTCGCCGCTCGCGTCTTCCCGGTGCTGCACCAGGTCTTCGACCATCAGCACCTGCACGCCGCGCGCTTCTTCCAGCAACGTCTGGTAATCCGACAGCTCCAGACCCATTTCGTCCGCGATTTCCGTTTCGCTGGGCGGGCGCAGCAGGCGGTGGTGCAGGGCCTGCACGGCCTCTTCGATGGACCGGGCCTTGCTGCGCACGCTGCGCGGCAGCCAGTCCTGGCTGCGCAGTTCGTCCAGCATGGCGCCGCGGATCCGGGTGATGGCATAGGTCTCGAACTGGGCGTCGGCCTGCTGCTGATACCGGCGCACGGCATCGAGCAGCCCCATCATGCCGGCCTGCATCAGGTCATCGAGTTCGACGCTGGCGGGCAGGCGCCCGACCAGCGACAAGGCCTGGCGGCGCACCAGCGGCGCGTATTGGGCGATCAGCTGATCCTCGGACAGGGGCATCGGTCGATCCGGACTCCGCAACATAAAATGCAAGTATGCACCAAGTTCATCCCCTAAACTTTTCCCCGGGTCTGCCGTTATGTCCGTGTGAGAAATCAAGTCTGGCGACGCCTGGCCATGCCCGGTCGTTGTTTTTCGGAACACGTGGATGACTTCCGCAAAGGAATGCACATGATTCACCCCATCGGCAACCAACTGACGCCTGCCAGCCTGGGTCTGACCCCCGTGGCTTCCGAACGACTCGCCGGCAAGCCCGAACCCGCCATCCAGGCCACCCCCGGCGAAGACGCCCAGTCGGGCGCCTCCCGGCAGGCGGGCCAGCAGGACTCGGCGCTGAAACCCTATCCCGAACCGCCGAAATCCTCTCTGGAAAAGGCCCTGGAATCCGTCAACGAAAGCCTGAAGGCCTGGGCCACCGGCGTCCGTTTCGAGATGGACAAGGACGCCCAGCAACTGGTGATCTCCATCGTCGACAACACCAGCGGCGAGGTCATCAAGACCATCCCGTCCGAAGCCATGCTGCGCATCGCGAAAATGATCGTGCAGTTGCAAGGCGCCGGCGTGGACACCAAGGCCTGACCGCATTCTGGCACCAAACACTGAACTGCAACTGAATCCGCCCTCTCCCGCTGGTTTTGTCCACCACGATTCCAGCGCATAATGCTTCAAAGGAGTACCCACCATGGCAACCGTCTCTTCTCTCGGCCTCTCGGGCCTGCCGCTGACCACTCTGCTCGACAGCCTGCAGAAAAACGAAAATCAGATCCTCGCCGTCATCCAGGACCGCCAGACCGCCGCCGAAGCCAAGGTCACCGCCTATGGCAAGCTGAAAGACGCCGTGGCCGCCTTCCAGAAGGCCGCCGACACCGTGGGCAAGACCGACTCCTTCGGCGCCATCGCCGCCAAGACCGGCTCGGACGCCATCTCCGTCACCACGACCAACCAGGCCATCGCCGGCCAGTACTCGGTTGACGTCACCCAGCTGGCCACCTCGCAGACCCTGGTCTACGCCGGACAGGCCGACCGCGCCGCCAGCATCGGCAGCGGCGGCACCCTGTCGGTCACCCTGGCCAATGGCGACACCAAGACGCTGGACCTGGGCGCGGACACCTCGCTCAACGGCCTGGCCAAGGCCATCAACGCCGATGCGGACATCGGCGTCAACGCCACCGTCGTCAACGACGGCAGCGGCACCCCCTACCGCCTGCTGCTGACCAGCCGCGAAACCGGGGCGGAAAACGCCATGACCTCGATCTCCGTCGCGGGCAACACCGACCTGGACAACTTCCTGAAATACGCCGGGGCCGACGCCGCCAACGTCGAACAGGGCCAGGCCGCCCAGGACGCGCAGCTGTCCATCAACGGCATCGACATCACCAGCGCCAGCAATACGATCGACAACGTCATCGACGGCGTCACCCTGACGCTGAACCAGGCCACCAACGGCACGCCCACCAGCCTGAACCTGACGAAAGACGATTCCGTCGCCAAGACCGCCATCCAGGACTTCGTCAAGGCCTACAACACCCTGCTGGGCACCGTCAAATCCCTGACGGCCTACAATGTCGACAGCCAGACATCGTCCGCCCTGACCGGCGACTCCGTCGCCCGTTCGGTGCAGACTCGCATGCGCGACGCCGTTTCCGGCGGCTTCGACGCGACGCAGGGCACCAATCTGTCCCAGATCGGCATCACCACCGACCCCAAGACCGGCGAACTGAACATCGACGAAGCCAAGCTGGACAAGGCCCTGGCGGACAACGCCGAAGGCGTGAAATCGCTGTTCACCAGCGACACGGGCATCGGCAAGCGCGTCAGCGACACGGCGGACTCCTTCATCAAATCGGACGGGACCCTCACCACGGCGCAGGACGGCATGAGCCAGACCGTGGCCGACATCAAGAAGCAGTTTGAAGAAACGTCCGACCGCATCGCTCAGCGCATGGATACCTACCGCGCCCAGTTCACCCAACTGGACGCCATGGTCAGCCAGATGAATTCGCTCAGCAGTTATCTCTCGCAGCAGCTCAGCGCCCTGAACGGCGCCAAGAGCAAATAAGACACATCATGACGTACGCGCCTCGTTCACGCACGGCCCGGGCCACGGGCTCCTACGCCACCATCGGCCTTGAAACCGAGGTGCTCAGCGCTTCTCCCGAACGGCTGATCTCGCTGCTGTTCCGGGGGGCGCTGACCTCGCTGGCGCAGGCGCGGCATCATCTGCAGAACGGCAACATCGCCGAACGCGGCAAGGCCATCTCCAAAGCCATCGACATCGTCGATTCCGGCCTCAAGGCCGGAGTCGACACCGAACGGGGGGGCGAGATCGCCCGCCTGCTCATCGCATCCTACGAAATCATCATCCGCGATCTCATGCAGGCCAACCTGCACGGCGACGCCGTCAAGCTCGCCTCCGCCGAAAAGCAGCTCGGCGATCTGGCCGAGGCCTGGTACACCGCCGTCGATCCGCAATTCAAAACCTCGTCCAACGGCTAAGCTCGGGGGCCCGGCAATTGAGCACACCCAAAGAATCACTCCTGCAGCATTACCAGGCCATTGCCGACATCTCCGCGCGCATGCGGGCGATGGCGCAATCGCAGCAGTGGGACAGCCTGGTGACGCTGGGCGCCGAGTATCACCAGGCGGTCGAACGGCTGAAGCAGCTCGACCCCCTGGATGACGAGGAAAAGGCCGCCCGGCGGGAACTGCTGACCCGGATCCTGGACGACGACGCCCAGATCCGCCAACTGGTGGCGCCGGAACTCGATCGCCTCAGCCACCTGCTGGGCACGATCAAGCGCCAGCGCACCGTCCTCCAGGCGTACTACAGCACCGTACGCCCGCAATAAGCCATGAGCATCGGGGCTCCATCCAACCTCGGCACCCTGCTCATCCAGCGCCTGGACGCGGCGCTGGGCACGACGCTGGGGCAACAAGCCAACATCGCATCGGGAGCCGGCCCCCAGGCCGTCCCCCAGCCGGGCAATCCCGAAAACCCCAGCGCCCTGCAGAATCCCGCCCGGCGCGACACCCGTGAAGCCGTCGACCAGGCCGGCGCCGAAGGGCAGCGCCGCGCCGCCGTGGGCAAGGCCAGCCGGGAAATGCAGCTGGACAACCTGCTGGGGCGCTCGACCACCTTCCAGGGCGCCACGCAATCCGCCCCCACCACGCTGGGGTACGCGGCGCGCATCATCCTGGCCCTGCTGAACCAGTTCCCGCAGGCCAATCAGACCATCCAGGGCCGCGCGCCCCTGCTCACGCCCTCCGGCCAGCCGGCGGGCAATGCCGCCCAGGCCGGCGCCGCGCCGGGCCCCGGAACCCCGGCCCTCCCTGCCGGCGCTCCGAACCAGGCCGCCAGCGCCACCCAGATCTGGGCCCAGGTGGCGACCACTCTGAATCAGCCCGGGGCCCTGGCGGCGCGCTTCGCCCAGGCCTTGTCCCAGTCCGTCCAGGGCAGCGGCCTGTTCTACGAATCCCACGTGGCCCAACTGGCGGCCGGCAAGACGTCCGCCCAGGCCCTGCGCCAGGAGCCCCAGGGCCAGATGGCGGGGCGCGCGCTTCCCGCCGCCCAGGCCGGCGGGCCGCCCGCCTCCCTGTCCTCGATCATCCAGCAGACCCACGCCGCCGCCGTCCAGGACCCGGGCGCGCAGAACAGCGGCGCTCCGGCGGCCCAGGCCGGCGCCAGCCATGCTGCCGCCGCATCCCAGAATCCCGCGCCGAACATGCCCATCCCGGGCATCGACCCGCAGGCCCAGTTCCTGGTGCGCCAGCAGCTGGAAGTGCTGGCCAACCAGGGTTTCATCTGGCAGGGCGAAGCCTGGCCGGGCGCCGACATGCAATGGGAAGTCCGCCGCCGCCAGCCCGACGACGGCCAGACGCCCGCCGTCGCCGAGGAACACTGGGCCACCCGCCTGAACCTGCAATTGCCCACGCTGGGCCAGGTCGAGGCCCGGCTCAGTCTGTCGGGCGACCAGCTGGTGATGCGTCTGACGGCGCCGCAGTCGGCCGACCGATTGAGTCAATCCATCGAGCCGCTGCGTTCGCGCCTGCTGGCCCAGGGCCTGCAGGCCAGCCAGCTGTCCGTGCGGGACCGCGACCCGGAAGGCCCGGACGCGCCCATCACCGATTCGGATCCCGAAGAACATGAAGTCGCGGCCGGCTGACTCCTACCGCCCCAGCGCGGTGGCCATCACTTACGATCAGGACGATCAGGCGCCGCGCGTCGTCGCCAAGGGCTACGGCAACCTGGCGGAAACCATCATCCGGACAGCGCGCGAGCACGGCCTGTACATCCATGAGTCTCCGGAACTGGTGGGGCTCCTGATGCAGGTGGACCTGGACGCCCATATTCCGCCCAAGCTGTACGTCGCCATCGCCGAACTGCTGGCCTGGCTGTACGCCCTGGACACCGGGGGCGAAGGCGTCGTGAAGAAACCGTCCTAGCGCCGCGACACGGCGGCGCCGGTCGTCAGACCGCCATATTGGCGATTTCCTTGTAGGCCTCGACCAGGCGATTGCGCACCTGCACCGTGGCCTGGAACGAGAGTCCGGCCTTCTGCAGGTCGATCATGACGTTGCTGAGCGACACATTGGGGTCGCCCATCTCGAAGGCCCGCGCCTGGGCATTGGCGGCGTTCTGGGCGTGGGACACCCGGTCCAGGGTCCGCGCCAGTTCGGACGCGAAACCGCCCCCCTGATCCGCCTGAGCCACGGCCGGCTGAGCCGTCAGACCCTGGGATGCGCGCGTGACCGCCCGCATCTGGGAAAGCAGGTTTTCAACGCTGGCCAGGGCCTGGGAATTGATCATGTCGGAGTCATCGAAAAAGGTTGCTGACGGATGCCGGCCCATGACGGCATGGACCCGCGTTGTACTATACGCGCGGCATCCTGATCGCTAGGCCGCCAATAGCGGGAACAAGTCCCGGCAATTTGAGCGATTCGCGATATCAACTTAACTAAGCCCCAAAAGCGGGGCTTTTCAGGGCTTGCCCGAACCGCAATCCCCGCCATAATGGCGGCCATCCACCTTCCATACTGCCGCATCAGCATGCACATCATCCAGACCCACGGTTTCTGGCCCGGGCGCAGCCTGGCGGCCCCCTCTGTATCTCCCGCTCGATGAACCCGATTGCCGACTGGATGAACAAAAATCCCGCCCTGGCGCGGCTGACCGCATTGCCGCGCCCCGTGCTGCTCGGCCTGGTCGCCGCCGTCGTCGCCCTACTGGTCGTCGCCTCCATGTGGATGCGCGAACCCGATTACAAGACCTTGTTTTCCAACGTCGAATCCCGCGACGGCGGGGCCATCGTGTCGGTCCTGAACCAACGCAACATCCCCTACAAATTCGCCGACAACGGCGCCACCATCCTGGTGCCCGCCGACCAGGTCTATGCGCTGCGGCTGCAGCTGGCCGAACAGGGCCTGCCGCGCGGCGGCAGCGTGGGCTTCGAACTGCTGGACAAACCCCAGTTCGGCGCCAGCCAGTTCACCGAGCAGGTCACCTACCAGCGCGCCCTGGAAGGCGAACTCGCGCGCTCCATCGAAGCCCTGCAGCCAGTGAAATCGGCGCGGGTGCATCTCGCCATTCCCCGCCAGTCGCTGTTCGTGCGCGACCGCGAAGCCCCCACCGCCTCGGTGCTGATCACCCTGTACCCCGCCCGCAGCCTCAGCGAGGCCCAGGTCTCGGCCATCACCTGGCTGGTCTCGTCCAGCGTGCCGAAGCTCAATGCCGAGAACGTGTCCATCGTCGACCAGGACGGCCACCTGCTGTCCAAGCCGGGCGGCGAAGCCGGCATGGACAGCACCCGGCGCAACTTCGTCACCGACATCGAGCAGCGCACCTCCCAGCGCATCCTGACGCTGCTGACCCCCATCGTCGGCCAGGGCAACGTCCGCGCCCAGGTCAGCGCCGACGTCGATTTTTCCCAGCGCGAACAGACCTCCGAAGTCTACCGGCCCAACGAAACCCCGGGCACGGCGGCGGTGCGCAGCAAGCAGACCAGCGACTCCGTGCAGAACGGCGTGTCCTCGCCCGAAGGCGTGCCCGGCGCCCTGACCAACCAGCCCCCGGCCAATGCCGCCGCCCCCATCCAGACCACGCCGGCCACCCCGCCGGCCCAGGCTGGCGCCAACGGCCAGAACCCGGCCCAGCAGGGCGCCCAGGGCCAGACCCAGCAGCAAAGCACGGTCAACGGCGTGCCCGTGCCCACGCCCGCCAGTCGGGGCTCCGCGCGCAACGACGCGACCGTCAACTACGAAGTCGATCGCACGATCAGCCACGTCAAGAGCGAACTGGGCACGGTCCAGCGCTTGTCGGTGGCCGTCGTCGTGAACTATCGTGACAAGGACGGCAAACCCGCGCCGCTGGATCAATCCGAGATGGACAACATCAACGCCCTGGTCAAGCAGGCCATGGGCTATTCGGCCGATCGGGGCGACACCCTCAGCGTGGTGAACAGCGAATTCACCAACCAGGAACCCGCCTTCAAGCCCTGGGAAAACCCCGCATACCAGAACCTGGCGCTGCAGATCGGCAAGGTCCTGTTGATCCTGGTGGTGCTGTTCTTCCTGTGGCGCTCGGTCGTGCGCCCCATCGTGCAAGGCTTTGCCAACGCCCAGGTCGAACGCGTCAAGAACGAAGCCCACCTGGAAACCATGCGCGAGCAGCGCCGCCAGGACGAACTGAGGGCGTCCGAAATGAACCGCTACGAGGAAAACCTGGACACCGCCCGCGAACTGGCCAAGCGCGACCCGCGCGCCGTCGCCATGGTGTTGCGATCCTGGATGGACCCCAAGAATGCCAAATCCTGAACCCGATCTGAACCGCTGCGCCATCCTCATGATGTCCCTGGGCGAGGATGCCGCCGCCGAAGTCTTCAAATACCTGTCCTCGCGCGAGGTCCAGCAGATCGGCTCGGCCATGGCCAATCTGAAGCAGGTCACGCGCGCCGACGTCGACCAGGTCCTGGAGGACTTCCGCCGTGAAGCGGACCAGTTCATGGCCGTCACCCTCGGATCCGACGACTACATCCGCTCGGTCCTGACCAAGGCCCTGGGCACCGATCGCGCCGCCGGCCTGATCGAGGACATCCTGGAAGCCGGCGAAGGCACGGGATCGGGCATCGACGCCCTGAACTGGCTGGAACCGTCCAACGTCGCCGAACTCATCGCCGACGAGCACCCGCAGATCATCGCGACGATCCTGGTGCACCTGGAACGCGACCGGGCCTCGGCGGTGCTGGCCCTGCTCAACGAGCGATCGCGCAACGACGTGATGATGCGCATCGCCACCTTCGGCGGCGTGCAGCCGGCCGCCCTGCACGAACTGACCGACGTCCTGAACGAAGTCCTGTCCGGCCAGGGAGCCAAGCGCTCGAAGATGGGCGGCGTGCGCACCGCGGCCGAGATCCTGAACTTCATGAACACCACGGAAGAAGAAGCCGTGGTCAGCAGCCTGCGCGAGATCGACGCCGACCTGGCGCAGCGCATCGTGGACGAGATGTTCGTCTTCGACAACCTGGCCGACGTGGAAGATGCGGCCATCCAGCTGATCCTGAAGGAAATCGACACGGCTTCGCTGACCATCGCCCTGAAGGGCGCCAGCGAAGAGCTCTGCGCCAAGTTCTTCAAGAACATGTCCAACCGCGCCGCCGAGATTCTGCGCGACGACCTCGAAGCCCAGGGCCCGGTGCGCATGTCCCGCGTCGAAACGGAACAGAAGGCCATCCTCATGGTGGCCCGCAAGCTGGCCGACGCGGGCCAGATCAACCTGAGCATGGGCAACGATCAGTATGTCTGACAAGCCTTCCTCGGACCTCCAGACGCGCGCCCGCTGGCAGCGCTGGGAAATGGACTCCCTGGAATCCCTGCGGACACAGCACAAGCGCCGGGCCTCCGACAGCGAGCCGGCCCAGGCGGACGCGCTGCGCCGCCGCGCCCAGGCCCTGGCCCAGGCGCGCCAGGAAGGCCTGGAAAAAGGCTACCAGGAAGGCTACGACAAGGGCCGCGCCGAAGGCCACGCCCAGGGCCTGGAGATCGGCCGGGCCGAAGGCCATGCGGAAGGCCTGGCGGCGGGCCGCGCCGAAGGCCACGCCCAGGGCCTGGAATCCGGCCACACCGAAGGCGCCGCCCTGGTCCGGGAACAGGCTGCCCGGCTGGACGCCATGGCCCAGGCCTGCGCCGGCGCCCTGAACGAACTGGAAGCGGAAGTCGGCCAATCCCTGATCAGCCTGGCCACCCGCATCGCCGAACAGGTGCTGCGCGACCAGCTGCGGGAACACCCCGATCACATTCTCGCGGTCGTCCGCGACGTGCTGCAATCCCGGCCGGAGCCCGGCGCCCCGCTGAACCTGCGCCTGCACCCCGACGACCTGGGGCTGGTCAGCACGATGCTGCAGCAGACCCCCGACCATGCCAGCTACCGCCTGATCGCCGACGAGCGCATTACGCGGGGCGGCTGCATGGCGGAAACCGCCCTGGGCTCCGTGGACGCGACGCTGGAAACCCGCTGGCAGCGCATCGTGTCGGCCCTGGGCCAGAAAACGGGGGCCTCGGCGGCCCACCGCCATGACGGCCGCTGATTCCGCCCTGGACAGCGCCGGCGCACGCTGGCGCGCCCAGATGGAGACCTGCGAGCAGCGGATCGAAGCCCGCCAGCCCACGCGCCGCCAGGGCCGCGTCACTCGGGCCACCGGCCTGGTCCTGGAGGCCACCGGCCTGCAATTGCCGGTCGGCGCCGCCTGCCAGGTGCAGGTATCGCCGGGACGCGACCTGTGGGCCGACGCCGAAGTCGTCGGCTTCCACGCCGACACGCTGTACCTGATGCCGCAAAGCGACATCACGGGCCTGCCTCCCGGCGCGCGCGTGGTGCCCGCGGAAACCCTGCTGCTGGACCCCGTTCCCCTGCCCGTCGCGCCGCGCGTCGATTTCGCACCCCCCGTCGGCGCGGACCAGGCGCGCCACCTGCCCGTCGGCCAGGCCCTGCTGGGCCGGGTGCTGGACGGCGCCGGCCGGCCGCTGGATGGCAGGCCGCTGCCCACCGACCTGGACATGGCGCCCCTGGCGGCCACCCAGATCAACCCCCTGACCCGCGCCCCGGTCGATACCGTGCTGGACGTGGGCGTGCGCGCCATCAACGGTCTGCTGACCGTGGGCCGGGGCCAGCGCATGGGGCTCTTCGCGGGCTCGGGCGTCGGGAAAAGCGTGCTGCTGGGGATGATGGCCCGATACACCCGGGCCGACGTGATCGTGGTCGGCCTGATCGGCGAGCGCGGACGCGAGGTCAAGGAATTCATCGAACTGAACCTGGGCGCCGACGGCCTGGCCCGCTCGGTCGTGGTCGCGGCCCCGGCCGACGTCTCGCCCCTGCTGCGCCTGCAGGGCGCGGTCTACGCCACGCGGCTGGCCGAGTTCTTCCGCGACCAGGGCAAGCACGTGCTGCTGATCATGGACTCGCTCACGCGCTATGCCATGGCGCAGCGCGAAATCGCCCTGGCCATCGGCGAACCCCCCGCCACCAAGGGCTACCCGCCCTCCGTCTTCGCCAAGCTGCCCGCCCTGGTCGAACGGGCCGGCAACGGGGCGCCGCAAGGCGACCACCCCGCCGGCTCCATCACCGCGTTCTACACGGTGCTGACCGAGGGCGACGACCAGCAGGATCCAATCGCGGACTCCGCACGCGCCATCCTGGACGGCCACATCGTGCTATCGCGCACCCTGGCGGAATCCGGCCACTACCCGGCCATCGACATCGAGGCATCGATCTCCCGGGTCATGTCGGCCATCGTGCCGGCCAGCCAGTTCCGCTGCGTCCATCAGTTCAAGCGCATGGTGTCCCGCTACCAGCGCAACCGCGACCTGATCGCGGTGGGGGCCTATACTGCGGGAAACGACCCGGAAATCGACCAGGCCATCGAGCGCTATCCCTGGCTCGAAGGCTATCTGCAGCAGGGTATCGACGTGCAAGTGGACTACCCGGCCGCCGTCGCCGCCCTGGCCGGCGTCCTGGGACAGGAGATCTCCCATGAATCCTGAAACTCCGCTCGACGTCCTGATCAACCTGACTCAGGACAAGCTGGACGAGGCCGGACGCGCGCTGGCGGAACTCGGCACCCAGCGCCGGGAAGCCCAGGGGCAGCTCAACACCCTGGACGGCTACCGCAGCGATTACACCCAGCGCCTGCAGAACACCACCGAGGGCGGTGTAACGGCCTCGAATTACCACAACTTTAGGCACTTTATTGCCACATTGGACGAGGCCATTTCCCAGCAAAATAGAATCCTCGCCCAGATCGACACGCGAATCGCCGCGGGACGCCAGCAGTGGCATGACGAAAAGCGTCGCCTGAACTCGTATGAAACCCTGAAGGCCCGCCAGCTCAGCCAGCTCCAAGCTCGCGAACAACGTCGCGAACAGCGCGCCAGCGACGAAGCCGCTGCCGGTCTGTACCGACGTTTGCGACAGTCTCACTGAATCCGCCCAAGCCATGAACATGCCCGTTCTTCCTGCCGCCCACGCCAGCCAGCCGCCCGCCGACACTCCGGCGCGCGCGGCGGATGCGGGGGCGGCCCGGGACACTCCCGCATTTTCGAACGTGCTCTCCAGCCAGCGCGGCGCGGCGGCGGGCGACAAGGCTGCGGCCGCGCCCTCGACGGGCCGCGCCGATCCCGCGCGCGCCAACGCTGGCAAGAAGCAGGACCCGCTCGGCCCGGACGAAACCCTGGCCCTGATCCTGGACAGCACCGCCCTGCCGCTGATGCAGCCCGCGATCCAGACACCGGCCGCCCTGCGGCACCAGACCGGCGCGGCCCGGCACGGCGTCGATGCCGCGGCCGGCGCGGCGGCTTCCTCGAAGCGCGTGTCCGATGCCGCGCCCCTGCCTACGCGCGCCGACGCTCCGGCGGATCCCGCCGCCGACGCCGCTCCGGCATCCCGCTCCGCCCGCGCAAACCTCGGGCAGGCGATTTCCGCCGCCGGCGCGCAGACACGGCCCCAGGCCGCCGAATCCGAAGCTCCCTCGGCCCATCGCCCCGCTGGCAGCCGCGCAGGCGCCCTGCCGCCGGCCGCCGCCGACGGCAAAACCCCGGCGGCGACGCCTCTTGCCGCCGCCCTCGGCGCCGCTGTCCGACCGCAGGCCGCGCCCGTGTCCGCCGCGCAGGACATGTCGGCAGCCGCGCAGGCCGCTCCGCTGGGCGCCACCCTGCTGCCCGCAGCTTCCGGCCCCGCAGCCCAGGCGCCGGTCCAGCTGGCCGTGCCCACGCCGCTCGGCAGTCCCCAATGGCCCCAGGATTTCAGCCGCCAGGTGCTGAGCCTCACCCAATCGGGCGCGGCGGCCGGGCATACCGTCACGATGCACGTCAACCCGCCGGAACTGGGTCCGATCCACATCACCCTGCACCTGGGCGACGCGCTGGCCCAGGCCTCTTTCGTCTCGCCGCACGCCAATGTCCGGCAGGCGCTGGAAAACGCGCTGCCTCACCTGGAACAGCAACTGGCCCAGGCCGGACTGTCGCTGGGCCAGGCCAACGTCAGCGACCAGCAGCCCGGCCAGCAGCAGTTCGGCCAGGCGCCCCAGGGCTCGGCATCCCCGGACGGCTCGGCCTTCAGCCTGGATGGCGGCGCCACGGTGGCGAACAGCGCGGCGGCTTCCGCATCCACCCCCCGTCCGGTCAGCCGCCCGGACGCCCTGGTGGATACCTTTGTGTGAAATCCTTTTGTTACACCGGGCGACCCAGGCATTACAATGCAGCCTCCCGATCCCTGTGACACATTGAACCGGAACCATGCTCAGGCTACTTAAATTCATCCTTCTGCTCATCGTCATCATCGGCGCCTCCATCGGCGGCACGATGCTGTTCCTGAACAGAACCGGCATGTCCAGCCCCGCCCCCGCCGGGCAGGCCGCCGCCCCTGCGGCGCCGCCCGTCATTCCGGCCCCCATCTTCGCAGAGCTCGAACCTTTCACCGTCACGCTGTATGGTGAAACCCGCAACCGCATCCTGTACACCGCGATCACCCTGCGCCTGGCCGACGACGCCTCGCGCAAGCAGATCCAGGACTACATGCCCGAAGTCCGCGACCGCATCCTGAAGGTCCTGTCCGCTCAGGAACTCGCCAAGATCCAGACGCCCGACGGTCGCCAGGCGCTCAGCGGCGCCATCAAGGCCGAGCTTTCCCGCCCCTTCGCGGCGCAATTGCCCGGTCCCCAGTTGACCGACGTGCTGTTCACAGCCTTCGTGGTGCAGTAATGCCTTACCAGAGCATGCTTTCCCAGGATGAAGTCGATGCCCTGCTGGCAGGGGTCACCGGCGAAGAATCCTCGGCGCCCGCTTCCGACGACACGCCGCAGGACGGCGTGCGACCCTACGACCTGGGGTCTCCAGACCGGGTCGTGCGCCATCGCATGCAGACGCTGGAACTGATCAACGAACGGTTCGCGCGGCGCCTGCGGTCCATGTTCTTCGGCTTCATGCGCCGCAACGCGGACATCACGGTCAACGCCATCAAGATCCAGAAGTACTCGGACTTCGAGCGCAACCTGCCGGTCCCCAGCAACCTGAACATGGTCGCCATGAAGCCGCTGCGCGGCACGAGCCTGTTCACCTTCGACCCCAACCTGGTGTTTCTGGTCATCGACAGCCTGTTCGGCGGCCATGGCCGCTACAACACCCGGGTCGAGGGCCGCGACTTCACCAATACCGAACAGCGCATCATCCGCCGGCTGCTCAACCTGACGCTCGAATGCTACGGCCAGGCCTGGGACAACGTCTATCCGATCGAATTCGAATACATGCGATCGGAAATGCACACCAAGTTCGCCAACATCGGTTCCGGCAACGACGTGGTGGTGCTGTCCACCTTCAACATCGAACTCGGCGCCTCGGGCGGCAAGCTCAACGTCTGCCTGCCCTATTCCATGCTGGAGCCCATCCGCGACATCCTGACGCGTCCGCTGCAGGAATCGGCCGCCGACTCCATCGACCAGCGCTGGACCCAGCAGCTCTCGCGCGAGGTTCGCAGCGCCGAGGTCGAACTCAGCGTCGAATTCGCCCGCATCGAAACGTCCATCGCCGAACTGCTGCACCTGTCCGTCGGCGACGTGCTGCCGGTCGACGTCCAACCCAATGTCACGGCCCGCGTCGGAGGCGTTCCTGTGCTGGATTGCAGCTACGGGACCTTCAACGGCCGTTATGCCCTGCGCGTCCACAAGATCCTGGCCACGCCCGGGGATTCCGACCAACTGCTAGCCCGCACACAGAAATGAGCGACATCAAAGACGACGACACCCAGGATCCCAGCCGGACGGATCCCGCCCCGACCCCCAACCTGGAGGACGATTGGGCCGCAGCGCTGGCCGAACAGCAGCAGACGGCGCACGACCAGCCCACCCAGGCCGCCGGCCTGGGCGCCGAGGACGACTGGGCCGCCGCCCTGGCCGAGCAGACCGCCGCCGCGCCGACGGCCGCCGCCGCGCCGACGGCCGCCGCCGCGCAACCCGCGGCCGCGCAAGTCTTCCAGCCCCTGGTCGGACAGGCCGCCGATGCCGACAGCGACATCGACATGATCATGGACATCCCCGTCCAGCTGTCGGTCGAACTGGGCCGCACCCGCCTGACCATCAAGAACATCCTGCAACTGGGCCAGGGTTCGGTGGTCGAGCTCGACGGCCTGGCCGGAGAGCCCATGGACATCTACGTGAACGGCTACCTGATCGCCCAGGGCGAGGTCGTGGTCGTGGATGAAAAGTACGGCATCCGCGTCACGGACATCATCACCCCTTCAGACCGGATCGCCCGGCTGAACAACCGCCGCTGACCGCCGATGGACCAGGCCCAGATCCTGCGCGTCATCCTGGCGCTGCTGTTCATCCTGGTCCTGCTGCTGGCGCTGGCCTGGATGGCCCGCCGGGGAGGCTGGATCCGCAGCCCGAACCGGGCCGCCAATCTGCGCGTGCTGGGCTCCCACAGCCTGGGGGCGCGCTGTTCCCTGACCGTCGTCCAGATCGACGACACCCGCCTGGTCCTCGGGGTGACGCCCCAGCAGGTCACGCTGCTGCACACCTTGCCGGCCGCGCCCGATGCGCCGGCCGAGCCGGCCAGCTTCGCCGAGTCGCTGAGCAAGACCCTGTCGAGATCCTGATGTTCCGCCGGTTTTTCCGCACACACGCCCTTACCCCCGCCGGCGCTCTGGCGTTGCGCGGCCTGTCGGCCGGCCTGCTGCTGCTGTTGATCTGGCCCGGCAGCACGCTGGCCCAGGCGACGCTGCCCGCGCTGACGGCCACGCCGGGCCCCAACGGCACGGAAACCTGGTCGCTCAGCGTGCAGACGCTGGTCATGCTGACCATGCTGTCCTTCCTGCCGGCGGCCCTGCTGATGATGACCAGCTTCACCCGCATCATCATCGTGCTGGGGCTGCTGCGCAACGCCCTGGGCACCGGCGTGTCCCCTCCCAACACCATCCTGGTGGGGCTGGCCCTGTTCCTGACGTTCTTCACCATGTCGCCGGTGTTCGACCAGATCTACAGCCAGGCCTACCAGCCGCTGGCCAACGACCAGATCAGCTTCGAGCAGGCGCTTGACCGGGGCGCCCAGCCGCTCAAGACCTTCATGCTGCACCAGACCCGCGAGGCCGACCTCAGCATGTTCGCCGAGATGGCCAAGGTCGGGCCGCTGGACACCCCCGAAGCCACGCCGCTGCGGGTGCTGGTCCCGGCCTACGTCACCAGCGAACTGAAGACCGCGTTCCAGATCGGCTTCACGATTTTCATCCCCTTCCTGATCATCGACCTGGTGGTGGCCAGCCTGCTGATGGCCCTGGGGATGATGATGGTGCCGCCCGTCACCATTTCGCTGCCCTTCAAACTGATGCTGTTCGTGCTGGCCGACGGCTGGCATCTGCTGCTGGGCTCCCTGGCCCGCAGCTTCTACCAATAAGGGGGTATTCCCATGACACCGGAAGCCGTCATGTCCATGACCTACCAGGCCCTGCGGGTGGCCCTGGTGATGGCCGGTCCCCTGCTGCTGGTGACGCTGCTGGTCGGCCTGCTGATCAGCATCTTCCAGGCCGCCACGCAGATCAATGAAATGACGCTGTCATTCATTCCCAAGCTGCTGGCCGTGGGGGCGGCGCTGGTCCTGCTGGGGCCGTGGCTGATCACCACGATGGTCGATTACATCCGCACCCTGCTGGACTCCATCCCCGGCCTGGCCAGCTGACCGCGATCCATGATCGATTTCCAGATCGACCAGCTCTACGCCTGGATCAGCGGCCTGCTATGGCCGCTGTTTCGCATCGCGGGGTTGGTGGCCCTGGCGCCCATCCTGGGCGAATCCTCCGTCCCGGCGCGGGTGAAGATCGGCCTGTCCGTGGTCCTCACCATCGTCGTGTCGCCCCTGATCGGTCCGGTGCCCGCCATCGCGCCGGCATCCTACGCGGGCCTGCTGATCGCGGCGCAGCAGGTGCTGATCGGCATGACGCTGGGCCTGTGCATGCGGCTGATCTTCACCGCCACCATGATGGCCGGGGAATTCGTCGGCCTGCCCATGGGGCTGGCCTTCGCATCCTTCTTCGATCCCGCCACGGGCGCCAATACGGCGGTGCTGTCCCGCCTGATCAACCTGGTCGCCATGCTGATGTTCCTGGCGGTCAACGGTCACCTGCTGATGATCGACGGCCTGATGCGCACCTTCGACCTGTTCCCCATCGGCGCCCCGCTGCACCCCGAGGGCTGGAGCGCCCTGCTGGACTGGAGCGCCCAGATCTGGATATCCGGCATGCTGCTGGCCCTGCCCATCATCATCGTGCTGCTGACCATCAACCTGTCGCTGGGCATCCTGAACCGCACGGCGCAGCAGCTGTCGGTCTTCGCCGTGGGCTTTCCGATCTCGCTGACGACGGGCCTGATCATGCTGGCCATCGTCATCCCCCAGAGCAGCGATTTCCTGACCCGGCTGTTCGAGGACGGCTACCAGGCCATGGCGCGGATCGCCCGCAGCCTGGCCGGCCTGTAGGCGGCATCGGGCCCGCAGGTCGAGCCGGAAACCCGCAGGCCGCGCCCGGATCGAGGATCACCCAGGGCTTTCAGCGTTTCGACGGCAAGGGATAAGTGACGCCCGGCAGGATCGTGGACCCTGCGGGCAGGAGCGGCTGCCGAGTCGCGGCGTCGGCGGCAGGCGCGGTCCGGCTGGCTGGCAAAGGCGGAGGCGGCGGCACGGGGATCGGGCCGGCGGCCGAGGATGCCGCCTGAGCGGCCGCGTCGCCGTTGCCGGGAATCATGATCATGCCTTCATCGGCGGCTGGCGCCTGGGCGGAGGCCGGAACCGTCGCAGGCGCGGACGCCGCGGCCTTGGCGCGCCGCCGGGCCGCTTCGCGGTCGGCCTCGGCGGCGGTCCTCGGGTGACGCAGCACAGGCACGTTGATGCTGTTTTCCATGCGCTGGAAGGTGCCGTCGGGCCCGAAGCGCAGCCAGACTTCCTGGCGCGCGTAAAAGGCGTCGGTGGCCACCGTGCCCTTGTAGGCCCAGCGGGCCAGCAGGCTGTCGCCCTGCTGCCAGGTGTCGGTCGGCTGGGCGCCCAGATCCTCGGATGCCTGGGCCAGCGTGGTGCGCCCCACCACGATGCGATCCAGTCCTGCCGTATTCAGGCCATTGCCGCTGAAGGCGCAGCCGGCCAGCAGGACGGCCGCCGCCAGCGATGCGGCCAGGCGCGGACGGCGCATGGTCGCATCGCCAGCGGGGACGGCCGCCGCCCTGCCCAAGCGCGCCCCGGCGCGTCCTTGCCCATGATGATCCATGTTCAGAATTCCTCCCATTCTTCCGTATCCGAAGTCGTTCGAGCCACCGGCCGCAGCGCTGCCTGCGCGGGCGCGGTCAGGCGATTTTTTTCCGGCGCGGCCGCGGCGGATGGCGATGCGCCACGGGCGGCGGACGCCGCTGCGGGCCTCGGCGCCGCAGATGCCGCTGCCGCCTGCCGCCCCGTTCCGGACACCGATGCTGCCGCCCGTCGCCGGCCCGCCGGTTCGGGCGCATCCAGGGCGGGCGCGGGCGCGGGCAAACGATCTTCGACGGGCGCGGACGAATCTTCGACGGCCGGCAGCGAGGCTTCCCGCGACGCGGCGGCCTCCACGGCCTGCTGGCTGAGCTGGAACACGGCCAGCGACTGGCTGATCTCCGCCGCCAGCGTCTCCAGGGACCCGGCCGCCGTCGCCGCCTGCTGCACCAGCGCGGCGTTCTGCTGCGTGACCGCGTCCATCTGCGCAATGGCGAGATTGACCTGATCGATGCCGGAGGACTGCTCCACCGTGGCCGCCGTGATCTCGCTCATGATGTCGGACACCCGGGTCACGGCCTGGACGATTTCCTGCATGGTCTCGCCGGCGCGATTGACCTGGGCCGAGCCCGCCTGCACCCGGCCGACGGAATCCTCGATCAGCGCCTTGATTTCCTTGGCGGCGCCCGCGCTGCGCTGGGCCAGGGCGCGGACCTCGGCCGCCACCACGGCGAAGCCGCGTCCCTGTTCGCCGGCGCGGGCGGCTTCGACCGCCGCGTTCAAGGCCAGGATATTGGTCTGGAAGGCGATGCTGTCGATCACGCCGACGATGTCGGCGATCTTCTGCGAGCTGCCGGAAATGCCCTGCATGGTCTGCACGGCCTCGCCCACCACCTGCCCCCCACGGGAGGCCACCTGGGAAGCGGTGCTGGCCAGCTGATTGGCCTGCCGGGCATGATCGGCATTCTGCTTGACCGTGCTGGCCAGCTCTTCCATGCTGGCGGCGGTCTGCTGCAAAGCGGCGGCCTGCTGATCGGTGCGGCTGCTCAGGTCCAGATTGCCGCTGGCGATGCGCCGGGCGCTGTCGGTCATCCGGCCCATGCGGGTGCGCACGCCCAGGATCAGGGACTCCAGGCCCTCGCGCATGTCCTTCAGGCCGAACAGCAGCTGCCCGATTTCATCGCGGGACTTGGGATAGATCATCACGTCCAGATTGCCGCCCGCCATCCTCTGCAAGTGGCGGCCCACGCCCTGCATCGGCCGCAGCACCGTGCGGATCAGGGTGCGATACGCCAGCAGGGCCAGCACGACGGCGACGACCAGCAAGCCGATGAAACCGTAATTGGCCCATTCGAACTGCCGGGCCAGCGCCTGCCGCGATTCATTGCTGCCGTTCTGGATGTACTGATCGAATTGCCCGAAAGCGCGGTCCATGCCCCGGGCGGCGCTTCGCAGGCGGCCGCGCTTCAAGGCCTCGAAGGCCTTGGCATCCTGCCCGATCGCAAAGCCGCGCAGCTGATCGACCTGCGCCCAGTAATCCTTGAAGGTGGTCTCCAGGATGTGCTGCAGGGATTCGCCCTGGGAACCGGCCAGCGCCCCGGTGTCCCGCAGGGATTGCATGTGTTCGCGGGAACGCCGCAGCAACTGATCGGCCTGCCCCAGTTCCCACAGGCGCTGTTTTTCATTGGCGATGCCCAGCGCCCCTTCGATCTGGGTCGTCGCCTGCTGCGCATAGATCAGCGCGTTCTTCACATCGGAATTCGCCTGTACCCCCACCGAGGACAGTTGCGCGATGGTGCGCTGGCTCTGCTGCTGCACGAACCAGGCGCTGCCCACGGCGGCGAACGTCAGCAAGGACAGCAACCCCACCACCAGCGTCAGCCGTGCCCGCAAAGACAGGGCGATCGCGCGCCCTTTCCAGAAACGAAGCTTCATGTCACCTCACCTTTGTGATTATCATCAGCATGCCATACGCCTGCTGTTGTCCTTCCTAAGAAAATAGGGCCTTGTAGGCCCTATTCACCAGAAATGCGCCTGGTCCGCGATCACGGACCAGGCCCTGAAAAATCGCAATCCCTAGCTGCGGCCCAGATTGAACAGGCTCAGCCCCTGGATCGTCTGGAACGCCAGACCGGCGCCTTCGAGAGCGATCTTGCGCAGGCTGAGCTGGGTGGTGGCCTCGTAGTAGTCCAGGTCCTCGATGCCGGACAGCGCCTTGGTGAAGCCCAGGTTGCGCTGCGATCCGCTGTCGTCCAGCGCCTGCAGTTCGTTCATGCGGGCGCCGATGGATGCCCGCACCGTCAGGACGTTGTCGTAGCTGGTGGCGACCTGCTGCATGCCGGTGTTCAGGATGTTGCGCAGGCTGGCCGTGGCCTGGTCATCGCCCTGGGTCGGCGCATTCAGGGCGGCGATCAGCTTGTCGAAGGTCTGGAAGATGTTGGGGTCCTGGGTCTTCAGGGGGTCGACGGCCAAGGTGTCGCCGGCGGCCGGCGTGCCCGAGATCTGCACTTTGGTGCCCTGGCCCAGGTCCATTTCCGTGGCGCCGGGCGTCAGGGTGTAGTTGACCGGCGCCGACGCCACGCCGGTCGATTCATCCGTGACGACGACGGTGTAATCCGTCGCGCTGGTGAAGCTGACCGCATAGGAATAGCGGGCGTCCGGATTCTGGGCCCGATCGGAAATGTACGGCCCTGAGGCGACCATCGTCCCCGTGTTGCCGGCGCCCGCCGTGCTGACGTAGGCCAGCGTCCCCGGCTGCGACCGCGCGAAGATGTCCCGCCCCACATCGCTGCCGGCGATCTGGCGGGTGGCGTCGGCCTGAATCAGGCGCTGCATGCCGTCGCCGTTGTAAGTGCCGTCCGCCATGAAGGCCGGAGCGCTGCCCCGGGAACCGGAAAACACATATTGCCCGTTGCCGTCGGTGGTGTTGGCGATGCCCAGGGCCGTGTCGCGCGCATTCTGCAGCACGTTGGCCAGGGTCTGGCGGTCCGCGTCCGACAGCGTGCCATTGCCGACCTGCACCATGCGGGTGCGCACGTCCTGCAGCAGCAGCGTCAGGGAATTGAGCGCGTCTTCTTCCGTGGCCAGGTTCTGGTTGGCCACAGACCGGTTGTCCGCGTAGCGGGCGTTCTGCGCCTGCGACTGCGACAGATTGATGGCCTGGGACGCCCCCAGGGGATCGTCGGCGGGCGTCACCATCTTCTGGCCGGAGCCGATCTGCTGATACAGGTGCATCAGATCGGACTGCTGGGCATTGATGGTGTTCAGGCCCGTCTGGAACATGAGGCTGGAACTGATACGCATGATGAATTCCTAGTGATGCGGCGCGATCAATTGCGCAGGCTGAGCAAGGTGTCGAACAGGGTCGAGGCCGTGTCGATCAGCCGCGCGGCGGCCCGATACTGTTCCTGGTACTGCTGCAGATTGATGTATTCCTCGTCCATGTTGACGCCGGACACGGCCTGCTGGGCGGCGAAGTTCTGCTGAATGAGGGATTCCTGGGCCTTTTGCGCCGTGGTGTTGGACTGGGTCTTGACGGCCACGTTGTTGACCAGCTGGGAATAGGCCTCGTTCAGGCCCATGGTGCCGTTGCCCAGAAGCTTTTCCGAACGCAATGCGGCCAGCTTCAGGGCGTTGTCGCCGTTGGCCGAACCCGCCGGGCCGCCCGCTCCGCCGTTCGCATCGGCGTCCCACCCCGCCGCGGCGATCTTGGCCGGGTCGGTCAGGGCGACGTTCATGCCGGCGGCCGCGTCGCGCGTGGGCTGGATCAGCCAGGAGTCGCCCGCAGCGGCCCCGGCGATCGTCGTGGTGTCGAAGACGACGCCGTCGACCGTCAGAGTCCCCGCGCCGGCGATCGTGCCCACGGACGTGCCTTCCGGCATCCGCGTGACCGAATAATTGGTGCCGTCGAACTCCAGGCGGTAATCCTGGGTGGTCAGCTTGGACACGTCCGAGATCGAAGCCGTGGGTTGCGCCGTGGCGGCGTTGCCGGCGTTGCCGATGATCTTGGGGCTGGACACCGTGAAGAAATCAGTGCCCTGCGCGCCGGAAGGATCGTAGCCCTGGGTGTGCTGCTGATTGATGGAGATGGAAATGCCCAGGGCCAGGCGGCCCAGTTCATTCTGCGCGGAATCCAGCACGTCGGAGCGGAAGGTCAGCAGGCCGCCCAGCTTGCCGCCGGTGATCATGCTGTCCTTCATTTCGACCGGCCGCGGGGCGCCGCTGGCATCGGTCACGGTGAAATTCACCGCCAGGCGGCTCGGGTCCGCCGCCGAGGGATTGGCCTGCAGGTAGTACACCGAATCGCCGCCCAGCACGGTCTGGCCGTTGCCGATGGTGATGTTGAAGCGGTCGTCCTGCTCGTAGACCTTGATGTCCACCAGTTGCCCCAGATCGGCGGCCAGCTGGTCGCGCTGGTCCAGCAGGTCGTTGGGCGGCTGGCCGGGGTTGGTGGCCTTGGCCGTGGTGATCTGGCGGTTCAGGTCCTGGATGCGGTCCAGGTAGCTGTTGACCTGGGTGACGGTCGTTTCGATCTGGGTGTTGACGTTCTGCCGCTGGCTGTCCAGGAAGGCGTTGGCGTCGCGGATCTGCGAGGACAGGCTGTTGGCGCGTCCCAGCAGTTCCTGGCGGGCCGCCACGTCGGCCGGCGACGTCGCGACGGCGTCCAGGCCGTCGAAGAATTTCTGGATATTGGGCGAGATGCCCACGGTGCGGTCGGCCACCAGGTTGTTGATCTGGCTGACCTGGTCGCCGTAGGTTTTCAGGGCCGCGCCGCGCGTGATGGACGAGCTCAGCTGGTTGTACAGGAAATTGTCGTAGGACCGCTGCACGCTGACGGCCTGCACCCCGCGGCCGATCCAGCCGCCCGAGGTCGGCGTGGCGCCGGCGGTCTGGGACAGCACCGTCTGGCGGTTGTAGCCGGCCGTGGCGGCGTTGTTGATGTTGTGCCCGGCCGTCGCCAGACGGTTTTGCGCGACCAGCAGGCCTGCCTTGCCCAGATTCGCCAGATTCATATGCTGCAATCCTGTCTGTGAGGCGGATGCCGGATCGACACCCGCGAGAATTCGTCTTACTTGATAACGGCAGCAAAGCGGGAAAATTTAGCGGCGGACGGATCCGCCCGTTCCCGTCAGCGCGCGTTGAAATACCCCATGATGCTGATCAGCTTGTCGGCGTAGGACGGATCGGTGGCGTAGCCGGCGGCCTGCACCTTGCGGGCGGCGTCCTCGGCGCTGCGGGCCGTCATCACATCGCTGTAGCGATCGCTCTTGCTGATCAGGTTGGCGTAATCCGTAAAGGAATCGGCATAGGAATCATAGGCGCGGAAAGGCTGCAGCATCCTGCGCGGCTCGCCGTCGACGTATTCGGTCGTCATCACGCGCACCACGTCGCCGCGCCAGTTGCCGCCGGCCTTGATGCCGAACAGATTATGGCTGGTGCTGCCGTCCGGACGCAGGATCTCGCGCTGGCCCCAGCCCGATTCCAGGGCGGCCTGGCTCAGGATCAGCTTGGCGGGCACGCCGCTGCGCCGCGCCGCCACGTCGGCGGCCGCGGCCATCTGGTCCACGAAGGACCGGATGTGGTCCGGCGCCCCCTGGATGGCGCTGCGCACTTTCTGTCCCAGATTGCGCTGGGACAGCAGATCGATCAGGGAAGAAATCGAATCGGCCACCTGCCTACGGCCCTCGCCGATGCGCGATTGCAGCCCGGGCAGGCGCGAACGGGCGGCTTCGGGCGGGTTGGCCAGCGGATCCAGGGGCTGGTTCAGCACCCCGCCCCGCATCTGCGCCATCAGCGCGTCGGCCAGGCCAATGCCGGGATTGGCCAGCGCCAGGGAAGTCTGCTCGTCGCTCAGGCTGCGCGCCATGCGCGTGGCCTGGGAATCGAACAGGGACGGCATCTGGTCCGCCGTCTGGCGGGCCTGCTTCATCAGCAGCTGGATGAACATGGCCTCGAACTGCCGGGCGACCTCGCGCTGCTTGTCTTCGGAATTCGGGTCCTTCTGCACCCCGCGCTTCAGACTGTTCAGGCTGCTGAAATCCAGCGCCGAGGGCGCGCCATCCGAACTGGGCAGAGGGGTATGGGCCACGAACGCCATGACGCTAGATGACCTCCAGGTCGGCCCGCAAGGCGCCCGCGCTCTTCAGGTTCTGCAGGATGGAGAGCAGGTCCTGCGGCGTGGCGCCCAGGGCGTTCAAGGCCCGCACCACGTCGGCCAGATTGGCGCTGGTGCTCACGCGCTTCAAAGAGCCGTTGTCGCTGCGCATTTCGATCTGGGTGTTGTTCGTGACCACGGTCTGCCCGCCGCCGAACGGCGTGGTGGGCTGACTGACCTGCTGCTGCGGGCTGATGGTCACGGACAGATTGCCGTAGGCGATAGCGGCCTCGTCGATCATGACGGTGCGGTTCATCACCACCGATCCGGTGCGGGCGTTGATCACCACCCGGGCGCGGGCCGGCGGCAGCGTCACGTTCAGGTTTTCCACCTGCGACAGGAAGGCCAGTTGACTTTGGGGATCCGCGGGGGCCCGCAGTTCGATGGTGCGGCCGTTGAGGGCCGTGGCGGTCTGGCCGCCGAAACGGCGGTTCAGGGCCGACACGACGTTCTGCGCCACCGCGAAATCGCTGGTGTTCAGTTCCAGCCGCACCGTGCCGTTCTGGGCATAGGTGGTCGGCACGCCGCGCTCGACGATGGCGCCGTCGGGAATGATGCCGCCGTTCAGCTGATTGACCTGGACGCTGGCCCCGCCTTGCGAAGCCCCCGCCCCGCCCACCAGCAGATTGCCCTGGGCCAGGGCGTAGACCTGGCCGTTGGCGCCCTTCAGGGGCGTCATCAGCAGGGTGCCGCCGCGCAGGCTCTTGGCGTTGCCCATGGAGGAGACCACCACGTCCAGGCTCTGGCCCGGCTGGGCGAAGGCCGGCAGCCGGGTGGTGACCATCACGGCGGCGACGTTCTTGACCTGCATGTTGGTGCCCTGGGGCACGGTGACGCCCAGCTGCGACAGCATGTTGGTCAGGCTCTGCTGGGTGAACGGCGTCTGGCGCACCTGGTCGCCGCTGCCGTCCAGGCCCACCACCAGGCCGTAGCCGATCAGCTGGTTTTCGCGCACGCCGGTGAAGGAGGCCAGATCCTTGATGCGTTCGGCCTGGGCGGCCGTCAGCGGAATCAGCGTCCCCAGGCAGGCCAGCAGCGCCGCGGCCAGCCCGGCGCGCAGGCAGCCGCCGGCGGCGCCGGATGGAAGACCGCCGCGCCGCTTGGGGCTCGGGGTGGGAGTGTGCACGAGAATCCTATCCATCATGACGTCAGAACGGGGCAATGTTCAGGAAGAAGCGCTGCAGCCAGCCCATGGTCTGGACCTCGTCCATCACGCCCTTGCTGCGGTATTCGATGCGGGCGTCGGCCACCTGGGTGGACGAGACGGTGCCGCTGCCGGTGATGGAACGCGGGTCCACCACGCCGGAAAAGCGCACGTACTCGCTGCCGCGATTGATGGCGATCTGTTTTTCGCCGGCCACCTGCAGATTGCCGTTGGGCAGCACGCCGATCACGGTGGTGGTCAGCGTGCCCGTGAATGCGTTGGTGGCGCTGCTGGAACCTTTGCCGTCGGACTTGTTGCCGCTGCCGACCTGGAAATTCTGCTTGGCGCCCAGGTCCGTGGGCAGGATGGCGGGTTCCAGGCCGATATTCATGCTGGCGCTGCCGTTGCGATCCGTGCTGGTGCCCACGCTTTTCGCCGCGTTGGTCTTTTCCTGGATGACGATGGTGACGATGTCGCCGACGTTGCGCGGACGGCGGTCCTCGAACAGGGGATAGTTGCCGTAGGCCGTGGGCTGATAGATGGAGCCATTGGCCTCGGCGGAAGGCAGCGCCGGCGGCGGGGGCGGCGCCGTCAGGGGGCCGGTGACCACCGGCTCGGGCGGCACCAGGGCGCACCCGGACACCAACAGGGCCGCCATGGCCACCCACGATCCTGCAAGACGACGCAAACCCTTCATGGACATCCTGATTACAGCTGTGTCAGACGCGCCAGCATCTGGTCCGACGTCTGCACGGCCTTGCTGTTCATTTCAAAGGCGCGCTGCGTCGTGATCATGTTGACCAGTTCCTCGGCCACATTGACGTTGGAGGTTTCCACGTAGTTCTGCAGCAGCACCCCGGCGCCGTCCAGCCCCGGCTGCAGCAGATTGGCCGGCCCGGAGGCATCGGTTTCCGCGTACAGGTTCTCGCCCATGCTCTGCAGGCCGGTGGGATTGATGAACGTCGCCAGCTGCAGTTGGCCCACCTGCACGTTGGTGCCGGCGGCGCCAGGCTGGGTGACGGACACCGTGCCGTCCCGGGCGATGGTGATGGACAGGGCGTTGTCGGGGATGTTGATGCCCGGCTGGATGGTGTAGCCGCCCGCCGTCACCAGCATGCCGTTCTGGTCGCGCTGGATGCTGCCGTCGCGGGTGTAGGCGAAGGACCCGTCCGGCATTTCGACCTGCAGAAAGCCATTGCCCTGGATAGCCACGTCCAGCGTGTTGCCGGTTTCCTTGACGTTGCCCTGGGTGTGGATACGTTCGGTGGCCACCACGCGCGCGCCGGTGCCCAGCTGCAGGCCCGAGGGCAGCTGGTTGGCCGCGCCGACGCTGGCGCCGGGTTGGCGCACGGTCTGGTACATCAGGTCCTCGAACACGGCGCGGCCGCGCTTGAAGCCCGTGGTGTTGACGTTGGCCAGATTGTTGGAAATCACGTCCATGCTGGTCTGCTGGGTTTCCAGACCGGTCTTGGCGATCCACAGGGAACGTATCATCTCGAAAAGTCCTGTTCAGGGCGCCGGGCGTCAGCCCGCCACGGAAAGTACGGAATTGCCGCGTTCTTCGTTGGTGCTGGCGTTCTTGATCACCTGCATCTGCAATTCGAACTGACGGGCATTGGAAATCATGGCCACCATGGCGCTGGCGGGGTTGACGTTGCTCTTTTCCACGAAACCGGGGGCGATCCGCACGGCCGCATCGGCCTGGGCCGGCTGCCCGCCCGCCAAGCGGAACAGGCCGTCGTCGCCGCGCTGCAACTGGGCGGGAGGCGGATTCACCAGCTTCAGCTGGGCCAGCATCTGGATGTCGCGCGGGTTGTCGCCAGCACCCAGGGCGCTCATCTGCCCGTCGGTGGCGAAGGTGACGCTGCCGCGTTCCGGGATTTCGATAGGGCGCCCGTCATTGGACAGCACCGGCAGGCCGCCCAGCGTGACCAGTTGGTTTTCCTGGTTGACGGCGAATTCGCCCGAGCGGGTGTAGGCCTCGCCCTGGGGGGTCTGCACGGCGAACCAGCCTTCGCCGGCGATGGCGGTGTCCAGGGCATGGCCGGTTTCCACCATGGCGCCCTGGCCGAAGCGGCTGCCGGGCGTGGACGCCACCGTGCTGACGCGGGTGGGCAGTTCGCCCGCCTGCGGCACCACCGGCACGGACCGGTAGAGGGCCAGCTGTTCGCGAAAGCCCGTCGTCGACACATTGGCCATGTTGTTGGCAATGGCCGACTGCTGCTCCAGGATGCGGGCGGCGCCGTTGGACGCCGTGTACAGGATGCGATCCATGCCGTGCTACCGCGCTTAGCGCATGGTGATCAAGGTCTGCAGGATCTGGTCCTGCGTCTTGATGGTCTGGGCATTGGCCTGGTAGGTGCGCTGGGCAATGATCATATTGACCAGTTCCTGGGACATGTCCACGTTGGATTCTTCGATGGCCTGGCCTTTGATGGTGGCCAGGCCGTTGCTGCCCGGCGTGCCCATGATGGGCTGGCCGGAGTTGGCGGTTTCGGCCCAGGCGTTGCCGCCCACCGGCTGCAGGCCCTGCAGGTTGGCGAAGTCGGCCAGGGCCAGCTGGCCCATGGTCTGCTTGGCGCCGTTGGTGTAGTTGGCGATCAATTCGCCGTTGGTGCCGATGGACATGCTGGCGTATTCGCCGGTGGCGTAGCCGTTCTGGACGAAGTCCTGGGAATAGCTGCCGCCGAACTGGGTGGAGCCGTCGTAGGAGACCTGGATCGACACCGGGGCGGCGGGCGACGTCGCGCCGCCCGGCGTGAACGTGATGGTGGCTGGCGAGCCTGACACAAGGCGGCCCGCATTGTCGAAGCTCAGAACCGCCGTATTGGCCGCAGGGGGAGGACCGGAAGGAGCCGTGCCATCCACGACATAATTGACTTCCCAGGTGCTGTTGCCGCCCACAGGATCACGTTTGGTGTAGTACTGCTCCACACGATGCGAGTTCCCCAGCGAGTCGTAGACCGTCAGCGGCACCATGTTGGAATAGGAGTCGGCATTGGTGGGATCGAACGCAGTCGCCGCAGGCACCACCTTCGCATCCGCGTCCAGATTCACCTTGTTGGTGATGGTGCTGGTCGCCTGCGGATTGATGTTCCCCACCGGCACCGTCATGCCGATCAGGCTGGTGCCGCCCGGCGCGTAGCCCATCAGCTGCTGGCCCTGGGCGTTGACGATCTTGTGGTCCTTGTCGGCGAAGAACTGGCCGTTGCGCGTGTACAGCGTCGCGCCGTTGGGTTGGGTGACGACGAACAGGCCCTTGGCCCCATCGATGGCCATGTCGAACTGGTTGCCCGATGTCGACACGATGCCGGTCGTGAAGCGCTGGTTGATGGACGCCACCTGCACGCCCAGGCCCACGCGGGAGCTGGCATACACGTCGGCAAAGGTGGCCGAGCCGGACTTGAAGCCGACCGTGCCGGAGTTGGCGATGTTGTTGCCGATGACATCCAGGTTTTGCGAGGCGGCGTTCAGACCGCTGAGACCTTGACCGAAACCCATGAGTGACCTCTTTCAGTGCGTGCTGCGTTGAATCGTTGACTTGGAACCGGGACGGCGCGCTTGCCGACCCCTGGAATTACATGACCTGCCGGATGTCCAGCAGGGAAATCTTGCCGCCCAGGGCCAGGTTCAGCTTGAGGCCTTCGGTGGTGTAGGCGATGCTGTTGATGTGGCCGGACGTGAGCGCCTGGACGGACACCGGCTGCCCCTTGTCGTCGGACGCGCTCACCTGGACGGTGTAGGCGCCGTCCGGCACCGGCGCGCCGGCGGAATCCAGGCCATCCCAGCTCATGGGATAGACGCCGGCATCCTTGGCGCCGAGGTCATATTCGCGCACGACCTTGCCGGCGGAATCCAGGATGGAGATCTTGCCCTTCGTCGCGCCCGACATCAGGTCGATGCCGAAGGGCGTGGCCGTCTTGGCTCCGGACGCAGGATCGCTGCCCAGGGAGATCTTTTCGCCCGGATAAAGGATGTCCTTGCCGATCAGGCCGGCGGCCTGCAGGGACTGGGACATGTCCATCTGGCCCGACAGGGCCAGCAGGGTGTTGTTCAACTGCTGGATCCCGTTGACCATGGACAGCTGCGCGATCTGCGACGTGACCTGGGCGTTGTCCATGGGATTGAGCGGATCCTGGTTCTGCAGCTGCGTGACCAGCAGGGTCAGGAAGCGGTCCTGGGTGTCGCCCATCAGGGATTTGGTCTGGGCGCCGGCCAGCGCGCTGGCGGCGTTGGATCCGTAGACGTCGTTGACGGTTGCCATGATCGGATTCCTTATTGACCGATGGTCAGGGTTTTGGCCATCAGGGACTTGGCCGTGTTGATGACCTCGACATTGGCCTGGTACGAGCGCGAAGCGGAAATCATGTTGACGGTTTCGGCCACGACATCGACGTTGGGCAGGGTGACGTAGCCGCGGGCGTCGGCCAGCGGGTTGCCCGGATCGTACTGGATGCGGGCGGGCGCGTTGCTTTCCTGCACGGCCGCGACCCGCACCCCGCCGACGGCTTCCGACTGGGCGGACGGCGTCATCTGGAAGACGACCTGACGGGCCCGGTAGGGCTGGCCATCCGGCCCGACGGCGCTGTCGGCGTTGGCGATGTTGCTGGCCGTGACGTTCATGCGTTCGGACTGGGCGGCCAGGGCGGAACCGGCGATCTGGAATATGCTGAGAGTGGACATGTGCGTGATTTCCGTGGGCCGGTTACTGCTGCAGCGCCGTCAGCAAGGATTTGATGCGGCCGTTCAACACCTGCAGATCCGTCTGGTATTTCGCGGTATTGTCGGCGAACTGGACGCGTTCGACGTTCATGTCGACCGTATTGCCATCCAGGCTGGGCTGCAGGGGAACGCGATAGAGTTCCTCGGCCGGACCGGTGGAATGCGCCCGGGCGGGGATGTGACGCGACGAGGTCAGCGTCAGGGACGTGTCCGGCAGGCGGGGCACGCCGGAGTTCTCGCCCATCGCCTCGCGCAGCGTAGCGTTGAAGTCGATGTCGCGCGCCTTGTAGTTGGGCGTGTCGGAATTGGCGATGTTCGTCGCCAGAAGTTCCTGTCGCTGCTGACGCAGGGCCAGGGCTTTCTGATAGAACTCGAAGTCCTTGCCGATTCGATCGATCATGGCATGCAATGCATTCAGGTGAATTGAAGTACGCATCCACCGGGCACCAAATGATCCCTGACCATTCGCGGCTTTAGCGCACAGTGGCATAGTACGGCTCCCCCTCGCGCCATAAAGGCCGGAACAAAGCGGGGTTTGAAGGGCTATTCAGGCAATGTCGCCTCCGCTTCGTTTCGGGATGCGGGGCCGGGCATCTTCTACAATGCGGACATGAGCATCCGCCCCGCCCCGCCGATCACCGCCCCGATCGCGGCCATCGCCCGCCGCTGGCTGGCGGCCGCCGCCTGCCTGGCCGCCTGCGCCCTGCCCGGCGCGGCGAGCGCGCAGGCCGCCGCCGTCCAGGATCCGGCCGCCATCGCCGCCCAAGTGGAAGCGCTCCTGAAGGACCGCGCGGAATCCTACCCCGGCACGGCCACGATCACGGTGGATCCGCCGCGCATCACCAATCAGGCGGCCTGCAGCCGGATGGACACCTTTCTGGCCGGATCCGGCGGACTGCGGTCGCGGACCTCGGTGGGGGTCCGCTGCCTGGCCCCCCAGCCCTGGACGCTGTACGTGCAGGCCAGCGTCCAGATCACGGGCCGCTATTTCGTGGCCAACCGCACGCTGGATCGCGGGGCCGTCATCAGCCTGGACGATCTGGACACACGGGAAGGCGATCTGCTGCGCCTGCGCCGGGTGATCAGCGACCCGGCGCACGTGGTCGGCTGGATCGTCACGCGCCGCATCCGCGCGGGCGGGCCGATCGAAGACAGCGCCCTGCGCGACCCGAATTCCGTCCAGCGCGGCCAGCAGGTGCGCACCGTGGCGCGCGGCACGGGTTTCGTGGCTTCGGGCGAAGGCCAGGCCCTGGAATCGGGCAGTCCGGGCACGCAGATCCAGGTGCGCACCCCCAATGGCCAGATCATCACCGGCACGGTGCTGGATGCGCATACGGTTCAGGTTATGATGTGATGTCGGCCGGCCGCACAGAGGGCTAAAGATTCGCGCCGCGCTGCCGTAACAAGGGGTGCACCATTTGACCCTGTCCTTTCACCCGGAGACGAGCCTTGAAAGTCAATTCCACATCGTCCAACCCCTTGCTCAACGGGGTTACCGGGAATACGCGCAGCGATAACGCCGGCCATGCCGCGTCCCACGCGGGCAGCAGCCGTTCCGAAGTCGACCTCAGCCCGGCCGCCCGGCAGCTGGCCGCACTGAACAACAGCGACGCCGACGTCCAGACCGCGCGGGTCCAGCAGATTCGCGATGCCCTGGCCTCCGGCGAACTGAAGATCGACGCGGGCCGCATCGCCGACAGCCTGCTGGCCAGCGTGCGCGAACTGCTGAAATAATTCAAGAATCGACAGACCAGCACAGGCTGGGCACATCCCGGAATCGCGGCAGTCCAGAGACGCGCCCGGACTCGCGTTCCTTCTCCAGCAAGCGGATCTCCTCGGTGACGTAATCGGCAAAGACCCGGATCCTGGCGGGCAGGTGCCTGCGGCTCAGGTAACACAGGTAATGCCCCCCGTCATCGGGCGCATACGGCGCAAGACACTCGATCAATCCGCCCGCCCGGACGGCGTCGCCCACCAGATAGCCGGGCAGCTGGGCCACGCCCCGGCCCTGCCTCGCGGCCTGCAGGATGAGATCCAGGTCGTTGAAGATATCGGGCCCGGATATCCGGCGCCGCAAAGCCTGGCCGCCCACCTTGAACTCCCAGTCCCGGAGACGGCCGGATGCCTCTCGAAAGGCGATGCACTGGTGGCGATCCAGGTCCCCGACGACGCGCGGCACCCCATGGGCCGCAATATAAGAGGGAGACGCGCAGACGACCCAGGGCATCGGGATCAGCTGCCGCGCCACGATGTCGCTGTCCTCCAGCCTGCCGTCGTGGAAGGCGACGTCGATGCGGTCGCCGGCGAAATCGGCCGGTTTCCGGCTCAGCAGCAATTCGGTGGTGATGTCGGGATAACGGGCATGGAACCGGTGCAGCAGCGGAGCGATCACCCCGCGCCCGAAGCCCGGCGAGGCCTGAATGGACAGATGGCCCCGCGGCGGCCCGTCGCGCAATTCCCGCATGTCGTCCAGCGCGCGGACGATGCGCTCCACGCCGGGCAGGCAGTTCTCGTAGAAGATTTCACCTTCGCGGGTCAGCGAGGTGTTGCGGGTCGTGCGCAGGAACAGGCGGGCGTCCAGCTGCGCCTCGAGCTTGCGCACGCTGCGGCTGACCGCGGAACGGTCGATGCCGAGCCGGTCGCCCGCGCGTGAAAAACTGCCTTCCCGGGCCACCGCCAGAAAGGCGACGACGCCCGCATAGCTGGTGGCGAAACTGCTGGCGAAGGTGTCGGCCGCGCGCGGGCGATCGTCCGACACCCGGATGCTGGTGCTGGTGTTCATACCCCCTAGACGCGCCAGACATGAGGTTTGTGACACCCGGCATGCGCCGGTCCGCCCGGAACGGCATGCCGCCCCTGCACGGGATGACCTGTCTCTCAGGCGAGGCCGGCCTTGTCCAGCCCGAAGACCTTGTCGGCCGAGCCCGGCACGGTCTTGAACGCGATGTTCGCCCGGTTCCAGCCATTGATGGCCATCACGCCAAACGTCAGGTCGGACAGTTCCTTCTCGCTGAACTGCGCGCGCACCCGTTCATAGATCTCGTCCGGGACGCCATGCGCCGGCAGCGCCGTCAGGACCTCCGTCCAGGCCAGGGCGGCGCGTTCGCGCGGCTCGAACAGCGTGGATTCCCGCCAGATGGCCACATGATGCAGCCGCAGTTCCCGCTCGCCATGCAGGCGCGCCTCCTTCACGTGCATGTCGAGGCAGAAGCCGCAGCCGTTCATCTGCGAAGCGCGGATGGACACCAGATCCCGGATCGGCTGTTCGATGGCCCCTTTCGTCAGAACATTGCTGAACTCCAGGAACTTCTTGAACAGATCCGGCGACTGCTGAATGTAATCGAGGCGTTGCGTCATCACGAGACTCCTATCATGATCCATATGCCCGCCGTCCGATTGGCGGCGGCTCGGAGAAATTCTAGGCAGCCACGCCGGCGCCCGGTAGGCCTTCCGAAGGCCGCACGGTGTTGCACGGGGCGCATCAAAACGAGGCCCCGGCGCCGGGGCCGGGTGTAAGCTGCCCCATCGCCCCGGAGGACCCCCACCCATGACTGACGGCACGCAAACTTTCCTGTCCCACCAGCCCCGCCTGAAGAGCATCGCCTACCGGATGCTGGGTTCCTGGGCCGAAGCCGAGGACGTGGTCCAGGATGCCTGGCTGCGCTGGCACGGATCCGCGCGGGAAAGCATCGACAATGCCGAGGCCTGGCTGGTGTCGGCGGTCACGCGGCTGTCCATAGACCGGCTGCGCGCCGCCAAGGTCCGCCGCGCGCACTACGAAGGCATCTGGCTGCCCGAACCCGTCCTGGCCGACGACGCCCGGTCCCCTGAACAGATCATCGACCGATCCGAGAACATCTCGTTCGCGCTCCTCAGCGTCCTGGAGCGCCTGTCTCCCGAAGGGAGGGCGGCATACCTGCTGCACGACATCTTCGACGAAGACTACGCGGAAATCGCCGCCACCCTGGGCAAGACCCAGGCCGCGTGCCGACAGCTCGTCGCCCGCGCCAGAAAACAGATCCAGCAAGGGCACAGGCGGACCCGCGTCGACCCGCGCACGCAGGAACGCCTGCTGAGGGAATTCGCGCACGCGGCTTCGACGGGCGATTTTTCCAGCCTCAAGGCCCTGTTCGCCGCCGACGCGGAACTGATCGGCGATGGCGGCGGCAAGGTGCCCAGCTTCGGCAGGCCGCTGCAAGGAGGAGAGCGGATCGCGCAGCTCTACCTGGCCAGCGCGCTGCGCTACCCGGAGCGGGTCCTCTACCAGCCGACCCGCATCAACGGCGAATGGGGCTTCTTGCGATTCATCGACGGGACGCTGGAATCCGCGCAGCACCTGCTGATCGACGACACCGGGATTTTCCGGATCTACGCGCAGCGCAACCCGGACAAGCTCGCCCATATTCCCGCGACGCCGGACGGACAGTCCCGCAGCGCGCGCCCGGCGAGCTGAACGCCCCGGGGAAGCGCCGGGGTGCGCCTGATATAATTTTCGTACCGCTTTTCCAGCCCGACGGGATTATTCCACCATGAGCCACATCGACGCGCTGCTGCAGTGCGTGGACGAACAATCCGAACTGCTGAACGATTTCATCCAGGTCCTGGAAGCCGAAGGCGCCCTGCTGCTGGAAACGCCTTCCAACGAAGCGCTGGGCGCGCTCACCACGCGCAAGAACGACTACGCCCGCCGCCTGAGCGAACTGGACCAGGCCCGCGCCGCGACTCTGGCCAGCATGGGACAGGCGGACGACCGCGCCAGCATCGACGTCGTCTGCGCCCTGCATCCCGACCTGCGTCCCGCCTTCGACACCCTGTTCGAACGCGCGGCGCACGCCAGCGCCCTGAACCAGGACAACGGCCAGATCCTGAAGACCTTCATGGAACACAACCAGCAGGCGCTGGACACCTTGCGCGGCCTGATGGGCCAGGATCTGTACGACGCCCGCGGGCGCCTGTCGAAGAAATAAGCCCGCCCGACCGCCGGCCGCTTCAGGCCAGCAGTTCCTTCAGCGCATACAGTTTCAGCAGGCCGGCAGGCGACTGGCGCACCGCCAGTTGATCGCCGCCCAGCATGCGGGCCGCCACGCGGGCAGCCGGCGCCAGGACCGGGTCCTGCACCAGACGCCAGGCGGCCAGCCCCATCTGGGCGGCCAGGACCGCCCGATCCACCAGCGGTTCCCGGCCTTTCGCATCGGCCAGCCAGGGCGTCGCCAGGCGCCAGGCCGCATGGCATTCCTGGCGCAGGACCATCGCCGTCGCCGCCAGCTCCAGATCCGGGGTCTCGCAGCCCATCAGGGCATGCCAGACCCGCAGCACGCGGCCATCCAGAGGATCCACCGCCCGCAGGCAGACCAGGCGCACGGCCAGCGGGGGTTCTCCGCGAGCCTGCAACTGCGCATCCCCCAGGCCGGCCCACCAGGCCGCCTGCGCCCCGTCGAGACCCGCCGGGGCCAGCAGCCCGGCGAACAGGTCCGCGGCCAGAGGCTGCAGGCGCAGACGCTGGGCGGCGGCGGACGCCACGCAGGCTTCGCCGTCCTGGTGGATCCGGGTGCGGGCGCCGCAGACGGAAATCCAGGCATGGCCCCGGGCGCTGAGCGCCCGCAGCAAGGCCTGGCTGCCGCCCTCGAAGACATGCCACGGAGCCGGGGCCTGGCCCTCGGATTCCAGTTCCACCTGCAACGACAGGGCGTCGGCGGGCGAAGGCGCCACAGCCGAAGCCCCCTGCGGGGCATGCCAGCCGTCGGCCAGGCCGGCCTGCTGGATGGCCGCCGCCAGGGGCCGGCACCGGTCGTCGAACCAGGCGGCCCCCGACCATGCGCCGCGCCGCCCTTGCCAGGCCAGGGCCTGGCGGTCATGCACGACCAGCGCCGCCCGCGATTCGCCAGCGGCCGCCCGCGCCACCCGGCGCAGGTGATCGATGGCGTCGGCGGCGGCCGGCAGGTCGCCGGCCGCGCGGCTGCGCCACAGATCGTAGGCTTCCGACAGCACCGGATCCTCGTCCATCAGGGCCACGGCGGCCCGCAGCTCGTCCAGCCCCAGGGAATCGCCCTGAGGGGATTGCGTCAGCAGCTGGGGCAGCAGCACCTGCTGGCGGCGGCGCTCGGCGGCGGATTCCGCGCTGTGTTCCGGCTGGGTGATCGACAGCAAGGCGGCCAGATCGGCCTCGGTGGGCGCGAACTGCGGGCGTGCCGACTGCAGGGGCACCAGCGCCCGGTCCACCAGTTCGGCCGCCGTCAGGAAGAGCAGGTTTTCGGGAACCTTCTGCCCATTGGACACGTAATGGATGGGCAGACGGTAGCGGATGGCCGTATCCAGCGCCGCCCCCAGGCAGGCGGCCTCGTCGATCTTGGTGATGACGCAGCCGCGCAGGGGCGTGCCGCCGTCGCGCGCGTAGGAACGCGCGACCTCGTCCAGCGTGTCGCCGTGGCTGGACGCATTCAGGGCCAGCAGGCGCTCGACCCGGCGGCCGGCGCCGGCCAGCAGCGCCGCCTGATCCGCCACGTAGCGGTCCCGCTGGCTGATGCCCACATTGTCGATCAGCACGGTCTGGTCCGGGCGCACGGTCTGCAGGACGCGGCGCAATTCGTGCACGTCCTGCACGACATGCACCGGCACCCGCATCATCTGGCCGTAGATCTTCAGTTGCTCATGCGCCCCGATCCGGTAGGTGTCGGTCGTCAGCAGCACCAGGCTGCCGGGGCCGCCGCGCCGCACGCAGCGCGCGGCGAGCTTGGCGATCGTGGTGGTCTTGCCGACCCCGGTGGGTCCCACCAGGGCCAGCGCCAGACCGGGCTGCCACAGGTCGTCTTCCGATTTCAGGACGGGCAGGTGCTTGACCAGTTCGCCGCGGGCCCACTGGATGGCGGTCCGGTCGCCGGAGAGTTCCGGCAAGGTCTTGATCATGGCCCGCAGCAGGGTCGTGCTGAAGCCGAAGCGCAGCAGATTCTGGAACAGCGTGACGGCCTGGGGCGAGCGGCGCAGCTGATTGCCCCACAGCAGTTCGTCGATGCGGCTTTCCAGGGAACCCTTCAGCTCGCCGATGACGCTGGCCAGATCATCGCCGGGAGGCGGCGCGGCGCGCGGCGGCGATGCGGCCGGGTGAACGGCCGGGGACGAAGCCGCAGGCGCGGGATCGGGGGGAACGGCGGCGCGCGGCGCGGCGGGCGCCGGATGGTCCGGAGCCCGATCGCGATCGGGCAGCGAGGTTTCGTCGGTGGCCAGGATCTCCACCCCGCCGTTGACCCGCTTGTTGGAAATGATGAGGGCCTCGGACCCCAGCGCCAGACGCACCTGACGCATGGCTTCCCGGTTCGTGGCGCCAAAGAAACGGCTGATGTTCATGCGGGATTCCCGCCAATGACTGCTGTGATCCGAATCATACGCTCCTCAGGGATCTCGGCGCTGGACAGCACGGCCATGTGCGGCAGGTGGTGGCGCAGGAACCGCGACAGCGACGCCCGCAGCATGGGGGGCACGACCAGCACCGGCGCATTGCCCCGGTCTTCCTGTTCCTGGGCCAGGCGCTGGGTTTCGGCGAGCAGGTTCTCGGCCAGCCCCGGTTCCAGCGCCCCGTTGGCGCCCAGGGCCTGCATCAGCACGCGTTCCAGGCGGGAATCCAGGCCGATGACGCGCAGTTCCTCTTCGCCCGCGAACCAGTGCTGGACGATGGCGCGGCCCAGCCCCACCCGCACCTGGGCCAGGAGTTCGTCCAGATTCGGCCCCGATCCGGCGGGGTTGAGGCTGGCCAGACGCGGCGCATGCTCGGTGACGACTTCGAGGATGGTGCGCATGTCGCGGATGGGCACGTCCTCGTCCAGCAGGCTGCGCAGCAGGTTCTGCAGCTGCGGCAGCGCAATGGTCTTGGGCACCAGGTCCTCGATGAGCTTCGGGACTTCGCGGGCCACGTGATCCAGCAGCTGCTGGGTCTCCTGGCGGCCCAGCAGCTTGGCCCCGTAGCGGTGCATCAGGTGATTGAGGTGCGTGGCGACGACGGTGGCGGCATCCACCACGGTGTAGCCGGAAATCTGCGCCTGCTCGCGCAGGGACGGGTCGATCCAGACGGCGGGCAGGCCGAACGCCGGATCCTTGGTCGGCACGCCCTGCACCGGGCTGGTGACGCCGCCCGGATCGATGGCCAGCCACTGGCCGGTCTGCGCCACGCCGCGGCCGATCTCCACGCCGAACAGCAGGATGCGGTAGTCCGTGGGCTTGATTTCCAGATTGTCGCGAATGTGCACGACCGGCGGCAGGAAGCCCATTTCCTGGGCGAACTTCTTGCGCAGGCTGCGGATGCGATGCAGCAATTCCCCGCTTTGCTGGTGATCGACCAGGGAAATCAGGCGGTAGCCGACCTCCAGCCCCAGCGGATCGACGGGCGACACGTCATCCCAGCTGGCTTCGGCGGCGGCCGCCACGGCGGCGGCCTGTTCCTGGTCCGGACGGCCGGCCGCCGTCTTCAGGTCGCGCTGCTGGCGCTGGTACAAGGCCCAGCCGCCCCCGCCGATGATGGCGGCCAGCAGAAGGAAGGCCACGTGCGGCATGTTCGGGATCAGGCCCATCAGGGTCAGGATGCCCGCCGTGATGAACATGACGTTCGGATTGGAGAACAGCTGGCCCAGCATCTGCTGGCCGACGTCCTGGTCGGTGGCCACGCGCGACACCACCACGCCGGCGGCCGTGGAGATCACCAGCGCGGGGATCTGGGCCACCAGGCCGTCGCCGATGGTCAGCAGGGTATAGACGTTGCCGGCATCGGCCACGGACATGTCGTGCTGGGCCACCCCGACGATCAGGCCGCCCAGGACGTTGATCACCATGATCAGCAGGCCGGCCACGGCATCGCCGCGCACGAACTTGCTGGCGCCGTCCATGGCGCCGTAGAACTCGGCCTCCTGGGAGACTTCCGAACGGCGGCGGCGGGCCTCGTCCTCGCCGATCAGGCCGGCGTTCAGGTCGGCGTCGATGGCCATCTGCTTGCCCGGCATGGCGTCCAGGGTGAAGCGCGCGCCGACTTCGGCGATGCGCCCCGCGCCCTTGGTGATGACGATGAAGTTGATGATCACCAGGATGATGAAGACGACGATCCCGACGGCGAAATTGCCGCCGACCAGGAAGTGTCCGAAGGCCTCGATCACGTGGCCGGCGGCCGCCGGGCCTTTGTGGCCGTTCATCAGCACCACGCGGGTGGACGCCACGTTCAGCGACAGGCGCAGCAGGGTGGCGAACAGCAGCACCGAGGGGAAGGCGGCGAAGTCCAGGGGCTTGCGGGTGAACATGGCCACCAGCAGGATCATCACCGACAGCGAGATGTTGAAGGTGAACAGCAGGTCCAGGATGAACGGCGGCAACGGCAGGATCATCATGGCCAGCACCATGAGGATCAGCACCGGTCCGGCCATCAGACGGGCCTGCCCGAAGCCTTGGTTCTTGAGGAAATCCAGAAAACTGTTCATGTGACGAATGCGTGAGCCGGTTCAGGGCGGTGTTGCGGATCGAGTTCGGGGGGGACCTGCAAGGCCTGCGGCGCCTGCGGCAGTGTACCCGAGCCATGTTGCCAGGTACGGACCTGGTACACCCAGGCCAGGACTTCGGCCACCGCCGCGTACAGGGCGGCGGGAATTTCCTGGTCCAGCTCGACGTGATGGTAGAGAGCGCGCGCCAACGGAGGGGCTTCCAGTTGGGCGACCTTGTGGTCCTGCGCCAACTGGCGGATCTGGGCGGCGATCAGGCCCGCGCCCTTGGCCACCACCACCGGCGCCCCGCCCTGCCCGTCGCGATAGCGCAAGGCCACGGCGTAATGGGTCGGGTTGGTGACGACGACGTCGGCGTCGGGCACGGCGCTCATCATGCGCCGCCGGGCCATGGCCCGCTGCTGCTGGCGGATGCGGCCCTTCACGTGGGGATCGCCTTCGCTGTCCTTGTGTTCCTGCTTCACGTCTTCGCGGGACATGCGCAGCTGCTTGGCGTGGTTCCACAACTGCCAGGGCACGTCGATCAGCACCAGGATGATCAGGGTCGAGGCGATCAGCAGGCAGCACAGCGCCACCAGGCTGAGCCCCCGGGCCAGGGCATCGTCGAGCGACATGTGCGACAAGGCCAGCATGTCGCTCAGGTACGCCCAGATGACCTTGACGGCCACGAAGCCGATCAGCACCGCCTTGGCCAGCGTCTTCACGAGTTCGACCAGGGTCTGGGCCTGCACGAAGCGCTTCATGCCCTTCAGGGGATTGAGGCGTTCGAACTTGGGTTCGAGCGCCTTGGGCGAGAGCAGGAACCCGCCCAGGGCGACGGAGGAGAAAACGCCCACGACCATCAGCAGCGCGAAGATCGGCAGCAGGAGCAGCAGGCCCTGCCAGGCCGACATGCCGGCGACATTGAGCATGACCTGGGGATCGCCCACGATGCGGGTATCGAAGCCCAGGCCGCTGCGCAGCACGCCTTCCAGGGTGCGGAACAGGTCGCCGCCGACGAACCAGAGCGCCCCGATCCCGCAGATCAGCGCAAGAAAGGTGCCCAGTTCGCGCGAACGCGCGACCTGGCCTTCCTCGCGCGCCTTTTCAAGGCGCCGGGGCGAGGCTGGTTCGGTTTTTTCGAGATCGCTGTCCTCGGCCATGCGGGCGGCTATCCGGCAGTGTTAAAACAGCCTGGATTGTAGTCTGCCGCCTCCGGGCGGGAACAGCGGATAAAAGCGCAATACCCGCGACAATTCAAGGGCTTGCCAGGCGGGCGACAGGGCCGGGGACGTCGGCGGGCTGGCTGGCTTGCTCGAAACGCTGATAGTCCAGGCCGATGCGCACCGCGCCCCAGCGGGCGCCGTCGAGCTCCACGGGCATGGATACGTCCGTGATGATCTCGCCCGTGTCGCGCATATACGTCTGGCACAGCACGCCGCCCCGATTGCGGATGGCTCCCTGGCTGATCTGGTCGTCGAACAGCCGCTTGTCGCGGCAATGCGCCGTATCGTGCGCCACGTCGCCCGTCGGCGTCTGGGAATAGCGGCGATTATGGGTGGGCGCATAGCCGTTCACGTCGATCAGGATGGCGTAGGACCCGTGCGGGATGCGGTCCAGCACGCCGTCCAGCATCTGCTGCAGGGCCTGGTCGATCTTCCGGTCGTAGCCCACGTGGTAGCGCGGCGGCTGGCTGCCGGGAATCTGCCGATAGGCCCTGTCGAAGATGTCGGCTCCGTCCGCTTGCCCCTGGCGCAGCAGCGCCACCGCCCGATCGCGCAACTGCGCCAGGCAGGATTCCAGATGATCGAAGGGGGTCGCCCCCGTTCTCCAGGCCGCCAGCATTTCCTGCAGGCTTTCGGTCTGATTGCGCACGCCGTGCACCTGTTCGCGCATGGACTGCATGCGCTGGCGCAGCACGGCGCTGTGATCGGCCACGCGCTCGATGGAGGCGCTCATGGCCTGGTTCGTGTCATTGACCTGGGCCGCCTGCGCGCTCATGTCGTCCAGTTGCGCCCCCACGGCGCCGAGCTCCCGCACGAGCGAGCCGAACTGTCCGGCGAAATCGCCCACCAGGCCGTCCGAGGCCTGCAGGTCGGTATAGATGGCATGGCTCTGCTGTTCGGAATCGGAGACCAGCCCCAGGATTTCGCCCGTCTGCTGCACGATGTCGCCGGTGGCGGCATTGACGCGTTCGGCCAGCTTGCCGACTTCGGTGGCGACGACCGCGAAGCCCTGGCCCGCCTTGCCCGCCCGGGCGGCCTCGACCCCCGCGTTGAGCGCCAGCAGATGAGTCTGCAGAGCGATGTCCTTGATCAGACGGCTGGTGTCCTCCACGGACCGCGCCCGCCGGCTCAGCTGCGTGACGACCTGGGAAAAGGCCTGCATGCGGGCCGTGACCCGGGCCACGCGCCGCTGCAGATCGGCCAGCTGGTCCTGGGTGGCCTGCAGCCCGTCGAGCTGGGTGCGGAACACCCCCGCGGCCTGCAGGACGGTGTCGCTGGTCTGCTGGGACAGGCCCGCGATCTGCACGCCCTGCGCGGACAGGTTCTCGGCTTCCGCGGCCTGCGCCTGGGCCATGGTTTCGCATTCCTGGGTATGCGCCTGCAGCCGGGCGGCATTGATGGCGATGCGGATGCTGGACTGGCGCATGACCACCAGCCGTTCGCGCAGGACCCCTAGAAAGGAGCCGACCGACCAGGCCAGCGGGTTGAAAGTCCAGGCCCGGTCGTTCAAGGTCGCCCGACCCCGGCGCAACTGCCGCAGCAGCCGTCCCAGGCCCAGCGTTCTCCTGCGTAGAGAGGACATGCTGCCTCCTGTGTGGAAGAGGCCGACACCGGCCATGAGTCCGCCGGATCATCGCCGCCATGCCCGGTCCAGGTCATATTGAGTTTCAAGACTTACGCGAGACTTACATGTCGCCCGAATGTCACATTATCCAGGGAAAACCCCATGGCTCCGATTCTGACGGACTGCCGACAGTCCGCAGGGGACTGCGTCATGGTCTCTTCCCACGTCGCCACCTGCAGGTGGCTCCGATTCTGACGGCTGCCGACAGTCCGCAGGGGACTGTCGGCAGTCCGTCAGAATCCCAGGCTGGCCAGGAGGTCGTCCACCTGGTCCTGATTGGTGACGACGTCGTTCTTGCCCTGGGCGTTGACGACGGGGCCGTTGAGCAGGTTCTGGGTTTCCTCGCGCTTCTCGATGGGCGCGTTGTCGATCAGCACCTGCACCAGTTCGCTTTCGATGGCGCCGATCACCCCCAGCATCTTCATGATCACCTGGCCGGTCAGGTCCTGGAAGTCCTGGGCCATGATGATGTCCATCAGATTGTTCTGCGACGCCTGGGTCTTTTCCGGGACGCCCTTGATGAAGGCGCGGGTATCGTCCACCAGGGAACGGGCCTGGTCGAGTTCCACCGGATGGTCGAACCAGTCCTGCCACCGGGCGTCCAGCGCCTTGGCGTCCTTCTGCATGGATTCCTGCCAGGGCTGGGTCTGCTCGGCCGCGTTCAGCACCCGGTTGGCCGCCTGTTCGGTCATCTGCGCCACGTAGTGCAGGCGGTCGCGTGCATCGGGGATGGCATGCGCGGCATCCTTGATGGCCTGGTCCAGCCCGAGTTCGCGCATGTTCTCGCGCAGGGAGCGCGTCAATTGCGCGATCCTGTGGATCAGGTCCGGAGGCGTCTGCAGTTCGGAATTTCCCGTCGAGGATTGTTCTTCTGCCATGATGCGCCCCTCAGAGTTTCTCGAAGATCTTGTTCAGTTTTTCTTCGAGCGTGGCCGCGGTGAAGGGCTTGACCACGTAACCGCTGGCGCCGGCCTGGGCCGCCGCGATGATGTTCTCCTTCTTGGCCTCGGCCGTCACCATGAGCACCGGCAGATTGGCCAGGTTCGGATCGGCGCGGATGTTCTGCAGCATGGTCAGACCGTCCATATTGGGCATGTTCCAGTCGGACACGACGAACTCGAAGCCGCCGTTGCGCAGTTTCTCCAGGCCCTGGGCGCCGTCTTCGGCTTCGTCGACGTTTTCGTAACCCAGGTCTTTGAGCAGGTTTTTGATGATCCGGCGCATCGTCGGGAAATCATCGACGACCAGGATTTTCAAAGTTTTTTGGACCACGGATCGTTCTCCAGTCAATAAATCGGGCAGGATCAGAGGCGAAGGCCTGCCGTTTGTTCACACACGGTGCCCGTAGGCACCCGCACTTTTCAAAATCAATTCGCTGATGTCGTCCAGCGCGACGGCCTGCTCGGCGGCCCCGATCAGCAGGGCCTCGCGAGGCATGCCGAACACCACGCAGCTGGCCTCGTCCTGGGCGAAGGTCCGAGCGCCCGCCTGGCGCATGGCCAGCAGGCCCTGCGCGCCGTCCTTGCCCATGCCCGTCAGAATGACGCCCACCGCGTTCTTGCCCGCCACCTGGGCGGCCGAATGAAACAGGACGTCCACCGAGGGGCGGTGGCGGTTGACAGGGTCAGTGTATTCGAGCTTGACGACATAATTGGCCCCGGACCGCGCCAACTTCATGTGGGCGACGCCCCCGGGGGCCAGATAGACGTGTCCGGGCAACACACGCTGGCCGTCCTCGGCCTCGTGCACGTGCACGGCGCACAGGCCGTCCAGGCGCTGCACGAAGGACTTGGTGAAGCCCGCCGGCATGTGCTGGGTGATCATGATGGCCGGGCTGTTGGCCGGCAGGGGCTCCAGCACATGGCGGATGGCCTCGGTGCCCCCCGTGGAGGAGCCGATCATGATGAGCTTTTCCGTCGTGGAGAAGGTCTCGGCCAGGCGGGGCCGCGCCGGCGCATCGCCGGCGGGCGCGGTTCGTGGCCGCAGGCGGGCATGGGAGGCCGCGCGGATCTTGTCGGCGATCATGTCGCCGTATTCCATCAGGCCGTCGCGCAGCCCCAGCTTGGGCTTGGTGACGAAATCGACCGCCCCGAGTTCCAGCGCCCGCAGCGTGACTTCGGAATTGCGTTCCGTCAGCGAGGACACCATGACGACCGGCATGGGCCGCAGGCGCATCAGTCGCTCCAGGAAATCCAGGCCGTCCATGCGCGGCATTTCGACGTCCAGGGTCAGGACGTCGGGATTGTGCTGCTTGATGAGTTCGCGGGCGATCAGAGGGTCGGGCGCGGTGGCGACGACTTCGAGGTCGGGCTGCGCGTTGATGATTTCCGTCATCAGGCTGCGCACCAGTGCCGAGTCATCCACGCACAGGACACGAATTTTCTTTGAATCAGCCATATCAGCAAGGTGTCCCTGGATCAGGCGAGGGCATAGACTGTCTGCCCCTGCAGGCGTAGGGATTTCGTCAGATAAGTAAAGTTTTCGGAATGCCCCGCGAACATGAGGCCGCCCGGTTTCAGCAGGGGCACGAAGCGTTCCAGAATCCGGGTCTGGGTGGGCTTGTCAAAATAGATCATCGTATTGCGGCAGAAGATCGCGTCGAATTTCTGGCTGATCGGCCAGGCGGGCGCGACCAGGTTCAATTCCTCGAAGGTCACCAGGTTGCGGATCACGGGCTTGACCATCGCCATGCCGGCCTGCCGCCCCGTGCCGCGCAGGAAGTACCGGCGCAGGAACTCGGGCGGGATGGGTTTGATGCGGTCCAGGGTATAGACGCCCTTGCGCGCCTGCGCCAGCACCTGGAGGTCGATGTCGGTGGCCAGCACGGAAATCCCCGCATCGGACTGGCCGCAGGCGTCATGCAGCGTCATGGCCAGTGTATAGGGTTCTTCGCCGGTGGACGAGGCGCAGCACCAGATGGAAATGGGCTTGCGCCGGGTACGCACGAAATCGGCCAGGATCTGGAAATGATGCTGTTCGCGAAAGAACGCCGTGTGATTGATGGTGAAGGCGCTGATGAAGCGGTCCCATTCCTCGGACTGGGGATTCTGTTCCAGGTAGTTCAGATAATCGCGCACCGCGCCCAGGCCGGCATGATGCGCGCGCAACCCCAGGGTGCGCGCCGCCATGTCCTTCTTGTGATCCCCCAGCACGATCCCGGCGCGCTTGTGCAGGAGGTCGACGGTCCGCCCGAGATCCTGCGCATCCGCCTTGGGCAGGGCCGGCTGCGAGAAATAGGAAACGGACGCGGCGTCATGGATCATGGCGGGCCCTGGCCTCAAGCCCTGCCCAGCGCCAGCGGCGGGTGCGCCGCCGAGGGGGAATACCCCAACTGCCCGCCGTGCACGTCGATGACCGGACCGCCTTCCTGGATGTGGAAGGCCGATACCGCCGCGCTGAGCTGCTCGGCCTGGTCCTGAAGGGACCCGGCGGCGCTGGCGGCTTCCTGGACCAGGGCGGCATTCTGCTGCACGACCTGGTCCATGTCGGTGACGGCGGCGTTGATCTGGCCGATGCCTTCGGCCTGTTCGCGCGACGCGGAGGAAATCTCGTTCATGATGGCCGTCACACCCTGCACCGACCGGACGATGTCCTCCATGATGCGACCCGCATCCTGAACGCGTTCCGACCCTTCGCGGATGCGGACCACGGAGTCCTCGATCAGGCCCTTGATTTCCTTCGCGGCCTGGGCGCTGCGCTGCGCCAGCGAGCGGACTTCGCCCGCCACGACGGCAAACCCCTTGCCCTGTTCGCCCGCGCGCGCGGCCTCGACCGCCGCGTTCAGGGCCAGGATGTTGGTCTGGAAGGCGATGCCGTCGATCACGCTGACGATCTCGGCGATCTTCTTCGAACTGCCGGTGATGCCCGTCATGGTCTCGGCCACGCTGGACACCGCCGCCCCGCCCCGCTGGGCGACGTCGGCCGCGCCCTTGGCCAACTGGTCGGCCTGCGCGGCATTGTCGGAATTCTGGCGCACGGTGCTGGCCAGCTGTTCCATGCTGGCGGCGGTCTGCTGCAGGGAAGCCGCCTGCTGTTCCGTGCGGCTGCTCAGATCGGTGTTGCCGGCGAAGATCTCCTGCGACCCCAGGCGGATTTCGCCCACGCCGCCGCGCACCTGGGCAACCATGCGCACCAGGCCTTCCTGCATGCGCTGCATGGCCAGGTACAGCACGCCGATCTCATTGCGCGAAGGCACCTGGATCGAGGCCGTCAGGTCCCCCGCCGCGATCCGGTCGAAATGTTCCCCCGCCTGTCGCAGGGGGCGCAACACCACCCGCTGCAGGAACAGGTAAGCCGCCACGGCCGCCAGCAAGGCAATCACCATGGACACTCCGACGATGATGACCACCCACCGCAGGTGGGCGCTTTCGGCTTCGATCGACTGTCCGGCGAGGATGCTCTGATTCCGCTTCAGCGCGTCATAGGCCTCACTGAACTGCTGCTCGGCCGGCTGGACGCGATTTTTCTGTTGCGCGACGTACTGATCCATGTGGCCGCTCTGCAACTGCGCGAGCGCCGCCGGCAAGATGTCTCCAACCAGCTCGCCAAAAAGCCGGTTGATCTGCTCGCGGCCGCTGTCGGGGCCGAAATACTGGCTGGCCGAGGAATTGAAGAGTTCCATGGTTTCGCGCGAGCGGCCAAGCGCGGCTTGCGACAAGGCGATCAGCGCGCGCGAATCCTGGCTGAGCTCGCCGGCGGAATTTCCGTCGCCATCGTTCCACGCCGACGAGATGGCATTGTTCGTCAAATCGCTGTTGACCACGATGCTGGCCAGCGCGCGCCCCATCAGCACCTGCCCATCGCGGTACTGGCCGACCGCATCATCCAGCACCGAAATAGCGTCCTGCCGATTGGCGATGCGCTGAAGCGCGTCATTGTTCATCTTCAGGGACAAGACTCCGAGCAGAGCCCCCGAAATGAGCATGATGAAGAAAAAAACAAGCACCAGAACCAGACTGGTGCGGACCTTGAGCGCGCTGAAAAGACGCTTTCGACCTGCCTGCATGGAATCAGAACCTCGTGGGCATGAATGTGTCTACGAAACAATGGGTGGCCGGCCGGCTTCAGGCGACCGCGTCTTCGACCAGCGCCATTTCCTCGCTGGTCATGAGTTTCTCGATATCCACCAGGATCAGCATGCGGTCGCCCACGGTGCCGATGCCGGTCAGGTGCTCGGTGGAGAAGGCCGAGCCGAATTGCGGCGCCGAACTGATCTGCGACGCCTGCAGGATCAGCACGTCGGAGACGCCGTCGACGACCACGCCCACGACCCGCGAACTGATGTTGAGAATCACCACCACGGTCTGGGCGGTGTATTCCACATTGTCCATATTGAACTTCATGCGCAGGTCGACGATGGGGACGATGACCCCGCGCAGATTGGTCACGCCCTTGATGAAGGACGGGACATTGGCGATGCGCGTCACGGTCTGGCTGTCGTAGCCCCGGATCTCCTGCACCTTCAGGATATCGATGCCGTATTCCTGGCTGGCCAGGGTGAAGATCAGGAATTCCTTGCCTTGGGTTTCGGCCTGATCTTGTTTGACGTCCGTAAGATTCATGGTGGCTCCGTAGCGGAAAGGATGGGGATCAGGCTGCCGTGGCCGGCGAGCGCAGGGAGGCGGCGCGGCGCAGCGCGAAGACGTCCACGATCAGCGCCACGCTGCCATCGCCCAGAATGGTGGCGGCGGAAATCCCCGGCACCTTGCGGTAATTGGTTTCCAGGTTCTTGACGACGACCTGATGCTGGCCGATCAGGTGATCGACCATCAGCGCGAAGCGCTGGTCCTCGGCCTGCAGGATGACGGCGATGGCCTTGGTCAGATCGGTCTCGGCTCCGCCCACATTGAAGACTTCATGCAGGGCCACGACCGGCAGGTATTCGCCGCGCACGTGCAGCATCTGCTCGGTGTCGGAAATGCGATGGATCTGCTCGGCGCTGGCCTGCATGGACTCGGTCACGTGCGACAGCGGCAGGATGAAGGTTTCCTCGCCGACCTTGACCGACATGCCGTCCAGGATGGCCAGGGTCAGCGGCAGCACGATGCGCGTGGTCGTGCCCTGCCCCTTGCGGGACGACAGCTGCACGTGCCCGCCCATGCTCTGGATGTTGCGGCGCACGACGTCCATGCCCACGCCGCGCCCGGAAATGTCCGTGACTTTTTCGGCGGTGGAAAAGCCCGGCGCGAAGATCAACTGCCAGATTTCGTCGTCGGGCGTGGCGTCGGACACCGGGAACCCCAGCGCGACGGCCTTCTTCATGATCTTTTCACGGTTCAGCCCCGCCCCGTCGTCGATCACGTCGATGATGATCTGCCCGCCGTTGTGCTGGGCGGACAGGATGAGCGTGCCTTCCGGGTCCTTGTCCTGCGAAATGCGGACTTCGGGCGTTTCGATGCCGTGGTCCAGGCTGTTGCGCACCAGGTGGGTCAAGGGGTCGATGATGCGCTCGATCAGGCTCTTGTCCAGTTCAGTGGCCTGGCCCTTGGTGACCAGCTTGATCTGCTTGCCCAATTTGTGGGCGTTTTCGCGCACCACCCGGGGGAAGCGGCTGAAGACGTAATCCATGGGCATCATGCGGATGGACATGACCGCTTCCTGCAGGTCGCGGGCATTGCGTTCCAGCTGTTCGATGCCGTTGAGCAGGCGGTCGTGCAGGACCGGATCCAGGGACTGCGACGTCTGCACCAGCATGGCCTGGGTGATGACCAGCTCGCCCACCAGATTGATGATCTGGTCGACTTTTTCCACCCCGACCCGGATGGTGCCGCTTTCCTTCTTGGCCTTGTGCGAGGCGGACTTGTCGCCGCCGTCGGCGGGGTGGTCCGCCGACGCGGCGGACGATGCGGCGTCAACGTCAGGAACGGTTGGTTCCACCGCCACAGGCGCCGCGACCGGGTCGACAGCCGCCGGAGCGGCTGCCGCAGCGGCCGTCGCCGCGCCCGGCAAGGCCTCGGGGGCGACGTCCACCTGGTCGGCGTTGACGATGAAGCAGCAGACCGCCTCGAGATCGGCGGCCGGCGTGCTGGTCTGCAGCCACAGGGACAGGTTGCCGTCCTGGTGTTCCCGATGCAGGATGGCGCCCATCAGCGCCATTTCGTTGCACAGGGGTTCGACGTCCTTGTCCTGGATGCGGTTGACGCGCACCCGCAGGGGCAGGGTCCCGGCGCCTGCGGCTGGCGCGGCAGGCGCCTGGGCGACCGGCGCCGCGGGGACCGCCGGCGCCGCAGCTGCGGAATCGCCCTGCTGATGTTCGAGGGCCAGCTGGCGCAATTGGGCGCAGATGCGCTCGTAGACTTGCTGGTCGGGCTTCTCCGAGCCGCGATACGCGGCGACTTGATCGGTCAACACGTCCTTGGTTTCCAGAAAGATGTCGATCATATCCTGACGCAAGGCCAATTCTCCGTGGCGAATCAGGTCCAGAAGGTTTTCCAGCAGATGGGTCGTCTTGGCGAGCTCTTCGAAGCAGCCGAACGTGCCGGCCCCTCCTTTGATGGAGTGCGCCGCCCGGAAGATTCCGTTGAGTTCGTCGGAGTCGGGATTCGCCAGGTCCAGATTCAGAAGCAGCTGTTCCATATTGGCCAGCAGCTCGTCGGCCTCGTCAAAGAACGTATCGTAGAATTCGCTGAGGTCCACACCAGCACTCATGATTACCCTCGCCCTGGATTGCCCGGCGCCGGGGCGGGTGCCGCCGGTGCTCCGGATGGTTGATTTGCCGCAGGCTGCGCCGCGCCCGCCGGTGACGCGGCGCCTGCCGGTGATGCCGCCCCCGCGGGCGCTGCCGCCGGGGAAAGAGAGGATGCGGGACCGGGCGCCGCGGGCGCGCCGCCGGGCGCCGCCGCACCGCCTGCCGGCGTCGCGCCGCCCGCCTGACCCGGGTGGCTGAGTTCTTCCAGCAATTGATGAACCTGCCTGCCGGTGGTGCCCGCCCTGTTCTGGACGTCGATGCGGCGTTCGGCCTGGCGGTTCAGCACCAGAATGCTGATGCGGCGATTCACGGCCGCCATGGCGTCATCGGGAATCAGATTGACGGTATCGCCCAGGCCCAGGATGCGCTTGACCTTCCGTTCGACCAGACCACCAGCCACCAGTTCGCGTCGAGCCGCGTTGGCCCGGTCGGCGGACAGTTCCCAGTTGCTGTAGCTGCGATCGCCCGCCGCATACTGCATGGCATCCGTATGGCCCGAAATGGTGATGGAATTGGGCAGCTGATTGACGGGCGGCGCGAGCTCGCGCAGGATGTCGCGCATATAGGGCTGGACACGGGCGCTGCCGGTGGCGAACATGGGGCGGTTCTGCTGATCCAGAATCTGGATGCGCAGGCCGTCCGGCGTCATGTCCAGCAGCAGCTGCGGCCGGAACTGCTTGAGCACCGGATTGTTCTCGATCAGGTTTTCCAGCTTCTGCTTCAGGTTTTCCAGGCTTTGCAGGTCCTGCTGGTCTTCCTGGTCCTGCTCGGGCGTGGCCGCCGGCGTCATGGGGTTCTTGTTCGGAATGACGCTGGGCTGCCCGCCCGGAATCGGCGACTTGCTGGTGTCCAGATTGGGGCCGCCGGTGACGGCCGTCATCAGCGGCATGCGGAAGAATTCGGCGATGCCCTGGAGTTCGTTCTTCGGCACCAGCAGAAGCAGCCACATGACCAGAAAGAACGCCATCATCGCCGTCATGAAGTCGGCGTAGGCGATCTTCCAGCTGCCCCCATGATGCCCTTCGCCGTAAGCGCGCTTGCGGCGGACGACAACACGGCCGGTATCGTGTTTAGCCATGGCCCCCGTCCCTTACTTGGCAGCCTGGCTCTTGGCCTGCCGGACGTGGGCTTCCAGTTCGGCGAACGAGGGCCGAACGGTGGAGAACAGGACCTTGCGGCCGAACTCGACAGCCAGCGGGGGCGGATAGCCGTTCATGCTGGCCAGCAGCGTGACCTTGATGCATTCCAGGACCTTGACGGCGGCGATGGACTGGCGTTCGACCGCGGCGGCGAACGGCGCGGCGAAACCATAGGACAGCAGGATGCCCAGGAATGTGCCGACCATGGCCTTGGCGATCAGGTCGGCCAGCACGGCGGGCGGCTGGTCGACGGCGGCCAGGGCATGCACCACGCCCAGCACGGCGGCCACGATGCCGAAGGCGGGCAGGCTGTCCGCCACGGCGCGCACCGCGTTGATGGGCGTGTTGTGCTCGCTGTGCAGGGCCTCGATCTCCTGGTCCATCAGGGTCTCGATTTCGAACGGGTTCATGTTGCCGCTGATCATGATCCGCAGGTAGTCCGTCAGGAATTCCATCAGCTTGGCGTCTTTCTGGACCTGGGGATACTGCGAGAAGATGGCGCTGGTCTTGGGATCCTCGATGTCGGATTCGATGGACATCAGCCCGTCGCGCCGGGCCTTGTTCAGCAGGGTGTACAGCAGGGCCAGCAATTCCATGTAGAGCGGCTTGCCGTAGGGGTTGCGCTTGATGGCCTTGGGGATGGCCTCGATCAGCAGCTTGATGGACGCGCCGTTGCTGCCCCCGATATACGCCCCCAGCGCGCAGCCGCCGATCAGCAGGAACTCGAAAGGCTGATACAGGGCCCCCATGTGCCCGCCCACCCCGACAAAGCTGGCAAACACCCCCGCCAGGACAATCAGGTACCCCAGAATGATAAACACGTGCGCGCGCCTTGTTAGTCGTCAGAATGCTATCAATGTTCGCCTGTTTTCATGCTTTTAAAAGCATGGTTCAACAGGTCTTTTTGTCCACAAATCCGGTATCTGCCGCCGTTCAGGCGATGCTGTGGGCCTTGCGTCTCGCCCGGGTCTTGCCTGCCCTGGGGGGCGGCTTGCAGATCGCGCAGACGAAATCGGATTCCGGATCATGGGCATGCGCCACGAACTGGCCATGGCATTGCTGGCAGCAGGACAGCTGCACCAGGCCGCTTTCGAAAAAGCGCACCAGCATCCAGGCCCGCGTGAAGCTGAGCACGGGCTCGGCTTGCGGTTCCCCCGGCTGCAATCCCGCCCCGGACTGTTCCAGATACAGGCGATAGGCCTGAACCAGCGCCAGAGATTTCTTGGCGGGGGTGAAGGCGTCCAGATAGCGGTAGATGTTGTAGAACAGACTGGAATGGATGTTCGGCAGCCAGGTCATGAACCAGTCCACCGAAAACGGCAGCATGCCCTTCGGGGGCGACGCGCCCTTGACTTCCCGGTACAGACGGGCCAGCCGATCGTAGCTGAGCGACGTTTCCGCCTGCAGCACCTGCAAACGGGCGCCCAGGCGGATCATATCGGTGGCGAGCAGGATGTCGTCGGCCTCGCGGGAGACGCTTTTGCTGGTCATGGATCAGGCGACGAGGGCTTCCTGACGGCTCATCAGGATCGTGGAGTGAGCTTGCTGCAGCACCCCCCCCAGCACTTCGTGGGTCAGGGAATTCAGCAGCTGGGCGTCGTTCAGGCGGAAGGCGCACAGAACGGAGTTGGAACTGGCCAGCTTGACGATCTGGGCAGGCGACAGATTGAGGATGATTTCCGCGACATCCGTCCCGAATCCCAGCCGGAACATGCCCGCGGCCAGGTTTTCACGCAACAGGCGCTGCGCCAGCATCAGATACGACAGATTGACTTCGCGAATGTCGTCCAACAACGCAGAATCAATATCAGACATGGGATCCCTTTTGAGAATGGTTGTTCCCGAGAGCGTCGGTCCGAAGCGGGCCTTTCGGCATCAGGCAGTCACGCTGGAATACCTTTGTCACGTTTCAGGTCGCTACGAGAATCAAATTCAGACATCAAAGAAACAATTCCATGCAAATTTGACATGGACAGACGAAGTATAGCCTCAAGTGGAGACAAATTTGACGTTATTTAAAGAATTACAAGAATTTCAATTGTTTCTAAATATTATTAATTGACAACAAATCTTGAGATTCCAGCAAGGTCTTCAGTCAGGGACGCAACGGTATTGCTCCGCCAGGGCCAGAAAATCGCCCAAACGGCCGTCCGTGCCAATTTCGTCCTGCAGTATCGAGGATACGGCAGGGGCCGCCTGATGCGCCAGCGCTGCATTCAAGAACAGCATTCTGTGGCGTCGAGCCAACACATCCTCGACACACCGCGCATATTCGTGGCGGGCGGCATAGCGCACCATGGCCTCGGTCAAGCCCAGGCCCAGGGAAACATCGGCGCCGGGCAGCGCCTGGACGGCCGGCGCTTCGGTGCCATAACCCTGCAAGCCCGGCAGCACGCTGAGCCGCGTCGCGGCCTGTTCCGGGGCGGGCGCGCCCACCAGCGGAAAACGCGCGGTCCTGCACGCGGGCAAGGCGTCCAGCCCCCCCGCCTGCACACATTGGCTCAACACGTCTTCGGCCATGGAACGGTAGGTCGTCCACTTGCCGCCCGTCACGGTCACCAGGCCGGAGGGACTGATCCGCACGGTATGTTCGCGGCTGATGGTCTTGGTGTTGCCGCCATCCTGATCGTCCGGGCGCACCAGGGGGCGCAATCCGACCCAGACGCTCAGCACGTCGTCCGCCTTCGGCGCCCGCGCCAGCACATGGGCGGACTCGTTCAGGATGAAGCGGGTTTCTTCCGCCAGAGCGCGGGGTTCGCGCTCCACCTTGTCCCGGGGCGTGTCGGTGGTGCCCAGGATCACGTGGCCCAGCCAGGGCACGGCGAACAGGACCCGGCCGTCACGGGTATGCGGAAGCAGGAGCGCGTGATCCGCCGGAAGAAAGGAGCGGTCCACCACCAGATGCACCCCCTGGCTGGGGGCCACCATGGGATGCATGGTCTGCCCCCGGGCCGCATCGTCCAGAAGCCGGACATCGTCCACCCAGACCCCGGTGGCATTGACGACGCAGCGCGCCCGCACCTGTCCGGTGCGCGGAGCGCCCTCGGGCGCCAGGGCGTCCTGCCAGCGCACGCCGCAGACCCGGCCGCCTTCGTGCAGGATGTCGATCACGGGGCAGTAGTTCAGGACCAGCGCGCCCTGCGCCGCGGCGGTGCGCGCCAGCGTCAGGGCCAGCCGGGCATCGTCGAACTGGCCGTCCCAATATTTGACGCCTCCATATAGATGGCGGCTGTTGACGCCCGGCAATTCCCGAAGCGTGCTGTCGCGCCCCAGCCAGCGCGTCCTGCCCAGGCTGGCCGCGCCGGCCAGGGCATCGTAGATCTTCAGGCCCGTGCCGTAGAACGGCACTTCCCAGGGCCGGTAGGCCGGCATGATGAAGGCCAGGGGCTGGGCCAGGTGCGGCGCATTGTTCAACAAGGCCCGCCTCTCGTGCAGGGCCTCCCGGACCAGGCCGATGTTGCCCTGGGCCAGATAGCGGACCCCGCCATGCACCAGCTTGGTGGCCCGCGACGAAGTGCCGCCGGCGAAATCCCGGGATTCCAGCAGCAGGACCGACAGGCCCCGCAGCCGGGCATCCAGGGCGACGCCCAGGCCGCTGGCTCCTCCTCCGATCACGATCAGATCCACCTCGCGCAGGGCGTCGAGGGATTGCAGCAATTGGGTCCGATCCGTCAGGGCCGGGGAGTGTTCAGCAGCTTGGGACATCGTGTTGGCACCATGAAGACTTAACGAACGCGACCTTCCTTCCAGGCCTGCAACAGAGAATCATACGAAACCGTTTCCGGCTTCGGGTTCTCGTTGGCCAGCTTCTTCCAGGGGGCGTGTTCATCGCTGAGCCACTTGGAAGGATCGCTCTTGGGATTGAGCTTGGGCGCGCAGCGTTTCATGCCTGCGCGTTCCAGCCGGGCCATGACCTTGTCCATGTCGGTGGCCAGGTTGTCCATGGCCTGCTGCGGGGTCTTTTCCCCGGCGATGGCCTGCGAGACATTGCGCCACCACAGCTGCGCCAGCTTGGGGTAGTCGGGCACGTTGGTCCCGGTCGGGGTCCAGGCGACCCGGGCCGGGCTGCGATAGAACTCGATCAGGCCGCCGTATTTATTCGCGTTCTTCGTGAAGAAGTCACTGTGGATGTCGCTGTCGCGGATGAAGGTCAGGCCCTCGATGGATTTCTTCAGCGAGGTTGTCTTGGCAGTGACGAACTGGGCGTACAGCCAGGCCGCCGCCACCTTCTTGGGATCGTGATTCTTGAAGAACGTCCACGAGCCCACGTCCTGGTAGCCGTTCTGCATGCCGTCCTTCCAGTAGGGGCCATGCGGGGCCGGCGCCATGCGCCATTTCGGCGTGCCGTCCTCGTTGACCACCGGCAGGCCCTTCTTGGTCATGTCCGCCGTGAAGGCGGTGTACCAGAAAATCTGCTGGGCGATCTCGCCCTGGGCCGGCACGGGACCGGATTCGGAAAAGGTCATGCCCAGCGCCGTCTTGGGCGCGTACTGCTTCATCCAGTCGATGTACTTGGTCAGGGCATAGACGGCGGCCGGCGAATTGGTCGCCCCGCCGCGCGACACGGAGGCGCCCACCGGCGTGCACTTGTCATCCGCCACGCGGATGCCCCATTCATCCACCGGCATGCCGTTGGGGGTGCCCTTGTCGGCCGAACCCGCCATCGACAGCCAGGCGTCGGTGAAGCGCCAGCCCAGGGACGGGTCCTTCTTGCCGTAGTCCATGTGACCATAGATGGGCTTGCCGTCCAGGGTCTTGATGTCTTCGGAGAAGAACTTGGCGATGTCCTCGTAGGCGGTCCAGGTGACCGGCACGCCCAGTTCATAACCATACTTGGCCTTGAACTTTTCCTTCAAGTCGGGACGATTGAACAGGTCGTAGCGGAACCAATACAGATTGGCGAACTGCTGGTCCGGCAACTGGTACATCTGGCCGTCCGGCGCCGTGGTGAACGAGGTCCCGATGAAGTCCTTCAGGTCCAGCCCGGGGTTGGTGTATTCCTTGCCCGCGCCCTTCATGTAATCCGTCAGGGACAGGATCTCGCCATATCGATAGTGCATGCCGATCAGGTCGGAATCGGAAATCCAGCCGTCATAGATGGATTTGCCCGACAGCATCGAGGTCTGCAGCTTCTCGACGACGTCCCCTTCCTGGATCAGGTCATGGGTCACCTTGATCCCGGTGATTTCCGAAAAGGCCTTGGCCAGGACCTTGGACTCGTATTCGTGAGTCGTGATGGTCTCGGACACCACGGAAATCTCGTTGACGCCCTGGGCTTTCAGCTTGGCCGCGGCATCCACGAACCACTGCATTTCCGCCTTCTGCTGATCCTTGTCCAGGGTCGATGGCTGGAACTCCGTGTCGATCCATTTCTGGGCCTCGGCCATGCCGGCCCAGGCGGCCTGGCTGCCCATGGCGCAGGCGATCGCCAGCGCCATGGCGGTGTAGCGAAATCTCATGATGCTCTCCTCTGGTTGATTGAATCCCCGGTGCTTGCATGCCCGGCCGCCGCCGTGGGGCACAGCGGCGTCCCTGTTCGCGATCCCGGCTCATGGCCAGGCCGCATGAATACCTGCCTATCCCTTGCGCATGATCACGGCCAGCACGACCATGGACAGCACGAAGCTGATCCAGACCGAGGGCTCTTCCTGCAGCGAGAACCCGTCCATGATCCGCTCGCCCAGTCCCAGGAAGCCGAGATTGATGTACGCCGCCACCAGCAGGCCGATGAACAGGCGGTCCCCCCGGGTGGTCGCCATGGGCAGGAAGCCCTTGCGCAGCGTCGTGGGGGAGCGGATTTCCCACAGGGTCATCCCCGCCAGCAGCGCGGCGATGCAGATGAAAAACACGGCCGTCGGCACGGTCCAGACCATCCAGTCGAACATGATGCGATTTCCTCCTAGACCCGCCCCATGGCGAAGCCCTTGGCTATGTAGTGACGGACGAACCAGATGACGATGGCGCCCGGCACGATGGTCAGCGTGCCGGCCGCCGCCAGGGTGGCCCAGTCCATGCCGGAGGCCGAGACCGTGCGCGTCATGATGGCCGCGATGGGCTTGGCCTCGACGCTGGTCAGGGTGCGGGCCAGCAGCAGTTCGACCCAGCTGAACATGAAGCAGAAGAACGCCGCCACCCCCACTCCGGACTTGATCAGGGGCAGGAAGATCGTCAGGAAGAAGCGCGGAAAGCTGTAGCCGTCGATATAGGCGGTCTCGTCGATCTCGCGGGGAATGCCGCTCATGAAGCCTTCCAGGATCCAGACCGCCAGGGGCACGTTGAACAGCAGGTGGGCCAGCGCGACCGCCCAATAGGTATCCAGCAGCCCCAGCGTGGAATACAACTGGAAGAACGGCAGCAGGAAGACGGCCGGCGGCGTCATGCGGTTGGTCAGCAGCCAGAAGAAGACGTGCTTGTCGCCCAGGAAGGAATAGCGGGAAAACGCGTAGGCGGCGGGCAGGGCGACGGCGATGGCCATCACCATGTTCAGGCAGACGTAGGCCAGGCTGTTGACGTAGCCCATGTACCAGGACGGGTCGGTGAGGATCAGGCGGTAGCTGTCCAGCGTGAATTCGCGGGGAAAGATCGAAAATTCGGCCAGGATGCCCTGGTTGGTCTTGAAGCTCATGACCACCATCCAGTAGATGGGAGCCAGCGCGAACAGCAGGTACAGCAGCAGAAAGACCGTGCGCTTGCGCGGCAGCCAGTGTCGATCAGTCATGGCGGGCCTCCGTTGCGCTCGTGCCGACCCGCAGCATCCAGTTGTAGAGGACGAAGCACAGCAGCAGGATGATCAGGAAATACACCAGGGAAAAAGCCGCCGCCGGGCCCATGTCGAACTGCCCGATGGCCTTCTGGGTCAGGTACTGGCTTAAGAAAGTGGTGGAATTGCCCGGCCCGCCGCCCGTCAGCACGAAGGGCTCGGTATAGATCATGAAGCTGTCCATGAAGCGCAGCAGCACGGCGATCATCAGCACGCCGCGCAGCTTGGGCAGCTGGATGTAGCGAAAGACCGCCCATTTGCTGGCGCCATCGATGCTGGCCGCCTGGTAATAGGCTTCCGGAATGGCCTGCAGCCCCGCATAGGCCAGCAGCGCCACCAGGGGCGTCCAGTGCCAGACGTCCATCAGCAGCACGGTCATCCAGGCCTGCGCGGGATTGCCCACGTAGCTGTAATCGATGCCCAGCCGCGTGAGCACCCAGCCGAACAGGCCGATGTCGGTGCGCCCGAAGATCTGCCAGATGGTGCCCACGACATTCCAGGGAATCAGCAGCGACAGCGACACGATGACCAGGACCGCCGAGGCCCGCCAGCCCTTGGCCGGCATGGACAGCGCCAGCATCACGCCCAGGGGGATCTCGATGGCCAGCACCGCGCCGGAGAACATCAACTGGCGCCAGAGGGCGGCATGCAGGTCCTCGTCGCGCATGACGCTGGCGAACCATTCGGTCCCCACGAACACGGCCTGATTGGGGCCGAGGATGTCCTGCACCGAATAATTCACCACGGTCATCAGGGGAATGATGGCCGAAAAGGACACGCACAGAATGACCGGCAGGATCAGCCACCAGGCCTTCTGATTGACGGGTTTGACGGTAGCGCTCATGCGACGAGCTCCTCGTTCCGGTAGAAGCAGGTGTGGGGGTCGAGCAGGGCCAGATGCACCTGGGCGCCGGGTTCCGGCGCCGGCGCGTCGGGCGCGAGATGGGCCTTGAGTTCGTGGCCGCCGGCCTGGGCGCTGAGCAGCTGGCTGGTGCCCACGTGCCGCACCTGGCGCACGACGGCCGGGACCGTCCCCGACGCGGACTGCGCCAGCACGCGCAGGTATTCGGGCCGGATGCCCAGGGTCAGCGGCCCCACGGGCAGGGACAGGGTTTCGCCCCCCGGCACCGCCTGCCCCGCGAAGCGCAGGGACTGGTCCGCCCGCCGCTCGACCGGCAGCAGGTTCATGCCGGGCGAGCCGATGAAATGGCCGACGAAGGTGTGGCGCGGCCGCTCGAACAGGTCGGCGGGCGCGCCCTGCTGCACCACCCTGCCCCGCGCCATCACCAGCACCTGATCGGCGAAGGTCATGGCTTCGACCTGGTCGTGGGTGACGTAGATCAGGGTCAGGCCCAGCTCATGGTGGATCTGCTTGAGCTTGCGGCGCAATTCCCATTTCAGGTGGGGGTCGATCACCGTCAGGGGTTCGTCGAACAGCACGGCCGAGACGTCGGGCCGCACCAGACCCCGTCCCAGCGAGATCTTCTGCTTGGCGTCGGCCGCCAGATTGGCGGCCCGCTGATCCAGTACGGCGGACAGGTCCAGCATTTCCGCGATGCGCCCCACCCGTTCGCGCACCTGCGCGGCCGGAACCCTGCGGTTGCGCAAGGGAAAGGCCAGGTTTTCCCCGACCGTCATGGTGTCGTAGATCACGGGAAACTGGAACACCTGGGCGATATTGCGCTGCTGCGGCGTGTCCCGGGTGCGGTCCACGCCATCGAAGCAGACCGATCCGTGCGAGGCCGCGACCAGGCCGGAGATGATGTTCAGCATGGTGGTCTTGCCGCAGCCCGAAGGCCCCAGCAAGGCATACGCCCCGCCGTCCTCGAACGTGATCTTCAGCGGCAGCAGGGCGTAGTCCTCGTCGGAGCGCACCACGCGCTGATAGCTGTGGGCCAGGTCCAGATCAATGCGCGCCATGATGGACCTCCGTGCGCGGCGCGCGCAGCAGGGATTCGTCCGCGCCGAACACGTACGCCCGGCGGCTGGAGAAATGCAGCGTGATGGCCTCGCCCAGGCTGTGATGGCTGACGCCCGGCACCTGGGCGACCAGGTCGCCCACCGGCGTCTGCGCATGGACATAGGTGGCCGAGCCCGAGATTTCCGCCAGCTGCACCTGCCCGCTGATCCGGCAATCCCCGCCCTGGTCCCGCAGCGACAGATCGGCGGCCCGCAAGCCGACCGTGACCGCGCCGGCCGGCACGGCGGACCCGTCCGGCAGCAGCGGGGTCGCCATGCCCGGCACATGCAGCGCGGCGCCATCGGCCCGGGCCTGGAGGAAGTTCATGGGCGGGTCGCTGAACGCCCGCGCCACCCGCATGGAATTCGGCTGGCGGAAGACATCGATGGTGGGGCCGTACTGCAGCAGCTCGCCGCGGTCCAGCACCGCCGTGTACCCGCCCAGCAGCAGGGCTTCCCCCGGTTCGGTGGTGGCGTACACCACGGTCGAGCGGCCCTGGGAAAACATGGTTCCGAGTTCTTCGCGCAGATCCTCGCGCAGTTTGTAGTCCAGATTGACCAGCGGTTCGTCCAGCAGCATCAGGGGGGCGTCCTTGGCCAGCGCCCTGGCCAGCGCGACCCGCTGCTGCTGGCCGCCGGACAGTTCGGCCGGCAGACGGCCCAGGAATTCCTCGATGTGCAGGGTACGGGCGATGTCCAGCACCCTGGCCCGGACATCGCTCTGCCCGCGCAGCTTCAGAGGCGAGGCGATGTTGTCCGCCACGGTCATGGACGGGTAATTGATGAACTGCTGATACACCATGGCGATGTTGCGGCGGCGCACCGGCACCCCGGTCACGTCCTGCCCGTCCACGCTCACGCGGCCCGCCGTGGGCGCATCCAGGCCGGCCATGATGCGCATCAGGCTGGTCTTGCCGGCGCGGGTGGACCCCAGCAGCACGGTGACGGCGGATTCCCGCAGCGCCAGATCCAGCGGATACAGCCAGGTATCCGGGCCCACCTGCTTTTCGATCCCTGCCAGTTCGAGCAGCATGGAACGGTTCTCCTCAAGATTCCATTTTGAGCATTATTGTTCGTTTCATATCGATTTGTCGTCCATACAAACCCTAGGACTCGTTCCTTTTGTTTCGTTGTACAGTCTTTTCTGTCCGAACCCTCATCGAGATCATGAGTCCCAATCCGCGCCAGATCCGGCTGCTCAAGCAACTGCACATCTCGGGCTCGTGCAGCCTGGACGACCTTGCCAACCACCTGCAGGTCACGGTCCAGACCGTGCGCCGCGACGTGCAGCGCCTGGCCGAGGCCAACCAGCTGATCCGCTTCCACGGCGGGGCCCGGCTGCCGGCCTCGACCACGGAGAACATCGCCTACCGCCAGCGGGCCCAGCTGCACGCCGAAGAGAAACGGCGCATCGCCCAGGCCATCGCCCGCGAGATTCCCAACGACTGCTCGCTGATGATCAACATCGGCACCACCGCCGAAGCCATCGCCCAGGCGCTGACCGGCCATACGGGGCTGCGCATCATCACCAACAACATCAATGTGGCCTACACCCTGGGGCACCAGCCGGGCTGCGAAGTGATCCTGGCGGGCGGCAACGTGCGCCCCCGGGACCTGGCCATCGTCGGCGAGGCCACCGTCGAATTCATCCGCCAGTTCCGCGTCGACATCGCTCTGATGGGCATTTCGGGCATCGAAGAGGACGGCACGCTGCGCGATTACGACTACCGGGAGGTGAAAGTCTCGCAAGCCATCATGCAATCGGCCCGCGAGGTCTGGATGGCCACCGACGCCAGCAAATTCCACCGGCCGGCGATGGTGCGCCTGGGAGACCTGTCGCAGATCGACCGCCTGTTCACCGACACCCGTCCCCCCGAACCCTTTCCCGGACTCCTGAAGGCCGCGGAAGTCGATTGCGTGATCGCATCCGAGGATCCCTCATGACGCACCTGCTCGCCCTGGACCAGGGCACCTCCAGCACCCGCAGCATCGTGTTCGACCGCCAGGGCCGCATCGTCGGCGTAGCCCAGCGCGAGTTCACCCAGCACTATCCGCAGCCGGGCTGGGTGGAACACGACGCGACGGAAATCTGGCGCACCCAGCGCGACACCATGCGCGAGGCCCTGCACCGGGCCGGCGTGGCGGCCCGCGACATCCGGGCCATCGGCATCACCAACCAACGCGAAACGACCGTGGTCTGGGACCGCCGCACGGGCGAACCCATCCACCCCGCCATCGTCTGGCAGGACCGGCGCGCGGAACCCACCTGCGCCGAACTGCGCAAGCAGGGGCTGGAAGCCACGATCCTGCAGCGCACGGGGCTGCGCATCGACGCCTATTTTTCCGCCACCAAGCTGAAATGGATCCTGGACCAGGTGCCGGGCGCGCGCGCCCGCGCCCAAGCGGGCGAACTGCTGTTCGGCACCATCGACAGCTGGCTGATCTGGCAGTTGACCGGGGGGCGACAACACCTGACCGACGTCAGCAACGCGGCCCGCACCATGCTGATGGACGTGCACCGCAACGCCTGGGATGCGGAACTGCTGGAACGCCTGGACATCCCGGCGGCCATGATGCCGCGGATCCTGCCCTCGTCCGCCGACTTCGGCCGGACCGCGCCCGACATCCTGGATCACGCCGTGCCCATCTGCGGCGTCGCCGGCGACCAGCAAAGCGCCCTCTTCGGCCAGGCCTGCTTCCGGCCCGGCATGGCGAAGAACACCTACGGCACCGGCTGCTTCATGCTGATGCACACCGGAGACCGCTTCCAGGCATCCGAGAACGGCCTGGTGACGACCAGCGCCGCCCAGATCGATGCCCGGCCCGCCTATGCGCTGGAAGGCAGCGTGTTCGTCGGCGGCGCCGTGGTCCAGTGGTTGCGCGACGGCCTGCGCGCCTTCACGCGCAGCAGCGACATCGAGGAAATGGCCCGCAGCGTGCCCGATTCGGCCGGCGTCATGTTCGTGCCCGCCTTCACCGGGCTGGGAGCCCCATGGTGGGATCCGCAGGCGCGCGGCACGATCACCGGCCTGACCCGGGGCACGACGATGGCGCACATCGCCCGCGCCGCACTGGAGAGCATCGCCTACCAGAGCGCCGCCCTGCTGCAGGCCATGAGCCGCGACGCGCAGGCGGCGGGCGCCGACGGGCTGCAGGCGTTGCGGGTCGACGGCGGCGCCTGCGTCAACGACCTGCTGATGCAGTTCCAGGCCGACCTGCTGGGCATCCCGGTGCTGCGCCCCACCATGGTGGAAACGACCGCGCTGGGCGCGGCCTTCCTGGCGGGGCTGCAGGCCGGCGTCTACGCCGATCTGCAGGAACTGGAATCGCTGTGGCGCATCGAACGCCAGTTCGACCCGGCCATGCCCCGCGACCAGGCGGCGGAGCGCCTGGCGCAATGGGATCACGCCATTCGCCAGGCCACGGCGCGCTGACGGGCCCAATCCCGATAGAATGACGGATCAGGCCGCCGCGCCCCTGCGGCGCGCGGCGGATTCCCCCAAGGACACCGGCAGCTCCCAATGTTCAAGAACATCATCCTGATCGTCGCCGTCTTCATCGTCATCCTTCTGGCGCTCAGCTTCGGCGAACTGGCCTTCGGCCAGGTCTTCGCCTGGATCTCCAGCCTGACCGGCGTGCTGATCCGCAACCTCGCCGAGCTCTTCACCGTCGTCAGCGCCTACCTGCAGGCGCATACCGGCAAGGTCCTGCTGGCGCTGCTGCTGACCGTGCCCGCCAGCCTGTGGATTCTCGGCTCCCGCCGCGAGTCCCTGGGCCGGCCGACGTCCCAGCGGCGCATCGCCATCGTGCTGGCCATTTTCCTGGGCTGGCTGGGCGCGCACCGCTTCTTCCTGGGGCAGATCGGCTGGGGCCTGGGCTTCCTGTTCATTGCCTGGATCTTCGTGCCCCTGGCCGTTGTGCTGGGGCTGATCGACGCCATCCGCTACCTGTTCATGGACGACGACACCTTCGCCGCCACGCAATTGCATTGATGCCCGCCCCCGCATCCGAGCGCTACCGGCTGCTGGACTTCGGCCCGGACCCGGAAGGCGGGCCGCTGGCCGACGAGGCGCTGCTGGCGCAGGCCGCCGACGGCCCGGTCGCCGGTCTCTGGCGAGCCAGCCGGGGGCTGGTCGTGCCGCGCACCTATGCCGCCCGGCCGGGGTTCGCCGACGCGCAGGCCGCATTCGCCGGCCGGGGCTGGCCCATCCACGTCCGCCAGTCGGGCGGCGGCGTCGTGCCGCAAGGACCGGGCATCCTGAACGTCAGCCTGGCCCGGGTTTTCACCGGCCGGCCGCTGGACCACTCCGATAGGCTCTACCAGCACCTGTGCGGCCTGATCGCCGCCGCCTTGCTGTTCTTCGGCATCGAGGCCCAGGCCCGGGCGGTGGAAGGCTCCTTCTGCGACGGACGCTACAACCTGGCGGTCGGCGACCCCGCCCGCAAGGTCGTCGGGACGGCGCAGCTCTGGCGGCGGGTTCCGGCCCCCGCCGCAGCCGGCGGCGACCGGCCCGGGCCCGCGGCCGGCCGGGCGGAGGAACACCATGTCGGCCTGGCGCACGCCCTGATTTTGCTGCAGTGCGACACCGCCAATGCGACCGCTGAAGCCAATGCCCTGGAAGCCGCTCTGAGAAACGTCCGGCGGTATGACGCGGACAGGGTGCTGTCGCTCGACGCCTGCCTGCCTCCGGCAGAGCGGGCGGGCTTCCCGGCCGCATTCCGCGCCCGCCTGGAAGCCGTCCTGCGACAGGCCTCCGCACGCATCTGAACACGCGCCTTCGCGCCCCCGCCCCCTGTTTCCACCGTCGCCCGGCGCGGCGAATGCTGCGCTGCAAGGCGCTAGAATACCGCCTGCTCACTTGCTCACAGGATACACAATGAGAAAAATCGTCCGCGCCAAACTGCATGGCATCCGCGTCACCGGCGCCGATCTGGACTACCACGGGTCCATCACGCTGGACCCCGACCACTGCGAAGCGGCCGGCATCCTGCCCATGGAATTCGTGGACATCTGGAACAAGAACTCCGGCGCCCGCATCAGCACCTACGTCATCTACGGCGAACGCGGTTCGCGCTGCTGCATCCTGAACGGCGCGGCCGCCCGCACCTGCCAGCGCGGCGACGAGGTCATCATCGCCAATTCCGAATACATCCAGGAATCCGAACTGGAACACATCAAGCCCGTCGTACTGACATTCCACGCCGACAACAGCGTGCGCGAACACCTGGGCTATTCCGTGGGCCGCGACGAACAGGGCCGCCTGAGCTTCGAGATCGTCCACTTCGACTGAGGGTCCGCCGGCCGGATCGGCCCCCGGGCGGTCGGTCGCCGGGCCGGTAGGGAAACCGCCCCCGCCCCGGGGGCATCCTTGCCGATCCGCCGCCGGCCACCTACAATCATTCCAGTTTTCGCCCAATTTCGAGCCTCGCTAGGGGTGCCGCCACAGCGGCTGAGACAGTCCCTTCGAACCTGATTGAGATCATCCTCGCGCAGGAAAGCAGCTCGCCATGGCGACGGCCTTCCGTCGCGTGCGCCTGCCTCCCGCCACCAGACAGACAGACGCGCCATGAATCCGCACTCCGCTTCGCCCTCCAATCCCGCCCCGTCCTCCTCCGGTTCCCCGGTCGAACGCGTCTTCGGCTGGCACGACCACCTGTCCCTATGGTTCAGCCTGGGCGTGGGGCTGCTGGTCATTCAGGTCGGGGCCTATCTGGTCCCGGCGCTGGGCATGCAGGCCGCCCTGACCGCCGTGATCTCGGGCTCCATCCTGGGGGCCGGGCTGCTGGCCTGGGTGGCGCGCATCGGCTGCGACAGCGGCCTGTCCAGCGCGGGGCTCATCCATGCCGTCTATGGCCGGCGCTTCGCCCGCCTGCCCGTGCTGCTGAACGTCGTGCAACTGGTCGGCTGGGCGACGTTCGAACTGGTCATCATGCGCGACGGCACCCGCGCCATCGGGCAGCGCACCTTGGGCCTGGACACGGGCCTGGTGCTGCCCACGCTGTTCTGGGGGCTGATCATCCTGCTGCTGCTGCGCGGTTCCATGGTGACGCTGGTCCGGCGCATCGTCAGCCGCATCGGCCTGCCCCTGGTGGTGCTGTCGCTGATCTGGCTGACGGCGCAGTTCGGCCTGAAACTGGACGGCGCCGCCCTGCAGGGTCTGTGGCTGCGCGCGGGCGACGGCAGCATGAACACGTTCCAGGCCCTGGACCTGGTCATCGCCATGCCCGTCTCCTGGCTGCCCCTGGTCGCCGACTACGCCCGCCACGGGCGCAGCGGCCGGGGCGCGCTGGCCGGCACCTGGCTGGGCTACACGATCGCCAACATCTGGTGCTACGCGCTGGGGGTGCTGGTGATCACGGTCACCGGCCCGGACACCGACATGGTCAGCGCCCTGCTGATGGCGCAAGGCGGCCTGCTGGCCCTGGGCCTGATCCTGATCGACGAGCTGGACAACACCTACGGCGACCTGTATTCCGGATCGGTCAGCAGCCACAGCCTGCTGCCCCGCCTGAGCCTGAAGGCCTGGGGCACCGTGCTGGCCGTGCTGTCGATGGCGCTGGCCATGGTGCTGCCCATGCATACGCTGGAGCCCTTCCTGCTGACGCTCAGTTCGGTTTTCGTGCCGCTGTTCGGCACGATCCTGGGGCGCCTGGGGCTCGGCGCCCCGCCCGCCGCCGAACCGCAGCGGATGGTGCATGCCGCGCCCGCCCTGATCTGGGTGCTGGGCATCGTGTGCTACCATGCGCTGGCCCTCTGGGCGCCGCAATACGGCAGCGCCCTGCCGACGCTGCTGCTGACTTTCGCACTGGGAGCGCTGAGCGCCCGGGCACACGCTCAAAGCACCCAGCCCGCCTGACGCCAAGGCCCCGGGCGGGCCGCCGGCAGCCGTCGCACCCTTACTTCTTTCGGGTTCCACAATGCAAATCGGCATGATCGGACTGGGGCGCATGGGCGCCAACATGACAACCCGCCTGCTGCGCGGCGGCCACGACTGCGTGGTGCACGACCGGAGCCGCGATGCCATCGACCGCCTGATCGCGCTGGGCGCCACCGGGGCATCGTCCCTGCGGGACATGGTCGCCGCGCTGGCGGCGCCGCGCGCCATCTGGCTGATGGTGCCGGCGGGCACGGTCGATGCCGTGCTGGCCGAACTGACGCCGCTGCTGCAGGCCGGCGACATCGTCATCGACGGCGGCAATTCCCATTATCACGACGACCTGCGGCGCGCCGACGAGCTGCGGCCCCTGGGCATCCACTACGTGGACGTCGGCACCAGCGGCGGCGTCGCCGGCCTGGAACGCGGCTATTGCCTGATGGTCGGGGGCGACGAGGCGGTCGAACATCTGACGCCGATCTTCACCACGCTGGCCCCCGGCGCGGGCACGCAACCGCCGACCCCCGGCCGCCCGGCCGGCGGCACAGCGGACCAGGGCTGGCTGCACTGCGGCCCGCATGGCGCGGGCCATTTCGTGAAGATGGTGCACAACGGCATCGAATACGGCATCATGGCCGCCTACGCCGAGGGCATGAACATCCTGCGCCACGCCGACATCGGGCGGCAGACGCACGCCGCCACCGCTGAAACGACGCCGCTGCGCAACCCGGAACACTATCAATACGACATGAACCTGCCCGACATCGCCGAAGTCTGGCGGCATGGCAGCGTGATCAGTTCCTGGCTGCTCGACCTCACCGCCGCGGCGCTGGCCGGCAACCCGGGCCTGTCCGGCTTCCAGGGCCGGGTATCCGATTCCGGCGAAGGCCGCTGGACCATCCAGGCGGCCATCGACGAAGCCGTGCCCACGCCCGTGCTCAGCGCCGCGCTGTATTCGCGCTTCGCCTCGCGCGGCGAAGACGACTTCGCCAACCGGGTGCTGTCCGCCATGCGCCACGCCTTCGGCGGGCACGTGGAACTGCCGGGCGAAGAAGCCGGCGGCGGAACGCCCCTTGGATAAAATAGGGCAGTTGCCATCTATTGACAGGAGCCTGACATGGTCACCCGTATCAAGATCGATTTCGTCTCCGACGTGTCCTGTCCATGGTGCGCGGTAGGATTGGGCGCGCTGGAGCAGGCGTTGTCCAGGGTCGATGGTGAAATCGAGGCGGAACTTCATTTCCAGCCCTTTGAACTGAACCCGGACATGCCGCCTGAAGGGCAGGATACCGTCGAGCGCCTATCGCGCAAGTACGGCATGACGCCGGAGCAGGTCCGCCACAATGGCGAACTCATCACGGCGCGCGGCCGCGAGGTCGGCTTCACCTTCAATATGGACAAACGCACGCGCACCTACAACACCTTCGATGCGCATCGACTGCTGCATTGGGCCGGCCTCGAAGGCCACCAACTGACATTGAAGCATGCGTTGTTGAAGGCGTACTTCACTGACGGAGAGAATCCCAGCGATCACGAGACACTGATCAGGCTGTGCAGCGAGTCGGGGCTGGACCAGGACCGCGCGCGCGAAATCCTGGAGTCCGACGAGTACTCGGCGGAAGTACGGGCGCGCGAACGCTTTTACACCCAACAAGGTATCAATTCCGTCCCGTCCATCATCCTGAATGACCGGCATCTGATCCAGGGCGGCCAGGCCCCCGAGACATTCGAGCACGCGCTGCGGCAGGTTGCCGATGCGCCGGATGAAGCGATCCAGAACCTCTAGGCCCGCACAAATTGCATGCCACCGGGGCGCCGATCAGACCGGCGCCAAGCACGCAAGTGACATAGCGTCAAGACAACCTGACGGCCAGACTGCATGTGTGACCAGGCGCTAGCGCCGTGTCATGCGTTCGCCGGCTCGGCCGAAAGTAAAAAAGCCCGCCTCTTTCGAGGCGGGCCAGGTCGGGGACCCGTTTCGGGCCCCCTTCACAAGGCGGAAGCGATCAGCTGCGTTGCGCGGCCAGGCCGGATTCCACGGCGGGAGCCGGCTTGGAACCGAACAGGGCCGTGACCACCTGCCACATGACGCCCAGGCCGCCGACGATGAAGACCACGTCGCCGAAGGTGCGGGTCCAGCGCAGGGTCTGCAGGATGTCCTGCTGCATGAAGGCTTCGCTGCGCGCCCACCAGGTGCCCACGCTGTAGCTGGCGTGGAACTGCATCAGGCCGATGGGCAGCAGGCTGAACGCGATCATCATCACCAGGCCGATGTTCATGCACCAGAACGCCGTCTTCATGAGCCCGTCGTTGAACTGCATGTTCGGGCGCAGGTAGCGCAGCACGAACAGGGTGAAGCCCAGGGCCAGGAAGCCGTACACGCCGAACAGGGCCGCGTGCGCGTGCACCGCCGTGGTGTTCAGGCCCTGGATGTAGTAGAGCGCGATCGGCGGGTTGACCATGAAGCCGAACACGCCGGCGCCGAACATGTTCCAGAAGGCCACGGCGACGAAGAACTGCAGCGGCCAGCGCAGGTTTTCCATCCAGGGGGCGCGGGCCTTCAGGCGCCAGTTTTCCCAGGCCTCGTAGCCCAGCACGACCAGCGGCACGACTTCCAGGGCGCTGAACGAGGCGGCGATGGCCATGATGGGGGTGGTGGTGCCCGAGAAGTACATGTGGTGCAGGGTGCCCGGGGTGCCGCCCAGCATGAACAGCACAGCCGAGGCCAGGCTGGCGGTGGTCGCGTTGCGCTTGGACACCAGGCCCATGGTCGAGAAGATGAAGGCCAGCGCCGTGGTGGCGAACACTTCGAAGAAGCCTTCGACCCACAGGTGCACCACCCACCAGCGCCAGTATTCCATGACGGACAGGTGCGTCTTTTCGCCATAGGCCAGGCCGGCGCCGTAGAACAGGCCGATGCAGATCACCGAGGCGCTGAACAGGGCCAGCAGGTTCTTGTCGCCCTTCTGCTTGAAGGCCGGCACGATGCCGCGCAGCATCAGGAACAGCCAGAACACGATGCCCAGGAACTTGCCGATCTGCCACAGGCGGCCCAGCTCGACATACTCATAGCCCTGGTGGCCCAGCCAGAAATTCCACTCGGCCGGGAGCAGGTGGGCGATGGCGGCGAAGTTGCCGGTGAAGGAACCCACGACCACCAGGATCAGCGCCCAGAACAGGACGTCCACACCGAGCTTCTGGTGCTTGGGATCCTTGCCGCCGTTAAGGATCGGCGCCACGAACAGGCCAACCGCCAGGAAACCGGTGGCGATCCAGAACAGAGCGGCCTGGACGTGCCAGGTGCGCACCAGGGAATACGGCAGCCACTGGGACACGTTGATGCCGTAGAAGGTCTGGCCCTCGACGGTGTAGTGCGCCGTGAACCCGCCGATGAAGATCTGCGAGACGAACAGGGCCACGACCAGGAACAGGTACTTGCCCAGGGCGCGCTGCGAGGCCGTCAGCGGAATCTGCAGCACCGGGTCGCGGGCGGGCGCGGGGCTCTCGTCCTCGTGCTCCTTGCGGGTGAAGGCCCAGGCCCAGACCAGCAGCCCCACGCCGGCGATCAGGATGATCACGCTCATGAGGGACCAGATGATGTTCTCCGCCGTCGGCACGTTGTCGATCAGCGGTTCGTGCGGCCAGTTGTTGGTGTAGCTGGCAACGCTGTCGGGCCGGTTCGTGCCGGCCGCCCAGGCGGTCCAGAAGAAGAAGTTCGCCAGGCGGGCGCGGGCTTCGGGCGACGGCAGCGTGTCTTCCTTCATGGCGAAGCTGTTGCGCGACTTGTGCATGGAGGCATCGTCGCCGAACAGCTTGTCGTAGTAGGAGGCCGTCTGGACGATGGCCTGGGCGCGCCGGTCGGACACCGTGACGGCGCCGGTGGCGGCGTCGTAGGTGTTCTTCCGGTATTCTTCCTTCAGGCGGCGCTGCAGGGCGGCCTGGGCGTCACCGTCCAGCTGGGCGAAGTTCATCCCGTACTGGTCCTGCGCAGCCAGGTCCAGCCAGGCCGACAGTTCGCGGTGCAGCCAGTCGGCGGTCCAGTCCGGCGCCTGGTAGGCGCCATGCCCCCAGATCGAGCCGACCGTCATCCCGCCCGCCGACTGCCAGGCGCTCTGGCCGTCCAGGATCTGCGTGTCAGTCATCAGGACCTTGCCATCCGCCGTGGCGACCTTGGCCGGAATGGGGGGCGCCTGCCGATAGACTTCCTTGCCCATCCATCCCAGAATGGAAAAGGCCACTAAAAGAACGCCGATCAGCGTCCACCATAATTTCTTGTACTCACCCATCCTGCGCTCCTTCTGCAGCTGTGAGGATTGCTGAATCAGCGCCGGACGGCGCTCCCGTTTTCACTTCACCAATCACCAAGCAAAGACCGTGCCAACTCGACGACCTAGGGAAAGTACTGATATAGATCAAACCGGGTATATTTCACCATTCCGGATCGGGTGAAAAACACCATTACATGGTTTAAATTACCGTTATGGAAACTCAACTGCTGACGGATCTGGCCGCTGATCTCCCCGACGGCGTGCGACTGCAAAGGGCGGCCGCGGCCATCCGGCAGGCATTCGCCTGCGACGCCGTCGGGCTGCTGAGGCTGGACGGACACGACACCCTGCACCTGGTCGCCGCCGCCGGCCTGGCGCACGAAGCCCTGGGACGGCGCTTCGTGGTGGGCCAGCATCCCCGCTTCGCCGCCATCCTGTCGCGCCGCGAGCCCACCTGGTTCGATCCCGGCATCGTGCTGCCCGACCCCTATGACGGCTTGCTCGACGACCGCAAGGGATCCCCCCTGCCCGTCCACGACTGCCTGGGCATGCCGATCTACCATCAGGACCATCCCTGGGGCATCATGACGCTGGACGCCCTGACCACCGGCACCTTCGACGAAGCCGCCCGCGCCCGGCTGCAGCAGCTGGGCCTGATGCTGCAGGCCGCCGTGCGCGTCACGGACCTGGAACGGGACAACCGGCGCCTGCGCCTGCTGGGCACCTCCCAGCAAGGCATCGAGCGCATCGGCGAAACCACGGAGATCCTGGGCCGCAGCGAGGCCATCCAGGCCCTGCTGCACGAACTGGACCTGGTCGCGGATTCCGACCTGCCCATCCTGCTGCTGGGGGAAACCGGGGTGGGCAAGGAGCTGTTCGCCCGGCGGCTGCACCGCCACTCGCGCCGCAGCCGCCAGGCCATGATCCAGGTGAACTGCGCCGCCCTGCCCGAATCGCTGGCGGAAAGCGAACTGTTCGGCCACGTCAAGGGGGCGTTCTCCGGCGCGACGGCCGACCGGCCCGGGCGCTTCGAAGCGGCCCAGGGAGGCACCCTGTTCCTGGACGAGGTCGGAGAACTGCCGCTCAGCCTGCAGGCCAAGCTGCTGCGCGTCCTGCAGAACGGCGAGATCCAGCGCCTGGGCACGGACCAGACCATCAAGACCGACGTGCGCATCATCGCCGCCACCAACCGCGACCTGAAGGCCAATACCCAGGCCGGCCTGTTCCGGGCCGACCTGTACCACCGGCTGTCGGTCTACCCCATCCCGATCCCGCCGCTGCGCGAACGCGACCGCGACGTCCTGATCCTGGCCGGGCATTTCCTGGAATTCAACCGCGCGCGCCTGGGGCTGCGCGGCGTGCGCCTGTCCTACGAAGCCGAAAAGGCGCTGCGGCAGTACCCCTGGCCGGGCAATGTGCGCGAACTGGAACACGTCATCAGCCGGGCGGCGCTGAAAACGCTCAGCCGGGGCGCCTCGCGCGACCAGGTGCTGACCATCGAAGCCGATCTGCTGGACCTGGACCTCCCGGCGCCCGCCGACGCGGCGGCGGCCACCGGCGCCCCGCCCCGGACGGCCGCCGGATCCGAGCCGGACATCCCCGCGCTGGGCGACATCCCGCCGCTGCGGGCCACCGTGGACGACTGCCAGCGCGAGGCCATCCGCCGGGCGCTGGCCGCGTCGGACGACAACTGGGCCCAGGCGGCCAAGGCGCTGGACCTGGACGCCAGCAATCTGCACAAGCTGGCCAGGCGGCTGGGCATGAAGCAGCGGCCCCGGTGAAGAAACCTTTTCGCTCTTCCGCCATCCAACCTAAAATGCCTCCCACGCCCCGCCGCGCGCGGACGCCCCTCTCATAGGACACGACACCCATGGCATGGCAAGACATCCTGATCGCAAGCGGCCTATGGCTGGTCAAGGCCTACGTGCTGACCGTGCTGGCCGGCGCCGCCGCCATCTGGGGGCTGCGACGCTTCACCCGCTGGGGAAATCAGTTCTGGCAGCTCAGCTCGGAATTCTTCTCCCCGCGCCGCAACTGGCGGCCGCTGGCGGGCGTGGCGCTGATCCTGCTGCTGACCCTGGGGGCCGTGCGCCTGGATGTGCTGTTTTCCAACTGGTACAACACCATGTACAGTGCCCTGCAGGCCCTGGACGCCCCGGGCTTCTGGGCCGCCATGCTGCTGTTCGCCCTGCTGGCCGCCGTCCACGTGGTGCGATCCCTGTTCGACTTCTACGTGCAGCAGGCCTTCGTCGTGCACTGGCGCGAATGGCTGAACGAACGCCTGCTCAGCCGCTGGATGGAACAGCAGGCCTACTACCGGTCCCAATCGCTCAGCCACCTGGCCGACAACCCGGACCAGCGGATCCAGCAGGACATCACCAACTTCGCCACCACGTCCATGACCCTGGCCGTGGGCCTGATCAACGCCGTGGTGTCCACCATCGCCTTCACCCTGATCCTGTGGAACCTGTCGGGCCCCATGACCGTGCTGGGCCATGAAATCCCCCGCGCCATGGTGTTCCTGGTCTTCATCTACGTCTTCCTGGCCACCGTGCTGGCCATCTGGATCGGCAAACCGCTGATCCGCCTGAATTTTCTGAACGAGAAACTGAACGCCGACTACCGTTACGCCCTGGTGCGGGTGCGCGAATACGCCGAGAGCATCGCCTTCTACCGGGGCGAGCGCGTGGAAGGCCGCACCCTGCGCCACTGGTTCGCCGAAGTGATCGGCAACGCCTGGGACATCATCTACCGGTCGCTGAAGTTCCTGGGATTCAACTTCGTGGTGACGCAGACGGCCGTCGTCTTCCCCTTCATCATCCAGGCCGCGCGCTTCTTTTCCAAGCAGATCAGCTTGGGCGACCTGATCCAGACCGCCCAGGCCTTCGGCCAGCTGCAGACCAACCTGTCGTTCTTCCGCAATGTGTACGACAGCTTCGCCACCTACCGCGCTACCCTGGACCGTCTGACCGGCTTCGACGCCACCATCGACGCCGCCCGCCAGATGGTGCTGCCCGAAACCCGCCAGGACGGCAGCCGCCTGGCCCTGCAGGGCGTGACGGTCTGCCGCCCCGACGGATACGCGCTGCTGAAGGATCTGAGCCTGGAAGTGGACCCGGTGCATCCCGTGCTGGTGCGCGGGCCGTCGGGGTCGGGCAAGACGACGCTGCTGCGCACCATCGCGGGCATCTGGCCCTACGGATCCGGCGAGATCATCCGTCCGGAAACGGCGTCGCTGTTCCTGGCGCAGAAGCCCTACCTGCCCCTGGGCACCCTGCGCCAGGCCCTGCACTACCCGCAGCCGGTCGACCAGGTGCCCGCCGGCCAGGACGAAGCCATCCTGGATCTGGTGCAGCTGGGCCACCTGCGCGACCGCCTGGACGTCGAGGACGACTGGAGCCGCATCCTGTCGCTGGGCGAGCAGCAGCGCCTGGCCTTCGGCCGCCTGCTGATCGCCCGCCCCGACGCCGCCTTCCTGGACGAGGCCACGTCCGCCATGGACGAGGGACTGGAGGACGCCATGTACCGGCTGCTGCGCGAACAGCTGCCCGCTACGCGGATCATCAGCGTGGGGCACCGCAGCACCCTGCGCCGCCACCATGGGGCCGAACTGCTTCTGGAAGGCGAAGGCGGCGGCTGGCAGCTGAAACCCATCTGATCCGCTCCCCGGTCCCGCATGCCGCCCGGACAGCGCCACGGCTCGACTACACTAGGGCCCTGTCCGCTTGCCGCGCAAACGCCGATCCGGACGATTCACGCACGCGGGGCGCCCGGCGGTTGCCCGCTTCGCCCCAAGACCGTCACACACTTTCTCTTCCACGCCCATGACCGAGTATTACTTTCCCATCAAGCATCTGCACATGACGGCCGTCGGCCTGAGCATCCTGCTCTTCGTGATCCGCGCCTACTGGTCGGTCACGGGATCCGCCCTGCTGCAGCACCGCCTGGTGCGCATCCTGCCGCACGTGGTCGACACCGTGCTGCTGGTCTGCGGGGTGATCCTGGCAGCCATGATCGGCCCCAACCAGCCCTGGATCCTGACCAAGATCGTGCTGCTGATCGCCTACATCGGCGTGGGCACCATCGCCATCAAGCGCGGGCGCACTACCCGGGGACGCCTGACGGCCGCCGTGGCGGCCGTGGCGATCTTCGCCTACATCGTGGGCGTGGCCATCACGAAGAATTCGGGGTCCTGGTTCTCGATGCTGTAGGCCGGCCGGGACAGCCGCCGGGTTTCACCCGGGCACCCAGGCCCGCATCGGCCGCCGCCGCGGCGGCCGGCATCCGCGTCAGAGGCTGCCCATCGCCCACTGCACGACCAGGCTGCTGAGCGCCACCGCCACCCAGACCCCCAGGCCCAGCAGCAGCGGCCGCGCGCCCGCCACCGCCATGCGGCGCAGGTCGGACGACAGGCCGATGGCCGTCAGCGCCATGATGATCAGGAACTGCGAGCCCAGGTGCAGGAAGGACAGCAGGGACTCGGGAATCAGCCCCAGGGACCGGACCCCGGAGGCCACCAGGAACCACAGGATGAACCAGGGGAAGATCCGCGCCAGGGACACGCGGGTTTCCGCCTGGCGCGCGCGCCAGGCCGTCCACAGGGCCAGGCCGACGCAGACGGGGATGATCAGGGTCGCCCGGGTCAGCTTGACGATGGTGGCGATGTCGCCCGCCGCCGTGCTGTAGCTGTAGCCGGCCGCCACCACGGACGAGGTATCGTTGATGGCGGTGCCCGCCCACAGGCCGAAGCCCGCATCGCTCAGGCCCATCCAGTGCCCCAGGGGCGGGAACACCAGCACCGCGATGACGTTGAACAGGAAGATGGTGGAGATCGCCAGGGCGGTGTCGTGGTCGTCCGGCTTGATGATGGGGGCCACGGCCGCGATGGCGGACCCTCCGCAGATGGCCGTCCCGACTCCGATCAGGGTGCGCAAGTGGCCGGTCAGGCCCAGCCAGCGTCCCAGCAGCCAGGCCGCGACGAAAGCCGTGGTCAGCGTCACCAGCGTCACGGCCAGGGACGAAGCCCCGGTCTGCACGACCTGCCCCAGGCTCAGGCCGAAGCCCAGGCCGATGATGGACCATTTCAGCACCTGGCGGCTGCTGTAGCCGATGCCCGGCACGAAGACCGGCGACACCCCCAGCAGATTGCGCCACAGCATGCCCAGCACGATCCCCATGACCGGCCCTCCGATCAGCGGAAACCAGCGCCCCAGTTGCCAGGCCGCCACGGCCAGGCCGCCCGACAGGGCGATGCCGTACCAGCGGGACGGCGTGCGCGGCCGCCCGTCGGCCAGAGCGGGCGAGGCGGCCGCCCGGCCTGAGGCGGGCAGAGGATGGGGAACGGCAGAGATCGGCAACATGGGCGCATCCGCAAAAGAAAGAGGTCGATTGCATTCTAGGGAAACCCGGCCAATCAATAAATTCAGTAATGATGACTCGACCAATCAAAAAAATTGATGTGTTGGCCGATCGCCCCCTACAATGTCCGGTGTCCGCAGACCTCGGGATCCCTCATCATGATCGGCTTGAGCATCCGCCAGCTGGAAGTCTTCGACGCCGTCGCCACCACCGGCAGCGTGCGCCGGGCGGCCGAGCAACTGCACCTGACGCAGCCGGCCATCAGCATGGCGCTGGCGGAACTGGAACGGCAGCTGGGCAGCACGCTGTTCGACCGCGAACGCGGCCGGCTGCGCCTGAACGCGCAGGGCGCCGAACAGCTGCCCCTGGCCCGGGAGATCCTGGAACGCCTGCAGGACATGCAGCGCCGCCACCCCGGCACCCGGGAAGCCCTGAGCGGCGCCTTGCGCATCGGCGCCAGCAACACGGTGGGCAACTACCTGGTGGGGGAACTTCTGGGCCCCATCGTGGCCCAACATCCCATGATCGCGCTGCATCTCACAGTGGACAATACGCGGGAGATCGTCGCCATGCTGCTGGACCACGCCATCGACATCGCCTGCGTCGAAGGCCCCGTCCATCATGCGCGGCTGGAAACCCTGGCCTGGCGCAGCGACGCCCTGGTCGTCTGCGCGGCGCCCTCGCATCCGCTGGCCCGGCGCTCGCGGCTGAAGGCCCAGGATTTCGCGGATGCCCACTGGATCCTGCGCGAACGCGGATCCGCCACCCGCACCCTGACCGAACAGGCGCTGACCGCCCTGCCGCCCGGCCGCATCCTGCTGGAGCTGGGCCAGATCGAAGCCATCAAGCAGGCCGTCATCGCCGGCCTGGGGATCGCCTGCCTGCCCTACGCGGCTACGCTGGACGCCGTCGCCACCGGCCGGCTGCGGGTGCTGCGCACCCCTTTCCTGAACCTGGACCGGCGCCTGTCGCTGGTGCTGCACCGCAGCCGCTATCGCGGTACGCTCATCGAGGCATTTCTACATTCCCTGGAGGTCGACACCCATGCCCAAGACTGAATCCCGCGTCGCGGCCGCCCATGAAGCCTACGAGGTCCGCGCGCTGGTGCTGCAAGGCGGCGGCGCCCTGGGGGCTTATCAGGCCGGCGTCTACCAGGGGCTGAACGAGGCCGACATCCAGCTGACGGAACTGGCCGGCATTTCCATCGGCGCCCTGAACGTCGCCATCATCGCCGGCAACCCGGTCGAAAAACGCGTCGAGCGCCTGCAGGCTTTCTGGGACACCATCTGCCAGCCCTACGTCGGCCCGGGCGCCAACGCGCTGATGGAGCAAACCCTGTTCCAGGTGAACGACCTGGCCCGTCAGTTCCTGGGCGCCCTGCACGCCGGCAGCGCGCTGATGGTCGGGCAAAAGGGGTTCTTCCACCCGCGCTTTCCGCCCGCCGCCCTGTCCGCCAGCCTGGACCCCGGCTGTGTGGGCCACTACGACACCCGCCCCCTGAAGGACACCCTGGAATCCCTGTGCGATTTCGACCTCATCAACGACGGCGGCCTGCACGTGTCGATCGGCGCGGTGAACGTGCGCACGGGCAATTTCACTTACTTCGACAATCGCAAGACGCGCCTGAGGGCGGAGCATTTCATGGCTTCGGGCGCCCTGCCCCCCGCCTTCCCCGCCATCGAGATCGATGGCGAATACTATTGGGACGGCGGCCTGGTGTCCAACACCCCGCTGACCAAGGTGCTGGAACAGCGCCCCGAGCGCGACACCCTGGTGTTCCAGGTGGACCTGTGGTCGGCGCGCGGACCGGTGCCGCGCAGCATGAACGAAGTCAGCGACCGCGTCCAGGACATCCGCTATTCCAGCCGCACGCGGATGATGACCGAGGAAATGCGGGCGCACCGCAAGATGCAGCGGCTGTTGCGTCAGGTGCTGGACCAGGTGCCCGAGGCCGTGCGGGAGCAGGACGCCGCCTGCCGGCAGGCGGCCGAACTGGCCAGCGGCGCCCGCAGCAACGTCATCCACCTGATCTACCGCGACAAGCCGTACGAGCAGCATTTCCGGGATTTCCAGTTCGGCCCCGCCACCATGCGCGAGCACTGGGCCATGGGCCTGCAGGACATCCGCAACACCCTGGCGCATCCGCGCTATCTGGCCATGCCGGACAACGTCGCGGGCTTCATCACGCACGACGTGCACCGCGACGAGATCGAGGAAAGCATGGGGTCCTGACGTTTCGCCCGGCGCAAGGACGCGCGTCAGGCCCGACCGGGCCGGGGCGGCGCGACCGCCGCCTGTTCGCGGGACCTGCGGCCCAGCACGACGGCGGCCGCCGCCACCAGGACCGTGCCGACCACCTGCAGCACGGTGATCGGTTCGCCCAGGAACGCCCAGGCCAGGAACAGGATGGACACCGGTCCCAGCAAGCCCAGCTGCGCCGTCAGCGGCGCGCCGATCCGGGCCACCGACCACATGATCATGAAGGTCGGAATGACCGTGTTGACCGTCGCATGGATCAGGGACAGGCCGTACACGGGCCAGGTCTGGTCCAGGCCCGCCAGCCCCTTGACCAGGAAGAAGTGCGCCATCGTCACCCCGGCGGACACCGTCATGGCGTAGGCCACCAGCCGCGTGGCCGTGACCCGCTCGATCAATTCCCCCGATCCGATCAGATACATGGCATAGGAAAAGGCCGCCCCCAGCACGCAGGCCGATCCCAGGATGACGTTGTCGCCCGCGACGGACAGGTCGTCCCAGAACACCAGGGCGACGCCGGCATAGGCCAGCGCCATGGCCAGCCACTGGCGCGAGGAAATCGCCTTGCCCAGGAACCAGGCCGAGATCAGCAACACGAAGGTCGGCGCCAGGAACAGGATCAGGCGTTCCAGCCCCGCCGAGATGTATTGCAGGCCCAGGAAATCCAGGAAACTGGACAGGTAGTAGCCGATGAATCCCAGGATGAAAATGCGCACACCGTCGCGCCAGCCCAGGCGGGCGATCAGCCCCTGCCGGGCGCGGCGGGCCTGGTAGAGCGCCACGGCGGCGAAAAACGGCAGGGCCAGCAGCATCCGGAAGCCAATCACGTCCAGCGCATCCACGCCGTGCAGGTACAGCAGCTTGGCGACGATCGCCTTGGCGGAAAACAGGACCGCCCCCAGCCCCGCCAGCACGAACCCGGTCCAGAACAGGCGGCGAGAGATGTCCGGCATTATTTAGTTGCCTAGTCAGATACTGAGGGAGTAGAATTTTAACATGCAAGCTCCCACACCCACCGCTCCGGATCGTCCGGATGCCGTCCCCGCCACCGGCCCGCTGTGCTGCTTCTACAGCGACAGCCCCGGCGACCTGACCGCGGACCGCAACGTCGGCCTGCTGATCCGGCATCTGCATGTCCTGGTGCACCGGGTGATCGATCTGCGCACGCTGCCTCTGGGGCTGACCGCCAACCAATGGCGCCCGCTGCTGCTGATCCAGCACAAGCGCATCGACACCCCGGCCGAACTGGCTCGCGCCATGAACGTGGATACCGGAGCCATGACCCGGATGCTGGACCGCCTGGAAGCCAAGGGCTTCATCCGCCGCGACCGCATCCCCGAAGACCGCCGGGTCGTGAAGATCACCCTGACCGACACGGGCCACGCCCTGACGGACCAGATACTGCCCATCATCGCCGAAGCCCTGAACCTGCACCTGCAGGGCTTTTCCGACGACGAGATCCGCATGCTGCTGGCCTTGCTGAAACGCATGATACAGAACGGCGAACAAGTCCTGCAGCAGGCCTGTACCCCCCCCGAACCCTGATCCGACCCGGCCATTACCCGATATTCGGGCATGGATATCCCGAAGTTTCGCTCTATAATTGTCTAGTCAGATACAGACCGAATCAACTACTTTCAGCTTCCTGTCAGCATGAAACCCTTCATCCCACTGCTGTTGGTCCTGGCCCTGTCGGCCTGCGCCCCCATGGATCCCGGCTCGCCGGCCGTGCAGCCCCTGACGGGCGAACGCCTGGCCCTGCAGGCCGATCCGGCCCTGGCCTGGCCCAAGGACGACTGGTGGACCCGCTACCAGGACCCGCAGCTGAACCGTCTGATCGATCAGGCGCTGCAATCCAGCCCGTCCCTGCAGGCCGCCGCCGCCCGGGTGCGCGCCGCGCAGGCGGCCGCCCGGGGCGCGCGCGCCGTGCAGTGGCCCCAGGTCAACGCCAACTATCACCTGACCCGTGAGCGGCTGAGCGAGAATTACATCTACCCGCCGCCATTGGGGGGTTCTTACCAGAGCGACACGGGCCTGGGACTGCAGCTGGACTTCAATCTGGACCTGTGGGGCAAGCAGCGCGCCCTGGCGGCAGCCGCCGGACAGCGCGCCGACGCCGCCCGGGCTTCCAGCCAGCAGGCCCGCACCCTGCTGGTATCGGCCGTCGCGCAAAGCTACTTCCAGCTGCAGGACGCCCAGGCCCAGGCCGTCGCCATCGAATCCATCGTCAGCAAGTTGCAGGAAGCCCTGAACATCACGCGCGACCGGTACAAGAACGGCCTGGGCATCCAGGTGGACGTGGACCAGGCGGACTCCGCCGTGTCCTCCGCCCAGGTGCAGCTGAGTCAGGCCCGCAACAACGCCGAACTGCTGCATCACCAGCTGGCCGCCTTGCTGGGGGTGTCGCCCGAACAGCTGCCGGCGCTGCCGATCCAGGCGCAGCACGCCCTGCCGGCCGGCGTGCCGGCCCACATGCCCCTGGCGCTGCTGGGGCGTCGCGCCGACATCGCCGCCGCCCGCCTGCAGGCGCAGGCCGCCGGGGCGGAAGTCTCCGCCGCCAAGGCCGATTTCCTGCCCAATGTGAATCTGTCCGCGGCGGCCGGCTTCCTTTCCCTGGGGATGGACAAGCTGGTGCGCAGCAGCAGCGAGAACTACAGCGCCGGGCCGGTGATCACCCTGCCGATCTTCCACGCCGGCGCCCTGAACGCGCAACTGGCCGGCCAGCGCGCCGCCCGCGACGAAGCCATCGCGCAATACAACGAGACGGTCCTGGGCGCCATCCGCGAGGTCGCCGACGCCAGCGCCTCGATCCGCTCGCTGCAGGAACAGATCCGCCACCAGGAAGCCAGCCTGAAAGCCATCACCTCCGCCTACGACGTCGCGCTGGACCGCTACAAGGCGGGCCTGGGCAATTTCGTGCAGGTGCTGCTGGCCCAGAGCGAGGCTCTGAAGCAGACCGTGCAGACCACGGACCTGCATGCCCGCGCCTACGTGCTGGACGTGCAGCTGGCCACCGCCCTGGGCGGCGGCTACGAGCAGCCCCCGGCCGGGGCGGACGCCGACGCCCCCGCCGCCGCCCGTTCGTCCTCGACTTCCACCGACTAAATCATCAAGCGCATCATGACAGCAACCAGCACGCAATCCCGCCCCACCCGCAAACGCCTGATGTGGGCCGCCACCGGCGTCTTCATTCTGCTCGCCCTGCTGTACGGGATCTGGTGGATGATCTTCGCCTCGCACTACGAATCTACGGACGACGCCTACGTGCACGGCAATCTGGTGTCGGTCAGCGCCCAGATTCCCGGCACCGTCGTCGCCATCGGCGCCGACGACACGCAGACGGTCGCCCGGGGCAGCCATCTGGTGACGCTGGACCACAGCGACACCGACATCGCGCTGGCCCAGGCCGAAGCCGCCCTGGCCCAGACCGTGCGCCACACGCAGACGCTGTTCGTGCAGAACGACGCGCTGGCCGCCGACATCTCCGTCGGCCAGGCCAACGTCGAGCAGGCCGAGACCCTGCTGCACAAGGCGGAAAACGACCTGCAGCGGCGCAATGCCCTGCGCGGGTCCGGCGGGGTCAGCGGCGAGGAACTTCTGCACGCCCAGGTGGCGGTCAAGTCCGCCCAGGCCGGGCTGGCCCAGGCGCGCGCCGGACTGGCCGTCTCCAAGGCCAAGCTGGCCACCAACCAGGCCCTGACCCACGGCAGCACCGTCGCCACGCACCCCGACGTCCTGCAGGCCGCCGATCAGGTCCGCCAGGCCTGGCTGGCCCAGGAGCGCACCCGCGTGCTGGCGCCGGTGGACGGCATGGTCGCGCAGCGTTCCGTCCAGCTGGGTCAGCGCATCCAGCCGGGCACGCCGCTGATGACCATCGTGCCGCTGCAAAGCCTGTGGGTCGAAGCCAACTTCAAGGAAAACCAATTGCACGCCATGCAGCCGGGCCAGAAGGCCACCCTGGTCTCCGACCTGTACGGCAGCAAGGTCACCTACCACGGCACGGTCGTCGGGGTGTCGGCGGGCAGCGGCAGCGCCTTCGCCCTGCTGCCGGCGCAGAACGCCAGCGGCAACTGGATCAAGGTCATCCAGCGCGTGCCGGTGCGCATCGCGCTGGACCCCAAGGACCTGAAGGACCATCCCCTGCGCGTGGGCCTGTCCATGACGGTGGAAGTCGACCTGTCCTCCACGCCGGACCAGGCCGCTCCGAGCGCGCCGGCCAGCGCCCTGAGCACCACGGTCTACGATCATGATCCGGCCGAGGTGGACGCCCTGATCGAACGCATCATCCAGGAAAACCAAGCCTCATGAGCACCGCCACCGTGGACGAAGGCGCGGCCCGGCCCGCGCCGCCCCAGCCCCCCGAAGGCGGCCATCCGCCGCTGGAAGGCGGCGCCCGCGTGCTGGGCACCATCGCCGTGTCGGCCGCGGTCTTCATGAACGTGCTGGATTCGTCGATCGCCAACGTGTCGATCCCGACGATCGCGGGCGACCTGGGCGTGAGCACCACGCAGGGCACCTGGGTGATCACGTCCTTCGCCGTGGCCAACGCCATCACCGTGCCCCTGACCGGCTGGCTGACCCAGCGCTTCGGCCAGGTGCGCCTGTTCGTGCTGGCCACGCTGCTGTTCGTCCTGACCTCCTGGCTGTGCGGCTTCGCCTGGTCCTTCGAATCCCTGGTGTTCTTCCGCGTACTGCAAGGCGCCGTGGCCGGGCCGATGATCCCGCTGTCCCAATCGCTGATGCTGGCCAGCTACCCGCGTGCCAAGGCCGGCATGGCGCTGGCCTTGTGGTCCATGACGATCCTGGTCGGCCCCATCGCCGGGCCGCTGCTGGGCGGCTGGATTTCCGACAACTACGCCTGGTCCTGGATCTTCTACATCAACGTGCCCATCGGCCTGCTGGCCGCCTGGGCGTCCTGGCAGGTATACAAAGACCGCGACTCGCGGCGCTACAACCTGCCCATCGACCGCATGGGCCTGTTCCTGCTGGTGGTCTGGGTCGGCGCCCTGCAGATCATGCTGGACAAGGGCAAGGACCTGGACTGGTTCGCCAGCCCGCTGATCTGCATCCTGGCCATCATCTCGGTCGTCACCTTCGTCTATTTCGTCATCTGGGAGCTGACGGCCGCCCATCCGGTCGTGGACCTGACCCTGTTCGCCCAGCGCAACTTCACGTCCGGCACCATCGCCCTGTCGATCGCCTACGGCGTGTTCTTCGGCACGGTCGTGCTGCTGCCCCTGTGGCTGCAGAACACCATGGGCTACACCGCCACCTGGGCGGGCGTGGCGGCCGCGCCGGTGGGCATCCTGGCCATCATCCTGTCGCCCGTGGTGGGCAAGCTGCTGGCCCGCCACGACCCGCGCATCATCGCCACCGTGGCGTTCCTGATCTTTTCCCTGATCAGCTACATGCGGGCGCAGTACAACACCAACGTGGACCTGTTCGGCGTCATGCTGCCGACCTTCATCCAGGGCGCGGCCATGGCGACGTTCTTCATCCCGCTGACGACGATCTCGCTGTCTGGCCTGCGCCCCGACCGCATCCCGGCGGCGGCCGGCCTGACGAACTTCTTCCGCCTGGTCTGCGGCGCGTTCGGCACGTCCATCACCACCACGGTCTGGGACGACCGCGCCATTCTGCACCACGCCCGCCTGACCGAAGCCGCGCGCCCCGGCGAGCCGGCCTTCGACCACATCATGGGCGGCCTGCAGAATCTGGGCATCGACCAGCTGCACGGCGCCGCCATGCTGGACCGCGTCATCAACCAGCAGGCCTACACCATGTCGGCCACCGATTTCTTCTACGCGTCCGCCTTCATTTTCCTGATCCTGATCGGGCTGATCTGGCTGGCCCGCCCGAAGACGTCGGATCATGGCGGCGGCGCGGCGGCGGGGGCGCATTGAGGGCCGGACCCTCTGTGGCGAGATTGACATAAACGTCACGGAGGGGCTAGATTCTGGAACAAAGGCCAGGCATCGTGTCATGCCCGATACCGACCAGGATCCTGATCATGAATGACAAAGCCACGGACGACAAAAAACTGGATGCCGAGCTCGACATGATGGCGGCCACCACGATGAAGCTTCAGGCGGAAGCCCAGAAGATTCTGGCTGAATCGCGCTGGTATCCGTTTGTGGTCCTGGCTGGCGTCTTTGGCGCCGCCATCGCTGTCGTCAAACTGATGCACTAGGCATCCATCACCCCATCCACATACAGCCACCGCCCTTCCTCGCGCACGAAACGGCTGGTTTCATGCAGGCGCGACGCGCGGCCGCCGACGCGGACCCGCGCCACGAATTCCACGGTTTCATGATCCGCATCCTGGCGATCATGGCGGCGCACCTCCAGCCCCAGCCATTTCGTCCCCGGCTCATTGGGCGCCAGCGCCGCGGGGCGCGTGCCCGGGTGCCAGGTCTGCAGCAGATAGTCGATCTCATCGAGCACGTAGGCGCTGTAGCGCGAACGCATCAGGGCCTGCGCATCGGGCGCCCGCAGATGCAAGGGCCCGCGATGCCAGCGGCCGCAGCAGGCGTGGTAGGCGGCCGGCAGGCCGCAGGGACAGGCGAGAGAATCGGAAGTCGTCATGCGTGTAAGCTGTGAAAGTCCGGATCCGGGACAGTCTACCCGGACGCCCCGACCGCAGAACATGAATCCCATGCCACCCGATCCGCTTCACACGAACACCACGCACAAACCGCGCCACCGCCCATGACCCGAATCAACTGCATCCCCGTCCAGGAGCTCAGCGGACCCCATCTGGTGGCCGAATACAGAGAGCTGCCCAGAGTCTTCGCCCTGGCTCAGAAAGCCGCCCTGCGCGGCAAGCCGAGTCAGCCTGAACAGTACGTGCTGGGCAAGGGGCACATGCTGTTTTTCTACACGCGCCTTGCCTATCTGGCGCGCCGGCATGCCGAGCTGATCGGGGAGATGAAGCGCCGTGGCTACAAGCCGTCCTTCGAAGGCATACAGCGCAAGGATTTTCCAGCCATCCCCGACGATTACTGGGGCGAATGGACCCCCACTCCCGAAGCGATGGCGCTGAACCGCGCCAGGATCGAGGCGCGCAGCGGGGATCGGGCCTAGCCCGGGGCCTCCCGGCACAGGAAGGCATCCGCGCACTCCCCCGACGGCGCGACGGATGCGTCGATCCGTCTCGCGAACGCCTTCCCGCCGGGTATGATTGGACTGTAGCGAACTGGCTTGCGGGCCAGCCGGTCGGGCGCGATGGCGGCTGACCGGACAGACACGGGGACAACCAGCCATGCCATCACTGACCTTCCTGGGCGCCGCGGGCACCGTCACGGGATCGAAGCACCTGCTGACCCATGGCGACACCCGCATCATGATCGACTGCGGCCTGTTCCAGGGCCTGGCGAACCTGCGCGAACTGAACTGGCAGCGCCTGCCCATCGAGCCGCGCTCGGTCGACGCGGTGGTGCTGACGCACGCGCACCTGGACCATTGCGGCTACCTGCCGCGCCTGGCCCTCGACGGCTTCCGCGGCCGGATCCACGCCACCGCGGCCACCCGGGACGTCGCCGCCCTGATCCTGCGCGACAGCGCCTTCCTGCAGGAAAAAGACGCCGACTACGCCAATCGCAAGGGTTTCAGCAAACATGCGCCGGCGCTGCCGCTATACGGCGTCGCCGCCGCCGAACGCGCAATCGGCATGTTTCACGCCGTGCCGCTGTATCAGCGGCAGGCGCTGCCGGGCGACGCCTCGCTACTGCTGCGTCGCGCCGGCCACATCCTCGGGGCGGCGACCGCCCAGATCGACATCGGCGGTGTGCGCGTCGCGTTTTCCGGCGACCTGGGCCGCTACGACGACCTCGTGATGCACGACCCCGATCCCGTGCCCGACGCGGACTACGTGGTGATCGAGTCCACCTACGGCGACCGCAAGCACGAGCCCGTAGACCCCGTGAACACGCTGGGAGACGTGATCGAGCGCACGGTGAAGCGCGGCGGCACGGTGGTGGTGCCCGCCTTCGCGGTCGGCCGCGCGCAGTTGCTGATCTACGGGATGTGGCTGCTGCGCCGCGCCGGCCGGCTGCGCAACGTGCCGATCTACCTGGACAGCCCGATGGCGACCAGCGCCGGCGAACTGATGCGCGCCTACCCGGACGATCACCGGCTGCCGCCTCACGACTACGAGGCGGCCTGCGACGCGGTGCGCTGCGTCCGCGACGTCCAGGAATCGAAGGCGCTGTCGGCCAACCCGTATCCCAAAGTGATCATTTCCGCCAGCGGCATGGCGACCGGAGGGCGGGTGCTGCACCACATCGCGGCATTCGCGCCCGACCACCGCAACACGCTGCTGTTCTCCGGCTTCCAGGCGGCCGGCACGCGCGGCCGCAAACTGCTGGCGGGCGGCGCGCGCGAGACACGCATCCACGGCCGATGGATCCCCGTGAATGCCGAGGTCGCCGAACTGCCGTCGCTGTCGGCCCACGCCGACAGCGACGATCTCATGCGCTGGCTGTCCGGCTTCCAGCGCCCGCCGCGCCGCGTGTTCATCGTCCACGGCGAACCGGACGCGTCCGAAGCGCTGCGCGTGCGGATCGGTCGCGAACTCGGCTGGGCGGCGACCGTGCCGCGCCAGGACCAGGCGTGCCCGCTGTAAACAGGATCGGAACTCCGTTCGGAGACAGGCATCATGTCCACACTCACCATCTTTCTCGGCAAACTCCTGGGGCTTTATCTGATCGTGATCTCCGCCGCGATGCTGACCCGGAAACGGCAGACGCTGGAGACCCTGAACCGGATGGCGCGCAGCGGGCCGTGGATGCTGTTTTCGGGCATGGTCGCCACGGTCGCCGGGCTGGCCATCGTGCTTGCGCACACGATCTGGACCGGCGGCGCGCTTGCCCTTGCCGTCACCCTGATCGGGTGGGCGGCCCTTTTGAAGGGCCTGGCGCTGCTGCTGACCCCGCCGGACGCCATGGCGAGGGCTTACGAGTCCATGGGGTTCGAGCGGCGCTTCCACCTGTGGATGGGCGCGGTGCTGATACTGGGCCTGTGGATGGTCGCCGAGGCGTTCTTCGCCTGAGCCAGGGCTCAGAGAGCCGCCGCGTCGGGCGCGGGGCCGTCATGGAAGCGCTCCAGCGCCGCCATGATTTCTTCGGCGTCATCGACGCACGTGAACAGGTCGACATCCTTCGGCGCGATATAGCCTTCGTCCACCAGATAGTCGAAGCCGATAGTCCGGCTCCAGAAATCGCGTCCGACCAGCACGACGGGTATCGGCTCCATCTTCCCGGTCTGGATCAGCGTCAGCACCTCGAACAATTCGTCCAGCGTGCCGTAGCCTCCTGGAAAGGCGACCAGGCCGCGCGCATGCAGCAGAAAGTGCATCTTGCGCAAAGCGAAATAATGGCAGCGGAACGCCAATTCCGGACTGATGTAGGGATTGGGCACCTGCTCATGGGGCAGGCTGACGTTGAATCCGATCGAGCGCGCGCCCACTTCGAACGCGCCGCGATTGGCGGCTTCCATGATTCCCGGTCCTCCCCCGGTGACGACCACGAAGTCGCACCGGTCTTCTTGCTGGAAGCGGCACGAGACGAGCCGTGCGAAGCGCCGCGCCTGCTCGTAATAGCGGGCCTGCTCGACCCGGCGGCGGGCAAACGCCAGTTCCTGGGGGGTGGGGGGAGCCGCCGAGGACGCCGGTGTTGCTTGCAGCGCGGCAAGCCGGGCGCGGGCGGTCTCTGAATCGGTCACGCGCGCGCTGCCGAACACCACGATCGTCGAATCCACGCCCTGCTCGGCCAGGACGCGTTCGGGCTTGAGCAGCTCGAGCTGGAGGCGCAGCGGCCGCAGGTCCTTTTCCCCGAGCAGTTCGACGTCTTCCTGCGCCAGCCTGTAGCTGGGCGAGTCGAGGATGCTCTGCAAGCGCCGCGCAAGGTCCGGAGGAAGCGTCATCGCGACCCCGCCATGGTGTCGGATCCGCTCTCTGCGCTACCGTGCTCTGGCGCGTCGATGGGCGCAGCCGGGCGGGTGTCCATGCTCACTTCTCGTAACGTGCTTCGATCGATTATGCGGACCGCGCGAACGGCCGTCAATCAGGTTTCGCAGCGCCCTGCCGCCACCCGCGGATATTTCCCGCGCCGGATTGCTTTTGCGCAAACATTCGCGAAAAGTCTCCTGCGGCGATCGATTCCGGGAATCCTATACTTGGAAATGCCTCGACAGGCTGCGAAGTATCCCGGAGAACACCTTCTGGAGTGATGACTATGTACAAACGTATTCTGGTGCCGCTCGACGGTTCGCCGTTTTCGGAAGAGATGATTCCCTATGCCGCGGGCCTGGCGGCCGTCCACGGCACGGAACTGGCTCTGTTGCGCATCGTCGACAAGGCGGCCGACCAAGACGACGCCAGGGATTACATCGACTGGATGGCTTCCAGGCACGGGGCCGAGGGCCTGTGCCTGGTGGACGCCGGCGACGCGGCCCGGGCGATTCTCGAGGAAGCCGCCCGCAAGCCGGCCACGCTACTGGCCATGACCTCGCGCGGGCGTTCCGGCCTGATGGAACTCGTGCTCGGCAGCGTGGCGCAGCGCGTCGTGCGCGGCGCCAACGGGCCGGTGCTCGTCTATCGCCCCACGGGGGCCAGAGCCCCGGACCACGCGCCCGTGAAACTGCGCAGCGTGGTGCTGCCCCTGGACGGCAGCACGCTGCCCGAGGCGCTGGCCAGCGATGCGGCCCGGTTCGCCGGCTGGATCGGCGCCGGGCTGGAAGTCGTCAGCGCGGTCCAGACCGTCGATGCAGCGAAAGTCGGCGAGATATCAGGAGGCGAAATGTCCAAACTGGAATCGGGCTACGTCCATACCCAGGCGGTCGATCTTGCCAAACGCCACGGCGTGGCCGTCGACTGGGAGGTGCTGCACGGCGACCCGGTGACGGCGATCGCCGACCATGTGAGCCGCCGCGGCGACGTGATCCTGGCGATGGTCACGCGGCGCAGGGACGCAATCGAAGCGGCCCTGCTGGGCAGCGTGACCTCGGGCTGCCTGCGCAAGGCCGGCGTGCCGATCCTGATGCGACTGCCCTGAGGCGACGTCAGCAATTGCCCTTCTTGGCCTGTCCCGGAGGGCAGAATCCGCCATGCCCATACCCCGGATCCGGGTCGACGACCACGGATCCGCGCGGCGTATACACCGCACAGGAAGACAGCATGGCGATGATCGCGCACGCCAAAAATATTCTTTTCATGACAACCCCTTTTATGGCGCAACGATTTTGCATCAGACCGGCAAAAAAGGGGCTACGAAGCGTAACCGGGCCGCCTGGGCCGACTGGGCGTCTTGTTCCATGGAGCGGGCGTGATCATCAGCGGTTGCAATCCTGACACGGCGGTTTCACCGTTCGAAATGGTTGATCGATAAGCTTTGAGTCGTCTCGCCGGCATCGGCCAGGACGATGCCGATTCTCCAATTTCACGAAGGAGCTGTCATGTCGAAAGTAAAATTCGGTCTGGTCATTGCCTCTGTTGCCGTCATGTCATGCTTTGCGCTCGGCGCGCAGGCCCGAGGAGGCGGCGGAGCGGGCGGCAACGGTGGCGGAGTTGGCGGCGGTGTCGGCGGTGGAGCCGGCATGGGCGGCGGCGGAGCCGGAATCGGCGGCGGCGTCGGGCATGGCGGCGCAAGCAGCGAAGCCGGCGGGGTGTCCGCTTCGCATATGAGCAGCGAGGGCCTGGCCAATACAAATGGCTTCAACTCGCCCGACAGGGACAAGGGTCTGGATCGCGCCGAGGATCGTAGCCATCAGCTCTCTCAAACACCGCAATCCACCACGCGCTACGGCGAGCGCAAGGCGCTCGGCCAGACAAAGTAGGCCCTGCGAAGCACGGACTCCAGAACACAAAAGACAGCCGGCCCTTCCGAACAGGGACCGGCTGTTTTGCCGCCAGGCCCGACCCCGCGCCTCCCGATCCTCTGATCGGCGAATGGTCGCGCCTACCCGATCAACGGGCACCCAAAGCCAGCAGCGGCCCCCTATCCTGAGCTGCCGGCTGCCCAGCCTATTGAAGATTCAGCGTCGTCACATTCGCCTGCGTCCGAATACCAAGGATGCGATGAACAGAATGAGGAAGATGACGAAAAGAACCTTGGCTATTGTGGCGGCCACGCCCGCGATTCCGAAAAAGCCAAAAAACCCTGCCACCAACGCAATGATGAGAAACACAACGGCGTAGTGAAGCATGGAACCTCCCGTATGAACAAAGCGAAGCGGGATCAGCATTTTTCATGCCCGGTCTGGAAAATCAGTCGGGTTTCGCGATCTGAAGGGCAAGGGCGCCACCTACATCGCGTCCAACACACCCAAAACAAAAAGGACTTAGATTTTCATCTAAGTCCTTGAATTTCTTGGCTCCCTGACCAGGGCTCGAACCCGGGACCTGCGGATTAACAGGCCGTGCCGCCGGAACGCCGCAAACGTAGCAGGCATGCGGATTTCATTGTCTGCCACGTCTCATAAAAACCGTCCGCACAGTCGCTTCTGGCACTAGGAACAGTCCGCCAAATACAGCTGGATATGAGACGCCGCCCTGCCCGCTACCGAGCGGGCTTTTTGCGTCTGGACGCTTTGGAAAGCGCTGCGAGGCGCGCTTGATGGCTACCTTCGAATAGCTGTATAAAAACACAGAAAACGCAGGAGCCACCATGTACACGATCACCCTTCAGGACGCGCCCGCCGACCTACCCGCACAGGCACGGCAGGACGCGGAACAACGGTTTCGCCGGACGCTGGAACGAGTCCTTGGCGGACCCGAGCAGACGCTTGAAGCCTACCGGGCTTGGGCGGCGGCTGAAGACACTGCTGAGAACGAAATGGCGCCCAAGGACATGGCGCTGGCCAAGCGATGGATCGCTGCTGCCGGGCGGGCCCGAGGCGATGCGTTTCAGTCCATGGGGGAGACGGAGGCTTGGTTTGAGGTGCGGGTGGCAAAGCCTGGCTATGCGCTCTGATCAAGCGGTGGCTATAGTAAGGTCACTCCAGCGTCTGACAACCCCCTCCACTGCACAAAGATAACTGATACAAAGTAAATCTAGCTATCTGCCTATATATGCCTCAGACTGAACGAAGCGAGGCGGATGGTCACTCAAGATCCATGACTAATCTAACAGATCGTGACAACGCCTCCATCAAAATCGCACGCTCCGCGCATGCGGCCCTTTGCACACTGGCTTCGTCGAAGTCAGAGCGGCTCGCGACGGGCAACCCTGGTCCAGACACACACAACAAACCGACCAGGCTACTTGGAACTCTAATGACCCTTTCTCTCTCACCTGCTGCCTTTTTCGTTCCGAAATTGCACACAGCAAACACGAACCACCCGCCCGCGCCGCCTTCGCCGTTCGATGAAATCGAGCGTAACAGGCAATGCGTCAAGGACCGCGCCCATTTTCTCAAACTGATGAAAGAAAGATTTCCCGGGTTGCCTTATTGAAGTGACTCCCGGTCACGCAGTGACAATGTTCAAGGCCGCCTTCGGGCGGTTTTTTTGCGCCCAGCCAAACCTACCCAACGATCTCGGCATGCCGCTTCTGTGCCGCCTTGAGGCTCGACCGGGTGTCTTCCGCGCAATCCGCGCCCGGGCGCCACAGCTCGAACTTGTAGTCGCCGGGGCCGGCCCAATACCAGTCGTCCCGCATCCACTCGGCCTTGCTCAACATCCGCTCCGGCTATAAAAGGAAAAAGAGAGGAAGTGCAGCGCGCCTCACAATTCAAACCATCGTCAGGGAGAGCCTTATGCCAAACACAAAAGCACACGACCAGCACGAATTGTAAGATCAGATGTAGGCTACTTCATTGGCTGTGGGGGGCTCTTGCAATAGGGTAGAGTGGCCTGGTCGGTCACTGCGCGGGAGATGGCATTTGTTGGGTTTCGGAAAAGTTGACCACTGTAGTTGGAGCTTCTCAGCCACAAGGTGCGCTAAGGCCCGATTGTCAGTCAATTTACACGTTTTAGGACGAAGGGCCCGACCCCATGCGGCCTGTTCTGCCAGACTGGCACGATAATCCGGCGGCCCTCCGTTACGATTGACTCCCCAGCTGATCGTGGAGGGTGACCGCTTGAGCCTCATGGCAATTGAGCGGATCGAGTGACCCGCAATCGGGCCTCGTGAGATCTCTTCGCGTTCGGCGAACGTCAGCGCTAGACGGGATCGACATCTTGGCACTGGCTGTATGCCGCCGGTCTCTGCAAGTATCCCCTGAATCGAGGAGTGGTTCCGATCAAACAACTGAGCGATCTGTTGAAGCGATTCGCCCTTACGCCAGCGCTCCCACATCAGGGCTTTCTGGCTTTCTGTGTAGTAGATTCGAGGCCTCTGCTTCATCTGCGACACTCCTTCTGCTCACGTAGCGTCTAGTATGTTGCATCCACCGGTTGAATCCGCAGCCAGAAGCAGTCATTAATGACTGCTTCTGGCTGGTTGCTATTGTTGGCACAAACCTCGGCGTGCTGCACACTATCATTGCCACCTAGAAAATGCTGCTGAACCCAATTCCACCCTTCAGGAGAAACCATGGGAAACGCTCCACAGAAAATGCATTTCGTTGTTCATGCATGGCGCAATGATGCGCACGGTAGTGAGGCTCAATGCAAATCTGCATTAATCACGCTGGATACTGATCTCGCCGGACGCACCGATGCCTTCAACCCGGCGGAACTGCTGTTGGCAGCGCTATCGGCGTGCATGATCAAAGGCATTGAACGAGTGGTGCCGATTCTCAAGTTTGAGCTGAGGAGCGTGAAAGTCCGCGTGGACGGGGTGCGCCAGGATGTACCGCCAAAGATGGAGAGCATCAGCTATGAAATCATTGTAGATACTGATGAATCAGACCAACGCATCAAGTTGCTGCATGAAAACGTAAAGAAATACGGTACCGTTTTCAATACCGTGGCACCGGGCACGGTATTGAATGGCGTCATGCGCAGGCAATAATTGAGGAACTCATTGAACGAAAGCAGAACATGGGCATGGCCGAATAGCCCTCGGCGGTCATGGTCGTGTGTAAGACGCGCATATCGGCCCCGGTGATCTGTGAGGCGCATTTGTTAGCGAGCGTCGTGTACAGCTCATAAGTACGCGGGTGAGACGCTCGGCTACGAACCTCATTGTGCTGGGCAAAGCCTGATGGGAGCACCCCAGACTCACTGCGAGGGCCTCGCCGCTTTTGCGGGGTGACCGCTGCGGTGTCGCCGCGCCCCTCACGCTTCATGGCGTGTTTGCGCGTGAGCGTCACGACTGCCTGGGTACCGTCTGCGGACTCCCACAGCGCCAACTCGGGCAGCCCCGCAACCACTAGGTAGTGGTTGGCTCGGTTGATTTCCTGCACCGCGCCGCCCTTGGCCAGGGTGGTGTGGCGGACATAGTGGTCCAGCATATCGGCCAGGCGCGCTTGTGTGGGGCCACCCAATAAGGGCTCGTTTTCCGCATTGCGGTTGGCCAGCATATCGGCGATCCAGAGCTTCGCTTGTGCGAACGAGTCAAAGTCCTCGCTGGAGCGTTCGCCGTTTTTGAGCGTGACCTGGGCGCGCCAGCGACCACGGTAGCGAAAGGGCTGAGGTAGGCGTGTGCTCATTGTGCACCTCCTGCCTGGCCCGGGTGGCCGACGAATGCTAGTGGGTGGTGCTGGTCGAGATGGCAAGTTGTCATGGCTATGTCCCTGTAAGTTAAGTGACATAGGCGTATAGGGGGTGGAGCAGTTGCCTGCGCGGACTCGACTTCAATTGTTGAGGCATATCGCCCCACACTTCAAAGTACGTGCCGTTGCCGGTGTATCAAGCCCATTGATAGCAGCGCTATCATTTGCGCTATCAAATCACCCAAATTGGTGGTTTGATCGGACAAAAAAATAACGCCCCTATGAAAGAGGCGTTATTTTTCAAGCATTTACGCTTGGCATTCTGTGGCTCCCCGACCAGGGCTCGAACCTGGGACCTGCGGATTAACAGTCCGTCGCTCTACCGACTGAGCTATCGGGGAACTGCGAAGAAGCGAAACTATAGCACAATTTTTCACACGCACACAAGCGAACGAAACCCGGAAAACGGGCCGTGTCAATGCGGCGCGGGCCTGCCGCGCGCAGGCTGTTCGCCACGTCCAGTGACGCCCGCTTACTTCGCGTAGTTTCCTCCCCCTTCCCGGGCGCTCGCCGATGTTACGCTGCCAGTTCCGGCAATACGGTGAGGAAGCCCCGCACCGGGCTTCGCGGAACCGAGCCATCGCAGAGGATGCAGATGGAGCGTCACCTTCACGACAAACCGACCGCGCGCGAATCCCTGGCGATCAATTACGCCAAGGCCATGGGCATCGTCATGGTGGTCATCGGCCACTACCACGGATCGCTCTTCGATTTCTACCGGCCGTACACCTTTCACATGCCGCTGTTCTTCTTCATCGGCGGACTGCTGCTCGACCCGCGCGCCGGGGCGCGGAAGTTCTACGCAGGGATCGCCAGGAAGCACGTGCTGTATGCGGTCTCGACCTATCTGGTGGTCGGATCGATGGCCGTCCTGTTCAGGAACGGCCTGGGCGCCGACATCCAGGGCGATCCGTTCAACGGCTCGATCCGGGAAATCCTGCTTGCCAACTACGAGTCGAACTTCGAGCAGAACACCTATTTCCTGGTCCTCTGGTTCATCGTCTGCTATGCGGCGACCTCGTCCGCGCTGTTCCCGATCATCAAGGCGACACGCGAATGGCGATTCTCATCCGCCGTCTATGTCCTGGCGATCCTGGCGCTGGGATACCTGGGCATGGAAACCTTCGCGGACCGCTTCCATGAAGGCAAGGACATCGGCTTCAACTACCTGAGCCAGATCTGCACGGCGTCCGCCTTCTACCTGGCCGGATACGTGGCCAGGCCGTTTCTATGGAGATCCCTGAGCCTGTACGGCTTCATCGCCGCGTTCTTCGTCATGTACGTCTCGTCGCGGACCGGCTTCGACCATGCCGTCGTCATGGCCTGGAGCAAATACCCCGACGGGTTCGTCATGTCCTTCCTCAGGATCTTCTGCGGCATCTATTCGACGTTCTACCTGTCGTGGGTGCTGTCCAGCGAAAGAATGGAGCTGTTCGAGACCGCCGGCAGGGAATCGAAGGCGATCATGAGCTATCACCTGATCGGCTACCTGTTCCTGGATCTGGTCTTCCACACGCTGGGGCTCTACGACATCCGCGACGCCACGCCGCTGGACCACTTCAGCAGTCCGGTATTTTCCCCGCTCTACATCATCCTGCCCACGCTGATGCCGATCGCCTGCGCGATCTGCTACCGTAAAGCGAAGGCCGGACTCTACAGCAAAGCGAAGGTCGAGATCTCCAGGCGGCTCGTGCCGCGCTGAAGGCGCGAAGCGCCCGCCGTCAGCCAGGCCTCAACGCCCGCGCATCTGATCGATCAGCCGGCGGTCCCGCTTGGTGGGGCGGCCTGCGTTCAGATCGTGGGCGGGTTCGGGCGCCAGACGGCGCTGTTCGGCGGCCTTTTCGCGGGCCGCAATGCTGTCCGGCGTTTCCTGATACAGCAAGGCGGCCTGGGGGGCCGGGCCGCGCGCGCCGCTGATCGCGCGGATCTCGACTTCGATGTCCAGGCCGGTCTTGCGCACCCGCACGCGGTCGCCCGCCGCGACTTCCCGGGCGGGTTTGGCCACGATCTGGTCGTTGATCTGGATACGCCCCGCCCCGATCTCGTGCGCGGCCAGGCTGCGGGTCTTGTAGAAACGGGCGGCCCAGAGCCATTTGTCGAGCCGGATCTTGTCCATGCGCCTTCCTTTGCAATCAGAACTACACGATAGGGGATCAGGCGGGCCGGGGCAAGGCGCCATCGACCAGGAAATCATCCAGGCGATAGGTCGCCACCGACCGGTCGGCCAGAGGCTTGAAGGAGACTTCCCGTTCGCGCAGTTCGCACAGCCAGGAGGCCTGCGACAGGGGTCTGGCGCTGGACAGCGCCAGATGGGTGAACAGCCCGACGCACGGCCGATGCCCCGGGTCGCGGGCGGAGGCGTATTCGAAAGCCTGGACGCCCGCCATGCGCATGTCGGCCCCCAGGCGCTGGGTCGCGGTGTAATCGGAGGGGTGCGTCAGGGACGCGCCGAAGCGATCGAACGGCGGCGCCTGCAGCATGACCCCGTGATCGGTGCGGTAGGATGCCGTGAACAGGGTGTGCTGGCTGATCAGTTCGTCCTTCGGGGCCGGCCCCATCATGGACTGGCGAAAGACGAAGCGGTAATACGCCGATTCCGCCAAAGTGGCCTGTTGGCTGAGGCCGCCGTAGAGCAGGCCTGGTTCATGCCGGGCCCCGAACCGGGACCCCCACGGCAAGGGCGGATAGCGGAACGGCGTGCGCAACAAGTAGTGGTAGCGCCCGCTGTCGGCCGGCCAGTCGGGCTTGGCGTCGTCCAGCAGGGATTCCAGGACGGCCTGCTCTTCCAGGGTATCGACGTAGCCCAGCGTGGCGATCTGTTCCTGGCTTTCGACCAGCCGGTACAGAGTGCCCCGGATCGGCCGGATCCAGCGCGGGCCGTCGCATTCCGCCCAGATCAAATCTTGCCCCGCAGGGCGTCGACGAAGCGCAGCACCGTCATCAGCCCCTGGATGGTGCGGATCTGTTCGGCCGGCACCCCGCCCGTGACGGCATTGGGAGACTGCATGAAATGCCGGATCCACACGGCATCCCCCCCCGCCAGGGCGAACAGCGCCCGCGCCACCCGGATCAGCAGCAGGGCGATTTCACCCTGTTTCGAGGCGGGATCCAGGGACTGGGTGGTCTTCATCCGGCTGACCGCGGTGCGGTGCATGCCCAGCACCGCCGCCAGCTGGGCCTGGCGCAGCCCCAACTGATCCCCCGCCCGCAAGACGGCCTTGGCCAGGACGGCATCGGGCGCCGGGGACATCTTGAGCAGTGCGGTCATGGCGGCTCCAGAAATGTGCTATTAACACAATTATCCTATAAATGTGCATTCATCACAACATCGAAAAAGTTGGAACTTACTGGAAACTGAACAGTCAAACAGGGTTCCCTTCCACATTTCCACGGAGCCATTGCCCATGAAATGCCCTGCATGCCCTGACACGAACCTCGTCATGTCTTCGCGCCAGAACATCGAAATCGACTATTGCCCCGATTGCCGCGGCGTCTGGCTGGACCGGGGCGAGCTCGACAAGATCATCGAGCGCAGCGCCAGCGAACTCGAGGCGCCCGCCCGGCAGGCCGCCCCCCAGCCGTACCCGCAGTCCCATCACCCCGACGAGCGCCGCTACGACGGATATCGCAAGCGCAAATCGTTCTGGCACGAAATCTTCGACTGACCGGCCGGATGGCGCCGCCGGGCCGCCCGCCCCGCCTGTGCCGGCGGCGAAAGGACTACCATGGGCGGATCGGATTCGGGAAAAAAGGCCATGTCGACGATCTACACCATCGGCCATTCCACCCGCGACCTGCCCGCCTTCGCGGCGTTGCTGCAGGCGTCGGGGATCGAACGGCTGGTGGACATCCGTACGGTGCCACGCTCACGCACCAACCCGCAGTTCAACCGGGACGCCCTGCCCGACTCGCTGGCGCTCTATGGCATCGACTATGAACACCTGGCGGCCCTGGGCGGGCTGCGCGGCAAATCGAAGACCGTGGGACCGGACGTCAACGGCTTCTGGGAAAACGACAGCTTCCACCACTACGCCGACTACGCCCTGACGGATGAATTCCGCCAGGGACTGGACACGCTGCTGGCGCGAGCCGAGGCGCAGCGCTGCGCCATCATGTGCTCGGAAGCCGTCTGGTGGCGCTGCCACCGGCGCATCGTCAGCGATTACCTGATCGCCCGGCGCGTCCCGGTTTTTCACATCATGGGACCGGACCACGTGGACGAGGCCAGCCTGACGCGCGGGGCCGTCGTCCAGCCGGACGGAACGGTCCTGTATCCCGCCGGGCAGGCCGCCGGCTGAAACGCCGTCGCCGCCCCCGGGCGCCCGACCTGCGCCGACTGCATCCGCCCCACAGGCGCCGGCGGCCGTCGTTCAGCCCGCCGTCAACATGGTAAGCCTTCATGTCGGCAGCGAACCATTTCGCCGGGCCATGATCTGAGCAACAGGTGGATCGTTCTGCCTGCCCGGGCACAAGGTGTGCCCAGGCACTCTCTGGAGTTGATGTCATGACGACACGTTCCCGCATTGCCTACCTGACGGCCTGCTCAGTGGCCGCCCTTGGCCTCGCCACGGCCGCGCCTGTTTTCGCTGCCAATACCGCAGGCACCCCCGCCCCGACCACGGCCCAGGCGACTGCGAAACATGCCCCGGCCCACAAAGCCAAGGCTCAGCACAAGGCCAAGAAAGCCCACTCATCCGCCAAGAAACACACGATGCCGAAAACCGGGGCCTGAATCATCACGACGCCCTGATCAGCCATATTCAACGCCGCAGCGAGTCGCTGCGGCGTTTTTCATATATTTTTTGGATACACTGAACCTCTTCCGATCCGCCCCCGACCGAGGCCGCATGCACCTGCACCGCAACGTCCTGCACAACGAACTCCATGCGCGCCCCTCGATGTACTTCGACGCGCCCGCCCAGGTGTTCCACCTGGCCTTCCTGGACGAAGGCGATGCGGCCCAGACCATCATCCAGACCCTCTGCGACCGGCACGTGGCGCTGGCCGATCCCGCCCTGCCCCAGGGAGAATTCCCCGTCGGGGACGCCCACCTGAAATGGGAGCGGCACACGGAATTCCTGACGCTGACCCTGGTCAGCCCCGGCGCCCAGTCCGGCCCCTGGCCGGCGCTGCCCTCCGTGCTGGCCGAAGTGGCCGAAGCCCACAGCGGGCTGCTGATCAATGCCGACCAGGTCTGCGTGGAATCGGAATCCTCCTGGCGCGGCACTCTGGAATCCTACGGCTTCCACGACCCGGTGGGCTCCGAGCTGGACGAAGGCAAGGCCACCGTCTGGAGCGACCTGCGCCTGAACGGCAACGGCCTGAATCGCATGCTGGTGCTCAACCGCCAGCTGGACGGCCGGCGGCTGGGCCGGATGGTGCGCCGCCTGCTGGAAGTCGAAACCTACCGCCTCATGGCGTCGCTAACCCTGCCGGTCGCGCGATCGCTGAGCGGCGAGCTGCGGCAATACGAGGCCGAGCTGGTGGCGCTGTCGGACGACAATGCCCGCACCGACGCCGGCGACATCCGGGCCCTGCTCAAGCGCATCACGCAGCTGTCGGCCCGCGTGACCCAGACGAGGGCCCGCACCCGGCTGCGCTTCAGCGCCACCGAGGCCTACGCCCAGTTGGTCTTCGAGCGCATCGCCGAACTGCACGAAAGCCGCACCGGCGACTGCCAGCAACTGGGGACGTTCATCGCGCAACGGTTCCGCCCCACCGTGCGCTACTGCGAATCCACCGACCAGCGCCTGAGCCGCATCGGCAGCGCGGTGGCCCATCTGGGCAACCTGCTGCAGGCCCGGGTGCAGGTCGAAATGGAAGAGCAGAACAGCCAGATCCTGCAGAGCCTGAGCACCCGGGCCGACACCCAGATCAAGATCCAGAAGGCGGTCGAGGGCCTGTCCATCATCGCCATCAGCTATTATCTGTTCAGCCTGTTCAAGCTGCTGTATCAGGGGATACTGACACTGGGCTTCGACTGGTCGCCGCGCATCGCCCTGCTGACCAGCATGCCGGTCGCAGCCGCCATCATCGGCGCCATCGCCTACCGGATCCGCAACGCCCGGCGGCACTGACCGAACCGTCCACACGACACCCATGCACACCAACACTCTTCATTTCCGCAGTTTCCTGTTGTTGCTGGCCGCCGTCTCGATCGCGTTCATCAGCATCCTGCTGCCCTTCTACGCCGCCATCTTCTGGGGCGGCGTGCTGGCCGTGATCTTCAACCCCCTGCACCGGCGGCTGCTGCGCCTGCTGGGCGGCGAACGCCCCGGCCTGGCCTCCTTCCTGACGGTGCTGTGCATCACGCTGATCGTGATCCTGCCGCTGCTGTTCATCGCCGGCGCCCTGGCCAACGAGGTCGCGGGCCTGTACGCGCGCATCAACACGGGCCAGCTGAACCTGGGCCAATACTACGAACAGGTGGTCGCCGCCCTGCCCCCCTGGGTGCACGGCTGGCTGGATTCCTTCGGCGTGGGCGACCTGCTCAGCATCCGCGAGAAGCTGTCGACCGGCGCCCTGCAGGCCAGCCAGTTCCTGGCCAAGCAGGCCGTCAACATCGGCCAGAACACCTTCCAGTTCGTGGTCGGGCTGGGCGTGATGCTGTATCTGCTGTTCTTCCTGCTGCGCGACGGCCCGTCCATGGTGCCGGCGCTCAAGCGCCTGATCCCGCTGCAGGACGACCACCGGCACAAGCTCTTCCAGAAGTTCGCCACGGTCGTGCGGGCCACCGTGAAGGGCAACATCGTGATCGCCGCCACCCAGGGCCTGCTGGGCGGCCTGATGTTCGCCTTCCTGGGCATCCAGGGATCCCTGTTCTGGGGGGTGCTGATGGCCTTCCTGTCCCTGTTGCCCGCCGTGGGGGCCTCGCTGATCTGGGTGCCCGTCGCGGTGTATTTCCTGGTGACGGGCGCCTGGTGGCAAGGCATCACGCTGACGATCTTCGGGGTGATGGTGATCGGCCTGATCGACAATCTGCTGCGCCCCGTCCTGGTCGGCAAGGACACCAAGCTGCCCGACTACGTGGTGCTGATCTCGACCCTGGGCGGCCTGTCTGTGTTCGGCCTGAACGGCTTCGTGATCGGGCCGCTGTTCGCCGCGTTGTTCATGTCCTGCTGGGACCTGTTCCCCGACGCGGTGGCGATGATCCAGAACAGCCGCCAGCAGGACGGCGGCCCGCAGGCGCCGGACCGCGCTGACCGGGACTGAAGCCGCTCGCCGCTCGCCGCCCGACGGGCGTCAGGACAGCACGATCGCCGCGTTCACGATCAGCGCCGCGCCCCAGATGAGGGACCGCACGGTCCCGCGTCCCAGGATGTACGCCAGGATGTACAGGATCCGCAGCGCGATCCAGGCTCCCATCAGGCCGGCCAGGCGATCCGTCGGCACGCCCGCATACAGGGCGTACAGCACCGCCGCATAGAAGAACGGCAGCCCCTCGAACAAATTGGCCTGCGCGGCATTCGCGCGCGCCCGCCAGCCCTGCTGGGCGGCCAGCCAGGGGCGCGGATCGTCGTTGTCGAACCGCTTGCCGCCCGCCTTGGCGGCGATGGCCGCCGCGTACGGCAGCAGCGCCGCCGCGATCATGAGGCCCGGAATCATGCCCATGAGAAGCACCTTTTTATCGAAGAAATTCCATGTATAATAGCTGGCTTTGGTGGGGCCCAACCCTGCCAGACGATGGCGATTAACCATAACCGTCATGGCCGGCTTAGCTCAGTTGGTAGAGCAGCTCATTCGTAATGAGAAGGTCGGGGGTTCGACTCCTCTAGCCGGCACCAATAGATTCAAGCATTTACGCCAGCCCTCGCGGTTGGCGTTTTTGTTTTTGGCGTCTGTGTACCCCCTATGTACCCCTCAGGGCTCTATCCCACAAACGGGGGATGGGCATTTATCAGCCATGGTTGATGACACTCTCGCGCGTTAGGACGATCCTGCCCTGGCTCGCAAAGCTGGCTATGCTGATGGCCGCATAGTCGAAGGTGGCCGTGACTAGGTAACCACCGTAAACGCTGTTTCCTATAAATAGCCCCGCCATAGTAACAACGGCGTTACTCCGCACTTAGAATTATCCAAATTGGTGGTTACAGCTGCTGGAAAACAAGTATTCATGCGGATCTTCAGCGAAACCATCTTAAGCCACATGCACAAGCAAGGTAGTTTCTGTGGTTACGGGCCCTTCAACATCACCAAGAAGATGGATTTCCAGGTGATCAAGCGTGTGTTGAAGGCGTAGCGCAGCCAGGAGTTCTGAGACCACGCTTAGCGCGGCTATTCCCTCTGAAAAACCCTGATTGAGTGAACTCAAATACAGGGTTACTTTTAGCCTATAGGTAACAAAACATTATTTATAATGTAGAAATGTGGAGAAAGGATGGAACTGATCGGCGTAATCGCTCTGGTTGTAGTGGTCTGGATATGGGCATCATCCGCGCTCAAAAAGAAGCGCCTCGCCGAACGCCGCGCCTACCTGATGAGCAAATATCATGACCCGCGGATTGTGGATCGCATCATGTCCAGAACGATGTGGCAAGGACAAACTGAGGAGCAACTGACAGACGCCCTGGGCGGGCCCGTGGATATTGACCAGAAAGTGATGAAGAACAAGGTTCGTGAAACGTGGAAGTACCGTCAACAGGGAGCCAACAGATTTGGGCTTCGCATCACGCTGGAAAATGGGATTGTCGTCGGCTGGGACCAAAAGGGGTAGAGGGCCATGGCGCGACGAAAAAAATATGGAACGTCTTTCTCGTGGAAAAGGGCCACAGGTCTATCCGCAGCAAAAGGCAGACTATCGCGCAAGATAGGCGTTCCTCTCACCAAATCTGGACGTCGGCAAAAAATCGGGCGTGCAATGGGATGTTGTATACCTGCATTTTTTCTGGTGTCAGCAGGCATTGGATCTGCCTATGGGGTTGCACGCGGGATTGCATGGATTCTGGCTTGATGGGCTAGGTGACGTAGATCAACCACCAACAAAGGGGGACACCATGAAAATGATCATCGCAGCCGTCGCGCTGGCCATCTTCGGCATCACCGCCGTAGCGCCGACCTGGGCACATGGCGGACGTACCGATAAGAACGGGTGTCACATGGACAGGAAGGCTGGAGCAAGGCACTGCCATTGATGCCGACTTAGTTACTTTGCGGAAGGAGTCGCGCCCTACGGACAAAGACTACCTAGGGTCAACTCAACATACGGACTCATCTGCACCCCAGGATCGTAAGACAGGAGAAGGAATACCCTAGTTACCCCTTCAGGTCTGCTGAAGACGTGACCGTCTAGAAATTTCCGCACGGTGGCAATTGGTAGCATGGGCTCATCGGTGAAGATCAGGACCACGTACCCACCCTCGTAAGGACCACCCCTGAGTTTTCCGTAACGATCCCCTTTAGTGGCAATGCGGTGCGCTATCGCGTCTATGAAGCGTTTCTTGGGCCAATCTGCCCAATCATAGACACGCCCATCGTTGTACGCTCGAATTGCGTCCGGGCAGACCAGCTCAGTAACCTCTATGGCGATCCGGTTTCCCTTGTAATCCACAGCCTCACAATCGGGCGGGTCGTTGCCTCGGCCTCGTCGCTTGATGTCATCGAAGAAGGACTCTCCGGTGGCCTGAAGGGACTTCCATAGCTCGGTCGTTACACCCCACTCTTCAATGTCTCTGTCAGTGGACCAGCTATAGAAGTCTGCATAACCTCGCTTATTTGCTCTTGCGGCACGGATGAGGTCAGCGATTTTCTTTTCATCTTCAGGTGTCATTACTTCCCCAGGTGAAACAATTCCGATGCAAAAACCTGAAAGCTTCCACTCGACATCGACTTGTATCACATCCCTCTGTGGGATGGCCTTTGTGTTTTCCGGCGATTCGCATTCATTCGCCGTTCATCCGCAATCACCTACCATGCTCCCATCCCGTCGCCCTGCAAAGGCTGGATCATGAATCCATCGAATGAGCGCTACAGCCGTCCCATGATGGCGGTGCATTGGCTGACGCTGATCCTGCTGATCGGAGTCTATTCGCTGATAGAACTGCGCGGCCTGGCGCCCAAGAGCAATCCGCTGCACGACGCCATGAAATCGTGGCACGCCATGCTGGGTCTGACGGTGTTCTGTCTGGTGTTCATCCGCCTGGCGATCCGCGGCATGTCGCGAGTTCCGCCCATCACGCCGCCAGTGCCGGCCTGGCAACATCGGCTGGCAAGCGTCATGCATATCGTCCTGTACGCCTTCCTGATCCTGATGCCGCTACTGGGCTGGCTGACCTTGAGCGCGCAAGGCAAGCCCGTGCCGTTCTTCGGTTGGGAATGGCCAGCCCTGATCGGCCCGGACAAGGCCCTGGGCCGCACACTGCAGGACATCCACGAGGTCATCGGCAACATCGGCTATTTCCTGATCGGCCTGCATGCCGCCGCAGCCCTGGCGCACCACTACGTCCTGCGCGACGACACCCTGGTCCGCATGCTGCCCGGGCGGCGGCCGGTTCCCGCCCGGCCGGCGGGCCATCAGGACCGGGGCTTTTCCAGCCACTGAAAGATGCCCATGCCCGCCAGCATGGCGGCCACGAACACGACGGCCTGCCACTGCCCGGCCCCCAGGCCGACCAGGGCGGGGCCGGGGCACAAGCCCACCAGGCCCCAGCCGATCCCGAACACCAGGCTGCCGCCGACGAGACGCCCGTCCACCCGGCGCGCGGCGGGCAGGGCCAGCGGCAGGCCCAGATAGCTCGTGCTGCGCCGACGGGCCAGCCGGAACGCCCCCAGGCCCGCCATGACTGCGCCGCCCATGACCAATGCCAGGGATGGATCCCAGGCGCCGGCGACGTCCAGGAAACCCAGAACCTTCGCCGGCTCGGCCATGCCGGACACCAGCAGGCCGATGCCGAAGACCAGCCCCGATAGAAATGCCGTGAATGTCGTCATGATGCGATCCTTACATCCCCAGGACGTGCCGCGCTGCGAATACAGTCAGCATGCCGGCGCCGATGAAGCAGAGCGTGGCCGCCAGGGACCGCGGCGACAGACGCGACAGACCGCAGACGCCATGCCCGGACGTGCAGCCGCCGGCGTACCGGGTGCCCAGCCCCACCAGCAGCCCTGCGACGACCAGGGTTCCGACCCCCGCATCGATCCGGATCGGAACGGCATGCCCCGACCAGCGCGCCAGCACGGGCGCCGCCACCAGGCCGGCGAGGAAGGCCAGCCGCCAGCCGCGATCCCCCCGCCCCGCCCGCAGCAGGCCGCCCAGCACTCCGCTGATCCCCGCAATGCGGCCGTTGAGCAGAATGAGCGAGGCGGCCGCCCCGCCGATCAACAGTCCCCCGACCAGGGCGGACCCGGGCGTGAAGGCATTCCAGTCAATCATGTTCAGTCTCCTTCGGGCAATAGATCGTGTAGAGCGTGGCCAGCACTTGCAACAAGTGCGGCTTGGCGACGCGATAGAACACCTGCTTGCCGCTGCGCCGGGTGGCCACGATGCCCTCGGACCGCAGAACCCCCAGCTGCTGGGACAGGGTCGGCTGGCGGATGTCCAGCAGGGCTTCCAGTTCGCCCACGCTGCGCTCTCCCTGGGACAGCTGGCACAAGAGCAACAGACGTTCTGGGTTGGCGAGAATCTTCAGATCCGCCACCGCCAGGGCGGCGGCGTCCCGCAAACGAGCGGGATCCAGGACATCGGCAGACATGGTGTTCAAAGCATCCGAAAAATGAACTTGACTATAATATATCAACAAATATAATATTAATCAATATATTGTTTGGCAGGCGGCAGGCTTGCCGTGATGAAATGCTCATCCGGCCGGGCGCCCGCCCGCATGCGAAGCAAGGGGGAAACCATCATGCCGATACAGATCCAGCCGTTCTTCGAGCCCGTCACCGGCACCATCAGCTACGTGCTGGCCGACCCGGCCAGCCGCGACGCGGCGATCATCGATCCCGTGCTGGACTACGATCCGGCATCCGGCCGCACCCGCACCGCCGCCGCCGACGCCATCCTGGCCTGCGTGCGCAGCCAGGGACTGACGGTGCAATGGATTCTGGAAACCCATGCGCACGCCGACCACCTGTCGGCGGCCGCCTATCTACGGCAGCAGACGGGCGGCCGCGTCGCGATCGGCGCTTCCATCCGCCAGGTGCAGGGGGTGTTCAAAACGCTGTACAACCTGGAGCCCGACTTTCCGGCGGACGGCAGCCAGTTCGACCATCTGTTCGCCGACGGCGACACCTTCCGGATCGGCGCGCTCACGGCCACCGCGATGTTCGTGCCCGGCCACACGCCGGCGGACATGGCCTACCGGGTGGAAGACGCCGTCTTCACCGGCGACACGCTGTTCATGCCCGACCTGGGCACGGCGCGCACCGACTTTCCCGGCGGCGACGCGCGGACCCTGTACCGGTCCATCCGGCGGATCCTGGCCCTGCCGGACGCCACCCGGCTGTTCGCCTGCCACGACTATCCGCCCGACACCCGGCCGGCCGCCTGGGAAAGCAGCGTGGCTGCACAGAAAGCGCACAACATCCACGTGCGCGACGGGATTTCGGAAGACGCCTTCGTGGCGCTGCGCCAGGCGCGCGACGCCACGCTGTCGGCGCCCGCGCTGATCCTGCCGGCGCTGCAGGTGAACATCCGCGCCGGCCGGCTGCCGCCCGTCGAAGAAAACGGGGTGTCGTACCTGAAGATTCCGGTCAACGCATTGCCGTAGACCGTGCCGGGACGCGCGAGTCCGCGGGCCGCGCGCAGCCCCGGGCCCCGACCGGTCGGCTCAGAACGTCGAGGCGCAATGCCCGCCGCTGGGGGCCACTCCCGAGCCCACCGCGATCAGCGGAGGCTCGGCGCGCACGTTGACCGGGGCGCTGTGCGCCCAGTCCCAGGCGAAGAACGCCACGATCAGCACCCAGAAGATCACGGCCAGCCAACGGGTATTCATGCCGCCCCCTTCTGTCTTGCGGGATGGCGGACCGGTATCGAAGTCGCGTGTGTCATGTTTCGCCCTCCGGCTCAGAACGCGAACCGGCGGCGCACCCGCACGCCGATCAGCGACCCCAGAAACGCCATGGGCACCCAGATCCAGCCATGCAGGCTGCCGGTGGAAATACCGCTGACCATGGCGCCGATATTGCAGCCGAACGCCAGCCGGGAACTATAGCCCAGCAGCAGGCCCGCCCCCAGCCCGATCATCCACTGGCTGGCCGTCATGGGCCGCGCCGCGGAGCGCGGCTTGCCCGCGGCGATCCACAGGGCCCCGGCCAGGATGCCGATATTGGTGATCGAGGTCACGTCCAGGAAAATGGACTGGGTCAGCGTCGCCGTATTCACGGGTTCGCTCCAGAAGGCATTGGCGGCCGGATCGAACAGGTGGGCGGCCGTGGCGAGCTTGGCGGCCCACAGGCCGAAGCCGTAGACAATGCCCCAGGGCTGGCCCGCGATCACCAGGTTCAGCACGGCCAGCGCGGCCAGCAGCACGGCGCCCACCAGCAGTTTGCGATCCCACCAGGGGGTCGATCGCCCGGTCCAGCGAGTCACGCCCCAGCCGACCAGCGCCAGCCCCGCCAGCGTCAGCAACAAGGCCGTCGGCGCGCCGAAATGCGTCACCAGGCCATAAGGCGGCAAGGCGCCCAGCGACAGCCATTGGCTCAGCGTGGCCGAGCCCAGGAAACTGCCGATGGCGAACAGCGGCAGGATCGCCATGTTCATGGGAATGCCCAGGCCGGCCTTGTACAGGGTGCCGGAACCGCAGCCGTCGGCCACCTGCATGCAGGCGCCGAACACGAAGGCGCCCACGATCAGGCTGACGCTGGGCGGCCCCAGCGCCGCGCCCAGATCCGTCGGGTAGGCGGCCAGCAAGGGGATGGACACGGCGGCCGCGATCGCCAGCAGCACCAATTGCGCCAGCACGCCCGAGGGGTCGCGCTGCTCGATCAGCTTGCGCCAGCCCGTGGTGAAGCCGAAACGCGCGCCCGCCAGCACCGCCCCCAGGCCGATGCCCACCAGAAACAGCAAGGCCTGGCGCAAAGCAACCGACCAGGCCAGAAATACCAGAAAGGCGGTGATCGCCACCGCCAGGGGAAGACGCTTCATCATGGATCGACGGCCCGCTTAACCGAACAGGCCCTTGACCTTGTTCAGGATCTGGCTGCCGCGCCCGGGGACATTGTCCATGGGGCGGGAAGCATCCTGCGACCATTCCGCCATGGATTCGGGATACAGCCGGACGTTCTTCACGCCCACGATCTCCGACAGGGCGAACCAGTCGGTCGCCGCCCAATGGCCGGTGTTGCAGAAGGAAATCGTCTCGGCGGCCTGCTCTCCGGGCAGGAGTTCGGCGGCGATCTTGCGAGCCTGATCAGGAGACACGAAGATCGACGTGCCCGGCTGGAACCAGCGGCTGTTTTCCACGTTGACTGCGCCCTGGATGGTGCCCGGCACCTGGGCCGTGGGCGCCTTGACCTTGCCCAGATAGAAGTCCAGCGGCCGGGCATCCACCAGCTTGGTCCGGGGATTGCCGACCTGGGCGGCCACCTGGTCCGTGGTCGCCAGAATCGAATCATCGGGGTGCGCCTGGAAGGCGCTGGCCTTGACGGCCGGTGCCGCCTTGTCCTGCGGCAGCCCGGCGGCCGCCCAGGCCTTTTCGCCGCCGTTCAGGATCGACAGTTCTTTCAGGCCCAGGTACTTCAGCGTCCAGTAGACCCGGGCGGAAGCGCCGAAATCCGTGCCATCCGCGCCGGACGACACCACCACGGCGTGCACGTTCCGGTCGACTCCCAAGGCCCGCACCTGCTGTTCCAGGCGATCGACGGGCGGCACCTGGCCGGGATTGTTCGCCGGACCGCGCCACTGGGCGTAAGGCGCCGACACGGCGCCGGGAATATGACCCGCCGCATAGACATCCGCCGGACGGATGTCGATGACGCGCACCGAGGGCTGCTGATGCAGGGCATTGAGTTCAGCCGGCGTCAGCAGCGGCTGGGCCGCCCAGGCGCCGGACGTCGCAGCCAGGGCCAGAGCCGCCCCGCTGAAAAAGGCAGACAGTATCTTCATGACGGAAACCGTGGAAGTGAAGGAATCAGGTGCTTATTGTCCCAGATCCGATCTGACGGTCGGGGATACCTATAAAACCTGAAGTTATATAAAACAGGATCGAATCAGCGCCGGTCCAGAGGTGAAATGTCCGCCCCGCCCGTGTCCGGGCTCAGGCCCGCAGCGGCCCCGCCTGATTGGCCGGAATCACCTGGATGATCCGCGCGGCGCTGTCCGTCGCGGCGGCCAGCGCGGCCTGAGGCGCCGCCCCATCCGCCCAGGCATGCACGAAGGTCGAGGCGAAGGCATCGCCCGCGCCGATGGTGGACTTCGCCGCCACCCGCCGGGCTTCATGGAAATGCGCCCGCTCGCCGTCGAAGAACAGGGCGCCGCCCGCCCCCAGCGTCACCAGAATGGCCTGACCGGGCCGGCGCGCCAGCCGGCGGGCCAGCGCCTGCGCCACGTCGGGCGGCGGCGCATCGGTCTGCAGGGTATCGTCTCCAACCAGTTTCGCGGCCTCGCGGGCGTTGACGCACAGCAGGTCGGCCTGGTCCCACACGCCATGCAGGGCGTCCGGGTCGGACAGCTGGCGCGCCCCCGGAGTCACGACCAGGCGGAATGGCCGCGAGGCCATGGCCCCCAGGGCATTCTGCAGCCAGGCCTGGGATTCCAGCGACAGGCCGGTCACATACACGACGTCCGCCCCTTGCAGGCCGGCAAAGCCCTGTTCGCCCACCCAGGCGCTGGCGCCGCGCTGCGCATAGGCCCGCGCGGCGCCCGAATCGTCCACCATGACCACGGCCTTGCCCGTGGGCAGATGGTGGTCGGGGATGGCGGCGCGAATCCCGTGGCGCTGCAGGAGATCCCGGATCAGGCCGCCTTCCAGGTCGCGCCCCACGCAGGCATGGACGGTCACCCGGGCGCCGCGCGCCGCCACGTTCAGCGCGGCATTGACCGCCCCGCCCCCCGCGTACAGGCCGATGTGATCCACGTCCTGCTTGGCCCCTCGCATCGGCTGGACCGTGGAAACGACGATGTCGACGATGGCGGCGCCGATGGTGGTGAATTGCATGGCGGAGGATTCTCTCAACGGTGGGAAACCGAAAGACTAATCCAGGCGGGCGGAATAAGACAGCGCTTCCGGCGCGCCGCGCGGCCGGATCGATCTTGATCAGGGTTTTCCCTGATGAAGTACACTGTTTTTCTGAAGAACCGCCCCTCTCATTCCCATTTCATGCCTCAAGCTTCCCCACGCCGCCCGCGGGCGCCCGCCTCGGCGGGACTGGTGATTCTCGCGCTGGCCATCGGCGCCTTCGCGATCGGCACGACCGAATTCGCCACCATGAGCCTGCTGCCCTACTTCGCGCAGGACCTGGGCATCGACGCCCCCACGGCCGGGCACGTCATCAGCGCCTATGCCCTGGGCGTGGTGGTGGGCGCGCCGCTATTGACGGTGCTGGCCGCCCGCATGGCGCGGCGCACGCTGCTGATCGGGCTGATGGGCCTGTTCGCCCTGTTCAACGCCCTGTGCGCCTTCGCGCCGAACTACGAATCGCTGCTGGTGCTGCGGTTTCTCAGCGGCCTGCCCCACGGCGCCTATTTCGGCATCGGATCCCTGGTGGCGGTATCCCTGGTGCCGCACGGCCGGCGCAACCAGGCCGTCGGCCGCATGTTCCTGGGCCTGACGGTCGCCACCATCGTCGGCGTGCCGTTCGCCAACTGGCTGGGCCACGCCCTGACCTGGCGCTGGGGCTTCGGCCTGGTGGCCCTCTCGGGCCTGCTGACCATGATCCTGGTGGCCCGGCTGGCGCCCTACAGCCCGCCCGAGCCCGGCGCCAGCCCCCTGCGCGAACTGGGCGCCCTGAAACACCTGCAGGTCTGGCTGACGCTGGCCGTGGGGGCCATCGGCTTTGGCGGCATGTTCGCCGTCTACACCTACCTGGCCGACATCCTGCTGGAAGTCACCCAGGTCTCGCCGGCCGTGGTGCCGCTGGTGCTGGGAATATTCGGAGTCGGGCTGACCGTGGGCAACATCCTGGTTCCCTGGCTGGCCGACAAGGCCCTGCTGCCGACCGCCGCCGGACTGCTGCTGTGGAGCGCCGCGATGACGGCGCTGTTTCCCCTGGCCGCGGGCCGCGCCTGGTCGATTTCCCTGAACGTGTTCCTGATCGGTTTCGGCGGGGCGCTGGGCACGGTGCTGCAGACGCGGCTGATGGACGTCGCGCGGCATGCGCAGGGGCTGGCCGCCGCGCTGAATCATTCCGCCTTCAATTTCGCCAATGCCCTGGGGCCGCTGCTGGGCGGCATGGCCATCGCCGGCGGCTACGGCTGGACTTCGCCGGGCTGGGTGGGCACAGGACTGGCGCTGGGCGGCTTCGTCATCCTGATGGCGTCCATGGCCATCGACCGGCATCGGGCGGGCCGTCAGGCCGCCGCGCCGGCATCCCGCTGAGCGGGCGCACCCAAGGCATCAGCCCGGAATCAGGCCCTCGAAATCCGACGCGGCATGGCGTTCGCGCAGGCAGCCTTCGGCCGTGCGGTTGACCAGCCGGCCCCGCTGCACGGCGGCGCGGCCGCCCACCTGATTCGCCCAGCGCAGCACGTGGCGGTAATCCTGCGCCGACAGGAACTCGGCGACCCCGTAGAGCTGCCCCAGGACCAGCCCGCCATACCAGGGCCAGACGGCCATGTCGGCGATGGTGTACTGATCCCCGGCGATGAATTCATGCCGGGCCAGCCGCTGGTCCAGCACGTCCAGCTGGCGCTTGGCTTCCATGGCGAAGCGGTCGATGGCGTATTCGATCTTGAACGGCGCATAGGCATAGAAATGCCCCAGGCCGCCGCCCACGTAGGGTGCGCTGCCCACCTGCCAGAACAGCCAGGACAGGCATTCCGCCCGGCCCGCGGGATCGGCCGGCAGGAAGGCGCCGAACTTTTCCGCCAGATGCAGCAGGATGGCGCCCGATTCGAACACCCGGATGGGGTCCGCCCCGCTGCGGTCCACCAGGGCGGGAATCTTGGAATTCGGGTTCACCGAGACGAAGCCGCTGCCGAACTGGTCGCCTTCGCCGATCCGGATCAGCCAGGCGTCGTATTCCGCGCCGGCATGGCCGGCCGCCAGCAGCTCTTCCAGCATGATCGTGACCTTGATGCCGTTGGGCGTGCCCTGGGAATACAGCTGGAAGGGATGCCGCCCCACCGGCAGCTCGCGCTCGTGCGTCGACCCCGACACCGGGCGGTTGATGCTGGCGAAGCGCCCGCCGCTGGGTTTTTCCCAGACCCAGACCTTGGGCGGAACGTAGTCGGACGGTTGATTCATGATGGATGGGCTCCTCTTGGCGGGCCGGCCGCGCCGGCGCGAAACCCCGCGCGCGGACGCAGGCCGGGGCCTGGTCGCGAGCGGAGACGGTCATCAATAATGGGGCGGTCGCTCGTCCTGCGGACTGCGCGCGCCGGCCGGCCCTTCGGGCCCCTGCTGCTGGCGCAGCGCCGACAGCTGACGGGCCATGGCCTCGATCTGCTGCTGTTGGCGGAACACGAGCTGGTTCAGGCGATCCAGCAGGTCATCAGCATAGGTGGCCTTCAGTTCCAGTTCGACGATGCGCGCTTCCAGCGCGGCGTATTCAGACATGCGTGCGACTCCCGGCAAGCCCTTATTACAGCACAGGCCGCCGGGGCGGACATCGCTCAGGCGGCCAGGAAGTCCGCCAGCAGGCCGGCCATCACGCGCGTGGCGCCCTTCAGATCGCTGAGCATCACGTGTTCGTCGGCCTGCTTGGCCCGGGATTCCAGCACCGTACGCGGCCCCGCCCCGTACATGACGGTGGGAATGCCGTGTTCGGCATACAGGCGGGCGTCCGCGTACAGCGGCGTGCCCACGGCGGGGATGTCTTCGCCGAACACGTCGCGCGCATGCTTCTGCAGGCTGGCGACCAGTTTCTCATGGCCGGGCAGGGGCCGCAGCGCGCGGGCCAGCAGCAGGCGGCGGATGTCCACCGTGATGCCGGGCAGGCCTTCGACCGCCGCCTGGATGAACTGCCGCACCCGGGCCTCGACCTGCTCGGGATATTCCTCTGGAATCAGGCGGCGGTCCATCTTCAGCACCACCTGCCCGGGCACCACGTTGGTATTGGTGCCGCCTTCGATCCGGCCCACGATCATGGTCGGATTCGTGATGCCGTCGATGCCGGAATGAATCTCGTCCAGCGCCGCCGCCTGCCGATAGATTTCCGCCAGGATGCGGCTGGCCGCCTGCAGGGCGTCGTGCCCGGTCCTGGGCGCCGATCCATGCGTGGCCTTGCCCTTGACCGTGACCTCGAACTGCAGGCAGCCGTTGTGGGCCGTCACCACGGCATGGCTGAAGCTGGCGCAGACCGCATAATCCGGCTTGCTCAGGCCTCGCTCCAGGAGCCAGCCCGGGCCCTTGAGGCCGCCGAATTCCTCGTCGTAGGTGAAGTGCAGTTCCACGCCGCCCTTCAGGGGCGCGCCGCCGGATTCCAGCGCCCGCACGGCATGCAGGTAGGTGGTGAAATCGCTCTTGGACACGGCCGACGCGCGGCCGTACAGGCGGCCGTCCGCCACTTCGCCGCCATAGGGATCATGCGTCCAGCCCTCGCCCGGCGGCACCACGTCGCCATGGACGTTCAGGGCGATCACCGGGCCGCCCGGCGCATAGGCGCGTCGCGCGATCAGGTTGGTGATGCTGCGCATGCCGTAGGCCCGCATTTCGTCCTCGGGCACCGCATGGCGCTCCACCTGCCAGCCCCAGCCTTCCAGCACGGCGGCCACGGCCTCGGCATGCGGGGCGTTGTCGCCCGGCGGCGTGTCCGTGGGAATGCCCACCAGGCGCTGCAGCAACGCCACCTGCTCATCGAAATGCGCGTCCACCCAGGCATGCAGGCGGGCGGTCAATGCGGGATCCGCGGATGCGGTTGCAGTCATTCATGGTCTCCTGAACAACAGGCGCCCGCGGGCGCCTGCATCGATCAACTGCCGGACGGCGCCGGATCAGCGGGCCAGGCGGCCCCAGATACGCACGCGGCTGATGCCGCCGTCGGGGAACATGTTCACCCGCACGTGCGACACCGGGCCCACGGGCTGCAGGACGGCGCCTTCGTAGAAGTGCTGCTTGTCCATCTCGGTCTTCTGCTCGCCCAGCACGGTCGGCCAGAACATCGCCTGGGTGACCAGCGACTGGTCGGTGGATTCCCCGACCAGGGCGCCTTGCACCGACACGCGGTCGGGATAGTTGCCCTTGAAGTGGGCGGTGTCGATCTCGATCTTCTCGACCACGACCGGATGGCCCAGTTCGATGATGACCCAGTCATTGCCCGGTTCGCGGCGGCGGCGGGTTTCCCAGCCGTCGCCCATGTTGACGCCGCGGCCCGCGGTCAGCAGGGGCATGGGCGAGCCGAAGTGCGAATCGTTGTAGGCCACGATGCGCCCGCCGCTGGCCAGGGCCGACACTTCGTACAGAGCGTTGGGGTCTTTCTGGTCCCAGTCGCAGGCCGGCTGGCCGTACACGCGCAGGCGGGCCACGCCGCCGTCCGGGAAGATGTTCAGGCGCAGGTGCGTCCACACGCGATCGTCCGAGATTTCCACGAAATGATGGGAATTGCCCTGCAGGGACTTGGCGGGGACGATTTCCACCCATTCGGTCTTGTCGCCGGGCTCGCCTTCGCAATAGGCCACCTGCACGGACGCCGCCGGCGGGAAGTTGCCGGTGAAGTGGCTGGTGTTGATGTCCAGGCCCCGGATCGTGCCGGGCAGGCCCAGCTTGACGATGGCGGTGTCGTTGCCGCCGTTGCGCCGGCGGCGGGTTTCCCAGCCGTCCATCCACTTGCCGTGGTCGTCGAACTTGCCGACGATGAACACCGGCTCGGAATCCTGCAGCATGCGCGAAGCGCCGGCGAAGAACTCGTCCGTGCAGGACAGGACCTTCGCGCCCAGCTTCTCGCTGGCCAGGTTCGTGTGACGGGTGGCGAATGCCGGCAGATCGACGGCGGGGGCGTCGATCACGGTACCGACGGGCAGATTGGAAGAAGCCATGGTTATACGCTCCAGAAATTCGGGATGAACCCGCCCGGGCCGGCGCCCGGACGGTAAAGCCAACACGCCGCGCATCGCGCCCGGCGGGAAAAACGGTCCATGCCGGCGGAACGCGTCCGCCGGCGCGGTTGCGGCTCAGGCCGCCTTGAAGGGATGTTCCTTGACCCAGTGGCGGGCGATGTCGGCGCGGGTGGCGACCCAGACCCGGTCGTGCTTCTGGATGTGGTCCAGGAAGCGCTGCAGGCCGGCGAAGCGGCCGGGACGGCCCGTCAGGCGGCAATGCAGGCCCACGGACATCATCTTGGGCGTGGTCTCGCCTTCGGCGTACAGCACGTCGAAGGCATCGCGCAGGTAATGGAAGAAATGATCGGCCGTGTTGAAGCCCTGCGGCGAGGCGAAGCGCATGTCGTTCGTGTCCAGGGTATAGGGCACGATCAGCTGGGGGTGGGTCTTGCCATTGCCCAGGTCCACTTCGGTCCAGAACGGCAGGTCGTCGCCGTAATAGTCGGCGTCGTACAGGAACTTGCCTTCCTCGGCGACGATGCGCAGGGTGTTGGGGCTGTCGCGGCCGGTGTACCAGCCTTCGGGGTGGCGGCCCAGCAGCTGGGTGACGACTTCCACGCAGCGCTGGAAGTGCTCGCGCTCGACCGATTCCGGCACGTCCTGATAGTGGATCCAGCGATAGCCGTGGCAGGCGACCTCATGGCCCAGCTCGACGAAGGCGCGCGCCACGTCGGGATTGCGTTCCAGCGCCATGCCCACGCCGAACACCGTCAGCGGCAGGCCGCGGCGTTCGAATTCCCGCAGGATGCGCCAGACACCGGCCCGGGAACCGTACTCGTAGATCGATTCCATCGACAGGTGGCGGGCGGGATAGGCCGCGGCGCCGATGATTTCCGACAGGAACTGTTCGGAACCGGCATCCCCGTTCAGCACGCAGTTCTCACCGCCTTCTTCGTAGTTCATCACGAACTGCACGGCCACGCGGGCCTGGCCGGGCCAGTTGGCCTGCGGCGGCGTGCGGCCATAGCCGATGAGGTCGCGCGGATACTTGGGGTCTGTCATGAAGGGTCTCCTGATGAATGAAGTCCGGCCGCCGGCGCCCGCAAGGCGTCAGGGCCGCACACTGAAAGCCGACCAGGGATCGGCGCCGCCTTCCGAGGGCACCTCCATCCGCTGTTCGCAGTCCTGCAAATGGTGGTCCATGGCGGCCCGCGCGCCCTGCGCGTCGCGCCGCCGGATGTGATCCAGAATGTCCCGATGCTCGACATAGGAACAGGCGCTGCCTTCGGGGCTGCCGCCCAGGGCGATGATCAGCGTCGTGCGGGCGCACAGCCCCGACAGCATGTCCGTCAGCACCTGGTTGTCGAGCAGGCGGGCCAGCTCGACGTGAAAGGCGTTCGACAGGCGGATCCAGCTGATCCGGTCGCCCTGTTCGTAGGCCTGCTGTTCCCGGGCCACCATGTCGTCCAGCGGCGCCAGGCGCCGATCGATGTCGTCCAGGGCGACCAGCTGGTCGATGGTGATGCCTTCCAGGGCGCGGCGCATGGCGAAGACGTCGCGCACTTCCTTGGGGGTGGCCTGCCAGACCCGCGCCCCCCGGTTGGGCTCGATCAGCACGACCTTGTCGTAGGCCAACTGCGCCAGGGCCGCCCGCACGGTGCTGCGCGAGCAATCGAAGACCGAGCACAGCGTGGCCTCGGTCAGCTTGGCGCCGGGCAGCAGGCGGCGGTCCATGGCGGCATCGAAGATTTCGCCATAGACGCGGTCGACTTCGGACGGACTGCCGGCGGCCTTGGGGTTGCGCAGGGAAGAGGCCCGGGGGGCCTTCAAGTCCGGCGAAACGCCACGCGGAGATTTCAATTGGAGCATCGGCACATGCGACCCTGGAGGGGGTCGAAGCATCATCAACAAAAATTGTTGACAATTATTGGGGATCACGCGAGAATCGTCAACACAAATTGTCGACAACATGTCGGATGCCCGGCCGGACGCTCTCCGCACTCCTGCCGGCTCTGACGCAAACCATCCTGCCCCGAGGCTCTCCGTTTCCACGCGGCCGCCTCGCGAACCGATACCTCGTATCGGGACGGCCAGACCGGGGGCCCACTGGCAGGATACTGACCGGGGATCAATCTCATGGGAAAACTTTCCACCCATGTCCTGGACACCGTACACGGTGTGCCGGCTCAGGGCGTCGCCCTGGAACTCTATCGCCTGAACGGCGAAACCCGTACCCTGCTCGCACAAACGGCCACCAATCACGACGGCCGCTGTGACGCGCCTTTGCTCAGCGGCGACGCCCTGGTCAAAGGCACCTACGAGCTCGTCTTCCATGCGGGGGATTACTTCGCGGCCAAGGGCGTGGATCTGCCCGAACCGCGTTTCGTGGACGTCGTGGTCCTGCGGTTCGGCATCGCCAACCCGGAACAGAACTACCACGTGCCGCTGGTCGTCACGCCGTGGACCTGGTCCACGTATCGCGGCAGCTGAACCACATCCCTTCCCCCATCATCCTGATCAACTAAAAAGTAGAGGAGACCTCGTCATGGAAGGTTTTTTCCTGGAATACGGCAATCTGCTGCTGCGCTGGCTGCACGTGATCGCCGCCATCGCCTGGATCGGCGAATCGATCTATTTCGTCATGCTGGACCTCAGCCTGCACGCCCCCAAGGGCGAGCACAGCAAGAAGCTGGGCGTCTACGGTGAACTCTGGGCCGTCCACGGCGGCGGCTTCTATCACAACCAGAAGTACCTGACCAACCCGCCCGAGCTGCCCGACGACCTGCACTGGTCGTTCTGGAAGGCCTACACCACCTGGCTGTCCGGTTTCGGCCTGTTCATGCTGCTGTACCTGCTGAAAGCCGACATCTACCTGGTGAACCCCGCCAGCCCCTGGGAATGGGCCCGCAACATGAACGGCGTCGAAGCCGGCATCCTGGCCGTGCTGTTCCTGGTCGTCGGCTACAACGTGTATTCGCGCCTGTGCCGCATCATCAGCCCGACCGTGAACCACGACGGCTGGCTGAGCGCCGCCGTGGGCGTGATGATGGTGATCGTCGCCTGGCTGACCACGCAGATCTTCCCGGGCCGCGCGGCCTTCCTGATCACGGGCGCCCTGATGGCCACCTGCATGTCGGCCAACGTATTCTTCTGGATCATTCCCGGCCAGCGCCGCATGGTCAAGGCCCTGAAGGCCGGCGAAAAGCCCAATCCGCTGGACGGCGCCTGGGGCAAGCAGCGTTCGGTGCACAACACCTACTTCACGCTGCCGGTGATCTTCCTGATGCTCAGCAACCACTATTCGTTCACCTACTCGAACGAATACGCCTGGGTCATCATGACGCTGTTCATCTTCGCCGGCGCCGTGATCCGCCAGTACTTCGTGCTGCGCCACACCGGCAAGAACGACCTGCGCTACCCGGCCGCGGGCATCGTCCTGCTGGCCATCATCGGCTGGATCGCCGCCCCGGCGCCCGTCGCCGCGCCGGCCGCCCCGGTTCCCGCCCCGTCGGTCAGCCAGGCCGGCGGCGCGGCCGCCCCTGCCGCCGCGACGGGCGCAGTCACCCTGGAACAGGTGCACGGCATCATCGCCGCCCGCTGCGTGGAATGCCACTCGGCCAAGCCCACCCAGCCCGGCTTCGCCGCCGCCCCGGCCGGCATCATGCTGGACACCACGGCCGAAACCCTGCAGCACGCCGCCCAGATCAAGCAGGTGGTGGGCAACAAGTACATGCCGCTGGCCAACCTGACCAAGATGACCGACGAGGAACGCGCCGTCATCGCTTCCTGGAACGGGAAGTAAGGCCGCGGCGGCGCATCCGATGCGCCGCCGCATCACTCATCGGCGCGGGGCCATGCCCGCTTCGCGCCGGCCAGCCGCCCGCAGCGCCTGCCCGTCAGGAGATCCGCTGCGGGTGGCTTTTCAGTTCGACCGGCGTCTTCCCATAAAATCCCCTGAACACCATTCAGGAGATCTTCCATGCCCCGCGCGCTCGTCGTCATCGACATCCAGAACGATTACTTTCCGGGCGGAGCGCTCCCGCTGCACGCCCCAGAGGCAACGGAAGCCGCCATCGTCCAAGCCATCGCCAAAGCCCGCCAGGCCGGGGACCGCATCGTGCTGATACGGCACGTCTCGCCCCTGGCCACAGGATTGTTCGCGGCGAACAGCCCGGGTTCCGAGATCCGGCCCGCCATCCTGGCCGCCGCCGGGGACGCGCCGGTGGTCGTCAAGCAGTTCGCGGACGCCTTCCAGGAGACCGGCCTGGCCGCGCAACTGGAAGGCATCGACACGCTGCTGGTGTGCGGCATGATGACCCAGAACTGCGTGGTCTTCACCGCCATGTCGGCGGATGCGCAGCCCTTCGAGGTCACCGTCCTGGAGGACCTGTGCGCGGCGCCGACGGAAGTCGTGCACCGCATCGCCCTGAACGCCCTGCGTTCGAAGCTGACGGTGCGCAAGTCCGGCGAGATCTGGGGGTAAGCGTCGCGCCTTCGGAAACGGCGCGGCGCATTTTCCGCTCAACGGCTGTTGGGCTGGCAGATGAACCCCTGCACCAGACCTTCCGGGGCGATGAGGGAACCGCTTTCCGCCACCTGGATCCCGAGATACCCGGGCAGGCAGCTGCAGATCCCCGTCAGCGGATTGGAAGTCGCCTGCCCGGTGGCGCTGAAACAGCCCCGGCGACTGCTGATCATGTAGCCGCCGCCCGCCGGGCGCGCCAGTTCCTGCCAGAATCCCTGGCGGCAGATCAGCAGGCCGGCATAGCGGCCGTCCCGGCCCACCGCGCCCTCCAGGGCGCAGGCGGTGTTGCCGGTCCTGCCCTGGTCCAGCAGCAGTCCTTCCCGCGCCTGCAGCCAGGCCCCGCCGCGGATCGTGCCGCCGATTGACGCATCCCCCTGGAAATCGGGATCGCGCTCGTCCCGGACACGCAGGAAATCCGCATGATCGTCGGATTCCCCGCCCCCGCCGGCGCCGCCGGCATCCGCCGCCAGATCGGCCGCCAGCGCCACGGCGCCGCTCGCCCAGGAAGCGTCCGGCGGCACGCCGAGGCGCTGCCCCGCTCCCCGGAAATGCAGCGGATCGTCGGGCCAAAGCACCAGGCCGCGCCCCTGCGCCGCCAGCAGCCACTCGGCCACCAGCGCCTCGTCGACCCGGCCGTCCGGCCGCGCCAGGCCCGCGCGGGTGCCGACCAGGGCCTGCACCCGGCAAGGGGACTGCGGACAGGACCCGATACGCGACACCCGCAACGCCAGGGTCTGGCGCAAGGGCCCCGCGCCCTGCCAACCCGGCGGCAGCAGGCCGGCAGCCTGCAGCTCGGTCCATTCGGGGGCCGCCCAATCGGCAATCCCGTGGGCGGCCAGCGCCTGCGGGGAATCCGCCTGCCGCAAAGCATCGGCATGCCGCTGCAGATAGGCCCGGGCCGCCGCATGGGCCGGTTCCATCCAGGCCGCCAGGGCCTGGGCCTGCAGAACCCGCGCCCGCTGCGCCCATTCCTGCCCCGCCCAGACCGCCACGGCCAGGCTCAGCGCCGCCGCCAGCATGAACTCCAGCAGCAGGGAGCCGCGCTGTCCGAGCCGCTCAGCGCACATGGAAGACGAACTGATTGGCATCGCCCTTGGCGCACGCCGATTCGGCGGACAGGGCGCTGTAAGGGGTCGCGTCGTCCTTCACGGTGCGCGCCGCCCCGCCGTCGGCGCTGACCGTGATGCGCTCGGCCACCCGCTGCAGCACCGAAGCGATCGACGGGCACGCCACGTGATTGACCCGCAGCAGACGCAGCAGGAAGCCGGCGCCGGCCTCGTCGGGTTCGACTTCGATGGTGCCGCCGCCCCCCAGGCCATGCAGGATGGTCCCGTCCGCCGCGCGCGTCAGCACGGTCGAATCCGCCACCATCGACGTCAGATTCGCGGTGCTGATCTCGGCATAGGGCGGCTCTCCGGAAGTCCCGGCGTTGATGCGCGTGTGCATGACGAAGCGCGCCAGTTCCTGGCCGACCTTGGGAACCTTGTTTTCCAGCACGTAGCCGCCGATGGCGGGAATCCCGATCACCGCGATCAGCAGCACGATGGCCGTGACGATCGACACCTCGATCAGCGAGAAGCCCTGTTGGGCCCGCCGGCGGGCAGCGGGCCGGCCGCCATCCATCCATTCCCGCTCCGCGGGCCGGCCACCCGCTGCTTGCCGCGTCCGGTCGGCTGCGCGCCGCCGCGCGCGGCGGCGACCCGGAGATCCGGCCGCTTCTGTCCACTGACGATCTTGGTGCTGCATAGTGCCCCCTTGCCGCATGCGGCGTCGACAAGGCCCGCCCCTATTGGCTGGCCTGAAACATCATCCATGCCCGGCGCAATTCATCGATGACGGCGTAATGCCACGCCCCGATGCCCATGACCACGGCCACGCCCGACAGCAGCGCCAGCCAGCGCAGGACCCGGGCCTGCCGCTCGATGCGATCCAGCCAGACCGCGCACATGCGCTCGTGGGTCGCCTGCAGGCCGGCCGACAGGCCTCGCGCGGCCACCATGTCGTCCAGATACCAATACAGTTCGCGGTCCAGCAAACCCGTGTCCCAGGCGGCGGCGCCCGCCAGTCCCTGGTCGATGCGCCGGACGGACCGCCGCAGATACGACTGCATCCAGGGATTGGCGCATTCCAGGAACAACAGCATCACCGGCCTCAGGCGGGACGAGCTTCCGGTCCCCGGCTGCAGCAGGATCGACACCAGGGCCAGCAGGCGCAGCGCCTGGACCTGGCGATACAGGCGCCACGGCCCGATCCGGTCCAGTCGCCGACGCCAGGAGCCGCAGGCGCGCGGCAAGGTCAGGAAGCCAGCCGCCAGGATGATCACCACCCCGAGCGGCACGCAGAACCCCCAGGCGCGCAAGACCTGCGCGAAGGCGAACAGGGCGCGCGTCCAGTCGCCGTGGAAAGCGGGCGGCAGGCCCTGGAAGGCCTGCTGCAAGGCGGGCGCCGTCCAGGCGGGGACGGCCAGCAGCAGGAGGCTGACCACCACCAGGGCGGCCGCCGCCGAGCCCAGGGTCGCCCACAGGATCCGGCGCATCCGGATCAGCAGGCCCAGATGCCGGGACAGAGCCTGGAAACAGGCCAGCAGCCGCGTATTGCCGAACGCCTGCGCCACACGCACCAGGGCGCGCTCATCGGCCGGCAGGCAGCCGCGCCACGTGGCATCCAGGTCTCCGCCGCTGGCCTCGCAGGCGGCCGACCAGCGACGCGACAGGCGCCCCCGGACCGTCGAAGGTCCGTAGCGCCGCGCATCCCGGTCGAACAGTTCCCGAAGGGTGAGCCGTCCCTGCGCGCCCGCCAGCACCGCATGCAGGTACTCGAAATAATCGGCCCGCTGCGCGGAGAACCGCCAGGCATCCAGGCGGCCGCGCCAGCCCGACAGCCGCCGGGACAGAGGATTCAGGCTGAACATGCCGGTCCCCCCGCCTGGCGCCGTCGGCGCAGCATCAGCGTTTCGAACGCCACGAAACGTCCCTCGACATCGCGCGGGTCGACCTGACCGGCGCCGACCTTGAGCATGGCATGAGCCATGGCGCTATGGACGGGATCCGGCAGATAGCCGGCATCGGCCGCCAGCGCATCGGGATGCAGGCCGGGTTCGACCAGCTCCGCGGCGACCGTCCGCCCGTCATAGCCGGCCAGTTCCGGCAGCTGGGCCAAGCTGCAGCGGGAACAGCCCCGCGGGTCGCGGATGCGCAAGCGATCGGAGGGGATGCCCCAGAGCTGTTCGATCCAGCCCAGCCAGCGCCGCCAATCCTGGGGCGCCCCCGGATGCTGCCGCGCCAGTTCGTCGGGCTCGGCGGGCCGCGCGCACGCCGCGCACAGCTGAGGCAGCAGCGCCTGAAAGACCAGCAGCTTCAGCACGCCGGGCGTGCGCAGAAAATCGCGCGGCACGCCGATGAAAGCCGAGGACAGCCGGTCGACGATGGCCCGCGCCGACGGCGCGTGCACCGTCGTGTAGACATTGACGCCGGAACCGCTCAGGTCCATGAAGGCCAGACCGCTTTCCGCATCGCGGATTTCCCCCAGCAGCACGTCGCTCATGGCGGAGCGTTTCAGGGTCCGCAATTTTGCGGCGTAACGCCCGTGCGCCTGCCGATCCAGATCGCGGCCGATGGTGTTCTGCACCGCCCGGGCGATCCGGTATTCCACCGGCTCTTCCAGGGTAATGACCTTGCGGTGGTCCGGCAGCCCCCGGATCAGCGCCGCCAGCGTGGTGGACTTGCCCGAGCCCACCGTGCCGGCCAGGACGATCGCCCCGCCTTCGGACCGCATCACGCGGTCGAAACCCGCCACCTGATCGGGGCGGTAGCCCAGCGCATCCAGACAGGCAGTCCGGACCTGCGCGTCGCGGGACAGGAATCGCAGGCACACGCTGGGCCCGCGATCCGCCGCCAGAGACGCCCAGCGCAGCACGTAGGCCCGGCCGTCCACCCGCATCGACAGGCTGCCCTGCTGTTCCAGCGTGGGATCGAAGACCGCGCCATTGCCGCCCTGGATGTCCATCCAGGCGACCGCCAGCACATCCAGCAGCAGGTCCGTGGGCATGCGCCGGAAGCGCTCCGGCGCGATGTAGCGGCCCGCCACCGTGTAGCGGACCTCGGATTCCGGCGCATCCCGATGCGCGTTCAGGTGCAGGTCGGTCGCGCCCTGTCGCACGCCCCATTCCACCAGATCCTGGAACACGCCCGCCAGCGCCGTCGGCGTGCGGTCCGCCGCCGAAACGGCAGCGATGACGGCGCCGGAGTCGCGCGACAAGGCCAGCAGCAAGGCCGCCGGCAGGACATACCGCGCGGGATCCGACAGGCGCCGGCCCGCCGCCTGGATCCGCCCCACCAGGGCATCGGCCTGGTCGGCCCCCACGTATTCGGCCCGGGCCAGCACCGTGATGCTGCCGTCGGCCCGCTCCACCGGACAGATCCGGTCGGCCAGCGCCTGCACGCCGAACTGCCGCGCCACGACCCGGCGCAGCGGCGGCCGCAGCGCCGACAGCTGTTCCGCATGATCGATGGCCGCGGCCGCCGACGCATCGAAGGGCATGGCGGGCTCGGCCACCCGCAGCACGGACGTCCAGGCCTTCATGGCGGGTCTCCGCCCAGCAGCATGCGCAGGCACAGGGAATGGCGATCCTCGCCGCGTTCCAGCTGGACGCAGGCGCCATTCATGCCCCGCAGCTGATAGACCCCCGGATCCCCGGCATGCCCCGCCGGAAACGCCTGGCCCCGCACATAGAGGTAGGCGCGCTGACCCACCTGGATTTCCGCCATCAGCGCCTGCCCGACGCCATAGAGCGCGACCAGGCGAGGCGCCAGCAAGGGGCGCGCCGGGCGATCCGGCGCGCGGCCGGCAGGCGCGGGCGAGGATTCCCGCAGGGCTTCTCGCAGGTCCTGCTGCATCAGTTCGCGCACCGACTGCGTTTCCCAGGACTCGGCGGGCGGCGACGCCGGCACGGACGCGGGTGGCGCGGGCTGCGCCGCCAGCGCGGACATCCAACCGACCCAGATCAGGCATGCGCAAGGCCAGCAGCGGAATACCCGGAACTTCCGGCGCTCAGTGACGGTTTTCATACAGGGATCCTTCCAGGTGCAAGATCAGGCGGCTGGTTTTCAAACCGGGGCGCGCACCCGGCGCATGCGACAGCACGGCCTTGTGCCAGGAGACGGATTGCGCCAGCGGGACCAGCAGTTCGGCGGAACGCAGCGGACCTTCCACTTTCAGCGCCCGTCGAGCCAGGCGAGGCAGGTCCGGCGGCTCGGGCAAGACCCGCCCCTGCGCATCCTGAGGCGCGGGCACCGCCACCGCCTGGGGCGCCTCCAGGCGCAGGGTGGTGAAAGCCGGCAGCACCGCCTGCAAGGCGCTGGCCCAATCGCGGGCGATCAGGCGGGAAGCCGGCAGGCGGGCCGGATCGAGAGGCTCGCCCGCCCAGGACAGCGTCCAGACGGCCTGGGCCCGGTCCAGGGCCGGGAATTCCAGCCGCCAGGCCGCCGGCGCCGCCTGGATCAGGCCGCGATTGTCGGCCTGCGGATCCATGCGGCGATATTCGCTGCGGCACTGCCAGCCGGCATCCGCCCCCGGCTGGCAGCGCGTCTGCTGCAGCACCCAGCCGCCCAGGCGCGCCGGCTGTCCGGCCAGGGCTTGCAGCAAGGCCTGCGTCCCCGGTCCGCCGTGCAGAGGATGCCGGGCCAGCGCCTGCGTCAGAGCCCGATCCCAGGCCCGCCGTTCGTCCGCGCCGGCATCCGTCGGCATCGTTCCCCTGGCGCTCCACCCCCACCCGCCGACGCCGGCCAGCAAGACCAGCGCCAGCGCCACTGGCGGCCCGAACCGGCGGCCGATACGGGTCAGGGGCGCCACGGACGCGGATTGCCGGGCCAGTTCGCCCAGCAGCGCCGCGTCCTCCGTCCCGCCGGGCAGGATCTGCAGGCGGGGATACGCCAGACGCAGGGTCTCCAGGGACTGCTCCGCCAGGCCGGGATCGGGATAGCCGCGGTCCGCTCGGACCAGCACGGCTCCTTCGTGGCTGGCCAGCACGTGCCAGGTCTGCGCATCCAGCGCGATGACGCAGGCCACCGTGCCCTGGGGATGCCGCCGCGCCCATAGATCAGCCGCCGACCAGCAGGCCTGGCGCGCCGCCAGGCCCCGGGCCAGGCCCAGGGCGGCGGGCGGGTTCCCGGAGAGCGTCTGGTGCGAGGCCCCCTCGCGGCGGGCCTGGGCGCGGGCCAGGTCGGGATCCCCCAGCACGGGAATCCAGTCCATCCCGAAGACCAGCGGCACCTGATCGACCCAGACGAGACGCGCGGCCGTCATGATTCACAGCCCTTCTTCGACCTGGGCCGTGATGATGAGCACGGTGGCCAGGCGCTGCGACTGGAGCCGGTCCCCGCCCCCCAGGATGGCCGGCAGCCCGGGATTCAGGCGCCGTTCGCCGGCCTCGGACTGCTGCCGGTCGAAGCCCGACACCACCAGGGGCTGGCCGGGCTGCAGCGCCAGCTGCTGCACGGTCCCATTGCCTTCGACCGTCAGTTGCTGCAGCTGCAGGGGATTGTCCCGGCCGCCGAAGGTCACGGTCTTCAGCGGCTGCGCCACCGTATTGTCGTAGGCCAGCGACAGCAGGATCTGGCCGTCCTCCTGGGCATCGGGCACCAGGGTCAGCAGGGACCCGACGGTTTCTTCCTTCTGGTTCACGGAGACCGCCGGCACGGCCAGGCCATTGGCCCCGGACAGGGGCGTGGTTTCCACCCTGTCGATATAGGAAAACGTGGTGCGCACCGCATGCGTGACCGGCCTGCGGTTGAGGGTGAGCATGGGCACGCTGCTGCGACGCACCAGGCGCACGGATTCCCCCAGCGCCTGGATCACCGCCTCGCTGCCCGTCATGGCGCCCCGGGTCACGCCGATGCCCAGCCGGCCGACCGGTCCAGTCGCCAGGGCGGGCACCGCCAGGCCGGCGGCCAGGCCGGCGCCGGAGAACACCAGGTTCCAGTCCAGGCTGGCCTGCGCCTGCTCGTTCAGGGCGACCGTCAGCTCTTCGAAGACCAGGCGGACGCGCCGGGTCAAGGCCCGGTTTTCCTGATCCAGATAGGCGGCGATGCGATCCAGCACGTCCGGGATGTCGGTGACCACGACGGATGCGCCCGCGCCGGGCTCGGCCACCAGCAGGCCGGCGCGCGACAGGAAGGGTTCGATGCGGGCCCGCACGGTCTTCATCACATCCTGGTCGCCGCTCTGCAAGCGGGTGCTGGACGTGCTGATGAAGCCGCCGTCGGCCTGGCGCGACCCCAGGCCCAGCGAGGCCTGCGCCCGGGCATCCAGCGTGAGGGCGCGCACGTTGAAGACCCGTGTATCGGTGCGAAAGAATTCGATGCGGCCCTGGACATGGCGCCAGCGCACGCCCAGATGGGCGCACAGACGGTCCAGAATCTGCGGTAGAGGCGCCGGGGCGGCCGCCAGATCGAAGGGCTGTTCTGCATCTTCGCGCGGCGCCAGCGGCCCGGCGGCGCCGGCCAGCCGGGGCAGAAAATGCCAGGACGGCAGCAAGGCGTCCGGGCGGACATTCACCGGGATGCCCGTGACAGCGGATATCCGTCGGGCGATCCGCCGCAGGTCATCGGTGCCATCGGCGAACAACAGCGTGGTGCGCACCTGGGCCCGCAAGGCGGGCGGCAGGGACAATTCTCGGGCCAGCGGCTGCGCCCGCCCGGCCACCCAGGGTTTGTCGATCTCCTGGGCCGCCCGGCGCTGCTCGGCGTCGCCCAGGGACCGTGCGAAGCGTTCGTGCCCCCGCACGACCGCCTGGTCCGTCTGACTGTAATGCTGCGCCGCCTGGCGCAGGCGTTCCTGCAAGGCGCAGCCCGACAGCGCCACGGACGCCGCCAGCAGCCCGGCCATCAGGCGCGGGCTCATGATTCGCCCCCCGGCGCCTGGGTGCGATCGCAGCGCTGCGCCAGCGGCACCACTCTCAAGACCCGGTTGGCGTAGAAACAGGGCTGCACCGGCCGATCGCCCAGTTCCGTGGCGGCCAGCAGGCTGCGGACCGCCGGACGGAACACGTCGTCGAACACGGCCGAGCCGGCCAGCGGGATGTCCACGTCCACCGCCCAGTGTTCGGCCTCAAACGTCCAGCCGGCCAGGCCCGCCCAGCGGGCCAGCGCCCGGCGCACATTGCCGTCAGCCGGGGTGACCTCGAAGGAAGACGGCACCGGGACAGCGGGTTTGGCTGGCCGCCGGCGCGCGGCGGCCTCCGGGGTTTCGGCTGACCCCGGGAGCTTGGCCCCGGAAACCGGCGCGGTGTGCGCCGAAGGGGCAACGTGAACCGGGAGCCCGGCCCGGGCCGGAATGCCCGCCGCGCTGGTGGCGAGGGCCGGGGCCGAAGCGGGAGCGCCCGGCCGGGCCGGCGCCCCCGCAGGCGGCCGCCGCCCCGTTCCGGCAAACGCGGATCCGGCGGCCGGGCCCGCCAAAGCCGCCGGATCCAGGCGTGGAAAATCCACCGGCGCGGCTTCGGCGCCCGAAACCCCGGCGCCAGCATCATCCGCCGCATCGCCAGATGCGCCATCCGCCCCCCGCCGGGCCTCGGCCTGCAGCAGGCCGCCTCGCATCAGCAGATGGTTCGGCACCCCGCGCAGCACCAGGTAGTCGCCCTCGCGCCGCGCCCGCAGCAGGCGATCCCCCGCCGCGGACCGCGCGAACAGCGCGGGAACGGGCTGGCCCGCCGGATACTGCAACCAGGTCTCGCGCCCGTCGTCGAAGACCTGCAAGGGCGCCAGGTCGGCATCCCCGGACAGCCGCCAGTCGAAGTGATAGCGCCCCGACGACGGCGCCAGGCCCGCCCATGCGCGCCACCCGCCCCCGGCATCGGTCGCGACGCAGCCCGCCAGGCCCAGCACCAGCCCCACCATTCCCAGAATCCTGACCATGCCGCTTCTCCAAGAATCCCCCTGGATGCGGCAGGCCCAAAAAAAGCGCCGGATTCAGGGAATCAGGCGCCTATGGTGGCCTGGCGGACGAAGCGCCGCCAGACTGGGAAGTACGAACGGATAAAAACGTCCCGGCAGCGATCCTAACGCTGGCGCGCCAGCCGGTTGCCTTCCGCCGAGGCCGTGTTCAGGGCCGTCACGGCCGGCTCCTTGCCGTCCAGGGCGGAGTTCAGGATCTGCTGGAAGCGGGTGCGGATCGCCGGGTAGTTGTGGATGCGGAAACCCTGCCCGGTGACGGCGGAACGCCCCGCATACACGGCCACCAGATTGCGCCACTGGCCCAGGTCCTTGTAGTAGCCGGGAGGCGTGGTGTCGAAGGCCGCCTGGGTCAGGGGCAGATAACCGGTCTTCTGGTACCAGTCGGCCGCCTGTTCGGGCTGGGTCATCCAGCCCAGGAAGGCCACCGTGGCGTCGGTCACGGGCTTGGGCGACTTCATGACCCACAGCCCCGCGCCGCTGACGAAGGGGTTGCCGGGAACCTTGGTGACTTCCGGATAGTACGGCAGGCCGGACACGGCGTAGTGCAGCTTGCGCTGGCCGTTGAATTCGCCGATGTGGCCGGAGCTGGACATCATCACCGCGCATTCGCCCTGGGCGAAGCGGCTGACGGAACGCATGCCGGCGTCCGGGCGCACCATGATTTCGGAGCGCACCCAGCTGATCATCAGCGACAGGTGGCGCACGTAGGTGACGTCGAAGGAAAAGCTGGGCAGGCCCTTGGCCTTCAGGCCGTTGTCGGCGCTGGCGTACAGCTGGTTGTTGACCGCCGCCAGGTTTTCCAGGTTGATCGACACCGGCAGATCGGACGTCAGCGGGCACTTGCGCGAGCCCTTGTTGGCCAGGCTGACCAACTGGCCCTGCAGGTCCATCCAGGTGCGCTGCGGCGCGGCCGGCACCAGGCCCGCTTTCTTGAAGGCGTCCTGGTTGTAGTACATGACCGGCACTTCCAGCATCGCCGGGAAGGCCATCAGGCGGCCCTTGGCGTCGTGGACGAAGGCGTTGTCGGAGGACACGAACCAGCGCACGTTCTTCAGCGGGCCGGTCTTTTCCAGGGTGTACAGGGGCTGCACGTAGGAACGCTGGGAAATGTCTTCCAGCGTGTGGCTGTCGCCGATCTGCGCCAGGGCCGGCAGGGACTTGGACTTGGCGGCGGCGTCCAGCGCCTGGTTCAGGGCTTCGGGCGTGTCGAAGGTGCGGACCTTGACCTGCACGTCGGACTGGCTGCGGTTGTAGGCCTTGACCAGCGACTGGAACACGTCGGCGTTATGCCCGTCCAGGCTGATCCACACCGGCACGTCGGTGGCCGCCCAGACGGGCGTCGCCACGACGGCCGCCGCCAGCACGCAGGCAGCACGATACCCCGGACGACGGGCGCCGGAACCAAAGGGGAAATTCATCATGAATCAGTCCAAAAAAGGAAATCGAATGTCGGGCGTGCGCCCTGATACCAGATCGGCCAGAACCCTGCCGGAGCCTGCTCCCATGGTCCAGCCCAGGCTGCCGTGCCCCGTATTCAGATACAGATTGCGGATGCGCGAACGCCCGATCAACGGCACGTTGGAGGGTGTCGTCGGACGCAGGCCGGACCAGAACTGAACATTATCAAAATCGAGGGCGCTTGGGAACAGGGATCGCGCGTGCTGCGCGAGCTGATTGCAACGGCCCGTATCCAGGGCGCGCGAATAGCCGCCGATTTCCGCCGTCCCCGCCACGCGCAGGTGATCGCCCAGTCGCGACGTGACGATCTTGGCCTCCTGGTCGACCAGGCTGACCACGGGCGCGGCGGCCGGGTCGCGCAGGCGGAACGTGGCGGAATAGCCCTTGGCCGGCCAGACGGGGCAGGATATCCCCAGCGGCGCCAGCAGCATCGGACTGAAGCTGCCCAGGGCCACGACGTAGGCGTCGGCATGCAGGGACCGGAAGAAGCCGTCGGGTTCGATCAGTTCGGCCACGGAAATGCGGCCGTCGACCGGTACCAGGCGGCTGACCCGCGTATTGAAGCGGAAGGCGACGCCGGCGTCCCTCGCGCGTTCGGCCAGCGCCCGCGTGAACAGATGGACGTCGCCGGATTCGTCGTCCGCCGTGAAGTCCCCGCCCACGATGGGATCGCGCGCCGCCGCCAGCGCGGGTTCGATGCGCAGGACCTCGGCGGCGTCCACGATCCGGCGGTCCACCCCCAGTTCGCGCATCAGGGCGGCGCTGGCCCGCGCATGCTCGAATTCCCGCGGGTCGCGGTAGAACGCCAGGATGCCGCGTTCCAGGTGATCGTAGTCGATGCCCAGTTCGGCCCGCAGTTCGCGCAGCGTGGCGCGGCTGTACTGGGCCAGGGCCACCATGGCCCGCAGATTGGCGGCGAACCGCGGGGCGCGGCATTCGTACAGATAGCGGGCGCACCACAGCCACTGGCGGGGGTCCAGGCGCAGGCTGACGCGCAGCGGCGCGTCAGCCCGGCCGATCCAGCGCAGGACTTTCTTCAGGGTATGGACGCTGGCCCAGGGTTCCGCATAGCAGACGGAAATCTGCCCGCCGTTGGCGCGGCTGGTTTCCAGGGCCGCCCCCGCGCGGCGGTCGATGACTTCGACTTCATGGCCCGCGCGCGCCAGCCACCAGGCGCTGGACACCCCGATGATGCCCGCGCCGAACACCGCGATCTTCATGCCTGGACCTCGGCCCGGTCCGCCTCGGACGTGAACGCGTCGGCGTAGAACAGTTGGGACGGCAAGCCGCACTGGCGCACGAAATCGTGGCGGGCGGCCTCGACCATGGCCGGAGCGCCGCAGGCATAGACCTGATGGCCGGACAGATCCGGGAAATCGGCCATGACGGCCTGGTGGACCCAGCCGCTGCGGCCGGTCCAGGCGTCTTCGGGCAGCGCATCCGACACCACCGGCACGAAGCGGAATTCCGGCCGCTGATCCTGCCAGGCCCGCGCCAGGTCGGCCTGGTACAGATCGGCGGGCCGCCGGCCGCCCCAGTACAGCACGGCCGGGCGCCGGTCGCCGCGCATCAGCATGCCCTCGATCATGGCCTTGATCGGGGCGAAGCCCGTGCCGCTGGCCAGGAAGAGGATGGGCCGGTCGTCGTCGCGCAGGAAGAACGACCCCAGCGGACCTTCGATGCGCAGGATGTCGCGGACCTTCAAGGGCTCGTCGCCGGCGCCGAAGATCCGGTCGGTGAACAGCCCCCCCGGCATGTGGCGCACATGCAGCTGGACCCGGTGGTCCTGCGCCTGGGCGCAGGCCATGGAGTAGCTGCGCCGCCGGCCGTCCTTGAACAGGAACTCCAGGTACTGGCCGGGCTGGAAGCGGAAGGGTTCGGCCGAAGGCAGCTGCAGGGTCAGTTCGACCACGTCGGCCGCCAGCGAGTTCAAGGCCTGGACGCGCACCGGCATCTTGCGCACGACGATGTCGCCGCTCATGCGGACCTCGTCGGCCTCGATCACCACATCGGAGGAAGGACGCGCCTGGCACAGCAGCGTATAGCCCTGCGCCCGGTCGGCCGGGTCCAGGATCCGGTCCGGGGCGGGTCCGGCGTCGTAGCTGCCCGACACCACCCGCCCGCGGCAGGTGGAGCACGTGCCGTTGCGGCAGCTGTAGGGCAGGATCATGCCGGCCGCCAGGGCGGCATCCAGGATGGTCTGTCCGGGCTCGACCGTGAAATCCCGACCAGCAGGCTGTACCGAGACCTTGAAACTCATGACGGATTCCAGAAACGTGGGCAAACCGTCATTTTAGCCCCGCGCGCGCAGGCCAATGGCGGCTCCGACCCAAGACAGCCCCGTGAAGGGCGCCTCCGGGTCCGCCGCCATCAGGCTCTCTAATTCCCCGCCCCCGGCCACAGGCTGGGCTGCTTGATTTTCACGTCCAGCAGCTTGCCCTTGCGGGCGCGGCGCCCCGTATACGCGGCCAGGTCGTCCAGCGACAGGGTCAGCTCGGTGTCCCGGGCGCGGTAGACGCCGCGCAGCACGACCCCGGCCGGCCCCACGGCGGCCCATTGCGCTAGGCGGTCGTCGTCGTCCAGCCCCATCAGGATGGTGCCGCGTCCGCCGCCCGACAGGGTCTTCAGCTCATCCAGCGCCACGACCAGGAACTTGCCCTTGTGGCTGAACAGGGCCAGGGCCTGATCGTCCGGTTTCAGCAACAGGGGCTTGAGCAGCGCGTCGCCCTTGTCCACCGTGACGAACTGCTTGCCCGCGTGCTGGCGGGTGGACAGGTCGCCGCCCGCCGCCACGAAGCCATAGCCCGAGGCCGTGCCCAGCAGCAGGCGCTGATCGGGCTGCGCCACCCACATGTGGACGATGCGGCTGCCGGGCTCCAGGGTCAGCATGGACGTGACCGGCTGCCCGTCGCCGCGCGCCGACGGCAGGCTGGACACCGCCACGCTGTAGCTGCGCCCGGTGTTGGACAAGGCCGTCAGTTCCTGGGTGCTGCGGCATTCCACGGCGTCGTACAGGCTGTCGCCCGTCTTGAAGCCGAATTGCCCCACGTCGTGTCCATGCCCCTGGCGCGCCCGCAGCCAGCCTTTCTGCGACATGATGACCGTGACGGGCTCGTCGGGCACCTGGGTTTCCAGCACGGCGCGGTCGGCGGCTTCGATCAGGGTGCGGCGATCGTCGCCATACTGCTTGGCGTCCGCTTCGATCTCGCGGATCATCAGGCGCTTGAAAGCGTCGGGATTGTCCAGCAGGTGCTGCAGTTCCTGCTGCTCCTCGCGCTTCTTGGCCAGTTCCTGCTCGATGCGGATGCCTTCCAGGCGGGCCAGCTGCCGCAGCCGCATTTCCAGGATGTCGTCGGCCTGGCGCTCGGACAGCGAGAAGCGCTCCATCAGCGCCGCCCGGGGGTCGTCCGCCTCGCGGATCGTGCGGATGACCTCGTCCACGTTCAGGTAGACGACGCTGCGCCCTTCCAGGATGTGGATGCGATCCAGCACCTTGTCCAGGCGGTGGCGCGTGCGCCGGGTCACCGTCTGCGCGCGGAAGGCCAGCCAGGATTCCAGCACCTGGCGCAGGCTGCGCTGGCCGGGCCGGCCGTCCGTGTCGATGCACACCAGGTTCAGCGGCACATTGCCTTCCAGGCCGGTGCGCACCAGCAGCAGATTGACGAATTCGTCGCGGTCGATGCTGCGGGATTTCGGCTCGAACACCAGGCGCACGGGCGCCTGCTTGCCCGACTCGTCGCGCACGGCGTCCAGCAGCCCCAGCACCAGCGCCTTGGCCTGCTGCTGGTCGGCCGACAGCGATTTCTTGCCCGCGCGCGGCTTGGGATTGGTCAGTTCCTCGATGGTTTCCAGGATCTTCTGGGACGAAGCGCCCGGCGGCAGTTCGGTGACGACCAGCTGCCACTGCCCGCGCGCCAGGTCCTCGAAGTGCCAGCGGGCGCGGGCCTTCAGCGTGCCGCGGCCGCTGGCGTAGATCTGCGCGATGTCCTCCGGGGACGAAATGATCTGCCCGCCGCCCGGAAAATCCGGCCCCGGAATCAGCGCATGCACCTCGGCGTCGGAGAGCGTCGGCTTGCGCAGCAGCGCCACGCAGGCCCGGGCGACCTCGCGCAGGTTGTGGGACGGGATTTCCGTCGCCATGCCCACCGCGATGCCCGAAGCCCCGTTCAGCAGCATGATGGGCAGGCGGGCAGGCAGGCAGACCGGCTCCTGCTGGCTGCCGTCGTAATTGGGGGTGAAATCCACCGTGCCCTCGTCCAGCTCGTCGAGCAGCAGCCGGGAAAACGGCGTCAGCCGGGCTTCGGTGTAGCGCATGGCGGCGGCGTTGTCGCCGTCGCGCGAACCGAAGTTGCCCTGGCCGTCGATCAGCGGGTAGCGCAGCACGAAGTCCTGCGCCATGCGCACCATGGCGTCATAGGCGGCCTGGTCGCCGTGCGGGTGGTACTTGCCCAGCACGTCGCCCACGACGCGGGCGGATTTCACCGGGCGCGACTGCGGCCCCAGGCCCATGGCGTCCATGGCATACAGAATGCGCCGCTGCACGGGCTTCTGCCCGTCCGACACTTCCGGCAGGGCGCGGCCGCGCACCACCGACACGGCGTAGTCCAGATAGGCCTGTTCGGCATAACGCCCCAGCACCAGGCTTTCGTCATCCCCTGCCATCAGCAGATCGGGGGTATTGGCATCCATCGTCATTCCTCAAACGTCCACTTCGGCCAGATTGCCTTTTTCTTCCAGCCAGGTGCGCCGCTGGTTGGACTCGCCGCGCGCCATCAGCATGTCGAACATGCGCTCCGACGCCTTCAGCCCCTCGTCGCCATGGCGCACCTGCGCCAGCCGGCGGGTGTCCGGGTTCAGCGTCGTGTCCCACAGCTGCTCGGCGTTCATCTCGCCCAGGCCCTTGAAGCGGCTGATGCGCCAGGCGCCCTCGCGCAGGCCTTCGCCGCGCAGCTTTTCCTGCACGGCGTCCAGTTCGACCTGATCCAGGCAATAGAGCTTGCGGGCCGGACGCTTGCCCGCCGCCGGCACGTCCACCCGGAACAGCGGCGGCCGGGCGATGTAGACGTGGCCCTCTTCGATCAGGCGCGGGAAATGGCGCAGGAACAGCGTCAGCAGCAGGACCTGGATGTGGGCGCCGTCGACGTCGGCGTCCGACAGGATGCAGATGCGGCCGTAGCGCAGGCCCGACAGGTCCACGTCCTGGCCGGCGGCGTGCGGGTCCACCCCGATGGCCACCGAAATGTCGTGGATTTCATTGTTGGCGAACAGGCGGTCGCGCTCCACTTCCCAGGCGTTCAGGATCTTGCCGCGCAGGGGCAGGATGGCCTGGAATTCCTTGTCGCGCCCCATCTTGGCCGAGCCGCCGGCCGAGTCGCCCTCGACCAGGAAGACTTCCGTGCGACTGGCGTCCGAGGATTCGCAATCGGTCAGCTTGCCGGGCAGCACGGCCACGCCCGAGCCCTTGCGCTTTTCGACCTTGCGGGCGGCGCGGCTGCGGGCCTGGGCCTGGCCGATCGCCAGTTCGGCCAGGCGCTTGCCGTATTCCACATTGGCATGCAGCCACAATTCCAGGGCGTTGCGCAGGAACCCGCCGACCAGCCGCACGGCGTCGCGGCTGTTCAGGCGTTCCTTGATCTGGCCCTGGAACTGCGGATCCAGGACCTTGGCCGAAAGGATGAAGCTGGCGCGCGCGAACACGTCCTCCGGCAGCAGGCGGATGCCCTTGGGCAGCAGATTGTGCAGTTCGGCGAAGGACTTCACCGCATTGAACAGGCCCTCGCGCAGGCCCGATTCGTGCGTGCCGCCCGCCGTGGTGGCGATCAGGTTGACGTAGGATTCGCGCACCACCGCGCCCTCATCGGTCCAGGCCACCACCCACTGGGCGCCCTCGCCCAGGGCGTATTGCTCATCGTCGTCGGCCGCGTATTGCTGGCCGGCGAACAGGGGCACCAGCGCGGGGGTGCCGCCCAGGGCTTCGGTCAGATACCCCTTCAGGCCGTCCTCGTAGTGCCATTCGCGCTGCTGGCCGGTCTTTTCGGTCATCAGGGTGACGCGCGTGCCCGGCAGCAGGACCGCCTTGCTGCGCAGCGCATGTTCCAGGTCGCCCAGCGGGACCTGGGCATGGTCGAAATACCGGGCGTCGGGCCAGGCCCGCACGCGGGTGCCGGAACGGCGCTTGCCCACCGTGCCCACCTGCGTCAGGGGTTCGACGACGTTGCCGTCGGCGAACACGATGCGGTATTCGCCGCCGTCGCGCCAGACCGTGACTTCCAGCCGGGTGGACAGGGCATTGGTGACCGACACCCCCACGCCGTGCAGGCCGCCGGAAAAGGCGTAGGCGCCGCCATCGGCCTTGTTGAACTTGCCGCCCGCATGCAGGCGGGTGAAGACCAGTTCCACCACGGGCGCGTGTTCCTCGGGATGTTCTCCCACGGGAATGCCGCGCCCGTCGTCTTCCACCGACAGGCTGCCGTCGGCGTGCAGCGTGACCGCGATGCGGCGCCCGAATCCGGCCAGGGCCTCGTCGGCCGCGTTGTCGATGACTTCCTGGATGATGTGCAGCGGATTATCGGTGCGCGTGTACATCCCCGGGCGCTGGCGTACCGGTTCCAGCCCTTTCAGGACGCGAATCGAAGACTCGTCGTAGCGTGCTGTGCTCACTGTGGTGTCCGTTATTGGCAATCAAAAAGGCCACCATTTTACGAAGATAATGGTATGCTTAGCGACATCGGGCCCAACGCGCCCCGCTGCGCGACGGCATTTCATCCGGCCCCCTGCCTTCCCTTTCCTAGCATTTGCGCACACTAACCGCACTATGAGCGACTCCATCAAGCACGTAAGCGATGCGTCCTTCCAGGCCGACGTGCTCCAATCCGAATTGCCTGTCCTGGTCGATTACTGGGCCGAATGGTGCGGCCCCTGCAAAATGGTGGCCCCGCTGCTCGACGAAGCCGCCGCCAAATATCAGGGCCGCGTCACCATCGCCAAACTGAACGTGGACGAAAACCCCGACAGCGCCGCCAAATACGGCATTCGCGGCATTCCCACCCTGATGCTGTTCAAGGACGGCAAGATCGCCACCACGAAGGTCGGCGCCCTGTCCCGCGCCCAGCTTCAGGCTTTCCTCGACGAATCTCTCTGATTCCTTTCCGTCATCCACAGTGACGTGCGCAGGGCCCGCCCGGGCCCGCGCATGATCCACCGATTCCTTCTTCTCTCCCTTTCCCATGCACCTGAACGAACTCAAAGCGCTGCACGTGTCGCAGCTGCTGGAAATGGCTGCCGAACTCGACATCGACAACGCCAACCGGCTGCGCAAGCAGGAACTGATGTTTGCCATCATGAAACGGCGCGCCAAGCAGGGCGAACAGATCTTCGGCGACGGGGTCCTGGAAGTCCTGCCCGACGGGTTCGGCTTTCTGCGTTCGCCCGACACGTCCTACCTGGCCAGCACCGACGACATCTACATCTCGCCGTCGCAGATCCGCCGCTTCAACCTGCATACGGGCGATTCGATCGAAGGCGAGGTCCGCGTCCCGAAGGACGGCGAACGCTACTTCGCGCTGGTCAAGGTCGACAAGGTCAACGACGTCGCGCCGGAAGCCATCAAGCACCGGATCATGTTCGAGAACCTGACGCCGCTGCACCCCGACGAGCCGATGGTGCTGGAACGCGACATCAAGAGCAAGGAAAACATCACCGGGCGCATCCTGGACATCTTCGCGCCGATCGGCAAGGGCCAGCGCGCGCTGGTCGTCGCCAGCCCGAAGTCCGGCAAGACCGTGATCATGCAGCACATCGCGCATGCCATCACCACCAACTATCCCGACGCCGTCATGATCGTGCTGCTGGTCGACGAGCGCCCTGAAGAAGTCACGGAAATGCAGCGCACCGTGCGCGGCGAAGTCGTGGCCTCGACCTTCGACGAGCCCGCCACCCGCCACGTGCAGGTCGCCGAGATGGTGATCGAAAAGGCCAAGCGCCTGGTCGAACTGAAAAAGGACGTGGTGATCCTGCTGGACTCCATCACCCGCCTGGCGCGCGCCTACAACACGGTGGTGCCGGCTTCCGGCAAGGTCCTGACCGGCGGCGTGGACGCCAACGCCCTGCAGCGCCCGAAGCGCTTTTTCGGCGCCGCCCGCAACCTGGAAGAAGGCGGCTCGCTCACCATCATCGGCACGGCCCTGATCGAGACCGGCAGCCGCATGGACGAAGTCATTTACGAAGAATTCAAGGGCACCGGGAATTCCGAAGTGCACCTGGAACGGCGATTGGCCGAAAAGCGCATCTATCCGGCCATCAATCTGAACAAATCCGGCACGCGTCGCGAAGAGCTCCTGATCAAGCCCGAACTTTTACAAAAGGTCTGGGTCTTGCGCAAATTCATCCATGACATGGATGAGATCGATGCCATGGAATTCATCCTGGACAAAATCCGGGCCACCAAAAACAACGCCGAATTTTTTGACATGATGAAGAAATAAGCGAGCACCTTACATGAGTCTTCCTTCCGTCGATCAATTTCTATCCCAGCTGCAGGCACGCGACCCTCATCAACCTGAATTCATGCAGGCCGTCAAAGAAGTCATGCACAGCCTGTGGCCCTTCATCCAGCAAAACCCGCGCTACGCCAGCCAGGCGCTGCTCGAACGCATCGTCGAACCCGAGCGCGCCCTGCAGTTCCGGATCTGCTGGATGGACGACACCGGCCGCACCCGCGTCAACCGCGGCTTCCGGATCCAGCACAGCTCAGCCATCGGCCCCTATAAAGGCGGCATGCGCTTCCACCCCTCGGTGAACCTGTCGATCCTGAAATTCCTGGCCTTCGAGCAGACCTTCAAGAACGCCCTGACCACCCTGCCCATGGGCAGCGGCAAAGGCGGTTCCGACTTCGACCCCAAGGGCAAGTCCGACGCCGAAGTCATGCGCTTCTGCCAGGCCCTGATGATCGAACTCTATCGCCACCTGGGTCCGGACACCGACGTGCCCGCCGGCGACATCGGCGTGGGCGCCCGCGAAGTCGGCTTCATGGCCGGCATGATGAAAAAGCTGTCCAACCAGAGCGGCTGCGTCTTCACCGGCAAGAACCCGACCTTCGGCGGCAGCCTGATCCGCCCCGAAGCCACCGGCTACGGCACGGTCTATTTCGCGGAAGAAATGCTCAAGCACGCCGGCCAGTCCCTGGAAGGCTACACGGTCTCGGTCTCGGGCTCGGGCAACGTCGCCCAGTACGCCATCGAGAAATGCATGCAGCTGGGCGCCCGCGTGGTCACGGTCTCCGATTCGCGCGGCTGCATCGTCGACCCGGCCGGCTTCACCCCCGAAAAACTGGCCGCCCTGAGCAAGCTGAAGAACGAGACGCGCGGCTGCATCGAGGAATACGCCAAGGAATTCGGCCTGACCTTCGAAGCCGGCAAGCGGCCCTGGCACGTGCCGGTGGACGTGGCCCTGCCCTGCGCCACCCAGAACGAACTGGAGATCGAAGACGCCCGCACCCTGATCGCCAACGGCGTGCGCTGCGTGGCCGAAGGCGCCAACATGCCTTCCAGCATCGAAGCCATCGAGGCCTTCATCTCGGCCGGCGTCCTGTACGCGCCGGGCAAGGCCAGCAATGCCGGCGGCGTGGCGGTCTCGGGCCTGGAAATGAGCCAGAACGCCCAGCGGCTGCACTGGACGCGCGACGAGGTCGATGCCAAGCTGCATGCCATCATGCGCGACATCCACCAGAACTGCGTGCGCTACGGCAGCCACGACGGCAAGGTCAACTACCTGAACGGCGCCAACATCGCCGGCTTCGTCAAGGTCGCCGACGCCATGCTGGCCCAAGGGGTGTACTGACATGCGCCACCCGCAGATGTTGCCGCATCCGTGAAAAAAGCTCCTTCGGGAGCTTTTTTCATGCGCGGGCCGCGAACGCGCCGCCCCGTCCCGGCATCCTAGCGCCCGGCGCCGGGCCCCGTCTGCGGCGACTCGCGTCCCGCCTGGGCCGCCCCGCTCACGGGAATCTCCTTGACCTTGGGCTCGTCCCAGGTCCCCGTGACCTGATAGCGCACCGTCATGGCCCTGGCCAGCGGCGTCTTCAGCAGCCACTGGGTGACGAAGGCGCCCAGCCCGATCAGGGGATTGACGGCGATGCCGGCCGCCAGGGCGGCGCCGCTGACGTCCAGGTTGGGCACCATGACCGCCTGCAGGTCCAGGGTCTCGTCCAGGATGTTGGTGCTGCCTTCCAGCAGGATCGTGCCCACGGAGCCGATGACCTTGTAGTCGCGGGCCTGCACGACCCCCTGATCCAGGGTCAGGGACCCGCGCAGCTGGTCGAACGGAAAGCCGTCCTTGGGCAGGCCCACCAGGCCCTGTTCCAGGCGGTTGAGGCGCGTGATCGACTGCAGCGACAGGAATTCCAGCAGCTTGGCCGTATGCGAACCGATCTTCAGGAAACGCCCCTTGTCCAGCTGGATCTGCAGGCTGCCCCGCAGATCGGCCTTGTCGTGGCGCCAGGGCAGATTGCGCCAGGTGAAGTCCCCCTTCAGCGTGCCCTGGCCGCCCGACAGCACGCCCGGCCAGCCCGCCCGGGACAGCCAGGCCCCCATATCCTTGGCCGCGACGGTCGCCTTCAGGCTGAGCCCCCGGTCCGGACCGCGCAGGCGCCAGGTGCCGCTGCCCTGCAGCCGAGCATCCTCGTCGCCCATGCGCAGATGGTTCAACTGCCAGACGTGGCGCGTGCTGTCGCGCACGCCTTCCAGCGACAGGGCGCCCATGGACCGGCCATACAGGCGCAGATCATCGGCCTGCAGGATCAGGCCGGGAATTTCCAGATCGTCGTCGAACCGGGCGTCCTCGTCCGGCTCGGCGTCGGGCAACAGGGACTGCGTGTCCCGGGCATCGTCGCCCAGGCTGAGACGGGAGAAACGCCCGGACATCGGGCCCTGCACCCGGCCGTCCAGTTCCCGCCACTTCAAGGTGCCGGTCGTCTGCCGTGAGCGCAGGTTCAGGGACCAGCGCTCGTCGGGGGTGCGCGTCACGCGCAGCACGGCCTGGTCCAGGCGCGTGGCCTGCATCCTCAGCTGGTCCGCCTGCACGCTGAGCAGGGACAGGTCCGGCCACAAGGGCCGCCGGGCCGCCGACCGGGACTCGGTCTCATGGCCGCGCCGGGGGATGGAAAATTCATCCACGATCCGGTTCCAGCGATCCAGGTCGAGCAGGGGGTAGCGCAGCGCCAGCCGCAGGCCGGGCCCCCCGTCGTCCGCCGCCTGGCCCAGCCCGACCAGCGCCTGTTCGAAATACGGGCCCTGGCGCGCGCGCCGCACATGCCGCAATTTCACCGTGACCAGATCGCCCAGGCGCGCGTCCAGCACGTCGGCCTGCGCATCCGCGTCCGTCCAGCGCACATTCAGGGTTCTCGGTTGTTCGGCCGGCTTGGCCAGCGGCGCCGGAAAGTCCAGGGCCAGGCCGCGCGTATCCGAATTCAGGGTGAACTCATAGGCGTGGCCCTGGCGCGCCAGCCGCGCCTGGTAATTCAAGGCGCCCGACAGGCGGTCCATGCCCGGGACGCCGACGAAGGCCGCCAGCGCCTTGGCCGTCAGGCGGCCCTGGAAGGACAGGCCGGCCGCCTGCTTGCCGCCCAGCGCGCCCTGCACCTGCACCGCGCCCCCCAGCACCTGGGCGGACAGCGGCTGGGCCAGCCGCACGCCCTGTTCGCTGAAGAACAGGCTGCCGTCCATGGCCTCGAAGGCCGGCGCCTGCGGCAGGAAGCGCAGCCGGCCTTGCTGCAGGTCGATGCGGCCCTGCACCTGGCTGTCCTCGGCATTCAGGAGCGGAATGGTCAGGGACAGCGGCACCCGCCAATCCCCGCCCGCCGTCGCCTCGTCGAAGACCCCGTCCAGCAGATGGGCCAGGGGCGACTGGCGGATCAAGGCCATATAGGCGTCGCCATCGGCCGCGCTGTGGCCCGACACCTGCAAGGTGGCGTCATGTTCCAGATCGGGGATCCTGGCCCGCAAGCCGTTCAGGCGGATCACCTGCCCCTGGACCGGCTCCATGCGGGCCGCCGACGCCGTCAGGCGCAGATCCATGCGATGCAGATCGGCCGTCCCGTCCAGGTCCTGCAGCAGGGGCCAGGACTGCGCCTTGGACGCATCCGGCACGAATTCGATCCGGGCATCCCGGAAATCCCCCCGCACCTGGAAGTCGCCCGCCTGCGGCTGAACGCCGAAGGGAAATTCGGCCAGATCCCCGCGCAGGAGCCAATGGCCATTGAAGAGCGTGCCCGCCTGCAGGCCCTTGGCCAGCCATTCCCGGGCATCGGCATTGACTTCACGGGGCAGGTAGCGATGGATGGCGTCCAGGCGGGCGCGGGAGATCGTGCCCTGGAAATCGGCATTCCCCGCCGGGCCGCCGCCATCCCAGCGGCCTTCACCCTGCAGGTCGATGTCGGCATTGCGCCAGTCCAGCCGCTGCAGCTGCACCGACCATTGCGCCGCATGCGCCACGCGGCCGCGCGCCGCCACCGTGCCGAACGCCAGCGGCGCGTCGAACCATTGAGGCTGAGCCAGACGGACGTCCCGGGTGCGCAGATCGAATGCCAGGCCTTGCGGGGCGGCGTCGCCCTGAGCCAGGGCCTGCCATTGATCCACTCCGCCCTGCATCCAGAGTTCGGCCCGCGGCACCTGCACGCTGTCGGAGGCCGAGGCCGTCCACAGAACGGACTGCAGTCCCAGCAAGGCGGTCAGTTCCGGGACCCGCGGCCCCGGCCGGGCCCAGAACTGCGCATCCAGCCGCCCCTGTTCCAGAGCGGCCGGCAGCTCGATCCAGGGCCGCCAATCCTGGGCCCCGGCCCCATCAAGCTGCAGCCAGCCCCGCCAGTCCAGCATCTTCTGCCGTCCCTCCAGCGGCTGGACGTTCGCCACCAGGCGGCCATCCAGGCGGGCATCGCCCGCCATCGGCGCCCGCGCCGACAAGGACAGCCCCCACTCGTCGATCCCCTGGCGGCGCAAGACCGCCTGGACGTCGCGCAGGATCAGTTCGGGAGCCCCACGCCGCTGGTCATGCCAGCGCAGCGTGGCATCCTGGAAGGCGATCAGAGGCTGGTTCAGCACCCATTGCAGCCAGGCGGGCATCGAGACCGAATCCGCCTGCCGATCCAGCGTCACCGTCTGGCCCAGCAGGCTGAACTGCCCGTCGGGCAGGCGGGTCAGGCCCAGATCCATGCCCCGCACCCGCAGGCGCAACACCCCCTGGCGGCCCGGCAGCAATGCCGCCCAGTTCAGGCCGGCCCGGACGCTGGGCGCCGTCAGCAGCGCGCGCCCCTGCGCATCGATCACCCGCACCTGGCGGAGATCGAACTGCGGGTTCCAGCCCCGCCAGGACACCTGGATGGCACCCAGCGACACCTGCGCCCCGAGCGTCTGCGACAACTGGGCGGCAATCTGCGGCCGCCAATCGTCCAGGCGGGGCAGGATCAGGTAGCGCCCCGCCAGCAGCGCGATCCCCAGCCCGAAGTACAGGCAGAGCAACACCGCGAGAACGCGCCGTGACCAGACAGAGGAAAGCTTCAATATGAATTGGCGCATGCCGGGTTTTGCAGTATGTTAAAGCCCCCTGCCAGCCCGGCTGCACCGGGCCCAGTTTCACCGAACCGCCGATGGATCCGATGTCCCGAACCATTATATTAGAGCCCGCCCTGCAATGGTCCGGCGCCCTGCGGCGCCACCTGATGGCCCGCCCCGACGACCGCGCCCGGCTGCTGGCCGACGGCGCCGAACCGGTCGGCCGCAAGACGATCCAGGCCTGGTACGCCCAGGCGCTGGGCGGCGACCCGGATCAGGCCCCCGACCGGCCCGCGCTGCAACGGGCCTTGCGGCGCCTGCGCCAGCGCGTCTTTCTCACCCTGATGGCGCGCGACATCGCGGGGCTGGCGCCGCTGCACGAAGTCGTAGCCGCCATGTCCGCCCTGGCCGACCTGGCCATCGGCCAGGCCTACGCCTGCGCCATGCGCGCGCTGACGGACATCCACGGCACGCCGCGCCACCCCGACACCGGCGCCCCCCAGGACATGCTGATCCTGGGCATGGGCAAGCTGGGGGGCAAGGAACTGAACGTCTCGTCCGACATCGACCTGATCATGCTGTACGACGAGGAAGGCGAGACCGACGGCCGACGGCGCATCAGCCACCACGAGTTCTACGGCAAGGTCTGCCGCCTGATGATGCCGATCCTGTCGGAACTGGATGCCGACGGCTACGTCTTTCGCACCGACCTGCGGCTGCGTCCCGACGGCGACAGCGGGCCGCTGGCCTGGAGCCTGGCCGCCCTGGAAAACTATCTGGTCGCCCAGGGGCGCGAATGGGAACGCTACGCCTGGCTGAAGGCCCGCCTGATCCCCTGCCCGCTGTTCGACGAAGCAAGCTTCACGGCCCAGGCTCAGACGCTGGAATCCCTGCGCCGGCCCTTCGTCTATCGCAAGTATTTCGATTTCGACGCGCTCGCGGCGCTGCGCGGCCTGCGCGAGCGCATCCGCATGGACTGGCAGCGCCGCGCCAACGCGCGGCACGGCGTCGACACCCGGCACAACATCAAGCTGGGCGAAGGCGGCATCCGGGAAATCGAGTTCGTGATCCAGCTGAACCAGCTGATCCGGGGGGGACGCCAGCCGTCGCTGCAACAGCGCAATCTGCTGGCCGCCCTGCACAAGCAGCACCGCGCGGGGATCCTGGACGACACGCAGGCGCGCGGCCTGGAAACCGCCTACCAGTACCTGCGCCGCGTCGAGCACCTGCTGCAGTACCGGGAAGACGAACAGACCCACCTGCTGCCCCACGATCCGGGCGGGCTGGCCGCGCTGGCCCAAGCCATGGGTCACTCCGACGCCGCCGATTTCCAGGCGACGCTGGAACGGCACCGGGCCTACGTATCGCAATGCTTTCACGACGCCTTCCGCATCGCGGGCATGGGCTGCGACACGACGGCCGAAGACGCGCCGCCCGAACCCGACACGGCCCCGGCGGCCGTCTCCGACGAACAGGCCCGGGACATGCAGGCCCGCATCGACGCCCTGATGGACAGCCACCGGATCCAGAGCCTGCCGCGCACCAGCCAGCAACGCCTGCAGACCCTGCTGCCCAGCCTGATGCAGGCCGCCACGCGGACGGACGACCCGCCCGCCACCCTGCTGCGCCTGCTGAATCTGGTCGAACACATCGCCCAGCGCAGCGCCTATCTGGCGCTGCTGGCCGAATATCCGGAAACCCTGGCCCGCGTGGCCCGCATCATCAGCGCCAGCCCCTGGGCATCGCAGTACCTGAGCCGCTATCCCCTGCTGCTCGACAGCCTGATCGAATGGCGCAGCCTGATGCAGGCCCCCGATTTCCCGGCGATCGCCGAACAATTGCGCAGCGACCTGGACGCCTGCGTCCTGCCGGACGGCCAGCCCGACATCGAACAGCAGATGAATCTGATGCGCGACGCGCAGCACCAGATCACCTTCCAGCTGCTGGCCCAGGACCTGGAAAACGTCATCAGCGTCGAGAGCCTGGCTGACCACCTGTCGGCCCTGGCCGACCTGATGCTGGCCGAGGCCATCCACCGGGTCTGGCCCCAGGTGCTGCCGCGCGAACGCCGCGCGGACCCGGGCGTCCCGCGCTTCGCCATCATTGCCTACGGCAAGCTGGGCGGCAAGGAAATCGGCTACGCCTCCGACCTGGACCTGGTCTTCCTGTACGACGACCCGGACCAGGACGCGGGCGAGCGCTATGCCAAGCTGGGGCGCCGCGTGGCGTCCTGGCTGTCCACGCTGACCTCGTCGGGCCGCCTGTACGAGATCGACCTGCGCCTGCGCCCCGACGGCGACGCCGGCCTGCTGGCGCTGCCCATCGACGCCTTCGAGCACTATCAGCTGAACCAGGCCTGGCCCTGGGAACACCAGGCGCTGACGCGCGCCCGCTTCGTCGCGGGGGACGCGGCCATCGGCGCCCGCTTCGAGGACATCCGCCAGCGCATCCTGCTGCTGCCCCGCGACCCCGACGTGCTGCGCGGCGACGTGCTGTCGATGCGCGAAAAAATTTCCCAGGGACACCCGAACCGCAGCGGGGATTTCGATCTGAAGCACGACCGGGGCGGGATGGTGGACATCGAGTTCATCACGCAGTTCCTGGTGCTCAGCCAATCGGGGGCGCATCCGGAGCTGCTGGGGAACCTGGGGAACATCGCCTTGCTGGGGCTGGCTGCGCAAGCGGGGCTGATTCCGGGACTGCTGGCGGCGGAAGTGGCCGATGCGTACCGGGTGTTCCGGCGGAGGCAGCACGCGCTACGGCTGCAGGGGGCGGAGAAGGCTCGGGTGCCGGCTACAGAGTTGGTGCGGGAAAGGGATGCGGTGCGGCAGTTGTGGGGGCTGGTGCTGGAGGCGTCGTAAGGGCGGCTGGGTAGTTGCACCTCATCGGTGCAGCCAGGTGCTGGGGCGCGCCGGTCGCGATTTGGCGGCTTCGCCGGATGTGGACGAGTAAGCTCCAACAGCGCGCCCCAGCACCTGGCTGCACCGATTGACGAGGGTTGGGACGGACTGGTGCGGGGATTGAAGTCCACGTCCAGCTAAGCATGAAGGCGGATGCTTGTCTAAGCATACCTTGCGGTGCGGGCAGGCGCTGTTTTAATCGAATGACTACTTTCGGCCAACTGCCGGCGCTCGGTTTCCCGCTTGAGCAGACATCCAGAAGACCGGTCCACCGCGAAACCTGCCGCACGGGCTATGAATTCTCGCGGCCTAAGCGGACACTCGCAAGCTCCGGCGGCAGGCCAGGCCGCCCTCCCGATTAGCGCAACCATTGATGGTTCATACTTGCTAACTGACTATTCAGCCAAGTTGTTCGCCCGATGCTGGTCGACACTAACGCGAAATGCGATGAAATACTGTATTGTGTAGCGCTACACAATACAGTATAATCACTGCCATTGATCCACAGTCAACAGATAGCGATTGGAAGCATATGGATACCAGCGAAGTCCGTCATCCTGGCGAACGCATCAAGGCAGAGGTTTTCCCGGCGAAGATGTCCGTGACTAAAGCCGCCGAGCTTATTGGCGTCGGACGTCCGGCACTTTCCAACCTGCTTAACGGGAAAGCGTCCCTCACTGCCGATATGGCGACTCGCATCGAGAAGGCATTCGGATTCCCCAGGAAAGATCTGCTCGAAATGCAGGCTCAGTACGACGCCTTCAAGGCTAAACAGAAGAGTGTCCCGACGAACGCGAAAGCGTATGTCCCCCCGTTCCTGGCAATTAAAGCCAACGACATAGAAAGTTGGGCTTCGCACAACATCGTCGCTCGCAGCAGGTTCGCGGTATTCCTGAGGACCTTGGTCCATTCGACAGGGAGCGGACTCACGGAAGTCGACTTCCCGGGTAACGACGACTCCCAGCGTGCCGGCTGGGACGGTCGAATTGTGGCGACCGAGGGAACTGCTTGGGTGCCGGCTGGCCACTCGGGTTGGGAGTTTGGCACCAACGAGGATCCTAAGACGAAGGCGGACAAAGATTACAAGAAAAGCGTAGCTGCAACTGATGCAAATGACAGGGCATCGATGGAATTCGTTTTCGTCACTCCTCGCAGATGGGCTGGCAAAAACGCTTGGGTTACTGAAAAGAAGAAAGAAGGTTCCTGGAAAGACGTCCGGGCCTATGACTCCAGCGACCTTGAGCAGTGGGTGGAGCAGTCTCTGCCCGGCCAAGCATGGTTTGCCAACGAGACAGGATCCCCGACGCAGAGCGTCCGCTCGCTCGACAAGTGCTGGACAGACTGGGCGAACGTGGCGACTCCACCGCTGCCCGGCTCGCTGTTCAGTTCGGCCATCGAGGACGCGAAGCGCAAGCTCGCTTCCCGCCTCGCGAAGGGGCCCAAAGGTCCAATCGTGGTCGCAGCGGACTCCACCGACGAAGCGCTGGCCTTTGTTGCCCAGTGCTTTGGCTCCGAAGGAAGTGCCGAGCTGGAACCTTATCGGTACCAGATCCTGGTTTTCGATAAAGCTGGTGTCCTACCGAAACTTGCAGGCGGGACGAGGCCGTTCATTCCAGTAGTGCACTCGCGCGAAGTCGAACTTGAACTCGCGCCGTACGCTGAACAATTGCACTCCATCGTGGTGTATCCAAGGAACTCCGTTAACGCAGAGCCGGATATCGTTTTAGAACCCGTCAGTTTCGAAACATTCGATTCCGCGCTTAAAGGCATCGGCAAGAACCGGGACGAGATCAAGAGCCTAGCAAACGAGTCGGGACGCTCACTGACCGTCCTGCGCCGCCGGCTCGCGACCGTCGAGGCCGTACGAATGCCACTTTGGGCGACACAGCAACACGCCCCGGAGAACCTAATCGCCTTCATGCTGGTAGGCGCGTGGCACGCGCTCAACGAAACCGACATGGCAGGACTGTCCCTGCTGGCAGGCGACCGCGCGTACGAAGCACTGGAAAAGGACTTCCAACGCCTGATCCAACTGAATGACTCACCGCTCTGGTCCATCGGGACATATCGCGGGGTCGTCTCGAAGATCGACCTACTCTACGCCATTGCTCGCTACGTGACCTGCGATGACCTGAAGCGGTATTTCGACGTCGCTCGGATGGTGCTGGGTGAGGATGATCCCTCTCTTGATCTCGCCGAAGACCAGCGATGGGCCGCGTCCATTCACGGCAAGACTCGGGAATTTTCTCCAGCGTTCCGTCAGGGCATTTCGGAAACGCTCGTACTCCTAGCCGTTCACGGCGTGGGCCTTTTCAAGGCACGCTTGGGGATAGATACGGAGGTCGAGGCGGCCCTGGTAGTGCGCGACCTACTTAGCGATCCCCTCACCACGCGCACCCTCGAAGCCAACGACCGCGACCTGCCCCTCTACGCTGAAGCGGCGCCGACCGAATTTCTCTCGATCATCGAGCGCGACCTGAAGACGAGCAGTCCCGCAGTTTTCGGCCTCCTTCGTCCCGCTGGGTCCGGCATATTCGGCAGTCCCAGCCGCACTGGACTGCTCTGGGCGTTGGAAGGGCTCGCATGGAATCCGGAGACGCTTCCTCGTACGGTGATGATTCTCGCACGTCTCGCGCAGGTAGAGATCAACGACAACTGGGTCAACAAACCGGCGCATTCGCTGGCAGCGATATTCCGATCGTGGATGCCCCAGACCGCAGCCAATAATGACGAGCGTCTGGCGCTGGTAAAAGTCCTGTTCAGCAGGTTCCCGGATGTCGCCTGGACGCTTTGCGTCGCGCAATTCGGCAATCACCATCAAGTCGGGGACTACAGCCACAAGCCGACTTGGCGCCCGGACGGATACGGCCACGGTGAGCCGTTTCCGACGTGGGGGCCGATATTAGAGTTCGCAGGCAAAATGATAGAGCTAGCCTTATCGCAGCCACGCTACTCGGTGTCGATGCTGTCTGACCTAATTGACCGCCTCCACGACCTGGCGGATGCTGATCAGGATCGCGTATGGGCGCTGGTCGAGGCATGGGCGAAGACCGCAAGCGACAGCGACAAGATTGCGTTACGCGAGAAGATTCGAGTCTCGACGTTGTCCCGTCGCGCAACTCTGCGCGCGAGGAAAAGCGGCAAGCAATCCCGTGTAGCGGCTGCTGCAAAGCACATCCATGCCGCGCTTGAACCGAGCAATCTCCTCGACAAGCACGCGTGGCTTTTCAAGGGCACTTGGATCGAAGAGTCTGCCGACGAGCTCGAAGACCTAGAGAAAATTAACTATGAAGAGCGCGAGGCGCGGATCCGGAAGCAGCGGGCCGATGCGCTGAAAGAAATCCACGGGCAGTATGGCGTCGCCGGCTTGCTCGATACGGCAACCCGTAGCGGAGCATCGGGAATCATCGGCGCCCTTGTGGCCGAGCGAGTGCTGGACGACGAAGAGCTGCTCGCCCTCCTGACCCAAGCCTTCCAGAAAAGGAGCGAGAGCGAGTCTGCGGCCCGAGCATCGGAATGGCTGATCCAAGGCGCTTTAGGCGTGATGCCCAACGACCAAAAGCGCGAAGCATTCTTAAGCTCTGCCATTACAGCGATTGGTCCCGACAACGCGGCCCGCTTCCTGGCGCTCGCGCCCTTCGGCGAAGGCACTTGGTCGCTGGTCTCCTCATATGGAGAGGAGGTTGAGACGCGGTACTGGAAGGAGGTCGTTCCCGGCTGGATGGGGGACTCCCCTGTGGAGATCGCCAAGGCGGTCGACATGCTCATGAAGGCCAGGCGACCACGCGCAGCGTTTGCACTCGCGAAGTATCACCCCGAAAAGCTACCGGTCCGCACGCTCTTCCAACTTCTCACGGTCATGGCACAGGACGGCGACGACAAGGCGGGCGAATACCTGCTTGAACACTACCACGTCGAAAGGGCCTTCGAATGCATCAACAAGACTTCCGAACTGTCACTCGAACAGAAGGCCAGCCTTGAATTCGCGTATCTAGAAGTGCTTGACCGCGGATGGGACCAGCGTGCCAAGTCCGCAATTCCGAACCTCGAGCGCTACATCGAGGACCACCCTGAAGTACTGGTCCAAGCCATCGTATGGACGTACGAACGCAGTGACCGAGCGGAGGACCCTCCTGAATTCAGAGTTGAAGCAGAAAAAGCCAGATCAATGGCTGAACGAGGCTACAAGCTCATACAAGCAATGAAAAGAATCCCTGGAAGCGACGAACAAGGGACCATTGATGCTGAGCGCCTGGCAAAGTGGACCGAAACCGTGCGCAAGTCCTGCGCGGAGCTGTCGCGCATCGAAATCGCTGATGTCGTAATTGGAGAACTGCTTGCCTCGGCGCAGATCGGCAAGGACGGCGCCTGGCCTTGTGAGGCGGTGAGAACCGTGATGGAAGATCTTCAGTCCGAGGATATGATGCGCGGAGCACATACCGGCGTGTACAACTCACGAGGGGTTCATACTCGAGGTCCCGGCGGGGATCAGGAACGCCAACTGGCCGACAAATACAGAAAGTGGGCCCAGCAGCTCCGGATGTCATCGCCGTACGTGGCTTCCGAACTGCTTATGAAGCTGACAGATACCTACGAGCGGGAAGCTGCTCGGGAGGATACTGAAGCGAGAATCAACCAGAGATTACGCTAGCTGACTGCAGGGTGCGGGTTGAGCGCCACGAAGAAGGGATCGCCTAACCGAAACCCGCAAGAGTTCATGATCAAAACCAGTACGATGCACTCGCTGAGATCAAGGCAGACCTGCACGGTAGCTCAACGCGACCGTAATCCACACCCTTCCATTACACGGGTTAGAGCGACAGCTGCGGAGAGGCCCTGTCCACGACCTTTGTGCTCGGACGGCTGCTCCACTTAAACACCTGCCAACGGAGCACGAGAGACTGATCCGGCGGCTTTGGGTCGTTAGCCGCCACTCACAACTACCCGCTTTAGATTCTGAATAATCACCCATCTTTCTCCCAAGAGAACACCCCAAAGGTGGCCTAGCGGATCGGATACCACGCCGGGCGCTGCGCGAACGCCGTCGCCTGTATCCGCGTCCGATCATGGCGGTCGAGGTAGACGTGGAAGCGGCCGGACGCTAATCTAGGCGAGTCAAAAACAACTTGCAGGAGCGCTCCATGGGCATTATCAGCATGATCGTCGTGGGTTTCATCGTCGGCCTGATCGCCCGGGCCATCATGCCGGGCGATCAGAAGCTGGGATTCATCATGACCACGGTCCTGGGGATCGTGGGGGCGGTCGTGGCCGGATACCTGGGGGCCGCTCTGGGGCTGTATCAGGTGGGGCAAGGCGCCGGCTGGATCGGTTCCATCGTCGGCGCCCTGATCGTGCTGTTCGTCTACGGCCTGATCGTCAAGCGGTCCTGAGCGGCGCTTCAGGCTTTCAGCGCGGCGGCCACGGACTCGGACATCGGGGTCGTGGGCCGGCCGATCAGTTTCGAGAGCTGGCGGCCATCGTCGTACAGCGCACCCTGGGACGCGTCGGCGTCCCAGCCGGCGATCGCTTCCGCCAGGCCTTGCGGCAGGCCGTGGCCTGCCAGGATGGCGGCGTAGTCGGCCACGGGCAGGTTCCGGTAGGGAATCGTCCGGCCTGACTGGCGCGAGATTTCCGCCGCCAGATCGTCCAGCGTATAGGCGGCGTCGCCGGCCAATTCATAGGTTTTCCCTTCGTGACCTGCGGTCGTCAGGGCCACGGCGGCCGCTTCGGCGTAGTCGGTGCGCGCGGCTGAGGCGATCCGGCCCTGGCCGGCGCTGCCGACCAGCACGCCGCCCGCCAGCGCACCTGCGACGGAACCCATGTAGTTTTCGGTGTACCAGCCGTTGCGCAGAATCGTCCAGGCCAGGCCGGAATCCTTCAGCATCTGTTCGGTTTCCCGGTGTTCACCCGCCAGGCTCAGCGCCGATGTATCGGCGCGCAGCAGGCTGGTGTAGACGATGCGCCGCACGCCCGCTGCCCGGGCGGCATCAATCGCATGGCGATGCTGTGCGGCGCGGCGGCCGACTTCGCTGGAAGAAATCAGCAGCAAGGTATCCACGCCCGCCAATGCCGCCGCCAAGGTCTGCGGCTGGTCGTAGTCGGCCGCATACGCCTGGATGCCCAGGTCGGCCGCCTTGACCGGCGTGCGCGCCAGCGCGCGCAATTGGGAAGGCGACACGCGGGTCTTCAGGTGTTCGATAACGAGGCGGCCCAGTTGTCCGGTAGCGCCGGTGATGGCGATAGTCATGTGAATTCATCCGTGAATGTGACAGTGACGCCACTGTAAATCATAAACAAACTTTTAGTAAGTACGCACAGAAATGTTAGTATGAGAATACTGATCTGATCCACTATTCGATGAAAGCCGCCCACGCGGCGCTTCCTCTACCCCAGGCCCTGCCATGAATGATCTGCCGTCCGATCCACCTCTATCGCTGTCCCAGCAGTTGCGCCCAGGCAACCTGCTGGCGGCTGATTGCCCTTCGCGCGAAGTGCTCAAGCACGTCACCAGCCGCTGGGGCGTGCTGGTGCTGATCGTCCTGGAAACCCGGATGCACCGCTTCAGCGAATTGCGGCGCGCCATTGGCGGCGTCAGCGAACGCATGCTGGCGCAGACCTTGCAGTGGCTGGAAGGCGACGGGCTGGTGCTGCGCACCGCCCTGGAAGTCGTGCCGCCCCACGTCGAATACAGCCTGACCCCGCTGGGCCGCGAGGCGGCCGAAAAAGTGCGCGTCCTGGCCGACTGGATCGAACTCAACCTGCCGCGCATCCATCAGGCGCAACCCTGACAGGAACGACACGACTGGCGCTCCCGCCGGGACGCGTCCGGCGGATGAGGACACAGCCACGAATGCAAACCGGGCCGTCTCCCGCCCATTGAACCCCGACATGGGATTCACGAACAGGAGACGGCCCGGCGCATGCGAGCGCGGCCGCCCGAATGCTTACTGCAGCGTGCGTTCGAAGACGAACTTCTCGCCGTCCCAGTCCACCGGCACCACGTCGCGCGGGCCGAAGGTACCGTCCAGGATCAGGCGGGCGACCGGGTTTTCCAGGTACTGCTGGATGGCGCGCTTCAGCGGCCGGGCTCCGAACACCGGGTCGTAACCCACCCGGGCCAGTTCCTTGACGGCGGCGTCGGTGACTTCCAGGCGCATGTCCTGCTGGGCCATGCGCTCGGCCAGGCGCTTGAGCTGGATGCGGGCGATCGGCTCGATATGCGTGGCATCCAGGCCATGGAAGACCACGATCTCGTCGATCCGGTTCAGGAATTCCGGCCGGAAAGCGGTCTTCAGCTCGTCCCGGATGACTTCCTTGACCACGTCGTAGGGCTGGTCCGCCATGTTCTGGATATGCTGCGAACCGATGTTCGAGGTCATGATGATCACGGTGTTGCGGAAATCGACGGTGCGCCCCTGGCCGTCGGTCAGCCGGCCGTCGTCCAGGACCTGCAGCAGCACGTTGAACACGTCCGGGTGCGCCTTTTCGACTTCATCCAGCAGGATCACGCTGTAGGGCTTGCGGCGCACGGCCTCGGTCAGATAGCCGCCCTCCTCGTAGCCCACATAACCCGGAGGCGCGCCGATCAGGCGGGCCACGGAATGCTTTTCCATGAACTCGCTCATGTCGATGCGCACCAGGTGGTTGTCCGAATCGAACAGGAAACGCGCCAGGGCCTTGGTCAGTTCGGTCTTGCCCACGCCGGTCGGCCCCAGGAACAGGAAGGAACCATACGGCCGGTTCGGATCGGACAGCCCCGCGCGCGAGCGGCGGATGGCCTCGGACACCAGGCGCACGGCCTCGTCCTGGCCCACGACCCGTTCGTGCAGCACGGCTTCCATGCCCAGCAGTTTCGCGCGCTCGCCCTGCATCATGCGCGACACGGGAATGCCGGTCGCCCGTGAGACGACCTCGGCGATTTCCTCGGCGCCGACCTGGGTGCGCAGCAGGCGCGGCTTGCCGGCCTCCACGTCCTTCGGGGCGGATTCGGCGGCCTTCAGCCGGGACTCCAGTTCCGGCAGGCGGCCGTACTGCAGTTCCGCCAGCTTGTCGTACTGGCCCTTGCGCTGCAGTTCGGCCATTTCCGCGCGGACCTGGTCGATTTCCTCTTTCACCGCTTGCGAGCCCTGGACGGCGGCCTTTTCCGCCTTCCAGACTTCCTCGTAGTCGTTGTATTCGCGCTGCAGGGTCTCGAGTTCTTCCTCGATCGCCTTCAGGCGGCGCTCGGACGCTTCGTCGGTGTCCTTGCGCACGGCCTCGCGCTCGATCTTCAGCTGGATGATGCGCCGGTCGAGCCGATCCATGACTTCCGGCTTGGAATCGATTTCCATGCGGATGCGGGCGGCGGCTTCATCGATCAGGTCGATGGCCTTGTCCGGCAGGAAGCGGTCGGTGATGTAGCGATGCGACAATTCCGCCGCCGCCACGATGGCCGGGTCGGTGATCTGCACGCCATGGTGCAGTTCATAGCGTTCCTGCAGGCCGCGCAGGATGGCGATGGTGGATTCCACATTGGGCTCGTCCACCAGCACCTTCTGGAAACGCCGCTCCAGCGCGGCGTCCTTTTCGATGTACTGGCGGTATTCGTCCAGCGTCGTGGCGCCCACGCAGTGCAGTTCGCCGCGCGACAGGGCGGGCTTGAGCATATTGCCCGCGTCCATGGCGCCCTCGGCCTTGCCCGCGCCCACCATGGTGTGCAGCTCGTCGATGAAGACGATGGTCTGCCCCGAATCCTGGGACAGTTCCTTCAGCACGGCCTTGAGGCGCTCCTCGAATTCGCCGCGGTACTTGGCGCCCGCCAGCAGCCCAGCCAGGTCCAGCGTCAGGACGCGCTTGCCCTTCAAGGTCTCCGGGACCTCGCCATTGACGATGCGCTGCGCCAGGCCTTCGACGATGGCGGTCTTGCCCACGCCGGGTTCGCCGATCAGCACCGGGTTGTTCTTCGTGCGGCGCTGCAGGATCTGGATGGTGCGGCGGATCTCATCGTCGCGCCCGATGACGGGGTCGAGCTTGCCTTCCCGCGCGCGGGCCGTCAGGTCCAGGGTGTATTTCTTCAGCGCCTGGCGGTTGTCCTCGTCTTCCGCGCCCGATACGGACGCGCCGCCGCGCACGGCTTCGATGGCGGCTTCCAGGGCCTTGCGCTGCAGGCCCGCCTCGCGCAGGGCGCGGCCGATGTCGCCTTTGTCATCGGCCAGGGCCAGCAGGTAGAGTTCGCTGGCGATGTAGGTGTCGCCGCGCTGGCCGGCTTCCTTGTCGGTGCGGGCCAGGGCGGCCTGAAGGTCGCGGCCGGCCTGCACATTGCCCTCGGCGCCCTGCACGGTGGGCAAGGCCTTCATCTGGCGGTCCAGTTCGGCCTGCAGCCGGGGCACGGCCACGCCGGCCCGCGCCAGGAGGCTGGTCGCGCCGCTGTCCGCATCGGCCAGCAGGGCCGACAGCAGGTGGACGTTTTCAATATAGGGATGATCGTGACGCACGGCCAGGCTTTGAGCGTCGGCCAGCGCCTGCTGGAACTTCGTCGTCAGTTTGTCGAATCGCATGGGTGGAGCCCTTTGTAGGGAGGGGGCGCTGCGCCCCGATATGCGATATATGCGGTTGTCGGGGGGATTTTCAAGACGCGGCAAAAGCCAAACGGCTGACACCCTGCAGATCTACCCGCTGCCGTGCAAGCCATAAATCGTGAGCATCTTGCATGGCCAGCCAGCTTTCCGGACTGCGCCCGACCGCCTTCGAAAGGCGCAGCGCCATTTCGGGCGTCACGCGGCTGGAGCCATTCAGCACCCGGCTGAGCGTGGAGGCGGCAACGCCAAGGCCTGCCGCCAACTCACGGCCGCTGACCCCATTGGGTTCCAGATAGACGGCCGAGATGAACTCGCCCGGATGAGGAGGATTATGCATCTCCATCAATGGTAGTCCTCATAGTCCAGTATGTAGACGTTGCCGTCCCTGAATTCGAAAGTGATGCGCCAGTTTCCATTGACGGACATCGCCCACCGGCCTTTCATGAGACCTTTCAAGGGATGCAGGCCGAACCCCGGAATATCCAGATCGGACAGCACCATGGCCGTATCGAGCGCAGCCAATTGCAGCCGAAGCCGCTTGCCATGGCGTGCCTGGACACCCGACAGGGACCCTGTCTCGAAGAAGCGCCTCAGCCCTCTGTGCCGGAAAGACTTGATCATAATGTAGCATGTTGCGCATCAAGCAACAATTCCAGATGCCTATCAGGCCTCTGACGATTAAACATAGCGCTGACCTCGGGTAAATCAGAGCGGCCATTGTGGCTTGAACACCCCGCACCGGCCAGATCGGAAGAATCCTGACGGGCACAATTGTCACTGCATCAATCCGATCCTCTGCAGCCAGTGCCTCGACAGATCCTCGGCGGCCAGATCCACCGACCGGCCGGGGGCGGACGCCCAGTTGTTCCAGCAGACATAAGGCACGCGGCCCGACGGCAGGCCGTAACGACGATAGACTTCCGGCATGATGGGCACGTGATCGCCATACCAGCACAGGCTGGCGGGCCGGTCCAGGGATTCCAGGGTGTCGCGCAGGCTGGCGGCCATCTGGTCGGCATGGCGCAAATGGCGCAGATAGACTGTCAGATCTTTGCAGTCCGGCGGCGGCGGCTGGGTATACAAAGCATCCAGCTCATCCGGCCTCACCGTTTCCAGGTGCAAGGGGCCATGGTTTTCCATGGTGATCGCCATCACGAACAGCGGGCGGCCGGACTGGCTCAGCAGGCCAGACACCTTGTCCGCCACAGCGCCATCCCCCACGTACGGGCCTTCGGGGCGACGGCCGGCAAAGGCGTGTATGTCGAAAAAAGCGTCGAAACCCAGTTGTGGATAGACCCGGTCACGCTGATAGAAAGCGGCTGGATAAGGATGCACGCAGACCGTGCGGTAACCCAGGGCCTTCAGCCAGGACGCCAGCGAAGCCAGCCGCCACTCCGCAGCCAGCGCCCGATAGGGATTGAAACGGTGCACGCCCAGCCGCTCGGCGGCGATGCCGGACAAAAAGGCAAATTCCGTGCGGATGGTATTGGCGCCCCAGGCCGGCACGGTCAGATCCCCGCACAGCGCCGCATCACCGCGCAATCGGTCGAATTGCGCCAGCACATCGCGGCGGATGCCCGCATAGAGCACGCGCGGGTCGAAAAACGATTCGCTCTGGATGGCGACGAGATGCGGCAGATCCGCGCCCAGCGTGCCGGTATGCGAGACGGCCGCGTGAGCAGAAGCCGCCACCGGACGACCCTGCGCGGCAAAATCGAAGGGCGACGCCAGACAGGGCCGCTGACCAGCGGCGCGCGCATATCGCCACAGGCAAGCCAGAAACCCCAGCGCTGCCAGGTCCTGCGCCGGCCGAAAGGTCGCCGCAGGCAGGCGACTCGCCCCACCCCACAGCAACAGCCCTCCCGATAGCGCAACCGCGCACAAGCCACCCAGATGCCCGCTCCAGTTCCAGCGGTCTTCCAGGGCTTCCTCCGCCCACAGGCCGACCGCCACCGCCAGCAGCACCCCAACCGTCGCCCCCGAAAACTTCGCCCAGCCCAGGAACGGGATGTACAGACGCGGATGGCGGATCGCGTCGGTAAAGTATTCATAATCGTGAAAGACAAAGGGCTCGCGCAGGGACTTGTATTTGGCATTATTGACCAGCACCAGCACCAGCCAGAACGCGCACACCACGGCTGCCGCAAACCACGGCCGCCCCAACGCCAGCGTCAGAGCCGCGTGCGCCAGGCACCATAGCCCCGCATGCACGGCCCAGGCCGCCGCAGGTCGACGCAGCGGCGGGCGCGGCGCCATCAGGCGTTCAATGGCGACGGACAGAGCCGCGCCCAGCGATGCCGCCGCCAGCACAGACGTCAAATCCAGCACAGGCACCGATTAATTCGCCCCAAGCTCGTCCAAAACATGTTTGCCGAACCAGTAGGGCATCCGGTCCGTTTTGAAACTCAACTCTTTCCCGCCTGTCACTTCCGCCAGCCAGATACGCGTCTCATTGGAATTATCAAAAACATACGCTCGATCGGACGCCTTGATCGCCCGTGCCAGCAACCGCAAGGAATTCTCATAGCGAGACAATATCTTGTCTCTTGGGACATCGTGTCCACCCGCCGACACACGATATTTCACGCGTGACACATTGATCTCCGGGTCTTCCGTGGCAATGTAGTACAGATATGTTCTAAATCCTGCTTGCCTGGCTTCTCGCAAGAAGTCCACCTTGTCCGGCGATGACATGACCGTCTCGAACGAGAAGCTGATACGTTGTGCAAGCAACTGGCGACGAATGAAGTCGGAAGCGACCGATGCCAGATACGAATTGACGCACTCGGGATGCTGATGGAGCCGTCCATCGTCAACGGTCAGGCCTGACACCAGAGGCGCCATGCCTGCCTTATTCAGAAATTCGGAACGATTGAAAAAATCCAGGACCTCATCAGGATGGACACACACCTTGAAATCAGAGAACCTGAGACTTCCCGACTGACGCCAACTCTTTTCCAGATCGTCAGGGTTGACATAAACCCCCAACAGCTCTTCGGAAACCACGTCCTTCAGAGTGCTCTTTCCTGACCCATTTGGGCCGGCGAACATCCGCACCCGTGCCATGCAGCCTAATCACCCAGGATAATGCGGCTACCGGCGACAACCTTCCTTCCCGGTCTCAATGCCTTCAGCACGACATGAGACCCGTCCGGGTTCTCTCGAACCAAGTGACCATTCACGGCAATCAGCACGCTACTGCCGGAATGCAACGCTCGACTGCGTGCCGCCCGAAAAGCGTCTTGGGCCAATTCAGGAATATCCATTTCAGTCAGCGCGACCTTCTTCACCACTGCCGTCATGCCCGTCTCCAGAAAAGCGCACATCAGCTCTTACCTACTGGGATGATAGCCCATCCAGCGCACGATGCGATGCGATAGTGCTGCCGGCAACACGGCCAGCCACCAGGTTCCCCAATTCAGGGGGAACGGAAAGCTGATGCGCGCCCGATCCCGTGTCAGACCACGCCGGATCTCGCGTGCGGCTCGCTCCGGCGTCCACACCCAGGGTTTGGGGCCGGGCATGCTGTCGCACATGGGGGATTTGACGTAGCCCGGCATGATCACGCTGACGTGGATGCCCTCGGGGGCCAGCCAGCCGCGCAGGGCCTCGCCGTAAGCTTTGATCCCGGCCTTGCTGGCGCTATAGGCCGGCGTGATCGGCAGGCCGAAATACCCAGCCAGGGAACTCATGAACGCGATCTGTCCCCGGCGCCGCGCCCGCATGGCGGGCAGGATCGTCTGAGCAATCCGCATGGACGCCTTCAAATTCACATCCAGCAAGGCGTCCACCTCGTCCCAGGGCTCCGGTTCACCCTTCGACCCCACATGCGTGTTCATGCCGGCGTTGATGACGACCAGGTCCAGGGCCCCCAGCCCTTCGAGCCAGACTTGCAGCGCCGGCCCGTCCCTAACATCCAGGCAGTGACGCTGCACCACGGCTCCCCGAGCCGTACAGGTTCGCGCCACACGCGCCAGGACGTCCTCGCGCCGGCCATGCAGGATCAGAGTCACGTCCGGCGCGGCATACTCGCGCGCCAGGGCCGAACCGATGGCGCTCGTGGCGCCAGTGATGAGAATCCTGCGCATCAGTCTTCCAGCAAGCGCGGCAGACTGTTCTGCACCGCCAGTGCGATCCCCATCGGGCAGTAGAAACCGCCATTCACCGTCGCCTGCGCCAGCACTCGCTGACGCAGGCGACGAAAACGCTGCGCATCCGGCGGCAAGCCCGCAGTCCAGAAACTGTCCAGATCCCCATCATGCACCAGGCCTGGCTGGGCATACAGCGCGCGCCCCAGCACCATCAGTGGCAGACCGGCTTCCAGCGCCAGCGAGCCCACCGTGCTGTTGACCGTCACCACCCCGGCGGCCCGGCGCAGCAATCGGGGCAACTGCCCGGTTTCCATGTAAAACACGCGGTCTTCCAGGCCGGACCGACGCGCCATGCGCCGCAACACCCGCCCATGGCGCGCCAATCCCGGATCCAGCGGATGATTCTTCACCACCAGCGCCGCATCGGTCGGCGCATGCCGCGCAAAAGAATCCAGCACGCCCTGCATCAATTCCCGCATATTGCCGAAAGGCGAATGCCGGCGAATCTGGCTGTCGCCATCCAGCTGCAGGGGCAGCACGAAAAACCGTCTGCGCTGCAGCAACAGGGCTTTCAACACCCGGTCATCCCGTGATCGATGCCAGCGCAGCGCCGGCAGACGCCACGCATAGCCCAGGTACTCCAACGGCGCAACGTAGCGGGCGTGATTGCGATAGAACGGAAACAGAACCGGATTCGCCGCGCCCGCCACGTGGTAGGCCACATCGTGCGCGGCCCGACGCCAGAAGGGCGACTTGAAGGCGGTCGGTTCGCCGGGAGGCTCGAAATCCGGCGCCGCGTCCCGCCGCAGCACCGGCATCAAGGGTGAATGCGCATTCACCCCGCCCCGCTCCAGCGTGATGCGATGCGGGCGGAAATAGCCTTCCTCGAAAACATGCACCCGCAGGCCCAGCAAACGGGCCAGCGCAATCGCCGGCCGATGCACCGGCCGGCAGTCGCCGAACAGCACTACGTCGGTCACCCGCCATTGGCCGATCCATCGCCGATAGAACGCCGGCAACTGCGCCCCCCGCCCGCGAAACGATACCGAACCGCCCAGCCGCCAATACAGCGCATCGCCCGCCGTGAAATTCACGCGGCGGACCGCATGGCCGGCCTGGCGCAACGCGCACGCCAGCTCACGGAAAAAGGGCGAGCAGGGCCCCTGCAAGAATAAAAACGTGCGGCGCATGCCGTCGGATTCCAGAAAAGTTGATCAAACCGCGGTGCGCCATGCCCGCCACAAAGCCAGCAGCTTGCGCCGATTGCGCTGCCACAGGCCTCGATTCAAGCCATTCAGCGTGCCGTCGCGCTCACACCGGTCGCGTTCTTCGACCAGGCGATTCAAGACGGCCTCGCAGGTGGTGTAGCCCTTCAGCAAGGGGTCCCAATAGATCGGATATTCCAGCAAGGCGCCGGCTATCAGTTCAGCCAGGTCCAATCGCCGACGGCGGCGGGCAAACGCCGCGCCTCCCGCCGCGCGATCCGTGGTCAGGCCCCAGCCGGCGTAAAACGGCTGTCCGTACGTCACGACCTGCTTGCCTCGCAGAAGCGCGTCAAAGCCCGTCAGCGAGGTCATGGTGTGCACCACGTCGCAAGCCTCGATGCAACTGACCACGGAACAGCGGATTTCCACATGATCCGCGTAACGACGCGCCTGATCCAGCAGCACCGCGCCCCGGCGATTGCCGGAAACGACGTCGGGATGCGGCTTGTAGACGATATAAGCATCGGGATGCGCTTCGCGCGCCGCCTGCAGCAAGCCCAGATTGGTGCGGATATCCAGGCAGCCGAACCGGATCGAGGCATCGTCCTCGACCTGGCCGGGCACCAGCACGACCAGACGGCCATCCGGTCGCCAATCCACCGGCGACCGAGGCTCCAGGTTGTATTTGGTGATGCCTTGCTCCACGATGAACCGGCGCACGGACTCCGCCCGCCGCAGATCGTCGGCCGACCAGACGCGCTGGTTCAGCAGCGTCTCCAGATCCGAAGGCTGAGTCGGATCAAAATACAGGCCGGTTTCATCCAGCACCAGCGACTGCGGTGGAATCATGTCCGATCCCAGGCCCACCGAACGAACGAAGCCATCTTCCAGGCGCATCAGGCGCGCGCCCCGGGCGGCCGCCAGTTCAGCCACGCCCGCGGGCGGCTGGCGCCCCCAGAATGCCAGGCAATCCTCCGGCCCCGGGCTCAGGCGCGCCGCTCGCCGGGCATCCGGCACAAACAGCGCAGGCCCCAGCCCCACGGACAACAGCGGCTTCAGGTCGGCGGCCTTCCAGCGGCGCAAACCCACACAGATCATCCGGCCGCGATAGCGGCCATGCACACGCTTCTGCAGGACCAGCCAGTCAATCACATCGAATATCGTGCCCGGCTGGTGCGTCGAGGGGTCCAGATAGCGGGTGTAGTGAAAATAGGCCGCCGCGAACAGTTCGTCGACGGACCTGCGGCGCGATCGGCGGCGGCAGATCTGGCGATCATCCGTCACCCCCCACCCGGCATACCAGGGCAGGCCGAAGACGGTCACCGGCTTTCCGAGCAGCAAGGCCTCGAACCCCATGGTGGACGACACCACATAGACGCGATCCATCCGCCGGATCAGGTCGATCGGATTCACCGCCTGGCGCAGCAGCACGGTGCGCTCATCCTCGGGCGCATCGGACAGATAGCCGCGCTTCGCGCCCGCGGACACTTCCGGGTGGGTCTTCACGTAAATGGTGGCGTCGGGGTTCTCGCGACGCGCCACATCCAGCATCGACCGGAAGGTCCAGGCCGACGCCCCACCCAGCGAGACGCTGACATCCCCCGCAGTCTGGTCCACGACCAGCACGCGCGCCGCATCATCCGAACGCAGCAATCCGGCCGGCAGATCCGGGGCATGGTTGTACTTGCTCAAGCCATGCTCCCGTATCAGCGAGCGTGCTCGGGCGACTTCCGCCTGAAGCCCCCGCAGCACATCCCGATCGGATTGCAGCAGGGATTCCAGCGCCGATGCCTGGGTGCCGTCATAATAAATGCCCTGTTCGTCGACGATCAGGGACAGCTGAGGGCAGGCGGGACCGACGCGATAGGAACGTAAAAAACCGTCTTCCAGACGAAGAAAAGGCAGGCCGCGCTCGCTGGCATACCGAAAGGCGCGTCGAGTGTTCTGCTTACAGCCCCACCCTGCTATCCAAGCAACGTCGGGGCGGGCACGGCTACCGGTTACCCGCGCGAAAGAGCTTTGCAGTAAACACTCCGCCGCTCGATTGCGCAGGATCCCGTTCGAAAAAACACCAATTGCAGTACGTGCCAACACTCCTCCTAAACCCCACACCGTATCCAACAGTTCTCGGCCTTCCCCGCAGACCCACTTTAAAACCTCGGAGAACCGTATAACGATCCCACCGCCTATATGACGGAATTACGACCAACCCCGATGAAAGCCCGCGTTCTCCTCAAAAGGCCGTCTTTTATAATTCTTTCAATTAGCAGATCAGTACTGTTGGATTCGAAGTCATTCACTATCTCCCTAAATTTCCTTAAATAATCATCACCAACATCGCGACCATATTGCTCGGAAATCACACCTCTTAATTGTTCTCCACAGAAAGAAACTGGCCCAAAAGCGTTCTCCTCGGTCAGCATGAGATCTCCGCCATACTTTGCCATGCATTCGTCCTTTTCTTTCCACCAAAAAGCCACAACACAACCTCTATTAAAAGCATCGTATGCAATTGAAGAGTAATCCGTTATCAGGATTGACGCGCTACGCAAAGCATGCTCATAAGACAAGTCTGTCAAATAGCCAGATAAATCCGTGTCGCGCAAAGAGTCCATAATTAAAGGATGGGGCATCAAAATTATCTTCTCTTTTAATTCATCTGGCACAGACCCCACAATATCGACACACATCCTGTAGTAGCTAGAATTTCTAACATCCAAGGCTATAAGGTTATAGTCCCACGGCCTCCAGGTCGGCATGATCATAATTTTGTCATGCTGGCTGAACCGAACCCTACGATCAAACTTAGGCAGGCCAGTTACGTAGATATTCCTCTCAAGAAATCCAGCATTAACACGAAACTCATCAGCCTCCAATTGAGAAGAAACAACGACTTTTGTGTTATCAGGAAATATCTTACCTGGGCGAAAATTTCGCCTCTCCTTCGCCCCCAAAGAGATCATATATGACACTCCGTGCTGAAGGAATACAAAATCAAAATGGCGACGAGCCAGCTTCTCAAGAGCATAAGGATTCGCAATCCTTAGGTCGATAGCATGAGCGGGTGACTCCGTAGAAATAAAGGTCCTGCATAGAAAGAAAGCAATATAATGCTTGAGACTTCCCTTAATAATTATCTGATCCCTATACTTACTATCAATAGCCAATGAATCGACCGCCGGCTTAGATAGTATGAACCTCACTTCTTTGTAGCCATAATCGACCAGCCGCTCAAACAGCATAGAGGCACTTTCCTCATACTTACTAGACTTCTTTTCATATAGAAGAATTGGCTTAAATCGCCGAGGCAAAAATCGAAAAATAGACGACCATAGCCACGCAATAAGAATCTTAGCTTGATAGATATTTCGATCAGAAATTGCAGTTTCTCGAATCGTCAAATAACTATTTCCATTACCAGCCATCCTAATATATGCAGAGCGACATCCTTCCAAAAAAACTATTCGGCTATTTAAATATCTGCGCCGCCCAAATCCAAGAGTTTTATATTTAATAGCCCTCTTAAAATCAAGACCATCGGATAGGCTACGAAGAAATAGACCATTGTGTATTTCCTTGAATGCCGTCGGATCCAACCTGAAACCGTATATCGCGACTAGAAATCCAAAATGATATAACCTGAAGGTCAGCATAAAGGAAATTTTTACTTTAATTTTCCTATTAGAAGCCAGAACTTGGAAGGATTTATTATCGAACGAGCTACGCCTCACCACCCCCAAACACAGGCATGAGATCCAGAAATATTTACTATATGTTTTTATTCTAAGAATAGAATTGTGAATCTTTAATCTTTTACTATACAACTTATTTTTCATTTCGCGGAATTTTAATAAAAGCCAAACTCTATAGACCCATGGAATTAAAGCAACCCAAGCGCTAAATTACGGGATATATGCACGATAATATTGACCGCAAATACCATAAGCATAAAAATCAAAGAAATTAACGCCAATTAAATTTAAATTAAGCATCATCCAAATGATTATTGAAAGCAAAGTGCTGTTTCTCTACTCTCCACCAGAGCAGTCTTTCAGAAATCTTCTCTCATAAAACTTCTGTATTTGAACGGATTTTTTTGCGTTATTCCTCAACCACATTTTCCTCCCCAGATCAATGGCCTTTGCTGGAACCCCAGCCAAAAGACTAAATTGATCACACGATTTAGTAACGACCGCTCCATAGGCAATGATTGAGCAAGCCCCCACTCTCACGCTCTTCAATATCGCTGATCTTTGGGCAATCCAGACGTACGGCTCGATAACAACAGGTCGGACAGATTTATTCAACTGATCCCGGCTTTCTAAATCTATAACAAGGTGACCGTCTGCAGGACGGATGACCAACTCTGGGCCAATTAAGCAATGGTCTCCCACGATTAGTCCATTACCCGTAACACCTGAATTGAAACCGGTGCTCCAACTAGAAGATGCCGTAACCGAAACACCGTTCCCCACCAACACGAAATCCCTGATTCCCAGCAATATGGCAGTCACTCCGTTTAGTACGGCATCCGTTCCAACATAAGAAAATTGGCCATCTGCCTTAAACGATATCCTGCTATTTTTAATATTTGCCCCCGACCTTACGACCATACAGCAATTAACAGCTTTGTCTGTAAATACTATCTTCAACCCTTCAGGAAGTTGACTGCCCTCCAGATATATCCTATTTGAATCATCGCCAACCAAACCGATATCCCTTGGCATATATTCATGAAATTTTTCCGCAGATACAGGGAAATCAGCAACGCAAAACTCTACAGAATCTCTGGTATATTGATCTGGAAAGTACGTCCAAAAATTCATTACTATTCTCATTAAAATAGATGACAATTAGCAAATAGGACCCAGAATATATTCCACACCAAACACAAAGGATAGCAACCGGCACACCCTCGACAGCACAGATCCACTATCTTGGGAAAATTCCAAAATATTCCTCGATGAACTCATTAAATAACACCCCATAACCAGGAATATCATCTATATCACTTACATCATTTGCACAGAAAGAATGAGGAGACGAACCATTTTGCTGCGCAAGAATTAGATTTCTGTAATACTGAGGGGCAGCAGGAGAGGAAATATTAAAATAATGACAAACATCCTGCCCCAAACATGCCACTCCTTCCAAATACATGAGCCACGGGACTAAGAACGTTGCAACATTCAGGTCTCCTTCACCTCGGAACCTATTTGGAAGAAAACGGTGTATTTCTTCTTCAAAGTGATTCCACGCCAGCTGAAAAGCAGATTTACGCAGTGGAACATAGGTATGGACAAGAGGAATATCTATAGATTTACTGTAGCGATTCCTTAGGAGTTCTGAGCTATTTATAGACGCGGCGATCGTCGCCGTTCTGATCCCTCTTTCTAGCAATGATGAGATTCTTTTTCCAGAAGGAAACACAACTGCGAGACCATTTGAGGAAAAGAAGTGGCCTTTCACAAGCCCCCTTGCAGCGAAAACATCATCATTAAAATAGATGAAGCACTCTGAAAGTCCCGCAATCTTGTGAAGATGCGCCTCTATCACATGAGAATTAAACGTCGGAAGATACTCTGAAGATATGAACTCCTCATGTGCTACAAATTTTATTTTTCTGTCGAGGCGATCCCATCGTGGTCTCTGTCCATCTGTGACTATATAAATTGACCTCACCCAGGGCATATAGGTGAGAACACTATGTACGGAATACGTTAATTCGTTATGATTTCTAAAACGCGCAGAACTACGAGCATTTAAGCTCTCCGGGGCACCACCACAGCGTAGAAGATTATCCTGTCTTTTCTGTCTCCATATCGGATCGCCATCATCTACCCAAGTGAAAACAACATCCACAGGGATTTCGTTGGGCAGCAGGCTCTCAAAAATACTATTGGACGAAATCAGCGCACCTTCCTCATACACATTGCATCCAATTTCGTTATAAATCGGAGGCCTTCTCTTCATAAGAAGATCGCGAAAGAAAAGCTCTGGATCGATGAGCAACTTCTTAAATTTTCTGTAAGTAGCGTTTTTTGTCATATAGCTCACAGGCAGCCAAATTCGATCAGCGCATCAAGCCAATTCAAGAGCAAATCAGATCGGAGGACAGGCGGAACCGAACCGTCCCCTACTCTTGTTGGTAGGCCTGTATCCCTGCCTTAACTTCCTCGTAGCGTCTGATCTTTCCCGCTCGCACCACCAGCACTAGGTCGCACAGCGCGGCTACATCACCCATACTATGCGATACCAATAGGACGTTTGCCTTCCCAACTTTTTCGCGGAGCACAGTCTTCGCCTTTTTCTTGAAATGCGCATCTCCCACTGACATCGCTTCGTCGATCAAGTAATAATCGAAGTCAAAGGCAAGACTTAGCCCAAAGGCCACTCTTCCCCGCATACCCGAAGAATATGTCTTTACAGGCTCATCAAAATAGCCCCCTATCTCCGCGAACGACTCGACATAATCGACAATTCGGCGCAAAGCAGGCCCATCGAGGCCTTGCACGCGGGCAACGAATTTCACATTTTCCCGCCCTGTCAAAGATCCTTGAAATCCGCCGCTTAAACCGACAGGCCAAGAAATCCGCTTGTCTGTGATTATCCGCCCACGATCAGGCACATCAATACCACCCAGCAAACGCAATAAGGTACTTTTCCCAGAACCGTTCCGTCCCAGAATGGCGACATTGCGACCTTCCGGTATTGTGAATGACAGGTTTTCGAACACGCGATACCGCTTTTGCTGACTGCGATCGCGATATGACTTATAGAGATTACGAACTTCGATCATCAAGCGGCCATCATGTGCAATCGCCGGACGCGGTACAGCCCCAGGCCAATAAAGATGCAGGCAGCGGCCCATACGGCGGGATACAGCAGACTTATCTGAGGGATGCGTGGATACGCGGCGCTGACATTCACACGCAACAGCTCAATCACATGCAGCAAAGGGTTCAGGGCCATCCAATCCAGTACCGATGCCGGCAGATGCCACACCGGGAAGATCGCCCCGGACAACAGATATAACGGGAAGTACGCCAGCCTGATGATGCTTTTGGATTCGGGCATGACCTCAGCCAAAGTGCAATAGATCATTCCCAAGCCAAATGCCAAGGACAATCCAACAAGCCAAGTCAACCCCCATTCCAGTGGTGCATCGATGGTCAGGTCATAGTTCCCCCAGAATGCCATGACAAAGCCCACCAGCAACAACACGCTGGCCGATATGCAAAAGTGCACCATAAACCGCGCTATCCATGCGTCCACCACTTGAATTTGCCGATAGGCGAACAAGGCGCGATTAGCCTCCAGAGCATCCATCATGTTCAAGGATATATTCTTGAATAGCAGGAACGGCAACACGCCGAACAGTAAAAACACAGGCAGGTCCATGCCCGGCATGTTTTTGCTGCGAATATAGGTATAGATCACCATCATCAGCACCAAATGCAGAATCGGCTCCAGTAACGTCCACACCCCGCCCAGACGGCGTGAACTGAACCGTGTCTGCATTTCCCGCAGAACCATGGCGAACACCACGGCGCGGGTAATGTCCAGGGAACTGCGGCGAGAAATCACAGCCATGGCTCTATCGCCCCAATGCATCCGCAGCACGACCGAGCACCAGCACCTGCACAATCGGCGAAATGATCTTCTGCCATTCATAGACGCCGGCGTTCGTGACGTAGATCGCGTCTTCGGGCTGCACCAGGAACTGCCGCGCCAGGAACAGAGCGGAGGGATCGGCCATATTCAGGCGGAAGACTTGTGCCTGTGACTGGGCAGGCACCGCAGTGTTCGACGCAGCCGGCGCATCGGTCAGGCGAAAGACAAACACCCCGGTGGCGTCGGACGTGCTGTCGCGCAGGCCGCCGACCACGCCCAAGGCTTCCAACAGACTGGGATTCGGAGATGGGAAATCATGCAGGCCGGGTTTCACCACGGCGCCCATGGCGACGAAACGCTGGCGATTGCGGTCCAGAATGACCTCGGAATCAGGCGGAATGACGCGGTTCCGGCCTTCCAGCACATCCTGATAGTTGTAGACCTCGGCATGGTCGCCGGTGCGCAAGGTGACACGCACCAGATAGGGTTCCAGCACTGCGCCGCCGGCCTGATTGATGGCATCCAGCAGGGTCAACGGGCCATCCAGGGTGGATACGCGACCAGGGTTTTTCACTGCACCGGCCACCAACACGGCGCCGGACCGATCTCCGGTCAATGCGACATGCACCTGAGGATCCACGGACACGCCTTTCAATCTGCGCCGGATCAGCCGTTCAGTTTCGTAGGGCGTCAGGCCGGCCACACTGATATGACCCACATAGGGCAGCGACAGTCGGCCGTCAGCCTCGACGCGCAATTGCTGGAAAACCGTGCCGCCGGTACTCAACGGGGCGAAGATCCCGCCATCGGCCGCCGTGTCCGCCACCATCAGGCGAATGACGTCACCCGGCGCCAGACGCAATTGGGGCATGTGTTTTTCCGTCACAGCGGCTACGGGCTCAGGTTCGGGCGGACGCATGTAGGGCGCGATGGTCCGGGCGTTCAAATCGACCAACTGGTACGGAGGCGTGGCGTCGGACTGATCCGGTTCAGCCTGGTGCTGGATCTGGCGGATCGATGGCCCCGCCGCTGATAGAAAGGAACTCGCGCAACCCGACAGGCCGCCACAGATCGCCAGATATGCCAGAAGTCGCAAAGGTTTAATCACGGTGATCCTCGATGCTGGCGATGATGAATCGCGTGATGCCATAGACCAGCAACAGCACGATCAGCAGGGTGAACAGGTTGTACAGACGACGGGGGTACAGGGCCTCATCCGGCAGATTGGGCGACACGACCGTGACCAGGCTGCGGATTTTCTTGCTGGCTTCGATGCGGGCACTTTGCAGGGCCACGACGCTCAGCTTGTAGGTTTCTTCGGCGATCTTGCCATCCACCTCCAGCTTGCGAAACTGGGCCGCCACGACGTTCAGGTTGTTCTGCCCCTGATCGGACAGCAGCCGCTTGTTTTCCACGGCCAGTTGCTGTTCCAGGGCGCGGATCTCGGTCTGTTTGGTGCGCACGGCCGGCGCGTCGCCCGCCAAGCGGGCATTCAGGGCTTTCAATTCGGCGTGGGCAGTGACCAGCCGGGATTCCAGTTCGCCGATGATGGCGGCGCGCTTCTTCGCGGCCTCCCCTGCATCCAGGAACTGGTTTTGACGCTGAAAATCCAGTATCTGATTGCGTTCGGTCTCGTAATCACGATGGGCTCGGGCCAATTCGTCCTCGGCGAAGCGCACCTGTTCACGCGCCATACGGTGGGACAGTTCATTGACGAACACTTCGCTGGCCTTCAGGATGAAAGCCAGGCTGTCCTGGGCGAAGGCCGGATCCAGGGCCTCGACGGTGACCATCAGCAGTCCCGTTTCCTCATCGAACTGGGCATTCACCAGCCGCTGGTAGAACGTCAGCTGGTCCTCGGTCGTGGCATCGGCAGGCAGCCAATACAAGGGATCGCGCCAGCGATCAGCAAAGTGCGCGGTCCAGTCCAACTGCGCATTCAACGCATCCAGCATGTCCTGGGACCGGATATATTCCCGCAGATACAGCGTTTCCTCGCGCGAGGTCGGGTTGGTGCCGGTCAGCATCATGGCCAGGCCCGGCAGCGCCTGGCTGGATTCGCCATTGGTCTGGCGCACGGCCACCTGGGCCTGACTGACATAGCGGCTGTCGGCCAGCAGCGCGTAATACACGATGGCCAGGATCATGGGAATGATGACGATGCCCCACAGCAGGCGGCGCTGGCGGCGGCGCTGAGCGGCTTCGGCCTGGATATCGTCCAGATCAAGATCGGACGCCGTGTCTTCGGTTCGTGCGACGACGGGCTCTGGCGCCGGCGTATTCAGTGCGGGAGGTTTGGTGTCAGGCATCAAAAATCAGAGTTCGAATCTTGGTTTGTTTAAATCAATCGCTGGATGAGTCCGATCGCCTCGACGATCTGGGCCTCGGTATGCTCGCTGCTCAAGAAGAACCGCAGGCGGGCGGCCTTTTCCTCGACGGCGGGGTGGATGATGGGCTGCACGTTCACGCCGTGTTCGAACAGGCTGTTCGACAAGCGCACCGCCTTCAGGGAACTGCCCACAATGACCGGAATCACCGAATAGCCCTGCGACAGGCCGGTATCCAGGCCGGCCGCGCGGGCCTGCTGCAAAAAGAACCGGCCCCGCTGTTTCAGCTGGGCGACGCGCTGCGGCTCGGCCCGCATCAGGTCCAGCGCCGCCAGCGATGCCGCCGCCATCGGCGGCGCGATGCCCACGCTGTAGACGAAGCCGGGAGCGGCGTATTTCAATTGTTCGACCAGGGCGCGTTCGCCGGCGATGTAGCCGCCGCACCCCGACAGAGTCTTGGATAGCGTGCCCATCCAGATGTCCACATCCCGGCCGTCGACACCGAAATGCTCGTGCAGGCCATGGCCTTTTTCGCCCAGCACACCCAGCGCATGGGCCTCGTCCACCATCAGGAATGCCTGGTGGCGGCGCTTGAGCTCGATCAGCGCCGGCAGGTCGGGCATGTCGCCGTCCATGCTGTAGATGCCTTCCACCACGATCAGCACGCGCTCGAACCGGCCACGGATCTCGGCCAGCAGGCGATCCAGGGTGGCGACGTCGTTGTGAGGGAAGGAACGACGGGCAGCACCCGACAACTGGATGCCCATCAGCACGCTGTTGTGGATCAGGCTGTCATGCACGATCAGGTCCTTGGGGCCGAACAGGTGACCGATGGCGCTGACGTTGGTGGCATGGCCGCTGACGAAGACCACGCAGTCTTCCGTGCCATAGACCTGAGCCAGCCCGCGTTCCAGATCGCGCTGGACGGGGCGCTCGCCCGCCACCAGGCGGCTGGCGGATACCGTGGTGCCATAACGGTCGATCGCTTCCTTGGCTGCCTGATCGACCTGCGGGTGGCCGGCCAGGCCCAGGTAGTTGTAGCTGGCGAAGTTGATGTAGTCGCGCCCGCCGATGCGGGTGGTGGCGCCCGCCTGGCCTTCATGCACCCGGAAAAACGGATTGTCCAGGCCCAGGCGCTGGGATGCCGCCTTGGACACCAGCATTTTTTCGTAGGCCGGGTGGCGATCGAAGCGGGTCCAGGCTTCGGGAATTTCGCGCCGGATAGCCGCGCGGCGGGCCGGGTTGGCCTGCGCCGCTTCGCCGCCACCGGCTTTCTTGCCCAGAATGCGGTCGATCAGTTGAAACTTGCCGGGGGCGCTGGATTCAGTCTTGCTCATCAGATCAGGGACGTTCCGGTTTGCGCCAGCCGCCGGGTCTCCGCCTCCAGGCTGCGCAGTTCGTCGGCGTCGAGGTCGGATTCGTGCCGGCCGACGACACTGGCCACGAGGCCGGCAGCTCCGGGCGTGGAACCGTCATCGTCATCGCCGTCGCCTGTCAGGCGTTCGATGATCCGCGCAGCCACGCCCGCCACCGTGGGCGCATCGTTCAGCATCATCACCGGCAACTGGATGCCGAAGCGCTGTTCCAGGCCCAGCGCCAGTTCCACCGCCATCAGCGAATCCATGCCCAGGTCGTGCAGGGACTTGTGCGCGTCAATACGGTCGGCGGCAATGGACAGAGTCTGAGCGACTTCTCCCGCCACCAGTTCCTGCACGATGCGGGCGACGGTTTCTGGATCCTTGCCCTGAATCAGACTGCGGATGTCCTGGTTATCCACCGCGACCTCCTGGCGGTTGCGGTTCAAGACGGTAAACCGCGGACTGTCAGCCGACGGCAGCAGGCGCGACAGCACATTCCAGTCGAAATCGGCCACGATGGCATGGGCGTTGCCCTGTCTCAGGACACGGCCCAGTTCATCCAGCGCCTTGGCCGCCGTCAGAGGCGGTCGGCCCAGGCGATTTTCCAGGCTGTCGCGCACGGCTTCGTGACGGGTCAGGTAACCCGCATCCCCGATGGGGCCCCAGGCGATGCAGGTGGCGGGCAGGCTCTGGCCGCGCCGCAGCGCCGCCAGACTTTTCAGGCCCGCGTTGGCCGCCACGTAATTGCCCTGGCCCGGGTTGCCGATGGCGGTCGTGACCGATCCATACAGCACAAAATGCCGGATCGGATCGGCCAGCGTGGCCTGGTGCAGATGCCAGGCGCCGGACAGCTTCGCATCCAGCACGCCGCACATGCTGTCTGAGTCCATCCGGCTGACCAGGCGGTCGTCGAACACGGCGGCCGCATGCACCACGCCCTGCAGCGGCGGCAGGGTCCGGCGGATATCGGCGATCATGTTCCGGACAGCCTCGGCATCGCGGATGTCGCAAGCACGAACATGGGCCTGCGCGCCTAGGGCAGCCAGACTCTGGATCGCTTCGGCGGCGCCGGGTGTATCCATGCCGCGCCGTCCCGCCAGCACCAGATGACGCACGCCCCGGGCGGCCAGCCAGCGGGCGGTTTCCAGACCGAAACCGGACAGTCCTCCCGTGATCAACCAGCTTGCATCGCTCGCGAACACAGGCGGCTGGCTGCCCAGCCTGGGGGGATCGATCGCGGGCCGGGCGTCGGCCATGGATACGACGATCTTGCCGATGTGACGGGCCTGTTGCATGACGCGGAACGCGTCCACCACCCGGTCGGCGGTAAAGCTGCGATACGGCAGCGGCGCCAGGGTGCCATCGGCGAACAGGCTCATGACTTCGGCAAACAGGCGGGCCGCCAGCGCCGGTCTGCCAGTCAGCAACTGATCGGCGTCGATGCCGAAATAGCTGATGTTGTTGCGCAGCGGCCGCAGGCCCAGGGGCGTGTTTTCAAAGAAGTCGCGCTTGCCCAGTTCCAGGAACCGGCCAAAGGGCTTCAAGACGTCCAGGCTGCGGCGCATGGCCTCGCCCGCCAGTGAATTCAATACCACGTCCACGCCCTGCCCCCGGGTGGCGGCGCGGATCTGATCGGCGAAAGCCAGGCTGCGCGAGTCAAGGACGTGGTCGGCGCCCAGCAGGTGGACGAAATCACGCTTTTCGTCTGTGCCGGCGGTCGCGAAAACTTCCGCCCCCAGATGACGGGCCAACTGGATGGCGGCGATGCCCACGCCGCCCGCCGCGCCATGGATCAGCACGCGTTCGCCGGGCTGCAGGTCCGCCAGCTGTTTCAGGGCGTAGTACACGGTCAGGAATACCGTGGGCACGGTGGCCGCCGCTTCGAAGGACCAGCCGTCGGGCACGCGAGCCACGGCATCGGCGCGCGTGACTACATGGCTGGCAAAGCAGGACGGGCCAAAGCCCATGACGGCATCGCCAGGCGCCAGATCGCGCACACCGGCGCCGACACGGCTGACCACGCCGGAAAACTCCAGGCCCAGGCTGGCGCCGGCAAAGCCGTTCTCGACCGCTTCGTCGGGCAGCAGACCCATCAGATACATGACATCGCGGAAATTCAGGCCCGTGGCGCAAGTCTGGACTTCGACTGCCTGATCATCCAGGGGACGCTCCGCATCGCGCAGCCACACCAGATTGCGCAGCTTGCCCGGCACATGAAAATCCAGGCGAAACCGATCCGCGCGCTGGCAGGCCGCCGCAGCGCGGCGCTCTTCCTTCATCACAAGAACCTGGCGGCGATCCGCCTGCCAGAGGATCTCGTTGGCGCCATCGGGGTGACGCAGCTCGCGCAGCAGGCGATCAACATCGCCGTCACCCAGATCGACCAGGGTGCAATCCAGGACGGGCGCCTCGTTCATCAGAACACGCCCGAACCCCCACAGGGCTGCCTGAGCCGGGGAAGGCACGGCCCCCTCGATCGGAGCATCGCCCAGCGCCCCGCCCCGCGTGACGATCCAGAGACGCGGCGGGACTTCCCGGCCCATCAGCGTCTGGGCGCACGCCATCAGGGCCGTGGCGGAGCCAGCCGCCTGGTCCGCAACATCCACCCAGCCGATCATGGAGACGCACTGCGCCCATGAACCCGCATCGGGCACCACGTCGCAGACGGTCACGGACATGCCCTGGGCGCCCAATCGGCTGGACAGATCCATTCCGAAGGCGCGGCTGGCCTCATCGACCAGCAGCAGCCAGCCACCGGAAACCCCGGCCGGATCGCCCGCTTCCGCAGCGGCGTCGACCAGCGCGTCATGGACAGCCGCGACGGCTTCGCCGGTATCAACGTCAGCCTGGGCGGATCGCGCAATCACCAGATACGCGCCTTCGGCCAACCCCTCGGCAGCCGGTTCGCACCAGACGAAGCTGTCGGCCAGCCCGGCTTCGCGCAGCAACTGCTGCCACACGGCAGGCTGCCACAGCGGCGCCTCGGGCGGCGCCACGCCGGCCGCGCCCGCTTCCTCGCCGGCCGGCACGCTCAGCCACCAGGCGGGGTCCAGGCCTTCCAGCAGATGCGCGCTCCAGTCGGCGTGGCGCTCGGCGACCACCAGCAGGCCGCCCGCCGCCAGCCGCTGACGCGCACCGGCCACGACGGCAACAGGGTCGGCCAGCAGATGCAAACTATGGCGGTAGATGATCACATCGAACCGCGCGGCGTCCAGGCCATGCCAGACGGACTGTGCGTCCTCATCCGATGCCAGGACACGAACGGCGGGCTGATCCTGATACTCGGCCGCCTGGCGATCGGCCAGATCGGCATCGGCGACCACCAGCGCATAATCGACCTGATCTTCGGGCAAAGCGCCCAGCAGCGTCTTGGGCAATTCACTGAGTGCGGCCGTCCATTCCAGCACCCGCAGCCTGCGCGTGGCGGGCAGCGCGCCCGCCAGGGACCGCAGCAAGGCTTCCAGCGCCAGGCGCTCGCCCAGATAGGTGGGGTCGTCCTGATAGCGGTTTTCCGCCACGGCGGAACGGCGCAGGCGATCCCGCAGCGCCAGCGGGTCCAGGCGCCCCTGCAGCAGGGCGGGCAGCTGGCGGCCCCAATGGCCCATCAGGGCCAGTTGCGGCAAATAGGCTGGATTGTCCCGCAGCAGGCTTTGCCACAGCTCGGCCGCCTGGGGCCATTCGGCATCCCGGCTCAGTGTCCACACATCATCCTGGCGAACCAGCAGGCCTTCGTCGCGCAGGCGCGCGCCAAGCCAGCGCGCCAGAGGACTGGCCGAAGGCGCGTCGAACAGCGCCGCCCAGTCCGGCGCGGCAGCCCGCAGCGCCAGTCGCCGGCAGGCCTCCATCGCAAAGGACAGGACCAGGATCTCGGTCAGCGGCAGGGTTTCGCGGAACCATCGTCGGCGAGCATCCCACAGCGGAGCCAGGTGATCGGACAGCAGCGGGACGAGATCCGCCGGCGCGGGCATCGCCGTCCGCCGCTCGTCCTGCGGATGGACTTTCAGACGCGACGCGATCCGCCAGCGCGAAACGGCCTTGCCGGCGTTCGGGTTCAGAGCTGCAGCGCGAAAGCGGCAGGCTTCGGCCAGGGCCAGCAGCGCGCCGCTTTCATCGAGCAGTTCGCAATCGGCCAGAACGGATCGGCGCCCGCGTCGCAGCACACGCACCCGCAGGCGCTGTGCCTGTCCGGGCCGGCACAGCGTCAGCCGACCGACCCGCACCGGCAGCATGGCCATGCCATCGCCTGCCTGGATGGCGTCCTGGAAGAATGCGATCAAAGCCTGGAAACAGAGATCCAGCACGCCAGGATGCAGCAGATACTCGGCGGATGCGGCCGGCTCCGGCGGGACCAGCGTCGCGTCCAGCTGATCGTCGTGGATGCGGATGGACTGCACCCCCTGGAAGACCGGACCATATTCCAGGCCAAGCCCGGTCGCCAGCGCATAGTGCGTGTCATGCCCGACCGTGCGAAAGTCAGCGCCGGGCGCTTGTGGAAACGCATCGGGCAGTTGCCCCGAACATTCCAGCAGCCGTCCTGCCGCATGCAAGGTCCATTCGTCATGACTCAGGCGTTGACGGCTCTGGATCGTGAAACGGCCGTCGCGCGGATGGATGGTCAGGCGCAGGCTGCGGGCATGGTCGCCATCGAACACCATCGGCGCCAGGATCTCCAGCGATTCCAGCACGGGCGCCTTGCCGCGCCAGGCACGGCCGGCGGCCAACGCCATTTCCGCATAGGCCGCCCCGGGAAAGACGATGGCGCCGCCGACCCGGTGATCGGCCAGCCAGGGCAGGACCTGGACATCCAAGGTGTTTTCCCAGGCGGCGTCGGCATCGGGCAGGCGCCAGCCCAGCAAAGGGTGCTCACGCCGCCGCTGGATGGCCAGCAGGCTTTCGCCGGTCTGGGGGTGCCAGTACCGTTCGCGCTGCCAGGGGTAATTCGGCAAACGCACGCGCCGGCCGGCCGCCGGAAACCGGCTTTGCAGGACAGATGGCTCGGACAGCAACAGACAACGGCCGATGGTGTGCTGGATCCGCTGCGCGCCATCGTCGTGGCGACTCAAGGCGCCCAGCACCCGGCCCCGAATATCCGCGTCGCCCAGCGTTTCCGTCAGGTAGCGCTGCAGGATCGCATGCGGCCCGACTTCCAGAAAGACCCGGCAGCCGAGCCGGGCCAGGCAGAGCGAGGCGGCCTGGAACCGGACCGGCTCACGGATATTGCGCCACCAGTATTCCGCATCCAGGCAGACGCCCTCGAGGGCGTCCCCCGTGACGGTGGACACGAAGACCGCGGACCGGGCCGCGCCGGGATCCAGATCCCGCAGCGTGTGCAGCACCTGATCGCGGATGGGGTCCATGCAAGGGCCATGGAAAGCGTAATCCAGGTCCAGCAGACGGAAGAACACGCCCTGCGGCTGCAGATGCGCCTGCATTTGCAGCAGGCCTTCCAGGTCGCCGGACAGAGTGAGATTACCCGGGCTGTTATACCCCGCAATGGTCACGCGGTCCGCCAGATCGAGTTCCGCAAGCAGGGATGCCAGCGCATCGGCCGACAGCGCGACGGCGGCCATGCGCCCCCGCCCTCGCGTCAGCCCCTGGGCCTGGCTGCGGGCGCAGATCACCCGGGCCGCCTGTTCCAGGCCAAGAGCCCCGCAAGCCCAGGCCGCCGCGATTTCCCCCACGCTGTGTCCGGTGACCGCCTGCGGAACAATGCCTTGTTCGCGCAGCAGCAGCGTCACGGCCACCTGCACGGCAAACAGCAAGGGCTGGGCCGCCGTGGTGTCATCCAGCCTGGATTCTTCGGTGGACACACGCAGTTCATGCACGACGGAAAAGCCGGCAAGCGGCTGCAACAGCGCGTCCAGTTCGCCCAGGATGGCGGCAAACCGGGGAGACTCGTCCAGCAGACGACGGCCCATGCCCTGCCATTGGGATCCATTGCCCGAATACACAAATGCGATGCCGCCGGGTTCGGGGAGCGTGTCCTCCGTCAGAACGGCCGTGGAGTCCTCGTCATCCGCAAAGGCCTGCAAGCGATCCACCGCATCGGCAAAGGACGCGGGCTGCAGGATCAGGGCCTTGTCCAGGCGGTCTCGACGAAACGCCGCGCCATAGGCGATGGCGTCGTAGGCCTCGGGCCCCTGGACGACCAGTTGCTGCGCGTAGCCGCCCGCCATTGCCGCCAGGGCGGGGGCGCTGCGCGCCGACAACAGCAGCGGCGGCAGGCAGCGCGTGGCGGCATCCGCCGGCGCGGCCTGCGGTGCGACGGTCGCCGGCCCCTGCAGCAGGACATGCGCATTGGCGCCGCCGAAACCGAAGGAATTCACCCCGGCAACCAGCGGCCGCCCGCCCGCCGGCAACATGCGATCCCGAGTGGAAATTTCCAGGTTCAATGCCTGAAAATCGATATGCGGATTGGGGGTATTCAGATGGATGGCCCCCGGCAGGGCCCGATGCTTCAAGGCCAGCACGGTCTTCACCAGGCCCGCCATGCCCGAGGCGGCCTCCAGATGGCCCACATTGGCCTTCACCGAGCCGATGGGCAGCGGCGTGGCATGCCCCTGGCCGTAAACCTGGCCGATGGCGGCGGCCTCGATGGGGTCGCCGACCGCCGTGCCGGTGCCATGAGCCTCGATGAAATCGACATCGCCCGCCGCCAGGCCGCTGCGCGACAGGACTTCCCGCATCAGATCGGCCTGCCCCTGGGCGCTGGGAATGGTGATGCCGGTCTTGCGGGCGCCATCCGCGTTCACCCCGCTGGCCAGGATGACGGCCTGGATGTCGTCGCCATCGGCCAGGGCCTGCTCGTAGGGCTTCAGCAGCAGGACCGCCCCGCCCTCGGAACGCACGTAGCCATCGCCCGCCGCATCGAAGGGCCGGCAGCGCCCCGTGGCGGACAGCATCGACGCCTTGGTGAAACCGACGAAGGGATAGGGATGCAGCAACAGATTGACCCCGCCCACCAGTGCGCAGGATGCTTCGCCCGTCTGGATGGTGCGGCAGGCATGATGCAAAGCCACCAGCGACGAAGAACAGGCGGTATCCACCGCCAGTGAGGGACCATGCAGGTCATACACATAGGACAGACGGTTGGCGGCCACGCTGAGCGTATTGCCGGTCATCGAGTGGGAAGAGAGGCTTGCCAGATCGTCCAGGCCCCGTGTGCCGTAATCCAGGGCTGCAATGCCGACATAGACGGCGCAGTCCGACCCGGCCAGGGACGATGGCGGGACACCCGCGTTTTCCATGGCTTCCCAGGACAATTCCAGCAACAGACGCTGCTGCGGATCGAGCCAGGCGGCCTCGCGCGGCGAAATGCCGAAGAAGCCGGCATCGAACTCGTCGATGCGCGACAGCACCCCGGCCGAGAACGTGATGCTGCGGCCAGGCTCAGCCCGTTTGGAATGCTGCAGTTCGGATGTCGCCCAGCGCTCCGGCGGAATTTCAGTGACCAGATCGCGATGGTTCATCAACGCAGACCAGAAACCGGCCTCGTCGCGACAATCGCCCGGGAACCGGAACGCCATTCCGACCAGGGCAATGGCGCCTTGCATGGCTTCCGCAGCCGCACGATCACCCTTCTGTTGATTTTTCCCGACTGACAAACAACTTCCCCAACAACTTTTGTTATGTTTGTTACTTTTTGGCACGCTACCGCCGTGCCGTCACACGTTCGGCAAGCGCTGGCTCGCATTGTATTACAAAGGTAATATTTTCAATCACGATAGTGCTTATAAGAGTGGGGGCAATGAAGATCGGCACCGTGCTGTCCTCACCGCAGTCCCCGCCGAAAGGCCCGGCATCTTGAGAAAAATCAAACACCGGCCAGATAAACCGGCCGTCCGGCGGCCCGCGACCACACCCAGGGTTTACCCGGTGCTACAGTCGGACTGACCTGATCCAAGGCCGTCCTCTCGACCCTCCAAAGAACAGCCATGACCCCACACCAGGACTGGGACCCCCGCGCCCCGGAAGTGCTCGCCGACCCCATCGCCGCCTACGACCGGATGCGCCGGCGCTGCCCGGTGGCCCACAGCGACTATCTGCATCATTCCGTGTTCCGCCATGCCGACGTCATGCGCATCCTGATGGATCACGAGACGTTCAGCAGCCAGGCCTCGCGCCATGTCTCGGTGCCCAACAGCATGGACCCGCCCGAACACACGGCCTGGCGCGCCCTGATCGAGCCCTATTTCGGGCCGGACCGCATGGCGGCCTTCGAACCGGACTGCCGCCGCATCTGCGCCGAGCTGGTCGCGGCATTGCCGCGCAACGCCTCCGTCGAAATCATGTTCGGCCTGGCGCACCCGTTCGCGCTGCGCATGCAGTGCGCCTTCCTGGGCTGGCCCGACAGCCTGCATGAACCGCTGCGGCAGTGGATCCACAAGAAGAACGTCGCCACGCTGTCGGGCGACACGCATGCCATCGCGGCCGTGGCCACCGAATTCGACCAGACCATCCGCGATCTGCTCCAGGAACGCCGCCAGGCGGGCGACCGGGCGCCCGACGACGCGACGACCCGCCTGATGCGCGCGTCCATCCACGGCCGCGCCCCGACCGAGGACGAGATCGTCAGCATCCTGCGCAACTGGACCGTCGGCGAACTGGGCACCATGGCCTCCAGCGTCGGCATCATCGCTTACTACCTGGCCACGCATCCGGCGCTGCAGGATCAACTGCGCCACGACCCCTCGCTGGTGCGCGCCGCCAACGACGAAATCCTGCGCATCCACGCCCCCCTGATCGCCAACCGGCGCACCCCGACCTGTCCGGCGCGAGTCGGCGGCGCCGAGATCCAGCCCGGCGAGCGCCTGACGCTGATCTGGGCGTCCGCCAACCGCGACGAAGCCGTGTTCGGCGATCCGGACGAGTTCCGGCTGGACCGCGACCCGGCGCTGAACCTGCTGTACGGGGCGGGCATCCACGCCTGCCCGGGCGCGCCGCTGGCCCGCCTGGAACTGGAAGCCATGATCCAGGCCCTGCTGGCCGGCACCCGGGCGCTGGAACCCAGCGACGAACACCCGCCCATGCCGGCCATCTACCCTGCCAGCGGCCACCGGCAGGCGATCCTGATGCTGCGCCACTGAGCGCCGCCCGCGTCGGGCTCCACGCGAGATGCGGAGCCCGGCGTCCGCATTTCGTGGCGAAGAAGGGACACGGCATAAGCTCATCACGGATTCCCATACCAAGCAGCGGTTATATCCGCCCCGGCAAGACTACAATTCAGGCATGAACCATTCGGGGTGGAAAACACCCTGGTTTTACGGGGGCTTGCCAGCCATGTGTCAGCTATTGGGCATGAATTGCGCCACGCCGACGGACATCACGTTTTCCTTCACCGGCTTCGCGGCGCGAGGCGGCGGCACCGACCACCACGCCGACGGCTTCGGCATCGCCTTTTACGAGAACCGGGGTTCGCGCTGCTTCCTGGACAACGCGCCCTGCTGCCAGTCGCCCGTGGCCGAACTGATCAAGCGCTACCCGATCAAGTCGCGCAACGTCATCGCCCACATCCGCAAGGCCACCCAGGGCGCCCTGGAACTGGAAAATTGCCACCCGTTCGTGCGCGAACTCTGGGGGCGCCACTGGCTGTTCGCCCACAACGGCGACCTGAAGTCCTTCGCGCCGCCCCTGCGCGGCGACTATCTGCCCATCGGCCAGACCGACAGCGAACGCGCCTTCTGCTTCATGATGGAAGGCCTGCGGGCGCGGTTCGGCACGCGCGAACCCGATGACCGGGAACTGTTCGCCGCCGTGGCGGACATGACCACGGAACTGACCCGCTACGGGGTCTTCAATTTCCTGCTGTCCAACGGGCGCTGCATGATGGCGCACTGCTCCACCTCGCTGACCTACATCGTGCGGGCCTGGCCGTTCCAGGTCGCGCACCTGGTGGACACCGACGTGGCCGTGGATTTCGCCAACATCACCGCGCGCGGCGACTGCGTGGCCGTCATCACCACCAAGCCGCTGACCGACAACGAGACCTGGACCGCCTTCCAGGCGGGCGAACTGATGATGTTCGTGGACGGCCGTCCGCAATCCAGCCTGCGGATCGACATCCCCGAGGACATCCAGCGCAGCAACCGGGCGAATCTGGCGTGCGCGTGACCTTGCGGATCCGCCCCGGCGCCGACCGGGTCCGGCCCGCGCGGACACCGCGTTGACGTGCGGGGCATTCCGCCGGGCATTGGCCGGATGCCCTATGATGATGTCATGACTGATCCCACTGCAGACAACGATCCGCGCCCGGTCGAGCCCATCGAGCCCGATCTGAACGAATGCTGCGGCAACGGCTGCTGCCCCTGCGTGTTCGACACTTATGCCGAGGAAAAGCGCAGCTGGCAACAGGCCCTGAAGGCCTGGGAAGAGCGCCACCCGGATCAGGTGAAAGACACCGCCACCCCCTGAACCAGCACGCCGTCCCCGGCCACGCCCCCGCCCGTGATCGCGATTGCGGACCGCTCACCGCGATGCCTTGCCTCGCGACGTCACGACACGCGGGGAGTCCTTGCTGCGCATAGGGTTCCTGCCGGTTTCGGGGAGCGGCATTTTTATAATCTGACTTTCCGATTCATCTTTTCAGGAATGACGCACCGTGGCTTCCGACGCTATCCCCATGTTTGCCGAAAACACCTATCCGCTCGACGCGCGGGGCATCGCCAAGCGCTTCCGGCACGCCGCCATCTTCGGCGCCCTGTCGGCCCTGCAGCCGGGTGAAACCATGCGCTTCTGCAACGATCACGACCCGCTGCCGCTGCTGCAACAGCTGAAGAACCATTTCGGCGAAAACATCCAGTTCGAATACCTGGCCCGCAACCCGGGAGAAATCGTCATCGATTTCCACATCGTGCCCTGAACGCGCCGCCGCGCACATCCGCCAGCCACCCGCCCGGGTGGCTTTTTCATGCCCGCCGGAAGCCGTTTGCGCCGGTCGCCTCCCTCGATCGATCCCCGCCGGACCGAACCCGGAACGCCGTCCGCATCCCCGCCGATTAACTCAGGTCAAGCCTAGCGAAGAAAGTCAGGTCTCATGCTTGATGGCACCATATGTTGTGTTTAGTATTCACACAAACACAATATATAGAGATCCAAGCATGAACCCACATTCCACCGTCCAGGCCGGCCAGCGCCCCGTCCCGCAGATCGACGTGATCCGCTCCATCGACGAATACCTGCGGCAGCAGGACTGGCGCGTCAACGCCAACGCCAACCAGGGCTATTCCCTGGGCGGCCTGATCCTGAACACTTCCGGCAAGATGATCGCCAACTACTGGCTCAGCCACGTCTACCCGGAAGCCATCGGCCAGGCCCACCGCCAGGGCGACCTGCACATCCACGACCTGGACATGCTGTCGGGCTACTGCGCCGGCTGGTCGCTGCGCACGCTGCTGAACGAAGGCCTGAACGGCGTGCCGGGCAAGGTCGAATCCGCCCCGCCGCGCCACATGTCCAGCGCAGTGGGCCAGATCGTCAATTTCCTGGGCACGCTGCAGAACGAATGGGCGGGCGCGCAGGCCTTCAGTTCCTTCGACACCTACATGGCGCCCTTCATCCGCAAGGACGCCATGAGCTACGAGCAGGTGCGCCAGTGCATGCAGGAGCTGATCTACAACCTGAACGTGCCTTCGCGCTGGGGCACGCAGACGCCGTTCACCAACCTGACCTTCGACTGGGTCTGCCCGGAGGACCTGCGCGACCAGGTGCCGGTGATCGGCGGCGAGGAAATGCCGTTCTCGTACGGCGAGCTGCAGGCCGAAATGGACATGGTCAACCAGACCTACATCGAGGTCATGATGGCCGGCGACGCCAAGGGCCGCGCCTTCACCTTCCCCATCCCGACCTACAACATCACGCCGGATTTCGACTGGCACAGCCCCAACGCCGAACGGCTGTTCGAGATGACGGCGAAGTACGGCCTGCCCTACTTCCAGAACTTCATCAATTCGGAACTCAAGCCCAACATGATCCGGTCCATGTGCTGCCGCCTGCAGCTGGACCTGCGCGAACTGCTGAAGCGCGGCAACGGCCTGTTCGGCTCGGCGGAACAGACCGGTTCGCTGGGCGTGGTGACGATCAACTGCGCCCGCCTGGGCTATCTGCACCGGGGCGACGAGGCCGCCCTGCTCGCGCGGCTGGACGAGTTGCTGGACCTGGGCCGGCAAAGCCTGGAGATCAAGCGCCGCGTCATCCAGGACCTGATGGACGGCGGCCTGTTCCCCTACACCCGCCGCTACCTGGGCACGCTGCGCAACCACTTCTCCACGCTGGGGGTCAACGGCGTCAACGAGATGATCCGCAACTTCACGGCCGGCGAGCACGACCTGACCAGCCCCTGGGGCCACGACTTCGCCGTGCGCCTGCTGAATCACGTCCGCGCCCGCATGATCGAATTCCAGGAATCCACCGGCCACCTGTACAACCTGGAAGCCACGCCCGCCGAAGGCACCACCTATCGCTTCGCGAAAGAGGATCGCGCCCGCTGGCCCGACATCCTGCAGGCCGGCACGGACGACATGCCCTACTACACGAATTCCTCGCAGCTGCCGGTGGGCTTCACCGACGACCCCTTCGAGGCGCTGGAACGCCAGGACGAACTGCAGCGCAAGTACACGGGCGGCACCGTGCTGCACCTGTACATGACCGAACCGCTGTCCTCGGCCGACGCCTGCCGCACACTGGTGCGCCGCACGCTCAGTCGTTTCTCCCTGCCCTACATCACGATCACGCCGACTTTTTCCATCTGCCCGAAGCATGGCTACCTGCCCGGTCGGCACGACTTCTGCCCGCACTGCGACGACGATCTGCTTGCCCGCCAGCACAGCCAGGCGAAGGCGGCAGCGCACGCGGTACCGGCATGAACGACGCGGGTGGCCCACATCGCCCGATCCCTGCTGGCAAGGCCGCGTGTCTCCGGGCTCGCCGACCAAGCGCTGCAACGGGGGACGCCGCCCATAAGCCAATGCCTGTCCCCGGCTCCGCCAGCCAGCCCGACAACCCTTTTTCCCGTCCGGACCACGGTCCGGTTTTCTCAGCCTCTCAGGAGCACATCATGTCCAACACATCCATCACTCTGAACGACGCCGAACGCCAGCCTTGCGAAATCTGGACCCGCGTCATGGGCTACCACCGCCCCGTCTCGTCCTTCAACATCGGCAAGAAGGGCGAATTCCACGAGCGCCGCTTCTTCGTCGAACGGCACGCCGGCCAGGCGCCGGCGGCGCGGACCGCCTGATCGGGGTCCGCCATGCACGCCGCCCGCATCGCCCCCGGCAGCGGCGCCCGGACGCTCAAGGCGGGCGGCCTGGTGCCCTTCACGGCCACGGACTTCCCCGGCCTGCTGGCCGCCGTGGTCTTCGTGCAGGGCTGCCCCTGGCGCTGCGGCTACTGCCACAACCCGCATTTGCAGCCCCGCACGGCGGACAGTCCCATCGACTGGGCCGACATCCTGGCGTTTCTGAAGCGCCGGGTCGGCCTGATCGACGGCGTGGTCTTCAGCGGCGGCGAGCCCACCATGGACCCCGGCCTGGGCGCCGCCATCCGGCAGGCGCGCGAACTGGGCTACAAGGTCGGCCTGCACACCGGGGGCACGCACCCGCGCCGCCTGGCCCAGGTGCTGCCGCTGGTGGACTGGGTCGGCCTGGACATCAAGGCCGGCTTCGAACACTACGACCGGATCACGCAGGTCGCCGGCAGCGGCGCGCCGGCCCGGGCCAGCCTGCGAGCCGTCCTGGACAGCGGCGTGGATTTCGAATGCCGGACCACGGCGCACCCCGATCTGATCGGCGCCGACGAACTGCTGGACTTGGGCCGGATGCTGGCTGATCTGGGCGTGCGGCGCTACGCCGTCCAGATCTTCCGGCCCCAGGGCTGCGCGGACGCCGACCTGAACGCGCGCGGCCAGTCGCTGCGGGACTGGCCGGGCAAAGACGTCCGGTCGGCGCTGGCGGCGATGTTTCCTGCGTTCCAGATCCGGCTGCCCTGAGCGCCGCCCTCAGGCGGCCTCGGCGGCCCGGCGCCCGCGCTGGCGAAATCCCTGGCGGATGTCCTCGGGCACCAGGGAACCGCCGGTGCTCCAGATGACGTGGGTGGCCCCGCCCATGACGGCGGCCAGCCCGTGGCGTTCCAGGTAGGCCTGGCCCTGCGGCGTATCCAGCACCTGCAGCGGCCCGCGCAGGCCGGTCGCCGCCGAGGGCTCCACATAGATGCCTTCCCTGTCTTCCAGGCGCCAGGCATCGGCGTAGAATGTGTCCTCGCCCACGGTGAAGACCCCGGACAGCAGGGACGCCATCAGGGGCGCGACCAGCGGCGAGGCCTGGCCCACGGCCAGCCCGTCGGCTTCGGTGCGGTTGTCCAGACCCACGTCGTAGACGGAGACGGGACGATCCGCGCCGCACGCCAGCTGCACCAGCATGCAGGGCGAACCGGTCGGCTCGACGAAGAAGCCGTGGACGTGCGCCCCGAACAGGCGTTTCAGGCCATACAGGATGCCGCCCGGCGCCCCGCCGACCCCGCACGGCAGGTAGACGAACAGGGGATGCTCCGCATCCACCGGCCGGCCCGCCGCCCCCAGTTGCGCCTGCAGCTCGCGCGCGGCGGCCGCATAGCCCAGGAACAGCGATTCGGATTGCTCGTCGTCGACGAAATGCATCCAGGGATCGGCCTGCGCGATGGCCCGGCCGGCGGCCACGGCGGCGGCATAATCCCCCGCGTGCTCGACCACGGCGATGCCCCGCGCCCGCAGGCGCTGCTTTTTCCATTCCTTGGCATCCGCCGACATGTGCACCACGGCCCGCAGGCCCAGGCCGGCGCCGATCAGGCCGATGCTCAGGCCCAGGTTGCCGGTGCTGCCCACCGCCACGGCATGCCGGCCCAGCACGGCCCGGGCCGGGGGCTCGGCCAAGGCGCGCCGGTCGGCATCGTCCCGCAACACGCCGGCCTCCAGGCCGATCCGCTCGGCCAGGCTGAGGATTTCATGGAAGCCGCCCCGCGCCTTGACGGATCCCGCCACCGGCAGGGCATCGTCCCGCTTGAGCATCCAGAGTCCCGGAGACGTCGGCGCCAGCGCGTCCCGCAGGCGCGGGATCGGCGTCAACGGCGAAGACAGGCGGCCCCCGGCGGATTCGAGCTCCGGGAAGACCTGTTCCAGCAGCCCCGCGCAGCGGTCGAATCGGGCTTCGGCCACGGCGGGGTCCAGGCGGCCGTCGCGGCCGTCGGCCTGCGGGTCGTAGCCTGGATTCAGCCATAGCAGGGGCCGGCGCTGCGTCAGCCCCTCGGGCAGGCCCGGATGCCGGGCCGCAATATCTGCGTTCATGAAAGGCTCCTGTGCGGCGAGGCATCGGCGCCCCGCCCATTGCTCGAAAGCCTGCTCAGGATACACGGCATGCGCTCCCGCCAGCGGCGAGGCCCCTTCATCACGCCCGGGCCACGGCGGCGGGCCGCCGCACGGGCCCCGGGATGGCGGTCGTCAGGCCGCCGGCCGGATCAGGCGGCCGGCCCCTGCGGCGCGAGCCGCCCGCCCAGGCGCAGGCGCGCCGCCCGGGCCACGTCTCGCAGCACGGCCTTGGGATGAAACACCGCCAGGTCGATGGAGTCCAGCGTGTTCTTCACCATCAGGCCCAGTTCCGTATCGCCTTCGATCACCAGGCGGCGGCTGAAGAACAGGGTGTCGGGATCTTCCTTGCGCTGCAGCAGGCGGTAGAAATCCACCGCGTCGGCGCGGATGGTCAGGTCCGGTTCGGCGTCGCCGTGCCGGGCCGCCCGGAAGGCGTGGTTGCGCCAGGTGTAGTCGAAGCGGACATGCGCGTCGGCGACGTGGATGCGCAGGGACCGGCCTTCCAGCATGTGCAGGGTGTCGGGGTGCAGATGCCGCGCCAGCACCAGGTTCAGGCCGGTGACGAACAGCGCCGAGCCCGGGAACCGGGGCAGGCGTTCCAGCGCCTGGGCGACGGACTGGGGCACACGATAGGCGGGAGTGGTGGAATTGTGCATGCGGAAGCTCGGGTGGCGATCAAGAATTCGGAGTATCGGTCATCATGCGGAAACCTGCGCCCTGACTCGGGGGGCCTGCGGCGCGGGCGGGTCGCCCGGCAGCACCATGTCCAGCCCGGGGCGGTCGTGCCAATAGCCATTGCAGGGCCCGGCGGGCATCAGCGGCGTCAGCCGGGCATGCGCATCGGCGGCGGATTCCCGCCCGTCCAGCACGGCCCGGAAGGCCGCCACGACCTGATCCATGTGCTGCGACTGCGGACTCAGGCGCAACACGTCCACGCCCAGGTCCCGCAGCTCATCGAGTTCGTGGATCAGGGTATGGACCAGCGCCGACTGGGTCTGGATGCCGTTGATGGTCAGGAAGGCCTGGGATTCCTTGGTTTCCAGCAGCAAGCCGTCCGGGTGGTCCATGCAGACGTACTGGCAGTTGTCCTTGGGGAAATTGCGGTTGCGGGCGGTGAAGCAGCGGGCGGAAAAGGCCAGCGGCATGCGGCCGTAGGCGAATACTTCCGTTTGCATGCCGGCAGGCCGGTCCTGTTGCAGCTGCGTCAGCCCCGCACGCCCCATTTCCAGCGGCATGACCCAGCGGGTCGCGCCCTGGGCGGCGATCACGTCCAGGGTGGGCTTGCTGTAGATGTTCAGGAACGGGCCCGCAACGAAACGCCCCCACGCTGCGCCTGCGGCTTGCTGCCCCCCGAGGGGGCCCTTTTCGCCTTGGGGCGGCCCGGCGGCGAAAAGCCGCTCATGGATCAGGCGCACGGCTCCCATGTCGTTGGCTTCGATGCCGTAGGTTTCGTTCTCGGTGATCTTGCGCAGGGTATTCAGGTCATTGCCCGATTCCAGCAGGACCTGGGTCGACAGGATCGGCGTCTTGCCGGCCTGGGCCAGCATGTCGGCGACCTCGATCCAGTCGGACAGGCGCAACTCGTGGCGCCGCGAACAGACCGTTTCCCCCAGATAGACGATATCGACCGGCCACTCGGAGACGGCTGCATAGAATTCCAGGGTGGTGACGCGGGGCCAGTAGTATTGCAGGGGCCCCAGGGCGATTTTCATGATGGTTTCCTCGTACGCAATGGGCGGGGCGGTCCGGGGCGTCCTTCATGAAGGCCGGGCGCACGCCCCGCGCGGAATTTATTTCCAGGGCCGGTGATAGGCGCCCAGCGTGTGCTGCTGGCCTTCGGCGACCTTGTTCAGTTCGGCCATCCACGACGGATGCACGGAATAGCGGGCCGGGTTGGCGCGCGCCTGATCGATGGCCTGGCGCCAGACCCGCGTGACCTGCGCCACATAGGCGGGGCTGCGCTGGCGGCCCTCGATCTTGATGGCCCGCACCCCCATGGCCATCAGCCGGGGCAGCAGTTCCAGGGTGTTCAAGCTGGTGGGTTCTTCCAGGGCGTAGTAGTTTTCGCCCGCGACATCGAAGCGGCCCTTGCACAGCGTGGGGTAGCCGGCGTTCTCGCCTTCGTCGTAACGGTCGATCAGCACGTTGTTCAGGCGGGATTCCAGGCCCTTGTCGGTCTGCTGCCAGCGCACGTGCTTGGCCGGGGAACAGACCCCGTGCGTGTTGGGCGATTCGCCGGTCGCATAGGACGACAGGGCGCAACGGCCTTCCACCATGACGCACAGGCTGCCGAAACCGAAAACCTCGATTTCCACCGGTGTGTTTTCGCACACCTGCTGCACCTGGGCCACCGACAGCACGCGCGGCAGCACCGCGCGGGCCACGCCGAACTGTTCGTGATAGAAACGGATGGCTTCGTAGTTGGTGGCCGAGCCTTGCACGGACAGGTGCAGCCGCAGGTCCGGGTAGCGGTCGCGGGTATAGGCCATCAGGCCGGGATCGGCCATGATGATCGCGTCCACGCCCGCGTCAGCGGCGCGGTCCACTGCTTCGCGCCACAGGCGCCAGGCATCGGGCTGCGGGTAGGTATTGAGCGCCAGCAGGACTTTGCGCTGCCGGTCATGCGCGTAGCGGATGCCCTGGGCGATGGCCGCCGCGTCGAAATTCAGGCCGGCGAAATTGCGGGCATTGGTCGTATCCCGGAAACCCAGATAGACGCAATCGGCGCCCTCGTCCACGGCGGATTTCAGGGCGGGCAGGCTGCCTGCGGGACAGACGAGCTCAAAGTTGGACAGGTCGTGACGAGGCACCACGCCGGGGCGGGTGGAGGAAGGCAGAGCAGACATGAAGCATCCTGACGGTTCGGCCATGCAGGCGGGGCATGCCGCCAGGCCATCGGCAACAGCGTGCACTATGCGCCGTCCAGGAAACAAAGTCCTTAATTCGCATCAAGGGAATCGGTATTGAGCGCGCGGTTTTCCCTTGCGGCCGGCCGCCCGTCGTGTAATGTAGCGGCTTGACTTGAGAGGACTTGAAAGGATCCCGCATGGCTCTGCCCGACATCACCCTGGACGTGCGCGGACTGCCCCCGCCCGAACCGCTGGAACACTGCCTGGAGGCCCTGGCCGACCTGGCCCCCGGCCAGCGGCTGAACATGCTGATCGACCGCGAACCCTATCCCCTGTATGCGATGCTGGACCGGGACGGATTCCGGCACGAATGCACCTTCGAGGACACCCATTTCCAGGTCGCGATCTGGATCGCCTGACCATGCAGCGCGCCCTGGATTTCGACAAGACCCCCGCCCTGGGGGTGCCGCTGCCCTTCTTCCTGAACGTGCCGGCGTTCGGCCTGCTGGCGGGACTGCTGGCGACCTGGGCGGGCCCGCAGGCGTTCTCGTCGCGCTGGACGGCGCAGGCCCTGGCGCTGACTCATCTGTGGACCCTGGGCATCCTGGGCAGCGCCATGCTGGGCGCGCTCATCCAGATCCTGGCCGTGGCCTGCAACGTGCCCGTCACGCCCGCGCGCGCCGTCGCCCGGACCGTCCATGCCCTGCTGACCCTGGGCACGCTGTCCTTGGCCGCGGGATTCCTGTGGTGGGCTCCCTGGGCCTGGACGTCCGCCGTGATCCTGCTGGGCCTGACCTTCGGACTCTACCTGGCGGCCCTGGGCCGCGCGCTGTGGGCGCACCGAACCCAGGTCTACAAGGGCGCCCGCGAGATCCTGGTGCCTGTCCGGGGCGCTCTGCTGGCCCTGGCGCTGGCCGTGGCCATGGGCCTGGTCATGGCGGCCGCGCTGAGCCTGGGCTTGGCACTGCCCGAATGGGTGGGCGGCCACGTGCTGTGGGGCCTGCTCGGCTGGGGCGGGCTGCTGCTGATGGGCATGTCCTTTCAACTGCTGCCGATCTTCCAGCTGACCGAGCTCTATCCCAAGCCGCTGACCCGCTGGCTGCCGCTCCTGATCCCCGGCCTGCTGCTGGCCTGGACGGCGCTGGACGCGACCGCCGGCCTGCCACGCCTGATGCTGGAAACCGTGGAGCTGCTCCTGGCCGGCGCCTACGTCACCTGGATCGCCGCGTCCCTGCACCGCCTGGCCACCCGCAAGCGGCCCACGGCCGAGCCCACGACGCTCTTCTGGTTCGCCGGCCTGATCAGCCTGCTGGCCTGCGCGCCCGCCTGGGTCTGGCTGCGCCACGGCCAGGCCGCGCAGGCCGCCATGGTGCTGGGCGTGCTGCTGATCGTCGGCGGCCTGGGAGCGATCGTCCACGGCATGCTGTACAAGATCGTGCCCTTTCTGCTGTGGAAACACGCGCAGGATGCCATGGTGATCCCGTCCCGGGATCCGGGCCAGGCCCGCGTGTACCTGAAGGTCCTGCCGAAGATGGCCGCCTACATCCCCGAGCGGCCGGCCCGGCTGCACTGGGCGCTGTATGTGCTGATGGTGTCGTCCTGGACGCTGGCGGCGGCCGGCTGGACGCCCGCTGGCCAGGCGGCCGGCCCCCTGCTGCTGGCCTGCGCCGCGCTGCTGGCCTGGAACCTGGGCGGGGCGCTGAGGCTGTATCGCAGGACGCTGCGGGCCATGGCGGCGCTGCCGCATCATGCGGCGGCCGCGCGGAGCTCGGCCGATCCTCGCTAGCGACGGCGGTCGCTGCCGAATGCCACCGATAACTGAACCATCATCCATTGAAAATCAATACGTTACAATAAATCCGCTACTGAAATTTGAACCACTTGGCCATCCAATTTTGAACATTCCGTACTTTCCATCGTTTAATTTTTAACTTTTCGGATTGATCTACATGAGCGGCTGTTAGCGGCCAAAAGCGGTCAGTTTGGACCCTTTTCTCGGTCACTGCTCCAGGCGGATTCCTGCCCGTCGACGCTCGACGTCCAAAATGTCTGATGCCAATTAAAAAAGCGTCATTCGCGAACATCGGCTAAAGACACCGCTGCCACCTACCGGTGCGGCTCTAGACGAGCGCTGGAACGTATAGAAGGCTTTCAGGCCGACCACTAAGGATGTCAGCGATTCTCCTAATCTTAGCGTCGGTTCATGCAAATTTACTTCTGGCAAGCTTAGGGTAGGTGCTTACCGAGGGAGGCCGCCCTTGAGTGTGCCGACGCCGTGGCGACCTAGCCCCTCTATGTTTCGAGGCAGCGTCAAGTAATGTGAGGTATTGCAGGTCCACCTCAACGAAGCATACCCAGCTAAGAGGCGGTGACCTATCCATCGGGGGTCGACCGTGGGCTCGAGGCGCGGCTGGTTCGCCAACAGCAGAAGCCCCATAAACTGGACCCACTCATCTCGCTCCAGCAACGACTCGCCATAGCCGTGAAATGAGCGACCGCTTGCGTACCAAGATATTCGTTGGAAACAGTTGTCCCCGAGAAAACCACGTAGCTTTTCCAAATGGGCGCGAGCAGAAGTCGACATGTCTACCATGACTAGATGCAGGCGTCGTCCATCGCGCATAAGCAGGTCGGAGTGCACCGCGAGCTCTCGTTCTTTACCAGCGCTTTCCATCGCTCGGTACACCTCTGTCTCATCCAAGAACTGCTCAGCTGGCATGATAAAGCAGCTACGTCTGTCTTCGACCGTTCGAGGTGTGTAGGCATAATAGCTTAAAGGCACTGCCTCCACTTCTACGGATCGCTTGACAATAGCCCGAAGGTGCCAGTATGGGTGGGTATCAGGAATCACAATTTGTACGTCAAAGACGCATTCCAGCCAAGGTTCGGTAAGTCGTCATTGCAAAGTCGTCCGTCATTCCCGAGATGAAGTCGACGACCAAGTGCGCACGGGCGTTCCACTCAAGGAAATCTTCGTGCTGCAGTCCCTTGTACTGAGTAACCTGATGTGCATAGACCTTGATGTATCGCTGGGGGAAGAGCTTGAGCAGCTTTGGTTCAAGCAATATTTGAGCCCCCTTCTCGTCTTTATTTTCAAACGCCAAGGCTGCTTCGAACCTCTTCCGCGAGCAACTCAAGAGAGGCCGCGTCTGCTCCAGCAAACCAGTGATGGCGTAATAGCCCGCAAGTTCGATACGCTGCACCGTTTCATGCCGGTACACCTTCTCTCGACAGAAATCCTTCAACACCTTCAAGATGGCGCCTGGTGGCTCGTCTTCGGGCAGCAGCGACTTGAGCTCCCCTGTATGAATTTCCGCTTCCTTATCGACGTATCGTTGGGCAGCATAACGGACAATGGTATTGTTTAAACGAGTGCGAAAGTCTGTGTACGTGAAGCTTGAGAAGTCATTTGCCACAGACGCGAGCACCATCTTTTCCAGGACATTAACAATCTCCGCATGACAGGGTGCTGCGGAATTGATTCCCCTGGCAAGGTACCTAGCTTTAATTTCTGGAAATGCGGTTGCTGTCTGAATAATTTCCTTTTCGAACGAGTCCTCGAGGTCGCTCACGCAGTATGCTATGTCGTCGGCTGCCTCCATGATATATGTCAACGCAAAGCGCTGTGGTTTTTCAGAGAAACCGAACTCTTCCCACACATCTCGCACAACATCCTGCTCGCTCAAAAAGTACCCTGGCTTCTTTGTAAACGGCCGTTCGGTACACTCCTCCTGCGGACTGCGTACATACTTCAAAAATGTCGCAAGAGTCGTTTTGGTGAGGTTCAAGCCGAACGAGTCAGTATTCCATTGCAACCTCGACACGATACGAAGCCCTTGAGGGTTGCCATCAAACTCTTCGAAATCACTCAACGCAAGCGTGAGCGGCTCTTGATACGAGGAGGCATTCTCCGCCTTTAGTCCCACGCTCTCCAGTAGGCATTTTCTGCCATGGGTCTTGAACCACTCCTGAATGGCTGCTTCCCCGAAGTGGCCAAATGGAGGATTGCCGATGTCATGTATCAGACAGGCAGTCTCGACGAAGTTGACCAGCGCTCCCTGCTGCAACTTGTCGAGACGCGTACTCAAATGGTGAGTGATTTCGTCTGCGAGATATCGACCGATTTGAGAGACTTCTAACGAGTGAGTCAGTCTGCTGCGTACAGCCGCGTTCGACTCCATGGAAAACACCTGCGCCTTTTGCTGAAGGCGCCGGAAAGCAGGACTGAATAGTACACGGCCTCGATCGCTCTCCGATTCCGTAAGGATAGTACGCGTAGCGCTCACGGAGGAAGTACGGAGGCGAGTAGGGTTCAGGAGTTTGTTGTAGTCAATCATAAGCAACGCAGTCGACTTCTTTTGGAGATTAATTAAAGGCAATGTTGTGAGAATACCGTCGATTAAAGTAGCCTCGCGACGTGATCTTCAAGCGCCTCTAGACGGCGATTCTCTTCAGAGAGTCCCAACTACGGCGGTTTGCAAAGCTGCTTCTAGTAGTTCGACGCTTGCAGCGACTTCGTTTCGGACGTGATCGCGAGCTGCATTCCACAAAATCTGTGCTTCGTTCGCCTCCAGACGAACTGTTCGAAGCCTCCATCTCATTTCGGCCTCCCACCATATCCCTGCGCTTCTCTCGTTACAGGACGCGCTTTCGAGGTAAAAGCTAGCCCACTCCAATTGACTGGGTGGAACCCATAACTGCGAAGCCACCCGACGTAGTGCGGCTTTACCAGTTGGCGTATGCTTGTCGACGGCAACCCACAGCGGGAAATGCGACATCGTGACGGTTGCGGGTGGAGATTGCTCAACGGCAAGTGAATGACCAACACATGCGAAATAGGCAGCCGCATTAGCGAAAGCTTTGTCCCAAGGCCAACTCGCCCGCTGAAAGTAGGTGCGAGCGACGCGCAGTAAGTATACGCGTTCTGTTTCATGGCAGCTTCGTGCGGCCCACGAGAAGAACGCTTCGGTTCTTGTGAGGGAGGCCGCCACAATCTTAACAGCTACGGGGTCCGGGGCAGCGTCAAGTACGGACAGATCGCCTTCCGCAAGTGCATGGGCTAATGAACCTAGCCCAGCCGCTTCCTTGTTTTTGGCAAGGCTTGCCATCTCGCGCAGGCTCACCCGAGGTGGGTGGCTGAGCAGTTTGGTCGCGTACGGCCAGCATTCTTCGAATGCTATGACGCCAGCGCGAGTATTCAGCCACACTGAATCGCCCCGTTCTGCGAGACGATATGCGACAGTTTCGGCAAGGCGAGCATCACCTCTCCGCACTGCCTTTTGAAGGAGAGATCGAAGTAGAGGCCGAACCGCCGTGCGTTGGGTTTCCTGGCTATTTCGCATGCATTCAAGGTGTGAAGAAGTAACCGATACGCTTGGGTTTATCAGGGTCCTGATATTCGGTTTTGCAGTTGCATACATCGCAGATCCTACGTTCTATTTGCACTCGGATTCCCGCCTTCGCAACTGCCTCCGAAATAGCACCTTGTGCTGCCACATAATCCTCGCTGACATCAGGTGCGCTAAGCCTGGGCTCATCGAGGATGATGCGTTCTAGCGTGTCCGAAAAAGGAATGATTCCGTTGGGGCTGCGGATCGTGATCATATGGTCGAAATAGCCAACTTTCAGACCGGCTGCAAGCTCGGGCATTGTTAAGAAGTAGCGCTGGTCATTGGGAAGTCCTTTCCATTTCGTCGGGTTGCAGCGCGTGACTAGCACAGTCGAATTCAAGGGGAGGCGCAACAGCAGTTTTGCATCCATCACGAAAAGCACAGGCCCGTAGAAATTTCGACGCCGGAGAACACTATGTATGTCGTGCGTGTCAACGAAAATGTCATACCAAATTTCATATTCGCGATCCTCTTGGTCTGAAATTTGAGATGTTTGCGGGAGCTTGCGGTCCATCACTTCCCCTCGTGACGCCAGACCGCCCAGTCGCAGCAAGCTGAGGCTGGTCTTGACGCTGTTCGCATGGTAAAGCTTGTCACTGCCCCGTGCCATAAGCACTTCGTATACTTCTTGGCCTGTCATGATTTTTCCCGAAGTTCGCTGCTTCCTGATTATAGTCGCCCTGCTTTTACGAACAATTAATCTAATTAGCTAGATTTTCACCGGCTTTTCCGAATCCTCCTGGTAAGGGTCTCCCAAGAATGGGGAACCGCCCTGGGCGTATGGTCGCTTAGTCAAGCCAGTTTTATTAGAATATTGGTACGGCTCATGACATAGTAACTTCACGATTAGCTCCTCAAAGGGGCTGCCAGCAATCTGAGACAAAGGATATCAAAGGTTTCTTGCTAGGCGATCAGCTCAGGAACGTGAATATCCGTTAAAGCTGAAGGCTGTACGAAATCGCGACTTACTTGCGGTTTTAAGAGTCTTCCATACCTTGCTGAACTCAAAAAAAATCGATCTTGTAGCTATCTGAGAAATCGAGATTGAAGATTTTTGAAAAGCACACGTTTTCATTTATCCTACGCTGCGCAGCAGATATAGGCTATGAAAACCAAACGGACAGCAATGGGTTGCGGATTCAACCGGTGGATGCAACGGTCTGATCAAATCGTTGTGCCGGTGTTTCGTAGTTTAAGGTTTTCCTGGGGCGCTCATTCAATCGCCTTGCGATGGCGTTGAGCTTAGCTTGCGAGTAGTCAGACAAGTCAATTCCTTTTGGCAAATATTGCCGTATAAGGCCGTTGGTGTTCTCGTTCGTTCCACGTTGCCAGGGATTCTGAGGATCGCAGAAAAACACCTTGATATCTGTAGCCAGAGTGAATCGCTTATGGTCGGCCATCTCCTTGCCTCGATCCCAAGTGAGCGACTTATAGAGTTCCCGTGGCAGCTGTCGAGCATGTTTGATCAACCCATTGACCACCGTTTCGGTATCCTTGCCTGCCACCTTCACCAGCATGACATAGCGCGTCTGACGTTCCACCAGAGTCGCAATCTGACTGTTACTGCTGCCAAATAGCAAGTCTCCTTCCCAGTGTCCCGGGACCGCACGGTCTTCCGCTGAAGCGGGACGTTCGCTAATCGAAACCGCATCGACAATCCGGCCATGGCTGTCTGCCTTTTGCGTATGGCGACGGGAGCGACGCATGGCCCGCGTACGTCGCAAATGCGCCAGCAGCTCCTTCTTCAGTGCGCCGCGTGCCTGGATAAAAAGCGTGCGATAGATGGTTTCGTGCGACACCTGCTGTTCCCTATTACCAGGATAGGCGCACTTCAGCCATCCAGCGATCTGCTCCGGTGACCACTGTAGTTGGAGCTTCTCAGCCACAAGGTGCGCTAAGGCTCGATTGTCGGCCAATTTACACGTTTTAGGACGAAGGGCCCGACCCCATGCGGCCTGTTCTGCCAGGCTGGCACGATAATCCGGTGGCCCTCCGTTACGATTGACTTCCCGGCTGATCGTGGAGGGCGACCGCTTGAGCCTCATGGCAATTGAGCGGATCGAGTGACCCGCAATCAGGCCTCGTGAGATCTCTTCGCGTTCGGCGAACGTCAGCGCCAGGCGGGATCGACATCTTGGCACTGGCTGTATGCCGCCGGTCTCTGCAAGTATCCCCTGAATCGAGGAGTGGTTCCGATCAAACAACTGAGCGATCTGTTGAAGCGATTCGCCCTTACGCCAGCGCTCCCACATCAGGGCTTTCTGGCTTTCTGTGTAGTAGATCCGAGGCCTCTGCTTCATCTGCGACACTCCTTCTGCTCACGTAGCTTCTAGTATGTTGCATCCACCGGTTGAATCCGCAGTCGTTAGCCGCCTTTAGCGGGCGGTCGTTCTCGCCCCATAACGGACATCGGACCGTTAGCATCTCACCCAAAGTAATTCCGACGAAGACTACAAAAAACAATCTTACGATTGATCGTCCTGAACCGCCTCTCCACTACCAACGTCCATCGGGACGCCGGGATGGTTGTTCCAGTCGCATGCACCGCAGCTGAGAAAGTAATCGCCATCTGGCGGAATGTCGATATCGAAGAAGGTCCGGATGTTCCGTGAGCGACAGGAGGGGCATTCTTCCGCTCCTCCTGTTCTCTGTCGTGCGAGAAGTTGGATGAATGTACTCAATGTGGCTCCGCAACCGCCTATCGCAATCTCTGTTGCCACTCTGTCCGCGTTCCGAGAGTGTGTTAGCCAGTTCACAAGTTGCCACGTTTCCTTTGCGTGGCTCTTGAGATACTGGCGTAGGCGCTCGTTACTTCCACCTCCGCATAGGCCATTCAATAGCACATCCGTCCAGCTTATGAAGTTAGCGACTTGTGGAGTGTCCACGCCTTCAGGCAGGACAACTCTGCGATGCACAGCAGTCGTGAGCGAAATCAGGCCCTCACGTAGAAGCATACCGATAGCCTGCAAATCCTCAACCTCAATCGCATGCCCGAAACGCTCTTCAGCTTGCTCGAATCTTCTCAAGACTTCATCGAAGGGCGTTGGGTCATGCCCGTCGGGCGAGCTTGAGCGGCTACGAACTCTTGCCATCAGTCCAACATGGAACGAAAGTGTGTAGTCCAAGCTTGGAAAGTGTTGTTGCGAATAGAGGTTAGTAGGGTTTGTGATGACCCACCACCTGCCTTGATCAGTAGTCACGTCCCATATCTCATACGGATCGCCCAGAACAACTTCGCGCTTCACTCGCTCTACGTGACTGACAACCTCATCACGCGCCTGGCTGTGGACATAGTCGGCAATGTCCTGCTCGGCGAACGGATCACGCTCGACCGAGTAGCGGTGAAGGTATTCGGCAGGGACCGGATGATCGGGCGGTAGTGCGCAGGCATCTTCCGCGCCCAAGAGCGCGTTTGGCTTAACGTTTTCGGCAGTCATCTGTGTCGTTTTGGCTTCGCTAGAGTTTGACTATTATGAATCTCTCGGGAAAGGGAGCCTCTGGTCCGAGGGTCACTTACACTGATGTCCGCTCCTGGCCGATTGTAGCCGTAGCCTGATGACTGAACTCGACCCACAGGCGCCATTCGCGGAAACTCCTTGAGAGGCCGTTTGTCGGACCCTCTGCAATCGCAAGCAGTCCGACAACCCCGCGCGCTAAGCCAACTGTGCAGCGAGATTTCCAAGTCGGGCCTTTAGCATTGCCCGAAGGTTTGAGTCTGCGCCGATCAGGGTGAGCGCGGCCCTTTCATAATCCGAACGCCCATTAAAATGCAATGCTTTCGCCAGATTGTGAAGTACCTTTGATTCCCTGATAGGGTATCGAGACACGACGGCATTGACGTCTTCAGCAGCAATCATCTGGTTGATACGATCTAATTCCGCTGGATACGGCGATGCAATGGTGATTGCGACTTCAGCGGCGCTTCCCTCTATCATCGACTGCCGTTCGGGCAACGAAAGCAGCAACTTGTCCCGCATTTGACGTTCTGCGATCCGGCTGGCAAGGTGTTCGACCGTTCCTTTCATATTAAGCGCCGCTAAAGCCGCCGCTTTCGCTTCAGCCAATATCTGGTCCGCAGGCAAGCCGAAAATCCGCGCTTGCTGGACGGCCAGCGCTCCTAAAACATCCGCAGAATAGTAAAGGCTTTCAACGGCGAAAATTGGCAATGGGTAGATGCCATTGGATTCTAATTCTGCCATCCGGTCCGCTCCCATTCCGTCGTGGTCAACGAGTCCGAAAGCTTGCGCTCGATGCAGTGACTCCACAGCACGCAACCCTTCTACTGCACGCATGACCTCGCGGCAGCTTTCGCGTGACCGAACTGACACCGACGGAAATAGAAGAGCATACAAAGGTTGATCGAGGCTTGTCGAAGTTCCCTCTATAAACAAGATCTTTCGACGCGAGCCTATCAGATCGACGCGCAACCATTCAGGAATCTGACCAGGATCGTTCAAGACATCGATTTCCCATGCGGCGATATCCCCTCCTTGCCACGTACTACCGCGAACAAGGATTACGCTTGCCGAGGGCGAGCTGCCGGGGAGATCGAGCTCGTGTGTACACACGACAAAGCCACATTCCGGCCGTTCGGAAATGAGGGCTTTAAGCAGAGGAACGACAATGGATGGGTGCAGGTGGAGCTCAGGCTCGTCGATAAGAAAAATAGCACGATCGGGAGCAGCGACTACCTCAGCGGCGAACACAAGTGCTGCTCGCTCGCCATCAGACATCCGAGCAAAACTATAGATGGCGCCTGACTGCTTGGCTCGAAGCTCGCCTCCGTCGATCAACATGCTGATGGGCAAATTCGCTTGAGCCAAAAGGGCGTTTACGCGGTCGAGTGGCGAGTTGCTGGACTGAAGTCGAGCGACCGCCGCCGACTTTGCGCCATCAATCTTTATCTCGTTCGCTGCGTCAATCTTGTACTGCGTCTCCGCAGCCTGTAGATCGTGAATGGCCTTTTCGTTTCTTGAAGTCCCGGAAATCGACCGCCACCGCGTATCAGGTGAGGCATCCCAACTGCGAAGATTCTGCTCGAGATTTCGGCGCGACGCGGGTGTCAGAGATAGACTTTCGCTGTCAAAATAACTTGGGCGGGAACCCGGCATGTAAACAACCGCAGGGCCGAACTGCCCGGACAGGCGGTTCACTAACGCAGATTTTCCAGTTCCGTTACGACCCAGAATGAAGACTGGACGACCCGCCTCGACTTCGACGGTAGTAGCCATTCCCTGCCCCGAGGGAATTTGAATAACCGCGAGTTGCTTACTCGGCTGACCTGACTCCATGAATCAAAACTCCTTGCACTGCAGATGATTGGCTCTCACCGTAACGGATCCCGGCGTCTTATTTCGCTAGCAATCATATGCGATCTAACTTAAAGCATGGCAACAATCCATCGGTGTATTTCCAACGACTCCTTCGTCAGTGAAGGTCATTCGATGCGACGCCCACGAACGTCTCAAACTGGCCGAAAGCAGCCAGCATAGTGAGTTTGCTCCTGAAAAGAGCATCCAAGCCCAGAAAACCACCCAAACAAGGTTTTTTTGAAGCCTACCCAAGCCCATTTTGGGCCCGTAGCTAGCATCATCAGCACTCGCTTTAGGTGTTTTTCGGAGTTCCAAACTGAGCAGCGGAAATTCCAAACCCAGCGGCGTTCAACAACCACGCCAGGAAGACGGGCGAACCAGGGCTCATCCGCGATACACCCTCAACCCCTCAACATCCAACACCGTGAATTCCCGCCCCCGCACCCGGATCAGGCCGCGCTCGCTGAGTTCGCGCAGGATGCGGGAAAAGTGCTCCGGCGTCAGGTTCAGGCGCGAAGCGATGACGGACTTGCTGATCTCGATGCGAAACGGCTGCCCCGCCTCGCCGGGCCACTCGCGCAGCAGGAAGGCGATCAGGCGCTGGGCGCCGGTGTGCAGGGTGTAGGCTTCCACGTCGCCCATCAGGCTGTACAGCCGCCGGCTCAGGCCCGCGAGCATCTTGCGGGCCACCCCCGGATGGCGGTCGATCTGCTCGAACAGCACGTCGCGGCCGACGTGCAGCAGCAGCGTGTCGCGCAGGGCCTCGGCCGTGACGATGTAGTTCTGGCCCATGAACATCAGGGCCTCGCCGAAGCCGTCGCCCGGCCCGATCAGGCGCACCACCCGCTCGACCCCGGACGCCGAGACGAACACCAGCTTGATCTGCCCGTAGACCACCACGTGAAAACCCACGCAGGGGTCGCCCCGATGAAAGATGATCTCGCCGCGCCGCGCGGAGATTTCGCTGGTCCCCTGGACGATGGGCTCCAGTTCGGACGCCGGCAGCTCGTTGAACAGCGGCACCTGAGCCAGCAGATCGCGGATGCGCCCGTGGCGCGGCGCATCGTCGCCCGCGCGTCCAGGGCCACGATGCGCTCCCGGATTGCTAGAATCCCGATCATGATCCGCGCCTTGTATACCGTGCTGGGCTCGATTGCCCTGGCGCTGGGCGTGCTGGGGATTTTCCTGCCCCTGCTGCCCACCACGCCCTTCCTGCTGCTGGCGGTCTTCTGCTATGCGCGCGGTTCGCGGCGCCTGCATGTCTGGCTGATGTCCCATCGTGTCCTGGGTCCGTATATTCGCGACTTTCAATCGGGGCGCGGCATCCCCTTGCGCAGCAAATGCCTGGCGATGGCCCTGATGTGGCCGTCCCTGGCCCTGTCGGCCTGGATCATGCCCGTGCCCTGGGCCCGCTGGCTGCTGCTGATTCCCGGCATCGGCGTCACGATCTACCTGTGGCGCCTGCCGACGCGTCCGCGCGGCGGCCCGCCGGAATCCGACGATCAGATCAATTTCGAATAGGTCGCCACCCGGGGTCGGCGCACATACTGGTCGAACACCATGGAAAAGGCGCGCACGAAGACCCGCCCCCGGGGCAGCACCCGAATGCCCTGGTCGTCGATCTCCAGCAGACCCGCGTCCGCATAAGGCCGCAAGCGCGCCAGTTCATCGGAAAAACAGGACTGGAAGGACTGACCGTGGCGATCCTGGAAGGCGGCGAAATCCAGCGGCGTGCTGCACATCAGCGTCATGATCACTTCCCGGCGGATGACGTCGTCGGGACTGAGGTCAAAGCCTTTGGAGATCGGCAGTTCGCCGCGTTCCAGGGCATTGCGGTAGGCGTTCAGGGAATGCTGGTTCTGCACGTAGGCATTGCCGATCTTGCCGATGGCGGAAATGCCGAAGCCCACCAGATCGCATTCGGCGCGCGTGGTGTAGCCCTGGAAATTGCGATGCAGGCTGTGATCCAGCCGCGCGCGGTTCAATTCATCGTCGGGCTTGGCGAAGTGATCCAGGCCGATATAGACATAGCCCGCCGCCAGCAGCCGGCGCACCGACATCAGGAAGATCTGCAGCCGGGTATCGGCCGACGGCAGGTCTTCTTCGCGGATCAGGCGCTGGGACTTGAAGCGGTCGGGCAGGTGCGCGTAGTTGTACAGCGCGACGCGATCGGGGGACAGTTCGATCAGCTGATCCAGGGTGCGGCTGAAGCTGTCCAGGGTTTGCAAGGGCAGGCCGTAGATCAGATCGGCATTGATGGACTGGAAGCCATTGTCGCGGCTGGCCTGCAGGGCGGTGCGCACCATGTCGTAGGGCTGGACGCGGTTGACGGCTTCCTGCACCCGGGGATCGAAATCCTGCACGCCGAAACTGGTGCGGTTGAAACCCAGCCCCGCCAGCATGGCCAGGGAATCGGGCGTCACCGTGCGCGGGTCGATCTCGACCCCCAGTTCCGCGTCGGGCGTGAAGTCGAAATGGCGGCGGATGTGTTCCATCAGCGAGGTCAATTCCGCCGCGCTCAGGAAGGTGGGGGTGCCGCCCCCCAGGTGCAGCTGGATCGTCTGTCGCGACGCGCCCAGGTGCTGGCTGACCATGTCCATTTCCCCGAACAGGATGTCCAGGTATTCCGCCGAGCGGCTGTGGTCTTGCGTGATGATCTTGTTGCAGCCGCAAAAATAGCATAGCGATTCGCAGAACGGCAGGTGCACGTATACCGACAAGGGAGCCGGCCGTTCGGCGGCCGCCCGGCGCGCCAGGTGCTCTTGGTAGGACGAGGCCGGATAATCGCGCTGGAAGCGGTCTGCCGTCGGATAGGACGTGTATCGGGGGCCGGACTGATCGAAACGGCGGATCAGCGCCTCGGAAATTTCCAGATCCGGGAAAGCGATGGTCTGCTCATCGCGGGTGTCTTGCGCCGCCCCGGAATGGCGGGCGGTGTCGGGTGAGTTCATGCGGTACGCTCCTGAAGCCGCGCCAGGGTCTCCTGACCCTGAATCACAACAGGCCTCATTGTCCTGTATCCAAAGGCATTGTCATGCGAAATGCATGCATCCGGCTTGACTCAAGTCAAGCCACCGAGTTCGCGTATCATAATTGGTCAGCTGAAATTCAAGAATCGATAATATCCCCATGCTCCTGACTCTGATCCTCGCGATCCCGTTTGCCGGTAGCCTGTGCGCCGCACTGCTGCCCTCGAACGCGCGCAGGGCCGGCGCCTGGATCGCGGGCGGCAGCGCCCTGGCCTGCCTGGCGCTGACCCTGGCGGCCACGCCCGAGGTCGCCGCCCTGGGCGTGATCAAGCTCAGCATCCCCTGGATCCCCACTCAGGGGGTCGACCTGACCCTGCGCATGGACGGCTACGCCTGGCTCTTCGCCGTGATCGTGTCGGCCATGGGGGCGCTGATCGCCCTGTACGCGCATTACTACCTGTCGGACCAGGATCCCGTGCCGCGCTTTTTCACGTTCCTGCTCAGCTTCATGGGCGCCATGCTGGGGGTCGTGCTGGCGGGCAACCTGATCCAGCTGCTGGTGTTCTGGGAACTGACCAGCCTGTCGTCCTTCATGCTGATCGGCTACTGGCAGCACCGCCCCGAAGCCCGGCGCGGCGCCCGCATGGCGCTGCTGGTGACGGGCGGCGGCGGCTTCTGCCTGCTGGCCAGCATGCTGATCATCGGCCACATCGTCGGCAGCTACGACCTGGACGCCGTGCTGGCCGCCGCCGGCGAAATCCGCAGCCACCGCTGGTATCCCATCCTGCTGGTGCTGCTGGCCCTGGGCGCCCTCACCAAAAGCGCCCAGTTTCCCTTCCATTTCTGGCTGCCCAACGCCATGGCGGCCCCCACTCCGGTATCAGCCTATCTGCATTCGGCCACCATGGTCAAGGCGGGCGTCTTCCTGCTGGCGCGCTTCTGGCCGATCTTTTCCGGCACCGACTGGTGGACCTGGACCATCGGCGGCGCGGGCCTGTGCTCGCTGCTGCTGGGGGCCTACGCCGCGACCTTCCAGCGCGACATCAAGAGCGTGCTGGCCTATTCCACCATCAGCCACCTGGGCCTGATCACCCTGCTCCTGGGGATGAACAGCCGGCTGGCGCTGGTGGCCGCCGTCTTCCACATGGTCAACCACGCCACCTTCAAGGCGTCGCTGTTCATGGCGGCGGGGATCGTCGATCACGAAAGCGGCACCCGCGACCTGACCCGCCTGTCGGGCCTGCGCACGCTGATGCCCCTGACCGCCACCCTGGCCATGGTGTCGGCGGCCGCCATGGCGGGGGTGCCGCTGCTCAACGGCTTCATTTCCAAGGAAATGTTCTTCGCCGAAACCATCTTCATCACGGGGCACTGGGCCAGCCGCTGGGGGCTGCCGCTGGCGGCCGTCATCGCGGGGGCCTTCAGCGTGACCTATTCCCTGCGCCTGATCCTGCAGGTCTTTTTCGGGCCCCCCGCCACCGATCTGCCGCGCACGCCGCACGACCCGGCCCGCATGATGCTCATCCCCTGCACGATCCTGGTCGTGATCTGCCTGTCCGTCGGCATCCTGCCCAACCTGACGCTGGGCGCCATCCTGGACATGGTCATGCGCGGCCTGCTCGGATCCCGCGTGCCGGTGTTCGACCTGCAGGTCTGGCACGGCATCAACCTGCCCCTGATCATGAGCCTCATCGCCATGGTGGCTGGAATCGGCCTGTATCTGGCCCTGCGCGAACGGGACCGACGGGCGCCCGGCCAGGTGCCGCTGATCTACCGCCTGGACGGCCGCCAGAGCTTCGAAACCCTGCTCGAAGCCATCGACGGCGGCTCGTCCCGGCTGCTGGGCTGGCTGCAGAGCCAGCGGCTGCAGCTCCAGGTCCTGCTGCTGGTGCTCTGCACCCTGGGCGTGGCCGCGCTGCCCCTGCTGCGCGGCGGCTGGTGGCCGCAGGCCGCCGCCAGCGACACCCCGCTGCAGTGGTCCTTCGGCCTGATGTGGCTGATGGGCGGGGCCTGCGCCGTCGCCGCCGCCTATCAGGCCAAATACCACCGCACCGCGTCGCTGATGCTGGCGGGCGCCACCGGCCTGATCACCTGCGTGACCTTCGCCTGGCTGTCCGCGCCGGACCTGGCCCTGACGCAACTGGCGGTCGAAGTCGTCACCACCGTGCTGATCCTGCTCGGCCTGCGCTGGCTGCCGCCGCGCATCGAGGAATTCTCCGGCGCGACCTGGCGCAGCATCCAGTGGCGCCGGCGGCGGGACTTCGCCGTGGCGGTGGCGGGCGGCGCCGGGCTGGCGATCCTGGCCTACGTCATGATGGTCCGTCCCCCGGCCCATTCCAGCATTTCGGGCTTTTTCGTCCAGCAGGCCTGGCCGCTGGGAGGCGGGGCCAACGTCGTCAACGTCATCCTGGTGGACTTCCGCGCCTTCGACACCTTCGGCGAAATCACGGTGCTGGCGATCGTGGCCCTGTGCGTATATGCCCTGCTGCGGCGCTTCCGGCCGCCCGCCGAGGCCCTGGCCGCCTCCCCCGGCCTGCGCCGCGTCCTGCAGCAGGTCCCGGCCCCCGAACCGGACATCAAGGCGCCGCTGCCCGACGGCCTGATGCGCATCCCGGCCGTGCTGGTGCGCCTGCTGCTGCCGGTGTCCACCCTGATTTCCCTGTACTTCCTGCTGCGCGGCCACAATCTGCCCGGCGGCGGCTTCGTGGGCGGCCTGGTCATGGCCACCGGCATCATCCTGCAGTACATGGTCGGCGGCATCCTGTGGGTCGAGGCCCGGCCGCTGATCCGGCCGCAGGTCTGGATCGCGCTGGGCCTGCTGGTGGCGGGCGGCGCCGCGATGGCCGTCTGGTGGGCCGGCCAGCCCCTGCTGTCGGCCTACTCGCTGGACCCGGTCCTGCCCCTGGTCGGCGCCGTCCACCTGTCCAGCGTGCTGGTGTTCGACCTGGGGGTCTACATGCTGGTGGTGGGCGCCACCATCCTCTTCCTGATCGCGCTGGCCCACCAGTCCCTGCGCTTCCACCGCAACATCACCGAACCGGCCGACGCGCCGCTGGAGACCTGACCATGGAATGGATACTGGCTCTGGCCATCGGCGTGCTGGCGGGATCGGGCATCTGGCTGCTGCTGCGCCCGCGCACCTTCCAGTTCATCATGGGGCTGGCCCTGATGGCCTATGCCGTCAACCTGTTCATCTTCGCCATGGGCCGCCTGCGCCTGGACGCCCCGCCCGTCATCGATCCCCACTGGACCGATCCGGCCCGCTATGCCGATCCCCTGCCCCAGGCCCTGGTGCTGACGGCCATCGTCATCGGCTTCGCCACCACCGCCCTGTTCCTGGTCGTGCTGCTGGCCTCGCGCGGCATGAGCGACACCGACCACGTCGACGGCGAGGAACACCGCTCATGACGCTCTGGATGCAGAACCTGCCGGTGCTGCCGGTCCTGATTCCCCTGATGGCGGGCGCCCTGATGCTGCTGACGCGCGACAGCCATCGGCCCCTGCGCGTGAGCCTGGGGGCCGTGTCCCTGACGCTGCAGATCGCGGCCGCCCTGATGCTGATCCGGGCCACCCAGGGCATCGGCGGATCCCTCTGGCCCGACGACATCGGCGTCTACCGGCTGGGCAACTGGCCGGCGCCCTTCGGCATCGTCCTGGTGGCCGACCGCCTGTCGGCGCTGATGCTGGGCCTGACGGCCATCCTGGGGCTGTGCGCCTGGGTGTATGCCACGGCGCGCTGGGACCGCGCCGGCAGCCACTTCCATCCCCTGTTCCAGCTGCAGCTGATGGGCCTGAATGGCGCCTTCCTGGCCGGCGACCTCTTCAATCTGTTCGTCTTCTTCGAAATCCTGCTGACTGCGTCCTACGGACTGATGCTGCACGGCTCGGGCAAGCGCCGCGTGGGCGCCGGCCTGCACTACATCGGCGTCAACCTGATCGCGTCGTTCCTGCTGCTGGTCGCCATCGCCCTGATCTACGGGCTGACCGGCACCCTGAACCTGGCCGACCTGTCGGTGCGGGCGCTGGCCCTGACCGGGTCCGACCGCCAGCTGTTCGACAGCGCCGCGGCGATTCTGGGGGTCGCCTTCCTGATCAAGGCGGCCGCCTGGCCCCTGAACTTCTGGCTGCCCAACGCCTATTCCGAGGCCTGCGCCCCGGTGGCCGCCCTGTTCGCCATCATGACCAAGGTCGGCATCTACGCCCTGCTGCGCATCGGCTCGCTGCTGCTGCCCGCCGGCGCCCCGGCCGCCTTCGGCGGCGCCTGGATGTTCCCGGCCGGCATCGCCACCCTGGCCTTCGGCACTCTGGGCATGCTGGCCAGCACCCAGCCGCGGCGCATTGCGGCCTATGCCATCATCACCTCCTCGGGCACCCTGTTCGCGGCGCTGGGCATGCCGGGCATCACCCTGACCGGACCGGCCCTGTACTATCTGCTCAGTTCCGTGATGGCCCTGGGCGCCCTGTTCCTGCTGCTGGAACTCACCGAGCGCAGCCAGTCCTTCGGGGCGGACATCCTGGCCGTCACCCAGGAAGCCTTCGAGGCCGACGAGCCCGACGACGCCAGCCTGTCCGAACAGGTCGTGGGCGCGCCGCTGCCCGCCACCATGGCCTTCCTGGGGCTGAGCTTCTTCGCCTGCGCCCTGCTCATCATCGGCCTGCCGCCCCTGTCGGGCTTCGTGGCGAAATTCTCCCTGCTGTCGGCCGCGCTGCGCACCGCCGAGTTCGGCGCCCCCACCGTCAACGTCTGGCTGCTGGTGGCCGCCATGCTGGGATCCGGCCTGGCCTGCCTGATGGCCCTGGGCCGCTGCGGGGTGCGCCTGTTCTGGATTCCGGAACAGCTGCGCGTCCCGACCCTGAAATTCAACGAGATCATCCCCATCCTGGTGCTGCTGGGGGCCTGCGCCGCGCTGACCATCCAGGCCGGCCCCGCCATGAGCTACCTGGAAGATACGGCCCGCTATCTGGACCAGCCGGCCCGCTACGTCCAGGCCGTGCTGGGCCCCGCCCCCGCGGAGGCGCCACGATGATGAGACGCCTGCTGGGATTCCTGCCCCTGCCCTGCCTGCTGCTGGCCCTGTGGCTGGTCCTGAACGACAGCCTGTCGGCCGGGCAGATCGCGCTGGGCCTGGCGATCGCCGTCACGCTCAGCCTGCTGGCACCCATCCTGCGCCCGGTGCGCGCGCGCCTGCGCCACCCCTGGACGGCCCTGCGGCTGATCGCCCGCGTCGCCCGCGACATCGTGCTTTCCAACTATCTGGTCAGCCAGCGCATCCTGCGCGGGGACGCCTCCTCCGCGCGGTCCGGTTTCCTGGACATTCCCCTGCGGATCCGCGATCCCCACGGCCTGGCCGCCCTGGCCTGCATCGTCACCTTCACGCCGGGAACCGTCTGGGCGGGACACGACACCGAACGCAACGTCCTGACCCTGCACGTGCTGGACCTGTCCGACCCGGCGGGCCTGACGCGCGTCATCCAGGACCGCTACGAACGCCCGCTGATGGAGATCTTCGAATGAGCACCGTACTCTTGAACTGGGCGGGCGGCTTCGCCCTGCTGTGTTTCGTCCTGGGCCTGGGCTGCGCCGCGATCCGCCTGATCCGGGGGCCGCGCGCCGAAGACCGCATCCTGGCCCTGGACACGCTCTACATCAACGGCATGCTGATCCTGCTGGTGCTGGGCCTGCGCTTCGAGGCGGGCCTGTACTTCGACGTGGCGCTGCTGATCGCCCTGTTCGGCTTCGTCGGCTCGGCGGCCCTGGCCAAGTTCCTGCTGCGCGGCGAGGTGATCGAGCCATGAACGAACTGCCTCTGTGGGCGGCCATCCTGGTGGCCCTGCTGCTGATCCTGGCCGGCCTCGTCACCCTGATCGGCTCGCTGGGCCTGCTGCGGCTGCGCACCTTCTACCAGCGCATGCATGCCCCGACCCTGGGCATGACGCTGGGCGCGTTCTGCGTCGCCCTGGCCGCCACGCTGGTGGCCAGCCTGCTGCAGGGCCGGCCGATCTTCCATGAATGGCTGATCTGCCTGTTCCTGTTCATGAGCGCGCCCGTCACGGCGATCCTGCTGATGCAAAGCGCCATTCGCCGCCGCATCGCGCCCGCCGCCCCGCCCGATCAGCCCCCCGCCGGCCCCGCCCGGGCCGACGCGGAGCCGCCCGCCGTCTGAGCATATTTGTAACATTCGGCTCAGGGGGAACCCTTACACTGGACGAGTCCCCTGAACCGGGCCGGGATAGCGCCCGGGATTCAAGAAGGAGTGCTCGATCATGCGTCACGCATTACAGAAATCTCTGCAAGCCGGCCTGCTGGCCGTCGGCCTGGGCGGCATCGCGCTATTCGCCCCCGGCGCTCAGGCCGCCGGCCCCCAATCCCAATATCAGCAGGACGTGGAACGCTGCAACACCACGCCCGGCATCGACAAGCAGGCCTGCCTGCACGAAGCCGGCGCCGCCGCGCAAGCCGCCCGGCAGGACAAGCTGACCACTCCGTCCATGCAGACCGAAGATCGCAACCGCACCCAGCGCTGCGACAGTCTGCCCGCCGATCAGCGCCAGGACTGCATGACGCTGATGGACAACGCCAACACGCGCACGCAAGGCTCGGTCCAGTCCGGCGGCGTCCTGCGCGAAACCACCATCACCATTCCGGCCCCGACGGGCTCCTGATCGCTCACAGTTCCATCTGCATGCCCATTTCCACCACCCGGTTGGGCGGGATCTTGTAGAACCGGGTGGTGCGGCTGGCATTGCGGGCCATGAAGGCGAACAGGTGGCGGCGCCAGCTCTGATGCCAGGGCAGGCGCCGCACCACGATGACGGTCTGACGCGACAGGAAATACGAAGTCTGCATCGGCTCCAGGTTCAGGTCGGAGACTTCCTGGGCGATCTGCTCCACCACCTGGGGCACATTGGGTTCCTGCTTGAAGCCCCAGCGGGCCACCGCCTGCCAGCTGCTGCGGCTGACGCGTTCGACCCGCACCCGCTCGCTGAACGGCACATACGGTTCGTCCGCCACCTCGATGGTCAGGAACAGCGCCTGTTCGTGGAGCACCTTATTATGTTTCAAATTGTGTAGAAGCGCCGGCGGCACCGTGCCGACGATCATGCTCATGAAGACGGCGGTGCCCGGCACGCGGGTGGGCGGATAGGCTTCCAGGGATTCCATGAAACTGACCAGGGGCTGATGGTCCCCGGCCAGCGTGTCGTGGATGCGCTGGCGCCCCTGCTTCCAGGTCACCATCAGCGTCAGCAGCGCGATCCCCACCATCAGCGGCAGCCAGCCGCCTTCATGCAGCTTCAGGGTGTTGGACGTGAACAGCAGGATATCGATCAGCAGGAACAGGGTGATGAGCGTCAGCCAGGCGGCGCGCCGCAGCCCGCGCGAGGCGCGCGGCAGCACGGCGAAGGCCAGCAGCGAAGTCATCAGCATCGTGCCCGTGACGGCGAAGCCATAGGCGTGCGCCAGGCTGTCCGACGAGCGGAACGCCAGCGTCAGCACCAGGACGGCCAGCAGCAGCAGCCAGTTGACGCGCGGCAGGTAGATCTGCCCTTCTTCCCGGGCCGAGGTGTGCTGGATCACCATGCGCGGCCAATAGCCCAGCTGCACCGCCTGCCGGGTCACGGAAAACGCCCCCGAGATCACCGATTGCGACGCGATGATGGTGGCGACGGTCGCCAGTCCGACCAGCGGGATCAGCCCCCATTCCGGCGCCAGCAGGAAAAAGGGATTGCGGATGGCCGACGGATCGCTCAGCAGCAAGGCACCCTGGCCGAAATAGCACAGCACCAGGGCTGGCAGCACCAGGGCGAACCAGGCCCGGCGGATGACGGGGCCGCCGAAGTGGCCCATGTCGGCATACAGGGCTTCCGCGCCGGTCAGGGCCAGCACCAGGGCGCCCAGCGCCAGAAAGGTCTCCCAGGGGGCATCCCCGATGAAACGCAACGCCCAGATCGGATTGACGGCTTGCAGCACCTGCGGCTGCTCGGCTATCCGCCAGCCCCCCAGGATGCCCAGCACCAGGAACCAGACCAGCATCACGGGGCCGAACAGGCGGCCCACCGTGCCCGTGCCGCGCGACTGCACCATGAACAGCGCCATGAGCACCACCACGGCGATCGGCACCACCCAGGAATCCAGGCCGTGCGACACGACCCCGATCCCTTCGACGGCCGACAGCACCGAAATGGCCGGGGTGATCATGCTGTCGCCATAGAACAGCGCCGCCCCGATCAGCCCCAGGATGGCCAGGCGCCAGCGCGTCCGCTCGGGGCGTCCGCGCATGGCCAGCTCCATCAGCGCCAGCGTGCCGCCCTCGCCCCGGTTGTCGGCGCGCAGGATGCAGGTCACGTATTTCAGCGACACCACCAGGATCAGCATCCAGAACAGGAGCGACAGCATGCCCAGGATGTGCTCGACATCCGGCGTTCCCGTTCCCGACAGGGCGACTTTCACGGTGTACAGCGGGCTGGTGCCGATGTCTCCGTATACGACCCCCAGGGCGCCGATCAGCAGCGCCGCCTGCGGGCTGCCGCTCGAGTCCGATGATTTTTGAGTGCTCATGATCTATTCTGCCCGCGTCAGACAGGCTCCCCGACGGGGCCCGGGAAAAATCAGGGTGATTCGGGTGCCCGCGAACGCGGGGCGGCTGATGACCTTCCACCACGCCCCATGGGCGCGGGCGATTTCACGCACGATGGCCAGGCCCAGGCCCGAGCCGCCGGACCCCGCATCCGCCGCCCGGTAGAAGGCCTCGAACACGCGCTCCAAGTCGTCGGCGCCGATCCCCGAGCCGTCGTCCTCCACCGAAAACGAAGGCGGATTGCTGATGACCCGCAACTGGATCAGCCGCGCCCCCTGGCCGTAGCGCAGGGCGTTGTCGATCAGGTTGCCCAGCAATTCGCCCAGCAGGACGGGGTCGCCGTCCACCCAGACGGGGGCCTCCGGGGCCGTCAGCTGCAATTCGATCGATTGGGCGCGCGCGCGGTCCAGCCATTCGGAACCCGCGCGGCGCATCCATTCGCAGAGATCCAGGCGCACGAAGCTGTCCTGGGGACGGGCGGCATGATCGGCGCGGGCCAGCACCAGCAGCTGCTGGCCCATGCGGATCATGTGGTCCGTCACGGACTTGATGCGATCCGCCCGCGTGCGGATGTCGTCGGACAGGTCCTGCCCCAGCATCAGTTCGGATTCCAGCTTCAGGCCCGCCAGCGGGGTGCGCAGCTGATGAGCGGCATGGCCGATGAAGCGGCGCTGCGCCTGCACGGAATCGTCCAGGCGCACCAGCAGATCGTTGAAATGCAGCACCAGGGGGGCGATTTCGCTGGGCAGCCCGGCCAGGTCCAGGGGCTGCAGGTCTTCGATGGAGCGCTGGCGGATCTGGTCGGCCAGCTGGTTGATGGACGTCAGTTCGAAGCGGATGCCGGAAATCAGCACCCAGACGAACAGCACCACCAGGAACCCCTGGGTCAGCAGCATCACCCAGAACAGATCGCGCAGCAGCCAGGGCTGGGGGCGGATGACGCCGGTCATGAACCAGGTGGCCAGCAGATCGATGGCCACCAGAATGAAGAAAGCCGGCAGCAGCCGGCGCACCAGTTTGCGGGCGAGGGAGTCCTGGGGCATCAGGCGCTCGAACAGGCTCAGCGCCTGTCGATCCTGACGGGGATCGGAACCTGCGGATGAATTAGGCACTTTCGACGTCGAGCAGGTAGCCGAAGCCGCGCACCGTCTGGATGCTGGCCCCGGTTCCGTCCAGGCGCTTGCGCAGGCGGTAGACATAGACTTCGACGGCATTTTCACTGAAATCGGCATCCCAGGCCGACAGGGAATTGACGATCTGCTGCTTGGTGACCACCCGCCCGGGGCGGGCCATCAGCATTTCCAGCACCGACAATTCGCGCACGGACAGGGCCAGGCGCTTGCCGCTGACGCGGATCTGGCGCCCCACCGTGTCGAAGGCCAGCGGCCCGCATTCCAGGATGGTCTGCGCCTGGCCGGCATGCCGGCGGGCCAGCGCACGGACCCGGGCCGCCAGTTCGGGCAGTTCGAAGGGTTTGGTCACGTAGTCGTCGGCGCCGGCATCCAGCCCCGCCACCCGGTCGTCCAGGCCGTCGCGCGCCGTCAGGATCAGCACGGGGATCTGCGACCCGCTCGCCCGCAGGCGCTGCAGGACTTCCAGGCCGCTGAGGCCCGGCAGGTTCAGGTCCAGCAGCAGCAGATCGTAGGCCTGGCCGGCCACGGCGCCCTCGACCCGGTCGCCGGACTGCAGCCAATCGACGGCGTAGCCCTGGCCGCTGAGGAATTCCTGGAGCGCATGCCCCAGGGTCGTGTCGTCTTCGATGACTAGTACTCGCATGGGGTGATTCTAGCCTGAACACGTCACTGCACGTCACCTGCGAAGGAAGGCCGTTACATAGCTGACAGGCGCATGAACACGGCCTTTCGAGGCGGCCGGGGCGTGGAACGGGCGGTCATCGACCGGGCCCGGACTTCAGCCCCCCAAGGCCGGCGCGGCCTTGCCGGCCGGGGCGGCGGGCGCCGGCTGGGTCACGAAGCCCAGGCGCTTCATGCCGGCCCGCCGCGCGGCCCCCATGATCTGCGCCAGCTCGCCGTAGCGGGTCTCCACGTCGGCGCGGATGCGCACCTCGGGCTGGGGATCGGCGCCGGCTTCCGCGGCGAAACGGGATTCCAGGTCCTCCAGGGCCACGGGCTGCTCGTTCCAGAACACCGCGCCGCTCGGGTCGATGGCCAGATCGACGACCTTGGGCTGCTGCTCCACCGGCTGCGCCGTGACCTGCGGCACATTGATGCGGATCGAATGGCTGAGCAGGGGCGCGGTGATGATGAAGATCACCAGCAGCACCAGCATCACGTCGATCAGCGGCACCATGTTGATCTCGGACATGGTCGTGCCCGGCCCCTTGGAATCGAAGCTGCCGAATGCCATGGTCAGGCCTCCCGGCTGCTGGCCAGGCTGATGTGGCGGCCATGGCGCTCGTGGCGCTCATGCGCCCCGTCGGCCACCTGCTGGCCCGTCGTCAGGAAGGTGAACAGGTCGTGTGCGAAGGCATCCAGCTGCGCCAGGTAGACGCGGTTCAGGCGCACGAAGGCGTTATAGGCCAGGACCGCCGGAATGGCGACCGCCAGGCCCAGGCCGGTCATGATCAGGGCCTCGCCCACCGGGCCGGCGATGCGGTTGATCGTCACGCCGTCGGCCATGCCGATGCTGAGCAGCGCGTGATACACCCCCCACACCGTGCCGAACAGCCCCACGAAGGGCGCGGTCGAACCGACCGAGGCCAGCACCGTCAGGCCGTTTTCCAGCCGGGCGGTTTCCTCGTCGATGACCTTGCGGATGGTGCGCGTGACGAAGGCCGCGGTCGAGCCGCTTTCCTCCAGCTTCAACGCCCCGTACTTGGCATGATGCTTCTGCGCATGGATGGCATGGCTGGCCAGATGGGCGAAGGGCTCTTCCGCCCCGTGCGTGGCGATTTCATTTTCCACCTGCTCCAGCGAACTGGCCGCCCAGAATTCCGCCAGGAATTTCCGCGAGCGCTGGCGGATGCGCAGATGCGTGAATCCCTTGGCCAGGATCAGATACCAGCTGGCCAGCGACATCAGCAGCAGGAAGCCGAACAGGGACTTGCCCACGGCATCGCTCTGCCCGATGAAATGCATCACGCCCTGGCTGGCCGCGCCGACGGCCGCCGCGGCGGGCGCGGCGCTCTGCGCCGTGGCGGCGGCGGCCTGGGCCGCCTCCGGCCCCGCCGCCTGGGCCAGCGCCATCACGGCGCTGCCGATCAGATCGATCATCATGTTCTGGAACTCCTGTCGGTCCAAGACCTATAAAACGAAATCAAAGGGAATGTCCACCAGCGCCTTGTAGGCGATGCCATTTTCCGTATAGGGGCGAAACCGCGCCTGTTGCATGGCCTGCACGGCCGCATCGTCCAGCCGCGCATAGCCCGAGGAACGTTGCACCGTGACGTGGGCGACCTGTCCCTGGGGAGAAATCAGCACCCGCAGGACCACCCGCCCCTGTTCGCCGCGCCGCTGCGACAGGCGGGGATACGTCGGACTGGGACGCCGGCCCAGGTAATCCACGCGACCGATGGAGCGCGGCCGGTCCGGGTCCACCGGCCGGGCCTCGCCGCGCGCCTGTGTGGCCTGCGCTGCGCCGCCCGCCGGGGCCTGCGTCGCGGGCGCGGCAGCCGCCGGCGGCGTCTCGCGCGCCGGCTGCGGCTTGGGCTGGGGTTTCGGTTTCAGCTGGATCTTCGGCTTGGGCTTGGGCTCAGGTTTGGGTTTGGGTTTGACGACCGGCTTGGGCGGCGGCGCTTCCGTGATGGCCTCCGGTTCCGGTTCCTCGACGACGGGCTCGGGCTCGGGGGCCGGTTCGATCACGGGTTCCGGATCGGGTTCGACGATGGGCTCCGGTTCCGGGATGTCCGGCAATTCCGCCGCGGGCGGCGCCGCGGGAGCCGGATCGACCGCCGGCCCCAATTCCACGAACTGGACGTCCAGCGCATCGGGCTGGCCCAGGGCGACCTGCGCCACGGGCGTCGACAGGATCATGGCCAGCACGGCCGCGTGCAGGCCAAGCGCCGCCACAGCGGCGGCCGTCTTCAGCCAGGGAAAACGCAAGGAAGGACCCGAACCCATGAACCCGGAAATGACAACAGTGAAAGCGGGATCTTAGCAGGAATGAAAACGATTCTCAATGCTAATTACAGAGCTTCTGCACGGATCGCGGCGGGATCGGCCGCTCCACCGAGCCCCCGAAAAAATATGATCACGACAAGCCAATGATTTTACTGAGATAAGTCTCGCGCCCTTCCGGGAATGAAACATAAACACACATTTTTCTTGAAACTTGATGCGCCTGTTTCCGGTCCTTTCAAAGACCCACTCACGAGGCCAGCTCATGATGTCCAGAATCCTTGCCCTATGCGCCGGCGCCCTGTGCGCCCTCAGTCTCCAGACCGCGGCCCTGGCGGCCGACGCGCCGCCCCCCGGCATCTACCTGTCCACCGACTACCCGGCCCTGACGCTGAAGGCGGGCGAGACATCCACGGTGTCCCTGAACCTGCACAACCAGGCCACGCCCCCTGAACGCCTGGCCCTGTCGCTGGAGGGCGTGCCCAAGGGCTGGACGGCCACGCTGCTGGGCGACGGACGGCCGGTGGCCTCCGCCATGCCCGGCAGCGACCAGACCCTGATGCTGAAGCTGCGCCTGGACATCCCGAAAGGCGATGCCGCGACGCACGGCGCCATCACCGTCCGTGCCGACAACGGCCAGCGCCACCTGAGCCTGCCGCTGGACATCACCCTGGCCAGGCAGTTGCCCGCCCAGCTGTCGGTGCAGCCGGACCTGCCCCAGCTGACCGGGTCGGCCCGCACCTCCTTCGACTACCAGCTGACCGTCAAGAACGACAGCGGCCAGGACGTGCTGGCCAGCCTCGCGGCCAGCGCGCCCCAATACTTCGACACCTCGTTCACCGAAGGCTACGGCAGCCAGCAGATCAGCGCCGTGCCCATCAAGGCGGGAGAATCCAAGACCGTCAAGCTGCACGTGCGCCCGCCCGTGACGGCGACTTCCGGCGAACATGACATCGAAGTCAAGGTCGCCGCCGACGGCGCCCAGGCCAGCACCCGCCTGAAGCTCGACATCACCGGACAACCCGCGCTGAACCTGGCCGGCCGCGACGGGCTGATGAGCGCCAGCGCCCAGATCGGCGACGCCAGCAACGTCCCGCTGGAACTGCGCAACAGCGGCACGGCCGCCGCCCAGGACATCACGCTGGACGGCACGGCGCCCTCGGGCTGGAAAGTCGAGTTCAAGCCGGAACAGGTCGCCCAGCTGGACCCGGGCAAGACCGTCGAGGTCCAGGCCGTGATCACGCCGTCGGCGCAATCGCTGGCTGGCGACTACATGGTCAAGCTGCATGCGAAATCGGCGGGCCAGTCCGCCGACGGCGACCTGCGCGTCTCGGTCACGACCTCCGGCCTGTGGGGGGTCAGCGGCGCCATCCTGATCGCCGTGGCCCTGCTGGTGCTGATCGGCGCCGTGGCCCGGTACGGCCGCCGCTGAGCGGGTCCGCCATGAATCGGACCGCTCCCCAAACCCCGGCCGAGGACACGCCCGCCATCGCCGCCCAGGGACTGGGCAAGGACTACGGCGGCCGCGCCGTGGTCCAGTCCCTGAACTTCCAGGTCCGGAAAGGCGAAGTCTTCGGCCTGCTGGGCCCCAACGGGGCCGGCAAGACCACCACCATCCTGATGCTGCTGGGCCTGACCGAGGCCACGCGCGGCCAGGTCCGCGTGCTGGGGGAAGACCCCTGGCGCAACCCCCTGGCCGTCAAGCGCCAGATCGGCTACATGCCGGATTCGGTCGGGTTCTACGACCACCTGAGCGCCCGCGACAATCTGCGCTACACGGCCCGCCTGCTGGGCATCCCCGCGGCCGAGCGGGACGCGCGCATCGCGGCCGCCCTGGAGCGCGTCCGGCTGGAGGACCGCATCGACCAGCGCGTGGGCGCGTTTTCCCACGGCATGCGCCGCCGCCTGGGCCTGGCCGAGATCCTGCTGAAACAGGCCGCCATCGCCATCCTGGACGAACCCACGTCCGGCCTGGATCCGCAATCCACGGAATCCTTCCTGCGGATGATCGAATCCCTGCGCGACGACGGCGTCACCGTCCTGCTGTCCTCGCACCTGCTGGATCAGATGCAGCGCATCTGCGACCGCGTCGCCCTGTTCAACGCGGGGCGCATCGCCCTGATGGGGCCGGTCCAGTCCCTGGCGCGGCAGGTGCTGGGCGGACACAGCCACGAAGTCCACATCCACGCCGACGGTCCCGACCTGAGCGCCGCCCTGGGCGCCGTGCCGGGCGTCGGGCAGGTGCGCGTCGAAGCCGGCGGCCATTACATCCTGCAGGCCGAAAGCGACGTCCGCGCCCAGGCGGCCCAGGCGGCCGTGCTGGCGGGCGCCCGGCTGCGCGACCTGGCGGTGGACACCCCCAGCCTGTACCGCATCTACCGGCAGACCTTCTCCAAGGACACCCCGACATGAACCGCATATCCCGCATGGGCTCTCCCTGGCATGGCCTGGGCGCCGTGCTGTCCAAGGAACTGGCCGACCACCTGGGCAGCGCCCGCATGCGCCTGCTGGAATGGCTGGTCGTCCTGACGGCCGCCGCTGCGCTGTACGGCGCCATCCAGGGCATCCGCCAGACGACCTCGTCCGACCCCTTCGTCTTCCTGCACCTGTTCACCGACGCCCAGGCGCCCCTGCCCTCCTTCGCCGCCCTGCTGGGATTCCTGATCCCGCTGGTCGCCATCGGCCTGGGGTTCGACGCCATCAACGGCGAATACGGCCGTCGCACGCTCAGCCGCATCCTGTCGCAGCCCATCTACCGCGACGCCCTGCTGATGGGCAAGTTCCTGGCGGGCCTGACGGCCCTGGCCATCTGCCTGGTCAGCCTCTGGCTGCTGGTGATGGGCGCCGGCCTGATCCTGCTGGGCGTGCCCCCCAGCGCGGAAGAGGTCGTGCGCTCGCTGGCGTTCCTGGTCGCCGCCCTGGCCTACGCCGGCGTCTGGCTGGCGGTCGCCATGCTGTGCTCGATCCTGTTCCGGTCCGCCTCGACGTCGGCCCTGGTGGCGCTGGGCCTGTGGCTGTTCTGCGCCCTGCTGTGGCCGATGCTGGCCCCCGCCCTGGCCCAGGCGATCGCGCCGCCGGACCTGGCGACGGTGATGGGCAGCGGCATGGACCTGCGGACCGTCGCCTGGCAGCAAGGCCTGCTGCACCTGTCGCCCGCCACCCTGTTCAGCGACACCGCCATCACGCTGCTGAGCCCCTCCACCCGCGCCCTGGGGCCGGTGTTCCTGTCGCAGATCCAGGGCGCCCTGCTGGGCAGCCCCCTGCCCCTGTCCGAAAGCCTGGCCATCATCTGGCCGCAGTTCACCGGGTTGATCGCGGCGGTGCTGCTGCTGTTCACGGCGGGCTACGTGGTGTTCCAGCGGCAGGAGGTGCGGGCCTAGCCGCGCCCGCGGGCCCGGCGCCGCGTCAGGACCGGGAACCGTCCATGATCGCCTTCAGGGGATGACCCGCCCCGAATTGCAGGTCCAGCGCCTGCTGCGCGGGCGCGGGCCGGCCGACCAGATAGCCCTGGATCAGGTCGCAGCCCAGGCTGCGCAGGTGGTCCAGCTGCTGCGGGGTCTCGACCCCTTCGGCGACGACGTCCAGCTCCAGTCCGTGCCCCAGGGCGATGATGGCCGTGACGATCGACAGATTGCCGGGATTGGTTTCCAGATCCCGGATGAAGGACATGTCGATCTTCAGCCGATGCACCTTCAGGTGCTGCAGGTAGGACATGGATGAATAGCCGGTGCCGAAGTCGTCGATGGACAGGCGCACGCCCAGGCGGCGCAGGTCTTCCAGCGCCGCGATGGCGCGGATGCGGTCGGGCATCAGGCAGCTTTCGGTGATCTCCAGTTCCAGGCACTCGGGCGCCAGCCCGTTGGCCTGCAGCATGGCCCGCACGGAATCGGCGAAGCCTTCGCCATCCAGCTGCAGGGCGCTCAGATTCACCGCGACGTAGCCGGGCGCCCGGCCTTCGTCGCGCCATTGCCGCATCTGGCGCCCGGCTTCCTGGAGCACCCAGTTCCCCAGCGGCACGATCAGGCCGCTTTCCTCGGCCAGGGAAATGAATTCGCCCGGCGCGATCAGGCCGCGCTGCGGATGCTGCCAGCGCACCAGGGCCTCCAGCCCCGTGACCGCCCGTTCGCCCAGGTGCAGTTGCGGCTGGTAATGCACCCGGAACTCGCCCTGTTCCAGCGCGCGGCGCAGTTCGGCTTCCAGCGACAGGCGTTCCTGGGCGCGCAGCATGATCTCGGGCGAAAAGAAACGCAGGCTGCCCCGCCCGTCCGCCTTGGCCTGATGCAGCGTCGCATCCGCGCGGCTCAGCAGGACTTCCGCCGTTTCGCCGTCTTCGGGATACAGGGCCACCCCGATGCCGGCGCTGACGTAGACGGCCTGTCCGTCGACCTCGAAGGGCACGGCCAGTGCGTCCAGCAGGCGCTGCGCGGCCAGGTCCGTGCCGTATTCCACCTGGTCCCGGTCCAGGATCAGGTAGAACTCGTCGCCGCCGACCCGCGCCAGGGCGTCATGTTCCGACAGCAGGCCGCGCAGGCGCTGAGCCACCTGCACCAGCACCCGGTCTCCCTGCCCGTGCCCCTGGGTTTCATTGATGGCGGCGAACTTGTCCAGGTCCAGGCACAGCAGGGCGAAGCGCCCCGACCCATACCCGGCCATCTGGATGGCATGCGCCAGCAGTTCCGCGAACAGAACCCGATTGGGCAGGCCGGTCAGGGGGTCGCGCTGGGTCAGGATCCGGTATTTTTCCTCGCTGACCTGCAGCATGGCCGTGCGCTGCGCCACCAGGTCCTCCAGGAAGCGGCGCAGGCGCGCCAGTTCCAGGTGGGCCCGCACCCGGGCCCGGACTTCCTCGATGTCGAAGGGCTTGGTCACGTAGTCGGCCGCGCCCAGGGCGAAGCCTCGCAGCTTGTCCTGCGTGTCGTCGGCCACGGTGACGAACATCACGGGCATGTTCCGGCCCGCGGGGGACGACTTGATGCGCCGGCAGACCTCGTAGCCGTCCATGCCCGGCATCTGGACGTCGAGCAGAACCAGATCGGGCGGCGCGGCCCCCTGGACGATCTCCAGCGCCCGGGCGCCGTCGCTGGCCACCAGGATGCGGAACTCGTCGCGCAGGGCGGCCAGCAGTTCATGCACGTTCTCGGGCACGTCGTCCACCACCAGCAGCGTCGCGGCCGGCGCCTCGGCGGCCTGCGGCAGGATGTCGAACGCCGACGGCATCCGGCGGTACCGGACCAGTTCGAGCTGGTTGCGCACGCGGGCCCTGAACAATTCCGGATTGATGGGCTTGGTGACGTAATCCGCCGCCCCCATCAGCAGGCCGCGCGCAGCATCCGTCGCCTCGGCCAGCGCCGTCACGAAGATCACCGGAATGTCCGCCGTCGCCGCATCCTGCTTCAGGGCCGCCAGCACTTCGTAGCCGTCCATGTCCGGCATCTGGATGTCGAGCAGGATCAGGTCCGGACGCGGCTCGCGACCGGCCATCTCGATGGCCTTGCGTCCGCTGGTGGCGGCGGAAATGGCATAGTCTTCCCGGAACACGCCGACCAGCATGTGCAGGTTGACGGCCGCATCGTCCACGATCAGCAGCCGAGGTCGGTCGGCGGCGTCCGGCTGCGCGCCGGACGGGGGAAAGGACAGGCTCACGGAATATCCTCCGGCTGAACAAGGATCTTCTCTATCAGCGCCAGGGCGGCATCCAGGTCGAAGCAGTCCACCCGCTCGGCGATGTCCTCGACGCGGCCCAGCAGGGGCGTGCCCGCCACGCCCCTGCGCAATTCGTCGAGCAAGGCTTCGGCTGCTCCCAGATCGGACTCGATCGCCTGCCGCAGGCGCGCCAGCAGACTGCGCACGGCCACGGGCGACAAGGGCGCGGCGGGCGGTTCTTCGGAGGAATCGTCCTCGCGCAGGGAATCGATGTCGGCCAGCACGTCGCGCAGCAGCGCTTCCGCCCGGTCCAGCGCGGCATCGTCGGGAAGCAGGCCCTGCTTGAGCCGGGCGTCGATCTCCGACACGCAGGCGAACAGCGCGCGGGCCCCGATGTTGCCGGCCACGCCCTTGAGCATATGGCAATGGGTCTCGGCCGCGCTCAGGCCCGACTGTTCCAGCTGGCGCCGCACTTCCGCGATCGCGCCTTCATATTGCGCCCGGAAGCGCCGCAACTGCTTGCGATAGGACCCGGCCCGTCCGCCGATGCGGCGCACGCCGTCGGCGGCATCGAGATGCGTCAGGGCCAGCAGGTCGTCGGGCAGGCGGCCGGCCTCGTCCTCGGGCGCCGGTTCCCGGGGCTCCGCGACCCGGTCGGCCGGCACCTTCACCCACCGGATGAGCGTGGCCAGCAGATGGTCCGGGTCGATCGGCTTGGTGACGTGATCGTTCATGCCCGCATCCTGGCTGGCCTGCACGTCGGAGGCCATCGCCAGCGCCGTCATGGCGATGATGGGCAGTTCGGCGAAACTGGCCCCGCCCGGCGCCTGTCCCAGGCGGCGGATGCGCCGCGCGGCCTGCAGGCCGTCCATGACGGGCATCTGGATATCCATCAGGACCACGTCATAGTGCTTGCGCTGGACACGCTCCACCGCTTCGCGCCCATCGGCGGCCTCGTCGACCGACATGCCCTCGCCGCGCAGCAGTTCGACGGCGAACTCGCGGTTGATGTCGTTGTCCTCGACCAGCAGCACCCGGGCGCCCGCCAGCCCCGTATCGCCGGCCAGCCTGCCCGGCGCGGCCTGGCCGGCGGGGAGATCCGGCATCAGGCGGCCCCGGCCCAGCACGGACAGCATCGTGTCCAGCAGCGACGAGGGAGACACCGGCTTGAGCAGGAAGCCGTCCATGCCGGTCTGCGCCGCGCGGCGCATGACGTCTTCGCTGCCGTAGGCGGTCACCATCACGATCTTGGGCTGATGCGCGATGGCGGGATCCGTCTGGATGCGCCCGGCGACCTCGTCGCCGTTCATACCGGGCATGCGCCAGTCCATCAGGACCAGGTCGTAGGGCCTGCCGCTGGCCTGCCGCAGCATGGTCAGGGCCTGCGCCCCGTGATTCGCGGTGCTGACGTCGAGCTGGAAAAACCGCAGCATTTCGGACAGGATTTCCACCGACACCGGATTGTCGTCCACGACCAGCACCCGCCAGCCCTGCAGCCGCGAACCGATGCGCTCCAGCAGCTGGCGCTGCGAGTCCTGCGTCTGCCGCGCCACGGCCAGCCGCACGGTGAAGCAGATCAGCGAGCCCCGCCCCGGCAGGGAGGATTCCACCCAAAGCCGCCCGCCCATCAGTTCCACCAGGCTCTTGCAGATCGCCAGGCCCAGTCCGGTGCCGCCGTAGCGGCGCGTCATGGACTGATCGGCCTGGGTGAATTTCTGGAACAGCATCTGGATCTGGTCGGGCGACATGCCGATGCCGGTATCGCGCACGCAGATCCGGATCGTGACGTTGTCCGCATCCTGGTCCTGGCGCAGCAGGGCCAGCTCGACCTCGCCTTGTTCGGTGAACTTGACCGCGTTGCCGCACAGATTGAGCAGCACCTGGCCCAGGCGCAGGGGGTCGCCCACCAGCAGCGTCGGGATGGCGGGATCGTGCCGGATCAGGAACTCGACGCCCTTGGCCTCGGCCTGCAGGCCGACCGCGTCCACCAGCCGTTCCAGCACCGTCTCCAGTTCGAATTCGACCTGCTCGACCACCAGCTTGCCGGCCTCCAGTTTGGAGAAATCCAGCACGTCGTTGATGATGCCCAGCAGCGACTGCGCCGCGCCCTGGGCCTTGGTCAGCCGATTGCGCAGGCTGGACGCCATGTCTTCCTTGAGCGCCAGATACAGCATCCCCAGGATGGCGTTCATCGGCGTGCGGATCTCATGGCTCATGGTGGCCAGGAAATCGGACTTCACACGCGTGGCGTCTTCGGCGGTTTCCTTGGCGCGCTGCAGTTCCCGCGTGCGGGTCTCGACCTTCGATTCCAGCGTCTGGTTCAGTTCCTCGAGTTCGCACATCGAGGCCGACAGGCGCTGGCGGCCGTCGCGCAGGGCGTCCACCAGTTCGCCCAGTTCGTCGGCATAGGGATACGAGAGCGACAGCGGCGTGACCTGGACGCCATCGCCATCGAAGCGCCAGCTCTTGACGGCGGCCACGACCGCCTCCAGCGTCTTGGAGAGCCGGCTGCGGATCGTCCAGACGAAGAGCAGCCACAGAATGCCGCTGAGGACGATGAAATTCAGCAGCGCGACCATGAAGCCGTATTTGATCCGGTCCCAGACCACCGAAGGATCGGTGTAGAGGTTTAGGGTCCCGATCAGTTGCTGGCCGCCGTCCGCCGCGGGACGGTGCAGCGGCACGGCGACGGCATGCCCGCCCACGAACAGAACGGAGCGTTCGATGTCGGAGGACGACCGCGGCCAGTTGCGCTCGACCAGGATGTCGCCGTCCGAGGAGGTGACCTGCAGGCCGCTGATGATCGCATTCTGCCGCACGCTGTCCAGGGCCTTGAGCAACTGCCCCTGATCCAGTTCCCAGACCGCGTCCGTCACCGCGGGTTCGATGGTGCGGCCCAGCGACGCCAGGTCGCTGGAAATCGCCTGGCTGATGCTGATGTACTGAATGGTCAGCTGCGCCGCCACCAGGACGACGGTCGCCAGCAGATACCATGGCAGCATGGACCGCAGCAAACGCCTGGACAAGGTCGACGTCGTCTTCATTCGAGGCGCGCCCGCATCAATGCCACCACCACCGGGTATCGATTTCCGCTGCGTCGGGAGACAGCAGGGGATTGTCCAGGCGGATGACCCGGCGGGTGGAACGCTTCATGTCCTTGATCATCGAGGCGTGATAAGTCTGGAACAGGCGCTTGAGCGAGCCGTCGGCCAGCGCGGCATCCAGCCCCCGCTCGATCTGGCCGGCCAGTTGCACGTCGTCGAGGCTGACCCAGAAATAGATGGGGTATGGGAAAAACAGCGCGCGGGTCTTTTCGAGAGCCAGTTGCGGATAGGTCGGGCGCTGGGCCTTCAGTTCGATGTCCGCTTCGGCGATTCCCCGGGGCAGGGCATCGAAGCGATGGGCGGCCAGCATGGGAAAGAGACGGTCATAGTCCGTCGCCGTGACGACCTTGTAGCCATTGGCCCGCATCACGGGCACGTCCGCCCATTGGCTGCTCAGGCCGAAGGTCAATTGCGTCCTGAACGCCTCGTCGTCCATCCGCGCGATGCGCTCTTGATCGGCCTGGGAAATCAGGAACACCCGATAGCCGACGGTGCCGCGGGAGATATCGATCCGGATCGGCCGCATCGCCACTTCGCGCTCGCGATCGGTCCCCAGGGCGATGACGTCGATTTCGCCGCTTTGCAGCAGATGGATGCCCCGGTTCTGCGTGACTTTTTCGTCGTAGGGCCGCAGGTCGATCACCGCCCCTTCGGCCTTGCGCACGTGGTCCAGCGCCAGTTCGAGCACTTTCCAGCGGTATTCGTAGATGGGACCGACAGGGAAATAGGTCAGGGTCCTGGCGGGCGCCTGCGCCGCCGCCTGTCCGAACACGCAGGCGCACAGCAAGGCACACAACAGCCCCTGCGCCGTGCGCATGAGCGCCAGCCGGCGCCGGATGAACGATCCCCCGGTCGTGACAAAATGTTTCATGCCGATTCTCCTGCCGTCGCGGAATGCGGCCTGTCGGTCAGAGGCCGTCCCGCACTTGAGAGCGGTCTCAGAATAGCATAGGACATCTATCAAAGTATTACTCGTTTCCCCGCCTCCCTCTTGGCTCTATAACATTCAGGCATATCAGAAAGATGATGTTTCAGGCTCACAATCCGGCGCACCTCCACTAACATGGCCCGGCTTCCGCCCTCATGAGACCCCGCCATGCGCAATCTGAAAATCAGCACCCGACTGACCCTGAGCTTCAGTTTCGTGGTGATCCTGCTGTTGATCCTGTCGGGCATCGGCGCCTGGCGCATCCTGGACTCGCAGCGGGACAACCGCGAACTGGGCTACCGCCTGCAGACCAACGATCTGCTGCAGCAGCTGACCCGCCAGGTCGGCATCAACGCCAATCAGACCCAGGCCACCCTGGCGGCGGACCCGGACACGCTGCGCAAGCTGAAGGCCTCGATCCAGGCATCCGACGAACAGGCGCGGAAAATCAGCCGCCAGCTGGCCGACCTGCTGAACGGCCCGGAATCCGCCGCCCTGCTGCAACAGGCGGCGCAGGACCGGGCCGCCTACCTGCAAAGCCGCAACCAGGCCTTCAAGGACCTGGACGGCGGCAACTATGGCGAAGCCGACGCCTTCTTCAATCAGCAACTGCCGAAGATGACGGCGGGCTATCTGGCGCGGATCGACCAGTTGTCGCAACGCCAGAACGATTCCGTGCAGCAGCTGTTCGACCAGAGCGCCCGGTCCAGCGAACTGGGGCTGGCCGTCCTGGCCATCGCCACCTTGCTGGCCCTGATCCTGGCGCCGCTGTTCGCCTGGCGCGTCACCCGGTCCATCATCCGGCCGCTGCGCCATGCCGTCAGCCTCGCGGGCGCCGTGGCGCAACGCCGGCTGACCGTGCGCATCCGCGCCCAGGGCCGCGATGAAATCGGCGAACTGCTGACGGCGCTGGGCGCCATGGCCGACAATCTGCGCCAGGCCGTGGGAGAAGTGCGCGGCAGTTCCAACGCCATCGCGACAGCCTCCGCGCAGATCACGGAAGGCAACCTGGATCTATCGTCGCGCACCGAACAGCAGGCCGGCTCCCTGGCGCAGACCGCCGCCACCATGGAAGAAATCACCGCCACCGTGCGCCAGAGCGCCGACAACGCCCGACAGGCCAATGCCCTGGCCGAATCCGCCGCCCGGACCGCCTCCGACGGCGGCGCCATCGTGACCGAACTGGTGGGCACCATGGACGAGATCAACGGCAAATCCCAGCAGGTCGCCGATATCGTCGGCGTGATCGATTCCATCGCCTTCCAGACCAACATCTTGGCGCTGAACGCCGCCGTCGAGGCCGCCCGCGCCGGCGAACAGGGCCGCGGCTTCGCCGTGGTCGCCGCCGAAGTCCGGGCGCTGGCCCAGCGGTCGGCCGGCGCCGCCAAGGAAATCAAGGCCCTGATCGACACCTCCGTCGAAGCCACCGCCAAGGGCAACGAGCAGGCCGCCCGCGCCGGCGCCACCATGAAGAACATCGTCGACAGCATCAATCGCGTCACCGGCATCATGGGCGAAATCAACGCCGCCAGCCGCGAACAGACCACCGGCATCGAGGAAATCAATTCCGCCATGACGCAGATGGACGGCGTCACCCGCCAGAACGCCGGCCTGGTGGAAGCGTCCGCCGCAGCCGCCACCAGCCTGCGCAGGCAGGCCGACGCCCTGGCCGACCTGGTGGCGACCTTCACGCTGGACGATGAAAATGCCGCGCCCGAAGAAGCCCCCGCGGTCCGACCGGCTGCGGCGATCGGAGGGCATCCCGGAAAACTCTTGCTTGCGCAGCAATGACGCGACCGGGCTGCGGCGACCGGCCCGCCGGGATGGCTGGTCGCCGAAAAGCAAGAAACCCGCGGAATCCAGGATTCATGCGGGTTTCTTGCTTGCAATCAGACGGATCCGGTGTTTCGGACGGATCCTTCCGACGGCGTCGGACTGCCTGCCCTCGGGCAGGCGGTCCGTTTAGAGCACGACGACCTGAGTCGCGCAGGGGCCTTTCTGCCCTTGGCCGACCACGAAGGAGACGCGCTGGTTCTCTTCGAGAGTCTTGTGGCCCGTGCCCTGAATTTCGCTGAAGTGAACGAAGAGGTCCTTGCCGCCGGATTCGGGCGAGATGAACCCGAAGCCTTTGTCATTGTTGAACCACTTCACGATACCGGTTTCTGTTTTCAATGTAAGTCCTAAATATAGAAGGGAAAGATGCCCCCCTGAAACTATGCAGGTCGGCGCTCCATAAGGCCAGCGATGTTACCAAATAACACGCCGCGACGACGAGCTGCAACAGCGACTCCGGAAACATCATTCCGGATGCCGCTGGACCCGCCGAAAGCAAAAAACCCGCAAGACTGGATGTCTACGCGGGTTTTGCTTTTCGATGTCGGAGGACATCGTACTGAATTGGACTTCCCGATAAAGAGAAGTGGTGCCCAGGAGAGGACTCGAACCTCCACACCTTGCGGCACATGGACCTGAACCATGCGCGTCTACCAATTCCGCCACCTGGGCACGGCATAACGTGTATGCTATTGCTTTCGCTGATTCGTGGCGCTTTTTGTGCGTCGCGTTCAGCGAAGACAGAACTATACAATACATTTTTTTTGGATGCAAACAGCCTTTGAAAAAGCGAACCAACAACAACGACAATAACCACGACGCTTCCTTCGTGCCTAATGCGGATCTGCCCGCTGACTTCGATCCCAAGGTACCCAGCCGCGAACAGGTGCTCGACGCCCTGCGCCACGCCGACAAACCTCTGTCTCTAGAAGCCCTGGCCGACACGACCCAGGCCTCGATCCCCCTGTCCACAGGATTCATCCGCCGCATCAAGGCCATGGAACGCGACGGCCAGGTGCGCTTCAATGCCCAGGGAAGGTTGCAAATATGCAACAACACCGAATTCATCGCCGGTACCGTCCAGGGGCATCGCGACGGCTACGGCTTCCTGATTCCCGATGACGGCAGCCGCGACCTGTTCCTGTCCACCCATGAAATGGGCAAGGTCCTGCACGGCGACCGCGTCCGGGTCCGCGCCAGCGGCGAATACCGCGGCCGCCCCGAAGGCACCATCGTCGAGGTCCTGGAACGCCGCACCGTCAAGCTGGTGGGCCGATTCCTGAAGGAACACGGCGCTTTCGTCGTCGCCCCCGAAGATCAGCGCATCAAGCACGACATCCTGATTGCCGCCCAGGACACCGCCGGCGCCGAGCCCGGCCAGGTCGTCACGGTGCAGATCATGCGCCAGCCCGCCAGCCACATCCAGCCGCAGGGCCGCATCATCGAAGTGCTGGGCGAAATCGACGACCCCGGCATGGAAATCGAAATCGCCGTGCGCAAATTCGACGTGCCGGTGGATTTCTCCAAGGACACGCTGCGCCAGCTGGAATCCATTCCGGCCCAGGTGCGCGACGGCGAATACGCCGGACGCGTCGACCTGCGCGACGTGCCCTTCATCACCATCGACGGCGAAGACGCCCGCGACTTCGACGACGCCGTGTTCTGCATGGAAGCGGACCTGGGCACCGCCAAGCGCGCCCGCCCCGGCTGGCGGCTGCTGGTGGCCATCGCCGACGTCAGCCACTACGTGCGCCCGGGCTCCGCCCTGGACGACGACGCCCTGGATCGCGGCACCAGCGTGTATTTCCCGCGCCGGGTGATTCCCATGCTGCCCGAAGCCCTGTCCAACGGCATCTGCTCGCTGAACCCGGACGTCGACCGCCTGGTGATGGTCTGCGACATGATGATCCCGGCCGGCGGCGCCAAGGCCGGCACCGTGGCGGCCTACCAGTTCTACGAAGCCGTCATCCATTCGCACGCCCGCACCACCTACACCGACATCTGGGCCGCGCTGCAGCAGCCCAAGGGGCCGGCGGCGCAGAACCTGGGCGACCTGTACCCTCACGTGCAGACGGCCTACGAACTGTTCCAGGCCTTCGAACAGGCCCGCCGCGCGCGCGGGGCCATCGATTTCGACACAGTGGAAACGCGCATCGTCTGCAACCCGCTGGGGCGCATCGAGAAGATCGAGCCCTACACCCGCAACGACGCCCACAAGCTGATCGAGGAATGCATGCTGGCCGCCAACACCTGCGCGGCCGACTTCATCGTGCGCAACAAGCGCCAGGCGCTGTTCCGCGTGCACGACGGTCCCACCCCCGAGAAACTGCAGTCGCTGCGCGAGACCCTGCGCCATCTGGGCCTGAGCCTGGACGGCGGCGACGACCCGCAGACCAGCGACTACGCCAAGCTGATCCAGGCCAGCCGCGCCCGGCCCGATTTCGAGATCATCCAGACCCTGTGCCTGCGGTCGATGCAGCAGGCCATCTACAGTCCGGAACAGACGGGCCACTTCGGCCTGTCCTACGAACACTACGCGCACTTCACCTCGCCCATCCGCCGTTACCCTGATCTGCTGGTGCACCGCGTCATCCGCGGCATCCTGCACAAGCAGCACTACCAGCCGCCGGTCCTGCCGGGCGAACCCGTGGACCCGACCCTGCCGGCCAAGGCCCGCGAACACGATGCCTGGGACGCGCTGGGGGCGCTGCTGTCGGCCCGCGAACGCCGCGCCGACGACGCCTCGCGCGACGTCCAGGCCTGGCTGAAGTGCTGGTTCGTGCGCGAACGCGTGGGCGAAGTCTTCAGCGGCCGCATCACCGGCGTCACCAGTTTCGGGGTGTTCGTCACCCTGGACACCCTGTACGTGGAAGGCCTGGTGCACATTTCCGAACTGGGCAGCGACTACTTCCAGTACAACGAGGCCCTGAACGAACTGCGCGGCGAGCGCACGGGATTCCGCTACCAGCTGGGCGACACGCTGCAGGTGCAGGTGTCGCGCGTCGACCTGGAAGCCCGCCGCATCGACTTCCGCCTGGTGCGGGGCGAAGACTTCAAATCGCTGCAGGCCGAAATCGAAGGCGATCCGCGCACGACCACGCAGCGGCCGCGCAAAAAGGCCGCGGGCGCCAAGCCCGCCGCGCTGCGGGGCACCACGGCCCGCCAGCGCCGCGCCGAGGCCAAGCGCGCCAGCCGCCAGGAAACCCCGCGCAAGCGGCGCGGCTGACGCCCGGGACGCCGCCCGCACTACAATGACCGGCACGACCCGCGCCGCAATGGCGCGGGTCCCTTTGACCGCGCATCAGGAAGACCATGTCATCCCAACAGATTCTGGCCGGGTTCCACGCCGTGCAGGCGCGCCTGCGCCACGCCCCCGATTCGATCCGAGACGTCTATCTGGACACCAGCCGCCAGGACGCCCGCATGCAGCGCTGCATCCAGCAACTGGACGCCGCCGGCGTGCGCTGGCACGCCGCCGACGCCCAGCGCCTGGATGGACTGGCCCGGGGCGTGCGCCACCAGGGCATCGTCGCCCTCGCCCAGGCCCGGCCGCTGGCCATCTCGGTCGACGAAGTGCTCGACGACCTGGAAGACCGCAAGGAACCCGCGCTGCTGCTGGTGCTGGACGGCGTGACCGATCCGCACAACCTGGGCGCCTGCCTGCGCACGGCCGACGCCGCCGGGGTGCATGCCGTCATCGCCCCCAAGGACCGCGCCGTGGGCCTGAACACCACGGTGCAGCGCGTGGCCTGCGGCGCAGCGGACACCGTCCCCTACCTGATGGTCACCAACCTGGCCCGCACCCTGCGGGCGCTGCGCGAACGCGACGTCTGGCTGGTCGGCACGGACGACGCCGCCGGCCACAGCCTGCATCGGGTCGACGCACGCCGTCCCATGGCCTGGGTCATGGGCGCCGAGGGCGAAGGCATGCGCCGCCTGACGCGGGAAACCTGCGACGAACTCGTCTCCATCCCCATGCAGGGTTCGGTCGAAAGCCTGAACGTCAGCGTCGCCAGCGCCGTCTGCCTGTACGAAACCGTGCGCCAGCGCCTGAGCCCGGCAGGCGCATAATCCAGCATCCATCCTTCACTTCCGCTACACGTCCATGTCCAACACCGGCTTCACCTCGCAGATCGTTCACTACGGCCACTGCGCCGACTCCGAATACGGGGCCGTGCACGCGGCGGTCCATCCGTCCACGGAATACACCTACGACGACGCCCACGAGCTGGCCGCGGTCTTCCAGAACCGCAAGAAAGGCTATACCTACGGCCGCACCGGCACGCCAACCACCGCCGCCCTGGAAGCCCAGGTCACCGCCATGGAGCAAGGCATCGGCACGGTCGCATTCGCCACCGGCATGGCGGCCCTGAACGCCGTGTTCTTCGCGCTGCTGCGCCACGGCGACCACCTGGTCGCCAGCAAGTACATCTTCGGCAACACCAACAGCCTGCTGATGACGCTGGAAAACTTCGGCGTCGAGATCACCCTGGTGGACGCGACGGACGCGGCCCGGGTGCAGGCCGCCCTGCGTCCCAACACCCGCATGGTGTTCGTGGAAACCATCGCCAATCCGGGCACCCAGATCGCCGACCTGAAAGCCATCGGCGACATCTGCCAGGCGCACAAGCTGGTCTACGTGGTGGACAGCACCCTGTCCTCGCCCTACCTGCGCCCGAGCCGCGACTTCGGCGCCTCGCTGGTCGTCAACTCCCTGTCCAAGCACATCGGCGGCCACGGCAACGCCCTGGGCGGGGCCGTCACCCAGACCGGCCTGTACGACTGGGCCGACTTCCCCCATATCTACGAACAGTACCGCAAGGACGATTCGCACACCTGGGGCCTGCTGCAGATCAAGAAGAAAGGCCTGCGCGACATGGGCGGCACCTTGTCCTCCGACGTCGCCCATCGCCTGTCGGCCGGCGCCGAGACCATCGCCCTGCGCATGGACCGCATCTGCGGCAACGCCCTGGCGCTGGCCCGTTTCCTGGAAAGCCATCCGCTGGTCGAACGGGTGCAGTATCCGGGCCTGGCCAGCCACCCGCAGCACCAGCGGTCCGCGGAATTCTTCGGCGGCCGCCATGGCGGCCTGCTGGGCGTCGTCCTGAAGGACCACGTCGACGTCTTCGATTGCCTGAACCGGCTGCGCGTCGCGGCGCTGGCCACGCACCTGGGCGACAACCGCACGCTGGTGCTGCCCGCCGCCCACACCATCTACTACGAGATGGGCCCGGAACGCCGCGCCCTGATGGGCATCCCGGACGCTTTCCTGCGCATCTCCGTCGGAATCGAGGAAGAAGCCGATCTGATCGGCGATTTTGCGCAGGCCCTGGAAAATCGTTGAATCCCCCGCCCGGAACGCCCCACGCTCCGGGAATACCCATATTGATATAAACATTTTTAACAAACATCAGGAAATACGCGGGTCTTCAGCGGTTTTCTCTTGACACTGCGGGCCATTCGAAGGCTTAATACGCCTTAGCCACCAAAGCCGGCCGGGTCCCGACACCCCACAGTGCGGTCCTGGGCAGCACCGCCGGCAGCCATGGCAGACACGTCCATCAAACGACCCGGTGGTCTCCACCGAGCGACAATAAACCTCAGGGGTATTTTGTAAATGAACAAGACCGAGCTGATCGAGCACATTTCCTCCAAGACCGATCTCTCCAAGGCCGACGTCGGTCGTGCCCTGGAAGCCTTTGTCGGCGCCGTGAAGACCACCCTGAAGAAGAAAGGGTCGGTCACGCTGGTCGGCTTCGGCACCTTTGCCGTGTCCGAGCGCGCCGCCCGTACCGGCCGCAACCCGCGCACCGGCGAAGCCATCAAGATCAAGAAGGCCCGCGTGCCGAAGTTCCGTCCGGGCAAGGCCCTGAAGGACGCCGTCAACTGATCGGCTTTCCCGCATGAAAAAGGCCACCGCAGTCCGGTGGCCTTTTTCGTTTCTCTTCCTCCCTCATCGGCAAGGAATACGACATGGCAACCGGAACAGATGCGGGCCAGCTGATCGGCGTGGTCACGCTGCTGGGCGCCGCCGTCGTGGCGGTGCCGCTGTTCAAGCGCCTCGGCCTGGGCTCCGTGCTGGGCTACCTGGCGGCCGGGCTGGCCATCGGCCCCTACGGCCTGGGCCTGGTGACCGACACCGAGACCATCCTCAACGTGGCCCAGCTGGGCGTGGTGATGTTCCTCTTCATCATCGGGCTGGGGATGAAGCCATCGCACCTGTGGGGCCTGCGCCGGCAGATCTTCGGACTCGGCAGCATGCAGGCCGTGCTGTGCGCCACTCTGCTCACCGGCGTGGGCATCGCGCTCGGCTTCCCGTGGCGGATGGCCTTCGTCAGCGGCGCGGGCTTCGTGCTGACGTCCACCGCCATCGTCATGCAGGTGCTGGCCGAACGCGGCGACATCCTGGCGCCGCGAGGGCAGCGCATCGTGTCCATCCTGCTGTTCGAAGACCTGCTGATCGTGCCCCTGCTGGCGGCGGTGGCCTTTCTCGCGCCGGGCGATGCCGCACCGGCGGCCGCGTCGCCGCTATGGCAGCGCGTCGGCCTGGGCCTGCTGTCGCTGGGCGCGCTGGTGGCGGCGGGACTGTGGCTGCTCAACCCCCTGTTCCGCGTGCTGGCCAAGGCCAAGGCGCGCGAGGTCATGACGGCCGCCGCGCTGCTGGTGGTGCTGGGGGCCGCGCTGCTGATGGAACTCGGCGGCCTGTCCATGGCCATGGGCGCGTTCGTCGCCGGCGTGCTGCTGTCCGAATCGTCCTTCCGCCACCAGCTGGAAGCCGACGTCGAGCCATTCCGGGGTCTGCTGCTGGGGCTGTTCTTCCTGGGCGTGGGCATGGCGCTCGACCTGGACGTGGTGTCGCTCGACTGGCGGCTCATCGGCCTGGGCGTGATCGCGCTGATGCTGGCCAAGGCCCTGTGCGTCTATCTCGCCGCGCGGCTGGCCCGCGGCAGCCGCGCCGACGCCATCGACCGCGCCGCCCTGATGGCGCAAGGCGGGGAATTCGCCTTCGTGCTGTTCGCCGAAGCGCTCAGGCTCAAGGTCATCAGCCCCGAGGTCAACGCCGACATGTCGGCGATCATCGTGCTCTCGATGGCCTTGACGCCGCTCGTGGGGGCCGTCCACAAGCGCTACGCCCGCGCCGAGGCCGCGACGCTGGACGGCGTGGAAACCCCGCAGGACCTGCGCGGCAAGGTGCTCATCATCGGCTTCGGCCGCGTGGGACAGATCGCCAGCCAGGGGCCGCTGGCCAAGGGCGCCGAACTCTCCATCATCGACAACGACCCCGACGTGATCCGCAATGCCGCGCGCTACGGCTTCAAGGTCTACTTCGGCGACGGCGCCCGCGCCGACGTGCTGCGTTCCGCCGGCGCGCGGCATGCCAGCGTCATCCTGGTCTGCGTCGACGACCCGGTCGCCGCCACGCGCATCGTCGAGAACGCCCGGCGCGAATGCCTGCACACCCGCCTGATCGTGCGCGCCTTCGACCGCGAGCACGCCCTGGAACTGGTCCGGCTCGACGCCGACGACGTGGTGCGCGAAACCTTCGAGTCGGCGCTGCTGATGGGACGCCAGGCGGTGCTGGCCCTGGGCGCCACGGACCAGGAGGCCGACGAACTGGTCGGCGAAGTGCGCGACCGCGACGCCGAGCGCTTCGCCCTGGAGACCGCCGGCGGCACCTTCGCCGGACGCGCCCTGGTGCTGGGCAACATCGACCGCATCGATCCGCCGCGCCACGATAGAAAACCGGCTTCGACACCGGCCATGGCGGACGACGAGGCCTGATATAATGCGCCCCTGCGCCCTGGCGCACCGCCGGGGTCGCGCAAGACGGCATCCGGGTGCTTAGCTCAGTTGGTAGAGCGGCGCCTTTACACGGCGTAGGTCGGGGGTTCGAGCCCCTCAGCACCCACCACCAGATGCCCATTAAAGTCAGGAACTTGCTGTGCCGTTAAGCATAACTTTGCCATTTGGAAAGCTTATGCTTTATTTCACGTTTGGCAGCATTATGCTTTATCGGGACTTCGCAGCAGCCTAGAAAGCTTTGCCTCAAAGCAGCCGGGAAGCCCTGACGATCTCTGGCACGACTTGATAATCCTCATCATCAGGCTAAAAATCCGGCACTCACCCTGACAGACTCCGCCCCACAATGTGAATCTTTGACACAAGGAACTCACAAAATTTGCAATCTGCGGTGATAAGGTCAACGTGCGATCCCCAACTTTTTCAGGGGTCAAGGAGTGCAATCACGATGATCAAACACTATCTGACAGGCGCTGCAAGCGCGGCTCTATGCATCACACTGGCGGCGTGTTCCACGCCCACCAACCTGAATGCGCCCAACCAGCTCGCACAAAAGACCGTGCACTACGCATGCAATGCGCAAGGTCAGCGCGACGTGAACCTGGAAGTGCAGTACACCTTCCAAGGTACGGACCCGGTCACCGCACAAGTGGTCTACGACGATCAGGCCATCTCCATGACACGCGACACCAATAGCAAATCGAACCTGGTGGGAGCGACCTTTGTCGGCGAAGGCTACACCTGGACCACTGGCCAATTCACGGTGGAGAATGCTGAAAAAGTGAACGGCAACATGCTGACGCGCGCCGATCCGGCCCCCAACCGCACCGGTGAGAAGGTGAACACCATCCTGGCGCGCGGCTGCGCGGTACGCGCGGGCTGATGCCATCTGATCAATTCCACACTTGAGTCCGGAAGCTGCATGGGCCTGATCACATCAGGCCCATGCAGCCTCGAAAGACAAAAATTTGCCGCATCGAGGATCTGGTGGGCATACTCCGCCGGCCAAGCCAGGGTGTCCATTGAGGGAATGCGCGTGGAATTGCCCGACGCTGGTATGTGACGCGCCTGTCTGCAATCCAGGAAACCGCGCTTCAGGCAGCTTCTGTCACTGGCCTGCCGGGGATGCTCCTCCACCTCGCCGCAGCTTGACCTACGGGGTCAGCTGGCGCCCCACCGGCCTCGGGTTGCTTCAGCAGTGCAGTCAACCGCGTCATGATCCACACCCGGCCATCAGCGGTTTCCCTGCAGCCACATCCCGGACGGTGGATTTACAATCCCCTGCATGAATCGTCCCGCCCATCCCCCAGGGTCGCTGCGCTGCGGCCTGGACACCCTCGATCAGTTCGACGAGATCATCGACGTGCGCACGCCGGCGGAATACGCCGACGACCACATCCCCGGCGCCATCAACGCCCCGGTGCTCAGCAACGAAGAACGCGTCCTGATCGGCACGATGTATGCCCAGGAGTCCCCCTTCAAGGCCACGCGGCTGGGTGCCGCCCTGGTGGCCCGCCACATCGCCGACCACCTGGAAACCCTGTTCGCCGACCGACCGCGCAGCTGGCGGCCATTGATCTACTGCTGGCGCGGCGGCAAGCGGTCCGGCTCCATGGCGACCTGGTTCAATCTGATCGGCTGGCGCGCGCGGCAGCTGGATGGCGGCTACAAGACCTGGCGCCGGCACGTGATCGACCGCCTGGCCGACCAGCCCGCCCGCCTGGAATGCATCGTGCTGACCGGCCCCACCGGTTCCGGCAAGACCCGTCTGCTGCAGGCCCTGGGCCAGGCCGGCGCCCAGATACTGGACCTGGAAGGCCTGGCCTGCCATCGCGGGTCCCTGCTGGGGGACCTGCCCGCCCAGCCGCAGCCCAGCCAGCGCGGTTTCGAATCCAATCTGCTGCGGACCCTGGACGGCCTGGATCCCGGCCGTCCCGTCTTTGTCGAGGCGGAAAGCCGCCGCATCGGCCAGCTGAGCCTGCCCGACAGCCTGCTGCGCGCCATGCACGGCGGGCGCTGCGTGCGCATCCAGGCGGCCCTGCCGCAGCGCATCGAGTTCCTGCTGCAGGACTACGACCACCTGTTCCAGGACCCCGACGCCTTCAAGGGCACGCTGGACCGGCTGATCGGCCTGCACAGCCGGCAGACCGTCCACGACTGGCACGCCCTGATCGATGCCGATCGACGCGCCGAGCTGTTCCAGGCCCTGGTGCGGGATCACTACGATCCGGCCTACCGGCGCAGCAGCCATGGCCACTATGCCGGGCTGGAGCAGGCCCCCGCCTTCGACTACGATCCCACCGACCCCGACGGCCGGCGCCAGGCGATCCAGCTGATGGATCGGCTGGGGCTGGGCCGCGCCGTCTTGGCCGGCTGATTTCCGGTTTCCGACACACACGACCGTCCGCCCAACCCAGGCGGCTCTGGAGAGTTCCTGATGACTGATTCGTCCATCCCCCGCCTGACTTCGCTGTCCCACGGGGGCGGCTGCGGCTGCAAGATCGCGCCCGACGTCCTGGCGGACCTGATGCGCAACGCCCTGCCCGCCGGCCCGTTTCCCGACCTGCTGGTGGGCACGCAATCGTCGGACGACGCCGCCGTCTACCGCCTGAACGAACAGCAGGCGCTGATCGCGACGACCGATTTCTTCATGCCCATCGTCGACGATCCGCACGACTTCGGCCGCATCGCCGCCACCAACGCCCTGTCCGACGTCTACGCCATGGGCGGGCGTCCCATCATGGCCCTGGCCCTGGTCGGCATGCCGCTGAAGTCCCTGCCGCACGACACCATCGCGGCGGTGCTGGCGGGCGGCGCGTCCGTCTGCCAGCAGGCCGGGATCCCGATCGCCGGCGGCCATTCCATCGATTCGGTGGAGCCCATCTACGGGCTGGCCGTCATGGGCCTGGCGCATCCCGACGAGATCAAGCGCAACGACCAGGCGCAAGCCGGCGACGTGCTGATCCTGAGCAAGCCGCTGGGCGTGGGCATCCTGTCCGCCGCGCTGAAGAAGGACCTCCTGGACGCGGCCGGCTACCAGGCCATGATCGGCAGCACCACGCAATTGAACACGCCGGGGACGCGGCTGGCGCGGATGGCGGCGGTGCACGCCCTGACCGACGTGACCGGCTTCGGCCTGCTGGGCCATACCCTGGAGATGTGCCGGGGATCGGGACTGCGCGCCGAACTGGACTACGCCGCCCTGCCCTGGCTGAGTCCCGCCGCCGAACTGGCGCGCGGGGGCGTCCAGACTGGCGCGTCGGGGCGCAACTGGCGCGCCTGCCAGGCCGACATCGCCCTGGCTGCCAGCCTGCCCCCGGAAGCCCAGGCCCTGCTGACCGATCCGCAGACCTCCGGCGGCCTGCTGGTCGCCTGCGCCGCCGATGCCGCCGACGAAGTCCTGGCGCTGCTGCGCGCCGAAGGCTTCGGCCAGGCGGCCCGGATCGGGCGGCTGGCTGCCGGAACGCCTCGCATTCAGGTATCCTGAAACCCGTTTCCATTTCCCGGAGCCGCCATGGCAGAGCCCTTGATCATCGCCCGCAACGCCGATTTCCAGGCGGCCCTGCTGCCGCAGATGGCCAACCGGCACGGTTGCATCACCGGGGCCACCGGCACCGGCAAGACCATCACCCTGCAGGTGCTGGCCGAATCCTTTTCCCGCATCGGCACGCCGGTCTTCATGGCCGACGTCAAGGGCGACCTGACCGGCATCTCCCAGGCGGGCGCGCCTTCGGACAAGCTCGGCAAGCGCCTGCAGTCCCTGGGCCTGCCCGAACCGGTCTGGGGCGCCAGCCCCGCCACGCTGTGGGACATCTTCGGCCAGCAGGGCCATCCCATCCGCGCCACGGTCTCCGACCTGGGGCCCCTGCTGCTGTCCCGCATGCTGGATCTGAACGACACCCAGGAAGGCGTGCTGAACGTGGCCTTCCGGGTGGCCGACGACGAAGGCCTGCTGGTGCTGGACCTGAAGGACCTGCGCACCATGCTGCAATACGTGGCCGATCATGCCGGCGAACTGCGCACCCGCTACGGGCAGGTGTCGTCCGCCTCGATCGGCGCCATCCAGCGCAGCCTGCTGCGCCTGGACTCCGAAGGCGCGGAGCAGTTCTTCGGCGAACCCATGCTGGACGTCTTCGACTGGATGCGCACGGACGCCCAGGGGCGCGGCATGATCAACATCCTGGCCGCCGACCGGCTGATGCAATCTCCCCGGCTGTACGGCGTCTTCCTGCTGTGGATGCTGGCCGACCTCTATGAACGCCTGCCCGAAGTCGGCGACCTGGACAAGCCCAAGCTGGTGTTCTTCTTCGACGAGGCCCATCTGCTCTTCAAGGACGCCCCCAAGGCCCTGCTGGAAAAGATCGAACAGGTCGTGCGCCTGATCCGCTCCAAGGGCGTGGGGGTGTATTTCGTCACCCAGAACCCGGCCGACATCCCCGACACGGTGCTGGGCCAGCTGGGCCACCGGGTGCAGCACGCCCTGCGGGCCTTCACTCCCCGCGATCAGAAAGCCGTGCGCACCGCCGCGCAGACCATGCGCCCGCGCGACGGCCTGGACATCGAAGCCGCCATCACCGAACTGGCGGTCGGCGAGGCCCTCGTCTCCCTGCTGGACGCCAAGGGCCAGCCGATGGCCACCGAACGCGTCTGGATGGCCGCCCCCGGCAGCCGGATCGGCCCCGCCAGCGACGCCGAACGGCAGGCGCTGCGGTCCGCCTCCCAACTGGGCGGCAAATACGATCAGGCGCTGGACCGGGAATCCGCCTACGAAATCCTGCAGGCCCGCGCCCAGGGCGGCGCGCCCGCTTCGGCACAGGCCGCGGGACAGGCCGACCAGGGCGGACAGCCAGCCGATCAGGGCGCCGCCGGCGCCATGGCGGGCGTGGGCGGCATGCTCAGCGATTTCCTGTTCGGCTCCACCGGCCCGCGCGGCGGCCGCCGCGACGGCGTGGTGCAGTCCGTCGCCAAGAGCGTGGTGCGCAACGCCGCCAACCAGATGGTGCGCGGCCTGCTCGGGTCCCTGGTCGGGCGGCGGCGCTAAGGCGCCATGTCCACCACGCCACACCGCGCCGCCATCATGCCCGGCACCGCCCCCGCCCCGCGCGCCGCGACACCCGATGCGTCGCCCCGCTGCCGCTGGTGCACGGACGACCCACTGTACGTGCGGTATCACGATCAGGAATGGGGCGTGCCGTCCCGCGACCCCCGGCATCTGTTCGAAATGCTGATCCTGGAAGGGTTCCAGGCGGGCCTGTCGTGGCTGACCATCCTGCGTCGGCGCGAGGCCTTCCGCGCCGCCTTCTTCGGCTTCGATCCCCAGGCCCTGGCGCACACCGACGACGCCTGGGTGCAGGATCAAATGCAGAATGCCACCATCATCCGCAACCGCCTGAAACTGCAGGCGACCGGCACGAACGCGCGCGCCTGGCTGACCCTGGACGATCCCGCCGCCCTGATCTGGTCGGTGGTGGACCACGCCCCGCGCATCCACCACTACGCGCCCGGGGACGCCATCCCCACGGCGGGGCCGGAGGCCCAGGCGCTCAGCCGCCTGCTCAAGCATCATGGCTTCACCTTCGTGGGGCCGACGATCTGCCAGGCCTACCTGCAGGCCGTCGGTTGCCTGATGGACCACACGACCGATTGCCATCGGCACGCGGCCCTGGCCGGCGGCTGAACACCATCTGGCGGCTCATGCCAGCGCCGGTCTATAGCCCCGCCCCCATGCCAATACCCGCCACCGCCGCTGCGCAACCGAGGAACCGGGCTCTGGCCCAGGCCTACCAGGACGCCCTCTACCGCATCGACACCACGCCCGCCCTGCTGATCCGCATCGGCCAGGCCCACCCCGATCTGGCCCGCCTGCATCGGCAGCACCACTGCCGCCGCAGCCTGATCCTGACCGCCTGCAATCCACGCAGCCGCCGCCTGCGGGCCGCCGCCAACGCCCGGCGGACGCGGGCGCTGCGGCAGGCCATCGGCGCTTTGGGATTTCCCTGCCTGCCCGCCACGGGGCTGGACCCGCAAGGCCTCTGGCCCGACGAGGCCGGCTTCTGGATTCCCGGCATGCCGCAGGCGCCGGGCCTGGTCCTGGCCCGGCGATTCGGGCAGAACGCCTTCGTCGAATGTCTCGACGATACGGTCGCGCGCGTGATCTGGACCGCAGTCTGCTAAGGTAACACCTGGTCAAATACAAGACGGAGCTCTCATGCGCCCTCTGTTTACCCGCCACACCACTTTCTACGCGGTCATCGGCCTGACCGTCCTGTGCGCGGGCCTGGCCCTCGGCCTGAACGCCGCCTGGTGGCTGCCCTGCCTGTTGTTCCTCGCGCTGTCCGTCCTGGGGGTCTACGACCTGAACCAGACCCGGCACGCCATCCGCCGCAACTACCCGGTGATCGGCAACCTGCGCTTCCTGTTCGAGTACATCCGCCCCGAGGTGCGCCAGTACTTCTTCGAGGACGACACGCTGAAGATGCCGTTCTCCCGCGTGGACCGGTCCCTGGTCTACCAGCGGGCCAAGCGCCAGATGGACCAGCGCCCCTTCGGCACCCAGGGCGACGTCTACGACAGCCACTACGAATGGATCAACCACGCCATGGTGCCCGCCCACGTGGAAGACACCGATTTCCGCATCAAGGTGGGCGGGCCGGACTGCGCCAAGCCGGTCGACCTGTCGGTCTTCAACATTTCGGCCATGAGCTTCGGCGCCCTGTCGGCCAATGCGGTGCGCGCCCTGAACAAAGGCGCGGCGCTGGGCAATTTCGCCCACGACACCGGCGAAGGCGGGGTCAGCCGCTACCACCTGGAACACGGCGGGGGCCTGATCTGGAACATCGGCTCGGGCTACTTCGGCTGCCGCGACGCGGACGGCAGCTTCTCGGCGGAACGCTTTGCCGACATGGCCTGCCGCGACAATATCCGCATGATCGAAATCAAGCTGTCCCAGGGCGCCAAGCCCGGCCATGGCGGCGTGCTGCCCGCGCCCAAGGTCACCCCCGAAATCGCCGCCGCCCGGGGGGTGCCCGTCTGGCAGGACTGCATCTCGCCCTCCAGCCACAGCGCCTTTTCCACCCCCATCGAGCTGATGCACTTCATCGTCCGGCTGCGCGAACTGTCGGGCGGCAAGCCGGTGGGCTTCAAGCTGTGCATCGGCCACCCCTGGGAATGGTTCGCCATCGCCAAGGCCATGCTGGCCACCGGCATCACGCCGGACTTCATCGTGGTGGACGGCGCCGAAGGCGGCACCGGCGCCGCGCCCATCGAATTCGTGGACCACGTGGGCACGCCCCTGCGCGAAGGCCTGCGGCTGGTGCACAACACCCTGGTGGGCATCGGCCTGCGGGAGCAAATCCGCCTGGGGGCCTCGGGCAAGGTCATCAGCGCATTCGACATGGCCCGCATCATGGCCCTGGGGGCGGACTGGTGCAACAGCGCCCGCGCCTACATGTTCGCCATCGGCTGCATCCAGGCCCAGACATGCCACACCGGACGCTGCCCGACCGGCGTCACCACTCAGGATCCCGCGCGCCAGAAGGCCCTGGTGGTGGCCGACAAATCGGTGCGCGTCGCCAACTACCACGCCAACACCCTGAAGGCCCTGGGCGAACTGCTCGGCGCCGCCGGCCTGCAGCACCCCGGCGATCTGCGCCCCCACCACATCGCCCGGCGCATCGCCAACGGCGAAGTCCGCGTCCTGTCGGCCCTGTTCCCCGACCTGCAGAAAGGCGAGCTGCTGGAAGGCAAGTTCCGCAACACGATCTTCCGCACCGCCTGGCCCATGGCGCAAGCGGAATCGTTCGAGCCGCTGTACAGCCTGAGCGCCGCGCTGTCCGGCCACGCGGACCAGAGCATCCCGGACGCCCCCGCCTCGACCACCGCTGCCGGCTGATGAGCCCCGCACCCTGGGCCCTGGCGGCCGCCCTGCTGCTGGCCGGCTGCGCCAGCCTGCCCAAGGACGTGCAGCGGCCGGTGTCCGCCGCCCTGGACCACCCCGAGGCCACCGCCCTGGGGCAGCTGGCCGCGCGCAAGCGGCCCGACGCGATCCGCGACGACCTGTCGGGCTTCGCCCTGCTGGCCTCGCCCAACATGGCCTACGCCGGCCGGCTCGCGCTGACCGAACAGGCCGGCAAGACGCTGGACATCCAGTACTACGCCATTCACGTCGACCCCACCGTCCGCAGCCTGCTGCGCGCCGTGCGGGCGGCGGCTCGGCGCGGCGTGCGCGTCCGCATCCTGCTGGACGACTTCAACAGCGTCGGCCGCGACGCCCAGGTCATGCGCATGGCCGGCGTGCCGGGCGTGCAGATGCGCATGTTCAATCCGCTGCCCGGCAGCCGGAGCGCCGGCCTGTGGCGCGCGCTGGGATCCCTGCACGACTTCCAGCGCATCCAGCACCGCATGCACAACAAGCTGTACGTGGCCGACAACGCCTGGGGCATCATCGGCGGCCGCAATCTGGGGGATGCCTATTTCGGCACGGCCACCGGCAGCGATTTCATCGACATGGACGTGCTGGCCGCCGGCCCCGTGGTGCAACGGATCTCGGCCAGCTTCGACCGCTACTGGAACAGTCCCCTGGCCTACCCGGTCGGTTCGCTGATCACGCCCGCCGAACTCAAGCGCCTGCGCGACGCCAACCGCCCCGAACCGGCGGACGGCGAGGTCGAGGCCGCCCCGCCCGCCAAGGAAGCGCCGGCGCTGCCGCCGGCCCTGGACCTGGCGGCGCTGCCGCTGACCTGGGCCCCGGCGGGACTGCTGGTCGACAGCCCGCTCAAGCTCATGCCCGCCGAGGACGGCGCGCCCGTCGAGGGCGCCGTCATCGAGGGCCTGCTGTCCCTGTTGGGCACGGCGCGGCACGACGTGATGATCGTGTCGCCCTACTTCGTGCCCGGCCCGCAGATGATGTCGCTGTTCACCGAGCTGAAGGCGCGGGGCGTGCGGCTGCGCGTGCTGACCAATTCGCTGGCGTCCACGGACGCCCTGCTGGCGCAGATCGGCTACGCGCGCCACCGCAAGGAGCTCCTGCGCCTGGGGCTGGAACTGTATGAAACCCGGGCGCAGGCGCGCACCCGGCTGCGGGACACCGTACTGGGATCCGAAAGCAAGGCGACGCGCGCCAGCCTGCACACCAAGCTGGTCATCGTGGACGGCCGCATCCTCAGCATCGGCTCGATGAACCTGGACCTGCGGTCCAAGCTGCAGAACTCGGAAATCGCCCTGGTGATCCGCAGTCCCGCGCTCGCGCGGCAGGCCGCCGAGCAGGTGCAGGACGTGATCGACGCGGCCGCCTGGAAGGTCGAACTGACGCCGGACGACGCCCTGCGCTGGCACGCGCCGCCCGAGACGCGCCCCCTCGTGGTGGGGCACGATCCCGACACCAGCCTGTGGCTGCGATTCCTGGCGAAACTGCTGGCGCCCCTGACCCCGGACGAGATGCTGTAGCCCGCGAGGCCATCGGCGCCAGATGCAAGGCCCCGCCACGCCCGACTTACTCACATCCTCGGTGGATAAGCGCGTGGAAAACCCTATGACAGATCTGCGACAGCCAGGATTGACGCGGACCTTCAGTGGACGGATCAAGGATCGATCACAGCCTCCAAAGCGAGGAAGCTCCACCGCCCGGACGCCGGACACGACCATCGCCGCCTCGCAGGCGCGACCCGGGCGCAGGCCCGTGGCAGGATGCGCCGGCAGTTTCTACAATGAACGGCATTCCGTCCACTGTTTCAGGAGACCTCCATGAGCCTGTCCCCCTTTCACCTAGCCATCCCCGTGTACGACCTGCCCGCTGCGCGCCATTTCTACGGTGAGGTGTTCGGTCTGCCCGAGGGCCGCTCCAGCGCCCAATGGGTGGACTTCGACTTCTTCGGCCACCAGCTGGTGATCCATGAGCATCCCCGCACGGCCTCGCAGGAAGGCGCGCACACCAACGCGGTGGACGGCCATGACGTGCCGGTGCCGCATTTCGGCGTGGTGCTCGACTGGCCGCAATGGGAAGCCCTGGCCGAACGCCTGAAGGCCCGCGGCACGAAGTTCGTGATCGAGCCCTATGTGCGCTTCAAGGGACAGGTGGGCGAACAGGCCACGATGTTTCTTCTCGATCCCTGCGGCAACGCCCTGGAATTCAAGGCCTTCAAGGACATCGGCCAGCTGTTTGCGAAGTAGCCCGGCGAGCGCCGAGAGCCATTGCGCAATCGGCGCTGTCCCACCGCCCGAGGCCGTCCGGCTCATCGGCACGGCTCCGCCGGCCAAAGAAAAAGCCCCTGGAGAAATTCTCTAGGGGCTTGTTTCAATGGGTAATTCTGGTGGCGCATCAGGGACTCGAACCCCGGACCTGCGGATTATGATTGCACGTATTTGGGCTTTTATGAGATTTTATGAGATCACTTGATATTTGAAAAACACTGTTAAATCAAATAATTATTGACTTAACTGGTTTTTTGCGGTCTCATTGAAAAACACCTGATCTCAGGATTTTTCGGACACAGTTCGGACACAGAAATCCTTATAGCACGCCCATCCCCGGCGTTTTGGATTCGCAATTTCGGACACAGGGAAAGAATTATGCCTCTTCTGACCTCTCGGGGTATCGAAGCCCACAAGCCCAAGGACAAGTCTTACAGGATAACGATAGATCGTGGCATGCAATTGCGCATTGCGCCCGATGGCCTTCGCACGGTCTTAGTACGGTATACCGTGAGGGGTACTAAGGATGAGCGCCAATACACGCTCCCCCAGGAATACGGTGATGGTCCGGCTCAAATCAAACTGGCCGATGCATGTGCGGAAGGACAGCGTATCCGTACTCTGGCACGCGCCGGCATCGACTGGCCAGCCGAGGAAGCGGCCCGGTTGAGGGCGGAGGAAGAGGCTCGATTAGAAGCTGAAGAGGAAGCCTTGGCACCGGTCGCCCCGACGTTGGCTGAAGGTCTCCGCGAATACGTCGAGAAGAAGCGTCGCACCAAAGACGGTTTGCCTCTCAAGGCGAGCACCAAAGCAGATTACCTTGCTTTGATCGAGCCAGGTAAGGTCGGCAAGAACGGTCGCAAATTTGTCGATGGGGGGCTTCTCGCCTTAGCCAACACGCCCATGTCCGAGATTACAGCGACGAACATATGGGATGTCTACAACAGCTTGCTGAAGCGGTCGAAGCGTCGGGCGGACTATGCCATGCAAGTGCTACGGGCGGTCCTGCGTTGGCACGGGGTTCAGATACCCAACAGTCCCTTGAGCCAAGAGACGGCAGGTCGTGATCGCATTATGATGGCGCCGGCACGAGGCAACCCGAAGCCCATTCCGATGGAAAAATTGGGAGCCTGGTGGCTGGCCGCTTGCGCGTGTCCGCAGCGTGTAGCGGCAAGCTACTACCGCTTCCAACTGCTTACAGGGTGTCGGGGCGTCGAGATTCATGGGAACAAGAAGTACGACTATGCCCCCCTGAAAGTGGGCGATGTGAATCTCAAGTCAGGCCGGGTGCTGCTACGCGACACCAAGAATCGTACCGATCACCTCCTGCTGCTGTCGAGGGAAGCCCTGGCGATTGCCGAGGACGCCTGCAAAGGACGTAAGCCTGGCGAGCCGTTGTTTCCGATCGTCGATGCCCGCAAAACGCTGGCCTGGATCAATAGGCAAGCGGGTACGACCGTCCAAGGTCATGGCTTGCGCTCAACCTTCACCAGTATTGCCGAAGAATTGGTGTCCGGTGGCGTGCTCAAGCGCATCATTAACCATGCCGTAAACGACGACGTTACCCTGGGCCACTACGTTGGCAAGGGCGAAGCGCAACTACGGGCTGGTTGGCAAACCGTGGCAGATTTCATTGCAAAGGCGGCCAATGAGGAAATGGCTCGCCTCGCTGTTCCTGACGATGTGCTCGCTGCTGCGGCGGCACCGGCTAATGGAAGCACGGCCCAGGAACTGGCGTTGAAGGCATTGCGCGAAGCCTTCAGTCACCGCTTTGGACCGGCGCCGGACCCTGATCCTATACTCACTACGGAAGAAGCGGCTCGGTTGGTTGGCGTCAGCAGACCCTATATGGTCAAGTTGATCGACTCGGGTGCGGTGACGCTACACATGATGGCTGGCAATCGGCGACGTGTGCGGCGCAGCGCTGTAATTCAGTGGCACGAAGTTGAACGGGCACGGCAGATCAAGGCGCTAAAGCGCCTGTCCAACGATTTGGACCAAGAAACCTTATCGCCCGAACCCCAGCCTGCGTAATAGTGACGGAGTGTTTTATGACTGAAGACGGATATAAATTCACGTGCCTTGGGTACAAGCCAGCAAGCAATGGTGAGGTTTATCAGTACATTCTTGCAATTACAGGTGTCGATGAAGAAGTGGAAACTCTTGCCGTCACGCCAAGGGAAATTGCATCGCATCACTCCATGACACGAATCCTGCTGGGTAAAAACGTTATCTATATGCCAACAAAAAAAGAGCATGACCAAATGCTTGGCGAAATTTTCGCCAAGCCACCCTGCGTAATCGGCACCCTATGATTGCTGCTGGCAAGTCCTGCTTAAGCGAGGAAGTCATTGCATGAAATACGATTTTGTAGTAACGTTTTTGTATGTTGACGCGGTTTGAATGGGACGCCGCCAAAGCGGCGAGCAACCTGCGAAAACATGGTGTGAGCTTCGAGATTGCAATGCGGGTGTTTGCCGATCCCTTTGCACTGACCGGACCGGAGCGTGTGGAGCATGGCGAGCAACGTTGGCAGACGCTGGGCGTGGTTGATGGTTATCTTGTGCTCTTGGTGGCTCATACGGTGCATGAGGTGAATGAGAACGATCTGGTGGTCGAGGTCATTCGCATTATTTCGGCCAGAGCGGCCGACCGGAAAGAAAGGCGACGTTATGAGCAAGAAAACCGTTAAGCAGGAAGTGGATCTGGCCAAGCTGCCTCCCTTGAGCGACAAGCAAAAGGCCGAGCTGGCGGCATTAGCGGCGCGTGCCGATGGGGATGTTGATTACAGCGACATCCCTCCACTGACGGCAGAGTTTTGGAAGCAGGCCGAACGTGGCAAGTTCTACAAGCCGACCAAGACTTCGACTACCCTGCGCATCGACTCGGATGTCCTGGCTTGGCTGCGTTCGCAGGGTAAAGGCTATCAATCGCGCATCAATGCGATTCTGCGGCGGGAAATGCTCGAATCACTGAAATAAGCGGTACGAATGCAGGTGTTTCCTTCGCCTTCATGCACCCACTTTTGAGAGGTAGGCACCCAGAGCGGCAGCAAAGCCTACGATAAGCTCAGCCTCTTCATTCGAGCACTCTTTGCCTTCGCTCAGGTGTCTAGCGCGGTTTGAAGTGAAGCCCCACATGCCCTCAATTGCCTTATCGAGAGGCGGCCCAATCCGAGCTCTATTTGCCTTCACCCAGTCACCAAGGGTGAGTTGGTGCTGGTTCGTTATGTCGCGGGCGACACATTCAAGCGAAGCCATGGCGTGCTGCACTGCCCCAGTCGTATCGGGAGCGGGACGACGAGACAGATCCATAATTGCTTCATGGAGTTCACGGGAGGCCGTCATATGCCCTTGGGTCCGCTCCGTTGCATGAGCATCAGCTACGACCCTATCAAAGCCTTCGTCCCCCCGGTAGACTACTTGTCCTGAATTATCGAGAAGCCAGCCAATACCGTTCGTGAAAAAGTAGCGATTGATTTCTTGAATAAAGTGTTCCTGAGCGATAAAGGATATTTGGGCTAGATCCTCAATGAAGTCATAGACCCGGTACCATGGTGCCTCTTCGAATAGCATGCGAGATTCCTGCTCGACATTGCCAGCGCTCCAATTCTGAGGGTCTGGGCGCTTCTGAAGAAGCCTGCACAGCATTTCTCTAAGCCGGTCAGGCTTTACCCCGCATACCAGGGCAGTATTGATTACGACAGCACGAAGCTCTTCCGAGGCTTCGAGTCTTGCCACAATCGGGGCAGCATGAACTGCGTCAAAACCGTTTCGTTCAGAAAACCTCATGGATTCCCCAGTGCATGTGGGCAGTAGATTTCGCCTTTGAGCGAGATCGTTTTTATTGCGTGGTCTAGTAGCTGTTTGAAGGTATAGTGGCCGAAAAGCACGTTCGACAGATGAAGGCCGTCAAGGAGCATCATATTGATTTCTTTGCCATGCGGAAGTGTTCGCACCGCTCCGTCTGTGAAGCCCGACATCGATAGAAAAATTCCCCTGCCATCTGGTTTGCCAATCAACTTCACATAGAAATCCCGAAGCTGCTTGGGGTCAGTTTGGTCCGCCGTCCACTTGAGTTCAATCAGATAATATCGCCCTTCATACTTGATCGCCCCGTCGATCTGCTCGCCCAAATTGTTGAACGGCTTTTCCACGGGAATGTCAGACGCCACCATGAGGTCAGCAAAGAGTTTTTCCAGTGCATATCCCTTTTGTTGAGGATTGAGGTTATGGATATCCAAGAATCTCTCCTGCAACTTCTGGCGCTTTTCCTCATAGGTTTCTGTCCGGGGAATGACACGCGCTTGTTTGGCTTCTTGCTGCTTGGACTGCCTGTCGCGCAGTTCTCGCAACCGTAACGCTGCTAATTGCGCCCGCTGTATTTGGTGTCCTCTATCCTGAGGAACAAAGCTTTCTTGTTCGATAAGGATACGGGCGAAATTTCTGGATATTTCCAACCGCCTGTTGTAGTCCAGATTCCTGATCCGCTCATAAAGCGAATCCATTTGCTCGCGTTTGGTAAGTTGCTTGCCTTCCGCAGACCGAAGATTTTTGATTTCATTTACAAGGTGCGGCTCAACTTTGGACGTTAGCCAAGCCTTATGAAGGTCTCCTTTGAACCAATACAGGTTAGCCATTCCCTCTTTTATTAAAACCTCGATCTCGTCGGTAAAGACATCAAACATTTCCTGTGTTGCCTCAATGTTTTAAGTTGGTGCTTGCCTTTGCCGGGTCTGAAAGGCACTCGTATGGCGATACTATCAAACGTATCAAAAAACAACGATAAATATAGCGGCTTTTAACGCCCCCTGCGCAAATCACACAATGGCGTCTGCGCTTCGCGCACCGCGCTGTTCCAAGTTCGCTCCTCGCTCATCCCTGACGGGACTGGCTTTCGCCAGCCTTCCACATCCCTGACGCCTACGGCCCGGCTTCCCAGCTTCGGGCCTGCGCGCTTCGCTTGCGTGCAGTCTGCACGCCCAAGACCAGGCCGTTGCCTGCTCAACCATCTTTCCTGACTTCATCACCTTATCCGCGACTGTAGCCCGTGGCCGCGTGCCGTCAAGGCGCGCCAGGCCGTGTCCTCGGCTGCGCCTGCGGGCCGCACCTACCTGTCGCTTGTTTCCTTGACGGCCCTGCGTCTGTGGGCTCCTGACCGTCGCGGGCGATGAACTCAGGAAAGACGGTGGCAACGAGGCCAACCGGGTTCTTCGTGCCGACCGCACATCAACAGCTCAAAAGCGTTGGGCTCGAATCTTGGAATCCGGTGTGCGGTGAACAGCAAACCCTTTCTTTGTCAGGAGAAATCTCATGCTTGCATCCCGCTTCGGTTCCCATTCCCCGGTGCTTCGCAGCGACCGCCCGCTATCGGACGATCAGATCAGGGCCGTGGTTCCGTCTATCTATGCCGATGCCCCACACGAAAGCCGTTCAGAACGCTATCGCTACATCCCCACGGCGGCGGTGCTGACGGAGCTACGGAAAGAGGGTTTTGAACCCTTCATGGTGACGCAAACCCGCGTACGCAACCTAGACCGGCGCGAACACACCAAACACATGATTCGGCTACGCCATGCCAATCAGGTGAATGACAGCATCGCCAATGAAATCATTCTTTTGAACTCGCATGATGGCACGAGCAGTTATCAGATGCTGGCCGGGGCGTTTCGTTTCGTGTGCAGCAATGGCCTGGTATGCGGCGACACCGTGGCCGATGTTCGCATCCCCCATAAGGGCGACATTACCGGGCAGGTCATCGAAGGCGCTTATGAAGTGTTGGACGGTTTCGAGCGGGTGCAGGCATCCCGCGAAGCCATGCAGGCCATTACCTTGGACGACGGCGAAGCCGAAGTCTTCGCCCGCGCCGCGCTGGCCCTGAAATACGACGACCCGGCCAAGCCCGCGCCCATCACCGAAAGCCAGATTCTGATGCCGCGTCGCTATGACGACCGCCGCGCCGATCTGTGGATGACCTTCAACCGTTTGCAAGAAAACCTGATTAAAGGCGGTTTGCGTGGCCGCAGCGCCAACGGTCGCCGCCAAAGCACCCGGGCGGTGCAAGGCATTGATTCTGATATTCGCCTGAATCGTTCCCTGTGGCTGCTGACCGAGGGTATGCGTCAGTTGAAAGCCTGATCCCCCTTACGCGGCAGGGAACAGGCAGCCATCCTTGCCGCGCCTTTCATGGCTGCACTGCAAAACCTCAAGGAGTTTTCACCATGAACGCGATTCATCAAACCGAAACCCAAGCCATCGACACCGCTACGCAGGAAGTCGCCACCCCGGCGCAAAACCTGATTGTCGTGCCACTGTCGCAGCTTCGCGCTTCCAAGCGCAATGTACGCAAGGTCAGGCAGTCTGTTGATGCCCTGGCCGAAAGCATCGCCCGCGTGGGGCTGCTGCAAAACCTCACCGTCATTCTGGCCCGCGACGGCGAGCATTACGAAGTCGTGGCCGGTGGCCGCAGGCTCGACGCGCTCAAGCTGCTGGCCAAAAAACACCGTATCAGCAAGGATTGGGCCGTACCGTGCCTGCTGGTGGCCGACGCCAGCGCCCGCACCGTCAGCCTGACCGAAAACGTGCAGCGTGAAGCTATGCACCCGGCAGACCAGTTTGAAGCGTTCGCTGCGCTGGTGGCCGAAGGCCGACCCATCGAAGACATTGCAGCGGATTTCAGCGTGACCCCGCTGGTGGTACAGCGCCGTTTGAAGCTGGCGAATGTATCGCGGCGTCTGCTGGCCGATTATCGCGCCGATGCCGTCACCCTTGAACAGTTGATGGCGCTTGCCATCACGGATGACCACGCGACGCAGGAAGCCGCATTCTATGAAGCGCCCGAATGGCAACGCCAGCCGCATGCTTTGCGCGATCGGCTGACCGAGCGGGAGATTGACGCAGGCCATGCACTGGTGCGTTTTGTGGGGCTGGACGCCTACGAAGCCGCAGGCGGCGGCATTCGCCGTGATCTGTTCGCGCAGGATGATCGCGGGGTGTATGTCACCGATGCGGCGCTGTTGGAAACGCTGGTACGCCAAAAGCTGGACGAACACGCGGCCACGGTGAAGGCCGAGGGGTGGGTATGGGTGGATGCCACGCCCGCCGCCACCTATGCCGATCTGCAAGCCTTCCAACGCGCCCCGCGTGAGCGGCGCAATCCGACCAAGCGGGAAAGTGATCGCATGGACAAGCTGGAAACCAAGATGCAGGCCATAGGGGAAGCCATTGATGCCGCACTGGCCGAGGATGACGAGGAAAAGGCCGATGCTTTGCAAGAAGAAGGCGACAGCATGGGTGAACAATTGCAGGCGCTGGAAGATCGCTTGCTGGACTATGCCCCGAACGTCAAAGCCGCTGCCGGTGCCATTGTGACGCTGGACCGACAAGGTGAAATCGTCGTGCATCGCGGCCTGATGCGTGAAGCCGAAGCGAAGGCGTTGCGCACCTTGGAACGGCTGCGGCAGGGTTTCAGTGGCGAGGATGATGCAAACAGCGATGGCGAGGACGACGAGCAGCCCAAGGCCGCTTCCCTGTCCGACCGGCTGGTGCAGCGTTTGAGCGCCCACCGTACCGCCGCGCTGCAAATCGAGCTGGCCCGGAATCCACAAGCCGCCCTGGCCGCTGTGGTGCATGGCATGGTGCAGGCGGTCTTGCAAAAGGGGTATTACTATCGTGATGGTTTGCCGCTGGAAATACGCCTGACCGAGCAAAACCGGCTGGAAAGCCTGGCCCCGGACTGGCCCGAATCCCCCGCCGCCGTGGCGCTGGCCAAACTGCAAAAGGCGGTGGGCGAGGACTTGCCGCAGGACAGCGCCGAATTGTTCGCTGTCTTGCTGGCAACGCCACAAGATGCACTGGTGCGGCTGCTGGCGGTGTGCGCGGCGGCAAGCGTGGATGTTGTCACGCCTCGCGCTACGGCGCAGCAACCGGGTGTGGCACTGGCGCAGGCCGTGGGGCTGGACATGGCGGCATGGTGGCAGCCGACTGCCGAGCGTTATTTCAAGCATGTATCCAAGGCCGTGATTCTGGATGCTGTGGGCGAGTTCGCGCCCGATGAGGTTTCCCGGCTGGCGAAGCTGAAAAAAGCCGATATTGCCAGCGAAGCGGAACGGCTGGTGGCCGGGTCGGGATGGATGCCCGCTATTTTCCGGGTTGAAGGCCCGCAGGACATGGCGACAGACGAAGACGGCGCAACCGCCGAGGATGGCGGAACGCCCACTGCCATTGAGCCCGCTGATGTAGTCGCCGCATAACTTTGACGATAGGCCAGCGCCGCGGTTCCAGCCGGGGCGCTGGCTGTCTTCATCGGTTCAGATCCCACCGGCCCCAACTCCGTTCCGTCATTGGGGCCGGTGGTCAAAAATCCGGGCGTTGAAACAGCCGTGCGCCAACGCTGGGTTCTTGCTTAATTCGCAATTCATTATAATATAACCCCCTATACTATATTGAATGGCTGATTTTCATGTCCCATACGTCCCGCCAGAAAGACAAGCTAATCGCCCGCGTCCGTCGAATCAAAGGGCAATTGGAAGGCATTGAACGCGCCCTGGATTCGGAAGCGGCATGTGCGGAAGTGCTGCGTCAGATCGCATCGGTTCGCGGTGCCGTCAACGGGTTGACGACAGAGGTGATGGAAGATCACTTGCGCGAACATGTCCTGATGGCCGAAACCGACAAGGAACGCCACCAGGGTGGCGAGGAAATGATTGCGGTCATCCGGGCCTACATGAAATGACGCCTTGCCCGCACGCCGCTTGCGATATACAGGAATCCTGATGACGACGAATACTATACCGGCCCCGGGCCACGATCACTTTTTTCTCGGTAGCGACCACCAGCGCAATGAACGCAGGGTGTGGCTGGTCATTGCCCTCACGGCCGGCATGATGCTGGTGGAGATCATTGCCGGTACCTTATACGGCTCAATGGCGCTCGTGGCTGATGGCTGGCATATGTCCACGCATGCCGGAGCCATGTTGATTGCCGTGCTGGCTTATCGTTTCGCGCGCAGGCATGCGGGCAATCCGCGTTTCTCCTTCGGCACCGGCAAGCTGGGTGATTTGGCTGGTTTTGCCAGTGCAGTGCTGCTGGCCCTGATCGCTTTGCTGATTGGCTGGGAAAGCCTTATACGGCTCACCCAACCGATTCATATCGATTTCAATCAGGCGATTGCGGTGGCCGTCGTGGGGCTGGTTGTCAATCTGGTGTGCGCCTGGCTGCTGAAAGATGATCACGCGCATCATGGACATCAGCACCACGGCCACCATCATGGTCACAGCCATGCTCATCATCATAGTCACGATGACCATCACACGCCGGGCAAAGGCCACGACAACAACCTGCGTGCTGCCTACTTGCATGTGCTGGCCGATGCGCTGACTTCAGTGTTGGCTATTGCCGCGCTGCTCGTGGGGAGCGGCTACGGTTGGACATGGGCCGATCCGGCCATGGGAGTTGTCGGCGCGCTGGTGATCGTCCGTTGGTCATGGGGGCTGATTCGCGACTCCGGCAGTGTGTTGCTTGACGCCACAACTGAAAGTGGACAAGTGCAGCAGGAAATCCGGGAAGTGCTGGAGCCAACAGGCGACCAGATAACGGATCTGCATGTCTGGCAGGTTGGCCCCGGCCATTTTGCGGCCATCGTCTCGTTGATCGCCCGCAAACCTCAGGAATCCGAGGACTACAAGGCGCTGCTGGCACCGATCCACGAGCTGTCGCATGTCACGGTCGAAGTGCAGCGCGTAGCAAATTTTTCCACGTAACTCTTTGAGCGGTCGAGACTGGAACGTGTCGGCAAAAGCATCGCTGCGTGTTCGACCAAGTTTCAGGCGGCTTTGACCTCAATGGACAAATAGCAGCCCATCCAGGCGCAAGGCACGGAATGACAAGGGCTGTCATAAAGTCTTCATCGTTTATGCACAGGCTTGCGCACAGAATCTGTGGATAAATCCGTGCGTGTCGGCGCACGCGCCGCCGGGCTTTCGGGCTGCGCCCCGTGCCGGCCTTGCCGTCACGGCCATTCGGCGTCAATCCCTCACGCCTTCGCGCCGGTGGCGCTGCGCGCTTCGCTTGCACGTTGCGCAATCCGCAACGATTACTGTCTGGCTGCGTTTCACGCAGAGGGTGCCAACACAAAACCCAGTGACACGGTGGGGGCTGTTTTGCTTCCGGTCATTGTGTCATGGCGTTCTTATTTTCAAGGGCAGCGCGTCGCCGTGGGCGCCGCTTGCGGCCGCTGGCCGTCTTCGACCCTTGAAACCTGCGCTGCGCCATGCCTTCGGGTTCCGGGCAATCCCGCCCTGAATACCGGAGATCATCATGAACAACACCATCGCCGCACTGAGCTATGACAACATGGACGAGGCATTCACCCTGTATGTACGCAGTCCCAGTGGCCGCTACAAGCTGGCCAGCGACGAGCAGATTCTGGCGGCGGGCCGTACCGCTGCGGAAAGTCTGGTTTCCCAATCCTCGGCTGTTGATCAGCCGACCAAGGTGAAGCAGTTTTTTCAGGCCAAACTGGCTGGGCTGGGCCACGAATGCGCCGCCTTCCTGTATCTGGACTCACGTTTCAAGCCGATTCGCTATATCGAGCAGGGGCCGGGGACGTTGAGCCAGGCCAGCGTCTATCCTCGCGAGATCGTCAAGACGGCGCTACGCTTGAACGCGGCCGCGCTCATCATGGCGCATAACCATCCGTCGGGTTCAACCGAGCCAAGCATGGCTGACCTGAACCTGACCAAACATCTGAAAAACGCGCTGGCGCTGATAGATGTACGGTTGCTCGATCATGTCATCGTGACGGCGGCTAGCACGGCCTCACTGGCAGAGCTGGGGCAGATGTAAAGCACCGACAACCGCACAGGGCGTTACACCCTGTGCGGTTGTCAGATAAGCAGGGTCAAGTGTTTGCGGCTTCTTTTATATAGCGCCCCGCCAAAGGCGATGTGAGTCACGCTACGCCTGGGCTTGCTGGCGCAGGTTGTACGCAAGCGTGCTGTCCTCGATGCTGGCAGTTGTTTGTCTGGACATCACGAGGGGCGGTTCACCGACACGCCGCCCGGCCTGGTTTATGGAGCTTCCACACCGCGCTTTCAAAGACAGCGCCGCAGCGTGCGGCGGGGAGGTTTGCGCCCAACCTCGGCAGCCTGGTTCTTGCCCGCATCAGGGCGCTTGCCGGTCGAGCGTATATACGGTGAAACCGAGTTCGCCATCTCTCCTTGCAGGACGGTCGGCCTGTACGTCCTTGTCTTGTCGTGAATCCTGGCGGGGGACGGCAAGCCTTGGGCTGATGGGCCGCAACCGTCCAGCACAAACAATTTCCCCTGCGCTGCGCGCATTCCTCGCGGGACAAATTCTGTGTGCTTCCCGGCCCTTCACGTTGTTACGGCCGCTGGCGCGGTGCGGCCCGCCCACCCCCGCCGACCGGATCACAACAAGGACGCACTGGCGCGACCTTGAATTCCTGAAAGGAGTATCACCATGGCTACCATCGGCACCTTCACCGCAGATACCAACGGCTACACCGGCACCTTGCGCACCCTGACGCTTAACGTCAAGGTCAAGCTGGTCGCCAACGACAAGGGCGAAAACGGCAAAGCCCCCGACTTCCGCCTGCAGGCCGCGGGCAATGACATCGGCGCGGCGTGGAAGAAAACCAGTGAGGCCGGGCGGGAATACCTGTCGGTGACGCTGGATGACCCCTCGTTCCCGGCCACCGTCTATGCCCGTTTGATCGAAGGCGAGGACGGCACGCATGACCTGCTGTGGACGCGCAGCAAGCCGCAAGCGGCTTAAGCCATCGCGCCCCGCTTTTTGGCGGGGCGTATCCACTCAAAGGCCTATGGCGGCACAGCCCCACAGGCCTTATGGTTAGACCTTACCTTCGGTAAGCTGGGTTTCTGTCTGGGTCATGAGCACTGCCGTGCTGCATTCCAGCGCTTCGGCGATCTTGAAGATAATCGCCAGCGTGGGCATGTGCTCGCCGCGCTCGATCTTGCCCAGGTGGGAGCGTTCGATGCCCGCGAGGTTCGCCAGCATTTCCTGGGCGATGCCGCGTTCCGTGCGCAGCGCACGCACCGCAGCGCCGAAGGCCTGGGCCAGTTCGGCATCAAAGGTGGTGGCACCGGGTGGCCGGCCGCGCTGTACGGGTCGCTTCTGCATAGACAGAAGCGTCGTTTGTCGGCACAATTAAAACCACGTTATCTTTAACTCATTCATCGGGATTTCGTCTTTTCTTGTGTAATTAATGAAATCCGTAAGTGTGGATTCCCTTAAAAGCGGAGAATCACAATCGTGCTTTTCATGGCTTGCGCATAAACGGCATTACGATTGTCCGCTTTTACGAATTTGAGACCAACCGCTTTCGGGGCTTTGCACGGAAGCACAAAGACAGATCGGCGGCTTTACCCTTTGGCAGAGTAAACGTGAACCATCCACTCATCACCGACGAAGAACGCGCACAACTGCTCGCCCACGGGCAGGCCCGCGCCGCAGGTCAGAGCATCGACCCCCCGCCTGTCGTGCGGATCTTCACGCCGGACGCCCATGCGACCTGGTTACTGGCCTGCCTTGACCCACAAGACGGCGATACGGCCTATGGCCTGATTGACCTGGGGATAGGTATGCCAGAACTGGGAACGGTACGGCTTTCCGCCTTGGCGTCCATTGTCGGCCCGCGCAAGCTATCCGTGATGCGCGACCGCTATTTCCAGGCGGTGCGCCCGTTGTCGGAATATACGCGCCTGGCGAAAGAAAATGGTTCGATCACAGATTGAACGAGCGACTGTGATGAAAGCACGTAGTCCATCCAGCCCGGGTGAATTGAAACTATTTCAGTCATATTCAAGACCGGTATGGTCTAAATCAGGAGTCTTGCAGAAAAGCGCAGTGACTCAGACTTAAAGAGCCATGATCTTCTGCGCGTAATGCGGCAGGGTGATGAGTGCTGCAAGCTGATTGTTTAGCGGCGTTGGCGACGCACTCAGATCAACAGCGCAATGGTTAAGACGCAATCGGAATTGATGCTTTTAGTTTCACTTTGTGCGATTGGTCGCGAAATATTAATGCATTGCAACTGTGCTGTGTTTGTTTTTCTATGACGCCGCTCTCGCTGACCCAAAAGGGAGTTTGCGTCATGGCCAATTCGAGCACTGAGCACTGGTATCCGCCCGCCGCGTATCTCTACATCCTGCACCTAGATGGCCCAGCGCTGGCCTGGGAATATCTGCGCCGTCATCCCGATTATCGGCGGGACTGGCTACGCCGTTCCCGTCGGTCACATACCGCGCAGCACACGGCGCAGCGCTGGGGTTTACGTCTGCTGGAAGACCCCGCTCTGGATACACGAGACGCTCATCCCATCTGGCTTTCCGATCCCTATGGCGTGCAGCTGTACCCTGATGCTGACCCTATGCCAGGTGCCGCGTTGTTTACGCTCTGGCGTATCCCTGGTGAGAAGCATCTGATTCACGACGGCATGCGTTTGATGCTGCGGGTGCGCTGGCCGGGGTGCAGTCTGCGGCTTGCGGTCGCGCCCGGCCTGGCAGACGGCATGGCCTACGTCTATGCGGTGCGCGCCGGTACAGACTCCGTCGCACACGCGCAGGCGCTCGTGTTCGAATTGAACAAGCTGGCCCTGACCAACGGTGCCGCTCCCATCGCGGTGGTGCGGCCACGCCCCACCTTGTCAGCCTTACAGGAGTTGCACACCTTGCAGGCGCTCGATGCCACTCTAGCGGGGGCATCCTTGCGCGACATCGCCGAAGGGCTGTTTGGCCCGAAGGTGGTTGCCCGCGATTGGCATGCCGACGGTGCTTTGCGCGCCCGCGTGCGCCGCCTCGTTCGCCGAGGTGACACACTGATGCGCGGTGGCTATCACAGCCTAATACGGCGTTCATTGTCTGGATAGTTGAGCCGCGTGGTCAATGCCATTCATAAAGTTTTTGCGGTTCTTGTTCATATCCCCCCGGGGGGGATATAATATCCGTATGACACAGCAATACAAACATTCAACTCACCCGGATCTCGTCAGGCGGTTAAAACGCGCTGAGGGCCACCTTCGGCGCGTTATCGGCATGATTGAAGAGGAGCAACCCTGTCTCGATGTCGCCCGTCAACTTACCGCAGTGGAAAGCGCGGTAACTGCGGCGAAACGCGTCTTGATCTATGACCACATTGATCATTGCTTAGATCATGATGAGGTTTCCGTCTTAGACGAAATGAAAGCACTTACTAAGCTTCTCTGAAGGCGTTGAATGATTGCTATTCTGAAAAACCGTATTTATCGTCATTTGTTTGCCGCGCAGATAATCGCGCTGATTGGTACAGGACTAATGACGGTTGCTCTTGGCCTTCTCGCCTATGCGTTGGCGGGGGCTGATGCAGGAGCGGTTCTCGGTACCGCGCTTGCCATCAAAATGCTTGCTTATGTCGGAATCGCGCCTATTGCGCAGGCCTTTGCCGACCGGCTACCGAGGCGATCGCTACTTGTTGCACTTGACTTGGTTCGGGCGGCCGTGGCGATCAGCCTACCCTTCGTGACCGAAGTTTGGCAGATTTACTTGCTGATTTTTGTATTGCAAGCGGCTTCAGCAGGATTTACACCGACTTTTCAGGCGACCATCCCGGACATTCTGCCTGACGAAGAGGAATATACGAAAGCGCTAGCTCTATCCCGGCTGGCTTATGACCTAGAAAATCTGCTTTCTCCAATGTTGGCTGCAGCACTGTTGACTATCATCAGTTTCCATAGCCTGTTTGCCGGGACGGTGGTTGGTTTTCTTATCTCGGCCTCACTTGTGGTCAGCGTCACTCTCCCCGTGACTACGCCTGGACCGCAGAGAGGAATTTGGGATCGCACGACACGGGGCATTCGTATTTACCTCGCGACACCACGATTGAGAGGTCTGCTGGCGATCAGTCTTGCGGTTGCGGCAGCAGGAGCGATGGTAATCGTGAATACGGTGGTGATTGTGAAAGCCCGCTTTGCTCTTGGTGATACTGAAGTTGCATGGGCGTTAGCGGCGTTTGGTGCTGGATCTATGATTGCTGCATTGACTCTGCCTGGTCTGCTCAGCAAGATCCCTGACAGGCCGGTCATGGTTACTGGGGCCGCGGTTCTGGTCCTTGGCACCGCTATCGGCGCTTTGATTTCGTCCTATGAACTGCTATTGCCACTCTGGCTCGTGATAGGTTTTGGCTACAGTGTGGCGCAAACACCTTCTGGGAGGCTCTTGCGTCGTTCTGCTCATTCTGAGGATCGGCCTGCAGTTTTCGCTGCGCAGTTTGCACTCTCTCATGCTTGTTGGTTGATCTGTTACCCACTGGCGGGGCGCTTCGGCGCTGCCTTTGGGCTGCAATCAACGTTCCTTATCATGTCCCTGCTCGGTTTTCTTGGAGTGGTGTTGGCGTTACATCTGTGGCCGGCCAGTGATTCATCGAACATTGCACACGAACACCCCGATTTACCGCCGGATCACCCCCACTTGCTTGAGCATACCTCGCGGGGGGAACACCGCCATCTGCTGATCATGGATGATCTGCATCGGTCCTGGCCGCACGGATAGGCACTTCTATAAGGGCATGGTTAATCACTGCTAGATTACTCGCTCGCCCCGTATTCCAGATTTCCTACCTATGTTACGTGCTCGCAAGCACTGGTGCGCCGTGCAGCAGCGCACTAATGTGCCGAGCTCAACAAGCAGAGTCTCTACCTGATGAGAAGGGACGTTCTGCGTCCTTCTTAAAACGTCCCTGGGCACAATGCCCTTCTTTCTTGAGACTGTCTCCATCCGGCAGCGTTGATGCTGCGGACTTTACTGAACGATGGAGGTTCATCTCATGCGACCCGCTCCCTTAAGGCCTGCCACCGCACCCATGGCTGCGCCAACACAGCCGCAACGTTACCTGACCAACGACGAAGCTGCCGAGTACCTCCGCCTGTCACCGCGCACGCTGGAAAAGCAGCGCGTGATCGGCGGTGGGCCGACGTTTCGCAAGTTCGGCCGGCGCGTCATGTATGCCGTGGCAGACCTTGATGCCTGGGCTGATGCGCGCAGCTATGAGGCCACGTCCGACCCGGAATACGCCGAGCGTCACGCGGGTGACTACCGTGATGGCCGCTGACTGTCGCCTCGCCGGTGGCTATCACCATTTCCCGCCCCTCGCCGCCATTGCGGCAGCGACCACCGCAGCAGCGCGAACAACTGGAATTGTTTCGCGCACTGCCGGGCGACGACATGGCGCCGCGCGACGCCCAGGACTTGATGGCCTATCCCTTCTTTTCGCTGGCGAAGTCGCGGCGCGTTGCGCCCATCGACTTTCGCAGCGGCCACATCACCATTCGAGTGGAGGGCACAGCCGAACATGGCATTGCCACCATCTGGGATGCCGACATCCTGATCTGGGCCGCCAGCCAGATCGTGCAAGCCCGCGATGCAGGCCTTCGCAGCTCTCGGCTGATGCAGGTGCGTCCCTACGAAATCCTGCGCTTTATCGGGCGCGGCACGGGCTTGCGAGACTATCAGCGCCTGAAGGCGGCGCTGGACCGTCTGCAATCGACTACGGTGGCTACATCCATTCGGGAAACCACGGGACGGCGGCTGCACCGCTTTTCCTGGATCAACGAATGGAAGGAGTTAGCCGATGCCAGCGGCAAGCCGCTGGGCATCGAACTGATCCTGCCGGACTGGTTCTATGCCGGGGTGATGGATGCCGCCCTAGTGCTGACCATCGACCCGGCATACTTTCGGCTGACAGGTGGTATCGAACGCTGGTTATATCGTCTGGTGCGCAAGCACGGCGGCAGACAGGAATATGGCTGGCAGTTCGACTTTCGGCACCTGTACCGCAAATCGGGCAGCGTGGCGCGTTTCTACGACTTTGCCGCCGACTTGCGCGCCCTGGTGAACAAGCAATCCTTGCCAGGTTACGAACTGGGTATTGTGTGCATTCCAAAGGACAACAAGGAAGTGCTCACGTTCCGGCCCGTGCCGCCCACGACACGGGGATAAGCCTGTGGATAAGCTGTGAGTATCCTGTGGATAGTGTCGTGCTATCGGGCAACAGAACACTCGTGCTATCAGGCAACACATCCTCGTGCTATCAGGCAACAAAAACGGCCGAAAACCCGCGCCATTGCTGGGTTTGCGCGTTCCCTAACATTACTAACCTTAACACTCTAACTTATAGTAAAGAGGCATTGTTGCGGTGGATAACGGCCGAAAAGCAAAAAATACCACAACCTCGACGGCAAAATCCACCTCAAAACCAAGCCCGTTCGGCAAGGCAGAAGCAGCCCGACTTTCCAGCTGAGAGGGCCGCGCCATGATCGTTGCCTTGATTAACCAAAAAGGCGGTGTGGGCAAGACCACGCTTGCCACCCACATCGCGGGAGAACTTGCGCTGCGCGGTCAGCATGTCGTTCTGCTAGATGCCGATCCGCAGGGTTCATCATTGGACTGGACGCAGCGCCGAAGCCAACAAGGTTTGCCAAGGCTGTTCAGCGCCGTGGGCTTGGCCAGAGAAACACTGCATCAGGAAGCGCCAGAACTCGCCAGACGGGCCGATCACGTCGTAATCGACGGGCCACCCCGGATTGCTGCCTTGGCACGTTCCGCGCTGTTGGCTGCCGATTGTGTGCTGATTCCCGTGCAACCTAGCCCCTACGACCTGTGGGCCAGCGCTGAGATGGTGGCGCTGATCCGTGAGGCTCAGATATTCCGGCCGGCTTTGCAAGCCGCCTTTGTTATCAATCGACGGGTCAGCACCACCGTCATTGGACGCGAAGCGCGCCAGGCGCTGGCCGACCAACCGTTGCCGGCACTGTGCGCCGAAATTCGGCAAAGGATTGTCTTTGCCGACAGTGTGGCCGCTGGGCGGCTTGCACGCGAAGCAGCGCCTGACAGTGCGGCGGCGCGTGAAATCACTGCGCTGGTCGATGAACTGTTGCGGTGGCCAACATGAACGCGAAACTCACACGGCCCAAGCGCATCGGTATTGGTGCGCGTCCGCCCGAGAATCCGCACGCCGAGGCATGGGTTCGTCAGGGCGACGCTGATGCGCTGAACAAGGGCGAGCTCTACACCGCTCGTCTGACGCTGGACATCACACCCGCCATGCGGGCGCGCATCAAGGTGTTGGCCTTCACGCAAGGCGTGACTGTGGCCGACCTACTGCGCGGTCTGTTGGAACGAGAGTTTCCAGAACATCGCAAAGAGGACCGGCCATGAATACATCCGCTTCGCCTGCCGCTGGCGCGGCCACAGTGGCATCGCTGCCGCCATCCGCTACGCTTGCCATTCATGTCAACAGCGCACTGCTAACGCGTGTGGCGCTGGCCACGATCAAACCGCACCTCAATCTCTACCTGCGATTTGGCGAACCGGCACACACGCTGCGGCTTGACCGCTGGCGACGCTGGGCGGTGTTTCTACCGAGTGCGGTGCTCTGCCGCATCCGCTGGCAGGCCAACGATTACGGCACGGTGCGCTGGCAGCTCATGGTGATACAGGCTTGCACACCCCTGGATGCGGCGCAGCGCATCCCCGGCGTACAGCCGGGCGCACACCTGCTGCTTCACGCTGAAGGTCATCATCAAGTCCGTTCTGTGCTGGAACGCATTGATGCCATCGAGGCGCTGGGCATTGCTCCCGCTGCGGCCTCGCCCGCGTACTGGCGCACGCTCGCCAATCGGCTGGCGGCCCGTTTGCCGTTGCCCGAATACACCGCCGAGCGGCACACCGCCTGGCTGGCCGGAAGGATGCTGCCATGACCAGAGTTTTTACTGCCAGCCCGGCGCAGCAACCGTGCTCTCGCCGACGCGCTCGCATCGTGCTGGCGGGCTTCGCCACCGTCAGCGTCACGGCACTGGCCTGGGCGGCTTTCATGCAGCCGCTACCGCGCCTGATCTACAACCCATCCGACAGCGTGGCAGTCGGCTGGTATCGCGTCAAACCGTTCCAATATCAGTCCGGCTCGCTGCCCCATCGGCTGGAAGTGGGCAGCATTGTTCTGGCCCGATTGTCTGCCGACGCCGCCGCGCTGGCCGCGCAGCGCGGCTACCTGCCAGCACATATCCCGCTACTTAAACGTGTGGGCGCGGTCGCGCCACAACACGTCTGCATCATCGGCGATCAGGTGCGTATCGACGGCGTACTGGTGGCCGCCGCACTGCCTGCTGATCGGCTGGTTCGGCCGCTGCCATCCTGGCCGCATTGCCGGCCACTGATGAAGGGCGAACTGTTCTTGTTGAGCGCCACGAATCCGGCTTCGTTCGACAGCCGCTACTTTGGCCCGGTCAGCGCAACTGCCGTAGTCGGTATCGCGCACCCGATCTGGCATGAGGTACAGCCATGAGGGTCGCCGATTCGTTGCGCGTTGCCGTGCATTGCATCGTGCTATCGGGCGTGCCTTCCTTATGGCTACCGCCATGTAGCCGCATCTGCCATGTAGGTGTCAATTCTGACCATCGGGCACCACACGTCGCGCCGCATCCGACGCAGCCGTCCCACATGAAGGTGCCTTGTCTCGAACACGCCTGGCCTGTGGCCCCCAGCGCGTCCATCTGCACGTTCGCCGGTGCGCTGGCTACTAACGCAGCTGCGCCGCCGGGCTGCCGCCGCCAGGAGCGAAAGCGACAGGCAAAGGCGGAAGGCAAGACAAAAGGGTGCGGCACCCAGCCGCCCGCAAAGCCAGTCTGCACATGGGGGTGGCGCGGCACGATACGGCGTTGCCGTCGTGCCGCTGAGGGCGCGATTCCCGCGCCAAGACAGGGCTGGCCGCGTGCTTCACACGACCGGCTACGCCACAACTGCAGTCAGAACTTACAGGGAACGCAGCCATGAGCGACCGCCGCGATGATGATTTCCGGGTGCGTCCCAGTGCCCCGAAAAACTGGGGTAAGGGTCACGGCCAAGGTTTTATTTCCAAGGTACTCAAGCAGACCGGCAAGGCCAGCGGCGGCAAGTCCTCGATGCGCCCCGCAGCCGGTGGCCGTGACGCACGCGCCGGTCAGCGTCCCGGCGCACGCCTGGGGCGCGGCCATACGGCGGCGCGTTTCGCAGGGGCGAATCTCACGCCATTCTCGCGGCGGGTGACCATCAAGACGCTGCTGGTGAATCAACGTAACGCCAGCCCGCAATCGCTTGCTAAGCACCTGCGCTACATCGAGCGTGACGGCGCGGGCCGCGATGGCGAGCCAGGCCAAGCCTATGGGCCACAGACGGACGTCGCCGATCTGGATGCCTTCAAGGAACGCTGCGCCGAGGATCGGCACCATTTCCGCTTTATCGTTTCCCCAGAGGACGGCGCTGAACTGGATGACCTGCGCACCTACACCCGGCATCTGGTGAACCGCATGGAAGCCGACCTGGGCACGCGCGTGGATTGGGTGGCGGTGGATCACTGGAATACCGATAATCCGCACACTCACCTGATCGTGCGCGGGCGTGACGATACCGGCCAAGACCTCATCATCGCGGGCGACTACATCGCCCAGGGCTTGCGTCATCGCGCTTCTGAGCTGGCGACCGAATGGCTGGGGCCGCGCACCGAGCGGGAAATCCAGCAGACCATGCAGCGCGAAGTGGAACAGGAACGGTGGACGGGCCTGGACCGTACCCTGCAACGCGAGATCGGCGAGCACGGCCGGGTGCAGATCGAACGCTTCAATGAACCGAGACTGCAACGCCAGCGTCTGTTGCTGATCGGTCGCCTGCAACGCTTGCAGCGCCTAGGGCTGGCCGACGAAATACAGCCCGGCTCCTGGGCCATGCACACCGACGCCGAGAAGACCTTGCGCGCCTTGGGCGAGCGTGGCGACATTATTCGCACCATGCAACGGGCTATGAGCGGGCAGCCGCGTGAACTTGCTATATTCGAGCCGGGCCAAGATGACGATGAAGGTGGCCGCGCCATCGTCGGGCGCGTGGCGGCCAAGGGGCTGGATGATGAGCTGCGCGACCGGGGCTATCTGGTGATCGACGGCGTGGATGGCAAGGCCCATTACGTTGCGCTCAATACCCGCGACGAACCGGCCGACTATCCGACCGGCGCGGTGGTGGAGGTGAAGAGTTCTGCCGACATTCGAGCGGCTGACCGCAACATCGTGGAACTGGCCAGCGACGGCCTGTACCGCGCCGATCATCACCTAGCGATTGAGCAAGGCCGATCCAAGGCTGGCCGTGACCCACAGGAGATTGTTGCCGCTCATGTTCGCCGACTGGAAGCCCTGCGCCGCGCCGGTATTGTGGAACGGGTAGCCGAAGGACTATGGAAAGTGCCAGATGATTTGCCTGAACGTGGTCGCCAGTACGATGCCCAGCGCCTGGGCGGCGTGGCGGTGGAACTGAAATCGCATCTGCCGATTGAGCGGCAGGCCCGCGTCGTCGGGGCCACCTGGCTGGATCAACAATTGATTGGAGGTGGCAAGGGGGTGGGTGATGTGGGCTTTGGTGGCGAGGCCAAACAGGCCATGCAGAAACGCGTTGACTTCCTCGAAGAGCAGGGGCTTGCCGAGTGGCGTGGGCAGCGTATGATCCTTGCCCGTAACCTGCTGGGTACGCTGCGCAATCGGGAATTGGCGCAGGCCGCCAAAGATATTGCCGCCGAAACCTGCCTGGAGCATCGACCCGTGGCCGATGGGCAGCGCGTGGTCGGCACCTACCGGAGCTCGGTAATGCTCGCCAGCGGACGCTACGCGGTGCTCGATGACGGTAAGGGATTTAGCTTGGTGCCGTGGAGATTTGTGATCGAGAAGCGGTTGGGGCAGCATCTTGTGGCGACGATTCGCGGCAGCGTAGTGTCATGGGAGGTGGGGCGGCAGAAAGGACCAGCTATCAGCTAGTGCCTGTTTTATGTACTCAGCCAACGCGTCCAGCGCCGCATACAACAACGTGCTGTTCACGACGTTTAAGCAGATAACGGCTGGCGAATGGTTGGAACTTTACAAACTTAAAATTTGTAGAGTTCTCTATATAATTAATAGTAAACTCTACATCATGACTTGGCTACTACTCGTAACTTCTCTGCCCACTCAAAACGCAACCGTCCGGATGCGGGCATGGCGGGCTCTTAAAAGCTGTGGTGCAGCTGTACTGCGCGACGGCGTTTATGTATTGCCTGAAACTGCATCGGGCCGAAGTATTTTGGAGACAATTGGGGCCGATGTGCGAGAAGGCGGTGGGATGGCTCACGTACTTTGCAGTGTCGGGTCAGAAGATGCGCAATTTGTCACATTGTTTGACCGTGCACAGGACTACGCTGCACTGCTCGGGCAAGTTGAGGTTGCACACCGGGCATTAAGCGCCGAAGCACCGCTGGATGTGCTCAAACGAATCCGTAAATTGCGTAAAGCCTTTGCCAGCCTCATTGAAATCGATTTTTTTCCTGGCGAAGCACAGCACCAGGTCGATGCGGCGTTGCAGGAATTAGAGCTGACGGCGAACCAAGCGCTCACACCTGATGAGCCGCATGCGATCAAAGGCACTATTCCCCTTCTTTTCGTTAAAGATTACCAGGGCCGCACGTGGGCGACGCGTCGCCGACCTTGGGTTGATCGTTTGGCATGCGCGTGGCTGATTCGGCGTTTCATCGATCCTCAGGGAGTATTTCTTTGGTTGGAGTCGCCTACCCACTGCCCGGCTGATGCGCTAGGGTTCGATTTTGACGGCGCCACCTTTACCCATATAGACGCAAGGGTCAGTTTCGAGGTTCTGTTGGCCAGTTTTGGCCTGAATCAATCGGCGCTTAAGCGTATCGGTGTCTTGGTGCATTATCTAGATGTCGGTGGTGTGCAGCCGTCTGAGGCTAGTGGCGTTGAGTGCGTGTTGGCTGGGCTGCGTGACTCTATCGCGGACGACGATCAATTGGTCATAGCAGCCAGCGGTCTGTTTGATGGCTTGCTAACCACCTTTAATAATGAAATACAAAAGCCATGACCCCGATCATGCCGCTAGCCTCTGAGAAGAAAGCTCTGGCTAAACCCGAGGCGGTTACCTTTAGGCAAGCATTCCTGCTGTGGCTCAAATTGGGTTTCATTGGCTTTGGCGGGCCGGCCGGGCAGATATCACTGATGCATCGTGAGTTAGTTGAACAACGGCGCTGGATAAGTGAAGCGCGCTTCCTGCATGCGTTGAATTACTGCATGTTGCTGCCCGGCCCCGAGGGGCAGCAAATGGCTACGTATATGGGGTGGCTCATGCATTGCACGCGCGGCGGAATTGCTGCTGGCGTGTTGTTTGTCTTACCCTCCCTCTTCTTTTTGATTTTCTTATCATGGATTTACATTGCCTTTGGGCACCAGCCCGTAGTGGCAGGGTTGTTTTATGGTATCAAACCGGCAATCACGGCGGTGGTGGTGCATGCCGTGCATCGGATAGGTTCGCGCGCACTTAAGAATGGCGTAATGTGGGCGATTGCCGCTGCGGCTTTCGTAGCCATCTTTGCGATGAATGTCCCGTTTCCGATCATTGTCGCTACGGCAGGACTCATTGGCTATGTTGGCGGTCGCTTGACTCCCGATACGTTCGCACTCGGAGGTGGCCACAAGCAAACCAATAAATCCTTCGGGCCCGCCCTGATCGATGACGACACTCCGCCACCGGCGCATGCCGTATTTCGCTGGTCAGGCTTGGCCCGCATCGCGCTGGCTGGTGCCGTGCTTTGGTTAGTGCCGATGGTACTGCTTGTCGTCTTCGTCGGTTGGCAGCACACTCTAACCCAAATGGGCTGGTTTTTTACTAAAGCTGCGCTACTTACCTTCGGCGGTGCATATGCGGTTCTGCCCTATATTTATCAAGGTGCTGTTAGCTATTACGGCTGGCTCACACCCGCGCAAATGATAGATGGCCTCGCGCTGGGTGAGGCCAATCCTGGTCCGCTCATCATGGTGGTGGCATATGTCGGCTTTGTTGGAGCCTACGTTCAAGCGCTATTTGGCCCCAATCTGGTATTTATGGCCGGCGCTGTAGGGGCTGTTCTGGTCACTTGGTTCACCTTCTTACCGTCATTTATTTTCATCTTGGCTGGTGGCCCGTTTGTCGAGTCCACCCATGGGAATCTAAAGTTCACTGCTCCGTTGACCGCCATCACTGCAGCTGTAGTTGGCGTGATTCTGAATTTAGCGGTGTTTTTTGCTTATCATGTGCTCTGGCCTAATGGCTTGGCGGGCGCCTTTGACTGGGTGTCGGCATTAATTGCCGTCGCGGCAGCCTTGGCCTTGTTTGCCTATAAACGTAATGTCATCCACGTGATCGTCGCGTGCGCGATCCTAGGTCTAACCCTGAAAACCCTGGCTTAAGGAGGAACGAAGAAGCTCTTTGCGATTAGGGATGGTACTTATTTTATCGATATTGAGCCAATATCACATCGTGTTTAGTATGGAAGAAGCAAGCTCCTTCCATGCGTATTAGATGCTGTGATCAATCTGATTCGATAGAACAGAAGAAAAATTAAATTACGCGCTTAAGTTCGGAATAATCACCATTCGTTCGAAGAGTTAATGTGACATTCGAGTTAGTTCGGTTTCTCCAGAACCAACCATGATTTCCATCAAATGCAGCATCTAACACCCCTTCATCACTCGCCACACCACGACCCTTTTCATAAGAAACTGAGCGGCCGTTACCGTCACCATGTGTGTCGTAGTTCACCACTGCACCATTGGCTGTCCAGGAGAACTTAGCTTTTGCGCCCGCCGCCATAACCAGCTTGACTTCAACCCCTTGCCCTGGCTTTAAAGTGATGCTTATTTCATCAGATCTGTCAGTTTGGGTAGGTGTAGTTTTAGTAACCAAAGGTTCGGGTTCTTTGCCTGCAAAGGTGGGGGGCTGCGACGGCTGAATGATTGCGGGCGGCATCACAGTTGAGGAAGAAGTTGATGTAGACGCATTTTGCATAAACCTGTCCGCAACAGTCTTACCAGCTCCATCCTTGGCTGCCTCTGCTGCGAGTTGCAATTTAATCTCACCCATTTCAGTGAGGCCCAACGCACGGCCGATTCGAGTTGGGTCAATTGCATATTCGGACGGAAGTACTATGGTAACAAGGATGGCCAGGGCAGAGATCGCGGCAATAATTGTAGAACGCTTGAGTTGTTCAGAAGTTGGTAGCTCTGCGCGATTAGGTAAATCGGTGTTATACATACTGAATCCTTTATGAAACGAAATAGCCGGTAATTTGATAGCCCATCAGAATGAAGCCTGCGCTCATCATGACAGCATTGGCGGTGTAGGCGTGACGCCAGAAGCTCTCCGTCCGGCGCCAATAGCTCATAGCGATAAGAATTATGCCAAGCGCCAGCAACTGGCCAATCTCCACACCAATATTGAAGGCAAGTAGATTGGGAACCAAGCCGTCTGGTGAAATGTTGTATTCAATGATCTTCGTAGACAGACCAAAGCCATGGAAAAACCCGAAAATCAAAGTGGCGATCTTGGTGTTGGGTTGGAAGCCAAGCCAGCGCTGGTATGCACCCATGTTATCGAGCGCTTTGTAGACGACCGATAAGCCGATGATTGTGTCGATGATATAGCTGTTGATCCCAACATTGAAGTACACGCCGAGGAGCATCGTAGTGGAGTGTCCTACTGCGAACAAGCTTACATAGAGGCCGATATGCTTCATCCGATAAAGGAAGAAGATCACGCCGAGCAAAAACAATATGTGATCATATCCGGTCACCATGTGTTTGGCACCGAGATAGATAAATGGCAATACGTTAACGCCAGTTATCTCTTGGATATAGCCCTTGTCGCCTTCTGCTACAGCGTGACCAAAAGCCGCGTCGGAGAATAGTAAGATAGGCAATAGAACGAGCCATAAGATAACCACTCGCTTTTCTTGTATGGACGAGCGCAGATCGCCCCAGAGGGAGGATGTAAACATGAGTACTCCGGTTTTTTTTAAATAAAGCAGCCTTGGGTTGGCCAATTCTCAGGAAGAGAAGGTTAGTTTCGGAGGGCGCTCAAGAATAAAGTTACGCTCAGGATATATGGGATAGAGTGACGTTGGATACCATATTTGCGGAATGTGAACTAATGGAATGAACGCGTCAGGTGGAAGGTTATGGGTTTCATGAGAATGATCAGTCGCGTTATGACCGTGCAGATGACCTATGCTTCTCTCGTCTTCTAAGCCTAAATTATGACTGTGCCCATGACCAAAAATTTCCATGGGAAGCTCAATATGACGCAGTCTTTCTGCGGTTGACAGAGCAGATGGATCATGGGATGTTGAGACTACCGTTGGTAGGGCTGCAAAGATACTCAGTATTATTGAAAATACGATGGAAAAACGAATTCCCGGCAGATCGAACGGATTTTTCATGAAACTTATTGTATGTGCCGGATTGACTTATATTATGTTATAGCGGAAATTGAATTTAGAATCGATGCTCAATTTTCTCTAATCTAGCAGAGAGATTGGCTCATGAGGTTGACCTGTGTGTTTCGTTTACTTCCATTATTACGGGATGGAAGTTTTCCAACAAATACTGCGGTCGTTGTTTAACCTCGATATAAAGACGCCCTACATATTCACCGACAATTCCTGTGGCTAGCAATTGAAGGCCTCCAACTAATAGTATTGTTACTATCAGTGTCGGAAATCCATGTACCGGATCTCCAAAGAACAGTGCCTTAAATAAAAAATAAAGTGCATAAACAAAAGCACTAATAGCACTAACTAGTCCGGTATACGTAGCGAATTTAAGGGGGGCTGTGGAAAATGATGTAATCCCATCCAGCGCGTAGTTCCATAAACGCCAATACCGCCATTTGGTTTTTCCGGCGAGACGGGCATCACGATCGTAGTCGATCGTCACTTGCTCGAATCCAATCCAAGCAAATAAGCCTTTAGCGAAGCGGCATCGTTCTGGCAACGAATTGAGCGCGTCAACTGCCTCTCTGCTTAGTAATCTGAAATCGCCTACATCCTGAGCAATCGGAACTTCGCTAACAAGATTTATGGTTCGATAAAAAAAATGAGCCGTGGCTTTCTTAAAGGAGGTCTCACCATCGCGGCGACGCCGCCTCATATTGACGATCTTGGCACCAGCTTTCCAGGCGTCGACCATACTTTGAATTTGTTCGGGCGGATCTTGCAAATCAGCATCAATGATTATGACTGCTGCGCCTCGCGCCAACTGCAAGCCAGCACTTATAGCGCATTCCTTCCCAAAGTTACGGGTAAATTTTGCCACCCCAACCGTGAGGTCATATTGGCGAATGTTTTTTAGCACCTGATACGAGTTATCCCCACTGCCATCGTCGATGAATATAACCTCGTAGCTACCAGATAAATCGGTCAGTGCGCTGGTGAGTCGTCGATGAAATAGCGGTAGAACTTCTTCTTCGTTGTAAACCGGAACCACGATGCTGAGCATACAGGGACGGGGTAAGTCAGTAAAAGAGGAAGGGAAAATTTTTGACATAAGAGCCGCCTGCAATTGAATTCCGTGCTTGTTTGCCTAGCGGGAGTACCAACGATGCGAGGTACACGCCTTATCGGCGTTCACGAGCCTAACTTCTACGGCCCTCGAACTTTCATGCAGTGTACAAAGATTAAAATGAAGGGATGATGAAGAGCGTTGACAGAATCATCGTGCTGTGCTCATCGCCGCGCTTGGCGGTGCTACAGTAGCAGCATCATAAAAACGACCTATGTGCTTTCCATCTAATGGCTGTTCTTGGTGCTAATACCCTATGAAATTTCTTCTTGTCGAGGATGACATCCCTCTGGGGACATCGCTCCAGCGCGTGTTGACGGGTGCGGGCTATAACGCAGTGTGGTTACGACAGGCCAGTGACGCAAAAAAATTCCTAGCTGACAGTCCTTTCGACCTAATATTGCTAGACATAATGCTCCCCGATGGGTCTGGATTGGAGGTCCTGCGCTGGCTTCGGACTCGGGGTGACGCAACGCCTGTAATAATGCTGACCGCTCGCGACGCGATCAGTGACCGCGTGGCTGGGCTGGATGGAGGCGCTGATGATTATTTGCCCAAACCATTCGCCATCGATGAGCTTTTGTCGCGTATTCGAGTACTACTGCGTCGGCAAAGCAAGCAACTAACGGCTTCCTGGCGAGTGGGTTCAATTCTGATCGATACAGCACGGCGCAAAGTTTCCGTTGATGATCGAGAGATATCGCTCACCATGCGCGAGTACGACATTCTTCTAGCACTGGCTTCCGAGGCTGGAAAAGTATTGACACGAGCCCAAATTGAGCGTTCGGCTTCGTTAATTGAGGGTGCTGAGAGTAACGCTATTGACGTCCATATTTATAATTTACGAAATAAGATCGGTAGTCATCTTATCGGTACTGTGCGTGGTGTAGGGTACGTTTTGGAAAGCATTCATCCATGAAATATCCATCGCTTCTACGACGCTTAATTTTGTCACAAATTATAGCGATGGTGATAGCGTGTTTGCTGGTGTTTTGCTGGCTTATTTTTCACTGGTTTGCGTTTGAGAATGGCGATTTGGATCGGCGGATGTTGTACTTTGCACACACGCTCGCCGAAGCATCCAGTGCAGCGCCCGATAATCCCCGGGAATTAGAGCGGCGCCTAAAAACTGCTGAGAAATTATTTATCGATGGCCAAGCTCTAATCACCCATGATAAGGGATCGCACTATACGCCGCTGTATCAAGTATGGGATAGGGCTGGCCGTCTGATTTATAAAACGGCGAATGCACCCGATCAACCCATTGCCGGTACAGGGGATGTTTTTATGGAGAAGCACTGGGGAGGTAGTTCTTGGAGAACCGTAGCTGCTATTAGTGGCGATTCGGCTATTGAGGTACATATTGCTGAACGAGGGGATCGACGTGTGGCTACCAGCTTGCCTATGCTTACCGATATTGCGCTGTCGCAAGTGTTGATTCTTGCTTGGTGTGCAGCCGTTATGCTCTGGACAGCATATAAGGGTTTTCATCCACTTAGAATGCTGGCCATACAAATCGCGAAGAGAAAAACTGGAGATTTTTCACCTATCTATTCATCACGTTTATATGCAGAAACAGCCCCAATTCTTGAAGAGTTGAATGCGCTTCTGGGGCGTGAAGGTACGCGATTAGATAATGAACGACGATTTTTAGCCGATGCGGCTCACGAACTACGGACGCCACTTGCGGCAATCAACGCGCAGGCTCATTTGCTGGTGAATGCTCAAAAAATTGAGCATCAACGTTTGGCCGCTAGCGAACTGCAACAAGATATCGATCGTGTCTCTCACCTATTAACGCAGTTACTTACCATTGCGCGTGTCGATGCCGAACCAACGCTAGTCGATCGAGAAATGATCGACATAGCCAGCCTTTCGCGTGAAAGGTTGGCATCTCTCTCGTCAATAGCGAGATCTCGCCTTATAAATTTGTCTCTTGACGCACCAGAAACGCTATTGTTCGCGGTAAACCGCGCAGGGTTCATTTCCATTCTGGACAATTTGGTCGATAACGCGATCCGATATACCGCATCGTCAGGGCACGTTGAGGTTCGTATCGTTCGCTTTTCCAAACACTTAGAACTGTCCGTCTGTGATGACGGGCCAGGAATTTTGCCCGCCGAGCGTGAGCGAATATTCGAGCGTTTTTACCGTATTCCAGGTACGACCCAACAGGGTAGCGGGTTGGGTTTAGCCATTGTCCGTCGAATTGCACAGTCTCATGGAGCAACGATCCAGTGGTGTGCAGGGCTGCATGGTCGAGGTATAGGAGTCATAGTCTCCATCCCTGTGGCCAAGCTCATTACTTAGATTTCAGTGTGCCTCTTGTATTGGGAGGTGATATGGAGGCTTGCTGTCTGACTTATGGAGCTGAGACACTTACGATGTTTTTTGGCAGTTGCTGAAGAACTCCACTTCGCCCGAGCGGCCGAGCGGTTGCATATAGAACAATCACCGCTATCACGGACAATCAAGGAGTTGGAGGAGGAACTGGGTGTGGCTCTGTTTGCACGCACTACCCGCAGCACTCGGTTGACCCGTACTGGGAAACTGTTCTTGGAGCATGTTCCACGCGTTTTCGCCGCACTAGAGCAAGCGCGCGATAGCGTCAGGGCGTCAGCCAGTGGTTTTCAAGGTCAGTTGAGAATCGCGTTGTCCGATGGCATTACCCCATCGCGTTTGCCCGCTTTGTTGGCACGATGCCGCTTGGACGAACCCGAAGTCGATATTCGATTATTCGAGGTGCCATTAGCGCAACAGATCAGAGGGTTACATGACGATCTGTACGACGTGGGTTTTGCTCAGTCTGATGAAGTGGGTGGCGGCATTCACGCTGAGCCGGTCTGGTCCGATACATTGATGGTCGCCGTACCTGCGCGGCACCCCATACTTAGTCATAAGCGGATTCCACTGGAAGAAGTGCTGCGGTACCCGTTGGTGATGTGCGACCCCGACGTTTGCGAAGGTCACGCAAAACAAATCGAGCGAGTACTGCGTCGTGTAGACATAGAACCGTTGGTTGCCGAGCGAGTGACCTCTGCCGACCTAATGATGGTGCTGGTATCGGCAGGCTTCGCTCTCGGATTGGCAGGCGCCGCACATATCGAGGCTAGCCACGAGGTGGGTGTAGTCGCACGACCGCTCGTCGGACGCGCGCCATTACTGAGGACATATTTGCTGTACTTAGATAGTGGTCCATCTGAAGTCTTGTCAAGGTTTATTGAGCGCGTACAAATCATTGGATCACAGGAACCTTCTAAGCCAGAATGACGCCACAATATTAATTTTCGAGAGGAACCTACATGATGCAAAAAGTTATCTTGCTCTTCTTGTTGGTTTTCTTGGCTGCTTGCGGTCGATCAGAGGAACCCTCGAAGGACGTGTCCTCAGAAGCTGAGCTATCGACAGTGGATGAGCTGGTTTCCAACCCTGAGCGGCTCAAAAATCTGCGTGAGCAATGCAAAAGAGATCGTTCCAATCTGAGGGGTGTGCGGTGCGACCAGGTGGCTGAAGCTACGCGTAAGCGCTTTTATGGTGATGGAAAAATACCCTACACCCCATCAAATGCGCCACCTAAGTTCTAAATATCTGGATTTTTAGAAAATTTGGTTTTTCTTGGTTAACACGCTGCAGCGTACTCGCGCTTGCGGTGTTTTCGTCATGTTCGCCTCAATATGAATTGATGTTTTTTTCATCAGCATTGTTCTGATAACAGTCTTTGACCGGCACTGGCCCGGCACCGATCCTCATAGGCAGGCGCATCTTTGTGCCGCTGTGGAACGAGGAGTCAGGGCAGGTGTAGTTGGAGGCTAGGGTATGCAAGGGACAAACGTGCTGTTCGGACAGATTGCCGTTGTATTCGGCATCGTGATTGCCGGTGTGTGGGGTGCCACACAATGGACAGCAGCCGCCCTGGGTTATCAGCTACGCTTGGGTTCGCCCTGGTTTGATTTCTACGGCACGCCGGTCTATTACCCCTGGCGGTTCTTCGAATGGTGGTTCTTTTTTGATGCCTATGCGCCGGAGGTGTTCAACGTCGGTGGCATGATCGCTGGCGGCAGCGGCTTGGTTGCCGTGATGGTCGCCATCGGCATGTCAATCTGGCGTTCACGCCAGACGCGGCCGGTCACCACCTACGGCTCGGCTCGCTGGGCTGACAGCGGAGACATTCACAAAGCGGGGCTCACCCAGCCCACCGGCATTTTTCTCGGTCTACACGACGAACAGTATCTGCGTCACGAAGGGCCTGAGCATGTTCTGGCCTTTGCACCCACCCGCTCGGGCAAAGGCGTGGGCCTGGTGGTGCCGACTTTGCTGTCCTGGCCTGGATCCGCCGTCATCCACGACCTCAAGGGTGAGAACTGGCAGATCACGGCTGGCTGGCGGGCGCGCTTTTCGCACTGCCTGTTGTTCAACCCCACAGATAGCCGCTCGGCTGGCTACAACCCGCTGCTGGAAGTGCGCCGGGGCGAGCATGAAGTGCGCGACGTGCAGAACATCGCCGACATTCTGGTTGATCCCGAAGGCGCGCTGGAGCGCCGCAATCATTGGGAGAAGACCTCGCACGCGCTGTTGGTGGGCGCCATCTTGCATGTGCTCTATGCGGGCGAAGACAAGACGCTGCGTGGCGTGGCGAACTTCCTATCGGACCCGGCATGTCCGTTCGAGCTGACCTTGCATCGGATGATGACGACACAGCACCTAGGCGATGAACCGCATCCGGTGGTGGCTTCCGCCGCCCGCGAGGTGCTGAATAAATCGGATAACGAACGCTCCGGTGTTCTTAGCACCGCCATGTCGTTTCTGGGTCTGTACCGCGACCCGACGGTGGCCGAAGTTACGTCGCGTTGCGACTGGCGCATCGCCGACCTGATTGCTTCTGAGCACCCCGTATCGCTGTATCTGGTGGTACCGCCTTCGGACATCAGCCGCACCAAACCGCTGATTCGTCTGATCCTCAATCAGATCGGCAGGCGTCTCACCGAATCGCTCGATGGCTCCGACGGCATCGCCCGTCGCCACAAACTGCTGTTGATGCTCGATGAGTTCCCGGCGTTGGGCCGTTTGGATTTTTTCGAGACGGCCCTTGCCTTCATGGCCGGCTACGGCATCCGCAGCTTTCTGATTTCGCAGTCGCTCAACCAGATCGACAAGGCCTATGGCCAGAACCATTCGATCTTGGATAACTGCCATGTGCGCGTGACCTTCTCCACCAACGACGAACGCACCGCAAAACGTATTTCCGAAACGCTGGGTACCGCCACCGAACTGCGCGCCCAGCGTAACTACGCGGGACATCGGCTTGCGCCCTGGCTGGGACACCTTATGGTGTCGCGCCAAGAAACGGCACGACCACTGCTGACGCCGGGCGAAGTGATGCAGCTTCCGCCCGACGAGGCGGTGGTGATGGTCTCCAGCGTGGCGCCGATCAAGGCCAAGAAGCTGCGCTACTACCTGGATGCCAATTTTAAGCACCGCGTGCTGCCGCCGCCCGTACTTGCCGCCGGGCGCTATGCGGATGCGCCGCCGGTTTGTCCTGATGACTGGAGTGGCCTGACGATTCCGGTTGTCCCCGTTGCGCCCGCCTCAGTGGATAGCGATGGCATGACGGGCGCGGCCGACGGCGGCGGCCCGCACCATCAGCCCGAACTATCGGAGGCCGTCGCCTACAGCCCCCAGCTGGAGTACCCGGCCAGCGACCTGGCGCTGCTCAATGACGACGACTTGCCGTCCGTTCCTCCCCGCCAGCTTGATCCCGCCATGCAGCGCGTGGTGCGCATGGCTGCCCTCGACTCTGATGACGGAATCCAGTTATGAGCCGATATCGCCTGAATCTCTTTATCCGCCCGGAACATGCCCAGCGCCTGGATGAGCTGGCTGCAAAAAAAGGGGTTTCTAAATCCTCCATCGTGGCCGCCGCCTTGGCGTCCTGGCTCTCGCCTGATGCCGGCGATCAGCGCGAGGCGGCGATGGCCAAACGGCTGGATCGTCTGTCACGCCAGTTCGAGCGCCTGGAGCGAGACCAGAACATCCAGATCGAAACGTTAGCGCTGTTCGTACGTTACTACTTGACGGTCAGTACGCCGGTTCCCGAAGCCCATCAGGATGCCGCCCGTGCCCAGGGCAAGGCACGCTTTGAGCAATTCGTGGAACAGCTTGGCCGCCACCTGCTGCGCGGTCGCAGCCTGGTGCGTGATGTGGTGGAGGAACTGCACCCTGACCCTGTGCGCTTGGATGATACCGCGCCCGCGTTTGAGGGGCGGGAGCGTGTGTCATGAGTGCCGTTCCCGAATCCTCAATTGCCGTCGCTCTGGATCGCCGCATCCAGATGCTGCGTACCGCCATGGGACCGGTGATCGCTGCAGCTCTGGAAGACCCGGACGTGGTGGAAATCATGCTCAACCCTGACCGCAGCCTCTGGGTGGATCGACTCTCGTCGGGTCGTACACCTTTGGGCGTCGAATTGTCCGAAGCCGATGGCGAGCGCATTATCCGCCTGGTCGCCGCCCACGTCGGCGCGGAAGTGCATCGCGGCCAGCCGCTTCTGACAGCGGAACTCCCCGAAACCGGCGAACGCTTCGAGGGCATCTTGCCGCCCGCCGCACCCGGCCCGGCTTTCGCGCTGCGCAAGCGCGCTGTGGGCGTGATTCCGCTCACGCGCTACATCGCAGACGGCATGATGAACGTGGCCCAGGCGGCGTTTCTGGTACGGGCGGTACGCGAGCGGCAGAACATCCTAATTGCCGGCGGCACCAGCACCGGCAAGACCACGCTTGCCAATGCCTTGCTGGCAGAAATTGCTGCCACGGGCGATCGCGTGCTAGTGCTTGAAGATACGGTGGAGCTGCAATGCGTCGCGAACGACCATGTGCCGCTACGCACCCGGATAGGTGTCGTGACGATGCAGGAGCTGGTACGCGCCACGATGCGCCTGCGCCCCGACCGTGTGGTGGTCGGTGAGGTGCGCGGCGGTGAAGCGTTGGATCTCATTAAGGTCTGGGGCACGGGCCACCCCGGCGGTATTGCCACCATCCACGCCGGTTCTGCCGTGGGGGCGTTGCTGCGCCTGGAACAACTGATTCTGGAAGTAGCAATGCACCCGCCGCGAGCGCTCATTGCCGAAGCGGTCAACGTCGTGATCTACATCGCTGGTCGCGGGCGCAAGCGCCGCATCGAAAGCATCGCCAGGGTCGTCGGCTTTGACGGCACGGACTACCAATTGGTCGATGCGCTCCAAACTCCATTTCCCGAGCTATCGCCACACTCTTCCTCCTCCCCTGATCTATCTGGAGAACCGTCATGACGCCTGTTGATGCGTTTCTTATTTCCGTGATTCCGCTTTCTACTATGAACCGTCTGCGCCAGCTGGCCCGGCCTGCCGCGCAAGGGCTGCTGCTAGTCATGCTGTTGATGCTGCTTGCCGGAGCAGCACACGCCGCTGGTTCCTCCATGCCCTGGGAGGGACCACTGCAATCCATTCTGGAGTCTATCCAAGGGCCGGTGGCGCGCATCGTTGCCGTCATCATCATCATTGCCACGGGTCTGGCGCTCGCCTTTGGCGACACCAGTGGCGGTTTTCGCAAGCTGATTCAAATCGTCTTCGGCCTGTCCATCGCGTTCGCTGCATCGTCGTTCTTCTTGTCGTTCTTTTCATTCTCCGGCGGAGCCGTCGTATGAATACTGACATCGAAGGCGTATCCAGCTTCGCTGCGGGGTTTGAGGTGCCGCTGCACCGTTCGCTGACCGAACCGATTTTGATGGGCGGCGCACCGCGTACCGTTGCGATTGCCAACGGCACGCTGGCCGCCGCCGTGGGGCTGGGCCTGCAACTGTGGATTCCAGGTGTGGTGCTCTGGATTGTCGGTCATTCTCTGGCGGTATGGGGCGCGCGTGTTGACCCGCAGTTCATGCAGGTTTTTTCCCGTCACATCAAACATAAAACGCTGCTGGACGTGTAGAGGATGACGCCATGCTGAACCTTGCCGAATACCGTCAGCGTCCCGCCTTATTGGCAGATTGGCTGCCCTGGGCTGGACTGATTGCGCCGGGCGTAGTGCTGAACAAGGATGGTTCCTTTCAGCGCACGGCACGCTTTCGCGGGCCGGACTTGGATAGCGCGACGCAAGGCGAACTGATCGCTACGTCGGCCCGCTTGAACAATGCACTGCGCCGCCTGGGGTCGGGCTGGGCGTTGTTCATTGAAGCCGAACGCCGTGCAGCGGCGGATTATCCCCATTCGGACTTCCCTGAAGCCTTGTCCTGGCTGGTCGATCAGGAGCGCCGCGCCGCCTTCGAGCAGGCGGGCAACCACTTTGAAAGCGGCTATCACCTGACGCTGGTGTTTCTGCCGCCCGAGGAATCCCGTGCTCGCGCGGCGGGGCTGCTGTACGAGAACCGTCCCTCCGAAGGTATGGACTGGCGCGAGCGCCTGGCCGCATTCGTGGCGGAAACGGATCGCGTCTTTGACCTGCTAGATGGCGTCATGCCGGAAATTTCCTGGCTGGACGATAGCCAGACGCTGACCTACCTTCATTCCACCATCTCAACACGGCGTTACTGCATCGGTGTGCCGGAAGTCTCGTTTCACCTTGATGCGCTACTGACCGACTCCGCGTTGGTGGGTGGCCTGGCGCCGATGCTGGGCGATGCCCATATGCGCGTGGTATCGGTGCGAGGCTTTCCGACTTCCACCTGGCCGGGCATTTTGGATGACCTGAACCGGCTTGGCTTTGCCTATCGCTGGAGTACGCGCTTTATCTGCATGGACAAAGCCGAGGCGGAAAAGGAGCTGCGCCGCTTGCGCCGTCAATGGTTCGCCAAGCGCAAGAATGTCGTGGCGCTGCTACGGGAAACGATTTTTCAGCAGGAGTCGCCGCTGGTTGATACCGATGCCAGCAACAAGGCCGCCGATGCGGATGCTGCTTTGCAGGAGTTGGGCAGCGACCAAGTCGCCTTTGGGTATGTCACCACCACCGTGACGGTACTGGATGCCGACCCCGCTGTGGCTGATGAAAAGCTGCGCATGATTGAGCGCGTTATTCAGGGCCGGGGCTTTGTGACGATTCCTGAGACCTTGAACGCTGTGGATGCCTGGCTGTCGTCTATTCCCGGCAATGCCTATGCCAACGTGCGGCAACCCATTGTGTCTACATTGAATCTGGCCCATATGATGCCAGTGTCGGCGGTGTGGGCCGGGCCACAGAAAAATGAGCATCTGGATGGGCCGCCGCTCATTGTCACGCGCACCGAAGGCGCGACGCCATTTCGGCTGGTGACGCATATTGGCGATGTGGGCCATACGCTGGTCGCCGGGCCGACCGGCATGGGCAAGTCGGTATTGCTGGCCGTCCTGGCCAAGCAATTTCGCCGGTATCCCGGTTCACGCATCTTCGCCTTTGACATGGGCCGCTCGATGCGCGCCACCATTCTGGGTCTGGCGGGCGAGCACTATGACCTTGGCAATGATGGCGAGATCGCCTTTCAGCCGTTGGCACGCATCGACCACGAAGGTTATCGCACCTGGGCGGCTGAATGGATTGAAGGGCGTTTGCTGCACGAAGGCATGGCCGTCAGTCCCGATGACAAGGCCGCCATCTGGTCGGCGCTGGGGAGCTTGGCGGGTGCGCCGTTGGAGCAGCGCACGTTGACGGGATTTTCCGTACTGCTGCAATCGAACATGCTGCGCCAGGCGCTTGCGCCCTATGTGCTGGGCGGCGCGCACGGCAAGCTGCTGGACGCTGACCATGACCGGCTGGGCATGGCCGACGTGCAGGGCTTCGAAATGGAAGAGCTGATGCACAGCCCCGCCGCCGTGCAGGCGGTACTGCGCTATCTGTTTGCCCGGTTTGATGAGCGTTTCGATGGTGCGCCAACCCTTCTGATTCTCGATGAGGCATGGCTGTTTCTGGATGAACCGTTCTTTGCCGCCCGCATCCGGCAGTGGTTGAAGACCCTGCGCAAGAAAAACGTCAGCGTCATCTTTGCCACGCAGTCACTGGCCGACATCAAGGATTCGAGCATTGCGCCCGCAATTATCGAAAGCTGCGCCAGCCGCATTTTCCTGCCCAACCCGCAGGCGACCGAGCCGCAGATTCGCACGATCTATGAAGGCTTCGGCCTGAACAGCCGACAGATCGAGATTGTGGCAACGGCTCAACCCAAGCGCGACTACTACTACCAGTCGCGTCTGGGCAACCGTCTGTTCGATCTTGACCTCGGGCCGGCCACGCTGGCTTTTGCTGGCGCCTCCACCCCGCAAGATCAGCGCGACATCGACCGCATCCTGCTGGACGCTGGCGTACCCGGGTTTGCCGGCTCCTGGTTGCGCCATCGCGGCTTGGACTGGGCCGCCGACCTGTTGCCCGAGTTTCCCGGCTTCGCACCCTCAGTCACTGCCGTTCCTTCCCACCTACAGGAGAATCTGCCATGAAAATCCGCACACTATCGGTATCGCTTGCTGCCGTTCTTTCGGCGTCATTACTCACCGCTTCGCCCGCTTGGGCCTGGAAAACGGTCTTTGACCCATCCAACTATACGAAGAACACGCTGACCGCCGTTCGTACACTGCAGCAGATCAACAACCAGATCAACCAGCTTCAGAACGAGGCCCAGATGTTGATGAATCAGGCCCGCAATCTGGCGAGTCTGGATTTCAATGTCGTCAACCGCCTGCGCACCACGCTGGCCGCCACCGAACGTCTGATCGGCGAGGCGCAAGGGCTCAGTTACGAGGTGGCGAACATGGATCAGGAGTTTGCGCGCCTGTATCCCAACCAGTATGCCGCCACCGTGAGCGGCGACAGCATGGCTCAGGATGCCCGTGAGCGCTGGAAGAATACGTTGAATGGCCTGCATACCGCGATGCGGGTGCAGGCCCAAGCCTCGCAGAACCTGCGCGATGATGAAAGCACGCTGGCCGACCTTGTGAATCAAAGCCAGTCGGCGCAAGGCGCGTTGCAGGCCATGCAAGCGACCAACCAGCTTTTGGCCTTGCAGGCCAAGCAGGGCATCCAGGCGCAACAGCTTCAGATCACCCAGGACCGCGCCGCCTCGTTGGAGCTGGCACGTCAGGCAGCGGCCACCGAGCGCGCCCGTGAAGTGCGCCAGCGCTTCCAGGGCAGCGGCACGCCGTATACGCCGCAAGCCGTGAATTTCTACGGCAACTGATCGGAGCGCTTGAGCCATGAATGACGTGGCGGTGATCGACCGCTTTCTCGCTACCTTTGCGCAGTACATCGACTCGGGGTTCGGGCTGCTGCAAGGCGATGTGGCGTTTCTCACCGCTACGCTCATCGTGATCGACATGACACTGGCCGGCCTGTTCTGGGCGATGAATCATGCCAGTGGCCAGGGCGACGACGTGATCGCCAAGCTGCTGCGCAAGGTGCTTTATGTCGGGGCGTTTGCCTACATCATCGGCAACTTCAATGTGCTGGCTGGCATTGTGTTCCGCTCTTTCGCTGGGCTGGGCCTGATAGCTTCAGGCTCGTCGCTCACGATGGGCAACTTTTTGCAGCCCGGACGGTTGGCGAAGACCGGTATTGATGCCGCCGCGCCCATTCTGGAACAGATCGGCGACATGGCGGGCTTTCCCGAGGTATTCACCAACATCGACCCTATCGTGGTGATGTTTCTCGCCTGGATGGTGGTGGTGCTGAGTTTCTTCGTGCTGGCGATTCAGCTTTTTGTGACCTTGATCGAGTTCAAGCTGACCACGCTTGCCGGCTTTGTCCTGGTGCCTTTTGCGCTTTGGAACAAGACTTCATTCCTTGCCGAGAAGGTACTGGGCAATGTGGTGTCTTCCGGCGTCAAGGTGCTGGTGCTGGCCGTGATCGTCGGCATTGGCAGCGGCTTGTTCGCCGAGTTTCAGGTTCATCCCGATGAGCCGTCCATCGACTATGCGCTGGTCATCATGCTGGCGTCGCTCTCTTTGCTGGCGCTTGGGATTTTCGGGCCGGGCATCGCGACGGGGCTCGTTTCGGGCGGACCGCAGTTGGGCGCGGGCTCCATGGCCGGTGCAGCCGTCGGCGCTGTCGGGACTGCTGTTGCCATCGGTACAGCCGCCACTGGCGTGGGGGCTGCCGTGGCGGCAGGCGCACGCATGGTTCCGGGCGCCGCCCGCATGGCTTCCGGCGCGGCTCGATCCATCGGTTCGAGTGCGGGCGGCATCCGGTCTGCTTTTCAGACAGGTGTAGCGGCGAGTGGTGGCCTTAAAGGAGCGGCGGGGGCAAGCCCTGCTTCTGGTGCTGGGGCAGGCACCTCCGGTGGAGCGTCAACCGATACCGCCAGTTCCACTGCCCAACCGGCCTGGGCCAAGCGCCTGCACCGCCGGCAACAACTGACGCAAGCCGCCACGACCACTGCCCACGCACTGCGCGGTGGGGATGGCGGCGGCGCGGGCCAAGGCCCAAGCCTGCGTGATTCCGATTCATAAGGGGAACCCTCATGCGTTTCAAACGGCCGCTGGTGCGTTATGCCGAATCTCCGCAACCAGCCACACCTTACCAATCCGCCGCCCAGGTCTGGGACGACCGTATCGGCTCGGCGCGGCTGCAGGCCAGGAACTGGCGGCTGATGGCCTTTGGCTGCCTGCTGCTGGCGCTACTCATGGCCGGCGGCCTGGTGTGGCGCTCAATGCAGTCCATCGTCACGCCCTATGTAGTGGAGGTGGATAACGCCGGCCAGGTGCGGGCGGTGGGGGAAGCGGCTTCGCCGTACCGACCCAACGATGCGCAAACCGCCCACCATATCGCCCGCTTCATCACGTTGGTGCGCTCGCTCTCCATCGACCCCATTGTGGTGCGTCAGAACTGGCTGGATGCCTACGACTACACCACGGACAAGGGGGCCGCTGTGCTGAATGACTACGCACGGGTGAATGATCCCTTTACCCGCATCGGCAAAGAATCTGTGACGGTGCAGATCACGAGTGTCGTGCGGGCGAGCGACACGTCCTTCAACGTGCGTTGGACAGAACGCCGCTTCGTCAATGGCGCATCCGCAGGTCTGGAGCGTTGGACGGCGGTGGTGTCCATCGTGCATCAGCCTCCGCGTACCGAAGCGCGTTTGCGCAAAAACCCCCTGGGGCTTTACGTCAATGGCCTGTCGTGGAGCCGTGAACTCGATTCCTCCGAAGGAGCACCGCGATGATGTCGTCTTTGCGCTTTTACGCTTTTCCGTTGGCCCTGCTTGCCCTGGCGGGCTGCGCCACACAGGGCAAGCCGCCACCGGCCATCTCGCTTGATGAGCCGGTACAGGCCGAACTGCTGCCCGAGCCGCCCAGCCCGGTCGAAGTGATTGCCGTGCCTGAACCCTTGGCGCTGCCTGCGCAATTGAAACCCTTGCCGGGTACGGAGGGTGGCAAGCCCACGCCCGAACCCGCCGATGAAACCGTGCGGGTATCCCGTGCCAATGCCCAAGCACGGGTTGCGCCCACCCGCGAAGGCTACGTCAATGCCATTCAGGTCTGGCCTTACAGCGACGGGGCGCTGTATCAGGTCTATACCGGCGTGGGCCGCGTGACGGTGATTGCGCTGCAGCCAGGGGAGGAACTGGTCACGGTCGCCGCCGGTGACACCGTGCGCTGGATTGTTGGGGACACCTCCAGCGGCAGCGGCGCTGACTTGCGCGTGAACGTGCTGGTCAAGCCGATTCGGTCAGGTCTGAAGACGAACTTGGTCATCACCACCAGCCGGCGCACTTATCTGCTGGAACTGACTTCCACGGAAAAGACATGGATGGCGTCGGTGTCCTGGGAATATCCGAAGGATCAGATGTTGGCCTTGCAGCGCCAGAATCAGGCCGCGCAGGCCAGTGCGCCCGTCGATACCGGGCTGGCCCTGGAAAACCTGCGGTTCCGTTATGCGGTCAGCGGGAATAATCCGCCCTGGAAGCCGTTGCGCGCCTTCGATGATGGGCAGAAGGTCTATATCCAGTTTCCGGCTGGCATTGCCCAAGGGGAGCTGCCGCCGCTCTTTGTAATCGGCGCTGAAGGCGATGGCCAACTGGTGAACTACCGATTCCGCCCGCCGTATTACATCGTGGATCGGCTCTTTGGTGCGGCTGAACTGCGCCTGGGCGGTAATCGGGGCGACGTGGTGCGGATTGAGCGTACTGATGGCGTGGCACGGAGGCACTGAAATGAGTCAGGAAAAATTATCCGATCACATGCCTGATCAGGCTTCGTCACCAGTGGAACATAAGGCGGCGGATAAGGTGGCACCTGAGACGGTGGCGCTGCGCGCTCAGCCGCGTCCGGTCACGCGACTGAACCGGCGCACGCTAGCCTTGCTGGTCGGCAGCCTATCGGTAGCGGTCTTGGGTGCCACTATCTGGTCGCTGCAACCGCAGCGGCGCAGCGCAGGAGAGCAGAATGAGCTTTACAACGTAGACCGGGTATCGAAGTCGGAAGGACTGGACGCCTTGCCTTCCGACTATTCCATGTTGCCCGTCCCGGACGTACCTCCCAATGTGCCGGAACTCGGCCCGCCACTGCCCGGCGACCTAGGGCCGGCCATAGTCAATAGCCAGCAGCCGATGGTTGCTACCTATGCGCCGCCGGGCGTTGATGCCGAAGCAGCTGAACGAGAAGCCCGGCGCAAGGAAGCCGAAGCGGCCGCTGCCTCATCGGTGTTCTTCCGCACCGGCCAAGGCCAGACCGGCCAACCTTCGACGACGGGTGTGCAGGCGATGCCTGTCGCGCCGGGCATGGACAACACCCTGGCCGCCTTCGACCCGCTGGCCGCTGGGCCAACTTCGACTGCGGCGCAATCCATCGACCCCACCGCTGTGCAGAATCGGCAAGACCAGAAAGAAGCCTTCCTGCAATCCGGCTCTACACAAACCCGTAATTCCGGCGATCTGCAAATGCCCACTTCGCCGTATCAGGTCATGGCCGGCACGGTCATCGCCGCCGCGCTGGTCACAGGCATCAAGTCCGATCTGCCGGGCGATGTGATCGGCACCGTGACGGAGCCCGTCTATGACTCGGCGACCGGCCAGCATTTGCTGATCCCGCAAGGCTCGCGCATCATGGGTCGCTATAACAGCCAGGTGAGTTATGGGCAAAGCCGGGTGCAGGTGGTGTGGAACCGTATCATCCTGCCCGATACGTCCTCGCTCACGCTGGATAACCTGGCGGGCACCGACCCAGCGGGCTATGCCGGCTTGGAGGATGAGGTCGATTGGCATTGGGATCGCATCGTCGGCGGCGCTGTATTGACCACCTTGCTGGGCGTCGGCGCCGAGCTGGCCGCGCCGGAAAACCGCCAGGATGGCGACCGCATCATCATCGCAGGACGCGACAGCGCCCAGGACAGCATCAATCAGGTGGGCCAGGAAATGACCCGGCGCAACATGAACATCCAGCCCACCTTGACCAGTCGCCCCGGCTTGCCGGTGCGGATCATTGTTAATAAAGATTTGGTATTGCGTCCGTACCAGCCATTGTTCTTCAACAAGGGAGCGTCACAATGAGCACCACCCGAAAACTGCGGCTGGGGCCGCTGCCGAAGACTGAGGTCGTTAAGCTGACCTTCACATGCCCGACTAGCCTGAAAGCCGAGCTGGAGCGCTATGCGGCGCAGCATGCGCAGACGTATGGGGAGACGGTCGATGCCGTGACGTTGATTCCGCATATGCTGGAAGCCTTCATGGCGGGGGATCGGGGATTCAAACGGATCCGGTAAGTAAGTTTTGGGTAATCTAAGTTATTGCAATGGATAATTTTAATCTTTGCAGCTTCTGACAGACCAAGAGAGTGTGAGTACTGGACGTTGAAGACGAATTAAGGATTGGCCCTTTTACGGCAATTTGCTTAAGAAATACCGTATATTTTGGCTCGGCGAGTGAATGCCTCCCTCGCTCCTTCCAATATTTTGCAGGCCGCATCCCGCGCAGCCACGTCATCAATTGACCCGCGTGCAACAACTTGGCTGCGATCGTTGTTGCTTTTGAAGACGATCAACTGTTCCGCATCACCGAGCACGGCGATATTTGCATTGTGGGTAACGATAATGACTTGTCTGCGCTCTTTGGCGCGGCGCAGGACTGGTACAAACGTGTGAAAAATAAATTCACTATCCAGGTTATCTTCTGGTTGGTCAATAATCAGTGGACGTCTGCTATCTGACGATAGAATTAGGGCAAGTAAAACTGATTGCTGCTGACCTAGCGATAACTGAGAAAAATCACGTTGGACGTATCGTGTTTTTCCATCACGCGATACTTTGCCGGTTACTGTTAATTTTGGAAGGTCATCAACATGACATTGTTCAAGATCGGCAAGCACCGATGGCTCACTCAGTTTTTGAATAATTTCTCTTGCTTCTGCAGGCGAGAATTGCTGCACACCGTCTGCAATCTGGATCGACGTAAGTTGTTCTGTTTGTGATTTTTCTATCACGGACAACAGTCCCGGAATAGTGAGTTGCTCCACAATAATGCGCGCTTTTTGATGGTTGATTGTGCGCCAACCCAACGCCGTTGCAATAATTCCGACTGCCTCCGATGTGTAGCCACTTTCAATGTACTGTAACTTGACTTGAAATTCTGAGAGGACTTCTGCAAGTGCTCGCGAGGCCTGAATAGCATAAGCTTGTCGGCGCAAGGCGACTTGTTGTCGTGCTTGCCATCGCTCCTTTAATGCTGTTGCGTACTTCGCACGAAGCGCTTTTAAGTGGGGCTCCCAGGTTTTCAGGTTGACCAATTGTTTCTTCTGTTGGGTTTCTTCTGTGGTGAGCCGAGTGATATGCGACATATCTAGTTTCACGCCTCTGGCTTCCAGCGCGGCCCGTTTGGTTTCGATGTTGTCGCGGATGGGGCGCTCCTTTTCCACCCATCGTCCGATAGAAGATATCGTTGAAGCTTGGAGTGCTAGGTAAGCGGCTTTGATGTCAGCTTGTGCTCGCTCCAGCGTCGTGGAAAACTCGTCCGCTGCAGTAATGATTTCTGCTGCTTCAATATGACCGGTGGTGATATCTTCAGCGGCAACTAACGACCGAAAGTTTGCTGATACGTCAGCTAGGGTTGTATCTTGTACAAATTCTTTCAGTTCAGTTAACAATTCGTTGAGATTGTCTTTTCTTGCCTTTTCAATTGCGAGGCTGCGCTGAAGCTGAATGACCTCTGCGCCTTTTGCTGCTTGGAATGCTTGTAGCTGTTGTTGAACCACCGTCAGGGATCGCTGAGTCTGAGGGATAGCGGCAACATGTTTTTCTGCTTCGATAATTTGTGTGCGGAGTGTTTGCAATAACTCTCGGGCTTCGTATTCATGCAAAAGAGCATCCTCAACACGTGTGAACGTATCAAGATAGCGCATGAGGGCTAGTGGATCGTCTTTAGCGTGTTCGCGTACGCGCGCTGCTTCACCTTGCCCAAAACAATCAAGTTCGAAAGCGATAGGGCCATCGATTGGATCGTCGAGATTAATAAGCTCTTCACCGATTGATCGCGATAATGTGTGTTGCTGTCCGGCTTCGTCCTGCCAAAATAGGTGCAACTGATGCGGCCAGACTTCGGAGTCGATCACGTCCGCTCCTGAGGGCGTACCTGTCAGGCAGCGTACAGCTTCAAATGTGGTGGATTTTCCCGTGCCTCTTCCCCCGATGATGCAATTTAGATTGCGACTGAAATGGATTTTTTGTCCGTCCAAGTATCCGCCACTAATAATCGCGCCTAAAATAAACGGCGTTGATGCAGGTACCTCCTCCTCCAAACGAATTCGGGAGTCTCCTTCTTCCAATGCATGACGTAAGCCTTCAAAGGACGGGGCCGCCATTTTGTAACGGGTGAGTTTACGATCCTGATTAGCGTTGCGACCCAGCGCGTTTAGGGTATGTGAATCGGAGTTCAGAATGCGGGCCAGATATTGACGCTCACCCAAGCCGAGCCGCTCAATACGCTGTTTCCCGATATGAGCACGGGATTGATCTGGGTCTTCAGGCGCATAGCTTACAAGCGAGTTGGCCGTAGTAAGTTCTATACCGAGCAAGGCTGTATGGCACAATATATCTGTCTTATGGGGAGATCCACCAGGATGATTGGTCTCTAATCCGTTGCCACCATCAACATGTGCAAGTACACAAAAGCCGCCTAGCTCTTTCGCGTGTTCCAGGCACGCAAACATGGCATCCTTGCAGCGGCTGGTTTGGCGTCCACGATCTGCTAAGTTAAGTCGTCCATGGAATTGTGCAAGTAATTCAACTGTTGGAAAATAGCACAGGAGGTGTCCTTCGGGTGTAGAGAGCTCTACGGATGGAATGACAAGTACGCCGATGGAAGCTCCTGCTGAAACGGTCTCCTGTACATTGCTAATTTCATTATGGTCCGCGACGGCGATAATCTGTAAGTTTTCTCGAAGTGCTATCTCAACGATACGTTGTGGCGTCATGTCTATGTCGGTGACATCATGGGACGCTTGGTACGAGTGAATATGGAGGTCGCCGCGAAAAAAGTGTGCGCCATTAGTGTGTGCGACGCATTCTTGAAGTTTCTCCATCAGCATCTCTCCATTCTAAAACTAATAATTCTTTGTGCATGCCTAATCATGGACGCCCTCGTTGATTCCAGCAGGGCAAGTTTGCGTTTGTTTTCTGATAGTAACTGTAATTACTATAACTTACAGATGCGCTGGCTAGCATGTCGGTTCGGAAGCCGCTCGTACAGTCTCTGGCGGTCTGTACACAACAAATGGCGGATTAACGTGGGAACCGGTAAATGTACAGAGCGCTACTGCGCTACGCTACGCCCTTACAGGTTTGTAGGTGAGATCATTTGAGGCATCCTAAGGCCATCTCAATCCACTACGGAGATGGCCATGTCTGACCAGCAAGGAATCGCCAGGCGATCGGCACACACAGCTTTCCCTGTAGCGCCTGCGTTTTATCGCATCGCCGATGTAATACGCATCACGGCCATCAGCCGCGCTACGATCTACCGGCGTATATCAGAGGGGCGCTTTCCGCGCCCCGTCAACCTGGGCGGGCGCGCGCGTGGTTGGACGCCGGCTGCTTTGCAAGAATGGATAGAGAACCCCGAAGAATATCGGGAGGTGGAGGTGCAGCAAACTCCCGAGGCTGCCAGCCCTGTGCGGCGCCGCCGCAACACTGAACGTCTCAAGTCGTCTCGCATCCAACGCCGGAAATTTCGGACACAAGTCGGACACGAGAGCAAAATGAGAGGCCAAGAAACTGAAAAGGACTTAGCGAATGTTCGCTAAGTCCTTGATATTCCTTGGTGGCGCATCCCTGATTCGAACAGGGGACCTGCGGATTATGATTCCGTCGCTCTAACCAACTGAGCTAATGCGCCAAAGAGCGCAATTATAGCAAGAATTTTTGCGCCTGCAAGAGGGTGGCCTAAACCTTATAAGCTATAGTAGGCTTGGCCTAGCCCAGACCGTTCAAACTGCACCGACCCAACAAAAAAGGAACCCTCACGGGATGCAGATCCGGAAGCCTTCCCGCATCACCCTGCGCCAGCTGGTCCTGATCCTGTCGATCGGCAGCGTGCTGGCCATGCTGGTGGCGGGCATGGCGGGGGCCTATCGGATCCAGCGCGATCAGTTGATGGAAGACACCCTGGCGGCCAACCAGGCCTTCGCGGAAAAGCTGGCCGCATCGACGTCCGACCTGTTGCGGCAGGCCCAGCAGGACCTGGCGTATTCCGCCGAGCGCGTCGTGCAATCCGGCATGGACCCGACCGTGCTGCAATCCGAAGTCGACCGCCTGCGGGCTCAGGGCATCGGGTTCAATACCGTCTCGGTCATGGGCAGCCAGGGGGTCATCCTGGCGGTATCGCCCAGCGCCCTGAAGGTCCGGGGCCGCCGCGTGGACCCGAACGCCCCCCGGTCCTCTCCGCGGCACCTGACGCCCACGATCAGCAGTCCCTTCACCTCCATCCTGGGCAATCTGTCCATCCTCGTCACCCATCCGCTGTACACCGCCAAGGACCAGTACCTCGGCTATCTGGCGGGCACCGTCTACCTGAAATCCGACGGCGGCCTGTCGCGCCTGATCGGCCAGCATTACTTCCGCAACGACACCTACGTCTACGTGGTGGATGCCACGCGCCGGCTGCTGTATCACCCGCAGGCCAGCCGGATCGGCACGGAAGTGGTCTACGACAACCCGGCCATCGGCGCGGTGCTGAACGGCGAGACCGGCGCCTTGCGGGTCACCAACAGCCAGGGCATCGACATGCTGGCCGGGTTCGCCTACGTGCCGGCCGCCAAATGGGGCATCGTCGTCCAGCGCCCCACCCAGGTCACGCTGGCGCGCCTGGACACGCTGATGCGCCGGGCGCTGTGGCTGTCGCTGGTGCCGGTGGGCCTGCTGCTGGCGCTGCTCTGGTTCCTGTCGGGCTGGGTCTCCCGCCCCCTGGGCGAACTGGCACTGGTCGTGCAGGACGGCTACGAGGACAACATGGCGCGCCGCATCCAGTCGATCCGCTGCTGGTACTTCGAGGCCCAGCGCCTGCAGCGGGCGCTGCTGGAAGGCCTGGGCGCCGTCGGCGCGCAACTGGATCAACTGCACGACGAGGCCTACCAGGATCCCCTGACCGGCCTGGGCAACCGGCGCGGCCTGAGCCTGGCCCTGCAGACCTGTCAGGCGCTGGGCCAGCCCTTCGCCGTCATCGCGCTGGATATCGACTTCTTCAAACGCATCAACGATACCTATGGCCACGATACGGGGGATCAGGTGATCCGGCAGGTCGGCCACTGGATGCGGACCCAGGCCCGCGAGGGCGACACCCTGTTTCGCATGGGCGGCGAGGAATTCCTGGCGCTGCTGCCCGGGGCGCACCAGAACGCGGCGGCCAACATCGCCGAACGACTGCGGGCCGGCATCGAGCACGCCGCCATCCTGCCGGAGGAAACCGTGACGGTGTCGATCGGCGTGGCCGCCTGGGCGCCCGAAGACGCCATCGACCCGGAACAGGTTCTGAAGGCCGCCGACCAGGCCCTGTACCGCGCCAAGCAGGCGGGGCGCAATCGCGTCATGGGGGCGGAGGCCTGAAAGGGGAGCCCAAACGTAAAGGCCCCACCTTCTGGTGGGGCCCTACCGCCACTGGGGCAGTAAACACTGCATGGGCGCAGTGCGTAGTCGACGCCGTTGAGGCGAAGATTCACTACCATCCGGTAGTGACTTCAGTATAGGCACTCGACCGCCAAAGGACAAGATTGGGATTTACCCTAATGTCCGGGATCCCGATGCCCCGGATGCGAGAGCGCGTAATCCAGGGCGGCGCGCACCGCCGTGACCTGGGCGGCATTGCATTCTTCCACCGTCGCGTTGGCGCTGTCCGGATAGACCTCGGTCGTGGTGCGGTACGGGGCGTCCGTGATCCCCGCGCACAGGCCCAGGGGCCGCAAGGCATAGCGGATCACCCCTGGCGCCACGACGGGCGAGCCGATGATCTCGCCCCGCTCGTCGGCCGGCGCGATATGCGTGACGCGGGCCACGGCATCGATGACCGCCTGCTGGAAGTCCGGCTGGGGCGCGTCGACGTCGTCCACCAGATAGAAGCCGTCGGGGATCCCGCCCGGCGTGAAGGGGCGCCCGTCCCGGGCCGCCAGGGCCGGGCGGAATTCGCTTTCATCCGTGTCGGTGGTTTCATGCAGGTCGATGTGCACCCGCGCCCGCGCGGCGAAGGATTCGACCAGCCGCATCAAGGCCGCGGATTCGGGGGCCGGGCTATCCGCCCGGAAAGACCGGTTGGGATCCAGCGCTTGCGGGTTCCAGCGGTGGATGCGCTCGAAACCCCAGGGGCTGACGCAGGGCGCGACCAGCAGATCGCAGCGATCCTCGAAATCCGCCGCATGCCGCGCGGCGAACTGTAGGGCCCCCATCACCCCGCTGGTCTCATAGCCATGCACCCCGCCCGTCACCAGGGCCACGGGCCGGTCGCCCCGCCAGCGGCGGCTGCGCAGGGCCATCAGGGGATAGACGTCCGGCGCATAGTCGAGTTCGCCGTACTGCACAACCTCGAATCGCCCACGCAGTTCGTCGACCGCCCGCAGCACCAGATCGGCGTAGCTGCGCTGGCGCCGCTGCCGTTCCCGCCAGGCGGCGACCTCGGCCGCCCCCCAGGGGATTCCGGGCGTTCCGATGGGATAGAAGGCGGTTGGCATAAGCTCCACTCCGAAGGCGAAAAGTCGGCAAACACTGTAGCACGGGGCCCCACAGCGCCTTAGCCAGCGGGCCACGCACGAAAGACCCACGACCGCCATGGCGCGGACCCGCCCCAGGCCGGCAGCCGCGCCCTCACCGCCTGCGGCGTTCCCCCAGGGCCAGGTACCACGGCAGGCAGTCGGGGTTGCTCATGGCGTCGGGGTTGATGACTTTGTCCAGTGGCTCGCCCAGCAGCAGCCGCTTGACGGGCAGTTCCATCTTCTTGCCGCTCAGGGTGCGCGGAATCGCCGGAGCCGCCAGGATGTCGTCGGGCACGTGGCGGGCCGACAGATTGTCCCGGATGGCGGCTTTCATCCGCGCCGCCAGCGCGTCGCTCAGCGCCTGGCCGTCGCGCAGCACCACGAACAGCGGCATATAGGATTCCCGGCCCAGGTATTCCAGGTCCACCACCATGCAGTCCAGGACTTCGGGAAAGGCCTCCAGGACGCGATAGATCTCGGCCGTCCCCATGCGGATCCCATGGCGGTTGATGGTCGTATCCGAGCGGCCGTAGATGATGGCGCCGCCGCGCGGCGTGATGCGGATCCAGTCGCCGTGGCGCCAGACCCCGGGGAAGACGCTGAAATAGCTGTCGCGATAGCGGCTGCCATCCGGATCGTTCCAGAAATACAGCGGCATGCAGGGCATGGGCTCGGTGACGACCAGCTCGCCCACTGCGTCGTCCAGCGACCGGCCTTCATCGTCATAGGCGCGCACGGCCGTGCCCAGATAGCGGCACTGCATTTCGCCCGCGTACACGGGCAGCACGGGACACGGCCCGACGTAGGCCGCCGCGACGTCGGTGCCGCCGCTGAGCGCCGCCACCAGGACGTCCGGAAACTGCCGCATCAGCCAGCGATAGCCGTCGTCGGACAAAGGCGACCCGGTGGACCCCACCGTCCGCAGGCGCCCCGGCCTCAGGCGTTTTCCCGGTTCGATGCCGGCCTTGCGGCAGGCCAGGAAATACGCGGCGCCCGCCCCGAAGAACGTCACCTCGGCCTGATCCGAGAAATCCCACAGCGCATTCATGTCCGGGTAGCCCGGGTTGCCGTCATACAGGCAGACCGTGGCCCCGGTCAGCAGGCCCATCATCTGGATGTTCCACATGATCCAGCCGGTGGTGGTGAACCACATGAAGCGGTCCCGCGGGCCGATGTCCATCTGCAGGGCCAGGTCCTGCAGGCCTTTCAGCAGCACGCCGCCGTGACCATGCACGATGGGCTTGGGCAGCCCCGTGGTGCCGGAGGAATAGACGACCCACAACGGGTGATCGAAGGGCACCTGTTCGAACCGCATGGGGGCCGCCGGCTGCGCCAGCAGGTCGTCCCACGGCAGGGCGCCATCCAGGCGGGCCTGCGGATCCAGATAGGGCAGCAGCACGACCTTGCCCAGCGTCGGCAGCGCGTCGCGCAGCCCCGCCACCACCGGCAGGCGGTCGAAATCCTTGCCGCCGTACCGATAGCCATCGACCGCCAGCATGACCTTGGGATCGATCTGGCGAAAACGGTCCAGCACGCTGCGGGTGCCCATGTCCGGCGAACAGCTGGACCAGATCGCCCCCAGGCTGGCGACGGCCAGGAAGGCCACCAGGGTTTCGGGCAGATTGGGCAGATAGGCCACCACCCGGTCGCCCGGCCCCACGCCCAGGGCGCGCAAGCCCTGGGCGGCCGCGGCCACCTGGGTGCGCAAGGCCCCCCAGCCCAGGGCCTGCTGGGGACGGATTTCCGAGCGCGACAGAATGGCCGGGCGATCCGAATCATCCAGATGGAAACGGAAGACCTGCTCGGCCAGGTTCAGGCGGGCGCCCTCGAACCATTGCGCGCCGGGCATGGCGCGGCGGCCCAGCACGCGGCTGCAAGGCGCGGAACTGCGCAGATCGAAATATTCCCAGACCGACTGATAGAAGTCTTCCAGGTGGTCGACGGACCATTGCCACAGGGCGGGATAATCGGGAAAAGCCTTGCCCTTGCGCGTCTCCAGCCACCGCTGATAATCCGTGATGCGGGCCCGGGCGACGCGCTCGGCGTCGGGCGTCCACAAAGGGCGGGTCTCAGGACTGTTCACCGGAAGTCTCCTCGCATTATTTTTGATCGCATCAGCTTATACCGTTACGCGGCGTCCCGTGGCGCCGCCAGGCCGCGATGCGGCGCTCGCCGCTTGCATTGGCGGCCCCCGCCGCCGCATACTGGACCGATCTCACACCGCCCTGGAATCCGGCATGACACAAGCAGACATCACACTGGAACAACGCGCCCGGGGCGCCCTCATGGGCGCCTACATCGGCGACGCCCTGGCGCTGGGGCCGCACTGGTACTACGATCTGGACGCCCTGCGCCGCGACTACGGCGCCTGGATCACGGACTACACCGATCCGCGCCCCGACCGCTATCACGGCGGCCTCAAGGCCGGGCAGCTGTCGCAGGCCGGCTACATCCTGGACCTGCTCGCGCAGTCCCTGGTCGACTGCGAACGCTATGACGAGGACGACTTCTGCCGGCGGCTGGACCAGGACCTGTTCCCGCAACTGGACGGCACTCCCATGAACGGGCCGGGCGGCTACACCAGCCAGTCGATCCGCGAAGCCTGGCGGCTGCGGGTGCGCGAACAGCGCCCTTGGGGCCAGGTGTCCGGCCTGGCCGACACCACCGAAGCCGCTGAACGCATTCCCGCCCTGGCCATCCGCTACGCCCTGCGCCCCGCCGAGCTGGCGCGGCAGGTATCGGCCAATACGCTGCTGACCCAGCACGACACCACGGTCATGGCCATGACCGTGGCCTACGGCTGCGTGCTGGGCAGCCTGGTGCGCGGCGAGCCGCTGGACGCGCAGACCTCCGACCGCCTGATGACGATGGTGCACGACGGCGCCCTGCCCTTTCACGCGGTCACGTCCGTCGGCGAGCAGACCCCGCCGCCCGGCCCCGAAGCCCCCCGGCAGGCGGGCCAGTTCCCGTCTCCCGACGCGCTGCTGACGACGTCCGGCATCCTACGCGCGGCCACCGATCCCGACATCCGCATCGAGCCGGCCTGGAAAGCGTCCCTGGTCTATGGCATGCCCTGCGCGGTCTATCACCAGTTCCCCGCCGCCTACTATCTGGCGGGCCGGTTCCAGGGGGATTTCGAATCCGCCGTGCTGCATGCCGTCAACGGCGGCGGCCAGAACCAGGCCCGCGCCATCCTGACCGGGGCGCTGGCCGGGGCCATCGGCGGCATCCAGGCCATTCCCGACCGCTTCCTGAACGGGCTGGAACACAGCGCCCGCCTGCTGGCCCAGGCCGAACGCCTGGCCCGGCAAGCGGCTAGCGCACCGGCAGAAAGTTGAAGAACAGCAGCCCCTGCAGATAATTGATGCCGATGCGCCGGACGCTTTCGTCCTGCAATTCGGCGACCAGGTCCAGCCGGGCGATCATGCGGCCGAATTCGCGCTCGAAGCTCAGATTGGCCACGCCGTTGCCCAGTTCATTGGACAGCAGCAGCGGGCGGCCCTGGGCGTCGCGCCGGCTGGCCAGCATCCAGGCCGCGATTTCCAGATTGCGGGCGGCATTGAAGACGTGGCGGGCATCCACCGAATTTCCCACGTGAAAGCGCGTGCGCCCGCCGTGGGCCGTGATGATCATGTTGGACAGCCCCAGCACGAAGGCGGCCACCCGGTCGCCGGGATAGCGCGGATCCATCGCCACGGACAGGACCTCGATATCCCGCAGGCCGTCCAGTTCCTTGGGCACTTCCCCGGCGCGGATGCGCGCATCCCCCTGGGCCAGGGCAGATTTCAGGTCGGAGAAACCGGCCTTGCGCCATTCCCCCGGGTTGCGGCGATACAGTTTTTCCAGCAAGCGGACCAGGCTGTCCAGATTGTCCCGCATGGCCATGGTCTGCAGGCGATTGTTGTCGTTCTGCACCAGTTGATCGCTGGAAAACGATTCGCCCCGCAGCCCTTCGACCGGCGGCGAGGAACAGGCCGACGCCAGCAGCACCAGCGCCGCGCCCAGGGCCCCGCATGCGATCCGGCGCACGGCGCCCGGCATGGCCATCAGTACTGCCGCGCCCGGTCCACGACGCCGGTGATGGATTCCCCCCGGACCACGGCCCGGACCTTGCCGGCGATCTGCCGCACGGTCAGCGACATCAGGCTGGCCCCGGCCACGTGCGGCGTCACCTGGATGCGCGCATCGGTCCAGAAAGGATGATCGGACGGCAGCGGTTCCCGGGAAAAGACGTCCAGCACCGCCCCGCGCAGGCGCCCGCTGTCCAGGCAGGCCAGCAGATCGGCCTCGACCAGATGGTCTCCTCGCGCGATGTTGATCAGATAGGCGTCGGGCCGCAGCTGTTCGAAAACGGCGCGCGACAGGATGCCGCGCGTATCGTCCGTCAGCGGCAGGACATTGACCAGCACCCGCGTGCCCGCCAGGAAATCCGCCAGCCGGTCCTGGCTGAAGGCCCGGGTTCCCGCCACCGGCCGGCCGCTGCGCGACCACACCGCCACGGGATAGTCCAGCGCGGCGCAGGCCTGCGCCACGCGGGCGCCCATCACGCCGCCGCCCATGACGCCGACCGGCCAGGCGTCCCGGTCGATGTCGTCCAGCGGCTGCCAGCGGGCCTGCGCCTGAAGGCCGGCGTAGCGACCCAGGTCCCGGGATTCGCGGATCAGGTAATGCAGGACGTATTCCGCCATCTGCACGGCCATGCCACCGTCTTCCACGCGCACCAGCGTGATGCCGTCCGGCAGGTCGGGCATCCGCAGCAGGGCGTCCACCCCCGCCCCCAGGTTGAAGAGATGCGTCAACCCGGGTTCGCGGACGAACAGCTCGGCCGGCGGCGCCCACACGACGGCGGCATCCGCCCTTCCCGATCCGCCTTCATCCCACAGGCGCACGCGGTGTTCCGGCAGCGCCTGCTGCAGGGCGTTGACCCACTCCAGGGGATTCGATTCGTGGCGGGAGGCGAAGACGATTTCCATACACAGGCCGTCAGGCTGGGGGCGGCCATGCCGCCTTGCGCTGAACCAACAATGGTGAATGACCTCGGGACTTTAGCACAGGGGGGATGGGGATCCGGGCCTCAGACCAGCAGTCGCTCGAAGATGTCGTCGGAGCCCATCTGGCCCCCCTTGAGCATGAGCGTCAGCCCGCCGAGCCCGGGGGAATCCGCGTGCAGCCGGCACAGCGCCACGCCGGGTTCCAGCGTCCGACGATAGGTCAGCGCCCAGGCGTCCAGCGCCTGCATGCAATGGCTGGACGTATCGCCGCCCGACAGGCCCAGGCGTCCGGGGCGGACTTCGCGCAGCACGTCCGCGGCCAGGCCCGCCCCGGCCCTGGCCAACTGGGCAGGGTCCAGGCGCGACGCGGCCGCCGCCCCCGAACGATCGACCCAATGCGCCAGGACGTGATGGCCGCCGCGCAGCGAGCGCACGATCCGGTCCCGCGCGGCGGCGCGGCCGTCCGACGCGCCATCCAGCAGGTCGCCGACCGCGACGGGAACCCGCTCATACGATCGCGCCGCCTGGATCTGCCGGGCCGTGCGCGGCGACAGGCTGCCCGAAAACACCAGCACCGGGCCGTCCGGTCGGCCGGCGTCCGAGGCGTCCTGTTCCCGCGCCTGCGCGGCCGCCTGGTGATCGGCCGTCACCCACTGCGTCAGCAGCGCCTGTTCGACGCTGCTGGGGCCGACGGCCAGCAGCGGCTGGCGCCGGGCCCGGTCCCACAGGATCCGGCCGATCGCCGCGAGATGCGCAGGCGCCGCCACATCCAGCAGGACCCCGTCCGGACCGGCCGCCGCCGCCTCGGCCACCCGCGCATCCAGCCGGTCGGGCGCTTCGTCATAGGCCGGATAGGCGATGCCGGCCGTGGCCTTGAGGCCCTGGCGGGCCAGGTGCCGGCGCAAGTCGGATTCGTCCATCGGCGTCACCGGATGGCGGCTCATGGTCGGGTGCCGATCCAGGCGGAAGACCTCGCCTCCCACCTGAAAGGCGGCGAATAGATTGCCGAACACGCAATACCGGCCCAGATTGGGCTGGCCGCCCACGATCGGCACGAACGGACCCGCCGGCAGGCGTTCCCGCAACACCTTCACGGCCAGCCCGATATTGCCCACCGAAGGGCCGCTGTCGAAGGTGGAGCAGGTCTTGTAATGCACCACGGGGGCATGCCACGGCGCGACGTGATCCGCCACCCGGCCCAGCTCCGCCTGCAGCTGCCGGCGGGTCATGGACCGGGAGGCGCCCGCGATGCCCAGGCAGTCCTGGGGGCCGACGGCCGCCCGCTGAGCGGCGGTGGGCAGGCGCAGGAACAGCGTCGCCCGCAATCCCGCCCGCGCCACCGTGGCCAGGGTGTCGGTCGCCCCGGTGAAGTCATCCGCGTAAAAGACCAGCTTCAGGTCCGACGCGTCCGGGGGCGCATCCGCCGGGGGGTTCTGGCGCGGATCAGCGGCCACCGAAGAACTCCAGCGCCCGGCGCAGTTCTGGCGCCTGGCGGGCGAAGTCGGCCAGGTCCGCGCCGCCGCGGGCGGCCTCCCAGGCCTGGCGCAGGCTGCGGACGCCGGCGGCGGGACCATCGGGATGCGCCAGGATGCCGCCGCCCGACATGAACAGCAGATCGTCGCCCACCGCCCGGTACGTGGCCGGCACGGTCCCCGCCCATTGTCCCGAGGAAAAGGCCGGCAGGACGGCGTCGTCCTGCCCCGGCGCCAGCGGCGCCAGGCAGGCCTGGGCGGATTCCACGACCTCGGCATCGGTCTGGGCGAACTTGCCCTGCAGGCCATGCACGTGCATGTGATCCACGCCCGCCAGACGCCACAAGGTCTGGTACGCCTGGAACGAAATGCCCAGCAGAGGATGACGCGACATCGAACCGTAGCCGTTGCGGTGGCCGTGAATGGCCAGGGGCGTGCTGCGGCGCAAGCTCTGCACGGCGGAAAAGCCGCAGCTGTTCAGGCTGACCATCACGCAGGAACCGCCTTCGCGGCTCACCAGGTCCGCATGGCGGCGCATGGCATCCAGTTCGTCGCTGATGTTGAAGGCCACCATCACCGTCCGGCCCGTGCGCGCCCGATAATCGCGCACCGCGGCCATCACCGCCGGCACGCGTTCCGACAGGGGCGCATGCGCGGGGTCGGCGCAGATCTCGTCGTCCTTGATGAAATCCACGCCCGCCTCGCACAGCGTCGCCACCAGTTCCGCCGTCTGCCGCGCGGACAGGCCCACATTGGGCTTGATGATGGTGCCGATCATGGCGCCGCGTTCCACCCCCGTGACCGCCCGCGTGCCGCGCACGCCGTGAGTCGGGAAGTCGAACCGCGCGCGGTAGTCCGCCGGCACGCGCAGGGCGTCCAGCCGCATGCCCGTGACCTCGCCCAGGTCATACAGATTGCCCGCCACCGTCGCGTACAGCGTCGGCAGGTTCGCGCCGACATTGGCCGTCGGAAAGCGGATCCGCACCCGGGCCTGGGTCCAGGGGCCTTCCACCCGACGGCGGGCCAGGAACGCATTGGGCAGGGACGGCTGATCCGCCCGGCCCAGGACCCGCACGTCCAGCACGGCGGCCCGGGCGCGGCCGCGCAGCTCGTCGGTCTCGCCCGCCACCCGCGTGAAGGTGCCGCAGGATTGCTCGCCCGCCATCACCTGCGCGACGCGGTCCGGATCCAGCGGCGTCTCGATCAGATAGTCGGCCTCGTAGTGAAGATCGTCCATGACGGGCTCACAGCGTGTTCAGATCGGGGAACGGCCGGATGGGGTCGCGGCCGTCCCAGCCCCGGGATTCCTGGCGGATCAGGTCGAACAGCGCGCCCTTGGGCCCCAGGACCTCGGACAGTTCGATGACCGTGCCCGGATGGTATTCGGTGTCGAAATAGATGAAGCGGCCGTTCTCGCCGACCTCGCCGCCCATGACGGGCTTGAAGCCCCGGGCCAGCAGGCGCTCCAGGTCCGCGTCGTACTGGCGGGTCCAGTAGGCCACGTGCTGCAGGCCCTCATGCCCCGCCTGCTGGAAATCCCGATACATGGACGGCACGTCGTTGCGGGTCTGGATCAGCTCGACCTGCACGTCCCCGGAATTGGCCAGCGCCACCGAATTGTGGGGTTCGTAGGCCTGTCCCCGGTATTGGTAGTTGCGGATCGGCACCTTGGGGTTGTAGTACCAGGGGCCGACGCCCAGGGTGCGGCTCCAGTAGTCCATCGCCGCTTCGATGTCCTTGACGACGTAGCCCAGCTGGCGGATCTCTCCGAAAAAACGACTCATTGCTCGTGCTCCTCTTCTTGCGTCCCGCGCTTCAGGCGCCGGACGACATCAATCTTTCACGCGCCCGCGGCGCGCGCCCGTTCACCGGACGAACAGGCTTGGAAACCAGGTGGACACCGCCGGCACCAGCGTGACGACCAGCAGCGACAGCAGCAGCGGGAAGAAAAACGGCAGGGCCCCCGCGATCACGCGGTGCAGGGGCATGCGCGCCATGATGCTGACCATGTACAGGCTCATGCCCACGGGCGGCGTCAGCAGGCCGATCATCAGGTTCAGCACCACGACCACCCCCAACTGCACGGGATCCACCCCGGCGGCCAGCAGCGCCGGCGTCAGGATCGGCGCCAGGATCAGGATCGCGGCGATCGACTCCATGAACATGCCCACCACCAGCAGCAGCACATTGACGATCATCAGCAGGACGAAGGGGCTGCTGGACAGGCCCAGGAAGAATTCCGTCGCCAGCATGGGCACCTGGTCGATCGTCAGGACCCAGGCGAACAGGGCCGCCGCGCCCACGATGAACAGCACGCTGGCCGTCGCCCTGACGGTTTCCCGGGCCGCGTCCCAGACGCCGCGAAACGTCAGCCGGCGATAGACCGCGAAGCCCAGGAACAGGGCGTACACCACGGTCACCCCCGCGACCTCGGTCGGCCCGAACAGGCCGCTGACCAGGCCGCCGATCAGCACCAGCGGCGCGCACAGCGCCGGGAACGCCACCAGGGCCTGGCGCAGCAGCGCCCGCGCATTGACGGCGATGGTGTCGCGCGGCAGATTCTGGCGCCTGGCCATGACCGCGATCTGCACCATCAGCAGGGCCGTGATGATCAGCCCCGGCACGACGCCGGCCAGCAGCAGCTTCACGGCGGACACCTCGGCCGCCGAAGCGAAGATGATCAGCGGAATGCTGGGCGGGAAGATCGGCCCGATCGTGGCCGCGGCCATCGTGATGCCGGCGGCGAACTCGGGCTTGTAGCCCTGCTCCCGCATCAGGCGCATCTGGGTGCCCCCCAGCGCCCCGATATCGGCCAGCGCGGCGCCCGACATCCCGGAGAAGATCAGGCTGGTCAGCACCGACACGTGTCCCAGGCCGCCCCGGATGCGCCCGACCAGCATGCGCACCAGCGTGAACAGGCTGTCCGTGATGCCGGACGCATTGAACAGGCAGGCGGCGAAGATGAACATCGGGACCGCCAGCAAGGGCGTGGAATCCAGCGCATTGACCATGCGCTGCGCCAGCACCGACAGCGGCAGGTCGAACCACCAGAGCACGATGCCGGCCGACATCCCCATGGCGACGGCGATGGGCACGCCCATCAGCATGATCACCAGGAACAGCACCAGAATGGTCAGGCTCATCATGACGGCGTCCCCCGCGAATCGGCGCCGGCCGAGGCCGGCCGGACGGCGCGCGTCAGGCGCAGAACGGCCACCAGGGTGAACAGCAGCACCCCGACCACCACCGGCAGATAGAAAATCAGGTTGGGCATCCGCAGGGCCGGCGTGGAGAATTTCCCGGCCTTCATCAGGAACAGATAGCTGCCGTGCAGGAACAGGCCGCAGAACGCCAGGATGATGATTTCGTTGACGACGGCCAGCACCCGGCCGGCGCGCCCCTTCACTCGCGAGCTGAGGATGTCCACGGCGATGTGGCCGTTTTGCAGCAGCAACAGAGGGATGGCCAGGTAGACGATGCCCAGCCCGCCGTACCGGGCCAGCTCGTCCGCCCAGGGCAGGCCGACCTGCCAGACATTGCGCGCCGCCACCTGCAGCACGACCAGAAAGGTCGTCAGCAGCAGCATCACGATGGCCAGTCTTTCAAACCCGCGGCACAGGCGCGGCAGCAGCGATGCGAGACAGCCCGGCGGCGGCCCGTCCGGATGGATCGAGGTGGAGGACATGATGGGAGGACTCCCCGCCGCGCCGGACGGACCCGCGCGGCGGCATAGGGGCTGACGATGCCGGACGAAGCCCGGCGGGGCTTACTGGATGGCGGCGATCTGTTTGTAGAGGTCGCCGTACTTCGCGCCGAAACGCTCCTGCACCAGCTTGTGCGCGCGATCCTGGAAGGCCTTCAGGTCCAGGCCGTCATCGGGGCCGATGACCTTCATGCCCAGTTCCTTCAGCTTGGCGAGCTGCGTGGCTTCCTGGGACAGCACCATCTCGGTGGCCTTGGTGCGGGTTTCCTCCGCCGCGCGCGTGAAGGCGTCCCGCTGCGCGTCGCTAAGCTTCTTCCAGGTACGGTCGTTCATGATGATGAGTTCCGGGTTGGTGATGTGGCCCGTGCGCATCAGGTGCGACTGCGACTCGTACAGCTTGTTGGACAGCACCACATCCACCGGGTTTTCCTGTCCCGACACCTGGCCGGTCGCCAGCGCCGTGGGCACTTCCGACCAGTCCACCGGCACGGGAACGGCGCCCAGGGCCTCGACCGCCGTCATGTAGATCGGAAACGGCAAGGACCGGATCTTCACGCCCGCCAGATCCGCCGGCGTGCGGACGGCCTTGTTCGCCGTCAATTCCCGGGTGCCGAAGTCATAGGCGTACAGGACACGCACGCCGGCCGACTCGATCAGCCCCTTGTTCAGGTCCTTCATCACCGGCGAGGCGATATCCGTCACCTTCATCAGGTGATCGACGTCCCGGTACAGATACGGGGTATCCAGCGCCGCCACCGGTTCATACAGGGCGCCGATGCCGCCGGCCGTGTTGTGGGACAGCGCGATCACGCCCGTGGACGTCGCCTCGGCCAGTTCCTGCAGCTTGCCCAGCTGCGAGGACGGGTACACCTGGATGACGACTTCGCCCTTGGTGTATTCCTTGACCTTGTCGGCGAACATCTGGGCCTGCTGCCCCGCCACGCTGTTGGGGGAATTCATGTGCCCGTAGCGCAGGGTCAGCGGGGCGGCCGAGGCCTGGCTCGCCATCAGGCCCAGACCGGATGCCAGGATCGCCCCGGCCAGACCTTGGCGAAGCAGAAAAGAGGCAGGTTTCATATGATGTCTCCGTGATTGAATTTGATGTGCGGATTCTATCGCCTTCTTGTATGCCGTAAGTGTTCAATATATGATGTCGATGGTCAATCATAAATTCTGATTGTTTTTGATGTGAATAGCGATCAGCCATCTTCTCCTCGCCGGCGCCCCGGCATCCGTGAAATCGCCCAGGCGGCCGGGGTCTCCACCGCCACGGTCGATCGCGTCCTGAACCAGCGCCCCGGCGTGCGGGCGGCCACCGTGCAGGCCGTCTTCCAGGCGGCGGCCGATCTGCGCTACCTGCCGCAGGCGGACCTGTATCGGGCGCTGCAGCCCCACCCCATGCGCCTGCTGTTCCTGCTGCCGGCCGGCACCAACCGCTACCTGAACATGCTGGGGGATTACGCCGGCGCCGCGCACGACCACACGGACCCGTTCAACGTGCAGTGCCGCAGCCGCTTCGTCGAAGGCTTCGACCCCCACATCCTGGCCGACACCCTGCTGCGGGAAGGCAGGCGCGCCGACGGCATCGCCTTCATGGCGCTGGAACACCCGGTGGTGCGCGAAGCCGTCAACCAACTGGCCGAGCGGGGCGTGCACACCATCACCCTGATTTCCGACCTGTCCCGGTCCGCGCGCTGCGCCTACGTCGGGCTGGACAACCGGGCGGCGGGCCGCAGCGCCGGCCTGCTGATGGGCCGCTTCATCGGCGCGCGCCCGGGGCGCGTCGCCATGATCGCCGGCAGCCGTCATTACCGCGGCCACGAGGAACGCGAAATGGGTTTCCAGGACGTGCTGTACGAAAAATTTCCTGGATTGCAGGTGGTCGGCCTGAAGGAAGGCCACGACGACGCGGCCACCAACTACCGCCAGGCCCGCCAATTGCTGGACCAGCACCCGGACCTGGCCGGCATCTACAACATCGGCGGCGCCTCCGACGGCGTCGGCAAGGCCCTGAAGGACGCCCGCAGGGACCAGGACATCGTCTTCATCGGCCACGGCCTGACCCCCGACACTCGCAGCCTGCTGATCGACGGCACCATGGACGCGCTGCTGAACCAGAACCTGCAGTCGACCATCCTGTCGGCCGTGCGCATCTTCGCCAACGTCCGCGCCGGGCGCGAGCCCATGGCGGGCATCGAACCGATGCAGATCAGCGTGGTGTTCAGCGAGAATTTGCCGTGACCGATATGCTGGCGGGCCGACCGCCGCTTGCCCCGCGCCGTCAATCCGTTAGACTGTGGTTCCAGACGGAAGACACCCATGGCCAACATCCCGATAGACCTGACTTCGCTCGACAACGCCTTGCAAAGGCTGGCCGAAGGCATCGCCCGCTACGAACAGGACATCACCGACACCCAAATCCGGGATGGGCTGATCCAGCGCTTTGAATTCAGCTACGAAATCAGCCACAAGATGCTGAAGCGCTATCTGGAAATGACTTCCGCAACACCCGCGCAATTCGACGGCATGGCCTTTCAAGACCTGATCCGCAGCGGAAACGAGCAAGGCCTGCTGCTCAGCGACTGGCCGCGCTGGCGCACCTATCGCGAAATGCGCGGCAAGACCAGCCATACCTACGATGAGAAGATCGCCCTGGAAGTCGTGGCGCACATTCCCGCATTCCTGCAAGAGGCCCGCCATTTGAGAGATCAGATCAAAGCCCGACGCTCATGACAGGCGCCACCCCAAACATCGACATCACACCCACGCAGTGGGCGATCGTCAAGAGCATTTTGCTCAGGCACGTGCCACGATACGACATCTGGATCTTCGGCTCACGCGCCCGCAGAACAGCCAAACCGTATTCAGACCTTGACCTCGCCATCATGACCGACCAGCCCCTGCCGCTGGAAACGCGCGCCGCCCTGGCGGACGATTTCAGCGAGTCGGACCTGCCCTGGAAAGTGGACATCGTGGACTGGGCCGCAACGCCCGAGTCATTCAAGCAAGTGATCGATCAGCACAAGATCATCGTCAGGCCAGACGGCGCTGCGTCAGGACGATAGCGGCGCCCATCACGGCGACGACGATGGTCAGCCGGTAAAGGTCTTCGCTGGCGATCAGCACGGCCTGGCGATCGACCATGCCGGCCAGTTGGGCCATGGCGGTCCGGGCGGCGACGCCGGCATCCATGCCGTGCGCCACCAGCGCCGCCTGCGCGTGATGCAGCCAGTCCAGGGTGACGGCGGGCTGGTTGCCCGTGCTGTCGATCAGCGAGGCCTGCACGCTGAACTGCCGGTTCTGCAACAGGATGGCGCCCAGCGCCGAAGCCAGCGACGTCGCCACCTGCCGCATCAGGTTCTTGCTCTGGTAGCCATGGGCGAACGCCTTGTCATCCAGGCCGCGATACGTCAGCCCCGCCACGGGAATGACGAACAGCGCGGCGAACAGCCCCTTGGTCGCAAGACTGGGAATCAGCGCGCCGGGCGTCACGTCCGGCGGCATGCGGGAGAACTGCCAGGCCGCCAGGGCCATGACCAGCAGGCCGGCGACCATCATGGGCTTCTTGCGCTTGACCAGTTTGCCGTATCGCAGATAGACCAGGACCGCGCCGAAACTGATCAGCCCGGCCAGGGTGTCGAGCCAGCCCACCGTGGACAGCGGCATCTCCAGCGCCTGCTCGGCGTAAATGGGAAACAGATAGCTGCTGAAGTAACTGATCAGGTAGTACATGAAGTACAGGGCCAGCCCGGTCAAGTACACCGGATTGCGCAAGACGCGCAAGTGCAGCAGCGGCTCGTCCTGGCGCCACTGATGGTGCAGAAAGCCGATCAGCAGCAGCATGCCGACGGCGGCCGCCAGGATCGGGCGGGCCGGGTGCGAGAACATGTCGAAGCGCGCCTCGGTGAGCGCTGCCTGCAGCGCGGCGACCGCCAGGCCGAACCACAGCAGAGGCGCCAGCAGAGGCCTGCGCGGCCGGGTGCGGGGTTCGGCATCGGGCAGCAGGCGCCAGGCGCCCAGGGCAGCGATGGCCGACAGCGGGGCGACGCCATAGAACACGTCCTGCCAGACGCCATGATCCATGAGCTCGGCCGCGATGGCCGGCGCCAGCGCCGTGGCGGTGAATATTCCGATGATGTAGATGCGCGCCGCCCGCGGTCGGTCGGCGGGCGAGAACATGATGTTGATCAGGACCCGGCTGCTGGTGAACAGAGCCCCGCCGCCGAGCCCCTGGACGAACCGCGCCGCCAGAAATTCGGGCAGCCCGGAGCTGCCCGCCGCCATGAGCGTGCCCGCCGTGAAGATAGCCAGCGCCGCCGTCAGGTAGCGCCTGTAGCCGAAATTTTGCGCGAGCCATTGCTGCTTGACGATCATCAGCAGGCTGCCCACCGCGTAGGCCGACTGCGCCAGCGCGAAGCTGCGCGGATCGGCGCCCAGGCCGCCCATGATGTGGCTGGCCGAGAACACGAACATCACGTTCTCGAAGAATTCCACCGACACGATGAGCGCCAGCAGCATCATGGAGATCAGCTGCCGTTCCCGGCGGGTCAGCAGCCTGGCCAGGCCCAGCAGGCGGCGCGGCCGGACCCTGCGATGCAGCGGACGCTTCATGACGGTTCCGACTCCAGCCCGGCATGCAGCTGTTTCAGACCGGCCGTGGTGACGGCGCGATCCTGAGGCCCCACGAAGGCCCAGACCCGGACGTAAGCGGCGTGCACCGCAGGCGCGGCCTTTTCCACCATGCGCCGGCCGGCGGCCGTGAGTTCGAGTTCGAGGCTGCGGCGGTCCTGTTCGCTGGCGCGCCGCCGGATCAGGCCCTGTGTCTGCAGGGCATCCAGAATGCGGGTCATCTGGGTCCGCGTGGCATCCAGCGTGGCGCCGACCTCCGAAGGCGAGCTGGGTTCGCCTTCATCGGCGGCCAGCATGCTCAACACCAGATATTGCGACATGTTCAGCGAAAACGGCGCGAGCGCCCGGTCGATGCGCTCATGCAGCAGGCGGGCCGTGCGAAACAGCAGCCGCGTGGCCAGGATGTCTTCGCGGGGAGCCCCCGGATGGGCTTTGCAGAACCGGTCGATGCGGGATTCGAATGACATGTGTGCGTCCAGAGCATCGGCGGGCGGGAAGAACGCCCCGCCCGCCGATACGGCTTCGCTCGCCCTCGCAGACAAGCCAGATAAGTAATTTCATTTGAAATTATATCAAATGTAGCTAACTTATCATCGAAGACTCTGAATCAAGGATGCCTGATCGCTGGCGTGTCGCCAGTCGATGCGCACATCCGTAGCGCCTTCTGCAACAGTTTGTCCAGCGCATTGGCAAATGCGCGCCTGTCCGCTTGGCTGAAAGCCGCCGGCCCGCCCGTATCGACGCCAGCGCTGCGCAATTCCTCCATCATGTCTCGCATTGTCAGCCGTTCACTGATGCTGTCGGCTGTGTAGCACTCGCCGCGAGGGCTGAGCACCAGCGCCCCTTTGCGCAGGGCCTCGCTTGCCAGAGGGATGTCCGCGGTAATGACCAGATCACCGATGGATGCATGTTCAACGATGTAGTTGTCCGCCACATCGAAGCCTTGCGGCACCTGGACGGCCCGGATCAAAGACGATGGCGGCGTACGCAGCATTTGATTGGCCACCAACGTCAGTGGTTGCCGCACTCGTTGCGCCGCCCGATACAGGATGTCCTTGATGACGGCCGGACAGGCGTCGGCATCGACCCATATATTCACGAGCTAGCCCTTCAGCGCTTCGGCCAGCAGCGTGTTCACCAATTCGTTGACGCTAATGTGATCAGCCTGTGCCTTGGCGTTCAAGGCCGAAATCAGTGGCTGGCGCAACTTGACGGGGAAAGACACCAGGCCGGCGGCCTGGCCCAGGCGTCGCTGTTCGCGGCGATCCAGAGCAGGCGCGGCGCCCGCGTAGCGGCTCGGCGGGATGGCAGCATTGAGCTTGCCCATGAGTTTCAGGGCTTTTTGCTTGTCCAGATCGGTTTTTTTCATGAAGGGCTCGGTGCTGAAGTCTGTCAGTGGCAAGCTTGCCAGGCTGCATCTTAGAGGATATTGAATCCCGCCAGGGAATTCGAGGAGGCTGTTTTTGAACCCGCACAGCCAACGCTTCGCTCGGGTCAGTGAACATAAAAATGCACAGGCCCGCATCCAGAGCTTCCTGGATGCGGGCCTGTGTCCTACAACGACTGACTACGGCAGGATCAGCTGTGGTCGACCTTCAGTTTCCCGTCGTTGATCAGGCTCTGGATCAAAGCCGCCTGATCGCCGCCGTGGCCGGCCGTCAGATCGACGTTGTCGATGACGATCTGCTGGTTATGGCTGTTGGCCACATCGCCATCGGTGCTGACATTGATGATGGTCTTGCCTGTGTCCGCGCCGGTGCCTCCGCTGATGTGGAGATACTGCGTCAGATCGTTGGCATCCGTATGGCCGCTCAGCAGCTCGGTCAGGTCGAGGGTATCCTTGCCCAGCGAGCCGCCGCTCGTCACACCAAAGTCCGTGACGTGGTCCACCGCCGCCGGCTGCCCGGCCGCGGCCTGGTCGCCCAGCTTCCAGACGAACACATCGTCGCCCGCGCTGCCGGTCAGGAAGTCGTTGCCGGCGCCACCGTGCAGATGGTCGTTGCCGTCTCCTCCCACCAGCGTGTCGGAACCCTGACCGCCGAACAGCGCGTCGTTGCCACCCGTGCCATGCAGGGTATTGGCCTGGCTGGACGAATTGTCGATCGACACATCGAAGTTCGTCGAGGCCTGATCGGAGGTGCCGTCCGTCACGGTGGCGCCCAGATGCAGGGTCAGGCTGTCCTGGTCGACGACATGGGTGACGTCATGGGCGTCGGTATGCCATTTCACCTGGATCTGCTCATCCACCGAGAACTGGCTGGAGGTATCGCCCGCGCCGATGACGATGCGATCGATATCCCTGCCGCCCGACGCCTGGATGGTGACGTCCTGGCTTCCGGAATCGCTGTTCGAGCCATCCCAAAAGGATCGAGCCGCCGCAGTGACATCCACGTTCTCGTGCGAGCCGTCGGTATAAAACACGGTGATACGAGCCGTGTCCTCGTCGCCCCTGGACGGGCTCCACCCATCCGCCTGCCGGTCGCCGAACTGGTTCAAGGTCAGGGCCACCTCGGTGATATGCCGGCCTTCGGCCGCATTGGCGCTGAAATCGAGCACCAGCTTCTCACCGAAGCTGCCGTCCGCCTTGTTGCCGGATTCCGAATTATTCTGGATGTAGCCCGTTTCGCTGTTGTTGTTCCAGCCGGTGTTGTCGACGCTGATGCCCCGGTTGCTGCTGTCGTTCACCACGACATTCGCAACCGTGTCGCTGCCATCCTTGACGCCATCGACACCGCCCTTGTCGAGGAAGGCCGACAGCGTCAGCTTGACGCCGTCCTCAGTATCGCTGACGCTCGCCCGGCTGCTGGAATCGCCGAAGTCGAAATTGGCGGTTCCGTTCGCCCCCGGTTGCGTCGTGACGTACGACGAGACCGGATCCAGGGCATCGATCATATGCACGGAATAGGTGCCGTCCGCCGCCGACCCGGACACCTCGAACACCTTATGTCCCGAGTCATCCTGGTAGACCGCGTACAGTTTGCCCGTCGCGGCATCCTGTTGATACACCAGGGCATGCCCGTTGGACGTCAGGGTGATCGTCTGCGGCGAACCGTCCACCATGACGCTGGCCGTCACAGCCGAGCCGTTCAGGCTCGCCTGGTCCGCGCCCGTGATGGCGATCGTGGCGCCCGACACATCCTTGCCCACGTCGATGCCGGTGTCCGCCGTGGTCACCAGGCCGACCTCGTTGGCCAGCAGAGTGCTGTCCGCCGCGTGATCGATCGTCGGCACCGTCGGGATGTTCTTGTAGCCGCTCAGGTCGATCGTGATGTGCCCGACCTGGGTATCTCCGTCGGCGTCCGTGACGGTGTAGTTGTAGTTCAGGCTCTTGTCGCCGATCTGGAAGTTGTCCCTCGCCGCCCGGCTCATCTCGAACACGTAATGTCCGTCGGCTCCCACCGTCAACGTCCCGTACTGATTGGTGATGACCGTGGACCCGCCGGCTCCCGCGACCCCATTTTCCCAGGTCACCGACCCGGCGCCATCGGCGCCGTACTGCCACGTCGTGATGCCGGAACTCTGGTCGAACAGGTCCCCTTCGACCCGGGGCAACGTATCCGTGGAGGAAATCGTGGCATACAGGTCGAAGGAACTCGCCTTGTTCTCCTGCGTGTGGATCGTCGACACCAGGTTCCCGTTCGCGTCCAGGAAACCCTTGATATCCAGGACATAGGTCCGATCGCCCACCGTGAAGGTCTGCGTGGCCGTCGAGTTCGTGATGGACACGATATCGTCGTCCCGCGAATCACCGTAGTTGTTCGGCGTTTCCGTATGGCTGAGCTTGATCGTGTGGTTGACGACGTGTTCGACGCCATCGATCGTCACATGGATGGAGACCTGCAGGTCGACCGAGGTCAGCGAATTGCCCGAAACCGGGAAATTATTGTGGGTGAACGTCCCCAGCTTGAACGTGGTATCCAGGAGGTTGGAATCCGCGCCTCGCAGGCCCTCGTTATCCACGAAGGCATAGCCCGAGCCCTGGCTCTTGTCGCCCCAGACGATCCGATCGATCCCGGGATCGCTGTCGTTATTGATCGTCTGAGACAAAGAGCCGTTGTTCTCCAGCTTCCAGTTCGTGAAGCCGGATTCCAGTTCGCCCACGCTGATGACGCTGACGGGGATGCCCAGGTCGCTATCGGCATTGGGATTGTTGGCCGGCGCGTCGTCCTGGATATGGATCGTCAGGTTGGAAGTGCCCGTCGAGCCCTGCGAATCCGTGACCTTGACCCTGACGTCGAAGGACGTCACATCGTTCTGCGGGTTATGGCCCGGGTGTTCGATGGGAGCAAGCAGCTTGACCGTGTAATTCCCGTTGTCGTCGATGGTGACCGTAATCACGTCGTGGCCGACGGTGTTGCCCGTATCCTTCGTGCTGCCCGTCAAGGTATGGCCGTCATCGGAAATGTCCCAGTGCACCGGGCGCCCATCCGACTTGAAGGCGCCAGTGGGCGGGGCCAGCAGGCTGATGTGATGAGCGCCGGTATCGCCGGGGTCGGCAACCATCAGCGCGCCTGTCATCAGGGTGTTCATGCTGGCCTCGGACACCAGCAGCTCCGCGCCGGTGATGCTGGGCGCCGCGTTGTCCGAGCCCTCCGAGGTCACGACGAACGATGTCGTCGCCGTATCGCCGTCGCCATCCGTGCCGGTCACATTGACGGTGAACGACATGTCCGTCGCAGGAACGCTTTCCGTATAGGACAACGTAGAGAAGGAGACGTTGACGCCGCCAGTGGCCGTCAAGGTGACCGTATCAAAGCTGGTGAACGGAGCGCCTGCGGCGGCGAGATCAGCCGGCGTGATTTCAATCGCCGAAGTCCCGCTCGAAACGGGGACGTGGACCAGGACGCTCTGGCTGCCGCTCTGAACCAGTACGTCAATCGTGCCAGCTGTCTTGAACGTCGAGATATCCAGGGAGAAGTGCGACAGAGGCTCGTCGAACACCATGCGGAAGCTTTCGCTGCCATTGAACTGCGGGTTGCCTATGCCGAATTCATGATTGCTGGTGCCGCCAATGGTATTGGCATTGAACGTGCCTCCATTGAGCGCAGTCAGCGTGGCAAAGCCAAAATCGTAGGTCGTGATGGGCGAGTTGCTGATGTTGGCCGCCACATCGAAGGTCTCCGTGGATCCCGGGCGCGTAGCCAATTGCTGGACCGTATACGTCGCATTATCAGGGTTCAGCGTCACCGTGAAGATCGGCGTCCCGTCCTGATCCTTGATCGTACCGACCCCGGTGTTCAAGCCGCTCACCGTCCAGTCCGACGGCAAGCCGGTGATGCTGGAGATCACGTGCGTGGCGCCATCCACGTCCGCCCCGGTATTGAATACCAGATCCCCCGTCTCCGTGCCCGCCTCGTTGGCCATCGAGATGTTCTCGTGCGTGCCGAAGGTAGGCACGTCGTCGACCACATTGACCGTGATGGTGCCGTTGACCGTGTTGCCGTTGGCATCCGTGGCCGTGTAGTGGAAGGTCTCCACCCCGTTGACGGTGTTCGTCCCGTTGTCGGCCGTCGTGCCGTCCACGGGCGTGTTCAGCGTGTAGCTGTACGTGCCGTTCGGGTTCAGCGTCAGCGTGCCGTGGGCGCCCGTGCCATCCGTGCCGCTGGCAAACGCGTAGCTGGTCGCGCCAGCCACCGCCAGCGTGCCGCCCGCCGTCTCGGCCGTGCTGCCCGGATTGCTGCCGCTGGCCAGCGCAGCCTCATCCACCGTGACCGTGGCGTTGTCCGCCCCCAGGCTCACGTTGCTCACGTTGATGTTCAGCGTCACCGTCGAGGTGTCGCCATCGCCGTCCGTGATGGTGTACACGAAGTGATCCACCGCATTGGCCGTCACCGCATCCGGGTTGGCCTTGTAGGTGTAGCTGCCGTTGGCGTTCAGGATCAGTGTGCCGTACGTGCCAGCAATGCCCGTGCCGCCCAGGTTGCCGCTCACCGGCGATGCCGTGTTCGAGCCCGTGGCCACGCCCGTCACCACGGCGCCATCGGCGCCCAGCACGTCGTCCGTGCCGTCGGTCAGCACATTGCCGCCCGTGGAACCGCCTTCGGTCACGCTGTTGGTGTCGGCCACCGCGTGCGGCACGTCGTCCTTCACATTGACCGTGATCGTGCCGTTGACCGTGTTGCCGTTGGCATCCGTGGCCGTGTAGTGGAAGGTCTCCACCCCGTTGACGGTGTTCGTCCCGTTGTCGGCCGTCGTGCCGTCCACGGGCGTGTTCAGCGTGTAGCTGTACGTGCCGTTCGGGTTCAGCGTCAGCGTGCCGTGGGCGCCCGTGCCATCCGTGCCGCTGGCAAACGCGTAGCTGGTCGCGCCAGCCACCGCCAGCGTGCCGCCCGCCGTCTCGGCCGTGCTGCCCGGATTGCTGCCGCTGGCCAGCGCAGCCTCATCCACCGTGACCGTGGCGTTGTCCGCCCCCAGGCTCACGTTGCTCACGTTGATGTTCAGCGTCACCGTCGAGGTGTCGCCATCGCCGTCCGTGATGGTGTACACGAAGTGATCCACCGCATTGGCCGTCACCGCATCCGGGTTGGCCTTGTAGGTGTAGCTGCCGTTGGCGTTCAGGATCAGTGTGCCGTACGTGCCAACAATGCCCGTGCCGCCCAGATTGCCGCTCACCGGCGATGCCGTGTTCGAGCCCGTGGCCACGCCCGTCACCACGGCGCCATCGGCGCCCAGCACATCATCCGGGCCGTCGGTCAGCACATTGCCGCCGGTGGAACCGCCCTCGGTCACGCTGTTGGTGTCGGCCACCGCGTGCGGCGCATCGTCCACGATGTCGATCACCAGATTGTGGGTGCCCGTGCTGTCCTGGCCGTCCGCATCGGTCACCACCACCGCGAAGCTCGCCGAATCCGGATCGGACAGCGTGTTGTCCACCAGCGTGTAGGCGTAGTGGATCGTGCCCGCACCCGTGGCCGCATCGTATGTGTAGTACGCGCTCACCGAGCCGCGCGTGCCGTCGGCAAACACCGTCGGCGCGGACGAATCGCTGCTCAGCGCATGACCGCCCAGGCTCACCGCGCCCACGCCGTCGTGCGAAGTGAACGCGATCGTGCCATCGGCCATCGTCGGCTTCGTGCTGTCCGAGCCCGCCGACTCGCCCGTGCCGCGCGAGGCCAACAGGCCCGCTTCGTACACCTGCGTGTCCTCGCCGCCCGCCGCCGGGATCGCGCCGATCGTCGGCACATCGTTGCCGATGTTGATCGTCAGCGTGGCAGTATCCGTGTCCGTATCGCCGTCGCTCAACGTGTAGGTGAACACGTCGCTCACGCCGCCGGCCGTGCCCGGATTGCGCACGTAGCTGTACTCGCCATCCGCGCCGATCGTCAGCACGCCGTACTGACCATTGATCACCAGATTGCCCGAGCCATCGGTCGTGGCCGTATTCGTCGAGACATTGTTGCTCGTGACCAGGCTCACGTGCGCGCCATCGGCGCCCTGCACGTCGGCATTGGCCGTGCCGCCCGCCGTGCCCTCGCCCGTGATCACATTGCCCGCAGCCGTCGTGCCGCCAGCCGCGATGCTGTCCACGTCCAGATGCGCGTGCGGCGCATCGTCCACGATGTCGATCACCAGATTGTGGGTGCCCGTGCTGTCCTGGCCGTCCGCATCGGTCACCACCACCGCGAAGCTCGTCGAATCCGGATCGGACAGTGTGTTGTCCACCAGCGTGTAAGCGTAGTGGATCGTGCCCGCCCCCGTGGCCGCGTCGTACGTGTAGTACGCGCTCACCGAGCCGCGCGTGCCGTCGGCAAACACCGTCGGCGCGGACGAATCGCTGCTCAGCGCATGACCGCCCAGGCTTACCGAGCCCACGCCGTCGTGCGAAGTGAACGCGATCGTGCCATCGGCCGTCGTCGGCGCCGTGCTGTCCGAGCCCGCCGACTCGCCCGTGCCGCGCGAGGCCAGCAGGCCCGCTTCGTACACCTGCGTGTCCTCGCCGCCCGCCGCCGGGATCGCGCCGATCGTCGGCACATCGTTGCCGATGTTGATCGTCAGCGTGGCAGTATCCGTGTCCGTATCGCCGTCGCTCAACGTGTAGGTGAACACGTCGCTCACGCCGCCGGCCGTGCCCGGATTGCGCACGTAGCTGTACTCGCCATCCGCGCCGATCGTCAGCACCCCGTACTGACCATTGATCACCAGATTGCCCGAGCCGTCGGTCGTGGCCGTATTCGTCGAGACATTGTTGCTCGTGACCAGGCTCACGTGCGCGCCATCGGCGCCCTGCACGTCGGCATTGGCCGTGCCGCCCGCCGTGCCCTCGCCCGTGATCACGTTGCCCGCAGCCGCCGTGCCGCCAGCCGCGATGCTGTCCACGTCCAGATGCGCCTGCGGTGCATCGTCCACGATCCGGATGTTCAGATCCTGCGCCGGATTCACATCCCCGTCCACGTCCTTGGCCACCACCGTGAAGCCATCGGTCGTCGAGGCCCCATCAACCACGGGCGCATTGACCAGCGTGTAGCTGTAGTTCACCGTAATCGTGCCATCGGCCGCCTGGCTGTAGCCAGTGAGCTCCATCGTGCCGTACTGCGTCGTCACCGTCTGATGCGCCGTGCCCAACGCTTCCAGCGCCGCCTTGCTCAGCACCAGCGTGGCCGCGCTGCCGCCCGCATCCGTGTAGCCCAGCGTCACCGCCTCGCTGGCATGCAGCCCGTCGAGCGCCTGCACCGTGAACGACCCGGCAGCCGTCAGGTCCACCGCATCGGGCGCGCTGCCATCGGCCAAGCCACTTTCAAAGACCGTGTTATCCGTCGTCGTGCCATGCACCGGATTGCCCGTCTCCGTCGGCGGCACCACCACCGTCACGCCATCATCGGCGCCCGTCACCGTGATTGTCAGATCGGCCGAGGACTGGTCATTGTCGCCATCGGTCAGCGTGTATTTAAAGACTTCATTGACCTGCTGGCCTTCGGCCAGGCCCTGCAGCGCCAGGTAGCGCGGGTCGCCTTCAACGGCCAGCGCGTAGGTGTACTGGCCCTGCGCATCAATCGTCAGGTCGCCATATTGGCCATGGAACACCGTCTCGCCGCTGCCGGCCACGGCCGAACTGCCCGCCGCGCCCGGCTCTTGAACACCGGTCACCTTGGCGCCATCGGCGCCTTGCGTATCGAGGGCATCGCCCGCCGTCGCGCCAGCGGCGCCCAGCACATTGCCCGTCACCGAAGTGCCGCTCTCGCCAATCGCATTGGCATCGTCGGCAGCCACCGGCGCATCGTCCACGATCCGGATGTCCAGATCCTGCGTCGGGTTCACATCCCCGTCCACGTCCTTGGCCACCACCGTGAAGCCATCGGTCGTCGAGGCCCCATCAACCACGGGCGCATTGACCAGCGTGTAGCTGTAGTTCACCGTGATCGTGCCATCGGCCGCCTGGCTGTAGCCGATGAGTTCCATCGTGCCGTACTGCGTCGTCACCGTCTGATGCGTCGTGCCCAGCGCCTCCAGCGCCGCCTTGCCCAGCACCAATGTGGCCGGGTTGCCGCCCGCATCCGTATAGCCCAACGTCACCGCTTCGCTGGCATGCAGGCCGTCGAGCGCCTGCACCGTGAACGACCCGGCAGCCGTCAGGTCCGCCGCGCCAGGCGCACTGCCGTTGGCCAGCCCGCTTTCAAAAACCGTGTTATCCGTCGTCGAGCCATGCACCGGATCGCCATCGTCAGTCGGCGGCACCACAACCGTCACGCCATCATCGGCGCCCGTCACCGTAATCGTCAGATCGGCCGAGGACTGGTCATTGTCGCCATCGGTCAGCGTGTATTTAAAGACTTCATTGACCTGCTGGCCTTCGGCCAGCCCCTGCAGCGCCAGATAGCGCGGGTCGCCTTCAACGGCCAACGCGTAGGTGTACTGGCCCTGCGCATCAATCGTCAGGTCGCCATACTGGCCATGGAACACCGTCGTACCGCTGTCGGCCACGGCCGAACTGCCCGCCGCGCCCGGCTCTTGAACGCCCGTCACCTTGGCGCCATCGGCGCCTTGCGTGTCCGCGACATCGCCCGCGGACGCCCCGGCGGCGCCCAGCACATTGCCGGTGACCGAACTGCCGTCTTCGTCGATCGCATTGGCATCCGGATTGGCCACGGGCACAGTATCCGTAACGTTCGCCACCAGATCCGACGAGGCGGTTCTTCCCTGGTTATCGACCACGGTGATGCCGATGGAGTCGAGCACCGATTCGCCGTCTCCCTGCCGGTGGTCCTGCGCCCCGTCGGAGGTATAGCGATAAGAGACTTCGCCCGTCGTCGGGTTGTAGCCAGTGATCACCAGCAGCCCGCGGTCGGTGTCAATCGCGATGGGGGTCCCGGACGAAGCCAGCAACTGGGCCAGGGTGACGAGCTGGCTGGCGTCCGCCGGAGCCGCGGCGCCGCCGGGCGTGCCGGTTTCGCCGGCGAAATTGAATACCAATGCCTGCAGTCCGCCCGCGGCCGTGAAGCTGAACGTGCCCTCGACACCGACTCCCGTATCCGATTCGACGATGCTGAAATTGCCGGGCACCGCGACGGGCGGCTGACCGTCGCCGCCCGGTTGATCGTTGGTATCAGGCACATCGATGGTCGGGCCGGCCGGCACCGGAGCCGGCGCGGCTTCCGTCGGCGCCGGCGCGGCCCCGCCCAGTTGCACGAATTCCGGCGTTTCCAGGCCCGGACGCGGGTAGGCCAGAGCCAACGGGGAGACCGTTTCCACGACACTCGACAAACGCGTGAAGCTGGCGCCGCCGCCCCCGCCGCCAGTCAGCACCGCAGCGGTCGGATCCAGAACGGCGAACGGGTCCTGCCCCGCATCCAGCGCGGCCAGGACCTGATTGGCCACCGGATCGGCCGGCGGAGCCACGGCATTGTCGGCCGGCTGCGGCTGGACCTGGGCCAGGTCGTCGGACACCAGCATGTCGGTGTTCTGGCCGACGATGACCGGCGGCACACCGGTGGCCTGCAGGGTGACGCTGGCGCCCCCGTCCGTCAGGATGTGCGCATCGACGGGCACGCGCATGCCTTCGTGCAGCGCGATCAGTTGCCCATCGGCGTTGCGCATCCAGGCTTTGCCAGTGACGTGGGTGATCAGGACGGTATCGGTGGCCATGGTGGGTTCCCCAGAGGTGGAATTCGGTCATGCCTGCCAGGGCGCATCCAAACGCCATGGCGGCGATCATGAGGAGAGATGCTACCGATGTAAGGAAATGATGCCTATTGGCGGGTCGGCCAATAAAGAGGGATTTTGAGCAGGTGGTAACCCGTAGGGAGATGTTGGGGCGTCAGGCACCAGTGACACAGGCATGATGGCTCGGTAAGCCCAGGAATGACATTTCCAACCCTCGGTAGATCTGCCGGCTGGAAGAGATTAGCCGCAGTCCGGACAATATGTGATTTCACTCGCTATAATGTGTATAGCACACACGATGAACAGTGCAGACCTTATCAAGCAGCTTGAAAAAGCTGGATGGCGCTTGCAGAACGTCAAAGGTTCTCATCACGTCTACAGACATTCCGAACGGTCCGGCCACATCAGCGTGCCTCACCCTAAAAAGGATCTAGGTACCGGACTCGTGGCCAAGCTGCTTCGTCAAGCCAACATGAAATAAGGAATAAGGGGCCATCATGAAGTATCCGATCGCTATCGAGCCTGGCAACGACACGACCGCTTGGGGCGTCGTCGTCCCTGATCTGCCCGGCTGTTTTTCCGCCGCCGACACAGGCATCGACGAGGCCATCGAGAATGCCAAAGAGGCGATCTCTCTGTGGATCGAGGACGCCATCGCCCACCAGGAAACTATTCCCAAGCCGTCCCACATCACCGATCTGCAAAGGTCAGGGGAATACGATGGCTGGATATGGGCAATTGCTGAAGTCGACCCCGCCCTGATGGATGACACAACCGAGCGGGTGAACATTACCCTGCCCCGCCGCATCCTGGCGCTGCTGGATCAGCGGGCAAAATCAGCGGGCGAAACCCGATCCGGCTACATCGCGCAGATGACGATGACACACTGAGCCTGATGCCGTGTTCACCCCGCCAGGCTGGAAACTACGGACATCTGAAAAAGTCACATCGGTGAGTTTGCCGCCGCCCAAAGAGAAACGCCCGCGCCCCGGAAACACCGGGAGCGCGGGCGCAGGACCTGCGTAAAGTGCCGCTTAGCTGGGATCGACCTTCAGCTTGCCATCGTTGATCAGGCTGTTGATGAGAGCCGTTTGATCGCTGCCATGGCCGATCGTCAGGTCGACGTTGTCGATGACGATCTGCTGAGTCACATGATCGGCTGCCGTACCGTCCGCGTTGACCTTCACGTCGATGACGGTCTTGCTGCCGTCACCGCTGATGTGCAGGTACTGCGTCAGGTCACCATGATCGCCCGGCGTGGCGCCGTCGGCATGGCCCTTGAGCAGATCGCTAAGATCCAGAAGATCCTTGCCATTGGCGCCGGCGGCATCCACGCCGAAGTCCATCACATGATCCACCGCCGCGGGTTGGCCCGCCGCAGCCTGGTCGCCCAGCTTCCAGACAAAGACGTCGTCGCCGGCGCCGCCATACAGCGTGTCGTTGCCTGCCCCGCCGATCAGCGTATCGTTGCCGCCCTGGCCGTACAGGGTGTCGTTCCCGGCCCCGCCATCCAGGGTGTCATTCCCGCCCCGCTCATCGCCCGCGACGTTGAACTGATCGGAATGGCCCTTGATGTAGTCGTAGATGTCCTGATTCGAGGCATCGTGGCCCAGATCGACCTTCAGGTAGGCCTTCAAGGCATCCAGGCCCGAGCCGTCTGGAAGATTGTCCGGGCGCCCCGCCCAGGTCAGGCCATCGGTGTTGATGGCGTCGCCGAACAGGATGTCGTTGCCGTCGCCGCCCGACAGGGTGTCGTTGCTGACGGGCAGCGGATCGATGCTGTCCGGTCCGCCGCCCTGCAAAGCGGCATTCAGGCCGTCGGCATCGTTGACGATGTCGACCTGGCCGGCTTCGGCATGGACCCAGCTGCCATCCTCGAGTTGCACCCATTGCGATCCGGTGGTGCTCGTATTGTCGAAAAACTTCAGGATGCTCTCGTTGATCCCGGCACCGATGCCGATGGCATGGACCTCGCCGTAGCCGGCGACCTGCTGAAAGTCGTCCAAGGCGTTGGCCACGTCGCCATAGTTCGTATAGCTGCCGCCCCCTTCGCCGATATGGGTCGTGGGATTCCCGTCGGTCAGGAAGAAGGTCAGGTCCTTGTAGCTGCCATCGGACGGCAGTGACTGGAACCAGTCCCCCGCCTGCTTGAAAGCGTCTTCGTAGTTTGTCGCACCATCAGCCGTCAGATCGTCGATCTTGTCGATCAACGCAGCGAGCTTCGTGGCATCAAGATCCTTGAACACATAACCCGACTGCCCATGGCTTGGCGTGACATCCGTCGCCGTACCCGCGAATCCGATCAGGGTCACATTGACCTTGCCATCGTGGTTCGCCAACTGGGTAGCCAGATTCTTCAGCGCGTCCTGAACGAGCTCCATACGGGAAATCGGTTGGTCCTCGTAATGGCTGGTATCGACCCAATGCCCTTGCCACGGCCACCACCCCGTCGATTGCCATTCCTTACTCTCCACCCAGACCGGTCTGGTCTCTCCAGAGTCATCGCTCATCGAACCGGACGTATCCACCACCAATGCAATGTTGTAGTTCTGTCCTGGCTGGACCGTTACCTTGGCCCCGCCCTGATCGCCCAGCAGGATGTCGTCGCCGACATTCCCGGCCAGGACGTTCTGGTCATTGGTGCCGGTCACCAGCTTGTCGCCGACCAGATGGATGTCCACCGCCGCGATGTCAGTGCCGCCCTTGCCGTCGGAGACCTGCACCGTCAGCGTGTCGGTCTGCTCCTTGCCGAACAGATCGCCGATCTTCGAACCGTCGACCTGGATTTCCCCGGTCGCGGCATCGATGCTGTAGGCGCCGTCTCCGTTGCCGTTGGTGATCTGGTAGCTCAGGGTATCGCCATCGACGTCGTGCGCCTGCACCTCGCCCACAACCGATGTGCCGTCATGCGGATCCGCAGCCGTGAAGGCATAGGTGTCGTGATTCGGCGGCGTATCGTTCGTGTCGCTGCCGCTGAGGAATTCAGGCGGCGTGTTGGCCTTGGTCGCGACATCGAACGATGTCGTCACGGAATCGCCGTCGCCATCCGTGCCGGTGACGTGAACGGTGAAGTCGGGAGCGTCGACATGAGCCGAGGTGTACTGAAGGTCGCTGTCAAACCCGACCTTGATATTCCCCTGGCCCGTCACGTTCACCTGGTCAAACACCACCCCGCCCAGTTGACCGCTTGTAATGCCGAGAACGGAATGACTGCTGTCGAGAGCCACATAGAGCGTCTTGACAAGTTCGCCGTCGTTATACAAATCGACCTTGACGGAGCCCGCATCCCAGACCTTTTTTACGGACAGGCTGAACTCGGACACGGGTTCCTTGAACGCGATCTGGAATTGTTCGCCCTGCTGGAACTGCCCGCCGTTATTAATACCAAACCCGTTCGCAGAACTTGCATTCAGAGTATCGCCACCCAAGGCACGCACCTGTACATCAGTCCCCCATTGGTAGTGATCCGTCGGCGAGTTGGTGATGATGGCATAGCCTCCGGCAGGAGGCAGGACCTCTGTTCCTGCCAGCACGTAATGCTGATCAACCGAGTAGGTGCCGTTGTCGTTCAGGGTCACGGTGTACAGCGGCGTTCCCGAATGTCCGGAAGGATAAATATCCGCTGTCTTTCCATCGTCGCTGATCTTCGCCTCGTAGCCTTTGGGCAGGCCATCGATCTTGGTGATGTCCAGCGACGCGCCGTTGACATCCGCTCCCGTATGGAAGACCAGATCGCCGAGCGTTTCACCCACCTGATTGAGCAGGGTGGCATCGGTCACTTGGCCGAATTCCGGGCTGTCGTCTTCGATGTTGACTGTCAGGGTGCCGCTGTCGGCGCCGCCGTGACCATCGGAAACCTGCACGCCGATGCCCAGGGACAGCACATCTTCCACGCCCTTCGTCGGATGATCGATCTGGCCCGACAAGGTGACGGTGTAGGCGCCGGCATCCGTGATCGTCACGGTGATCACCGTGACGCCGTCCACCGTGCCGATCAGGGTGTGATCGCTGTCCGACAGGGCCCAGACGACCGGCTTGCCTTGGGAGGTCAACGCATCATCCGCCGGCTTCACCAGGGTGACCGTATGCGTGTCACCGCTATCCTGGTCGGTGATGGCCAGCGTGCCGGAAGCCGTCCGCTCGTTGCCCGTGTCCGTGGGCGTGCCGGCCGTGTCCGGCAGGCCATGAGGCAAGCCTTCCTCGGACACGGCTGTCTCGCCGTCGACAATGACAGGCGCGTGATTGAACTCCGGCAGGCCGATGGTGATCCGCCCGACCGAGGGATCGCCGTCAGCGTCGGTAACCGTGAAGGAAGCGGGCAGCGAATTCAGGTGATCGCCGTTCGCATCGGTCAGGGGTTTGTACTCGAAGAATTCCCACTTCCCTGTCGCGGGCGACAGGATCAGTTGAAAAGCCAGTTCGCCATTGACCATGCCGTTCAGCACGGTGCCCTTGCCCTCGGACGAGAACTGGACTTCCTGCCCGTCGGCATAGATCGCGCCGGCCGCCGGCGTGTTCCATTGAACGCCACCCGCGCCATCGGCGCCGTACTGGTAGTCGAGCTGGCCCGTGCCATAGGCCAGGGCCTGGGGCAGATCGGAACCGCCGAAGGTGATGCTCTTGACGGCGAAATCGCTGTTGTCGCTGAAATTGGTGTTGCCGTTGCTGGTCGCCCGGAACACCAGCGTATCGAAACCGCCGAAGCTGTCGGCGTTGAAATCCGCCGCGTAGTCCCCGGACCCGGCGTCGGAACTGAAGGCTTGCTGGCCGACCTTGATGCCGCCCCGCCAGAATTCCACCATGCCGGATTCCAGTTCGCCGCCGAACATCATGGAGAATTCCACATGAGCGCTATAGGCGACCTTGCCATCCTGCAGCGCGACCGTCAGGGTTTCGGAAGCGCTGCTGCCATCCGCGAAGTTCCGGAAATCGACTTCGCCGGATAGAGGAAGATAGGGTTCGCCATTGCTCATGACACCCAGGCCATTATCGGTCTGGAGGACATTGGCGCTCGTCAAGGTGGAATCCGTTGATGTCGAGAAACCCTGGGCCGTAACCCTGATGGCGCCATCATTGAAGCCCAGCAAGGTTCCGACGGAATCACCCGTGAAGTCCACGGTCCCGACATACACGTCGGGGATGCCGGTCAGGCCGGCGGAGCCCTGTGCGTCGGGCGTGCCGACATAGGGGCTGTCGTCCTCGACACGCACCGTGATGGCGGAATTCGTGACGCCGCCGTGGCCGTCATCCACCGCGATCGGAACGTTCAGGCTCAGCACGTCCTCGGCGGCGCCTTCCGTGATCGGATGGTCGATGGCGCCCTTCAGCGTCACCGTATAGTCATAATGCCCGTCGGCGCCCGGCGTCAGATCGATCTGGATGATCTCACGGTAGTCGTCCGCGCCCTCGGTCCCGGTGTAGCCGATCAGATGATGGCCATCGGCGCTGGGGGCCCATTGAATGGGATCGCCATGCGACGTCAGACCCTGCGGCGTGGTCGAGCCGCCGGCCGGGTTGTCCAGGCTGACCGCCGTCACGCCCGCGCCCAACGCCACAGTCGGCATATCCCCATCCACGTCCGCGATGGTGAACGAGCCGGACGCCGAAGGCGCGTTGGTCTGGTCGCCGCTGGGAACGTCGTTCCCGTGGCCGGGAACGCCGTTGTCATAGTTGCCACCGGCTGCGGTCAGGCCTTCCTCGGAGACGGCCGCATGGCCGCCATCCTGGCCAAAAGTGATCGTGGGAGCGTCGTTGGCGCCCTTGATGTGAATGGTCAGCGTGGCTTCCGACGTGTCGCCGTCGTTGTCGGTCAGCGTGTATTTCAGGACGAAGTCCTTGGTCTGGCCTTCGGCCAGCGCCTGCGTGGCGGGCAGGGAGTTGTCCAGAGTGAACTTCCAGTTCCCCAGGGCATCCAGATGCAGCGTGCCGTACTGCGACAGATCGGCCTGCGCCGCCGCATTGTCGCCGGCGTTCCAGGCAAAGCCGTGGGTTCCGTCTTTCGGGCCGTCCGCCCCCCAGGCGCCGCTTTCCGCAACATCGTTGACCAGCACATTACCGATCAGGACCGCAGCATGCCCCTGGGCGTCCTCGGTCACCGTGCCGCCGTCATCGTTGACCGCCAGAGGGCTGTCGTCCTGGATGTTCACGGTCAGGATGTTGCCTGTCGCCGTCGCGCCCTGGCTGTCCGTGACCAGGATGGGAACGCCCAGGTTCAGGGCATCCTCGATGCTCGCATCGGGGTGATCGACCGGCCCCAGCAGCTTCACGTCATACGAGTAGTTCCCGCCGCCGTTGTCGTGCAGGGAGATCTTGATCACGTCATGCGCAAAGAGCCCGCTGCCCACGCGCCCGGTCAGCGTCTGGCCATCGGCCGACACCACCCAATGCACCGTCTGGCCGGCCGAGCTCAGGACATCGGACGGCGCGCCCAGCTTCACCGTCACCGTGTCGCCCGCGTCCGTGTCGTGGACCGTGAACGTGCCGCTGTCCTTGGCGCTGTCGGTCGTGTCGGGAACGCCTTCGCCATCCGGGATCCCGGGGAACTGCGGCGGCCAGATGCCGGCCTTCAGGCCCTCTTCCGACACCGCCGCGTTCGCGTCGGCGCCGTTGTCGCCGCCGAAGGTGATCGTCGGCACGTCGTTCGTGCCATTGACAGTGACCGTCAGCGTCGTCGCGGCAACATCGCCGTCCTGGTCGGTCAGCGTGTAGGTAAAGACTTCCGTGGGATGGGCGTCCGCCCCCAGTGCCTGCACGGCCCCAAAGCGCGGGTCGCCTTCGCCCGCCAGCGTGTAGGTGTAGTTCCCGTCCGCATCGATCGTCAGGTCGCCATAGGCGCCCTGCACGGTCACCGTGCCGCTTTCAGATACGGGGGCGGCATCCGCCGCGCCAGGCGCCTGGATCGCCGTCACGTGGGCGGGGTCCGCCGCCAGCGTATCCTGTCCATCGACCCCCGTGCCCGTGATGACATTGCCCACGGCCTGCGGAGCGGTGTCTTCCGTGACCGCGGCCGTGTCGGGCCGGGCCACGGGATCCGTATCCGTGATGGCGGCCACGATGCTGCCAGTCGCGGTACGGCCGAGGCTGTCGGTCACGGTGATGCTGATGGAATCGGGCAGGTATTGCCCGATGGACGGATCCGTGGCCGAGCCCGTGTGGTCCTGCCAGCCATCGGACACATAACGGTAAGAGACCGTGCCCGTGGCGGGGTTGTAGCCGGTCAGAGTCAGGACGCCTCGATCCGTGTCGATCACGATGGGACTGCCCGGCGTCGCCGCCTGAAGCTGGGCCAAGGTGACCGTGAGGGACGAGGCGGCGGGCGCGCCGCCGCCCGGCGTGCCGGTTTCGCCCGCGAAGACGAACTCCAGGGATGACGGAGCGGCCGGAGCGGAGAAGGTGAACGTCCCTTCCACACCCGCGGCCGTATCGGCCTCGCTGATGGTGAAGGTGCCCGGCACAAACACCGGCAGACCTTCCAGAGTCTTGTCGTTGTCATCGGGGACGTTAATCGTCGGAGCGGCCGGTTCCGGCGTCGGCGCCAGCACGTCCGCCGCTGTCGGCGTCGGCGCCGCACCGCCCAGTTGCACGAACTCCGGCGTTTCCACGCCCTGGCGCGGGTAGGCCAGATCCAGAGGGGACACGGCTTCGGTGACGCTGGCCAGGCGCGTGAAGCTGGCGCCGCCGCCACCGCCGCCGGTCAGCACCGCCGCGGTCGGATCCAGGACAGCGAACGGATCTTGCCCCGCATCCAGGGCAGCCAGGACCTGGTCGGCAACGGGGTCGGCCGGCACAGCCACGGCGTGTTCAGCCGGCTGGGGCTGGGCCTGAGCCAGGTCGGCGGACACCAGCATGTCGGTGTTCTGGCCAAGGATCACGGCCGGCACCCCGTCGACCTGCAGGATCACCGAGGCCCCCTCGTCCGTCAGGATGCTGGCGTTGACAGGCACTCGCATGCCTTCATGCAGGGCGATCAGTTGTCCCTCAGCAGTGCGCATCCAGGCTTTGCCTGTGACGTGAGAGATCAGGACGGTATCGGTGGCCATTGAGCGTTCCCCAGAGATTAAATTCGGTCGCGTCTGCCGGGGCGCGCGCAGGCGCCAGGGCGACAATCTTGAGGGGGCATGCTACCAATGTAAGGAAATGATGCCTATTGGCGTGGACGACAATTCGAAGCCATGGCCGGGCGGCCTCGAAGCCCGCATCGAATCACACATCCACGCCGCGCCGCGCGTGCTGGTCGATCCCATGCACCCGCAGCGCCAGCATCAGGCGGTCGGTGACGCCCATTTTTTCGAAGATGGCGGAAATGTGCGCCCGCACGGTGCGCTCGGTGATGCCCAGGCTGTCGGCGATGGACTGGTTCGAATGGCCTTGGGCGACGTAGCGGGCGACGTCGCGTTCGCGGGCGGTCAGGTCCCGGGCCCAGTCCTGATCGGGTTCGGGCACGGCTTGGCCGATCTGGCTGAGCATCCGGGTCAGCATGCTCTTGCCGACCCAGATTTCGCCGCCCATGACGTGGCGCAGGACGCGGTCCAGGCCCTGGACCGGCATGTAGGCATGCACGTAGCCGACGGCCCCGGCCACCAGGGCGCGCTGGCCTTCGGGGTCGCCGGGATGGGTGCTGGCCACCACGATCTGCAGGCCAGCGGGAATGGACGGAATCTGCGAACCGGCCGTGGGCAGCAGGCGGGCATCCATGATGACCATCACTCCCCGGCGTCCCCAGGGGGCCAGGTCGGCCAGCTTGGTGCCATGCGCCGGCGCCCAATCGGCCTGCGACAGGCTCGACCAATGCCGATAGAGCGACTCGTCCGCCGTGAGCAACAGAACCGGTAAGGTCATGATCATTCCCCCTTCAGCGTTCGCGGAACGCATTGGAATGCGCTCGCAAAACGGGTTTCAGCAGATACTGCATCAAGGTGCGCTTGCCCGTCAGGATGTGGACTTCGGCCATCATCCCGGGGATGATGGGCCGCTCGTCGCTGCCGACGTAGGCTTTTTCGGTGCGGACCTTGACCAGATAGTAGGAATTGCCTTTTTCATCGGTGATGGAGTCCGCGCCGATTTCCTCCACGTGGCCCTGCAGGCCGCCGTAGATGGAAAAGTCATAGGCGGTGAATTTGACTTCCGCCTTCTGGCCCGGATACAGGAAACCGATGTCGCGCGGATTGACCTTCACTTCCAGCAGCAGGGTGTCGTCGGACGGGACGATTTCCATGATGTCCTTGCCCGGCTGCACGACGCCGCCGATGGTGTTGGCCGTCAGGGTCTTGACCGTGCCGTTGACCGGCGAACGGATGTTGGACGAGGTGACCCGGTCCGCCAGGGCGATCTGGCTTTCCAGCAGGGACGACAGCTTGGCCCGGGTGTCGGACAGTTCCGTGCGGGCCTGGTTGCGGAAGGTGACCTCGGTCTCGCCCAGCTTGGCCTGGGCTTCCTGGATGGCGGCCTGGATCTTGTCGATCTGCGCCGCCGCCGATTTCTGGTCGCCGCAGTATTTCGCCACGTCGCGCTGCAGGCGCAGCAGATCCACCTGCGACACGGCGCCGCTGGCCAGCAGCGGCTTGGTCATGGAATATTCGCGCGACGACAGGCTGCAGGCGGTGGCCGCCTGATCGCGGTTGGCGATGGTGGAACGCAGTTCCTGCTGGCGCTGGTTCAGCTGTTCCTGGGCGACCTGCAGATTGGCCTGCAATTCGCGGGTGCGCGCCTGCCAGACGTTGCGTTCCTGCTCGGCCAGATTAGGGGCCTGTTCCACGACATCGGCCGGCGCCTGGAAAGGCGTGTTGTTGGCGATGGCTTCCAGGCGGGCGACCTTGGCCTTCAGGGCCAGGGATTCGGCCCGGTTTTCCCCCAGCGACGAGGAATACCGCGTCGGGTCGATGCGCAGCAGGACCTGGTTCTTGACGACCTTGTCGCCGGGGCGCACCAGGATTTCCTGGACGACGCCGCCGTCCAGGCTTTGCACGACCTGCACCTGGCGGGACGGCACAACCTTGCCTTCGCCGCGCACGACTTCGTCGATTTCCGCAGTGGAAGCCCAGAAAATCAGCACGCCCAGCGTCAGCAGCGACATCCAGATCAGCGTCCGCGAACCCCGGGTGCGCTGCTGGCTGAGCGCCCAGGTGGCGTCGCCGATCATGTCCTTGCCGCCGCCGTGATGGTCGGGGGCGAACGTGGCGCGCAGGCGGTCGAACCAATGTGGTAGCAATCCCATGATGTCAGCTCCTGCGGGCGCCGCCGATGCGGCCCTGGCGCAGGGCCTCGACCACCTGGGCCTTGGGACCGTCGGCCACGATGCGGCCGTGGTCGATGACCATCAGCCGGTCGACCAGGTCCAGCAGCGAGGTGCGGTGCGTGACCAGGATCATGGTCTTGCCCTGGCTGGCCGCCCGCAGGCGGGCCTTCAGCTGGGATTCGCTCTGGTGGTCCATGTTGCTGCTGGGCTCGTCCAGCAGCAGGATCTGCGGATCATTGACCAGCGCCCGGGCGATGGCGATGGATTGGCGCTGCCCCCCCGACAGCGAATCGCCGCGTTCGCCCACGATCATGTTGTAGCCTTCCGGATGGGCGGCCGCGAATTCGTCCACGCCGGCCAGCTGGGCCGCCCGCAGCACGTCTTCGTCCGAGGCGAAGGGGGATGCGATGGTCAGGTTGTGCTTCAGGGTGCCGTAGAACAGCACGGGATCCTGGGGCACGTAGCCGATGGTGCGGCGCACGTCGGCCGGATCGATCTGGTTCAGATCGATGCCGTCGACCAGAATGGCCCCCTGCACCGGCGCATACAGTTTCAGCACCAGCTTTTCCAGCGTGGTCTTGCCCGAGCCGATGCGCCCGATGATGCCGACCTTTTCACCCGGCTGGATCCGGAAGCTGACGTCGTCCAGCGCCGCCATCTGGGTATTGGGATAGGCGAAGGTCACGCCCTGGAACTCGATCCCGCCGCGCAGTTGCGGGCGCGGCATGAAGGCGCGGTCCGCGGGGCGTTCCACCGGCATGGACATGTAGTTGTCGATGGACTTCAGGGACGCCTTGGCGTTGTGATACTGCATCATCAGGCCCACGACCTGCCCCAGCGGCGCCAGGCAGCGCCCGGAGATCATGGACGCGGCGATGATGCCGCCCATGGTCATGCCGTCCTGCACCAGATAGACGCCGATCACCACCACGCTGATGTTGACCAGTTGCTGGCAGGTCTGCACGAAGCTGACCGTGACGGAGGACGTGAGCTTGATGTGCGCCCCCAGTTCGGCCAGCCAGCGGGTGGATTCTTCCCACATGCGCTGCGAATGGCTCTGGGCGTTCAGGGCCTTGACGGTTTCCATGCCGTTCAGGGCCTCGATCAGGCCGGCGTTGCGCTGCGCCCCGGCCTGGAAGGATTCCAGGGTCATCTTTTCGACCCGGGCCAGGGAAAACAGCGACACGAACAGGATGATCAGGATGGCCACGATGGGCGGCGCCACCATCCAGGGGGAGATCCAGGCCAGCACCGCCAGGAACAGCACGACGAACGGCAGGTCCACCAGGGTGGTGAGGCTGGCGGACGCGATGAAGTCGCGCACGGACTCGAAGGAGCGCAGGTTCGACGCGAAGGAGCCGACCGACACCGGCCGGCTTTCCATGCGCAGGTCCAGCACCTGTTCCATGATGCGCGAGGACAATTCCACGTCGACGCGTTTGCTGGCGATATCGACCACGTAGGCGCGGATCGCCGTCAGCGCCAGGTTGAACACCATGGCCAGGGCGATGCCGATGGTCAGCGCCCACAGCGTTTCGACCGCGCTGTTGGGAATGACGCGATCGTAGATGTTCATCGTGTACAGCGGCATGACCAGGGCGAAGATGTTGATCAGCACCGCGGCCGCGACGGCATCGCGGTAGAGCTTCCAGTTGCCCAGCATGGCGGCCCAGAACCAGTGGCCGCTGCGCGCCCGCATGTGGGCGTCCTGGGTGCGGTCCTCGGTCCGGTATTTCGGCCGCACGAAGGCGGCCAGGCCGGCGTATTCGATTTCCAGGTCCGCCTTGTGGACTTCGACGGGTTCCGGGGATTCCGGGTACTGCACCAGATACTGGTCGGCGCGTTCGCGGATCAGCACGCAGGTACGCTGGTTTTTCAGGAACAGGATGGCGGGAAACACGCTGCGCGACCAGCCGCCCAGTTTGCGGCGCACGATGCGCGCGCTGCACTGCGCCCGGCCGGCGGCCCGCGTCAGCAGCGACGGCGTCAGGCATTGATCGACCAGCGGCAGGCCCGAAGACAATTGCTGCGCCGTGCACGGACGACCCAGCAGCTGGGTGACCAGGACCAGGCTGGCCAGCAGGGGATCGTCATGCAGCTGGTGCGGCGTCGCGCCGGGCAGCTCAGGCCCCCGGTCCGCCGCGGCGGCGCCCGACGACGCAGCGCCCCCGGGCGTCGTCGCCCGGGGCGGGGAATCGGGTTGGGGGGATTCGGGCTGCGCGGCCATGGCGGCGTCAGAGGATGTTGTCGTCATCGGGAATCAGATCCAGCGCGTCACGCAGACGCTGGCGCGCGCTCTTGCGCAGATTGAGTTTTTCGAGCGCCTGGGGAGGGAGGTCCGTCAGCCGCAGCGACCCGTTGGCGATCAATGCATCGATCAGATCTTCCAGGACCCGGATGAATCCGGCATCCAGTTGTGAAAGATCCTGCTTGATGCGGTCGTGATCAGAGGCCATCAGCCCTTCCTTGTTCCACAGAGAAAACCGGGTTGCCTGCCCGGCAACCCGTTGGTCTTCGTACCGGGGCGGGCCGGACCGGCCCGCCGTTGTCGCCGGATCAATTCCAGCCGCTGGCGCCCTTTTTACCGGTCTGGCCCGTGGGGGCGAGCACCGGGGGCTTCATGCCGCCCTGGTAATTCACCTGCACGGGTTGCAAGCGGCTGGTATCGGGCAAGGGCGTCACGCAAGCCTTCAGGATTTCATCCGGAAACTGCAGCTTGCCGGCCTCGTCGGGTTGTTCCTGGTAGGGATCGCCCAGGCCCAGCGCCGGCAGCACGCGATGCGACAGGCTGAGCCAGCGGAATTCCGCGACCCGCAGGTCGAAGGCGCCGTTGGTCAGGGCCTGGCGAGCATCGAACAGTTCGTTTTCCGTATCCAGCAGGTCGAGCAGCGTGCGCTGGCCGATCTTGAACTGTTGCAGGTACGCCACGCGAACCTGGGAGATGTCGCGTTCGTGCTGCTGCAGGAAGGGCATCTGCAGGCGCAGGCGCACGACGTTGTTCCAGGCGATGGAGAGTTCCTGCTGCACGTTGCGGCACGTGTAGTCGCGCACGTCGCGGGCCGCGTAGGTCTGCGCGGCCGTCTGGCGCACGCGGGCGCTGTCGGCGCCGCCGCGGAACAGGTTGAAGCTAGCCATCAACTGAACGTTGGAGCTTTGCACCGACGAGTCGTTGATGTAGGGCGGATCGGAACGGTCCCGCCCGGTCGCGGCGCGCAGTTCCAGCGTGGGAGAGAAACGCCCTTTCGCCGAGGCGTTGCCGCGCTCGGCCGCCTGCACCAGGGCCTGCTTGGCCAGCACGCTGGGGTTCACCCGCACCGACGGGATGAAATCCGTGGGATCCTTGGGCAGGTCCTTTTCCACATCGGGGACTTCGGCCATGGTGTCGGCCGGCACCTTGCCGATGATCCGTTGGTAGCGCTGGGTGACGTCGTTGAGATTGCCGCTGGCGGTCATCAGATTGGTCTGCGCCAGGGCCACCCGGGCCTGCGCCTGGACTTCGTCCACGCCCCGGCCCACGCCCGAATCGCTGCGTTCGGAGATCTGCTTGAGGATGTCGGTGTGCAGCTTGTAGTTCTGCTCGGCCAGGCGGACCTGTTCCCGATACCGCTGCACGTCCAGATACGCCTGCGTGGCCTGCTGGGCCATGTCGTCGACCGTGGCTTTCAGGGTGTAGTAGTCCGCCAGCTTTTCAAAGCCCAGCTGGCGCACGTCGTTGATCGTGGAGAAGCCGTCGAACAGCAACTGGCGCAGCGACAGGCTGTAGCCCGTCCGCGTCCAGTCGGTGGACCCGCTGGCTTCGCTGCTGCCGCGGTATTCGCGGCCGGTCCAGCCCTGCAGGTTGACTTCGGGCAGCAGGCGGCCGCGGCCGACCTTCTGGCCTTCCAGGCTGGATTGGAAGTTCTGGAACTGGGCGCCGATTTCGGGGTTGTTGAGAACCGCGGATTCCACGGCCTGCTGCAGGGAGATGTTGTCCGCGGATGCGGCCGCCGAGAACGCCAGCGCCACGGCGGCGCCCAGCAAAGTGAGGGTGGTTTTATGGTTTTTCATGCGTCAATTCTCCTCTGGGACATCAGCCTGGGCAGCCACGCGGCTTTCCGACAGTGCCCGGACGAACAAATACAACTTATATCGTCAGAAACAAGTGGAATCTATTACACACGTACACGGCGCCACACAGACCCAAAGAGGGAGAAGACTGTCAAGACGGCTGTCCGCACCGGATGTAACAACGAAATGGTTTCAATACCATGACGACACCAGTGTTATTGGAACATTGGGAGCACCTGGGCAAACGCCCACTGGCAAGTCGGAGCCACTGACTTCTGGCCAGTGTTCTTGAAGCATGAACTTGCGTCTTCTGTATGTTTAAGTGTTGCAAATACGGTTGCATTGTACAAACCAGATTCACTTGTGACCAGTATTGACAATGATCAAATCGATATAAATGAAGTTAAAAAGTATTACCCGCCCGGGAGGCCATGATACTGCCTTCCCCCTGGCCGGGAAACACGGTATAAACCAGAGTATCTTTGCCGGAGTCCCCCTTGCCCGCCTTCCACGAGATCACCCGTCCCGCAGCCGTCCGCCGCCCTGCCCGTCCCGGCATTCCGGCGGGTGCGGATGCCGCGACGGCATGACGGGCGCCGGCATGCCGCCATCCCTTCAGCCCGGCGGCGGCGGATCCGCGCGGCGGCCGGCATGCTGAACATTCTCTGGCTCGGGTTTTTCCTGGTCGCGGCGGCCGCCGGGCTCTTCCAGTGGCTGGCGCTGGGCGATCCGGCCGTCTTCTCCCGCCTGATCGCCAGCCTGTTCGACATGGCCGACCTGTCGGTCAAGCTGATGCTGCTGCTGTTCGGCACCCTGACCCTGTGGATGGGGTTCCTGCGCATCGCGGAATCCGCCGGCCTGGTCCAGGGTCTGGCCCGGCTGCTGGGGCCGCTGTTCCGGCGGCTGATGCCGGAGGTGCCGGCCGGACACCCGGCGTTGGGTCTGATGACGCTGAATTTCGCGGCCAACGCCCTGGGGCTGGACAACGCCGCCACCCCCATCGGGCTGCGCGCCATGCATGCGCTGCAGGATCTGAACCCCGAACCCAGGACCGCCACCAACGCGCAGATCCTGTTCCTGGTGCTGAATTCCTCGTCCCTGACCCTGTTGCCCGTCTCGATCTTCATGTACCGGGCGCAACAGGGCGCGCCGGATCCGACGCTGGTGTTCCTGCCCATCCTGCTGGCGACCTCGGCCTCGACGCTGGCGGGCCTGCTGTCCGTGGCGTTCATGCAGCGCCTGCGGCTGCGCGATCCCGTGGTCCTGGCCTGGCTGGGCGGGGGCGCCCTGCTGCTGGGCGGCTTCATGGCCGTCCTGGCCAGCCTGAGCGCCGGCGCCGTGGCGGCCCTGTCGTCCCTGCTGGGCAATCTGGTGCTGTTCGGCGTCATCATCGCCTTCCTGGCGGTCGGCGCCTGGAAGCGGATCCCGGTGTACGAAAGCTTCATCGAAGGCGCCCGCGACGGCTTCGACGTCTGCAAGAACCTGCTGCCCTATCTGGTCGCCATGCTCTGCGCCATCGGCGTGCTGCGGGCGTCCGGCGCGCTGGACATGGTGCTGGACGCCATCCGCTGGACGGTGCACGGGATGGGCCTGGACACGCGTTTCGTGGACGCCCTGCCCACGGCCCTGGTCAAGCCGTTTTCGGGCAGCGCGGCGCGGGCGCTGCTGATCGAGACCATGCAGCATTCGGGGCCCGACAGCTTCGCGTCGCTGCTGGCCGCGACCGTCCAGGGCAGCACCGAAACCACGTTCTACGTGCTGGCCGTCTATTTCGGCGCGGTCGGCATCCAGCGGGCCCGCCACGCGGTGGGTTGCGCCCTGCTGGCCGACCTGGCCGGCGTGCTGGCTTCGATCGGAGTGTGCTACTGGTTTTTCGCCTAGGCAGGCTGCCGGCCACTGGCCGGGAACGCCACGTCGGCCAGCGCCTTCAACGGCCCCGCCGCGCGGATGGCGTCGATCTGTGCCGGATCGCGCACGTAGATGGTGCCGCCGAAGGACAAGGCATTCAGGGACACCCCCTGGAAATGCTCCTTGCTGCGGGGCAGCACCAGCATCCAGCCGTCGCCCGCCAGCATGTTGCAAGGCGGCAAAAGACCATCGACGCCCGCCCGCAGGTCCAGTTCCGCGCACGCCTGCCCGAACGCCGTCAGCATGCTCCGGGCGCTGGCCTGGACATCCGCCCCCTGCCCCGCATCCACCCGCGCGAAACGATGCGCCAGGGGCAAGGCCGGGTGCCGGCTGATGGCCCCCAGGGGCAGGCCCTCCGGCATGCCCGCGCCCAGGGCGCGCAACGACGCGTTCTGGTCCGATGCGGGAATCCATTGCACGTGCTTGTGCCGCTGGCTGGCCCCGGCCGCCGCGCCGCCGTTGTAGAACCCCAGGCCGCCCTCGGCCGACAGGATGGCGGCCAGCGCCTGGAAATCCACCTGCTCCAGGGGCGCCTGCTGTTCCGCGAACACGCGCCGCGCCAGCACCAGATGATGCCGGCAGACCGGGAACTTGTTCAGGATCGCCACGTGGTGATCGCCCGCGGTGCCCACCAGCAAGGCGGGATCCGGATTCAGGAAAGGGTTGAAACCGGGGTCGCGCGGCCCGCCCGGCAAGATCGTGGCGCCCCCGGGCCCGGAGGCAGGCTTGCCCGCCGCATCCTTGGCGGCCAGCGCCGCCACCCAGCGCACGATGAAGGACAGGCCCTGATCCTGGAGGACGACCTGATCGGCCTGGATCGGCTGCAGGTCGCCCGAAGCGATGGCCGCGTCGGTGCGGGCGCGCACCGTGCGCATGAAGGTGGATTCCATGGTGTTCCCCGGTCATCGGGCGGGGATGCCCCGCCGCAAGCCGTCCGTTCCGGCCCCCGCCGACGGACTCCGGTCGATTGTAGGGTATTCGCGCAAGGCGCTTTCGGGATATGCTGACTGCTTCACCCATCCCCTCGTCGAGAGGCCGGCATGTCGCAGCATTCCTTCCCCCTGTCCCGAACGCTTCTGGCCGGCGCGGCGGCCGGCGCCAGCCTGATGCTGGCGGGCTGCGCCAACATCGCGGCCACGCCGCCGGGCACCCCGCTGGCGCAGGTCGAGGCCCGGTTCGGCGCCCCGACCCTGCAATGCACCGACAGGCAGGGGCGCGAGCGCGCCGTCTGGTCGCAGCAGCCTTTCGGGCAGCACGCCTGGGGCGCCACGGTCGACGCCCAGGGCCGCGTCGGCCCGATCCAGCCCCTGTTGACCGACGAACACTTCCAGGTGCTGAAACAAGGCGTCTGGACGGCCGAGCAGGTGCGCTGCGAATTCGGCCCGCCCGCGATCATCGACACGGCCGGCCTGCCCAACGTGCGCCAGATCGTCTGGAGCTACCGCTACAAGCAGGACCACGTCTGGAATTCGCTGATGTACGTGTTCATGGGCCGCGACGGCGCCCAGGTGACGAAGTTCCACCCCGGGCCGGACCCGATGTACGACCAGGACAGCCAACTGCCCAGGATGTAGGATCGCGGCGCGCGCCTAGTCCAGAACCGACTTGCGATGCCATGCCTCGCGGCTGGTCGCCAGCCCTCCCAGCCGCTCCGATAGGCGGTCCGCCAGCTTGCGCATTGCCAGGCCTGCGCGTCTTTCCAGTTCGGGATCCACCTCGTTGGCCAGGATGCTGACCGCGACACCCGCGACCGCCTCCGGGTTGTACGAGTCGAAGACCGGGGCGCCGAAACAATACATGCCTTCGCGCACGCTTTCACGATCGATGGAATAACCCCGGCGGCGCACCTCGTGGAGTTCCGCCACGAGTTCGTCCACGTCGCGCAGCCCCTTCATCGTCAATGGCGCCGGCCACGGATCGCCCTGGCCCATGAGCAGCTTGCTGACGCTCTGGTCCGGCAAAGTGCTCAACATGGCCAGGCCCGTCGCCGTATAAACGGCGGGGATCCGCATCCCCGTCTTGAAGGTGAAACCCAGGGGGCGGGTCCCGTTGCGGCACGCGATGTAGACGACTTCCCGGCCGTCGCGGACCGACAGCGTGATGGTCTCTTCCGGCAGGACGCGCATCTCGTCCCAGGACGCGAAAAACTCCTGCGTGATGTTGATGCGGGCCAGGAACGCATTGGCCCACATGACCACATGCGGTCCGAGCGTCATCTGCCCGCTTTCCAGCCGCGTCAGCAGATTCAGGTGTTCCAGGGTCGCGCACAACCCATGTATGCTGCTTTTCGGCAGTTGCAGGGCGCGCGTCAGGTCCGCCAGCGACTGAGGCGAGCCCGCCCGCGCAAGACAGTCCAGAATGGCGGCCGCCCTGCCCACCGCCGGCGCCGCAAGTTTATCGCTGCTCAAAAAACATCTCCTCCATGACCGGGGCTCATTGTCCCTGAAAAGCCCGTCCCGATCCCGGGCACCCTAGGAAAATCCCTCAGACCGCTCTGTTGACTGGTTTTATACCATTTTGTACCATGCACAGAGTTCATCATACGCAACGATGTTCATTATATTGAACGAATAGCCTGAACAGCAATCGCTCATACCGTCCATCGAAACGTCATGACCCCGGGCTCATGCGAAAAATCACGCCCAGGGGAAGGAGCCCCGGGAGCCAATGACTATCGGCGCCGGGGCAAGTCCAGAGTAGTGCAACGGAGAGACAGATGAAATTTGGCTTGAAGAAATCGATGCGCAGAACCGCGCTCTGCACCGCCATCGGCGCACTGTCGGTCGGCCTGGCCGGCAACGCGGCCGCGGCGGACAAACCCATCAAGATCGGCGTGGTGACATTCCTGTCGGGCGCCGCCGCCGGCACCTTCGGCATCCCGGCGCGAAACGGCGCAGAACTGATCGCCGACCAGATCAACGCCGGCGCCGTGCCCGGCCCATACGGCACCAAGGGATTCGGCGGCACGCCCATCGAACTCAAGATCATCGACGAGGCGGGCGGCTCGACCAAGGCCGTCACCGAATACCGAAACCTGGTGGGGCAACAGGACGTCGACATGGTCGTCGGCTACATCTCCAGCGGGGACTGCCTGGCCGTGGCGCCGGTCGCGGAGGAGCTCAAGAAGCTCACGGTCTTCTTCGACTGCGGCACGCCGCGCATCTTCGAAGACAATTCCTACCACTACGTGTTCCGCACCGGCGCGCTGGGCACCATGGACAACGTCAGCGCAGCGCTGTATCTGAAGGACCGGGGCGTGAAGGTCGACAACTACGCGGGCATCAACCAGAACTACGCCTACGGACAGGACAACTGGGCGGACTTCACGGCCACCATGGCGCAGATCTACCCCAAGGCCAAGATCGCCACCGCGCAATTCCCGAAACTGGGGGCGGGCCAGTACGGCGCCGAGATCTCCACGCTGCTGTCCAGCCGTCCCGACGTCGTGATGTCCAGTTTCTGGGGCGGCGACACCGACGCGCTGATCCTGCAGGGATCGGCGCGCGGCCTGTTCAAGAAGAGCAAGGTCATCCTGACTGCCGGCGAGACGGCCGTGCAGAAGCTCGGCTCGCAGATTCCCGACGGCACCATCATCGGCGCGCGCGGGCCATTCGACATGCTGGCCCCGGATTCCGCCATGAATACCTGGTTTCGCAAGGCCTTCGAAGACCGCTATTCGATTCCGCCGAGCTACCCGGCCTACAAGATCACGCAAGCCCTCCTCGGCGTGAAAACGGCGTATGAAAAAGCAAAGGCCGCCAACAACAACAGCGCGCCCAGCCAGGAACAGATCATCGCCGCTTTCGAACACCTGACCTGGACCGGCCCCGGCGGCGAAGTCACGCTGGGCCTGGGCAAAGGACACCAGGCCGTCCAGGGAACCGCCGTGGGCACGGTCAAGCATGAAAACGGCGCGCTCAAGGTCGTCGACATCGTCCGCTTCCCCGCCGACAAGGTCACACCGCCGGATGGCGTGAAGAGCACGGACTGGATCAAGAACGGCTTCAAGCAATAAGCAGTCCTGTGAACCGGTGGCGGCGCCCGGCGACGGGACCGCCGCCCTCCTTCGGGGTTTTGTTATGAATCAGATTCCGGCCGTACTGGCAGACGGGGTCATCTATGCCTCATGGCTCTTCCTGATCGCGGCGGGCCTGACGCTGATCTATGGCGTCATGAAAATCCTCAACATGGCGCACGGCAGCCTCTACGCGCTGGGGGCGTACGCCGCCGCTTCACTCGGCGGCGCCTGGATTGCGCACGGCCATTCGCCTTATGGCAGCTACGCCATCCTGATCGTGGCGGCAGCCATCGCCGGGCTTGCCGCCGGCGTCGTCATCGAGCGCGGCCTGCTGCGCTTCATGTACGGCCGCGATGAAGTGACCCTGCTGCTGGCCACCTACGCCTTGCTGCTCATTCTGGAAGACCTCATCAAGCTGGTCTGGGGCGTGGACCCCTACTTCTTCGCGGAACCCTACGGGCTGCTCGGGACGCTGGAATTCGGCAACCTGATCTATCCGACCTACGATCTTCTGCTCCTGGCCATCGCGCTGCTCATCGGCGGCGCGATGAGCTGGATACTCAGAAGCACCCGGTCAGGCAAGCTGCTGCGCGTCGTGATCCATGATCGCGAGGTCAGCGTCGCCATGGGCATCAACGTGGGCCGCTTTTATCTGACGACCTTCACGGCCGGGGCCATCCTGGCCACGATCGGCGGAGCCGTCACCGCTCCCATGATTTCCGTCGTGCCCGGAATGGGCGTGGAAGTGATCGTGCTCGCCTTCGCGGTCGTCGTCATCGGCGGCCTTGGCAGCTTGCCGGGCGCCGCCCTGGGAGCCCTGATCGTGGGGATTACCCGCGCGGCAGCGGTCCATTATCTTCCCGAGGCCGAGCTTTTCAGCGTGTATCTCGTGATGGCCATTGTCCTGATCTTCCGGCCCAAAGGCCTCTTTTCCGGCGCCGAGGTGCGAAAGATATGAACCATTCCCACAAAACCTACGGCCTGTTCGCGAGCCTGGCAATCATCGTCGTCCTGTTCGGCGCGGCCTTCGGCAGCTGGCAATTCCTGCTCACTCTGGCGCTGGCCAAAGGCCTGGTGGTCCTGGGGCTGCTGCTGCTCCTGCGCACCGGCCTCGTGTCCTTCGGCCAGGCGCTGTACTACTGCCTGGGCGCCTACACCGCCGGAGTTCTCAGCGAATTCCTGGGAGCGGACGACATCCTGTTGCAGATCATCCTGGGCGTGGCGGTCGCGGCCGCCGTCGCGGCCGTGCTGGGTCTGCTCATGGCGCGATATCGGAACATCTTTTTTGCCATGCTCAGCCTGGCCTTCTCGATGGTCCTCTACGGGTTGCTGGTCAAGACGACGCTGCTGGGCAGCACGGACGGGGTCAACGTCAAGTCCGCGAAACTGTTCGGCCAGGCGCTGGCCGACAGCCACGGACAGCTCGGCCTGCTCATCCTGGCCTGCGTCCTGGTCTTCCTCGTGATCTGCGCGATGCACCGCTATTTCCACACGCCATTCGGGCGCCTGTCCACCGCCATACGCGACAACGAGATCCGCACCGAGTACATGGGCGCGGACGTGTACTGGACCATCTACGTCAAGTACCTGATCGCCGCCGCGCTGGCCGGCGCGGGCGGCGCCATCGCGGCGATCGTCGTGGGGCACGTCGACCCCGAAATGTCCTACTGGTCCACCTCGGGAGAATTCCTGTTCGTGGCGATCCTGGCGGGCACAGGCAGCGTGGCCGCGCCCTTCCTCGGGGCGATCCTGTTCGAGACCGTGCGCAGCCTGGCCACGCAGTACACGCCGGAAGTCTGGCAGCTTATGCTGGGCATCGTGATGCTGGGGATCATCGTCTTCCTGCCGGGGGGACTGTGGTCGCTATTCCAACGCCAACCAGGGAAGGCCCTCAAATGACTGCCATCATCGAAGCGGTCGGCCTGCGCAAGCAATTCGGCGCCGTGACGGCGGCCGACGACATCACGATCAGCATCGCGCGCCATACCGTCGTCGGCCTGATCGGCACCAATGGCGCCGGCAAGACCACATTCATCAACATGATCACCGGCTATCTCAAGCCGGACTCCGGCCATGTGCTGTACGACGGCCGCGACATCACGTCCCTGAGCCCGCGCCAGGTCACACGGACCGGGATCTGCCGCTCGTTTCAGATCCCGCAGCTGTTCGACAGCCTGAGCGTCCGCGAGAACCTCGGCATCGGCCTGGGGATCGTCCTGCGCAACAGCCGCCGCTCGCCGATAGGGCCGCTGCCCCGGCACGTCCCGGGATTCCAGGGCGGAATCCGGGAAGCCGCCGATCAGGTCCTCGATCAGTTCGGCCTCACGCCCCATCGCGACAAAGCGGCCAGCACGCTGCCGGAGGGACTGCGCAAGCTGCTGGACATCGCCATGGCCATGGTCGCCCAGCCCAAGGTCCTGTTCCTCGACGAACCGACCAGCGGCGTCAGCGCGGAGGAAAAGTTCCAGATCATGGACCGTGTGATGGACGCCGTCCGCGCGCAGAACGTCACGGTGCTGTTCGTGGAGCACGACATGGACATCATCGAGCGGTACTCGGAGCGCGTCCTGGCGTTCTACGCGGGCCGCGTCCTGGCCGACGGCGCCGCCGCCGACGTGCTGACCGATCCGGAAGTCCTGATGCGGGTCATCGGCACCCCGCCGGCGACCCCGCCCGAGGCCGAACCAGATCGGATGATGAGAGAGACCCATGCTTGAAATCCGCAATCTCGATGTGTCCATCGGACCCGTCAGCATCCTGCGCCAGGTGGCGCTGAATCTCGACCCGCAAGAAATGGCGGGCCTGATCGGGCGCAACGGCGCGGGCAAGACCACGCTGATGCGCAGCATCATGGGGCTGTTGCCGACGCGCGGCGGCCAGATCACCTTCGACGGCGCAGAACTGACGGCGGCGCCCCCCTGGTCGCGCGCCCGCATGGGAATCGGCTACATGCCGGAGGACCGGCGGCTGGTGCCGGAACTGACCGTGCAGGAAAACATCTGCATCCCCTCCTGGGCCATGAAACGCGCGGATACGCAGTCGCGCTGGCACGAGGTATGCCGCATGATCCCGGAAGTCGAGGCATTCGCCGCGCGCAAGGCGCAACAGCTCTCGGGCGGCCAGCAGAAACTGGTGGCGATCGGCCGGGCCTTGATGTGCGGCTCAAAGCTCTTGTTGCTGGACGAGCCCTTCGAGGGCGTGGCCCCCGCGCTCGCCCGCCGCATCGCCGAAGTCATCGCCGGCCTCAAGAGCAGCGGGCTGTCCATCATCGTCGCGGAATCGGATCTGCGGCATTCGTCAGAATTGCTCGATAAGGTGTTTCATATCGAACGCGGCGCTGTCTCGAACAGCGGCCAACGAGTCAAATGAAGGAGCACTACCTTGAAAACACGCATCGCTCTCCTGCGGGAGATGGGCCTTCCGGCGCCGTACCAGCAAAGCCGGCCCATACACATTGAGGAAGCCGAGCTCGATCCGCCCGGTTTCGGCGAGGTCCTGATCAAGGTCAAGGTCGCGGGCCTCTGCCATTCGGACCTCTCGGTCATCAACGGCAGCCGCCCCCGCGTCATGCCGATGGCGCTTGGCCACGAATCGTCCGGCGAGGTCGTCGAAGTCGGCCCTGGCGTGGACCTGCTCAGGCCGGGCGACCATGTCGTCACGGTCTTCGTCCCCAGCTGCGGCCATTGCAATCCCTGCATGTCGGGCCGGCCCGCGCTCTGCGAACCCGGCGCCGCCGCCAACACCAAGGGCGTGCTGCTGGGCGGCGAACGCCGCCTGCATCTGGGCCGGGAAGGCATCAACCACCATCTCGGCGTGTCGTGTTTTTCCGATTACGCGGTCGTCTCGCAACGGTCGTGCGTCAAGGTCGAAGCCGGCATCTCGCACCAGGAGGCCGCGCTGTTCGGATGCGCGGTGCTGACCGGCGCGGGCGCCGTCATCAACCGCTCCGGCATCCGGGCCGGCGACACGATCGCCATCGTGGGCCTGGGCGGCGTGGGCCTGAGCGGACTCATGGCGGCGGTCGCATCGGGCGCGCGCCGCATCGTCGGCGTGGAACTGGATCCGGGCAAGCGGGAACTCGCGCGCGCCCTGGGCGCCACGCACGTCATCGACCCCCGCGACATCCAATCCGACAAAGACCTGCTGGATGCCGCCGGCGGCCCCGTCGACATCGGATATGACGCGGCCGGCGCGGTGCCGGCATTCGAAGCGGCCTACAAGCTCACCCGTCGCGGCGGGGTGACGATGACCACGGGCCTGCCGCACCCCAAGCACATGTTCAGCCTGCCCATTTCCGAACTGGTGGGGCAGGAGCGCGACATCCGCGGCAGCTACCTGGGATCAGGGGTCCCGTCGATTGCCATCAACCAGTACATGACCCTGTATCAGGAAGGAAAGCTGCCCGTGAACAGGCTGCTGGGGAAAACCTTCACCCTCGAAGCAGTCAACGAGGGTTTCGATCACCTCGCGTCAGGTTCGGGCCTGCGCGACAGCATCACACTGGACGCTTAGCAGAGGCATCGCCATGATCCACTCACCTTTACTGCCTCATCTGGCCGGGTATATCAATGACCGGTGGATTTCAGCCGACGCCGGCAAGCGGCAGGATGTCGTCAACCCCGCCACCGGAGAAAAACTGGCGGATGTGCCCGTCATGGGGGCGGCGGAAACCCGGCGCGCCATCGCATCGGCCAAGCGCGCGCTGGCGACTCCGGCCGATGCCGCCACCCGGCGGCGCTGGCTCACCGCCATTCGCGACGCCCTGCTGGAGCAACAGCAGGAAATCGGCCGCATCCTGTGCCTGGAGCACGGAAAGCCCTGGAAGGAAGCGCAGGGCGAAGTGCAATACGCGGCCAGTTTCTTCGACTACTACGCTCCGCTGGCCGAGACCGCCACGGCGCCCGAGACACTTCCCGGCAAGGTCAAGGACTGCATCTGGACGCTCTACAAGCGGCCGGTCGGGGTCGTCGGCCTGATCACGCCATGGAACTTCCCGATCGCCATGATCGCCAAGAAGATCGCGCCGGCGCTCGCCGCAGGCTGCCCATCCCTCATCAAACCCGCGCCCGACACGCCGCTCACGATGATCGCCTTGTTCCAGATCATGGCGGACCGGCTCGACCTGCCCAAAGGCATGGTCAACCTGGTCATGGGCGACGCGGCGCAAATCGGCGGCGAACTGATGCATTCGCCGGACGTGGCCATGGTGTCCTTCACGGGATCGACCGCCGTGGGACGCCTGCTGATGCAGCAGGCGTCCCCGCGCGTCAAACGCCTGGGCCTGGAACTGGGCGGCAATGCGCCCTTCATCGTGCTGGACGACGCGGACCTGGACGCCGCCGCCGACGGCCTGATGATCAACAAATTCCGCGGCGCCGGGCAAACCTGCGTGTGCGCCAACCGCGTCTACGTACAGCGGGGGGTCTACGACGCCTTCGCTCAAAAGCTCGTCGAACGCGTTTCGAAGCTCAAGGTGGGCGATGGCATGAAGGACGGCACGGACATCGGTCCGCTCATCAATGCCAATGGCTACGCCAAGGTCAAGGGACACCTGGCCGACGCGCTGGACAAAGGCGCCACGCTGCTGACCGGCAAACAGCCCGACGCGCTGAATGCCGGGGACGGCCTGTTCTTCACGCCCGCCGTGATCGGCAACGTGGATGACACGATGCAATGCTGCCAGGAAGAAACATTCGGGCCGCTGATCCCGCTGATCTCGTTCACGGACGACGATGAAGTCATCCGCCGGGCGAACGACACGGAGTTCGGGCTGGCGGCATACGTCTTTGGCAAGGACCGGGCGCGGTCGCACCGCATCATCGCCCAGCTGCACTTCGGCCACTGCGCCTACAACACCGGCACCGGACCCGCCGCGATCGCCCCCTTCGGAGGCATGCTGAGTTCCGGCCTGGGCCGCGAAGGCGGCCGCGAAGGACTCATGGAATACATCGAGGTCCAGACAGTCCCCGACGGCAGCCACTGACGAGGCCCGGCCGGGGCCGCCCGCAATGAGCGCGGCGGCAACAAAAAGCCCGCGATGTCCAGGGACATGCGGGCTTTGCGTTTTGGCGCAGCGGAACATCAGTGCTGGCGGAGACGGAGGGATTCGAACCCTCGATGCGGGTATAAGCCGCATGCTCCCTTAGCAGGGGAGTACCTTCAACCACTCGGCCACGTCTCCAGCAAGACCGGCATTCTAACATAGGAATCCAGACCGGCCAGCAAACCAGGCTTGAATCCCCGCCGCCGGCCACAGGCTTCGGCGGCGGATCGCGGAAGACTCAGGCCTCGGCCTTGGCCGGCTCCTGGTCCAGTTCGAAGGCCTTGTGCAGGGCGCGCACGGCCAGTTCCATGTATTTGTCGTTGATCAGCACGGACGTCTTGATTTCCGAGGTGCTGATCATCTGGATGTTGATGCCTTCTTCGGCCAGGGTGCGGAACATCAGGCTGGCCACGCCGACGTGGCTGCGCATGCCGATGCCCACGATGGAGACCTTGGCGACCTTGTCGTCGGACACCACGTCGCCCGCGCCCACGGCCGGGCCGATCTGGTTCTTCAGCAGTTCCAGGGTGCGCGTGAAGTCGTTGCGGTTGACCGTGAAGGAGAAGTCGGTCATGCCCTGCTGCGAGATGTTCTGCAGGATCATGTCGACGTCGATGTTGGCGGCGGCCACCGGCCCCAGGATGGAATAGGCGACGCCCGGGGTGTCGGGAACGTTGCGCAGGGTGACTTTGGCTTCGTCGCGGCTGAAGGCGATGCCGGAGACAACGGCGGATTCCATTTTGTGATCTTCCTCGAAAGTGATGAGCGTGCCCGAATGCATTTCCTCGTCGACCGGGATCATGGGATCGGTCAGCGACGACAGCACTCGCAGGGGCACCTGGTATTTGCCGGCGAATTCCACGGAACGGATCTGCAGGACCTTGGACCCCAGCGAGGCCATTTCCAGCATTTCCTCGAAGGAAATGACGTTCATGCGGCGAGCTTCGGGCACCACGCGCGGATCGGTCGTGTAGACCCCGTCGACGTCCGTGAAGATCAGGCATTCGTCGGCCTGCATGGCGGCGGCGACGGCCACGGCGGACGTGTCCGACCCCCCCCGGCCCAGGGTCGTGATGTGGCCCTCGTCGTCGATGCCCTGGAAACCCGTGATGATGACCACCCGGCCCGATTCCAGGTCCGTGCGCACACGGGTGTCGTCGATCGATTTGATGCGGGCCTTGGTGTAGGCGCTGTCGGTGCGCACCGGCACCTGCCAGCCCGCGTAGCTGCGGGCCGCCACGCCCTGGCGCATCAGGGCGATGGCCAGCAGGGCGCTGCTGGCCTGTTCGCCCGTGGCGGCCAGCATGTCCAGCTCGCGCAGATCGGGCTGCGGGGAGATTTCCTTCGCCAGGCCCAGCAGGCGGTTGGTTTCGCCCGACATGGCCGAGGGCACCACAACCACCTGATGACCGGCGGCATGCCATTTGGCCACGCGCCGGGCGACGTTCTGAATGCGTTCGACGGAACCCATGGAGGTGCCGCCGTATTTCTGGACAATGAGCATGATGGATGGACAGTGAAACGCTGCAAGCGGCCAACGCCCCCGCAGGCAAGAAAACAAGCTGATTATTCTAACTGGCTTTTGAGGATGTTTCCGTCCGATACCCCGGATATCAGTCGAACTCGCCCTTTTTGGACCACGATCCAGTGTTTTTCGTGGCGCAGGCGCACCTGGCGGTCGTGGCCCAGGGCATGGACTTCCCGCAATTGCTTGAGCCAGGCGCTCAGACGCGCCTCGGTCGGCATGCGCAATCCGCGTTCCAGCAGCCAGTGCCGCAGCACCGGCGCCTGGCGCGCGGCCGGCAAGGCGCGCCAGGCCGCCAGGGAAAAACTGGCGTCGTCATCCCGCGGGTCCAGCCGCAGCCAGTCTTCCCGGGCGGCATCCCGCGCCCACTGCGCCAGTTCGCCCGCCTGACGGGCGTGCCGCGCCAGGGTCCGGCGCCAGGCCGGCCAGTGCGCGTCCAGCACCGGCGCCAGGTTCAGGCGCATGGCCGCCCGCTTGTACCGCGCATCGTGATTGCTGGGATCCCGCACGGGCCGCCAGGCGCTGAGATCCGCGAACCGGTCGGCGGCCCGCAGGATCAGGTCGCGGGGCTGGTCGAGCCAGGGCCGGTGGTACGTCACCTCGCCTTGCTGCATGACGGCCGCCATGGCCGCCAGGCCCAGGGGCCCGGATCCGCGCAGCAGCCGCAGCAGGACGGTTTCCGCCTGGTCGTCCTGGTGATGGGCCAGCAGGACATGGTCCACGCCCGCCCGATCCGCCAGACTCGCCAGGGCGGCATAGCGCGCCGCGCGGGCGGCGGCTTCCATGCCCAGGCCCTGGGCGTCGACCCGGACCCGGAGGCTGTGGCAGGACGCGCCCAGCAGGCCGGCAAGATCATGCGCCTGCGCCAGCCAGCGGTCGGCTTCGGCCTGCAGGCCATGGTGGATGTGGAAGCAATGCAGGGACCGGCCGGCATCGGCCGCCGCCACGGCGGCGTGCAGGGCCAGCATCGCCGAATCGGCGCCGGCGCTGAGCGCCACCCCGACGGCGGCCCCGGCCGGCGCATCGGCCAGCGTCTTCCGCACGGCGGCCAGCAGGCGCTCGTCGCAAGCGGCCTGCCACTGCTGGGCGGGATGGGTGTTCATGGCGTTCCCCGGGAATCACGGCGCCGCGCTGCGGCTCCGCGCGGCCAGGGCCCGATGCGGGCCCCGCGGGCCGATCAGCGGGCTTCCTGGAATCGCCCGTAGGCGGCGATGCGTTCCAGCCGGCGGCTGAGCAGCTGTTCCGTGTCCAGGCTGGACAATTCGCGCAGCGCATCGGCCAGCGCCCGGTGCAGCTGGCGGGCCATGGTGTCCGGATCGCGGTGGGCGCCGCCCACGGGTTCGTTGACGACGCGGTCGATCAGGCCCAGATCCTTCAGGCGCGGCGCCGTGATCGCCAGCGCTTCGGCCGCCGTGGCGGCCTTGTCGGCGCTGCGCCACAGGATGGACGCGCAGCCTTCGGGCGAGATCACCGAATAGGTGGCGTACTGCAGCATCATGACGGTGTCGCCCACGGCGATGGCCAGGGCGCCGCCCGAACCGCCTTCGCCGATGATGGTGACGATGACGGGGACTTTCAGCCCCGCCATGGCGAACAGATTGTGGCCGATGGCTTCCGACTGGCCGCGCTCTTCCGCCCCGACGCCCGGATAGGCGCCCGGCGTGTCGACGAAGGTGAAGATCGGCAGGCGGAATTTTTCGGCCAGGCGCATCAGGCGCAGCGCCTTGCGGTAGCCCTCGGGCAGCGGCATGCCGAAGTTGCGCATGGCGCGTTCCTTGGTGTCGCGGCCCTTCTGGTGGCCGATCACCATGCAGGGCGTGCCGTTGAAGCGCGCCAGTCCGCCGACGATGGACTGGTCATCGGCGTACATGCGATCGCCGTGCAGTTCATGGAAATCGGTGAACAGCGCCTGCACGTAATCCATGGTGTAGGGCCGCTGCGGATGCCGGGCGACCAGTGCCGTCTGCCACGGGGTCAGCTTGGCGTAGATGCTCTTGGCCAGCGACTGGCTTTTCTGTTGCAGACGCCCGACTTCTTCCGAGATGTCCACCGCAGAATCCGTCTGCACGTAGCGCAGCTCTTCGATCTTCTGCTCGAGTTCCGCCAGAGGCTGTTCGAATTCAAGAAAGGTATTTCGCATGAGAACAGGATTTCCTGAATGGAAAAATCAATATTCGACGGCAGCGGCATCCATGCTGCGCCACAAGTACCAGCTGGCGACCGTGCGCCACGGCGCCCAGGCCTGCGCGACTTCACGGGCCTCGAAGCGCGACACGGGTTCGCCGCTGAAATAATGATGGGAAATGGCCTTGAGCAGGGCCGTGTCGTCCAGCGGCAGCACGTCGGGGCGCCGCAGGAAGAAGATCAGGAACATTTCCGCCGACCAGCGCCCCACCCCGCGGATGTCGCACAGCCGGGCCATGATGGCCGCATCGTCCTGCGCCTGCCACCAGTCGGGGTCCCGATGGTCGTCCTGCTGGAAGAAGCGGGCGGCATCGAGCACGTACTGCGCCTTGCGCAGCGACAGGCCCATGGCCCGCAGATCGGATTCGGAATGGCGCAGGATGCAATCGGGCTGCAGGTCCTGGCCGCAGGCCTGCACCAGCTGCCGCCACAATTTGCGCCCCAGCGCCAGGGAAATCTGCTGGCCGACGATGATGCGGATCAGGGTCTGGTAGGGGCCGTGCTGCGCCTGCACGCATTCCTGTCCGTACACCGGAATCAGTTTGCGCAGGATGCGGTCGCGCTGCATCAGGTCCTGGCAGGCTTGCGTCCAGTACACGGGACGCTGCACGGCGGGTTCTGAATAGCCCATGTCCATGTCTACACCCGCCGCCATTGCGTGGCGCCGCCGGCCACGTCGGCCAGCTCCACGCCCTGGTCGCGCAATTCGGCGCGGATCCGGTCGGCCCGCGCGAAATCGCGGGCGGCCTTGGCGGCCGCGCGTTCGGCGATCAGGCCGTCGATGGCCTGCGCCGACAGCGACGCCGCGCCGGCGCCCCCGGACAGGAATCGGGTCGGAGACTGCAGATAGACCTGCGGATCGGTCTGCAGCAGGCCCAGCACGCCGCCCAGCGCCCGCAGCAGGCCGCTGGCCTGGGCGTCGGTATCGCGATTGGCCTGGTTGGCCAGGTCGAACAGCACGGCCACCGCGCCCGCCGTATTGAAATCGTCGTCCATGGCGTCCCGGAAAGCCCGGGCCTGGGGCGATTCCCAATCGATCTGCGCTGCGGCGGGCGGCACGTTGTTCAGCGCCTGGTACAGCCGGTCCAGCGCATGCTGGGCGTCCTGCAGATTGTCGGGCGTGTAGTTCTGCACGCTGCGATAGTGGCTGCGGATCAGGAAGAAGCGCAGCATTTCGGATTCGCGCGGATTGGCCGCGTAGTCGGCGGCGTCATCGGCCGCCGCATCGGACACCGTATCGCGGATGCGGCGGAAATTGCCCAGGGACTTGGACATCTTTTCGGCATCCACCATCATCGGGCCGCAATGCATCCAGGTGGTGGCCAGCGTGCCGCCGAAGGCGCCTTCGCTCTGGGCGATCTCATTTTCGTGGTGGGGGAATTTCAGGTCCGGCCCGCCGCCGTGGATGTCCAGGGGCATGCCCAGCAGGCTGCGGCTCATGGCGGAGCATTCGATGTGCCAGCCCGGGCGCCCCGGCCCGTAGGGCGAATCCCAGCGGGTGTCGGCGGGTTCCTCGGGCTTGGCCGATTTCCACAGCACGAAGTCCAGCGGATCCTGCTTGCCGGCGGACACGGCCACGCGTTCGCCCGCCCGCAGATCGTCCAGCGATTTGCCCGACAGCTTGCCGTAGCCGGGGAATTTGCGCACGGAAAAATTGACGTCTCCGTCGGCGCCCTGGTAGGCCAGGCCTTTGGACTGCAGCACACCGATGATGTCCAGCATGCCGGCCACGTGTTCGGTGGCGCGGGGTTCGTCGTCGGGCGCCTGCACGCCCAGGGCGCGCTCGTCGGCCCGCATGGCGGCGATGAAGAATTCGGTCAGGGTGCGGATCGGCACCCCGCGTTCCACGGCGCGGCGGATGATCTTGTCGTCGATGTCGGTGATGTTGCGCACGTAGCGCACCCGATAGCCCGAGGCCCGCAGCCAGCGCTGCACCACGTCGAAACTGACCAGCATGCGGGCATGGCCCAGGTGGCAGAAATCGTAGACCGTCATGCCGCAGACGTACATCCGCACCACCCCGGATTCCGCTGTCCGCAACGGGGTTTTCTGGCGCGAAAGGGTGTTATAAATGTGCAGCATGTCGGATGGATAAGGTCAAGCATCCCCCACGCGCCAGACCTGCCGGCGGCGTGATGGGATGTAAAATGAACTGCCAAGTATACCGTCCCCCGGCCCCATCTTTGAAACCCCTCATTAGGCGCTACGTGTCGTGACCCGTGTTTTTCTGACTATCCTGACTGCCTGCGTCGGCCTGATCGCGGGGCCCGCGCAGGCGGCATCCCATGATACTAACGCGTCCACGACGACGATCCAAGGCCTGACGTTCGACCCGGCCACCGGCCAATTCACGCAGGAAGAAAAGCCCGACGGCGGCTGGCAGGCCTTTGCCGACCTGCTGGGAAAAATCACGCCTTCAGTCAATACGGGAATTCCCCTGACGCCGTCCCAGGTCACGGATCACATCGCCGCGCTGATCAGCGACGGGCGCGCCCAGGACGCCATGGACATGATCCAGAAGCAGGAAGCCGCCCGCGCCAAGACCGACCCGGTCGGCACGGACGTCCAGCTGGAATACCAGAAGGCCCGCGCCCTGGCCGCCCTGGGCCGGCACGACCAGGCCGTGGCCCTGTGGCAGTCCATGACCGAGAACTACCCGGAACTGCCGGAACCCTGGAATGCGCTGGCCGTCGAATACGCCAGCCAGGGCAAGCTGCTGATGGCCCGCGACGCCCTGAACATGGCCCTGACCTCCGACCCCGCCTTCGCGCCCGCCCTGGAAAACCTGGGGCACGTGCAGATGGCGCTGGCCCAGGAATCCTTCGCCAAGGCGCGCAGCGCGCAAGGCCGCCCGGCCGCCGCCCGGCCTTCCGCCGCGCCGCCGGCCCCGGCTCCGGCCAGCGACGACGCATCCCCCGCATCCCCGGCCACGGACGCCTCGCAGGCTCCGGACGCCCACTGATTCCTTCATTTCCGCGTATCCTGTCATGTCCCATCCCTTTTCATTCCTGCGCATCCTGACCGGGATGCGCGCACTCAGCCTGGGCTGCGCCCTGGTCCTGGCCCCCGGCCTGGCCGGCGCTCAAACCAGCCCCCTTCAATCCACCCAAGGCAAATCCATGAGCACACACCCGCACGTCAAACTGCACACCAACAAGGGCGACATGCTGATCGAGCTGGATGCTGACAAAGCACCCAAGACGGTCGAGAACTTTCTCTCCTACGTCCAGGAAGGCTTCTACAACGGCACGGTCTTTCACCGCGTGATCAACAACTTCATGATCCAGGGCGGCGGCTTCGAACCCGGCATGAAGCAGAAACAGACGCACGCGCCGATCGAGAACGAAGCCAATAACGGCCTGAAGAACGACCGCTACACGCTGGCCATGGCCCGCACGGCCGACCCGCACTCGGCCACCGCGCAGTTCTTCATCAACGTGGCGGACAACGACTTCCTGAACTTCACGGCGCCCACGTCCAATGGCTGGGGCTACGCCGTCTTCGGCCGCGTCGTCGAAGGCACCGAAGTCGTCGACGAAATCAAGAAGGTCAAGACCGGCAACAAGGGCTTCCACCAAGACGTCCCCGTCGAGGACGTGATCATCGAAAGCGCCACGCTGGTTGAATAAGGCCGCGCTGCCGGGCGATCTGTGGATCGCCTCGGACATCCACCTGGGCGCGGCCGTCCCCCGGACGTCGCGCGCCTTCTACGATTTTCTGGCGCTGGCCCGCGCCCGGGCGCAGGCCCTGATCCTGTGCGGCGACATCTTCGACGCCTGGATCGGCGACGATCACGCGCTGAGCGAGCCGCCCGCCTGGCTGAACGCCGCCCTGGACGAACTGCGCCGCACCGCGCAGGCCATCCCGCTCTGGCTGATCCGCGGCAATCGGGATTTCCTGATGGGCGAAACCCTGGCCCGGGCGCTGGGCGCCCGCCTGATCGAGGCCCCCGTGCGGCTGGACACCGACGCCGGCCCCATCCTGCTGGCCCACGGCGACGAATACTGCACCGACGACGCGGCCTACCAGCGCTTCCGGCGCGTGGTGCACACGCCCTGGATACAGTCCGTCTTCCTGGCCCTGCCCCTGGTCTCGCGCCGCGCCATCGCGAACTGGGCGCGCAACCGCAGCCGCCAGGCGCGGCATGGAAAATCCATGCGGATCATGGATGTGAACGCCGATGCGATTCTGCAGGCGCTGCGGTCCTCGGGCTGCGACGTGATGATCCATGGCCACACCCACCGGCCCGCGGTGCACGAGCTGAACCTGGACGGCCGCCCCGCGCGGCGATACGTGCTGCCCGACTGGGAATTCGACCACGCGGGAGAGCCCCGGGGCGGCTGGATCTCGATTTCAGCGGCGCAGGGCGTGCAGCTGCACCCGTGGCCGGCCGCAGCTGCCGGGAACTAGCGTGTACTGCTCGGCCAATACTCGTACTTGAATTTGGCATCCAGGCTGCCCCACCTCGCGGCCTGCAGGCCACTCGGATTCGTCAGGCACAGCGCCGTCCGCAGGGACGGCCCTGTGTCCGGACTCATCCCAGCATCTCCACGTCCGGATCGGCGTCCAGCGGAGCCAGGCGTTCGATCTGCACGGCGGCGATGCGGCGGCCCTGCAAGGCGGCGACCGTGAAGCGGAAGGCATCGTAGTCGTGCACCAGTTCGCACTGGTCGCCCACTTCGGGCAGGCGCCCGAAGCGGCTCAGCAGATAGCCGGCGATCGTGGAATATTCCTCGTCGTCGTCCACCAGCCCGTCGGTGTGCAGGATCTGTTCCAGGTGATGCAGGTCGGCCGCGCCGTCGACGCGCCAGCGGCCGCCCCCCTGGTCGATGATGTCCGGGGCCTCGTCCTCGTCCGGAAATTCGCCGGCGATGGCCTCGAAGATGTCGATCGGCGTGACCACCCCCACGATGGAGCCGAACTCGTCGGCCACCAGCACCAGCAGGCCGTGCGAGCGCTTGAGCGTTTCCATCAGCGACAGGATCTGGATGCTCTCATGGACGATGATGGGTTCGCGCAGGCGGGTCTCGCGGATGCCGCCGTGTTCCAGCAGATCGAGCAGCAGTTCCTTGGCCCGCCCCACGCCCACGACCTCGTCCAGGGTGCCCCGGCAGACCGGGAAGAAGCTGTGCGGTTCCCGGATCAGCTGCTCGCGCAGTTCCTCCACCGGAGATTCCAGATTGATCCACGACACGTCCGTGCGCGGCGTCATGACCGAGTGCACGTTGCGGTCGCTGAGCGTGAGCACGCCGCTGACCATATTGCGTTCCTCGTCGCCGAAGGCCTGCACCGGCTGGGCGTGTTCCGCGTCGGATTCCGGTTCCGGACCGGCCAGGGGCTTGCGCCCCAGCATCAGCAGCACGGTTTCGGCCGTGCGCTCGCGCAGCGGCCGGCGCATTTCCGCCCGGCGCACATTGCGCTTGGCCCATTGGTTCAAGGCCTCGATCAGCACCGAGAAGATGATGGCCGCGTACAGGTAGCCCTTGGGCACGGCGAACTTGAAGCCGTCGGCCACCAGCGAGAAGCCGATGGTCAGCAGGAACCCCAGGCACAGGATGACGACGGTCTGGTGCGCGTTGACGAAGGCGGTCAGCGGCTTGGACGCCACCAGCATGATGGCCATGGCGATGATCACGGCCGCCATCATGATCGCCAGGTGATCCACCATGCCCACCGCGGTGATGACGGAATCGATGGAAAAAACCGCGTCCAGAATCACGATCTGGGTGACGATGACCGCGAACCCCGCATGGATGCGCGAGCCCGTCGCATGCTGGGTGCGGCCTTCTATGCGGTCATGCAGTTCGAAGGTGCCCTTGAACAGCAGGAAGAACCCGCCCACGATCAGGATCAGGTCGCGCCCCGAGAACCCCATGGACCCCACGTGGAACAGCGGGGCGGTCAGCTTGACCAGATGGGACATCAGGGTCAGCAGCAGCAGCCGCATGATCAGGGCCAGGCTCAGGCCCAGCACCCGCGCGCGGTCGCGTTCCTTGGGGGGAAGCTTGTCGACCAGGATGGCGATGAAGACCAGATTGTCGATCCCCAGGACGATTTCCAGGACGATCAGGGTGAACAAGCCCACCCAGGCTGCCGGATCCAGCAACCATTCCATCATGTTTCCTTATCAGGCCTGCAGATGCGCCACCATCTGGGCGAAGATTTTGGGGGCGGCGGCCAGCACGTTGCCCGACGCCAGCCAGCCCTGTTCGCCCTGGAAATCGGCCACCAGGCCGCCGGCTTCCAGCACCAGCAGGCTGCCGGCCGCCATGTCCCAGGGCTTCAGGCCCACGCCGCAGAAGCCGTCCAGCCGGCCGCTGGCCACCCAGGCCAGGTCCAGCACGGTCGAGCCCGTGCGCCGGGCGGCGGCGCAATCGGCCAGCAGCGGCACGAAGGGCGAATGCGCCGGCAGCGCCGTGGACTGCGGAATGTGCGAGGCCAGCAGGGCGTCGTGATAACGCGTGCACGACGACACCCGCACCCGGCGATCGTTCAGGAAGGCGCCGCTGCCCCGGCTGGCGGTGAACATTTCATTGCGCGAGGGATCGTAGATCACGGCATGCGCGGCCTGTCCGCGCTGCATCAGGGCGATCGACACGGCGTAGTGCTGGAAACCATGGATGAAGTTCGTGGTGCCGTCCAGCGGATCGATGATCCACTGGAATTCGGGCTCGGCGCCGCCCGATCCCGCATGCGCGCCGGATTCTTCGCCCAGGAAACCGTGTTCGGGATAGGCTGTGCGTAAAATGTCGATAATGGATTCCTCGGCAGCCCGATCGACCTCGGTCACGTAGTCCTTGGGGCCTTTGCGCGCCACGTTCAGGCGTTCAAGGTCCAGACTGGCGCGGTTGATGATGGCGCCTGCGCGGCGCGCCGCCTTGATGGCGGTGTTAAGCATCGGATGCATAGGTTTCCAAAGATCACGGGTAACAAGCTTCCTATTTTAAATGACTCTGCCAGTTTCCTCCGATTTGCCCGCCGACGGGCCCGATCCCTTCGCCCGGGTGCGCTTCGTCATGGTCAGTCCCAGCCATCCCGGCAACGTGGGCTCGGCCGCGCGCGCGATCAAGACCATGGGGTTCCACGACCTGCATCTGGTCGCGCCGGGCGACCCCGACGTGCTGCGCCACCCCGACGCCCATGCGCTGGCCAGCGGTGCGACCGACATCCTGGAACGGGCCGTCCTGCACGCCAGCCTGGCCGACGCCCTGGGCCCCACGACCCTGGCCTTCGCCCTGACGGCGCGCGCCCGCGCCCTGGGCGCGCCGCCCTGCGACATCCGCGAGGCCGCCGCGCAATCGGCCGCCGCGCTGGCCCGCCCCGAATCCCGGATCGCCATCGTGCTGGGCACGGAACGATCCGGCCTGTCCAACGACGACATCCTGCTGTGCCAGCAGATCTGCCACATCCCGGCCAATCCGGAATACAGTTCCCTGAACGTGTCCCAGGCGCTGCAGCTGGCCGCCTGGGAAATGCGCTACGCCCTGCTGCCCCTGACGCACGAAGCCCGCCTGCCCGACACCCACGGCCGCCACGACCCCGGCACGGATCCGGCCAGCAGCGACCGCGTCCAGGCCATGCTGGACCATTTCGAACAGGCCCTGGTCGCCGTCGAATTCCTGGACCCCCGGCACCCCAAGAAACTGGTGCCGCGGATGCGCCAGATGTGGACGCGCAACCGCCTGAGCGCCGATGAAGTGGACATGATGCGCGGCCTGTGCACCGCCATGATCCGCACCGCCCGACTCGCCCACCCCCAGGACACCGTCTGAGCCACCATGTTTGAACAGCTACGCGAAGAAATCGCCTGCATCCACGAGCGCGACCCGGCCGCCCGCAGCCGCATCGAGATCCTGACCTGCTATCCCGGCCTGCACGCCATCCTGATCCACCGCATGGCCCACGGCCTGTGGCGGCGCGGCTGGTACTGGGCGGGGCGCTTCGTCTCGCACCTGGGCCGGCTGCTGACCGGCATCGAGATCCACCCGGGCGCCATCATCGGACGGCGCGTCTTCATCGACCACGGCTTCGGCGTGGTGATCGGCGAAACGGCCGAAATCGGCGACGACTGCACGATCTACCAGGGCGTCACCCTGGGCGGCACCCGCCTGTATAAAGGCGAAAAGCGCCACCCCACTCTGGAAGAAGGCGTGGTGGTCGGCGCGGGCGCCCAGATCCTGGGCGGATTCACCGTGGGCGCCCATGCCCGCATCGGCTCCAATGCCGTGGTGATCAAGCCGGTGCCGGCGGGCGCGACGGCGGTGGGCAACCCGGCCCGCATCATCCTGCCGCAGGACCACGCCGGGGACGAACCGGCCCCTGCGGACGCCACGGGCAATGGCGCGCCGACGCCGGACGCCGCGCCGACGCAAGGCGGCGCCGCACCGGCGTCAGACGCACCGGCCGGGCGGGATCTGCCCTGCCAGTCGGAATGGGCCGCCAAGCCCCTGCAGGACCTGCTGCAGCGAGGCCGCCAGAGCGAAGACGGCCAGGCCGCCGAGCGGCCGGAGGATTTCGCGCCCTACGGCGTGGGCCGCTCGGACGACGACCCTCTGGTGAAGGTGCTGCACGAACTGATCAACCACACGGCGCAGCAGGACCAGCGCATCCACCGCCTGTGCCAGGCCATGGAAGACCTGGGCCAGCGCATCGAAAACGGCCAGCGCCCGCTGGACGCGGAGCGCCTGAACCGGATGGTGGATTGAAAAAACCCGCCTGCGCGGTCCGCCTCCTCCGGGTTCGGGGGGATGGACCGCGCGGGCGGGTTTTTTCGCGTGCTGTTTCCGGCGACCGTCAGTCGCCGTTGGCGGCCGCGCGAGGCGCGGGCGCCGCCTGGTCGATGGTCCGGACCTCGCGCAGGGGAATCGGACTGCGCAGCCCGGCATCGCGCAGCGCCTGCGGCGCCTGGCGCTGCAGGTCGAAGCGGACGTCCCAGTACTTGTCCGACAGCGTCCACAACCGGATGTTCAGCATGATGGTGCTCTCGCGGTATTCCATCACCATGACCTCGGGCGCGGGATCCTTCAGCACGTCGGCGTGCCGGTCCACCAGGTCCCGCAAGACGGCCAGCGCGGCTTCCAGGTCGTCGTCATGGCGCACCCCCACCATCATGTCCAGGCGCCGGGTCGGGTTGCGGCTGTAATTGACGATGGGGTTGCCCCAGACCAGGGAGTTGGGCAGCAGCAGGTGGATGCCGTCGATCTGCACCAGCCGCGTCATGAACAGGCCGATTTCATCCACCGTGCCCATGCCCTTGCCTTCCACCGAGACGAACTCGCCCGCCCGCACGGGGCGCAGCAACAGCAGCATGATGCCGGCGGCGAAATTCTGCAAAGTGCCCTGCAAGGCCAGGCCGATGGCCAGGGCGGAAGCGCCCAGCATCGCCACCAGGCTGGCCGTCTGCACGCCCAGGCGGGCCAGCACGGCCAGCAGCACGACCGTGCGCACGGACCAGACGGTCACGCTGCGCAGGATGGGGATGATGGTGGGGTCGATGCGCGGGGAATGATCCGCCAGGCGGCGCACCAGCCGCCCCAGCCCGTTGGAGACCATCCAGCCGATCACCAGAATGAGCAGCGTGACGAGCAGATGCACGGCGGCATCCTGAAGATCTGGCATGGACGCCCAGAAGGTTTGGAATTGTTCCATGGAGAAGACCACTGTTCTATTGAGGGATACGGCGTGATTCTACCGTGCCGGCCGATCGGCGCCCTCATCCCGGGGGGCCCGCAGCGGCACGTGCAGGACGAAGCGGCTGCCCTGCCCCGGCTCGCTGTCGACTTCGATCCGCCCGCCGAGCAGCCCCGTCACCAGCGTGTGGGTGATGTGCAGTCCCAGGCCCGATCCGCCCTGCCCCAGGCGGGTGGAAAAGAAGGGATCGAAGATCCGCTTGCGGTCGCCCGGCGGAATGCCGCAGCCGTCGTCGGCAACGGTCAGGCGCACGGCGTCCGATCCCTCCGGCAGGGCGGCGGACAGGCGGATCAGGCCGGTCTCGCGCCCGTCGAAAGCATGGATCAGGGCGTTGTTGATCAGGTTCATCAGCACCTGCCCCAGCGGCCCGGGAAAGCTGTCGAGCGCCAGGCCCGGGGGCACGTCATCCAGCAGCCGGATATTCGTCTTGCGAACCGCCGGGCGCATGGTCATGACGACTTCCTGGACCAGCACCCTCAGATCGAACGGACGGCGCTGATAGCTGGCCTGGTCGGCGGACAGCTGCTTGAAGCCGCCGATGAGCTCGGCCGCGCGGGCCAGGTTGCGTTCGATGATCTGGCTGCCTTCTTCGACGTCGTCCAGGTAGCTGGCCAGGGCGCTGCGGGTCAGGCCGGATTCGGTCTGCGCCCTGAACCGGCGGTGCGCCTGGGCCAGGGTCGAGGCCACCGTGACGGCGTTGCCGATCGGAGTGTTGAGTTCGTGCGCCACGCCCGCGACCAGGGCCCCCAGCGACGCCAGCTTTTCGTTCTGCAGCAGCTCGTCCTGGGTGTGGCGCAGCCGGTCCAGCGTCGATTGCAGCTCTACGGTGCGTTCCCGCACGCGGCGCTCCAGGCTGGTGTTGAGATCCCGGATTTCCTGTTCCCGCAGCTTGCGCTCGGTGATGTCCAGTTCGATGCCGTCGAACACCAGATGGCCGTTGTCCAGGCGCCGGGGCGACGAGGCGATCAGAAACCAGCGCTGGCTGCCATCGGGCAGCGTCGAGCAGATCTCGAATCTGAAATCGGCCATGTCCGCGAGGCATTGGCGCTGCCGCGCCAGCAGGCGTTCCTTGGTGTCCAGGGAAATCTGCCCGTAGATCAGTTCCGGCGACCGCAAAGCATCCGCCACGGACACCCCGTGCAGGTGCCAGACCCCTTCGCTGAGATAGGTGAACTTCCGCGTATCGCCCGTGGGGCCGCAATCCACCTGGTACACCATGCTGTCGGGCAGATTGTTGCTGATCGCGGCCAGCCGTTCCTGGCTCTCGCGCAGGCGTTCCTGGGTCTGCCGCAGCGACGTCACGTCGATGTGCGTGCCCACGGTGCGGCTGGTCCGCCTTCCCTGGTCGTCCCTCAGGGTGCTGCCGCGCGACCAGACCCAGACCCAGCCGCCGTCGGCATGGGCCATGCGGAACTCTCCTTCGTACATCTCGGCCGTATCCGAGGCCAGGTAATCCGCGAAGCCGCGGCGGGCCCGTTCCCGATCGTCCGGATGCAGGAAAGCGATCCAGGCGGCCTCCAGGTTTTCCTGAGCCTGGTCGGCGAACGCCGCCGGATCCAGCCCCAGCATGCTGAAGTATTCCGGGCTGCACCACAGGTGCCGCCGATCCGCGTCCCATTCCCAGACGCCGGTATTGGACACCCGCGCCAGGGCTGCGGCCAATCGTTCGCTTTCCCGGCCGGAATCGCCGTGCGGGCCGACGGCAGTGATATCTGTCGCTTTCATGACTCCGTCCCGTTGAAGTGATCGCGGCGATGCGGGCCGGCCATTCAGCCCCCGGCGGCCCGCCGGTCCAGCAGCCACTGCCGGAAGGCGGCTTCATCCAGCGGCCGCGAAAACAGGTATCCCTGGCCTTCCTCGCAGCCCGAGGCCTGCAGCGCCAGGCGCTGCGCGCTGGTTTCGATGCCTTCGGCAATGGTGGCCACCTGCAGATGCCGGGCCAGCGCGATGACCGTCCGTGCGATGCCGAAATGATCGTCCCCGCCCTGGGGGCCGCTGACGAAACTGCGATCGATCTTCAGCCGGTCCAGGTTCAGGCGCTGGATCACGCTGAGCGAGGAATAGCCGGTGCCGAAATCATCCATGGCCACCTTGACGCCCCGCGCGCGCAATTCATCCAGGCGCCGGGCCAGCACGTCGATGTTGCCGATGGCCACCGATTCCGTCAGCTCGATTTCCACCTGTTTGCCCGGAATCCCGATTTCATCCAGGATGCCCAGCAGCCTGTGGACGAAATCGGGTTCCGCGAACTGGACGTGGGAGACGTTCACCGCCACCCGGAAATCGTCATCCACCAGGCCGGCCAGCGACTTGCGCCAGTTCAGGGCCGTGCGAAACACCCATTCGCCGATCGGGATCATCAGGCCGGATTGCTCGGCCAGTGGAATGAAGCGGTCGGGCGGAATGAACAGCCCTTCGGGAGTCTTCCAGCGCAACAGGCATTCCGCCCCCATCACCCGGCCGTCTCCCAGATGCACGAAGGGCTGATAGTTCAAAAACAGATGCTCCGCCGAAAAAGAGGCCCGCAAGCGGTTCAGCATCTGGATCCGGTCCCGCGCCGCATCCGCCTGGGCGGTCTCGAACATCATGGACTTGCCCCGCTGGAAGCGCTTGGCCTGCTTCAGCGCGGCCCCGGCGTTCTTCAGGACCGCCACCCCCGGCAGCCCGTTGCCCTTCAGGCGGATCAGGCCCGCGGTGGCCGACAGGCGCAGAGGTTCGCCGCCCGCCATTTCCAGAGGTTCGGCAAAAACCTGTGCGATATGCTGCGACGTCACCTGGGCGCCCGGCCCATACAGGCCGAAGAGATCCCCGCCCAGCCGGGCCACCAGGGTCTCCGCGGGAAAAGCCTGCCGCAATTTCCGGGCGACCGCCAGCAGCACGGCATCGCCATAGCTGTCGTCCAGGATGCTGTTGATCTCGGAGAAATTGTCCAGATCCACCAGGGCCACGACGTCCATCCCCGAGGCCTGCGCATCGATGGCGGCCACCATGGCATTGCGATTGGGCAGGCGCACCAGGACATCCTGATAGGCCAGGTCATTGATGTCCAGATACAGCCGCAGGTTTTCGAAGGCGATGGCGATATTGCCGCAGAAGATCGCCAGCAGGCGCTGCTCCAGGTCCGACAAAGGGCCGGGCGTGTCGACGAAAACCGCCAGATCCTGCTGGCCCCGGCCGGAAAAGAACAGGCCCACGCCGTCCTCGAAGCAATGCCGGCGCTCGTCCAGCGTCTGCTGCAGACGGATCCTGACGCGCTCGTCGGGCACGTCGCGCAGCGGCATGCCCGCCCAGGAATCCTCGTGGCTGGCTTGCGCCAGGATGCAGCGCGGCGAATCGAGTTCCCGGATGGCGGCGCACACCGGGCGTTCCGCACCGACGTTCAACAGGGCGCGCAGCTGCGCCATGATGCCGCCGACGAATGCCGGCATGCCCATCGGCTTGCCCAGTTCGAGCGTGGCGGACAGGATCTGCTCCAGCCCCCGCCGCCCCGATTCCAGCCGCCGGATCTGCGCATAGGAACGGATCGCCATGGTCAGGCTGGTGAACAGGCGTACCTGGGTCAATTCGGACTTGGTCTTGTAATCGTTCAGGTCGTACTGCCGGATCGTATCGATCTCGGGCGCATAGCCCGGCTGCCCGGTGCGCAGGATGATGCGGATGGCCTGCCTGCCCAGCTCTTCACGAATGCGGCGCACCAGCTGCAGCCCTTCGTCGTGGCCGCCCATGACGACATCGATCAGCGCCACGGCAAAGTCGTCGCGCCGCGACAGCAGTTCCATCGCCTGCGCCGCGGAATAGGCATGGCTGAATTCGATCGTCCTGCCCTCGATTTCCATGCCTTTCAGCGCCAGGCGCGTGGCCGCATGGACGTCCGGCTCGTCATCGACCAGCAGCACCTGCCAGCCCCGGGCCTGCGGGCGTTCCGCCGGCCCGTCCGGTTCATCCATGAAGACGAAGGCTTCATCGTCACGATGCGCCATGGAACCCCTTTGATTTTTATCGCGTATTGTCGGCCGGGCGATGCTCCCGGCATCGGATGACACCCAGCTTACACCACGGTAATAACCATGATTGAGGGGAAGAAATGGCACTCTTGGGCCTACTGGCGCGCTTTACGGGGCCTTGTCGGCAGGGTGGCAGCCGCCGGCCGCATGGCGGCGACCCGCGGAAATGCTTGCTTTCGGACGTGAACGATTTATCCACGCCGCTTGTGGACAAGCCCATGGACAAGCTGCGGGTTATCCCTGAATCTTCTGTCTGATCAAAGACTTGGATGCACTGCACAAAAAATGCCCGGTGTGTCGAACTTGTCCACGGAAATTGTGGACAAGGTTAGGGATAAGGGGGCGGGATTTTGGGGATTTTGTTTGTGGGTCAAGGGGTTGGGGGGATGGGGTGGGGGATGATCGGGGGAGAAATCCGCAGAGAAACCCGGCACCTTTCCGTATGAACGCACAGGCGCCGACCTATGCAGGTAAGCCCCCATAGGCCTAAACGAATCTCTTCATGGAGATCAACGTCTGGTCGATCACTACAGCCGACTGCTCTCGGCCGGCGGCAGACAACCAAGAATTGTCCTAGCTGCCCACCACCAGACAAACCTCAGCCATTCGCACCTGTCAGTCGGCGCCGTACGCCGTTGTGATTGCGAACTTCTCGACGAATACGACGCCAACCTATCGCTGCTACTCTAAGGTCAGTTACTCGACTTAATCGCACTAAGCTGAAGATTAAGGCAAACGGTCGGAGATCGAAATCACCTACTCAGTACGGAGTATCCACCAAGATCTGGTACACTTTGTTTCATACTAAGCGGAGAGGCTCGGCGATCCTGAAAGGAGGAGGCAGAGCAATAGCGCTAATACGCGCAATGCCCCTGACGTATGGCGACCAAAACAAAGACATCGCGCAAGCCACGGAGAAATAAATTCGAGGTTCGGAGAGGGTTGATTCCGCCCTCGGCACTCGTCATGCATTTTTCTCCCGACCAGTGGGAGAAGTTCATTGAGGCTGCATGCCGCCTGCGTCCTCTAGAGGGCGGTGCAGGATACGTCTTTGTGAAGCAACTCGGCGGCGCAGGCGACGGCGGACGAGATGTCGAAGCCCGACTCGTAACGGATCTTCTGCCACGCAAATGGGATCTTTACCAAGCCAAGCATTACGGTGCAGGACTCAAGCCCTCAGAATTCTTCCCAGAATTAGCAAAATTCTTCCTGCATCTTGCCGCCGGGACGTATCCAACGCCCCGCTTCTATTTCATCTGCGCGCCTATGGGCGTCGGCAACGATCTGCATAATCTTCTCAGCAAGCAAGCAGAATTCAAGCGCCGCTTTCTCGCAGATTGGACCGCTGAGAAAACCGGACTCAAGGCTCGTGCTATCGAGCTGACACCAAAGGTGCGTCAACTGGTTGAAGATTATGACTTCTCAACTATCCTTGAATGCCAGATCCGCGACCTTCTGGCATGGCACTCCTTAGATAGAAAAGCTCACTTCCATCTATTCGGAATCGAACCGGAACGAGGTGACGATCCAAACGCACCACTTATGCCGAGCGGTCAAGAGTTAGGTTATGTGGAAGAACTCATCAAAGTCTATTCAGAGCACTCTGGACAGCCGTTGACCTTGGACGAAATCATGCAAGTGCCCAAGTATGGTGAACATTTTCAAGATCAGCGCGCGCTTTTCTACTGCGCCGAGGGCCTGAAGATTTTTAGTCGCGACCTCTACGGCGAAGAAGAATTTACAGCGTTGATGGAGATGGTGCTTATTGGAATTCGCCCGATCGCAAACAGCCTGCAGCACTCTACAGGAGTCGAACGGCTGGATGCCAGCCTCAGCGGTGCCACATCGCTGAAGGTCAGCGATAGCGTACTTGCGCCAAGACTCCGACCGGGTGATCTGCCGGGAACATGTCACCACCTCGCAAATAGAGGAAGGCTAAAATGGGTCAAGTAAGGAATTCTCACCGAAAAAAACTGCTGATCTTCAACTCGCCGTTCGAGCTCGGACTACGAATGGTCTATCTTCTGCAAGCACTCAACCCTTCAGGTGCAGATCTTCAGAAGCTTGTACTCCTAGATTACGCTGTGGTTTATTCAGCAGACCTCAATGGTCCCAGTAGCCTGCATACACCGGTACCCTTTAGAGGTGCTGAGCTTCTTAGCCGTAGGGAGTTGATTGAACAAGGCCTCTACTTGATGAGTACACGCGGGCTGGTGACTGCCTCCTGGGACTCCAACGGAATCACCTACCACGCGGGCGAGGTGGCACGCCTCATGACCACTGCACTGGCCTCGGCTTACATGAGAAAGTTGGAAGAACGTTGCCAGTGGGTGGCCGAATTTTTTGGGCAAACAAGTTCTATAGATTTGATGGCACAGTTCGCTGATGGCGGGCATCTTTGGGGGGCAGAGTTGGAGAACGTTGCAAGTAGTGGGGGGAGTTCATGGCAATTGTTTTGACTCGCCTCCAATCCATCGGCCCCGACCGCCTTGACGCAGCTATTGAGTTTCACGACAAACGTTCACTAATACGCGGACCTAGCGATACTGGGAAGTCATACATACGCGATTGTCTCTGGTACCTACTTGGAGGCGACAAGGTTCCCAAAACCTTTCCCCTGGCAGAGGGCTACCAGGAGCTGCTGCTTCGATTTACAAGTGAGGGGATGGAGTATGAGGTCCGCCGAGCCCTTAACGGGGGAGCTGCGGCAGTCTGTAAGCGTCCATTGGGTAGAGATCAAGATTTTGAGGCTCATGACCAAGACATCGGTGAACTGCTTGTTGAACTGAGCAATGCGAAGGATCATCAGATAATCCGCTCATTGAGCGAACGCGGTCCGGTCACCGGTGACGATGTTCGTCATTGGTCTCTGTGGTCGCAAACAACCATCTTGAGCGATGAGCCCACCAGCGGACCTGGCTTCGGTGCAACGAAGCGGATATCGTCGTTTAATCTCTTCCTCACAGGCACCGACGATGCCGCAGTACAGCTCCGCAAGAAATCCTCTGAAGTGGAGCGTATCAAGGGGCAACTGACCTCTGCAGAAGACGCGCTAAAGCGTGTGCAGGTCGGGTTGCCGTCCAATTCCACACGAGAGGATGTCGCAGACGCGCTCAAGCGTGTCGATGCAACCTTGAGCGCAATCACGGCTCAGTATGAAGAACGCGCTGCCACGCTCCGGGGTTTGCGGCGTGAGATCGGAGACACATCCGACATGCTTTCAAGAGCCACCAGTTTACGCAACCATGCCAGGGCCATGATCGCGCGCTTCCATCTGCTTGAGCAGAAATACTCCAACGACATGGAAAGGCTCGGCGCTGCGGGCGAAGGCATCGCCTTCTTTGAAGAATTACCTACATTACCATGCCCGTTATGTGGAACACCTACAAACGTCCAGCCCGCCCCGAACGACCTTCGGTCGGATGCACCTCGGCGGTACCGGGCAGCGATCAATGCGGAAGCGGAAAAGATTCGTGGCCTGCGAATTGGTCTCTTGGCAGCTCTCGAGAACGAACGTCGCCGCTTCGCCACGTGGGGTGCTGAGGTCGACAAGCATATGGATCGACTATCGGAGCTCCAGGGACGCGAAGAGGCTGTAATGCTAGGGACTCGAATCGAGTTCTCCGCAAATCCAAAGGAACTTGCTATACGACGCAGCGAACTCGCAGCACAACTGGCGACCTTTGACGAGGTAGAGCGACTAAAAGCAGAGATTGAGCGGCTTAAGAAGTCGAAGTTGCGCCCCAGGGTTCAAGTGGTACGAGACGGCGGCACCTTTGGAAGATCTGTGGCAAATGCTGCTAAGGCTCTTTTGGAAGCTTGGGGATTCCAAGACATCAAAAGCATCGCGCTCGACAGCGAGCAGTGCGATTTGGTCATCAACGACAGGCCCCGTCTTAGCTATGGTGCGGGTCGGCGAGCGATCTACCTGACTGCATTGATCATCGCCCTGATGGAACACGCACTTGCCCATAATCATCCGCACCTCGGCATTGTTGTCGTGGACTCGCCATTAAAAGCCTATGCAGACCCCGAGTCCAATGAGCAGAGGGACATCCCCGTCGGAACAGTAACCGATCAGTTCTATCGGTGGCTGTCGGAATTCGCTGGCATTGGCCAAGTTATCATTTTGGAAAATGAGCGCATTTCAACTCAAACATCTGAACTGCTGCATCCGATCGAATTTTCTGGCATCCCTGGCGTTGGCCGACTTGGATTTTACCCTTCGCAGCCACACCCTAAAACTCCTCAAAGAGATAATGATTCGTTTTCCAAATAGCTATCACGGAAAACCAATGCAGGCGACTACGCTTCGCCAAGTCTAGCCGCAAGACGTATCTAAATAACCCGTCGCTGTAGTTTCCATCACCAGCTCTGAAAGTCGCTAACTCAATTTAGCAATCAAGGCAATATTTACATCATGACATCTTCAATTCAATAACACAGAAATATATTTCTACCAAGCATCACCTCTAAATCCATTTTAGAGTTAATATCACCAATGCCCCTGAAAGAAAAAATTATCGAAGAATTTAAGAGAGGGCCGATCACAGTTACAGCAACTGTCATTGGCGTACTAGTTGCTGCCATCAGCTTGCTTGTTGCTTTACTTCAGTATGCGGGCCCTCCAATGATCGCAACATCAATTGCCGGACCGACAACCTCAAGCTTTCAACTAACCAATTTCCTTTTAGTAACGTCATTTTTCATCGCGAGTTCCACAGCACTTGCATCTCTTATACACTCCCTTGACCAATCATATCCGTTTCACGCCATGATTCTTTCTGTCCCGACGGCGGTACTATCAGCGTTTCTCTCTTTAGTTGTACTGCAATTGGCTCCTCCTCGACCCATAACAGAACAAACTTTTAAAACAGCGAAAGACGTTGTTTTTTGGGCTACGCTGTTTGTATTTCTAGCGATAAATGGTCGATCCACCGCCGAGAGCATAATCATTCAGGGACATTCAGAGCGCCCTCACTCTGAAACCGAACAATCATCAGGCAGAAAAAATGATATAGGAGGAGAAATAGCTATCCTACTGATAATGCTGGTGGTATGGAGTTCATTTTTCTCTGCAGGACTCTCCAAGCTGGTGCAGCTCTTCTTGGAGTAGCCGAACGGAAAATCAGAGTCCGAGACTTGATCCGCGCAAGAGCGTTACAACTGAGCAATAACTTCCGCTAGTTCCACACAGCCCCTCCCCCCAACATTGAACGATAATACCCCCTACCCCTCCCCCCCAAGCAGACCGATTCCCCCGCATGACCACCCCCGACCTCTCCAACCACACCCCGATGATGCAGCAATATCTGCAGCTGAAAGCCCAGGCGGGCTCTCACCTGCTGTTCTATCGCATGGGGGACTTCTACGAGATGTTCTACGACGATGCGGAACGTGGGGCGCGGCTGCTGAATCTGACGCTGACCAAGCGGGGGACATCCAACGGAGCGCCGATCCCGATGGCGGGGGTGCCGCATCACGCCATGGAAGGCTACCTGGCGCGGCTGGTGGCGCTGGGCGAATCGATCGCGATCTGCGAGCAGGTGGGCGATCCGGCGGCCAGCAAGGGGCCGGTCGAGCGCAAGATCGTGCGGGTGGTGACGCCCGGCACGCTGACCGACGAGGCCCTGCTGCCGGCGCGGGAAGACCGCGTGATCGCGGCCTGGGTGACGGGCCGCAATCGCCACAAGGATGGCGCGGGGCTGGCCTGGATGAACCTGGCCAATGGGGAATTCAAGGCATGCGAATGCACGCCGGAACTGCTGGACACGGAACTGGGGCGCATCTCCCCGGCCGAGCTGGTCTGCGCGGAGCAGGCGGACGTGCAGGCGCTGGAAGCGTCCGGACTGGAATCGGCGATCAGCCGGGTGCCGGACTGGCATTTCGAAGCCGACGGCGCGCGCGACACGCTGCTGCGGCACTTCGGGGTGGCGGACGTAGGGGCTTTCGGCCTGGATCACCTGCCGCTGGCGATGTGCGCGGCGGGCGCCCTGCTGCGCTATGTGGGCGCCACTCAGGCGCAGACGCTCAGCCACGTCCACAGCCTGGCGGTGGACGCGGGCGGCGACTACGTCGTGCTGGACCCGGCGACGCGGCGCAATCTGGAACTCACCGACACGCTGAACGGGGGCGAGGGGCCGACGCTGTTCAGCACGCTGGACCACGCCCGCACGCCGATGGGTAGCCGCCAGCTGCGCCGCTGGCTGCAGGCGCCGCTGCGCGACAATCCGCAGGCGCAGGCCCGGCAGGACGCCATCACGCAGCTGCTGGGGGCCGCCGATGCGGACCAGGCGCTGCTGACGCTGCGCGACGGCCTGCGGGCCCTGCCCGACCTGGAACGCATGGCCACCCGGCTGGCCCTGGGCACGATCCGCCCGCGCGAACTGGCCAGCCTGCGCGACGCCCTGGGGGCGCTGGAACCCTTGTCCGCCGCGGCGCAGGCGGATTTCCAGGCGACCGGCCTGCTGGCCGACAGCCTGCGGGCGATCCCGGTGGATGCGGCGCTGGCCGCGCTGCTGACCCGCGCCATCGCGCCCGAGCCCGCGCTGATGATCCGCGACGGCGGGGTGATCGCCGAAGGCTATGACGAGGAACTCGACACCCTGCGCCAGTTGGCGGGCGACAACGGCGCCTTCCTGATGGAGATGGAAACCCGCGAACGCGAACGCACGGGCATCGCCAATCTGCGGGTGGAATACAACCGGGTGCACGGCTTCTTCATCGAGGTCACGCGCGGCCAGGCCGACAAGGTCCCGGACGACTACCGCCGCCGCCAGACGCTGAAGAACGTCGAGCGCTACATCACGCCCGAACTGAAATCCTGGGAAGACAAGGTCCTGTCGGCCCGCGAACGCGGCCTGGCGCGCGAAAAGCTGCTGTTCGACCAGATGCTGGCACAGGCGGCCGGGCACGCGGCGGCCCTGGCGGCCAGCGCCGCGGCCCTGGCCCGCATCGACGCGCTGGCGGCGCTGGCGCACCATGCCCGCCGCCATGCCTGGGTCGCCCCCGAACTGTGCGACGACAACTGCCTGGACATCCAGGCGGGCCGCCACCCGGTGGTGGAACACAGCATCGAGACCTTCACGCCCAACGACTGCGTCATGCACGAAGAACGCCGCATGCTGCTGATCACCGGCCCGAACATGGGCGGCAAGTCCACCTACATGCGCCAGGTGGCGCTGATCGCGCTGCTGGCCCGCATGGGCAGCTACGTCCCGGCCAGCCATGCTCGCATCGGGCCGATCGACCGCATTTTCACGCGGATCGGGGCGGCCGACGACCTGGCGGGCGGGCGTTCGACCTTCATGATGGAAATGATGGAGGCCGGCGTCATCCTGGCGGCCGCGACCCCGCACAGCCTGGTCCTGATGGACGAGATCGGCCGGGGGACGTCCACCTACGACGGGCTGGCGCTGGCCTGGGCCATCGCCCACCGGCTGCTGACGCACAACCGGGCGCTGACACTGTTCGCCACGCACTACTTCGAGATCACCCGCCTGCCGGAAAAGACGCACGGGGTCGCCAACGTGCACCTGGCGGCGGCGGACGCCCCCGACGGGGTGGTCTTCCTGCACGAAGTGCGCCCTGGCCCCGCCAGCCAGAGCTACGGGCTGCATGTGGCGCAGCGCGCCGGCATCCCGCCCGTGGTGATCCGCCATGCCCGCAAGGAACTGGCCGAACTGGAAGCCCGCAACCGCGCCGACTCCCAGCTCTCGCTCTTCATCCAGCAGGCCGAGGAAGAGGAACGCGACGCGGACGCCCCCCTGAAGACGGCCCTGCAGGCCCTGGATCCTGACACGCTCAGCCCTCGCGAGGCGCTGCAACTGATCTACCAGCTGCGCCGCGATTTTCTTTGATTTCCAGCGGTTACCCCCTACACTGATTCCACCCGATCACCCCGCGACGGCGTCCCGGCGCCGCCACGGGTCTAGCCAGGACACCCCGCCATGTCTCGCGCCTACGCCACCCCCGACATCGATCAGCCCACGCCCCTGCTGGGGGGCCTGACGCCGCGCGAATTCATGCGCGACTACTGGCAGAAAAAGCCGCTGCTGATCCGCCAGGCCATTCCGGATTTCAAGCCGCCCGTGACGATCCGCGACGTGCAGACCCTCGCCCGCCGGGAAGAAGTCGAATCCCGCCTGATCACGCAGGGCGAAAAGGGCTGGTCCCTGAAGCACGGCCCGTTCCGCCGCTTTCCCACGGCATCCCAGCCCAAATGGACGCTGCTGGTGCAAAGCGTGGACCTGCACGACGACGAATCCGCGGCGCTGATGCGGCAGTTCCGATTCATCTCCGACGCCCGGCTGGACGACCTGATGATCAGCATCGCCACCGACGGCGGCGGCGTGGGGCCGCACTTCGACAGCTACGACGTGTTCCTGCTGCAGGGCCAGGGCCGGCGGCGCTGGCGCACCAGCTGCCAAGCCGACCGCAGCCTGACACCCGGCCTGCCGCTGAAGATCCTGGCGGATTTCCAGCCGGACGCCGACGACATCCTGGAACCCGGCGACATGCTGTACCTGCCGCCGCACGTCTGCCACGACGGCGTGGCCATCGGCAACGACTGCATGACGCTGTCCATCGGCTTTCGCGTGCCCAGCCAGGCCACCCTGGCGCGCGGCCTGCTGGAATCGGCCGCCGACCAGCTGTCGGCGCAGCACCTGGGCGATCCGGGGCTGTACGGGCATCCCCTCCTGCAGGGCCCGGACCTGTCCGCCCTGTACACCGACGCGGACACCCCCGCCACCCGGCATCCGGCCGCCCTGCCCGACCAGCTGGTCCGATCCACCCTGGACACCCTGCGGCGCATCCGCCTGGACGAAGCCGTGGCCGCCCGCTTCCTGGGCCAATGGCTGACGAACCTGCCCGACAGCGCCCTGTTCGATCCCCCCGACGAACCGACGTCCCTGTCGGCCGGGGTGCCGGCGCAAGGCAGGCTGGCGCTGGATCGCTGCACCCGCCTGATGTACTGCGGCGCGCAGCTCTTCATCAACGGCGAGGTCGCCGAACTGGCGGCCGCGCCGGCGCTGGAAGCCCTGGCCGACCAGCGCAGCCTGTCGGCGGACGAGCTGCGCAACCTGCCCCCGGACGCGCTGTCCATGCTGGACGAATGGCTGCAGGAAGGCTGGGCGCACTGGGAAGACTGATCTTCGGACGGCAAGCGCGCACCGGCACGGACGAGCGGGCGGTCCCCCCGGCCGCATCCCGGCGGCTGCGGCGGCATCGCCACGGCATTTGCTTATATCCGCATAAAAACATAAGCATCTGATCGTTCACGGCATGAAGGAAGCGTCCCAGAATGGACCCTTCTTTCGTTCCGACAAGGCCACGCCATGCTCGCGCCGAACTATCTGCCCGACGCCCATCATTCCCTGATCGCCGAACTGGCGGACACGCTCGAATCCAACAGCCTGCACTGGCTGTCCGGCTATTTCGCCGGGGTCGCCCAGGCCCGCCAGCCGGCGCGCGAAGCCGCGCCGCCGCTGACGGTCGCCGCCGCGCCCGCCGCGGATGCGGCCCAGCGCCTGACCATCCTGTACGGCAGCCAGACCGGCAACGCCAGGCGCCTGGCCACCCAGTTGCACGAGCAGGTCCAGGCCCAGGGCCTGAACGCGCGCCTGGTGCGGGCCGACCAGTACAAGACCAAGGAACTGAAGGACGAGCAGCTGCTCTACGTCGTCATGAGCACGCAGGGCGACGGCGACGCGCCGGACGACTCCATCGCCTGGGTCGAGTTCCTGCTGGGCAAGCGGGCGCCCAAGCTGCCCAGGCTGAAATACGCCGTCCTGGGGCTGGGCGATTCCAGCTACCCTTCGTTCTGCGGCATCTCGCAGAAGATCGACGCCCGGCTGGCCGAACTGGGCGCCCAGCGCCTGCAGGATGCCGGCGCCGCCGATCTGGACATCGAGACCGTCGCCGGCCCCTGGCAGGCCCGCGCCCTGGAACAGGCGGGACAGGCGCTGAAAGCCGCCGCGCCGGCCGCCGCCCAGGCCACCGTCACGCCGCTGCGCCCGCAGGCCGAGAAATTCACGCGCGATCATCCCTTCCAGGCCGAAGTGCTGCTGAACCAGCCCATCACCGGACGCGACAGCGACAAGGACATCCGCCACCTGGAACTGTCCCTGGAAGGCAGCAGGCTGAACTACGAACCGGGCGACGCCCTGGGCGTGTGGCCGGTGCAGGACGACACCCTGGTCGCCCGCGTGCTGGAAGCCACGGGCCTGAATGCGGCCGACTCCGTCGAACACCAGGGCGCCCGCCGGCCGCTGGGCGAATGGCTGGGCCGCTACCGCGAACTGACCGTGCTGACCCGCCCCTTCCTGACGGCGCTGGCGGAGCGCGCCGGCCAGGACGACTTGAAGGCCCTGCTGCAGCCCGAATCCCGCGAGGCGCTCTCGGCCTACATGGCGCGGCGCCAGCTGATCGACGCGCTGCGGGCCTGGCCGGTGCGCTGGAACGCGCAGGACCTGGTGGCCGCCCTGCGCCCCCTGACCCCGCGCCTGTATTCCATCGCCTCCTGCGCCTCGGTGGCCGAAGACGAGGTCCACCTGACCCTGGCGCACGTCGCCTTCGAACACGAAGCCGAATCCCGCTGGGGCGTGGCCTCGCACTTCCTGGCCGAACGCGCCGAAGGCGACACGGTGCCGATCTTCATCGAGGAAAACACGCGCTTTCGCCTGCCCGAGGACCCGGCCCGCGACATCATCATGATCGGCGCCGGCACCGGCGTGGCGCCCTTCCGCGCCTTCGTCCAGGCTCGTTCCGACGCGGACGCCGCCGGCCGCAACTGGCTGTTCTTCGGCAACCCGCATTTCACCAGCGACTTCCTGTACCAGACCGAATGGCAGCAGGCCCTGAAGGACGGCCAGCTCGACCGCATCGACCTGGCTTTTTCCCGCGACCAGGCCGAGAAAGTCTACGTGCAGCACCGGCTGCTGGAGCGCGGCGCCGACGTCTACGACTGGATCCAGGCCGGCGCCCACGTCTACGTCTGCGGGGACGCGGACCACATGGCCCGCGACGTGCACGCCGCCCTGCTGGACATCGCCCGCGACCAGGGCGGCCTGAGCGAGGAAGGCGCCCGGCAGTGGCTGGACGACCTGGCGGCCCAGGGCCGCTACGCCCGGGACGTGTACTGATCCCCCATCACCCGACTCCCGCCCGACCGGCGCCCCTGACAGCAATAGCAGCGACTGACACAAGATGAGCATTTCCCCCCTGTCCCCCCTGGAAGACATCAAGACCGCCAGCCGGTTCCTGCGCGGCACCATCGCCCCGGAACTGGACAATCCGATCACCGGGGCGATCCCCGAATCCGACACCAAGCTGCTGAAATTCCACGGCAGCTACATGCAGGACGACCGCGACATCCGCGACGAACGGCGCAAGCAGAAGCTGGAGCCCGCCTACGCCTTCATGGTGCGCGCCCGCCTGCCGGGCGGCGTCATCCCGCCGCAGCAGTGGCTGGCGCTGGACGCGCTGGCGCAGCGGTACGCCACGCGGGGCCTGCGCATCACGACGCGCCAGACCTTCCAGTGGCACGGCATCCTGAAACGCGACCTGCGCGCCTTCATGCAGGGCATCCACGATGCCCGGGCGACGACCATCGCCGCCTGCGGCGACGTCAACCGCCAGGTGATCAGCTCGGTCAATCCGCACCTGTCCAGCCAGCATGCCTTGACCCAGGCATGGGTGCAGCGCCTGTCCGATCATTTCCTGCCCCGCACCACGGCCTACGCGGAAATCTGGCTGGGCGGCAAGCAGGTGGGCGAAGCCGGGGACGAGGAGCCCATCTACGGCAACAATTCCGCCTACCTGCCGCGCAAGTTCAAGATCGGCATCGCCATCCCGCCGACCAACGACTGCGACGTGTTCGCCAACGACCTGGGCCTGGTCGCCATCATCGAGGATGGCCGGCTGCAAGGCTTCAATGTCGCGGTGGGCGGCGGCATGGGCGCCACGGCGGGCGACCCCACGACCTATCCGCGCCTGGGCTCGATGGTGGGCTTCGTCACCCCCGAAGACCTGATCGCCGTCGCCGAGGCGGTCGTCACGCTGCAGCGCGACCACGGCGACCGCAAGGAACGCCAGCACGCGCGGCTGAAGTACACGGTGGACCGCCTGGGCGTGGAGTGGTTCCGCGAACAGATCCAGGTCCGCAGCGGCCGCACCCTGCAGGATGCCCGCCCCTATCGGTTCGAGCGCAACGGCGACCGCTACGGCTGGTCGCGCGGCGAGGACGGCCGCTGGCACCTGGGCCTGTACATCGCCTCCGGGCGCCTGTGGGACCGCGACGGCCTGCGGCTGCAGACCGGCATGCGCGAAATCGCCAAGGTCCTGAAGGGCGAGTTCCGCCTGACCTGCAACCAGAACCTGGTGATCGCCAACGTGGACGAGGCCGACCGCGCCGCCATCGACGCCCTGGCGCAGGAATACGGACTGGACGGCTACAAGGAGCAAAGCGGCATCCGCCGCCACCACATCGCCTGCGTGGCGCTGCCCACCTGCGGCCTGGCTATGGCGGAAAGCGAGCGCTACGCCCCGGTGCTGCTGCCCAAACTGGAAGCCCTGCTGGACAAGCACGGCCTGCGCGACGAGCCCATCCTGCTGCGCCTGTCGGGCTGCCCGAACGGCTGCTCGCGCCCCTACCTGGGCGAGATCGCCCTGGTGGGACGGGCGCTGGGCCGCTACGACCTGCGCCTGGGCGCCGACTTCGTGGGCGAGCGCATGAACCGCCTGTACCGGGAGAACATCGACGAAACCGAGATCCTGGGCAGCCTGGACGCTCTGTTCGCCGACTATGCCGGGCAGCGCCAGCCGCAGGAAGCCTTCGGCAATTTCCTGGTGCGCACCGGAGTGGTCTGATCATGCAGCTGTTCCCCCTGTTCACCGACCTGAAGGGCCGCACGGCGCTGGTGATCGGCGCCGGCCTGGTCGCGGACCGCAAGATCGCTCTGCTGCTCTCGGCCGGCGCCCGCGTCATCGTCGGCGCCCACGCGGCCCACCCCCAGGTCCAGGCCCGCGCCCGGGCGGGCGACGTGGAACTGCGCCTGGCGCCCTTCGATCTGGCCTGGCTGGACGAGGCCTGGCTGGTCATCGCCGCCACGAACGACCGGGCGCTGAACCGCCAGGTGGCGGATGCCGCCGCCGCCCGGCGGCTGTTCTGCAATGTGGTGGACGACGTGGCGCTCTCCAGCGCCCAGGTGCCGGCCATCGTGGACCGGGCGCCCATCACCATCGCCATTTCCTCGGGCGGCAGCGCGCCGGTGATCGCCCGGCGCCTGCGCGAGCGCATCGAATCCCTGTTCGACCCGGCGCTGGGCGCGCTGGCCGCGCTGGCGCAGCGCAAGCGCGGGGCGATCCGCCAGGCCCGGCCCGAGCTGCGCGCCCGCCGGGACTTCTACGACTGGCTGATGGACGGCCCCGTGCTGGGGGCGCTGCGGCGCAGCCGGCCCGAGGAAGCCGAAGCCGCCCTGGAACAGGCGCTGGGCCGGAACACCCCCGCGCCGGCCGGCAAGGTCCTGCTCGTCGGCGCAGGTCCCGGCGATCCGGGCCTGCTGACCCTGCGCGGCCTGCGCGCCCTGAACGAGGCCGACGTCATCCTGGCCGACCGCCTGGTCAGCCCCGAAGTCCTGGCGCTGGCGCGGCGCGACGCGCAGGTGATCGACGTGGGCAAGGCCCTGGGCGGCCCGCACGAAACGACCCAGGCCCGCATCCACGCCCTGATGGTGTCCCATGCCCGGCAAGGCCGCTGCGTGGTGCGCCTGAAGGGCGGCGACCCCCTGGTGTTCGGCCGGGGCGGCGAAGAGCTGCAGCACCTGAAGCGCCACGGCATCGCCTACGAAGTCGTGCCCGGCATCACCGCCGCGCTGGCCTGCGGGGCCTACGCCGGAATCCCCCTGACGCACCGCGATCACGCGCAATCGCTGACGCTGGCGACCGCGCACCGCCGCGCGGAAGCCACGCAGGCGTCAGGCGGCCTGGGCGACGGCCAGACCCGGATCTATTACATGGGGGTGAACCGCTTGCCGGTCCTGCGCGAACAATTGCTGGCGGACGGCTGCGCGCCGTCCACGCCCTGCGCCCTGGTGGAAAACGGTTCCCGGCCTTCCCAGCGGACCGTCTTCGCCACCCTGGACACCCTGGCATCCGCGGCAGCCGGGCATCGGGTGCTGTCCCCCGCCCTGGTCCTGGTGGGCGAGGTCACGGCGCTGGGAGCGGAACTGGCCTGGTTCGGTCAGATGCTGAATGCCGACGCAACGCTGCCCGACGCAGATCGTCTGCAGGCATCGGCATAAAGCGACGCCCAACCCAGGAGCCGGCGCTACGCCGGCGATGCCCGCCCCCATCAGCATCCCGCACAGAAAAAATCCTGCCGAAGCAGGATTTTTTCTGTGCGCCGGCAGCGAGCCGGCCGCGCTTTCCGTTTACTGCGTGGTCTTCAGGTTCTTGTCCAGCACCGTCAGGATCCGGCGGGCCGTGGCGTCGGTCATCGTCTGCCCGTTCGCATTCAGCACGGTGACCTCGGTGCCGGCGCCTTGCTGGGCCAGATGGACCCGCAGTTTCTGCGGCTCGGCGGCGTTCTTGGTGCCGAACAGGCGACCGAAGATGTTCTGCTGTTCGATCTTTTCGCCGGTGTCGGTGTCCAGGTAGCGGATGTAGTAATCGCCCTGGTCGCGGTTGCGGTCTTCCACGGTGAAGCGGGCCGAGTCGATGGCCACCCCGACGCGGCGCCATGCGCGGTCAAACGATTCGTTCACCGTCAGGGACGCCTGGCCGTCGGCCAGTTGGGTCGTGGTGCCAGAACCGGCTTCCTGGGAAGCGTTCTTGATTTCCTGGGCGGCCTTTTGCTGATCCGTGCCCAGATACACCATCAGGCGCGCCAGCATGGCGGCGTTCAGGCCCGGGTCTTCCTTGCCGGCGACCCACTTGAAGGCCGTGCCATCGCTCGTAGGCGTTTCTTCCATGTGCTGGTGGCTGATGTAGACCTCGGTCTTGCCGTTGTTGCGTTCCAGGCGGGTGGAGAAGCGGTCGCGTTCGCCGCTGTCGAAGACCTGGTCCAGGACGCTGCCCAGGGCGCTGCGCAGCCAGCCTTCCGGGATCTTGGCGCGGTTCTCGGCCCAGTCGGTCTCGATCAGGCCGGCCTTGGGATTCTGGGACTGGATGGTGAAGCCCTGCTGGCCCCAGAATTCGATGATCTTGGGATACAGGGTTTCGGCCGGTTCGCTGACCGACAGCCAGCGCAGCGCGCCGTCGCGCATCACCTGCACGCCGGCCGTCTGCGGCAGGACGCGGTCCGCCGGGTTGGCGCTTTGCGAGCGCTGGCTGGCGGAATAGGCGCTGAGGCTGGCGGTGCCTTCGGGGGCCTTGTAGTGGGTGTTGTCGCTGGCCTGGGTCAGGTCGGGCGGGATCGACAGCGGATCGCCCGTGACCGTGCTCTTGTATTCGACGGATTCGGTCTGTCCGGTCAGCTGGCCGAGCGTGGAGCAGCCCGCCAGCAGGCTGAACAGCAGGACGCTGGCCAGGGAAAACGGCGTACGTTTCATCATCATGTCAGAGGCAACCTGCATCAATCAAGGCTTGGCGCACCACGGTGCGGAAGGAATCGGACAGCGGGGTCAGGGGCAGGCGGTAGCCCAGTTGGGTCAGGCCCATTTCCGCCACCGCCCATTTCACCGGGATCGGGTTGGCTTCCAGGAAGAGGACCCGGTTCAGGGTGGACAGGACCGTGTTCAGACGCCGGGTTTCGGGCACGTCGCCGCGCAGGGCCGCCGCGCACAGTTCATGCATCAGCCGCGGAGCGACGTTGGCGGTGACGGAGATGTTGCCCCGGCCGCCCAGCAGGATCAGCGCCGCCGCGGTGGGATCGTCGCCGCTGATGACGTGGAAGCCCGCCGGAGCGGCGGCGATCAGCTGCGCGCCGCGCGCGATGTTGCCCGTGGCGTCCTTCACCCCGATGATGCCCGGCACCTGCGCCAGGCGCAGGATCGTGTCGTTGGACAGATCGGCCACCGTGCGCCCCGGCACGTTGTACAGGATGCTGGGCAATTCCACGGATTCGGCGATCGCCCGGAAATGCTGGTACAGGCCTTCCTGGGTGGGCTTGTTGTAGTAGGGCACCACGGTCAGGCCGGCCGCCGCGCCCGCCGCATAGGCATGGCGCTGCAGTTCGATGGCTTCCGCCGTGGAATTGCCGCCCGTGCCGGCGATGATGGGGATGCGGCCGTTCGCATGGCGCACCGCCAGTTCGATCAGTTCGGCCTGTTCCTGCACCGTGACCGTGGGCGATTCGCCCGACGTCCCGACCACCACCAGGGCGTCCGTGCCCTGATCGATGTGCCAATCGACCAATTTTCGAAAGGCATCGAGGTCCAGTTGCCCGTCGGGATGCATGGGCGTGACCAGGGCAACCATGCTGCCCTGAAAGACTGGAAGGGATGAATCCGCACCGGCCATGATGAAGAAAGTCTCCGAAAAACGCCCGGGCGACATCCCAGGCGATGAAAGAATCAAGTTTACCGGATTCGCGGGCCCGATTTACAAAAATCCGTTGACGATCCACTCGCCCAGCTTCAGCAGCGGCGCCATGAGGGGCCAGAGCCAGCCCATCATCATCAGCACGACCAGGATGACGAGCCCGTAGGGTTCGATGCGGCCGTACTGCCAGGCCATGCGCGGGGGCAGCAGGCTGAAGACGATGCGCCCGCCGTCCAGCGGCGGCAGCGGCAGCAGGTTCAGGGCCATCAGGATGAGGTTGACCTGCACGCCCGCGTGCGCCATCAGCGTCCAGAAGCTGCCGCCGCCCTGCGCCAGGCCCGCGGACAGCATCAGCCGCCAGAGCAGCACCCAGGCGATGGCCTGCAGCAGGTTGGAGGCCGGGCCGGCCAGGGCCACCCAGAGCATGTCCTGCTTGGGGCGACGCAGCCGGCTCCAGTTGACCGGCACGGGCTTGGCCCAGCCGAAGAGCAGTCCGCCGCCCATGAAGCGCGTGACGAACAGCAGCACCAGCGGCACGATGATGGTGCCCACGGGATCGATGTGGCGCAGCGGATTCAGACTGATGCGGCCCGCCTGCTGGGCCGTGGGATCGCCGAAGAACCGGGCCACGTAGCCGTGGGCGGCCTCGTGCAGGGTGATGGCGAACAGGACCGGCAAGGCATAGACCGCGATGGTCTGGATGAGTTGATCCATGAGAATGCTGGCAAGGGAGCCGGCCCGCGCCGGCAATCCCCGCAAGCATAACCGCTATTGCAGCCCCAGCGTGGCCGGATCGCCGCGCCCCACCCGCACCACCTGGGGGGCTTCCCGGGTCAGGTCGATCACGGTGGTCGGGTCGAAGGGGCAGGCGCCGCCGTCGACGATGGCGGCCAGATCGTGCTGGTACCGCGACAGGATGTCCTGCGCGTCGTTCAGCGGCAGGGCTTCGCCCTGGGGAATCAGGGTGGTGGACAGCAGCGGCGAGCCGACGGCTTCGATCAGCGCGCGGGCCACCCGGTGGTCGGGCACCCGGATGCCGATGGTCTTGCGCGAAGGGTGCGACACGCGGCGGGGCACTTCCTTCGTGGCTTCCAGGATGAAGGTCCAGGGACCGGGGGTGGCCAGCTTCAGCAGGCGGTAATGGGTGTTCTCGACCTTGGCGAAATGACTGATTTCCGCCAGGTCGCGGCAAAGCAGGGTCAGGTGATGGCGTTCGTCCAGGCCCCGCAGGCGGCGCAGGCCGTCGGCCGCCGCCTTGTCGTCCAGCCGGGCGACCACGGCATAACTGGAATCCGTCGGCACGGCCACCAGGCCGCCCTGCGACAAAAGGTCCGCCGCCTGCTGCAGCAGGCGGGACTGCGGGTTTTCGGGATGGACAACGAAAATCTGTGCCATAAGCATTTCCTTTTTGGAGGAGAGGCCCGGCTGGCATGAGCCCGGCCCGATCGAAACCACAACCCATAACATGACTGAAAACGCAGCCCGGATCAAGGGGCCGGCCCCATTTCAGCAAAAGGTTTGCAGCCATGCTAGAATCCTTCTTCTTTCAGTGGTGACCGTAGCTCAGTTGGTAGAGTCCCGGATTGTGATTCCGGTTGTCGTGGGTTCGAGCCCCATCGGTCACCCCATCTTCTTCCCGGCTTCCGGGCCAGGCAGGGACGACCCCGCCTGCGGCGCTTGAACGCGGTGACGACACCGCCTCCATAGCACAATCTCCCCATGCAGATTCATCATCGATCGCTGTCCGAACGCATCTTCCATGCGCTGGCGTTCGAAGTCCTGGCCATCGGCATTTCCGCCCCCCTGGCAGCCTGGATCACCGGCCATTCCGCCCTGGACATGGGCGTCATGACCGCCGCCATCGCCACCATCGCCGTCACGTGGAACATGATCTACAACTGGCTGTTCGACCGCCTGCAGTCCCGGCTGGGCTTCGACCGCACCTACTGGGTGCGCGTGGGCCACGCCTGCGGCTTCGAAGGCGGCCTGATCATCATCGCCATCCCCTTCGTGGCCTGGTGGCTGGGCATTTCCATGTGGCAGGCGCTGCTGCTGGACATCGGCTTCGTCCTGTTCTACCTGCCCTACGGGTTTCTTTTCAACCTGGGTTATGACAAGATTCGTCAGAACCTGATCGCCACGCACTAGCTGGTCCGGCCCCCGGGGATCCCGGGCATCCGCGGAGGCGCCGGCGCATCGGGCCCGTCAGCCGACCGGATGTCCATGAGCCCGAACACGACCGAACCTCTTCCCCGCATGCCCGACTGGACGGCGGCCCCGCCCGGCTGGGACTGGGCCGCCCAGGACGCCGACGGCCGCTGGTTCTGGTATCGGGCCGAACCCGTCCCCGGCATCGGCGGCGGGGTCTGGCGGTCCAATTCGCGCAACCAGCAGTATGCGGGGTCCGGCGCCCCCAACCCCGACTGGCTGGATTCGCTGCAACGGCGCCCGGCGGGCGCCGGCAAGGGCTGAGCCATGCTGGCGATCTCGCAGTTCCTGTCGGATTACTGGCCGCATCTGGTGGCGGCCATCTCGCTCACGCTCAGCGCCTTTGCCGCCGTGCACGCGGCCATGAACAAGAACGACGTGCGGGCGGCCATCGCCTGGGTCGGCGTCGTGCTGATGTCGCCGTTCCTGGGGCCGTTCCTGTACCTGGTGGCCGGCATCAACCGCATCCGCCACGACCAGATGTCCACCCAGCGCAGCCGGCTGATCAAGGACTACGTCAATCACGCCCGCGATCCCGTCAAGGACGTCGCTTCCCTGGCTGGCTCGCAGTTCGCCTCGCTGCGCGTGCTGTGCGACCGCATCAGCCGCTTCCCGCTGCACGACGGCAACCACATCACCCTGCTCGACAGCGGCGACCAGGCCTACCCGGCCATGCTGCAGGCCATCGACTCGGCCGCCCACTGCATCGCCCTGCAAAGCTACATCTTCGACCACGACCGCATCGGCCTGCAGTTCGCCGAGGCGCTGCGCCGCGCCCATGACCGGGGCATCGTCATCCGGGTCCTGATCGACTCGGTGGGATCCCGCTATTCGCGCCCCCCCATCATTCACCTGCTGCGCCGCCACGGCATCCGCACCGAACTGTTCATGTCGAACATGCTGGGCCTGCGCATGCCGTACGCCAACCTGCGCAGCCACCGGAAGATCCTCTTCGTCGACGGCCATCTGGGTTTCATGGGCGGCATGAACATCCGCGAAGGCTTCATGACGTCCCTGGCGGGACGCCACGCCGCCTGCGACACCCATTTCCGCATTGAGGGGCCCGTCGCCACCCAGCTCTTCGCCGTCTTCGCCAACGACTGGGAATTCACCACGCGCGAACGATTGAGCATCGAGGACTGGTGCCAGCGCGCGCCCGACGCGCCCGAACCCCAGGTGCCGGCCCGCTGCATCCGTTCCAGCCCCGACCGGTTCATCGCCGCGACCCACAATGTGCTGCTGGGCGCCCTGGCCGTCGCCCAGCGGCACGTGCGCATCCAGTCGCCCTACTTCCTGCCCGACCAGACCCTGATGGGCGCCCTGAACACCGCCGCCCGCCGGGGCATCCAGGTCGACATCGTCATCCCGGGACGCAACAATCTGCGGCTGGTCAATTACGCCATGACCGCGCAGCTGGCGCAGGTGATCTCGAGCGGCTGCCGGATCTGGCGCAGCCGGGGCAACTTCGACCATTCCAAGCTGATCACCATCGACGATGGCTGGTCCTACGTGGGTTCGTCGAACCTGGACCCGCGCAGCCTGCGGCTGAACTTCGAACTGGACATGGAGATCTACGATCCCGTCATGGCGCGCCGCATCGCGGAACGCATCGACGCCGAGATCGCCCACGCGGATCCGGTCACGCTGGAATCCCTGAAGGCCATCCCCTTCCTGAAGCAGCTGCGCAACCGCGTCATCTGGCTGGCCAGCCCGTACCTGTAGCCCTGCGCCGCCCCCATGCATACAGGACCGAAATGGTGCAGAATGAAAAGGTTCGTTTCATGAACTCTTTCGGATCGACACCATGACCCAACGCCTCAACTACTACAAGGCCTCGCCCGAGGCCGCCCAGAAGTATTCCGACTTCAGCCTGACCCTGCACAAGAATCCCTTCCTGGCCAGGATCGGCCACCTGGTCACCCTGCGGGCCTCGCAACTGAACGGCTGCGCCTTCTGCGTGGACATGCACGTGAAAGAAGGCAAGCTGGCGGGCGAACGCGAACTGCGGCTGCATCACGTCGCCGTCTGGCGCGAATCGCCGCTCTTCGACGCCAAGGAAAAAGCCATCCTGGAATGGACCGAGGCCCTGACCCAGCTGCCGCCCCACGGCATCCCGGACGACCTGTTCGCGCGGGTGCGCGAGCAGCTGTCCGAACAGGAACTGGCCGACCTGTCCTTCCTGATCGTCGGCATCAACGGCTGGAACCGCCTGGGCGTGGCTTTCCGGGCCGAGCCGGGGTCGGCCGACAAGCAATACGGGCTGGACAAGGCCGGGCTGAACTAAGCCACGGACGCGGGCCGGCAGCCGCCGGGCCCGCCCGCACCGCCGACCCAAAGCGCCGCCGGCGGCCCGCGCCCGGCCTCAGGCCGCTCCGACCCGGGCCTGGACCTGGGCCTGGGCCAGCGCCTGGGCCAGATCGGCCTTCAGGTCGTCGATGTGCTCCACGCCGACGGACATGCGCACGAAATTGGGTTCGATGCCGGCGGCCTGCATCTCGGCCTCGCTCATCGAACTGGCCCACATCGACGCCGTATGCACGGCCAGGGTCTCGACCCCGCCCAGGCTGACCGCCTGGGTCGCCAGCTTCAAGGCCGACACGAACCGCTGCGTGACGGCATAGCCGCCCCGGATGGAATACGCCACGATGGCGCCGAAGCCCTTCATCTGGCGGGCGGCCAGGTCGTGCTGGGCATGGCTGCGCAGCCCCGGATACAGGACCCGTTCGACTTCGGGGCGCGATTCCAGCCACTGCGCCACCGCCAGGGCATTGGCGTTGATGCGCTCCATGCGCAGGGACAGCGTGCGCAGTCCGCGCAGCAGCAGCCAGGCGTCCATGGGCGAGAGCACCGCCCCCAGGGTGACGTGCATCTTCCAGATTTTTTCCGCCAGGTCCTGGCTGCAGCAGATGGCGCCGGCCATGATGTCGCTGTGGCCGCCCAGGTACTTGGTCGCGCTGTGGACCACGATGTCGATGCCCAGGTCGTGCGGGCGCTGGTTCAGGGGCGAGGCGAAGGTGTTGTCCGCCACCGTCAGGATGCCCCGGGGCCGGGCGATCGCCGCCACCGCCGCCAGGTCCGTGATCGACAGACTGGGATTGACCGGCGTTTCCACCATGATCAGCTTGGTGTCGGGCCGCAGCGCGGCCTTCAGGCTGTCCAGGTCCGTCTGGTCGAACACGCTGACCTGCACGCCGTAGCGGGTCAGGACTTCGGAAAAGAGCTTGGACGTGCTCATGTAATGGCGCTGCTGCACGACGACGTGGTCGCCCGCCTGCAGCAGCGCGAGGATCGTGGTGCAGATGGCGCCCATGCCCGATCCGGTCAGCAGGGCCGTTTCCGTGCCTTCCAGGCCCGCCAGAATGGCTTCGACGTGCTTGTTGACCGGGTTGCCGTGGCGCGTGTAGAAACTGGCCGGCCGCACCGTGGTCGCCATCGCCGAGAACTCTTCCGCCGATTCCGCCCGGAACGTCGCGCTGTAGTGAATGGGCGGCACCACCGCCGCATCGTGGTGGCAGGCCGCATCGCCATGCAGGACCAGGGTCTGCTCATGCCAGGATGCCATGTCGGGGGTGTCGGGCGAATGCGGATTCATGGGAAGGGTTCCAAATTGCGTCAGGTGGTTCATGATACTGCGCGGCGGCGAACGCATCGGGCCGCCCGAGGGCGGCCCGATATCCTGCCGTCGATGCCGATCAGTGGGCGCTGGCGGCCGCCGCGCCGATGCCGGTTTCGCTGCGCACGGTCTGCGCCTCGAAGCCGGCCCGGTCGATGCGGGCGCGTTCGCTGCGGTCCGTGACCGAGAACAGCCAGATCGACACGAAGCCGATGGTCATGGAGAACAGCGCCGGTGACGCGTACGGGAACCAGGCGGACCCCGCCGGATTGCCCAGCGTGGCTTCCCAGACCGACGGCGACACGACCGTCAGCCCCACGGCGCTGATCAGGCCCGCGAAGCCGCCGATCATGGCGCCGCGCGTCGTGCAGCCCTTCCAGAGCACGGACATGAACAGCACCGGGAAGTTCGCGGACGCGGCGACCGCGAAGGCCAGGGACACCATGAAGGCGATGTTCTGCTTTTCGAAGGCGATGCCCAGCACCACCGCGATGACGCCCAGGACCACGGTCGTGATCTTGGCCACCCGCATCTCGTCGCGGCGCGACGCATCGCCCTTGCAGATCAGCGTGGCGTAAATGTCATGCGACACGGCCGACGTGCCCGACAAAGTCAGCCCGGCGACCACCGCCAGAATCGTGGCGAAGGCCACGGCCGACATGAAGCCCAGGAAGACATTGCCGCCGACGGCGTCGGCCAGGTGGACCGCCGCCATGTTGCCGCCGCCGATCAACGCGCCGGCCGCATCCAGGAAGTGCGGATTGGTGGACACCAGCACGATGGCTCCAAAGCCGATGATGAAGGTCAGGATGTAGAAGTAGCCGATCCAGGACGTGGCCCAGAACACCGACTTGCGGGCTTCGCGGGCATCCGGCACCGTGAAGAAGCGCATCAGGATGTGCGGCAGGCCCGCCGTGCCGAACATCAGCGCCATGCCGAAGGAAATCGCGCTGATCGGGTCCTTGATGAAATTGCCCGGCCCCATGATGGACTGGCCCAGGGCGCCGGCCTGGGCGGCGTCCTTGCCGGCGTTCAGGGCGGCCAGGGTCTTGACCTCGACCGCGGCGGCGAACAGGCGTTCCGGCGAGAAGCCGTAGTGCGCCAGCACCATCAGGGCCATGAACGTCGCCCCGGCCAGCAGCAGCGCCGCCTTGATGATCTGCACCCAGGTCGTGGCCGTCATGCCGCCGAACAGCACGTAGATCATCATCAGCACGCCCACCACGACCACGGCGATCCAGTATTCCAGGCCGAACAGCAGCTTGATCAGCTGGCCCGCGCCCACCATCTGCGCGATCAGGTAGAAGGCCACGACCACCAGGGTGCCCGAGGCGGCGAACGCGCGGATCGGGCCCTGCTTGAAGCGGTAGGCGGCCACGTCGGCGAAGGTGAACTTGCCCAGATTGCGCAGGCGTTCCGCCATCAGGAAGGTCAGGATCGGCCAGCCCACCAGGAAGCCGATGGAGTAGATCAGGCCGTCATAGCCGTTGATCATGACGGCCGCCGAAATCCCCAGGAAGGACGCCGCCGACATGTAGTCGCCGGCGATCGCCAGGCCGTTCTGGAAGCCGGTGATGCCGCCGCCCGCCGTGTAGAAATCCGCGGCGGAGCGGGTGCGCTTGGCCGCCCACTTGGTGATCCACAGGGTCAGCAGCACGAACAGGGCGAACATGGCGATGGCCGTCCAGTTGGTCGGCTGCTGCTGCAGTTCGCCCAGATCGCCGCCGGCCGCCCGCGCGGCTCCCGTCATGCCCGCCAGGGCCAGCGCGCTCAAGGCGCTTACAGTCATGCGACGCATCTCAGGCCTCCTGCGCGATTTCGCGCGTCAGGCGATCGAATTCGCCGTTGGCGCGGCGCACGTACAGGCCGGTGACCAGCACGCTGAACACGATGACGCCGAAACCGACCGGGATGCCCCAGGTCATGACGCCTTCGCCCAGTTTCAGGGCGAACAGTTCCTTGTCGAAGGCGATGACGCCGATGAACGCGTAATACACGATCAGCATGACCACGGTCAGCGTCCAGCCGTAGCGCAGGCGGGTGCGGCGCAGATGCTGGTATTTCGGATTGGACACGATGCGCTGTGTCTGTTGGTCTCCCATGGCGGTCTCCTACTTTTGTAATGGGGGATGGGTTCCTGTTCGCCGGCAAGTTAGAGGTCGGGTCTTACGGAGACCTTACATTCCCGTTAATGCGGCTCCGGATCAGGGAAAACACCGATCCCCGGATTGCACGTTAGAATTCAGGGTTCACAGGCACGGAGCAGCCGCCGCGCAACGGGCATCCCGCGCCCGACAGCCCCGCCGATGCCGCGCCTCGCCGCCCTTAGCTCAGTTGGATAGAGCAACGGCCTTCTAAGCCGTAGGTCACTGGTTCGAATCCAGTAGGGCGGGCCACACGATTTCTTCAAACCCGCGCTTGACCTTCCCACCGTGGGAAGGATCACACTATCAAGATGGTTCGGCCGGCGGCGGGCGCCGCATGTCACGAAGCATCCGATGCGAGGAGCGAAGAACCCATGCGACGCAGAGATTTTCTGACGGGCCTGGCGGGCTCTGCCGGCCTGGCGCTTGCCACGGGCATCCGGCCCGCGTCCGGCGGGCAAGCCATGCACCACGCCGGCGGATCTTCCGCGCAGCCCCGGCACGGCCCGCCCGCCATGGGCGCGGGCAGCGGGCCGCTGGCGGCCGCGGACGCCATTCCGCCCGGACGTCCCTTCGCGGCGCCGGCGACGCTGCGCAACACCGCTGCGCAGCCCGGCCTGTTCCGGGCCACGCTCGTCGCCGCCCCCGCCGGGATCGAGCTGATCCCGGGCGTCACGACCGAGGCCTGGGCCTACAACGGCCAGCTGCCCGGTCCGCTGATCGATCTGCAGGCGGGCGACGAAGTCGAGATCACGCTCGAGAACCGCCTGCCCGAGCCCACCACGATCCACTGGCACGGGCTGCCCGTGCCGCCGGACCAGGACGGCAACCCCGACGCCGCGGTGGCGCCCGGGGCCAGCCACACCTATCGCTTCAAGATCCCCGAGGACGTCGAAGGCCTCTACTGGTACCACCCCCACCCGCACGGCCAGTCCGGCGAGCAGGTCCACCGGGGGCTGGCCGGCGCGATCCGGGTGCGCGCCCGGGAAGACGCGCTCTCGGCCATTCCCGAGCGCATCCTCGTCGTCACCGACCTGCGGCTGACGGCGCTCGGCGCGATCCCGGCGAACGACATGATGGACTGGATGAACGGCCGCGAAGGGCAGTACGCCCTGGTCAACGGTCTGAATCGCCCCGTGCTGCGGTTCGATGCGTGCGGCCGGGAACGCTGGCACGTCCTCAACGCCACGAACGCCCGCTATCTGCGCCTGGCCCTGCCGGGGCGCGAGCTCACGCTGCTGGGCACGGACGGCGGACGCATCGAACAGGCGCAAGCGGGATTGCCCGACGTGCTGCTGGCGCCGGCCCAGCGCGCGGAAATCCTGGTGACCGCCACGGACGGATCCGGCGGCGCGCTGATGGCGCAGGCCTACGCACGCGGCCGGATGGGCGGCGCGGGCGAGACGCCGCCCATCCCGCTCATGCAGGTGGATTTCGGCGCCGCGCGGCAACCCCGGCCCCTGGCGCTGCCGCAACCGCTGCGGACGTTCCAGGCGCTGCCCGGCGCGACTGCGAAGAAGCGGGTCGTCATGAGCGAAAGCATGCCCATGGCCCATGGATCGCACGGCATGATGTCCGCAGGCGGCATGAGCATGGCGGGCATGGCGGGCATGGGGAACATGGGGGAAATGGGCATGGGACGCCCCCCGGCGATGCAGTTCCTGCTGAACGGCAAAGCCTTCGACATGCGGCGCATCGACCTGAGCAGCCGGGCCGGCGAATGGGAAGACTGGGAGATCGTCAACGATTCGGACATGGATCATCCCTTCCACATCCACGGCACGCAGTTCGCCGTGCTGGAACGCCCCCTCGACGGGAGCTCGACCCGGGAGCCGTTTCGCGCCTGGCGCGACACGGTCAATCTCAAGGCCCGGGAAACGGTGCTCATCCGCACCACGCAGGCCGCCAGGGGCATCCGCATGTTCCACTGCCATATCCTGGAGCACGAGGACCTGGGCATGATGGGACGGCTGGAAGTGAGCTGAACGATCTTCCCATCCCGCCCCATCGGGACAGGACGATGCCGTTCAGCCGCGAGGCGCGGCGACCGGGGAATCGGGGCGATACCGCAAGACGTCGATCACCGTCGGGCAGCCGACGGGCACGCATGAGCATCACGCCGTACCGCGATACCGAAGCGCTTCGACGAACGCTGAAAACGCGGGAGAGGCCTGCCGCCTGTTCGGATAGTACAGGTGATAGCCCGAGAAATAGGGACACCAGTCGCTCAGGATCATTTTGAGTCGGCCATCGGCCAAGTAAGGCGCGGCGAGATCTTCGGTGACATAGGCCAGGCCGATGCCGTCGACCGCGGCATTGATCACATGGGGCATGCTGTTGAAGACGAGCTGGCCTTCGACCTTCACGGTGAACGCCTGGCCGTCCTTCTCGAATTCCCAGGCATAAAGGGCGCCGGACGCCCTGTGCCGGATATTGATGCAGGCAAATCTGGTCAGATCATGGGGCGTTTGCGGCATCGGATTCCGCTCGAAGTACTTCGGGGCGCCTACGACGATCAAGCGCCAATCCGGCCCGATGCGGGTCGCGATCATGTCTTTGCTGATCGCCTCGCCCAGGCGGATGCCGGCATCGAACCGCTCCTCAACGACATTGGTGAATCCGTAGTCGATATAGAACTCCAGCGTGATGTCGGGATAATTTTCCAGAAACGCCGCCAGCCTGGGTCTCACGGACATTTCGATGGCATCGTCCGTGCACGTGATGCGGATCGTGCCGGCCGGCTTGTCGCGCAATACTCCAAGCGCTTCGATTTCGGCGGCGAGCTGATCGAAAAGCGGCGCGATCGACAGCATGAAGCGTTCGCCCGCCTCCGTCGGCGCCACGTTGCGAGTCGTGCGGACCAGCAGGCGCACGCCCAGCCGCTCTTCGAGCCCCCTCATCGCGTGGCTCAGGGCGGAAGGCGTAATGCCCAGCCTGGCCGCCGCCTTGGTGAAACTCCGGTCTCGGGCGACCGCCACGAAGGCTTGCAGATCATTCACTTTGGGATATGCCATTACTGAAATTTTCTCACTAGCACATCAAGATTGCACCTACTAATCATATCCTCCCGAATCCATCAAGATGGAGGACACGAACACTTCGCCCTTCACCAAGTATCTGGCATAAATATTCATGAACACTCAAGTCCCCGACATCCCGGCGGGACCCGGGCCCGCCATTCGACGAGAAGACCGGCCTCAGCCGGCTTACTGGAATGGCGTTTTCGCAATGACGCTGTGCGTCTTCGCGCTGATCGCGTCCGAATTCATGCCGGTCAGTCTGCTGACGCCGATCGCCGCGGAATTGCAGGTCAGCGAAGGCCGGGTGGGCTACGGCATCGCCATTTCCGGCGCCTTCGCGGTGCTGACCAGTCTTTCCATTTCGACAATCGCGGGCTCACTGAATCGCAGAACACTGCTGCTATGGCTGAGCGGGCTGATGGGCGTGTCGGCCCTGGTCGTGGCATTGGCGCCCGACTATCCGGCGTACATGATCGGCCGCGCGCTGATCGGCGTGGTGGTGGGAGGCTTCTGGTCCATGTCGGCGGCGGTCGCGATACGGCTGGTGCCCGCCGACAAGGTGCCCAAGGCCCTGGCCGTTTTCAACGGCGGCAATGCGCTGGCGACCGTAGTGGCCGCTCCGCTGGGAAGCTACCTCGGCGGCCTCATCGGCTGGCGCGGCGCCTTCTTCTGCCTGATGCCCGTCATCCTGATCGCCCTGGCCTGGCAGTGGGCCAGTCTGCCGTCGATGCCCGCGCCCTCTCGCCCAGCGGGATCAGGCGGTATCTTCAAGCTGCTCAGGAACCGTCTGGTGACGCTGGGCATGCTGGCGGTCGGCGTCTTCTTCATGGGGCAGTTCGCGCTGTTCACCTACATCCGGCCCTTTCTTGAAACCGTCACGCGCGTGGACATTCCCACCTTGTCGATGATCCTGCTGGTGCTTGGCATGGCCGGCGTTCTCGGCACGACGCTCATTGGCGCGTTCCTGAAGCGGAGCCTGTACGCCACGCTGGCGACCATCCCCGTTCTGATGGCCTTGATCGCACTGGCCTTCACCGCCGTCGGCAGTTCCCTGTCCATGGCTTTCGCGCTGTCGGCTCTGTGGGGGATGATGGCGACGGCCGCCCCTGTCGGCTGGTGGTCATGGCTGGCTCGATCGCTGCCCCAAAGCGCCGAAGCCGGTGGGGGATTGATGGTCGCCGTGATCCAGCTGTGCATTGCGTTGGGTTCCACGGTCGGCGGTATCCTGTTTGATGGAATCGGCTACCAGACCGCTTTTGCGACCAGCGCCTTCTTGCTGACGGCCGCCGCCGCACTGGCCTTCCTGACCTCGCGCGCACATGCGCCGCACGCCGCCTGAGGCCCATGGAATCCACGTTGCACAGATTTTCCCGGATTTAAAAGGAGCATCCACGATGACCACCAAAGCTTACGGCGCCCACGCCGGCAACCAGCCTCTCGAACCGATGGACATCGCCCGGCGCGCGCCGGGCCCCCACGACGTGCAGATCGACATCGCCTACTGCGGCGTGTGCCACTCGGACATCCACCAGGTGCGTTCGGAATGGGCCGGCACGCGCTACCCCTGCGTGCCCGGACACGAAATCGTCGGCCGCGTGTCCGCCGTCGGCGCCCACGTGGCGGGTTTCCGGACGGGCGACCTGGTCGGCGTCGGCTGCATCGTCGACAGCTGCCGGCACTGCGCCGATTGCGGCGAAGGGCTGGAAAACTACTGCGACCACATGATCGGCACCTACAACTTCCCGACGGACGACGCGCCGGGCCACACGCTGGGCGGATATTCGCAGCGGATCGTCGTGCACGAACACTACGTGTTGCGCATCCGCCACCCCGAAGCGCAGCTCGCGGCGGTGGCGCCGTTGCTGTGCGCCGGCATCACCACCTACTCGCCGCTGCGCCACTGGAAGGTGGGGCCGGGCCACAAGGTGGGGGTGGTCGGCATCGGCGGCCTGGGCCACATGGGCATCAAGCTGGCGCATGCCATGGGCGCGCACGTGGTGGCCTTCACCACCTCCGAACCCAAGCGGGAAGCGGCCAGGACGCTGGGCGCGGACGAAGTCGTCGTCTCGCGCGATGCCGACGAGATGGCCGCGCACGCCAGGAGCCTCGACTTCATTCTCAACACCGTAGCCGCCCCGCACGACCTGGATGCCTTCTTCGCGCTGCTCAAGCGCGACGGCACGATGACGCTGGTGGGCGCGCCGGCCACGCCGCACCCCTCGCCCGAGGTGTTCAATCTGATCATGAAGCGGCGCAGCCTTGCCGGATCGATGATCGGCGGCATCCCCGAAACGCAGGAAATGCTGGATTTCTGCGCCGAACACGGCATCGTGGCGGATATCGAGCTGATCCGGGCCGACCAGATCAATGAAGCCTACGAGCGCATGATCAAGGGCGACGTGAAGTACCGCTTCGTGATCGACAACGCCAGCCTGGCGGCCTGAAACCCGAAACCGGCGGATCAGTTCTTGTTACCGATTCCTCCGCTGTTTTCAAGCGCGATACGCTAGGTCGGACGGCACAGATGCTACAGTTTCGGGCATAGTCAGCCATCCAGTCTTTTCCATGCACGCTCCGCGCTTTCTTCGCCTGTCTTTCCTGTTGATCCTGGGGCTGCTCGCCACGGCCCCCGCCGCCCAGGCCGAACTCGTGCTGCGGCTGGGCAGCCCCCAGGCCGCCCCCGGCGCACCCATCGAACTGGAAGGGCTGCTGGTCAACGACAGCGGCAACCCGCTGTCCAGTCCGATGCCCAGGGAATTGACCGGGCAATGGACGGACGCCCAGGGCCACACCACCCCGGCGCACTTCCAGTTGCGGACCTCCCCCGACGCGGCGGACCTGCCCGCCAATACGTTCACCCGCATGGCCTGGACCGGCACCGTGCCGGCCACTGCTCAGGGGCTGTTGACCCTGACCGTCCAGGGGGCGGACAACACCCTGCTGGCGCTGCGGGTGGGCGACGCGCCCCGACTCGCCCAGGCCGGCGGCCCGGCCACATCCCCGGAACCGGCCGCGCTCAGCGACGGCGCCACGCCCATCCCCCCGGCCACCGCCCAGACGACGGCGGCCCCCGCCGCGCTCTCGCCCTTCGAGACCTTCCGCAACGCGCTGTCGCCCTACGAGCCCATTTATTTCGCCTTCGGCCGCGAAGGCGGCACCAACGCCCGCTTCCAGCTCAGTTTCAAGTACCGGCCCTTCAGCCCCGCGGACCCGGCCCGCTCGGGCTTCATGAACGACTGGTACTTCGGCTACACCCAGACGTCCCTGTGGGACCTGCATTCGGATTCCATTCCCTTCGTGGACACGACCTACAATCCCAGCCTGTTCTGGGCCCGGGAATCGCTGCTGGAAACCCAGGACAAGCGTTGGTCCCTCGGCCTGAACGCCGGCGTCGAACACAAGTCCAACGGCAAGGAAGGCGACGACTCGCGTTCCCTGAACGACTTCTACCTGCAGCCGGAATTCAACTACCGCCTCGATGGCGGCAGCAAGCTCAGCTTCCAGCCGCGCTTCAAGGCCTACTTCACGACCGAAAGCGACATGGGCTATCAGGACTACCTGGGCTACGTGGACTGGAAGCTGCGCTGGGCGCAGGACAACGGCCTGTCGCTCTCGGGCCTGTACCGCCAGGGCAGCCGCGGGAACGCCACGCAGATCGAAGCGGCCTGGCCGCTGCAGCGGACCTTCCTGCACATGAACGGCCACCTGTACGTCCAGTACTTCCAGGGATACGGCGAGACCCTGCTGGGCTATAACCAGAAAAGCGATCCGCAAGTGCGCATCGGCATCGCCCTGGTTCCCTGACCCGGCAAAGGACACGGCATGTTCACCCAGATCGGCATCTTCATCCTGGCGCTCGCGCTGCTGCTGACCGCCAGCCGCCTGCTGCTGACCGCCTGGCTCTGGCCGCGCGTCCGCGCCGCCGGCGCACCCTGGCCGATCTTCCGCTGGGGCCTGCGCATCGATCTGAACCAGATCGCCATGTGGGTCGGCATCCCCGCCCTGCTGGCCCCCTGGGTGGCCGACCAGCCCCTGGCCATCTGGCTGACGGGCCTGTGGCTGCAGGGCGTCTGGCTGCTCTTCGTGCTGCTGGAAATATCCACCCCGCAGTTCATCCAGGAATACGACAGCCGGCCCAATCGCCTGTATCTGGACTACCTGAAATACCCCAAGGAAGTCTTCGGCATGCTGTGGAAGGGCTACAAGCTGGTGCTGGCCGCCGCCCTGATCGCGCTGGCGCTGGCCGCCTGGCTGGGCCATGCCCTGTTCGCGCAGGCGCAGCCGCACCCCCTGCCCGCCTGGCCCTGGCGCCTGAGCATGACGCTGCTGATCGCCGCCGCCATCGTGCTGGCCATCCGCGGTACGCTGGGGCACCGCCCCATCAATCCGGCCTCGGTCGCCTGGTGCGGCGACAGCCTGCTGAACACGCTGCCCCTGAATTCCCTGTACAACGTGCTGTTCGCTCTGTACGCCATCAAGAACGAACGGTCCGCCGCCGACGTGTACGGCGATCTGCCGGATCAGGAACTGCAGGCGATCATCTGCGAACAGGCCGGCATCCCGCCCGGGCCGCCGGAGCTGCCCACCCTGCACCACCAGCCCGCCAGCATGCGGCCGGCGCGGCCGCGCAACCTGGTGCTGATCGTGCAGGAAAGCCTGGGGGCCCAGTATGTCGGCAACCTGGGCGGCGCGGGGCTCACCCCCTGCCTGGACGCGCTGGCCGCCACCGGCTGGAACTTCACCCGCGCCTATGCCACCGGCACGCGGTCCGTGCGCGGCCTGGAGGCAGTCACGGCGGGCTTTCCGCCCACGCTCTCCGACGCCGCGCTGCGCCTGACCGACGCGCAAAGCCACTTCTTCACCCTGGCGCAGCTGCTGCGCCGGCACGGCTACCGGTCGCGCTTCATCTATGGCGGCGAAGCTCACTTCGACAACATGAAGAGCTTCTTCCTGGGCAACGGCTTCGACGAACTGCACGATCTGCCGACCTTCGAATCGCCCGCCTTCGTCGGCACCTGGGGCGCCAGCGACGAGGACATGTTCGACAAGCTGCACACCCTGCTGTCGCGCGACGTCGGCCAGCCCACCCTGCACCTGGCCTTTTCCGTGACCAACCACACGCCCTGGGAATACCCGGCCGGGCGCATTCCGGTCCAGGGCGATCCCGCCACGGTGCAGAACACGGTGCGCTACGCCGACTGGGCCATCGGGCAGTTCTTCGAGCGCGCGCGGGCCAGCGACTACTGGCAGGACACCGTCTTCCTGATCGTCGCGGACCACGACGCCCGCGTGGGCGGCGCCCAGCGCATTCCGCTGCGCCACTTCCACATTCCCGCCCTGGTCGTGGGCGCCGGGATCGATCCGCGCCGCGACGAGCGCATCATCAGCCAGATCGACCTGCCCGCCACGCTGCTGTCCCTGATCGGCATCAGCGACGAACACCCGATGATCGGCCACGACCTGACCCGCCCCGGCACCGGCGGGCGCGCCATGATGCAATACGAGGACCACTACGGCTACCTGCGAGGCGACATGCTGGCCGTGCTGGAACCCCAGCAGGCGCCCCATTTCTTCCGGTACGCCGCCCCGGACGGCTACACCCCGCAGGACCCCGATCCGGAGCTCGGCCGCATCGCCCTGGCCCACGCGCTCTGGCCCACCTGGGCCTACCGCCACCAGGCCCACACCCTGCCCGAACTGCGACGCGCCAGGCCCGAATGACCCTGCCCCCCATGGTAGAATCTGCGGTTCTGGTTCAATCGGGGCGTAGCGCAGCCTGGTAGCGCATCTGCTTTGGGAGCAGAGGGTCGCATGTTCGAATCATGTCGCCCCGACCAACACAAAGGAATCCACCACGATGTCTTCCACCTCTACTGATGATCTGGGCAAACTGATCCTGCGTCTGGCGCTGGGCATCCTGATCCTGCTGCACGGTCTGGCGAAACTGGACGGCGGCGTGGGCTGGATCTCCGGCATGCTCGATGCCCGCGGCCTGCCGGGCTTCATCGCCTACGGCGTGTACGTCGGCGAGGTCGTCGCCCCCGTGCTGCTGATCCTGGGGCTGTGGACGCGCGTCGGCGGCCTGATCGTCGCCCTGAACATGCTGTTCGCCTTCGGCCTGGTCCACGCGAACGAACTGTTCGCCATCGGCAAGAGCGGCGGCTGGTCGCTGGAACTGCAGGGCATGTACCTGTTCGGCGGCATCGCCGTGGCGCTCCTGGGCGCCGGGGCCTACAGCCTGGGCGGGCGCGGCGGCCGCTGGAACTGAGCCTCCCCTGCCCCGTCTGTCCACTGCCCGCTTCGGCGGGCAGTTTCGTTTCCGGCATTTCCGGCGCCCCTGGCCCCGCCGGATCAGGCGGCCGGCAGCGTGATCACCACGCAGGCGCCGCCCAGTTCTCCTTTCCGGATCAGGGCCCAGCCGCCGTACAGATCGGCCAGATCGCGCACGATTCCCAGGCCCAGGCCGGACCCCGGGGTGCGCTCATCGGCGCGCTTGCCGCGCTCGAACACGGCCTCGGCGCGCTCCGGACTGAGCCCGGGGCCGTCGTCCTCGACCCGAATCTCCAGCTCGCCGTCGCGGCGGGTGGCGCTCACCCGCACGCGCCGGCGCGCCCACTTGCCGGCGTTGTCCAGCACATTGCCCAGCATCTCCTGGAAATCCTGGGATTCGCCGCGAAAGGCCAGGTCGGCCGCGACTCCCTGCAACTCGTAGCTTAGATGCCGCTCGGCATGCACACGCTCCATTACCCGCACCAGGCCTTGCAGCAAGGGAAGGATGGGGCTGCGCAAGCCCGTCATGCGCACGGCGGCAGCCGCCCGCGCATGGGCCAGGTGATAGTCGACCTGGCGGCGGGCCGCATCGACCTGCTCGGCGACCAGGCGCGGCAAGGCGGGATCGCCCGCAGCCGCCGCATTGGCCATGACCGCCAGGGGCGTCTTCAGGGCATGGGCCAGGTTGCCGGCCTGCTGGCGGGCCCGCTCCAGACCCTGGGCATTGCGCTGCAGGACCTGATTGAAATCCTCGACCAGCGGCTGCACTTCGGTGGGAAACGGTCCGCGGACCTGCGCCGCGCGGCCCTCGCGCACGTCGGCCAGGCGGCGGCGCAGGCGGGCCAGGGGCCGCAGGCCGTAGGACACCTGCGCCCACGCCGCCGCCAGCATGCCCAGCACCAGCACGCCCAGCGCCAGGCCCAGCATGCGGTTGAAGCGGCTGATGGGTTCGGCCCACAAAGCCTGATCCGCCGCCACGGACAGCACCAGATCGTCAAACGGTCCGTCGGCCGGCTCGATCTCGCGCGCTCTCACGCGCAGCTGCTTGCCGCCGGGCCCCTCGATCGTCGCGGGCAGGTCCTGGCCCGCCCGCAGATCGGCATAGGCATCCGGCAGGTGAGCGTCCCACAGGGACCGGGACCGCAGCCGCTGGGCGGGCAGGCCGCCCTGGGCGGGCACGCTGATCTGCCAGTACAGGCCCGAAAAGGGATGATTGAAACGCGGATCGCTGGGAAAGGAAGACAGGGACACCTCGCCCTTCGGGTCGACCTGCAGCACCGCCGTCAGTTGGTCCAGGTGGATGTTCAGCTCGGACTGCAGCTGGGCCAGGATATGCTGGCGAAACAGTTGCTGGATGCCCCATCCGGCCACCGCCACGCTGAGCAGCACCCAGGCCAGCATCCCGGCCAGCAGGCGCAGGCGCAGCGACCGGAGCCGCCGCCTCATGGCGCGGGAACCGCGTCCAACCGGTAGCCCAGGCCGCGCACCGTCTGGATCAGTTCAGAGGGAATCTTGCGCCGCAGGCGGGCGATGAAGACTTCGATCGTGTTGGAGTCCCGGTCGAAGTCCTGGGCATAGATGTGCTCGACCAGCTGGCTGCGGGACACGACCTCCCCCTGGTGCATCATCAGATACGCCAGCACCCGGTATTCGTGGCTGGTCAGCTCCAGCGGCACGTCGTCGAGCAGCAGGCGCGACTGGCGCGTATCGAGCAGCAACGGCCCGCAGCGGATTTCGGGGCTGGCATGGCCGCCCGCCCGGCGCAGCAGCGCGCGCACCCGCGCCTGCAGTTCTTCCAGGTGGAAAGGCTTGGTCAGATAATCGTCGGCCCCGGCGTCGATGCCGGCGACCTTGTCGTGCCAGTTGTCGCGAGCCGTCAGGATCAGCACCGGCACCTGCCGGCCGGATTCGCGCCAGGCCCGCAGCACCGACAGGCCGTCGCGCCCCGGCAGCCCCAGATCCAGCACCACCAGATCGTAGGGCTCGGACAATCCCTGGTGCAGGGCGTCCGGACCATCGGCAGCCACGTCCACCACATAACCGGCGGATTCCAGGGCGGCTTTCAGCTGCGAGGCCAGCAGCGGTTCATCTTCGGCCACCAGCAGTCTCATCGATGGGTTCCTTGCTCACGGCCGGGACGGCGACCCACCCATAATACCTGCCCCGTGCGGGCATCGGCTTTGATTTTGACCAAACGCCCCTCATCCTGCAGGATCTTGAACTCGTAGATCCAGCGCTCCCGGCAGGACGAGCCATCCGCGCAGTCGCCCCGGCCGGACTCTTCCTCGAACTCGACCTTCAGGACCTGACCGGGATAGTCTTTGGACACGCGGTTCAGCACGTCCTGCAGCGGCAGGACCTCGCCGGCCGCCTGCAGGCGTTCGGCCCGCTCGCGATCCCGGTCATGGTCATGGGCCTGCGCGCCCGCGGTCCAGATTCCCAGCGCCAGGGCGCCGGCCAGCATGTTGCGACGCCGCATGGCGAGCCTCCGGTTTGATTCGATGGAGGCAGGATAGCCGGATGGAAATGAACGGGGGATTAACCGAATCTACCCGTGATGTAGTCTTCGGTTTCCTTGCGGGAAGGCTTCACGAAGATCTGGTCGGTGGGGCCGAATTCCATCAGCTCGCCCAGGTACATGTAGGCGGTGTAGTCCGAGCAGCGGGCGGCCTGCTGCATATTGTGCGTCACGATGACGACGGTGTAGTCGTCCTTCAGTTCGGCGATCAGTTCCTCGATCTTGGCGGTGGAAATCGGGTCCAGGGCCGAGCAGGGCTCGTCCAGCAACAGGACTTCGGGCTTGATGGCCACGCCCCGGGCGATGCACAGGCGCTGCTGCTGCCCGCCCGACAGGCCGTTGCCGCTCTGGCCCAGCTTGTCCTTGACCTCGTTCCACAGCGCCGCCTTGGTCAGGGCCCATTCCACGCGCTCGTCCATCTCGCCCTTGCTGAGCCGCTCGAACAGGCGCACGCCGAAGGCGATGTTGTCGTAGATGCTCATGGGAAACGGCGTGGGCTTCTGGAACACCATGCCGACCTTGGCGCGGATCAGGGAGATGTCCAGGCGCGAATTCAGCAGGTCTTCGCCGTCCAGTTCGATGGCGCCCTCGGCGCGCTGGCCGGGGTAGAGCTCGAACATGCGGTTGAAGGTGCGCAGCAGGGTGGATTTGCCGCAGCCCGACGGACCGATGAAGGCCGTCACCTTGTTTTCGGCGATCTCCATGTTGATGTCGCGCAGGGCATGGAAATTGCCGTAATAGAAATTCAGGTGACGCACGGCCAGTTTGGTGCGTTCCGGTTTGGCGGTCGAGGACAGGGGCATGATCGGACGAAGACGGATTATTTACGGAACAGGCTGCGGGCGGCGATGTTGATCCCCAGCACCAGCAGGGTGATCAGTGCGGCGCCCGCCCAGGCCAGGCGATTCCAGTCCTCGAAGGGGCTGGCGGCATATTGAAAGATCACGACGGGCAGGTTGGCGATGGGCGCGTTCATGTTGAAGGACATGAACTGGTTGTTCAGGGCGGTGAACAGCAGCGGCGCCGTTTCGCCGGCGATCCGGGCCACCGCCAGCAGAATGCCGGTGATGATGCCCGAACGCGCCGCCCGATAGCAGATGAACACGACCACGCGCCATTGGGGGCAGCCCAGCGCGGCGGCGGCTTCGCGCAGGCTGTTGGGCACCAGGCACAGCATGTTGTCGGTGGCCCGCACCACCACCGGGATCACCAGGATGGCCAGGGCGAAGGCGCCCGCCCAGCCCGAATAATGGCCCACCTGCGCCACGTACACGGCATAGATGAACAGGCCGATCACGATGGACGGCGCCGAGAGCAGCACGTCGTTCAGGAAGCGGGTGGCCGGCGCGAGCCAGCCCCGGCGGCCGTATTCGGCCAGATAGGTGCCCGCCAGCACGCCGATGGGCGTGCCGATCAGCGTGCCGACCGCCGACATCAGCACGCTGCCGATGATGGCGTTCATGAGACCGCCGCTCTGGCCGGGAGGCGGCGTGCTTTCCAGCAGCAGCGTCAGGGACAGCGCGCTGCCGCCCTTGAGCAGCAGCGTGGCGATGATCCACGCCAGCCAGAACAGCCCCGACGCCAGGGCCACGCCCGACAGGCTGAGCATGAGGCGGTTGAACAGCCGCCGGCGCCGGTAGATGGGATTGGTCAGGACGATGGGAGAATCGGACACGGGCATGGGCGGGTCAGTGATGCGCGCCTTCTTTGCGCGACAGTTTCAGGAGCATGAACTTCGACAGGGCCAGCACCACCGTGGTGATCAGGAACAGGATCAGGCCCAGTTCCAGCAACGCGGATTTCTGCAGGCCGCCGGCCTCGTTGAATTCATTGGCCAGGGCCGAAGCGATGGAATTGGACGGCGAGAAGATCGAGGACGGCAGATTGAAGGCGTTGCCGATCACGAAGGTGACGGCCATGGTCTCGCCCAGGGCGCGCCCCAGGCCCAGCATGATGCCGCCGATGACGCCATGCTTGGTGTAGGGCAGGACGACCTTCCAGACGACTTCCCAGGTGGTGCTGCCCAGCCCGTAGGCGGATTCCTTCAGCATGGACGGCACCTGCTCGAACACGTCGCGCATGACGGCGGTGATGAAGGGGATGACCATGATCGACAGGATCAGTCCCGCCGTGAACAGGCCGATCCCCATGGGCGGCCCCGCGAACAGGTCGCCCAGCACCGGAACGCCCTCGAACACGTCGACGATCACGGGCTGGACGTATTCCTGGAACAGGGGCACGAAGACGAACAGGCCCCACATGCCATAGATGATGGACGGGATGGCCGCCAGCATCTCGATGGCGATCCCCAGGGGGCGGCGCACCCAGACGGGCGCGAGCTCGGTCAGGAACATGGCGATGCCGAAGGACACCGGCACGGCGATCAGCAGGGCCAGAAAGGCGCTGATGACCGTTCCCAGGATCGGCACCAGGGCGCCATAGTGCTGCTTCACCGGATCCCAGTCGTTGGTCCACAGAAACGCCAGGCCGTCGCGGATCAGGGTATCCCGGCTGCCATACACCAGCGACACCATGATGCCGGCCAGCAGGATGAAGACCAGGAACGCGAACACGCGCGTCAGATGCCGGAATCCGGCGTCCACCAGCAGACTGCGGTGTTGATTGGGCATGGGGAGCTTCGGTGATAAGGAGCCGCCCGACGGCGGGCGGATCGGCCAGGATTGAAAGAGCTGTATTTTCCCACAAACGGGGTGTCGTCAGACCCCCGCCTGCGGGAACCCCCCGCATCCGCCCGGTTCCCTTGCGGGCCGGATCGGGATGCCGGGGGAGCGGCCCGTCAGGGCCAGACGGCGGAGCCGTCCTCGCCGCGGACCTTTTCCGTCCACAGCGTGCGGATCTGCTTGGTCACGGCTTCCGGCAGGGGCACGTAGTCCAGTTCGCGCGCCATGTCGGCGCCGTCGCGCCAGGCCCAGTCGAAGAAGGCCAGGACTTCCTTCGCCTTCTTGGGATCGGCCTGCTTGCCGTGGACCAGGATGAAGGTGGCCGCGGTCACGGGCCAGGAATCCGCGCCCGGCTCGTTGTTCAGCACCAGGCCCATGCCGGGAGCGGACGACCAGTCGGCATGAGAGGCTGCGGCGGCGAATGCCTGCTGGGACGGTTGCACGAACTTGCCTTCGCGGTTCTGCAACTGGGCCCAGGCCAGGCCGTTCTGGTGGGCATAGGCATATTCGACGTAGCCGATGGAGTTGGCCAGCTGGCGCACGTAGGCGGCGACGCCTTCATTGCCCTTGCCGCCCTGACCCGTGGGCCACTTCACGGCCTTGCCCTGCCCGACCTGCTCTTTCCAGGCCGGCGACACCTGGGACAGGTAGTTGGTCCAGCCGAAGGTGGTGCCCGACCCGTCGGAACGGTGCACGACCACGATGCCCTTGGCCGGCAGCGTCACACCCGGGTTCAGGTCGGCGATCGCCGGTTCGTTCCATTTCTTGATCTTGCCCAGGAAGATGTCGGCCAGCACCGGGCCGGTCAGCTTCAGCTGGCCCGCCTTGATGCCTTCGACGTTGATGACCGGGACCGTCCCGCCGACCACGGCCGGGAACTGGACCAGGCCGTTTTCCTGCAGGGCTTCGGGCTTCATCGGATCATCCGAGGCGCCGAAATCCACGGTCTTGGCAATGATCTGCTGCTGGCCGCCGCCCGAACCGATCGACTGGTAGTTGATGCGGTTGCCGGTGACTTCCTGGTATTTGGCCGCCCATTTGGCGTAGATCGGATAGGGGAAGGAAGCGCCCGCCCCCGTCAGGTCGGCGGCGAACGCGGGCGCGCCTGCGGCCGCCATCACCGTCAGGCCGGCGGCGCATTGCGTCAGAATTCGTTTGAGCATGTCGAAAACCCTTTGTGGTTTGCAGTAATGACAGCTTCCAAGCTGTCAGGTCGTCATATTAGAGAGCCGACGTGACAGTTTGATGACATTCACCCGAGTCGAGCCATCAGGTGCTGGTGCAGGTTCACGGGCGCGCGGCGGTTGCGCACGCGCAGGTAGCGGCCGTCGGGCTGGGCGGCCCAGGCCAGCTGGTTGTCGCGCCAGGCGAAGGTGAAGGCCTCGTCGATCACGCGGCGGCGCAGGGTCTTGTCCAGCACCGGGAACGCCAGTTCCACGCGGCGCAGGAAATTCCGGTCCATCCAGTCGGCCGAGGACAGGTACAGGGGTTCCGCGCCATCCTGGTAGAAATAGAAGACCCGGGAATGCTCCAGGAAGCGGCCGATGATGGAGCGCACCCGGATGTGTTCGGACAGGCCCGGCACCCCCGCCTGCAGGGCGCAGGCGCCGCGCACGATCAGGTCGATGCGCACCCCCGCCTGGCTGGCTTCGTAGAGCGCCTGGATCACCGTGGGTTCGAGCAGGGAATTCATCTTGGCGCGGATGCGGGCGCGCTTGCCCGCCCGGGCGAATTCGGTTTCCGAGCGGATCAGCCTCAGCACCGTTTCGTGCAGGGTGAAGGGCGACTGCAGCAGCAGCTTCAGTTCGCGCCGCGCGCCCAGGCCCGTCAGCAGGGAAAAGACCTGGTCCATGTCCTCGCAGATGGCCTGGTTCGCCGTCAGCAGGCCGAAATCGGTGTAGAGCTTCGCCGTGCGGGGATGGTAATTGCCCGTGCCCAGGTGGCCGTAGCGGCGGATGCGCCCGTCTTCCCGGCGCAGGACCAGGGCCATCTTGGCGTGCGTCTTGTGGCCCACCACCCCGTAGCTGACGTGGGCGCCGACCTCTTCCAGGCGCGCGGCCCAGTTGATGTTGGTCTGTTCGTCGAAGCGCGCCATCAATTCGACCACGACGGTGACTTCCTTGCCCGCGCGGGCGGCCGACAGCAGCAGCCCCATGAGCTCGGAGTCCTCGCCCGTGCGGTAGATGGTCTGCTTGATCGCCACCACCTGCGGGTCCGCGGCCGCCGCCCGCAGGAACATCAGCACCGGCTGGAAGGACTGATAGGGGTGATGCAGCAGGTGATCGCGCGCGGCGATGGCGGCGAACAGGGTTTCGGGCCGTTCCAGGTCGCCGTCGAAGGGCGGCGGGACCCGCGGACGGAACACGGGGTATTCCAGATCGGGGCGCCCGACCCGGTTGCACAGCTGCATCAGCCGGGCCAGATTGACCGGCCCGTTGACGCGATAGGTGTCGGCCGACCCCAGATTGAATTCCCGCTGCAGGAAGAGTTCCAGGTCCGGCGGCATGGCATGGGCGATCTCCAGCCGCACCGACGCCCCGAAATTGCGCTGCGACAGTTCGCCCTGCAGGGCCTGGCGCAGATTGGTGATTTCTTCCTCGTCCACGAACAGGTCGCTGTTGCGCGTCACCCGCCACTGGTAGCAGCCCTGGACGTCCATGCCGGGGAACAGGGCGCCCACGAAGGCATTGATCAGCGTGGTCAGCAGCATGAAGCCATCGGGAATGCCGGAGATCTCGGGCGGCACCTTCATCATGCGCGGCAGCGCCCGGGGCGCCTGCACGATGGCGATATGGCCTTCGCGGCCGAAGGCGTCCTCGCCGCTGAGCGACACCACGAAATTCAGGCTTTTGTTGTAGACCCGCGGAAAGGGATGGGCGGGGTCCAGGCCGATCGGCGTCAGCAGCGGCATGACGTCGCGCAGGAACACCCCGTAGGCCCATTCGCGCTGCAGATCGGTCCAGCCGGTGGAATAGATCAGCCCCACGCCGCATTCCATCAGCTTGGGCATGACCTCGCCCGTCAGCAGGCGGTTCTGCCGGTCCACCAGGGCATGGGCGGCCCGCTGCACGCGGTCGAACGCTTCATCCGGGCTCATGCCGTCGACGCCCAGCAGTTCCGGCGTCTGGCGCTGCTGTTCTTTCAGGCTGGCCATGCGGATTTCGAAGAATTCGTCCAGATTGGAGCCGACGATGCACAGATAACGCAGACGCTCGAGCGGAGGCACGTCCACGCGTTCGGCCATGGACAGCACCCGTTCGTTGAACTTCAACACCGAAAGTTCGCGATTCAGCAAAGGTGGCGATGCATCAGCGCCGTGCATGGGGGCTCCCGATCCTGTCATGTTGCGACCACTATAATCGCACAGTGTGACATTCTCAGGTATCCCCATGGACGACCGGCTGGCTTCGATTGACCTCGGCTCGAATACATTCCGGCTCTCCATCGGACGCATCGTGCGCCATGGCGACGCCGTCCAGCTCTACACGGAAGACAAGCTGCGCGAACTGGTCGCCCTGGCCAACGGCCTGGACGAGCACCAGCGCATCGACGCGGCCACCGTCGCCCAGGCCGTCGCCGCCCTGCGGCGCTTCGGCGAACGGCTGAAAGGGTTCTCTCCGGCCAATGTGCGCGCCGTGGCCACCAACACCTTCCGGGTGGCCCGCAACGCCGCCGACATCCTGCCCGAGGCCGAACGCGCCCTGGGCTTTCCCATCGAGATCATTTCCGGCCAGGAAGAAGCCCGCCTGATCTACCTGGGCGTCATCCAGGACCTGCCGCCGACGGACGACCACCGCCTGGTCATCGACATCGGCGGCGGATCCACCGAATTCATCATCGGCCAGGGCAAGGAACCCCTGCAGTTGGCCTCGCTGCAACTGGGCTGCACGACCTGGACGCGCCGCTTCTTTCCCAACGGCCTGATCACGAGGGCGCGGCTGCACCGGGCCATCCTGGCCGCCCGCAGCACCATCGAATCCATCACCCACAGCTACCGGCGCATCGGCTGGCAGGAAGCCTACGGGTCCTCGGGCACGGCCAAGGGCCTGCTGGCAGTGCTCGTGGAAAACGGCCTCAGCGAACGGGACATCACCCTGGACGGCATGGACCGCCTGGCCTCCGCGCTGGTCAAGGCCGGCGAGGTGCGCCTGCAGGACTGGGCCGGCCTGAAGGCCGAGCGCGCGCCGGTGCTGGCGGGCGGCCTGGCCATCATGATGGCGGCCTTCCAGGAACTGGGCATCACGCACATGGGCGCCGGCGACGGCGCCCTGCGCGTCGGCGTGCTGCACGACCTGCTGGGCCGGGATTCACACCACGATCAGCGCGACGAAACCGTGCGCCAGATGGGCAGCCGCTACCAGCTGGACGCGACCCAGGCCGAACAGGTCCGCCGGACCGCCCTGGCCCTGTTCGACCAGCTGGGTCTGGACGACCGCCAGCTGCCGATGGCGGAACTGCGCAAGGCGCTGGGCTGGACCGCGCAGCTGCACGAAATCGGCCTGGTGATCGCCCGCAACGACTATCACAAGCACGGCGCCTATATCCTGGAACACGCCGACATGCCGGGGTTTTCGCACGACGACCAGGAATTGCTGGCCTTCCTGGCCCTGGGCCATCAGGGCAAGCTGGCGAAGGTCCGTCCCTATGCGCCCAGCCGCGAACAATGGCTGGCCCTGTGCTGCCTGCGCCTGGCGGTCCTGCTGCTGCGCCGCCGGGAGCCCCACGACACGCTGCCCATCAGGCTGAACGCCCAGGCGCAGCACATCACCCTGTCGGCGCCCGCGGGCTGGCTGATCGCCCACCCGCTCAGCGGCTTTCTCCTGAAGGGCGAAACCGAAGTCTGGCGCAAGGCGGGATTCGTGCTGGACGTCACGGAACACTGACGCCGCGACCGAGCCCGGGCCCGGGCAGGCCGCGCGACGCCGGTTTCAGGCGCGGAGCCGGTTCATGCCATGCCGAAGTGCCGACGGTAGCGGGCATCCAGCCATTCCAGATCCAGCAGGATGGGGAAATCGGCGGTGTGGAAGTCCGGATCCCAGGCCGGCGCGCCGCAGATGGTCGCGCCCAGCTTCAGATAACCTTTGATCAGGGGCGGCACCCGCGCCGGCAGCGTGCTGTCCAGGCGGTCCACCGGATAAGGGTGCAGGGCCCGGATGCGGGGCACGTCGGGATGGCGGTCCATCAGCGTCTGCGCCCGGCGCCAGACCTCGGAGGCGGTGGCGCCCCCATCGCGCAGGCTGACGCTGGCGCAGCCCAGCATGTAGCGGTAGCCGCCCTGCATCATGACCTGGCCGAGCGCCGACCACAGCAGCATGATGGCCGTGCCGCCGCGGAATTCCGCATCGATGCAGGATCGCCCGACTTCCACCAGCCAGGGGCGCAGGGCCTGCAGCGGCCCCAGGTCGAATTCGGATTCGGAATAGTAGCTGCCCGCCCGGGCGGCCGATTCCGGCGTCAACAGGCGGTAGGTGCCCACGACCCGCCGGGTCCGGGCTTCCCGCACCATGAAATGCACGCACCAGGGATCGAAGCGATCCACGTCCCTGTCGCCTTCCGCCTGGGGGAAATGAGCCCCCATGTCTTCGGTAAAGACCCGGAAGCGCAAGCGCTGCAGCGCCTCGAGATCCGCGGGCGTGCGGGCGATGCTCAGGGTCAGGCCGCCGGCCTCGACCCCCGGCCAATCTATTTGTTCCATGGGCTCCGCTTGCTGCAGGGGTTGGCAGGCCAGCATGAAAATCTCCAGGGTTCCGTAAGGTGGAGACGATTGTGCCCGAGCAATGTGTCACCCATGAGACAGGATGTAATCAGGTCAGCTTGACGGCCACGAGCTGGCGCACGCCTTCCTCGGCAAGCGCGGCGTCATCGGCCTCGACCATCAGGCGCAGCTTGGGTTCGGTGCCCGAGGCGCGGATCAGCACCCGTCCCCGGTCGCCCAGCGAGTCGCGCACCGCCTGCGAAGCGGCCTGCAGGCCGGCATGCGACTTCCAGTCCAGTCCCGGCGCCAGGGGCACGTTGACCATTTTCTGCGCATACATCTTCAGGTCGGCCACCAGGGCCGCCAGAGGCACCCGCGCATGGCGCACCGCCGCCAGCACCTGCAGGGCCGCGACGATGCCGTCGCCCGTGGTGTGCTGGTCCAGGCACAGCAGATGGCCGGAGCTTTCGCCGCCATACAGCCAGCCATGCTGGCGCAGCAGTTCCAGCACGTAACGGTCGCCGACCTGGGCGCGCTCGAAGGGAATGCGCAATTCCTTCAGGCGCCGCTCCAGGCCGAAGTTCGTCATCAGCGTGCCGACCACGCCTTCGATGGGATGCGTTTTCGCCCGATCCCGGACGATGGCATACAGCAGTTCGTCGCCGTTATACAGCCGTCCGGCGGCATCCACCATCTGCAGGCGGTCCGCATCGCCGTCCAGCGCGACGCCGAAATCGGCCTTCTGGGCCGCGACGGCCGCCGCCAGGGTTTCCGGATGGGTGGCGCCCACCTTTTCATTGATGTTGAAGCCGTCCGGTTCGCAGCCGATGGCGCTGACGTCGGCCCCCAGTTCGCGAAAGACGTGGGGCGCGATCTGGTAGGCCGCCCCATGGGCGGCGTCGACCACGATCTTCAGGCCCTGCAGGTCCAGTTCGTTGGGAAAGGTGCTCTTGCAGAATTCGATGTAGCGCCCGGCCGCGTCATTGATGCGCCGCGCACGGCCCAGGCCGGCCGAATCGGCGCAGCCCACGGGCTGTTCCAGCATGGCTTCGATGGCGGCTTCGGTCTCGTCGGGCAGCTTGGTGCCGGCCGAGGAAAAGAATTTGATACCATTGTCGTAGTGCGGATTGTGCGAGGCGCTGATGACGATGCCGGCCGCCAGGCGCCAGGCGCGGGTCAGGTAGGCCACGGCGGGCGTCGGGATCGGCCCCGCCAGCAGCACGTCGACCCCCGCCGCCGACAGGCCGGCTTCCAGGGCGGATTCCAGCATGTAGCCGGAAATCCGCGTGTCCTTGCCGATGACGACGGTCGGACGACCGCTCGTGACCGCCCCCTGGGCCAGCACACGGCCCGCGGCATAGCCCAGGCGCAGGGCGAATTCCGCATTGATGCGTTCGCCGCCGACCACTCCGCGGACCCCGTCGGTTCCAAAATATTTGCGTGCGCTCATGCACGGACTCCTTGTTCAATACACGACTGTTCCACCGCCGCCCAGATCCGCAGGGCATCCACGGTATCCGCCACATCATGGACGCGCAGGATGTGCGCCCCCCGCGTCGCGCCGGCCAGCGCCGCCGCGATGCTGCCGCCCAGGCGCTGCGTGGCGGGCCGTCCGGTGATGGCGCCGATCATCGATTTGCGCGACAGGCCCAGCAGGCTGGGATAATCGTTTCCCATCACTTGAGGCAGATGCCGCAGCAAGGCGTAATTGTGCGCCACCGTCTTGCCAAAGCCAAACCCGGGATCCAGGACGATGCGATCCGCCGCGATGCCGGCATCGCGCAGGCGCCGCGCCCCGGCCGCCAGGTAGTCGCGGACGTCGGCCACCACGTCGGCGTAGACGGGATCTTTCTGCATGGTGCGGGGTTCCCCGCGCATGTGCATCAGGCACAGGGCGCAGCCGGCATCGCGCACCGCGTCCAGGGCGCCCGGCGCCGTGAAGCCGCCGATGTCGTTGATCATGTCCGCGCCCGCCTGCACGGAGAGCCGCATGACGTCGGGCTTGCAGGTATCGACCGACAGGGGGACGCCGCCATCGCGCAGGCCCTGGATCACCGGCTGGATGCGGCGCCATTCCTCGTCCGCCGCGACGGCTTGCGCCCCCGGCCGCGTGGATTCCCCGCCGATGTCCAGCATGTCGGCGCCCTCTGCGATCAGGCGCAGGCCATGGGCGATCGCCTGGTCCGCCTGGAAGTGGACATTGCCGTCGGAAAAGGAATCGGGCGTGACGTTGACGATTCCCATGACCAGCGGGCGTTCCAGAGACAGCTGGAAACGCCCGCATCGAAGAGTTGAAAACATAGGATCCGGAAACAGCCTGATCAGACCGGCGTGGCGGCGGGGCCTTTGTCCGGATTGGCGGCCGCCTGGCCGGCCGACGGCGGCGTGTGCGGCGTGTTGTCGCCATTGCCCGACGAAGACGTGCGCGGGGGACGCGGCGGCCGACCGGACATGATGTCGTCGATCTGCTCGGCATCGATGGTTTCCCATTCGAGCAGGGCATTGGCCATGGCATGCATCTTGTCCTGATTGGACTCGATCAGGTTGCGGGCCACGCTGTATTGTTCGTCGATGATGCTGCGGATTTCCGCATCGACCTTCTGCATGGTGGCTTCGGACACGTGAGTGGTCTTGGTCACGCTGCGGCCCAGGAAGACTTCGCCTTCGTTTTCGGCGTAGACGACCGGCCCCAGGGAATCGGTCATGCCGTAGCGCGTGACGATGTCGCGGGCGATGGCCGTGGCGCGTTCGAAGTCGTTCGACGCCCCCGTGGTCATCTGGTGCATGAAGACTTCTTCGGCGATGCGGCCGCCGAACAGCACGGCGATGGTGTTCAGCAGGCGTTCCTTGTCCATGCTGTAGCGGTCGTTTTCCGGCAGCTGCATGGTCACGCCCAGGGCGCGGCCGCGCGGGATGATGGTGACCTTGTGCACCGGGTCGGTCTTCGGCAGCATGCGGGCCACCAGCGCGTGGCCGGATTCGTGGTAGGCGGTGTTGCGGCGTTCCTCTTCGGGCATGATCATGGAACGGCGCTCGGCGCCCATGATGATCTTGTCCTTGGCCTTTTCCAGGTCGTTCATGTCGACCGTGCGGCCGTTGCGCCGGGCGGCGAACAACGCGGCCTCATTGATCAGGTTGGCCAGGTCGGCCCCTGAGAAGCCGGGCGTGCCCCGCGCCAGCACGTTGGGATCGACGTCCTGGGCGATGGGGACCTTGCGCATGTGGACTTTCAGGATCTGTTCGCGGCCGCGGATATCGGGCAGCGACACCACCACCTGGCGGTCGAAGCGCCCCGGACGCAGCAGGGCCGGGTCCAGCACATCGGGCCGGTTCGTGGCCGCGATCACCAGCACGCCCTGGCCGGTTTCGAAGCCGTCCATTTCGACCAGCAGCTGGTTCAGGGTCTGTTCGCGTTCGTCGTTGCCGCCGCCCAGGCCGGCGCCGCGCTGACGGCCCACGGCATCGATTTCATCGATGAAGATGATGCAGGGGGACTGTTTCTTCGCATTTTCAAACATGTCGCGCACGCGGGCCGCGCCCACGCCCACGAACATTTCGACGAAATCGGAGCCCGAAATGCTGAAGAAGGGGACCTTGGCCTCGCCCGCGATGGCCTTGGCCAGCAGGGTCTTGCCGGTGCCCGGAGGGCCGACCATCAGCACGCCGCGCGGAATGCGGCCGCCCAGGCGCTGGAATTTGGTGGGGTCGCGCAGGAAGTCGACCAGTTCCTGGACGTCTTCCTTGGCTTCGTCGCAGCCGGCGACGTCCGCGAAGGTGATGTTGTTGTTGTTTTCATCCAGCATGCGGGCGCGGGACTTGCCGAAGCTGAAGGCCCCGCCCTTGCCGCCGCCCTGCATCTGGCGCATGAAGAAGATCCACACCCCGATCAGCAGCAGCATCGGGAACCAGGAGATGAACAGGCTGGTCAGGAAGGACGGTTCTTCGCGGGCCTTGCCCGACACCTGCACGCCGTCCTTCACCAGTTCGGGCACCATCCACAGGTCGCCGGGCGAAGTCAGGCTGTAGGCGCGGCCGGATTCCGGGGTGACGTAGATGGTGTCGCCCTGGATGTCGACCTTGTTGATCCGGCCGGCGCGCGCATCGTTCATGAATTGCGTGTAGGTCACGGTATCGCCGCCGGTCGCCGGGCGTCCGTCGAACTGCTTGAACACCGTAAAGAGCACGAGCGCGATCACCAGCCAGACCGCGATCTTGGAAAACGAGTTGTTCAAAGCGAATCTCCTGGGTTTTGCTGCTGCCTGCCTGCCATCCGCGGGAATGCGCGATTACAGCAAGCTGACAAATCCGTCAATATTTCATTCTACCTGAATCCACCACCCTGCCACAGCCGCCTCACGGCGCCGGTTCGCGAGGGGATTTCAGCCCCCTTCCGACCAGGAAGGTTTCCGAGGATTCGTCCCGCGACGCCTTGGGCTTGCGTTCGACGACCCGCGTGAAATGCTGCTTGAAGGTCTGCACGATCTGGGAAAACCCGCTGCCGTGAAAGGCCTTGACGATCAGGGCGCCCTCCGGCTTCAGGTGGCCGCAGGCGAATTCCAGAGCCAGCTCGCAGACGTGCGCGATCCGGGCGGAATCGGCCGAGGCCACACCGGACAAGTTGGGGGCCATGTCCGAAATCACAAGGTCCACCGCCTGGCCGCCCAGGCGATCGTGCAGTTCCTGCAGGACCGCGTCGTCGCGGAAATCGCCCTGAATGAATTCCACGCCGGCGATGGGTTCCATGGGCAGGAGATCCAGGGCGACGATGCGCCCGTCGATCGCGCCGCCCGCCGCCAGCAGCCGTTCGCGCGCGATCTGCGACCAGCTGCCGGGGGTCGAGCCCAGGTCGACCACGACGTCGCCCCGGCGCAGCAGCTTTTCGGCATCCAGGATTTCCGTCAGCTTGAAGGCCGCGCGGGCGCGGTAGCCCTTTTGTTGCGCCATTTTGACGTAAGGGTCATGAATATGACGCTGCACCCAGGCTTTGGAGAATTTTTTCTTGGCCATTCCCGTACAATTCCAGTATGCCGAAACTCGAAATAAGTTCCCAGCAGCGCCGCGACTTGCGCGCCGCTGCCCACCCCCTGCACCCTGTCGTCCTGATCGGCGACAAGGGCCTGACCGACGCCGTGCTGGGTGAAATCGACCGCAGCCTGACGTCCCACGAGCTGATCAAAGTCCGCGTGGCGGGCGCCGAGCGCACCGACCGCGAAGCCATGCTGGAAAGCATCTGCGACGCCCTGTCGTGTGCTGCAGTGCATCATCTGGGCAAAACGCTGATTATCTACCGGCCCGACGTGCTTGCGCAACAGGCAGCGGCGGCAGCGGCGAACGCCACCCGCGCCGTACGCAGGAAATCCGACCCCTACGTGCCCAAGAAACAGGCGGCGCACCCCGACGCCGCCAAGCCCGCCGCTCGGAAGGCGCCCCGCAAATCGCAGGACGAACATCCCGGCGGCAAGGGCTTCGAACCGGCCGGCGCGCGACGCGACGGCCGCCAGGAAGACGCCCTCGGGCGCCCGACCACCCGCCGCGCCCGCCCCGCGGGCGGCGGCCGTTCGTCATCGTCCGATGCGCACGGCATCCCGCGCCGCAGCGGCAGCGCCCTGTCGCTGCGCGCCGGCGCCCGCCGCAGCCGCAATCCGCGCTGACACGCCGCGACCGGCCCTGACCTCAAAAGGCTCGGGCCCGGGTTCAGCATGCGCTGAGCCCGGGCCCGAGCCTTTTCACAGCCCTGCCCGGCCGCCTACTGGTAGCTGACGGAACAGACTTCGTATTCGCGCACGCCGGCGGGGGCGCGGACTTCGACCACGTCGCCCTGGCTCTTGCCGATCAGGGCGCGCGCCACCGGGCTGGACACGGAAATCATGTTGGAGCGGATGTCGGCTTCCAGGTCGCCCACGATCTGGTAAGTCAGGCGTTCACCGGATTCCAGGTCCTCGATTTCGACGGTCGCGCCAAAGACGGCCTGGCCGCCGACGTCCAGATCCGCGGGATTGATGATCTGGGCATTGGACAAAGAGCCTTCCAGTTCCTGGATCCGGCCTTCTATGAAGCCCTGGCGTTCGCGGGCGGCATCGTATTCGGCGTTTTCCGACAAATCGCCCTGCGCGCGCGCCTCGGCGATGGCGTTGATGACTTCGGGGCGTTCCACCGTCTTCAGACGTTGCAGTTCGGCTTGTAAACGCTCGGCCCCGCGAGCTGTCAAAGGGATCGCAGCCATAATTTCCTGACTCAAAGTAAAAAGACGCCCCATGCGCGGGGGCGCCCGACAACAAGAAAAAGTAAAGACGGAGGTGAACCCCCGTCGCCATACCCCGGCGGATCCGAAAGGTGATTCCGGCCCGGGATGCTGAGAGCGAGCGACCTGCGCGGTGGACTGATCACAGCCGCCGGCGGCGGGATTGAGTTCCCTGCGCGAAGCCGGAATAAGCAGCAGGCTCGCTCGTGAAAAACCCCGGCCGAAACCGGGGTGCTGAGGCTATTGTGGTCAATCTGGCGGGAAAAAGCAAGCCCTCCCGGGCGCGGGATCCCGAAGGCATCCCCGGGCGCTATTTCCCGGGATCCTTGACGTCCTCCTGCCGGTCGAACTCGACATTCTGCAGGAACCCGCCCACTCGCTCGACCTTGCGGATGTAGACATCCTGGACGATGTCGCGCGTATCGGGATCGATCGAGACCGGCCCGCGGGGACTCGTCCATCGCATGCCCTTCACGGCCGCCATGAAGCGGTCGCCGTCCGCATCGCCGCCAGTCTTGCGCAGGGCCTCGTAGATCACGCGCATGCCGTCGTAGCCGCCCACGGTCCAGAAGTTCGGCCTCTGGCCGGGATAGGCCCGGACGTAGTCGCCGACATACGACTTGTTCTCGGGGGACTCATGGGCCTGGGAATAATGGAAGGAGGTGATCATCCCCAGGGCCGCGTCGCCCATCGCATCGATCACGCCCTCGTCCGTCAGGTCTCCGGTCGTCACCAGGCGGATGCCCGCCGCATCCAGGCCGCGCTCCTTGTACCCCTTCACGAAGGCCACCCCCAGTTCGCCCGCCGGCAGCATCACGAAGACGGCGTCGGGTTTGGCGTCCTTGGCCTTCTGCAGGAAGGGCGCGAAATCCGGCGTGTTGACGGGCGCGCGGACCTGGCCCACGATCTTGCCGCCGCCGGCGGTGAAGGTCTTGACGAACTCCGCCTCGGCGTCATGTCCGGGACCGTAGTCCGCGACGATGGTGTAGACCGTCCTGATCCCGTTCTTGAGCGACCAGGCCGCGATCGGCGTCGTGACCTGGGGCAGGGTGAACGAGGTCCGGACGATGTAATCCGACTTCGTGGTGATGGACGAGGTGGCGGCGTTCATCACCACCATCGGCGTCCTGGACTCCTGCGCCAGGGGGGCGACGGAAAACGCCGACGGAGTCATGCCGAAGCCGGCCAGCAGATCCACTTTGTCCCGCACCAGCAGCTCCTGGGCCTGGCGCTTGCTGACCGCGGGCGCGATACCGGTGTCGTCCTTGATGATCAGCCGGATCCTGCGGCCGGCCACGGTGTCGCCGTGCTGCTTCATGTACAGGCGGATGCTGTTTTCCAGCTGCTGCCCATGGGCGGCGAAGGGTCCCGACAGCGGCAGGATCACGCCGATCTTCAGATCCTCGGCCTGCGCGCCGGATGCGGCGGCGGCCAGGACGGCGGCACAAGCGATTTTCTTCAGCAGCATCATGTCTTCCTCCCTTGAAGTTGGAACCGGAAGCGGCCGGCGGGCGGCGCGTTCAATCCAGTCCGCAGAAATTTTCCGCAATGGCGATCTGCGCCGCCTCGGAACCGCGCGTGTATTCGAACTCGGCCAGCTGCATCTGCCGCGCGAACGGGTTGTCCATCATCTTGTGGGTCAGGTTGGTCATCCACCACGAGAACCGCACAGCCTTCCAGATCCTGGACAAGGCGCGATCGCAGTAGCCGTCCAGCCCCTGGACGTCATGGTCCTGGTAGTGGCGCCGCAGGCTGTCCGCCAGTTCCTTCGCGTCCCCGACCGCCAGGTTCAGGCCCTTGGCGCCCGTCGGGGGAACGATGTGCGCGGCATCTCCGACCAGGAACAGCCGGCCGTGCCGCATCGTCGCGCAAACGAAGCTGCGCAGGGGCGCAATGCTCATCTCGAGCGCCGGACCGGTCACCAGCTTCTCCGCCAGGTCCCTGGGCAGGCGGCTGCGATACAGCGCCCAGAACCGGTCGGCGTCCCATTCCCGGATGTCTTCCGTCAGGGGCACCTGCACGTAGTAGCGGCTGCGCGTCTTGGACCGAAGGCTGCACATCAGGAAGCCGTCGGCGTGGTTGATCCAGGCGACTTCCTCCGATACGGGGGGCACGTCGGCCAGCAGGGCCAGCCACCCGAAGGGAAAGGTCAGCGCATACTGCCGCACCGTGTCCTGGGGGATGGACTGGCGCGACACCCCATGGAAGCCGTCGCATCCGGCGATGAAATCGCAGTCCATGCGCCAGTTCCGCCCCTCGTGGCGGTACGTGACGTAGGGGCGTCCGCTTTCGATGTCATGGAGCTGCACGTCGCTCGCCTCGTAGAGCGTGATGCCGCCGCAGGCCGCGCGCGCGTCCATCAGGTCGCGCGTGACGCGCGTCTGGCCATAGACCGTCGCATGCTTGCCGATCCGGCGAAAATCGATGTGGCAGCGTTCCTCGTCCCAGCGCAGGTCGAAGCCGTTCATGCGCAGGCCTTCCCTTTCCGCGCGGTCGCCGACGCCCGCCTCGCGCAGGGCGGCGATCGTGGGCTGCTCCAGCACGCCGGCGCGGACGCGCCCTAGCACATAGTCGGCGCTGCGGTTCTCCAGAATGACGTGATCGATGCCGTGCCTGTGCAGCAGCTGGCCCAGCAGCAGGCCCGAAGGCCCCGCGCCGATGATGACGACCTGGGTGCGGCGTGTCTCTTCCATGAAATCGGTCTCCTGTCGATGATTTCCGTTCAGGGCTCTTCGAACGTGACGAGCCCCATGCCCGTCGTCATGGGGGCGTAGTAGTGCCGATGCACGCGGCGGGCCTGGCCGGAGAGCGCCCCTCGCATCACCAGCCACATGATCAGCTCGATGCCCTCGGCACCCGCCCGTTCCATCAGTTCCTGATGCGTCATCCGGGTCAGGCTCCCGGGATCGCGCTCGATCCGGTCCAGGAAATCCTGATCGAACCACGAGTCCATGGCGCCGAAGCGCTTGCCCTGCAACTGGTGGGACATGCCCCCGGTGCCCAGGATGACGACCCGCAGGTCGCGCGGATCGGATTCGACCGCCCGGCGGATCGCCTGGCCCAGCTTGAAACAGCGCAGGGCCGTCGGCAACGGGTGCAGCAGCACGTTCACGGCCAGGGGCACGGCGGCGACCGGCCAGCCGGGGACGGGGTCGAAACACAGGTGCATCGGCACCAGGAAACCGTGTTCCACGGCCATCTCCTGGCACAGGGTCAGGTCGAACTCGTCATAGACCAGCGATTCGCACAGATGACGCGAGAACTCGAAATCGCCCCGGATGGGAGGCAGGGGGCGCACCCCCATGCCCTCGTCGGCGATCGCGTACTGGTCCGCGCAGCCGACCGCGAACGTCGGGTACTTGTTGAAGAAGAACTCCGCGCCATGATCGTTGTAGACCATGATGGCCACGTCCGGCCGCAGTTCCGACAGCCATTCCCGCACGGGCACGTAGGCGTCGAACAGGGGCTTCCAGTCGGGATCGTTCTGCGCCCCGCGGTCATAGGCGCCGCCGATCGAGGGGACGTGCGATGTGCCGATGCCGGCGATGATCTTTCCCATGGTCAGCGCGCTCCCTTGCCATTGCGCGAGGCCAGGAAGGCCTCGAACGTCTCGCCGCGCATCTGCGCGCCCATCCGGTACAGGCCGTGCCCCGTCACGAAGCCCAGCTTGAGCAGGTAGTAGATGTTGCCGCCCGCCGCATTGAGCCCCGCCCAATCGCGGGCGCGGATCAGGTCCTTTTCCGCCTCGCTCAGGCCGTGCGCGGACAGATAGGCCTCCTCGTCCGCCTGGAACGCCCGGCGGTTGGCCTCGACGGTCAGGGAGTCGCACAGCTTGTTGATGCGGTAGCCCTTGCGGGATTCGCTCAAATTGAATATCAGGACGTCGGGAATGGGCCGGCCGGGATCCAGTTGCATCATGTCGCGCTCCGATCTGGTGGCGGCTTGTGCTTTTCAGCCCACAAGCCTTAAGCTTCAATCTTCAAGGAATGTGCCTTCATGATCGCGTCCCGACGGCCCGCTGCGAATGGACGAACGGGACCAATAATGGTGTTTTTCGGACATGGGTGCTTCGATACCGCTGTATTCCCTGTATGGCCAGATCGACACGGCGGCCGAGTTGCGCTTCCTGCACCTGGAATCGCTGGAATCCCGCAATCGCGTGTACGGCTGGGACATCCGGCCGCACCGGCATCACGATCTGTACCAGCTGATCTGGGTCGAACAGGGCGAAGGAACCGTCATGCTCGACGAACAGACCCTGTCGCTGCAGGCGCCCGTCCTCATCAGCATCCCTCCCCCGATCGTCCACGGCTTTCGCTGGCAGCCCGGCACCAAGGGCCTGATCCTGACGATCGCCGAAGGGTTCGTGGCGGACCTGGCCGGGCAGTCGGGCGACGAGGCCGTCCATGCCGCGCTGGAACAGCTGCTGACCATCACCGGGGCGGTCGACCCGGGCAGCATCGGCCGGCTCAAGGCCCTGTTCGACACCATCCTGGACGAATACATCCACGACAGGGTGTGTCGCGGCACCGCGATTTCGGGGAACGTCCTGATGCTGTTCGCCGAGGTGGCCAGGCTGCGCCACCTGAGCCTGCAGAAAGAGTCTCACGAAGCCTCGGGCAGGCTGACGCTCTACAGGCGCTTCAAGGAACTGGTCGAGGCGCACTACCAGGACCAGTGGCGGGTGGCGGATTACGCGCTGGCGCTGGCGACCACCGAGCGCAGCCTGCGGCGCGCCTCATTCGATCTGGTGGGCCAGTCGCCGGTGCGGATCCTGCACCGGCGCATCCTGCTCGAGGCCAAGCGCAACCTGCTGTACACCGAAAAGACCGTCGCCGAGATCGGCTACGACCTCGGCTTCGAGGACCCCGCGTATTTCACCCGGTTCTTCGCCCGCAATGAAAGCCTCACCCCCGCCGCGTTCCGGCGCTGCAGCCGGCGGGACTGATCAGACCGCCGTTGCGGATTTTCGCCCTCGCAGCAGGGCGTACAGGATGATGGCGCCGAAGGTGGCGGTGCCGATGCCGTCCAGCTTGAAGCCGCCCAGTTCGATGGAGAAATTGCCCGCCCCCAGGATCAGGGTGACGGCCGCCACGATCAGATTGCGGTTGTCGCTGAAATCCACCTGGTTGACCACCCAGATGCGGGCGCCGGCGATGGTGATCAGGCCGAACACGACCACGGCCATGCCGCCCAGCACCGGGGCCGGGATGGCCTGGATGACCGCGCCGAACTTGGGCGAGAAGCCCAGCAGCAGCGCCACCAGCGCCGCCACCACGAACACCAGGGTGGAATAGATCTTGGTAACGGTCATGACGCCGATGTTCTCGGCGTAGGTGGTCACGCCCGTGCCGCCCATGGAACCCGAAATCATGGTGGCGACGCCGTCGCCCAGGAACGCCCGGCCCAGGTAGCGGTCCAGGTTCTGCCCCGTCATGGCGCTGACGGCCTTGATGTGGCCCAGGTTCTCGGCGACCAGGATGATGGCGACCGGCGCGATGACGCTGATGGCATGGCCTTCGAACACCGGCGCCGTCATCTTGGGCAGGCCCAGCCAGGGCGCGGCCGCGATGGCGGAAAAGTCGATGGGGGCGCCGAAGCCCAGGCCATTGGTCAGCACCGCATACAGCACGCAGGCCAGGAACAGGCCCACCAGGATCAGCAGGCGCTGCACCAGCCCGCGCGTGTAGACGGCCACGCCGCCCACGCACAGGATCGTCAGCAGCGCCATGGCCGAATCGAACAGCGAACCGCCCATGGCGCCCTTGGCGGCGATCGGCGCCAGGTTCAGGCCGATGACGGCGACCACGGCCCCCGTCACCACCGGCGGCATCCAGCGATCGATCCAGTCGGCCGCCCCGCCCTGGCGGGCATTGACGAGCATGGTCAGCAGGCCGATGCCCGCATAGATCAGGCCGCAGACGATGATGGCGCCCAGGGCGACGCCGATGTTGGGATTCGGGCCGCTGCCGGCGTAGCCGGTGACGGCCACCACGCCGCCGATGAAGGCGAAGCTGGAGCCCAGGTAGCTGGGCACCCGGCCGCCGACGAACAGGAAGAACACCAGCGTGCCGACCCCCGACATCAGGATGGCCATGTTGGGATCGAAGCCCATGATCAGCGGCGCCAGGATGGTCGAGCCGAACATGGCGACGACGTGCTGGGCGCCCATCGCCACGGTCTGCGACAGCGGCATGGTCTCGTCGGGCTGCACGACGGCGCCGTCCGCCGTGCCGGATACGCGACGCCAGCGGGGGAAATAGGAAGTTGTCATGGGTGTGCGGCCCGGGGCCGTCCGGAAGGGAAAGGTGGAAGGTTAAATTTCGTCGCAAGTGTACGGCGCGACCCGCACACCTCGCAAGGCGGGAAAGGCCGCCCCGCGTCCCGGGGGCCGGAAGGGATCCACGCGCCGCCGGCCCCTATTCCGGGCGCGCCGCGTCCCGCGCCCAGGGCTCGTCCACCAGGGCGTCCCGCAGATAATCGATCAGGGCCTGGACGCGGGCGGGCCGGTTGCGCCCCGGCGGCGTGACCGCGTGCAGCGCCAGGGGCTCGACTTCCCAGGGGGCCATCACCGTTTCCAGCGCGCCGGACTGCAGATCCGGCCAGACCAGGAATTCCGGCTGCAGGGCCAGGCCCAGGCCCGAGCGCAGGGCGGGCATCAGGGCATCGGCGTTGTTCACCTGCAGGCGGGTCGGCATGAACTGGGCGAACTCGCCCTGCCGGGGATGCCGGAAATGCCAGGTCACGCCATGGCGCGCATAGGAATAGTGCAGCGCCTGGTGCGCCTGCAAGTCTCGCGGATGGCGCGGCCGCCCATGCGCATCGAAGTACGCGGGCGCCCCCACCAGCACGATGCGCACCCCGCACAGGCGCCGCGCCAGCAGGCTGGAATCCGCCAGCCGGGCGATCCGCAGGGCCAGATCGAAGCGTTCGGCCAGCAGGTCCACCTGGGCGTCGTTGAACTGCACGTCCAGCCGCACCCCCGGGTGCGCCCGCATGAACCCCGGCAAGAGCGGCGCCAGGCGCGCCAGTCCGAAGGACATGGGCGCGGACACCCGGACCCGCCCCCGCAAGGCCTGGGCCTGTTCCGTGACCTCGGCCTCGACCGCCTCTCCTTCCTCCAGGATGCGGGCGGCGCGCTCCAGGGCCGACTGGCCGCTGTCGGTCAGCGACAGGCGCCGCGAGGTGCGATGGATCAGCGTGGTCTTCATGCGGGCCTCCAGACGGCTGATGGCCTTGGACACCGTGGCCTGGGACACGTTGCAGACGGCCGCCGTCCGGGCGAAGGACCCGGTTTCCACCACCTTGGCGAACAGGGCCCAGGCTTCCAGGTCGGGCAGTCCTTTCATGGGGATTCCTTCTCTCGGGATCGAAGACACGGCATCGATCATATCAAAATTGGAAACAATGGAATTCCATTGTTGATCTTCTCAACGCAATCAGCCAATCTTAAACTGCTCGCATCTTCCAAGCTTCACAGGAGCCACATCATGATCGAACGCCGTCCCTACGCGAGTCTGGGCGCAGCCCACCACGGCTGGCTCGATGCGCGGCACCACTTTTCCTTCGCCGAATACCACGACCCTGCGCGGGTCCACTGGGGCGCGCTGCGCGTCTGGAACGACGACACGATCCAGCCCGGCAGCGGATTCCCCCCGCACCCGCACGCCAATATGGAGATCATCACCTACGTGCGGGAAGGCGCCATCACGCACCAGGACAACCTGGGCAACCAGGGCCGCACGCTGGCGGGCGACGTCCAGGTCATGAGCGCGGGCAGCGGCATCGTCCATTCCGAATACAACCTGGAACCTGGCGTCACCCGGATCTTCCAGATCTGGATCTTCCCGGACCAGCAAGGCGGCAAGCCCTGCTGGGGCACGCAGCCCTTCCCGAAGACGGATCGTTCCGGCCGCTTCGTGACGCTGGCCAGCGGCCTGGAAGGCGATGACGAGGCGCTGCCCATCCGGGCCCAGGCCCGGGTCTCCGGCGCCACGCTCAAGGCGGGCGAGACCCTGGAATACACGTTCCAGGACGCCGGCCGCGTCGGCTACCTGGTTCCCGCGATCGGCCAGGTCGAAGTCAACGGCATCCCGCTGGAGACGCGCGACGGCGCCGCCATCAAGGACGAGGCCGTCGTGCGGATCATCGCCATCGAGGACGCCGAACTGATCCTGGTGGACAGCGCCGCGCAGTGATGCCGCGCCGCTGACCCGGACACGCATCCCGCCCTCCGGGACGGGATGCCTTTTCCCCCTTCTTACCGCTTTCCTTTTAATCACCCTTTCATTGAACGCCATGACCCAACGCAACCTTGACTCTCTGTCCCTGATCGGCCGCATTCTGATCGCCATCCTTTTCTGGATCGGCGTCTCCGGCAAGATCACCGCCCCCGCCGGCACCATCGGCTACATCGGATCGGCCGGCATTCCGCTGCCGACGCTGGCCTACGCCGCCACGGTGTTCGTCGAACTGGTTCTGCCGGTCCTGCTGGTGCTGGGATACCGCACCCGACTGAGCGCGCTGGTCCTGGCGATCTTCTCGGTCGCGGCCGCCCTGTTCTTCCACGCGCAGTTCGGCGACATGAACCAGTCGACCCACTTCTTCAAGAACCTGGCCATTGCCGGCGGCCTGCTGCAACTGGCGGCCTTCGGCGGCGGTTCGCTGAGCCTGGACGCGCGGCGCCAGCAATAAGGACGAGCATCCCCACCCGGACCGGGCTCTTTTCAAGAGCCCGGTTTTTCATTCGGGATCGCGATGAACCCGGGGCTTGCGCTTGCGGCCGGCGGCCACGGCGTCATAGAGAGCGTCCGGGACCAGGCGCAGCAGGCGCCCCACCCAGGCCATGGGCCAGGGAATGACGCGATAGCGGTCGCCGGATTCGATCGCGCGCACGGCCTGCCGCGCGAAACGGTCCACCGGCATCAGGAAGGGCATGCGATAGGGATTGCGCGCCGTCATCGGCGTGGCGATGAAGCCCGGCGCCAATGTGACGACCTGCACGCCGGATCCGCGAAGCTCCACCCGCAGGCTTTCGCAATACGCCCGCACGGCGGCCTTGGAGGCGCTGTAGGCGCCGGCGCCCGGCAGGCCGCGCACCCCCGCCACGCTGCCGATGCCGACCAGGACGCCCTGGCGCCGGGCGCGCATCGCCGCGATGAAAGGCTCGAACGTCGCCACCATGGCCAGGACGTTGGTGTCGAAAATGGCCTGGAAGACCTCGAAGTCCTCGGGCGCGTCGGTCAGGGTGCCCGCGCTGATGCCCGCGCAGGCGATGACACGGTCCGCCGGGCCGTCGGCCTGGAAATCCCGGGCGGCATCCCGCAGGGCGGCGCGGTCCCGGACGTCCAGGGCATACACCCGGTGCCCCTGCCCCGGCAAGGCGTCCGCGACGGCCTGCAGCGCCTCCCGGCGCCGGCCCACCAGCCCGACGACGGCGCCCCGCGCCGCGTATCGACGCGCCAGCGCGGCGCCGATGCCGCTGCTGGCGCCGGTAATGAAAACCCGTCCGGGCGCTTCCGCCTGGACGGGTCGGGAGGATGCCCCCGGCGCGGCGGGGGCATCGGAGCCTGCGGACGCGATGGGGTCGCCCGCCATGCCGCGTCAGCCGAGCGTGGCCGCGTGCATGGCCTGCAGGCCGTAGACCTTCAGGCCCCCGCCATGGCGCAGGTACTGCAGGCCTTCGACGGCGGCGCGGGCCCCGGCGATGGTCGTGAAGAACGTGACGCGGTTGGCCAGCGATTGCGTGCGGATGGTACGCGAATCGGCGATGGCGTTGCGGCGCTCTTCCACCGTATTGATGACCATGGCGATCTCGCCGTTCTTGAGCATGTCCACGATGTTCGGACGGCCTTCCGTGACCTTGTTGACGACTTCCACCGCCAGGCCCGCGGCCTCGATGACGGCCGCCGTGCCACGCGTGGCGATCAGCTGGAAGCCCATGGCCGCCAGGCCCCGGGCGACTTCGACGGCGCGGGGCTTGTCCTGGGCCCGCACGCTGATGAAGACCTTGCCGGATTCCGGCAGCCAGGCCCCCGCCGCGATCTGGGACTTGACGAAGGCTTCGCCAAACGTTTCGCCCACGCCCATGACTTCGCCGGTGGACTTCATTTCCGGCCCCAGGATGGTATCCACCCCCGGGAACTTCACGAAGGGAAAGACGGCTTCCTTGACGCAGTAATGGATGGGCGACGGAATCGAGGTCACGCCCTGCTGGGCCAGGGTGCGTCCGGCCATGATACGGGCGGCGATCTTGGCCAGCTGGCGGCCCGTGGCCTTGGACACGTAGGGCACGGTGCGCGAGGCGCGCGGATTGACTTCCAGCACGTAGACATCGCCATCCTGGATGGCGAACTGCACGTTCATCAGGCCCTTGACGTTCAGGGCGCGGGCCATGAGCGCGGTCTGGCGCTTGATTTCATCGACGATTTCAGCCGACAGGGAATACGGCGGCAGGCTGCAGGCCGAATCGCCCGAGTGCACGCCGGCCTGCTCGATGTGTTCCATGACGCCGCCCACGACGACCTGCTCGCCGTCGGCCAGGCAGTCCACGTCGACTTCGGTGGCGTTGTTCAGGAAATGGTCCAGCAGCACCGGGGAATCATTGCTGACCTTGACGGCTTCGCGCATGTAGCGTTCCAGGTCCTGCGGCTCGTGCACGATTTCCATGGCGCGTCCGCCCAGCACGTAGCTGGGGCGCACCACCAGGGGATAGCCGATTTCCCCGGCCAGGGCCAGGGCTTCGCTTTCGGTGCGGGCCGTGCGGTTGGCCGGCTGGCGCAGGCCCAGCTTGGTCAGCAGCTTCTGGAAGCGTTCGCGGTCCTCGGCGACGTCGATGGAATCCGGGCTGGTGCCGATGATGGGCACGCCGTTGGCTTCCAAGGCGCGGGCCAGCTTCAGCGGCGTCTGGCCGCCGTACTGCACGATGACACCGGCCGGGTTTTCCTTGTTGACGATCTCCAGCACGTCTTCCAGGGTCAGCGGTTCGAAATACAGGCGATCGGACGTGTCGTAGTCCGTGGAGACGGTTTCGGGGTTGCAGTTGACCATGATGGTCTCGAAGCCGTCTTCGCGCAGGGCCAGCGCCGCATGCACGCAGCAGTAGTCGAATTCGATGCCCTGGCCGATGCGGTTGGGGCCGCCGCCCAGCACGATGATCTTCTTGCGGTCGGTGGGCGCGGCCTCGTCCTCGTCCTCATAGGTCGAATACATGTAGGCCGTGGTCGTGGCGAATTCCGCCGCGCAGGTGTCCACGCGCTTGTACACCGGGCGCACGTTCATCTGGTGGCGCAGCTTGCGCACCTCGGCTTCCGTGGTGTCCAGCAGGAAGGCCAGGCGGCGGTCGGAAAAGCCCCGGCGCTTCAACTGGCGCATGGTGTCGTCGTCCAGTTCGGACAGCGTGCGCTGTTCCAGGGCCAGTTCGATGTCGACGATTTCCTTGATCTGCGCCAGGAACCAGGGGTCGATCTTCGTCAGCTGGTGGACTTCGTCCAGGCTGAAGCCCTGGGCGAAGGCGTCGCCCACGTACCAGATGCGTTCCGGACCCGGTTCGCCCAGTTCGATCTGCAGGCGTTCGCGGTCGGTGGTCTTCTGGTTCAGGCCGTCCACGCCGACTTCCAGGCCGCGCAGGGCTTTCTGGAAGGCTTCCTGGAAGGTGCGGCCGATGGCCATGACCTCGCCCACCGCCTTCATCTGGGTGGTCAGGCGGGAATCGGCCTGCGGGAATTTTTCAAAGGCGAAACGGGGGACTTTGACGACGACGTAGTCCAGGGTGGGCTCGAAGGACGCGGGCGTCGCGCCGCCGGTGATCTCGTTGCGCAGTTCGTCCAGCGTGTAGCCCACGGCCAGGCGGGCGGCGACCTTCGCGATGGGAAAGCCGGTGGCCTTGGAGGCCAGCGCGGAGGAACGCGACACGCGCGGGTTCATCTCGATGACGATCATGCGGCCGTTGGCCGGATTGACGGCGAACTGCACGTTCGAGCCGCCCGTGTCCACGCCGATCTCGCGCAGCACCGCGATCGAGGCGTTGCGCATGATCTGGTATTCCTTGTCGGTCAGCGTCTGCGCCGGGGCGACCGTGATGGAATCGCCGGTGTGCACGCCCATGGGGTCCAGGTTCTCGATGGCGCACACGATGATGCAGTTGTCGGCGCTGTCGCGCACGACTTCCATTTCGAATTCCTTCCAGCCCAGCAGCGATTCCTCGATCAGCAGTTCGTGCGTGGGCGAGGCTTCCAGACCGCGCCGGCAGATGGTCTCGAATTCCTCGGCGTTGTAGGCGATGCCCCCGCCCGTGCCGCCCAGCGTGAAGCTGGGACGGATGACGGCGGGGAAGCCCGAGCCGCCCAGCTCGGCGGCGATGCGCTTTTGCACGGCCCAGGCCTCGTCCATGCTGTGGGCGACGCCGGATTTCGCGGATTCCAGACCGATGGAGGTCATGGCGTCCTTGAACTTCAGGCGGTCTTCGGCCTTTTCGATGGCGGCCGCGTTGGCGCCGATCAGTTCGACCCCGTGCTTGGCCAGCACGCCGTGGCGGTCGAGATCCAGGGCGCAGTTCAGCGCCGTCTGGCCGCCCATGGTGGGCAGGACGGCGTCGGGTTTTTCGATCTCGATGATCTTTTCCAGGGCCTGCCAGGTGATGGGTTCGATGTAGGTGACGTCGGCCGTTTCCGGGTCCGTCATGATGGTGGCGGGGTTGCTGTTGACCAGGATGGTGCGAAAGCCGTCGGCCTTCAGGGCCTTGCAGGCCTGGGCGCCGGAATAGTCGAATTCGCAGGCCTGACCGATGATGATCGGACCCGCCCCGATGATGAGAATGCTTTTGATGTCTGAACGCTTGGGCATGAGAGAACGGTATCGGTTATTTGGACGACTGGGCTTTGTGCTGGGCCATCAGGTCGATGAACTTGTCGAACAGCACCAGGATGTCGTGGGGGCCGGGGCTGGCCTCCGGGTGGCCCTGGAAGCAGAACACCGGCTTGTCGGTGAGTTCGAAGCCCTGAAGCGTGCCGTCGAACAGCGACACGTGCGTCACGCGGGCGTTGCCCGGCAGGCTGCCGCCATCGACGGTGAAGCCGTGGTTCTGGCTGGTGATGAACACCCGCCCGCTGTCCAGATCCTGCACCGGGTGGTTGGCGCCGTGGTGGCCGGTCTTCATCTTCACCGTGCGCCCGCCCAGGGTCAGGCCCAGGACCTGCTGGCCCAGGCAGATGCCGAACAGAGGAATGCCGCGTTCCAGCACGGCCCGGCAGGTTTCGACGGCGTACTGGCAGGCGGCGGGGTCGCCCGGCCCGTTGGACAGAAACACGCCGTCCGGGTTCTGCGCCAGGATGTCGGCCACCGGCGTCGTGGCCGGCACCAGGGTGATGCGGCAGCCGCGATCGGCCAGCAGGCGCAGGATGTTGGTCTTGATGCCGTAGTCGTAGGCGATGACGTGGTAGTCGGCGGATTCCTGGCGGCGGAAGCCGCGGCCCAGCTGCCAGGTGCCCTGCACCCAGGCGCCGGTCTTGGCGGTGGTGACCTTCAACGCCAGGTCCTGGCCTTCCATGCCGCCGAAGCCGCGCGCCAGTTCCACCGCCCGCGCGACGTCGTCGCCCACCAGGATGCAGGCGCCCTGGGCGCCGCGCTCGCGCAGGATGCGCGTCAGTTTGCGCGTATCCACGCCGGCAATCGCGACGACGCCCTGCGACTTCAGGTATTCGGGCAGGGATTGCGTGGCCCGGAAGTTGGACACGCGGGCCGGGCAGTCGCGCACGACCAGGCCGGCGGCATGGATCTGGCTGGATTCGACGTCTTCGGCATTGACGCCGGTGTTGCCGATGTGGGGATAGGTCAGGGTGACGATCTGGCCGCTGTAGCTGGGGTCGGTCAGGATTTCCTGATAGCCGGTCATGGCCGTGTTGAACACGATCTCGGCCACGGTGAATCCGTCGGCGCCTATGGAAACGCCTCGAAATACGGTACCGTCAGCCAAGGCAAGGATTGCTGGGATGAGCCCTGTGGACCCCTCAGGAAAGATTGACGGCAGCAAAATGGTACCCCGGTTGTAAAGTCGATATATAAACCTTCCTATTATACAGCCCGATAGGGGTTTATCCCCATGAACCCGGAATCCGCGACCTTGAAAATGGTCTAAAGTAAGAGTCTTTCACTGCTTTACCAGAGGGTCTTGTCTTCATGATTCACCAACTCGACGCCCTGCGCGCGCTGACCACCGTCGTGGCGGATACGGGGGATTTCGAAACGATGCGGGCCTACCGGCCCACGGACGCCACCACCAATCCCTCGCTGATTCTCAAGGCCGTGCAGCAGGACGCCTATCGTCATCTGCTGGACCAGGTGCTGCGCGACCATCCCTCGGCGTCGCTAGCCGAGCAGGTGGACCGGCTGCTGGTGGCGTTCGGGCGCGAGATCCTGGCCATCGTGCCCGGCCGGGTCTCCACCGAAGTCGACGCCCGCCTGTCCTTCGACACGCAATCCAGCATCGAGCGGGCGAAACAGATCATCGCGCTGTACGAATCCCACGGCGTCCCCCGCGAACGGGTCCTGATCAAGCTGGCCTCCACCTGGGAAGGCATCCAGGCGGCGCGGGCGCTGGAAACCCAGGGCATCCGCTGCAACCTGACGCTGCTGTTCTCGCTGACGCAGGCCATCGCCTGCGCCCAGGCGCGCGTGACGCTGATTTCGCCCTTCGTGGGCCGCATCTACGATTGGTACAAGAAGGCCGCCGGGTCGGACTGGGACGAAGCCGCGAACGCCGGCCCCAGCGACCCCGGCGTGCAATCGGTCGCCCGCATCTACGGCTACTTCAAGGCCTACGGCATCCCCACGCAGGTGATGGGGGCCAGCTTCCGCAACATCGGGCAGATCCGCGCGCTGGCGGGCTGCGATCTGCTGACGATCAGCCCCGCCCTGCTGGGCGAACTGGCGGCATCGAACGATCCGCTGCCCGCCGCGCTGACGGTGGCCGCCGCGAAGGCGAACGCGCCGGAATGGCTGGCCAGCAACGAAGTGGCGTTCCGCACGCAGCTGAACCAGGATGCGATGGCGACGGAAAAGCTGGCCGAAGGCATCCGGATCTTCACGGCGGACGCGGTGAAGCTGGACGCGCTGGTGGGACAGGCGACGTAAGCGGCGCGCCCGCCGGAAGTCCTCAGCCGTTGCCCTGCATCCGGCGCCAGATCTCGCCGATGTGGCCGGACGTATTGCTTCTGGCGACGAAGGCCACGACATCGACGCCGACCGACCAGCGCCCCGTCTGATCCAGATTCACCAGGTCGTGGGTGGGCTTGCGCATCAGCGATGAATCCGGAATCCAGGCCACGCCCAGACCGCTGGTCACAAACCCGGCCAGCACCTCCGACATGTCGGACTCGCCCAACAAGGTCCCGCAGAACTCATCCGCGGCGTTCTCCAGAATGGCCTCCACCAGCCGGTGGAAATAGGCGTTTGCCGAATAGTGGAAATAAGGCACCGGCTTGGCCTTCGTGCCGGGCAGCGCGAACCCCTTGCGGTCCAGCAGCTGCCGGGAGCAATACGGGCGGACCACGTCCGACAGCAGCACCGCCTTTTCGTAATCGGCCGCGTCCAGCGGAATCCGCTGCGTCGGCTGGTAGTAGTTGATCAGGATGTCCGCAGCCCCGGCCGCGAAATCGGCGGTCGTCTCCAGCACGCTGCCGACCAATGCCTGACACGTCCAGTGCCTGTCCCCGCCGCACCACATCTTCCACCACGTCGGCAGCCACAGGCTGGCCAGCGCATACGGCAGGGCGATGCGCACGTTGCGCTGGGCCTCGAACCGGACCGGCCTGACCCTGAGCCCTTCCAGCTGCGCGAGCAGCCGGTCCGCGTTCACCAGCAGATCGTCGCCCGCCTGCGTCAGATATAAAGGGTACCGGCTGCGGTCCACCAACTCCGTCCCCAGCCAGTTCTCCAGGCTCTGGATGCGCCGGCTGAACGCCGCCTGGGAACAATGGCGCAGCTCCGCGGCCCGCGTAAAACTGCGCACTTCGACCAGAGTCAGAAAATCCTGCAACCAGCGCGTGTCCATCGGGACCTCCGATCAGCTGAGGGGAACGTCATGCATTTTTTGCATTAGACCGGCAATAGCATACCAACCATACTGGCCCGGTACTCAGTCCGCCCTTAGCCCCAGGAGAGAATCGACATGAAACCAGCACTGCGCGCCGCCGCCAAGGAATATCTCGTCCGGTACGGCGGCGACAGCTTCCCGAACCTGTTCTGCGAAGCCAGGGGCGCCATCGTCAAGGACGACACCGGGCGCGAGATACTGGACTTCACGTCCGGCCAGATGTGCGCGACCCTGGGGCACAACCACCCCGCAGTCGTCCAGGCCATCGCCGAAGCCGGCCGGAAGGCCTACCACATGTTCAGCGGGATGATCCCGGAGGTCGTCGCGGAACTGGCCGAGAAGCTGGCCACGGAATGGATGCCGAAGGGGCTCACCAAATCCATCTTCATCAACACGGGCTCCGAAAGCAACGAGGCGGCGTTCAGGATGGCCAAGCTGTACACCGGCGGCTACGAGATCATCGCGGTCGGCGGATCCTGGCACGGCATCACCGGCGGCGTCAGCGCCGCCTCGTTCGCCAGCGACCGCAAAGGCTACGGCGTGCCGACCCCCGGCGTGTTCGTCATGCCCGAACCACATTCCTACCGCCCGTACATCTCCGGCCTGTCCGCCGAGGAATCCGCCCTGACCTGCCTGCAGATCGGCCTGCGGATGTTCGACATGGCGTCGACGGGCAAGCCCGCAGCCATCGTCATCGAGCCCGTGATCAGCGCCGGCGGCGTCCTGGTGCCGCCGCCGTCCTACATGCGCGCGCTGAGGAAGGCGGCCGACGACCGGAACATGCTGCTCATCTTCGACGAGGCGCAGACCGCCTTCGGCCGCATCGGATACAAGACCGCCTCGGAGATGTTCGACGTCGTGCCGGACATCATGAGCGTTTCGAAGACCATGGGCGGCGGGCTGCCGCTGGCGGCCACCATCACGCGCCCGGACATCGAGCAGACCAACTTCGAACGCGGCTACAGCTACTACACGAGCCACGTGTCCGATCCCCTGCCCGCTACGGTCGGGCTGGCGGTCCTGCGCACGCTGCAGGAAGAACGCCTGCTGGAAAAAGCCCGCGACACCGGCGACTATCTGCGCAAGGCGCTGCTCGATCTGCAGAAGAAGTACGAAGTCATCGGCGACGTGCGCGGCGCCGGCATGCTGCTGGGCGTGGAGCTGGTCGTCAGCCCGGACACCAAAGAGCCCGCGCTGGAACTGGGCGCCCTCACCACGCGCAAATGCTACGAAAAGGGCCTCAGCATGAACATCAAGCGGCGGCCGGAACGCGGGTCCGTCTGGCGCATCGCGCCGCCGCTCACCGTCACCCACGCCCAGATCGACCAGGGCATCGCGATCCTGGACGAGTCCCTGCAGGAAAGCCTGGACGAGATGACGCGCGGCAAAGGCATCGCCTGATCACGACACGCAAGACCACAACCATATCCTGATCGGAACAGGAGGAGACACCATGAAAATCCATTCAATGATCCTGGGCGCCGCGCTGACGGTCTGCGCCTTTTCCGCTTATGCGGCCGACACATCGAACACCCTGCAGAAGATCAAGGACACCAAGGAGATCGTCCTGGGCTATCGCGAGGACGCCACGCCCTTCGCCTACATCGACAACAGCCAGACGCCGACCGGATTCTCGGTCGACCTGTGCCGGGAGATCGTCAAGGGGATCGAAAAGGCGCTGGGCATGCAGGATATCCGGATCACCTACCAGCCGGTCACCGCATCGAACCGCATTCCCCTGCTGGCCAACGGCTCGATCGATCTGGAATGCGGCTCGACCACCAACACGCAGGAACGGCAGAAGGCCGTGTCCTTTCTGTACACCACCTACGTGACCGGAACTAAAATCCTGGTCAGGACCGATTCGGGCATCAACAGCGTCGAAGACCTGAAGGGCAAGAAGATCGCGGTCACGGCGGGCACCAACAACATCCGCGCGGTGCAGAAGCTCAACGAGGAAAAGCACCTGAACCTCACCCTGGTCTACGGCGACAGTCACGCCGTCAATTTCCTGCAGCTGCAAAACGGCCGCGTGGACGGCTTCTCGACCGACGACATCCTGCTCTCCGTCCTGCGCGCCCAATCCAAGGCGCCCAAGGACTTCAAGCTCATCCCCGAACAGCTGCTGTCCGTGGAACCCTACGCCATCGGCGTGCGCAAGGACGACCCGAAATTCAAGGAGCTCGCCGACGGCATCCTGAAAACGGCCTTCGACGACGGAAAATTCACCGCCATCTACGAAAAATGGTTCATGAACCCGATACCGCCCAAGGGCATCAATCTCGACATGCCGATGTCGGGTGAATTGAAGCAGCTCATGCAGCACCCCAGCGATTCGACGAATCCGCAGCCACGGCAATAGGCCCGGCCCCCGGCGGCGGCGCGTGCGCGACGCGCCGCCGCCGCGCCGACACAACCCGCCGTCCGAACCAAGCAGGCGGCGCCAGGAGGAGCCAAGGGATGAACTACCACTGGAACTGGGCCGTTTTCTTCCAGATTTCTCCCAATTACGGGGTCAGCTATCTGCAGCTGTTCCTGAACGGCGTCGCGGTCACGCTGGGGCTTTCCGCCAGCAGCTGGCTCATCGCGATGGCCAGCGGATCCGTCGTGGGCATCCTGCGCACGCTCAAAAGCTGGCCCGTGCGCATGCTTGCCCTGTGCTATGTCCAGATCTTCCGGGGCATACCGCTGCTGGTGCAGATGTTCCTGTGGTATTTCATCCTGCCGCAGCTCGTCCCCGCGCTCAAGGCCTGGGCGAACGACACCGATGCGGGCATCGTGCAATTCACGCTGGCCAGCATCTGCCTGGGGCTCTACACCTCCGCGCGGATCGCGGAACAGGTCCGCTCGGGCCTGCAGGCGCTGCCGCCCGGCCAGCCGGCCGCCGCCGCGGCGCTCGGGATGCGGCGCCTCCAGGCGTACCGGCACGTGCTGCTGCCGCAAACCTATCGGATCATCATGCCTCCGCTGACCAGCGAGACCATGAACCTGATCAAGAACACCTCTATCGCCCTGACCATCGGGCTGGCTGAAATCACCTTCCGGTCGCGCGAGATGGGGGAAACCACCTTCGCCTACTTCGAATCCTTCACCATCGCGACCTTCGCCTACATCATCATCGCGCTCGCCGCCAACAGGGCATCGGCGCTGATCGAGCACAAGCTGAGGCACCAGAAGACGGCGGCCGGACCGCACGCCGGATCGACCGGGCGCCCGCTGGCCTCGCGGACCTGAAGACGCACGGACGGAACGGACATGGATTTCTCGGTCATCTGGGACAACCTTCCCCTGCTTCAGAAGGGGTTCCTGTTCACGCTGGAGCTGTCCGCCATCGCGATCGCGGGCGGCTTCCTGATCGGCCTGGTCCTGGCGCTGGCCAGATATTCCCGCATCGCCGTCATCCGCATCGCGGCCGGGCTGTACGTGGACCTCATGCGGTCCGTGCCCCTGCTCCTGGCCTTGTTCTGGATCTTCTTCCTGGCGCCGCTGGCCCTGCAGTGGGCGACGGGCGCGGTGCGCCCCGTCAAGGTGGGCCCGGACAAGACCGCGATCATCGCCTTTATCCTGTTCGAAGCCGCCTATTACTGCGAAATCATCCGCTCGGGCATCAGTTCGGTGTCACCCGGCCAGTGGTCGGCCTCGCTGGCCCTGGGCATGTCCCGCCGCCAGATGATGGCGCTGATCGTGCTGCCGCAGGCCATCCGGAACATGGTGCCGGTATTCCTGACGCAGGCCATCATTCTTTTTCAGGACACGTCGCTGGTATACGTCATGTCCGTGACGGATCTCCTGGGCGCGGCGTCCATCATCGGGATCCGCGACGGGAACTTGGTCGAACCCTATCTGTTCGTGGCCCTGGTCTATCTCGCCATCAGCATCGTGCTCACGGCCGCCGTGCGCCGCTTTTCCAGGAAATCGGGCGCGCCGGCGCCCCATTTCGCCAGATAGCGGTTCCGCTCAGGTCTTGCCCGACTCCCCCGGCCCGGGCTGCCAGACCAGCAGGCGGCGTTCGGCCAGGGACACCGCGCCGTCCAGCAGCAGGGCGAAGATGGTCAGGACGACGATGCCGGCGAAGACCGTGTTCACGTCCAGCGTGCCTTCGGCCTGCAGGATCAGGTAGCCGACGCCGGCCGCCGACCCCAGGTATTCGCCGACCACCGCCCCCACGAAGGCCAGGCCCACGGACGTGTGCAGGCTGGAAAAGACCCAGCTGGTGGCCGAGGGAATGTACACGTGGCGCAGCAGCTGGCGGCGGGTGGCGCCCAGCATGCGGGCGTTGTCCAGCAAGGTGGGCGACACTTCCCGCACGCCCCGGTAGACGTTGAAGAACACGATGAAGAACACCAGGGTGACGGCCAGGGCGACCTTGGACCAGATGCCCAGGCCGAACCACATGGCGAAGATCGGCGCCAGGATCACGCGCGGCATGGAATTGGCGGCCGTCACGTAGGGTTCCAGCAAGGCGCTGGCGCCGCGCGACAGGCCCAGCCACAGGCCGAAGCCCAGGCCGCCCACCGTGCCGATGATGAAGGCCAGCACGGTTTCGGACAGGGTGATCCACAGATGGCGGTAGACGCTGGCATCGGTGACGAACCACGCCCAGATGACCTGGGCGACTTCGAGGGGCCGGCCGAAGAAGAAGGCGATGTTCTGGTTCAGCGAGGCCCAGTACCAGGCCAGCAGGATGGCGGCCAGCAGGGCTATTTGCAGCGTCCGCAGCACGGGCCGGGACAGTTCGTCGGATTTCATGATGGATACGGCTCCGGTTCAGGCCTGCTTCTGGCGTTCGTAGCCCTTGAGGACTTCGTCGCGCAGCACGGCCCAGATGCCCTGGTGCAGTTCAATGAAGCGAGGATGCATGCGGACTTCGGCCACGTCGCGCGGGCGCGGAATATCGATGGCGAACTCGCCGATCGGGTGGGTGTCGGGTCCGGCCGACAGCACCACGACGCGGTCACTCATGGCGATAGCCTCGTCCAGGTCATGGGTGATGAAGAGCACCGCCTTGCGGCGCGCCATCCAGAGATCCAGGACCTCGTTTTCCATCAGCTGGCGGGTCTGGATGTCCAGGGCCGAGAAGGGCTCGTCCATCAGGATGATGTCGGGATCACGGATCAGGGTCTGGGCCAGCATGGCGCGCTTGCGCATGCCGCCCGACATCTGGTGCGGATAGCGGTTCTCGAAACCGCCCAGCCCCACCCTGCGCAGCCAGTCGCGCCCCTGCGCCGTGGCATCCGCCGCCGCCACGCCGGCGAATTCCAGGCCGGCGGTGACGTTGGCCAGAGCATTGCGCCAGGGCATCAGGGCCTCGCCCTGGAACATGTAGCCCGCCCTGTGATTGATGCCGCGCAAGGCTTCGCCGAAGACGCTGACGCGGCCGGACGAGGGGCGCAGCAGGCCGGCGGCCATGTTCAGCAGCGTGGACTTGCCGCAACCCGTAGGGCCGACGACGGAGACGAACTCGCCGGGCGCCACGGTCAGGGTGGCATCCCGCATGGCCGTGTAGGCGGAGCCGTCGGGCGACGTGAAGGTGCACGTGACCCGGTCGAGCAGCAAGGCGGGCGTCTGCCCGGCCTGGCCGGGCTCCGGAGCGGTCTGCGGATCAGACATGCGGATACGTCTGGCCGGCCTTGGACGCGAACTGGTTGGTCCAGATGCGCGAGATGTCGATCTTGGTGCGGTCGAAATGCGGCACGAATTCCGCCAGGGCGTTCAGGGCCGTCTGCGGACCGTCCTCGGGCACCAGGCCGTCGGGCGACAGGGCTTCGCGGTTGCCCTTGAGGGCCAGCTTGTAGAGTTCGGGATCGCCCAGCAGGTAGGATTCCGGCACCAGCTTGGCGATTTCGTCGGGCGTGACGGCCTGGATCCATTTGTCGGCCCGCACGATGGCGTTGGCCAGGGCCTGGGTGGTGTTGGGATTCGCGTCGATGAAGGCCTGCGAGGTGTACAGGCAGCCCGAGGGCATGTTGCCGCCGAAGATCTGGCGGGCGTCCTTCAGGGTGCGCGTATCGGCGATGATCCGGATGGCGTCTTCCTTGGCCAGGGTGCTGATGACCGGATCCAGGTTGGCGATGGCATCGACCTGCCCGGAACGCAGCGCCGTCACGGCCCCCGCCCCGGCGCCCACCCCGATGTAGGACACGTCGCTGGGCTTGAGGCCATGCTGGGCCAGGAAGAAGCTGGCCATCATGTTGGTCGAGGAACCCGGCGCCGTCACGCCGATCTTCTTGCCCTTCAGGTCGGCCGGCGTCTTGTAGTCGGGCAGCGTCTTCTTGGAGACGCCCAGCACGATCATCGGCGCCTGCCCCTGCAGCACGAAGCAGCGGTAGAACTGGCCCTTGGCCTGCAGGTTGATGGTGTGTTCGAAGGCGCCGGAGACGACGTCGGCGCTGCCGCCCACCACCGCCTGCAGGGCCTTGGACCCGCCCGCGAAGTCCGCGATGGTGGCATCCAGTCCTTCGTCCTTGAAGTAGCCCTTCAGGTGCGCCACGGACAAGGGCAGGTAATAGATCAGGGACTGGCCGCCGACCGCGATGGTCAGGGACTGTTTTTCCAGGGCGACCTTCTGGGCGCGGACCACACCAGGCAATGCGCCCAGCACGCCCGCCGCACCGACGGTCTTCAGCAATTCACGGCGAGAAATCGGCATGGTGTTGTCTCCTTAGGATTGGATACCGAGCCAGCATGATACCGCGCCGGATTCAAACATGCGCAGCCGGAAGCGACGTCAATCGGACCGGCGTTCCATCAGCGCCCAGGCGATCGTGCCCGCGTCGACGTATTCCAGTTCGCTGCCGCTGGGCACGCCCCGCGCCAGCCGCGTGACCTTCAGGCCGCGGCCCCGCAGCATGTCGGACAGGTAGTACGCCGTGGTCTCGCCTTCGGCGGTGAAATTGGTCGCGAGAATGACTTCGCGCACCTGGCCGTCGGTCGCGCGTTCCAGCAGGCGGGCGAACTGGACCTGGTCCGGGCCGACGCCTTCCAGGGGCGCCAGGCGCCCCATCATGACGTAATACAGGCCCCGGTAGCCGTGGCTGGCTTCGATCATGTTCTGGTCGGCCGGCGTTTCCACCACGCACAGCAGCGAGGCGTCGCGATCCGGGCTCTCGCAGGTGGCGCACAGCGGCGTCTGCGAAAAGGAGTTGCAGCGCTCGCAATGGCACAGCCCCGTGACCGCGTCGCGCAGCGCGTCGCCCAGCTTCAAGGCCGCATCGGGATCGCGTTGCAGCAGATGGTAGGCCATGCGCCGGGCCGTGCGCACGCCCACGCCCGGCAGGCCGCGCAAGGCATCGATCAGGACCCGCAGGGGTTCCGGTTCGGGCAGGCCCGCCGCCATGTCAGAACGGCAGCTTCATGCCCGCGGGCAGGGACATGCCGGCCGTGACGGCGGACATTTTTTCCTGGGCGGTGGCTTCCGCCTTGCGCTGCGCATCGTTGAAGGCGGCGGCGACCAGATCTTCGATCATGTCGCGGTCATCGTCGAACAGCGAGGGATCGATGGCGACGCGCTTGACGTCGAACTTGCAGCTCATGGTGACTTTCACCAGGCCGCCGCCGGCCGCGCCCTCGACGATCAATTCGGCCAGGGCGTCCTGGGCCTTCTTCATGTTTTCCTGCATTTGCTGAGCCTGACGCATCAAGCCGGCAATCTGACCTTTCATCATGTCGATGTCCTGATTGAATAAGGGGTGGAAACGAAAACAGGGACTATACCGCAGGCGGGCGGACGGTCCCCGGGACCAGCCGGGCGGCGAACTGGCCGGCCAGCGCCCGGACCAGGGCATCGTGTTCGGCGGCGTCTTCGGCCGCCTGCTGGCGCTGGGCCCGGGCCGCCTGGTCCACGGCGGCCGCCGTATCGTCGCCCGTCGTGCCGTAGGCGACGTCCAGACGCAGCACCCGGCCGAAATATTCCGACAGCACCGTGCGCAGGCGATCGTGGGCGCCGCCTTCGGTATAGGTATGGATGGCCACGCGCAGCCGGATCTGGTGTTCGTCGCCCCCCAGCCATTCGCTGTTCAGCGCCAGCGCGCGCGCCGCCCCGGTGACCGGCAGGCCGGCCGCCACCGCGGGCCAGTCGGATGCGGTCAGGCGGGCGGGATCGGGAATCTCGACGGAAGCCGGCGCCGACGCGCCCGGCAAGTCCGTCAGGCGCACGGGCAGGTCTTCCTCGTCCAGGGCATCGGCCGCCGCCACCGCATCGAAATCGTCCGGCACGTCGGCCGTCCAGTCCTGGCCCGCCGGTTCCGTCTCGTCGGGCGGCGCGGCGGCCGTCGACGGATTGGCGGCCTGCGGCAGCGCATCGGAGTCAGGCATGTCCCAGGCGGGCGGCTCGTCGGAGGCGGACGCCGCGACGGGCGCCGCCGGGGCGGCAGGTCGGGCAGCGGACGCAGCCGGCGCGGCCACGGGGCCTGGCTGCGCCTTGACCGACTTCGCGGACGCCATCGGCGCGGCGGACAATGCGGCGGCGGGCGCAACCGGCGCGGCGTGAGCCCCGGCGGTCGGCGCCGTCGGCGCGGCGGCAAGGCCCTCGACGACAGGCGCAACGGCGGGCGCCGCAGGCGCGGCGGCGGACTCCGTCGACCGGCCCGCGGCGGGCGGATCCAGCCTCACGGGCGGCACGCGATCCGGCGGCAGCAGGGCCAGCATGCGTAGGCACGCCATGACGAAGCCGGCGTATTCATCCGGCGCCAGGGCAAGTTCCTGGCGGCTGTGAACCGCCACGGCATAGAAAAGCTGCACGTCGTCCGGACCGAGGCCGGCCGCCAGCGCCTGGACGTCGTCCGCCAGGGGATCGTCCGCCTGGGCATGCCCCAGGCGCTGCGCGATGGCGACGCGCGACAGCAGGATGGCCAGGTCGGCCAGGGCCGCCTGGAACGACAGGCCGCGGGCGGCCAGTTCATCCGCCACGGCCAGGATTCCCGGCGCATCAGCCGCCGCCAGGGCCCGCAGCAGCGCGACCAGATGGTGCTGGTCCAGCGTGCCCAGCATTTCGCCCACGGCGGCGGCCGTGAGATTGCCCGCGGCATAGGAAATCGCCTGGTCCGTCAGGGACAGGGCGTCGCGCATGGAGCCGGCCGCCGCCTGGGCGATCAGCCTCAGGCCCTGCGCATCGGCGGGAATGGATTCCTGGGCCAGGATGTGCTGCAGATGTTCGACGATGGCCGGCACCGTCATCTGCTTCAGATTGAACTGCAGGCAGCGCGACAGGACCGTGACGGGGATCTTCTGCGGATCGGTGGTGGCCAGGATGAACTTGACGTGTTCGGGGGGCTCTTCCAGGGTCTTCAGCATGGCGTTGAAGGCATGCCCGGTGAGCATGTGCACTTCGTCGATCATGTAGACCTTGTAGCGGCCGGCGGACGGCGCATAGACCGCCTGTTCCAGCAGCTGGGTCATTTCGTCCACGCCGCGGTTGGACGCCGCATCCAGTTCGATGTAGTCGACGTAGCGCCCGGCATCGATTTCGGTGCAGGCCTGGCAATGGCCGCAGGGGGTCGCCGTGACGCCGTCGGCGCAGTTCAGGGATTTGGCCAGGATGCGCGACAGCGTGGTCTTGCCCACGCCCCGGGTGCCGGTGAACAGCCAAGCATGATGCAGGCGCCCGGACGACAGGGCATGGGTCAGCGCCCGGACCACGTGGTCCTGCCCGATCAGGGTGTCGAAAGAACGGGGGCGCCATTTGCGCGCCAGAACGAGATAGCTCATGAGTCGGCCGCCGCCCGGAGAAGACAAAAGGAAAGGCGAGCCTGACTTCGGCACTGGTTCTGCACGGCTGTGGCTGCTTCGTTCCCGACCTGACCAGGTTCACCGCCGAACCATGCGAAGGGGCCCGCCTCTGGAATTCTAACAGACCTCAGGCACTTCGCGCCTGCAAGGCCGCCACGGCCGGCAAAGTCTTGCCTTCCAGGAATTCCAGGAAGGCGCCGCCGCCTGTGGAAATGTAGCCCACCCGGTCGGCGATGCCGTATTTGGCGATGGCCGCCAGGGTGTCGCCGCCGCCGGCGATGGAAAAGCCGTCCGACTCGGCGATCGCCTGGGCGATGACCCGGGTGCCTTCGGCGAAGGCGTCGAATTCGAAAACGCCGACGGGGCCGTTCCAGACGATGGTGCCTGCCTGGCGCAGCTGCTGCGCCAGCAGCGCCGCCGTCCGGGGGCCGATGTCGAGGATCAGGTCGTCGGGGGCCACGTCGGCGGCCTCCTTGACCGTGGCGGGCGCATCGGCGGCGAACGTCTTCGCCACGACCACGTCCACCGGAATCGGCACCTGCACGCCCCGCGCCTGCATGGCTTGGATGACGGCCTTGGCCTGATCGACCTGATCCGGCTCGGCCAGGGACTTGCCGATGGGCAGGCCCGCCGCCAGCATGAACGTGTTGGCGATGCCGCCCCCGACGATCAGTTGATCGACCTTGTCGGCCAGCGCCTGCAGGATGGACAGCTTGGTGGAGACCTTCGACCCGCCCACGATGGCCGCCATCGGGCGGCGCGGCGACTTCAGGGCGCGGCCCAGGGCGTCCAGTTCGGCGGCCAGCAGCGGCCCTGCGCAGGCCACCGGGGCGAAGCGGGCCATGCCTTCGGTCGTGGCCTCGGCCCGGTGCGCGGTGCCGAAGGCATCGTTGACGTAGACGTCGCACAGGGCCGCCATGCGGCGGGCCAGATCGGGATCGTTCTTCTTTTCTCCCGGATTGCAGCGGCAGTTCTCCAGCAGCGCCACGTCGCCGACGGCCAGTTCCACCCCGTCGACCCAGTCGCGAACCAGCCGCACGGGGCGGCCCAGCAATTCTGCCAGGCGCTCCGCCACGGGCTGCAGGGTGTCGTCGGGACCGACGACGCCTTCCTTGGGACGGCCCAGGTGGGACGTGACCATGACGGCCGCCCCGGCGTCCAGCGCCAGCCGGATGGCCGGCACCGAGGCCCGCACGCGGGTATCTTCGGTGATTTTCCCCTGGTCCAGGGGCACGTTCAGGTCGGAACGGATGAAAACGCGCTTGCCCGCCAGGGCGCCGGCCTGGGCCAGGCCGGAAAGTGTCTGTATCGACATGATTTGCCTTTTTCTGCGCGGGGCCCGTCTCGCCGGGCGATCAGGCCCGGCCATCGAGAACCCCGGAAACGGAAAAAAGGGCGGGTCGCCCCGCCCTCGCGCACCGCCTGGAGATGTCCGGATCGGACACGCCGGCGGGACGATCACCGGGATGCCGGCTTTATTTGGCGGCCATCAGGGCGACCGTGGTATCGAGCATGCGATTGGAGAAACCCCATTCGTTGTCGTACCAGGACGAGACCTTGACCAGGGAGCCGGAGACCTTGGTCAGCGCGGCGTCCACGGTGCTGGACAGCGGGCTGTGGTTGAAGTCCACGGACACCAGCGGTTCGGTGGTGTAGGCCAGGATGCCCTTCAGGGGGCCTTCGGCGGCGGCCTTGAGGATGCCGTTGACCTCATCCACCGTGGTTTCGCGCGCGGCCACGAAGGACAGGTCGACGATGGACACGTTGATCGTCGGCACGCGGATCGCGTAGCCGTCGAGCTTGCCGTTCAGTTCGGGCAGCACCAGGCCGACCGCCGACGCGGCGCCGGTCTTGGTCGGGATCATGCTGTGCGTGGCCGAGCGGGCGCGGCGCAGGTCGGAGTGATAGACGTCGGTCAGGACCTGGTCGTTGGTGTAGGCGTGCACCGTGGTCATCAGACCGTTGACGATGCCCAGCTTCTGGTGCAGCGGATACACCAGCGGCGCCAGGCAGTTGGTGGTGCACGAAGCGTTGGAGATGACCGTGTCGGACGCCTTCAGCACCTGGTGATTGACGCCGTAGACGATGGTGGCGTCCACGTCCTTGCCGCCGGGCGCGGAAATGATGACTTTCTTCGCGCCGCCCTTCAGGTGGGCGGAAGCCTTTTCCTTGCTGGTGAAAAAGCCCGTGCATTCCAGCACCACGTCGACCTTCAGCTCGCCCCAGGGCAGCTTGGCGGGGTCGCGGTCGGCCAGCACGCGAATCCGGTCGCCGTTGACCACCATGAAGTCGCCGTCGACTTCGACCGTGCCGGGGAAGCGGCCGTGGGCCGTGTCGTAGCGGGTCAGGTGGGCATTGGTTTCGGGATTGCCCAGATCGTTGATGGCCACGATCTGGATATCGTGCTTCTTCCCGTCTTCATAGTGAGCACGCAGGATGTTGCGGCCGATGCGGCCGTAACCATTGATGGCGACGCGAATGGTCATGAGGGATCTCCTTTACAAAAGCTGCTCGACCGTGGCCGCGACATGATCGGCCGTGAGGTTGAAATGTTTGAACAACACACCGGCAGGCGCCGATTCCCCGAAGGTGTCGATCCCGACCACAGCTCCGGTCGTCCCGACGTATTTGTACCAGGTGGCCGTGCCCCCGGCCTCGACGGCCACGCGCGGCAAGCCGTCGGGCAGCACGGCGCTGCGCCAGGCTGCGTCCTGGGCGTCGAACACCTGGGTGCAGGGCATGGACACCACCCGCGTGGCGATGCCGCGCGCGGCCAGTTGATCCTGGGCCTGCAGGGCGAGTTCGACCTCGGACCCGGTGGCGATGATGACGGCGCAGGCCCCCACCATGTCGCGCAGCACGTAGCCGCCCCGCGCGATGGCGTCGGTGGTGGAGGCGTCGCGGGCGACGAAAGGCAGGTTCTGGCGCGACAGCAGCAGCGCCGACGGGCCGCCGTCGTGCACGGCCATGCCCAGGCTGGCCGGGCGCGCCACGGCGGCCTGCCAGGCCACCGCGGTCTCGGTCGTGTCGCAGGGGCGCCAGACGTGCAGATTGGGAATCAGGCGCAGGCTGCCGGCGTGTTCGATGGACTGGTGGGTGGGACCGTCCTCGCCCAGGCCGATGGAATCGTGCGTGAAGACGTGCACCACGCGCTGCTTCATCAGGGCCGCCATGCGCAGGGCGTTGCGGGAATAGTCGGAGAAGGTCAGGAAGGTGCCGCCGAAAGGCAGGTAGCCGCCATGCAGGGCCATGCCGTTCATGATCGCCGCCATGCCGAATTCGCGCACGCCGTAGTTGATGTGGCGTCCGGCCTGCAGGCCGTCGGCCGTGCGGCGCACGGGCGCGACGCCCTTCCAGTCGGTGAAGTTCGACCCGGTCAGGTCGGCCGAGCCGCCCAGCAGTTCGGGCAGGAGTTCGGCGAACGCCGTGATGGCCTGCTGAGAGGCCTTGCGCGAGGCGATGGATTCGGCCTTGTCCTGCGTGGACAGCACGTAGGCGCGGGCGCGGGCGGCGAAATCGGCGGGCAGTTCGCCGGCCATGCGCCGACACAGTTCCGACGCCAGTTCCGGATAGGCTTCCGCATAGTGATCGAAACGCACCTGCCAGTCGGACTGCAGGTGGGCGCCGCGTTCGCGGCCGTTCCAGTAGGCGTAGACCTCGCGCGGGATGTCGAAGGGCGGGCGGTTCCAGCCCATGGCCTTGCGGGCCGCGGCGATCTCGTCGGCTCCCAGGGGGGCGCCGTGGACCTTTTCGGTGCCGGCCTTGGTGGGGGCGCCGCGCCCGATGACGGTGCGGCAGCAGATCAGGGTGGGTCCGCGGCCGCCGGCGGCATGGGTCTTGGCCTGGGTGATCGCCGCATCCAGGGCGTTCATGTCGTGGCCGTCGACCCCGCGCAGCACGTTCCAGCCGTAGGCCTCGAAGCGGGCCGGCGTGTCGTCGGCGAACCAGTTCTCCACGTGGCCGTCGATGGAAATGCCGTTGTCGTCGTAGAACACGATCAGGCGCGACAGGCCCAGCGTGCCGGCCAGGGAGCAGGCTTCGTGGGAGATGCCTTCCATCAGGCAGCCGTCGCCCACGAACACGTAGGTGTCGTGATCGATGATGTCATGCCCCGGGCGATTGAATTCCTTCGCCAGCAGGGCCTGGGCCAGGGCCATGCCGACCCCGTTGGCCAGACCCTGGCCCAGCGGCCCGGTCGTGGTTTCCACTCCCGGCGTGATGCCGACTTCCGGGTGTCCGGGCGTCCTGGAATGCAGCTGGCGGAAGTTGCGCAGTTCTTCGATGGGCAGGTCGTAGCCGCTAAGATGCAGCAGCGCGTACAGCAGCATCGAGCCATGGCCGTTGGACAGCACGAAACGATCACGGTCGAGCCAGGCCGGATCGGACGGGTTGTGGCGCAGATGGCGCGTCCAGAGCACGTGCGCGATATCCGCCATCCCCATGGGGGCGCCGGGGTGCCCGGAATTGGCTTGTTGGACGGCGTCCATGGCCAGCACGCGAATTGCGTTGGCCATGGCGGGATCGGGGGCGGGCAAAGCGCTCATAGGGTCTTTGGGGGCGAACCGGGCGGCCATTGCCGCAAGCCTCGCCGCATACAGGATGACAAAGCCCTGAATTTTACCACCCTGCCCGCTCCGGTTTATAGTCCGAGCATTCACGCCGCAGGGACAACCGCCCATCCATGCCCATCGCCCGATTCTTCTGCCCGTCGCCGCTGCAGGCCGATTGCCGGATCGAATTGCCCGAATCCCTGGCGCACCACGCGGTCCGGGTCCTGCGCCTGCCCTCCGGCACGGCCGTGACGCTGTTCGACGGGCGCGGCGGGCAGTACCCGGCCGTGCTGGACATCCAGGGCCGGACCGTGCTGGCCGACGTCGGCCCCCACCAGGCCGTCGACTGCGAACTGCGTGGCCGCCTGACCCTGATCCAGGGCATCGCCTCCGGCGACAAGATGGACTGGATCGTGGAAAAGGCCGTGGAACTGGGCGTGAGCGCGCTGATTCCGGTGGCGGCCGAACGCAGCGTGCTGCGCCTGAGCGGCCCCCGCCTGGAAAAGCGCCTGGCGCACTGGCGCGCGATCGTGCAGTCGGCCAGCGAGCAATGCGGGCGCAACCGCCTGATGGAAATTCTGGAGCCCGCCCCGCTGCGCGGCGGCCTGGAGCGGCTAAGCGGCGTCAGCCTGTTCTGCCATCCGGACGGCGACGCCGATTTTTCACAGGCCCTGCGCGGCGTGGAGGATCGCCTGAACCTGCTGGTGGGGCCCGAAGGCGGCTGGTCGCCGGAGGAACTGGCCCTGGCGCGGCGCCAGGGCCTGCAGGGCGTGCGTTTCGGACCCAGGGTCCTGCGCACGGAAACCGCCGGTCTGGCCATGGCGGCCGCCGCGGGCGCGCTGCTGGGCTGGTAGGGGGCAACCGGCCCCACGCTGCGCAGCCTGCGCCCGCTTGCTGCCCACCTCGCGGCCTGCATGCCGCTCGGATTCGCCAGGCGCCGTTTTCACATCAGGATTCAGTTTTCTTCGCGGCCGGAATACGGCGTGGGATCGACGCCCGGCTCGGGGGCGGGATGCGCCCCGGCGTGCTGGATCGCATAGGCGAACACGCGTTCGTTGTTCTGGCCGAATTCGACCACGTCGTCGCACACCGCGCGGATGGCCTGGGCATCGTCGGCCAGGGCCGGATCGCCCGAATGCAGGTGGCGGAACCACAGGAACAGCCCGGTCTTCTGGTCGCCGAGCGTGTCGCACAGGCAGTCGTACAGGGCATCCAGATTGCCGCCGAAGAATTCAGGATAGTCGATGGACTTCACCACCGCCCGCAAGACGGCGGAACGGCTGCGCGCGCGGTCGCAATCCACCACAAAAGCCGCCAGGCCGGCCTCGGCGGCCGCCGTCAGCGCATCCTGTTCGGACACAGCCTGGGCGTCGACGACTCCCTGGGCGAACATTTTGCCTATCTGGGCCTGACTCATGCGGGCCACTCCTTGAAAAAAGCGATGATTTCATCAGCACGGTTCATGCTATCCGCCCTGCCCAACGCAATCAGGTCCCGGGTGTAGCCTGCCTCGAACAGCAAATACGATGCCAGCGCACCGCCCGCGGCATCCGCCTTGCGAGGCGAAACCCCCAGCACCCGGAACAAGGTCTGCACGGCGCGCGGCAATTCATCGAGATGATCCAGCGCCATATCATCCAGCGAGCGGCTGGGGGCGACCATCAGGGTATGGATGGGCCGCAGTGACTCGCTTTTTAATCCATTTGCGGGGATTCGCGCAAGCAGCCCATTGATCCGCTCCATGCGTTCCATATCGACCGAGATGCCGTCCAGAAAAATATTGGACAGCGTATGGCCGGCGATCTGCGCCAGGCTGGGATAGGAAGGGCTGAGTTCGCGGATGCCGGGCTGCGTTTCGTCCTGGTAATTGGTGCCGATGACGAAGACCCGTTCCGCCCCCAGGTGGATCGCCGGACTGATGGGCGCCAGCTGACGCATCGAGCCGTCGCCGCACCACAGCGTCCGGTCGCCCATCAGAATCGCCCGCGCCGGAAAGACGAACGGGATGGCGCTGGACGCCAGCAGATGATCGACGCCGATGGGACAGGCCACCGCCCGGCGCAGGGTGCGCGTCCAGGGCAGGATGCTGCCTTCGTTCGCCTGGTAGAAGGTCAGGTGTTCCCCCGTCGTGTAGGCCGTGGCGGTGATGGCCAGGGCCTTCAGGTGCCCGCGATCCAGGTTGGTCTGCAGCCGGGAGAAGCTGAGCGTCCTGCCCAGCAGGCCCGCCAGAGGCTCGTTGTCCAGCAGGGAATGCGGGGCATGGCGGGCCAGCTGGGGGCGTATCCAGCCCAGGCCGAGCATGCCCAGCCACTGCAGGCCGGTGCGCATCAGGCGCGGGGCGTCCGAATAATAGATGTCGCGCGTATGCAGGGCCTGCCACAGGGCGCACAGGTGGTCGATGGCCCGATGCGGCTGGTGGGCGCGGCACGCCAGGGCGGCGGCGTTGATGGCGCCCGCCGAAGTTCCGCAGATGATGTCGAAAGGATTGCGGAACCGGGGATTGCCGCCGGGATCCAGCACCTGCAGGATCCCGGACAGCACACCGGCCTGGTAGGCGGCGCGGGCGCCGCCCCCGGTCATGACCAGGCCGATCTGCGGCCGATCAGGAGCGCCGCGGCTTATTGGCATCGACCACCGTCAGGGCCGCCATGTTGACGATCCGGCGCACGGTGGAACTGGACGTCAGGATATGCACCGGCGCATTGGCGCCCAGCAGGAAGGGCCCGACCGCCACGTTGCCGCCGGCGGCGGTCTTGAGCAGGTTGTAGGCGATGTTGCCTGCGTCGACGCTGGGGCAGATCAGCAGATTGGCCTCGCCCTGCAGCGTCGTGGACGGCAGGATGCGCTGGCGCAGCGCCGGGTCCAGGGCGCAGTCGCCGTGCATTTCCCCGTCGACTTCCAGGCCGGGATCGCGCTCGCGCACCAGATCCAGCGCCGCGCGCATCTTTTCGCCCGAGGACGAGCTGCCGGTGCCGAAGTTGGAACGCGACAGCAGGGCGACCTTGGGCTCGATGTTGAGGCGACGCATTTCCTCGGCCGCCATCAGGGTGATTTCGGCGATCTGGGCGGCATCCGGGTTGTCGTTGACGTGGGTGTCGGCCAGGGCGATGGTGCGCTCTTCGAGCAGCAGGATGTTCATCGCGGCGTAGGTCCGCGCGCCCGGCTGCTGGCCCAGCACTTCATCGATGAAGCGCAGGTGGTTGGCATAGGAACCCACGGTGCCGCAGATCATGCCGTCGGCGTCGCCCATGCGCACCATCATGGCGCCGATCAGCGTCAGGCGGCGGCGCATCTCGACGCGCGCCATTTCCTTGGTGATGCCGCGCCGGCACATCAGTTCCCAGTACGTGGTCCAGTAGTGATGGAAGCGCTCGTCGTGTTCGGGGTTGGTGACCTCGACGTCCTCGCCCAGGCGGATGCGCAGGCCGTATTTTTCGATGCGGGCCGCCAGCACGGCCGGCCGGCCGATCAGGATGGGCTTGGCCAGGCGTTCGTCGACCACGATCTGGACGGCGCGCAACACGCGTTCGTCTTCCCCTTCGGCGAAGACGATGCGGGATTTGCCGCCTTCGCGCACCATGGCGCGGGCCGCCGAGAACAGCGGTTTCATGAAGGCGCCGGAATGGTAGACGAACTGTTCCAGCTGGCCGGCATAGCCTTCCAGGTCGGCCAGCGGGCGCGTGGCCACGCCGTCTTCCATGGCGGCCTTGGCGACGGCCGGGGAAATGCGCACGATCAGGCGCGGATCGAAGGGCTTGGGAATGAAGTAGTTGGGGCCGAAGGACACGTCGTACAGGCCGTAGGCGGCCGCCACGACGTCGTTCTGCTCTTCCCGGGCCAGCTTGCAGATGGCCATGACGGCGGCTTTTTCCATGCCGCGCGTGATGGTCGTGGCGCCGACGTCCAGCGCCCCCCGGAAAATGTAGGGGAAGCACAGGACGTTGTTGACCTGATTGGGGAAATCGGACCGCCCGGTGGCGATGACGACGTCGTCGCGCGCGGCCATGGCGTCGGCCGGCAGGATTTCCGGATTGGGGTTGGCCAGCGCCAGCACCAGCGGGCGGGCGGCCATCTTCTTCACCATGTGGGGCTTGAGCACCCCGCCGGCCGACAGGCCCAGGAAGACGTCGGCGTCGCCGATGATGTCGTCCAGCGTGCGGGCGTCGGTCTTCTGCGCGAAGCGGGCCTTTTTCGGGTCCATCAGGACGGTGCGGCCCTCGTAGACCACGCCCTCGATGTCGGACACCCAGATGTGTTCCAGCGGCAGGCCCATGTCCATCATCAGTTCCAGGCAGCCCAGGGCGGCGGCGCCGGCGCCGGACACCACGACCTTGACCTTGGCGATGTCCTTGCCGACGACTTCCAGGCCGTTGATGAAGGCGGCCGTCACGCAGATGGCGGTGCCATGCTGGTCGTCGTGGAAAACCGGGATCTTCATGCGCTCGCGCAGCTTGCGCTCGACCTCGAAGCATTCCGGCGCCTTGATGTCTTCCAGATTGATGCCGCCGAAGGTGGGCTCCAGGCCGGCGATGATGTCCACCAGCTTGTCCGGATCCAGTTCGTTGATCTCGATGTCGAACACGTCCAGGCCGGAAAACTTCTTGAACAGCACGGCCTTGCCTTCCATGACGGGCTTGGATGCCAGGGCGCCGATGTTGCCCAGGCCCAGCACCGCCGTGCCGTTGGTGATCACGCCGACCAGATTGCCCCGCCCGGTATAGCGGAAGGCATTATGCGCATCGGCGACGATTTCCTCGCAGGCGGCCGCCACCCCCGGAGAATAGGCCAGCGCCAGATCCCGCTGGTTGGACAGCTGTTTGGTGGGAGTGACCGAGATTTTGCCGGGCCGGCCGTGCTCGTGATATTCGAGTGCCGCCGCGCGCAGGGATTCATCCATCGTGATGCCTTGATCGAGAGAGTGATATGAGGGGTGATGCCATTCTAGCCGCTTGCATGCGCCAGGGGTATGCCCCGGCCCGCATGCCGGTCATGCATCGGCGCCATGCCAGTGATCGAAGCGCTGCCCCTGCGCGGGGAAGAGCCCGTCGGGGTCGAACAGCGCCCGGACGGCCCGGTCGGCGGACTGCAAGGCGTCGCCCGGGCCGGGACGCTGGCCATACCGGGATTCGTAGGGCCGGTCGGCCGGTTCGCCCAGGCGTTCGTCGAAGACCAGCCATTCGACCCAGCCCAGCTCGCCGCCATGGCCCAGCAGCAGATGGGACAGGTTGAGCGTGCGCTCCGCCGCCGGACTGAGGGCGTCGAGCCGGTAGCGGGCGTCCCAGCATGTCCCCTGTCCCGCGTCCGCCGTCAGGCCGGCATTCAGTTCGAAAAGGCGCGGAATCATGGCCTGCACCCGCAGATTGTCCAGCGGCTTGCGGTTGTCCACCCCGAAAGCCCCCAGATTGGCCTGCGTGCCGTCGGCCAGCAGCACCAGGGCGTGCACCAGGCCGCTGGCGGCGGTCCGCCCGCGATCCCAGTCGCAGCCGCGGCGATCCGCCAGCCAGGCGGCCACGGTCAGATGAGGCGGCTGGTTGCGGAACTGCGGCAGGCCCGCGGATTCCAGTTCCCCGATCAGGCAGCCCGGCTGCACGAACCAGCGCGAGTCACCCGCCCCCAGCCGTTCGTGGCGGGACATGGCCGACCCCGGTTCCACCCACAGCACGGGCGCGTCGTCCTGCGGAGCGGACGAAGGGATGCCGTCCAGAGCCAGCGTGATGCCGTATTCGTGGCACAGGGTGCGCGCCTGGTAGACGTCCTGCATATGGCCCGGCACCAGCCGGGCGCTGCCGGCCGGCGTGGAAAAATCATAGACCTGCCCCTGGGCCGCCCGGCGCAGACGCGCCAGAAAGGCTTCCCAGGGAGAGCGTTCGGCACGGCGTCCGACCAGAAAGGCGCGGCGCGACGGTGACTGCATAGGGGCTCCTGGCCAAGGCTACAATTGACGTTTTACAGAATGCGGTAGAGATTCGTCATGGTCCGACTGGCCGACAGAACCGAACGCACGGTGCCATTCTACGCCGTGGAAGTGCTGAAACAGGCGCAGGCGCTGGCCGCCCAGGGCCGCGACATCATCAGCCTGGGGATCGGCGAACCGGACTTCACCGCGCCGGCCCGGGTGCTGGAAACCCTGAACCGGGCCGCCGACGCCGGCCTCAGCGGCTATACCGCGCCGGTCGGCATCCCCGCCCTGCGGGAATGCATCTCCCACTACTACGACACGCACTTCGGCGCCCGGGTGGATCCGGCCCGCATCCTGATCACCGGCGGCGCCTCCGGCGCGCTGCTGCTGGCCGCCCTGGCCCTGATCAACCCCGGCGACGAGGTCCTGATGCCGGATCCGTCCTACCCCGCCAACCAGAATTTCATCACCGCCGCCGGGGGCGCCACCCGGCTGATCCCCACCGACGCCGAACACCGCTTCCAGCTACGGCCGGAAGACATCGAAGCCCACTGGGGGCCGGCCACCCGAGGGGTGCTGATCGCGTCCCCCAGCAACCCCACCGGCACCTCCATGCCCCGCGAAGCCCTGCGGGCCCTGATCGCCGCCGTGCGCGCGCGGGGCGGCTTCGTCATCATGGACGAAATCTACCTGGGCCTGTACTACGACGAAGCGCCGCAAAGCGCCCTGACCCTGGACGACGATCTGGTGGTCATCAACAGCTTCTCCAAATACTTCCACATGACGGGCTGGCGGCTGGGCTGGCTGATGGCCCCGGCCGCTCTGATGCCGGCCATCGAACGCCTGGCCGCCAGCCTGGCCATCTGCGCCCCGGCGCTGGCCCAGCACGCGGCGCTCAGCTGCTTCGAGCCCGAAGTCATGCAGATCTACGAACGCCGGCGCCTGTCCTTCAAGGAACGGCGCGACTACCTGCTGCCGGAATTCGCGCGGCTGGGCCTGGACGTGCCCGCCGCCCCCGACGGCGCCTTCTACATCTTCGCCGACATCCGCGCCCAGGGCATGGACAGCTCGGAATTCTGCCGCCGCCTGCTGCACGAGGCCGGCGTGGCCGCCGTGCCGGGCCTGGATTTCGGCCAGGCCCACGCCAGCCGCACGGTGCGGTTTTCCTACGCCACGGGGCTGGATCGCTTGCGCGAGGCCGTCGCGCGGATGGAAGGATTTCTGGGAACGCTGAAGGCGCCGGCCGCGACGCACGCCCAGCCGCTGGCATAGCCGGTCCGCCTCGGGCGGCTTGCGCGCGGTTTTCTTAGTTCTTGCCGGGCGGAATGCCGGACGCCAGCGCGATGCGGCGCCGCTCGGCCAGCACGCTGGCGCCATAGCCCCCGTCGCTGGGGCCGGACGCCCCCACGTAGCAGGCCAGGCCGCCTTCGATCGAGCCGCGGCGGCGGATGCAGTCCGCCAGGATCTGCGCCCCGATGCGGATGTTCACCGACGGATTGAAGATGGAAGCCGGCCCGCCATGCGCCCGCAGCTTGTCGCGGTGCACCCGGCCCATGACCTGCATCAGGCCCTGCGCCCCGACCGCGCTTTCCACGAATGGGTTGTAGCGCGACTCGATGGCGATGACGGCCAGCAGCAGCTGCGGGTCCACCTTGCGTTCCTTGCCCACGGCGAAGGCCATGCGCACCAGCGCCCCGGCGACGCTGGAAGCGATGCGGTATTTGCGCGACAGGTAGCTGCGCAGGCCCTGGGCCTGGGCCGCCGTCACCCCGGGGATGGCCTGTTCGCCCATGCTGGCGGACAGCGCCTGCATGAAATCCAGGGCCCCTGCGGAGGCGGCGGGCGCCGCGACCTGCGGCTCGGGCTGATCGCTCGCGGCGGGCGCTTGTCCCGTCGCGGCGGCGGCATCGGCGGGCGGCGCCGTCGTCGTGGAGGCGTCCGGCGCGACGGCGGGCGCGGCGACGTCCGGCGCGGGCGGCTGGCCGTCGAGCGCCGGCGGCGCCCAGGCATAATCGGCATCGCCGCCGTAGCCCGCGTCGTCGGCCTGGAACATGGCGAGGACGACCTCGTGCAACTGCTGGGACTGCTGGCGCATGGACGGCAGCACCAGGCTCAATCCCAGCGTCGTCAACACGGCCAGCCCCAGGTAAATGGCGCTGACGTGAATGAATTCACCGACGGGGTGGAGCACGGCGCGCATGCCGTGCTGCAGGCGATCAGACAGCAACCCTGCAACCATGGATGCCTCCGGCAGCCGCGCGGGCGGGGGGAATGGTAATCTTTGGCACGACGACACTGTAACCTGATTGGCCATTTTCTGTGAAATACCGCGACCTCCGGGACTTCATCGCCCAGCTCGAACGCCAAGGACAACTGACCCGCGTCCGCCATCCGGTCTCCACGCAGCTGGAAATGACCGAGATCAGCGACCGCGTGCTGCGCGCCGGCGGCCCCGCCCTGCTGTTCGAACAGGCGCAGCATGGCGGGCGGACCAGCCCCATCCCGGTGCTGACCAATCTGTTCGGCACCCCGCAGCGGGTGGCCTGGGGCATGGGCGCGGACGACGTGTCGGCCCTGCGCGACACGGGCGAGCTGCTGGCGTCCCTGCGCGAACCCACGCCGCCCCACGGCATGCGCGACGCCTTGTCGAAGGTCGCCATGCTGAAATCCGCGCTCTGGGACATGAACCCGCGCCAGGTGCGCGGCGCCGCCTGCCAGGAAGTCGTGATCGAAGCCGACCAGGTCGATCTGAACGACTTGCCGCTGCAAAGCTGCTGGCCGGGCGACGTGGCGCCGCTGCTGACCTGGGGACTGGTGATCACGCGCGGCCCCAACGCCCGGCGCCAGAACCTGGGCATCTACCGCCAGCAGCTGATCGGCCGCAACAAGCTGATCATGCGCTGGCTGTCGCATCGCGGCGGGGCGCTGGATTTCCGCGACCATTGCCTGGCGCGCCCCGGGCAGCCGTTCCCCATCGCCGTGGCGCTGGGCACCGACCCGGCGACCCTGCTGGCGGCCGTCACCCCCATTCCCGACAGCCTGTCCGAATACCAGTTTGCGGGCCTGCTGCGCGGGTCGCGCACCGAACTGGCGGCCGCGCTGGGCAGCGACCTGCAGGTGCCCGCCCAGGCGGAAATCGTGCTGGAAGGCCACATCCTGCCGTCATCGGATCCCCGGGCGCTGGCCCCCGCCGCGCCCGACGGCGCGCCGCCGGCTCCCGACACCGGCTACGAGATGGCCCTGGAAGGCCCCTACGGGGACCACACGGGGTACTACAACGAACAGGACTGGTTCCCGGTCTTCACCGTCGAACGCATCACCCACCGGCGCCAGCCGATCTACCACAGCACCTACACCGGCAAGCCGCCCGACGAGCCGGCCGTGCTGGGCGTCGCCCTGAACGAGGTCTTCGTTCCGCTGCTCCGGCGCCAGTTCCCCGAAATCACGGACTTCTACCTGCCCCCGGAAGGCTGCAGCTACCGCCTGGCCGTGGTCTCGATCCGCAAGCAGTACCCCGGCCACGCCAAGCGCATCCTGTTCGGCCTGTGGAGCGTGCTGCGCCAGTTCATGTACACCAAGTTCATCGTGGTGGTCGACGAGGACATCGACGTGCGCAGCTGGCCCGAGGTCATCTGGGCCATGACGACCCGCATGGACCCCGTGCGCGACACCGTGCTGGTGGAAAACACGCCCATCGACTACCTGGATTTCGCCTCGCCGGTATCCGGCCTGGGCGGCAAGATGGGGCTGGACGCCACCAACAAGTGGCCCGGCGAAACCCAGCGCGAATGGGGACGTCCGATCAGCATGTCGGAGGACGTCAAGCAGCGGGTGGACGCCATGTGGGACCAGCTGGGGATTTCCTGATCCGCGTTCGTCAGGCGCGGGGCAGTCCGCAGGGACCGCCCCGTGTGTCCGGGCGCGTCACCGAGGCCCGTAACGCCGCCCCAGCCAGAGCAGCCCGGCCAGCAGCGCGGTTTTCAGGGCGAGACGGCGGCGTCCGCCGGAACTCAGCACCGAACCCAGCAAGGACCCCATCATGGGGTAGCGCCGCAAAATCCCCAGCCCCGAGCCCAGCCACCCCAGGCCCACCGCCCGCAGATGGTCGCCGGCCCGCGCCGCCAGCGCCTCGGGCTGCACGGCGCCCGCCAGACGGCAGGCGCTCCGGCGCACGGCCAGCCGCTGATAGCCCGCCTGCAGGCGCAGCAGCTCGATGCGCAGGCGGCGGTCCTGGATCGTGTTGTTTTCCTGATTGGGCGCCGTCATGGGATTTCTCCGGGGACGGCCGGCGACCGGGCCGGCTCGTCTTCATCCTCGCCATCCGCGGGCGACAGCCCGAACGCCCTGGCATCCTGGCGCAACACGTCCGCCGTCGCAGCAAACGGCGCCGGATCCTGCCGCAAGCGCTTGAGGAGCGTCGCGGCCAACCCCGCGCCCACGACGGCATACCCCAGGGCCAGCAGCCACAAGGCCAGGAAACGGTGTTCGGTCGGCCAGAAATACAGGGCCACGGTCAGGGTGGCCACCAGCAGGGCCAACAGGAGAAACACGGCCGCCGCCAGCAGCAGCGCCAGGCGTCCCAGCAGCCGGTCACGAACGTCCTGGGCCTCCAGGCCCAGGAGTTCCAGACGGGTGCCGAGCAGCGCGGCGCTGTGCGCGGCCAGGTCCGCCACTGCGCGGCCGAACGCGCCCATGGGCGTCAACGCCGCGACAGGAGGGCGCCCAGCAGCAAGCCGGCCACGCCCGCGATCCCCACGGCCTTCCAGGGATTGGCCTGAACGTATTCTTCGGTGTCGTGCACGACCTTGCGCCCCTGCTCGACCAGATTGGCCTGTGTTTCAGACAGCGCCGCGCGCCCCTGGTCCAGCGCCTGCAAGGCCCGGGCGCGCAGGTCGGCGGCCTTGTCGCCGGTGGCGTCGGCGGCCTCGCGCAGCAGCTTCTCGGCCTGGTCCAGGCTGGATTTCAGATCCTCGATCAGGGCGTCTCCGGCGGACTGGGTAGCAATTTGCTTGCGTGTAGCCATTCAAAACTCCTTGGATCAGGTCAGTGGAAACCCTATCCTACCTGATCATCCGGCATTCGGATGTCAAAAACTGTGTACATCTGCGGCAGATCAAACTGTTTTCATCCGCCAGGGCGCTTTATTCGGTCTTCTGCCGGGTGCCGAAAATGCGGTCGCCCGCATCGCCCAGGCCGGGAATGATGTAGCCGTCCTGGTTCAGGTGGTCGTCGATGGACGCGGTATAGATATGCACGTCCGGATGGGCGCGCTCCACGGCCGCGATGCCCTCGGGGGCCGCGACCAGCACCAGGGCGCGGACGTTGCGGCTGCCGGCCTGCTTCAGCATGTCGATGGCGGCCACCATGGAACCGCCCGTGGCCAGCATGGGATCGACGATCAGCGCCAGGCGCTGGTCCAGCTGCCCCACCAGCCTTTCCAGATAGGGCTGCGCCTGCAAGGTTTCCTCGTTGCGGGCAATGCCCACGGCGCTGACCTTGGCGCCCGGGATCAGGCTGAGCACGCCATCGAGCATGCCGATGCCGGCCCGCAGGATGGGCACCACCGTGACTTTCTTGCCCGCCAGCTTTTCCACGTCCAGTTCGCCCGCCCAACCCGTGATGCGCGCGGGTTCTAGGGGCAGGTCCTTGGTGGCCTCGTAGGTCAGCAGCGAGCCGATTTCCTGGGCCATTTCACGGAAATTCTTGGTGCTGAGATCCGCCCGGCGCATCAGTCCGAGCTTGTGGCGGATCAGGGGGTGGCGGATTTCGTGGATAGGCATGGCGGCTCGGTCGGCGTAGAGGTGGTGGCCTGCAGTGTACCGCCTCTGCCAACGGCCACGCATCCCCCGCCGCCGGATCAGTCCGGAATCACGGCCGTAACTTCGATCTCGACCTTGGCGCGGTCTTCGATCAGGGCGGCGACCTGCACCGCCGTCATCGCGGCATTGAAGCTGCCGATCAACTCGCGAAAGGCCTTGCCGATTTCGGGATAGGCCGCCACGTATTCCCGCTTGTCCGTCACGTACCAGGTCATGCGCACGATATGTTCGGGCTTGGCGCCGCCTTCGGCCAGCACCTCGACGATGTTCTGCAGCGCCTGGCGCACCTGGCCCGCCATGTCGTCCGCATGAAACACCCCGTGGGCATCCCAGCCGATCATGCCGGCCACGAAGATCTGGCGGCCGCGCACCGTCACGCCATTGGCGTATCCCTTGGGCCGGGGCCAACCCGGGGGAAGCAAGACTTGCATGGGGAAATCCTCCATCAATCAACAAGGTTCAGGTCGACGGACGGGCCGTTCCCGGCCTGTCCGGTTTCTCAGGCGGTTTCGTGCAGCTTGAAGCGCTGCAGCTTGCCCGTCTGGGTGCGCGGCAGGGATTCCACGAAATCCAGGGCGCGCGGATACTTGTAGGGGGCGATGCTGGCCTTGACGAAATCCTGCAGGGTTTTCTTCATGTCTTCCCCCGCCACATTGCCCGGCCGCAGCACGACGAAGGCCTTGACCAGCTGGCCGCGATCCGGGTCGGGCACGCCGATGACCGCGCATTCCGCCACGGCCGGGTGCTGCATCAGGGCGTCCTCGACGTCCGGCGCGGCGATGTTGTAACCCGAGGAAATGATCATGTCGTCCGTGCGGGCCTGATAGTGGAAATAGCCGTCGTCATCCATCAGATAGGCGTCGCCCGTCAGGTTCCAGCCGTTCTGGACGTATTTCTTCTGCCGCTCGTCGGCCAGGTAGCGGCAGCCGGTGGGGCCCTTCACGGCCAGCTTGCCGACCGTCCCCGGCGGCAGTTCGCGTCCCTGGTCGTCGACGACGCGGGCGAGATAGCCGGGCACGGGCTTGCCCGTCGCCCCCGGGCGCGCATTGCTTTCGTCGTGGGAAATGAAGATGTGCAGCATTTCGGTGGCGCCGATGCCGTCGATCAATTCGATGCCGGTCGCTTCCTTCCACAAGGCCCGGGTCGAGGCGGACAGGGCTTCCCCGGCCGACACGCACTTGCGCAGGGCGGTCTGGCGCAGTTCCGCGCCCCGGACGGCCATCGCCCGATAGGACGTGGGCGCCGTGAACACCACCGTGGCGCCGAAATCCCGGATGGCCTCGAAGAGCTGCGGCGGCCCCGCCTTTTCCAGCAGCACCACGGAAGCCCCCGCGTGAAGTGGAAACAGCAGCGATCCTCCCAGCCCGAACGTGAAGGCCAGCGGCGGGCTGCCGATGAACACGTCATCGGCGGTGGCGCGCAGCATGTGTTCGGGCCAGCAATGGCAGATCGACATCACGTCGCGATGGAAATGCATGGTCGCCTTGGGGATGCCCGTCGTGCCGGAGGTGAAGCCGAAGATGCAGGTGTCGTCCGCGGCGGTATCCACGTTCTCGAACACGGCGGGCATCCGGCGCATGGCCGATTCCAGGGAATCTTCTCCATCGGCCTGGAAATACTTCACATGGCGCAGGCCGGGGCTGGCCTGCGCGGCCAGTTCCATTTCCTCGGACAGGGCCGCGTCGCACAGGGCGTGGGACACCTGGCCGATCTCCAGGATGGATTTCAGTTCTTTGGCCCGCAGCAGCGGCATGGTCACCACCGCGATCCCGCCGACCTTCATGACGGCGAACCAGCAGGCCGCCAGCATGGGATTGTTGGCCGCGCGCAGCAGGACGCGATTGCCGGGCACCAGCCCCATGTCGCGCACCAGGACGTGGGCGATGCGATTGGCCTTGTCCAGCAGGTCCGCGTAGGTCCAGGCGACGCCCGGGGCCCGGATGCAGACGCGGTCGCCGCGGCCCTCGCGCACGTGGCGATCCAGCAGTTCCGTCGCGCAGTTCAGGCGCTCGGGATAGTGCAGGGCCGGCAGATCGAACAGGAATTCCGGCTGCTGATCCGAAGGCGGAAGGTTGTCTCTGGCAAAAGTGTCCAGATGCGCGCTGTACATGTCGTCGTCCCCTGTGCCGGCGCACGGCCGTCGTTGACCGCGATGCGTCGCAATTTAATTTACTTGCTATTAATTTAGGAATAAATTAAATCAATGTCAATCAGTAAAAGCCTGACGGCCGGGCTGCATGCGTTGTTTGGCCCTTCCGGCCGGGGCGCGGGCTATCGGGACGCGGCGCGCTTTTTCTTCGGCGCGGCGGGCGGTTCCGCGACCGCCTGGTATTGCGCCAGATGCACGCGCAGCCGCCCCAGGTGCTCGTACAGGGCTTCCTTGCTGGCCTGCGGCACTTCCGCGAACATCTCCATCAGCCAGCGTTCGTGTTCGGCCGCCATGGCGGCGAATTCGGCGCGGCCTTTCTTCGTCAGGCTCACCAGCCAGGAGCGCCGGTCATCGGGGTCTTCGGTGCGCCGCACCAAGCCGTCCTTCACCAACTGATCCGTCAGGCCGGTCACGTTGCCGCCGGTCACCATGAGGTTGCGCGACAGGATGCTCATGCGCAAGCCGTCCACGTGCCGGTCCAGCTGGGCAAGATAATCGAAGCGCGGCAGGGAAGTCGCGAAATGCACCCGGAGCAGCTGACGGATGTGCTGCTCGATCTGCGTGGAGCACGCCAGCAGCCGCAGCCACACCCGGGTATCCAGGTGATCGCCCATCTGCGCGCGCGCTTCCAGGCCTATGTGCTCTTCGCCCAGGGACTGCACCAGGCGAAAATGCTCGGCTTGGCTCGTCTTCACTTGTCGCTCTCCTTCTTGTGTCTGCATGACCGTGTTTCCACCCGCTGCCGGGCGGACCCGCCGTCACAGCGCTTCCACTTATTTTAATAATGAAATAAAAACCCTGCCTTCTTGACCCTATCAGCGCATCAGGCGACCGCCATTGATGTCCAGGCAGGCGCCGGTGATGTAAGCCCCCGAGGCGCCGGCCAGAAACACGGCGGCGCCCGCCACTTCCTGAGGCGCGCCGAAACGCGTCAGGGGAATGCTGCCGAGCAGAGTGCGTTGAGTGTCGGGATCCAGGCGGTCCAGAGCCGGGCTACGCACAGTGGCCGGCGCCAGCGCGTTCACCGTCACATCGTCACCGGCCAGTTCCAGCGCGAAGGAGCGGGTCAGCGCCAGAATGCCCGCCTTGGACGCCGCATAATGCGCTCCAGTCGCGCGGCTGGCCTGCTGCCCCGCCAGAGACGCCATATTGATGATACGGCCCCCTCGTCCGTGCGCGCGCATGTGTTCGCCCGCCGCCCGGCATCCCAGAAAGACGCCGCGCAGATTCACCGCCATGACATCGTCCCACTCGGCCACGGAGATGTCCCACAGCGAGGTCGAGGGCGTCCGGGCGGCATTATTGACCAGGACATCCACATAGCCCCGCGCGCCGGCGGCTTCTTCCAGCATCCGGCGCCACTCGGCCTCGTCCCGGACGTCGGCCATGATCGCGCCGATCTCCAGGCCTTGCGCCCGGAGCCCGTCCGCGACCGCGCGCACCGCCGGATCCACATCCGCGAGCCAGACGCAGGCGCCCGCCCGTGCCATGGCTTCTCCGATCGCCGCGCCCAGGCCCTGCGCCGCCCCGGTGACGAGGGCGACGCGCCCGCTCAGTTCCTCGCCCCGCGCGGCGGCGTTCGTCCGCATGGCTAAGACCCCGGCCGCCGGCGTTCCTGGGGGCGTTCCCAGGTGGACGGCCCGACGCCGCGCTCGCGGAGCCGGTACTTCTGGATCTTGCCGTTTTCCGTGCGAGGAAGCTCGTCCAGGATGTCGATGTAGCGGGGAATGGCGAACCGCTGCAAGCGGAGTTCGCACCATTCGATGAGCGCGGCCGGCTCCAGCCGCGCGCCGGCCTGCAGCACCAGCGCGGCCATGACCTCGTCCTCGGCCAGCTCCGAGCGCACCGGATAGACGGCCACCGTGGCCACATCGGGATGGCTGAGCAGCACTTGCTCGACCTCGTAGGACGAAATGTTCTCGCCCCGGCGGCGGATGGCGTCCTTGATGCGGTCCACGAAGCGGATCGCGCCGTCGGCCTCGCGCACCACCCGGTCGCCGGTATGAAACCACAGGTTGCGCCAGGCCTCCAGCGTCTTCTCGGGCATCTGGAAGTAGCCGCCGGAAAACGCATGGGGTTCCTGAGCGCGCAGGAGCAGTTCGCCGGCCTCGCCGGGCGGGACTTCCACATCGTCTTCGTCGGCGACCCGCGCCTCGAAGCCGGGCAGCAACCAGCCCATCGTGCCCCGCCGGGGGTTTTCCGGCGTGCTGGCCAGGACGAAATTCGTCTCCGTGGAACCATAGCCTTCCAGCAGCAGCACGCCCGTGCGCGCCTGGAATTCTTCCGCGGCGCCGGCCGGCACTCCCGGCCCCAGTCCGATCCGCACCCGGTGATCCCGTTCCGCCGGGCCTTCGGGCTGGGCCAGCAGGATCGGCACCATGGCGCCCAGCAGATACACGACGGTGGCGCCATGCTCCCGCATGGACGACCAGAAGCGCGATGCGGAGAACCGTCCTTCGAACACGGCCTGGCAGCCTGCCAGCGCCGCCTGCGCATAGGTGTTCAGCGCATTGATGTGAAACAGCGGCAGCGTCGTGCACAGGACGTCTTCCGCCCGCACGCCCAGCACCGTCAACGAATTCACGCCCCACCAGTAGTACTGCGCGTGGGAGCACAGTACGCCCTTGGACGGCCCCGTCGTTCCGGAGGTGTAGAGGATGGCCAGGGCGTCTCCCGGCCCCACCGGCGCCGCCTCCACCGGGTCGCCCGCGTCCGGCCACGGCAGCACGGCGGGCGGCCAGGACGGGTCGGCATGGACAGGCGTTCCGTCCTCGAGCACGCAAACGGCCTGCAAGGAAGTCGCGCTCCAGTCCACCAGAGCCAGCCGCGGCAGGTACTGGGCTTCCACCACCAGCAGGCGGGCGCGGCTGTTGGCCAGGAAATACTCGATCTGCGGCCCTTGGGACGCGGTATTGATGGGCACCGAGACCGCCCCCATCCAGCCGCACGCGAGGAAGACTTCCAGGAACTCGGGCCGATTGCCGCTCATGACGGCCACGCTGTCGCCCCGCCCCACCCCCAGCGCCTGCAGCGCGCCCGCCCGACGGGCGGCGACACCGGCGACTTCATCGTGGGACCAGCGCCGGCCGCCCAGCTTGACGGCGGGACGGCCGCCGAAGCGTTCCGCCTGCAGACGCAGCATGTGAGGCAGCGTCCGCCGGGCCGGCGGCAGGCGGGCCTCAGTCGTCATCGCTGCCCCCGCCCAGGTAGGTCGCCTGCACGCGCTCGTCGCACGCCAGGGCGGCCGAATCGCCTTCCAGGGCGATCTCCCCCGTTTCCAGCACATACCCGTGGTCCGAGCTTTCCAGCGCGGCCCGGGCGTTCTGTTCCACCAGCAGGATCGACACCCCATCGTCGCGCAGGCTGCGCACGATGGCCAGGATCTCCTGCACGATCAGGGGCGCCAGGCCCAGGCTGGGCTCGTCCAGCATCAACAGGCGCGGCTGCGACATCAGGGCGCGCCCCACGGCCAGCATCTGGCGCTCGCCTCCCGACAGCGTGCCCGCATGCTGCGCGCGGCGTTCGGCCAGCCTGGGGAAGCGATCGTAGATGGAGTCCAGCCGCCGGCGCATTTCCTCTGAACGCAGGCGCTTGGAATACGCTCCGAGGCGCAGATTGTCGAGCACCGACAATTCGCCGAACAATTCACGCCTTTCCGGCACCAGGCACAGGCCGCGCTCCACCCGGGCCTCCACGTCCAGGAGGTGCAGGTCCTGCCCCTCGAAGCGCAACGCGCCCTTGGACGGCAGCAGTCCCATGGCCGCCGCCAGCAAGGTCGTCTTGCCCGCGCCATTGGGGCCGATGACCGAAACGATCTGCCCCGGCTCCAGGGTCAGGGATACTCCGCGCACGGCCTCCACCTGCCCGTACGCCACGTGCAGGCCGCCGATTTCCAGCATGGGGCCGCTCATGCCGCGCCCCCCAGGTACGCCGCCTGGACCCGTTCGTCGGCCCGGACCACGGCGGGCACGCCCTCGATCAGCTTGGAGCCGAAGTTCATCACCACCAGCCGGTCGACCAGCTTCATCACAAAATCCATGTCATGCTCCACGATCAGGATCGTCACGCCGTCGGCGCGCAATTTGCGCAGCAGGTCGCCCAGATCCACTTTTTCCTTGCGCCGCAGGCCGGCCGCCGGCTCGTCCAGCACCAGCAGCACCGGATCGGCCGCCAGGGCCCGCGCGATCTCCAGGATGCGCTGCGTTCCCAGGGGCAGGCTGCCCGCCATCTCATGCGCCCGGTCGGCCAAGCCGATGCGCTCCAGCTGGCGCATGGCCTCCAGCCGGATCTGCTGTTCCTCCTGCCGGTTCAGGCGCAGGCCGGCCTGCAGCATCCCGGCCCGCACCCGGGCATGGGCGCCCAGGGCGACGTTGTCGAGCAGGTTCATGTGCGGGCGCAGCTTCACGTGCTGGAACGTCCGCGCCAGCCCCAGGCGCGCCACGTCCAGCTGACGCATGGACGAAATGTCGCGGCCCAGGAAATCCACCTTGCCGCTGCTCATGGGCAGGGTGCGGGTCAGCAGATTGAACATGGTGGACTTGCCCGCCCCGTTGGGCCCGATCAGGCCCAGGATCTCCCCGGCCTGGACGTCGAAGCTGACGTCGTTGACCGCCACCAGCCCGCCGAAGCGCTTGACGGCGCTCTGGACCGACAGGATCCGCGAGCCTTTTTCAGGTTTGGGGCGCTCGGGCAGCGGCGTGACGCCCGGGCCAACGTCCAGCGGCTGCGAGGACTGCGGCCGGGCATGCGCGCGGCGGCGCCACCAGCGCAGGACGAATCCCATCAGGCCGCTGCGCGCGAAGTGCAGCAGCAGGATGAACAGCAGGGCGAAGGCGATCGCATCGAGCTGCCCGGCCTGGTCCGTCAGCAGCGGCAGCACGTCCTGCAAGGCGTTCTTCAGCACCAGGACCACGCCCGAACCCACCAGCGCGCCCAGCAGGCTGCCCAGGCCGCCGGCCACCGCCATCAACAGATATTCGATGCTGGCATGCACGTCGAACGGGGACGGGCTGACGAAACGGTTCATGTGCGCGTACAGCCAGCCCGCGATGCCCGCCAGCAGGGCCGCGATCACGAACAGCGACAGCCGGATCCTATAGGCGTCGGCGCCCACGCTGGCCAGCAGGGTGGAGCCTCCCCGCAGGCCGCGGATGGCCCGGCCCGGGCGGGAATTGAGCAGGTTGCGGCTGAACAGGAATGCCAGCCCCACGATCACCCAGACCAGGTAATACATGTGGTGGGGATCGATCAGCGACCAGGAGCCGATGGAGATGGCCGGAATGTTGGACAAGCCTGTATGCCGGCCCAGGCCCTCGATGTTCCCGAACAGCATGGCGATGGACAAGCCCCACGCGATCGTGGACAGGGCCAGGAAATGCCCGCCCAGCCGCAGCGTGAGCATGCCGATCACCAGGGCCGACAGGCCGGTCAGCAGCAAGGCGAACACCAGCCCCGCCCAAGGCGACATGCCCTGGGCCGTGGTCAACCAGGCGCTGGCGTAGGCGGCGATGCCCACGAACGCCGCCTGCCCGAAGGAGATCGCGCCTCCCACGCCGGTCAGCAGGATCAGGCCCAGGGCCACCAGGGCGCTGATGCCGATTTCATTGAGCAGGGAGACGGTGAAGTTCCCGGCGGGCACAGGGGCCAGCGCGATGATGACGACCAGGGCGGCGACCCAGCGCGTCGATGTGCTGATGCGGCTCATTGGTCGATCTCCTCGATTTCTTCTTCCTGGTTCTTGGCCATGTACGATCGCATCATCAGGACCGGGATCAAGAGGCTGAAGACGATGGCGTCCTTGAGCGCGCCGCTCCAGAAGGAGGCGAAGCTCTCGAAGATGCCGACCGCCAGCGCCCCCAGGGCGGTGGCCGGGTAGCTCACCAGGCCGCCGATGATGGCCGCCACGAAAGCCTTGAGGCCGATGATGAAGCCCGAGTCGTAGTACATGGTCGTCACCGGCGCGATCAGCACGCCGATGAAGCCGCCCAGCAGGGATGCGCATCCATAGGCCAGCATGGCGGTGCGGGCCGGGCGGATGCCCACCAGCCGCGCGCCCACCCGGTTGATGGCCGTGGCGCGCAGGGCCTTGCCCATCGACGTTCGTTCGAACACCAGGAAAAACAGGCCGCTGACGATGATGGCCACGCCCACCATCAGCACCACCTGGCCGCTGACCGTGAACCCGTCGGCCAGCGTCAGGGATCCGCTTGCCAGGGGGCTGGTGCGCGAGCCTTCGGGACCGAAGAACAGCAGGCCTAGGCCGGACAGGAGGAATTCCAGCGCCAGGGCCACGATCAGCAGGACCAGGACCGATGCGTCCGCGATGGGCTGGAAAACCACGCGCGCCAGCAGCGGTCCGATCGGCACGACCAGCAGGATCGAGACGGCGACCTGAATGGCCGCGGGCGCCCCCTGGTGGGCCACCATCCAGGCCATCGCGCACGGCACCAGCGGCAGAATGCCCCAGACCAGCACCGCCTTGGGGGCGTGCCGGAATTCCCGCCGGCGCGCCAGGCTGCCCAATTCGGTCAGCAAGGCGATCAGCGCCAGGAAGGCCACCAATCCTATCGTCGGCGGCACGCGGCCGGTTTCGAAAGCCGCCAGGCTCAGGGCCGCGAAGACGGCAATGTCGCCGAAGGGCACGAACACCACCCGGGTCACGGAGAAAATCAGTACCAAACCCAGGCCGGCCAACAGATAAATGGCTCCGTTGGCCAGTCCGTCCACCCCCAGGATCAGGGCAATGTCCCATGTCATGATTGAGCAATCCTTCGGTTAGTCTTCAACATCATGGCGTTCACTCCATGGCGGCCGGCCATCAGGGGGCCAGCTTCCAGCGGCCGTCCTGCAATTCGACGATCACACGGGCCCGCGCGTCCACGCCGGTCAGTTCCCCGGGCTTCAGGTTGTAGACGCCGTGGGTGCCGACCAGCTCTTTGGTTGAGAAAATGGCGTCGCGCAAGGCGGTGCGGAAAGCCGGCGTGCCGGGTTCGGCCCCCGTCTTGTCCATGGCCCGGCGCGCCGCGTCGAGAAACACGAGCCAGCCATCGAAGGCATACGCTGAGAAGGCGTCGGTGGTGGGCTCGTGATTGACCTTCTGGTAGATGTCGCGGAATTCGAGAGCGATCTTCTTGGTCGGATAGTCGTCGGGCAATTGTTCGGCGACGATCACCGGTCCCGTCGGCATGATGGCGCCATTGCCGGCGGCCCCCACGACCCGGACGAAGTCGGCGTTGATCAGGCCGTGCTGGCCATAGACCTTGCCCCGATAGCCTCGTTCGGCCAGCGCCAGGAACGGCAGGGCGCCGGGCGTGCCCGCGCCGCCGGTCATCACGGCATCCGGACGCTTGGACAGCAGGCGCAGGACCTGCCCCATCACGGAGGCATCCGAACGCGCGTAGCGCTCGTCATCCACCACCTGGATGCCGGCCTTGCCGCTGGCCTTCGCCAGGGCGTCGTGGACCAGATCGCCCCAGGCATCGGAGAAGCCGATATAGCCCACCGTCTTGACGCCGTCCTTGCTCATGCGATCCACCACCGCATCGACCATGAGCTGGGTCGGCTGGGCAACCGTCATCACCCAGGGATTCTTGGCCGGATCCACCGAGATGGGCGTCACCCCGATCATGGGCACTCCGGCGTCACGGCCCACCTGCGCCATGGCGATGGCCGAAGGCACGCCCGACGTGCCGATCAGCACGTCCACCTTGTCCTCGTTCACCAGCTTGCGGGCATTGCGCCCCGCCGTGGAGGGATCCGAGCCGTCGTCGAGCACGATGAGCTGTATCTTGCGGCCCTCCACCTGGTCCTGGTAGGCCAGCCCGGCCTTCAGCCCCTTGGAATAAGGCACGCCGATGGACGAATTCGGCCCCGACAGGGAAACGCTCAACCCGACTTTCAGGTCCCGGGCCTGCGCCGTCAGGCACGGAACAGACACCAGGGAAGCGACGGCCAGCCCGCAGCCAATCAGATGCTTTATGTTCTTCATGATCCGTCTCCGGTAATTTTGTCTCTCGACACGCGGGCCGTTCCCGGCAAGCGCGATCGCTATACGCTCGTTTCCATCCATCTGGCCCAGGCGCGGAACTGGTTGCGCATCAGCAATTCGTTGGTGCCATTGGTATCCGCCGTCTGTTCCCGCGGCTCGCCGGCCGCCCATCCGCGATGCAGGCTGACCCACTCGTTGCCCTCGGCGTGCAGGCCGCGCTGCATGCGTTCGAACAGATGGACGTCGTCGTGCGCCACCACGGACATGGGCGAAAAAACCAGGCGGTTGTAATTGACGGAACGCTGCAGCAGCACGTCGGGCGCGCCTTCCGCGCGAAAGCTCCAGGCCTCCACCAGGGTGCGGTCCACGGCCAGCGGCCGGATGACCCGCATCACCTGGGGCGATCCTTTGACGGACAGGCTCGGGAACAGGACCGCGTTCTGGGGCGAGAACCGCAGGACCTGATCGGCGCGCTCGGCGCCTAGGGCCTGGTTCAGGGCGGCTTCGTAATCGGCCAGCTGGGCATAGTTCGAATGGATGCTGAAGGCCGTCCCGAGCACGCTATGGCCGTTGGGAAACACGCGGCCGCCCATGCGGTCGAAAAAATCGTAGCCGGCGCCGAACGGCAGGATCTGCTCCATGGCCATCGGCTTGGGCGCATCGGCGGGCTGTCCCTGCCAGACCGCCTCGGCCGCCGCCGTCGCCGACTCGTGAGTCGACATGGGGTGGACCGTATCGTTGATGTTCTCCAGGTACATCTTCCAGTTGCAGCGGATGACGTTGCGCAGGACGCCGCCCGCCACCGTCAGGCGCCGTTCGGGAGAGCGATCCACCATGTCGTCCAGGGACTGCAGGCTGGGGCCGAAGTACGTTTCGAAATCGGGGCCTTCGGGCGCCAGGCGCACGAAGACGAAATCGCGGTAGACCCGGGACGCGGCGACCCGGCTCAGGCCATGGCCGGATTCGCAATCCGCCAGGCCTGTGCCTTCATAGCCCGGCTTCAGCGGCACGGCCAGCGGCGAACCGTCCAGCCGGTACGTCCAGGCGTGATACGGACAGCGCAGGAAGCGGCCCGCATTGCCGCACGGATCCGAACACAGCTGGGCGCCCTTGTGCGCGCAGCGGTTGTACAGCACCGCCACGCCGCCGTCGGGCTGGCGCACCATCAACAGGGGTCGGCCCGCGATGTCCAGCGTGCGATAGTCGCCGGCATCGGGAATTTCGCTGGCATGGCCGGCGTATTGCCAGGTGCGGGCGAAAAAGCGCTCCCGTTCCAGTTCGAACAGTTCGGGATCGACGTAGAGGTCGCGGTGCACGCGCCGGTCCTGCACCAGGGCGCGCACGGCATCGGGATCTTCGCGGTATCTGGACATGGGTTCTCCTTCTCCGGGTCAATCCCGTGGCGTCACTGAGCCAGCTTCCAGTGGCCTTTTTCCATGCGCACCACCACCACGGCGCGCTGGTCCGACCCATAGCGGCTGTTGGACGAGAAGTTGTAGATGCCATGCGTGCCGACCACGTCGTGCGTGGACAGGATGGCTTCTTTCAGGGACTGCCGGTAGGCTTCGGTCCCGGGCTCGCCGGTCGCCCGCTTGGCGGCGTCGGCCAGGACCAGGTAGGCGTCGTAGGTGTAGGCGGAGAACGCATCCACGGGCGCCGAGCCATTGGTCTTTTCATAGGCTGCGCGAAAATCCATGGAAACGGCGCGGATGGGATTGTCCTTGGGCAGCTGTTCGGCAACCAGCACCGGGCCGCTGGGGACCTCCAGGCCTTCGATGGCGCTGCCGGCCACGCGCACGAAATCGGCGTTGATCAGGCCGTGCGTGCCATAAATGCGGCCCTGGTAATTGCGCTTCGCCAGTTCCAGGTAGGGCAAGGCGCCCGGCGTGCCGGAATTCCCGGCGAACACCGCGTCGGGACGCTTGGCGACGATCTTGAGGATCTGGCCGGCGACGGACATGTCGCCGCGCGCATAGCGTTCATTGGCCACGACCTCGATGCCCTTGTCCCGGGCGCTCTGGACCAGGCAGTCGTAGGCGATGTCGCCCAGGGCGTCCGAGAAACCGATGAAGGCCACGGTTTTCACGCCCGAGACCTTCATGCGGTCGACCACCGCCGACACCATCAGGCAAAACGGCTGCGACACCGACACCGTCCAGTCGTTTTCCTTGCCCGGCAGGGAAAGCGGGGTCGGCGAGATCAGGGGCACCTTCAGGTCGCGGGCGACGCCCGCGATCGCCATGGCGCCCGGCACGCCGGAAGTGCCGATCAGCACGTCCACCTTGTCCTCGGCCGCCAGCTTGCGCGCATTGCGCGCCGCCGTCGTCGGATCGGAGGCGTCATCCAGCACGATCAGATCCACTTGATGGCCCGCAATCACGGGATGTTCGGCGTGCGCCGCGCGAATGCCCTTTTCGTAAGGCACCCCCAGCGCGGAAACGGGGCCGGAGAGCGAACTGATGACGCCGACCTTGAGGTTCGCCCCCATCGCCGGATAGGACAATGCGGTTGCAGCCGCCAGGACTGCCGTGGGAAGGATGCGCGCAAGCATAGGAGTCTCCGATCAGGGTTGCAGGACCCACTTGCCGTTTTCGAGCTTCACGATGACCCGCGAGCGCTCGTCGGAACCATAGCGGCTGTCCGGCTTGAAGTTGTACACGCCATGGGTGCCCACCAGTTCCTTGGTGCTGGTGATGGCGTCGCGCAGGGCCACGCGGAACTCGGGAGTCCCCGGCTGGGCTTTGGCGGTTGCGCGCTTGGCCGCATCCAGGAAAATCAGCCAGGCATCGAAGGAATAGGCGGAAAAGGCATCCACGGCCGGTTCCCCGTTGGCCTGCTGATAGGCCTTGTGGAATTCCAGGGCCACCTTGCGGATCGGATTATTTTCAGGCAGTTGATCGGCCACGATGACGGGGCCGGTCGGCGCGAGCAGGCCGTTCACGGCACTGCCGCCCACCCGCACGAAATCCGGGTTGATGAGGGCGTGGGTGCCATAGATCTGGCCCTTGTAGCCCCGCTGCGCCAGTTCCAGGTAAGGCAGCGCCCCGGGCGTCCCGGACGTACCCGTGATCACGGCATCCGGACGCTTGGCCACGATCTTCAGCACCTGGCCCGCCACGGACGAGTCCGCCCGCGCGTACCGTTCGTTGGTGACGACTTCGATGCCGTCTTCCTTGGCGCGCTTGGTCAGTGCGTCGTAGACCAGGTCGCCCCAGGCATCGGAGAAGCCGATGTAGCCGACGGTCTTGACGCCCGAAGCCTTCATGCGGTCGACCACCGCGCCGACCATCAGGGGCGCCGGCTGCGGCACCGTGACCATCCACGCGCCCTCTTCGCCCGGAAGATTGGCATTGGCGATGGAAATCAGGGGAACCTTGTTTTCCCGGGCCACGGCGGCGATGGCGAGCGCCCCGGGCGAGCCGGCCGTGCCGATGATGGCGTCGACCTTGTCTTCGTTGATGAGCTTGCGCGCATTGCGCGCGGCCGTGCTGGGATTGGAGCCGTCGTCCAGCTTGATCAGCTCGACCTTGCGGCCATCGACCTTGGACTGAAACTCATACGCGGCCTTGATGCCTTTGTCGTAGGGAATCCCGAGCGAGGACACGGGCCCCGACAGGGACGTGATGAATCCGACCTTGTAGTCGGCTGCGTGGGCGCCGGGCGCCATGGCCATCGCACCGACCGCAGCGGCTGCCGCGGTCAGGGTGCGCAATGAACGAAACGATGTCATATTGAACTCCTCCGGTCATGGATACGCACCGCTGGCGCCGGACATGAGAAACCGTCTCTGCATGAACCCGAAGCACCTTAGTGCATTACTTTTCAAATATTCACACGTAAAGCAGTTTAGCGAGTCAATTCCGCGCCGACAAGCGAGGGTAAACCACGATCTCCAATTCAAATTGTGAGCGTTCCCACACTGGAACCGCCGCACACGTACAACACCTGCCCGGTGATGAAACTGTTGGCCGGTTCGGCGAAGAATCGCACGGCCCGCGCGACGTCGGCGGGTTCGCCGAGACGCTTGACCGGGATGCCGGCGGCCAGCGCCTTTTCGCGCTCGCTGCCCGCGTCCACCACGTCGTAGAACATGTCGGTGCGGACGGGGCCGGGGGCGACTACGTTGACCGTGATGCCGCTGGCGGCGAGTTCCAGCGCCCAGGTCCGCGCCATGCCCATCATGCCCGCCTTCGTCGCCGAGTAGCTGGTGCGGGTCGGCAGCCCCAGCGCGGCCCGCGAGGACAGGAGCACGACGCGGCCGAAGTGCGCGGCCTGCATGGCGGGCAGCGCCGCCTTGAGCAGATGGATGGCGCTGCCCAGATGCAGGTTCACCAGCGCGTCCAGATCGCTCAACTGCACCTCGGGCAGCAGCGCCGCGCGGATGACGCCCGCGTTGTGCACGATGGTGGTGATTTCGAAGCGGCGCGCCAGTTCGGCCGCCGCCTGTTCCGTGGCCTTGCGGTCGATGAGATCGACCTCCAGGCTGTGGAGGCGCTCATGCCGGATGTCGCAGGGCCTCCGGGCCAGGGACACCACTTCCCATCCGCCTTCGAGCAGATCTTCGCAGATCGCCTTGCCGATGCCGGCGCTGCCGCCGGTCACGACCGCCACGCCGCGTTGCCGATCCGCCGTCATTGTCCGTCTCCCACCAAGGCCAGCACGCGCAGCGGACTGCCGCTGCCTTTCTCGATCTTCAGGGGCGCGCAGAACAGCACGGCCCCCGCGGCCGGCAGCAGATCCAGGTTGCACAGGCACTGCAGGCCATACCGCCCCGCCCCGTGCATGAAGTAATGGCAGGGGTACGGGGGCAGCAGGTGATAGCCCTGGCCCGCGTCCGTGCCGATGGCCTCGGAACCGAATCCCCGGACGTCGCGCTCTTCGATCAGGAAACGCACGGCCTCCGTGCTGGGGCCGGGGGTGTGCTGGCCGGTCTCGTCGAAATTCTGATAGGCCTCGGGATCCTGCCGCTTGGACCAGTCGGTCCGCATCAGCACCCAGGCGCCGGGCGGAATGCGGCCGTGCTCGGCTTCCCAGTCCTGGATGTCCTGGACGGTGAGCAGGTAGTCCGGATCGTCCTTGACCTCGGGCGAGCAATCGATGACGCAGGCGGCGCCCACGAAATGCTGGGGGGGAATCGTATCCACGGAGTTATGGGGCAGGTCCCTGCCCGAAATCCAGTGGATCGGCGCGTCGAAGTGGGTGCCGGTATGTTCGCCGCAGGAGAAATTGTTCCAGTACCAGCCCGGACCCCGTTCATCGTATTTGGACACTTCTTCGATGCGGAAAGGCCAGCACTGGCCCATCTCGGGCGGCAAGGCGATCTGCGGGAATTCCGGGGTCAGGGTCTGGGTCAGGTCGATGACGCGGATGCTTCCGCCGGCCAGGCCGTGGGCCAGTCCCGCCAGCACCTGGGCGCTGCTCAGTGTTTCGGTCGCTTTCATGTTCGTTCCTCGTGATGCTGTCTTTCAGCCGCCATTGACCGCCAGTTCGCGCTCCAGGACCTTGGGGTTCTCCCGCCAGCGCTCCAGCCATTCCTTGGCGACGTCGCCGGGATAGACGTCCTCGACGCCGTCGCGCAAGGCCTTGACGATGGCATTGGCGATGGACTGGGGCGTGAGCTTGGGCGGCAGCATGTGCTGGTTCCATTCGTCGTCGATGGGGCCCGGAAAGACGTTGACCACGCGGATGCCCGCCTGCCGCATCTCCGCCCGCAGGCACTGGGCCAGCGAATAGGCGGCGGCCTTGCTGGCGCTGTACGTCCCGTGCGACGGGAAGTTCGACAGCGCGTAGATGGACAGGATGTTGACCCAGGCCGAGGCGCTGTCGACGCCGTCGGCCGAGCGCCCTTTCAGGGCCGGCCCGAATTCCTGCGCCAGGCGCAGGAGGCCGAAATAATTGATGTCCATCTCCATCTTGGCGACGTCCGTCCCGCGCCGCGCGGCGATGCCGTACGTGCGGTGGAATTCGGCGTTGTTGATGAGGATGTCGACCTTGCCTCCGATGGAGCCCGCGATCCGGCTGACGCCGCGGCCGTCGGTCAGGTCCAGCGGCACCAGCGTGACCTGAGGCAAGGCGCTGATGTCCTCCAGGCCGCCGAGATTCTTCCAGGGTTCCGCATGGCCCACCCACACGGTTTCGGCGCCCGCCTTGATCACCGCCCTGACGATGGCCTGCCCGAGCTCCGTCTTGCCGTCGGTCACCAGGACCTTGCGAAATTTGGGATCGCTTGTCATTTCACGCAGCATCTTGTCGTCCGCCATATGAGCACTTCCTTCCATTGGAAAACCGATCAGGACCGCCTGGCCCGCCCTGTCCAGACGGGCGCCCACCCGGACGCGCTGCGGGGCTTCCCCCACTTCGCCATGCAGGTGCACCATCAGCGTCGGGCCGGCATCCAGATGCACGAAGCCCAGGCGCCAAGGGAGCCTTTCACGAAAAAACAGATCATTGCTGTGATGCAGGGTCGTGGCGCTGATCAGTTCGCCCTCGCCGCTCTGTTCGCGCCAGCGCATGTTCGCCGAGAGGCATTTGTGGCAGGCGGCGCGGGGCGGATACTGGACCGCGCCGCAATCCTGGCAGACCTGCAGCTCGAAGCGGCCTTCGGCCGCCGCCGCCGTGATCCCCAGCGCAATGCGCCCCCGCGCAGCGGGCGGTAGATTGATCTGCCGCGTGCGCAGGACCGGATTCTTGCGCTTGGGCTTCATGAGAGGCATCGTCATTCGCTTTTCCCCAAAATCACCGCTCCGGTGCACAGACAGAAGTCGTACGTCACCATCCCGAAGCCGGCCACCAGGCCCAGGCTCGCATCCGGCACCTCGCGCCCCTGGGCCTGGTCGGTCAGCTGGCGGATGGTTTCGGTCATGCCCAGGAAGCCCCCGGCCGCGCCCGCCTGCCCCGCGGAGAGCTGGCCCCCGCTGGTGTTGCACGGGAAGCTGCCGTCGTACGTCAGCGTGTGGGCGCGCACGAACTCGGGCCCCTCGCCCTTCTCGCAGAATCCGAGGTCTTCCATGTGCATCATGACGATCACGGGATAATCGTCGTAGGCCTGCAGGAAATCCAGATCGCCCGGCGAAACGCCGGCCTGGGCGTACAGATCGTCGCGGTCCATGCGCCAGCCGCCCCGCACCATGATCGGATCGTCGGCATAGGCGTTGTGCCGCTCGATGGCGCCGCGCACGACCGCATACGGCAGGCCGAGGTCCCGGGCGCGCTCGTCGCTCATGACCAGGAAGGCCTCCGCCCCCGCGCACGGCATCACGCAATCGAACAAGTGCAGGGGCTCGGCGATCGGCCGCGCGTTCATGTATTCGTCCAGGGTGAGCGGCTTCTTGAAGACGGCATGGGGGTTGGACAGCGCGTTGTGGCGCTGCGCCACGGCCAGCCGCCCGAAGTCTTCGCGCCGGGCGCCGAACTGGCGCATGTAGTGCGCCGTGATCATGGCGAACACGGAGTTCGGGCCGCCCGATCCATAGGGATAAGTGGCGTCCCGGGCGAAATTGCTGAACGAGCCCAGGGTCTGCCTGAACGAATCCACATGATTGGTATCGGCCGCCACGCAGGCCACCACGTCCGCATCCCCGGCCTGCACCGCGCGGGCCGCCCGCCGCAGGCACATCACCCCGGAAGCGCCGCCCGTCGGCACGTGATCCAGCCAGCGGGGCGACAGCCCCAGATGCTGGGTGACGCCCACGGCCGTATCCGGCGCCAGCGAGAAGCTGGACAGGCACAGGCCGTCGATCTCGTCCTTGGAAATGCCGCTTTGCCGGACCAGCTCGCGCAGCGCGCCGCCGATGAACCAGTGCGCCCCCCGCGTCGAAAACCGCTGGTAAGGCACCGTCACCGGCACCGCCACCGCCACGCCTTCATATCCTTTGCGCGCCATCAGACCTGTCTCCTTTTCATGGAACGCGTATCGAAGCAGCCGCCTTCGGACAACAGGGAAAGCGCCAGCTGCTTCAGCGCGCCACGCTGAATTTTCTGGGAAGTGGTCAGCGGCAGGGCATCGACGAAGGCGACATACCCCGGCGCCTTGTAATAGGCGAGCTGCGCCAGGGCGTGGCGCACGATGCTCTGCGCCAGGCTTTCGTCCGCCGCGACGCCGGCATTTTCATTGAGCACGATGCAGGCCATGACCTCGTCGCCGCGCACCTCGTCGGGCGCGGCCGCCACGGCGGACAGGCGCACCGCCGGGTGACGGTTCAGAACGCTTTCCACTTCCACGGCGGCGATGTTCTCGCCGCTGCGGCGGATCACGTTTTTCTTGCGATCCACGAAATAGAGGCTGCCTTCGCCATCCCGGCAGACGACGTCGCCGGTGTGAAACCAGCCATCCGCCCAGGCCGCGTCGGTCGCCGCCTCGTCCTTCAGGTAGCCGCGAAAGAAATAGCGCCGGGGGTCCCCGCCGCTGGAACGCACCAGCAATTCGCCCGGCGTCCCGTCCGGCACGTCGCTGCCGGCGTCATCGACCAGGCGGATCTGCACGAAATCCTCGCAGCGCCCGAAGCAGCTGGTGCCGACGTGGCGGGGCTCCTTGTCGGCCATGATGCAGGCCGCCGCGCCGGTTTCCGTCATGGCCCAGGCTTCCACCAGCGGGAAGCCGAAGCGCTCTTCGAAAGGAGCGTGGTTCTTCTTGTCCACGCCGGCCCCGAAGCCCCAGCGGATCCGGTGATCCCGGTCGGCCGCCGGCGGCGCCGACAGCAGCATCGCCGGCATCACGCCCAGGTAATGGACGATGGTCGCCCCGCAGACGCGCGCGCTTTCCAGCCAGGATTTCGGGTGGAAGCGGTCGAGCTGGATCAGGCAGCCGCCCGCCACCAGCACCACCATGGTGGAAAACGCCATGGCATTGACGTGATTGAGCGGCAGCGGCGTCATCACGCGTTCCTGGTCGCGCCGATAGGCGCAGACCCCGCCCAGCTCCGAATACCACTGCCCCGCCCGCAGGAAGTAGGCGTTGTCCAGCATGCAGCCCTTGGGGCGCCCCGTCGTGCCCGACGTATACAGCAAGGCGCATTCCGTCCCCGAGCCCACCGGCATGCCGGCCAGCGGCGCCGGCGACGCGGGAGGCGGGACGGGCAGGTCGTCCGCCGTCATCGTGCGCACGGAACGGCCCGCCTCGCGGGCGGCTTCCCGCAGATCGTCCAGGCGCTGGGGCAGGCTGACGATCAGCCCGACCTCGCTGTGCCCGATCAGGTAGCTGAGCTCGGCCAGCCGCATCTCGGCATTGACCGGCACCACGCTGACGCCCAGGGCATTGAGCGCCAGCCAATGGTACAGAAAGGCCGGCCGGTTCTCGAGCAGCAGGCCGACCCGGTGGCCATGGCCCCAACCGGCCTCGGCGTACGCCCGGCGCAGGCGCTCGACCTGTTCCCGCGCCTGGCGCCAGGTCGCGGTCCCTTCGGGGATGCCGTAGGCCTGCGCGGTCACCGCTTCCGTGACCAGGAAATCCCGGCCTGGCGTGCGGTCCGCCGTCGCCGCGAACGCATCATGAATGCTTGAATGATCCATACCCGTCCGCGCGTCAAAGGAACAGCTGGATGGCGGGCAGAGCAGCGTCGCTGTTGATCAGGTTCACCCGCTTGAGCGTCATCCTGAGCGCGCCGTCTTGCACCGTCAGGTGGTGCCAGGCGGTTCCCACCAGGAACTGCAGGTCGTCCCCCTGCGATTCGGTGTAGTGGAAAGGCGTGCGCAGCACGAAACGGTTGGCGGCGGCGTCCATGTCCTCGATGCCGGGCGGCTGGAGCACGTGCAGGCTGCGGCTGGGAGGCTGCTGAGCATAGGCGCGGGGGCTCTTCAGCCGCTCGATGCGCAAGTCGCGCAACAGCTTGTCCTCATACAGATGGGAGGTGTAATTGACGCCGTCGGGCTGGTCCGGCGTCAGGGGCACCCAGTAATAGGCCTCGTCGGTGAACAGCGCATTCCATTCCTCGAAGCGCTTTTCATCCAGCAGCCTGGCCTCATGAACGACGAAGTCGATCAACTGCTGCGCCTGAATCGTATCGGGGGTCATCGGAAGTCTCCTTACATCGTCAGGGTCATGTGGTGCGCCCAGGACCGGAACTGGTTGCGCATGGGCAATTCGCTGGTGCCGATCACGGTGTTTTCCTTGTTCTGCTCTTCGCCTTCCACGTAATTGCGATGCAGGCTGATCCAGTCGTTGCCGCTGGCGCGCAGCCCCTTCTGGATCTGGCGGTAATTGTGGATGTCGTCGTGGCCCACCACGGAGAACGGCGAATTGATGAGCCGCGTGTACATGGTGGTGCGCTGCAGCAGCTCGTCGGGCGCGCCTTTCAGCCGGAAGGTCCAGCTCTCGATCACCGTCCTGTCCGCCGAAATCGGCTTGGCCACCCGGATCGCCTGGATCGCGCATTTGGTGGTGAGATTCGGGAAACACACGGTATTGTGCCGGGCCATGTCGAGGATTTTCCGGGTGCGTTCCTCTCCGTAGGCGGCGACCAGGGCTTCCCGATATCCGGGAATATCCGAGTAATCGCTGTGGATGCTGAAATTCACGCCATCGACGCTGTGGCCGTTGCGATGGGCCCAGATGCCCGAATCCTCGAAGAACTTGTAATCGGACATGAAGGGCACGAACTGCTGGACCGCCATGGGCTTGGGCGCGTCGGCCGGCTTGTCGGCCCACAGAGCCTTGGCCGTGCCCGCCGAACTTTCGTGCGTCACCATGGGATGCATGGTGTCGTTGAGGTTCTCGACGAACATCTTCCAGTTGCACTCGTGGGTATAGCGCAGACAGCCGCCCGCCACTTCCAGTTCGCCTTCCGGCGAACGGTCGGCCATATTGTCGAGGGAAGACAGCGTGTCCCCGAAGTATTCCTTGAAGCCCTCGCCGGCGTCGTTCAGCTTGATGAAGATGAAGCCGCGATAGACCTCGACGTTCTCCACCGGGACCAGGCCCTTGGACGCCTCGCATTCGGGCAGCCGGGTGCCTTCGTAGCCGCTCTTCAGGGGGATGGACAGGATCGAGCCATCCATCTTGTACGTCCAGGCATGGTAGGGGCAGCGAAAGAACTTGCCGGTGTTGCCGCACGGGGCGCTGACCACGCGCGCGCCCTTGTGGGCGCAGCGGTTCATCAGCACGCGGACCGACCCGTTGGCCTGGCGCACGATGATCAGCGGGCGCCCCGCCACGTCGTTGGTGATGTAATCGCCCGGCTTGGGGATCTGGCTGTCGTGGCCCACGTAGTTCCAGGTGTTCGCGAACAGATGTTCCTGTTCGAGTTCGAACAGCTCCTGGCTGATGTAGAGGTCTCGATGCACCTGATCGGGGCGCACCAAGGCCCGCACGGCATCAGGATTTCCACGGTATGAGCTCATAGTTCACTCCTCAAAACGGTCACTGACGGACTCGATCACGATTGGAATGGGGGACTACAGATCCAGCACCAGCCTGGCGCCCTTCGCCCGGGACACGCAGATCTGCATGACGGCGCCGCTGTCCTTTTCCGACTGGGTCAGGACGTAGTCGCGATGATCCACCTCGCCTTCCAGGACGGTGACGGTGCAGACCCCGCACTCGCCGCGCTTGCAGTCGTACAGGGGATCGCAGCCGTGTTCGATCAGGCAGTCCAGCACGGTCTGGTCGGCCGGCACCGTGAATGTCAGCCCCGACTGCGCCAGTTCGACTTCGAAGGCATGGTCGCCCTCTTCGGCCACCGCCGGGGTGAACAGCTCGAAATGCACGCGGCCCGGCGCCCACCCCTGGGCGTCCGCGGCGGCGAGCACGGCATCCAGCATGGGGCGGGGCCCGCACACATACAGCATGTCGTCCGGCCCGCAGTCCTTCAGCAGGGCGTCGATGTCGAAGACCACGCCGGCGCACTCGTCGTCGGCATGCACGCGCAGATCGTCGCCCAGCAGGGACTGGAGCGGCTCCATGAAGGCCATCAGGCCGCGGCTGCGGCCCGCGTAGTGCAGGCGCACGGAGCGGCCCTGCGCGCGGCAGCAGGCGGCCATGCTGGACAGCGGCGTGATCCCGATGCCGCCCGCCAGCAGCACCGTGGCGCCGCCGCACTGGCGCAAGGCGAAATTGTTGACCGGCGCGCGCACCCGCAGCAGGTCCCCCGGCTGCAGGTCTTCGTGCATGAACCGGGACCCGCCCCTGCCCTGCGCCTCGCGGCGCACCGCGATGGTGTATGCATGGGGGGACGCGTCGGCCCCGCCGCCGTGTTCCAGGTCGATCAGCGAATAATGGCGCCAGTCCGACGCGCCGTCGGCCAGGCGCACCTGCACCTGGATGTGGGCCCCCGCGGTCCAGGGCGGCAAGGCCGCGCCGTCCGGGGCCTCCAGACGGATCAGGCGCACCAGGGGATTCAGGACCCGCGCCTCCGCGACCTTCAAGGTGAATTCAGGAGGAACCGTGACGGAGTTCATGGGAACAGACCTTCAATGGGAAACGAGTGGCGCTGGAGGCATTCGCGCAGCCGGTTGCCATGCTCGTCGGCAAGCGCCGCGTCGCGCAATTCCTTCAGCGTGGCCGGCGCCAGGGCATGGGTGTGCTGGTCGACGACCGTCATCAGTCTTTCGTAGTTCCGCAGCCCGCGGGCATGCGTGTCGCCATAGCCCTTGACCAGGCGCTGGCACCTGGCCGTTTCCAGCGCCAGGACAGGATCGACGGCGGCCAGGGCGCGCACGCGGTCCAGCCAGGCCTCGATCCGCGCATTCTCGAGCTGGTAGCGCAAAGTGCGGCGGCGCCACGGCGTGATGCGCGCCAGGACGTACAGCAGCAGGAATCCCCCTAGGGAACTGGTCTTGACGACCTTGCCCTTGCGCGTGAAATGCACGATCAGGCGATGCAGGGCATGGGGTTTGGCCAGCCAGCGGCCCAGGCCGGCCGGCAGGGTTTCGCAGATTTCCTCGATCCTGGGGTGCATGAACTCGGCGATGTCGAGCACCTGATCGCCGCCGACCTTGACCTCGTCGCGGACCCGGCTGAAACGGCTGGCCCGCGTCTTCAGGTCCGCCACGCGGATCGTGTCCTCGTAAGACATCCACAGGGCCAGGTGGCGGCCGGTCTCGCGCAGCAGTTCCGGGCCGTTCCCGCCCGGCGCCGACGCCAGCGCATCGAGACGATCCAGGTACAGGCCCGCATACGCGGCGTCCTGGTAATCGATCAGGCGGCGCACCCCCGCCAGGAGAATTTCCTGCAGGTCTTCCGGACGGTCCCGCAGGCGTTCCACGAGCCTGGCCACGTCGGGATGCGCGGGCGCGACGCCGTCCAGGGGCGACCCAGCCGATGGCGACCGGACCGGTTCCACGTCCTCGGCCGCCGGGTCGGATGCCAGGGTCTCGACCCTGGCCTTCACCGTGGGCCTGGCCCCGGTGGAGCGGCTGTCCTGCGCCCCCGCATAACCCGCGTCGAAAGCCTTCAGGCTGGCCTTCACGCCCACGCCGCCGCGCTCGATGGTGTCCTCGAACTGCTGGCGGTTGAAGGGCAGCACGCCCACCCCGCTCAGAGCGCCGAAGAGAACGGCGCTGATGACGCTGCCGGACTGTTCCGCCGCCTGCGCCATGTCGAAGCGCACGAATCTGCCCGCGGCCCGCTGCGCCTGGCGCAACAGGACTTCGCTGTCCGCGCGGCCGTCGCCCATGGCCGATTTTTCGGTGATGGAATACACGCGATGCGTGGAAGCCACCAGGGTCGTGCGGTCCGGCGTCACCAGGCCGCGCTGGACCGCGCGGCCGGCTTCCATGAGTTCGGACGCCAGGACGATGTCGACGTCCCCGGGCATGGGCGCCTGCGCCAGCACGGGCGCGCGGGCGCCCGGCTCGTCGGCGCCGGGGAAGAGTTCGATGTAGTAGATGGTGGCGCCGGTCCGCTGAGCCACGCCGGGCACCGAGGTGGTCTGGGCGAACCAGCCGTTTTCTTCGCCGAGATCGACGATCCAGTCGGCAAGCACCCCGCCGCCTTCGCCGCCCATGGCGAGAATGGCAATCTTGATGGGCTCAGCAAGCATGACAAGGCTCCGGCAATATCAATGGGATCAGCAGGCGAAACGCGCCCGGCGCCGGGCCTCGGCCCGCTGCAGGCGATCAATGACCCACGACCGGACGCGCAGGCGGAAGGTGTCCCAGGCGCTGGGGTTGCTGATGATCTGCGCCCGGTAGAACGAGGGGCACAGCACGGCGGCATGAGCAACCTCGCCGCAATGGCCGCACCCCACGCAGCTGTCCAGCACGGACGCCACTGGGTCGCGGCGCAAGGGATCGGGGTTCTCCTTGATCGTCAGCGAGGGGCAGCCCGACAGGCGGATGCAGGAGTGGTCGCCCGTACAGGTATCCGGATCGACGCCGAAACGTTCGCGCACCACGCGCTTGCCCTCGGCGATGGCCTTGCGCCGCTGGGGTTTTTCCCGGCGCTGGCGGTTGAGCATGCATTCGCTCTGGGCGATCAGCACCTTGGGACCCTTGCGCGGGGTCGTCAGCGCTTCGCGCAGGGCGGAGGTCATGGCCTGCAGGTCGTAGGTGCGCTTGACGGTGCGCACCCACTCCACCCCGACGCCCTTCACCGCCGCCTCGATTTCATGGCCGGTGCTGCGGGTGGGGTTGTGCGCGCGGGACGAGGGGATGTCCTGGCCGCCCGTGGCCGCGCTGTAGTTGTTGTCGACGATGACCGTCAGGTTGTCGCTGCGGTTGAACACGGCATTGGCCACGCCGCTGGTCAGGCCGTTGTGCCAGAAGCCGCCGTCTCCCATGATGGAGATGGCCCGCTTCGTGGTCGGCTCGCTGCCCGGAGCGACATTGAAGGCCGCCGCGCTGGCGGCGCCCAGGCCGTAGCCCATGGTCGTGCTGCCGATATTGAACGGCGGCAGGATGGAAAAGAGCTGGCAGCCGATGTCGGCGCTGATGTGGTGGACGCCCAGTTCGCGTTCGACCAGCTTGATGGCCGTGAAAATGGGGCGTTCGGGACAGCCGGTGCACAGCCCGGGCGGGCGCGGAGCCACCGCGGAATCCAGGGGAGGCAGCGCGTCGTCCGCGTTCGGGGCGGCCACGGCCGGCACCGCCGGCGCCGCCGGTTCGGCGAAACCATACTGCGACAGGAATGCCCGGACGCCGGCCAGCACCGTGGCGGTGTTGTAGTCCCCCGCCATGGGCAGAACGTCCTTGCCGTGCAGGGCCGTGTCGCGTCCCAGCCTGCGCAGGATGTCGGCCACGTTCTGTTCCATGAAGTTGGGCTGGCCTTCCTCGACGATCAGGATCGCGCGCTTGCCTTCGCAGAAGCGGTCGAATTCCGCATCCACCAGCGGGTAGGTCACATTCATGACGTAGAGCGGGATCTTCGTATCGCCGTAGACGTCGGCCAGGCCCAGCCGCTGCAGGGCGCGGATGACGGAGTTGTAGACGCCGCCCTGCAGCGCGATGCCCACGTCGGCGGCGTCTTCCGCGAAGAATTCATTGAGCGCGCGTTCCTGGATGAAACGCACGGCGGCCGGCCAGCGCTGTTCGACTTTCTCGCGCTCGTGCAGGAAGCTGGCGGGCGGCAACACGATGCGATCCACGTCGCGCACGGGATTTTCCAGCGCATCCCTGACCGTGAATGCGGGCGGCCGGTTGTCGGACGCCAGAAACTGCCCATGCAGGTGACAGGAGCGGATGCGCATCTGCAGCATGACCGGCGTGTGGCTCGCCTCGGACAGATCGAACCCGTCCTTGACGGCCTGCACGATACAGGGCAGATTGGGGCGCGGATCGAGCAGCCACATCTGGGATTTCATCGCGAAGGCGTGGCTGCGCTCCTGCATGATGGAGGATCCCTCGCCGTAGTCTTCGCCGACGATGACCAGCGCCCCGCCGGTCACCCCGCCGGAAGCCAGATTGGCCAGCGCATCGGACGCCACGTTGGTGCCCACCGTGGCCTTGAACGTCACGGCGCCGCGCAGGGGGTAATTCACGGACGCCGCCAGCGTGGCCGCCGCGGTCGCCTCGGAGGCGCTGTTCTCGAACCGGATGCCGTATTCCGCCAGGATGTCCTGGGCATCGGCCAGCACGTCCATGAGATGGGAAATGGGCGCGCCCTGGTAGCCGCCCACATAGGCCACGCCCGATTCCAGCAAAGCCTTGGTGACAGCCAGAATGCCTTCGCCGCGAAACACCTCGCCTTCGGACAGGCGCAGTTTTTTGACTTCCTCGACGAACGATCGCTCAGCCATGAGAGTGCTCCAATGTACCGCCGCCACCACAACGTACGCGGACGTGCGGGGACGGTCAACGCTGCATGGCGCCATTATGTTTATATCTAAACATATCCACAATCATGAATTACCCTAAGGGCGGCAGGAGCGGAAGCGGACATAGAATACGGGGCAACGCCTATTGACCGCTTCTTTGCGGAATCCGATGACAAGCGCACAAACAAGCCGCCCCCTGCACTTCACCGACGATTACCTGCCCGCCCTGCTGGCGCTGGCCAGCGCGCTCATTTCCGGCGAATTCCACAAGGTCGTGCGCGCCCACGGGTTTTCCGTCTCCGAGTGGCGCATCATGGCGTCGCTGGCGGACAGCAAGCCCATCAGCATCGGCGAACTGGCTCACATGGCGGTCGCCAAGCAGCCCACCGTCACGCGGCTGCTGGACCGCATGGCGGCCCGCGGACAGATCGAACGCCTGCGGCATGAAAAGGACAGGCGCATCACGCTGGTGCGCATCACGCCGGAAGGCCGCCGGTCCGTGCAGCAGCTGATCGACCTGGCGCGCGAGCACGAGCGCCAGGTCCTGGAACCTTTTGGCCTGGCCCGCGCGGAGGAACTGAAAAAGACGCTGTGGCAGATCGTGGAACTGCACTCGGCGAAATCCCGCCGGGACCACGACGCGGAACCCGTCGCGGCGGAGGACTAGGCGCGACCGCCGTCTCAGGAAAGCGTCTCGTCCGAAGGCGGCCGGAACAGCCCGGCATGGCGCACCATGCCCACGGTGCGTTCCAGCACGTCCCGGCGGTAGGCCGCCAGATCCCGTCCCTCGTAAGCGTAGAAACCCGAGCCCGTCTTCAGCCCCAGCCTGCCCTGGGCCATCATGTCGCCGATGATCGCGGGCGCGGCGTAGCGCTGCGGATCCAGACTGTCGGCCATGGCCCGGCTGGCGTGGTGCAGGATGTCGCAGCCCCCGAAATCGATGAACTCGACCACGCCCAGCGCGGCGAACCGCAGGCCCAGGCCATAGCGCGTGGCCCGGTCGATGTCCTCGGGCGTGGCGGCGCCCTCTTCCACCATGCGGGCGGCCTCGTTCATGATCAGCGCCTGCAGCCTGGGGACGATGTAGCCCGCGGACGGCCCGCACACGACGGGCTGCTTGCCGATGGATTCCAGGATGTCCCGCGTCCGCGCCAGGACCTGCGGATCGGTGCCGGCATGGCAGCTCAGTTCGACGACGGGAATGACATAGGCCGGATTGAGCCAATGCATGTTCATGAACCGTTCGGGGCGGTCGACCAGCTTCGCCATCTCGTCCACCGGCAAGCTGCTGGTGGTCGAGGTCAGGATGGCGCGCCCGGCGCAGTGGCGGTTGATGAACTCGAACGCCTCGCGCTTGGCGTCGAGCGTCTCGGGCACGCACTCGAACACCATGTCCGCCGCCGCCAACGCATCGGCGGCGCCGGGGGCGCGCACCAGTTCGATGCGCCCCGCCAGATCCGCCAGCCGCGCGGGGTCCAGCACCCCCAGTTCCACCAGGCCGCGCAAGGCGCCCTCGATTTCCGCCGCGACCTCGGCCGCCAGCCGGCTCCAGGCCTGTTCGTCGCGCCGCCGCAAATCGAGCAGCGCAACCCGGTGGCCCGCATAGGCGAAGGCCAGGGCGATGCCCCGCCCCATGCGCCCCGCCCCCACGGCGGCGAAACGGGGCGGGGTCCCCGGGGCGCGATCCCGTTCAGTCGCCATTGCTCAGTCTCCCGCCCAGTTCCTGCGGGGGCAATTCCGCGAGTCCGAGCGCCTCGAGGCTGCGCGGGCCTCGCAGCAGATCGCGCCCGAGGAAACCGCCCACGATCGCCAGCAGGCCGTGCGCGATCGGCGCCTGGACGCCCACATACCGGGCGGCGGAGGCCAGCAGGCTCAGGCCGAGCTCGGTGTCCTCCGCGATGTAGCGATGGCTGTACAGATCGATGTTCTCGCGCCAGTCGCCGGATTTCACCAGCTGCTTGTGCGCATCCCCGTACATCCAGCGGTCGTTGTTGTAATGGTCGGCCAGGGGATAGTGCGGCGCGCCGTAGCCCAGGGCTTCCCGCACCGCCATGCGTTCCTGGTCCAGGCGGTCGGTCACGTCCCGGACCGCGCGCTGGGTCCCTTCGTTGTGGATGTCCCAGCGCTCGAAATGCTGCAGGGGCGCCGCATTCATCACCATCAGCGGCGGATGGATGATGGGGCCTGCGTTCATGAGGGCGCCCGACAGGGCATTGCCGCACGGATGCACGGCGGGATAGGCCCGGCGAAGGACCTCGATGGCGTGCGCTTCCTGACGCAGGGGATACACTCCCGTCGGCAGGCGGATCGCGCGGATGGTCACATTGACCTCCCGGTCCCCGTGCTTGCGCGCCAGGTATGGCAGCGTGCCGGTCTCGGCCCAGGCCACGTCGGCCCGATTGCCCGCCTCACGCACGATGCGCGCCATCACGTAGCTGCCGAAGGTGCCGGGCGGCAGGAAGACGACCTGCCCGTCCACCAGGTGCGGGGCCATGGCCGCCGCCACGTCCGCCTGGGCCGTCGCCGGCAGGGGCACGACGATCAGCTCGGCGCCCGACAGGACCTTGCCGATGTCCGCCGACGCCAGGGCGATGGGCACGTCGCGGGAGCCCTGCGCATCCTTCAAGGTGATGCCGCCGGCATCGATCACGGGCTGCAGGGCGCGCACGTCGCGCCGCCACAGACGCACATCATGGCCCGCCTCCGACAGGTCCGCCGCCGCGGCATAGCAACCATGCCCGCCACCCAATACAGCTATTTTCATGATGTCTCCTTGGAACTGCCCGGCCGCGGCCGTCGTGGTTGGGGTCGTATCAGTCTTGCAACGCGCCGACGCCGTTTTGCCAGGCCGTCAGCGCATCGCGGATGTCGACGGCCATGTCGGCCGCCTTATGGGAATTCAGATCCGTGAAGACCAGCACCTGCCGCGAGGCCACCCGCAGGACCCCGTCGCTGCAGGCATCGAGGTTCAGGCTCAGGGACTTGCGCCCCACCCGCTCGACCTCCAGTCCGAACACGAGCCGGTCCCCCATGCGGGCGATGGCCCGGAAATCGCACTCCAGGCGCACGATGGGCAAGCCGATCCGGCGCGGCCCCAGCATGTCCGCGTAGGAAATGCCCAGCCCTTCCGTGAACCAGTCTTCCACCAGTTGGTTGAACAGCACCAGGTACTGGGGAAAGAAGACGATGCCCGCCGGGTCGCAATGCGAGAACCGGATGTTGCGCCGACGCTCGAAACGCCGCGGTGTCGCCGTATCGTGCACTGCCGTCTCCTTGGGCCCCGCGTCTCAGGCCTGTGCGGCCCGCAGCAGTTCGCGGGCGATGATCAGTTGCTGAACCTCGGTCGCTCCCTCGTAAATGCGCAGGGCGCGAATCTCGCGGTACAGGCGTTCGACCGGCTGCTCGCTGACCACGCCCAGCCCGCCGAACATCTGCACGGCGGCGTCGATGACCCGCTGGGCGTTTTCGGTGGCGGTCAGCTTGGCCATGGCCGCCTCGCGGGTCACCGTGCGTCCCTGGTCGCGCATCCAGGCCGCCCGGTAGGTCAGCAGCGCCGCGCTGTCTATGGCCGTGGCCATCTGGGCCAGACGGGCCTGGGTCAACTGGAAATCGGCCAGCACGCCCTTGAACATGCGGCGCGACTGCGCCCGCGCCAGCGCTTCGTCCATGGCCCGGCGCGCGAAGCCCAGCGCGGCCGCCGCCACGGAGGTGCGGAACACGTCCAGCGTCCGCATGGCCACCTTGAAGCCTTCGCCGGGCGCGCCCAGACGCTGGCTGGCGGGGATGCGGCAATCCTTGAACCGCAGGCGCGCCAGGGGATGCGGGGCGATCACCTCGATGCGCTCGGCAATGTCGAAGCCCGGCGTGCCGGCCTCGACGATGAAGGCGGAAATCCCGCGCGACCCCGGCGCCTCGCCCGTGCGGGCGAACAGCACATAGAAGTCGGCGATGCCGCCGTTCGAAATCCAGGTCTTCTCGCCGTCGAGCACGTAATGATCGCCGTCGGCGCGCGCCGCGCAGGACATCGCGGCCACGTCGGAACCGGCGTCCGGCTCGGACAGGGCGAAGGCGCTGATGGCCTGGCCCGAGGCCACCCGGGGAAGATACCGCTGCCGCTGCTCGGGCGTGCCGTGCAGCGAAATCGCCCCCGACCCCAGGCCCTGCATGGCGAAGGCGAAATCCGCCAGGCCGGAATGCCGGGCCAGCGTTTCGCGGATCAGGCAGATGGCCCGGGTATCGATGACGTCCGCGGCGCCGCCATGGGACGTGCCCGCCACCGCGTGACGCAGCCATCCGTCGGCGCCCAGCGCCGCCACCAGGGCGCGGCACTGCGCATCCACGTCCCGGCCGTGCGACTGGCTGACGTGCTCCGCCGCCCAGGCATCCAGGGACAGGGCCAGTTCGCGATGGCGATCCTCGAAGAACGGCCAGTCGAGAAACGAAGTGTCGGCCATCTCAGTTCCCCTCGAATTGCGGTTTCTGCTTGGCGACGAAGGCGTGGTAGGCGCGCGAGAAATCTTCGGTCAGCATGCAGATCGTCTGCGCCTGGGCCTCGGCCTCGATGGCCTGGTCGATGGTCATGGACCATTCCTGGTGCAGCATGGTCTTGGTGATGCCGTTGGCGAAGCTGGGGCCCTGCACCAGTTGTCCGGCCAAGGCCTGCGCGTCCGCCAGCAGGGTCCCGGGTTCGCACAGGCGGTTGAAGAACCCCCAGCGCTCGCCTTCTTCGCCGCCCAGCGCCCGGCCCGTGTACAGCAGTTCGCTGGCGCGGCCCTGGCCGATCAGGCGCGGCAGGATGGCGCACGCGCCCATGTCGCAGCCGGCCAGGCCCACGCGATTGAACAGGAACGCGGTCTTGCTGCGCGCCGTGCCCAGGCGCAGGTCGGACGCCATGGCGACGATGGCGCCCGCCCCGGCGCAGACGCCGTCGACGGCGGCCACGATAGGTTGCGGGCAGGCGCGCATGGTCTTGACCAGATCGCCGGTCATGCGGGTGAACATCAGCAGTTCGGGCGCCTTCAGGCGCACCAGCGGTCCGATGATTTCATGGACATCGCCGCCCGAACAGAAATTGTCGCCGGCGCCCGACACCACCACCGCCTTGACGTCGGGCGCCCACTTGAGCTGGTGAAAGAGGTCGCGCAATTCGGCATAGCTGTCGAACGTGAGGGGATTCTTGCGCTCCGGACGATTCAGGGTGATGGTGGCCACCCCGTCCCGGACTTCCCACAGGAAGCGCGCGGCCTGATACCCCGCCATGGGGCGGCGGTTGCCCGCCAGGAGTTGCGGATCAATACGTTCGTCGATCATGGGGGAGTTCTCCAGTAAAAAACGGACACGGCCCGGCATGGCGGCATGCCGGCCGCTACATGACTTCGCCGCCGCTGACGGAAATGGATTGCCCGGTCACCGCGCCGGCGCCCTCGCCGCACAGCCAGGACACGGCATCGGCCACTTCATCGGGCGCGACCAGGCGGCCCTGGGGGTTGGTCTTCACGAATTCGGCGCGCGCGGCTTCCTCGCTGCGGCCCGTCCTGGCCACCACGCGCGCCACGCTCTCGCGCACGATGTCGGTATCCGCATACCCGGGGCAGACGGCATTGACCGTAATGCCCTTGGCCGCCAGTTCCAGCGCCAGGGATCGGGTCAGGCCCACGACGCCATGCTTGGCGGCGCAATAGGCCGACACATAAGCGTAGCCCTTCTGCCCGGCCGTGCTGGCGACGTTGACGATGCGCCCCCAGCCGGCCTGCAGCATGTCGGGCAGCACCGCCCGGCTGCACAGCATGGGGCCGGTCAGGTTCACGTCCAGCATGCGCTGCCACAGGGCCGCGTCCATCTTCAGGAACGCCGCGCTTTCCGCCTGGCCGGCGTTGTTGACCAGCACCTGGATGGGACCGAAGCGGTCCCTGGCCTGGGCCAGAGCCTGTTCCAGCTGCGCCGCATCGGCGACGTCCGCCGCGACCGCGTGGAGGCCTTCCGGATCGGTGGCGGCCAGCTGCCGGCCCGAGGACAGCGTGCGGCTCAGGATCGTGACCCGGCAGCCGTCCGCCCGCAAGCGCCGCACGATGGCCGCGCCGATCCCCCGGCTACCGCCGGTGACCAGGGCGTGGAGAGCGGCCGCGCTCATAGGGACGCCTGCCCCGCCGCGTGGCGCAGCGCCTGTTCCTGCATCGCATGTTCGCGCTCGAACAGGGTTTCCATCTGGCGTTTCCCCTGGAAGTACTGCTGGGGCCACGCGACGTCGGTGTAGCCGATCTTGGCGGCCTCGGTCAGCGTCCAGGCCGGATTGGCCAGGTGCGGCCGGGCCACCGCGCACAGGTCCGCGCGGCCGGCGGCCAGGATGCTGTTGATGTGGTCGGCCTCGCTGATGGCGCCCACGGCGATGGTCGCGATGCCGGCTTCCTGGCGGACCCGATCGGCCATCGGCGTCTGGTACATGCGCCCGTACACCGGCTTTTCCTGCTTGCTGACCTGGCCGGAGGAACAGTCGATCAGATCGGCCCCCGCGGCCTTGAAGGCCCGGGCGATCTCGACCGCGTCTTCCGGCGTGGTGCCGCCTTCCACCCAGTCCGTCGCGGAAATCCGCACGGACATGGGTTTTTCCTGGGGCCAGAGCGCCCGCATGGCGGTGAAGATCTCCAGGGGGTAGCGCAGGCGATTGGCCAGCGTGCCGCCATATTCGTCGGTGCGATGATTGGTCAGCGGCGAAATGAAGGCCGACAGCAGGTAGCCGTGGGCGCAGTGCAGTTCCAGCCAGTCGGCGCCGATCTCGATCACGGCGCGGGTCGACGCCAGGAACTGTTCCTTGACTTCGTCCATGTCCTGGCGCGTCATTTCGCGCGCCACCTGGCTGACGCCCTCCAGATACTGCTGCGGCGAGGCCGAGATGATGGGCCAGTTGCCTTCGGGCAGCGGCAGGTCGGTGCCGTCCCAGGCCCGGCGCGTGGAAGCCTTCGCGCCCGCATGGCCGAGCTGCATGCCGAAGCGGGCATCGGTATGGGCATGGATCCAGTCGGCGATGCGCTTGAAGGCGGCGGTGTGTTCCGGCCGGTAAAGCCCCGGGCAGCCCGGGGTGATGCGCCCTTCCGGGCTGACGCAGGCCATCTCGGCGAACACCAGGCCGGCGCCGCCCATGGCCCGCGCGCCCAGATGCACCAGGTGGTAATCGCCCACCAGGCCGTCTTCCGCGGAATACTGCGCCATGGGCGAGACGACCACCCGGTTCTTCAGCGTCAGGCCGCGCACGGTATACGGCGTGAACATGGGGGGCGGCGGCGTGCGGCCATCCGGCACCGCCAGGCCATCGCGTTGCGCGAACCAGCGCTCGTACCCTTCCAGCCAGTTCCTGTCGCGCAGGCGCAGATTCTCGTGGCTGATCCGCTGGCTGCGCGTCAGCATGGAATACATGAACTGTTCGGGTTCGAGCTGATCGCAATAGCGCCGGCCGCAGACCTCGAACCATTCCATGGCGTTCCAGGCGGCGTTCTGCAGGCGCAAGGTCTCGACCCGGCGGGCTTCCTGATAGGCGGTCAGCACTTCGGGAATATGGGCGGGCGTGTCGCCCAGCAGCTTGAACTGGCGGGTCAGTTCGATGGCGTCCTCGATCGCGAGCTTGGTGCCCGAGCCGATGGCGAAGTGGGCCGTGTGCACGGCGTCGCCCATCAGCACGACGTGGCTGCCGTGTTCGTTGCGCAGCCACCAGTGTTCGCACACCACCCGCTGGAAATTCAGCCAGGCCGAGCCCCGCAGATGCCGCGCATTGGAAATCAGCGACTCGCCCTGCAGGTTGTCGGCAAACAGCTTTTCGCAGAACGCGATCGACTGGTCCTGGTCCGCCTGGTCCAGACCATGCGCCTTCCAGGTCTCTTCCGTGGTCTCGACGATGAAGGTCGAGGTGCTGTCGTCGAACTTGTAGATGTGCGCCTGGAACCAGCCGTGTTCGGTACGCTGGAAATCGAAGGTGAAGGCATCGTACAGGCGATGGGTGCCCAGCCAGATGTAGCGATTCGGGCGGGTGACGATGTCGGGCCGGAAGACGGATTCGTACTTCCTACGCACGACGGAATTGACGCCGTCGGCGGCGATGATCAGGTCCGCATCCGGGTAGTCGGCATCCGACGCCACATTGGTTTCGAACACCAGCCGCACGCCCAGCGCCTCGCAGCGCGCCTGCAGGATGTTCAGCAGCTTCTTGCGCCCGATGCCCACGAATCCGTGGCCGCCCGAGCGGATGCTGCGCCCCTTGAACAGCAGTTCTATGTCGTCCCAGTGGTTGAAGGCGGCCTGGATCTCGTCGGCGGTTTCCCGGTCCCACTGCCGCATGTTGTCCATGGTGATGTCGGAAAAGACCACCCCCCAGCCGAACGTGTCGTAGGGCTTGTTGCGCTCGACCACCGTGATGTCGTGGGCAGGATCCAGTTTCTTCATCAGCAAGGCCAGATACAGGCCCGCAGGCCCACCGCCGATGCAAACAATCTTCATGCTGCGTCTCCTGAGACCCGGCTTGTCGGAAGGGTTGGCGTCCCGGCCTGCCGTCAATTAATTTAGTTTCTGTTAATTTAAAAGTAAACTAATTGGGTGTCAACTGGGGGTTTTTGCACCTGCCGGATCAGGCAGGTGCGGAGACGGACATCCAGACGCGGCGCCCCGCTTTACGGGCGGGGGCCGCTGATGCGGGCGATACGAACAGGGCCTGCGGCCCCGGCGTCAGCGGCTGGCCAGCCAGCGCACGAGCTCGTCGTCGAAGGGCCGCACCGCCGCCGCGCCGGGATGGTTGACCAGGCTGACCAGGATGTAGCGCTTGCCGCTGGCGCCGCGCACGTAGCCGGCCAGCGCGCGGGAACCATTCAGGGTGCCGGTCTTCAAATGCGCCTGGCCGCGCGTGTCGTTGGACCGCAGCCGGCGGCGCACCGTGCCGTCCATGCCGGAAATCGCCAGCGAAGACATGAATTCAGACATCATCGGGGAACGCCAGGCCACGTCCAGCATCTGCGCCAGACCGCGCGCCGTGACCCGCCCCTGGCGCGACAGGCCCGAGCCATTGTCCAGCACCCAGCCGGCGGTATCGACGTTCTGATTCTTCAGGATGGTGCGCACGGCCTGGCCGGCGGTTTCCGGCGTGGCCCCCGGGCCGTTCATCTCCGCGCCCAGCGTCAGCAGGGTCATGCGCGCCATGACGTTGTTGCTGTGCTTGTTGATCTGGCGGATGACGTCCGACAGCGCGGGCGAATCGTGCCAGGCCAGGACCTTGGCCTTGGCGGGCGCCGGCCCCTGCGAGAAGCCGCGCCCCAGAGTGCCGCCCAATTCGCGCCACAACAGCCGGAACAGCGCCTCGAAGTGATCCGCCTGGGTGCCGGCCAGCCGGTACATGCTGAATTCTCCGCAGCTGCCCCAGGCCTTGCCCGCCAGGCGAATGGTCGTCACCGGCCCCTGCACGCGGGCGTCCACGACGAAATTGCTGGCGGGGCGGCAGCTGCCGTCCTGCCAGGTCAGGTTCCCATCGACCTTCACCGTGGGCGTGGGCGGATCAATGATGGGAATCCACTGGCGATGCTTTTCGTCGGGCTGGAACAGGATGCGGGTGGCGCCGAAGCCCACCATCATCGCGTCGGGACTGGCGTTGTAGGGCCGGTCGGGCGAATCGTCGAATTCCCCCGGATCGATCGCGACCTGGCCGAACACGCCGCGGTCCACGACCACGTCGCTGAGATTCTTGATGCCCCGCAGGCGCAGCTCGCGCAGCACGTTCCATAGGTCCTCGGCCGTGAACCAGGGGTCTCCCGCCGCCTTGACGTACAACGGGCCCTTCAGGGTGCCCTGCTCGTCGACCCGGGCGTCGGGGGCCGCCAGGAACTGGGTGCGCCAGGTGTAATCCGGCCCCAGGGTGGAGAGCGCCGTCCAGGTGGTCACGGTCTTCATGACCGAGGCCGGATTGCGCGGCACGTCGGCCTGGATGCTGCTGATCACGGGGCCGCCCGCCTCGCGGATTTCCAGGGACAGGGCGGATTCGGGCAGCCGGGTGGCCTTCCAGGCCTTCTGCAGTTCGGGAGGCAGGGCCTGGGCCGACGCGCCGGCGGCCGAGACCGACAGCACGCCCAGGAACAGCGCCGCGCGCACCCATCCCCGCCATCCCGGCAGCGTTCCCGCCGACCGGCCCGCCGGCCGAAGAAAATGCCGACGATCCTGCTGTTGTTCTGCCCGACTCATGGCGCCACCCGACAAAAGCCATCAGCATAATCCAAAGAGCCGCGCGCGCGGGGCATTCGGGCATCCATTCTTACCGATCCTCACAAGCGACCCGGCCATCCCGCGAGCCGAAACACCGGGCCGGCGGGCCGGACTAAAATACGGGCCGACTCTTCATTCTTCGCGGCCCCGACCGGGCCTCCGACACCCCCGTGACTGCTGATCTGGATCTCGCCGATTTCGACTACGAACTGCCCCCCGAACTGATTGCCCAGCATCCCGCCGCCCGGCGCGACGCCAGCCGCTTGCTGCACCTGAACGCCGGCGGCGCGCTGCGCGACCTCCAGTTCACCGACCTGCCCGGCCTGCTGCGGGCCGGGGACCTGCTGGTCTTCAACAATACCCGCGTCATCAAGGCGCGGCTGCGGGGCCGCAAGGACAGCGGCGGCCAGGTGGAAGTCCTGGTGGAACGCATCCTGGATCCCCGTCACGCGCTGGCGCACGTGCGGGCCAGCAAGTCTCCGCGCCCCGGCGCCCGCCTGCTGCTGGCCGATGGCGCCATCGACGCCGAGGTCCTGGGCCGCCGGGACGAGCTGTTCGAACTGGCCTTTCCCGCCCCCATCCTGGACCTGCTGGACCGGCACGGCAGCGTGCCCCTGCCCCCCTACATCACCCACACGGCGGACGGCGACGACGAATCGCGCTACCAGACGGTCTACGCGCAGCAGCCCGGGGCCGTGGCCGCCCCCACGGCCGGACTGCACTTCGACCAGGCCATGCTGGACCGCCTGCGCGCCCAGGGCATCGACCAGGCCTTCGTGACCCTGCACGTGGGCGCGGGCACCTTCCAGCCGGTGCGCGTCACGCACATCCGCGACCACGTGATGCATGCGGAACGCTACGTCGTGCCGGAAGAGACCCTGAGGAAGATCCGCGAGACCCGCGCCCGGGGCGGACGGGTGGTCGCCGTGGGCACCACCAGCGTCCGGTCGCTGGAGGCCGCCGCCCGCGAAGGCGACGGCGTGCACACCACCGAGGGCGACACCCGGATCTTCATCACGCCGGGCTACGCGTTCGCCAACGTGGACGCCCTGATCACCAATTTCCACCTGCCGCAGTCCACCCTGCTGATGCTGGTCTCGGCGCTGGCGGGCATGGAGCCCATCCAGCGGGCCTACGCGCACGCCGTACAATCGCGCTACCGCTTCTTCAGCTACGGCGACGCCATGTTCATCGAGGCCGCCCAGACTTCCCCTGCCCAGACCCCATGACCGGATTGCAATTCGAACTGCTGCACACGGACGGCGCCGCCCGGCGCGGCCGCCTCACCCTGAACCACGGCGTCGTCCAGACGCCGATCTTCATGCCCGTGGGCACCTACGGCAGCGTCAAGGCCATGCTGCCGCACGAACTGACGGACATCGGCGCCCAGATCGTGCTGGGCAACACCTTTCACCTGTGGCTGCGCCCCGGCACCGACATCATGGACCGGCACGGCGGCCTGCACGGCTTCATGCAGTGGGACAAGCCGATCCTGACGGATTCGGGCGGCTTCCAGGTCTTCAGCCTGGACGGCATGCGCAAGATCACCGAGGAAGGCGTGCGATTCGCATCGCCCATCGACGGATCGCGGCAGTTCCTCTCGCCGGAAGAATCCATGCGCATCCAGCGCAGCCTGAATTCGGACATCGTCATGGTGCTGGACGAATGCACGCCCTATCGCATCGGCGAGCGCCCCGCCACGCACGCCGAAGCCGCCGCCTCCATGCGCATGTCGCTGCGCTGGGCGCGGCGCTCGCGCCAGGCGTTCCGCGACCTGGACAATCCCAATGCGCTCTTCGGCATCATCCAGGGCGGCATGTACGAGGACCTGCGCGACGAGTCCCTGGCCGGCCTGACCGACATCGGCTTCGAAGGCTACGCCATCGGCGGCCTGTCGGTGGGCGAGCCCAAGGAAGACATGATGCGGGTGCTGGCCCACGTCGCGCCGCGCATGCCCGCGCGGGCGCCCCGCTACCTGATGGGCGTCGGCACACCCGAAGACCTGGTCGAAGGCGTGCGCCAGGGCGTGGACATGTTCGACTGCGTGATGCCCACCCGCAACGCCCGCAACGGCTGGCTGTTCACGCGCTACGGCGACCTGAAGATCCGCAATGCCCGCTACCGCGACGACCTGCGGCCGCTCGACCCCGGCTGCCGCTGCCACACCTGCCGGCACTTTTCCCGATCCTACCTGCACCACCTGCAGCGCGTCGGGGAAATCACCGGCGCGCGGCTCAATACCCTGCACAACCTGCATTTCTACCTGAACCTGATGAGCGAAATGCGCGAGGCCATCGAGCAGGGCCGGTTCGAAAGCTGGCGCCAGGCCTTCCTGCGGGACCGGTCCCGGGGGATCGAATAGCGCCGCCGCGCGGCCGGCCCCCTTTATCGCTACAATCAAGAGTTAATCTCGTATCCAGACCTCTCATCCAACCCCTGATTTCCCAGGAGCCTTCATGTCTCTCGTTGACACTCTGACCCTGATCCCGGCCCAGGCGGCCGGCGGCGAACCCAACGCGCTGATGAGCATGCTGCCCATCATCCTGATGTTCGTCATCCTGTACTTCCTGATGATCCGCCCGCAGATGAAGCGCCAGAAGGACCACAAGAAAATGGTTTCGGCCCTGGCCAAGGGCGACGAGATCATCATGTCCGGCGGCATGCTGGGCAAGATCAGCAAGGTCAGCGACAACTACCTGACCGTGGAAGTCGGCCAGTCCGGCGACAAGGCCGTCGAAGCCGTCGTGCAGCGCAGCGCCGTGACGGCCGTGCTGCCCAAGGGCACGATCAAGTCCCTCTGATCGCCCCATCCGGCGCCGCCTTTTCGGCGGCGCCCGGTCTTTCAGCCTCCCCTTCCGACCGACCATGAACCGCTACCCCATCTGGAAGTACCTCATCGTGCTGGCCGCCGTCCTGATCGGCGTGCTCTACACGTTGCCCAATCTCTATGGCGAATCGCCGGCCGTCCAGATCGCGGGGGCCAAGACATCGGTCAAGATCGACCAGGGCACGCTCGAAAGGGCCGACCAGATCCTGAAACAGGCCGACATCCAGCCTACGGCCAGTTCGTTCGAGATGAACGGCCCCGTGGGCTCGGTGCGTCTGCGCTTCGATTCCACCGACACGCAGCTCAAGGCCAAGGACACGCTGGAAAAGGCGCTCAACACCGATCCGAAGAACCCGGACTACACGGTGGCGCTGAACCTGATGTCGGCCTCGCCCAACTGGCTGACGGCCCTGGGCGCGCACCCCATGTACCTGGGCCTGGACCTGCGCGGCGGCGTGCACTTCCTGCTGCAGGTGGACCTGCAGGGCGCCCTGACCAGCCGCTATGACTCCATGGCCGGCGAAGCCCGCACCACCCTGCGCGACGCCAAGGTCAAATTCGAGGACGTGGAACGCAACCAGCAATCCGTGCGGGCCACCTTCGCCACCCAGAACGACCGCGACGCCGCCGCCGACGCGCTGCGCCGCTCCATTCCGGAAATGGTCTTCACGACCAGCCAGTCGGGCAACAGCTGGCTGCTGGACGGCACGCTCAGCCCGGCCTCGATCACCCAGGTGCAGAACAACGCCCTGAAACAGAACATCCAGACCCTGCACAACCGGATCAACGAACTGGGCGTGGCCGAACCGGTCATCCAGCAACAGGGCGGCGACCGCATCGTGGTCCAGCTGCCTGGCGTGCAGGACGTGGCCAAGGCCAAGGAAATCCTGGGCCGCACCGCCACCCTGGAAATCCACATGGTGGACGATTCCCCGTCGGCCATGGCGGCCCTGCAATCCGGCCGCGTGCCCTTCGGCCTGGTGCGCTACACCGACCGGGATGGCCGCCCGCTGCTGCTGCGCCGCCAGGTCATCCTGACCGGCGAGAACCTCCAGGACGCCCAGCCGGGCCGCGACCAGCAGACCCAGGAACCCACCGTCAACCTGACCCTGGATTCCAAGGGCGCCCGCATCTTCCGCGACGTCACCCGCGACAACATCGGCAAGCGCATGGCCATCGTGCTGTTCGAGAACGGCAAGGGCGAAGTCGTCACCGCGCCCGTGATCCGGTCCGAGATCCCCGGCGGCCAGGTGCAGATTTCCGGCAGCATGACCGCCCAGGAAGCCGCCGACGTGTCGCTGCTGCTGCGCGCCGGCGCCCTGGCCGCGCCGATGCACATCATCGAAGAACGCACCATCGGCCCCAGCCTGGGCGCCGCCAACATCAAGCAGGGCTTCGATTCGACGCTGTACGGCTTCACCGCCATCGCGATCTTCATCATCCTGTACTACCACCTGTTCGGCCTGTTCTCGACCCTGGGGCTGTCCTTCAACGTGCTGCTGCTGCTGGCCGTGCTGTCCATGCTGCAGGCCACGCTGACCCTGCCGGGGATTGCCGCCATCGCGCTCACGCTGGGCATGGCCATCGACGCCAACGTGCTGATCAACGAACGGATACGGGAAGAACTGCGCCTGGGCCTACCGCCCCAGCAGGCCATCCACCTGGGGTTCGATCGCGCCTGGGCGACGATTTTCGACTCCAACCTGACCAGCCTGATCGTCGGGGTGGCGCTGCTGACCTTCGGCACTGGCCCGGTGCGCGGCTTCGCCGTGGTGCACTGCATCGGCATCCTGACCTCGATGTTCTCGTCGGTGGTGGGGGTGCGCGCCCTGGCCAATCTGTACTACGGCCGCAAGCGCAAGCTGAAATCCATCTCGATCGGCCAGATCTGGAAACCCAAGCAGGACTAATCAGGATTCATCATGGAATTTTTCCGCATCCATCGCACCATCCCGTTCATGCGGCATGCGCTGATCCTGAACATCATCAGCCTGCTGACATTCCTGGCCGCCGTCTTCTTCATCGCCTCGCGCGGCTTTCACCTGTCGATCGAGTTCACCGGCGGCACGGTGATGGAAGTCCACTACAGCCAGACGGCGCCCGTGGCCGACATCCGCACGGCCATCGACGCCCTGGGCTACAAGGACTTCCAGGTGCAGAATTTCGGCACCTCGCAGGACGTGATGATCCGCCTGCCCATCCGCCCCGACGAGGACACGGCCGCCCAGAGCCGCACCGTGCTGTCGTCCCTGCAGGCCCAGCACGCCGACGTGCAGCTGCGCCGCGTGGAATTCGTCGGCCCGCAGGTGGGCCAGGAACTGCTGCACAACGGCCTGATGGCGCTGCTGTTCGTGGTGGTGGGCATCATGGTGTACCTGGCCGTGCGTTTCGAATGGAAGCTGGCCGCGTCGTGCGCCATCGCCAACCTGCACGACGTGGTGATCATCCTGGGCTTCTTCGCCTTCTTCCAGTGGGAATTCTCGCTGTCGGTGCTGGCGGGGGTGCTGGCCGTGCTGGGGTATTCGGTCAACGAATCCGTGGTGGTGATGGACCGGATCCGGGAAAATTTCCGCAAGCAGCGCAAGGCCTCGGTGCGGGAAATCATCAACGCGTCCATCACGCAGAACATTTCCCGAACGGTGATCACGCACGGTTCGACGCAGATGATGGTGCTGTCGATGTTCTTCTTCGGCGGCCCGACCCTGCACAATTTCTCCCTGGCGCTGACCATCGGGATCTGGTTCGGGATCTACTCGTCCGTGTTCGTGGCCGCCGCGCTGGCGATGTGGATGGGCATCCGCCGCGAAGACCTGGTCAAGCACGTCAAGAAAGAAGGCGCGGAAGTGGAATTGGGATGAGATCGGACACGCAGAGGTCCCTGCGGACCTCTGCGCGCCGGTTTCATCTCACCCACCGGATCACCCACCGTCCCGCCGCCACCGCCAGCAACACCGCCAGCGCGCCAGCGCATAACACAGGCGGCATCCACCCACCGTCGTAGCGCCATAGGGCGACAATGCGATCGAGCTGAAAGCCCGTGGCCACCAGCCCCGCGCCGATCAGCCCCAGCGTCGCCGAGGCGAACTGCGGCTGGAACAGGGCCAGGGACGCGGCGGCGGCCAGCAGAGCGATCATCGCCAGCCACAGCGCCGCGTCGCGCAGCGGCAGCGGAGCCGAAGGCCAGAGCCGATCCAGGAAACTGGGCTGGCGCAGTTCATAGCCCAAGGCGCCCGACCCCGCATCGCCGGCGGCGGATTCCACGTGCCAGTTCAGCGCGTAGAGCCCGTAGGCCTTCTGTTCGGGGATGGGAATGCGGATTTCCGCGCCGGCATCGCGGATCGCATACAGGGGCAGCACCTGCCCCTGCGGATTGACCAGATCGACCCGCGCCACCCTGACGGGTTCGCTGAACACCAGGGACACTTCCGTCGGCGGCTTGAGCAGCACCCCGCCCGATGACAGGGAAGTCGCCACCAGCGCGATGCTTCCCCAGGAAATCTGCGACCACAACAGCAGGCAGGCGGCAAGAAAGGACTTCACGACATCAATTTCAACGAAGGGACGTGCGCCAGTATAGGTCCTTTCCAGGGCCCGGCCGCACGAGGCCCGCCCCCGCCCCGGACCGGTCGAAAGCGGGACTCCCAGGCCATCGCCCGAGCGCACGTTTTGGACTTCAACAGTTTAAGCAGTTATAAAGGCATTATTAAAAGTAATGTCTTTATTCAAGCTGGAGGAGAAGCCATGCAAAAACCTGTACTGCAAGATCCCGCCCGCCGCCGCGCCCTGCTGACCGGGGGCGGCCTGGCCGCCCTGGCGGCCGTCCCGGGGGCGTCCTGGGCGGATGGCGTGCGCACCGACCCGCCGGCCAAGGCCACCGCCGCCGGGGGCAAGGCCCTGCCGGAATACGCGGCCTGGAAGGACGCGGACGCCATGATCGTCCACAGCGCCAACACCATCGAGCTGCGTCGCCAGGACTTCGGCCACAGCACGATCACCCCCAGCGACCGCCTGTACGTGCGCAACAACCTCAATCCGCCCTCGGCCGACATCCTGAAGGATCCGGACGCCTGGACCCTGGAAATTTCGGGCGTGGCCAAGCCCGCCAAGCTGACGGTCGCGGATCTCAAGCGCATGGGGTTGACGTCCGTCACGATGGTGCTGCAATGCTCGGGCAACGGCCGGGCCTGGTTCCCCCACAAGCCCAGCGGCACCCAATGGACGGTCGGCGCGGCGGGATGCGTGGTGTTCGCCGGCGTCCCCGTCAAGGACGTCATCAAGGCCTGCGGCGGCGCGGCCGGCGACATGAAATACATGACCAGCACGGGCGGCGAGACCCTGCCCGAAGGCCTGGACCCCAAGACGCTGATGGTTGAACGCTCCGTCCCGCTGTCGGCCATGGAAGACGCGATCCTGGCCTGGGAACTGAACGGCGAACCCCTGCCCCTGGCCCATGGCGGGCCGCTGCGCATGATCGTGCCCGGCTACATGGGCGTGAACAACGTCAAATACATCAAGCACTTGGCGCTGACGGCCGAACAGTCCCCCGCCAAGATCCAGCAAAGCAGCTACCGGTTCTCCGCCGTCGGCGAAAAGGGCGGCCCCGACCACCCCTCCATCTGGGAAATGCCGGTCAATTCCTGGATCACCTCGCCCTTCGACCCCGCCAAGCCCCTGACCGCCGGCCGGGTGCAGATCACGGGCGTCGGCCTGGGGGGATTCCACCCTCTCAAGGGCGTGGAAATTTCCATCGACGGCGGCAAGACCTGGAAGGCGGCGCAGGAATTCGGCCCCGACATGGGCCGCTATGCCTGGCGCACATTCGTGCTGGGCGTGGACCTGAAGCCGGGCAAATACCAGATCGCCAGCCGGGCCACCAACGAGCACGGGGATGTCCAACCCAAGGAACGCCAGGAAAACAACCGCGGCTACAACAACAACAGCTGGCTGGATCACAGCATCGAACTGGAGGTCGTCTGAAGTGAATCATGTTGTATCGAAATTGAAGCGCGGCGCCGCGATCGTACTGGGTTGCGGCGTCATGGCCATCGTCGCGGCGAGTCCGGCCGCCGCCGACGAAGCCACTCTGGCCGAAGGCAAGGCGCTGTTCCAGAAGGACGCCGTGCCTGCCTGCGCGGTCTGCCACACCCTGAAGGATGCCGGCGCCAGCGGGGCCATCGGCCCGAACCTGGATGAACTGCAGCCGGGCAAGGACCAGATCCTGGCGGTGCTGCGCGACGGCTCCGGACCCATGCCCTCGTTCGCCGAAAGCCTGACCGAGGAACAGCGCCAAGCGGTCGCCGACTACGTCGTCCACGCCACGCACCCGCAGTGATCCGGATCCGCTAAGCAGATACACCGGGGCCATGCCGGCCGGTTCCCCGCCCGGGGACCGGCCGGCGGCTTTTCCGGCGGCGGGCCGGCGCCCGACCCTGCCGCCCCGACGACGCGGGCTATCCGCCGGCGCGTGCAGTAAAATAGCGGATTGTCCATTTTCGACCGCCCCCGGGATATAAACCCGCCCCGGCGACCCGCCATGCAAGAAACTCCCGTGCGCCGCCCCGGCGTCATTCCCGCTTCCCGTGAATCCGCCGAACACCTGAAGGATCAGGCCTGGCGCCAGGCCCAGGACGAAACCCTGGCCGGCCTGCTGCAGCCCATGGAACCCGGGCGGCACAAGAAACTGTTCATCCGCACCTTCGGCTGCCAGATGAACGAATACGACTCCGAAAAGATGGTCGACATCCTGCGGGCCGCCCAAGGCGTCGAACTCACCGATACGCCTGACGATGCCGACATCATCCTGTTCAACACCTGTTCGGTGCGCGAAAAGGCCCAGGAAAAGGTCTTTTCCGACCTGGGCCGCGTCCAGCACCTGAAGCAGGCCAGGCCGGATCTGGTCATCGGCGTGGGCGGCTGCGTCGCCAGCCAGGAGGGCGAGGCCATCGTGCGCCGCGCGCCCTACGTGGACGTCGTGTTCGGCCCGCAGACCCTGCACCGCCTGCCCGAACTGATCGACCGGCGCCGCGCCACCGGGCATTCCCAGGTGGACATTTCCTTTCCGCTGATCGAGAAATTCGACGCGCTGCCCCCCGCCCGGGTGGACGGGCCGTCGGCCTTCGTCTCCATCATGGAAGGCTGCAGCAAATACTGCAGCTTCTGCGTCGTGCCCTATACCCGCGGCGCGGAAGTCTCCCGCCCCTTCGACGACGTGCTGACCGAAATCGCAGACCTGGCCGACCAGGGAGTGCGCGAGGTCACGCTGCTGGGACAGAACGTCAACGCCTATCGCGGCCCGACGGGCGAATCCGGCGAGATCGCCGATTTCGCCATGCTGCTGGACTACGTGCACGACATCCCCGGCATCGAGCGCATCCGCTACACCACCTCGCATCCCAAGGAAATGACGGCCCGCCTGATCGAGGCGCACGGTCGCCTGCCAAAACTCGCCCCCTTCCTGCACCTGCCGGTGCAGGCCGGCAGCGATCGGGTGCTGGCCGCCATGAAGCGCGGCTACACCGCGCTGGAATACAAATCCATCATTCGCCGCCTGAAGGCCGCCCGCCCCGACATCACGCTGTCGTCCGACTTCATCATCGGCTTTCCCGGCGAAACGGAAGACGACTTCCAGAAAACCATGGACCTGGTGCGCCACGTCGGCTTCGACCAGTCCTTTTCCTTCGTCTATTCCAAGCGCCCCGGCACCCCGGCGGCCGACCTGGACGATCCCGTCCCCCAGGCGGAAAAGCTGGATCGCCTGCACCGCCTGCAGACGCTCATCAACGAGCAGGCCGCCGCCTACAGCCAGGCCATGGTGGGCGGCATCCAGCGCCTGCTGGTGGAAGGGCCGTCCAAAAAGGACCCGAACGACATGAAAGGCCGCACCGAGAACAATCGCATCGTCAACTTCGCCGGCCAGCCTCGGCTGATCGGCCGCATGGTGGACGTGCGCATCACCCAGGCCCTGACCAACACCCTGCGCGGCGAGATCGTCACCACCGAAACCGACCGGGTGGGCGCATGACGGCGCCCAAGACCGCCGGCGCCCGGCCCGTGTCCCTGCAGTTGGCCGGCAACAACGCGCAGCTGTCCAATCTCTGCGGTCCGCTGGATGAAAACCTGCGCCAGATCGCACAAGCCTACGACGTGACCATCGGCCGGCGCGGCAACCGCTTCAGCGTGCGCGGCGCCCGCGCAGGCGAAGCCGGCCAGGCCCTGCGCTGGTTCCACGAACGCTCGGCCCAGGCGCCGCTGTCGCTCGACGACCTGCAGCTCGGCCTGGTCGAACTGAGCAATCGTGGCACCGCCCCGTCCCCGGACACCAATGCGCCCCGGAACCTGCCCGAGCTGCCCCCCGTGGACGACGAAGGCCCGGTGCTGCGCACCCGCAAAACCGACCTGCGCGCGCGCACGCCGCGCCAGCGCGACTACCTGAACGCCATCCTCAAGCACGACGTCAGCTTCGGCGTCGGCCCCGCCGGCACCGGCAAGACCTGGCTGGCCGTGGCCTGCGCCATCGACGCGCTGGAACGGGAATCCGTCACCCGGCTGGTGCTGACCCGCCCCGCCGTGGAAGCCGGCGAACGCCTGGGCTTCCTGCCCGGCGACCTGGTGCAGAAGGTCGACCCCTACCTGCGCCCCCTGTACGACGCGCTGTACGACCTGATGGGCTTCGAAAAAACCCAGCGCCTGTTCGAAAAGCAGACCATCGAGATCGCCCCCCTGGCCTACATGCGCGGGCGCACCTTGAACCACGCCTTCATCATCCTGGACGAGGCCCAGAACACCACGCCCGAGCAGATGAAGATGTTCCTGACGCGCATCGGCTTCGGCAGCAAGGCCGTCATCAACGGCGACCCGTCACAGGTGGACCTGCCCAAGGGACACCAGAGCGGCCTGCTGCACGCGCTGGAAGTGCTGGACGGGGTGCCGGGCATCGCCCAGACGCGCTTCACCAGCCGCGACGTCGTGCGCCACCCCCTGGTGGCCCGCATCGTCGACGCCTACGAAAAGGCGGGCGACCATGTATCCTGATTTCTCCCTCAGCATCCAGTACGCCGTCGATGCCCCCCAACTGCCGCGCTGGCGCCTGCGGCGCTGGGTCGGCCGCGCCCTGGAACAGGCCCTGGCCGCCCCCGATCCCCGCGCGGGACAGCCCGTCGCCCTGGCCCTGCGCCTGGTCGACGCGGAAGAAGGCCGCAGCCTGAACGCCGCCTGGCGGCAGCGCGACTATGCGACCAATGTGCTGACCTTCGAATATGGCGCCGACCCCTCGGGCCTGATCAGCGGCGACATCGTGCTGTGCCTGCCGGTGCTGGAACGCGAGGCTGCGGAACAGGGCAAACCCCTGCTGCACCACGCCGCCCACCTGACCACCCACGGGGTGCTGCACGCCCTGGGATACGACCACATCGAAGCCGACGAGGCCGAGCGCATGGAAGCCCTGGAAACCGCCATCCTGGCCGCCCAGGGAATCCCCGACCCCTACCGATGACGCGGCGCCGCCTAAGCGCGCCGAGTTATCGGTTATGCTAGAAGATCCACGAACTCGTCCTACGGACAATGCCAGACCCTCACTCACCGGACCCGGAACCTCGACCTGCGTCGCCGTCTTCCCCTTCCCTGTTCTCCCGCCTCAAGGCCCTGCTGCGGCCGTCCCCGCCCGCCGATCGTGAAGGCATCCGGGCCGTGCTGGAAGCCGCCCACGACCACTCCATTCTGGATGGCGAATCCTACGCCATGATTTCCGGGGCGCTGGAAGTCGCCGACAAGACCGTGTTGGACATCATGGTGTCGCGTTCCCGCATGGATATGCTGGACGTTTCCCAGCCGCTGGCCGAACTGATGCCGTTCATCACCGAAACGGGCCATTCCCGCTTCCCCGTCTACGAAGGCGACCGGGACAACATCATCGGCGTGCTGCTGGCCAAGGACCTGCTCCTGACGCTCTCGGACCAGGCCCTGGACATCCGCGCGCTGATCCGCCCGCCCGTCTTCATCCCCGAATCCAAGCGGCTGAACGAACTGCTGCACGAATTCCGCATGAGCCGCAACCACCTGGCCATCGTCATCGACGAACACGGCGGCATCGGCGGCCTGGTCACCATGGAAGACGTCCTGGAACAGATCGTCGGCGACATCGAGGACGAATTCGACGACGCGGACGAAAAGACGATCTTCCGCACCGGGGACAACAGCTGGCGGGCCATGGGCACCACCGAGATCGAAGACTTCAACGAAGCCTTCCACGTGGACCTGCCCGACGAGGACTACGACACCCTGAACGGCTGGCTGGCCGCCGAACTGGGCCACATTCCCCGGCGCGGCGAACGCTTCGAAGGCCAGGGGCTGGCCTTCACCGTGGTGGGCGCCGACGGCAAGCGCGCCCGCTGGCTGCACGTGCAGCGCCTCACCGAACCTTCCTCGGCCGCCGACGCGCCGAATGCCTGAATCCCCCTGCCAACTCCCCTCATGATGTCCGACTCCGTGCCGACCGACACCTCCGCGCCCGCCCGGCGCGCCCGCGCAGCGGCGGGATCCCCTTGGCGCACGCGTTTCTGGGTGCTGCTGGCGGGCGCCGTGCAGGCCCTGTGCTTCGCTCCCGGCCCGCTGCCCGCCTGGAGCCTGCCCTTCGTGCAGATCGCCAGCCTGGCGATCCTGGCGGCCTACGCCTGGGGGGCCTCGGGGCCGCGCCAGGCGGCCGGCTACGGCTGGCTGTTCGGACTGAGCCAGTTCGCCATCGGGGTGTACTGGCTCACCATCAGCATGCATCAGTTCGGCGGCTTGGCCCTGCCCCTGGCCATCGGGGCGCTGCTGCTGTTCGCCGCCGCCATGGCGGCGTACGCGGCCGGGGCCTGCGCCCTGAGCGCCTGGCTGTGCGCCGGACACGGAAACCCGGAACAACCGGCCCGGCGCCAGATCCTGAACGCGGCGGCCTGGGCCTGCGCCTGGACCTTGTTCGAATGGCTGCGAGGCACGCTGTTCACCGGCTTCACCTGGCTGAACGTCGGCTATGCCCACGCCGAAGGCATGTTCGCCGCCTGGGCGCCGCTGGTCGGGGTCTACGGCCTGGCCTGGCTGTCGGCCTTCGCCGCCGGTTCCATCGCCCTGATGGCCCGGGCCAAGGACACCCCATACGACCGCAGCGCCGCCGCCACCATCGCGCTGACGCTGCTGACCGGCCTGGCGGGCATCAGCCTGGCGCACATCCAGTGGGCGCAGCCCCACGGCCAGCCGATGCTGGTGCGCCTGGTGCAGCCGGCCACGCCGCAATCGGAAAAATTCGACCCCGCCCGCTTCCCGGCGATCCAGGACCGCACCCGTCAGCTGGCGGGGCTGGCGGCCAAGACCCCCCAGGATCGGCCCGGGCTGATCGTCCTGCCCGAAACCGTCATGCCGATCTTCCAGGACCAGGTGCCGCCGGCCCTCTGGCAGCCCTGGCTGGACCTGGCGCGGCGCATGGACGCCGGCCTGCTGCTGGGGCTGCCGCTGCACGAACGCACGCCGGATGGCGATCGCTACACCAACGGCGCCACCGTGATCCGGCCAGACGACCGCCAGCCGCCGCTGTATGCCGGACAATGGCGCTACGACAAGCGCCATCTGGTGCCGTTCGGGGAATTCATCCCCCCCGGGTTCCACTGGTTCGTCCGCGCGCTGCAGATTCCCCTGGGCGATTTCGACCGGGGGTCCGAGCGCCAGCCGCCCCTGATGCTGGCCGGGCAGGCCCTGGCGGTGAACATCTGCTATGAAGACGCCTTCGGCGAGGAAATCGCCGCCGCCGTCGCGCCGGGCGACGACGGTTCTCCCGGCGCCAGCATTCTGGTGAACCTGAGCAATCTGGCCTGGTTCGGCGACACCTGGGCCCTGCGCCAGCATCTGTGGATTTCCCGCATGCGGGCGCTGGAAACCGCGCGGCCGGTCATCCGCGCCACCAACACCGGCACGACGGCCGCCATCGACCCCGACGGACAGGTCCGCGGCCAGCTGGACCCGGCCATCCCGGGGGTGCTGGACGTGGAGATCCAGGGCGCTCAGGGCCTGACACCCTACGTGCGCTGGGGCAACGGGCCGATCCTGGTCTGGGTGCTGCTGGGGCTGCTGCTGGCCTGGCGGTATCGCCGCCCCCGACGCGCGTCTTAATGTTCCAGGGGCTCGGCCTTTGAATCCAGCAGGCGCTGTTCGAAACTGAGCTGATCCAGGGGCTCTCCCAGCCAGAAGCCCTGCCCGGCGTCGCAGCCGATGTCCCGCAGCACGTCGTACTGGGCCTGGTTGGTGATGCCCTCGGCGATCACCCGCATGCCCAGCCGGTGGGCCAGGACGACGACGGATTCGCAGACCATGCGGGCCGCATCGCTGCCCGGCAGCTGTTCCGTCATCTCGCGCTCGAGCTTCAGCGTTTCGAAGGACATGTCGCGGGACGCCAGCAAGGCGGGCATGCCGACGGAAACCGCCCCCACGCTGAACCTCATGCCCGCCCTGTGCAGGCGGTTCAGGCGTTCCCGCACCAGCGGGCAGAGGTCCGGCAGCAGGTGTTCGTTGAATTCCAGCGACAGGCTGCCCGCGGGCAGCGCCAGGGCGTCGAGCAGGCCGACGACCGTATCCAGCCCCGACTGGTCCAGGCCCAGTTGGCCCGACGACACGTTCACCGTCAGACGCAGGTCCGGTGCCAGCGTCTGGCGCCAGCGGCTCAGCTGGCGGATGGCTTCGCGGAACACCCAGTCGCCCAGAGGCTTGATGAGCTGGCGTTCTTCGGCGAACGGGATGAAATCCATGGGGGCGATGACCCCGAATTCCGGATGCCGCCAGCGCAGCAGCGCTTCGGCCTTGATGATGCGCCGGGTGTCGAAGGCGTAGATGGGCTGGTACAGCAGAAAGAACTGGCCCGCGCCGATGGCTTCGGGCAGGGTCACCAGCAGATCATGCTGCATGCGGGCGCGTTCCTGCATGGACTGGTCGAAATACCGATAGCCGTTGCGCCCCGCCGCCTTGGCCTGGTACATGGCCATGTCCACGTGGCGCATCAGCATTTCGGCGTTGTCCGCATCTTCCGGATACAGGGCGACCCCCAGGCTGGCGGAGATCCGGACCTCATTGCCCATCAGCAGATAAGGTTCGGCGATGAAGCCCAGCAGACGCTGGCACAGGGCGTCGAGCTGCGGCCTGCCGGACACGTCCGTCGCCAGAATCACGAATTCATCGCCGCCCAGGCGGGCGATGAACTGGTTCTCCTGGTCGCCGCGGCAGCGGCGCAGGCGGTCGGCGACCTCGACCAGCAGGCGGTCGCCCATCTCGTGCCCCATGGAATCGTTGACCTCCTTGAAGAGGTCCAGATCCAGGAACAGCAGCGCCATGGACTGCGTCTGGCGGTCGGCCTCGTCCACCGAGCCCTTCAGGTGCTCGTTGAAATACTGGCGGTTGGGCAGACCGGTGAGCGGATCGTGGTGCGCCTGATTCCAGATCGCGGTCTCGACCTGTTTCTTCTGCGTGACGTCGCTGAGCATCACGACCCGGCAATTGACCGAGCCATCATGATTCCAGGCGGTATCCAGCACGACGCGCTGGGCGTATTCCTCGCCGGACTTGCGCTGCAGCCAGTATTCGCCTTCCCAGCGGCCCTTGGTATTGATGGCGTGCCACATCTGGTCGTAGAAATCCCGATTGTGGCGGCCCGGCCGCAACAGGGGCAGCAATTCGCCGGCCACTTCGTCGGGCCAGTAGCCGGTCATGCGGGAATAGGCCGGGTTGACGTCGATGATGACGCCCGTGGCATCGGTGATGGCGATGGCCTCGCTGCTGTTTTCATAGGCGATGGCCGCCAGTTGGGCGGAGGATTCCGCCTGCTTGCTTTCGGTGATGTCCTGGACCAGGCCGATGAGGGCGGCGTCGTCCCCCGAGCCCACCAGCGTGATGAAGGTCTCGATGTCGAACAGGGAACCGTCCTTGCGCCGGCCGTGGCGCTCGAACCGCAAGGTGGAGGTCTTCTGGCTGCGGCCCGATTTCAGGGCCTCGTCCACCAGATAGCGTTCGCGCGGCGCAATGATCGACAGCAGCGACAGATGCCCGATCATCTCGTCGGGCTGATAGCCGAAGATGTCCGCCATTTTCTGGCTGACGAAGCTGAAGCGGTCGTGGGCGATCAGGAAGATACCCACCAGGGCATTGGACGCCAGCCCCTGGAAGATGATCTCGGAGCGCTGCAGGCCGGCGCGGTCCGCCCGCATCTGGGTCAGCAATTCATGGATCTGCTGGCACCCGGCGTTGTAGGCCCGGGCGATATCGACGATTTCCGCCGCGCCCGACGGCGCCAGCTTCGTGGTGTAGTTGCCCTGCATCATGGCGCGCGTGGCATGGCGCAGCGCCAGCAGGGGCAGCACGACGCCCCGGCGCACCAGCAGGAACGTCCCCACCAACACGACGATGTCCAGCAGCACCAGGATCACCAGCCAATTGAAGGCCTGGTCCTTGGACTGGTGCAGCAGGGGCATCAGGGCGTCCAGCGCCGCGTTCAGCGTGCCGAGCAGCGCCGCCGCATCATCGGCGATCCATTGCCGCTGCACCACGTGCGGCAGGTCGCGTCCTTCGGCGGCCGAAGCGTCTCCGCGCGAATAGGAATCCAGCATCACCGCCTGCAGGCGCCCGCGCAACGCAACCCATTCGTAGCGGATCTTGGGCAGGAACACGCGCACGGAAGACTGATCCAGAGCTGCGATCTCGCGGTCGCCCACCACCCCGCCCCGGTCCAGCGCCTGCAGCGCCAGGTCCATGGCATCGATTTCCTTGCTGATCTGCCCCGTCTGCACCAGGCCGCCGTCGGCCAGCCGCATCGCCCGCACCGCCAGTTGCTGGCTGAACGCGCGCATGCCGCCCAGCGTGACGGATTGATCCAGCGCCGAGTCGTAGCGCGACATCAGCGAATACACCAGAACGGCATTGCCCAGTGCGAAGACCAGCATCAGGCCGTAGAACACGGCCGACACGGACCGCAGCCCGAGCAATGCGCGGGCAGCGGGCCCTGCTGGTGTGGAAAATCGTGGGCGCATGCGATCCTGATGGTCAAGGTGCCGGCAGCCTCGTCCCGCTGTGAGGGTGTTCTCGTGCCGCCTTCAGCAATGTTACCGGATATGCCTGCAAAGACAATCCCGCAAAAGGCCGATTCCTGGCGGGAGATCAAGCTTTTGGGAGGGTTGGGGGCGGCAGTCGGGTCCGGCTGGGCTATGATCTTCTCACCCCGGGTCTTCCCCTGCCGGCTCGGATTTCATGCATTTCTACTGTGCGCATGCAGTCCCATCGAGTATCGTCACGCACTAGGCTCGCCGCCTCCGCAAGCCGCCCAAGAAAAGGCCCACACCCAGGACAGGAGCCCTCCGACACGAATGAGCAATCCGACATGACGGTTACCATCTACGGCATCAAGAACTGCGACACAATGAAGAAGGCCTTCACGTGGCTTGGTGCGCAAGGCGTTGATTTCACATTCCACGATTATCGCGTCGCGGGCATCACCCGCGCCGAAGTCGCGGCGTGGGTTGCCGAAGCAGGGCTCGACAAAGTGCTGAACAAGGCGAGCAAGACGTTCCGTGCCCTGCCTGAAGCGGTACGCGACGGTCTGGATGAAGCCAGAGCGATCGACCTGATGGTCGCGGAGCCGACGATGATCAAGCGCCCGGTGCTGACGACGCCGCATGGCGTTGAAGTCGGTTTCAAGCCCGAGCGCTATGCAACGATTTTCGGACTTTGAGCGCGGCGACGAACTATTTTGACTATCTCGTCGGGGCGATTGTCACAGCGAGCCGCTGGCTAGCGCGCATGGCCAGCCCGCGCCCAGCGCACTGTGCGGCAGCCGCAAAAGACAAAAGCCCGATAGCTGTTAAACTATCGGGCTTTTTTGATCTTTGGCGGAGCGGACGGGACTCGAACCCGCGACCCCCGGCGTGACAGGCCGGTATTCTAACCAACTGAACTACCGCTCCGCAGCGATGCCAGAAAACTGGCGTCCCCTAGGGGATTCGAACCCCTGTACTCACCGTGAAAGGGTGATGTCCTAGGCCTCTAGACGAAGGGGACAGTACATTCATCAAAGAAGTTTGGTGGAGGTAAGCGGGATCGAACCGCTGACCTCTTGCATGCCATGCAAGCGCTCTCCCAGCTGAGCTATACCCCCAAACAAGGTCTTCGTTAACGAAGAAGCGAGATTATGCATGAGTTTTTCGACGTGTGCAAGTCGACCCCTTTATAATTACAAATTGATGCAAATCGGCAGCCCGGGGGTCCTGCCCGCCATATGGCGAGGGTGGCGTGAGCGATGCCTGCAGCTTGGCGCCAGATCCGCCAAACACCGCGAAAATCCTTGATTTTCAAGCGGCTTTCGCGTTTGCCACGAACGAGGCTGGCCCCTACTATCCGTGCTGTTCCCACTGATCAAGCGGATTCTTTCATGGACACCCTCATTCGCCACGAAACGCTGTCTCAGGCCTGGCCGGTTTCCGCCATCCTGGAGCTGTTCGATCTGCCCTTCATGGATCTGCTGCTGCGGGCGCAGACGGTGCACCGCCGGCACCACCCGGCCAACGCGGTCCAGCGCTCCAGCCTGCTGTCGATCAAGACGGGCGCCTGTCCCGAGGACTGCGCCTACTGCCCGCAGTCCTCGCGCTACGCGACCGACCTCGAACAGACGCCGCTGATGCCGCTGCCCCAGGTCCTGGCGGCGGCCCGCCGCGCCCGCGACGCCGGCGCGCAGCGGTTCTGCATGGGCGCGGCCTGGCGCTCGCCCACCGAGAAGCAGCTGGACGACGTGATCGAACACGTGCAGGCGGTCAAGGCCCTGGGCATGGAGACCTGCGTGACGCTGGGCATGCTCAAGCCCGGCCAGGCGGAACGCCTGAAGGCCGCCGGCCTGGATTATTACAACCACAATCTGGACACTTCGCCCGAATACTACGGCGAGATCATTCATACCCGGACCTACGACGACCGCCTGCAGACGCTGCAACGGGTCCGCGACGCGGGCCTGAAGGTCTGCTGCGGCGGCATCGTCGGCCTGGGGGAATCGCGCGAGATCCGCGCCGGCCTGATCGCCGCGCTGGCCAGCCTGGCGCCCTATCCTGAATCCGTGCCCATCAACCAGTTGGTCAAGGTCCCCGGCACCCCGCTGGCGGACGCCCCCGACCTGGACCCGCTGGAGTTCGTCCGCACGATCGCGGTGACCCGCATCGTGATGCCCGAAACCGTGGTGCGCCTGTCGGCAGGCCGGGAATCCATGCACGACAGCACCCAGGCGCTGTGCTTCATGGCCGGCGCCAATTCGATCTTCTACGGCGAACAGCTGCTGACCACTCCCAATCCACAGACGGCGGCCGACGCCAGCCTGTTCCAGCGGCTGGGCCTGACGCCCATGCCCGCTTCCACCGAAGCTTCCCCTAACTGAGCCGCCATGCATACCCTGATTCTGAGCATCACCTTCAGCGTGATGGTGTCCGTGTTCCTGAAGCTCGCCCGGCGCTGCCAGGTGCGCATCGAACAGGCCATCGCCATGAACTACGTCACCGCCTGCGCGCTGTGCCTGTGGCTGCTGCGCCCGCCGCTGGAGTCGCTGGGGCGGCAGACGCCGGCCGGCTGGGCGCTGCTGGGCCTGCTGGGCGTGCTGCTGCCCACCGTCTTCCTGATCATGGCGGCCGCGGTGCGCCAGGCCGGCATCGTGCTGAGCGACACCGCCCAGCGCCTGTCCCTGATCATCCCGATCCTGGCGGCCTTCCTGGTGTTCCACGAAGCCCTCTCCGGCCAGAAGGGCCTGGGCATCCTGCTGGCTCTGGGGGCGCTGGCCTGCCTGCTGCGCCGCCCCGCCGGCGCATCGGCTCAGTCCGACGCCCCGGCCGGCGGCATCGCTTCAGCCGACGGAAACGCGACCGGCGCATCGGACCTCAAGGGCCGCCTGGCCTGGCTGACGCTGCTGGGCGTCTGGGCGGGCTACGGCACGATCGACATCCTGTTCAAGCAGATGGCCCGCACCGGATCCGGCTTCACCAGCACGCTGTTGCTGAGCTTCGCCCTGGCGGCCGTCCTGATGGGCTTGTGGCTGCTGATCCGCCGCACGCGCTGGCACGCCCGCAGCCTGGCCTCGGGCATCCTGCTGGGCGCGCTGAACTTCAGCAACATCTACTTCTACATCCGCGCCCACCAGACCTACCCGGACAATCCGACGCTGGTCTTCGCCGCCATGAACATCGGCGTGATTTCCATCGGCACCCTGGTCGGCGCGGGCCTGTTCCGCGAACGGCTAAGCCGGACCAACGCGGTCGGCATCGCCCTGGCCCTGGCCGCCATCGTGCTGCTCTTCCCCCGCTGAACCGGCGGCGGCCTCGTCCGCGGCCGGCGGCACGGTATCGTCCACGACGGGATCATGGGAGATGTCGTGCTCGATATCGACCCGGGGATCGAGCACCGCCATGACGTGGGCGTTCTGCAGGGTATCGGCCATGGGCACGAACTGCGTGGGGGCGTCCGGGCTGACGTGGGTGCCCTTGACCCGCTGTTTCCGGATGAACAGCACCAGCACGGCGGAACAGGCGGACACGAAGACGAAGTAGACGTCGCTGCCCCAGGTGCGCATCAGCAGCCCGGCCAGCAGCGGCCCCAGGCAGGCGCCCACGCCGTAGACCATGTACAGCAGGGCGCTGAGGCCCACGCGCCGTTCGGGATCGACGTTGTCGTTGGCGAAGGACGTGCCCATGGGGTAGAGCGTGAACTGCACGATGCCCAGGATGACGGAGAACGCCACCAGCGCCGGATAGGGGAACTGCAGCCAGCCCCACAGCGGGATGCCCAGGAGCACCAGGACCAGAGCCCCCAGGCGGATCAGCTTCACCCGGCTGGTGCGGTCCGCCAGCCAGCCCAGCGGCCACTGGAAGATCAGGCCCGCGGCCAGGGACGCCGCCAGGAACACCCCCACCTGGTGATTGTCCATGCCATGCTGCAGGCCGTACACCGGCGCGAGGCCGTAGAAGGCGCCGTTGAGCATGCCGGCGACGAACAGCACCGTCATGGACATGGGCACGCGGGCCAGGTAATAGCGCAGGGCCAGCGGCGCCGGGACCTGCAGGGCCGGGTGCAGGCGCCGCGTCAGCGTGATCGGAATCAGGCTGAGCACGCTGCAGATCGCCACGAACACCAGGGGCTTGTAGTCCAGGTCCGGAAACAGGCCCAGGGTCAGCTGGCCCAGCACCGTGCCGGTACAGGTCGCCACCATGTAGAAGGCGAACACCGTGCCCCGGGCGGCGTTTTCCGTCTGTTCGTTGAGCCAGCTTTCGATGGCCACGAACAGGCACACCATGGCCACCCCCGCCACGAAGCGCACCGCCAGCCAGAGCCACAGGTCGTGGACCAGGATCATGATCAGGATGGTGATCGTGGTCAGGGCCGCGCAGGCCGCATAGGTGCGGATATGGCCGACCTGGATGATCAGGCGATAGCCGAAGCGCGCCCCCAGGACCAGCCCCAGGTAATAGGAGGCGATCATGGCCCCCACCCAGACCTCGGACACCGACTGCGCCGTCAGCCGCAGGCCCAGGTAGGTATTGAACAAGCCCGAACTGAGCAGCAGAATCAGGGTTGCCAGGTACAGGGAAAAGAAGGCGCCGATCGTCTTGGCCATGGAAAAATCCGGTCAGAGCCGCGCCGCATCCCGGCGGCAGCCTGGGTGAAATATCCGATATGATAGAACGATGAACGAAACCGAAGTTTCTCCCAGTCTGACGCATCTGGACGAAAACGGCCAGGTCCGCATGGTCGACGTCGGCGCCAAGGCCGCCACGGCCCGCACCGCCATCGCCGAGGGCCGGGTTCGGCTCAGCCCGCATGCCTGGAAGCTCCTGTCCGCCCAGGCCAACGCCAAGGGCGAAGTCCTGAACACCGCCCGTATCGCCGGGATCCTGGCCGCCAAGCGCTGCGCCGAACTGATCCCCCTGTGCCACAGCCTGCCGCTCAGCTTCGCGGGGGTGGATTTCAGCGCCGACGACGCCCGCCATACTCTAACGATCCGCAGCACCTGCCGCACCAGTCACCAGACCGGCGTCGAAATGGAAGCCATGACCGCCTGCACAGTGGCGGCCCTGACCGTCTACGACATGTGCAAGGCCGCCGACAAGGGCATCGTGATCGAGCAGGTCCGGCTGGTCTACAAATCCGGAGGTAAAAGCGGTGAATGGCGCAACGATTAACGTCCTGTACTTCGCCCAGGTCGCCGAACATCTGGGCATCCGCCAGGAAACCCAGGCCCTGGACGCCCCGATCCCGGCCGGCGACTGGCTGGACGCGCTGACGGCGCGCTGCCCGGCCCTGGGCCCCTCCGCCCGCCTGAAGCTGGCCATCAACCAGGAACATGCCGGGCGCCAGGACACCATCCGGCCGGGCGACGAAGTCGCCGTCTTCGAACCCGTGACCGGGGGCTGACGGCCCGCGCGGCCCCGCATGCGAATGAACGACATGGTCCTGATCCAGACGGAGCGCTTCGACGTCGGAGCGCTGATCGAACGACTGCAGGCCCGCACGGCGGGCCGGGCCGGCGCCCTGGTGCATTTCCTGGGCACCGTGCGCGACTACAGCCCGGATTCCGGGTCGCGCAGCCTGTTCCTGGAACACTATCCCGGCATGTGCGAACGGGAAATCCAGGCGCTTTGCGATCGCGCAAGACAGCGCTGGGACATCCTGGATACGCTGGTGGTGCACCGCGTGGGCGAACTGCCCCTGGGCGACCCCATCGTCTTCGTGGGGGTCGCCAGCGCCCATCGCGGCGAAGCCTTCCGCGCCTGTGAATACATCATCGACGCCCTCAAGACCCGGGCGCCCTTCTGGAAACGCGAAACCCTGGCGGACGGCCAGGCCTTCTGGGTGCAGCAAAAGGACGCGGACGCCTTGAAAACCGAACAATGGGACGCCCCCTCCGAATCATGAAAGCCGATCCGACCCAAGCCCCCGTGCAGTTGCGGTGCGCCGTGCTGACCGTCTCCAGCCGCCGGCAGGCGCGGGACGACACCAGCGGCGACTACCTGGACCAGGCCCTGCGGGACGCCGGCCACACGGTGCGGGCCCGCGCCCTGTGCCCGGACGATCGCTACCAGATCCGCAAGGTCCTGAGCGACTGGATCGCCGACCCGGACATCCAGGTCGTCCTGTGCAACGGCGGCACCGGCTTCACCCACCGCAAATCCACCATCGCCGCCGTCACCCCTCTGCTGGACCAGATCGTGCCGGGCTTCGGCGAACTGTTCCGCCATCTGTCCTGGCTGGACATCGGGGCCTCGTCCCTGCAGTCCGACGCCCTGGGCGGCATGGCCAACGACACCCTGGTGTTCTGCCTGCCGGGATCCACCGGCGCCTGCCGGCTGGCCTGGGAAAAGATCCTCCAGCCGCAGCTGGACAGCCGCCAGCCCCCCTGCAATTTCGCCAGCGCCTACCGCGCCCGGACCCCCGACTGATCATGCTGGATTTCGATACCGCGCAGGCCCGCCTGGCCGCCCGCGCCCGCCCCCCCGAGCAGCAGGAAACCCTGCCGCTGGCCGCCCTGTACGGCCGCGTGCTGGCCCACGACGTCGTGGCGGCGCTGGACCTGCCCCCCGCCGACAACAGCGCCATGGACGGCTATGCCGTCCGCGCGGCCGACACCGCCGCCGCGCCGGTCACCCTGCCGGTCCAGCAGCGCTGTTTCGCCGGACAGGCGCCCGAAGCCCTGCGGCCCGGACAGGCGATCCGCCTGTTCACCGGCAGCGTCATTCCGGCCGGCGCCGACACCGTCGTCATGCAGGAGGACTGCCAGGAAGACGAATCCGGCGTCGCCTTCCAGGCGCCCGCGTCCCCGGGCCGGCACATCCGCCGCCGGGGCGAGGACATGCGCCAGGGCAGCCGCATCCTGGTCCGGGGCGCCCTCCTGGGCGCCGGCGAGATCGCCATCCTGGCGGCCCAGGGGTTCGCGCAGGCATCCGTCTACGCGCCGCTGAAGGTCGGCATCCTGACCACCGGCGACGAACTGGTCGCGCCCGGCGATCCGCTGCCGCCCGCCGCCATCTACAATTCCAACGCTCCCATGCTGGCCGGCCTGTGCCAGGGCCTGGGCACGGCGCCCGCGCTGCTGCGCCACGCCCGCGACGACGCCCGCGCCATCGAGGCCGCCCTGGAAGAACTGACCGGGGCCTGCGACCTGGTGCTCAGCGTGGGCGGGGCCTCGGTCGGGGAAAAAGACCTGGTCAAGCCAGCCATCGAATCCCTGGGCGGCGCGCTCGACCTCTGGCGGGTGCGCATGAAGCCGGGCAAGCCGGTCGCCCTGGCGGACCTGAACGGCCGCCCCGTGGCGTGCCTGCCCGGCAATCCGGTCTCGGCCTTCGCGGTCTTCACCCTGCTGGTCAGTCCCCTGATCCGGGGACTGCAGGGCCGCGGCCGGATCCTGCCGCCCACGCGGCACGGCATCCTGGAAACGGACCGCCCCCTGGGCGGGGATCGGGATGATTTCATCCGCGTCCAGGCCGCCCTGACGCCTTCCGGCACGACGGTGCTGACGCCCCACGCGCAGCAAAGCTCCGGGGCCCTGAGCAGTCTGGCCTGGGCGGACGGGCTGGCGCGGATTCCGGCGGGCAGCCTGCTGTCGTCCGGCGCCGAGGTCACCTGGTACGCGCTGCCGGACTGGCTGCGCTGACGTCCCGCGAAGATCCGGCGCATACGGCGCCGGGCGCATGCGCGAAGCCGCGCCCGATCAGGCCGCGCCGGCTTTCCGCCGGTCCCAGAGATCCCAGTCCCGGGGCGTGTTCAGATTGACCAGGCAGTCGGGGCCGGCGAAGTCCACCGCCCTGGCCTGGCGGCCCTGCAGCCAGGCCTGCACCTGGCGCCCGCCCGATTCCACGAAGTCCTGCAGCGCCGCGCGCTGCCGGCGATGCAGCAGCACGCACAAAGGATGCGGGCCGTCGGGGGTGCGGGCGTAGGCGGGATGCTCCGGACTGGCGGCGGCGGCCAGCCGCGACAGCAGGTCCGCCGGCCAGCGCACCACATCCACGGGCAGGACGAACAGCCAGGCGGATTGCGCCCGGCCCAGGCCCGCCAGCACGCCGGCCAGCGGCCCGCAGTCCCGGTGCCCGGCGGCATCGGCCACGACCGCGCCATACGCGGCATAGGCCTGCGCGTTGCGGTTGGCGCTGATATGGATCCGCTCGACGCCCTGCTCCCGCATGAACCGGCAGGCGTGCGCGACCAGCGGCTCTCCCTGCCAATCGCGCAGTCCTTTGTCGATATCGGGTTCGGCGGGGGTCCGCATGCGCCGCGACCGGCCACCCGCCAGGATCAGGCCGTCGACGGGCTCGCGGCCCGCTTCGCCGAGCGCGGCGCCCGGATGTCCGGAGGATGCGGGGCCGTCGATCGGCGCGGGGCCCGGCACGATCAGCCCCCGATGTAGCTCATTTCGATCTTGTGGTCGCGATGAGCCTGGCCGCGCCGTTCGGAATAGCGGTCGCCGCGGGCCTGCCAGACGCCGGCCAGGCGGTCGCGCAGGGCCTGGTCGCCGGCGCCGGAACGCAGCAGGGCCCGCAGATCGTGGCCCTGTTCGGCGAACAGACAGGTGAAGAGGCGGCCTTCGGGCGACAGGCGCAAGCGCGTGCAATCGCCGCAGAACGGCTGGGATACGCTGGTGATCAGGCCGATTTCACCCGCCCCGTCGGCGTAGGCCCAGCGGCTGGCGACCTCGCCGCGATACTGCGCCTGGGCCGGCCGCAGGGGGAATTCGTCGTTGACCAGGCGCACGATGTCCGCGCCCGTGACGACTTCGTCCATGCGCCAGCCGTTGCTGTTGCCGACGTCCATGTATTCGATGAAGCGCAGCACGTGGCCCGAGCCCCGGAAATGGCGGGCCATGGGCAGAATCTGGGCATCGTTCATGCCCCGGCGCACGACCATGTTGACCTTGACGGGCGCCAGCCCGGCGCGGGCGGCGGCATCGATCCCCGCCAGCACCGTGGCGACGGCCACGCCGCTGTCGCTCATGCGTTCGAACAGGGCGTCGTCCAGAGCATCCAGGCTGACCGTGACGCGGTTCAGCCCGGCCCGTGCCAGGGCGTCCGCCTTTTTCGCCAGCAGCGTGCCATTGGTCGTCAGGGTCAGTTCGGGCGCCTGGCCGTCTGGCCCGCGCAATTGCGCCAGCATGGCGACCAGGACTTCGATCTGCTTGCGCAGGAGCGGTTCGCCGCCGGTCAGGCGGATTTTCCGCACGCCCTGGGAAACCGCCACGGCCGCCACCCGGGTGATTTCCTCGAAGGTGAGCAAGGCGCTGTGCGGCAGGAATGCGTGATCGGACCCGAAGACCTCGCGCGGCATGCAGTAGGTGCAGCGGAAATTGCAGCGGTCCGTGACGGAAATGCGCAGATCGCGCAGGGGCCGCCCATAAACGTCGCGCACGGCATCGCCCGGCGCCAGGGCGGGCGCCGGGCGATGCCGGTCTTCGGGCCGATGGAAGATGACGCGGCTCATGGGATGGCCGCGATCAGTCGTTTTCCTTGACGCGATAGACCAGGGTGGCGACCTTCGCCAGACCCAGGACCTTGACCGTGACGCTGCCCAGCAGCAGGCGGGACAGGCCGCTGCGGCCGTGGCTGCCGATGAAGATCAGGTCGCAGTCTTCTTCCTTCGCGGCGTGCACGATGCCGTCGGCCACGTTGAAATTGGACACGGCCTTGCCGCTGGCCTTGACCCCGGCGGTCGCGGCGCGATCGAGCACCTGCTGCAGGTACTTCTGCGCCTGTTCGGCCGCCGTGCGGTCGTAGTCTTCATCCGTGATGGCATAGGCGGCGGCCATGCCGTCGAATCCGACCGTGGCGGCGAAAGGCTGCGTGACATGCAGCGCGACGATTTCGGCCCCGATGGTACGGGCAAAGCAGACACCCTTGTTGGCGGCCTGGGCCGAGAGTTTGGAGCCGTCCGTAGGGATCAGGATTTTCTTGAACATGCGCGGATCATCCAAAAAGCTGAATAGAGACTTCAGCATACCTGCTGAACAGCCGAAATAACAGTCGGATCAGCCCTGGGATTGATGTGACGCAGATTCCTGGGCGGCCTGAAACAATTTGGTGCAACGTCCGCCCGAACGGCAGAACGCCAGCACCGGGCCGGGAAGTTCCTGCAGCAAGCGGGAAAAATCGGCCACGTCGGCCGCCGTCATGGCGCCGCTGACCACGGGCTGGTAGCGCGCCTGCAGGCCCGCCGCCCGCGCCGCGCTCAGCACGTCGGCCGACAGAGGCTGGTCGGGGCCGCCTTCGCCGTCCGGACGATTGATGATGACGGACTTGAAGCCGGCGTCGGCCAGGGCCTGCATGTCGGCGGGCTGCAATTGCCCCGTGACGGCGAAATCGGGGGCCAGGGGTTGATAGGATACGGTCATGAGGGCTCCTTGCGGGGTTCCGTCCCCGCGATCTCCAAACGATGATCGGCCAGCCAGCGCGCCATCGGCGCGCCGGCCAGCACGGCGTATTCGGCCTGGCGCTGGGCGGCCAGGGCATCCTGCGGATCGCCGCCCCATGCGGGGTGGCACATCAACACGTCGCCGTCCCGGGCCTGGGCCAGCCAGCGGGACATCCAGGCCTCGTAGGCCGGGATGCCTCCCTTGAAATCATACACGCCCAGGAACCCCGCGTTCTGTGCAAATCCGGCCGCCCGCGCGCGGCGGCGCAGCCCCGCGGCCCCCAGGCCGGCGATGACCCGCGCCTTGGCGCGCAGGCGCCAGGGCAAGCCCGCCAGGCGGGGACGGCCCGTATCGCGGATCCAGAGCCCGGCGGCCGCATCGGCTCCCAGGATGGACAGCAGCGCGTCGCGCACCCCCGGCAGCTGGTGCACGTGCTGGTGGCCGTCCACGTAGTCCGGCGAGCGGCCGGTCAGCGTCCGGAAGAGGCCCAGTTGCCGGGCGACGCTGTCGCGCACCTGATCCTGCGGCAAACGGCGCAGGTAAGCGGCCTGGATCAGCGACTTCAGGGGCAGACATACGCCGGGCTGGCCGAAGGATTCCGTCAGGTTCAGGTGCAGGCCGATCTGCAGCCGGGTGTCGAGCAGGGCCGGCAGGTTCCGCGACGCCGAGGGGCCGTCGACCAGCAGGCTGGTGGCCGACAGGCGGCCCAGCTCCGCCAGGCGCAGGATGCCGGCATCGACGGCGTCGTTCATCCCGAAGTCGTCGGCGCACACTACAATGCGGCGGTATTCGGAATCGGAGCTGGCGCGCGGGCGGTCAGGATTCATGTTCAAAAAACTCTACACCCAGATCGGCTGGTTCGTCATTGTAGGCTGCGCGGCGGCCGCCACCCACTGGGCGGTCGCCGTCGCCTGCGTGGCCTGGGCGGGGCTGGCGCCTCTGCTGGCCAACGTGGCGGGATGGCTGGTGGCGTTCGGCGTGTCCTTCACCGGCCACTACCGGCTGACGTTCCGCCACCAGCAGGCCCCCCTGCTGCAGGCGGCCCTGCGATTCTTCCTGGTGTCCGCCCTGGGTTTCGCCGTGAACGAAGCCGCCTACGCCACGCTGCTGCGCATCACCCCGATCCGCTACGACATCCTGCTGGCGCTGGTCCTGATCGGAATCGCCGGCATGACCTTCATTCTGGGGCGCTACTGGGCGTTTCGCCACAGCCGCTGACGGCATCCCCGGCGGCGATCCGCCACAGCCCCATCTTGCGCGACTGGGCCACGGGCGCCCGCCCCGCCAGCGCCGGCAGGCGGTCGGCCTCGTCCAGCCAGGCCATCAGCCAGACGGCCGGGCGATCGGAGCGGCACAGGAAATCCTGCAGACGCGACGGCAGCCACAGGACATCCGTCCCATGATCCGGCGCGAACGAGGCGGCTTCGGCCAGTTCGCGGCGCCAGTCGTCTCCCCGGAAGATGCCGGGATCGTTCCAGTCCGTCACCACCACGACGGGAGACCGCCAGTCGGCATACATCGGCACGTCGTAGGCGAACTGATCGAACATCACCAGGCGGTCGCCCGGCGCGGCGGACTGCGCCAGCACCTGGGCCAGGGATTTCGAGCTGCGTTGCGGAAAGGCCAGCAGGACCGCCACGGCCAGCAGACAGACGCCCATGGCGATCAGGGCGTGGCGCACCAGGCTGCGGCGCACGCTCGGGGCGGTTTCCGCCTTGCGCTGTTCGAAGGTTTCCTGGATGAACCAGGCCAGCGGCGGCAGGACGGCGATCACGTAGCCGACCAGCTTGGATGTGGGAATCGAAAAGAACACCAGCACCACGGCCAGCCAGGACAGCATCAGGCCGCGCAGGACCCCGCGATCCACCTGTTCGGGGCGATTGGCGGGCGGCACGAAATCCGCCTGCAGGGGTCCGTGCAGATAGAGCCAGCGCCACAGCTGGATCGACCAGGGCAGGGTCAGCCCCAGGACGACGGGGACATAGAACCAGAAGGGGTGCGGATTGTTGAAGCCCGTTTCCAGGAAGCGCTGGAAATGCTGATAGACGATGTAATAGTCGAAGAACCCGGGGTAGCGTGCCTGCATGGCCGCCATCCACGGCAGGATGAGCGCCAGGAACAGCAGGATGCCGGGCCACCACAACAGGCGGCCCATCGCCCGGTACCGGCGCCGGCCCAGCAGCCAGAAGAACAGCACGCCGCCCGGCAGGACGACGCCGATCAGGCCCTTCGCCAGGAAACCGGCCGCCGCCAGCACGTACATGCCCAGGATCGCCGCGCGATCGGGGCGCTGTTGTTCGCGGCGGAACACCGCGTCGGCCCCGGCCATGACCGTCAGGCTGATCAGGGCGGCCACCAGCATGTCCAGATTGGCGTAATGGGCGGCCCCGAACAGAAAGGGCTGCACCGCCAGGATCAGGACCGCGCGGCCGGCGACGGACAGCCTCGCGTAGCGGCGCAGGAAAAGATAGAACACCGTGACCATCGCCGTGGCCGCCAGCACCGACACCAGGCGGCTCGCCCAGGCATTGTCGCCGAACACCGCCAGGGCGCCGGCCGTCAGCCAGTAGAACAGGGGCGGCTTGTGGAAAAAGGGCATGCCGTCCAGGCGCGGCGTCAGGTAGTCGCCCGACATCAGCATGTGCCAGGCCACTCCTACGTAGCGGCCTTCGTCGGGCAGCAACAGGGGGTACGCCCAGGTCGTGGCGGCCAGCCAGACGAAGGTGAGCGCCGCCACCCAGCCCCAGGCGGCGCGTTCCTGCATGCCTTGCCAGGCGGACTCGGCGGCATCGACCAGGCGATGAGCAGCGCGACGGAAACCGGACAGGTTCATGCGTCGATATCCCCCGAACGGCCGGCGTCGCTGTCGGCGCCGCCGGCTCGCGCCGGCTGGCCGGAACGCGGCGACGGACCGCCCTGGCGTTCCCCGGACCAGGGCGGCGCCCCGCCCCCGACCCTTTCACGCAGCAGGTAGACCGGACGGCCCTTGACCTCGGTGAAGATGCGCGCGATGTATTCGCCCACCACCCCCAGCGACATCAGGTTGACGCCGGAAAAGAACAGGACGACCGTGATGAGCGTGGCCCAGCCGCGCACCGGATCGCCAATGAAGAAATGCGTGATCACGATCAGCAGGCCATAGACGAAGGCCGCCAGCGACAGGCAGGCGCCCAGCAGGCTGAGCAGGCGCAGCGGCCAGGTGGTGAAAGCGGTCAGGCCGTCCACGGCGAAGCGCAGGAGCTTCAGCGGATGGAAGCGGCTGACCCCATGCCGGCGCTGCGGCGGCGTGTAGGGCATGGCCTCGGCCTGGAAGCCCACCCAGGCGAACAGGCCTTTCATGAAACGGTCGCGTTCCGGCAGGCTGAGCAAGGCATCGACCACGATGCGGTCCATCAGGCGGAAATCCCCGGCGTTGGGCGGCACGGTGCGGCCGTCGGACGTGCGCATCAAGGCATAGAACAGGCGCGAGCCCAGCCGTTTGAAGGGGCTTTCGTCCTGACGCGTGGCGCGCACTGCATAGACCATCTGCACGCCCTCGCGCCAACGGTCCAGCATGGCGGGAATCATCTGCGGCGGATGCTGCATGTCGGCGTCCAGACAGGCCACGACCGTGCCGCGGGCGGCCTCCAGGCCGGCGGTCAGGGCGGATTCCTTGCCGAAATTGCGCGACAGGCGCAGATAGACGATCTGCGGATGCAAGCTGCACCAGTGCCGCATCAGGTCCGGCGTGCCGTCCGTGCTGCCGTCGTCGACGACGATGATTTCCAGCGCATCCACCTGGGATTCCAGAGTCGCCAGCAGTTCGGGCAGCAAGATGCCCAGATTGGCCTGTTCGTTCAGGCACGGGACGACACACGACAGAAACACGGGCTCGGACATGGATACCAGCGGGCGGCAGAAGGCGGATTTCGGGGGGCTTACCGACAAGACGTTGATGATAACTGAAGGGCGGGCGGGCCGGCCATCCACAAAGCGGTTTTCCGCATCGCCTGCCGCTCTTTACGTTCAACCATAAAGATACCTATAATAGGAACCTTTAAAACCCACCCACCGGAAACTTCGCATGGACGACCCCTTTGTCTGTACGGAAGACGAAATCGTCACCCTCGTTCACCACTTCTACCGGCGCGTGCGCCAGGACGAGGTGCTGGGGCCGATTTTCGACGCGCACATCGACGACTGGGACGAACATCTGGAACGCATGGTGCGCTTCTGGTCGTCGCTGCTGCGCCGCACCGGCACCTACAGCGGCACGCCCATGCCGCGCCACGTGGCCCTGCCCGGCCTGGAAGGCCCCATGTTCATCCGCTGGCTGGACCTGTTTCGCGAGACCCTGGGCGAATTCGACAATCCGGCCTTCGTCGCCCAGGCCCAGGATTTCGCCCATCGCATCGCCCGCAGCCTGTGGTACGGCTACCAGATCAGCCACCATCCCGATCAACCCATGACCGAATTCGACGACCATGTCCCGTCTGCTGAACGTTGAAGAAACCCCCGCCCGGGCCGTCCCGGCCAGCCCGTCCATGGCGGCCTTCCTTGCCCTGGGCTTTCGCCCGCTGTACATCGCCGGCGCCGGCTGGGCGGTGATTTCCATCGCCCTGTGGATCTTCGCGCCGCAGCTGCTGGGCGAACCGCTCACGCTGGTGGCCTGGCATGCGCACGAAATGCTGTGGGGCTTCATCATCACCATCGCCGTCGGCTTCCTGCTGACGGCCAGCGCCACCTGGACGGGATTCAACCCGCTGCAAGGCCGGCCCCTGGCCGCTCTGTGCATCCTGTGGTGCGTCGCCCGCATCGGTTTCCTGGCGGGCGGCCTGACCGCCTTCTGGATCGCGACCGCCGCCGAACTGCTGTTCTTCCTGGGAACCTCGGCCGCCCTGGCCCGCGTCATGTTCAAGGGCCGCAGCCGCCGCAACTACGGCATTCCCGCCCTGATCCTGGCCCTGGGCGTGGCGGATCTGCTGTACCTGCTGGCGGCCCTGCAAGGCAACTATCTGGTGCTGATGGAACGCTTCGACCTGGGCCTGATCGGCATGGCGGTCGTGGCCCTGCTGATCGCCCGCCGCGTCATTCCGTTTTTCGCCATGCGCATGGTGCCGGGCCTGCAGATTCCCATGCTGGTCCGCTCGGGGCATGCGCAGATGGTCTTCAGCGTCCTGGCGCTGGCGGCGGGCGTGCTGGCGCAGATCACGGGCGCTCCCATGGCCCCGGGCAGCGGCCCCCACGCCCTGCCCCTGATCATGGCGGCCAGCCTGGGCGTCACGGGGCTGATCAGCCTGGTGCAGCTGGCCTGCTGGAAGCCGCAGGCGGTGCTGCGCAAGCCCATGCTGTGGATCCTGTATCTGGGCTACGCCTTCATCGGCATCGGCCTGCTGGCCGCCGCCTGGAAATTCAGCAACCTGTTCGACCCGGCCATCCTCAACGGCGTGCTGGCCCGCAGCGCCACCCACGTGCACCTGATCGGCCTGGCGGGCTTCTGCATCCTGATCATCGGCATGCTGACGCGCACCGCCTTGGGCCACCTTGGGCGCCCCCTGGCGCTGGACCGCAGCATGCTGGCGGGCCACTGGCTGATGGTGCTGGCCGCCCTCCTGCGTCTGGCCGCGCTCTGGCCCTCGGCCGCCAGCCTGCATCTGCTGCACCTGGCCGCGCTGGCCTGGATCCTGTCGCTGGGGCTGTACCTGTGGCGCTTCGTGCCCATGCTGATCCGCCCGCGGCCGGACAAGCCCGTCCCGGCGGCCGCCCCCAAACCGGCGACGATCCAGCCGGCCCGGGCCCGCTGATCACCGGACGCCCATCATGCGATTGACCAACATGAGCGACTACGCGGTCCGGCTGCTGATGTATCTCAGCGGCCATCGCGACCGGCTGTGCACCATCGCCGAAATCGCCCAGTTCTACGGGATTTCCGAACCGCACCTGATGAAGATCACGCACCGGCTGGCCCAACATGGCTGGATCCGCACGGTGCGCGGCAAGAACGGCGGCATGGAGCTGGCCCACGAGCCCGGCGACATTTCCCTGGGCGCCCTGATCCGCGACATGGAAAACGACCTGGCCCTGGTCGAATGCATGGGTCCCGGCAACCACTGCATCCTGACCGGCCACTGCGGCCTGAAGCCCGTAATCGCCGGGGCGCTGCAGGCGTTCATGGACTACCTGGACGCCCGCACCCTGGCTGACGTACTGCCGCCGGCTCCCCTCACGACCACCCCCGGGACCGCGATACCGATCCGCAAGATCGCCAGCGCGCGCTGAACGCGGGGCCTGCCGGCCTACTGCACCAGCGGCGAATCCGCCCCCTGCATGGGGATTCCCTGGATCCGCGCCGCGCCCACCAGCTGCTGCAGATACTGATGCACGGCGCGGCGATAGCTGGATTCCTCCAGCCAGGCGGCCAGGCGGTCGCGCGCGTCTTCGAAAGACACAAGGCGGCCCTCGACCTTGCGGCCGGTGCGCACGATGTGAAAACCGAAGCGCGTCTCGACCAGTTCGCCCGCCAGGGTGTATTCCGGCAGGGCGAAGACGGCCTTTTCGAATTCCGGCACCATCTCGCCCCGGCTCAGCTCGCCCAGGGCCCCGCCCTCGGCCCCCGACGGGCAGTTGGAATATTCGCGGGCGAAGGCGGCGAACTGGCCCACGCCCTTGCGATGCAGTTCCGCCAGGTGCAGGTTGGCGCGGGACCGCAGCTTCTGCACGTCCAGGCCGGACGTGGCCTGGAACAGAATGTGCCAGACCTCGATCAGGTCCCCTTCGCGGAATTCGTCCGGATGCTGCTCGTAATAGCGCCGGCAGCTGGCCTCGTCGGCCTGCGGGGTGCGGACGTCCTCGGCCAGCACCGCCGCCAGCAGGGCTTCGTCGCCGTCGGCGTTCAGCTCCAGTTCGGCCCCCCGCTGGCGGATCAGCTCGCGCAGCACCAGTTCCTGGCCGGCCGCCAGGCGCGGATTGGCTTCCTGTTCATGGTTCGACACCTCGGCCAGGATGGCGGCCTCGGCGATGACGACATCATTCACGGTGATCATGCGGCTTCCCCATCAGCGGCGCGGACGCACCAGTTGCCACGGCCGCGCCAGATAGGTGACGGAGGCGAAACCCGACCACACGTGCACCAGCCGGGTGAAGGGAAAGATCACGAACAGCGTCATGCCCAGCACCATGTGGATGCGGTAGATTTCCGGCACGCCCGCCAGGGCGCCCGCCGCGCCGGCGCGGAAAGTCACGATGCGCTGCGCCCAGTCGCCCAGCTGCACCATGACCGCGCCGTCCGTGTGATGCACCGACGTGAACAGCGACGCCAGCCCCAGGCCCAGCACCAGCAGGATCCACAGCAGCGTCACCCAGTCCGACACGTTGGTGTTGTGATGCAGGCGGATTTCCGACCAGCGGCGATGGATCAGCAATACCAGGCCGATCAGGCAGATCACCCCCAGGATGGCCCCCACGACGATGGCCATCAACTGCTTGAACTGCGTGGTGACGCCGAAGGCGTGATACACCCACGGCGGAGTCAGCAGCCCCACCAGATGCGTGAAGAACAGTGAGATGATGCCGATGTGGAACAGATTGCTGCCCCAGCGCAGCGACCCGGAGCGCAGCAGCTGGCTGGAATCGCTTTTCCAGGTGTACTGTTCGCGCTCGAAGCGCACCAGGCTGCCCAGGAAGAACACGGTCAGGGCAATGTAGGGATACACCCCGAAAAAGAACAGGTCGAGTGTGTCTTTCATGATGGTCTCCTCAGGTGGGGCTGCCGTCCGGATGGCCGGCCCGCGCGCGCGGCGGGTGGAACACAAGGGGCTGGGCGCCGTCGCCCGGGCGGCGCATCAACAGGGGTTCGGTGCCGTCCGCCTGGGGCCCGAAGGTGATCATGGTTTCCTCCATGTCGCCTTCCGGGGGATCGGGCAGGACTTCGGGCTGCACCGCCGTCATGGCGCGCAATTGCGCGAACACGCAGGCGTAGGGGCTGTCCGATTCCGCCAGCTTGTCGCCCAGGCGGGCCAGCACGTGGATGGCGTCGCCCAGCAGATCTTCGGCGGCCGGGGGCGGCACCTGCCCCAGGAATTCCAGGAACAGCGGCACGTAATCCGGCAATTCGGTGGTGGCGGGCTCCAGGCCGTGCTTGAGATATTCCTGCTGCAGATCGACCATGGCCTGGCCCCGGTCGCGGGACTCGCCATGCACGTGCTCGAACAGATGCAGGGAATGCGCCGCCCGCCGGTCGAAGGTGGCGACATAGGCTTCCTGCAGATCGATCACGTCGTCGAAACCGCGCAGGAAGACGAACAGCGGGTCCAGGCGTTCCCGCGCGGGGGCCGGCAGCGCATCGGACAATTCCGGCAGCGCGTCCAGCCAGTCCTGCTCGGGATAGCCCAGCAGCACCGACAGGACGGAAAAGACAGGAGAGTCCTGGGCAGTCAAGGTATGCGTCATGGCGGGCTTCCTTACGCGGTCCTGGCCGGGTCCAGGAAGACCACGGACGGTTTGCGCCTGTTGCGCGGCTTGCCGAACAGCGAACCTTCGGAACTGCCGCCCGAGCAGCCGTTGCCGAAGGTGAAGCCGCAGCCGCCCCGGATCTCGAAGGCGTTCTCGGCATTTTCCCGATGCGCGGTGGGGATCACGAAGCGGTCCTCGTAGTTGGCGATGGCCAGGTAGCGGTGCATGTCCTCGACCTGGTGCAGCGACAGGCCCACCTGGTCCAGGATGTCCTGCCGTTCCTGGCGGTCCACGGACCGCGCCCGCATGAAGGCGCGCATGGCCAGCATGCGCTCCAGCGCCACCGCCACGGGGGCCTCGTCGCCCGCCGTCAGCAGGTTGGCCAGGTAGCGTAGCGGGATGCGCAGGGACTTGACGTCGGGGATTTCGCCGAAGGCGCCGATCTGGCCGCTGTTGGCCGCCGACTGGATGGGCGAGAGCGGCGGCACGTACCAGACCATGGGCAGGGTGCGGTATTCGGGGTGCAGCGGGAAGGCGATCTTCCATTCGACCGCCATCTTGTAGACCGGCGAATTGCAGGCCGCATCCAGCCAGTTTTCGGGGATGCCGTCGGCCAGGGCCTGGCGGCGGACCTCGGGATCGTGCGGATCCAGGAACAGGTCCAGCTGGGCCTGGTAGAGGTCCTTTTCATTGGGCATGCTGGCGGCGGCCTCGATGCCGTCGGCGTCGTACAGCAGCACCCCCAGATAGCGGATGCGCCCGACGCAGGTTTCGGAACAGACCGTGGGCTGACCGGCCTCGATGCGTGGGTAGCAGAAGATGCACTTTTCCGCCTTGCCGGACTTCCAGTTGTAGTAGATCTTCTTGTAGGGACAGCCCGAAATGCACATGCGCCAGCCCCGGCATTTGTCCTGGTCGATCAGGACGATGCCGTCTTCGGCGCGCTTGTAGATGGACCCCGACGGACAACTGGCGACGCAGGTCGGATTGAGGCAGTGCTCGCACAGCCGCGGCAGATACATCATGAAGGTGTTCTCGAACTGCCCGTAGATGTCCTTCTGCACGGCCTCGAAGTTGTAGTCCTTGGACCGCTTGGCGAATTCGCCGCCCAGGATCTCTTCCCAGTTGGGCCCCCATTCGATCTTTTCCATGCGCTGGCCGGTGATCAGCGAACGCGGCCGGGCCACGGGCGGCGTCGTGCGTTCCGGGGCCTTCTGCAGATAGTCGTAATCGTAGGTGAAGGGCTCGTAGTAGTCGTCGATCTGCGGCAGGTTGGGGTTGGCGAAGATGCGCGACAGCAGCTTCAGCTTGCCGCCCTGGCGCGGTTCGATGCGGCCGTTGGCCTTGCGGCGCCAGCCGCCGTTCCAGCGGTCCTGGTTTTCCCATTCCTTGGGGTAGCCGACGCCGGGCTTGGTTTCCACGTTGTTGAACCAGGCATATTCCATGCCTTCGCGGGACGTCCAGACATTCTTGCAGGTGATCGAACAGGTGTGACAGCCGATGCATTTGTCCAGATTCAGGACCATGGCGACTTGTGCGCGGATTTTCATGGATGCGTCTCCTTAGGCCTGTGTCTGGGCGGACACTTCGTGCGTTTCGTCCATCCAGTCGATTTTCGTCAGTTTGCGGACCACCACGAATTCATCCCGGTTCGAGCCCACAGTGCCGTAGTAATTGAAGCCATAGGCCAGGTGGGCATAGCCGCCGATCATGTGGGTGGGCTTGAGGACCGTGCGCGTCACGGAATTGTGGATGCCGCCGCGCTTGCCGGTGAGCTGGGATCCCGGCACGTTCACGATCTTCTCCTGGGCGTGATACATCATGGTCATGCCCTCGGGCACCCGCTGGCTGACCACCGCCCGGGCCACCAGGGCGCCGTTGACGTTGAAGACCTCGATCCAGTCGTTGTCCACGATGCCGGCCTTGGCCGCGTCGATTTCCGACATCCAGACGATGGGGCCGCCGCGCGACAGCGTCAGCATGATCAGGTTGTCGGAATACGTGGAGTGGATGCCCCACTTCTGGTGCGGCGTGATGAAGTTCAGGACCACGTGCGGCTCGCCGTTGCTGAACTGCTTGTCCAGCATGGGCTTGATGGTCTTGGTATCCACCGGCGGCCGGTACACGCACAGCGCCTCGCCGAAATCGCGCATCCAGGGATGATCCTGGTAGAGCTCCTGGCGGCCGGTCAGCGTGCGCCAGGGGATCAGCTCGTGCACGTTGGTGTAGCCCGCGCTGTAGCTGACCTTGTCGGATTCGATGCCCGACCATGTGGGCGAGGTCAGGATCTTGCGCGGCTGCGCCTGGATGTCGCGGAAGCGGATCTTTTCGTGTTCGCTGGAACGGATCAGGTGCGTATGGTCGCGCCCCGTGATCTTCGACAGCGCCTGCCAGGCCTTCATGGCCACGTGCCCGTTGGTTTCCGGCGCCAGGGTCAGCACGGTCTCGCAGGCATCGATGTCCGTGAAGATGCGCGGCTGGCCGTGCCCGACCCCGGGTTCGCGCTCGCGGTAGTTCAGCTTGCCCAGGAATTCGACCTCTTCCTTGGTGTCCCAGGAGATGCCCTTGCCGCCGTTGCCCAGCTTTTCGGCCAGCGGCCCCAGCGTCGTGAAGCGTTTGTAGATGTTCTTGTAATCCCGATTCACCACCATCAGGTTGGGCATGGTCCTGCCGGGGATCAGGTCGCATTCGCCCTTGCGCCAATCACGCACGGCATAGGGGTCGGTGAGTTCGCCCGGCGAGTCGTGCTGCATGGGCTGCAGCACCAGGTCTTCGTCGGGCAGGTCGGCGTCGGCGGCCAGTTCGGAGAACTTCTTCGCCAGGTTCTTGTAGATTTCCCAGTCGCTGCGCGATTCCCAGATCGGGTCCACGGCCGCCGACAGCGGGTGGATGAAGGGGTGCATGTCGGACGTGTTCAGGTCGTTCTTTTCATACCAGGTGGCCGTGGGCAGCACGATGTCCGAATACACGCAGGTGGTGGACATGCGGAAGTCCAGCGTCACCAGCAGGTCGAGCTTGCCCTGGGGCGCCTCGTCATGCCAGTTGACTTCCAGCGGCTTGCCCGCGCCCATTTCGCCCAGGTCCTTGCCCTGCACGCCATGCTGGGTACCCAGCAGGTGCTTGAGGAAATATTCATGCCCCTTGCCCGACGAGCCCAGGATGTTGGAGCGCCAGATGAACAGGTTGCGCGGGAAATTGTCCGGATTGTCGGGGTCCTCGCAGGCGAACTTCAGCTTGCCGTCGCGCAGGCCCCGCACCGCGTATTCCTTGGGGTCCATGCCGGCCGACTGGGCGTCGCGCACCACCTGCAGCGGATTGGTCTGCAGTTGCGGCGCCGTGGGCAGCCAGCCCATGCGCTCTGCCCGCACGTTCATGTCGATCAGGCTGCCCTGGTATTTCGAGGCGTCGGCCAGCGGCGACAGCAGTTCGGACACCTGCAGTTTTTCGTAGCGCCACTGGTCCGTATGCGCGTAGAAGAACGAGGTGCCGTTCATGTGGCGCGGCGGACGCAGCCAGTCCAGCGCGAAGGTCAGCATGGTCCAGCCGGTCTGCGGGCGCAGTTTTTCCTGGCCCACGTAGTGGCACCAGCCGCCGCCCGACTGGCCCACGCAGCCGCACATCGACACCAGGTTGATGATGCCGCGATACGACATGTCCATGTGGTACCAGTGATTCAGGCCGGCCCCCAGGATGACCATGGACTTGCCCTCGGTCTTGTCGGCATTGTCGGCGAACTGGCGGGCCACCGTGATGACCTGTTCGCGCGGCACGCCCGTGATGCGCTCCTGCCAGGCCGGGGTATAGGGGACGTCGTCATCGTAGGACGCGGCGACGTTGTCGCCGCCCAGGCCGCGGTCGATGCCGTAATTGGCCACGAACAGGTCGAAGACCGTGGCGACCAGGACCTCGCCTTCGGCCGTCTGCACGCGCTTGACCGGCAGGTTGCGCAGCAGGACCTCGTCGTGTTCCGTGCCCTTGAAGTAATCGTGATGCACCCCGCCGAAATACGGGAAGGCCACCGGCACGACTTCGTCGTGGGAATCGATCAGGGACAGGCGCGGGCTGACGTTCTGTCCCCGGGCGTCCTTCAGTTCCAGATTCCATTTGCCGGCGTCCTCGCCTTCCTTCTGGCCCCAGCGGAAACCGATGGACCCTTGCGGGACGATGAATTCACCGGTCTGTTCGTCGCAGGCGACGGTCTTCCATTCGGGATTGTTCTGCTGCCCCAGGCGGTCGGTGAAATCGGCGGCCCGCAGCTTGCGGTCCGGCACGTAGCGGTCGCCCTGGCGCACCAGGCGCACCAGGAACGGCATGTCGGTGTACTGGCGGCAGTAGCGGTCGAAATAAGCGCTCTTGCCCGCCAGGTGGAATTCCTTCAGCACCACGTGGCCCATGGCCAAGGCCAGGGCGGCATCGGTGCCCTGCTTCGGGTGGATCCACAGATCGCCGAATTTGGCGCCCTCGGCGTAGTCCGGGAAGACGGAAACGACCTTGGCGCCGCGATAGCGGGCCTCGACCATGAAGTGGGCGTCGGGCGTGCGCGTCTGCGGCACGTTGGAGCCCCACAGCATGATGAAGGTGGAGTTGTACCAGTCCGCCGACTCGCTGACGTCGGTCTGTTCGCCCCAGGTCTGGGGGCTGGACGGCGGCAGGTCGCAGTACCAGTCGTAGAAGCTGAGCAGCGAGCCGCCCAGCAGCGACAGATAGCGGCTGCCCGAGGCATACGACACCATGGACATGGCGGGAATCGGCGAGAAACCGGCGATGCGGTCCGGGCCGTGGCACTTGATGGTGTGGATGTTGGCGGCGGCGATGATCTCGTTGACCTCGTCCCAGGTGGAGCGCACGAAACCGCCCAGGCCGCGCACGGATTTGTAGGCCTTGGCCTTTTCGGGGTCGGTGACGATGGCTTCCCAGGCCTGCACGGCGTCCATGGATTTGCGCTGTTCGCGCCACATCCGCGCCAGGCGGCCGCGCAGCATGGGATATTTCACCCGGTTGGCGCTGTACAGGTACCAGGAGAACGTCGCGCCCCGGGGACAGCCGCGCGGTTCGTGATTGGGCATGTCGGGCCGGGTGCGCGGATAGTCCGTCTGCTGGGTTTCCCAGGTGACGATGCCGCCCTTCACGTAGATTTTCCAGGAACAGGACCCGGTGCAGTTCACGCCGTGCGTGGAACGGACGATCTTGTCGTGCTGCCAGCGATTGCGGTAGGCGTCTTCCCAGGTGCGGTCCTCGTGGACGACATTTCCATGGCCATTGGAAAAAGGCTCTTTCGGACGGGAAAAGTACTTCAGGCGATCAATGAAATGGCTCACGATGATTGCTCCGTTGGAAAGCGTTCGACTAAACACCGATCGGCGGCGGCACGGCCGCCGGATCGGAACCGGCGGGGCCTCAGCACGGAATTTCCGCGCCGCGCCGCGAGTAATACCACCAGGTGACGGCGATGGAGGCGGCATAGAACACGACGAAGAACATGAGCGCCGCGTCCGGGGTGCCCGTCAGGTCGAAGGACGTGCCGAAACTCTTGGGAATGAAGAAGCCGCCGTACGCGCCCATGGCGCCGCTGAAGCCCAGCACGGCGGCGGATTCCTTGGCCCCTTCGGATTCCGCCTGCGCCGGGGAGCCCGCCGCGTTGCGGCGCAGCGCCAGGGTATTGAAGATGGCGGGAATCATGGCGAAGGTGGACCCGTTGCCGATGCCGGTCAGGAAGAACAGGAACAGGAAGGCCAGCAGAAAGCCGGTGAAGCTGCCCGGCGATCCGGAGCCCGGCAGCGACGCCATGACGCCCAGCACGCCCAGCACCATCCAGAAGAACGTCCAGAACGTCACCCGCGCTCCGCCCAGCTTGTCGGACAGCCAGCCGCCGAAGGGCCGCGCCATGGCGCCGACCAGGGGGCCCAGCCAGGCGTACTGCAGGGGCCGGATGTCGGGGTACAGATACTTGATCAGCAGCGGGAAGCCCGCCGAAAAGCCGATGAAGGAGCCGAAGGTGCCCAGGTACAGGAAGCACATGATCCAGTTGTGCTTGCGCTTGAAGATGACCGCCTGTTCGCTGAAGGATGCCCGGGCGTCCGCGATGTCGTGCATGCCCACCCAGGCCATCATGGAGACAATGATGATGAAAGGCACCCAGATGAAGGCGGCGTTCTGCGCCCAGACCTCGGCCACGCCGTGGGCGCCGGACAGCTTGGCCATCTGGGGATCGCCGGCCCAGGGGCCGAGGATGCCCAGGGTGATCACCAGCGGCGCCAGGAACTGCACCGAAGACACCCCCAGGTTGCCCAGGCCCGCGTTCAGCCCCAGGGCCGAACCCTTGCGTTCCTTGGGGAAGAAAAAGCTGATGTTGGACATGGAGGAGGAAAAATTGCCGCCCCCCAGGCCGCACAGCAGCGCCAGCAGCAGCATCGTGGAATACGGCGTGGTCGGGTCCTGGACGGCCAGCCCCACCCCGATGGTGGGCAGCAGCAGGCTGGCGGTCGTCAGCGCGGTCCAGCGCCGCCCGCCGAAGACCGGCACCATGAAGGAATAGAAGATCCGCAGCGTGGCGCCCGACAGCGCCGGCAGCGCCGCCAGCCAGAACAGCTGGTTTTCCGTGTATTTGAAGCCCAGGTTGGGCAGATTGACGGCTACGACACTCCACATCTGCCAGACGGCGAAGGCCAGGAACAGCGCGGGAATCGAGATCCACAGATTGACGTTGGCGATGGCGCGACCTTCGTGCGCCCAGAACGCCTTGTCTTCCGGGGTCCAGACGGTCAGCAAACGGCCGCGCCGGCGTCTGGAAGCATCATCAGGCACAGTGCTCATGCAAGGACTCCTGTGATAGGGACCCCGTACGATAGACCCCACGACGAACAGGGATGCTGATCTGGATCAAAGCCACCGGAGTTTCCGGCAGGCGTCCCTGCGCCTGGAGGAGCGGACTGCGTCCGGAAGATTGCCCAGACCGCGTGGAAGCTACGGGTCCCATGATCTGACGGAATGGGCCCAGTATAAGTGTCCGGACGGACAAAGGCTACAGGGGGAAAAGCCCCCACGCTGCGCGGCCCGGGGACAAAAAACCGCATCTGGAGGGGATGCGGTTTTCGAGGGGCGGCCCGGCCGCCGGCGCGGCGCGGGCGGCGGTCAGACGCGATCGCAGCGGATGGTGATGGGGTGGCGGCGCAGGCCTTCGATCACCTGGTCGGTGACTTCGCCATCGACGTCGGTGATGGCGTAGCCGATCTTGCCGCGCGTCTGCAGCTGCTGGCTGACGATGTTCAGGCCGAATTCGCCCATCAGGTTGCTGAGCGCCCCCATGGCGCCGGGCACGTTCTGGTGGATGTGGATGATGCGGACCGCGCCGGCCTGCTCGTGGTAGGAGATCTCCGGGAAGTTCACCGTGCCCTTGGTCGTGCCGCTGGTGATGAAGCGCTTCAGCTTTTCCGCGACCTCGCGGCCGATGTTTTCCTGGGATTCCTGCGTGCTGCCGCCGATGTGCGGGGTCAGGATCACGTTGTGCAGGCCGCGCAGCGGGCTGTCCAGGGCTTCATCGCGGCTCTTGGGTTCGGTCGGGAAGACGTCGATGGCGGCGCCCGACAGATGGCCGGACTTCAGGGCGCGCTGCAGCGCCGGGATGTCCACCACCGTGCCGCGCGAGGCATTGATCAGGATGCTGCCCGGCTTCATGGCCGCGATGGCGTCGGCGTCGATCAGGTTGGCGGTGTCCTTGCCGCCCGGCACATGCAGCGTGACCACGTCCGCCTGGGCCAGGAACTTCTTCAGCGAGCTGGTGGCGTGGGCGTTGCCCAGCGGCAGCTTGGCTTCGATGTCGTGATACAGGACCCGCATGCCGAAGGATTCGGCCAGGATGCCGACCTGGGACCCGATATTGCCGTAGCCGACGATGCCCAGGGTCTTGCCGCGGGCCTCGTAGGCGCCGTCGGCGGTCTTGTCCCAGAAGCCTTCGTGGACCCGCGCGTTCTTTTCCGGAATCCGGCGCAGCAGCAGGATGGCCTCGCCCAGCACCAGTTCGGCCACGGAGCGGGTGTTGGAGAACGGCGCGTTGAACACCGGGACGCCGCGCAGGGCGGCCGTTTCCAGGTCCACCTGGTTGGTGCCGATGCAAAAGCAGCCGATGGCCCGCAAGTCCGGCAGTTCGGACAGCACGCTCTGATCGAGATGGGTCCGGGAGCGGATCCCGACGACATGCACTCCCTGCAGGGCTTCGCGCAGGGCGTCTCCCGTGAGCGCGCCCGGATAGGTGACGACCTCGTCAAACCCGGCGGCGACGAAGACTTCCTTGGCGCTGGCATGGATGTTTTCGAACAGAACGATGCGTGCCATCTTGATCCTTCTCAAGCATTGATAAATGACCATTGTGCGATATTTCTGAGTGCGCGTCAGGGTCATCCCTAATGAAAACAGGGTCAAAAACGTCCGGTTTCACAAGTATCCCCGGCCCGGCGGCATATGCTTATATCCCACGCGACCGGATTTCCCCCCGACTCAGGCCGGAAGACCGTCCCCATCCATCACCAGGCGGTCGCGCCCGGCGTCCTTGGCGCGATACAGGCAGGCGTCGGCCCGCCGGAACAGGGACTGGGCCGTGTCCCCCGGCCGCCAGGCCGCGGCGCCCGCGCTGAGCGTCAGCGACAGGCGCCGGCCGTCATCCAGGTCCACCGGATGCCGGCGCACGTGATCCAGCACCCGCTCGACCAGCGCAGCGGCATCCCGCGCCGCCGTGCCGGACAGGAGGACGACGAATTCCTCTCCGCCGAACCGGGCCAGCACGTCGGACCGGCGCCGCAGCAGATTGCGCAGGACTTCGGCCACCCATTTCAGGACATGATCGCCCGCATCATGGCCATAATCGTCATTGACACGCTTGAAACGGTCCAGGTCGAAGACGGCCAGCGCCATGCGGGGTTCCGCCGAATCCGGACGCTCCGCCGCCCGCGCCAGCGCCTGCTCCAGGGATTCGTCCAGGCCGCGCCGGTTCAGCAGGCCGGTCAGGGGATCGTGCAGGGTCAGCTCGCGCAGTTGCTGGTTGGCCTGCTGCAGAGCCCCCATGGCGGTCCGCAGATCGGCGGTGCGCGCCTGGACCTCGTTCTGCAGGGAACTGCGGGCCGCCGATTCGATCCGCAGGGCGCGGTCCAGCAGATCGCGCACCTGCATGACTTCGGCATAGGTCAGCAGAAAGATCTGGCTGCCCAGCGCCGTCTGCATCCAGCGTTCCTGGGCCATGAAGCCGGGCGCGTAGCCGAAGGCGGCCAGGCCGTAGAACAGGAAGCCTGCATAAAAGATCAGCCAGGAGGCGACATACCAGACGGCGGCGCGGTCGCCCGCCTGCGCATGCCGCGCCCCGATGCCGAACATGCACAGCATGCTGACCAGGGCATACACGGTATCGACCTTGATGATGAGCGAATACGGCGCCAGGAAACTGGCCGCGAACAGCGCCACGCCGATGCCGAACAGGATCCGGATCAGCCGCGCATGGCGCGGCCGGCGGCTGGCGTGAATGCCCAGGAACGCCCGCGTGAACAGCAGCAGGCTGAGCACCGCCAGCACCTCCGTCAGAGGAACCGCCATATTGGCCAGCCAGGGGGAGTCCGGCCACAGATACTGGAAGCTGAGCCCCGACATCGAAGCCAGGAACAGGCCCGCGCACAGGATGTATGCCGCGTTGTACAGGGATTGCGGGATGCGCAGGCGCAGGAACAGGGCCAGGTTGAAGATGGCCAGCAAGCCCATCGCCCCCATGAACATCCCTTCCGCCAGGCTGTGATTCTGCGTGCTGGACAGGGCGGATGCCGCCGTGCGCAGCGACAGGGGAATGTTGATGGCGCCGCTGCTGCGCACCCGGATCACCACCCCCAGGGACTGCCCCGGTCTGAAATCCAGCGGCAGCAGGAACAGGCGATGGCGCACCGGGCGGACCCCGAAGGGCCGCGCGTCCCCCATGTGTTCCGTCTTCAGCAGGACGGGCGCGGCGCCGGCGCGGGCGGGATCCAGGTCGTAGACCCAGAAGTCCACCTCATCGAGCAGGGGGTAGTCCAGCCGCAGGAACCAGGCGCGTCCGACCGAATCGGGATTGCGCAGCGGCACGTACACCCAGTACGCCGCCCGGGTATGAGTGAACACCAGCCGATCGGCATTGCGGCGCTGGACGGGCCAGCGGCCGCTGAGCACTTCCTCCGGCCCCAGCGCCTGCCGGTCATCCTGCACGAAACAGACATCGGCCAGCGACGGGATGTCCGGCTGCAGCACCGACAGGGTCCGGGTCGGGCACAGGGCGCTCAGGGGCGGCGACGCCACGGCGGCCGGGCCGGCGCACAGCAGCCAGACGCCCAGCAGCGCCCGCGCGATCAGCCATGCCAGGTCCGCGCGTCCGCTGACTTGCGACGCGCATGTCTTCCGGATGACCTTCCGCCCATGCCGACATTCCATGCCCCTTCGGGCCCCCCACGAAACGTATCAGGGTTATGCTGCATCAGTACATTATGCATGTGAAGCAACAAGGTCACGCGACTTTTTGGGCCGCCGTGTTAGCCTAAAGTGTTCATGCGCCTTCATTCTGTCCGGACATTTCCATGCCTTCCACCGCCACTCCGCTCTCTTCCGCCCCGGCCCCCCTGCGGCCGACGCGATTCATGCGCACGCCGAATCTGGCCGAGCCGGACACGGACCGACTGCGGGCATCGCTGCGCCAGTACTTCCTGGAAACCAGCGATCGCTACGAATCGCTGTTCCAGTGCCTGGCCAACGACGAGGCCTATTTCGTCAAGCCCATTGCGCTGCGCCACCCGCTGATCTTCTATTTCGGCCACACCGCCACGTTCTTCGTCAACAAGCTGCTGCTGACCCGCATGATCGACCAGCGCCTGGACCAGCGCCTGGAGTCGATCTTCGCCGTCGGCGTGGATGAAATGAGCTGGGACGACCTGGACGAACGGAACTACGACTGGCCGACCGTCGCCGAAGTCCAGGCCTACCGCAACAAGGTGCGCCAGCTGGTCTGTGATCTGATCGACCACGCGCCGCTGCAGTCCCCCATCGACTGGCAGAACCCCTGGTGGGCCATCATCATGGGGATCGAGCACGAACGCATCCACCTGGAAACCTCCTCCGTCCTGATCCGCCAGCACGCCCTGAAGTACGTGCGGCCGGCCGCCGGCTGGGAACCCCAGTCCGATGCGGGCGCCGCCGCTCCGGACAACGAGCCGGTCCGCGTGCCCGGCGGGACGGTCCGGGTGGGCAAGGCCTACACCGATCCCCAATACGGATGGGACAACGAATACGGCAGCCACACCGCCGAAATCGAATCCTTCCAGGCCAGCCGCTACCTGGTCAGCAACCAGGAATTCCTGGCCTTCGTCGAGGCGGGCGGCTACCGCAACCATCGCGACTGGACCGAGGAAGGCCGCCAATGGCTGGCCTTCAGCCAGGCCGAACACCCCACGTTCTGGGTGAAAAAGACCCAGGGCTGGGCGCTGCGCCTGATGACCGGCGAAATTCCGATGCCCTGGTCCTGGCCGGTGGAAGTCAACTACCTGGAAGCCAAGGCCTTCTGCAACTGGAAGGCCGCCGAGACCGGCCAGCCGGTGCGCCTGCCCACCGAGGACGAGTGGTACCGCCTGTACGATGCCGCCGGCCTGCGCGATCCCGACGACCAGCCCTGCGCCGCCAACCTGCACCTGGATCACGGGGCTTCGTCCTGCCCGGTCGACCGCCATGCCCACGGCGACTGGTTCGACGTGGTGGGCAACGTCTGGCAATGGACGGAAACCCCCACCTACCCGTTCAACGGTTTCGATGTCCACCCGATCTACGACGATTTCACCACGCCGACCTTCGACGGCCGGCACAACCTGATGAAAGGCGGGTCCTGGATCGCCTGCGGCAACGAAGCCGTGCGCGCCTCGCGCTACGCCTTCCGGCGGCACTTCTTCCAGCACGCGGGGTTCCGCTACGTGATTTCCCATGCGCCGGCCGAAGCCCCCGCCGCCTACTACGAAACCGACAAGCTGATGTCGGAATACGCCGAGTTCCACTACGGCGACACCTACTTCGACGTGCCGAACTTCTCGCAGGCGCTGGCCCGGCATGCCATCGCCGCCATGGGCGAACGCCCGCGCCGCCGCGCCCTGGACCTGGGCTGCGCATCGGGGCGCGCGACCTTCGAACTGGCCCGCGCCTTCGATCAGGTCACGGGGGTGGACTTCTCGGCGCGCTTCATCAACCAGGGCGTGCAGCTGATCCAGACCGGCCAGCTGCGCTACACCCTGGCCGACGAAGGCGATCTGGTGTCCTACAAGGCCCGCAGCCTGGCCGACCTGGATCTGCAGGACACGGTCTCCCGGGTCGAGTTCTACCAGGGCGACGCCTGCAATCTGAAACCCCAGTTCAGCCGGTACGACCTGGTCCTGGCGGCCAATCTGATCGACCGGCTGTACGATCCGGCCCGCTTCCTGGACCAGATCCACGAGCGCATCGTCTCCGGCGGCCTGCTGGTGATCGCCTCGCCCTATACCTGGCTGGAAGAACACACGCCGCGCCAGGCCTGGATCGGCGGGTTCAAGAAGGACGCCGAGAACTACACCACCCTGGATGGCCTGCGGGATCACCTGGGCGCCCATTTCCGGCTGGTGTCCGGCCCCACCGACGTGCCCTTCGTGATCCGCGAGACCCGGCGCAAGTTCCAGCACACGCTGTCGGAAATGACGATCTGGGAAAGGCGCTAGCCGCCCGTCCCGCCCCGCCCCGCCGCCCACATCCCGACGACGGATGGGGGCGGCGCTTCAGGACGCCAGCCTCGACCGGCGTTCCCGCACGAAGGCGGCGAAGGCCGCCGCCGTCAGCGGCCGGCTGTAGTAATAGCCCTGCGCCTCCTCGCAGCCGTTGGCCTTCAGGAATTCCTGCTGTTCGAAAGTTTCGACGCCTTCGGCGATGGTGCGCAGGCCCAGGCTGCGCGACAGCTGGATGACGGCCATGGCGATGGCCTGGTCGTCCGGATCGACGTTGATGTCGCGGACGAAGGACTGGTCGATCTTCAGCTTGTGCAGATTGAAGCGCTTCAGGTAACTGAGCGACGAATACCCGGTGCCGAAGTCGTCGATGGCAAACTGGACCCCGGCGCGCGACAGCTCTTCCATGCGCCGCGCCGCCGCCTCGGGCGCCTTCATGGCCACGGCTTCCGTCAGTTCCAGTTCCAGCAGGCTGGCCGGCACGTTGGCATCGGCCAGGATCCCCTTGATCCGGCCCGGCAGGTCCGGCTGGTTGAACTGCACGGCCGACAGGTTCACGGCGATGCGCAGCAAAGGCAGCCCCTGGTCCAGCCACTGGCGCAACTGCCGCATCGCGGTGCGCAGCACCCATTCGCCGATGGGGACGATCAGGCCGTTGGCCTCGGCGATGGGAATGAATTCGGACGGCGGCACGCGCCCCCATTGCGGGGACTCCCAGCGCAGCAGCGCCTCGGCGCCCAGGATGGCGCCGTCCTTGAGGGCCAGCTGCGGCTGGTAGGCCAGGAACAGTTCGCGATTGGACAAGGCCTGCTTGAGCGCATTGCTCAGCATCAGTTCGCGGCTGACGTGAGCCTGCATTTCGGGCGTGAACATCCCGACCCGGCGGCGCCCGTCGCTCTTTGCGCGGTACATGGCGGTTTCCGCGCTTTTCAGCAGAGTATCGAATTCGGCCGCGTCGTCGGGATACAGCGCCACGCCGATCGTGACGGAACTGAAGATGTCCTGATCGGCCAGCCGCAGCGGCAAGGCCACCGCCTGCAGCAGGTCGCGCGCCCGCGCCTGCGCCTGCTGCCGGGTGGCGCCGGGCAGCACGGCGACGAAGTCGTCCCCCGAATACCGGGACAGGAAGGCCGCGCCCGGCAGCCGGGACCGCAGGCGCTGCGCCATTTCCTGCAACAGCGCGTCGCCCATGTGATGACCCAGCGAATCGTTGACGGCCTTGAAATGATCCAGGTCCATCCACAGGGCGGCCAGCCGGCCGCCGCGCTCCATGGCGTCGCGGCACTGCTCGCGCAGCTGGTTGCGATTGGGCAGGCCGGTGAGCTGATCGAACTGCGACAGCCGCCGGATGCGTTCGGCCGCCTGACGCTTTTCCGTGACGTCCTCGTTGTGGGCCAGATAGTTGGTGACCCGCCCCTGGGCGTCGCGCACCGGGTAGATCAGCACGGACTCGGTGTATTCCCGGCCGCTCTTGCTGAGATTGTTCCATTCGCCGCGCCACGCCTTGCCCTGCGCCAGCTGCGCCCACATGGACCGGAACGTGGTGGCGGGCGTGCGGGCCGGCTTCAGGCGGCGCAGATTGCGCCCGAGGACCTCGGAAGCCGCATAGCCGCTGATGCGCGTGAAGGCTTCGTTGACGAACTCGACCCGCGCATGCCGGTCGGTGATGATGATCGAGACGGGGCTTTGCACCACGGCGGTGGACAGCGTGCGCAAGGCCTGTTCGTTCTTCAGCCGGGCCGTGACATCGCGCGAGACCACCACGAACTGGGGCGGGTGCCCCGGCGGCATGGACTTGCGGGCGACGGAAAGCTCGAATTCGCGCGGCTTGCCATCCACGTCGTCGAGCGTGATGAGCTTTCCCCGGGACTGGCCCCTCGCGGCGGCTTCCTGCAGGGCGCCCAGCACGATCCGGGCGGCCCTGGGCGACAGGACGTCGCCCACGGCGCGGCCCAGCAGCTGGTCCGCGGGGGCGGACAGATCCGAAGGCCGGCTGGTATGGACCGAGAGATAGCGTCCTTCGATGTCCATGTCGAAGACCAGATCCGGCATGGCGTCCAGCGTCGCCTGCAGCTTGTCCTGGGAATCCTGCAGCAGCGCATAGGGGTGCCGCACCGCCTCGACGAAGGCGGCCCGGTACAGGAAGACGTAGGCGATGACCTTGTAGAGGTGGCCGAACAGCATGTAGATGTCCGTCACCCCGGAGTACAAGGTCAGGAAGAATTCGCCTTGCGCCATCACGCAGGCCGAGACGAACAGGTCGCCGATGTTGTAGCGCCGGGGGCGTCGCATGCGCAGCCAGAGCAGCAGCGCCGCCACCAGGTACAGGGCGATGAGGCCGTATTCCGCGAGGATCTTGAAGGTGGTCAGCCCCCGGCCGGGGACGAAGGTCTGCGGTATTTTGTCCGGCCATCGGAAATACAGCGCCGTAAGGCCCGCCACCAGCGCGACCACGCAGGTCACCTGCAGCCACAGGGGCACGCGGATGGCGCGCCCCTTCCAGGCCAGGGCGGCGACCGCCAGCAGGCCCGCCGCACCGAACAGGCGCGCCAGCAACCAGAAGTAGATCGCCTTCCCCTCGTCGTTGGGCGTGATGAAATCCGGCATGCCCGGATAGGCCAGCAAGTGCAGGAAATCCAGTAGCGCCACCCCCAGGAAGGCGCTGCCCAGCAGGACCAGATTGCCGGGCAGGGCTTCGTGGCGGCTGGTCCAGAGCACCGCGAAAATCAGCGAGGCCATCAGGATGGAGACGGCTTCGGCCAGGTTGTGCAACGGCAGATACGCGGCGATCTGATGAAACGGCGCAGGGAACGCCAGGCCGCTGACCAGAATCAGCAGCACCATCAATACACTGACAGAACGGATGGCGCGGCGCGCATCCGCCTGATAGCTGGGGTGTATCCACATATCGGCTACTTGTAGGTCATGCGCCAATGTACCGGGGAGCTCTCGCCAGTGGCAAGCCGCTCGTTTCCCTGGCGTCCGGCGCGCCGGGCGACCACGATTGAACCATGGAAATCCGGCCGGATCCATGCATCAGGGAAATTCCCAGGTCATGAACCCGATATTCAGTTTTATGATTCGTCGTATCCCATCTGACATATAACATGAAATGTTAGATAGCATTTCAAAATCGGAGACTCCCATGGCAATCGCAAGCGAACACCCGAACGGCGAAGCCGGCCCTCTCGCGCCTTCCGCCGCGCCGCCGCAAGACGCATCCCCCACGTGCTGGAGCCCGGAGCTGAACACGGACGTCTGCCGCGGCCTCTACAACGAAGACCTGGCCCCCGCCAGGGAACGCAACTGGGGCGCCTTCAGCATCTTCAACGTCTGGACCTCGGATGTGCACAGCCTGTGGGGCTACTACCTGGCCGCCAGCCTGTTCCTGCTGTGCGGCAGCTTCGTCAATTTCCTGCTGGCGATCGGCCTGGGCTCCCTGGTCATCTTCGCGATCATGAACATGCTGGGCTATGCCGGCGTCAAGACCGGCGTGCCCTACCCCGTGCTGGCCCGGGCGTCGTTCGGCGTCTGGGGAGCCAACCTGCCGGCGCTGGTGCGGGCGGTGGTGGCCTGCTTCTGGTACGGCGCGCAGACGGCCGCCGCGTCCTGGGCCATCGTCGCCCTGCTGACGCGCAACGAGGCGCTGATGCACTTCCACCAGACGACGCATCTGTTCGGCCACTCCGGCCTGGAAGTGATCTGCTTCGTCGTGGTCTGGGCCCTGCAGCTGCTGATCATCCAGAACGGCATGGAAACCGTGCGCCGGTTCCAGGACTGGGCGGGCCCCGCCGTCTGGATCGCCATGCTGGTGCTGGCGGTGGGCCTGACGATCAAGGCCGGCGGCTTCTCCCTGGAGCACGGAATCCCCCTGGACGTCCTGCTGGAAAAGACCCGCGACGCGGGGGTGCCCGGAGAGCCCGGTTCGCTCTCGGCCCTGATGGCCGTCGCCGCCACCTGGATCACCTATTTCGCCGCGCTGTACCTGAACTTCTGCGACTTCGCCCGCTACGCCCCGGACAAGTCCGTGGTGCGCAAGGGCAATGTCTGGGGACTGCCGATCAACCTGATCCTGTTCTCGCTGGTGGCCGGCGTCACCACCATCGCCGCCTTCCAGGTGTACGGCGAAGTCCTGCTGCACCCGGAACAGATCTCCGCCAAGTTCGACAGCTGGTTCCTGGCCCTGCTGGCCGCCCTCACCTTCGCCGTGGCGACGCTGGGCATCAACGTGGTCGCCAACTTCGTCTCCCCGGCCTTCGACATTTCCAACGCATTTCCCCACAAGATCAGCTTCAAGGGCGGCGGCTACATCACCGCGGTGATCGCCCTGTGCCTGTATCCGTTCTCTCCGTGGGACGGCAACGCCGCGACCTTCGTGGGCGCCATCGGCGCGGTCATGGGACCGCTGCTGGGCATCATCGTGGCAGACTACTACCTGATCGCGAAAGGCCGGATCGACGTCGCCGACCTGTATCGGGAAAACGGCCGCTATCAGTTCCACAAGGGCTGGAACATCGCCGCCGTGATCGCCACGGTGATCGGCGGGCTGTTCTCCAGCATCCTGCCCCACCTGACCGACTGGCTGCCGTCCTGGTGGGGCATCTACGGCTGGTTCTTCGGCGTCATCATCGGCGCGGGCGTCTATCTGGCGCTCTGCAGACTCCCCGCCATGAAGCATCCCTACGCGCGCGCCGCCTGACCTTCCCCGCGCCCGCGAAAACGGCAATGGCCCCGCCAGGAGGCCATCGCCGTTTTCATGCCGCCTGCGCGCCGGAGCTTCAGACCGCCGAGAGTTCCGGCAGGTCCACGCCCCACCAGCGCAGTGTGCCCGCCAGATGCTGGCGGACCGCCAGCATGGCGGCGTCTTCCCGCCCCTGCAGGATGGCATCCAGGATCTGCAGATGTTCGTCCATCGCCGGAATGATGCGTTCCGGCAGCAGGCGGCGCGACAGCTGCAGCACGGTGATGCGGTCATGATTGCTGGCATAGACGCGGGCCGCCAGGGGATTGCCCAGGGCGCCGGCCATGGCCAGATGCAGCTTCCAGTCGACCTCCATCGCCCGCCGCTGCAGTTCCGGGGTGATGCCCCGGCCGGCCTGGAGGCGGACTTCCGCGTGCTCGTCGCGCAAGGCGTCCAGCCCGTCCCGCCCCGCCCGGGCCGCCAGCACCCGGGCGCCTTCCTGATCCATCAGGCAGCGCAGATGGAAGCAGGCCTGGATCGTATCCGGCGTCGGTTCGATGACCAGCACCCCGCGCTTGGGCAGGATCTGCACCAGGCCGACCACCTCGGCGCGCTTGACGGCCTCGCGCACCGGCGCCAGGGGAAAGCCGGACCGCTCGACCAGTTCGGCGATCGACACCATCTGGCCCGCGCGCACGGCCCCGTCGAACAGCAAGCCCTTCAATGCCCCGAAGGCCTGATCGGCAAGCAGCATGTCCGTCATGGTCAGACGCCCTCCGCGGCGGCGTTCGCCGCCTCGTCGCTCAAGTCGACCTGGATGCGGCCGTCCAGCACGTCGCGGGCGCGCTGGCGGTCCACGTCGCCTTCCCAGGCCCCGACCACCACCGTCCCGACGCAATTGCCGATCATGTTCGTCAGCGCGCGCGCCATGCCCATGAACCAGTCGACGGACAGCACCAGCACCAGGCCGATGGCGGGAATGTCCGGAATGACGCTGAGGGTCGCGGCCAGGATGACGATCGCCGAGCCCGGCACGCCATGGGCCCCCTTGGAGGTCAGCAGGGACACGCCCAGGATCAGCAGCAGGTGCGAGAATTCGAGCGGCGTGTCGGTCGCCTGGGCGATGAAGATGGCCGCCAGGGTCAGATAGATGGAAAAACCGTCCAGGTTGAAGGAATACCCGGTGGGCACCACCAGGCCGACCGTCGAGCCCCGGACCCCCATCAGTTCCAGCTTGCGCATGACCTGCGGCAGCACGGCATCGGACGAGGCCGTGCCCAGGACCACCAGCAGCTCTTCACGCAGGTAGCGCAGCAGCTTGAAGATGTTGAAGCCCGCCAGGCGCAGGATGATGCCCAGCACGACCAGCACGAAGATAAAGCAGGTGACGTAGAACAGCGCCACCAGCAGGCCCAGCGACCCCAGGGTGCCCACGCCGTACTTGCCCACCGTGAAGGCGATGGCGCCCAGCACGCCCAGCGGCGCCAGCTTGACGATGAAGCCGATGATCTTGAAGAAAACGTGGGACAGGCCGTCGACCAGCTTCGCCACCGGCTTGCCCCGTTCGCCCATCAGCGCCACCGCCACGCCGAACAGGATGGAGATCAGCAGGACCTGCAGGATGTCGCCCGACGCGAAGGCATCCACGAAGGTTGTGGGGATGATGCGCATCAGGAACCCGACCGTGTCCGTCGCGCCGCCGACCCTGGACGTGTAGGCGGACAGCGCGCTGGCATCCAGCGAACTGGGATCCACGTGCATGCCGTGTCCCGGCGTGAACAGATAGGCCAGCGCGATCCCCAGCGCCAGGGCGAAGGTCGTCACGACCTCGAAGTAGACCAGCGCCTTGACCCCCACGCGACCCACCTTGCGGATGTCGCTGGTCCCGCAGATGCCGTGCACCACCACGCAGAACACCAGCGGGGCGATGATCATCTTGATCAGCTTGATGAAGCCGTCGCCGAACGGTTTCAGCGACACGGCGAAGTCGGGCCAGAAGACCCCGACGCCGATCCCGAGGATGAGGGCGATGACCACCTGCCCGAATAATGAACCGCAGAACTTCTTCATTGTCTCGCTCCTTGTCGCGAATGGGGATGCAGGGTAAGTCCCATGTTTTCTCTGGTTTTATGCGGATATATTATACGAAAAATATCAACTTGAATATATAGTGAAATGTCAATTGAAATTTCTGGCATCTTTCGCTGAACCGGCCTAAGTTACGGGTGTATGGCCGACACGACTCGGCAAGCCCGGCTGCCTTCCGCGAAAAGACCGACTCTTCTCACTCAGGAACAGCAATGCGCATTCTCGTCGTCAACGTCAATACCACGGCCTCCATGACGGCCTCGATCGCGGCCTCGGCCCGGGCCGCCGCATCCCCCGGAACCGAGATCGTCGGCCTGACGCCGACCTTCGGCGCCGACTCCTGCGAAGGCAACGTGGAAAGCTATCTCGCCGCCATCGGCGTGCTCGACCAGGTCCTGAAATATCCGCACCCCTTCGACGCCGTGATCCAGGCCGGATTCGGCGAGCATGGCCGCGAAGGCCTGCAGGAAGCGCTGGACGTGCCGGTCGTGGACATCACGGAAGCGGCGGCCGTCATGGCCGGCCTGCTGGGCCACAAATTCGGCGTGGTCACCACGCTGGACCGCACCGTCCCGCTCATCGAAGACCGACTGCTGCTGGCGGGCCTGGACCGCCGCTGCGCCGCCGTCGTCGCCAGCGGCATGAGCGTGCTGGAACTCGAAGAAGATCATGACCGGACCGTGGCGGCCATCGTCGCCAAGGCGAAGGACATCGTCGCGAACCATGGCGTGGAAGTCATCTGCCTGGGTTGCGGCGGCATGGCCGGCCTGGACGAGGCCGTCGCGGCCGCGACCGGCGCCCCGGTCGTCGACGGGGTCGCGTCCGCCGTCACGCTGGCCGAAGGGCTCGTGCGCATGAAGCTGAGCACCTCCAAGATCCGCACCTACGCGCCGGCGCGTCCCAAGAAGATCGCCGGCTGGCCCCTTCCATGATTTCCTGGGCGGCGCCCGGCCGAAGCGGGCCCGCCCATTCGAAAACCCGGACCGCCTCCCCCTCGGACCGGACAAACCAGCGAGAACGCCACCATGTCCCAGCAAATCGCACACACCGTCTCCAACGAGGAACTGGCCGCGCAGGATCCCACCGGCCGGCTCTATAACGAGGACCTCGCCCCGGCCCACCCGACCCACCGCAAATGGAACGGCTACCAGCTCTTTTCCCTGTGGATGAACGACGCCCACAACGCCGGGAACTACACCTGGGCGGCCGGCCTGTTCGTCGGCCTGGGCATGTCGGCCTTCGACATCACCCTGGGCATCTTCCTGGGCTCCCTGATCATCCTGGCCGGCTGCTGCCTGTCGGGTTTCATGGGCCAGGCCACCGGCACCCCCTACCCGGTCATCAGCCGCATCACCTGGGGGATCTGGGGCGCCAACATCCCGGCCGTCGTGCGGGGCATCGTGGCCATCGCCTGGTACGGCGTGCAGACCTACCTGGCCTCCATCGCCCTGAACGCCCTGCTGTCCCGGGCCATCCCGGGCTTCCGGGAACTCAGCCTGGACACGTCCGCCAGCTTCCTGAACCTGTCCCTCGGCGGCTGGATCTGCTTCCTGGCGCTCTCCATCATCCAGCTGGTCATCGTGCGCAAGGGCATGGAGGCCGTCCGCCACTTCCAGGGCCTGGCCGGCCCCGTGATCTGGGTCGTCATGCTGGTCCTGATGTTCTACTTCCTGTCCAAGGCGAACTGGTCGTTCGACTGGTTCACCGGCCCCAACGGCACCAAGGTCTCGGGTGACGCGCAGATGCGCAACATCATGATCACCATGGCGCAGACCGTCGGGACGCTGGCGACCCTGATGCTGAACTTCTCGGACTTCGCCCGGTATTCCCCCGACCGGAAATCCATCGTGGCGGGCTGCGCCTGGGGCCTGCCGATCAACTGGACGGCCTTCGCCATCACCTCCGTGGTGACGACGGCCGCCGCCGCGCAGGTCCTGAACGCCGACATCAGCCAGATCAAGGACCCCGGCATCCTGCTGGAACACGTGGACAATTCCGTCATGTTCTACGTCTTCACGACGGCCTTCGTCTTCGCCACCATCGGCGTCAACATCGTGGCCAATTTCGTCTCGGCGGCCTTCGACATTTCCAACATCAACCCGCGCCGGATCAGCTTCCGCACGGGCGGCCTGATCACCGCCATCGTCTCGATCATCGTCACCCCCTGGAACTACTTCAACAACCCGGTGATCGTGGGCTACTTCCTGGGCAGCCTGGGCGCCCTGCTCGGCCCCTTCTTCGGCATCCTGGCCGTGGACTACTACCTGGTCCGCAAGCAGAAATTCAGCATCCGCCACATGTACCTGCCCAAGCCGGAATCGATCTACTACTTCAACAAGGGGGTCAGCCGCTACGCCCTGTACGCCCTGATTCCGTCGGCCATCGTGTCGCTGAGCGTGGCGCTGCTGCCGGCCTTCTCCGAAATCAAGGACTTCGGCTGGTTCATCGGCGCGCCGCTGGCCGGCATCCTCTACTACCTGTTCGCCAACAACCGGGTCGTGGTCCTGCCCGCCGAAGAACTCAAATAACCCCTTGCCATATGCTTAAAGACTGAAAAGCTTTGCAGCGGCCAATCGGCCTGGATAGAATTAAAACCCATAAGGAATGCCGTTGATATAACGGCACTGATTAAACCCCCGCCGTCCCATCCTTCCGGGCGGCGGGGTTTCTACTATCGAGGCCTGTTCATGAAAAAACTTTCCGCGCTCGTCCTGGCTTTCGCCCTGCCCCTGCTATCGGCGGCGCCCGCCGCCCAGGCGGCGACCGACGATCTGGCCGCCATCCAGAAGGCCGGCGTCATCCGTATCGGCACCGAGGGCACCTACGCCCCGTTCTCCTTCCACGACCGCAAGGACAACGCGCTGGTCGGTTTTGACGTGGACATCGGCCGCGCCATCGCCAAGCAACTGGGCGTCAAGGCGGAATTCGTCGAGGGCAAATGGGACGGCCTGATCGCCGGGCTGAACGTCAACCGCTACGACGCGGTCATCAACCAGGTCGGCATCACGCCGGAACGCCAGGCCAAGTACGATTTCTCCAAGCCGTACATTTCCTCCGCCGCCGCCCTGATCGTGCGGGACGACAACACCTCGATCCATGCCTTCAAAGACCTGAAGGGCAAGCGCTCGGCCAACACCATCACCAGCAATTTCGGCAAGCTGGCCCAGCAACACGGAGCGGAAGTCGTGCCGGTGCAGGGCTTCAACGACGCCATCGCGCTGCTGACCTCCGGCCGCGTGGACGCCACGGTCAACGACGAACTGTCCTTCCTGGACTTCAAGAAGCAGCAGCCCGCCGCCAAGGTCAAGGTCGTGGCCACGGACACCAGCACGGAATTCAGCCAGTCGGGCGTGCTGCTGCGCAAGGATCAGCCGGCCCTGAAGGCCGCCGTGGACAAGGCGCTGGACGCGATCCGAGCCGACGGCACGTACAAGGCCATCTCGGAACGCTACTTCGGCGCCGACCTGTCTTCCCGGGTGAAGTAGGACCGGTGTTCTATACTGCGACACGATCTGCAAGGAGCTCCCGAACGTGCCGGACTGGTTGCATCTGATGGCAAATTCCCTCTGGCCGCTGCTGGTCGGGGGGATTCAATTCACCGTGCCGCTGGCGATCCTGTCCTTCCTGATAGGGCTGGCGCTGGCGTTCCTGGCGGCCATCGCGCGGCTGTTCGGACCCGCGCCGCTGGTCGCCCTGGTGCGCTTCTACATCTGGCTGATCCGGGGCACGCCCCTGCTGGTGCAGCTCTTCGTGATCTTCTACGGCCTGCCCAGCATCGGCTTCGTCCTGGATCCGCTACCGGCCGCGCTGATCGGCTTCTCGCTGAACGTCGGCGCCTACAACGCGGAAGTCATCCGGGGGGCCATCGAAGCCATTCCCCGGGGCCAGTGGGACGCCGCCTATTCCCTGAGCATGACCCGCGCCCAGGCGCTGCGCCGCACGATCCTGCCGCAGGCCGCCCGGGTGGCCGTGCCGCCGCTGTCCAATTCCTTCATCGCGCTGGTCAAGGACACGTCCCTGGCGGCCGTCATCACGGTGCCGGAAATCTTCCAGGCGGCGCAGCGCATCGCGTCCGTCACCTACGAACCGCTGATCCTGTACACGGAAGCCGCCCTGATCTATCTGGTGCTGTGCACTTTCCTGTCGGCCGCGCAGACGCGCCTGGAACGCCATTTCGGCCAGCACGCCATCTTTTCCGAGGGCCAGCGATGATCCAGCTGCAAGGCATCCGCAAATCCTTCGGCGGACACGAAGTCCTGAAGACCGTCAGCGTCGCCATCCCCGAAGGCCAGGTCACGGCGCTGATCGGCCCGTCGGGCAGCGGCAAGAGCACGCTGCTGCGCTGCGTGAACCTGCTGGAAACGCCTGACGAAGGCGCGCTCGCCATCGGCGCGGAAACCATCCGCTTCCAGCCCGGACAGCACCCGGACCGGCCCGCCGTGCAGCGCATCCGCCAGCAGACCGGCATGGTGTTCCAGAACTTCCAGCTGTTTCCGCACCAGACGGCCATCCAGAACGTGATGGAAGGCCTGATCACCGTCAAGCGCTGGTCGCGCGACCGGGCCTATGCGCGCGCCTGCGAATTGCTGACCAAGGTCGGCCTGCGCGACAAGGCCGATGCCTGGCCCGCCAGCCTGTCGGGCGGGCAGCAGCAACGCGTGGCCATCGCCCGCGCCCTGGCGCCCGAACCGCGCGTGCTGCTGTGCGACGAACCGACGTCCGCCCTGGATCCGGGACTGGCGGCGGAAGTCGTGGCCGTGCTGGGCGCCCTGGCCCATGAAGGCATGACCATGCTGATGGCCACCCACGACCTGCGGCTGGCCGCCCAGATCGCCCGGCAGACGGTATTCCTGGAAGACGGCGCCGTCGTCGAGTCGGGGCCGTCGCAAGACCTGTTCCAGCACCCGAAGGACCCCAGGACGCAGCGCTTCGTGGTCACGCTGCAGGGCTGAACCGCATCGTCCGATGCGCCATCGGCGTCCGGCGCCGCGCGGCCGTCAGGATCGCGCGATCCGCGACGAACGCGAACCGGCGGGTCAGGAAGACGCCCCCGTCGCGGGCGCCGGAGCCGCCGCCGTGTATTTGGCGCCCGCCACGCAGGCCACCACGAAGGCGGTGACGGCGATCATCGTCGTCGTGACGGATTCGCCCAGCAGCCAGGCCGACAGCAGCAGGCCCAGGAAGGGCTGCAGCAGCTGCAGCTGGCCCACGGCCGCGATGCCGCCCAGGGCCAGCCCCCGATACCAGAAGATGAATCCCACCAGCATGCTGAAGATGGCGACGTAGGCCAGGCCCAGCCAGGCGGACAGGGACACTCCCGCCGCATCGGCCGGCCACAGCAGCGCCATCAGCGGCAGGCTGAGCGGCAATGACAGGACCAGCACCCAGCAGATCACCTGCCAGCCCCCCAGGCTGCGGGCCAGGCGCCCGCCCTCGGCGTAGCCGTAGCCGCACGACAGCACCGCCGCCATCATCAGGGCGTCGGCGCCCAGGGACCCGGAGCCGTCCTGGCTGAAGGCGAATCCCGCCACGGACGCGGCGCCCAGCACGGCGAACGCCCAGAAGGCGCGGGACGGGCGCTCGTTGCCCAGCCAGGTGCCAAAGAGAGCCGTCGCCAGCGGCAGCAAGCCGATGAAGACCAGCGAGTGCGCCGAGGTGATGGTGCGCAGCGCCAGCGCGGTGCACAACGGAAAGCCGAGCACCACGCCCAGCGCCACCAGGACGAGCGTGCGCCATTCGGCGCCGGCGGGACGCCGGTCGCGTCCGGCCAGGATCAGGGCCAGCGCCAGCAGCCCAGCCAGGGCGGAGCGCCCCGCCGTGACGAACAGGGGGTCCAGCCCCAGCACCGCCACCCGCGTGGCCGGCAGCGAACCGCTGAAAATCGCCACGCCGATCGCGCCGTTGATCCATCCCCGTGTGCTTGCCTGCATGAAACGTCCCGCTTCTTCAATGTGTGTCCACCGAGCGGACACTATGCCGGCCGCGCCTTGTCCTCGCCAGATACAGTCTGGTACAGTATCGCGGAACTGTACTGGTTTTATCCGACATGCCCCTTCCCACCGCCAAGCCCGGCCGCACCGCCCACGTCGTGCAATATGTGCGCCAGCGCATCGCGGCCCGCGAATGGCAGCCCGGCACGCGCCTGCCGTCCCTGCGGTCCATGGCCCGCCACCAGGGGGTGTCCAAATCCACAGTCGTCGAAGCCTACGAACGGCTGGTGGCCAACGGCGCGATCCGCCCGCAGGCCGGATCGGGCTTCTACGTCGCCGGCCCGCTGGCGCCTCTGTCGCTGGCGGAAATCGGCCCGCGCCTGGACCGGCAGGTCGATCCGCTCTGGGTCGCCCGGCAGTCGCTGGACATGGGCGCCCAGGCGCTGAAGCCCGGCTGCGGCTGGCTGCCCGCCGACTGGATGCCCACGCAGCTCATCCGCAACGCCTTGCGGCAGGCCGCGCGGGAACCGGACGCGCTGCTGACGGACTACGCGGCCGCCCTGGGCCTGCCCGCGCTGCGGACCGCCATCGCGCAGCAACTGTCGCAGCGCGGCCAGGCGGCGGATCCCCGGCAGGTGCTGGTGACGGATTCGGGCACCCAGGCCATCGATCTGCTGTGCCGCTTCCTGATCCGCCCGGGAGACACCGTCCTGGTGGACGATCCCTGCTATTACAACTTCCTGGCCCTGCTGCGCGCCCACCAGGCCCGCATCGTCAGCGTCCCCTACCAGCCGGACGGCCCGGACATGGACAGCTTCCAGCACACACTGAGCCAGCACCGGCCCCGGCTGTACCTGACCAATTCCGGCCTGCACAACCCCACCGGCGCCAGCCTGTCGCGCCACAAGGCGCAGCGGATCCTGGAGCTGGCCCGGGCCCATGACCTGATCCTGGTGGAAGACGACATCTTCAGCGCCTTCGAACCGGCGCCGTCCGCGCATCTGGCCGGCCTGGACGGGCTGGACCGCGTGATCCAGATCGGCAGCTTCTCCAAGACGCTGTCGGCCAGCCTGCGCTGCGGCTACCTGGTGGTGCGCGCGGACTGGATCGACGCGCTGGCCGATCTGCGCACGGCCACGACTTTCTCCGGCGCGTGGCTGACCCAGGCCATCGTCAGCCACGTGCTGCGCGACCCCGCCTGGCCCCGCCACATCGGCCTGCTGCGCCAGCGCCTGGCCCAGGCCATGGGCCGCGCCGCGCCGCTGCTGCAAGGCCTGGGGCTGGAGCCCTGGCACGTGCCGCCCGGCGGCATGTTCCTGTGGTGCCGCCTGCCCGACGGCCTGGACGGCACCCGGCTGGCGTCGCTGGGCCTGCAGCAGGGCCTGGTCCTGGCGCCCGGCAACGTCTTCAGCCGGTCCCAGACCGCGGCCGACATGCTGCGCTTCAATGTGTCGCAGATGGACGACCCCCGCCTGCCCGGCCTGCTGACGGCCCTGATGGATCAGGCCGGGCGCATGGCGCATACTGCGGACATCGCCGAACCTCCTTCTTTCATGCCACGGCCATATCGACCATGAACGATCCGCATTCCACCGAAGTCCTCAACGCTTTCACGGGCACCCTGCGCGCGCAGGTCGAAGCCCTGCCGCCCGCCTGGCGCTCCACGCTGGAAACCCCGCACCTGCAGGGCATCCTGGCGCGGCTGGACGCCATGCTGGCCGAACGGCTGGCGGCCGGCGCGCAGATCTTTCCCCTGCGGCCGTTTCGCGCCCTGATCGAAGTTCCTCCGGAAGCCGTGCAGGTGGTCATCGTGGGGCAGGACCCCTACCACGGCCCCAACCAGGCCCAGGGCCTGGCCTTCTCCGTGCCGGACTTCTGTCCCACGCCGCCCAGCCTGCGCAACATGTTCAAGGAACTGTCCCTGGAATACGGGACGCCCGACCAGCCGCCGCGCAACAGCCTGGTGCGCTGGGCGCGGCAAGGAACGCTGCTGCTGAACACATCGCTGACGGTGGAGGCGCACCAGCCCGCGTCCCACGCGAAGAAAGGCTGGGAGCACATCACGGACGCCCTGATCATGCGGGTGCTGCGCGAACCGCGCCCCAAGGTGCTGCTGTTGTGGGGTTCGCACGCCCAGGCCCGCCGCCAGCTGCTGGAACTGCAGGCCCCCGCGGGCCCCGTCCAGGTGCTGATGTCCAATCACCCGTCGCCTTTGTCGGCCCTGCGCCCGCCGCGCCCCTTCATCGGTTGCGGCCATTTCCGGCAGGCCAACGAATGGCTGCAGTCCCAGGGGGAATCAGGCATCGACTGGATGCTCGCCAAGTCCCCTGCGGCCGCTGCGGGATATGGCGGCTGAAGATCCGGATTCCGTTCCGGCCGCCGGCCACACGCGGATGCAGTCGCGCCCCGCGGTCTTGGCCGCATACAGGGCCTGGTCGGCCCGCGCCAGCAGACGGTCCAGGTCGTAGCCGACGTGGCGCGAGCAGGCGACGCCGACACTGACCGTCAGCCGGCAGGGCAGGACGCCGGCCTGAGCGGACAGGTGGCTGCGCAGACGAGCCGCCAGGGCCTGCGCCCCCAGGGGCCCCAGGTTGGCGGCCACGACGACGAATTCCTCGCCGCCCAGGCGGGCATGCAGGGTCTGCTCGCCGGCCACCTGCCGCAGGACCTGGGCGAAGCACACCAGCACACGGTCGCCGGCTTCATGGCCGAAGCGGTCGTTGACCTGCTTGAACCAGTCCAGATCGCACATCAGCACGGCGATATCGGCCCCCGACGCGCGCGCCTGCGCCAGCAGGGCCTGGCCCCGCTCGAACAGCGCCCTGCGATTGGGCAGGCCTGTCAGGGCGTCATGCAAGGCGGCATGGCGGTAATTCTGCTCGGCCCGCGCCCGCACCATCATCAGAACGCCGAAGGACAGGCAGATCGCGAAGAACAGGCCCTCGAACATGACGAGCGCGAAATCCGGCCAGTGCTGCCACACGACCTGCTTAGGAGGCGCCGGCGGAATCCGGTACGCATAGAACAGGCCATGGATGATCAGGAACGCCATCAGGGGAGACGCCGCCCTGGGGTACTGCCGCCATTCGGCCCAGATTTCCGTCAGCGCCGCGCCGATGTAGCCCAGACACAGGACCGAATAGATCGCCACGCGCAGATCGGCATCGGCCATGAACCTGGGCCACTGGGCCAGCATCAGCCAGACGGCGGCCCCGGCCGCCAGCCAGCGCCAGGACACGGGCCGGCCGGCGAAGACGCGCAAGCTGGTCCACAGGCAGGCGTGCCCGGTGATCATGAGCATGTTGGCGAAGATGACGGACAAGACCAGCAGATCCGCATGCCCGCGCGTCACGCCCAGCAGGAACCCCAGGCACGCCAGCCACATCCCCGCAGCCGTCCACAGCAGGGTCCGGTCGCGCTTCACCTGGAACGCGGCCAGGAAGGTCAGGCCGCCGGTCAGAAACAGGACGAAGGCCGCGACAACCAGCATAGTCCGCGGATCGAAATTCACCATCAGAGACTCGCCCTTTCAAGAATTGCAGGCAAGTCACGGCAAAGCGTCACACGCCAACACTCACAATCTGTATCAAGTCACTATGATATAGGGCTTGAGCACATCCCAGCCACATTTCCCCCATGAACATCCACTTTGACCTGGTCTACGCCGCCGTCCTGGCCGGCGCCCTGATGCACGCGGTCTGGAACGCCCTGGTCAAAGGCAGCGACGACACCTGGCTGAGCGCCATTAACATCACGGCCTGGTCCGGCATCCTGGCCGTCTGCATATTGCCCTGGCTGCCGCAGCCCGACGCCGCCAGCTGGCCCTTCCTCCTGACGTCGCTGGTGTTGCAGGTGAGCTACATGCGGCTGGTGGCCCGCGTCTACAAGGTGACCGACATGAGCGTCGGCTACCCCGTCATGCGCGGCACCGCGCCGCTGCTGGTCGCCACGGTGTCCGTGCTGTTCCTGCACGAAGACCTGGGACCCTGGGCGCTGGGCGGCATCCTTGCCATCTGCGCCGGCATTCTCTGCATCGGCCTGCCCGCGCGCCGCCTGACGCAGCAGGCGGCCGGCGCGGGCGGCTTGAAACTGGCCCTGCTGAACGCCGCTGTCATCGCCAGCTACACCCTGGTGGACGGCTTCGGCGTGCGGCTGTCCCAGGCGCCCGCCGCCTATACCCTGTGGATATTCGTCACGCAGGGGCTGGTCATGGTTGGCCTGGGCCTGTCCGCGCGCGGCCCCGGCCTGCTGCGCGCGCTGCCGGCCCGCTGGGGATCCGGCCTGCTGGGCGGGGCGGGATCGCTGATCTCGTACGGCACTGCCCTCTGGGCCATGACCCTGGCGCCCATTCCCGTCGTGGCCGCGCTGCGGGAAACGTCCATCCTGTTCGGCATGCTGATTTCGGGGCTGGTGCTGCACGAGAAGCTGACGCGCCAGCGCCTGCTGGGCGCCGGCATCCTGGTGCTGGGGGCCGCGCTGCTGCGCCTGGCCTGAGCGGCCCCGGACGCGGGTTTTCGATTCGTATAATGAGCGGACCTGCGCAGCGGCGCAGGCCGCCACGACGCCCTTCATGCCACAGTCTTCCACGTCCGCCTCGCTTTCCATCCCCAGCCTCACCGCGCCGGTCGCCATGGGCTACATCCCGCTGGGCGCGGTCTTCGGTTTCCTGTTCGTCCAGGCGGGCGGCGACGCCTGGCTGGCCATCGCCTCCAGCCTGCTGATCTACGCGGGCGCCGCGCAATTCATGATGGTGCCCATGCTGGCGGCCGGGCTGCCCGTCGGCGCCATCGCCCTGGCCACCCTGGTGCTGAACCTGCGCCACGTGTTCTACGGGCTCTCTCTGCTGAACCACATGCCGGCCTCCCGCTGGCAGCGCTGGTACGGCATCTTCGCCCTGACCGACGAAAGCTATTCCGTGCTGACCGCCCTGCCCGCCCAGGCCCGCGCCCGGCGCCTGGCGCTGGTCTGCGCCCTGAACCAGGGCTGGTGGGTGCTGGGGACGGTGCTGGGGGTCGCGCTGGGCGCCCAGGTCCAGATCGGCCTGACGGGGCTGGATTTCGTGCTGGCCGCCCTGTTCGCCGTGCTGGCCGTCGAACAATGGCGGGCGCGACGCGACGTGCTGCCCATCTGGATCGCCCTGGCCGCCTACGCTGCGGCGCTGCTGGCGCTGCCCGCTCAGGCGCTGGCGCTGGCCATCGCCCTGAGCCTGCTGGCGGCGGCCCTGCGCCCCGCACGGGCGGCTCCCCCGGCAGCTTCAAGCAGGCAGGACGCATCATGACCGATACCGGTTACGTCCTGACCGTCATCGGCGTCATGGCCGCCATCACCGCGGGCCTGCGGGCGCTGCCCTTCATCGGCGGGCACTGGCTGCGCCGCCATCCGCTGGTGCACAAGCTGGGCGACACCTTGCCGCTGTCCATCATGGTGCTGCTGCTGGTCGACACCGTGGCCGGCCAGGCGCGCGGCAACCCTTACGGGCCGTGGCAGGAGATCTTCGCCGTGGCGCTCGTCGCGCTGCTGCAGTGGCGCACCCGCCAGACTCTGCTGAGCATCGTCGCCGGGACGGCGGCCTACATGGCGCTGCGCGCGCTGTAGATCCGCCCCGGAGCCCCGCCCGGCCGGCACCCGGCCGGCACCCTCTACAATGAGACATCGCTTTCCAGCTCCAGGATGTCGCCATGCCCAGCTTTGATGTTGTTTCCGAAGTCGATAAACACGAACTGACCAATGCCGTCGACCAGGCCAGCCGCGAGCTGGCGACCCGCTTCGATTTCAAGGGCGCCGACGCCCGCTTCGAACTGGACGGCTACGTGATCAACCAGTCGGCCCCCAGCGCCTTCCAGCTGGGCCAGATGCTGGACATCCTGCGCGGCCGCCTGTCGGCGCGCGGCATCGACGTGCGCTGCCTGGACGTAGCCGACCCGCTGGAAAACCTGGGCGGCGCCCGCCAGAAGGTCACGGTCCGCCAGGGCATCGAGCAGGCCACCGCCAAGAAACTGATCGCCGCCATCAAGCAGGCCAAGCTGAAGGTCGAAACCCAGATCAACGGCGACAAGCTGCGCGTCTCCGGCAAGAAGCGCGACGATCTGCAGCAGGTCATCGCCCTGCTGCGCAAGACCGACGTGGAACTGCCGCTGCAATACCAGAATTTCCGCGATTGAAGCGCGGCGGGGCCCCGGCTGTCAGGATTTTCCAGCCAGGGCGTCCAGCCGCGACGCCAGGGCGTCCGAGCGCAGCGACGCTTCGTAGTGCGCCCGCAGGCCGGCCTCGTCCCAGCGTCCGGCCGCGACCTGCATCAGGTCGGCCTTCATCGACCTGAGCACGGCCGGTTCGCAGGCGCGGATGCCTTCCACATAGCGTTCGACGGCGGCCATCAGATCCCCGGGATCCACCAGTTCGTGCAGAAAGCCGATGCGCAGCATCTCCCGGTCGTGTATGGCCTGGCCCGTCAGGAACAGCTTCTTCGCCGCCGCCAGCCCCAGCACCGTCACGTACCGGCGGATCCCGCCCGGATAGTAGTGCAGCCCGATCCGCGACGCCGGCATCAGGAACCGGCTGCCGGCCACGCCGATGCGAAAGTCGCAGCACAGGGCGAGATCCGTCGCCCCGCCGTACACGCTGCCGTTCAGGGCGCAGATCGTCGGCAGGGGAAAGGCTTCCAGTTCATCCAGCATGTCTTCGAAGCGGCTGTCCAACTGGTCGCGGATCGCGCCCAGGGTATAGCCGGAACTGAAGGTCTTCTCGCCCGCCCCGGTGAGCACCAGGGCGCGGATCCCGTTCCGATCCGCCGCCCGGCGCAGATGGCCGCTGATCACGGCGCAGTCGTCCGGCGCGATGCGATTGTGCTGCGAGACCCGGCGCAAGGTCAGTGTGGCCACGTCTCCTTCGAATGCCAGCGCGGGGGCTTGATCCTGCATGATGCGAGTTCCTTGCGAATGTGGTTGCGGTCGGGCGTCCGATGGGCGGTCACTGCCCGGGCCCCATCAGGCGGTCCGGCAGCCAGGTGACGAGGTCGGGAAAAACGACCAGCACGACGATGAAGGCCAGCATGATCGCGACGAAAGGCAGCACGCCCAGCATGATGTCGCGCAAGGCGACCTGGGGCGCCACCCCCTGGATGACGAACAGGTTCAGGCCCAGGGGCGGATGGATCAGGCCGATTTCCAGGTTGATGGTCATCATGATCGAGAACCAGACCAGATCGATGTTGCTTTGCGTCAGCACCGGCAGGATGACCGGCATGCTCATCAGGATGACCGACACCGGCGGCAGGAAGAAACCGGCGACCAGCAGAAAGACGTTCAGCAGCAGGATCAGCTGCCAGTCGCTGAGCCCCCAGCCGAACACCCATTCCGCCAGGCTCTGCGTGATGTACAGATAGGACATCATGTAGGCATACACGGCGGCCCCGGCCACGATCATGAGGATCATGCAGGACTCGCGCACCGTGTCGCGCATCATGGGCCAGATGTCGCGCATCCGGTAGGCGCGGTACAGGAACACGACCAGGGCCAGCGCCATGAAGGCGGCCACGGCGGCGACCTCGGACGGGGTGGCGAAGCCGGTGTACATGAACACCGTCACCGCCACGATGATCGCCAGGAAAGGCAGCGACTTGACGGACCCGCGGAGCTTTTCGCCGAAGGAATAGCGTTCCCGCACCGCCGCGCCGCCCCGGCCGATGCGGTCATAGCGGACGCTGGAGAGCCAGGCATACACGGCGAACAGCACGACCAGCATGATCCCCGGCACCACGCCGGCCAGGAACAGGCGGGCGATCGACGTATGCGTCACGATGCCGTACACGATGAGCGTCAGCGACGGGGGAATCAGGATGCCCAGCGTGCCGCCCGCCGCGATGGACCCCGTGGCCAGGCGCGGCGGCACCTTGCGCTCGATCATTTCCGGAATGCCGATCTTGCCGATGGCCGCCGCGGTGGCCGGACTGGACCCGCACATGGCCGCGAACAGCCCGCACCCCAGGATGTTGGCGATCACCAGTCCGCCCGGCACGCGCACCAGCCAGCGATGCAGAGATTCATACAGGTCCTTGCCCGCGCGCGACGCCCCGATGGTGCAGCCCAGCAGCACGAACAAGGGAATGGTCAGCAGCGCGAAGCTGGACAGCTCGCCGACGAAGACGTTCGCCACGGTGGCCAGGGCGCCGCCGTCGCCGAATATCGCCAGGAAGGCAACGGAGATGAAGACCAGCCCGAAACCGATGGGAATGCCGGAGAACAGCACCAGGAAGGTGGCGACGAACAGCAGGAAGCCGATTTGCAATTCAGACATGGTCGATCTCCCGCCGGCGCGCGCCGATCGCCCGCGCGATGTCCAGGGCATACTGCAGCGCCGTCAGCGACATGCCGATGGCGACCGTCGAATACTTGGGCCACACCAGCGGCTGCCAGATGCCCAGGGCGCGTTCGCCGGTGACATAGGCGTGGATCGTCATTTCCAGGCCCGCGTAGCCCAGATAGAGGCACACCCCGCAGGCCAGGACCCTGGGCAGCACGGCCATCCACCGGGCCGCCGGCCCCGACAGCAGGCTGTCCAGCAGGTCCATCTTGACGTGCCCGCCCGTGGTCAGCGTGTAGGGCGACGCCAGGAACGTCGCGCCGATCATCAGCTCGATCGCGGTTTCCAGTTCCCAGGAACTCTGCAGGCCGATGCCGCGCTTGAACACCATCCAGGTGATGATGACGGTCGCGGCGACCAGCAGGACGGCGGCCAGGATCGCCAGGGTCGCATTGACCCTGGCCATGCATGTCTCCAAAGTGCGCACGGGAGCCTCCGGTGGCGTGGATGAACGGATGCCGGCTATTTCTTGGCCAGGGCTTCGACCGATTCCAGCAGGCCCTTGGCCTCCGGGCTGATGGCCGCATACTCCGGCCACGCCGTCTTGTGCGCCAGATCCAGCCAGGCGGCGTAGTCCTCCTTGCTCATGGCGCGCACCTCGACCCCCGCCGCCTGGAATTTCTTCACGGCTTCATGCTTGATCCGGTCCTGTTCCTTGTTGAAGGACGGCAGGGTGGCCTCGGCGGCCTTCTCGAAGATCTTCTTCTGCTCGTCGCTGAGGCCGTCCCAGGCCTTGGACGAGATCACCAGGGGCTGGAACACCACGAAGATGGTGTAGTCCCCGCCCAGGGTCGCATACTTGGTCTGCTCGTACAGGCGCATGCTCATGAAGGTTTCGTAGGATGTCATCAAGCCATCCAGCACCCCGGTCTGCATGGCGTTGTAGAGTTCGGTCGAGGGCATGGCGAACACCGAGGCCCCGGCGGCCTTCAGCATGGTGTCGATCGTGCGGTCCGCCCCCCGGAATTTCAGCCCCTTGACGCTGTCGGGCGTGGTGATGGGACGCACCTTGTCGGCGATCCCGCCTTCCGTCCACCACCAGGTCAGGATATGAAAGCCCTGCCGTCGCGCGACTTCCTGCAGGCGCTTTTCATAGTCCGTGCCCTTGAAGCGCATGGCGTCCTGCACGCTGCTGATCGCCCCCGGCAGGATGGTGATGGAAAATTCGGGCGCCTTCCCCACGGCATAGATCAAGGGAAAAATCGAAAGGTCGATGGAGCCGTCGGCCAGCGCGTCGATCTGCTTGAGCGGGTTGCTGATCAGCGACGCGCCCGGATAGACGCGGAACTTGAAGGACGGGTCCTGCTTCTGGACCTCCTGGATGAACAGCCGCGCCCCCGCGTCCCGCCCGTCTCCCTGGGGCCACTGGTGGGACAACTTCAACGTCTTCGCCTGAACGGTCGTGACGGCCAGCGCGCACATCGCGGCCAGCAACAGGGTTTTGAATTTCATGCTTGTCTCCTTCATGGTTGGCACCCGTCTTCTATGCGACTTCGGTGCGGGATCCCGCTGTTCGAACGGCCGGGCGGCCACTTACGCATCCGCCCCCTGGAAAATCACCTGATCCTTCAACAGGCGCTCTATCTCCCCGCCGTCCAGCCCATACTGCCGCAGCACCTGGACCGTATGCTGGCCCAGGCGGGGCGGCGGCGATTTCACCGTGCCGCCCGCGGAACTCTCGCCAGCGGCGTTGCGCATCAGGAACGGCAATCCGACCTGGCGCAATTCGCCCAGGTCCGGATGCGCAACGGCCTCCACCAGCTGCATCTGGCGGACCTGTTCGTCGGAAAAAACGTCGGCCAGCGTATTGATGGGGCCGGCCGGAATGCCCGCCTTGATGAAGAGCGGCGTCCACTCCATCCGGCCGCGCATCCGCAGCCGCCCGTCGATCAATTCCTTGAGCGCCATCCGGTGCTGGATCCGGTCCGCATTGCGCTGGAAGCGCGGGTCCTCGGTCCATTCGGGACAGCCCAGCAGATCGCACAGGCGCACCCACATTTCCTGCGTGGCCGGCGCCAGGTTCAAGGGACCGTCCGCCGTCTGGAAGGTGCCGTACGGCGCGATCACCGGATGGACGTTGCCGCAAGGCTGCGGCACTTCGCCCAGGCTGAGATACCGCTGCCCCTGGACGCTGAGCAGGCCCATCAGGCTGCTCAGCAAGGAACTCTGCACATGCTGCCCCTTTCCCGTCTGCTGGCGGGCGATGCAGGCGCCCAGCACGCCGATGGCCGCCCACATGCCGGACGTCAGGTCGCCCACGGCCGTCCCGACCCGCATGGGTCCGGTTTCCGGGGTCCCCGACAGGCTCATGAAGCCCGAATACCCCTGGGCGATCTGGTCGAACCCGGGCCAGTCCCTGGCCGGTCCCTGGGTGCCGAAGCCGGAAATCGAGGCATAGATCAGGCCCGGACATTCGGCCGCCAGGCTGTCGTACCCCAGGCCCATCTTTTCAACCGTTCCGACGCGAAAATTCTCGACCACGATATCCGACCCCAGGGCAAGGCGCCGCAACAGCGGCAGGCCGTCGGGGTGGCGGAAATCCACGCCGATCCCTTTTTTATTGCGGTTGGCGCTAAGATAATAAACGCTTATACCATTGTCGAACGGCCCCCACTGACGGATCATGTCGCCGCCCGGCGTCGGTTCGACCTTGATCACCTCGGCCCCCATGTCCGCCAGGATCATGGTACAGAACGGTCCCGACAGCGCGCGGGTCAAATCCAGAACTTTCAGTCCCTTAAGCGGCAGATCCACCGTCTTGTCTCCTTGATGTCGTTTTGGACGATTCTAGGGACGCCGCGCGGCGAATTGAAATAGTATTTACTGAGCCAGCAATCGGATTTTCTTATAGCTCATGACGAGACCGCCCAAGAGGAAACCCGCATGAACCTGAGGCAACTCAATTACTTCACGCGCATCGTCGAAACCCAGAACATGACCCGGGCGGCCGAAATGCTGCACATCGCGCAGCCCGCGCTCAGCCAGCAGGTCACATCGCTGGAGGAAGAGCTGGGAGTCAAGCTGCTGAACCGCACGGCCCGGGGCATGCTGGCGACGGAGGAAGGCGAACTGCTGTACCAGCATGCCCGCGCCATCCTGCGGCAGGTCGACAACACGCGGGCGCTGATATCCCGCAAGCAAGGCCTCATCTCCGGCACGGTCTCCATCGGCATGGCGTCCAGCACCGCGAAGATGCTGGCCCTGCGCCTGATCGACCTGCTCAGGGAACGCCATCCCGCCATCGTGCTGGAAATCGTGGACGTTCCCAGCGCCGACCTGACCTCCATGGTGATGCAGGGCCGGGTCGATTTCGCCCTGGCCCCCGACCCGAAAAAGCCCAAGGGCATGCGCTGCGAGCCGCTGCTGATCGAAGACCTGTACCTGTTCACCCATCCCTCGCTGCGCCAGGACAGCGGCCCCGTTTCCCTGGAAGAAATGGCCCTGCATCCGCTGGTCCTGCCCAGCCTGCCCAACACGCTGCGATCGCGGATCGAACACGCCTTTCTGCAAAGGCACCTGCCCTACCACCTGCTGGCCGAGGCCAGCACGTCCGCCATCCTGATCCCCGCCGTCAAGGCCGGGATCGCCACCACCGTCCTGCCCTACTCCGCGGGCCACGAGGAAGTGCAGCTCGGCAGCATCGCCATGCACCCCCTGGCCTTCGAGCTGTCGCGGGAAATCTGCCTGTGCGTCAGCGAAACGCTGCCCGTCTCCGTGGCCACGCGCGAAGCCCTCGGGCTGTGCAGGCGACTGGCCAGGGACCTGGTGATCCAGGGGATCTGGCAGGGCTGCCGCGTCATCGGCCAATCCGGCGCACACCAGATCCCGGCCGGCTGACGCCTGTTTTCAGGCCCGGTCGCCGCGCCTCCGGGCGCGCCGCGCGCCGATACCCCTGACGCCGTCCTCTGAAAGCCGCCGGCGCGGCGCCGCGCGACCTATACTGTCCGCGAACGTTCCGCCTTGCACGACGAGAACACACATTGTGATCGACTGTACGGAGAAGCTCGCCATGACGACCTACGACGTCAAGCTCATCGGCAAACGGGAAGTGGCCGAGGGCACCATGGAATTCACGCTGGAAAAGCCCGAGGGCCTGGACATCCGCGCGGGACAGTTCTGCGACGTGAAACTGCCCAGCCCCGAAGGCACGCCCCGGCACGACGGCATGCACGGGTTTTCCTTCGTCAACGCGCCGTTCGAACCCCATGTGGCGGTCGCCACGCGAATGCGCGGCACGCCCTTCAAGGAAGCCTTCAGGAAAACGCCGGACGGCACCGTGGTCAAGCTGATCGCGCCGTTCGGCGACTTCACCCTGCACAAGACGGAATCCGTGCCGGCGGTGTTCATCATCGGCGGCATCGGCATCACGCCGGTGCGCAGCATGATCGCGCAGGCGCTGCACGACAAGACCGGCCACCGCCTGACCCTGATCTACGCCAACCGCACCCCGGCGCAGGCGGCCTACGCCGCCGAACTGCAGGAACTGGCCCGCCGGCACGCGAACTTCACCTTCGTCCCGGTCTATACCCAAGCTCGCGCGGACGGCGCGGAACACGGCCACGTCGACGGCGACATGATCCGCCGCCACGTGCCCGACCTGGCCATCCCCCGCTTCTACCTGTCCGGGCCGGAAGGCATGGTCAAGGCCACGCGGGCGCTGCTGATCGAGATCGGCGCCAACGAAGACAACATCCGCACCGAAGAATTCGAAGGCTACTGAACCCCTGCCCGTTTGCGCCACCCATGAAGATCGGCCTCCTGCAATGCGACGACGTCGCCCCGTCCCTGATCGGGCGGCACGGCAATTATCCCGACATGGTCCAGACCCTGCTGCGGGCGGTCGACCCCGAACTGCAGTGCCAAGTCTTCGCCTGCCATCAGGGCCGCTTTCCCGACCGCGCCGCGAACATGGACGGCTGGATCACGACCGGCTCGAAATGCGGCGCCAACGACGACGCCGACTGGATCGGGCAGCTGTCGGACTTCATCCGCGCGCTCTGGCAGGACCGTCAGCCGCTGGTGGGCATCTGCTTCGGACACCAGATGATCGCCAAGGCGCTGGGCGGCCGGGTGGAACGCAGCCCCCTGGGCTGGGGGCTGGGCGCCTACCCGACCACGCTGGACCAGCGGGAGCCCTGGATGACGCCCTGGCATTCGCAGGACCTGCAGCTGCTGGCCAGCCACCAGGACCAGGTGGTCGAACTGCCGCCCCAGGGCCGGGTGCTGGCCCGCAGCAACTTCTGTCCCATCCACATGATGCAGGTCGGCGAGACCTGCCTGGGCATCCAGGGGCATCCGGAATTTTCCCGCGCCTACCTGGAAGATCTGCTGGAGGCCCGCCGGGACCGGATTCCCGCCGAACGCCTGCTGGCGGCCAGGCACAGCCTGCGCGGCCCGACGGACGACCTGCTGGTCGGCCGCTGGATCCTGAACTTCATCCGGCACGGGCGGCGGCAGCGCGCCCTCGCTTCTTGACGACGCCCATCGCCTCGACCCGGCCGCGGACCTTTTCCTGAACCACACTCATCGATCATGAATCCCCTGCATCGCCTCCGCCCCGGCGACACGCACCTGCGCGTCGCCTTCATCCTCCTGAGCCTGTCCTGCGCCATCGGCATCGCGCACGCGGCGGAGAACAGCGTCACCCTGGGGGCCGGCATCGCCGCCACGCCCCGCTACGAGGGTTCGGATGAATACAAGGGCAGGACCATCCCCATCGTCAACGCGCGGATCGGCCGCTTCTACGCGCGCACCGAAGACGGCATCGGCATGAGCCTGATCCAGAGCGGGAACCTGACCCTGGACGCCGGCCTGAACATGATGTGGGGCTACGGCGGGGACGACGTCCCGAAGGGCATCGGCGGCCTGTCCGACGCCATCGGCGCCCGGCTGGGCCTGGCCACCACCGTCGCCGGAACGGTGCTCAGCGTGGCCGCGACCCAGGCCGTCACCCACCGCGACCGGGGCCTGCTGGTCGACTCCCGCGTGTCCTACCCCTATGCGGTGACCGACCGGCTGCGGCTGACCCCCAGCGTGGGCGCCAGCTGGGCCAACGGAAAATACATGGACAGCTATTTCGGCATCGACAGCGCCCAGGCCGGCCGCTCGGGCCTGGCCCGCTACCAGCCCACGTCCGGTCTCAAGGACGTCTCGGCCCGGCTGACCGCCCAGTATGCCCTGACGGAACGCCTGAGCCTCACCAGCCTGGTCGGCACCAGCCGGCTGGTCGGAGAGGCCGCCGACAGCCCGATGGTCAGGCAGAAGACCCAGTTCCAGACCCTGCTGGGCGGCAGTTATTCGTTCTGACCGGGCGGCGCGTCCAGCGCCTGATCCATCAGCCTGACCTGGGCCGGGTCCAGCCGACCCGCCGCCCGGGCCAGGGCGACCCCGCGCACGCACAGGCGGTCGTACAGATCGCGCATGTCCGGGTCCACCGCCTGCAGCGCCTGCCGGTGCAGACGCACGGTCCCGGCATCCCCGCGCGAGACCGGGCCCGGCATGCCGTCCGCCACGCCGCTGCGGGCCAGCGAGGCCAGCGTCCCGCGCAGCAGGGGCAGCAAGGCATCCAGCGCCTGCTGCTCGGTCGCCCCCCAGGATTGCCACAGGCGCACGGCTTCGGCCAGCAGCACGTGCACGTGCTGCGAGGCATAACCGCCCGACGCGTGATAGCGCGCCCGCGCGCCCGGCGGCAAGGTCAGGCCCGCGCATCCCAGGCGCCGCGCCAGCGCATGCAGCCGGGCTTCCAGCGGCGGCGCGGCCGCTTCGATCGCCACGGTGCAGCCCGGCAGGCTGCGCACCGCCGCCTGGGGATCGGCGCCGAAGGCCTGCATGGGATGGAAACCGCCGATCAGCGCGCCCGCGGCGGCGGCCGGCTGCAGCACCGCCACGGGCGTCGCGCCGCTGCAATGCACCACCCCCTGGCCCTCATGCCAGGTCAGCGATTCGGCCACCCGGGCGATGGCGGCATCCGGCGTCGTGATGAAGACGAGATCGCAGTGATCAGCCACGTCCTGCGGATCGCAGGACCGGCAGTCCCGCAGCATCGCGGCCATGGCGCGGGCGCCTTCCGCGCCGCGGCTGCCCACCCGCGCCACCGGCGCCCCGGCCTGCTGCAGGGCCAATGCCATCGCCCGCGCCAGGCGGCCCGCGCCGATGAAGCCCAGCGTCAATGTCTCCGGCCCGGACCGGTCTTCAGATACAGGATTCGTCACACGCGTCTCTCTTTCTTGGCCCGCAGCCACCAGAACACGCGCAGGCCCAGCAGAACCGCCAGCGCCCCGGCATACAGGCGCGGTTCAAGGAAATCGTTCTTGCCCGCCCGCATCCATTCGAAATGCAGGACCGACAGGATGGCGGCCGGATGGATCAGCCAGTGCAGGCGCTTCCACCCACGCCCCAGGCGCCGCATCCAGCCCCGGGTGGAGGTCAGCGCCAGCGGCAACAGCAGCAGCACGGCCACCGTCCCCACGCCGATGAAATCCCGCTGCCAGATGTCCGTCCACATGGCGGCGGGCACGCCGCCCCGGTCCCAGATCGCCCAGGCGATCACGTGCAGGATCGTGTAGAAGAACGCATACAGCCCCAGGGCGCGCCGGTGCCTGACCAGTTGCCCCCAGCCGGCCAGGCGGCGCAAGGGCGTCACGCACAGGACGACCCACAGCAGGGCCAGCGCCCAGATGCCCGAGGAGCGAGTCAGGAATTCCTGCGGATTCACCCCCAGGCCCTGGGTCGCGCCCAGCGCCACCCAGCGCAGCAGCGGGAACAGTCCCAGAAGATGAATGCACGCGGTCAGCCACCTGCCGGAACGCATCAGAAGTTCTGCTTCAGATCCATGCCGGCATACATCGCGGCGACCTCGTTCGCATAGCCGTTGAACGGCTGCGTCTGCAGGCGGGGCGCGAAGAAGCCCGAGCCAATGCGCTGTTCGGTGGCCTGGCTCCAGCGCGGATGCGGCACGGCGGGATTGACGTTGGCGTAAAAGCCGTATTCCCGAGGCGCCGCCCGCATCCAGCTGGTGACGGGAGGCTCGGACTGCAGGCGGATGTGCACCAGGGACTTGGCGGACTTGAAGCCGTATTTCCAGGGCACGATCACCCGCAGCGGGGCGCCGTTCTGCGCCGGCAGGGCGCGACCGTACACCCCGAACGTCAGCAGCGTCAGGGGATGCATGGCTTCGTCCATCCGCAGGCCTTCCGTGTAGGGCCAGTCCAGGATTCCCTGGCTGACGCCCGGCATGACGTCGGGCTGCAGGGCGGTGGTGAAGACCACGTAGCGGGCACCCGAGGTCGGCCCCACCCGCTTCAGCAGGTGTGACAGCGAATAGCCGATCCAGGGAATGACCATGGACCAGGCCTCGACGCAGCGCAGCCGGTAGACGCGCTCTTCCAGGGGCGCCAGCCGGCGCAGGTCGTCGAGATCCAGCGTCATGGGATGCTGCACCGCGCCATCGATCTTCACGGCCCAGGGCGTCAGCGCCATGCGCCCGGCATGGGCGGCCGGGTCGCCCTTGCCCGTGCCGAATTCATAGAAATTGTTATAGGTGGTGATGTCGCGCCAGCCATTGGGCTTTTCGGTCGTGGACCAGCGCGCATCCAGCGGGGCGTCGAGCACCGGCCCGGCGGGGCTGTCGTCATCGGCGGCCCGCGCCAGCCCGGCGGCCCCCAGCGCCAGGGACCCCAGCGCCGCCTGGCGCAGCCACCGTCGCCGTCCGAGCCAGACGGATTCCGGCGTGATGTCGGACGGTGAAATGAAAGATCCCTGTTTCGTGCGCATGATGTCAGACCTCCGGGCCGCAGGCGCCGCCGGCCCTTTCGTTTATCCCAATTTTCCCGCGAACTGCACCAGGCGGCGGGCCTGGTGGCCGATGGCCGCCTTCACGTCGTCCGTGAAGGGCGCGCCCTGGGTATGGCTGTAGCCGTACGGGTTGCCGCCGACCTTGAAGATGGACGGATCGGTGAAGCCCGGCGCCACCACGATGCTGCCCCAGTGGCAGACCGTGGCGTAGAAGGACAGGATGGTGGCTTCCTGCCCGCCGTGCGCATTCTGCGCCGACGACATGGCCGACACCGCCTTGTTGGACAGGCCGCCCTTGGCCCAGACGCCGCCCAGCGTATCGATGAAGGCGCGCATCTGGCTTGCCATGACGCCGAACCGCGTGGGGCATGAAAACAGATAGGCATTGGCCCATTCCATGTCGGCCGCCGTGACGGCGGGGATATCGGCGGTCTTGTCGGCCTGGGCCTTCCAGGCTTCCTGGCTGGCCACCACCTGGGCCGGAGCCGTTTCCGGCGCTTTCAGCAGCCGGACCTCAGCGCCCGCCGCCTTGGCGGCTTCCGCGGCGATCGACGCCATCTGATGGTTGGTGCCGTAGGTGGAGTAGTAAACAATGGCAAGCCGAACGCTCATGCGAATCTCCTGAAAGGTCCAGTGCAAGGCCGCCGACCAGGCGGCTTATTGACTGTACGCCAAATTGATCCGGGTGTCGTGCGCTCCGCAATCAAAAATCCGCACCCCGCAAACAAAAGTTGCGAAGGCTTGCGAACCTCCGCGCGGCGGGCCTCCCGACCGCGTAGAATGAGCCCATCCACACCATGCGCTTTTCTGCCCTGATCACCCCCCTGTTCCGCTGGTTCGAGTCCAGGATCCCCGTCTTCCAGGAACCGGACGAACGCATGCCGCCGACATCGGTGGGGCGCTTCTATGTCTTCTACCTGGTCCAGGTCTGGCCGGTGTTCCTGGCCATCCTGGTGGTCGGCCTGGGCGTGGCGTCGATCGAAGTGGCCCTGTTCGGCTTCATCGGCCGCATCGTGGATCTGGCCAAGGAAATCCCCGAACCGGGCTTCTTCACCCGCCACGGCCGCGAACTGCTGTGGATGGCGCTGATCACGGTCGTCGCCCGCCCCATCTTCAGCGGCCTGCACGACCTGCTGGTCAACCAGACCATCGTCCCCAACCTGACCAACCGCATCCGCTGGCAGAATCACCGCTATGTGATCCGCCAGAGCCTGGGTTTCTTCCAGGACGACTACGCGGGCCGGGTCGCCAATCGCATCCTGCGCACCGGCGACGCGCTGCAGAACTCCACCGTCCAGATGGTGGATGCGCTCTGGTACGTGGTGGTCTACACCGGCAGCGCCATCGCCCTGTTCGCGCACGCGGACTACCGCCTGACCCTGCCGCTGATCGCCTGGCTCATCATCTACGTCGTCCTCCTGCGGGTCTTCATACCGCGCATGAAGGACCGGTCCTGGCAGGCCTCGGCGGCGGCCTCGAAGCTGATGGGCCGCATCGTGGACGGCTACGGCAACATCCTGACCCTGAAGCTCTTCGCGCGTCGCCGGCAGGAAGAAGCCTACGTCGCCGACGCCATGGCCGAACAGATCGGCAAGCTGGCCCGCATGACCCGCATCACCACCGCACTGGACGCCGGCGTGACGGCCCTGAACAGCCTGCTGATCGCCGGAACGTCGGGTCTGGCCCTGTGGCTCTGGACCCTGGGCGAGGTCACCGTGGGCGACATCGCGCTGGCCACCGGCCTGGTCATCCGCATCAGCAACATGTCGGGCTGGATCATGTCGGTCGTCAACAGCATCTTTTCCAACGTCGGAGCCGTGCAAGACGGCATCACCTCGATTTCACAGCCCAGGACCGTCCAGGACACGAACGGCGCGCCGACCCTGCGCGTCACCGCCGGCGCCCTGAGCCTGGAAGACGTGCATTTCCACTACGACCCGCGTCATCCCATCTTCACCGGGCTGGACCTGAACATCCGGGGCGGGGAAAAAGTCGGCCTGATCGGGCCGTCCGGCGGCGGGAAATCCACCCTGGTCAGCCTGCTGCTGCGCCTGCACGACATCCAGGGGGGCAGCATCACCATCGACGGGCAGGACATCGCCCGGGTCACCCAGGAAAGCCTGCGGATGCAGATCGGCGTCGTCACGCAGGACACCTCTCTGCTGCACCGCTCTATCCGGGACAACATCCTGTACGGCAGGCCCGATGCGAGCGAAGCGCAGATTCTGCAGGCCATCCGCAAGGCCCAGGCCGACGGCTTCATTCCGGAGCTGGTCGACCGCGACGGCCAGCGCGGCCTGGAAGCCACCGTGGGCGAGCGCGGGGTCAAGCTGTCCGGGGGACAGCGCCAGCGCATCGCCATCGCCCGCGTGCTGCTGAAGGACGCCCCCATCCTGGTGCTGGACGAAGCCACCAGCGCCCTGGATTCGGACACCGAGGCCGCCATCCAGGGCAGCCTGGACATCCTGATGCAGGGCAAGACCGTCATCGCCATCGCGCATCGGCTGTCGACCATCGCCCGCATGGACCGCCTGGTCGTGCTGGACCAGGGCCGCATCGCCGAAACCGGCACCCACGCCGAACTGCTGGCCCGGGGTGGGCTGTACGCGCACCTGTGGCGGCGCCAGACCGGCGGCTTCATGGCGCCGGACAGGACCGGCCCCGACACGCCCCCGCCTACTTCTTGATCAGCAGGTCGTCCAGCTCGGCGGCGCGGCGGAAAGCCGGACGCTGGCAGACGCGATCCGCGTATCGCTGGAACTCGGGGCGTTTTTCGATGGTGCCGAAATTCAGGCCCCAGGCGATCTGGGCGCCCACGTAGACGTCCGCCGCCGTGAACCGGTTCCCGGCGACATAATCGCCGGACGAGACGGCCAGCGAGAGCGCGTCGATGACGGCGTCATAGCTGCCATACCCGACCATCGCCTGCTGCTTCGCATCCGGCACCACGCCCAGGACGCGGGCATCCGTGATCGCGGCCTCCAGCGGGCCGGCGGCGAAAAAGAGCCAGCGGTAATAATCAGCCAGGTTTTCCAGCGCGGGCCTCAGGCCCGACTGCGGAAACGCATCCGCCAGATAGGCGCAGATCGCCGCGCATTCGGTGACGACCCGGTCGCCGTGGCGCAGGGCCGGCACCTTGCCCATGGGGTTGATCGCCAGATAATCCCGGGACTTCATGCTGGTCCCGAAATCCAGCACCTCGGTCTGGTAGGTGATGCCGGTTTCTTCGAGCATCCAGCGCGCGACGCGGCCCCGCGACTGGGGGTTGGTATACAGAATGATGCCATCGGCCATGCACGACCCTCCTGGGTGAAAGACGAAATTCCCAAGGGGCAACGATAACGCACGCGGCGGCGCCAAACGCCGTCCGAGGCCCGTCCGGCGCTCGGCCGGCGTCGGGCGCGGCCCCCGGATTCGCCCCGATTTCCTAGTGCGGACGGGGCGCGCCGCCGCATGGCAATTCGAAACAATTTGACGATTCGCAATATGTCGTCTAGTATTCGGAAATGGATCTCGATCTGGCACTCAAAGCTCTGGACAATACCCACCGCCGCACCGTCCTGTCGGCGATGCGGGACCCGCGCAGGCACTTCAGGCCTGTCGGCGGCACCGATCCCGCCGACGACGGCGTCTGCGTCCTGCAGATATCCGAACTTCTGGGCGTCAACCAGTCCACGGCGTCGACCTATATGTCGATACTGCGCGATGCGGGCCTGGTCACGGCGGCCCGGGTCGGCAAATACACGCGCTACAAACGCAACGAACACGCGGTGGCCGCGGTGGCTTCCGCCATCGTCCGGGAACTCTAGCGCTCCGCGCGGTCGACCTGCGCAGGACGCCGGTCGATGCGCCTTGCCGCGAGAACACACATTGGCTTCGTCTTTATTTTTATCTTTACATATCGATAATTTCCAAATCATAGATGCAAAATCATGACTATTTCCACTCGAACTCAGATTTTGTTGCTCGCGATGACGACCTTCGTCGCCGGAGCCAATGAATACATACTCGCGGGCATACTGGACCTGGTCGCCCCTGGCCTGAACGCTCCGGTCGCGCTCACCGGCCAGTTGATCACCCTCTATGCATTCGTCTACGGCCTGGGCGTGCCGGTCACGATCGCCCTGAGCAGCCACATTGGAAGGCGCACGGTCATGATCACCGCCATGACGGTCTACGCGCTGGCCAGCATGCTCACGCTGCTGGTGAACGATTTCTGGACCTTCGTCCCTCTGCGCATCATCCAGGCGCTGTCGGGCGGCACCGCCGTCGTGACCGCCCTGTCCACTGCAGCCACGCTGGCCGGCACGCAGCGCCAGGGACGCGCCATCGCCACCGTCATCATGGGATTCACCGCGTCGCTGATCGTGGCGGTCCCCCTCGGCCGCGAAATCGCCCTGCGTCTGGGCTGGCACGCCGTGTTTCCCCTGGTCGGGCTGCTGGGCCTGGCCACGGCGCTGAGCCAGCGCTTCGTCCTGCCGGTCCTGAGCCCGGCGGCTTCCATTCCGCTGCGCGAGCAGTTCGCCCTCCTGCGGCGTCCGGCGATCCTCGGGGGCCTGACGGTCACCGTGCTGTGGATGGCGGGATACGTCATGACCTACAGCTATTTGACCCCCTACCTGATTGACGTCCAGCGCCTTCCCGGCGAATGGATCAGCCCCGTGCTCCTGGCCTTCGGCCTGGCCAGCCTGGCGGGTTCGCGGCTGGGCGGCAGCCGCGCCGACCGGCACGGGTTCCACGCGACCCTGGTCGTGTCCAAGCTTTTGCAGATGCTCTTCCTGGCTGCCCTGCCGGTGGCCGCGTGGCTCCTGGCGCCCGGATCGCTGGCCGCGGTGGCCGCCATCCTGATGCTGTGGTCGGTATCGGCCTGGGCGGCGGGGCCGGCCCAGCAGGTCAGGGCTGCGGCGATGGTCCCCGGGGCGCAAGGCGTCCTGGTGGGGCTCAACCAATCCGCCATGCAGATCGGCATCGCCGTCGGCACCGCCCTGGGCGGCCTGGCGACGCAGGCCGTCGGGCTGGCGGATCTGCCCTGGCTGTCCGTCGCGCTGATCCTGGCGTCCCTGATCCTGATGATCGCCTTGCGCGGCCGCGCGCCGCAAGGCTATGCGGGCGGCCCGGTCGCCGATCTCTGAGCGGCCCGCCGCGACGGAAAGCTTCAGCGGCCCTGGCGAGGCCCGTCCGCCTGATCGCCCGCCGTTCGCGGACGGCTCTGCAGGACGTCGACCAGTTCGGGCACGAAGCGGCCCGGGCCGGCCTGTTCCACCGCGTCGGCGAAGGTTTGCCGCACCGCGTCGGCGATCTCGTGGACGGATCCGCCGTCCTGCGCCATGGTGGTGAAATAGCCGATGTCCTTGAGCGCGTTGCTCATGGCGAAGCGCAAGGGGGACGAATCCCGTTCGGTCAGGTAGGGCCGCATGCGGTCCAGGGCGGCGCCCGCTCCGCCGCCCTTGGCCAGCACGTCCACGAACACCGCCGGATCGATGTCCGCATCGAGCGCCGCGGCGGCGGCCTCGGCCAGTAGCGCAATGGAGCCCAGCGAGACGTAGTTGTGCAGGAGCTTCATGCGGTGGCCGGCCCCCACGCCCCCCACCCGCGTCACGTTCTCGGCGAAGCAGCGCAGCACGGGCAGGCATTCCTCGAACAGGCGCTCGTCCCCGCCGACCAGCAGGTTCAGCCGGCCCTGGGCCGCTTCCCTGGGGGTGCGGGTCATGGGCGCATCCAGGAAACGGCCGCCCCGCTCGCCCACGGCCCGCGCGACCTTTTCCGTGGACGAGGGAATGGCGGTGGAACAGTCGATGACGATGCTGCCGGCCGCCAGCCCCGCCAGCAGTCCGTCCGGGCCCTGAAGCACGGCCTCGACCTGGGGGGTGCCGGTCACGCACAGCACCACGATGCCGGACTGGCGGGCCACGTCGGCGGGCGTATCGGCCGTCCGCGCGCCGCCGTCGAGCAGATCGTCCACAGGCTGGTTCCCCGGGTGCTTCAGCAACGTCAGCTGATGGCCGTGCTTCTGCAAATTGGCGGCGATCCCGTGGCCCATCAGACCGATGCCAATCATTCCAATATTCATGTTCGGGGTTCCTGTATCCGGATGAGGGGGCCTGCTCGACGCGCGGCCGGGACTGCCGGCTTCGGCTTCGGCTTCGGCTTCGGCTTCGGCTTCGGCTTCGGCTTCGGCTTCGGCTTCGGACACAGCATAGCGCGGATGGCGCCACGACCTACCGGGGTTTCTCCCCGGTTTTCGTTTCAAGTCCGCAGTCCTATCATGTACCACCGGCCCCGGGCCGGTGCGGCGGCAGTGCCCACCCTGCGCTCGCCGGCATGGCGGACATGATCACAGAACGAACATCGGCTGCCTCGTCACTTCAAAACAAGAGGAGACTTACATGCGCACCACCACATTCAAGGCGGCACTCACCGTCCTTGCACTCGGATTCGCGGGAACATTCGCAGCCAGCGCCTCGGCGGCCACCCTGGCCGACGTCCAGCAGCGCGGCTATGTCCGCTGCGGGGTCAACACGGGCCTGCCGGGGTTCGCCGCGCCCGACGACAAGGGCCAGTGGGCGGGCCTGGATGTCGATTTCTGCCGCGCCGTCGCCGCCGCCGTGCTGGGCGACGCCACCAAGGTCCAGTTCTCGCCGCTGCCGGACAAGGAACGCTTCACCGCGCTGCAGACGGGCGCCATCGACCTGCTGGCGCACAACGCCACCTGGACGCTGACCCGGGACGCGGAACTGGGCGTCAGCTTCACCGGCGTCACCTTCTATGACGGCCAGGGCTTCATGGTCAAGAAATCCCTGGGGGTCAGCCACATCAAGGACCTGTCCGGCGCCACGGTCTGCACGATCACCGGCACCACCACCGAACTGAACCTGGCCGATTACTTCCGCGCGCACAAGATGAAGTACACCCCGCTGGTGGTGGACAACACGGCGGCGTCCATCACCGCCTTCAAGGACGGCCGCTGCGACACCCTGACCTCCGATTCGTCCCAGCTGGCGGCCCTGCGCGTCAAGCTGCCCAATCCCGATGACGCGGTCATCCTACCGGAACTGATCTCCAAGGAACCGCTCAGCCCCGCCGTCGCCAAGGGCGACCAGCAATGGGACACCCTGGTGCGCTGGACCTACTATTCCATCATCCGCGCCGAAGAACTGGGCGTGACGTCCAAGAACGTCGACGACATGCTGAAGTCGGACAACCCGCTGATCCAGCGCCTGCTGGGCGTCAGCGACCAGATGGGCAAGAAACTGGGGCTGACGGACAAGTTCGCCTACAACGCCATCAAGCAGGTGGGCAACTACGGCGAGATGTTCGACCATACGGTCGGCGCCAACGGCGCGCTGGGCCTGAAGCGCGGGGTCAATGCGCTCTGGACGGAAGGCGGCCTGATGTACGCCATGCCGCTGCGCTGATTCCGGCCCACGGCCGGCGTCCTGTCCTGCGAATGCCCGTAGTCGAATCCGGGCCGTTCGACCGGACAGGATGCCGCCCTTCCATCGAAGCGCGCCCCCAGGCCCGGCCCGCGCGGCACGCCACACTTCCATGACAAGCACCCCATCACCTTCCCCGCGCGCGCCCGCGCGCCGCTGGCGCAACGATCCCCGCATCCGCGCCATCCTGTTCCAGGCGATCGCCCTGGCGCTGGTCGTCTGGCTGGGCTGGACGCTGTTCGACAACACGCTGGCCAACATGCGGGCGCGGGGCATCCGCACCGGCTTCGGGTTCCTGGACAATCCGGCGGGCTTCGGCGTCCTCTTCTCGCTGATTCCCTACGACGAGAGCATGAGCTATTTCCGCGTGTTCCTGGTCGGCCTGCTGAACACCCTGCTGGTCTCGGCGATCGGCATCGTGCTGGCCACCATCCTGGGGTTCATCATCGGGATCGCGCGCCTGTCGGGCAACTGGCTGGTGTCCAGGCTGGCGCTGGCCTACATCGAAGTCTTTCGCAACATCCCGCTGCTGCTGCAGATCTTCTTCTGGTATTTCGCGGTCATCCGCAGCCTGCCCGGCACCCGCCAGAGCATCAACATGCTGGACCTGATCTACCTGAACAACCGGGGCATCTTCCTGCCCGCTCCTCAGGCCGAGCCCGGCTTCGGCTTCGTAACCCTGGCCTTCCTGCTGGCCATCGCGGCCAGCCTGGGCTGGTCGGCCCACGTGCGCCGCCGGCAGGAACACACCGGCCGGCGGCTTCCCGTGCTGTGGGTCAACATGATCCTGATCATCGGGCTGCCGGGCCTGGCCTTCCTGGCGCTGGGCATGCCGCTGCACTGGAGCATCCCCGCCCTGCAGGGCTTCAACTACAGCGGCGGGATGGACTTCATCCCGGAACTGGGCGCGCTGCTGGTGGCGCTGACCATGTTCACCGCGGCCTTCATCGCCGAAATCGTGCGGTCCGGCATCGAATCCGTCAACAAGGGCCAGCGCGAAGCCGCGTCCGCACTGGGCCTGCGGCCCGGACGGTCATTGCGGCTGGTCATCATCCCGCAGGCCCTGCGCGTCATCATCCCGCAGCTCACCACGCAGTACCTGGACCTGTTCAAGAATTCCTCCCTGGCCACCGCCATCGGCTATCCGGACCTGGTGGCCGTGTTCATGGGCACCACCCTGAACCAGACCGGCCGCGCGGTGGAAATCGTGGCCATCACCATGGGGGTGTACCTGTCGATCAGCCTGCTGATTTCCCTGGGCATGAATCTTTACAACCAGGGCGTTGCGCTCCGGGGAGGACGCTCATGAGCGCGCCGCTTCCGGACATTCCGAACATGGCGCCCGACCTGCCGCCCCCCAGGTCGCAGACCGGGGTTTTCGGCTGGCTGCGCAAGAACCTGTTTTCGACCTGGTACAACGGCGTGCTCACGGTCCTGCTGGCCTACGCCCTGATCCGCCTGCTGGTGCCACTGCTGGACTGGTCCCTGATCGACGCCAGCTTCCGGGGCGCCTCGGAATCCGACTGCACCCAGGGCGCCGCCTGCTGGGTGTTCGTCAGCCAGCGCCTGGACTTCTTCATCTACGGCTTCTACCCCGGCACCGAGACCTGGCGCGCCAACATCGTGTTCGCCATCATCGCGATCTGCTTCGCACCGCAGATGATTCCCCGCTTTCCGGGGCGCAAGACGCTGCTGATCCTGGGCTTCACGGTCCTGCCCGTCGCCGGCTTCATCCTGATCTACGGCGGCCTGTTCGGGCTGCCGGTCGTGCCCACCAACAAATGGGGCGGCCTGATGCTGACCCTGGTGCTGGCCTATTCCGGCATGGTGGCGTCCCTGCCCATCGGCATCTTCCTGGCCCTGGGCCGGCGTTCGAAAATGCCCGCCATCCGCGGCCTGTCGGTGGCGTTCATCGAACTGTGGCGCGGCGTGCCCCTGATCACCGTGTTCTTCATGGCCTCGGTGATGATTCCGCTGTTCCTGCCGCAGGACGTCACCTTCGACAAGCTGCTGCGGGTCTTCATCGGGATGAGCTGCTTCTGGGGGGCCTACATGGCCGAAATCGTGCGGGGCGGACTGCAGGCGATTTCGCCCGGCCAGTACGAAGCCGCCGACGCCCTGGGCCTGGGCTACTGGAAAAAGATGATCCTGATCATCCTGCCCCAGGCGTTGAAAACCGTGATCCCCGGCATCGTCAACACCCTGATCGCCCTGTTCAAGGACACCACGCTGGTCCTCATCATCGGCCTGTTCGACATCCTGGGCACGATCCAGTCCACGATCTCCGACCCGGCCTGGGGCGACGTGACGACGGAAGCCTATCTGTTCGTGGCCGCCATCTTCTTCGTATTCACCTTCGGCCTGTCCCTGTACAGCCGCAACCTGGAACGCAAGCTGCGCGCCGGGTCCGGGGACGAATAGCCCAGGTATGAACCTCTGACACCATCAAGCCCATGTCCAGCGAAACCGACACCCCAAAAGAAACCGTCATCCGCGTCGAAGGCGTGCACAAATGGTACGGACAGTTCCACGTGCTCAAGGACATCAACCTGACCGTGCAGCGCGGCGAGCGGATCGTGATCTGCGGGCCGTCGGGCTCGGGCAAATCCACCTTCATCCGCTGCATCAACCGGCTGGAGGAACACCAGCAAGGACACATCACCGTCGACGGCGTGGAACTGACGGCCGACGTCAAGGACATCGAACTGATCCGCAGCCGCGTCGGCATGGTGTTCCAGCAGTTCAACCTGTTCCCTCACCTGACGGTCCTGCAGAACTGCTGCCTGGCCCCGATGTGGGTCAGCAAGACGCCCCGGCGCGAGGCCGAGGCCACCGCCATGGAATACCTGAACCGCGTGCGCATCCCCGACCAGGCGAACAAGTTCCCGACCCAGCTGTCGGGCGGTCAGCAGCAGCGCGTGGCCATTGCGCGGGCGCTGTGCATGAAGCCCGACGTGATGCTGTTCGACGAGCCGACGTCCGCCCTGGACCCGGAAATGATCAAGGAAGTCCTGGACGTCATGATCGAACTGGCGCAATCCGGCATGACCATGCTGTGCGTGACCCACGAGATGGGCTTCGCCAAGACCATCGCCGACCGGGTGATCTTCATGGACAAGGGCCAGATCATCGAGGAAGCGCCGCCGTCCGAATTTTTCTCGCAGCCCAAGAGCGCGCGCACGAAGCTGTTCCTGGAGCAGATTCTGCATCATTGAGGGTTCTGGCGCCGGGGCCCCGCACCATCACGTCCGGCCAAGGAATCCCCAGTCGCAGGCATTCGCGCCAGCGTCGACCTCCGTTCGATGATCTCACACACAGCGCATGACCGCCTTGCCCAACGCGTCCAACCCCCGGCGGATATCGGCCTCGTCCAAGGCTCCATATCCCAGCGCCAGGCCTTCCGGCCCCGATACCTGGGCGTCGACGCACCGGAACGGATACACGCCGACCCCCATCTCCAAGGCTTCGCGCGCGACATCGGCGGCCTTCAATCCGGGCCGCAGCATGGCCGCCAGATGCAGGCCCGCATCGCCCGGAATGGGACGCAGCCATTCGTCCAGATCACGCCGCAGAAGATCGGTGATCAGCGCCCTCCTGCCCGCATAGATCGGACGCAGCCGCCGCACATGGCGCGCCAGATGCCCCTGGGCCATGAACGCGGCAAGCGTCTCCTGGGCCAGCGTGGGAACATGCCAATCCATCCGGTGCTTGGCGGCGACCAGAGCCTCGGCCGCCCAGGGCGGCGCCACCACGAAGCCGATCCGCAACGATGGAAACAGGGACTTGGAGAACGTCCCGACGTAGAAGACGCGCTGTGCGCGACCCAGGGTCTGCAGCGCATCGAGCGGCCGTCCGCTGAAGCGGAATTCGCTGTCGTAATCGTCCTCGATCACGAGAGCATCATGGTCGCGCGCGAATTCCAGCAAGGCGGCGCGCCGACGGGCCGACATCACCACGCCCAGCGGAAACTGGTGCGAAGGCGTGACGTAGATCAGCCGTGCCGAGGGCGGGATCTGATCGACGACGATGCCTTCTGGATCCACCGGCACGTGAACGATCTTCGCCCCGGCGGCCGCGAACGCCGCAGTGGCCGGCGCATAGCCCGGTTCCTCGAACGCCGCCACGGTTTCCCCCGGCGTCACGAATACCTGCGCCAACAGGGCAAACGCCTGCTGCGCGCCCGCGGTGACCACAATGCCGCCCGCCTGGGCCGATACCGCGCGCGAGAACGACACATGATGCGCAATCGCATCCCGCAGGGCGGGCACGCCTTGCGGCGGCCCGTAGCCGTCGCCCTCCCGGCACAAGGCGCGCAGGGCGCGGCCGCCCAGGCGGTTCCAGATGTCGGAGCGCAGCTCGCGCACATCGGGCGTCCCGACCTCAAATTTGATGGAGGGTTCCACGCTTGACGAGGCCGAGCCGCGCAGGCCGATGCCTGCTTGACGTCCCTCCGAGGGGCCTTTCTCCCCCGGGAGGTCCCGCAGCACACCCGGACACACGAACCGGTTGAACGGCGCATGCACAACGGGATCGCCCGCCGATGCCGGCGCGGCGGCGCGCCCCACCCAGTCAGCCACGAAAGTCCCCGCACCGCGCCGGACGACTACATAATCTTCCGCCAGCAGGCGTTCATACGCCGTCACCACGGTGATCCGCGCCACGCCCAGGCTGCGCGCCAGATCGCGCGACGACGGCAGCCGCAGCCCCGGGCGCAGACGGCCGTCCAGGATGCCGGCGCGCAATTGTTCGTGGATGGCGTGCTGCAGCCGGCCCGAAGCGCGGTCGGGCAGAGTCAGGGCGATCCCGATCAGTGGCTCTATCGATTTCATCAAATGTGGATCTTCAATGTATCCAGTCTTTGACCGAGTATACGTGTGTTCATCCACCCCGCCCCACCCAGCCCATCATGATCAACGCCCTCCATGCCGCCCTGCCCGAAACCCCCTGGATCCCGGAAGGATCCGGCAAATGGTCGCGCCCGCTGCGCTTCCTGAGCCACGGCCGCGGCTGGGTGGAACTGATGCGGCTGGCCCCCGGCGTGCGCCTGGGCGTGCACCGCCACAGCGGGGAGGTCCACGCCTTCAACCTGCAAGGACAGCGGCGGCTGTGCACCGGGGAAATCATCCAGCCCGGCGGTTACGTGCACGAATCCGCCGGCAACATCGACTGGTGGGAATCCATCGGACACGAACCGCTGATCCTGTTCGTCGTGGTCAACGGAGTCGTCGAATACCTGGACCTGGAGGGCGCGGTGCGCAAGCGCATCACCACAGCGGACCGCATTGCAGACTATGGACGCTATTGCCGCGAACAGGGAATTGTTATGCTGGACCTCAGGGAGCCCGAACTTGACCCCACAGAGACGAGGTAGCCAATCATGACTCTTTTGATCGCAGGGCTGATCCTGTTCCTTGGTGTTCACTCGATCCGCATCGGCGGGGACAGGTGGCGCAGCGGGCAAATCGCCCGTTTCGGTCCATCCGCCTGGAAGGCAGGATATTCCTTGGCTTCACTGATCGGCCTGGGCCTGATCATCTTGGGTTTTGGTCGGGCCAGGCACGATCCTGTTTTCCTGTGGACGCCCCCCGCCGGCATATCGCACCTGACCGCCCTGCTGGCGCTGCTCGCCTTCATCCTGATCGTCGCCGCCTACGTGCCGCGCAACCACATCAAGGCGAGCCTGCACCACCCGATGCTGCTGGGCGTCCTGGCCTGGGCGCTGGGCCACCTGCTGGCAAACGGCGAGCTCGCCAGCGTCATCCTGTTTGCCAGTTTTCTGGTGTGGGCGCTGCTTGATCTGAAGGCCTCACGCCGGCGGGATCGGGTTCAAGCGATAAGCTATGCGGCGGGCACGCCATTGGGCACTGCGATCAGTCTCGTGGTCGGCGTTGTGATCTGGTTGGCTTTTCTTTTCGAACTGCATGCGCTGTTGATTGGCGTGCCGCTGTTTGGATAGGCATAGTCGCCGGATGGTCACGGTCAAGCGGAATACCCGGAAACACCTCCCCCCACGGATTGATCTATCCTGTCATCACAGATGACGGCGCATCCGGGGGTGGCACCATGGGATCAAGTATCTTGATTGTCGGGGCCAGTGGCTTGGTCGGGCAAGGCGTGCTCAAGACGGCCCTGCAGGACACATCGATTGACCGCATCGTCCTGCTGGTGCGACGCCCGATCCCGACTCCGATCACGGATGAACGGACCGCAGCCGTGCAGGCCGCCGTGTTTTCAGAGGACCGTCTGCGTCCCTTGGACCTGGCGGGGCTGGATGCCTGTTTTTATTGCGCCGGCCCACTCCCCCTGGGCATGGGCGAGGCCGCCTACCGCGAGGTCACCGTTCGGATGACCACCCGAGTCGCTACTGCTTATGCGGCCGCCAACCCCCAAGGCAGATTCTTGTATGTCTCCGGCATGGGCGCCGACGTCCATAGCCGCCTGATGCCGTTCAGGGTCAAGGGAGAAGCTGAAGAGGCCCTGCGCACACTGGGGATTCCGGTGTGCTGCCTGCGCCCTGGTGGCGCGCGGCCCGTGCAGGGGGAAATTTCCCCTTATCCCGCCCGCCGGTGGGTTTACAAGCTTGGCGACCCTGTTCTGGCGCTTTGCTGCTGGATGGCCCCGAAACAGTTCACCACGACCCGGGCCATTGGACGAGCCATGCTGCAGAGCACTCGCATGACTCCTATGCCTGCTGTTGTGGAGAATGTCGCTATTAATGCAGCTGACCGTTTGCACGTCTGAGGCGGGGTATCGCTAAACCCCACATCACCTGGCATGTTCTATGAATTTGGACATCAGCAGTACATTTTCGCGATGAAATTCCAGATATTTGCGCTGTCCTGTGGAAAATGCGCCCACATTGGGTGGATGCCGCGGGTCCAACCCCATGCGAGCTAACGATTCCTCATGAGCAACAGGCGAGACAATAGTCTGCCCATTATCATCAAACCCAATGAACCCCCTGTCGAACAGATGGTCCATGCTGGGCGTCAGAAGCAAGCCATTTTCACCATCCAAACGTTCCTCGTTGTTCGCATCCCGCCAGGGTTTGCAATGACTGGCGCGTAGATGCTCCTCACGATCTACACCCGTAATGCGGCAGGCGTGTTCCAAAGCCATTACGCGTTTTTTGAACAAACCCTGTCCGCGACGGGCAAGAATGATGGCCTGCCTCTCAGTGTCCGCCAAGGCGGCGTCTGTCTGGATCTGAATCAACTCGTGTTCTTCCCACTGCACAAGCCCCACCCCTGAAGGTGCATAAGTCGGCTGTTCCTCGGCTAGATGCTGTCCGGTTACCAGGCTGCGAGCCTCTGCCCCCAGGACATCGATCAGGGCTGCAGCAAAGGTCTCGGGCAAGCGCGTCAGGTACACACCTTGCAGACCCACGCCGTTGGAACGCAAGGGAGCATATTTTGCAGGTAGATGCGGCGCCAGCATCGTCATGTGATCCACAGGCCTGGCAGGCAATTGCAGCTCGTGAAATTTGACGTCTATGCGCCAGCCGATATCGTGCCAATAAGCCCCCGCCTGCCCGAACTCCAAGGGCTTAGGAGATTCATAGGCATGAGAAGCCGCAATCCCGATGGCTCGAATGTAGGTGTCGCAAAAGGAAAAAATGATATCGCCCGGCATGACCTCACGCATGAAATCATAGAAGGGATTCTGGGCGTGATTTGCTTTGCGTTTGGGTGACCAGAGATAGCCGCCGGGTACCTCGTGGCGGTATGTCTGATTCTGGTTGACCCACCAATAACGCATATGTGGCTGCTTAGGCGATGGAAGGGAGATGGAGCTTGTACTGTAGCACCTGTGCCTGGCTACGGCGCCCCTGAGCTCGATCGCTCAGGCCTGGCCTCGCCTTCCACCTCCTTGCTTTTGGTGATTTCCTCAGTTGTCACCTGAGCAGGCTCTTACCGGATTGATACAGAGTCACGGTGGCATGGCACTCCAATCTGCCACCTCGATTTGACATAACACAATAAGACTGGTATTTTATACAGTGACAGTGGTGGCGCACAGTGTGCCACCACGTTGCTTTGGGAGAAAACCATGTCAACACCTAAACGTGTCGCCTGGAAAGATATCGTCGCGCCGCCGCTTAACTGGAAAGCCCCAAAGATATCCGATCAAGAATCCAAACCCGACAAAAATAAGCAGGACAAGGAAGAGCAAGGCTCCGACAAGTAAGCCCCCCGGTTCGGGTAATTTGTGGAAGGCCGCATGAATGCGGCCGCCACTCGCTTCCGTCACGGGCCGTCGCTGGGCTCCAAGATGCTTCTAGTTGCGGCATCAGCGGGGAAAAACGCCTCAATGGCAATCTCGGACAGAAGAACGTCGCGCGGCGTGCCGAACATGGTCGTCGTCGAGAGAAAAGAGAGAATGCCCGCCGCAGTCGCGAGTTTCAGTGGCACGAGAACACCGCCAAAATCGGTAGTCTCTACGGACTGACCATCGCCAACAGGATAGGCTGACAGTTCCCGCATAAGGCCGATCAGCACATCGTCGCGGGTTGCGGCGATCTGGCGACGCAGCCGGTCGATGAAATGATTACGCCATTCAGCCAGGTTGGCAATGCGCGGCGCAAGGCCGCCCGGATGCAGGCTGAGTCGCAGCACGTTTACCTATAGCAGTTTGCACCATTGTCATTCTCAATCTTGGATGTTTCCAGTCTATGGCCGGCCATGCTGTCGTATTTCACATCGAGCCTCGCTGCGCGAGTCATCGCCAAGGCGTTGGCGTTTCTCCACCTTGTTGTCTATAAGATCACGGAACGTCTCAACCCATTCACCCTCAAGCTCTTGCTGATAGAGAGCGCTGCTGCTCATCTCAATAACCCGCACTGCCTCGGCCGCAAGCTCAATATCGTCGAGCATGGCCGTGAATGGCCGCGCTTCGATGCGGATAGACGGGTGACTTTCTCCGTGACGACAAGAAACGGAAAGCGCCTGGATTTGCCGGTCGTCCTTATACAAAAGGTGCCGGCGTGACCACGACACATTCGGGCGTCGCGCACCGAGAAGATCCTGAAGATTCTTGGCGATTGTATGTACTTGTAGCGCGTTCTTGCTTGTCGTTGTCAGACCAATCTTCAGAGCAACGTTCCCTGTGAAGGTCGATCGTTTTATTGCGGTTAGCTATGCGGCAACAGCCTCTTGGAATTTATCCCGATCCGCATCGGACATTCTCTTTGACTGAGGCTCAATGTCATCGATGTGAATATGTACGCGCTGTTGCTCGCACTTTTGATAGCGGGCGCGAGCGCCAGCATCACTGTTCATGAAATCCTTGAACCTGCTCATGGCACCCCGAGTCACGTTTTCCAGATCAACGTGGCCACCTTTCAACAGCAGTGTCGATGTTGTTATGGCCGGAAGCAGTCGCTTTATCAAAAGAAAAGCAGAAACAAACGGGCGTCTCCGCTTCGCGGACCGCGCTATGCCAGGTTCGCTATCCGCGCATCGTTGACGACACTGGCACTCGCCAATGTAGTCACCTCATCCCATTCTGGTCGATTCATCGAGCGCGGCGGGTTGTGATGAGAAAGAACTTTGATTCCTTTAATTGGCCGCATTGGATTCGGTGAGTTTCACAACATTCCGTTTAATTTCAGCCCAAGAGTAATCATTCGATGGTGCTGCCAAGAATGGCACTGCTTGCGATCGAATCGCTGGCCACAGTTCGCATCCGCTATCAAGCCGATCGAGAAGAGCCTGATCGAGCACCCACACGCCTACCGAAACGTTTGCTGCTTTTAATCGATCGAGTATTACCTCGGAGTTCCTTATGCCGCCGCCAGTGCCCTCGAAGCTCATGCGGCCTCGGTAGAAAACATACCATTCCCCGGTGACTCGTGATTCCAATACTAGGCTCGGGAGGCGGTAGTGCGTAGATGGTTGATCCTCTATCAAGATGGATATCAGCGGCTCTTTTACTACCTTTAGCAAGTTATCCAGATCGTTCCATGCGTCGAAGGTTTTGAACTTCCGAGGCTGGTTTGCGTTTTGCGAACCTTCGGTTGGTTCTTCGCTTGTATCCGATATGAGTTCTTGCCTTTGTTCTGAGGTGGTGAAGCCTTTCGGCTTGAGGAAGTCGATTCTATTTGCAAGCCAACCGGCCAGGACACTAAGGCCGAAATCGTCTAGTCCCATCATTTTCAAGTTTCCCGTGAGGTTCGGTGCATGCGAGTAGCATTGCAACAACTCGTGCTAACAGCCAACGCCGTGCATTCTTGAGGAACTTTGTCACGATGCTTGCCTATTGTAGTAATGAGAGCGTCCCCGGCCAAGAAAAAAGGCCGGTCGCGCTGTCGTGCTGCGCATCGAGCCTCGCAGCGCGAGTCTCGCCCCATGCGGGCTTCCATCGCTGACGCCTACGGCCCGGATTCCTCGATCCGGGCCTGCGCGCTTCGCTTGCGTGCGGTCATGCACGCGCAGACCTACGGCGAGGCGGCTGATGCCTCGGTGCTGATCCCACACATGCTGGAAGCGTTTATGGCCGGGGATCGAGGGTTCAAGAAAGGACGCACGGCCAAAACTGCACAATGATGCGGAATCCTCACTAGCTTCAGTGGTGTATGGCGCGAGGAGGAAATACTGCGCATTTCGAATGGTTGAGTTACCGTTTACGCTCAACCTAGGAGGTCGTACATGTTGCAGCTTTTAAGCCCAAGCTACACGCACGAGAAACTCGAAAATCCCCAGTTCGAGGATCTTGTAGACATGTTCGAGGATTGCTGGAAACACTATATTTTTGCGCCATGCGAGTTGCTGCTGAGCACCCCACATGGAGAGGTAGCCACGATCACACTGCTGTGTAGCTACTATGAGGCAATTGCATGCTACCTAGATGGAAACGACACGAACCGTCGCTCCGGGAAAGCATTCGCCATTGGGTTCTGTGAGGTGTTTCCTTCCGCCGGTCAAGACGGACGTAAGGCTGCTGATGAGGTCTATAAGTATGTTCGCTGCGGTGTCGCTCATGAGGGCTTGTTGCGCCACAAGGTGCATTACAGCCGTGAGGGAAGCCAGAGCTTCTTTCTGACCTATCCGAAAATTCCCGGCACGGACACACTCGATCTGGATGCAGGAGTTAAGTCCATCGTTGTGAATCCGGTACGCATGTATCGTGGCACGCGCGGACACTTCGAGAGCTACGTGGGCAAACTTCGAGATCCAGCAAACCAGGCGCTGCGGCAGACTTTTCAAACTGCCGTGACGCGGCAGTGGAATTTGGATGGCGAACAAGAAAACATCATCGCCGTGACAGAGGATGAGTTTCGTGGGGTATCTTCCTGATCGCCGGAACGAAAAAAGCCGCCTCTGCATGAACAGAGGCGGCTTCCGAATTGGTGCCCGAGGCCGGAATCGAACCGGCACGCCTTGCGGCGGGGGATTTTGAGATTGTTTCTGGAGCATAGCATGGGACTACGCTGGAACCCGCTAAGCCTTGCTGTGCTTGGTTTTCCAAAAGGTTAGTTCCGTCTAGCCTTACGCCTTGACCAGACTGATTGCGGCACACTTTCCGATGCCGTGGCTCCTGGCTGGTTCCTGCGTTCGATCCCGAACTAGGAGGCGTCATGGCTAAGATCAAGCTCACAAAATCCGCTGTCGATGCGGCCGCAGTCACCGGCAAAGACTACGAACTGCGCGACACCATTGTCCCCGGGTTCCTCTGCAAAGTCACCGCGCACGGCCGCAAGGTCTTCATGCTCCAGTACCGCACGAACTGGGGCGAGCGTCGCAAGCCGAAGATCGGTCAGTTCGGCGAGCTGACTGTCGAACAGGCCCGCTCGATCGCACAGGACTGGCTGGCCGACGTGCGCAAGGGCAACGACCCCAGCGCCGCCAAGCTGGCCGCGCGCATGGCGCCCACGGTCAAGGAGTTGTGCGGGCAGTTCATCGAGGAATACTCCAAGCCGCGCAATAAGCCGCGAACGGTCGATACCTACCAAGGCTATATCGACCGCTACATCATCTCTGCGCTGGGCAAGCTCAAGGTGCCCGACGTGACGCGAGCGCACATCACCGCGCTGATGCGGGACTTGGCGAGGATCGCCGTCACCGCCAACCGGGTTCTGGCCTGCCTGCGCAAGATGTTCAACATGGCCGAGGTATGGGGCTACCGACCCGATGGCTCCAATCCGTGCCGTCACGTTCCCAAGTACCGGGAGGATGGGGAGACGCGCTACATCGTCAACGATGAACTGGCACGCCTCTACACGTATCTCGACCGCGCCGATGCCGAAGGTCTGGAACATCCGACATTGACACTGGCGATTCGTCTGCAATTCGAGTTCTCTGCGCGCATGTCGGAAATCCGCACGCTCGAATGGGCCTGGGTCGATTTTGACAATCGCCGTGTCGTCTGGCCTGACAGCAAGACCGGCGACATTTCCAAACCCATGAGCGAAGTGGCGTACCACCTACTGTTCAATGCGCCGCGCATCAGCGATTCGCCTTATGTGTGCCCGGCGATCTTCGACAGCAAGAAACCGCTTCCCGAAGGCACCTACTACCACGCTTGGACCCGCGTCCTGGACCGGGCGGAGGTGCCGCACGTTGGCACGCACGGCATCCGCCATCGCGCAGCCACCGACATTGCCAATTCTGGCGTTCCGATCAAGGTCGGTATGACGCTGACCGCGCACAAGACCGTCACGCAGTTCATGACGTATGTGCATACGGAGGACGATCCGGTGCGGGCTGCTGCCGAGAAGGTGGCGAATCTGCGGCAAGACACCATCAACAGCCGGGCGCCGGCTTCGCCGACCACGCCGCCGCCGGCGACTCCCGCCATCGCGGACAGCGAGAAGACCCGCACCAGCCAAGGCAACTATCGTCCGTATCGCCACAGGAAGGAAAACAGCCGCACCCTTCCGCCAGGCAGCAAACGGACTCGCACTTCACCCGAGGAGGTGGCCGCATGAGCAGGAAGATTCTTTCGGCAACGGACAAGGCACGCGCCCTGCCGACCGGCTATGCCGGCATCCACAGCGGCATCGTCGAACTGCTCAATGCTGCGCGTCACGTGGCGGCGCGCAGCGTCAATGCGCTGATGACGGCGAGCTATTGGGAGATCGGTCGCCGCATTGTCGAAGCCGAGCAACAGGGCAAGCGGCGTGCCGGCTACGGCGAGCAGTTGATGGAACGACTGTCCGCCGACTTGACCGCGCAGTTCGGACGCGGGTTTGGCGTGAACAACTTGGAGAGCATGCGGCGGTTCTTCCTCGCGTATCCCCGTTCCGCAATTTCCCAGACACTGTCTGGGAAATTGGGAAACGAGCTGGCTCCCAAGAAATCCCAGACAGTGTCTGGGAAATTGGACCTCGTTGAACTGGCGCAGGCGTTTACGCTGCCGTGGTCAGCCTACGTGCGGCTGCTGATGGTCAAGGACGACCATGCGCGCCAGTTCTACGAAGCCGAAGCCCTGCGCGGTGGATGGAGCGTGCGCCAGCTCGACCGGCAGATCGGTAGCCAGTTCTACGAACGCACGGCGCTGTCGAAGAACAAGGCTGTGATGCTGATCAAGGGTGCCGTGCCGACGCCGACTGATGCCGTCACCGCCGACGACGCGATCAAAGACCCGTATGTTCTGGAGTTTCTCGACCTCAAGGACGAGTATTCCGAATCCGATCTCGAACATGCCTTGATCCGGCGGCTCGAAGATTTCCTGTTGGAACTTGGCGACGGTTTTACCTTCGTCGGTCGGCAGCGTCGCTTGCGCATCGACCAGACTTGGTATCGCGTCGATCTGTTGTTCTTCCATCGCAAGTTGCGCTGCCTGGTCATCATCGACTTGAAGCTCGGTGCGTTGACCCATGCCGACGTAGGCCAGATGCACTTGTATTGCAACTATGCGAAGGAGCATTGGACGTTTGCCGAGGAAAATCCACCCGTGGGCCTGATCCTCTGCGCCGACAAGGGACGTGCGCTGGCGCGGTACGCGCTGGAAGGCTTGCCCACGAAGATCATGGCGGCAAACTACCGGATGGTGCTGCCGGATGCCGAAGTGCTGCAAAAGGAGTTGGAAAACACGCGGCGGCTGATCGAATCTCGCGTGACGGTGCTCCCCAAGAAGCGCAAGCGATAAAGAGACATGCCGGCGCATCACCGTCGGGCTCGCTGGCTTCGCCGCGTACCGAGTCAGAGGCAGGCGTCAGACACGGCGACCCTCACCATCCACCACCGGCTCGCCGTCTTCCTTGTGGAACGCTCCACATTGCGACCGCGGCAGGATGTCGAGCACCGCTTCCGACGGCCGGCACAGGCGCGTGCCCAGCGGTGTGATAACGATGGGCCGATTGATGAGGATGGGATACTGGAGCATGGAGTCGATCAACTGCTCGTCGCTCCACTTCGGATTGCCTAGGTCGAGTTCGGTATAGGGCGTACCTTTCTCGCGCAACACCGAACGCACCGGCGTGCCCATCGCGGCGATCAGCGCCTCCAACGTCCCACGGTCGGGTGGCGTTTTCAGGTACTCGATGATGGTCGGTTCCTCGCCGCTGTTGCGGATCAAGCCCAAGACGTTGCGCGAGGTGCCACAGTTGGGGTTATGGTAGATCGTGATGGTGCTCATAGGGTGGTCCTGAAATCATGGAGTGGTCCTCCGGCACTCGTACCAGCCGCGAGAACGGTTGACCACGCGCACCACTAGCAGCATCACCGGCACTTCGACCAACACGCCGACCACGGTGGCCAGCGCCGCGCCGGAGCGGAAACCGAACAGGCTGATGGCGGCGGCTACGGCCAGCTCGAAGAAGTTGCTCGCGCCGATTAGCGCCGACGGACAGGCGATGTTGTGCTGTTCGCCGGCCTTGCGGTTGAGCCAGTAGGCCAGCCCGGAGTTGAAGAACACCTGGATCAGAATCGGCACAGCCAACATGACGATCACCAGCGGCTGCCGTAGGATGGCTTCGCCCTGGAAGGCGAACAGCAGCACCAGCGTCAGCAGCAGCGCGGCGATGGACAGCGGGCCGATGCGCGCCAGCGCGGCATCGAATGCGGCATGGCCATGGCGTAGCAGTGCACGGCGCCAAAGCTGTGCAATGACCACCGGGATGACGATGTAGAGCAGTACCGAAGTCAGCAGCGTGGCCCACGGCACGGTGATCGATGAGAGGCCCAGTAGCAGGCCGACGATGGGCGCGAAAGCAAACACCATGATGGTGTCGTTCAAGGCCACCTGCGACAGCGTGAAGATTGGATCGCCGCCGGTCAGTCGGCTCCAAACGAACACCATGGCCGTGCAGGGTGCGGCGGCCAGCAGGATCAGCCCCGCGATGTAGCTGTCGAGCTGATCGGTCGGCAGCCAAGCGGCGAAGACGTGACGAATGAAGATCCACGCCAGCAATGCCATCGAGAACGGCTTGACCGCCCAGTTGACGAACAGCGTGACGCCGATACCGCGCCAGTGTTGCTTGACTTGGCCGAGCGCGCTGAAGTCCACCTTCAGCAGCATCGGCACGATCATGACCCAGATCAGCAAACCTACCGGCAGGTTGACCTGCGCCACTTCCATGCGGCCGATGGCCTGGAACACGCCCGGCGCAAACTGACCCAGCGCGATACCGGCGACGATGCACAGAGCCACCCACACGCTCAGATAGCGCTCGAAGCCGCTCATGGTGGAGGTCGCCGACGTGCGGCCGGCCGTGCTGGTTGCTGCGGTCATCGCGCGGTCCTCACTGGCGGCCGATGTCGCGCAGCTCGCGCTGCAAGGACATGGCATCGAGGCGTTGGAGCGGCAGCGACAGGAGCAGCTCGATGCGCCGGCGCAACGTCACCGCGGCGTCCATAAACGCCTTGCGCCGCTGCTCCTCGGTCCCTGAGGCGGCGGCCGGGTCGGGTACACCCCAATGCGCCGACGCTGGCTTGCCGGGCCAAAACGGGCAGGCCTCGCCGGCGGCGTTGTCGCAGACGGTGAAGATGAAGTCGAACACCGGCGCCCCGGGCGCTACGAACTCATCCCAGCTCTTGCTGCGATAGCCGGTTGCCGGCAGGTGCAGCCGTTCCAGCGTGGCGAGTGCCAGGGGATGCACTTCGCCTTTCGGATGGCTGCCCGCCGAATAGGCATGGAAGCGGCCCTTGCCCAAATCGTTGAGGATGCCTTCGGCGAGGATCGAGCGGGCCGAGTTGCCTGTGCAGATGAACAGCGCGTTGTACATGGTCTCTATCGTCATGCGCGCCTCGCCTCAGCAGCAGGAACTGGCCCGCTTCGACGCAGCGCGGCCGTCGCTGGCTGCGCAACATGTCGCGACAGTGCCGGGGGCGGCCGCGGCCGCTTCGTGGAAAACGGGGATGTTGCCCAGCGTGTGGAAATGCTCCCAAGCCACGCCCTGCGGGTCGGTGATCCAATGCTTCTCGCTGCGCGCGTAGCAGCAGGTCGTGGTGCCTTCGTCGAGCAGCGTCATGTCGGCAGCCTGCGCCCGCGCCTTCAAGGCAGCCAGCTCGTCGGCGTCATCGGTCTGGATACCCAGGTGGTCGATGCCCGGCTGAGTGCTGCGCGTGGAGATGGCGAAGTTCACCGGCGGGTCTTCGAGCATCCACTTCGCGTAGTCGCTCTCGATACGCGTCGGCTGCGCGGCGAACAGTTGGGAATAGAAGCCGATGCTGCGGTTCAGGTCATCGACGTGCAGGTGGACGTGGAAGCGTTTCATGGGGATTTCCTTTCAGCAGATGGTGCAGGTGCGGGAGGTAGCGTTGACCTCGCACACGCCGCCTTGGCAGCAGTGTTCGGTCAGGTAGCCGATCAGGCCGTTCATGTGGCCGTATTCGGCGCGATAAATCAGGTTGCGGCCTTGCTGTTCGACGGTGACGAGGCCGGCATGGGCCAGCTCCTTCAGGTGGAAGGACAAGGTGTTGCGGGCCACGTCGAGCTGGTCGGCCAAGACGCTCGGCGTCCGTCCTTCCGGGCCGGCCACGACCAGGGCGCGGAACACACGCAACCGCTGGGTATGGGCCAGGGCGCTGAGGGCAGAAACGGCTTGATCTTCGTTCATAATTCGATGATACAACAATTATTGAACTAATGATAGGAGTCGAATGGCGAGACTCCTTGAGCGTCCCGGCGTGCCGCCGTCGGGTTCGCGGGCTTAGCCCCGTGCCTCGTGTCGAGTCACGGCCATCCGGCTTTGACCCCTGACGCCTTCGGCCCTACTCGTTGATCCGGGCCTGCGCGCTCCACTTGCCCAAAAGCGAATGTGTGCAGTGGGCGGGTGGGGGCGGTCTTGCTGTTCCCTTCACCGTACCACGGCGTGCTCGCCGTCAAGGGCTGCACGCGCGTTGCGCGCTGGCGTCCTGGCGGCCGGCTGCGCCCCCTGACTGCTTGCGCTGCGCCGTGCTGGCCACGGTTCCGGGCAATTCCGCCCGTCAACCGGAGCACGATCATGTCGCAACTGTCCTTTCCCTCGTTCGATTCCTCGCTGCTGGTGCGCGATGCGCGCGGGTGCTATCTGCCGGCGTCGGCTGATGACATCCTGGAGGCTGCGCGCCAGGTCATCGACCAGAAGATGCAGCGGGGTGCGTCGTTCACTTCGCCGGCGACGGTCAAGGAGTATTTGTGCGCCAAGCTGGGTGGCCTCGACCACGAAGTGTTTGCGGCGTTGTTCCTCGACAACCGTCATCGCTTGATCGAATACGTGGAAATGTTCCGCGGCACTCTCGACGGCGCGTCGGTGCATCCGCGCGAAGTCGTCAAGGAGGCATTGCGGTTCAACGCGGCGGCAGTGATCTTCGCGCATCCGCATCCGAGCGGGGTTCCCGAGCCAAGCACGGCCGATCGGACGATTACGCGCCAGCTCAGGGATGCGCTGGCCCTCGTCGGGGTGCGCGTGCTGGATCACGTCGTCGTCGGCGGCAACAGCACGGTGTCGATGGCCGAACGAGGGCTGCTGTAGAACCCAGGGGGCTTCGGCCCCCTTTTTTTGCTGCGCCTCGCGGCACAACTCCGGCCCTTGCGGGCCTGCGCGCTCCGCTTGCCCAAAAGCGGACATGCGTAATGGGCGGGTGAGGGCGGTCTTGCTGTTCCCTTCACCGTACCACGGCGTTCTCGCCGTCAAGGGCCGCGCGCCCGTGGCGCTTACGTCCTGGCGGCCGTCTTCGACCCCTGACCGCTTGCGCTGCGCCGTGCTGACCACGGTTCCGGGCAATTCCGCCCGTGCAACCGGAGATCGTCATGAACGATAAATCGCACGTTTCCCTCGAACAACACGTTTGCCTTGTCTGCGGTACTCGCTTCGACACCGGCGCCGTCCTGCTGGACCGCCGCCTGCGTGCCAGCATGGAGCACCAGACGGTCACCGGCTGGGGCCTGTGCCCCGAGCATCAGAAGCTGTTCGACGGTGGCTTTGTCGCACTGGTCGAATGCGATCCGCAGCGCAGCGGCTCGCAGGTCGGTAGTCGCATGAAGCCCGAGCAGGCGTATCGGACGGGCCGGCTGGCCCATCTGCGGCGCACGGTGTTCGCACAAGTGTTCAACGTGCCGATCGCGGGTGACCAGGCTTGCGTGTTCGTTGAACCTGGCGTGATCGACCAGTTGCAGTCGATGGTCGCACCGGCGGCGAACTGACTGCGGGGCACCACTTTGGCGCGTCGTCCTTCGGGGTGGCGCGCTTTTTTTGTGCTGCGCCTATGGACCATGCCTTCGCGCCTGTGCTTGCACTCCAGGGGAAGTGCCTTCGGCACCTCCCCGCCGCGCTTCGCTTGGCGCCCCTGCAAGACCGCCGCCCCGGCTGCGCCGGCGCGGCCACGCCGAAGTTGCGCCGCTTCATCGTTCGGTGCGCTAGATCCATGCTGCGTCTTCGCTTCCGCGCGTGCGTCCCCCGGCCTGGACAGCATGGCCGGGCCGCGCTGTCGTGCGGCGCATCGAGCCTCGCTGCGCGAGTCTCGCCCCCTTCGGGCTTCCATCGCTGACGCCTACGGCCCGGATTCCTGATCCGGGCCTGCGCGCTTCGCTTGCGTGCGATCGACACACGGGGACGGCCGTTGCCAGTCCAGCCGTCTTCCCTGACTTCATCACCTTGTCCGCGACTGTAGCCCGCGCCCGGGCGCCGTCAAGGCGCGCGGGGCCGTGTCCTCGGCTGCGCCTGCGGGCCGCACCAACCCCGCGCTTGCCTCCTTGACGGCGCCCGTGCGCGCGCTCCTGACCGTCGCGGGCGACGAACTCAGGAAAGACGGTGGCAACAGGGCCAACCGGGTTCCTCGTGCCGACCGCACCGAACAGCCGAAAGGCGGGCTCCGAATCTTGGAATCCGGTGTGCGGTGAACAGCAAACCACTTTTTTCGTCAGGAGAACCAACCATGCAACTCGCATCCCGCTTCGCTTCCCATTCCCCGGCACTGCGCAGCGACTACCCGCTGACCGACGACCAAATCCGCAGGGTCGCCCCGTCCATCTTCGCGGACGCCCCGCACGCAAGCCGCTCGCAGCGGTACAGCTACATCCCCACCGCCACCGTGTTGCAGGAACTGCGCGGCGAAGGCTTCGAGCCTTTCATGGTGTGTCAAACCCGCGTGCGCGCCAATGACCGGCGTGAATACACCAAGCACATGATCCGGCTGCGCCACGCCAGCCAGATCAACGGCCGCGAAGCCAACGAAATCATCCTGCTGAACTCCCATGACGGCACGAGCAGCTACCAGATGCTCGCGGGCATGTTCCGCTTCGTGTGCCAGAACGGCCTTGTTTGCGGCAACACAGTCGCGGACGTGCGCGTACCGCACAAAGGCGACGTAGCCGGGCAGGTGATCGAAGGCGCGTACGAAGTCCTGCACGGCTTCGAGCGGGCGCAGGAATCCCGCGATGCCATGCAAGCCATCACGCTGGACGCAGGGGAATCGGAAGTGTTCGCCCGCGCGGCGCTGGCGTTGAAGTACGACGAGGACAAGCCCGCGCCCATCACGGAAACGCAAATCCTGATGCCGCGCCGTGGCGACGACAACCGCCGCGACCTGTGGAGCGTGTTCAACCGCACGCAGGAAAACCTCATCAAGGGCGGCCTGTCCGCCCGCACCGCCAACGGTCGCCGCCAGACCACCCGGCCCGTGCAGAGCATCGACAACGGCATCCGCCTCAACCGTGCCCTGTGGCTGCTGGCCGATGGCCTGCGCCAGTTGAAAGCCTGATTCCCCGCGCGGCAGGGGCAGGCAGCAACCCTTGCCGCTTCTCTCGCTGCTGCATATCCCTCAACTGATTGGAGCTATCACCATGAACGCCGTTACCAAAACTGAAATCCATGCAATCGAAGCCGCCGCGCCGCTGGAAGCCGCCGACCCGGCCAAGAACCTGATCCTGGTTCCTCTCTCGCAGTTGCAGCCGCGCCGCTCCAAGCGCAATGCCCGCACGACGCCGCGTCTGTCCATCCCCGAACTGGCCGCGAGCATTGCCCGCGTCGGCCTGCTGCAAAACCTGATCGTGATTGCCGCCGCCGCCGGCGAGCGCTACGAAGTTGTTGCCGGCGACCGCCGCCTGACCGCGATGAAGCTACTGGCGAAGAAGAAGCGCATTTCCGCCGACTACGAAGTGCCGTGCCTGCTGGTGCCCGATGCTTCGGCCCGCACCGTCAGTCTTGCGGAAAACCTGCTGCGCGAGCAGATGCACCCCGCCGACCAGTTCGAGGCGTTCGCCGCGCTGGTCAAGGAAGGCCGCCCCATCGAGGACATTGCCGCCGACTTCGGCGTGTCCCCGCTGGTGGTGCAGCGCCGCTTGAAACTCGCCAACGTCTCGCCGCGCCTGCTGACCGACTACCGCGCCGGTGGCGTGACGCTGGAGCAGTTGATGGCCTTGACTGTCACCGACGACCACGCCGCGCAGGAAGCCGCGTTCTACGACGCGCCGGAATGGCAGCGTGGCGCATCCACGCTGCGCGAGCGCCTGACTGAGCGCGAAATCAGCGCCAGCCATGCACTGGTGCGTTTCGTCGGGCTGGACACCTACACGGTTGCGGGCGGCGGCATCCGCCGCGACCTGTTCGCGGAAGGTGATGCCGGAACCTACCTGACCGACGCCGCGCTGCTGGAATCGCTGGTGCGCGCCAAGCTCGACGCGCAGGCCGAGGAAGTGCGCACCGAGGGCTGGGCATGGGTGGAAGCCGTGCCACACATGAGCCAAGCCGACCGGCAGACGTTCCAGAACGCGCCGCGCCAGCGCCGCGAGCCGACCGCCCGCGAAGCGCGCCGCATCGCTTCGTTGCAAGGCCGTCTCGACAAGATCGACGCGACGCTGGAAGAAGCCTACGACGCCGAGGACGAGGACAAGGTGGCGACGCTGGAAGACCGGCGCGAGCGGGTGGCCGGGGAACTGCAAGCCACCGAGGACACCTTGCAGGACTACGCGCCGGACGTGCGCGCCGTCGCGGGCGCCATCGTCACCATCGATCGCGAGGGCGAAACCGTGGTCTATCGCGGGCTGCTGCGCGAGGCCGAGGCGAAGGCGTTGCGCACGTTGCACCGGCTGCGGCAGGGTTTCGCCGGGGAAAGCGCGAACGACGAGGGAGGCGACGAACCCGAACCGCCCAAGGCCGCGAACGTCTCCGACCGGCTGGCGCAGCGCTTGAGCGCCCACCGCACGGCGGCGCTGCAAATCGAAGTCGCACAGCATCCGCACGTCGCGCTGGCCGCGCTGGTGCACGGCATGGTGCAAATCGTCTTGCAGCCCCACGCCTACGGCGACGGCCTGCCGCTCGGCGTCCGCTTGACCGTGAAAGACCGACTGGAAAGCCTTGTCCCGGACGTGTCGGAATCGCCTGCTGCCGTGGCGCTGCGTACCTTGCAGGAGGTCACGAGCGAAGCGTTACCACAGGACAATGCCGAACTGTTCGCCGCGCTGCTGGCAAAGTCGCAAGACGAGCTGGTACAGCTGCTGGCCGTGTGCGTTGCGGCCACGGTGGACGCGGTGACGCCGCGTGCCACGGCGCAGCAACCGGGTGTGGAACTGGCGCAGGCCGTAGGGCTCGACATGGCCGCATGGTGGAAGCCGACCGCAGAAGGCTACTTCAAGCACGTTTCCAAGGCCATGATTCTGGATGCCGTGGGCGAGTACGCGTCCGAGCAGGTCAACCGGCTGGCGAAGTTGAAGAAGGCCGACATGGCCAGTGAAGCCGAACGGCTGGCTGAGGGCACCGGCTGGATGCCTGCCGTGTTCCTGACCGGGCACCCCACGGAGCCGGACGGCGTACCGGATGCGGCGAGCGGCACCGATGCGCCAGAAGAAGCCGCCGACGAGACGGAGGCCCACGCGTTGGCCGCGTGACTCGCAGCATGGCCCCGGCGCGTTGCGCCGGGGCTTGTCCCGAACCGGGCGCGGCCAGTCTGCCGCGCCCGGTTTCAACGTCCACCACGAAATCGCCCCGTCGCCGCGCCTTTGCCGCGCGGCGACGGGGCGGGCGCGCAACAGCTTGCGCGCGGTACGGCGATCGGTGCCCGCTGGCGCGGGCGAGATTCCGATGGCGCCCCGCCTCAATGGGCGGGGCTGGTGGGGCTACGCCCCGGCTTGCTGCGGCAGGTTGTGCCAAAGCGTGCCGTCTCCGACGCTGGCGGTTCGCTGCCTGGTCGTTGCGAAGGGCGGTTCACCGGCACACCGCCCAGCCTCGCTTATGGAGCTTCCATGCCCCGCCTCAAGCACGTCGCCACCAGTTGCGGGCCAGGGCGTTCTCGCCTGTCGTTGGAGCGTGGGCCTTGCCCGCGTCAGGGCGCAAACCGGTGCAGCCGTCATTCGGAGATGCCGAGTCGGCCATGTCCCCGTTCGGGACAGGCGGCCCGTGCGTCCTTGGCTTGTCGTGAATCCTGGCGGGGGCGCGGCTGCGCCTTGGGCTTCATGGCCACAACCTTCCAGCGAAAACAATTTCCCCGCCGCTGCGCGGCTTCCTCGCGGGACAAATTCTTTTCGCTTTCAGGTTCTCCACTGCGTTGCGACCGTAAGCGGTGCGGCCCGCCCATCCCCCACCGGCCGGATCACAACAAGGACGCACTGGCGCGACCTTGGTTCACCGAAAGGAGAAAACATCATGGCCAACATCGGCACCTTCACCGCAGACAAAGACGGCTTCACCGGCACGCTTCGTACCCTGACGCTCAACGCCAAGGCCAAGCTGGTTCCCAACGACAAGGGCGGCAGCGAGAACGCCCCTGACTTCCGCCTTCAGGCGGTCGGCCACGACGTCGGCGCGGCGTGGAAGAAGACCAGCGAGGCCGGGCGGGACTACCTATCCGTGACCCTCGACGATCCTTCGTTCCCGGCGACGGTCTATGCCCGCCTGATTGAAAGCGAGAACGGCACGCACGACCTGATCTGGTCGCGCAGCAAGCCGCAAGCGGCCTAACGGCCGCCACGGCGCCCCGCCCATTGCGGCGGGGCGCGGTGCTGCTGATGCAGCACGTCACGCACGCCCCTACGGTGCGTCGCGTTCCTTCAATAACGCCTCCAGATCCTGGCGCACCTGCGCGAGAAGCTGCTCGGCCTGGGACGTGCTGTTGCCGGCGTACGCCAGCGTCAGCAGCGTGAGTGGGTGGATCTCCATCACCTCGCACAGCTCGGTCAGCTTGTGCAGGGTCGGGCTTTTCAAGCCACGCTCCAGCGAACTCATATAGGTACGGCTCGACACGTCGGAGAACGCTTCCTGGCTCAAGCCACGCGCCTTCCTGACCGTCCGTATCGCCGTCGCCAATGAGTGTTTCGCCGCCACCAATGGTTTCCCCTAGAAAACCAAGATGACAGCCGATTGCGCTCTATAGGGCTACAATCTATAGTGTTCATTTAGCGATGTTGCTTTCCGTATCCGTGTTTTTGTGGCCATCCGCATGGGCGGATATCGCCGGAACCGCGAAGCCGCATCCGTGTCTCTCCTGATTCACGCCAAGCCGCTTCCATGTTTCCGTGCATGGTCGAATTTGGTGGCTTGCGCATTCACGCTTTTGCATGCCGCCGGTTTTGTGAGGTTGCGCCATGACCCAGCCGCTCGTCACCACCGAACAGCGTGCGCAACTGCTCACGAATGGCACGGCGCGCGCTTCCGGCCGAGGCATCGACCCGCTGCCGGTCGTACGGCTGTTCACGCCGGACGCGCATGCGACGTGGCTGCTGGCGGCGCTCGATCCCGTCGATGGCGACACCGCCTGGGGTCTTGTCGACCTGGGCATCGGCATGCCGGCGCTTGGGATGGTCAAGCTGTCCGACCTGGCCAGCATCGTCGGCCCACGCCAGCAGCCCGTGATGCGAGACCGCTACTTCAGCCCCGCACGCACGCTGTCGGAATACGCTCGTCTGGCACAGCGCGACGGCTCCATCGCCGACTGAATCCCATCGACTGTGTCTTTTTCAGTCTGGTGCCATACCGGGAGGGTCTCAATCGTCACTCTTGCGCCAAACTGGCGCGCGCCTGACCGAGAAAGACATGATGCGTGGCGCGGTTTGCGGCAGGGTATTCAGTGCTGCGCCCCATTTCCGAGTCGCGCAGCCGTCGCATTCGGACGACCCGCACAAGGCTTCGGAGTCAATCGGTCTTGACTATTCACCAGCTTATCCCATGTCGATGACGACATGCCGATGATGCTGTAGCCTCGTAGTTTCGATGCCCGTGGCGGCGCTCCCGTTGAACAGGAGGTCGCGTCATGGCCGATCGAAGTCACGATGCCTGGCGTCCGACTGCCGCGTATCTGTACGTGCTGCACTTGGACCGCCCGGCGCTTGCCTGGGAGTACCTGCGCCGCAATTCCGATTACCGGCGCGATTGGCTGCGCCGTCGCAACCAGCCGGAGGCGGCGCACACGTGGGGCTTGCGCCTGCCGGAGGACCCGGCGCTGGATGCGCGTGACGCACACCCGGCCTGGTTTCCCGATCACGACGGCGTACTTCAGCTCTACCCGGATGCTGATCCACCGCCGCAGGTTCATACCTTCGATTTTTGGCGCATTCCCGGCCGCAAGCACCTGGTCCACGATGGCAAGCGCCTGATGTTGACGGCGTGCTGGCCGGGCTGCTGCGTGCGACTCGCGCTGCCGCCCGGTTTGACCGATGGCATGGCCTACGCGTACGCCGTTCGCGCGTGCGCCGCGTCCTGTGCACGCTACCGCACACTCATAGAGGAGTTGGACAAACTGGCGGCGGCCACTGGCGCCGAACCCCTTGCAGCCGCCCGCGCACGGCCCGCGCCAGCGGCGCTGCTGGAGCTGCACACCCTGCAGGCGCTGGACGCGGCCCTTGCGGGTGCGTCCTTGCGCGAGGCTGCGCGCGGGCTGTTTGGCACCGACGCCGTGGCCACCGGCTGGTATGCCGATGGCGGACTGCGCTCGCGCGTGCGCCGTCTGGTTCACCGTGGCGAATCGCTGATGCGCGGCGGCTACCGCCGCCTGGCACAGCTGGATTGACCCGGGGAGGGTCGTTTTGCCCGCACCGCAAAACGACCCTCCGCGCAACGCGCCACCTTCCCGAGACTGTCTCCATCCGGCTGCGCTTGTGCAGCCGACGTTCCTGACCGATGGAGGCTCACCCCATGCGTCCCGCTCCTTTGCGGCCTGCCGCCGTACCCGCAGCCACGCCGCCCGCGCAACCCCAGCGCTACTTGACCAACGACGAAGCCGCCGGATACCTGCGGCTGTCGCCGCGCACGCTTGAAAAGCAGCGCGTGATCGGCGGCGGCCCGCGTTTCCGAAAATTCGGCCGGCGCGTCATGTACGCGGTGGCCGACCTCGACACCTGGGCCGCTGACCGCAGTTTCGAGACGACTTCCGACCCCGAATACGCCGAGCAGCACTCGGCTGACAGCCGTGCGCGCTGATTGGCGGCGCGCGGCAGGCCATCGCCATGTCCGGCACCGCGCTGCCGTCCCGGCAGCGGCCGTTGCAAGAGCGCAAACAGCTCGACCTGTTCCGCGCCTTGCCCGGCGACATGGCGCCGCGCGACAGCCAGGATTTGATGGCGTACCCGTTCTTCTCGCTCGCCAAGTCCAAGCGAGTCAAGCCCATCGACTTCCGGGCGGGCAACGTGACGGTCCGCGTGGAGGGCACGGCCGAGCACGGCATCGCCACCATTTGGGATGCCGACATCCTGATCTGGGCTGCCAGCCAGATCGTAGAGGCGCAGGATGCGGGCCTGCGTCCATCGCGGCTGATGCGCGCCACGCCCTACGAGATCCTGCGCTTCATCGGGCGCGGCACCAGTTCGCGCGACTACCAGCGCCTCAAGGCGGCGCTGGATCGGCTGCAATCGACCACCGTGGCCACGTCCATTCGCGGGACGGCCGGGCGGCGACTGCACCGTTTCTCTTGGATCAACGAATGGAAGGAGCTGGCCGATGCCAGCGGCACGCCGCTGGGCATCGAGCTGATCCTGCCGGACTGGTTTTTTGCTGGTGTCATGGACGCCGCCCTGGTGCTGACCATCGATCCGGCGTATTTCCGGCTCACGGGCGGCATCGAGCGCTGGCTGTACCGCCTGGTGCGCAAGCACGGCGGCAGGCAGGCATACGGCTGGCAGTTCGACTTTCGCTACCTGCACCAGAAATCGGGCAGTACCGCCAAGCCCTACGACTTCGCCTGCGACCTGCGCGCGCTGGTGGCGCGGCAATCGCTGCCCGGCTACGTCCTGGGCATCGAGCGGATGCCCGAGACCGGCATGGAATGGCTGACGTTCCGGCCCGTGCCGTAAACGGCACGGGGACAACTCCGGGAAAACCGGTGCACGGTGTCGTGCTATCAGGCGTGCCGGGTATCGTGCTATCGGGCGTGGGACTATCGTGCTATCAGGCGTGCGAAATCGCCGGAAAGCCAGTAACAGCACTGGTTTCGGCGTTCCCTAACTTATCTAACTTAAAACCTCTAACTTTTGATAGGGGAACGCCGCTGCGGTGGACAACCGCCACGCGGCCACAAACGCAGCAGCAAAAGCCCGGCTTTCCAGCATGGAGGGCCGAAGTATGATCGTCGCGCTGCTCAACCAGAAGGGCGGCGTCGGCAAGACCACGCTCGCCACGCACATCGCCGGAGAACTGGCCTTGAGAGGTCAGCCGGTCATCCTGTTGGACGCTGATCCGCAAGGCTCGTCGCTGGACTGGACGCAGCGCAGGAGCCAGCAAGGCTTGCCACGGCTGTTCAGCGCCGTGGGCCTCGCACGCGAAACGCTGCATCAGGAAGCGCCGGAACTCGCCAGGCGGGCCGATCACGTCGTCATCGACGGGCCGCCGCGCATCGCCGCCTTGGCGCGCTCCGCGCTGCTGGCGGCCGAGCGCGTGTTGATCCCGGTGCAGCCCAGCCCGTACGACCTGTGGGCCAGCGCCGAGATGGTGGCGCTGGTCCGCGAGGCGCAGGTGTTCCGGCCTGCGCTGCGCGCGGCCTTCGTCATCAACCGGCGTGTCAGTACCACGATCATCGGCCGGGAAGCGCGCGGCGCACTCGCCGAACAGCCGTTGCCAGCGCTGCATGCGGAAGTGCATCAGCGCATCGTGTTCGCCGACAGCGTGGCCGCCGGCCGGCTTGCACGCGAGACGGCACCCGAGAGCGCCGCCGCCCGCGAAATCACCGCCTTGGTGGACGAACTGCTGCGGTGGCCGACATGACGGCGAAGCCACCGATACGCGCCAAGCGCGTCGGCATCGGCGCACGTCCGCCCGCAAATCCGCACGCCGAGGCGTGGATTCGGCAGGGCGACGCCGATGCGCTGGGCAAGGGCGATCTCTATACGGCTCGCCTCACCCTCGACATCACGCCCGCACTGCGGGCGCGCATCAAGGTGTTGGCCTTCACGCAGGGCGTGACCGTGGCCAACCTGCTGCGCGGGCTGCTGGAGCGGGAGTTTCCAGAGCACCGCGGGGAGAACGCCCCATGACTGCATCCGCTTCGCCGGCCGCCGTCGCGGCCACGGCTGTGCTCGCAACACCTTCCAGCCGGCCCGCCAGTGCTCCGCTGACGCGTGTGGCGCTGGTCTACATCGACCAGCGTTTCAAGCTCTATCTGCGCTTCGGCGAGCCGGAGCGCGTCATCCGGCTTGACCGCTGGCGGCGCTGCGCCGTGTTCCTGCCGAACGCGGTGTTCTGCCGTATCCGCTGGCAGGCCAACGACTACGGCACCGTGCGCTGGCAGCTCATGGTCATGCAGGCTTGCACGCCGCTCGATGCGGCGCAGCGCATCCCCGGCGTGCAGCCGGGTGCACGCCTGCTGCTGCACGCCGAAGGCGACAAGACCGTGCGTGCCGTGCTGGAACGCATTGATGCCATCGAGGCGCGGGACATCGCACCGGCCGGTACCTCGCCCGCGTACTGGCGCACGCTTGCCAACCGGTTCGCCGCACGCCTGCCGCTGCCCGAATACACCGCCGAGCGGCACGCGGCCTGGCTGATGGGAAGGGTGCTGCCATGACCACCGTCCCCACTGCCGTCATCCCGCCGGGTTTGCGCCGGCGCGTTCGCTTCGCATGGATGGCACTGTTCGTCTGCGGCTTCGTTGCGCTGGCCTGGGTGTCCTTCGTCCCACCGTTGCCGCGCGTCGTCTACAACCCGACCGACAGTGAGCCGGTGGGCTGGTATCGCGTCGATCCGTTCAACTGGCTGGCCAACCCGCTGCGCCATGCCCCGCACGTGGGCAGCATCGTGCTGGCCCACCTGCCAGCGCGAGCCGCGCTGCTCGCCGCCCAGCGCGACTACTTGCCGCTGACCGTTCCGCTGCTCAAGCGCGTGGGGGCCGTCGCACCACAGCGCGTATGCATCGTTGGGCGCAGCGTGCGCATCGACGGCGTGCCGGTGGCCACCGTGCTGACCGCCGACCATTTGGGCCGGCCTCTGCCATCGTGGCGGCAATGCCGGCAGTTGCGGCCGGGCGAATTGTTCCTGCTCAGTGCGACCAATCCGGCTTCGTTCGACAGCCGGTATTTCGGGCCGGTGGCCGCATCCGCCGTGATCGGCGTCGCGCATCCACTCTGGCTGGAGGCGCGCCCATGATGGCTGCCGATTCGCTGCACGTTGCCGTGCATCTCATCGTGCCATCGGGAGTCTCGTTCCGGCGGCCGTCGCCGTGTCGTCGCGCGTGTAGTGCGTGTGCATACGCACCGCATTGCACGTTGCCTCCGGCGCAGCCGTCCATCGTGCAAGCGTCTTGCCTCGAACGCGCCCGGCCTGCGGCCGTCGCCGCGTTCGCCGGCGCGCAGGCTGCTCGCGCAGCAGTGCCGCCGGGCCGCCAGCGCCCGGAGCGGGAGCGAAGGGCAAAGGCGGAAGGCAAGACAAAAGGACGCGGCACCGGGCCGCGTCGAAAGCCGGTCTGCACGTGGGGGTGGCGCAGCACGGCGCGGCTTCGCCGCCGTGCTGCTTGTGGCGCGAAGCCCGCGC